>JAESFN010000011.1_pt1 | contig 1421758 bp, 1313 predicted proteins | sample 9269411 | NCBI WGS metagenome assembly JAESFN01 (sample SAMN14505399, study PRJNA617100) | algae metagenome | isolation source: Iphinoe sp. HA4291-MV1 and co-occurring heterotrophs from trail next to... | place: USA: Maunawili Falls, Hawaii | collected 2009-07-25
CGCGGCCCGCGAAAGCCGTCTGAAACAGGAAGGACGCCGTGTCGCCGGCCTCGGCCTTGTTGAGCTTGAGCTGGTGGCCAGCGCCCGCGTGATTGAAGAGCGAAGCCGGCGAGGAGAGAGCGAGGCGATTGGTATCGTTGGCGGTCGCGTTGATGCCGAGCGTGTCGAGCTCGGCGTCGTCGCCTGGCTGAAGAGCGCTGTCGGAAAGGGCGCCTTGGGCTGATGTCGCGGCGTCGGCGATGCCGTAGCCGGAGAGCGTCGTTGGCGTTGATGTGAGGTCGGCGAAGGCGTGGGCGTGGCTGCTCGATGCCTTGCTGTCGAGAGTGGACTGGAGGTCGACGACATCGCTGATGGTGTGTCCGTGGCCGGTGCTGGACTTGCCTGCAAGTGCGCTGTCGACCTCGCTCTCGGTGTAATAGCGGTCGTCGTGGTTGTGGGATGCGGCAGCCTTGTCGTCCAAGGCCGACTGCAGATCGGTCACCTCCGCGAGCGCGTGGCCGTGCGATGTTGCCGCCTTGCTGTCGAGGGCAGACTGCAGGCCGGTGATGGTGCCGATAGCCTGCGCGCCGGTGTGATTGGCGCGGTCGAAGGCATCTGCGGCGATGCTGTTCGGGTCGTACACGCTGGCGAGCATGTCACCGCCGCCGGCCGGCGTGGTCCATGCGACATCGCCATCGTCATTCGAGGCTTTGGCGAGCACCTGGCCGCTTGCACCGCCGCTCGGCAGGCCGGGGTTTTCAATCCCGACGCCAGAGGGAAAGGAGACTTCGCCGGTGTCTTTGTCGATGAGGATCGCATCGTGCCATGCGCTGCCGTCGGGGCTCACCTTGAAGTGGAAGTCGTCGTCGCCGGTAGTGCCCATCTCGGCGCGGCCCGCGAAAGCCGTCTGAAACAGGAAGGACGCCGTGTCGCCGGCCTCGGCCTTGTTGAGCTTGAGCTGGTGGCCAGCGCCCGCGTGATTGAAGAGCGAAGCCGGCGAGGAGAGAGCGAGGCGGTTCGTCTCGTCGGCGGTGGCGTTGATGCCGAGCGTGCCGAGCGCGGCGTCGCCACCGTCGTTGACGCCGTTGCCGACCGCAATCCAGTCACTGCCGCTCCACGCCCTGAGCGCGCTCTCGTCGATGACCCATGCGCGCCAGCCCGGACGAGGCGCGAAGAAGGCCCAGCCACCATCCTGGAAGGCCGCGATCTCGAGATCATGACCGGCCCACGCGCCCGCGCCGCCAGCGGCGACGATATAGCGGTCGCCTTCGCCGGGTGAAGCGGGAGGCGTCGTGCTTTCCCGATCGATCACGGTCAGATGCACGAGCGCGTCGAGTGCACGAATGGCCTCGTTGTGCGTCACGTGCTTTTGGGCCTGGGCGGCCATGATGTAAGGGAGGCCGAGGTTGGGAGTGTCCGCCATGGTTGCGCTTTCTGGCCATCAGGTTGTGCCTGAAAATTTAGCCAGCGCTCGGTCAGCGGGGATAAGCTTTCCGGAAGCAGTCTGCGCCAGCGGGATCGCGAACGCTGAATCGCAGGTGCTGCGCGGCACGATTTCGAAGTGGCAGCGGAAGCAGACGGCCGAGACGCGCCAGAAGAGCGAGACGAGTGGGAAGCCAGATGCGCGTGCGCCGACGTGCGAGGCCCGCCACGATCCGTCGTGCGGTATTTTCCGCGGACATCAGCAGCGGCAGGGCACCGTCATGGGCCTCGGTCTGTCGGGTTGCGATATGTCCCGGTGAAATGACGCTTACCTGGATGCCCAACGGCGCGATGAGAGTGCGCAAGGCGTCGCAGTAGGCGGTGAGACCCGCCTTCGAGGCGCTGTAGGCAGGCGCATCGGCGAGCGGAAAGACGGCGGCGAGGGATGAGATCGCGGCGACGTGGCCACAACCGCGCGCGCGCATGAGCGGAAGCACGGCATCGATGGTGCGAATAGCGCCTTCGAGGTTGACACGGAGCTGGGCGACGGCGGTCTCCAGATCCTCGATGTCGGCACCCGCGCGACGACCGTCGAACTGGCCGGCGTTGGCGATGAGAAGATCGATCGGACGCAGGCGATCGAGCGCAGTGAGCCACGCCGTGAGTACATCCGGCACCGTGATGTCGGCTGCGAGCACGATCGTCTCGGCACCCTGCCGGCGGCAGGCGTCGGCGACGGCTGCAAGCGCCGCATCATCGCGGGCGACAAGTCCGAGCAGTGCGCCAGGCCTCGCATAGGCAAGCGCCAGCGCGCGGCCGAGACCGCAGCTCGCGCCGGTGATCACCACGCACTGAGGGACGGAAGGGCCTGAATTTCCACGGTTCGGGAGCATGGCTTTGCGGACGTGTGGCCGATAGGGCGCGGCGGGCGACATTGCGTGGGGAGACGCGGATTAGCGGCTTGTACGCCTCGGCGGATGACACTACTTCTGGTTGCATAGCAGGTTGATATTCGCGTGTCGATCGTGGCTCGCGGGGATGCCGGCAAAACAGCTCTTGAGGCTCGCGGCGCTGACGCGTCGAGGCTGCGGTGCGGGCTGCGGTCTGGGCCGCGTGTGGCTGGTGGAGTGCTCGTATTGATCCAGACACGAGATTGCGAAGGCGAAATTCTCATTGCCGGACAGGCCTGTCGGCTTCCTGGCGCGCCAAGTATCGCGGCGTTCTGGGAGGTGCTCCGGGAGGGGCTATGCACCATCGGCGAGGTCGGCGATGGGCGCTGGCCACGCGGGCGGTACCTGCATCCGCGCCCTGGCGAGCCCGGCAAGACCTACACCTTTCGGGCGGGCACGATCGAAGCGCCGTGGTCGTTCGATCCCGCGCCGTTCGGCATGTCGCCGCGCGAAGCCGCGCAGGTCGACCCGCAGCAGCGGCTGGCGTTGGAGCTCGTTTGGGAAGCGCTCGAGGATGCGGGCGTGCCGACCTCGCAGCTCGCAGGGACGCGGGTCGGCGTGTACGTCGGCGCCTCGTCGGTGGATCACGGCAGCCGCCGCGTGTTCGATGCTGCCGGTGGCGACGGCTATCACATGACGGGGAGCGCCCTGTCGCTGATCGCCAATCGCATCTCCTACTGCTTCGACTTCACCGGGCCTAGTCTCGTCGTCGATACGGCGTGCTCATCGTCGCTGGTCGCGCTCAACGAAGCGGTCACCGCACTGCGCGCGGGAGCGATCGACACCGCCATCGTCGCCGGTGTGAACATTCTCCTCAGTCCATTTCCATTTGTTGGATTCGCGCAGGCGCGCATGCTCTCGCCGGACGGACTCTGCCGCGCCTTTGCCAGCGGCGCCGACGGCTATGTGCGGAGCGAGGGAGGTGTCGCACTGGTGCTGGTACGCGCCGGCGCCGTCGGGCTCGATCACGTGAGGGCGCACGCGCGGATCATTGCGAGTGGTGTCAACTCGGATGGCCGCACGATCGGCGTGTCGCTCCCGTCGGCGGCGGCTCAGGGCCGGTTGCTTCGCGGCATCTACGATGAGGCGGGCATCGATCCCAACCACCTCGCTTTCGTCGAGGCCCACGGCACGGGAACGCGCGTCGGTGATCCCATCGAGGCGCACGCGCTCGGCGAGGCGCTGGGGCGACGGCGCCGCACGCCGCTGCCAATCGGGTCGGTGAAGTCCAATGTCGGGCATCTCGAGCCGGCGTCCGGGCTCGTCGGCCTGCTCAAGGCGATCCTCGCGCTTCAACATGATCTTCTGCCGCCGACGCTCCACGCGGATGCTCTCAATCCCGACATTCCCTTCGCTGAGCTGAACCTTCAAGTCGCGCGCACGCCGGTCGCGTTTGCGCCTGCGCGGCGGCCGCGGCTCGCCGGCATCAGCACGTTCGGTTTTGGCGGCACAAACGCCCATGTGGTGATCGCACAAGCGCCCGCGCCGCGTGCCATACGGCGCCGGCCGGTCGTCGCATCCCGGCGACGTCAAAACTGCCAGCGCTACGGAGATGCGACCCAGGCCCGGCTTGGCACTCTGATCAGCGCTGAGACCGGACCCGCACTCACGGCCTTCGCCGGGCGGCTCGCCGGGGTCGCAATCGATAGCGCCGAGGCCGAGGCGTTCGCTGCAGCACTCGTGCATCATCGGGAGCTTATGCCAGAGCGTGCGATCGTCATCGGCGATCCCGCAACTGGTCTCGGCGCACTGAGCCGTGGCGTGGCCGCTCCGAATGTCGTGCGCGGTCGTGCGGTCGTACGCTCGGCGCCGGTTGCGTTCGTCTTCTGTGGCAATGGCGCGCAATGGGCCGGCATGGGGCGCGCGGCTCTCGCCAATGATCCGATCTTCCGCCGTCACATCGCCGCTATCGATGCGCTCATCCAGCGCGAGGCGAAATGGTCGGTGCTGGACATGCTCGCGGCGGACGATCTCGATGAGCCGCTGAAGTTCACCAGCATAGCTCAGCCGCTGCTGTTCGCTTTGCAGGCCGCTGCCACCGATACGCTTCGCGCGCGTGGCCTGGAGCCGACGATCGTGATCGGCCACAGCGTCGGCGAGGTCGCAGCCGCCTATGCCGCGGGCTGCTATGATCTGCGGCAAGCCGTGCGCCTTGTGCTCGCGCGTTCGGCGGCGCAGGAGTTTGCTCGGGGTCGTGGTCGCATGGCGGTGCTGCACGCGGGTGCTTCGGAGGCCCGGAAGCTCATCGCCGAAAGCTGCGCGGACAGCATTGAGATCGCCGCGCTGAACAGCCCCATGTCGGTCACTTTGGTGGGTGCTGTTGAGGCTCTCGACGCCGTACTGAAAGAGGCTGCGACTGCAGGCCTCGCGGGCAGGCTCATTGACCTCGACTATCCCTTTCACAGTCGGGTTATGGATGGCGCACGCCGGCAGCTTGCGACCGATCTCCGCGATCTCGCGGGATCGGCGGGCCGGGCGACCTTCATCTCAACCGTCGAGGGGCGACCGCTCCAGGCGAGCGAGCTCGATGCCGACTACTGGTGGCGCAATGTGCGCCAGCCCGTGCAGTTTGCCGATGCAGTTGCGCAGGCGGCGGCACTTGGGGCTGGCGTGTTCGTCGAGATTGGCCCTCGGTCCGTGCTGAAGCCCTATCTCGACCAGTGCCTCAGGGGCGCGGACGTTCCTTACGCAGTGGTGCCGACTTTCTCGCGTGAGGATAGCCCGGCCGTCGATGCTCTCGCGGTCGCGGCGGCGAACGCGATCGTCAACGGCGCGCACTTCGATATTGAGCGTGCTTTCGGGCCGCCGCCGGCAGCCGGATGGCGCCATTTGCCACACTACGCCTGGCAGCGCGTGCCTCTGATGAGCCCGCAGACAACTGAAGCCCTGGGCGGTATCGAGACGGGACTTGCTGGGGCTGCGTCCGACGGTCTGATCGGCTACCGCGCGAGCGGCGACGCTATGGTCTGGCATGCTCATCTCGATACGACCGCCTGTTCCGAGCTCGGTGAGCATCGCGTTGCCGGCAAGCCTTGGCTGCCAGCGGCCGCCTTCGTCGATATGGCCCTCACGGCAGCTCAGATCTGGCTCGGGCAGGAACGCGTCGAGCTTCGTGATCTCGACATCGTGCGGCCACTCGTGCTGTCGGATCAGACGATGGATGTGCGCACGCGCCTGGATCCCGAGACGGCGACGTGCGAGATCGCGAGCCGCCGACGTCTATCGGACGACGCCTGGCAGGTGCACGTGCGGTGCAGGGTAGCGGTGATCGCGAGCGGCGAGCCGTCCGGATGTGCGGTGTCGCCGCGCGCTGCTGACACGGCTGCCACGGCTGCGGACGTCTACGCGCGCGCCGAGCGCGTCGGGCTCGACTATGGACCGGCCTTCCGTCGGGTCGGCGAAGTCCGGCATGACGGCAACGGCGCGATGCACGTCCACTTCGATCCGGCGTCAGGCGCGTGGTCGCGTGGCTTCGTGATTGCTCCGATCGACCTCGACGGGGCCTTCCATGGATTGCTCGCGCTCAGCGAACAGCATCAATCGGACGGACCCGCATACTTGCCCGTTCGATTACGGCGCGTGCGGGTTTTCCGTCCGTCTGTGCGAGCCGCCCGCGCCGTGATCACGGACCTGGAGGCGGGTGCGCGCAGTCTCAGTTGCAACCTTATGCTACTCGATCGACAAGGCGCGCTCATCGCGCGGGTCGAGGGGGCGCAGCTCACCGCTACCACGATCAGGTCGGACCGCGACACCGAGAACATTGCGTATCACTTTGCAGGTCGGCGGCATTTGGATGCCAAGCGTTCAACGAGTGCGCCTCCTGATCTCGCGGCGTTGCGAGGCGCGCTCGCCGACCTCCTGGTGCGCATACACGGGCCGAGCGAGGAGGCGGTTCTGCTGCTCGATGCGGCTGCACAACGCGCGGCCTACGATGCTCTGTCGGCGATCGAATGCGGGTCGGGGCGCGATCTCGCGGCAGGGCTCGATGCGGGTCGCGCTATAGCCCTGGGCATTGCGCGCCATGGCGCGCTGGTGGTCGAAAGTGATGGCGGCGAGCGTCTCGTCGAGGACTGCCCGATACCGCCGCTCGACCGGATCGTGTCAACGCTCCTCGCTGAGCATCCTGGCCTTGGCGCTGAATGCGCGTTGCTTGCGGACGTCGCCGCCTCGTTCGCGGAGGAAAGCGCGTGGCCGCCTTCGACTGCGACCTGGCAACACGCCAGGCTCTCCTCTCCGCGCGCCCGTGCCGCGCACGAGCACGTACTCGACGCTGTCGGGCTGATGCTCGCGCACTGGCCGGCCGATCGTCCACTGCGGACGCTGCAACTTGGCGCGGATTTGCTGCAGATGGCGCCGGGGCGGATCGACAAATTCGCTGCTGAAGGCTCTCTTCGCCTCGTGGTCGCGGACACGGATGAGACCGCGCTGGAGACATTGCGCGGCGCGCTCAAGGATCCGGTTGGCACGACATTGGCTGTGCTGAATGACGAAGGGCTAGCGGAGATCGCGCGCTTCGGCCCGTTCGATGCGGTTATCGCCTCCCATGCACTGCACCGCCTCGACGCCAGCAGGCTTTCGGCCGTGCGCTCGCTATTGACCGAAGGTGGCGTGCTGTTTGCGGTCGAAGCGGACGCGGGACCGTTCAACGAGCTCGTGCGCGGTCTCGCTTCAGCTCGCGAGGGGTGGACGAAGCCAATACATGATGTGGCAAGCTGGCGTGAGGTGCTGTCGCACGCGGGATACATTGACGTCGATGTGCGGCGCCGCACGGAGCTGGGGGGCGCAATCGTGCTCACCGCTCTTGCCGCCAAGGAGGAGGGCGTAGTCGCGAGCGCGACCGCCGACTTTCGCTCCGATGGGGCTCTGCCGGCGCGGACCGCCCGCATTCTCGCCGTCGACCGGCGCCTTGCCGCACCGTTTGCTGCAAGGCTCAAGACGGCGCTCGGCGCGCGTTCGCCGATCGCTGCGTCCGGCGGCGAAGCTGCAGCGCGTTGCGCCGCCGATGTCGTGGTGCTCGCCGACGCGGGACGGGACAGCAGTCCCCAGCGTGCGATCGCCGACACGATCGCGCTGATGAAGTCCGTACTCGCGAATGCCGACACGGCTCCCGGCCGCCTCTGGGTCGTGGCGTCGGGCGGCGCGCGCCACATCGTGGGCGAAGGTGCAGCCGACCCTGTTGCGGCGGCCATCTGGGCACTCATGCGGACGATTGCGAACGAGCACCCGGGGATCGATGTCCGCCTCGTTGATTTTGCCGAGGGACTTGATGTGGCAGCAGGCGCGGCGCGCCTGGCCGAGCTGATCGCCGCGCCGGGAAGCGAGAGCGAAATGGTGCTGACGGCCGGGGGGCATGTGGCATTGCGTGCAGTACCCGGTGCACCCCCAGTGTCGAGCCGCGCCCGATCTGCGGACGCGGTGCGGCTCGAGCTTGCGCGGCCGGGGGCGCCGCAGACGCTGCGATGGAGCGTGGCCGATCGGCGCGCGCCGGGCGACGACGAGGTCGAGATCGCGGTTGCCGCGACGGGGCTCAATTTCCGCGACGTCATGTGGGTCATGGGGATGCTGCCGGCCGAGGCACTGGAAGGCGGCTTTGCCGGCGCGACGATCGGCTTCGAATGCGCTGGGCTCGTCGTGCGAAAAGGCGGGAGCGTCGGCCATCTCGAGGTGGGCGACCGCGTATTTGCCGTCGCGCCGGCGGCACTTGCCTCGCATGTCACGGTTTCGGCGGCGGCGGTCGGGCGTCTTGCAGGAGACGTGGATCTTGCGGCGGCAGCGACGGTGCCGGTCGCATTTCTCACGGCGCACTACGCGCTGATCCGGGTCGCACAGCTTCGCGTCGGTGAATGGGTGTTGATCCACGGTGGTGCCGGCGGCGTCGGCCTCGCGGCGCTGCAGATCGCGCGTGCGGCGGGCGCACGCACCATCATGACGGCGGGCACGCGCGAGAAGCGGGCCCTGCTGCGCTTGCTCGGTGCCGATCATGTGCTCTCCTCGCGATCGCTTGCCTTCGAGGAAGACGTGCGCGCGATCGTGCCCGACGGCGTGCATGTGGTGCTCAATTCTCTTGCCGGCGCGGCGATGGAGCGCAGTCTCGAACTCGTGCGCCCCTTTGGTCGCTTTCTCGAGCTCGGCAAGCGCGACTACTTCGAGAATACGAAGATTGCGCTGCGTCCATTCCGTCGCAACGTGGCCTACTTCGGAATCGATGTCGATCAGCTCATGCAACACGATCCGGGGACCGCACGGGAGATGATGCAAGAGCTTTCCCGGCGTCTCGCGCGCGGCGAGTTGAGGCCGTTGCCCTACCGCCGCTTCGAGGCGGATCAGGTGCTCGCTGCATTTCGCCTCATGCAGCAATCCGGCCACATCGGCAAGATTGTCATCACGCCGCCAGTGCCGGAGCAGACCGATGTGCTCAGGCCTGCGGATCCGTTCACGGTCGCGCGGGATGGCGCGCATCTCGTGATCGGTGGGCTCGGCGGGTTTGGCTCGGCGACGGCTGTGTGGCTTGCGGAGCGTGGCGCGCGCACGCTCGTTCTCGCCTCACGAAGTGGTATTCCTGGCGCCGATGCTACGGCCGCCATTGCCGCTCTTCGGGCCAAGGACGTCGAGGTCTTGGTGGAAGCGTGTGACGTCGCTGATGCCGACGAAGTTGCGCGCCTGCTGCAGCGAATCCGGGATGCGGGGCATCGTCTGCGTAGCGTGTTCCACTGTGCCATGGTGATCGAGGATGCGACGCTCGCCAATGTGTCGCCGGAAGGCGTGGCGCGCGTGCTGGCACCGAAAGTCGATGGCGCTCGCCATCTCGATCGCCTTACGCGGGGCGAGAGTCTCGATCATTTCGTGCTCTACTCGTCCGTGACGACACTGTTCGGGAACCCGGGGCAGGCCGCGTATGTGGCGGCGAACGGCTATCTCGAAGGTCTCGCGCGTGCACGGTCGGCGGAGGGGCTGCCGGCGTTGGCCGTCGCCTGGGGCGCGATCGGCGATACCGGATACCTCGCCCGCGGCACGCGTGCCGGGGCATCTCTCGATCCGCGCGCATTAGCGACGTCGATGACGGCGGCAGAGGCGCTCCGCCATCTCGAGGCCGTGTTGGCGCGCGCCGACCAAGTGCCGCCGGTGGTGACGATAGCGCGACTCGACTGGTCTGCCATGTCGCGCGTTCTGCCCGTGCTTAGGCGGCCGGCGTTCGCGGCACTGGCAGCGCCTCGCGATCGAGTCGATACCTCGGATGGGGCATCTGATCCAGGCGCAGAAATCGAGGGGCTCGACATTCAGGCGGCGACCGCCGTACTGGTGCGCCACCTCACGCACATGGTCGGGATAGTCATGCGGGCACCGCCGAGCTCGGTCGACGCGCGGCGCCCGTTCGTCGACATGGGCATCGACTCTCTCATGACGATCGAGCTGCAGTACGCAGCCAAAGATCGCTTCGGCGTCGAGCTCCCACTCGGGGCGCTCGCTGGTGGCGCGACGATCGAGGAGCTGGCTGCGCGATTGCTCCAGCGTCTCAGGGGAGGGCCGGTCTCGACCACTGAAGCGAACCACACGTTGCTCGGCAAGCATCTCGACCGGCACGCAGCGATGCCGCGCGCCGTGGCCGCGCAATAATTGTGCCTGCGGGGGAAGATCATGAGAGGATCGAACGGCAAATTGCTCGCTGCGGACGACAAGAGCGATCTCATCGCGCGAATGCGTGCGCTCGCGGGACTTCCACGTGCCCCTGATGGTGCTGCGCCGCATCGCGCAACGCCGGCCTTCGAAGCGCTCCACGAATACAAGATGCTCACGCGGCATCGCGATATCGGGCGTAGCGATGGGGTGGCGGACCCGTTCTTTCGCTTGCAAGCCGGCCGCGCAGGATCGACGACCGTCATCGAGGGGCGCGAGGTCATCAACTTCGCCGCCTACGACTATCTCGGGCTCAACTGCGTGCCGTCGGTGGCCGCCGCTGCGAAGCAAGCGATCGACCAATACGGCACGTCCGTCTCGGCGAGCCGGCTCGTGGCGGGCGAGCGGCAGATCCTGCGCGATCTCGAGCGGCGCCTCGCCGATGTCTATGCGGCTGAGGACGCGGTGGTCTTCGTCAGCGGGCACGCGACCAACGTCGGTGTGATCTCGACCCTTCTGCGGTCCGAGGATCTCGTGCTCTGCGATGAGCTTTGCCACGCAAGCATCCTGGTCGGCGCGAAGCTTTCCGGCGCGGCGCGGCGCACCTTTCGTCACAATGATCTTGCGGCGCTGGAGCAGCTTCTCGAGGATGCTGGCGGTGCGTACGAGCGAATTCTGATCGTCGTTGAAGGCATCTACTCCATGGACGGCGATGTGCCCGATCTCGCGCGTCTCGTCGAGATCAAGCGGCGCCATGGGGCCTGGCTGATGATCGATGAGGCGCACGCGCTCGGTGTTATTGGCGCGACCGGTCGCGGCCTCGCCGAGCACGCGGGCGTCGATCCGCGCAATGTCGACATCTGGATGGGCACGCTCAGCAAGACGCTCGCGGGAGCAGGTGGTTACATTGCGGGCTCGGCAAGCCTCGTCGATATCCTGAAGCTCGGAGTCTCGGGCTTTGTCTACAGCGTCGGCCTCTCGCCGCCGGTCGCTGGCGCAGCGATCGAGGCGCTCGCGATCATGATGCGCGAGCCGGAACGGATCGGACGCCTCGCGCACAACGGCCGGTTCTTCCTCGAAGCGGCCCGCGCAGCTGGACTCGATACCGGGCTTGGCGGCGGACATGCCATCTGTCCCATTCTTGTTGGCGACTCGCTTCGCGCAGCCAAGCTCAGCGAACGCCTGCTGGCATCGGGGCTCAACGTGCTGCCGATCATCTATCCGGCCGTACCGATGCAGTCGGCGCGTCTGCGATTCTTCATCACGAGTGAGCACAGCGAGGCGCAGATAAGCTCCGCGATCGCGATGACACGCCGCGAACTGGACAGGCTCGTTGCGGAGAACTTCGGCCTCTCCGGTGTCGCGCGAGGGATGGCGGCAGGTTGGGAGCCGTGAGTACGCACTCTCGAGGCGAGCTGCCGATGCGCACGATAGCCGAAGCTCGTTCTTTGCAGACATGGCCAGCCGCCTTGCTGGCTGGCAGTGGATTGGTGATTGCCGGCGTCGCGCGCTGGAACCACAGGGTCATGGCGGCGCTGGTGCGGGAGATCGACGCTTCGCCGCGCATCGTCGCGAGCATCGACGAGGGCATCGAGCGCGCACGACGTGAGCGCCGCACGCTTCTTGCCTGGGCCGCGAAGTTCACACCTGCCCACGAGCGACGCGCAGTGGAGGCCGGCATCGACGTCGTGAGGATCGAGGATGGCTTTCTGCGCTCCGTCGGGCTCGGCGCGGGGCTCGTGCCGGGTGCGTGCTTCGCCATCGACGGGCGTGGCATTCACTATGACGCGACGCGACCGAGCGATCTCGAATGCGACCTCGCGCACGCCGAGATTTCACCCGCAGAGCAGCAACGCGGCAGCCGCCTCGCAGCACTCATCGCTGGCAACAGGTTGTCGAAGTACAATCTTGGTGGCGCACAAACGCGCTTGCCGATGACGACCGCTCGCGAGCGCATTCTCGTGCCGGGTCAGGTCGCCGACGATGCCGCTGTGCGCCATACGCTGTCGGGCTCGCTCGACCTCTCGGGCGGGAACGTCAATATCGCGCTGTTGCGTGCGGTGCGACAACGCAATCCAACGGCCTTCATCACCTACAAGCCGCACCCCGATGTCACGCGCGGTCTGCGCCCGGGGGGCATTGCGACCGACGATGTGCGAAGACTAGCTGACATGGAATTGCCTGACGCGGACATTCTCGATCTGATCGCTCAGTGCGATCGCGTCGAGACGCTCTCCTCGCTCACCGGGTTCGAGGCGCTGATCCGCGGCAAGCCAGTTACGGTCCATGGCGCGCCTTTCTACGCCGGCTGGGGCCTCACCGAGGATCTAACCGCGATGCCGCGGCGAGGTCGCCGCCGGACGTTCGGCGAACTCGTCTATCTGAGCCTCGTGCGCTATTGCCGCGCTATTGATCCAGAGACACTCGAGCCACTTTCGTGCGAGCGGCTCATCGAGCGACTGTCGGAATTCAAGGCACGGCGGCCGCGGCGGGCGCTGTCGGCGGCGCGATTCAGTCTTTCATGGGTGGGGCACAAGCTCGGACTGTGAAAGCGCACCTGCGCTGATGTTGATCCCGAGACGGTGCGCATGGGCGAGGCGCGGCGGCACGGCGACATAGCCGCCCGGCTCGTTCACCGTCCCACTGATGATACGGTCGGTGATTTCGGCGATGGCGCGCGCGCGGCCGTCACGATTGTAGAAGCTGCCGCGGATCTGGATCGTGTTGGCCAGCAGCCGGATGAACGCGTCGCGGAGCTCTGGCTCGGGTAATTCGGGGGTAGCCCAGAATGTATCGAGCGCGCCCTGATGCGTGAGGCCGGCAATATCGAACATGGCGAGGCCCAGGACCTTGGTCGGTCTCAGACGCTGGATCGCGTGTACGCCGACCGTGCTGTTGATGACGACAACGCGGCGCGCCTCATCGAGCAGTGTTGGCAGGTGTCCGCCGTCGATGGTCGTGACACGATGCGACATGCCAAGCTTCGCCGCGCCTTGCGTCACGATGCGCGACCACTTCTCGCGGCCATTGTCGAGCGGATGAATCTTGAACACGATATCGAGGTCGGGCGGAGCTGCGCGTCTCATGGATGCGAGGACAAGCTCGATAGCCTCGCGCTGATGACGGAAGGGCGCATTGGCGCGGAGCTGGTAGTCGTTCTGCATCTGCAGCGGCATCAGCACGTATTTGCGCTTCATCTGCAGCCAGTTCCGCGTGCGTGCGGTAGCGCGACGACCGCGCCGGTCCGAGGCCATGAGCCGCGGGATGTAGCTCAAGTAGTTGAGGAGCGGATTGTAGTAGCTGTCAGCATTGTACCGCGGATAGAGCGCAGTTCCGAAGTAGGTCGTGAGGTGATGCGTCACCTCGCGAAAAGCCTCGGTCGTGAAGGAATGCGTGTAGATCTCGCCGGACTCGTGGGAGGGGAGGCGCGCAGCGGCGGCCTTGATCATCTCGGGATCGCGAGGGAAGTGCGAGAGCGCGGACATGCCTTCGCGCTCGAGCGTGATCCAGTCGGGTCGCAGGTAGCCGAATTCGTACACGGTTCCGCGAATGCCGAGAGCGTTCGCAACTTCGATCGCGGCGCAGTGATAGGGCAGACGGTCGCCGTAGTAGAGCACGTCGCTGATGTTGTTCCGGCGAATATATTGCGTCAGGAAGGCCGGCCAGGCAGCAAATGAGTCGCGGTAGCTCACGGCAGAGCGGCGGCCCCACTGCACGGCATCGCCGAGGCAGAGATTGATGCGGTGGACGCTGCAGCCGCGTGCGGAAAGCGCGTCGGCAAGTTCGGGCCCGAATGGGCCAGGCGGGGACTGGAGGAAGAGGATGACGGGCTTGGCGCGGTGCATGATCCGGCTCGACGCAGTACCTCGCATCCAGTGCGGACACGCGGGATCAGAAAGGAGATTCGGCACGCGAAAGGCAAGTTGCGCGCGGGCTGCGCCAACAGATTTTGCAGAGGCACCCCACCGCTGTTGATTGCCTGCAACGCCCCGGCGATCTGCTAAGGTACCAGCAAGCCTCGGTGCAATTCAGCGGATATGGGAGGATGAGAGATGGCGTATGCGACGGCCGACGATGGAGCGCGCCTCTACTACGAAGAGACCGGTTCCGGACGGACTGTGATTTTCGTCCACGAGTTTGCCGGCGATTTGCGGAGCTGGGAGCCGCAGATGCGCCATTTCGGCCGCTCGTACCGGTGCATTTCCTACAACGCGCGCGGCTATCCGCCGTCCGACGTGCCGTCCGATCACGGCAGTTACTCGCAGGCGCGCGCGGCCGACGACATCAAGGCCGTGCTCGATGCCGCCGGCGCCGATGAGGCGCACGTCATCGGGCTTTCCATGGGTGGCTTTGCGACGCTGCACTTCGGCTTCCGGCATCAGAAGCGCGCGCGCTCGCTTTGCGTCGGTGGTTGCGGTTATGGCGCCGAGCCCGAGCAGAGCGATCGCTTCAAGGCCGAGGCCGAGGCGACCGCGAGCCTGCTCACGAGCGGCGGAATGCAAAAGTTTGCCGAAGCCTATGCCTATGGTCCGACGCGCGTGCAATTCGAGAACAAGGATCCGCGCGGATTTGCCGAGTTCAAGCAAATGCTGTCGGAGCACTCGGCGCTCGGCTCGGCCAACACGCAGCTCGGCGTGCAGCGCGCGCGCCCGTCGCTCTATACGCTCGTCGATGAGATGAAGAAGCTCACCGTGCCGACGCTGATCATCACGGGTGATGAGGACTGGCCCTGTCTCATGCCGGGCATTCTCATGAAGCGGAACATCGCGTCGTCGGCCCTCGCCGTGATGCCGAACGCCGGGCATGCGATCAATCTCGAGGATCCCGATGTCTACAACCGGATCGTCGGCGAATTCCTGGCGACGGTGGAGAGTGGACGCTGGCCGACTCGGGATCCGCGCGCGATGATCACGTCGATCACCGGCATGAAAACCTGAAGGATTTTTGCGACGGCGGCTTTCCTGCCATCGATGACGACGTCCGCGTCCGCGTTGCAGGCTGTGCTCTTCATGCAACCTGTTGTTGATATGAATGGCAGAGAATTCAACTTAAAGTTGACGAACGGCCCGCCCGTCTGTCACCTGATGATCGTCCCGCACCATCGGGATCATCAGGCTGTTCCGAGGGGCTGCGTAAAATGGCTGAGCATGAGATCGGCGCGCGCCATGCGTGCGCGGACACGGTGATTGCGTGTCCTGGGCACGGAATGCAGCCGGGATTTCCGTACGGGCGGTGCGGCTCGGTATGAAGATCCTCGCGATATTCGGCACACGCCCGGAGGCCATCAAGATGGCGCCGGTCGTCCATCGGCTTATGGGCTCCGGCGAGGGTGAGACGCGCGTCTGCGTGACGGCGCAGCACCGGCGGATGCTCAACCAGGTTCTCGACCTCTTCGGCATCACGCCGGACTTCGATCTCGACATCATGCGGCCGGGCCAGACGCTCGCGGGCATCACCTCGGCAGTGCTCAACGGTCTCGAGCCAGTCTTCAACGCCTTTCGGCCCGACATGGTGCTCGTTCACGGCGACACAAGCACGACCTTCAGTGCCAGTCTTGCCGCCTACTATCACCGCATTCCGATCGGCCATGTCGAGGCGGGCCTGCGCACGGGCAACCTCGCCGCGCCGTGGCCGGAAGAGGCAAATCGCAAGCTGACCGGCGCCATTGCCGATCTTCATTTTGCGCCGACCGAAGCTGCGTGCCGCAATCTTCTCGCGGAGGCCGTGCCACGCGAGCGGATCGCCATGACGGGCAACACGGTGATCGATGCCTTGCTTTCGGTGACGCGGCGGTTCGGCGAGGATGCCGCGCTCGACACGCGGATGCGAAAGCAGTTCGGCTTCCTGCGCGGCAGCGCGCGCCTCGTTCTCATCACGGGGCATCGCCGCGAGAACTTCGGCGGCGGGTTCGTGCGCATCTGCACGGCGATCCGCGATCTTGCGCAGACATTTCCCGACGTCGATTTTCTCTACCCGGTCCACCTCAATCCAAACGTCCGGGCACCTGTCGGGAGATTTCTCGCCGACATTCGGAATGTCCATCTGATCGAGCCGCAGGACTACCTGCCCTTCGTCTGGCTCATGCGGCGCTCGTTTCTTGTTCTTACGGATTCGGGTGGCATCCAGGAGGAGGCCCCTGCCCTCGGCAAGCCGGTCCTCGTGATGCGCGAGACGACCGAACGGCCCGAGGCCGTGGCTGCCGGCACCGCCGTGCTGGTCGGCACCGACACGAGGCGGATCGTCGATGGCGTCAGCGATTTGCTGACCGACGCAGCGGCTTACGCGCGCATGGCCGCGGCCTTCAACCCCTACGGCGACGGCACCGCCAGCGTGAAGATCGTCTCCGCGCTCCACAGCTTTGCAGGAAGACAGGCATGCCCCGCGACAACATGATCGAGATGTTATCCGTCGTGGGCCTCGGCTATGTCGGGCTGCCGACAGCCGCAGTTTTCGCCGCTCGCGGTTTCGATGTCGTCGGTGTCGATGTCGATCCGGGCATCGTCCAAACCATCAATCGCGGCGCGGCGCACATCGTCGAGCCCGGTCTCGACCGTATGGTGCGCGATGCGGTTGCGGGGGGCCTTCTGCGCGCGACCTGCACGCCCGAGCCGGCGGGCGCCTTCCTCATCGCGGTGCCGACGCCGCTTGCGGCCGATGGCAGTGGCCCCGACCTGTCGTTCGTCGAGGCTGCCGTCCGCTCGCTCGCGCCTGTCCTCGCGCCGGGTAATCTTGTCGTGCTCGAATCGACCTCGCCTGTCGGGACGACAGAGCGCATGGCGTCGGTGCTCGCGGCGCTGAGGCCCGACCTCAGATTTCCGCAGCAGGATCCGCTGCGTTCCGACATATCGATCGCCTATTGTCCGGAGCGCGTCCTTCCCGGTCGTGCCATGCAGGAGATCATCTGGAACGACCGCGTGATCGGTGGAATGACGGCGCGCTGCGCCGCAGCCGCCAAGGCGCTCTATGAGTGTGTCGTCGAAGGCGCCTGCCTCGTGACGGACGTTCGCACGGCCGAGATGTGCAAGCTCGCCGAGAATACCTTCCGCGACGTCAATATCGCCTATGCGAACGAGCTCTCGCGCATCTGCGATCGACTGCACATCGACGTATGGGAGCTGATCCGCCTCGCCAACCGGCATCCGCGGGTGGACATTTTGAAACCCGGCGCGGGCGTCGGCGGGCATTGCATCGCGGTAGACCCGTGGTTCATCGTCGCCGGCGCGCCGGACGAGACGCATCTCATCCGCGCTGCGCGCGAGACGAATGACGCAAAGCCGGCTTGGGTGCTCGGCCGCATCGGGGCCGCAGTGACGCGCCACCAGCACCGATACGCGACGGCGCCGACCATCGCCGTGCTCGGCCTCGCCTTCAAGCCCGACATCGAGGATATGCGCGAGAGTCCCGCGCTCTGGATCGCCGAGCAGCTTTGCCGCGATCACGGCGAGAGGCTGCTCGTCGTGGAGCCACACATTTGCACGCTTCCGCCAACGCTTGCGGGGTCCTGCCTCGCACGGTTCGAAGGGACGCTGGAGCAGGCCGACATCATTGCCGTGCTGGTCAATCACACGGCGTTCGGCGCTCTGGCAAACGCACCGCCGCGTCCTGGTCAGCAAATTATCGACGTCGTCGGTCTACTGGCGCAAGCGCGGCCTCACAGTGCGCAGTCCGCCCGACGCCGTGCAGCTGTTGCGGCGGAGTAGACGATAGGCGTTGGGTCAAGGCGAGGCATCAGATGAGTATTCGCGGCAAGCCCGGCGCGGGCCCGGCGAGCAGCATGAGCCTGATCCCCGATGTAGCCGGCCGGATCGACGAGGGCGCGTTCCGCGGAGCGCCTGAGGGGACAGCCGCCCCGGATAGTGACCGCATGGGAAGGAAGCTCGCGGCAATCGAACGGCGAGCAGCCGCGGCGGAACGTGCGTTGCAAGAGGTGCGTGCGGCATTCGAAAAGGAGCGCGCCGGGGCACAGATGAGACACCGCGAAGCGGAGGCTTATGCTGAGGAGATCTCGGAGCGGCTGATCAGGGCGCGCGATGCCTTTCGCCTTCGTGCCGAGCGCGCATCCGCCGAGCAAGCTGCCAAGGACCAGGTGCTCGCGCGCACCAAAGCCGAGTTGGCGACCGCGCTGAAAACCTCCGCGGATATGCGAAGCGAGCTCGCGCAGGAGAAGGCGCGCGCGGCATCAGAGCAAAAGATTGCCGCGGAACTGGCCGACAAGCTCAAGGTGGCGGAGACGGCCACGCGAGCCACACAAGCCCAGAGCGAAGACTTGAAGCGCCAGCTCGAGGAGGCGAGCAGCAACTCGGAGGCACAGCGCTCGGAGCTTGCAAGGGCACTGAAGCAGAAGGACACTGCTGAACAGCAAGCGGCGCACGTCCGCAACATGATCTCGTTTCGGCTCGGCAGTGCGCTGATCCAGGCGGGAGCAAGCTGGCGTGGTGCGATCGCGCTACCGGGAGCGCTCGCCGGCCTGATTCGCGATGGCCGGCGACGGAAGCAGGGTCGGCGGGCTCACCGCGTGGCGATGACAGGCGCGGAGCCAGCGCACTTGGTAGCGGCAGCGGGGCACGAACAAAGGCGTCAGGCGCTCAGCATTCTCGATGAGATGTCCGAAGCAAGCTGGGGTGCCGAGCTAAAGCTCTTTCGCATCGTGCGCGACAATTGGGCGAGACAGATCGACGGCTCCAAATCGGATTTCGCCTTTCTCGAAAGCTGCTGGAAAGGCAATGGCGGCGCCTGGGAGTACGCATTCACCTCGCCCGGTCTGAAGCACGCGAATGCGCAGGCACTGTTGGAGCTGATCGCACATCTGCGCCGGCGGCAAATGAAGATCGCCTTCTGGAACAAGGAGGATCCGATGCACTACGATCGGTTTCTTCCGATCGCCCGCCAGGCCGATATCATTTTCACGACTGACGCCTCAAAGGTCCCGGACTATCGCCGGGATATTCCGTCGGCGCGGATCGAAGTAATGCCCTTCGCTGCGCAGCCGCGCTTGTGCAATCCCGCAGAGCGGACGCGGATCGAGCAGGAGACATTATGCTTCGCTGGCTCCTACTACGCGGTAGGTCATGATGCGCGAAAGTTGCAGATGGATGCTCTGTTGCCCGCCATCATCGACTTCCGCGGGGCGATCTACGATCGCATGTCGGGTATCGAGGGCGATCGTTACCTTTATCCGCCCCAGTACCGCCCCTTCATTCGCCCGGCGGTGACGTTCGCCGAGATGGTGAAGCTCTACAGGACTTTCAAGGTGTTCTTGAACGTCAACACCATTACCGATTCACCGACGATGATGTCGCGGCGGGTTTATGAGATTCTCGCCTGCGGTACACCCGTCGTGTCTGCGCCTTCCGAAGCGCTCGAGCGGACCTTTCCGGGGATCGTACAGCTCGCGAGCAACAAGTCGCAGGCGAACAACGCTGTCGGGAAGCTCCTCGATGACGCGCCCTTCCGCGAGCGCATTGCCCATCTGGGCTATCGGGAGGTGATGCGCAATCACACCTACGGAAAGCGCCTCGGCACGCTCCTGCCGCCCATGGGCATTCCGCATTCAGCGGCGGTGCCCCTCGTCTCCATAGTCCTCTGCACCATGCGCCCACATCTGATCGATCGTATTGTCGAGAACCTGACGCAGCAGAACTACGAGCGCATCGAGATCATCGTCGTCGCGCAGGGCTTCTCGCATCAGCAGAAGGAGAGGCTTGCCAACTCGCTCGCATCGCGCCGGATGAATATCGAGCGCGTCGAGATCGTGACGGACGACAGCGCGCGCACGCTTGGCGAGCGCTTCAATCATGGTGTTTCGCTTTCGCGCGGAGCCTACATCGCCAAGATGGACGACGACGATCTGTATTTCGAGAACTACCTCTCCGACATGATGCTTCCCTTCAGTTTCGGCGACTACGGGCTGGTCGGAAAGAAGGAGATCTTCATGTACCTGGAGGGCTCAAAGAAGCTCATCCGGCGGTACGCCGGCTTGCAGCATCGAACGACGGACTTCGTTACCGGGGCGACAATCGTCGCGCGCCGCGATGTGCTGAAGGCCGTGCCGTTCGCAAGCGCCAACAGGGGAGAGGACAGCGCCTTCATCGAGGGCGTGCGCGCAGCCGGATACGCGATCTATTCGACAGATCCGTACAATTTCTGCGTCTGGAGGCACGCCCAAGGTGGGCAGCATACCTGGAAGGCAGCGGACGGCGATTTCCTGAAATCGCAGCATACGACCATCGAAGGAGACCATCTCGACGTCGCACGCGTGTGTCTTTAGGGCGTCCTGACCGCGAGGCTAAGCCGGTTTCCCGCGTCGAAGTCGAAGAAGGGCCCGTCATGCTTGACCAACCAGCTCTGATCCCACAGTCGCTCGCGGAGCGCGAACCGTTCGTGCGCGGCTATGCTCTGGTGCACGAAGCAGTTCCTGCTGAGCCGACAGAAGGCTGGAGACGGACGCCGCTCGGGGACGGCTACGACCTCAGGTCGCAATCACGGACTGAGGTCGCGGCAGCATCGTGCCTGGGTACGGCGATCGTACTGATTGGTCGCGCCTTCGACCTGTCGGATGGTGTGCGCGATACGCACGTCATTGCGCAGAGGATCCTTGAGAAGTTCGAGGGAGGTTTCGATGCGGCGCTCAGATACGCTTCTTATCTCGGTGGGCGTCACGCCATATTTCTGCACACGGGCGGCCGGATCATCGCGATGCCGGACTGCCACGCGACGTACGCAATCCTCGCATCCGCTGGCGATCATGGCGTTCTGTTCTGCTCACATTGGACGCTGGGGGCCGATATCCTGGATCTGCCGCGCAATATGGAGGCGGCAGAATTCATGAACTCGCCGGCGTATGCCTCGCCGATGGGAAAATACTATCCCGCACTCTGGGGGCCATGCCTGGGCCTCAGTCACGTCTTTCCGAATTGCTTCGCTGTCTACGATACTGCCAGCGGGACGCTGTCGCATCAGCGCTTCTATCCCTTCGCAGCGCTCGAGGCGCAAAGCCCGGATGCCGTATATCCGCAGTTTGTCGACTTGATGCGCCGATCGGTGGCATTGTCATCCGAGCCCGGTGCAGCGTTGTCGCTGACGGCCGGCGGGGACAGCCGGGCGGTTCTGGCCGCAGCCACGATGTCAGGTGGCCTGCCCGATGACGCATTTGCATTCTCGTACGCGCGCTTCAGTGATCGCCATCAAGGCGCCATCGAAGACGTCCTCGGGGCGAGCAGGGCCGCATTCGCTGCCCGCATTCGCCATCTCGTGCTGGACCTCGCACCGCCGGACATGGCGTGTGAGTTTCACCAGTTCTATGCGCGCTCGTTCCGGCTGGGTGCGCGCTACGCCGCGCTGGCACGCCTCTACTATGAAAGCCTGCCACATGACATCACCATACTCATTTCGACCGTCGCCGAGACCGGGACTGTATTCTACAAGGAGCGCGACAGTGACGTGCCGACACCTGCTGCGCTAGCGGCGAAGTTCACCACGTCGGCAGCAAGATCGAGCCCCGACCTGATACGGGCCTTCGAAGACTATCAGTCGTGGACGCAGTTCGACGCTGGCAGGATCTTCAACTTCGACTGGCATGATCTGTTCTATTGGGAGCACAGGAACGCGAAGTGGGCCTCAGTCTGGTACGCCGAGGCAGATCTCACTGGCTTCGCGATTGTGCCGTACAATAATCGGCGCCTGATCGAGCTCATGCTCTCGCTGCCGGAAGAGCATCGCAGAAGCCGGTATCTGCAGAAAAGGCTGATCGCCCAAGCCGGCCTGTGACGCCCTCCCCCTTCGCCCGGCTCAAGGTCGCGCTGGTGGCGGACGAGCTGACGAGCGCGTGCCTCGCGCACGAATGCCGCATCATGCCCGTGACCCCGCGCAACGCTCAGTTCGTGCTCACGCTCTGGCGTCCGGACATCCTTCTCGTCGAGTCCTGCTGGAGTGGCCTGCGAGGCGCCTGGAAGTACGGGATCGCCGCCTATCCGGATCACCCCGAGCGCAACAATGTCGAACTCCAACGCGTGGTGGCAACGGCGCGCGCGCGGGGCATTCCGGCCATCTTCTGGAACCGCGAGGACGGTGTCCATTTCGAGCGCTTCATCGCGTCGGCGCAGATGTTCGATGCGATCTTCACCGTCGATGAGACCGCAATACCGCGATATCGGGAGATGGGCGATCCGCGCGTGCCTGTCGACGTGTTGATGTTCGCCATCGCGCCTGCAATCCATCATCCGTCGGAGGCGCCGCCCATCCGCCGCGCGTCGTTCGTGGGCAGTTACAGCTCGACCGTCCATCCGCGCCGCCGCGCGTGGCAGGACATGATGTTCGAGGCCGCCGAGCCCATCGGCTTGACCGTCTTCGATCGCAATTCTGCGCGTCGGGCCGCCTTCTATCGCTTTCCCCGCCGGCCTTGGATCGAGGTGCGGGCGGCGATCTCGCATCGCGCCACTGCTGACGTGTACCGCAGCCACATCGCCAATCTGAACATCAATACGATTGAAAATTCGCCGACGGCTTTCTCGCGCCGCCTGGTTGAGATCCTCGGCTCGGGCGGCCTCGCCATCACCAATCTGACGCCTGCGGTCGAGCGACTCTTTGCGGACTACTGCGCCGTCGTGGACACGAGGGAGGATGGCCACGAGATTCTCTCGCGTCTTGCGCGCGATGGTCTCTCGCGGCGCGAGCGCGAGATGGCGCGCGCCGGCGTCGACCATGTGCTCGGCGCTCACACGTGGCGGCATCGTATGGCGCAGATCGCAGCGTTCGCGCGCTAGGCTTTCCACGCGGAGCAAGAAGGACTAAGGAAGCCTCCATTCGACGTGGATCGATCGAGTGCAGTGAAGGAAACATGGGCAGCGACGCAATCGTCTATCGTGAGGCCTCGGCCGACGACCTGCCTGGAATATCCCGCGTGCGGTTCGCCGTGGTCGAAAACGCATCGACCGCCGAGCGGCTTCGAGAACGCGGGATCACGGAGGCGAGCGTCGCCGCCTCGTTTCTGACGACGTCAAAGGGGTGGGTGGCAATATACGAGGGCGAGATCGTCGGCTTCTCGATCGCGGATCGCGACGAGAGCACGGTATTCGCGCTGTTCGTCCTGCCCGATTTCGAGGGACGAGGGATTGGCGGCCGTCTCTTCGACTTCGCCCTTGCATGGTTATGGGCAAGCGGTGCGTCGCGCTTATGGCTCGCGACCGGGCCGAATACCAGGGCGGCCCGGTTCTACGAGCGGCGGGGATGGATGCCGGTCGGCGAGGCTGGCTACGACGATATCCGATACGAGATCAGTCGCCCCAACTGAGACGCGTGCGGCGGCTATCGCCGCACGAGTTCGCGGAACTTCCGCCGCTCCCAGTTCACGAGAAATTGAGGCTTAGAAGCGTAGACCGCGAGCGCATGGGCAACGACGCCGATGCCCCAGCCGAGCCACACCCACTGCACCCACCACTCGTCACCGACGTTCGCGTTGAGCGCCGTGAGAAGCAGAGTTACGCCCAAAAAGGCGGCCAGATGCATGTAGAAGCCCTCGATTTCGGCTACGCGCCGCCGAGCGATCTCAACCTGCCTTTGGTCAACCATAAGTCTCTCCCGAATTGCTTCCAGATCCGCAGAGCGGCCTGATGATGCAACGCATTTAGTGCAAGGTTGTTTCCAAGGGAGGTGGTGCGACCTTATGACTACGGCGTAACGCGACCTTATGAACACGGCCTATCTCAGGGCCGGTAGGCGATCTCGTCGAGCAGAGAGCGAGCCCTCGGGGACCAGGCAAGTTCCTCGCGCGCGCGAAGGGCGCGGACGCGGCTGTTGGAGCCCATGGTGTCCTGGGCCGGCCCGGCGCCCCACTCGGCCGTCGCTTCTTCGAGCGACATGGCCCTGGTGCTGCCGTCGAAACCGAGCATCCGGCTGATGGCGACGCACACCTCGCGCATGGAGTTCTCGCCGCTCTCGGCGAAGTAGAAGCTGCCCGCCGGCGCGGCGTCGAGCACGCGCACGTACAAGTCGACCAGATCGTCGATGTGGACATTGGACCAGATGTTCTCGCCGGGACCGTAGTGCTTCGCGACGCCGTGCTTCTTGGCCGTGCGAATGAGCCAGGGAACCTGCACGCTGTCGGCTTTCGCGCCGAGACCTTGGCCGTAGATCAGGCTAGGGCACACGATGGCCGCGCGCACGCCTTTGCTCGCATAGGAGAGGATCTCCTTGTCGAGCGCGACGCGGGCTGCGCGGGCTGGCGATGGCGTGAAGGGGGTGGTCTCGTCGAAAACGTCATCCACGCGTTGGCCGGCCGAGCGAGTGCCGATGATGCTTGACCCGCTCGTGTGGATGAACGCTTTGCCGGAGCCGGCAAGCGCGTCGAGGAGGGCCACGGCCGCACCGCGGTGGTCGGCGCTCGCCGAGTCGATCACGGCATCGGCAGCTTTCGCTTCCTGCACAAGGATAGCCACATCGTCGAGCGTGCCGCTGACGGGCGTGATCCCATGAGCGCGAACCTTTTCAGCACTCTCTGCCGAGCGCACGAGCCCGCGCACCTCATGGCCGGCTTTCGTGAGCGCGGCCGCCACCGAGCCACCGATGTAGCCGGATGCGCCAGTGCAGAAGATTTTCATGGCCGTGCCTTTCATCAAATGCATGCGAACACTACAGCGTCAGGCCGCCGTCGATGACGATCGTCTGGCCGGTGACCATGGCCGCGCCGAAACCCAGGAAGAGGATAACCTCGGCAATGTCATCGGTCGTGCAGCGCCTCTTGAGGAGCGCGTTCTCGATCGAGCCCTGACGCTGCTGATCCGTCCATTCGACCATCCAGGTCGAGTCGACGGCGCCGGGCGCCACGGCATTGACGCGCACATCTGGCGCGAGTGCGCGTGCGAGGTTCTGCGTGAGGCTGACGACACCAGCTTTGGTCGCCGAGTAGGCCATACTGCTGCCGGCGCGGCCGAGACCGGCGATCGAAGCCGTATTGACGACGGCACCGCGAGCTGCCTTCAGCGCCGGTGCTGCCGCCTTCGCGCAGCGAAAGACGCCGAGCAGATTCACCTGCAGTAGCGTATTGAAGAGTTCTTCCGTGACGAGGTCCAGCTCGCGCGGCTCGATCTTGCGTTTAGTGCCGGGCGTGCCGGCGTTAGAGACGAGGAGGTCGAGGCGGCCGAGATCGTCGGTCGCTTTGGCAACCATGCGCGCGCAATCAGCGGCATCACCGACATTTCCAGGTGCGGGTATGGCCTTGATGCCGTCTGCCTTTAGTTGTGCGACCGTATCGGCACCACGCGGATCATCGGCGAGGAAGTTCACCGCGACGGCTGCGCCATTGCGACCGAGCATGGTGGCCGTCGAGAGGCCAATGCCGGAAGCGCCGCCGGTCACGAGCGCCGTTTTGCCGGCGAGGTCATAGCTGATCATGTGATGCTCCATCTGTCTGACGGGTTGCTTTCAGGCCGCACCTTCGGGCAGCCAGGGTGTCGGGGCGCGTGCCTCGATGTCCGTGACGACATCGACGACGACGGCTTCGTCGGCGGCGATGGCCTCCTCGAGCGCGGCGGCGATTTTGCTTGGATCCTCGACGCGGATGCCGCGGACGCCGAAGCCGCGCGCGATTGCCGCGAAGTCAGTCGGGCCGAAGCGCAGCATCTCGGCGGGATCGCCAGGCTTGTTGCCCTGCTGACGCACGAGATTGGGCCAGCCCTGACCGAAGCCCGAGTTGTTGTTGACGATGAGGGTCACGGCAATGCCGCGGCGCTTCGCGGTCTCGAGTTCTGTCAGATGATAGTAGAGGGCGCCGTCGCCGCTGTAGCAGACGACCTTGCGATGAGGTGCTGCACACTTCGCACCGAGCGCTGCCGGGAAGGCCCAGCCGAGCGAGCCGGCCGCGCGCAGATAAGTCTGGCCGGTGCCGTTCAGGTCGACGAGTGTCGACGTCCAGATGCCGGAGTAACCGGTGTCGGCAACGAGGATCGCATCTTCGGGGAGCGCCTTTGTGATTTCTGAGCAGAGGCGATCCGGGCGGATAGGCGTCTCGTTGCTGGCGAGAAGCGGTGCCCGCTCCGCGCGCCATTCCTCCATGCGGCGGGCGGCACTTGTCGCGTAGCCCTTGTCGCGCGCGGGCGTGCCGATGGCATCGATGAGGAGCGCGAGCGTGGCTTTCGGATCGCCCATGAGTCCGAGTGTGTTCGGATAGGAGCGACCGAGCTCGATGGGATCGACGTCGATCTGCACGATAGGTGTGTCGATCGGCGGGATGCGCCACGCGTAGGTCACCTGATCGCCCGTGTGGCAGCCGATGAACAGCACGAGGTCCGCATCGTGCACGATGTGGTTGGCAGGCGGCGCCGCATAGTCGCCGATCGTGCCGATGGCGAGCGGATGGCGCGTTGGGATGAGGCCATAGGCGCCGAGAGAGACACCGATCGGTGCCGCGAGCCGCTCGGCGAGTGTCAGCAGCTCCTCGCCGCAGCCGGATGCCGTGGCGCCGGCACCTGCGATTATAGCGACGCGCTTTGCCGCGAGGATCGCCTTTGCCGCGCGCGCGATTTCTTCGGTCGGCGGTACGGGACGATGCGGCGGGATCTGCATGTCGAGCGGTGACGCGGTGCTCACGGGCTCGGTCACCTGTCCCATTTCGACGACTTCGGCGAGGCGGCCATTCAGATCGAGGTGCACGGGTCGCGGCGAACCGGTCATGGCTGCACGCCATGCTTGCCGCAGAAGGCGCGGCAGATCGGCAGCATTTTCGACTTCCGCCGCGAATTTCGTGACGGCGGCAAAGAGTGGCGCGTGCGGGAGCTCCTGATAGGCATTGCGGTGCTGGAGGGAGGCAATCTTTCGACCGGTGAGCGCGATCACGGGACTGCGTCCCAGATAAGGATCCTGCAATCCGGCTGCGAGGTTCGCCGCACCGACCGACTGCGCGAAGCAGATGCCCGGCCGCCCGGCAATACGCGCATAGCCATCCGCCATGTAGACGGCGGACTTTTCGGTGTGCGCGAGCACGCGCGTGACTCCGAGCACGCCGAGCTCGATGAGTGTGCGGCGCAGGACGGCATCCACCCAGAAGACATGCGTCGTGCCAGTGGCGTGGATGGTGCGTGCGAGCCATTCGGCGCCGGTGATGGCTTCTGCGGGGGGCTCGACGGGGGCGTTGGGCATGTTTCCTCGCAGGCGGCTTATTGTTGGAAGGCCTGACTATAGCAACGCGAGGCGATCCGGACAGGTCGGAAGCACGCATGGCGTGCTCCCGCCATCGCCTGGGACAGGTCCCCGCCCCATGCTAAGGGAGTGAGCTCAGACGTTTACTACCAAGCAAGTGAGGTTCTGAATGGCGCTCCCTGTCCCGACACTCGATCATGTCGTCATCAATGCCCGCACCGACATCGACGGCGCCGCCGAGACCTTCCGCCGGCTCGGCTTCACGCTCACCGAGCGCGGCTATCACACGCTCGGTTCGATGAACCACCTCGCGATGTTCGGGACGGACTATCTCGAGCTGATCGCCGTGCCGAAGGATGCTGCGCCGGATGTGCGGCCCGATGTGCAGGCGTCGCCGTATGGCCTCAATGGCTTCGTGTTCGGGACGGAGGACTCGGCGGCGCTGTATTCGGCGCTGAGCGCGGCCGGTGTGAGTGCCAAGGCGCCGCGCGAGTTCTCGCGGCCCGTGCGGCTGGATGGCGGAGAGCGTCAGGCGACATTCCGCACGGTCTCCATCCCCGACAGCGATACGCCCTATGGCCGCATCTACTATTGCCACCATTTGACGCGCAATCTTGTCTGGCGCGATGAGTGGCGGCGGCATGCAAACGGCGTCGTCGCGGTCGCACGCGCGGTGTTCGTCCATCCGGATCCGGCTGCGGCAGCTCAGCTCTATGCGCACATGTTCGGGCCGGATGCCGTGCGCGATATCGAAGGCGGCAAGCTGGTCGTTGTTGCGGGGACGGATCTGGAGATCGTCACCGAGGCGACGGCGCGGCGGGAATTCGGCGATGGGATGCCCGACGCGGCCGGCCGCTCGACGTACATGGCGATGCTGGGCTTCCGTACGTCGTCCGTGAAGCACGCAGCCAGCGTGCTCAAGCAGAACGGCATTCCATTTGCGGAGACGCGCGCCAGCATTCTTCAGGTGCCGGCCCGCGCCGCCTTCAATACGACGCTGACGTTCGCGGAGTAGCGCTGCGTCCTAAATCACGCCCTTGGCTTTCAGCGCCTTGATGTCGGCGTCGCCATAGCCGAGGTCCGCGAGCACATCCACTGTGTGCTCGCCGAGCTCGGGCGTCGGCTCGAGCGACTCTGGCTGGGGAAAGCGCGACATGTTGATCGGCTGGCCGACGACCTTGGTGTCGCCGAGCTTTGCCCTGCGCATCTTGCGTGCAATGCCGAGGTGCTGGACCTGCGGCTCGGCGAATGTCTTGTCGATCGTGTTGATCGGCCCGCTCGGGACACCTGCCTTGGTGAGGGCGGCTATCCAGTGCGCCGAGGTGTTCGTGCGCGTGCGCGCGGCGAACTTCTCGTTGAGCACTTTGCGATTGGCGGAACGCTTGGCGCTGCTCGCATAGTCGGGATCGGTGAGCAGCTCCGGTGCGCCGAGGGCCTCGCAGCAGCGCTTGAACATATTGTCACCCGAGGCGGCGATGTTGATGTGGCCGTCGCTCGTCGGGAAGACGCCGGTCGGGATGCTCGTCGGATGGTCGTTGCCGGCCTGCCCCGCAACTTCGCCCTTCATGAGCCAGCGCGACGCCTGGAAGTCGAGCATGAAGATCTGCGCTTCGATGAGCGAGGTGTGCACCCACTGACCCTTGCCCGAGCGCTCGCGCTCGTAGAGCGCCAGCATGATGCCCTGCGCGAGTAGGAGGCCGGATGTGAGATCCGCGATCGGTATGCCGACGCGCACCGGACCCTGGCCCGGGAGGCCCGTGATCGACATGAGGCCGCCCATACCCTGCGCGATCTGGTCTACACCGGGGCGCGTTGCATCGGGGCCGGACTGGCCGAAACCGGAGATCGAGCCGTAGATGATGCGCGGATTGATCTTGGCGACGCTGTCATAGTCGACGCCGAGGCGGAGCTTCACGTCGCTCCTGTAGTTCTCGACGATCACGTCGGCGTCTTTCGCGAGCGCCATGAAGATCGCCTTGCCCTCAGCGCTTTTCAGATTGAGCGTCATGGAGCGCTTGTTGCGATGGAGGTTCTGGAAGTCGAAGTCGTGCCGCTTCCCGCCCATGGGATCGACATCGTTATCCGCGGGCGGCTCGATCTTGATGACGTTGGCGCCCCAGTCGGCGAGCTGGCGCGCGGCTGTCGGACCGGCGCGGTGGGCGGTCAGATCGAGAACGCGAATGTGGGCGAGTGGCAGGCTTGCGCGCGCGGGCGTGCTTTCGGGCATCAGGCATCCTCCATTCGGAACCGCGTCATGGATGCGCGGCTTTGTGCAAGCTTACGCCGCGATTTCGCGCGGGAGCAACTGGCGCTCCATTGAATTGGCGCTCTGCTGATATGCGTGCCGTCGTGCCCGCTTGACGGGGGCGGCGCGATGACGCTCATAGGGCGCCTCGCATTGGAATTAGAAAGTCCCGCAATGGCCAGCGATCCTCAACCGAGCGCAAAGCTCTCGCCGGCCATGGCCATTCTCCTGCTCCTGATCATTGCACTCTCGTGGGGCATGAGCTGGCCGGTCAACAAGGCCATTCTTTCGTACGTCTCGCCCCTCTGGGCCGTTGCGACGCGCCTTTGGCTCGCAGCCGCCGTGCTCGCCGTCATCTGCGTGCCGATCGGCAAGCTACGCCTGCCGCCGCGCCAGGATCTGCCCATGGTCGCGAGCCTTGCCGTGCTCCACATGGGGCTATTCGCGAGCCTGACGAGCCTCGGCCTCGTCTATGTCTCCGCCGGTCGGACGGTGCTCGTCGCCTATACGACGCCCCTGTGGGTGTTTCCGCTGGCGTGGCTCTTTGCCGGCGAGGCACTGACCCGGCAGCGGCTCGTTGCGATCGCGTGCGGGATGCTCGGGCTCGCGCTCCTCGTGAACCCGCTCGCGATTCAGTGGAGTGACAGCGGCGTGCTGACGGGCCACGCGCTGATCCTGCTCGCGGCCGTCTGCTGGGCCATCAGCATCGTCTACACGCGCCTACACAAGTGGGCGTCGTCGCCGTTCGACCTGCTCTTCTGGCAGTTGCTGCTGGGCGCGCTGCTGACGACCGGAGCGGCCTTCCTCTTCGAAGGCTGGCCGGTCATTCGCGTGACGCCGCACTTTATCGTCCTGCTGCTCTACGGCAGCACGATCAGCACGTCGCTCGCCTACTGGGCGCTCAACACCGTCAACCGCTCGCTCCCGGCCACCACGACGGCGCTCGGGCTCCTGGCCGTGCCCGTATTCGGGGTGGTCTCGTCGATGATCACTCTCGGCGAGACGTTCGACATGTTCACGACAGCGGCGCTGCTGTTGATCGTCGGCGGCATCGCGCTCGGGACCGTGTCTCGCGAAAGCCTCGCCCGGAGAAAATCGCGCGCGACTTGATGGGGGGACGCCGCAGTGGCGGGCGTCGGCCGAGAAGGGGCGCTCGTGCCTTGGTAGGGCCTGGTTAACCTCCGTAACTTAGAGTTGCGCTGAGGTTGCGGCAGCGCAGCAAACCCTCTACAGATACCCGCGTGCACGATTTTCCTCGGACAGGAGTGCAGTGATGCGTCGGTCTGTGCTCGTCCTCTTGATTTCTGGCATATCTACCGGGGCTGTTGCGTCCGGCTACGCGCTTTGGTCGTACGCGAGTGGCGACCGGGCCGAGCGGGTGGCGGCGACGGCCATTGCCCCGAGCACCAAGCCGGCCGCTGGCCCGGCAGTTGCTGCGCTGATGCCTCCCGCCGCACTGCCACCGGGCACCTCAGCGCTCCTCGCCATCGAGGTTGCGCGCATCGACGCGGGCGGGCCATCTGTGCTTGCCGGGCGCTCGCCGCCGAACCACAAGGTTACGCTGCTCGCCAATGGCCGTGAAATCGCCACCGTTACCGCGACCGACGAAGGCCAGTGGTCAGCCATCATCAACGAAGGCATAGCGGCCGGACCGCTGGAACTGTCCATCGTCTCGCAGCCCAAGGATGGCGGTGCGGTCGTACGCGGTGCTGCTCGTCAGATCGACGTTCCTGCGCCTGCGCCGTCACTCGCGACCGCCGCGCCGTCGCGTCCGCAGCCGGTGAAGTCGGCAGCGGCGGACAGCAAGGGGCCAGCGCCGCGTGCTGCCTCGCAACCGGACACGAGGGTGCAGCCGCCGGCTCCCGTACATGCCAGGAGCGACGAGGCCGCAAACAAGCGCGCGCTCGCAGAGTTCGAAGCGCTCGTCGAGCGGACGCGCAAGGAGATGGCGGGGCAGCAGCCTGCGAGCGCGCCTGCAAAGGCCGACAGCAGCCGAGACACTGCCGTCGCGGTCGCACCGCAGGGCGCGCAGGCACGGGCCCCGGCTTCTTCCACTTCGACGTTAGCAGCGCCCGCGCAGGCGCCGACATCCCGGTCCGCATCTGAGACGAGGCTCGCAGCAACCATACCGCCGGCAAGTCCACCGTCAGCGGCTTCAGCGACGCACACACAGCCAGCACCCGCATCTGCCGCGGTGCCGGCACCGATCCCCGTCCCCATCACGTTCGTGACCGGCGAGGCGAGCCTGACGCAGGACGGCGCGCGCGCGGCATCGCTCCTTGCCGAGTATGTGCGGCTCAAGCGTCCCGCGGGTATCGCGCTCTCGGGCCACGCCGATGCGCGGGGGCCGGATGGCTACAATATGCGGCTATCGCTGCGCCGGCTCGAGGCCATCCAGCGCTATCTGCGCGCCGCGGGCTATTCGGGTGAGCTTTCGCTCATTCCGCGTGGCAAGCGCGAGCCCTACGCCGGCATCGACCGCAAGCGGCTCTCGCGGAACGAGATCTACCAGGCCGACCGCCGCGTCGAGCTTCGGCTGACGCCGTAACTTCATCCGGCATGGCGGGAAAGCTGCCGCATCCTGTCCCCTATCAGGGCTCCAAGCGTGTGCTCGCGCCGCGCATCGGCACCCATGTGCCCCGCGATATCGAGGTGTGGTTCGAGCCCTTTGCCGGCTCCGCGGCAATGACGCTGTGGGCACTGGAGGCAGACGCGGCGCGTCGTTATGTGATCGCGGATGTACTCGCGCCCATTGCCGAGCTCTGGCAGGCGGTCATCGACGCCCCAGCCGCAACGGCTGAACGCTACGGCGCAATTTGGCGCGGGCAGCAGGCGGGGGACCGCGACTACTTCAATAGTGTGCGCGCACGCTACAACGCGAAGGGCGATCCCGTCGATCTGCTCTATCTCATCTGCCGCTGCGTGAAGAATGCCGTGCGCTTCAATGCGGCGGGGCAGTTCACGCAGTCCGTGGACAGGCGGCGTCTCGGCATGGATCCGAAGCGCATGACGGCGGCGATTGCCGCCTCATCTGGGCTCATGCGGGGGCGAACCGAGGTGCGGTGCGGCGACTGGCTGCAATCGACTGCCGATGCCGGTCCGCGCGATTTCGTCTATCTGGATCCGCCCTATCTCGGCACGACGGTTGGGCGTGACCGACGCTACGCCCGGCAATTGCAGCAGGTCGATCTGGTCGAGGGGCTCGAGAACCTGCTCGCGCGCGGCGTCCGCTTTGCGCTTTCCTACGACGGTATGACCGGCGCCAAGTCCTACGGCGCGCCGCTCCCGGAGGCGCTTGGCTTGACGCGCCTCCTGCTCGATGCAGGTACGTCGGCGCAGGCAACGCTCTCCGGTCGCGCCGAGCGAACGGTCGAGAGCCTTTATCTCTCGCCGAGCCTCAGGCCAGGAGGCGCCCCCGCTTCCGCTCCGCGCGTATCGGGCGGACCATCTTCTTGAAGCAACTATCACGCTAACCCAGAATTGCCATCGGCCTGGCGCGGCGCTCAGGATTGGGTTGCTGGTCTTTCGGGCAGTGCGGATGAATTGAGTGGAACGACGATCCGAACAGGATCAGACTGCCCGCGCCAATACTGGCAAATGGAGCACGGCCATGATCCTTGGAATGTCGCTCTCCGCCTTCACCACATTGCACGTCATCATCAGCCTCGTCGCGATCGCACTCGGTCTCGTCTGGATCACCGATCTGATCCGCGGGCGCCAGTCGGCGCTGATCGCCGGGCTCTTTCTGCTGTTGACCATCCTCACGAGCGTGACGGGCTTCATGTTCCCGGCCGCGGCCGTGACGCCCGCCCATATTTTCGGCGTGATCTCGCTCGCGGCGTTGGCGGTGGCGGTCGTCGGGCTCTACGTGTTCGGACTGAGAGGTGCGTGGCGGTGGCTCTATATCACCACCGCGGTCCTGTCTCTGTATCTCAATGTCTTCGTTGGTGTCGTACAAGCCTTCCAGAAGATCGGGCCGCTCACGCGGCTTGCGCCGACACAGTCCGAGCCTCCCTTCGCAATTGCCCAGACGATCGTATTGGTGCTCGCGATCGTGGCCGGCTGGCTGGCGATCCGCCGCTTCCGTGTCGAACCGACGAGCATCGCTTAAGCTCTACTCGGCAGCCTGAGGCTGCCGCGGCGCCGCCTTGAGCTCGTCGACCAGGATCTTCGTCTCGTGCGCCCTCGGTTTCGAGAGAGGTGCGAGGATGCGGTAGGCGACAGGCACGAGGAACAGCGTGAAGATTGTCGCGAAGCCGAGCCCGCCGATGATCACCCAGCCAAGCGCCAGTCGCGCCTCCGCGCCAGCGCCTGTCGCGATGACGAGCGGGAACGCACCGACCACCGCGGCGAGCGCCGTCATCATCACGGGCCTGAGGCGCGTGATGGCGGCCGTACGGATGGCGTCCGGTACGGTCCACCCTTCGTCGCGCTTCTGATCGGCGAACTCGACCATGAGGATACCGTTTTTGGCCATGACGCCGACCAGCAGGACGAGGCCGATCTGGCTGTAGACGTTCAGCGAGCCGCCGGTGAGCAGGATCGCGAATATCGCGGCAGCGAGTCCGAACGGCACGGTCACCATGATGACGAGCGCGCTGATTACACTCTCGAACTGTGCGGCGAGAACCAGGAACACGATCAGGAACGCCGTCGCGAAGACGAACATCGTGCTACGCGAAGTTTCAGACAGGGTCCTGGCTTCGCCGAGCAGCGTGATCGACATGTCTGGTCCGAGCACTTCGGGGGCGACCGTCCGTAGAGTCTGGACGGCATCGCTGAGGTACGTGCCTTCGGCGAGCTGGGCGCTCACCGGCACAGCGCGGCGCCGGCTTTCGCGCGCGAGCGTTGGCGCGATCGCGACCTCTTCCATCTTCACGAGAGTCGATAGGGCCACGAACCTGCCGTTGCCGGTCTTCACGAACAGGTTGTTGAGGTCGGATGGATCGTCGATGGGCCGCCCACCGGGCTTGACCTGGATCTCGACGATCTCTTCTCCGATGAAAAGGTCGGCTGCTTTCGAATAGTCGACCATCGTGTTGATGAGGCTCGTGATCGCCTCGATCGGCACGCCGAGCTTGACTGCCGCCTCGCGATCGATGCGGACGGAGAGCTGGGGCTGCGTGGTCTCGAAGTCGGTACGCGCTGTGCGGAAACCCGGCGTCTGCGAGAGGCGCTGCGCAAGTGCCGTCGCGGCATCCGCGATCTTGTCGTAGTCAGTGCCGGTCACCGCGAACCTCAGGCCCTGCCCGCCGCCGCGAATGCCGAGGCTATTCGGCGACCGCATCGAGATCGAGAGGCCGGCGATGTTGGCGAACTTCGCCTGCAGCTCAGCCTGGATTTGCTGCTGGCTGCGCTTGCGCTCGCGCCAGGGCGCCAACGGGGCGACGATGGCTGCACGGTTCGCGCCGCCGCGCCCGACTGTCGTCAGGACACCGGTGATCTCGCCCTTCTTCTTGAGCTCGTCGAGCGCTTCCTCGATCGGTGCAATCTTGCGCGCGACGTACTCCAGATTGCTGCCTTGCTGCGCGGTGATATTGATGTTGATCACGCTGCGGTCCTCCGTCGGCGTGATCTCACTCGGCACGAGGAGAAAGGCGGCATAGGCTGCCGCGCCGAACGCGAGACACCCGGCGACGACGATCCAGCGAAGCTTCAGACACCAATCGAGGATTGACGAATAGAAGTTGCCGAAGACCGAGGCAATTCTATCGAAACGGCCAGGTGTCGTCGGATCCGCGTGGTATCCGGTGCCGATCTTGGCGGCGAGCATCGGGCAGAGCGTCAGCGCGACGAAGGACGAGACCGTCACGGAGAACGCCATCACGAATCCGAACTCGGAGAACAGGCTGCCGACAATGCCTGGCATGAACGACACAGGGACGAACACGGCTGCGAGTGTTGCCGTGGTCGCCAGAACGGCGAAGACAATCTCGCGTGTTCCGATGACGGCAGCCGCGCGCGGACCGGCCCCCATGGCACGGTGGCGGGCGATGTTCTCGATCACGATGATCGCGTCGTCGACCACGAGGCCGGTCGCCACGACGAGAGCCAAAAGCGTGATGATGTTGAGCGAGAAGCCCGCCATCCAGATTGCTGCCAACGTGCCGATGAGCGAGATCGGGATCGCGACCATGGGTGCAATCGTCGCGTGGATCGATGCCAGAAATATCAGGATCACGATGATCACGATCACACTGGCAATAATCAGGCTGACCACGACCTCGCGCACGGCTTCATCGATGAAGACGGCATCATCGGAGACGACGGAGATGTCCACGCCCGGCGGGAGGCTGCGCTTCAGCTCTGCCATCGCGGCGCGAACGCCCTCGGAGATGCCGATCGTGTTGGACTGCGCCTGCCGGATAATCTCCACGCCGACGGCGGTCTTGCCGTCGTGACGCGTGATGGCTGTCGCGTCCTGGTAGCCCCAGCGAACGAAGGCGACATCGGAGACGCGCGTCGTCGCGTTGATCGCGAGCGCGCCCACTTCCTCCGGTGTCTGGATCGGGGCCTCTGCCTTGACGAGAAGCTGCTGCGTTGGATTGTCCAGCGCGCCGGAAGGCCCGGTAATCGAGGCCTTGCCGATTGCGGACATCAAATCGGACAGGCCAATGCCGCGCGCTGCGAGGGCCACCTGATTGATGCGGACCTCGATCGTGCGTGCGCGAAGGCCAAAGGAGGTCGCTGAGGCCACGCCCTCCACAGCGGCGAGGCGATCCTCGATGACATTTTTCACGAGATCGGTGAGCTCGCTCTCGGAGAGCTTATCGGCCGAGATGACGAGGCGCATGATCGGGGTCGCATCGGCGTCCGCCTTGACGACCGTTGGGTCGTCGCGCATGTCCGCGGGGAGCTGGCGGCGGATGCCGGAGACGGCATCACGGACGTCCATGGCGGCCGCGTCGAGCTTGGTGCTGCTCGAGAACTCGATCGTCACGCGGCTCGAGCCGTAGGAAGAGGTGGACGAAATCGAGCTGACGCCCTGGACGCGTGAGACCGCGCTCTCGATGATCGCTGTGATCTGGGCATCCATCGTTTGCGGTGTGGCGCCTTCATAATTGGCACGCACGGTCACGATGGGGCGGTCGACGTTCGGCAGCTCACGGATCTCGATGCCCTGCAGTGCGGCATATCCGGCCACGATGATGAGCAGGTTCAGCACGATCGTAAGCACCGGGCGGCGAATGAAGGTGCCGACCCAGCCGCCGTCGTCTGGCGGCATCGGACGTGGATCTTGCGCTGTCGACGTCATGGCGGCATTTCCTCGGGTGCGAGGTGTTTGGGGAGAGGGCGATCGCTCGCGCGGCTCACGAGCCTTGCGGCCTCACGGTCTGGCCGGGTCGGAGCTGGTCGCCGCCCTCGTGGATCACCTTGTCGCCGGCCTTGAGCGCCGCATCGACCATGACCCTGTCGCCATTGCGCGAGACGATTGCGATATCGATACGCTCGACGGCATTGCTCGACGTGAGACGCCACACGAACGCGCCGCGGCGATCCCACTGCACGGCGAGCCCGGGAACCTGCGGCGTTTCCTGTCCGGGCAAGCGGACGCTAATCGAGAATGTCGAACCGGGGATCAGGGTCAAATTCGGGTTGGGGACCTCGCCACGCACTGAGAGTGTGCGGGTTTCCGGATCGATACGCGTGCCGACGGCGTCGATCTTTCCGTCATAGACCTCGCCGGAGCGGGTCACGAGGCTGGCCCTCAGCGACAGACCCTTCTTGATCTGCGGTGCAATCGACTCAGGGACCGTGAACTCGACGAGCAGGGATGTGCGGTCATCAAGGGTCGCGATTGGCGTACCGGCGCCAATGTAGTCGCCGATTTGCAGATTGGTGAGCCCGATGATCCCCCCGAACGGCGCCCGGATGGTCATGCGCTCGTGTTCCTCGCGCGCGCGACGCAGGGCCGCATCGGCAACCTTGAGTGCCGTGTCCGCTTCCGCGCGGGCGACACGCGTCACGACGCCCTCGGAGAGCTGCTTCAGGCGTTCGACGGCATCGGCAGCCTGCGCGCGTTGGGCTTCCGCGGTCTCGACGGCGATCTTTTCGGTCTCGGCGTGGAGTTGAACGAGCGGCTGGTTGGCCTCGACCGTCGTGCCGCCTTCGAAGAGGACTTTCTCGACGACGCCGGCATGCCGCGTTGCGACAGTGACCTGGCGGCGCGCACGGCCCGAGCCGACGGCGGCCACGCGCTCGTTGATCGGCACGATTTGGATGTCGACGAGCGTGACCGGTGGCGGTCCGATGGCGCGGCCGCGCCCGCGCTGCTGTGCATCGGCAGGGCCGGCAGTGATCATCAGGAAAGTGCAGGCGGCCGTCAGCAACAGCACGATAGCCATCGGCGCCCGGTCATGGAATGGCGGCAGCCTTCCGCTCCTCATAGGTCGTTCCCTCGAAGTTTGCGCTGCACCCTGTCCTCGGCGCGCGCAGCCCACCCGTTGCGACTATACGGCTTGAGAACGCTCGGAATAACCGTATCCGTCGCGCCGCGTTCCCGTGCGGACGTCACCATCTGCTCGTGACAGCAGTGATGACGCGATATGCGGGGCCATCAAGACCAAGGAAAAGCTCGCGATTTCCTGCTTCTCACGGGTTGACTCGCAGGCGAGGCGCTGGCATGAGAGCCCCCACATCGTCGTCGCGGACGTGAGCCCCCATAAGATTCCGCCGCAGCAGTCCGGTCCCGGTCTCCGGGGCGGGTGATGTCTCACATCACCAAGCAGCCCACGGCTGTGGCGACATCCGCAAATGCTGAGCCCAAGTTTCCGCTTCAGGAGGCGAAGGAATGAAGACGTATTCGATCGCGGCCATTCCCGGCGACGGCATCGGAAAAGAGGTCATCGCGGCTGGCCTCAAGGTGCTGGATGCTCTCGCGGCCCGCGACGGCGGCTTCAAGCTCGATGTACGCTCGTATGATTGGGGCTCGGATTACTATCGCAAGAACGGGCGCATGATGCCCGAGGATGGTCTTGCCGCCATCCGCAATGCCGATGCCATCTTCTTCGGCGCTGTGGGTGCACCGGATGTGCCGGATCACATCACGCTCTGGGGGCTCAGGCTCGCGATCTGCCAGCCCTTTGATCAGTACGCCAATGTCCGCCCGACGCGCATCCTCCCCGGTATCGCGAGCCCGCTCGCCGGCGTGACCGCGAAGGACCTCGACTGGGTGATCGTGCGCGAGAACTCGGAAGGCGAGTATGCCGGCGTCGGCGGTCGTGCGCACCGCGGGCTGCCAGAGGAAGTGGCAACCGACGTGTCCGTGTTTACGCGCGCGGGCGTCGAGCGGATCATGCGCTTTGCCTTCAAGCTCGCGCAGTCGCGGCCGCGCAAGCTGCTCACCATCGTCACCAAGTCGAACGCGCAGCGCCACGGCATGGTCATGTGGGATGAGATCGCCGCCGAGGTCGCGAAGGACTTCCCGGACGTCACGCACGACAAAATGCTCGTCGACGCCATGACCGTGCGCATGACGCTGAAGCCCGGTTCGCTCGACACCATCGTCGCAACCAATCTTCACGCCGATATTCTGTCCGATCTCGCATCCGCGCTTTCAGGATCGATCGGCGTCGCGCCGACGGCGAACATCAATCCCGAGCGGCGCTTTCCCTCCATGTTCGAGCCCATCCACGGCTCGGCCTTCGACATCACGGGCAAGGGCATCGCCAATCCGATCGGTACATTCTGGTCGGCGGTCATGATGCTCGAGCACCTCGGCGAGGCAGCCGCTGCACAGCGTCTGATGCGCGCGATCGAGCGTGTGACGGCGAACCCTGATCTGCATACGCCCGACCTTGGCGGTCGCGCCACGACCGATGCCGTCACCGATGGTGTCTGCGCCGTGCTCCGGGCCGATAATGCTTAAGATGAAAAGCGGGGCGACATCGCCGAATAAGCCCGCTAATAGGGAACTATTGAGCATAATCTGACCGCTCGCTGCGGACGGAAGGCTCCAACAAGCATGCGGGCGCGGAGATTGGTCCGCGGTCGAAGGGATTAGCTAAGTTCAACGTCCAGAGGAAAAATCGAGATATGAGGAATAGACTGACGAAGCTTTTGGCGCTCCCCCTGGCCCTTTGGGGAATGTCGGCAGGCGCACAGGCCCAGACGCCCGATCCGAGCTGGCCCCAGACCCTGACGCTCGGCACGGCTTCGGTCGGCGGCACTTATTTCGTTTATGGTCAGGTTTGGGCATCGCTGGTCAACGGCAAGATCGGCACCAAGATCAGCACCCAGCAGACGCAGGGTCCGAACCAGAACATCATCCTGACGGACAGCAAGCAGATCGACTTCGGCATGACGACCATGGGCGTCGCGCTGCAGGCCTGGACGGGTGAGGGTGCGTGGACGAAGGGCACCAAGTACAACAACATCCGCGCGATGTTCCCGATGTACGACACGCCCTTCCACTTCATCACGCTCGAGAAGAACCCGATCAAGGCAGTCTCCGACATCGCCGGCAAGCGCGCTGGCGTCGGCCCACGCGCCGGCACCTGCGGCACCTACTTCCCGATGATGTTCGACACGCTCGGCATCAAGGCGACGATCCGCAATGGCCAGGGCTCAGACATGGCCGCGAACCTGCAGGATGGTCTGATCGACGTCTTCCCGTTCTGCGCGGGCGTGCCGATCGCGGCCTTCTCCGAGCTCGAGACGACCAACAAGGTCCGCTTCTTCACCTTCACAGACGACGAACTCGGCAAGCTCAAGAAGGCCATGCCTGAGCTTTCGGATTCGGTCATTCCGAAGGGCACCTACAAGCAGCAGGCCGAGGACCACAAGACGGTTGGCGTCTACAACTTCGCGATCGCGCACAAGGATGTGCCCGACAGCCTCGTGTATGCCGTCGTCAAAGCCGTACTCGAAGCCAACCCCGAGATGGTCAAGGGCCATGCGGCGGCCAAAGAGACGCTGACGGAGAACTGGAACCGCAACACGTTCCTCCCCTTCCACCCTGGTGCTGTGAAGTACTTCCAGGAGAAGGGTATCAAGCTTCCCGAGAAGCTGCTTCCGCCCAAGGGCTGAGGTCTTCACCAGGAGTATCGAACGGGTCGCGGCTTTGCCGCGGCCCGTTCCGCTATCATCAGGACGAGCGAAATCGCTCCACTCACCACAACGAGCGGTAACGCTCTTCAGTCAAGGGGCAGGGCGCCGTGAGCACCAACGCGAAGGATACGGACCTCGAGGTGAAAGCTCCGGTCTCCGATGAGGAGTTCATTGGCACGCGGCGTATTCTGCGCACATGGGAGGCGCAGTTCGTCGCAGCCCTCTGCATCACCTTCACGCTCTTCCATCTCTTCGTGCTCAATGTCTATTCGCTAGAGCCCCTGATGTTTCGCGCGATCCACGTCGGATGGGGGCTGGCGATCGGCTTTCTTATTTCTGCACCGTTCCTGCGCTCCGGCGCGGATGGCGTTCCCTGGTACGACTGGATACTCGCGGCAGCGTCCGCCGCCTGCGCCTTCTACATCTGGTGGGAGCTCGATGGTCTCCTCTTCCGGGCCGGCGCTCAGTTCACGCCGGGCGACGTGATCACGGGCGTTGTCGGCACCCTGCTCGTGCTGGAGATTTCGCGGCGCATGACCGGGCTGGCGCTGCCGATCATTGCTGGCGTCTTCATCATCTACTGCTTCGTTGGCCCCTGGATGCCGGGCGTGCTGCGCCACAACGGCTTCGCCATCGATCGCTTCTTCACCTACATCTACAGCGAATACGGCATCTTCGGCGTCACGACACAGGTCTCTTCGACCTACATCATTCTGTTCGTGACGTTCGCAGCATTCCTCACTGTCTCGAAGGCCGGTGACTACATCAATGACGCGAGCAACGCACTCTTCGGCTGGGCGCGCGGCGGCCCGGCAAAGGCCTGCGTTGCGTCCGGCGTCGCATTTGGCGCCATCTCGGGCTCGGCAGTCGCCAACGTCGTCGCCTCGGGCATGGTGACGATTCCGATGATGCGCAAGGTCGGCTATGACCGCCCGACGGCGGCGGCCATCGAGGCGACGTCATCGACGGGCGGCCAGATCACGCCGCCGGTGCTCGGCGCCGGTGCGTTCCTCATGGCAGAGATCACGGGCATCCCCTACACGACCATCGCTGTCGCGGCGATCATCCCGTGCCTGCTGTTCTACATCGCGTGCTGGATCCACGTGGACTTGCACGCTATCCGCCTCGGCGTTCGCGGCCTGCCCTTCTCTGAGCTGCCGCCGATCAAGGCTATCCTGCCGCGCGTCTACCTCGTCGCGCCGATCTTCGTGCTCATCTGGGTGCTGCTCGACGGCTATTCGCCGTTCCGCGCCGGCTCTCTCGGCATCGTTGCGGCGCTCCTATGCGGTGCCATTGCGATCTGGTTCAGGGATTTCAAATCCGACGGAAGTGTAAGTACTGATGGTGCCGACACGTTCGCGGCAATGCTGTTCAGCGGTGCTGTGCGCTTCGTCGTCCTGGCGGGACTAGGCTTTGGAATGGCGGCGCTCATGCTGCACGTCCTGCCGCAGCTGCCGCAGTCGGTTTCGCTCGCGGCATCGATCGCCCTCGTGGCCGTGCCGGCGCTCCTCTTCGGGTGGCAGCGCGCGCTTGGCGCTCTCGAGAAGGCAGCGCGCGACAGCATCCAGCTCGTCGCGGTGTGCGCCTGCGCTGGCATCATCGTCGGCGTTGTCGCGCTCACGGGTGTCGGTGGCCGCTTCTCCGAGCTCATACTGGCCGTCGCGGGCACTAACCAGCTTCTTGCCATGATTTTCGCAGCGATGGTCGCACTTATTCTCGGCATGGGAATGCCGACGACGGCCGCCTACGCGATCGCTGCTGCAGTCATTGCACCGGGCCTTTCGCGGATGGGCGTTCAGCCGCTGGTCGCGCACATGTTCGTCTTCTACTTCGCTGTGATCTCGGCGATCACGCCGCCGGTCGCGCTCGCGTCGTTCGCGGCTGCGGGCATGGCGCAGGCAGATCCATGGAAGACGTCGTGGATCGCGGTGAAGTTTGGCCTCGCGACCTTCCTGGTGCCTTTCATGTTCTACTACTCCCCCGTGCTTCTTATGCAGGGTGAGTGGCCGGCCATCATTCAAGCCGTGATCACGGCGGCAATCGGCGTTTGGTTCCTGGCGGGTGCCAGCGAGGGATGGTTCGGCGGGCGCCTCGCCATGCCTCTCAGGCTCGTGATGGCTGTTGCTGCTCTGTGCATGCTGCATCCGGGCTCATTCAGCGATCTCGTCGGCCTTGGCATCGGCATGCCGATATATGCCTATCAGCGGATGATGGGCGGCGGCCGGTCGCAGGCTGCCTGATCACAACGCGAGGTAGTCGCGGAGTGACGCGAGCAGCGTCACGATGCCGATGAGCGCCAGCGTGGCCATGGCCGCGTTACGAAAGTAGCGCGCGCCGCCATAGGCGAAGTAGCGGCTCCCGAGCAGAATGGAGCCGCCGTAGATGGGCAGCAGCAGCAGCCCGATCACGATCGCCTTCATGGTGAAGAGGCCGAAGTACAAAAGCGGTAGCAGTGACGAAAGCGAGATCGCAGTCATGGCTGCGAGAACATTGCCGCGTTGCTGAGCGGGCGTGCCGGGGCGCGATAGCATGACCGCGACGACGGGCGGCCCACCGATGCCGGCTGCGCCCTGAACCAGCCCGCCGGCAATTCCTGATCCGATCAGGATCGGCCGTCCGACCTGCTGCTCGAGCTTCCAGCCGCGCATGAGCATCGCGACCATGATCACGACGAGGCTCGAGATCACGACCTTCATCAGCGCCGGGCTGACACTCACCAGGACCCACGTACCGAGCGGCGCACTGAGAAGGATCGCGAGCGAGATCGGCATCACGATCGGGCGTTCGGAGGTGCGGATGGCGTCGGGTAGGAGCTGGAGCAATGTCGGGATGCCGACGACGCTCATGGCGGCAACGGCGAGGCGTGGCTCATAGGCGAGGCTGAGCACGGGGATGGTGACCAGCGCGGCGCCGAAGCCGACGAAGCCGCGCATGAACCCGGCGACGAACGTCGCCAGGCACACAGCGGCAAAACGCGCGTCGAGCGGCACCCCGAAGACTTCCGGCACGTCGTCCCTCCCCGCCATGCGCAATCGGCGCGCATGATGGCGGCTGCCGGGGCCGTTGGCCAGCGCGTCGGCAGATTGGGAGATGCGTCACCCGCGCATGGGGACCCGGGCTGCGAACTTCAGGATTTCAGCTCCGCCCGCTTCTTCGCCAACGCCCGATCGACGAAGCCGAGGCGGTCCTGGCCCCAATAGATCTCGCCATCGAGCACGAAGGAGGGCGCGCCGAACACGCCGAGCGCCAAGGCTTCGTCACTGTAGGTGCGATAGAGGTTCTGAACGCGGGGGCTCTTCTCGTCGGCAACCAGGGCTGCGCCATCATAACCATTCTCGTCGGCGATCTCGCGTCGTGTCTCGGGGAGGGCGATGTCGCGCTCCTCGGCCCACACGGCGCGCAGGATCGCGTGTGAGAGCGGAAAGGCATCAAGGCTCTGGTCCTGGGCCGCAATGACCATCCAGCCCGCGTACTTGTTCCAATCAGGATCCGCGGGCAACTGATGCGGATAGTGACGGGGCTTGAGCACGAGCGGCATCCCGAGATATTCGCTCCAGCGGACAAGCTCGACATCATGATAGGCACGCCGTGGCGCGAGACGCGTGCGGATCGGCACGCCGCCCGTTCTCGGCGCGACGACCTGAAAGTCGTAGGGCTTGAGCAGCAGACGCACGCGATGGCGGCGGACGATGTCCTGAAGTTGCGGGCCGGCAAGGTAGGCCCAAGGCGAGGACAAGCTATAGTAACAATGAAGCTCGATCATGGGCGGGCGCCTTTAGCGTGATTGCGAAGCGGAGACCAGAATGGCCGAGATCTGGCAGGGCGTGAAGAGCGCTCGCGACGAGGGGGCGCTGGCCGTTCAGGGGAATAAGGTTCGCCACGATCTCGAGATGCTCAACTATCCGCCGGCCGACTGGGTGCCTGAGGCGACGGGGCCTGATGGTCGGCCCATGCTGGATGTGCTCATCGTCGGCGGCGGCATGTGCGGGCAGACGGTGACATTTGCGCTTCTGCGCGAGGGTGTCCGGAAGATCCGCATGATCGACCGCTGCGCGCGCGGCGATGAAGGCCCGTGGGGGACGTATGCGCGCATGGAGATCCTGCGCTCGCCGAAGCATCTGACGGGACCCGATCTCGGCTTGCCGTCGCTGACGTTTCGCGCGTGGTACGAGGCACAGCATGGCGCCGATGGCTGGGCGCAGCTCTATAAAGTCGGCCGGATCGACTGGCGCGACTATCTGCTCTGGGTGCGCGAAACGGTCGGCGTCGAGGCCGAGAACGGAACGGCGCTTGTGGCACTCGAACCTAAGGCGGTCGGCGTCCGCGCGACGCTTGAAAGCGCCAATGGTCGCGAGAAAGTCTGGGCGCGCAGGATCGTGCTCGCGGGCGGGCGCGATGGTGCGGGCGCGTTACGGTTGCCGCACTTTCCGGGCCTCGATCGCGCGAGCGCAGACGCGCGGCGTCGCGTGCTGCATTCGACGGACGGCGTCGAGCCGAGTGACTTCACGGAAAAGCGCGTTGGCGTGCTCGGCGCGGGTGCCTCGGCCTTCGACTGCGCGGCAACGGCGCTCGAAGGTGGTGCTGCGGAGGTCACAATGTTCGTGCGCCGGTCGCATCTGCCGCAGGTCAACAAGTCGAAGGGCGCGAGCTATCCGGGCTTCCTGCGCGCCTTCGGAAGTCTCAGCGACGCCGACCGCTGGCGCCTGCAATCCTACATCTTCGGCGAGCAGGCGCCGCCGCCGCACGAATCCGTGCTCCGCTGCGATGTGCACCAGAATTTCTCGATCCGCTTTGCCGAGCCGTGGACGGATGTCGAGCCGACAGCGGAGCGCGTGGACGTCACGACACCTAAGAGCCGCCATGCCTTCGATAAGGTCATCCTCGCAACGGGCTTCGAGGTCGATCTGGCGAAGCATCCGCTTCTGGCGCCCATTGCGGATGACATTCTGCTCTGGAGCGATCGCATTGCGCCGGCGCTTGCGGCGCAGGATCCGGAATGCGCCCGCCACCCCTATTTGGGCGCCGGCTTCGAGCTGGTCGCGCGTGATCCCGTCGGAACTCCCGGCCTCGGGCGCATCCATATGTTCAACGTCGGCGCGACTATGAGCCATGCTGCGCTCGCCGGCGATATTCCCGGTTTGCAGATTGGCGCGACGCGACTTGCCGGCGCGATTGTCGAAGGTCTTTTCCAGGAGAGTATGCCGGCGCTCGAGGCGAGGGCCAGAGCGTTCGACGAGCGTGAGCTCGCACCGACGCGCTACAACGTGCGCTAAAGCCTACTCGCGGAAGGCCTCTTCGCGGCCCTTGCGGATCGCGGGCAGCAGCACTGCGAGCAGGAAGAGCAGGCTCACGAGCAGGAAGCCCGCGCAGACTGGCCGCTCGAGGAAGATCCACCAGCTTCCGCGCGAGACGACGAGCGAGCGGCGGAAGTTCTCCTCGATGTGCGGCGCCAGGATCACGCCGAGAATGAGCGGCGCCGGCTCGCAGCCGATCTTCGGCAGCAGGTAGCCGACGACGCCGAACAGCGCCATGACCAGCACGTCGAATGCCGAGTTCTGCACGCTATAGGCGCCGATGCAGCAGAAGACCAGGATCGCGAGGTAAAGCCAGCGGTAAGGGACATTGAGAAGCATAACCCAGATGCGGATCAGCGGCAGGTTGATGATGACCAGCATGAGATTGCCGATCCACATCGATGCAATCATCGCCCAGAAGAGATCTGGCCGCTCGACCATCAGTTTGGGACCCGGCACGATGCCGTGGATGGTCATGGCGGCGAGCATGAGTGCCATCACCGCGTTCGACGGCAGGCCGAGCGTCAGCAGCGGAATGAAGGAGGTCTGCGCGCCGGCGTTGTTGGCGGCCTCCGGCGCGGCGACGCCTTCGACGGCGCCCTTGCCAAACTCCTCGGGACGCTTCGACCACTTCTTCTCGATCACGTAGGCGCCAAAGGCGGCGATCAGCGCGCCGCCGCCCGGCAACACGCCGAGAACGGATCCGATCGCGGTGCCTCGCAGGACTGCCGGTGTTGCGCGCTTGGCTTCTTGGCGGTTCGGCCAGAGCGATGTGACCGGCTGCACCTCCGGCTTGCCGAATGTGCGCGCGAGATTCGAGATCACCTCGCCAACGCCGAACAACCCCATCGCCAGCGCGACAAAGCTGACGCCTTCGGAGAGATATGGGATGCCAAACGTGAAACGCGTCTGGCCGTCGGTGATGCCGGTTCCAGCGAGGCCGATGATCAGACCGACGAGAACCATGACGATCGAGCGCACGACCGAGCCTTGCGCGAGCACCACCGCTGCGATCAGCCCGAAGATCATCAACCCGAAATAGTCCGGCGACTGGAAGGTGCTCGCGATCCAGACCATGGGGCCGGAGAAAATCGCGATGATGAAGGTCGCAACGGTACCGGCGAAGAATGAGCCCAAGGCGGCAATGGCGAGCGCGGCACCAGCGCGGCCGTTCTTCGCCATGGCGTGGCCGTCGAGACAGGTGACGACGGAGGAGCTTTCACCCGGAATGTTGACGAGGATGGCCGTCGTGGAACCACCGTACTGCGCACCGTAGTAGAGGCCCGCGAGCATGATGAGGGCGGCGACGGGCGGCAGCGTGAATGTTATCGGCAAGAGCATCGCGATGGTGGCGACGGGGCCGAGGCCGGGAAGCACGCCGACGAGCGTGCCGATGAGCGCACCGAGAAAGCAGAAGAGCAGGTTCTGCGGTGTCAGCGCCTGCTCGAAGCCGAATGCGAGTTGACCGAACAGTTCCATGCCTGCCGGACCTCAGAACCACCAGACTGGGATCGAGATCTTCAGGAAATGGACGAACAAGGTCCAAGAGAAGGCCGCGAGGATCGTACCGGAAATCAGCATCGACAGGAGCGTGTTTCCATAGGCGGCCGGTCCCGCGATGAGAACGGTCGTCATGATCGCGACGAGCACGCCGGCGCGATCCAGCAACAGCGCGAAGGCGACGATGCCGGCCGTGACGAGGCCGACCTGCCGCCACGCGATGTCGGTGTCGAGGGGATCTGGCGAGCGGCCGGCTCGCGCGACCAGGAGCACGCCAAGGGCGAGCAGCAGGAGGCCGATGACGAGCGGGACGTAGCCGGGTCCGATGCGTCCTCCGCGCCCGAGCCCGTACTCGAAGCTCACGTATATGACTGCGAGGGCGAGCGCGATGGTTGCCGCCCCCGCCCACGTATCGGCCTTGTTGAGCCAGCCTTTGCTGGCCCCTGCAGGGGGCGGGGAAGCGCCTTGGATTTCCATTTCCACGCCTCGATGCGCGCTACGTCCGAAGGATCAATCGACTGTCGCACCTGTGCTCTTGACGACGCCGGCCCACAGTGCGCGGTCCCTCTTGATCGTCTCCTTGAACTGCTCGGGCGTCTCGTAGCGAACCGCGTTGCCGATGGCGGCGAGCTTGTCGACGGTTTCCTTGTCTTCGAGCACGACCTTGATCGCGGCATTGAACTTGTTGACGATCGCGGGGTCGAGACCCTTGGGGCCGAGCATTCCGTACCAGGTGGTGGCCTCGAAGCCCTTCAGTGTCTCGCCGATCGTCGGGATGTCGGGGAGCAGCGGCACGCGCTTCGCCGTCGACACGGCGATCAGCCTGAGCGTTCCGGCCTTGTGCTGGCCCAGCACGGTCTGGAGCTGGGCGAACTGGCAGCAGGTCTCGCCGTTGAGCATCGCCTGGATGGCCGGCGGGCTGCCCTTGTAGGGAATATGCTGGATATCGAGCCCAGCCACCGAATTGAACATCGCGAAGCCGAGGTGCGTGGAGGCGCCGTTGCCGGAAGAGCCGTAGTTGAGCTTGCCGGGCTGCTTCTTCAGGATCTCGATGAACTCGGTGACGTTCTTGGCGTCCACCACCTTCGGGTTGACGGTCAGCACGTTCGGCACATCGACGATAGGACCGATCGGCGTGAAGTCGGCTTCGACGTCGAAGGGCAGCTTCTTGTAGAGCGAAGCATTGATGCCGTGCGTGCCGGCCGTGCCGAAGATGAAGGTGTAGCCATCGGGTGCGGCCTTCGCGACGGCTTCCGAGCCGAGGTTGCCACCGGCGCCACCCTTGTAGTCGAAGACGATGGTTGTCCCGAGTGCCTTCTCGAGCGGGCCTTGGATGATGCGGCCGATGATGTCGAGGCCGGAGCCAGCCGGGAAGCCGTGGACGATGGTGATGGGCTTCGCGGGCCAGGATTGTGCAGTGGCGGTACCGCAGAACAGAGCTGAGGCAACAACGGCCAAGCCTATGCGGCCCAGCGTTGCAAGGCGCGAGACGGACATGTCGAAACTCCCTTTGTATGCAGTAGTTGGCTAACGATGGGCGGCGGAGGCGAGGTGCGTCAAGTCCGAATGTGCGCCGTGAAAGCGCTCAGCCTGCTGAAGCAGGCTGCAGAATCCCCTCCAGTGCCTCTGAAATCGCAAGCGTCCGTCTGTCGGTGCCGCCCTGGCCGATCACCATGAGGCCGGTGGGCGCATCGCCGGGCCGGTGCATGGGGATCGAGATCCCGCAGCAGTCGAGAATGTTGAACATCATCGGATTGCGCAGGATCAGCATGTTGATGCGGGTGTAGGCTGCTTCGTCGGCGACCTCTTCCACGCGCGGCGCAATGATCGCGGTCGTCGGCATGATGACGGCATCGAAGTCGGCGGTGGCCTCGTTGTAGGCCGTTATCGCGGCGGCGCGGCGCTCGAGGAGGCCGATGTAGAAGGCCGCGTCCTGTTCTGCGCCGCGCATGATGCGCATGAGTACGCGCGGGTCGTACTGCTCGCGGCGCTTGGCGATCAGCTCGCGATGCCAGGCGTAGCTTTCAGAACCAGAGATGCCGCCCTTGTCAGTCATTTCGGCGATGCGCTTGAGAACGGGAAGTGGAGCGCGCGTGATGACGGCGCCAGCATCCGAGAGGCGCCGCAGCGCTTCGTCGAAGGCGGTCGCGACATGCTTGTCGAGGCTGTCGAGCACGATGGTCTCGGGCACGAGAAGGCGCAGACCTTTCACGGGTACGCGCGGCAGAGGCGCGGGTGTTTCGTCCGCAAAGATCGCGTCCATGATCGCGCAGCAGTCGACCGTTCGCGCGATCGGCCCGATGGAGTCGAGCGAAGTTGCGAGCGGTACGACGCCGTCGATCGGCACGCGTCGGGCCGTGGGCTTCCAGCCGGCAATGCCGTTGAACGATGCTGGCACACGGCACGAGCCGCCAGTATCGGTGCCGAGCGCGCCATGCGCCATGCCGTCCGCGACGGCAACGGCCGAGCCCGATGACGAGCCGCCAGGCACGCGGCGCTCATGGCGCGCCCATGGTGAAGCTGGCGTTCCATAGTGCGGGTTGATGCCGAGGCCCGAGTACGCGAACTCGGTCATGTTCGCGCGCCCCATGAAGACGAAGCCCGCACGGCGCAGGCGCGCGACCGATGGTGCGTCGTTGGCGGCCGGTGGCGCATCGGCGAGCGCGCGCGAGCCTGCCGCTGTTATCTCGCCGGCAATGTCCGCGAGATCCTTGATGGCGACGGGAATGCCCGCATAGGGCGAAGGTGCGGCGCCGGCTCGACGGAGGGCGTCCATGCCGTCGGCGGCGGTGCGGGCGCGGTCGGCATGGACCTTGATGAAGGCGCGCGCGCCTTCGCCGGCCGGATCCTCGATGCGGGCGAGGCAATCCTCGACAAGCTTGCGGCTCGTCGTGGCGCCGCTCGCGAGATCACGGGCGAGTCTCGAAAGTGTCGGCTGGCGGCGGGGCATCACTGGCTTCCTCTGGCGGTTGTCCTGGAGGACGTTTCGGCGGCTCGCGGCGCCGCATCGCCTCAGCATGTGCGGGATGCCGGCATCTACGCAAGATGCCCGCGTGCAGGACTTGCGGGCAGGTCGGCGCGCGGGATGCCGCGCGATCAGGCGCTGCAGGTGGTCCAGGCGCTCGTGCTTCTGGCGCCACGGAGCAAACTCTTTCTTGTCCGTACATGGGGCAGCGTGTAGCTTATTCATGCGGCGTAGTGAGGCAGGCCGCCTGATGCTGTCCCGGCAAGGATTGAGGGAAGGGCAAATCGGGCGAGGCAGGGTGTGGTGCGTACTCGAACGGTTCGGGGGACGGGGGTCTCCAACAGAGCAGCTTGCAGCCCTGGGCGTGTTGATGCGCCGGGGCAGTTGCGCGTGCGGGTACACCCATTCGCCAGGGCGCTGATTGCGACGGCGCCGGCGACGAACCGGGGGCCCCGATGAACAGCCGGACGCCAGCAAAATCAGCAGTCTCCGGGGCCGCGCGCGAATTCGGCCGGCGCCATGGAAATGCCGCATCTGCAAGCGCTTATGACGAGGCGCGAGACATTGTTCGCGGTGCTGCGCAGGCCAAGGGGGCCCTGCCACCGACCGAGACGCCATCCAGGCGTGAAGAAGAGCCGGAGAGAGACTGGTTTCCGCGGACGCGGACAGCCGAGGAACTCCGGGCCCGCTTCCAGGACGGCCATCAGATCGGTACGCGCACCGCACGGGGGAATCCAGTCAATCACGGAGGCAGGCGCCTCACGGATTTCGATTTGGATGAGCAAGAGGAGCGTCTGCGTATGCCCGAGCCCATGCCCATCTCATGGCTCTCACCTGTCCGGCCACAGCCGCCGAGCGCCATCATGAGGCACGTCACCGGCGCCGCGCTGGGCCTTACCGTGGGGCTGACGCTCGCGGTGCCTCTCGTGCTTTGGCAGAAGGGGCGGATCGACCCCGTCGGATCGATCACGCAGGTTGCAGCCAATTTCGGGCTCGCGGTAGCGGCGCCTTCGACCGCAGCTTCGGTCGTCGTGGAAGTGCGCCAGCCGGTTGCCGAGCCGCCGCGTGGTTTGCCGAACACGACGCCTCCGCGGGTGACGTCAACTGCCGTGCCCGGCACGATCATGGTGCCAGTCGAAGTCGTGCGTCCCGCGCCCCAGATGCCCGTGGCTGAGCCCGCACCGACGGCCGTGGCAGTTCTTCAGCCGGTCGCCGTCGAGGCGACGACGCCTGTGCAGTCAGAGGCAGCCAAGGCTGAGGCGATGCTCGACGATGCGCGCCGCCTGATCGGCGACGGCGACTTCCGCACCGCGCGCAGCATGCTGGAGGATCAGGCGGTGGCCGCAATGCCGGCGGCGCGTTTCCTGCTCGCCGAGACCTATGATCCGAACTTCCTTGCCGCGCGTGGCGTGCGCAGCGTCCGCGCCGAGGTGCCGAGGGCGATCGAGCTCTATCGGGAAGCTCTGGACGGCGGGATCGAAGCCGCGCGCCAGCGGATAAGCGCGCTGCGCTAGCTTATTTGGCGCGGGCTGCTGATTAGCTGCGGTTGAGCAGATCGCTTCGCGAGCGAGGACCAGTCCTCGCGCTCCAGCCGGGAGGGACACCCTCCCGGACACTCCCGCTTTTCATGACGTTCGTGCTCGCAGCGAGCGCATCCATCATCCCCTCTCCCCGCTTGTCGCGCTGGAAGCGCGACCCTGGCGCGACGAGAGGGCTAGGGTGCGGGGCGGCGGCATACGCCAACGTCAGCGCTAGTTCCCGCCCCGCATCCCGACCTTCGCCCCGTGAGAACCGGGGAGAAGGAGAAGACGTGGGCGCCTCATGCGCTGAGCTGTCGCTATGGCCGCCGCGGGCATAGCGCCACGGCGAGGTTGCGGAGCACCTTCTTCCCAGCAGCTCGCGGCAAACGAAAATCAAGCCCGCTCGATCACCATAGCAATGCCCTGGCCGACGCCGATGCACATGGAAACGAGCGCGTACTTGCCGCCCGTGCGCTGAAGCTGGCGCGCAGCCGTCAGCGCGATGCGTCCGCCCGAGGCGCCGAGCGGATGGCCGACCGCGATCGCGCCGCCATTCGGATTCACGCGGCTGTCCTTGAAGTCGACGTCGAGACCCTTGAGGCAGGCGAGCACCTGGGCGGCAAAGGCCTCGTTGACCTCAATGACATCCATGTCCTTGATGTCGAGGCCGGCACGCTCGAGCGCCTTCTTCGCCGCAGGCACGGGGCCGAAGCCCATGGTGCGCGGTGCGACGCCCGCGACGCCTGACGAGACGATGCGCGCGATTGGCTTGGCGCCGGCCTTGTCGCCCGCCTTGCGGCTTGCGAGGAGCAGCGCGACGGCGCCGTCATTGATGCCCGAAGCATTGCCGGCGGTGGTGACGCCGCCCTCGTAGAGCGGGCGCAGCTTCTTCAGGCCGTCGAGCGTCGTCTCGGGGCGCGGATGTTCGTCATCGGAGATCACGACATCGGGCTTGCCGCGCACGCCGGGGATCGTGAGTGCGCTGATCTCGCCCGCAAAGAAACCGTCGGCCTTGGCCTTGGCGTAGGACTCCTGCGATTTGATCGCGTAGGCATCGCAGTCCTCGCGCGCGATCTGGTAGTCGCGGGCGAGGTTGTCCGCCGTCTCGGGCATGGTGTCGGAGCCGAAGGCCTTCTCGATTTTCGGATTGGGGAAGCGCGCGCCGATGGCGCTGTCGAATACCTTGAAGTCCTTACCGAAGGCCTGCTCGCTCTTGCCGACCACGAACGGTGCGCGCGTCATGCTCTCGACGCCGCCGGCGAGGAACACATCGCCCTCGCCGCAGGTGATGGCGTGTGCCGACGAGATGATGGCATTGAGGCCCGAGCCGCAGTTGCGCTGGAAGACGGCACCGGGCACGTCGATCGGCAGGCCTGCGAGCAGGATCGCATGGCGCGCAATGCAGCGGCTGTCCTCGCCGGCCTGGCTCGCGCAGCCGACGTTCACGTCGTCGATGGACCCAGCGGCGAAGGGTGAGCGGCCGACGACTTCCTTGATGACGCTCGCGAGCATGTCGTCCGGGCGGACTTTCGAGAGGCTGCCGGCATGGCGGCCGAAGGGCGTGCGGGCGCCGTCATAGATGTAAGCGTCGAGCATTTGCGTCTCCTTCCCTGGGATGTCGGATTGTTGGCGCCACCATGCCACGCCGCTGCGGGCCGCGCGAGGCTTATGGCATGACGCCAAGGAGCTTGAGCCATGCGATCTGCAGGGGCGCAATGACGACGAGGCCCGTCACCGCAAGCAGGATCATGATCTTGAGCGTCGCGGGGGCCGCGACCTTGCCCATCATGAGCCCGACCATGACCGGGACGGCTTCGAAGGGAAAGAACAGCGCCTGCAGGCCCGTCAGCTCGGCGATGATGCCGGCGGTCAGCGGCAATCCGCTCGCGGCCTCGATCGCCGGGAGCGTCGGTGTCACGATGGCAATGGAGCCGACGACGGTTGCGAATGTGGCGATGATCGATGATGCGGCGGCGATCAGCATGAAGCCATAGGCGGGCGTGGCGCCGGATGCGGGCACGAGCCGAGTGAGGCCCTCAGCGATCATGGCACCGGCGCCGGAGTGCGTGAGCACGGTTGCGACGCCGAGCACGGCTGCAAGCGAGAAGACGGACGTGAGCTTGTTGAGGTCTACGGCCTCCTCGATCCGGGCGAGCCCGAGGCCCGGAATGAGGCACACGAAGCCCGCCGCGAGCGCGATCCAGCCCGGCTTTATGTGATGCACGAAGTCGAGAACCCAGAGCAGCACGGTGATCGCGAGCAGGATCGCGAGTCGCCGGGCCGCAGGGCTCAGCACATTGGGGTTATCGTCGGTTGCTGCGACGACCCGCGGCGGAGGTGCTGGCAGGAGCACGCAGACCGCGGCCCAGACCATGAGACCCTTCACGATGCCGAGGATCGGCAGGCACATGAGCAGGTAGGGGCCGTACTGGAGCGTCGGCCCGCCCATGCCCTCGAGCGCGCCAAGCGCGATCACGTTTGTCAGGTTTGCGGGCAGGACGGCGTAGCTCGTCAGGTAATTGCCGGCGACGGCCGTGAGGATGATGCCGATGTAGCCGCGCGAGCCCGCTGCGTAGCCCGCTTCCTTCGCTGCGGCCATGAGGATCGGCAGCGTGATCGCGAGGCGCCCCATGGTCGTCGGCACGATGAAGCTCAGCGCGCCCGAGCCGATGAGGACGCCGGCGATGAAACGCGGATAGGTCGCAACGCCGCTCATGAGTGCGCGGGCGACATACCGACCGAGGCCCGTGCGCTCCGCCGCACTGCCGATCATAAGGCCGCCAAAGACGAGGGCTGCAGCATTCGACCAGAAGCCCGAGATCAGCGGGATCGTCGGTGCGATACCCGTTGAGAGCGCCAACGCAAAGAAGATGGCACCTGAGTGGAGCGCCGGTAGCGCCGCGGTTGCCCACAGCGCCACCGTGAAGGCGACGATGGCGAGACCGACCATGGCATTTGGCGTGCTCGCGGGTGGCGACAAGAAAGCAATGCCCATCGCCGCAATCGAAAAGATCACGACTAGCGCGAGCTTCTGCGGTGCGAGATCGATCCCTAGAACGCGGGCGCTCATGCCTTCCCTCGCCTGCGTGCGCGCACGCAGGCGCTGGCCTTCCTTAGGATCACGGCTAGCCCCCGCACCGTCGTTTCTTCAGCCTTTGGACTTCTTGGTGCCGCGCACGGCGAGGATGACCTCCGCCATGATCGAGACCGCGATCTCTGCCGGTGTCTGGGCGCCGATGTCGAGGCCTACCGGCGCCTTGATGCGCGCGAGTTCCTCCTCGGTGATGCCGGCTGCGAGAAGGCGCTCGCGGCGCTTGGCATGATTGCGCGACGAACCAAGCGCGGCGACGTAGAGGCAATTGGCACGCACGGCGAGCTTCAGCGCTTCGTCATCGATGTGCGCGACGTGCGCCAGTGTGAGTACAGCCGTATAGGGATCGAGGCCGAGTTTCGGGAGTGCGTCTTGCGGCCACTCCGCGATGAGCTTCGCGTCGGGGGCGCCGAAGCGAGCCGTGTCGGCAAAGGCCGTACGCGGGTCGATGATGATGATCTCGTAGCCCGAGAGCGCGGCAAGCTGGGCGAGGACCTGCGCGATGTGCGTCGCACCGATGGCGATAATGCGCGCCGGCGGCACGAGCGCGTGCACGAAGGTTGCGCCGTCGGGACCTTCAATGAGTTGGCTCTTGGCAGTGCGGAAGCGATTGGCGATGTCCTCGGGGAGGTTGGCGTCACTCCGCTCATAGAGCGTGCGCGAGGCATCATCGAGCCTGGTCTTGATCACGAGGCCGTGCCGGCTCTCGCGCGCGGCGATCGCGCGGTCGAGCAGGGTGTCGCCGCCATTCCTCTTGTCGAGCCGCTCGACGAGCACGCGCACCTGACCGCCGCAGGGAAGGCCGGCGCGCCACGCCGTCTCGTCGGCTACACCGAAAGTGAGCGTGCGCGGTTTGCCATCTTCGAGGGCCTCGCCGCCTTCGATGATCACGTCGCCTTCGATGCAGCCGCCGGAGACCGAGCCCTGGAAATTGCCGTCAGCGGAGATGGCCATCTGTCCGCCGACCGGCACGGGCGCCGAGCCCCAGGTGTCGATCACGGTCGCGATCGCAACCTGGCCGTCGCGCGAGAGCCAGTCACGGGCAGCGCCGAGGACGTCGATGGTTGCAGCGTTGGGAGTTCGCGGCCGGAGTTCGGTCATGATCGTAGCCTTTCAGGCTCTTCCTCGCTCTGCCCGTTCCTTCAGCGGGTAGAGCGGGATGCTACTGCGCCCGCGCGTGGGCACGGCTGGAGGGCCGGCGCTGCGACGTCGCGCGGCGACCGCCACTCGATCGCGCCGGCGCGGCAGTGCGGCGCTCATCGGGATCGAGGCGGAAGGTGGCGCCCATGCGGGTCGCGGCATCGCGCAGTGCGGGTGCGAAACTCTGGAGCTGGTCGAGGCCGAGGCGCGCGTTCGGCGCCGAGATCGCGATCGCGCCGACGAGATCCCCGCTCTCCGTCAACACCGGCATGGCGATGCAGACGACGCCATCGATGTACTCCTGCTCGTCCGTGCCGATGCCGCTCTCGCGGATCTTGTCGAGGGCGCGGCTCAGGCGTGCGGCATCGGTGATCGTGCGGTTCGTATGCTGGACGAGCGGGAGCGCGGCAATGATTTCAGCGCGTTGCTCGAGGGGTTGAAGTGCGAGGAGCAGCTTGCCGATGGCCGAGGCGTGCGCGGGCACGCGGCTTCCCGCCTCGAAGCGCAAGCCGAGCGGCCACTTGGACTCGACGCGATCGAGGTAGACGACCTCGGAGCCCGAGAGCACACCGAAATTGCAGGTCTCGCCGACCTCGTGCGAAAGCGCACTCAGGATCGAATGCCGGAGCGCGCGCGGCGCGGCCGCGGTCAGCGTGTCGAGCGCCAGCTTGATGAGGCGCGGACCCTCGATGTAGCCCCGCTTCCACTGATCGCGCTCGATGAGGCCCATGTCGGCGAGCGCGGCGGTGATGCGGTGGGCGGTCGGCTTGGTCAGACCGGAGCGGCGTACGAGCTCGGCCATCGACAAGGGCTCGCGCGCTGCAGAGACGAGCTCGAGGATCATCAAGGCCTTGCCGCTGGCGCCGAGCGGCGTGGCGGCATCAGCGGCGGCCTCGCTGCCTCGGGCCGCTCGGGCACGCGGCGAGCCGTTCGTCGTACGCTTGGGCGATCGATTGGACGTTCGGTTCGTCATGGGCCTCTTCTAAGCCGGGAGTTTCGCGCCGGAAGTATCGCCAAGTATCGCTTGTCTCGCTTGGTGAAATCAATCGTTGAGCGGAGTGAGAGCCTCTATCCTCACTCGGACCCGCTCTCCGGCTTTGTCATGCCAGGGTAAACCGTAGTCGGATCGAAGAGGGGGGCGCAGCCGACGCTCCGCATTTCCAGGCCGGCAAGGTTACTCGAGCCGACCGGTACCGCGCGGTAGAAGCAACTCTTGCGGCCGGTGTGACAGGCTGCGCCAGCGCCCGCGATGCGGACCTTGAGCCAGATGGCATCCTGGTCGCAGTCGGTGCGCATCTCGACGACCTCGAGCACATTGCCGCTCTCCTCGCCCTTCTTCCACTGGCGACGGCGCGAGCGGCTGTAGAAGTGAGCGTGTCCGGTCTCGATCGTGCGGGCGAGTGCGTCGGCATCCATCCAGGCGAGCATCAGCACGTCGCCCGTATCGGCATCCGTCGCGACGGCAGCCAGAAGGCCGTCCGCGTCGAATTTCGGGGCGAAGGCCGGGCCTTCCTCGACATCGCGGGCCGAGCCGCGCGCGGCAAAGGGCCCGGAAGCAGTGCTGCTCATGGCGCATTCCAATTCAGCGCTAATCCGGCCGCGGCGGGAGGATCAGCCCCGCTGGCCGGCGTGGACCATCTGGAGGAAGCGGTCGCGGTAGCTCGCATCGGTGTCGAACACGCCACTGAAGCGCGTCGTCACCGTCGCGACGCCGTGCTGGCGCACGCCGCGCATGGACATGCACTGGTGCTCCGCCTCGATGAGAATGGCGACGCCGCGCGGCTGGAGGACGCTCTCTATGGCGCCCGCGATCTCCGCCGTCAGCTTCTCCTGCGTCTGCAGGCGGCTCGCGAAAATCTCGACGACGCGTGCAAGCTTGGAGAGCCCGACGACCCGGTCGCTCGGCAGATAGGCAATATGCGCAACACCGACGAACGGCGCGATGTGGTGCTCACAGTGGCTCTGCACGCGGATGTCGCGCAGCATGACCATGTCGTCGTAGCCGCCGACGTCCTCGAACGTGCGCGAGAGCGCCTCGACCGGATCGGCGCCGTAGCCAGCGAAATATTCCTCGAAAGCGGCCGCCACCCGTTTGGGCGTGTCCCTGAGGCCCTCGCGGTTAGGGTCGTCGCCCGCCCAGGCGAGCAGCGTGCGCACGGCATCCTCGGCCTCGGCGCGGGTTGGCCGGTCCGGGACGGTTTCGCTCGTCAGCGTGAGCCGGGCGGCCCCATTCTTCTTGATCATTTGCTCCATGCGTTCGACCTTCCGGGGAGCCTTTCGGACCTGCGCTTAACATGTTTCGGGCGGGCTTGTATCGCACGGCTTGCGCGCCGTGCTTGAATTCGACCTGCCCGCGCGCGATATATCCGGCAGGGCGTATGGGTGCCGACTTCGACATCCGCCCCGACAGGATCGTGCCAGCATTATGTGAGATGGCTGGGCCTTCGTGACAAGCTGGGTGACACGTCGTTCCATTACCGTATCGGTCGGCCGGCAATGCGGTCAACCGCCGAGGGGGCATAAGCCTTAAGGGCTAAAGTCGAACCATGACCGAGCTGAGCGACCTTTACAGCCAGCGCATCATCGAGCTGGCCGCCACGATCCCGCCGGCCGGCCATCTTGCCGCGCCCGATGCGAGCGCCTCCGCCCATTCGAAGCTCTGCGGATCGACTATTGCCATTGAGCTCGCCATGAACGGCGATCGCGTCAAGGAGTATGCCCAGACGGTCAAAGCCTGCCTGCTCGGTCAGGCCTCTGCGGCGATCATGGCCCGCAATATCGTCGGCTCGAGCGATGCCGAACTGCGCGAGGTCGCGGCCGAAATGCGTCGGATGCTCAAGGAGAACGGGCCACCGCCAGCGGGGCGCTGGGCCGATCTCGCCGCGCTCGAGCCTGTGCGCGAGGTCAAGGGGCGGCACGCGTCGACGCTGCTGGCCTTCGATGCGGTCGTGCGGGCCCTTGACCAGATAGCCGAGAAGCGCGGCACTCACGAGAAGGTTGCCGTGCGCGACTGATGCATGACGTCACCAAAATGGCGAACCCATTCGAGCGTGCCACGAAGGAGATCGCCAAGGCGCCCGTGCGGCTCTACCGCTGGACGCTGAAGCCGCTGCTTGGCCACGAGTGCCGGCATCTTCCGACATGCTCGGAGTACGCGCTCGACGCGATCGAGCTCAACGGCGCGTGGCGCGGCTGCTGGCTTGCGGGCTCGCGCGTGTGCCGGTGTCATCCCTGGGGAACATCAGGATACGATCCGGCGCCCGATATTCGCGGCGAGCGGCGCATGTTGACGCCATGGCGCTATGGCCGCTGGTCGCGGCGCCAGATCGAGGCGGACCGAGCGAAGTCGTCGCGTGAAGCGAATGCGACCTGACGCAGTGGCCGCTGCCGCCATGGCACTCCAGCAGATGGCGAAGCACCTCTTCCCAGCAGGCGGCGGCAAAAATCTATCTGGAGCTCAGCCGCCGCAGCCGCTCCTCGGCTTCGCGCGCACCGAGATCGCGGGCTTTTTCATACCATCGGCGCGCCTGCGCAATATCGGGCTGCACGCCCGCGACGCCCATGTTGGCAAGCTCGCTGGGGTCGTACGTGCCTGCCAGGGCGAGTGCGCCTTCGGCAAGATCGGCCTCGGCCGCACGCTGATAGAACAGGCGCGCGGCGGCAATATTGCCTTGCTGTGCCTGCGCGCGGCCGCGAACGATGAAGCCGAGCGCGCGCTTTTGATCTTCCGTCAGAGCTGCCGGCTCACGCGAAACCGGCGGAGTTGCCGCCGGCATTGGCGGGCGCGGAGCCGGTGGCGGAGTGGCTTCGAGCGGGGTCGGCTGATTGCCGACCGAAGCGACGCTGCGCTCGCGCGGTGCAGCAGGCTGGGCCGGCGCGATCATTTCCGCTGCCGCGACGACCAGGGACGCGCGTGCCTCGGCCAGCACCATGCCGTCGATCTGCACGAGCGCAATGGTGATGTCCGATTTCCCAGAAACGCCGACCGGAATGGAGATGCGTAGGTTCGGCAGGACGGAGAGCGGCACAGCCCAGGAGCCCGGTGCGATCGAATGGCCTTCCGAGAGCATGGCCGCCGCCGGGACGCCGCGGATGCGCACGAAGCTGTTGCGCGGGATGGCATCGATGGGGCCGACCTGGATCGGCATGGGCGTTTCGCTTGCCGGCTCGGCGAGGACCACCTTGCCGATATTGATGTGGGGCTTCTGGTTGAGCGGCGCCTGCACCTCGATGCGCGCGTCGTCTTGATCAGAGAGGATGACGGCGCTGCGGATGGCGGGCACCGCGCCGGCAGTAGTGATCGCGCCCGACCCGAGCACGACGACACATAGGCTGGTGGCGCCCATCAGAATGCCGCCGATCGGCACCCGCATCCTGGTGTAAGTCATGTGGCCCCCTTGAAGTCCGATCCACGAGCGGCCCGCCGTTGCCATGGGGCGCTCGCGCTCAAACCCTCAGTTCTGTCGCTGCTTCGTCCACTCGATGAACTGCTGGAACAGGCGCTCCTGCTCTTGCGGATTGTCAGGTGCCGCGCGCGCGGCCTGTGCCCGCGCCAGTGCGTGGTCGATCTTCGGGCGGGCCGCAGCGGCGGGCGGGACCTTCACGATCTTGTCGATCTTGTCCTGCATGGGCTGGAAGCGCTTCCAGCCGGGGACGGTTGCCGCGAGGTTCACGTCTTTCCATTTAGGATGGTAGCCCGGCTCGTTCTGGAGGCGCGGGAAGCGATCGTAGATGTAATCCACGAGGCGCGAGACGCGATGATAGCGGTCTGTGTCCTTCGGCCAATCGTAGACGGCGAGAAGCGCCGGAACGGCAATCGTCTCGACGCGCTGGCCGTCGGGAATGAGCGCCGGGTAGTCCTTCGACTCGAGATAGGCCGGGAGATAGTACTCGAGCTTGTCCGAGTATTCGACGGGCAGGAACTTGAAGCCCGGCGGAAAATTACCCTTCAGGAACGGCGGCAGCGGCTTCGATGAGACCCACACGGTCGCCGCGAACTTGTCGCCCTTGCGCATGGATTCCATCGCGACATTGTGCGGAATGAACTGGGCATCGACGTTGATGCCGAGCTGCTTGAAGATGATCGGCCCGCTGTAGGCGGCGGCCGTGCCCACAGTGTTGAAGTTGACCGCCTTCCCTTCGAGATCCTTGAGCGAGTTGATCTCCGGCCGCACGAAGATGTGCAGCTCGGACGGGAAGAGGTTCATCAGGAAGTTGATGCGCTTCGCGATCCCCGCGATCTCAGGGTTGTTCTTGAAGTGCTCGAGCACGTCACCGTAGACGATCGCCGCGTCGACGCCGCGCAGGTAGAGAAGGTCGAAGACGTTGTCGAATGGCCCGCGTGTCACGATCGGGAGGACGCGCATGTTGTCGCCATCATCGACGACGCGTGCGAGCTCGGCTGCGAACTGAAGCGGCGCGCCTTCCGTCCGACCCGCGGCAAGGCCCACGGTCCATGAGTTGATCGCATCCTTGCGCCGCTGCTCAGCTGAAACCTGCGGCAACTGCTTGGCGCGCTTTGTGGCCTGCGCAACCTGCTGCTGGGCATAAACGCTTCCGGCAAGTGGTGATGCCAGAAGCGCAAAGGTCAGCAGCAGCCCCGAGAGGGCTCGGCTGCAACGCGACACAAGCATGAAAACCTCCGTTTCGTCCGGTTTATCCGGTCACGGCGCGTGCCCTTGGGCTCGCCGCGCGAACTGCTCACTTGCGAGCGCCCCTCTCCCGGTGCGCGCGGCATGCTCACGGCCTGGGGGATCGCCATCCGCGCCATGCAAATCTTGCCGGCACGCGATCCGCCGTCTAAGGGCCGGGATGCCGGACAAGCTCATGCGAGATGGCCGTCCGGCAAACTTTATCGCAACTCAGGGGCGGATATAGGAGTAGCCCTGGCGCTGCAGCTCGGCGAGGCGCACAACGCCGGACGGCGTCATCTTGGCCTCGCTCATGAGCGTGATTTCCTTGCCCTCTTGCTTCGACATGTTCTGCTGCGTGTTGGCGCACGCCAAGAAGGCCACTTCCGGCACCTCGAGCGACATCTGCTGGATGCGCTGCTTCACCGGGCTCGTATCATCACGCAGCATGTGCAGGCCGGGGCCAAACGTCACGATCTCCACCACGACCTTGTCGCCAGCCTTCTTGTAGTGCTGGATGATATTGTTCGCGTTGTTGAGCGCGAGGTTCATGAGCTGCGGATTGTTCTCGGCGACCTGGATCGCGATTTTGTGGACCTTCTCGGCCGCTTCCTTCTTCGCCGCCTTCGGCTTGGCTTGAGCCGTGCGCACGACTTGCTTCGTCCCATCCTGGGCGTACGCCGCAAGCGGGCTCAGTCCAACCAAGCATACGACGGCCGTCATCATTGCGATCCGGCGATGCGCGCGAGAGGTCAACATAATCTGCTCCTGAATCACCGTGGCCCAGGGTTGCACTCTAGGCCAAGTTTCCCCGACGGGACACCGTTGACGCTGCGCCATGCCAAAATGGCGGGCTTAACGGACGGCCCGCCGACAGGTGATGGAGTACTGGCATGGGCGGCCGGCGGCTGAATCGAAGCTCCCCCCAAACCCCGGCGATCCCGTCAATAGCGTCAGTGGATTTTCCAGGCTTTTTTACGGCAGTTGCGGCAAGAGAATGAAAAATATCCAATAGCTTAGGCTGAATGTCCGTTATCGCCCTATTGGCCTTGCGACTGCCCTTGAAAGTACTTCAGAAGCCATATGCGTATGGCGCTCGAAAGGCCTGCTTCACCGCGGCTTTCGTCGATTGTCGCGACCAGCCTCGCGAGCGGCAGGCGCTCGCGCGCGGCGACATCTTTGAGGGCGCTCCAGAAGTCCGGTTCCAGCGAAATGGACGTGCGATGCCCGCCGATGGAGAAGGAGCGCTTTATGGGCCGCGTCACGGCGACTTCGGGGCAGGCGGCTTCGGCGATGTATCGGGGGAACTGGTCTCGGAGGCGGTATCGGCGGCCTGCTCGCGGCGATGGGCCTCGTGGAGCAGGCGCGCGCGGGCTTCGCTCTGCTCATCGGACGCGCGCTCGGCGCGCGTGCGTCCGTATCTGACGCGATTTTCGGCTGCCTCGGCGGCTCGGGCTTCGCGTTCGCGCTGCTTGCGCACTTGCCTGAGGTTTATGATCTCGGCGGTCATTGGAGATCCATGGGAATGATCGGCTCGCTGGCCCCGATGGCTGGCTCAAACGACGACGCGCATCTTCCTGTCGATGACAGCGAGAACGCGGTCGAGCTCGTTGCCACGCTTGAGGATCAGGCCGGTCGCACTGACCACGCTATAAGCTCCTTGTTTGCGGGCAAGCTTGGGCGTCTTTTCGATGCGGTAGAGAGGGACTTCGCTCGAGCGGCGGAAGATCGAGAAGGAGGCCGTCTCGCGACCATGGTCGATCGCATAGTCACGCCACTCACCGGCTGCGACCTGGCGCCCGTAGACATCCAGAATGGCCATGAGCTCGCGGCGGCTGAAGACTACGACGGACGGTGCCGGCGATGATGCGCGCTGGCTCTGGGACGATGACCCGGCAGCACCATAGCCGGGATAGAGGCTTATTGGCTCGGCATCGCTCAAGGGCGCCTCCTGTTCGTGTTTGACAAAAGGATGACGCCAAACCGAGGGGAGCGCAAGTGCGCGACATGACAGCGCCGAGCGGCCCCACGGGGACCGTTCGGCAAACATCTGGCGCTGATCAGGTCTTGGTCTTGGCGAGCTTCTCGATGCGAGCCTGCATGGCCGCGAGCTCATTGCGCATCGCAGCAAGTTCGTCGCTCTCTGGAGCCGCGTCCCCACCCGAGGACGGCTTGGCGGAAGCGGGCTTGTCACTACGGGCTGCACCTTGCTCGCCGCCCTCGTTCTTGGCCGCCGGTGGTTCCTCTGGCTTTACACCGGGCTTGCCGGTGCCGAACGGGCTGAACATCGTCATGGCCTGCTCGAAGAGCTGGAGGTTCTTGCGAGCCTGCTCCTGATAGGCTTCGAGCGCACCCTGGGGCGTGAAAGCATTGGCGAACTGCTTGCGGAAGCGGTCCTGCTCGCGCGTCAGCGTCTCGAGGCTCACCTGGAGATAGCTTGGCACCATGCGCTCCATGGCGCCGCCATAAAAGCGAATGAGCTGGCGCAGGAATGGCACCGGCAGCAGTGTCTGGCCGGCGCGGCTCTCCTGCTCGACGATGATCTGGGTCAGCACGGAATGTGTGAGGTCGTCGCCCGTGCGCGCGTCGAATACGACGAAATCACGCTCCGAACGGACCATCTGGGCAAGGTCTTCCAGCGTCACGTACGTGCTGGTCTCGGTATTGTAAAGGCGCCGGTTGGCATACTTCTTAATGACGACCGGCTCTTTTTTGCCCGCGGCTGCGTCAGACTTGCTCAGCATATCTTTGGCCGCCTCCCAGTGCTTGACATATGGCAATGCTACCACGCTCCCCCCGTGCCAGGAAACCTTGGATTCCAGGCCCGAGGGGGCCAAATGACAGGTTTGGTTGCCATGCGATCCGATTGCGGGGGGGCTGAATCGGCTGTAATCGTACGATTATACCGAAACGAGCTGCCGGCATTAGCCGGCCCCTCATTGGGTCGCACGGGACGGGACGCGATCCCTTCACTCAGGAGACGACGATGAGCACAGATTCCTCAACGATTGTGATCGCAGCCGCGGCCCGCACGCCGGTCGGCTCCTTCAACGGGGCGCTTGCCGGCGTGCCGGCGCACGAGCTCGGCAGGACCGCGATCAAGGGCGCGCTCGACCGCGCCGGCGTCGCGCCGGGCGATGTCTCGGAAGTCATCATGGGACAGATCCTCGCGGCCGGCGCCGGCCAGAACCCCGCGCGCCAGGCGTCGATCGCAGCCGGCATTCCGGTAGACGCGCCGGCCTGGGGCATGAACCAGCTCTGCGGCTCGGGCCTGCGCGCGGTCGCCCTCGGGGCCCAGCAGATCGCGGAGGGCTCAGCGTCGATCGTTGTTGCCGGTGGCCAGGAGAGCATGAGCCAGGCGCCGCACGTCATGCACCTTCGCGACGGCGTGAAGATGGGCGACGCCAAGATGATCGACACGATGATCAAGGACGGCCTGTGGGATGCCTTCAACGGCTATCACATGGGCACGACCGCCGAGAACGTCGCGCGCCAATGGCAGATCAGCCGTGACGAGCAGGACAAGTTCGCAGTCGCCTCGCAGAACAAGGCGGAGGCGGCGAAGAAGGCTGGCCGCTTCAAGGACGAGATCATTCCGGTGACGATCAAGTCGCGCAAGGGCGACGTCGTCGTCTCGGACGATGAGTACATCAAGGACGGCGTCACGATCGAATCCGTCTCGAAGCTGCGCCCGGCCTTCGACAAGGAAGGCACGGTCACCGCGGCGAACGCCTCGGGCATCAATGACGGCGCCGCGGCAGTCGTGCTGATGTCGCTCGAGGAAGCCAAGAAGCGCGGGATCAAGCCGCTCGCGCGCATCGTCTCGTGGGCGCACGCTGGCGTCGATCCCTCGATCATGGGCACAGGCCCGATCCCCGCATCGCGCAAGGCGCTCGAGAAGGCCGGCTGGACCGTGCAGGACCTCGACCTCATCGAAGCCAACGAGGCCTTCGCGGCGCAGGCCTGCGCGGTCAACAAGGGTCTCGGCTGGGATACGTCCAAGGTCAACGTGAATGGCGGCGCGATCGCGATCGGTCACCCGATCGGCGCCTCGGGCGCGCGCGTTCTGACGACGCTCCTCTACGAGATGCAGCGCCGCGACGCCAAGAAGGGCCTCGCGACGCTCTGCATCGGCGGCGGCATGGGTGTCGCCATGTGCGTCCAGCGCGACTGAGCGCCTTCGTAAACGATAAGACAGGCGGCTCCTTGCGAGCCGCCTGCCGGATGAGCGACAACAAGACCTGATTGGACTGAAAAGCATACATAAGCGTGCCGGGCAGTTCGGCGCGTTGGGGAGAGGGAGTGGAGTATGGCGCGCGTAGCAGTGGTGACCGGTGGCACTCGTGGAATCGGTGAGGCGATCTCTCTCGGAATGAAGAAGGCGGGTTTTCGTGTCGCCGCGACCTACGCCGGCAATGACGCCGCAGCGCAGAAGTTCCAGGCCGAGAGCGGCATCCCTGTCTACAAGTTCGACGTCGGCGACTACGATGCGTGCGAGAAGGCCGTGGCGCAGATCACGCGCGATCTCGGTCCCGTCGACGTTCTCGTCAACAATGCGGGCATCACGCGCGACGCTGCGCTGCACCGCATGACGCGCGCCTACTGGAGCGATGTCATCCGCACCAATCTCGATTCCGCTTTCAACATGTCGCGGCTCGTCATCGATAGCATGCGCGCACGCAACTTCGGCCGCATCATCTCGATCTCCTCGATCAACGGTCGCAAGGGGCAGTTTGGCCAGGCCAACTACGCCGCGGCGAAGGCCGGTCTCGTCGGCTTTTCGAAGGCCATTGCGCTCGAAGGCGCGGCCAAGGGCATCACCGCCAACGTCATTGCGCCCGGCTACATCAACACGGAGATGGTCGCGGCTGTCCCAAAGGAGATCCTGGACACCAAGATTCTCCCGCTGATCCCGGTCGGACGCCTCGGCACCGCTGAGGAGATCGCGCGCTGCGTGGTGTTCCTGGCTTCGGATGATGCGGGCTTCATCACCGGCGCCTGCCTCGACGCCAACGGCGGTCAGTACATGGCCACCTGAGCGCAGGCATCTTCGCCATTGAGAACGTCGCGAACGCCCTGCTCAGCAGGGCGTTCTGCATTTCAGGTGCGCGTCCCTGGGTGAATGCGCACGCGTGCCCTCCAAATTAAGCAAGGCTCCCCCGTTGATTGGGGACTTGTGCTGCTCGGCTCATTGGGCGACTCCAGGCAACAATAAGCCCACAGATCATCCTAGGGAGAAACGACTATGCGGTCAGTACTCGCAACCCTCGTCGCAGCCGCCGTGAGTATCGGCGCTGGCGCGGCGAACGCGCAGATTTCCGGCGACGTCGTGAAGATCGGCGTCCTCAATGATCAATCCGGTCTCTATGCCGACTTCGGGGGCACGGGATCGGTGCTGGCAGCCAGGATGGCCGTCGAGGACTTCGGCGGCACCGTCCTCGGCAAGCCCGTCCAAATCGTCGCAGCGGACCACCAGAACAAGGTCGATCTTGCTTCGGCGACGGCTCGGCAATGGATCGATGTCGAAGGTGTCGATGCTTTCGCCGATCTGACGAACTCGGCTGTCGCGCTTGCGATCCAGAACCTGTCGAAGGAGCGCAATCGCATTGCGCTCTTCTCCGGCCCCGCAACGACCCGCCTGACCAATGAGGACTGCTCGCCGGTTGGATTCCATTGGACATTCGACACGTACTCGCAGGCGATCGGCAGCGCGCGCGCCATTCTTCAGGAAGGCGGCAAGGAGTGGTTTCTTCTCGTGGCCGACTACGCTTTCGGCCACCAGATGGCGGCAGACCTTATGGCTGAAGTCACGGCCAAGGGTGGCAAAGTCGTCGGTCAGGTGCGCCATCCCACGGGAACGAACGATTTCTCGTCGTTCCTGCTCCAGGCACAGGGATCGAAGGCGCCGATCATCGGTCTTGCGAACGGCGGCCTGGATACGGTCAACGCCGTCAAGCAGGCCAGTGAGTTCGGCATCACGGCGGGAGGTCAGAAGCTCGTCGGGTTGGTGATTGTCATCACCGATATCCACGCAATGGGCTTGAAGGGGGCACAAGGCCTCATTGCGACCACGGCCTACTACTGGGATCGCGACGATGGCAGCCGCGCATTCGCCAAGCGCTTCGAGGCTCAGACCAACCGCAAGCCCGGCATGATCCAGGCCGGTGTCTACTCGTCGGTCATGCACTACCTCAAGGCCGTGCAGGCGGCGGGCACTGACGAGGCCAAGGCTGTCGCGGCGAAGATGCGGGAAATGCCTGTCGATGACTTCTTCGCGAAGGGCGCCAAGATCCGTGAGGACGGTCGCCTGATCCACGACATGTACCTCGTGGAAGTGAAGGGCGAGAAGGAATCGAAGGGGCCGTGGGACTACTACAAGATCCTGCGCACCATTCCAGGCGATCAGGCGGCGCTGCCCCTCTCCGAAAGCAAATGCCCGCTCGTGAAGAAGTAGGCCGATGCACTGGCGCACTGGGGAAGCGCCGAGCTTCCCCAATGCGCGAGGCCATCATGCCTCACGCGTAGCTTCGATCGTCGGCGATGACCTTGCCGTCATTGGGGAGCGTGCCGGGCGCCACAAGCTCGACGGTCGACTTGAGCTTCGTTGCGTGCTGCACGGATTCAGCAATACGCTGAGCGAGCGCTGCATCCTCGCCTGCTGCCTCGGCCTTGAGCGTCATAACGTCCTGCTCGCCCGAGCGCGTGACGACAAGGCGCACGCGACCAAGCTCGGGAAAGCGCTTGGCCACTTCGGCGACCTGCTCCGGATGGACGAACATGCCTTTGACCTTGGTCGTCTGGTCCGCGCGCCCGAGCCAGCCACGGATGCGCACGTTCGTGCGTCCGCACGGCGAGCGGCCGGGCAACACGGCAGAGAGATCGCCCGTCGCGAGGCGGATCATGGGATAGTCGCGGTTGAAGGCCGTGACCACGACCTCGCCGACCTCGCCTTCGGGTACGGGATCGCCTGTGCCGGGGCGCACGATTTCGATGATGACGCCTTCATCCACGATCATGCCTTCGACCGCGCCGTCGGGGGCGGGGCTCTCATAGGCGATGTTGCCGACGTCGGCGATGGCATAGGCTTGATAAACGGCGACGCCACGCTTGGCGTACTCCGCGCGCAGCGATGGAAATAGCGCGCCGCCCGAGACGAGCGCGCGCTTGATGGACGAGGCGTCCTTGCCGGCCTCGGCGGCTTTGTCGAGGAGGATCTTCAGGTAGTCGGGCACGCCGACGTAGACCGTGGGTTTCAGATGCTGAATGGCCTCGAGCTGCTGCTCGGTATTGCCAGGTCCGGCCGCGATCACCGTGCAGCCGAGTGCGCGGGCGCCGGCATCGAGGAGCCAGCCGCCAGGTGTGAGGTGATAGGCGAAGGTGTTGTGGACGATGTCGCCGCCGCGCACGCCAGCCGCGAAGAGGGCGCGCGCCGAGCGCCACCAGTCGGCACCGAGACCTTCGGGTTCGAAGATCGGGCCGGGGGACATGAAGATCCGGCCGATCCCGCGGCCACTCGAGATATTGAAACCGCCGAACGGCGGACGCCCAACCTGCAAACTGTGGAGCGCGCTTTTGCGCAGCAGCGGCAACTTGGCGAGCGCGGCACGTGACGTCAGCCCCGCAGGATCAACGCCGGCGAGGTGCGTGGCCCACCCTGGGGCACCTGCAACCGCATTGCGCACGAGGTCGGGCAGCAGGCCGAACTGCGAGCGCTCGCGCGCCTCGGGCTCGCGCGTTTCCAGATGATCCAGAAATTCGTTGGCCACGGTGCGCTCCCCTACGGCTGCGGTGTTGCAGTCGCTATCATTGGCATGCCGGGCTTCCGATGGCGATGGGCCGAAGTGTTAAGGCGGCCGGCGTCGGCACAGCCGGCAACCATTTGGCAACCCTTCCGATGGAACGCGCTCGGAGGATCTCAAAAAAGGATTATCTTCCGCCGTGAAAAGCCACCGATGCTTTTCACCAATTGGCACCACGTAATTTCGACGACAGGTGACCGCCATGGATGGAACATTACAGATTCTCTTCGCCGCGCTCACGGCGGGAACCATTCTCGGTCCGGGTGGCGCGGGCATTGCGTCCAACCCCAATGCCGTGGCCCTTACGACCGTACTGCTGCTGGCGGCACTGCTCATGGCTGGGCTCGCCGCGTGGCGCTCCGCTACAGGCCCGGTCCGTCGCGCGCCGCCGCCTGGCCCGGCACTCCCCAAGCTGCGCCGGCGCATTCATGGCCCCCGCGAGCGCCGCGCCTGATCGGTGCAAATGCACAACGCAAAAAATTACGCGGCCCGGATCATCTCCGGGCCGCTGCTGTTTGCACGAGCCTTTAGATTCAAGGCTTCGCGATGTTGATGTCCGGCCAGACCGTGTCCGTGAACGGCAGTGCGTCACGGAACTCGTCATCGCTGATCTGCGGCGCGCGCGGGAGCGCCTGACGGAAGTCGTCATTGCCGAAATCGGAGCGCGGCAGCGCGAGGGACGGATCGTAGAACGGATCGCGGAAGGGGGGTTCAGCCTGCGCTGCGCCAGCAACGGCACCGAGTAGGATGAGGGTGCTCAGAATAGTCTTCATGACCTATCTCCGTTTTTTTTAACCCCCACACCAGGGCGGGGGCTGTGCCTCAAGGGTCTTTTTTGTTGCCCCTGCGACATCCATGCCCAGGGGCGGCGAGACCAGCTTCGTGGCCCAACTGATAGGCCTATATGGAGCGGCTTACTGCGGTGCCCAGGGGGTCTCACGCGTGCGTGAATCGAGTTGAGCTGGCGCGACCGGGCACGTGAAAGTAGGTGATCGAGCAATTGACGCCGCAGCCCGGCGCGCGCTCAATACGGACCCAGAACAATTCAAAACTGAGGGGAGCGCTGCCGTGCAGGACCAACCGATCGCCAAGCCCAATGCTGAGCCCAGGACCCTGCGCCTGCATGCAAACGACAACGTTATCGTCGCCGTCGACCAGATCGGCCAGGGAGCGCGCGCGCAGGGCATCACGGCGTCGTCGCGCGTGCCGCGCGGCCACAAGATGGCGACTGTTCTGATCGAGAAGGGCGCGCCGGTATTGAAGTTCGGTCAGATCATCGGCTTCGCGACCGAGGCGATTTTGCCGGGAACGCACATCCATACGCACAACTGTGCCTTCGGCGAATTCGATCGCGATTACGCCTTCGCCAAGGACGCGAAGCAGGAGCCGCTACTGCCGATAGAGGTGCGCGCGACGTTCGATGGCTATCGCCGCGCCAATGGCAAGGCCGGTACGCGCAACTACATCGGCGTACTTACCAGCGTTAACTGTTCCGCGAGCGTTGCGCGATTCATGGCGCGCGAAATTGAACAGTCCGGCATTCTGGACGCCTACCCCAATATCGACGGCATCATTCCACTCGTGCATGGCACGGGCTGCGCGCTCGATCTCAAGGGTGAAGGCTACGAGGTCCTGAAGCGCACGCAGTGGGGCTATGCCGCGAATCCGAACATGGGTGGCGTCGTCATGGTCGGCCTCGGCTGCGAGGGCTTCCAGATCAAGGCTTTCATGGATCAGACCGGGATCAAGGAAAGCGATACGTTCCGCACGTTCACCATCCAGGAGGTCGGCGGTACGAAGAAGACCGTCGCGGCGGGCGTCGCTGCCATCAAGGAGATGCTGCCCAAGGTTAACGCCGCGCGGCGCGAGAGCGTGCCGGCATCGGAGCTGACGCTCGCACTCCAGTGCGGCGGCTCGGACGGCTACTCGGGCATCACGGCGAACGTCGCGCTCGGTGCTGCCGTCGACAAGCTTGTCGAGCACGGCGGTACGGCGGTGCTTTCAGAGACGCCCGAGATCTACGGTGCCGAGCATCTGCTGACGCGGCGCGCGGCGACGCGCGAAGTTGGCGAGAAGCTCGTCGACATCATCAAGTGGTGGCAGGACTACTGCGCGAAGAACAACGGTTCGATGGACAACAACCCCTCACCCGGTAACAAGGCCGGCGGGCTGACGACCATCCTCGAGAAGTCGCTCGGCGCCGCGGCCAAGGGCGGCACGAGGACGATGACAGCCGTCTATCGATATGCCGAGCCCGTCACGGCCAAGGGCTTCGTCTACATGGATACGCCCGGATATGACCCCGTCGCAGCAACGGGGCAGGTGGCGGGCGGCTGCAATGTGCTCTGCTTCACGACCGGGCGTGGCTCGGCTTATGGCTGTAAGCCGACGCCCTCGATCAAGCTTGCGACGAACAGCGCCATCTATCAGCAGATGATCGACGACATGGACATCAACTGCGGCGACATACTCGATGGCGTCTCGATCGAGGCCAAGGGCGAGGAGATCTTCCGGCACGTGCTGCGCGTCGCGTCCGGTGAGAAGTCGAAGTCGGAGCTGCTTGGATATGGCGATGCCGAGTTCGTGCCCTGGCAGCTCGGCGCGACGATGTGAAGCCGAAACGAATGATCCGAGCCGTGGGCAATCCGCAATGAAGTTCGAGCAAGTTCCGCTGCGCTCGGCGGCCGGCGCCATTCTCGCCCACTCGATACCGACGCCTTCGGGCGCAGTGAAGAAAGGCCGCGTGCTCCGTGAGGACGACATCGCGCGTCTAGCTGCGGCCGGCATCGAGAGTGTCACAGCGGCGCTCCTTGAAGCCGGTGACGTCGGCGAGGATGCGGCGGCGGCGCGCGTAGCGGCAGCGCTCAGCGGTAGCGCGATGCATGTCGCTGAGCCCTTTACCGGGCGCGCCAATCTCTATGCCGACTCGAGCGGGCTCGTCGAGATCGACGCGGCGCGCCTCAGCCGCCTCAATAGTCTCGACGAAGGACTGACCGTCGCGACAGTACCTGCCTTCGAGCGCGTCGCGCGGGGCCAGATGATCGCGACGGTGAAGGTCATAACCTTCGCGCTGACGGAGGCCGTCGTGAGTGCGGCGGAAACGTTGGCCCGCGAGGCTGGCGGTCTCCTGCATGTGCGATCCTTCCGTGCGGCGCACGCGGGCCTCGTCCTCACGCAACTGCCCGGGACGCGCAAGAACCTCATCGAGAAGCGCCGCCGTGCCATCGCGCAACGGCTGGAAGCGCTGGGCAGCGCCATCGGCGCGTCTGAGATCGTCGCGCACGAGACAGACGCGGTCGCCGCAGCGATTTCGCGTATGGCGGCTGCGGGGCACGATCCCATCATCGTTTTTGCGGCTTCTGCCATCGTCGATCGGCAGGACGTCATTCCCGCGGGGCTTGTTGCCGCGGGTGGCGCGATCGAGCGGCTCGGCATGCCGGTCGATCCCGGCAACCTCATGCTGCTCGGGCGCTTTGGCGATACCGATGTGATCGGCGCGCCGAGCTGCGCCGCTTCGCCGAAGATCAACGGTTTCGACTGGGTGCTCGAGCGCCGTCTCGCCGGCATTGCCGTGACATCTGCGGATGTGGCTTCCATGGGCCTCGGCGGCCTCTTGAAGGAGATTGTCAGCCGCCCGCAGCCGCGCGAGGTGCCGCCGGACGAGGATGCAGGCATGGAGAATGCGGAAACCGTTCGCCGCGCGCCGCGCATCGCGAGCATCGTGCTCGCGGGTGGCCGCTCGACGCGCTACGGCGTGCGCAACAAGTTGCTCGAAGTGCTGGATGGTGTGCCGCTGGTCGTGCGTGCCGTGCGCGCGGCCCTCGCGAGCCGGGCGCGACCCGTGATCGTAGCGACGGGGCACGAGGCAAAGGCGGTCGAGGAAGCGCTCGCCAGTCTCGACGTCCGCATCGTGCACAATCCCGACTTCGCGGAAGGTCTCAGCACGTCGCTCAAGACTGGCATCTCGGCGCTGCCGGAAGATGTGGATGGCGCGATCGTGAGCCTCGGCGACATGCCGCGCATCGAGGCGCGCCATCTGGATCGGCTGATCTCCGCTTTCTCGCCCAAGGAAGGACGGGGCATTGTCGTGCCGGTCCACCTCGGCAAGCGCGGCAATCCTGTCCTTTTTGCGCGCGCCTATTTTCCTGAGCTTCTGGCCATCGAAGGCGACACCGGCGCCCGCCACATCATTGCGGCTAGTGCCAGCGAGGTGGCAGAAGTCGATCTTGCCACTGACGCGATCTTTCTCGACATCGACACGCCCGAGGCGCTCGAGCGGGCGAAGGAAAGCTAAAAAAGGCGGGTGGGTCCGGGAGGGTGTCCCTCCCGGTAGAGCGCGAGACTAGTCTCGCTCGCGCCTTTGGCGCGACGGGGGTTTGCCCCCGTACCCCCACAGGGAGGGACGCCCTCCCTGACCCATCCGCCTTTACCTACTTTCCCCGAGGGCGGCGAGATCCCGTTGGCCGGCCTGTGGAAACAGTGTGCAGGGATCGGGGCCCGTCAGGCCTTGCCGCGGCGGTTAAGCCGAATCACCTATGTTCCGCATGATCCAACGATCGGAGCCCTATGCGCTTTCCGCCGCACATACTGGACGATATCCGGGCCCGGCTGCCGGTCAGCTCGGTGGTCGGGCGGCGCGTGGCGCTGAAAAAGGCGGGGCGCGAGTGGAAGGGGCTCTCGCCCTTCAAGAGCGAGCGCACACCCTCATTCACGGTCAACGACCAGAAGGGCTTCTACAAGTGCTTCGCCTCGGGTGAGTACGGCGACATCTTCACTTTCGTCATGAAGACCGAGGGCTTGTCTTTCACCGAGGCCGTGGAGCGGCTGGCGGCTGATGCCGGCGTGATCCTACCCAAACCCGAGCCACGTAGTCAGCGGGCCATCGAGGAGGTGGACACCCGGGCGCGGCTGATGGCGCTCGTTGAGGCTTCGGCAAAGTTTTTCGAAGGGCAGCTCGCCTCCTCGCCGGGGCAGGAGGCACGGCGCTATCTCGACCGGCGCGGCGTCACGCGTGAGACGATACAGCGCTTTCGAATGGGATTTGCGCCTGCGGGCCGCGAGGTGCTCAAAGCGCATCTCGCCAAGGAGGGGTTCACGGTCAAGGAGATGGCCGAGGCCGGCATGATCATCTCCGGTGACGACATTGCCGTGCCCTACGACCGGTTCCGCAATCGCGTGATGTTTCCGATCGAGGATCTCAAAGGCCGCGTCATCGCGTTCGGTGGCCGCGCGCTCGATCCGGATGCGCCGGCCAAGTACCTGAACTCGCCGGAAACGCCGCTCTTCCACAAAGGCAACCAGCTCTACAACATCCATCGCGCGCGACCAGTCGCCTTCGAGACCTCCCGGATCGTGGTCGTGGAGGGCTACATGGATGTCGTGGCGCTGGATCAGGCAGGGTTCCAGGCGGCCGTGGCGCCGCTCGGCACGGCGCTCACCGAGGCGCAGGTGCAGCTCCTCTGGCGGGTGGCGGCGGAGCCCATTCTCTGCTTCGACGGCGACAGCGCCGGTCAGCGGGCTGCTTATCGGGCCGTCGATACAATCCTGCCGCAGTTGAAACCGGGCTTCAGTGCCCGCTTTGCCTTTCTCACGGACGGGCAGGATCCCGACGACCTCGTCCGCCAGCAGGGCTCGGCAGCTTTCGAGGCTGTGCTCGCCCGCACGAAGGCGCTGTTCGATGTCATGTGGGAGCGGGAGCTGACCACCCAGCCGGTGTCGACGCCGGAGCAGCGTGCGGCTTTCGAGCAGAAAATGAAAACGCTGGTCGGACGGATTGGCGACCAGGCCGTGCGCGGGCACTATGAAAGCGAAGTGCGCCAGACTCTATTCAGCCTCAACAGGGCGGTGCTGCGCGAACTGGCCGGCTCGGGCCCCCGGGGTGCGGGAGATCGCCGCATCGCCGGTCGTCAGAACAATGTTCAGATGGATTGGCGAGTGCGCGAACGGGCTCGCCTCCAGCAAAAGGGGAGACCGCCGACGGCGGTCGTGCCGGTTGCGAGTAGCGAGCTGTCCGGGCGCCTTGCCACCATCCCAGCCCGGGAAGCCTTGATTCTCAAGGCTCTCGTTAACCATCCCTGGCTCATCGAGGAACACGCCGAGCGGATCGCTGCGATGGAGTTCACCGCTCCGGCCCTTATCGGCCTAAAAGACGCGATTTTGGCGACTCTGGCCGAGGAAATTCCACTTGACAGTGTAGGCCTACGCAACCATTTCTCCGCTGTAGGCTTGTCCCACGTCGTTGCCCTCGTCGAGCGTGCGATCACGCATAAAGGCGACAGGTTCGCCGAACCAGAGGCCGACAAGGACGCCGTCGAAACCGGTTGGTGTCACGCCGCGACCCTGCACGAAAGGCAGGTAGGGTTGCGGCGGGATTTGGTTGTGGCCGAGCAGAAATGGCTTGAGGAGCAGAGCGAGGACGCGTTCCAGCGCCTCTGCGAAATCAAGGCAAGGCAAAACCAAGTCGAGGACGGCGAGACGGGAAGGGAAGAGCGCACAGCATTGCCATCGGGTCGGGTGCAGCCGTGAGGCATGAACGTTGGATCATGCCAGCGCCTTGCGACTTGGAAAGGGCAAAGAGTGCGCATGGGGGAACAGCATTGGGCCGATTAGCCATGCCGATGCATTTCGTGGCCGCCGCGAGAGCAGCTCGCACATCGCGTGTCGTGCTTTGCCGCGTCCCACATGGTGTTGGCGCCGGTTCGAACAACTGAGGTCCTTGCCCCAGCAGGCAACCATATCATCGAGGTGAGATCACCATATGGCGACGAAATCCGAGGAGAAGGCCGCCCCCGCAGCCGAGACCGCCGAGAAGGACAGCCCGCTACTCGATCTCTCGGATCAGTCGGTCAAGAAGCTGCTCAAGGTCGGCAAGCAGCGCGGCTACGTCACCTATGACGAGCTGAACTCCGTGCTGCCCTCCGAGGAAGTCTCCTCCGAGCAGATCGAAGACACGATGGCGATGCTCTCGGATATGGGCATCAATGTCGTCGATACCGAGGAGAGCGAGGAAGCCTCGCCCGACGACACGCCGGATACCCCGGACGAAGACGATGGCCGCGCCGTCACGGTGCAGGCGCTGCCAGCGAAGGCGGAGGGCCGCGCCGAGCCCGCCGATCGTACGGACGATCCCGTGCGCATGTATCTGCGCGAGATGGGCACGGTCGAGCTTCTGTCGCGCGAGGGCGAAATCGCGATCGCGAAGCGCATCGAGGCTGGCCGCGAAGCGATGATCGCGGGCCTCTGCGAGAGCCCGCTGACCTTCCAGGCCATCATCATCTGGCGGGACGAGCTCAACGAGGGCAAGGTTCTGCTGCGCGATATTATCGATCTCGAGGCGACCTACGAGGGCCCCGAGGCGAAGGCGGCGCCACCGCCGCCCGTGATGCACGGCAATGGCGTAAATGGTGTCAATGGTGAGGTCGAGCGCGCGGACGGCGACGGCGAAGGTGAGCCGCGCGGCGAAGGCGAGATGGACGAGGACGACGACTACGAGAACGCCGTCTCGCTCGCCGCCATGGAGCACGAACTGAAGCCGAAAGTGCTCGAGACGTTCGACGCCATCGCAGGCAACTACAAGAAGCTTCGCAAGCAGCAGGACAAGAAGCTCGAGCAGCAGGTCGCGGGCGAAGCCGGCTCGCGCCAGCAGCAGAAGGCCTACGAGAAGCTGCGCGAGGAGATCGTCAAGGACGTCAAGAGCCTGTCGCTCAACAACGCCCGTATCGAAAGCCTCGTCGAGCAGCTTTATCGGATCAACAAGAACCTGATCAGCTTCGAGGGTCGCATCATGCGGCTCGCCGATAGCCATGGCGTGGCGCGCACCGCCTTTATCTCCGAGTACTACGGCAACGAGCTCGACCAGACCTGGCTCGACCGTATGGCGAACTCGAAGTCGAAGTCGTGGGATCGCCTGATCAAGGCCGAGCGTCAGCAGATCGAGAAGATCCGCGCCGAGATCCATCAGCTCGCGAGCGAGACGGGTCTCGAGATCGCGGAGTTCCGCCGCATCGTCAAGAGCGTGCAGAAGGGCGAGCGCGAGGCACGTCAGGCGAAGAAGGAAATGGTCGAGGCGAACTTGCGTCTCGTGATCTCGATCGCCAAGAAGTACACGAACCGCGGCCTGCAGTTCCTGGACCTCATCCAGGAGGGCAACATCGGCCTCATGAAGGCCGTCGACAAGTTCGAGTACCGGCGTGGCTACAAGTTCTCGACCTACGCGACGTGGTGGATCCGTCAGGCCATCACGCGCTCGATCGCGGACCAGGCGCGCACGATCCGTATTCCCGTGCACATGATCGAGACGATCAACAAGATCGTGCGCACGAGCCGGCAGATGCTCCACGAGATCGGCCGCGAGCCGACGCCGGAAGAGCTTGCCGAGAAGCTCGCCATGCCGATCGAGAAGGTCCGCAAGGTGCTGAAGATCGCCAAGGAGCCGATCAGCCTCGAGACGCCGATCGGCGACGAGGAGGATTCCCATCTCGGCGACTTCATCGAGGATAAGAATGCGCTGCTGCCGATCGATGCAGCCATCCAGTCGAACCTGCGCGAGACGACGACGCGCGTGCTCGCTTCGCTCACGCCGCGCGAGGAGCGCGTGCTGCGTATGCGCTTCGGCATCGGCATGAACACCGACCACACGCTCGAAGAGGTCGGCCAGCAGTTCTCGGTGACGCGCGAGCGCATCCGCCAGATCGAAGCGAAGGCGCTGAGGAAGCTCAAGCACCCGAGCCGCTCGCGGAAGCTCCGAAGCTTCCTGGATAATTGATCAACGAGAACATGGCCGGGCTCAGCCCGGCCATTCTTCTTTGTGCGATTGCGTAGGAATCATTGGGGACTTCGGAATGAAATTTGGACCACTCCGGCGCGGAGCGATCGTTGCTCTGGCCTTGGCGGCGTTGCCGCTTGTGTCTGGTTCAGTCATGGCGCAGAGCTGCAAGGATCTTGCTGGGCGCTGGTCAGGGCCTTGGACATTCAAGGGACCGCGTGCATCGACACCGACGTCGACGCTGACCGTCGTGATAGCAGCCGATTGTTCGTACATGTTCTCGGGACAGTATTGGAATGGCCTCATCCGCACGCCGGGTCGCCTTACGATAAGCGGCAAGGCGATCAGCTACCGGAATGATGCAGGCTCGTATGGTCCCGTGACGCTGAAAGGCGCCGGCAAGGGCACGTCGCTGACATTTGTGCAGACGCAGGGCAACTACGTCGCGACAGTGACGCGGCGCTAGGACCCGCAATCGCCTCGATGCCGAGCCCTTCCGCGCGAAGATCATCGAGGAAGTGCGCGAAGGCACGCATGAGCGTGAGCGCCGCTTAACGCTGGAACTTCTTCACCGATTGACTCGTTTCTGCCCGGGCGCCACAACGGCTACCGGGCATTTTTGATTTCATAGCGGATCGAGCCGTGCACCTGACAGTCGTGGCCTTCGTCGCGCTTCTCGCGTCGCTCGCGCCGATCCAGCTTTCCGCTCAGCCAGCACCGAGCTTTCAGGCACGCTGCAGCGAGCTGCGTGCCGCCATGGCCGCTCTTCAAGGCCGTGAGGAGAAAGAGCTCGTCACCATCGAGGTCATCGGTCCGCTTCAGATAGTGCGCGAGGAGAACGGCCTCGCCTTTCTCGGCCTCTGCGGGCCGCCTGATCCGCGCGTCCTTTGCATTACCTACGAGGCGAATGACCGGCAGGTCGGCGATCGCGTCGTCGTCATCGGCTCCATCCATCCCGCGGGGGAGGAGTTCATTCAACTCGATCCCTGTCTCCATTACACCCCCTCGGCCGAGGACAAGGACTGACCGGCGCTCATACTGGAGGTGCCCATGCCCCTTGGTTTCGAGCATCTCGGAGATCCGCTGGCGAGCCGGGCGCGCTTCTTCCGGCGCCTTGGTGCGAACGTTGCGCTCGCCCTCGCGCTCATTGCTTGCTCACTTTTTGCCGGCATGGCGGGTTACCACTGGCTCGGCGGCCTCGGCTGGGTCGATGCCTTCCTGAATGCAGCGATGATCCTCTCCGGCATGGGACCAGTGGATGCGCTCCAGCATGACAGCGCGAAGATCTTCGCCGGTTTCTATGCGATCTATTCGGGTCTTCTCGTCGTGGCGACGACTGCCCTCATTCTCGCCCCGGCCCTCCATCGCCTGCTGCACCGCCTTCACGTGAAACACGAGCAGGATCCCGACGACGACGATGACGCGCCGGCCCCGGATGCACAGCGGTAGCGCCTCGCCTCGCACGGCGTTAGGTTGATCCGGGATCACCTCGCGAGGAAATGCTCATGTCATTCTGGAAGAAACTTTTCGGCGGCGGCTCGGGAGGTGGTGACGGCTCTAGTGGTTCGCCTGCGCGCTCGGCCGAGCACAAGGGCTTCACGATCGAGGCGCGGCCCTACCCGGAAGGCGGTCAGTATCAGGTCGCGGGCACGATCAGCAAGCAGGTCGGTGAGGACAGGAAGGAACACCGCTTCATTCGCGCGGACCGCTTTCCCAGCCAGGACGAAGCCGCCGACTTCGCGTTGATGAAAGGCCGCCAGATCATCGATCAGCAGGGCGACCGCATCTTCGATTGACCCGCTCGGCTCTGGGAGCCAGATTGCCGGCCATGCGGATTACCGAACCGTTCTCGCGCCTGCTCGCTGTCATGGCACTGGTGGTCATGGGGCTCATGCTGGCGCCTTCCAGCGCTGATGCTCATGTCGGGCACGACCATGCCGCGTCACGGACCGCGCAGGTCGAGGTGCACGGTGGGCATGAGGCAGTCCCCGCTGAAAGCCGCTCCATGCATATGACTGCGCCGTCTCCGGACCAATCCGCAGCACTGTGCACGACGAATTGCTGCGCGGCAGGGATGAGGTGCTGCGCAGCACTGAGCGCCATGTTCGGCGAGATTGCTCCACCTCAAGTGCGACGGTTGCGTCTCGGACTATTATTCGACGTGCCTGCGGGCATAGAGCCCGGCGTGCCTCTCAAGCCGCCTCGAACGACCATGCGCGTACGCAGCCGCACTGCGTGACACTCACTCACGACGATCCCACACGCGGGCTGCCTCGGCAGGACCGTGGGCCGCGACGCGCGATCGTCATCCCTGAACATCCGACGACAGGACGAACTTATGAAGTATGCAACTGGACTGGCAGCGGTGGTGCTGCTTGGCCTTTCGGCTGTGACCCAAGCCCAGCACGCGGGTCATGGGAGCCACCCCGCCCCCAAGACGGCCGCCAAGGAAACGCCCGCAACTAAGGCCTATCGCGCGGCGAACGACAAGATGCACGCCGGCATGGACCTGAAGTTCTCGGGCAATGCCGACGTCGACTTCCTGCGTGGCATGATCCCGCATCATCAGGGGGCCATCGACATGGCCAAAGTCGTGCTCCAGCATGGCAAGGATCCGCGCGTGCGTAAGCTCGCCGAGGAGATCATCAAGGCGCAGGAGCAGGAGATCGCCGAGATGCGGAAGTGGCTTGCCGAGATGAAGAAGTGAGGGCGGGCTGAGCTCTTCGGTTGCCCCTCAGATCGGGCACTCAAATATGAAAACGGCGCGGGCAGAAGCCCGCGCCGTTGTCGTTCTCAGCATGGCCGCAGCACGAGCCCGAGGCTACGTGCCGGCCATTAGAGTTTTTATCGTCGTGATCATGCCCTGCTTGCAGACCTCTGGAGAGACATACAAGCAGGCGACGTCATGGATGCCCGTCCAAGACATCTGCGCGGCAACGTAGACGATGATCGCAAGGCCGACCCAGCTGATCCAGGGGTAGGTCGCGAGCAGCTTGGCGATGTAGTTCGCCGCGACGGCCATCAGCACGATGGCGATGGCGAGGCCGATGACGAGGATGGTCGTGTTGCCCTTGGCAGCACCCGCGACGGCGAGCACGTTGTCGAGCGACATCGAGACGTCGGCGATGGTGATCTGGATGACCGCGCCCCAGAACGTCATCTCCTTGATCTTTTCGCCGCTTCCCTTTGGATCCTCAACAGCTGCCGCACCGAGTGAATGCGGCTCCGGCGCGTGCCCGTTGCGCAGCTCCTTGTACATGTTCCAGCACACGTAGAAGAGCAGCAGTCCGCCGAAGAGCATGATGCCCTTGATGGCCAGGAGCTGCATCGTGATGCCTGCGAACAGAATGCGCAGGATGACGGCGGCCGCGATGCCCCAGAAGATGACCTTGCCGCGGATCGCGGGATTGACGCGGGACGCCGCTAGGCCAACAACGACGGCATTATCGCCGGCCAGCACGACGTCAATCATGATGATCTGGAAGAGCGGCCAGAGGTGAGGCTGCAACGATTCCCACATGTCGAGATGAATCCTTCCCCTAAGCGGTCTCAACGACCGTGGCGCCCCTGTTCCCTGAGAGCGCATGAACGATTTGGCAACGGCAGTTCTGGCGACGCGCCGGACGGCGCTGCCATGATGCTGTGCGTCCATGCCGCCATGGACGGCCGGACATGACCTGTGCTCCCCTCGAGCGAGCAGGAAGCGCGTGCGTGCCCTGAGCTACGCGCCGATAGCGCCCACTTGGAGGTAGCGCACTATCCTGTGAACGCGCCAGGATTGCAACACAATGTCGTGACGCAACGGGCCAGGTTCAATGGCCGAGATGAAGAGCAATGCGTGACAACATGCCCCAGACCACACTCACATATCGAACGAGCGGCCCAGGCCTCTACGAGCTCACGCGCGAGATCGAGACTTTCGTTTCCACAGCCGGCGTGGACATGGGTCTGCTCACGGTTTTCGTCCGCCACACCTCGTGCTCGCTGCTGATCCAGGAGAATGCCGACCCGGACGTGCGCCGCGATCTCGATACCTTCTTCCGCCGCCTTGTGCCGCCGGCCGATGACCCATCCATGCGCTGGATCGTCCATACGACCGAGGGACCCGATGACATGCCGGCCCATATCAAGGCCGCTCTGATCCAGACCTCGCTCGGCATCCCCGTGACGGGCGGTCTGATGGTGCTCGGCACTTGGCAGGGGATCTTTCTATTCGAGCATCGTCAGCGCCCGCATCGCCGCGAAATCGTCCTCCATCTGAGCCCCTGAGTGCGGTGGGAGAAGGCCTTGTCCCGGCTGGACTTGCGGTTCCGTGGGTGCGATAAGCGCGACCGGGCTTGACCGGCTCGGCCGCGGCCGGCGCACGAGGTGGACATGGGCATTTTCAGCGAGATCTTCAGCTGGTGGGGCGGCAATACCTGGTCCAACCGCATTTATACGGCCATGCGCGGCCGCCACGTCGGCACGGACGATGAAGGCAACCGCTATTACATTCAGTCGAAGGGCGTGGGCCCGCTCGGCGTGCCTCGCCGTTGGGTCATCTTCAAGGACGGGGCCGAGGCCTCGCAAATTCCGCCCGAGTGGCACGGCTGGATGCACTACACCGTCGATACGCCGCCGACGGAAGAGGCGTACACGGCGCGGCCGTGGCAGAAGCCGCACATGCCCAATCTCACGGGAACGCCCGCAGCTTATCGCCCCTCCGGCTCCATTCTCGCGTCAGGCACGCGGCCGCGCGCGACAGGCGACTACAAGCCCTGGCGCCCACAGTGAGCCTCGCCGCCTACGGAAGCGGCCACGGGGTGGCCCATTTTCTGTGATTGCGTTCTCGGCCGAATGATTATTTGGCGCTCGCTTGCCGCCGAGGGAACGGGAATCGGATGTACTTGAAGGCGCGACATCGATCAGCAGGGCGGCGCGGGGCCGGCATGTTGCTGGCCGCATTCTCCGCGCTCGGCGTGCTGACTGCCGCGACAACCGCAGAAGCCCAGCGAATTGAGAACCAGACGGCCGTATTCGCCGCTCTCGACAAGGTGACGGCGCGCATCAGCCCACTTAATGCCGCGCTCAACAGCTCAGAGACGTTCGGTGCTCTGAAGGTCGTGGCGCGCTCGTGCTATTCGCGCGGGCCGACCGATCCCCCCAAAACCTCCGCCTTCGTCGAGATCGACGAGGTCATGCTCGATGGATCGACGCGGCGCATCTTCTCAGGATGGATGTTCGCCGAGAGCCCGGGCCTCAATGCGCTCGAGCATCCCGTGTTCGATCTCTGGCTGACCGAGTGCGCCAATCCGGCGCGCACTGCGGCATCGCCGCGCGCCGGCCAGCCTGCTGCGGCCGGCCAAGCCCCCCAAGGGGGCGAGACCGACACGTTCCGCCGCCGCGTCAGGCGCTAAAGCGCCTTAGCCTCCGAACGCTTTCGACTTGATCTCGCTGAGCTTGCCGCCGCGCTCGGCCACTTCGCGCAGCAGTGCCGATGGCTTCCAGTGGCGGCCGTACTGCTGATGCCAAGCTGCGATCTGATTATAGACCTCGCGCGCGCCGACCGTGTCGCCCCAGAACATGAGGCCGCCGCGCCAGCGCGGAAAACCGAAGCCGTGGAGCCACATCACATCGACGTCGCTCCCGCGGATGGCCTTGCCTTCCTCGAGGATCTTGCAGGCTTCATTGATCGAAGCGAACAGCAGGCGATGCAGCACTTCCTCGTCGCTGAACGTGCGCTGCTTGATGCCCATCTCCGTCGCGACTTCCTTGATGAGATTCGCGACTTCAGGATCAGGGATTGGCGTGCGGCTGCCGGCTTCGTAACGGTACCAGCCGGCGCTGGTCTTGAGGCCCTTGCGGCCGGCTTCGACCAGCCTGTCGGGGATCGGGAGCTTGCGGAAATTGGGATCGGCGGCTGCGCGGCGCTTCCGCGTGTCGTAGCCGATGTCGAGGCCGGACATGTCGGCAACAGCGAATGGCCCAACCGGATAGCCGAATTCGACCATCACCTTGTCGACCTGCTCAGGCAACGCGCCTTCCTCGATCATGAGGTTCTGCTCGACGCCGAACGGCGCGCGGCTCCGGTTGGCGAGGAAGCCGTCGCAGTTGCCCGCGTAGCCGCTGATCTTGCCGATGTCGCGCCCGAGCTTCATGGCCGCCGCGAGCACGACCGGCGAGGTTTTGGTCGCGTTCACGACCTCGAAAAGCTTCATGACGTTTGCGGGCACGAAGTAGTGCGTGCCGGCGACCATCTCGGGCCGCTTGGTCACGGCGGCGATCTGGTCGATGTCGAGCGCCGAGGTGTTCGTCAGCAGCAGCGCCTCGGGCTTCATGACCGCGTCGAGCTTGCGGAAGACCTCCTGCTTGACCGGCATCTGCTCGAAGACGGCTTCGATCACGGCATCGCTGTCGCCGATTTCCTCGTACGTCTCGACGGGCGTGATGAGGGCGAGCCGCTCGTCCATTTGCTCCTGCGTGAGGCTGCCGCGTTTCACGCTCACAGCGTAGTTGTCGGCGATGCGCTTCATGCCCCGTTCGAGCACGTCCTTCGAAGCGTCGAGCAGCTTCACAGGGATTCCGGCATCGACGAAGCTCATGGCGATACCGCCGCCCATGGTGCCGGCGCCGACGACGGCCATTGTCTTGATCTCGGGGAGCTTCAAATCCTTCGGCAGGCCGGGAATGCGGGCGATCTCGCGCTCGGCGAAGAAGGCATAGCGCATCGCCTTGGCCTCATCGGAGCTGACGAGTTCGAGGAACAGGCGGCGCTCCTCGGCAATGCCCTCCGCGAACGGCAGCTTGGTCGCGGCTTCCACGGCGGCAATGCAGTGGTAGGGCGCTTTCTGGCCACGAGCCTTGCGGGCGATCGACTTCCGCATGGCATCGAACATGCCGGGATCGGCTTTGGCTTCGGCGATCTTGTCGGTGCGCGCACTGACGCGTGGCAGTGGTCGCGCGTCGGCGATGCGCTTCGCGTAGGCAATTGCGGCGCCGCGCAGGTCTGCGCTGTCCACGATTTCGTCGATGATGCCGAGGTCCCTGGCCTCGGGCGCAGGCACATGGCGACCCGTGACGATCATGTCGAGCGCAGCCTTGGGACCGATGAGACGGGGCAGGCGCTGCGTGCCGCCGCCGCCCGGCAGAATGCCGATCAGCACCTCGGGGAGGCCGACCTTCGCGTCGGCAACAGCAACGCGGTAGTGACAACCGAGCGCATGCTCGAGGCCGCCACCGAGGGCGTAGCCGTGAATGGCGGCGACCACGGGTTTATTCACTTCGTCGAGCAGGTCGTAGCTGCGCCGCTTGGGTGGTGGACGCGACTTGTCAAAGCCACGGATGTCGGCGCCGGCAATGAAGCTGCGCCCTGCACCGATCATCACGAACGCCTTCACGTTCGGATCGGCCTCGCCCTTCTCCAGTGACTCGACGATGCCCTCTGTCACACCTGGGCCGAGCGCATTGACCGGCGGATTATCGATTGTGATGACGGCGATCCCGTTCTCGACATCGTAGCGGACGACGGGCTTGTCGTTCATGGCGTTTGCTCCTGTAATCGTCGTGCTTTTTGGCGCGCTTTGTGGGTTAGGCCACTTCGGCTGCGAGCTGCTTCAAGTACCATTCGGCATCGCCGAGCAGGGACTCGCACAATGCGAGCCGCTTGTAGTAGTGGCCGACGACCAGCTCGTCGGTCATGCCCATGCCGCCGTGGAGCTGGATGGCCTGACCGCCGACAAAGCGGGCGCACTGGGCGGTCTTGACCTTTGCCTTCCAGATGGCCTGGCGGGCTTGCGGATCGTTGTCGTCGATGGCCTGGAGGGCTGCGTGCACAAGTGCGCGGGCTTCCTCCGTCGTGACACTCATGTCGACGAGGCGGTGCTGGAGCACCTGGAACTTCGAAAGCAGCTCACCGAACTGCTTGCGCGTCTTGAGATAGTCGACGGTGATCTGCGTGACCGCAGCCATGGCGCCGACGGCTTCGGCGCAGAGCGCGATCGCGCCGTAATCGAGAACTTCGCTGATGGTGGCCAGCTGGTCGGCATCACTATCGCCGAGCTTGGTGCTTGCCGGAACGTGCACGCCAGTGAGCGTAATTGCAGCGCCGCGGCGACCATCGAGGGCAGGCGCCGGGCTCAGTTTGAGGCCCGCGCTCGTGCGCGGCACGAGGAAGAGCGCGACGGGGCCCTTGTCCGAGCCGAGACGCGCGCTCACCACAAGCGTGTCCACGGCGTGTGCGCCAATCGCGTGGTTCTTGGCGCCGTCGAGGACGTAGTCACTGCCTTCGCGCCGGGCGATCGTGCGGACGTAGTCGCGGGCATATCCGCTGTCCGGCTCGGCATGACAGAAGGCGAGCATGAGCTTGCCTTCGGCGATCTCGCCGAGAAGCTTTTGCTGGTCCGCGGTGCCGGCCTTTTCGATCGCTGATGCACCGAGCACGATCGTGCCGAGCAGCGGCTCCAGCAGCAGAAAGCGCCCCGCACCTGCCATGACGATCCCGAGCTCGGTCGCGCCGCCGCCCGCGCCGCCCGCGCTCTCGGGAAGAGATGCGCCGAGCCAACCCATCTCGGCGTAGGTCGCCCAATCGGCGCGGCTGAAGCCGTCGCCATCCTCGGCGCGCGCGACCTTCTTGAAGTGCTCGAAGGTATACTTGTCAGCGAGCAGGTCGCGGAGGCTGTCGTTCAGGAGCTGGCGCTCCTCACTCGAAAATGCGGGCATTTCGTAAAACCTCAGAGACCGAGAGCGCCTTTGGCGATGATGTTCTTCTGCACTTCGCTCGACCCGCCGTAGATGGTCGCCGCGCGGCGGTAGAGGTGTTCGTAGACAAGTCCGGTCGTATCTTCGGGTCCGATCAACTCGCCATTCCAGCCGCCGTGGAGCGCATCCGTCTGGTAGATCTGCCCGTAGCGGCCGAGCACGTCCATGACCGATTGATGCAGCGCCTGCTGCAGCTCGGTGCCGCGCAGCTTGAGCGCGGCCGCACCCATCAGCGTCGGCGCACCACCTTCCTCAGCCGTTGCTGCGAGCTGGTCCGCCATGAGCGCCTTCACGGTCGCGAGGTTCACTTCGTGCTCGGCGACTTTGCGGCGCCAGAGCGGGTCCTCGGCGAGTGCCTTGCCGCCTTCGCGCGTCTCGGTCAGCAGACGGCGCAGCGCGTCGAGGGCGTGCTCGAGGCGCGAGATCTCGACATTGCCGACGCGCTCGTTTGCGAGCAGGAACTTGGCGTAAGTCCAGCCCTTGCCTTCCTGGCCGATCAGGTTCTCGACGGGTACGCGCACGTCATCGAAGAACACCTCGTTGAGGTGGTGGCTCATGGTGATCGCGATGATCGGGCGCACGGTGATGCCGGGCGTCTTCATGTCGATCAGTAAGAAGGAAATGCCCTCCTGCTTCTTGCCGCCGTCGTCCGTGCGCACGAGGCAGAACATCCAGTCCGCCCAGTGCGCGAGCGAGGTCCAGATCTTCTGGCCATTGACGACGTAGTGGTCACCGTCGCGAACCGCCTTCGTCTTGAGGGCGGCGAGATCGGAGCCGGCGCCGGGCTCGGAATAGCCCTGACACCACCACGTGTCGTTCTTGATGATGCCGGGAAGGTACGCGCGCTTCTGCTCTTCCGTGCCGAACGTATAGATGACGGGCCCCGCCATGTTTACGCCGAAGGGCACGATCGCCGGCGAGCCTGCCCGTCCAAGCTCCTCGTTGAAGGCGAGGGTTTGCGCCGGGCTCCAGCCGAGGCCGCCGTGCTCCTTAGGCCACTTGCCGGTGATCCAGCCCTTGGTGCCAAGCCGCTTCAACCAGGCGTCGTATTCGTGGCGCTCGAGATGCTGCCCGAGCGCCTGCTTGCGGCGAACCTCGGGCGGCAGCTCGCGCTCGCAGAAGTCGCGCACCTCGGCGCGGAAGGCATCGAGCGACGTATCGCGTTCGACGGATCTGATGAACATGCGCGCGCTCCTTCCGCTGCTTTCAGCAATTCGGGGCGACCGTAGAAAGGCCGCACCCCATTGGCAATGCCGTCGATCAATTGGCGGTCATGCCGCCATCGATGACGAGTTCGCTGCCCGTGACCCATGCTGCCTCGTCCGACGCGAGATAGAGACAGCCGGCGGCGATGTCCGCAGGTGTGCCGAAGCGGCCGAGCGGTGTCGCCGCGATGCGGGCTTCGGCAACTTCCGGGTTCGAGTGGCCGGGCTTCGTCATGGGCGTATCGACGAAGCCCGGATGGATCGAGTTCACGCGGATCTTCTCCGGCGCATACTGGATGGCGGCCGCCTTCGAGAAGATGCGCACCGCACCCTTGGAGGCGTGGTAGGCGCCGTTTGAGTGCGAGCCGACAATGCCGCAGATGGACGAGATGTTGATGATCGAGCCGCCGCCCGCGCGCTGCATGGCCGGGATCACGGCCTTCACGCCGAGGAACGTGCTGGTCGCGTTGATCTCCATGACCTTGTTCCAGACCTCGAGCGTCTGATCCAGGATCTTGCCGCCGCCCACGAGGCCCTGCTGCATATTCTGCCGCGGATCGCGCCCCGAGATGCCGGCGATATTGCAAAGGATGTCGACGCGGCCATAGCGCGTCTCGACTGCGGCGACGATCTCGGTCCAACGGGCTTCGATCGCCACGTCCTGCTCGGCGAAAGAGGCCGTGCCGCCCTTCGCTGTGATCTCCTCCGCGATGCTCCGCCCGAGCGCGGCATTGGCGTCCGTCAGCAGCACCTTGGCGCCGTGCAGCGCGAACATGCGCGCGGTCTCGGCGCCGATGCCCGACGCGCCGCCCGTGACGATCGCGACCTTGCCGGCGAGCCTTGGTCCCGGTTGCATGCGTGTTTCCTCCTGTTGCTTGGGGCTTTCCCTTGCCGCGCAGGGTGGCGCCAAACAGCGCTGCCGTCCACCACCACAAACGAATACGGGCCACCCGAAGGCAGCCCGCATCGTCAGTCAGGAGAGAAGAGAATTTGTGAGTGCGTGCCTCAGGCCGGCGGCTTGCCAAAGACGAGCACGGCATTGAGACCGCCGAAGGCAAAGGAGTTCGACATCACGTGATCGACCTTCGCCGCGCGCCCGACATTCGGGATGTAGTCGAGGTCACACTTCGGATCCACCTCGTCGAGGCCGATCGTCGGCGGCAGCCAGCCGTCCTGCAGCGCCTTGATGCAGGCGATAGCTTCCACTGCCCCGCCAGCACCGAGCAGGTGGCCCGTCATGGACTTGGTGGACGAGATCGGCAGCTTGTAGGCGTGCTCGCCGAAGACCATCTTGATGGCATTGCTCTCGTTGACGTCGTTGAGCGCCGTCGCCGTGCCGTGGGCATTGAGATAGCCGATGTCCTCAGGCTTGAGGCCCGCGTCGTCCAGCGCGATCTGCATGGCGCTCCGGGGGCCGTCCACGTCCGGGTTCACCATGTCCTTGCTGTCGGAGGACATGCCGACGCCCTTGAGCTCGGCGAGGATCGTCGCGCCCCGCGCCTGGGCGTGCTCCAGGCTCTCCAGCACGAGCGTACCGGCACCCTCACCGAGGACGGTGCCATTCCGCTTCTTCGCGAAGGGGAAGCAGCCTTCGGGCGACAGCACGCGCATGGCCTGCCAGGTGCGCATGGAGCCGAAGGTGATGACGGCTTCGGAGGCACCGGTGACGGCAACGTCGACGAGGCCGTTTCGGATGTAGTCGGCGCCGAGCGCGATGGCGTGCGTTGCGGTGGAGCAGGCCGAGCAGGTCGCGAACGTCGGCCCCTTGATGCCGTACTCGATGCCGACATGGGCAGAGGCCGAGGAGCCGATGATGCGAAGGAGCGTCAGCGGATTGGTCGCCTTCTTCCCCTTGATGAAGAGGTCGTGATAGGCGGTCTCGATCGTATTGAAGCCACCGGCCCCTGAGCCGAATATGCAGGCGGCGCGATAGGGATCGGCAAGGGGGGCCTGAAGCCCCGACTGCTTCCAGGCCTCTTCGGCCGATCGGCCGGCGAACCAGGAATAACGATCGCCGTATTGGACTTTCTTGCTCGAGACGTGCTTCGCGGGATCGAAGCCTTTGATCTCGGCGGCGATGTGGATGTACAGATCCTGGAGCTCGAAGCTCTCGATCGGGCCGACGCCGCAGCGGCCTTCCCGCATCGACGACCACATTTCGCGAACGTCGAGGCCGATCGGCGTCACGGCGCCAACGCCGGTTACGACAACGCGGCGACGCTCGCCCTTAGACTGTGTCATGGGACGCACTTCTTCTTTTACTATGGCAGCCGGAACCCTTCCGGCGCGCGTGGGATAGTCCGCGCGGGCGTTACGCCTTGGCTGGCGTGCCCGAATTCTCCAGCAGAGCCTTCACGCGATCCACTACCGAGCCGACCGTCTTGAAGTCTTCAACTTCTTCGTTGGCGTTGTAGGGGATCTGGATTCCAAAGGAATCCTCGATGTCGAACACGATCATCGCAAGATCGAGAGACTCGATCTTCAGATCAGTAAGCGCAGTCGAGGGCCCGATGTCGTCACGAGGCTCTTTCATGTGCTTCTTGAGGATTTCGATGATCTTGGTGGCAACGTCGTCCATTTGTCTCTCCCACCCCCAAGTACTCTGCGGGCACAGGTGCTGATGTGTTGGTTTAGCTAAGGCAAAGCCCGTCCGACCGCAAGTTGGGCCTCACATAACCGTTAACACTATTCAAGTCCATACGGTCACGGACAGTTGTCTCTGGGCTTGGGTGGCTCGGATCTCCGCTTACGTGTGCAGTACAACCATCAAGGCTGGCGCTCCGGGACAAAAGTGTTCAAAGTCGTTAACCGTGACAGTTGAGGCGACTCGCGGCACGCGCAATGATGCGCGTCAAAGCAACTTCAGGTGCTTTGGCCTGGCGCTGACGATCACCGAGGCGCCAGGGGCGCCCCAGCTCACCGTCCTAAATGGACGTGATTCAGGGAGGCATCAAGATCATGTCCGCAGGCACGACAGCAACGACGGGTGGCGCCGCGCCGGCAAAGCTGAGCTATCCCTGGCTTGCGCACTATCCCGCCGGCGTGAACTGGCACCAGCAGATCGCCCCGGCGCCGCTGCAACAGCTCCTCGACCGTGCTGCCGAGCGACATCCCTCGCGTATCTGCACCAACTTCCTCGGCCGGACAATAACCTATGGCGAGATGTCGCGCCTCGTGGACCGGGCCGCCGCCGGGCTCGCGGCGCTTGGTGTGACCAAGGGCACGAAGGTCGGTCTGTTCCTACCCAATTCGCCGACTTTCATCATCTTCTACTTCGGAACGCTCAAGGCCGGCGGCACGGTCGTCAACTACAACCCCCTCTATACAGTCGAGGAGCTGACCTTCCAGGTGAAGGACAGCGAGACCGACCTCATGGTGACGCTCGACCTCAAAGTGCTCTTCGACAAAGTCGAGACGCTCATGGCAGCGGGCACCCTCAAGCGGGCGATCGTCGCGCCGTTCCCCGATCTGTTGCCGACCGCGAAGTCGGTCCTCTTCCGTCTCTTCAAGGGGAAGGAACTAGCGAACGTCACGTCCTCCAAGGTGGCGGCCTCCATTATTTCCGAGGAGAGCGTCCTTGCGAATGACGGCCGCTTCCAGGCGCCGAGCATCTCACCGACCGAGGACGTCGCGGTCCTCCAATACACGGGCGGTACGACGGGCACGCCCAAGGGTGCCATGCTCACGCACGCCGCCGTCTATACCAACGTCCTGCAGACGGCGGCCTGGGCGCCCGAGGTCGAGGAGGGGACGGAGCGCGTCCTGGGCGTGCTGCCGTTTTTCCACGTCTTCGCGATGACGGTCGTCATGAACTTTGCCGTCGCCAAGGCGGCCGAGATCCTCATCATGCCGCGCTTTGTGCTCGATGATGCTCTGAAGCTCATCGACAAGGCCAAGCCGACCGTGATGCCCGGCGTGCCGACGCTGTTCAACGCGATGATGAACCATCCAAAGCTCAAAAGCTTCGATCTCTCGTCTCTCAAGTTCTGCCTCTCGGGCGGCGCCGCGCTGCCGTTGGAAGTCAAGCAGCGCTTCGAAGAGCTTACGGGCTGCGGCCTTGTCGAGGGCTACGGGCTCAGCGAAGCCTCGCCCGTCGTTACGGCCAACCCGCTCGGTGGGCCAGTCAAGGAGGGCTCGATCGGCCAGCCCATTCCACAGACGATCGTGTCGCTGCGCGCGCTCGAGGACCCGACCAAGGAGGTGCCGCTCGGCGAGAAGGGCGAGATCTGCATCAAGGGCCCGCAGGTCATGAAGGGCTACTGGAAGAAGCCGCGCGAGACCGAAGAGCAATTCGTCGGCGACTTCCTCAGGACCGGCGACGTCGCGATCATGGACGAGCAGGGTTTCCTGTTCATCGTCGACCGCATCAAGGACCTCATTATCTGCTCGGGTTACAACGTCTATCCGCGCCGGATTGAAGAGGCTCTCTACGAGCACGCGGCCGTCGAGGAAGTGACTGTCATCGGCATTCCCGACGAGTATCGCGGCGAGGCGCCAAAGGCTTTCGTGAAGCTCAAGGCCGGTGCGAGCGCCACGACCGCCGATCTGATGAAGCACCTCGAGCCTAAACTCTCCCGCATCGAATTGCCGTCCGAGATCGAGATCCGCGACGCGCTGCCGAAGACCATGATCGGCAAGCTCTCCAAGAAAGAGCTCAAGGCCGAGGAAGCGGCGAAGCGAGGAAAGGCGAAGGCCTAAGCCGATGGTTTGAGCCAGTGCGTCGCTCGAAATCGACTGCGGCCCTTGAAGCGACCGCGCGCCATCGCTTAAGGTTAATCGCAGAGATCGGCTTTGGGCGGGAAGAACGGATTGATGAGGGTTTGGCGCCTTTGGACGTTGCCGATGATGGTAGCGGCAGCGCTTTTGGTAACCGGCTGGAATTCCAGTTCGGTCGAGGCGCGCACGCTGTGCGTCGGCAAGGAGGCGGTCTTTCTGCGTGGCGGTCCCTCCTCGCGTCACAATCCCGTCGGCAGCCTGCCCGCCGGCGCGTGTGGCATCCAGGTCGTCGGCAAGTGCGTCTCCGGCTGGTGCGACGTGTCGCTCGGCACGCGGCGCGGCTGGGTTGATGCGCGTCAGGTGACCGTGCAGGAGGGCGGCGCCGCCCCTGCTCCAGCGCCAGCTCCGAAGCAAATCTCTCCCCCGGCATCCCCGAGACCGCGCGCCGAGCCCCCGCCGCAACGGCAGGCAGCACCACCCCCGCCCGCGCCGCCGCGCCCCGCACCACCCGCTGCAACCGGTGCGGCACCTGACCGGGATAACCACTGCGTCATGGGCGTGAGGCCGGGCGATACGCTGCGCATTCGCTCGGGGCCAGGCGTCGAGAATCGCGAGGTTGGCGCCATCCCGCCAGACGCCTGCGGGGTACTTGTTGGTGCCCCCTGCTCGGGCTCCTGGTGCCCGGTGACCTACCGCGGCATCCGCGGCTGGTCGAACGCGAGCTTCCTGCGGCCACCTTGGATGCGTTGAGTGCTCGACGTGGACTCCGACAGCGTGCGACTGCGCGCCGGCGCAAGCGCCGCCCCCGTGGAGCCAATGAGCGAAGCGAATTCAGGCGTGAGCGAAACAAACTGGCGCCATTGAGCCCCTTGACGCCGGGTGTATGCTGAAGCCCAAATCCCGCACCCCAGTCACAAGGAGGCCGGAATGGCCAATCCAACGAACGATCCCGTGGTCATTGTCGCGGGCGCGCGCACGCCCATGGGCAGCTTCCAGGGCAGCCTCCAGGCGATGACCGCCCCCGAGCTCGGCGCGGCCGCCATCAAGTCGGCGCTCGGGCGCACGGGCGTTGGGGCGGAAGAGGTCGCCGAGGTGCTCATGGGCTGCGTGTTGCCGGCCGGTCAGGGCCAGGCGCCGGCACGGCAGGCTGCGCGCTATGGCGGTCTACCTGACAGCGTACCCTGCACGACCGTGAATAAGATGTGCGGCTCGGGCATGAAGACGGTGATGATGGCGTACGAGGCCCTGCACGCGCGCCCGAAGGATGTGATCATCGCGGGCGGCCTCGAGAGCATGACCAACACGCCCTACATCCTGCCGAAGATGCGTTCCGGCGCCCGGCTCGGCCACACGCAGGCCTACGACCACATGTTCATCGATGGCCTCGAGGATGCCTACGACAAAGGCCGCCTCATGGGCACCTATGCCGAGGACACTGCGCAGCACTACCAGTTCACGCGCGAGCAGCAGGATGCCTACGCCATCGAGAGCCTGCGCCGCGCCAAGATCGCCAACGAGGACGGCTCATTCGCGAATGAGATCGTTCCGGTGATGGTCAAGTCGCGTAAGGGCACGACCGAAGTTGCGCGCGACGAGCAGCCTTTCACGGCCGATCCCTCCAAGATCCCGAGCCTCAAGCCCGCCTTCCGCGATGGCGGCACAGTGACGCCTGCGAATTCGAGCTCGATCTCGGATGGCGCCGCAGCCCTCGTCCTCATGCGCGAGAGCGAGGCCAAGCGTCGGAAGCTCCAGCCGTTGGCGCGCATTGTCGCGCAGGCGAGCCATGCCCAGGCGCCAGCGTGGTTCACGACGGCCCCGATCGGCGCCATGAAGAAAGTGCTCGAAGCGGCCGGCTGGAAGGCGAACGACGTCGGCCTCTACGAGATCAACGAGGCCTTTGCCGTCGTTACCATGGCGGCCATGCGCGATCTCGACCTGCCGCACGACAAGGTCAACATCCACGGCGGCGCTTGCGCACTCGGCCATCCGGTCGGCGCTTCCGGCGCCCGCATCATCGTGACGCTGATCAATGCCATGGCGCAGCGCGGCGAGACCAAGGGGGTCGCATCGCTCTGCATTGGTGGCGGCGAGGCGACGGCCGTTGCGATCGAGCGTCTGAATTGAGCGCCGACGCTCCCGGCGGCGCCGCGATGACGCGACCCATGGTCGTGATCACGGGCGCCTCCGAGGGCATTGGCCGGGCCTTTGCGCGCCGCTATGCCGCCGAGGGGCGTGCCCTTCTGCTGATCGCGCGCCGGGCCGAGCCGCTGGCGCGCCTCGCCGCGGAGCTCCGCGCGGCCCATTCGATCCGCGTCGAGACCCTTGCGCAGGACCTGACCGCGCCGGACGCCACCGACGCCATCGACACGGTGCTCGCGATCGCGGGCGCGCACTGCGACCTCTTGGTCAACAATGCCGGGATTGGCCTCTCGGGCGCCTTCCATGATCTGGCGCCGGGCGACATCGAGCGGCTTGTTGCGATCAATGTTGCGGCGCCGACCAGGCTCATGCGCCATGTGCTGCCGGAAATGCGGTCGCGGGGCCGCGGCGGCATCATCAATCTCGCCTCGCTCGGCGGATTTGCGCCGGGGCCCTATCAGGCCGCTTACTACGCGAGCCGTGCTTATATCCTCTCGCTTTCCGAAGCTGTCGCGGCAGAGGTCGCGCGCGACGGTGTGCGGATCACGGCCGTTGCTCCTGGCCCCGTTCGCACGGGGTTTCACGACAAGATGGGCGCCGACAGCGACCTCTACCGCTGGCTCATCCCCTCGCTTTCGCCTGAGAATGTCGCTGGTTGGGCAGTGACAGCCCACAATTTGGGCGTGCGCGTCGTAGTGCCCGGTTTGCTGAACAATATTCTCGCATTATTCTTGCGACTCATGCCGCATCGAATATCCGTGCTGATCCAGGGCTCACTGTTCTATCCACGCAACCGATAACGCGATGATGCTCGACGCCATACCGACCCGCGAAGCGCCGCTCGACGGCCACGGCATCGATCTCGCGCTTTCACGCGCGCCCGAGAAGAAGCCGGTCGTCATCGTCCTGCACATGCCGGGCGCCAACCCTGGCCACGTCGGCCGCTGGTTCCGCGAGAATGGCTATCCGCTCGATATCCGTCGCCCATATGCCGGCGATCCACTGCCGGAAACGCTGGCGCATCACACCGGTGCGGTGATTTTCGGTGGGGCCCAGAGCGCAAACGACAATCTCGAATTCATCAAGCGGGAGGTCGGCTGGATCGGCGTCGCGCTGAAGGAGCAAAAGCCCTATCTCGGCATCTGCCTTGGTGCGCAGATGCTCGCTCATCACCTTGGCGCACGCATTGACCATTGCACGCACGGGCGCGTCGAAATCGGCTATCACCGCGTGCAACAGCTCGACCAGGGCCGGGTTCTCGGTCAGCTCCCCGAGCATCTCTACCAGTGGCATCGCGAGGGCTTCGATTTGCCGAGCGGCGCGGAACTGCTGGCGACGGGGAGCGGTGCCTTCGAGAACCAGGCCTACATCTACGGTCCGGCGGCGCTTGCCGTTCAATTCCACCCCGAGATCATGCACACGCAGATCAACAGCTGGTCTGGCTCCAATCCCGTGCGCCTGCTCATGCGCGGCGCGCACTCGCGCCAGGAGCAACTGGCCGCGCATCTCGTCCACGCGCCGCGCGTGCACGCCTGGCTCGACCAGATGCTGCGCCGCTGGGTCGCCGGCCGTCTCGGCGTTTAGGCTCAGCGCCGATTAACCAAGATCGCCGTGTTCGCACATTCGTAACAACTTGCGTGGCATGATGTCTTCAGCGACGGGCTTTCAGGTTTTGCGTACCCGCGCCATCATTTCAGCGGAGCACGGCCAAGCCGTCGCTCCGCTTTCCTTTTTGGGACAACCTCCCGCCCCGTTCCTGTGATCCACGCATTCGGCAGGGGCCGCGTTTGACGCCTTCGTCGCGCGGACCTATGTACGCGCCCAGGGGCGCACAGCGCAGCGAGGCGGGGTCATGCTGCTTTCAAATCTAGTGCCTGAAGAGGTGGCGGCGCCCGCGGCCATCTCTCCCATCGACATCAAGGGCATCACGGCAGATAGCCGTGCCGTGAAGCCCGGCTTCCTGTTCGCGGCCCTTGCCGGAAGCCGCACGGACGGCGCGCGCTTTGTCGCCGACGCGTTGGCCAATGGTGCCGCTGCGATCATCGCTGCGGAAGGCGCTGCGATCGAGGCACCTCCGCACGTTCCCGTACTGCGCGCGCATGAACCGCGCCGCGCCCTCGCGCTGATGGCCGCGCGTTATCATTCGCGTCAGTCAGCGCACATGTTGGCAATCACCGGCACGAGCGGAAAGACCTCCGTCGCCGATTTCGCGCGTCAGATCCTGACGCTGCTCGGCCGGCAGGCGGCCTCGGTCGGCACCATTGGGCTCGTGCGGCCGGACGGTGCCGTGTACGGGTCGCTGACGACGCCCGATCCAGTGAGCCTGCACGCGACGCTCGACGAACTCGCCGGTGACGGCATCACGCATGTTGCTTTCGAGGCTTCATCGCATGGCCTCGATCAGCATCGCCTTGACGGCGTGCGCATCTCCGCAGCGGCCTATACGAATCTCGGGCGCGATCATCTCGACTATCACCCGACGCTCGATGCCTACCTTGCCGCGAAGCTGCGTCTCTTCACGGAGCTGCTGCCCGCGGATGGCACGGCGGTCGTGAATGCGGATGGCGCAGAGGCCGTGCGCGTCATCGACACTGTGCGCCGCCGCGGCATCGATCTCATTACCACAGGCTTTGGCGGCGACACGCTGCAGCTCACAGAGATCACGCGCGATGGTTTCGCGCAGCGTGTCGCGCTTCATGCCGAAGGCGGTGTGCGCGCGCTGAGATTTCCTTTACTCGGCAGCTATCAGGTCGAGAACGCGCTCGTCGCAGCAGGACTCGCGATCGCGAGCGGTGAGCCAACGGCAGATGTGCTCGGCACGCTGGAGAAGCTCACGGGTGTCGCCGGCCGCCTGGAAATCGTCGCGGGGCACAAAGGCGGCCTCGCCGTCGTCGACTACGCGCACAAGCCGGAGGCTCTTGCCGCGGCTCTCGACGCGTTGCGCCCGTTCGCGACGGGCAAACTCATTTGCATTGTCGGTTGCGGCGGTGACCGGGATCGTGGCAAGCGGCCGATCATGGGCCGCATCGCGGTCGACCGCGCCGATGTGGTGATCATCACGGACGACAACCCGCGCAGCGAGGATCCGGCCACCATACGCGCCGAGATGCTGCGTGGTGCTGTCGGTGCACGCGAGATCGGCGATCGCGGCGAGGCCATCGCGGCAGGTATGGCGATGCTCGGCGCTGGCGACGTACTGCTCGTTGCCGGCAAAGGTCATGAGACCGGACAGATTGTTGGCGGCATAACGCACCCCTTCAGCGACCACGATGAAATCAGGAAGCACCTTCATGGCTGACGGCGCGCCGCTCTGGATCTGGGACGCGCTCGTCGCTGCGGCAGATGGTACGGCGGAAGGCACACCCGCAGGCGCGATCACAGGCTTCTCGATCGATACGCGTTCGCTCGCGCCCGGCGAGGTGTTCGTCGCGCTCACGGATCAGCGTGATGGGCACGAGTTCGTCGGCGCCGCGTTTGCGGCCGGCGCTTCGGCAGCACTCGTACGCAATGAGTTCGTCGGCCCAGCGGATGGCGGACCTCTCATTCGCGTCGATGATCCGCTGAGGGCGCTCGAGCGCATTGCCGTTGCTGCCCGCGCACGGATCAGATCCGAGGCGCGCGTCGTTGCGGTGACCGGCAGCGCCGGCAAGACCGGCACCAAGGAAATGATGCGCGCGTGTCTCGCGACGGCAGGCAAGGTCCACGCGCCGGAGAAGTCCTTCAACAATCACTGGGGCGTCCCTCTGACGCTCGCGCGTATGCCCGCCGACGTCGATTTCGCCGTGATCGAGATCGGCATGAACCACGCGGGCGAGATCAGCCCGCTGACGCGCATGGCGCGGCCGCACATCGCTGTCATTACGAATGTGCTTCCCGTGCACGTCGGTAACTTTCCCGATGGCGAGGAAGGGGTCGCGAAGGCGAAGGCGGAGATTTTTGAAGGTCTCGAGCCGGGTGGGATCGCCGTGCTGCCGCGGGACAATCGCCATTTCGCAACGCTAAGTGCGGCGGCCACGGCGCACGGCGCGCGCGTCGTCACGTTCGGTACGACGACCGATGCCTACGTCGGTGCGCGCGAGATCAAGCTCGAAGATACGGGCAGCAAGATCATTGCTGAGATCGCAGGACGCGAGCTGCGCTACAATCTCGGCACTGTCGGCGTGCACATCGCCGTCAACTCGCTCGCGGTCGTTGCGACGCTGGACGCACTGCATCTGCCGCTTGAGAAAGCCACTGCACCGCTCACGGGCATCACACCACCCGTTGGACGCGGCGCGCGCACGCTGCTGAAGACCGACAAAGGTACGATCCTCCTGATCAACGAGAGCTACAACGCCAATCCAGCATCCATGCGCGCGGCCATTGCGGTGCTCGGTGCAGTCTCTCGCGAGAGCTATTCGCGCCGCGTTGCTGTGATGGGCGACATGCTCGAACTTGGCGAAGGCGCGGAGGCGTATCACATCGGCCTTGCAGACGCGCTTGCCTCTGCTGAGGTTGATGCTGTTTTTGCGTGTGGCCTGAATATGCGGAAGCTCTACGAGACGCTTCCGCCAAAGCAGCGCGGTGCGTGCGCACCGGACTCCGCCGCACTCATCCAATCCGTAGTCGACGCTCTTCAGCCCGGCGATGTCGTGATGATAAAGGGCTCGCTCGGCAGCCGCATGGCGCCGATTGTCGACGCGATCAAAGCGCGGTTCTCAGCATTATAATTCTTTAGTCTCATCGCGACGTGCCGCTGCTTCATCGGGCTCGTCACGATGCGCGCGTGAGCGCGCGCGCTGATCCCATCGTCATAATTCCAAAGTGCAATTACCCGCATCGTTGCGGGCCTCTAAGAGTCGAGCGAAGAGCATCGCCGCCAAGATCGAGTGAAGGAAAGTGCTCGATCAGAGAGCCCGCAATTTGGGAAGGAACGCAGAGATGACGACGATAGATCAAGCAGCACCCGCTGGCCGACGGGCCATGACGGGTGAAGAGATAAAAGTCATCACGGCTTCATCAGCCGGTACAATCTTCGAGTGGTACGACTTCTATCTCTACGGATCGCTGGCGGCGATGATCGGCGCCAAGTTCTTCTCGGCATTCGATCCGAACACGCGCGCCATCTTTGCGCTGCTCGCATTCGCAGCCGGCTTCCTGGTGCGCCCATTCGGCGCGCTGTTCTTTGGCCGCCTCGGCGACTTGATCGGCCGCAAGGCGACCTTCCTCATCACCATCCTCATCATGGGCGTGTCGACGTTCCTCGTCGGACTACTGCCCGACTACGCTACGATTGGCTGGCTCGCACCTGTCCTCTTGATTATCCTGCGGCTGGCTCAGGGCCTTGCGCTCGGTGGTGAGTACGGTGGCGCGGCGGTGTACGTTGCCGAGCACGCCCCGGCCGGACGCCGCGGCTACTACACGAGCTGGATTCAGACCACAGCCACGCTCGGACTGCTGCTGTCGCTGTTCGTGATCGTCGGCCTGCGCATCTGGATGGGCGAGGAAGCTTTCGCCGACATCGGAGGCAAGGGCTATGACATCGGCATCTTCGGGCTCAAGGGCGGCTGGCGCATTCCGTTCCTGCTCTCGATCTTCCTGCTCATCATCTCGGTGATCATCCGACTGACGCTGAACGAAAGCCCTGCATTCCAGAAGATGAAGGCGGAAGGCGCGGCATCGAAGGCGCCGCTCTCGGAAGCATTCGGTAGCTGGAGCCCGGCCTTCTCGTGGCTCATCACGGGTCTTGTTGTCGCCGGCGTGCTCGGTGGCCTTCTGGGCGCCGGGTTCTGGGCATTGCTCGCCATTCCTGCGATCATCCTGCTGATCGTCGCGAACATGGCCAAGATCCCCAACGGCCGCATCGTGATCCTGGCTCTCATGGGCTTGGTCGTCGGTCAGGCCGTCGTCTGGTACACGGGCCAGTTTTACGCACTGTTCTTCCTCAGCAGCATTCTGAAGGCGGACCTGTTGACGGCGAACTCGCTCGTTGCCTGGTCGCTGATCATCGGTACGCCGTTCTTCCTCGTGTTCGGTGCGCTGTCGGATCGCATCGGTCGCCGCAACGTGATCCTCGCTGGCTGCCTTATCGCCGCCGTCACGTATTTCCCGCTCTTCAAGATGCTGACCAGCGTCGTCAATCCGCAGCTGGAGAAGGCACTCGAGACGGTGAAGGTCGAGGTCACGGCGGATCCCGCCGGCTGCGGCTCGGTCTTCGATCCAGTTGGCATCCGCGTGTTCACCGCGCCGTGCGATACGGTGCGCCGAGCACTGGCGTCGGGCGCCATCCCCTACACGCTGAAGAACGGTGCGCCGGGCTCCGGTGTGAAGGTGGCGGTCAATGGCACCGATGTTCCGGTCGACGCGAAGTTCGCGGCCAACGTGACGGCGACAGCAGCCGCAGCGGGCTTCCCGACAGCCAAGGATCCGAACATCCTGAAGCTGAACAGCCCGCTCGATGTCTGGTCGAACAGCCGTGCGATCGCGGCGGTCGCCATCCTGACGCTGATGGTGATCTACGTGACCATCGTCTACGGCCCGATCGCGGCAGCTCTCGTCGAGTTCTTCCCGACACGCATTCGCTACACGGCCATGTCGCTGCCCTACCACATCGGTAACGGCTGGTTCGGTGGTCTGCTGCCGGCCACGTCGTTCGCCATGGTGGCTTCGACCGGCGATATCTACTACGGCCTCTGGTACCCCGTCGGCTTCGCGTTGTTGACCTGTGTCATCGGCTTCTTCTTCGTGAAGGATGCCGGCGAAACGCACATGGACGTACGCCGCTGATCGCGAGTTCATCGTAGAGGTTCGCAAGTAGCCATGCGATCATGTGGAGGCCCTGCCGCGAGGTAGGGCCTCCATCCGTTTCAAGAGGAGCCGACGTTGGGTGCACTTCCAAGGATGGCCGCACATGCGCTGGTCGCGGGCGCGTTCTTTTTCGGCTTTCAGCACTTCATGATGGGGCAGACCCTCGAAGACAGTGCGATCTGGGCCATTGCCGGGGCCGGCGCTGCGGCGCTGCTCGCGTGGATGCAGCATCGGCGCGGTGGTTGAAGATTGTTTGCTGAGAAGACGCGTGTCTTCGACACGACGGACACCCTCGCACCCCGTCATTTCAGAATTTGGCGCCCAGAGGAAATCCGTCGGTGTGACCGCCGCGGGCACAGCACCACGCCTCAGTTGCGAATGACCCTCTTCCCAGCAGCCCGCGGCAAACAAGAAAATAGGCCGCGGACGAGCGCCCGCGGCCTTGAGCTTCTTCGTAAGGAAGTCGCTGCTTACGCCTCTGCGGCAGCGGCCTTGGCGAGTGCGACGCGGCGCTGACCGGCGAGCTTCTTCGCCTTGGTGCGCGCGCCGATGGTGTTGCCGGCGAGCGGGCCCGCCTTCTTGCGCGGAATCGAATGAGCGTTCTTCTTGCGACGCTTCTCGGCGTTGCGCGGCGAACGTGCTGCACGGTTCGACATGACGGTATCTCCTTAGTTCTCGGCGCGCTCAGGCGCCGCACTGTTCTCTAGATCAATCGAAGTCGCGCGGCGGACGGCGATCGCGGCCACCACCGCCACCACGACCACCGCGGTCACCACCACGGTCGCCACGGTCGCGGCGTTCACGACGCTCACCACCTTCGCCTTCGCCACCTTCGCCGCCCTCACGTGGGGGCTCGGGCGGCAGCTCCTGGCCGGTCTCCTGATCGACGATGCGCATGGAGAGGCGCACCTTGCCGCGATCGTCGAAGCCGAGCAGCTTGACGTACACTTCCTGGCCTTCCTTCACGACCTCGCCGACCGTCTGCGGACGCCCGCGAGTCAGCTGCGAGATGTGCACGAGACCGTCCTTCGGGCCGAAGAAGTTCACGAAGGCGCCGAACTCCATGATCTTCACGATTTTGCCCTTGTAGATCTGGCCGACCTCGGGCTCGGACGTGATGCCGCGGATGCGCTTCAGCGCCTTCTCGATCGACTCGCGGTTGGCGGAAGCGATCTGGATGGTGCCGTCGTCCTCGACGTTGATCTTGGCGCCGCTCTCCGCGACGATGTCGCGGATCACAGAGCCGCCGGAGCCGATGACGTCGCGGATCTTGTCGACTGGGATCTTGATCGTCTCGATGCGCGGCGCGTACTCGCCGAGTTCCTCGCGGGCGCCGGTCAGCGCCTTCGACATCTCGCCGAGGATGTGGATGCGGCCCGCATGCGCCTGCTCGAGAGCAATGCGCATGATCTCCTCGGTGATGCCGGTGATCTTGATGTCCATCTGCAGCGAGGTGACGCCCACCTCCGTGCCGGCCACCTTGAAGTCCATGTCGCCGAGGTGGTCCTCGTCGCCGAGGATGTCGGAGAGCACGGCGAAGTCATTGGCTTCCTTGATGAGGCCCATGGCGATGCCGGCGACCGGCCGCTTCAGCGGCACGCCCGCGTCCATGAGCGCCAGCGAGGCGCCGCACACGGTGGCCATCGACGATGAGCCGTTCGACTCGGTGATCTCCGAGACGATGCGCATCGAGTAGGGGAACTCCTCGGCCGAGGGGAGCAGCGGATGCACGGCGCGCCAGGCGAGCTTGCCGTGGCCGATCTCGCGGCGGCCGGGCGAGCCCATGCGGCCTGTCTCGCCAACCGAGAAGGGCGGGAAGTTATAGTGGAGCATGAAGCGCTCTTTGCGCGTGCCCTCGAGCGCGTCGATCATCTGCTCGTCGTCGCCCGTGCCGAGCGTTGCGACGACGACGGCCTGCGTCTCGCCGCGCGTGAAGAGCGCCGAGCCGTGCGTGCGCGGCAGCACATGCACTTCCGACCGGATGGGGCGGACGGTCTTGAGGTCGCGGCCGTCGATGCGCTTGCCCGTGCGGATGATGTCACCGCGCACAACGTCCGCTTCGAGCGCCTTGAACACGCCGCCGAGCTTCACCTTCAGCGTGGCGTCGGCATCGGCCGGCACCATCGCGGCCATCGCCTTGTCCTTGGCCGCATCGATGAGCGCATAGCGCTTCTGCTTCTCAGGCGTCGCGAAGGCCGCGCGAAGGTCCTCCTCGATCAGGCCCTTCATCTGGGCCTTCTCGGCGCTCGTGTCGGTCGGCAGGAAATCCCACGGCTCCTTGGCGGCCTTCTCGGCGAGCTTGATGATCGCGTCGATCACCGGCTGGAAACCGCGCTGGCCGAAGACGACCGCATCGAGCATCTGCTTCTCGGAGAGCTCCTTGGCCTCCGACTCGACCATCATCACGGCATCCTGGGTGCCGGCGATCACCAGATCGAGATCGCTCGACGCCATCTCGTCGACCATCGGGTTCAGCACGAACTGGCCATTGATGAGGCCGACGCGCGAGGCGCCGATCGGGCCGAGGAACGGAAGGCCCGAAAGCGTCAGCGCTGCGGAGGCAGCCACCATCGCAAGAATGTCGGGATCGTTCTCGAGGTCATGGCTCAGAACCGTGACGACGACCTGCGTCTCGTTCTTGAAACCCTCGACGAACAGCGGTCGGATCGGGCGGTCGATGAGGCGCGAGGTCAGCGTCTCTTTCTCGGTCGGGCGCCCTTCGCGCTTGAAAAAGCCGCCGGGGATCTTGCCGGCGGCGTAGAACTTCTCCTGGTAGTTCACGGTCAGCGGGAAGAAATCGATCCCGGGCTTCGGGCTCTTCGCGGCAACGACAGTCGCGAGCAGGCTCGTCTCGCCATACTGGGCATAGACCGCGGCGTCGGCCTGGCGCGCCATGCGGCCGGTCTCGAGCGTCAGCTTGCGCCCGCCCCAGTCAATCTCGACCTTGTGGGTGTTGAACATATCGTACGTATCCTTCATCAACAGCTCGGGCGCCGCAGCCCCCCATGGGCGCGGCGCCTGTTCGCATCATTCGGAAAGCGGGCTCGAGCTCATATCCCGCCTCGTCTCGCTTGGAGTTGTGATCAGCGACGCAGTTCGAGGCGCTCGATGATCTTCTGGTAGCGGGCCTCGTCCTTGGCGCGCACGTAGTCGAGCAGACGCCGCCGCTGGCTCACCATCTTGAGCAGGCCACGGCGTGAGTGATTGTCTTTCTTGTGCGCCTTGAAGTGATCGGCCAGACCGTTGATGCGCTCGGTCAGGATGGCAATCTGGACCTCCGGCGAGCCGGTGTCCTTGTCCTTGGTCGCAAAGCTTTTGATCACTTCTTGCTTGCGCTCGGTCGTCAGCGACATCGGGTTGTCCTTTTGCTCTGGCGCCCGGGCAAGCCGGACGCGCTTGGTTTTTCGGATGATGGCAGGCAGGGCATCTGGGTCAGATGTCGCGCCGCATCTGCGGCCACGGCCGGGATGTCGTCCAGCCGGGTCGCGTCACGGGCTGCGCCCCCTCGGGAGGGGTGCGCAAGACCGCAGCCTTATACACGAAAGTGCCCGCGAGGCGAGGGAAATTGTGCCAAAAGATGGGCTTCGGAGCTCGCCGAGCGGCCTCCGAGTACCCCGCTCCGTTTTGCGGCGTTCAGTTCACCCTGACTGGGCGCCAGCCGGCAGCAATCGCTTCGCTCTCGGTACAGAACCAGCGCTCGCCCTTATCGGGTTCGATACGGACCTTGTCGTACCAGGGGCTCCACGGCATGTGGTAGATGCGGCCCCCGGAGGTAATGTTGCCCTTGATCGGGCAGCCATCCGGCGTGGTGCTCTTGCCGGCGGTCTCCCAGCGGCCCGCGCGGTGGTCCCAGGCGGTGGTCGTCGGTGCCTGCCAGATGCCGACCATACGCGATCGCGCCTCCGCCTCCTCGGCCACGTAGGCGCGCGAGTATTTGACAAAAGCCCAGGCATATCCGCGCCGTACCATCTCGGCGTTGATGTCGGTCGTGCCGACGAAGCAGATGCCGAGCATCCGCTTGTAGGTGTCTGTTCCCCGGCTCTCACAGCGGACAGCCTCGCGGCCGATAAGTCTCTGCAACTCGACCGAGGCCGCCTGCCCGCAGCGCCAGGTGCCGCCACCGATACGCGCGCAGTCCTGACCTCCTTCGGGGGCGTCGATGCCCTCGAGACGGATGCGCGTCGCCCCGATCTCGATGGTATCGCCGTCGACCACACGCGGAATGCCCTGCACGGCGGGGGCACCTTGCAAGGCGGCCCGATAGGGTGCCGGTGACGTTGTGGGGGTGCTGGCGAGAGTGCCTCCCCAGATGGCGGTCGGTATGGCCAGCGCGAGAGCAAGGACGGCAATAGGCAGCCGTCGGGTTGCATGAAAGCGGATCGTCGGACCACGCATCGCATTTCTCCTTTCGGAGGAAAGCTCGATGATTCGCGTGGTCAGGTAGAGGCTTAATCGTGACGGCTCGCCACCGTTCAGTCACAATGTGGTTGACAAAAAACTGAGGCGCCACAACGCGGTTACGTTGGCGCCTCATTCAAGTTCGGGTCTGGACCACACGTGCAGCGGACACAAGTGGACGCCCCGACATGTGCACGAATTCGCGGTCTCGGACAATCTTAAGTTGAGTTCCGGGGATTCATTCAATCGTATGCTGTGACAAGCCAGCCACGGCGCCGAGCAGGAGGACGGCGGCCGAGATGGCGAGGCCGGTGCCCAGACTGCCAGTGAAGTCAGCGAGATAGCCTGTCGCGGCCGGGCCAAAGCACTGAAGAATCGAGAAAACAAGTGTGAAGGAGGCGAAAACCTCGCCCCAGAGCGCGGGTGGCAGGGATGTCTTGATGTAGGCGGTGACCGCCGCCGGCACCATGAAGAAGCAGCCGAACAGCAGCGCCGAGGCAATCATGATTGTCAGGCCGCCCCCGACGAGGGGCAGCGCCGCGCCGACGCCAACGGTCGCCATCACGGCGGCGAAGGGCCGTCCCGCCGACCACGAAGCGAAGGGCCGCGCCCAGATGTGAATGGACAGTACGGTGGAAAGCCCCAACGCCGCCCAGACGATCGCGATCTCGGTCCCGTTCATGCCCTGCTCGCGCATCCAGGCAACGATGAACGTTACGTAGGCGAAATAGCCGAGCGCGAAACAGCCATAGCCGATGTAGAGCGGTGCCAGCGGCCGCTTGGACCAGGGCGTGGGCTGGCGGACGGGCGGAGCGACTGCGACCGGTCGCGCAGCAAGCGTCGCGAGCAGGCTCATGACGAGGCACATTGCGCCGAGCAGCAGCCAGGCATCAGGCCACGCCGTATCGCCGCCTACTTCCAACAGCCAGGGGATGGTCAGCGCGGTCACGAGCAGCCCTATTCCACCGCCGGCAAAGTAGATCGCGATGGCCGAGGCGGCGCGGCGGGCATCGTTCGGGAAGACGCTTGCCGCCAGAACCCCGCCGGCAACAAAGACATAGGCGGCGGCGATCCCGCTCAAGGTACGGAGCACGGCAATGGCCGTGAAATCCCGCACGAAGGCAGTTGCAAGCACGGTGACCGCGGTCAGCCATAGTCCGATGTAGAACGGCAGCTTCGGCCCGAGGCGGCGAATGCTCGCGACAGCGACGATAGCCCCGATGAGATAGCCTACGGCATTGATCGTATTGAGGGCGCCGGCTTGTGTGTAGCTCCAGGCGAGATCATTGCGCATGGCCGGCAGTACGAGCGCGTAGGCAAAGCGCGCGAGGCTGTTGCCGACAGCCATAGCGAGCGACAAGCCGAACGCCGCGAGATAACCGACCGCAGGGCTCGACGGCCAGCTTGCACGAGGTCGCTCGCGATCCATGTCCACGTGCGTCGCCCTTCCAGCCCCGCGCTCGTGCGCGTCCGTCCCGGCTTCGTTAGCCGTCACGGGCAACTTCCGCAAAGACCAGACGCGGCGGAAGGGCGCAAGCGCGTTCCCTGCGGAGAAGAGCTGCAAAATCTTTCGCCAGCGGCCAAGCGCTGCTAAACCCCAACGGCTATGCGCGACGCGCCTGCCGCCTAGCCGGCTCGGCATCAACCGGCGCGCCCGAGGAGACGCGTCCATGTTCACCCTTTCCGAACTTGAAGAGGCTGCCGAGGTCGTCGGTCGGCACATGCCGTCGACGCCGCAGTATCATTGGCCGCTGCTGTCGCGGCGCGCGGGCTGCGAAGTCTTCGTCAAGCATGAGAACCACACACCGATCGGTGCCTTCAAGGTGCGCGGCGGAATTACATATATGAACGAGCTTCGCAGATCCGGCGCGAAGATCGACGGGGTGATAACAGCGACGCGCGGCAATCATGGCCAGTCGGTCGCGCGTGCCGCGACGGCCGCCGGTCTCAAGAGTGTGATCCTCGTCCCGCGCGGCAACTCGCGCGAGAAGAATGCGGCGATGCGTGCGTTCGGCGCCGAGTTGATCGAGCACGGCGTTGATTTCGACGAGGCCAAGGACGAGGCCTTCCGGTTGGCCAAGGTGCGCAACTTGCACATCGTGCCGCCGTTCGATGCCAATCTCGTCAAGGGCGTCGCGACGGCTGGGCGCGAGATGCTGACGGCGCTTCCCGATCTCGACACCGTCTACGTGCCGATCGGCATGGGCTCGGGTGCGTGCGGCATGATCATGGCGCGCGATCTGCTGGGATCGAAAACCGAAGTCGTCGGCGTCGTCGCGGCCAATGCGCCGTGCATCGCGCTCTCGGTGGCTGCGGGCGAGCCCGTCATGACCAACACGGCCGCGACATTCGCAGATGGCATGGCCTGTCGCGTGCCCGATCCGCTGGCGCTCGAAGTCATCGCAGGCGGTGCGGCCCGCATCGTCACCGTCAGTGAGGACGAGATCGCAGATGCCATGCGCGCCTACTACGAGGACACGCACAACCTCGCCGAGGGCGCCGGCGCCGCAGCCTTCGCCGCGCTCATGCAGGAGCGCGGAAAGATGGCCGGCAAACGTTTGGGCGTCGTCCTCTCGGGCAGCAATGTCGACCGCGAGGTTTTTGCTGAGGTGCTGGCGGGTCTGACGCCGAAGGTTTGAGGCGCGATCGCGATGCGTGGGCCTTAAGGTTGCATGGCGCCACTACTGACGGGCCAATTTGGCCTGATATCATTGGCTTGAACCCGTGATATGTCCTTCCTGCCGGGTGGTGGCTGTGCCATCGTCGGCGGGCCTCTCCAAGCCGCCTGCGCGGCACACTAAGTGACGGAACGATCGTGAAATACATCAGCACACGCGGAGCAGCGCCCGCACTCGGCTTCGAAGATGTCCTGCTGACCGGGCTCGCTCGCGATGGCGGCCTGTATCTGCCCGAGCAGTGGCCCGAGCTTGCGCGGGACGAGATCGCAGCACTCGCCGGCAAGTCCTACGAGGATGTCGCTGTCCGCATCATGCAGCCGTATGTCGGCGGCGAGATCCCGGATGCCGATCTCGCTGCGATCGTTGCCGATGCCTATGCCACCTTCAATCATCGCGCCGTTGCGCCGCTCGTGCAGATGGGGCCGTCGGACTGGATCCTCGAGCTCTTCCATGGGCCGACGCTCGCCTTCAAGGATGTCGCCATGCAGGTGCTCTCGCGCCTCATGGATCGCGCGCTCAGCCGACGCCACCGCAATGCGACGATCGTCGGCGCGACCTCGGGCGATACCGGCGGCGCGGCCATAGAGGCTTTCCGCGGGCGCGACGCGATCGACATCTTCATGCTCTTTCCCGAGGGCCGGGTCAGCGACGTGCAGCGACGCCAGATGACGACGCCGAGCGAGGCGAACGTCCACACGATCGCCATCCAGGGTACGTTCGACGACTGCCAGAATATCGTGAAGGCGCTCTTCAACGATCTCGCCCTGCGCGATCGTCTCGGCCTCGCCGGCGTGAACTCGATCAACTGGGCGCGCCTCATGGCCCAGATCGTCTATTATTTCACGTCGGCCGTTGCGCTGGGCGCGCCCGGGCGCCAAGTGAGCTTCTCGGTGCCGACCGGCAACTTCGGCGATGTGCTCGCCGGCTATGCGGCGAAGCGCATGGGGCTCCCGATCGACCGGCTCGTCATCGCAACCAACGTCAACGACATCCTGACTCGGATGCTGGAGACCGGCCGCTACGAGAGCAAGGAAGTTGCTGCAACTTTCAGCCCAAGCATGGACATCCAGATCTCGTCGAACTTCGAGCGCTTGCTGTTCGAGCTGACGGGCCGCAATGCCGAGCGCGTCAACGGCCTCATGCGCGATCTCAGTGCGCGCGGAGGTTTCGCACTGACACAGGGCGAGCACGGCCAGCTCGCGGAGGGCTTCGACGCCGAGCGCACGGATGAGGCGGCAACGCTTGCCACCATCCGTGATCTCGAGGCCGCGACCGGTTACCTCGCGGATCCGCACACGGCTGTCGCCGTCTCGGCTGCGCATCACGTTCCGCGCCGGCCAGATGTGCCGATGGTGACGCTCTCGACGGCGCATCCCGCGAAATTCCCCGACGCGATCCGTCGTGCTGTCGGCCGGACGCCGCCGGAGCCCGCGTCGGTCGCGCGCCAGCGCGCGCTGCCCGAGCGCGTGACCGTGCTCCCCAATGACGCGGCCGCCGTGGCCCAGTTCGTCAGCAGCCATGCGCGCGCAGGACGAGGGTGACATGCATCTCAATGAGACGCGCCTCTCGAATGGCCTGACCATCATCTCCGACCACATGCCGCATGTGGAGACGGTGGCGCTCGGCGTGTGGGTCGCGACCGGCGCGCGCCATGAAGCGGCGAGCGAGACCGGCATTTCCCACTTCATCGAGCACATGGCCTTCAAGGGCACGGCGCGGCGCAAGGCCCGCGAGATCGTCGAGGAGATCGAGGAGGTCGGCGGCGATCTCAACGCGGCGACCAGCCTCGACACGACGGCCTTCTATGCCCGCCTGCTCAAGGGTGACCTCCCCGTCGCACTCGAAATTCTCGCCGACATCATGCTCAACCCGACTTATCCGGGTGAGGAGCTTGAGCGGGAACGGAACGTGATTCTCCAGGAGATTGCGGCCACCCGCGACAACCCCGAGGAGATTGTGCTGGACCTGCTCCAGGACGCCGCCTATCCGCGCCAGCCGCTCGGCCGGCCAATTCTCGGGACGACCCGGACCGTTGGCAGGTTCAGTTCCGACGACATGCACCGCTTCCGTGAGGCCCGCTATCACGCTGGCGGCATGGTGCTTTCGGCCGCAGGGAACGTTGATCACTCAGCCCTCGTGCGCCATGCTGAAGCCCTATTCGGAGCGCTTCGTGGCGGCAAACGAGTCGTGCCCAAGCTGGCGAAGTACGCAGGCGGGGTGCGCTTGTCGTCGCGTCGCTTCGAGCAGGCCCACGTGGTCATGGGGTATCAGAGCCCTTCCTACCGGGAGCCGGATTTCTATGCCGCGCAGGTCTTCTCCGGGCTCTTCGGCGGCGGCATGTCCTCCCGTCTCTTCCAGGAGGTGCGTGAGAAGCGCGGTCTCTGCTACGCGATCTATTCGAGTGCCTGGGGTCTCGGCGACACGGGGATGTTCAACATTCATGCCGCGACCGGGCCCGATACTATGAGCACGTTGATCGACGTCGTCGCGAGCGAGTTCGACAAGGCAGCTGCAACTCTGCCTGAGGCCGGCGAGGTGCGTCGCGCCAAGGCCCAGCTCAAGGCCGGTCTGCTCATGAGTCTCGAGAGCCCAGGCGCGCGCGCCGAGCAGATGGCCCGCCAGATGTTGGCGCTCGGCCGGCTCATGCCGACGGCCGAGCTGATCGAGAAGGTGGATGCGGTCGACGCCGAGCAGGTACGCCAGGTCGCCGAGCGGGTGGTCGCCGGGTCGAAGCTCTCGTTTGCTCTAGCCGGCGCCGGCAAGGCTGGGCGCGGCATCGTGGACAACGTCGAACAGCGGGCAGTGCGCCATTGATCGGGCTCGCGAGACTAGGGCAGCATCGGACTTTGCGGCGGCGTGGTGCCGGCGCGCGGTCGTTGGTTGCTGCCTCTAGCGCGGAGGGAGGTCGGGCATGGCATTCCTGAGGCCGTCCTTTATCGACGAGGCGAGCGCGTTTATCCGCGGTGACGGCCTTTGGCTGCGCCCGCCCTCCATGTCCGACTACGAGCAGTGGGCCCACGTCCGGCGCATCAGCCGAGAGCATCTCGTGCCGTTCGAGCCCCAATGGGCGACCGACGAGCTTACCCGCGCCGCCTATCGCGAGCGCGTGCGGCTCTATCAGCGCAATCGCCGCGATGGCCTCGGCTATGCCTTCTTCATTTTCCGCGAGAGCGATCGCGACCTGATCGGCGCCATCACCTTCTCCAATGTACGTCGCGGCATCACGCAGGCCGCCTCGCTCGGCTACTGGATTGGCCAGCCTCATACGCGCCAGGGTCACATGCGCCGCGCGCTTGCGGCCGTGCTGCCCTTTGCCTTCGAGGATATGCGCCTCCATCGTCTCGAAGCCGCGTGCCTACCGAACAACTTCGCCTCGCAGCGCGTGCTCGAGGCGAACGGCTTTGTCCGCGAGGGCCTCGCGCGCCGTTACCTGCGCATCAATGGGCAGTGGCAGGATCACGTTCTCTTCGGATTGATCGAGGAGGACTGGAACGCATGAGCTTCGGGGGAGTGCGCTGGGGGAGCGGTGCCGCGGGACAGGGTCCGCGCGGAATCGCGGCCGTGCGCTCGCTGCTCGCCCTGCTGCTCGTCGCGTTTCTCGGTCTGACGGCCGGCGCCCCACGCGCTCTTGCGCTCGAGGCCATCGAGGTCAGTGAGGACGCCGACCGGATCGACATCACCAGTCAGGGGGAGCTTTACGAGAGCCGCGGCGACAGCATCCAGGCGGAAACGGCGCCGGACGCCACCGGCGGCACCTTCCGAATGAACGTGCGCGCGGTAACTCCCGGCACGAACCCGAGCTGGATCGTCTTCTCGCTACGCAATCCGACGAACAAGACCATCGAGCGCTGGCTGACCGCCAACCGATATTCGACGACGCGCTCCGGCGTGATCTGGCCCGATCTCGATGCCCGGCGCATCGAGGCAGTCACGCAGTCCGAAGGCTTCGTGCCCGAGCGGTTCAGAAACGACAGTGCGGACATCTTCCGCATCAGCATCGAGCCGGGCCGAACGGTCACCTTCGTCGTGGAGCTCGCCTCCGAGCGTGTCGCACCGTTGCAGCTCTGGAAGCCGCTCGCCTACGAGCAGCGCCACCGCGATCGTCAGCTCTTCAACGGCATCCTGCTCGGCTTCACGGGCCTGCTCGCGATCTTTCTCACGGCCGTCTTCGCCGCCAACCACAAGATGATCTTCCCGAGTGCCGCGCTCGTCGCCTGGTGCGTGCTGGCGCTACTCTGCGTGGATTTCGGATTCTGGCCGCGGCTGTTTCCCATGCGGCCCGAGGACAATGCCCAATACCGCGCGGTAGCGGAGGCCGCGGTCGCCGCAAGCCTTGTCATATTCCTCTTCACGTTCTTGCGCGGAAACCTGTGGAACAGCTTCCTCAGGATGCTCTTCCTCATATGGATCGGCGGCCAGCTCATCATCGTTGCGACGGCTGTCCTCGATCCGCGCCTTGCGGCCACCGTGGCGCGCCTTTCGCTTGGCGCGATCGGCGCGGTCGGCGGTCTCGTCATCCTCTACTTCTGTCTGCGCGGCCTCGACCGCGCGCTCGCAGTCGCGCCGACGTGGATCCTGCTGCTCGTGTGGCTCTTCGGCGCGGCGGCGACGCTCACCGGACGCCTTTCCGGCGAGATCGCAATCTCCGGCCTGCTGGCGGGCCTCGTGCTGATCACGCTGCTGATCGGCTTCACGGTGACCCAGTTTGCCTTCCGCGTCACCGAGCCCGCCTTCGCGAACAGTCCCTCGGACCGACAACTCCGCGCTACGGCCATCGAGATGGCGAGCGTCGGCGTGTGGGAATGGAATGCGCGGCGCGATGAAATCAAGATGGACCCGCTCATCGAGGCGACGCTTGGGCTTCGGGCCGGCGATCTCTCGGGGAAAGTCGACGACCTGCTCGGCTATCTGCATCAGGCCGACCGGGAGCGCCTGCTCCTGCTCTTCCAGGGCGTCAAGGACAAGTCCGGCGGCGCGGTGAACCTCGACTTCCGCATTCGCCATGCCGATAGTACGTATCGCTGGTTCGAGCTGGAAGGCGCGGCCGTGCCAACGGCTGACCGCCGCTCGCTGCGCTGCGTTGGCCTCATTCGCGATGTCACGGATTCGCGCCGCGCCCGCGAGCGCCTGCTGCATGATGCCGTCCACGACAGCCTTACGGGGCAACCCAATCGCGAGCTGTTCATCGACCGCCTGGCGATGGCCATCGCACGCGGTCGAAGTGATCCGGCGCTGAGGCCCACGGTTCTGCTTCTCGACCTCGACAAGTTCAAGAGTGTGAATAGCGCCTTCGGCCTCGTCGTCGGCGACAGTCTCCTGCTCACGGTCGCCCGCCGCCTCCAGCGCACGCTCAACACCAGTGATACGCTTGCGCGCATCGGCGGCGACCAGTTCGCAATCCTCATTCCGGCCCAACACGATCCGCGCGAGCTCGCCATGCTCGCTGAGCGCCTGCGCCGCTCGTTGCGCTCGCCCATCAAGATCGCGAGCCAGGAGATCATCCTCACGGGCTCGATCGGCATCGCGACGGCCGACGAGAACCAGACGGATGCCCGAGAGCTTCTGCGTGAGGCCGAGACGGCCATGTACCGCGCGAAACGCGCGGGCACCGACCGCATCGAGATCTTCACGCCGCAGATGCGTGGCGAGAAGGACGAGCGCATAGCGATCGAGAGCGATCTTCGCCGCGCTATCGACCAGGGTCGGCTCACGGTGCTCTATCAGCCGATCGTTGCGCTCTCGAACGAAAGCCTTGTCGGCTTCGAGGCGCTCGTGCGCTGGGAGCACCCGCGCTACGGGCAGCTCAGCCCCTCCGAGTTCATCCCAATCGCGGAAGAGACCGACCTCGTCGTCAAGCTCGGCTCCTACGTGCTCTCGCGCGCCGTCACCGAGGTCGCGCGCTGGCAGGCCGCACTCCCGCGCGCCGAGCAGCCGCTGTTCGTCAGCGTCAATGTTTCGAGCCGCCAGCTCCTCAAGGCCGACATCGTGCCGGAGATCCGCCACCTGCTCGGGCGCAATGTCGTGCCCCGCGGCTCGCTCAGGATCGAGATCACCGAGTCGCTCGTGATGGAGAACCCCGAGCGCGCGACGCACGTTCTCGAGCTCATCAAGAGCGCCGGTGCCGATCTCGCCCTCGACGATTTCGGCACGGGCTACTCCTCGCTCGCCTACCTCCAGCGGTTTCCGTTCGACACGCTCAAGATCGACAAGGCGCTCGTTCAGGCGGGTACGGAAAGCGATGCCGGCGGTGCGATCGTACGTGCGATCGTCCTGCTCGCGCACGAGCTTGGGCACAAGGTTGTGGCCGAGGGCGTCGAGGCGCCCGAGGATGCGGCCTTCCTGCGCTCACTCGGCTGCGAGTATGCACAGGGCTTCTATTACGGTCAGCCGATGCCGGAGCGCGACGCGCTGCAGCTCATCCGTCTCGTCGCCAAGTCCGAGAAGAAGATGGGCCGCCGCGCGATGAAGATGAGTGCGCAGCGCCAATCTGCGAACGGGGCTGCCAACGGGGCCGGGGATGGTTCCGCCAACGGCAAGGAGGCGCCATCTCCCGCTCTCGCGCCACCACCTCCCGCTCCGCGCACAGGCCGTCCGGCACCCATGACCGAGCCCGGCCATCGCAATGGTGCGCACGCACCGGATAAGTCCATGCGGCCTGCGCCGCGGCCTGGCGCGCCACCTGCGGCGGCCAATGGCGCGGGACCACCAACGATGCCGCCGGGCCCGCGCGCCATGCCGCCTGCGCCACCGCTTGGAGTCGTTGCCGGGTCGGATCCGAGACCGATGCCGGCGCCAATGCCACCTCCGCCCGCTGCGACGCCTCAGCCCGGAAGCCTCGCTGCAGTCCTGCAAGCGGCCGATGCGGCGCCGACCAAGGGCGGCCCGACGCTTCCGGGTGTGCCGTCATCCGCGCAGACGCCGCCGATGCCGCCACCACCGCCTGGGCCCATGCTCGCGCCTCCTCCGGGGCCACCGCCCGGGATGCCGCTGCCGCCAGGGCCGCCGATGGGGGCTTCCGCTGGCCTGCCGCCCGGTCCTCCGCCGGCGCCGCCGGGTCCGCCTCCTGGGAGGCCGCCCATGCCGCCGCCGACCGCGAATGGTGCGCCGCCGATGGCCCCGCCGGGACCGCCGCCTCCATTGCCGCATCAGCGCGCGTCTCACCCGCCGCCGCATGAGGGACAGCGGATGCCTCCGCCGCCGCTGAATGGCGCTGTGCCGCGCACGCAGTCCAATCGTCCCCTGCCGCACACCATGCGCGAGACCACTCTGCCGCCGTCACTCACGGCGAGCTTGGCGCGGCTTGCCGGCCGTGAGCCGCCGCGACCGCCCGAGCCGCCGCTCGATGACGCGCCGCCGGAGCGCAAACGCTCGGGCACCTGAGGCTCTCTCGCCGGAATTGATCCGTGCGCGCGCGTTGCAGGCCCGCAATGGCGCGGGCTGAGAGAGTTGGCTAAACTTGGGGCTCGCGTTGCCTAGTTGTGTCAGGGTTGTCATGCAACGATTTGAAGATGCCCGCCGAAAGGGAACTCGGATGCGGCATCGCGAGCGTCCGCGCCGGCGGCCGCGGCTGCTGGGCCTGATAGCGGCGCTCGGTGTGCTGCTCCTGGTGCTTCCATCAGCGGTCGACCACGCCAGCGCGCAACAGCAGACGCCGCCGCCTGCAGCCGGAGACCAGCGGTCGGCGGGCCAGAGCCTGGTCGAGAAGTTCGCTGAGTGGCTGCACGAGACGAACCGCGTGCACCAGAACCTGATGTTTCGCCTGAGCCGCCCGGCAGCAGGTCCAACCGGTGGATCGCAGGTCGCTTCTCCGGCAGCGACTCCTGCGGCGCCGGTTGCAGCACCAGCACCGGCAGCGGCGCCCCCTGAGGACAAGGGTCCCGAGCCGGAGCGCCAGATCGTCCGCCAGCCCGCCGAGGCGACGCGGGTCGAGGCCTTGAAGCAAGCCGAGGCAAAGCTCGCAGCCGAGGAGGCGCGCCGAGTCGAGGCGCGAGCTGCTGCCGAGCGCGATCGTGCAGAAGCTGCCCGCCGCGCGGCCGTTGCAGAGATGGAAGCCACGGAGAAACGCCGCCAGGAGGAAACTGCTCGGCTTCTCGATCAGGCCCGTCGCGAGCGCGAGGCACGAGATGCGGAAGAAGCGGCTCGCGTGAAGCTCGAGGCTGAGCAGAAGGAGCGCGATGCGGAAGTGCGCCGTCAGGCGGAGGCGCTCGCGAAGGCCATGGCCGAGCGCTCGACCACTGACGCCGAATTGCGCGCCGGTGAAGCGCACAAGCGCGCGCAGAAATCCCAACAGGCGGAGGCGAAGAAGCGCGCCGAAGAAGAGAAGACCCGCGTCGCCGCTGAGCAGCGCGCGCGCCAGGAAACTCGAGAGCTTGCGGAAGCCGCCGCGCGCGCCGAAACCGAGCGAGCGCGCCTCGCGGAGCGGGAGGTGCAAGAGGCTGCCAAGGCAGGCCAGTTCGCTGCGCACGAGCGGTCGCGCGAGGCCGCCGTCCGCGCTGCGGAAGAACGCAAACGCCTCGCGGAGCAGGAGGCCCGCGCCGCCGAAGCACGCAAGCTCGCGGAGGCGACTGCGCGGGCGGCCCAAGAGCGCAAGAGCGTCGAGGAGCAGCAGGCACTTGAGGCCGAAGCGAAGAAGCTGGCCGAGGCCCGCGCAGAGGCAGGCCGTCTGGCCGCTGAACAGGCGCGCGAAGCCGAGAAGCGCACGCAGGCCAAGGCCGCCGAGGCTCGTCCGGGAGCGGAGACAAAGAAGAGCGCCATTGCCGCATCTCGCGTGACGCCATCGCGCAAATCTGCAAAGCGAGCAGCCGCGATCCGCTCGCGGGCGCGATTACGCGCGGCGGCGGCGCGCTGCCGGCCATGCCCGCCCGCGCGGCGGTCGGTCAAGGTTGTCGCCCGTCCTGTCGTGGCAAGCTATCGACGCTCTGCCCGCCGCGCATCCACCACGAGGGCGGATCACTTCTTCCTTTGTCCGCGCCCGGACCGGCCCCGCGTTTCGCGCCACTGGTAGTGCTGAAACGCCGCGTGGATAGGTAGGGTCGGGTGCGCAATTTCACGCGCAAGGTGCTATGAGCTGACGAGCCACTCACCCAGACAGGGCGCACGGCACCTTGTCAGGCAGGCAGCAATCCAGGAGCCAGTTCATGCAGCGCGAAGCGAGCGGGGGACGAGCGCCGCGCCCCAATCGAGGCGCGAGTTCGAAGGCGGCCGAGCGCGGCTCGCTCCGCGCACTTCGCGGCATCTTCCCGTATGTGTGGCCGCACGATCGCCCTGACCTCAAGCGCACGGTCCTCATTTCCCTTGCGCTGATGCTGGTTGCGAAGCTCGTCACCGTCGCCATGCCCTTTACCTACAAGTGGGCGACCGACGCACTCGTTGCGGCAACGGGCGGACAGCAGCCAGCCAGTATCGCCTGGAACTGGCTGATCGGCGCGCCGGTCGCAGCAACGCTCCTCTACGGCGTGACGCGCATCACGATCGTCATTTTCTCGCAGGCGCGCGAGGGGCTCTTCGCGAAGGTGGCGATGAATGCGGTGCGCCAGCTCGCGTTGACGACCTTCAAGCACATGCACGAGCTCTCGCTGCGCTTTCACCTCGAGCGCAAGACGGGTGGGCTGACCCGCGTGCTCGAGCGCGGGCGCAACGGCATCGAGAACATCACGCGCATGACGCTGATGACCTTCGTGCCGACCATCGTCGAATTCGCGCTCGTTCTCGGCGTGCTCGCCTATGAGTTCGACTGGCGCTACGTCCTGGTCGTGATTGCGATGATCGGCCTCTATCTCTGGTTCACGATCTCCGCAACCGAGTGGCGCATCCGCATTCGCCGCACCATGAACGAGAGCGACAGCGACGCCAACACCAAGGCTATCGACAGCCTGCTCAACTACGAGACCGTCAAGTATTTCGGCGCCGAGGCCCGCGAGGCGGCGCGCTACGACGCGTCTCTGGTGACCTACGAGCGTGCGAGCATCCGCACGTACACCTCTCTCGCCTGGCTCAACACGGGGCAGGCGGTGATATTCACGCTGGCCCTCACGCTCTGCATGGTCATGTCCGCGCGCGACGTGATCGCGGGAACCAACACGCTCGGCCAGTTCATCATGGTCAATGCGCTCATGCTTCAGCTCTTCATTCCGCTGAACTTCATGGGCATGGTCTATCGCGAGATCAAGCAAGGCATCACCGACATCGAGATCATGATGGACGTGCTCGAGCAGCCCGCCGAAGTCGCGGACCGGCCCGATGCGCGCGCGCTCGCCGTCAGCGGCGGTGCCGTCCGCTTCGAGGACGTGCGCTTTCACTACGAGCCCGAGCGGCCGATCCTCGAAGGGCTCTCCTTCGAGGTGCCGGCGGGAAAGATGGTCGCGATCGTCGGGCCCTCAGGCGCGGGCAAGTCGACGATCAGTCGCATTCTGCTGCGCTTCTACGATGTCGCCGGCGGGCGCGTGACGATCGACGGGCAGGATATTCGTAACGTGACACAGGAAAGCCTGCGCGCGGCGATCGGCGTGGTGCCGCAGGACACGGTGCTCTTCAACGACACCATTCGATACAACTTGCAGTATGGCCGTCCCGACGCGAGTCAGGCTGACATCGAGGCGGCTGCAGGGCTCGCCCAGATCGATGCCTTCATCAAGACGCTGCCGGATGGTTACGGCACCTTGGTGGGCGAGCGCGGGCTCAAGCTCTCCGGCGGCGAGAAGCAGCGCGTCGCGATCGCGCGCACGATCCTCAAGGCGCCGCCAATCCTCATGCTCGACGAAGCGACGAGCGCCCTCGACAGCCATACCGAGAAGGAAATTCAGGACGCGCTCGACAAGGTCGCGAAGGATCGGACGACGCTCGTCATCGCGCACCGCCTTTCGACGATCGTGCACGCCGACAACATCATCGTCCTCGACAAGGGCGAACTCGTCGAGCAGGGCACGCATGGCGAGCTCATGGCACGCGGCGGGCTGTATGCCTCGCTGTGGAATCGCCAGCGCCAAGCCGAGAAAGCCCGCGAGGAACTCGCCGCAGCGCTCGCCCAGGAAGGCGAGCGCATAACGGGTGGTCATATCCAGCCGGAGGAGGTCGTTTCTGTTCCGAAAGTGGCCGGCGACCCGGCGGTCTGATGCCGGGTCGTGGTGCCTTACCGCGGCGCGAGGCGGATGGCGCCGTCGAGGCGGATGCACTCGCCATTGAGCATCACGTTCTCGCAGATGTGCGTCGCGAGTGCCGCATACTCCGTGGCGCTGCCGAGACGCGAAGGGAAGGGCACGGACGCGGCAAGCGCCTTGCGCGCATCCTCGGGCAGGCCGTCGAACATGGGCGTGTGGAAGAGGCCCGGCAGGATGGCGCACACGCGAATGCCACTTTGCGCGAGATCGCGCGCGACCGGGAGCACCATGGACTTCACGCCGCCCTTCGACGCGGCGTAAGCCACCTGCCCGATCTGGCCGTCCTCGGCCGCGACCGAGGACGTATTGATCATGACGCCACGTTCGCCGTCGGGGCCCATGGGGTCGAGCGTCAGCATTCCCGCCGAGCTTCTCGACATCATGAGGAACGAGCCGATCAGGTTGATTGAGATCACGCGCGCGAAGCTCGCGAGATCGTGCGGCACGGGCGGCGCGCCTTCCTTGCCCTTGCGGGCCGTGCGCTGGCCGATGGCGATGCCGGCACAATTGACGAGAATGCGCTCCTGGCCATGTGCGCCGCGAACTGCGGCGAGTGCCTTGTCGACGTCGGCTTCGCTCGTCACGTCACACTTGGCGAAGGTGCCGCCGAGTTCCTTGGCGAGGGCTGTGCCGCCGGCCTCGTTCACGTCGAGGAGGCCGACCTTGACGCCCTTCCCCGCAAGTGCCCGCGCCGTTGCCGCGCCGAGGCCCGAGGCGCCGCCCGTAATCACGGCCGCAATGTCTTTTCCAAGCTGCATGATGGATGCTCCTTCCAGTTCCGCATCCTCATGGGATCGCGGCTTGCTCACTTCGTTGGACGGTTGGCCGCGCGATCAGTACTTAAACTTCCTTCGCCATCTCGCGCAGCCGGAATTTCTGAATCTTGCCCGTGGAGGTCTTTGGCACTTCGGTGAAGACGACGTGGCGGGGGCATTTGAAGTGCGCAAGCCGCTCGCGGCACCAGGCGATCACGTCTGACGCGAGGAGCTGCGTGCCGGGCTTCAGTTCGATGAAGGCGCACGGCGTCTCGCCCCAACGCTCGTCGGGTTTGGCGACGACGGCGCAGGTCGCGATAGACGGGTGCTTGTAGAGCACGTCCTCGACCTCGATGGAGGAAATGTTCTCGCCGCCCGAGATGATGATGTCTTTCGAGCGGTCCTTGAGCTGGATGTAGCCGTCCGAATGCAGGACGCCGAGATCGCCCGAATGGAACCAGCCGCCGGCAAAGGCTTCGTCGGTGGCCTCGGGGTTCTTGAGGTAGCCCTTCATGACGATATTACCGCGGAACATGACCTCGCCGAGCGTCTCGCCGTCGGCGGGCACGACCTCCATCGTCTCGGGGTTCATCACGGTGAGGCCGTCGAGGGCCGCATAGCGCACGCCCTGGCGCGCTTTCTTCTGAGCGCGGGCGGAGGCATCGAGCACGTCCCACTCGCTCTTCCACTCGTTGACCGATGCGGGGCCATAGGTCTCGGTGAGGCCATAGACATGCGTGACGTCGAAGCCCGCCTGCTCCATGCGCGAGAGGACGGCCTCGGGCGGCGGTGCGGCAGCAGTAATGAACTGCACGCGGTGCGGCAACGGGCGCACTTCGTTTGCCGTAGCATTGAGCAGCGACGACATCACGATCGGCGCGCCGCACAGGTGCGTGACCTTGTGCTCGGCCATGGCTTCGAAGATCGCGCCGGCCCGCACCCAGCGGAGACAGACGTGCGTGCCCGATGCGGCCGTGACGGTCCAGGGGAAGCACCAGCCATTGCAGTGGAACATCGGCAGTGTCCACAGATAGACCGAATGCCGGCTCATCTGCGCCGAGACGATGTTGGCGTAGCACATAAGGTGCGCGCCGCGGTGATGGTAGACGACGCCCTTGGGATTGCCCGTCGTGCCGGAGGTGTAGTTGAGCGATATCGCGTTCCACTCGTCCGCGGGCGTGCGCCACTTGAAACCAGCGAAGCCGCGCTTGATGAAATCCTCGTACTCGACGGGGCTCAACCGCTCGCCGACCTGCGGGAACTCGGGGTCGTCATACTCGATGAGGCGCGGTTTCACGCGGCACTTCTCGATGGCCTCCTTCACGGTGGCAGAGAACTCGCGATCGTAGATCAGGACCTTCGACTCGGCGTGGTCGAGCTGGAAGGCGACGATTGCCGCATCGAGCCGCGTGTTGATCGAATGGAGCACGGCGCCGGTCATGGGCACGCCGAAGTGCGCTTCGAGCATCGGGGGCGTGTTCGGGAGCATGACCGAGACAGTGTCACCCTCGTTGATGCCGAGCCAGGCAAGCGCAGAAGCAAGTCGGCGGGCGCGCTCGTAGAGCTGGGCATAGGTGAACCGCTGGCGCCCATGGATGACGGCAATGTGGTCCGGGTGGACGGCCGCCGACCGCTCGAGGAAGGTGAGCGGGGTCAGCGGCTGATAGTTGGCAGGCGTTCTGCCGAGGTGGGCGTCGTAAGGGTTCTGGGGCATGTGGGTCGATCGCGCTGCGGAACGTGGCGGCGTGGGCCACGCCTGATTTCCGGAAGCTAGCTGAGCCCCATGATCGGAGCAACGTCCCGATCCGTCCACAAACGACGGTTTATATGCAACGGCACCACCCCCAGAAGCGTTGCCGGAGAAGTGCAATGCCAGCGACGGCGAGCCAGCGGACTTTCCGCGGTCGTCACATCGGTGTGATCTGATGCGAAAGCGAATCAACAAACCGAGGCAAAATCGCCAAAGATATGGCGCAATCGATTGGAATGGATGGGTTTAGCTTGCGACGACGTGGCGAACCAGTCATGCTGAGGTAAGCATTTTGGCGGGGGCTGATGGGGTTAGTCCCTCGACTCCGCCGGCCCGAATTCCCCGAACGCTCGAGAGGCCTTCTTCCATGCGGCGCGCTGCTCTATGCCTGTTTTCCACTCTCGCCCTTGCCGCCGCGCCGCCGGCTATCGCGCAGGATGCCGCTCAGGCAACCCAGCCTGCACCGGCTCCGGCCGCTGCTGATCCGGCCGCGCTGTCCTCCAAAACGCGCGCGGAAGGCGATGCCAATGCCTCTGAGCCCGCCAAGGCAAGCGAGGCCGCGCCGGCCGTCGCGACCCCCGCTTCGCCAGCAAGCGATCCCATAACGACGTCCTCCATTCCCGACGCGAAGCCCGCGAGTGAGGCGGCTCCGGTTGCGAGCGAGCCCCCTGCAACGCCTGCATCGCAGGAAACGGCGACCCCGGCTGCTCCGGCTGCGACGCCGCCTGCGACCCCCGAGGCACCGGCAACAGCCGCGCCGACAGCTCCGCCCGTGCCGACGCCGCCCGTCGCCGCGCCGGTCGAGCCCGCGCTGCCGCCGCTCAACGCTGCACTTCTCGCCGCCATCCAGAGCAGCCAGCCGAGCGCGCGCCAGGGCCAGGATCGCGAATGGCATGATGCGATCAGCGCTTTCTATGCCGCCCGCAAGGGCCTCCCGGTGTGGACGACCGACAGCGGCCTCAGCACCGGCGCCATGGCGCTCTCAGCCGAGATCGGCCGCGCGGACGATTGGGGCCTCGATCCCAAGGCCTTCGACCTGACCGGTCTGCCGTCAGGCAATTCAAGCCCCGAGAGGCTCGCCGCCGCCGAGCTCAAGCTAACCCGCGCCCTCGTCACCTACGCGTGGCACGCGCGTGGCGGCCGCGTCGATCCTTCGCAGCTCAGCAAGTGGCTCGACCAGTCGCCGCGCCCGCTGGACGTGAAGGCGCTGCTCGAGCAGTTCGCCACGGCGAGCGATCCCTCGGTCGCCCTCCAAAAGCTTCACCCGCAGCATCGCCAGTTCGAGCTTCTGCGGCAGGCCTATCTCAAGGTGCGCGGCGCGAAGCCTGAGGCCCAGGAGGAGGATTCGCGCGACGTGACGATCCCGAATGGTCCGATGGTCAGGCTTGGCGACCGTCACGACCACGTGGAGCTCGTGCGTCGTCGTCTCGACGTGCCTGCGCGCAACCCGGATGATGCCGATCTCTATGATGAGCAGGTCGCGGCAGCCGTGCGCCAGCATCTCGGCGCCACCTATCGCACGCGCGAAGGCAAGACGGTTCAGCGGCCGGCGCATCCTCCCTTGAACAACGCCGTCCGCACGAGCCTCAGCCGCAAGACGACGCAGCAGGCCGAGAGCCGCCAGCCGTCACTCAGGCAGTATCTCGTCAATCTGGAACGCTGGCGCTGGATGCCCGAGCAGCTCGGCTCTACGTACATCTGGAACAACCTTCCCGAGTACATGACCCGCGTCGTCCGGGGTGGTTCGACCATCCATCAGGAACGCATCATCATCGGCAAGCCGACCAACCAGACGCCGGTCTTCTCCGACGAGATGCAGTTCGTCGTCTTCCATCCCGACTGGGGCGTACCCGGGACCATCAAGGTTCAGGATCTGCTTCCGTCCCTTCAGGCAGGCGACGATTCAGTTCTCCAGCGGCGGAACATGCGCCTTGTTTCGGGCAATCGCACCGTGCATCCCGCCGAAATCGATTGGTCGCGCACGGACATCCGCAAGCTGTCGGTAATCCAGGATCCTGGCCCAAGCAATCCGCTCGGCCAGCTCAAGTTCATGTTCCCGAACAAGCATGACGTCTACATGCACGACACGCCAACGAAGCAGCTCTTCGAGACGCCCGTGCGCGCCTACAGCTTCGGCTGCATCCGCGTGCGCAATCCTGTGCGCCTTGCCGAGCTCGTTTTCGGCCAGGACCGCAACTGGACCCAGACGGACATCACGGAGCTGCTCCGGCCCCGCGCCCAGCAGAACAATCGTGTTGATCTCAATCGGCGCGTCCCCGTGCACAACACGTACTTCACGCTCACCGCCGACGAGCACGGTAAGGTGACGAGGTTCGCCGACGTCTACGGCCACGACCAGCGCATCCTGGCTGTGCTCGTCGATGGCCAGCGAGCTGATGTCGTTGCCCGTTCCGATCCTGCCGCCGCGCTCGATCGCAAGGTGAGGGAGATGGCTGCCAATCCCGCGCCGCGCCGCGAAAGCTACAGCGGTGGTTGGGGCGGCTGGGGTGGCTGGGGCTGGGGACCGCCGCCGCAGGAGCGTGGTCGCCGTGGCCGCGGTGGTGGCAACAACGACTTCTTCTCCGGCATCTTCGGGAACTGATCGGGCCAGTCTCGAGCCAGTCTCCAGACAGCCTGCCCCGTCACGCTGCAGCCTGCCGCCGCGCACGTTTGAAGCGGCGCGCCGCTGTGCGCCGCTGTGCGAGGTCCATCTGGACGATGTAGATCTCCGTCACCTCGAAGCCGAGGAAGACGCCCGGTCCGGCATTGATGGTCGATCCCTGGCTGCGCCGGTCCGACATCACGATGCCGGCGTCGAAGCGTCCCTCGATCGTCTCGAACAGGACCTTCGCCTGATCGAGCTGCGCGACGACGACGATATGTTCGTAGGCTTCATCGAGGGCGTCGAGCACGAGGTTGACCCAGTCCGCATCGAGCGGCCGGCTGGGATCCGCGGGCAGGGCACCGGCGGCGATGAAATGCGCATCACTCTCGGGTAGCCGAACGATCACGTCATCGAAGCTAGCCCGGCCGTCGAGCAGATCGTTGAAGCCGGGCTTCGGGGCAGTTCCGAGGCTCACGGCAACGCCCTTGCCATCCCGCGACCAGTCGACAAGTACGCAGCGGCGCCCAGCGGTGGCGAGCGACGATGCGAGGTCGCGTGCCTCGCACGCCCCGTCGATGCCGTCGCTGACGAGCAGCGTCCGATGGCCCTTGCCGCCCATGGCCCTGCCGGCGAGGTGTCGGGCTGCATCGGCTGTTGTCGAGAGGATCACGAACTGCCCAGGCTCGACCGGCTCGATCATGGGTTCACGCGTCGTGCTGCTGGCGGCGATCTGGGGACGGGCTTCATCGGCCGGACGTTCCGCGAGAAGCGGGGTATCGAGCCGCACATCGGCGCGATCGCGTGCCGTCGCGGCCATATCGGCGAAGCCTGCCTCCGCGACCGAGCGGCGGTCGCTTCTCAGCAAGGCGCGCAGGATGACGGCGACGAAGCCGATCATCAGGACGGAGACGGTGGTCAGCAGCGAGAGCTGGCCTTTTTGCGGAAAGGCGGGAATGGCAATGGCGTGGGCCGCCTGCACGCGATCGGGGGTCGTGAGGCGCGCGCGGGTTCTCATGGGTGCGTCCGTCATGGCCGCCTGCGCCGCCTCGCGTGCTTTGAGGATGTCGAGCACGCGACGCTTCTCCGCTGCGTCCTGCTGCAGTGCTGCAAGGCGCGCGACGTCCGCAGCAGACGCGGTAGGTGTGCCGGTTCCCGTGCCGGCGCCGGCAACACGCGCGCGTGCCTCCGCTTCCCGCGCCCGTGCGCTCTGCACCTCCGCGTCCAGCGTCTCGGCGATGGCAGTCGCCTCGCGGAACATGAGCCAGCGCAGTTCGCTCAGCCGCGCCTGCATCTCGCGAATGCGTGGATGATCGGGCGCAAGCGATCGCTCCGCGCCGCTCTTCTGGACCTCGACGCGTACGCGCTCGGCGATCAGCTGATGGAGCGTCGGTGATGTCTGCAATTCGCCGATGGCTTCGACATTGCCCTTGTCGAGCAGCTCACGCACAGCGCGGCTTCGCCCCTCGGCGCCGGCGCGCTCGCGCTCGGCTTGTGCCTGGGCCTCGGCGAGATCGTCTCGCCGCTGTGCGCGTGCGGTACCGTCGGAGAGGCGCGCAAGTGGTGCGATCTCGCTCTCGATCGCCGCCAGCGCCTCGGAATGCTCTTTGATTTCACGTCCGAGCGCGGCGCGTCCCTCGGCTGACGGCACGTCGGCTGCCGGCCGAGCCGCAGCAAGGTGGAGATCCACGAGGTGATCAGCAATGCGTGCTGCGAGATCGGGCGTCCGCGCCGTCACGGTGATGTTGACGGTGCCCTCCGCGCGACCCCCTGCCACACGAAGGCTTCGTTCGAAAGCCGCAAGCACGGATGCGTCGCGGGCTTCGACTGGACGGTTCAGCGCGCGGCCCGACAGGCGGTCCAACCAGCCGATGATGTCGCGTGCCATTGGCTGACCGTTGAGGTCGGCGGTGCGCGTGAGATCGAGATCTGCTGCCACTTTGCGGGCGAGATCGCGCGACTGGAGTGCCGTGACCGTCGCGGCCACGGCCTCCTTCGAAGATGGTGTGGGAAGGCGAAGCTCTGTGGTGGCGGAATAGCGCGTCGGCACAAGCGCGAGCGCGGTGAATACCGCGGCGCCCGCGAAGCCCGCGATGATCATCACCCTCAGCCATGAGCGCATGAGCACAGACCACAGTGACATGACGGCAATATCTTCCGACGGCACGCGCGACGAATTACGCATGGGAATAGTACCAGTTCAGTTGTCCCGCATCGCCGACCTCGGCAGCGGGTGTACAAGTGTCCCGGATTAGAACGCTCGGCTCTTGCGATTTCCTTAAGCGCTGACGGCATTTCGCGCGGTCAGCTCTTGTTAACTCGCCACTAACAACAAGTTGACGATCACAGCGTGCGGTCGCGCCGTTTCAGCGCGCGCGCTCGGCCGCCGCGCGAATGGCCGCGATGTTCTTCGCGTAGGCATCCTTGTTGCCGCCCTTGAACACCGCCGAGCCGGCGACGAGCACGTTGGCCCCGGCGGCAACAACCAGTGGTGCGGTCTCGGGGGTAATGCCGCCGTCGATCTCGATGTCGATCGGGCGATCGCCGATGAGTGCCTTCACGCGGCGCACCTTCTCGACGACAGAGGGAATGAACGCCTGGCCGCCGAAACCGGGGTTGATGGTCATGATCAGGATCAGGTCGAGGCGGTCGAGCACGTACGCGATGGCGCTTTCCGGGGTCGCTGGATTGAGCGATACGCCCGCCTTCTTGCCGAGCGCGCGGATTGTCTGGAGCGAGCGGTCGAGGTGCGGCCCCGCTTCGGCATGGACGGTGATGAGATCGGCCCCGGCCTCGGCGAAGGCCGCGATATAGGGATCAGCCGGCGCGATCATCAGGTGGCAGTCGAATAGTTTTTTGGAGGCCCCGCGGATAGCTTTGATGATCGGCGGGCCGAACGTGATGTTCGGGACGAAGTGCCCGTCCATCGGATCAAGATGGATCCAATCCCCGCCAGCCGCATCGACGTCAGCGACTTCCTGGCCCAGACGGGCGAAGTCGGCCGAGAGGATCGACGGCGCGATGATGAGATCCCGAGGCATTGAGGCCCTCCGCTTGGCGGCACTCTGGGAAAATCGGGCCGCATCCAGGCGATAGCACGCCCGGGCGCTCATGCAACAGGCCACCTGCACCTATCCCCGGCCAGCACTGGACGCCGAGCAAGCAACTCGAATCGCGACCATCCCCGGGGCAAAAGCCAGCGGGATGTTCAAATTCCTGTTTAAACCATAATTCCACCTTAGATTTCCATTGACCCCCATTCTATCCCATGACATCCCATGAATGCCCGTCCGCACCGGGCAGGAGATGCCGGGCGTGGCGCCGGTTCTGCAGAGGGTCGAACCGTGCGACCGCCCGCTCTCCGGCCGGTCAATCGCTCAGAGCGGACAAGGGACGGGCAGCCGTTCCCGACGTGAAGTCAGGCCCGGTCAGTTGCTGGGAGTAGCGGGAGTGAAGCGGGTTTTCAGTCGCGGTAGTCGCGTTGAGCAAAAACGACGGGGCTTCGGCTGAAGGAATGGACCGCTTTGTCTCAACATTCGTCAATAAAATCGACGCCAAGGGGCGTGTATCCGTCCCTGCGCCTTTCCGCGCCATTCTCGAGCGCGACGGCTTCCAGCAGGGCGGCGCCGGACACGTCTACTGCTACCCCGCGCTCGACAGTCCTGCGGTCGATGCAGGCGGCGAAAGACTTGCGCGCACGATCGACGGGCTTCTCGCGGGCCTGCCGGACTATTCGATCGAGCGGGACGAGCTTTCTGTCGCGCTTTACGGTATCTCCCAGGTCCTTTCGATCGACCAGGACGGACGTATCGTGCTTCCTGAAAGCCTTCGCGCCCACGCTGGCATCACGACCCAAGTCGCTTTTGTCGGGCTGGGCGAAAAATTTCAGCTTTGGGAGCCGGGCCAGTTCGAGCGCCGTCGCGCCGAGGCCCAGCAGAAAGTGCGCGAGCACCTCAAACTTTTCGGCGCGGGTCGTCGCGGCGGGGGTGACCCCGGCGGCGGCCAGCAGGGGGCGCGGGAATGATGGCGGGCCGCGAGGCGCGCCCAGGGGAACGTGCCACTGAGGGTGCGGTCCGCCACATTCCCGTGTTGCTTGATGAAGTCCTTGCCGCCCTGAAGCCCAGGGATGGCGAGGTCTTCGTCGACGGCACATTCGGCGCCGGCGGCTACACGTCGGCCATTCTCGAATCCGCCGATGTCCGCGTCATCGCGATCGACCAGGATCCGAATGCGCTGGCCGCCGGTCAGGCGCTTGTTGCCAAGTACGTTCCGCGCCTGATCCTCCGCGAAGGCCGTTTCGGCGATCTTGACCAGTTGGTGGTCGACGCCGGCTTTTCCGCGGTCGATGGCATCGTCCTCGATATCGGGGTCTCGTCCATGCAACTCGACGAAGCCGGGCGCGGCTTCTCCTTCATGTCGGACGGTCCGCTCGATATGCGCATGTCGCAGTCGGGCCCGAGCGCGGCGGACGTCATTCGCGAAGCATCGGAAGAGCTGCTTGCGGACATCTTCTACCACCTCGGCGAGGAGCGCCGCTCACGCGCAGTCGCCCGTGCGATCGGCAATGCGCGCGAGAGCGGGAGCATCACCACCACGCGACAACTCGCCGATCTCGTTCAGCGCACGCTCGGTCGCGCCAAAGGCGACGATAAGCATCCAGCAACGCGCGTCTTCCAGGCGCTGCGCATCTACGTGAATGACGAACTAGGGCAGCTCATGGACGCGCTCGCGGCGGCCGAGCGCTGCCTGAAGTCGGATGGGCGGCTCGTCGTCGTCACCTTCCATTCGCTCGAGGACCGGATCGTGAAGCGCTACCTCACGGACGCGAGCGGCAGAAATCCTTCCGGCTCACGTCATCTTCCCCCTGCCGCGGAGCCCGCGACCGCCCCGCGTTACCGAATTGTTAACCAACGCCCGTTAACCCCTTCGACTAAGGAAATCGCCGCCAATCCACGAGCGCGTTCGGCGCGTCTCAGAGCTGCCGAGCGGACTTCGGCCCCGGCGGTGCGTCCAGCGGATGAGGCTCATTTCGGGGTCGTCCGGCCCGAAAGTCTCTCGCGGAACAAGCGTTGAGGAGTGGTGCCATGCCCCGTCTCGCCGCAGTCGCCACTGTGCTGCTCGCGGTTGCTTCGGCATTCGTGCTCTACGCCGTGACCTACGAAACGCGGCGGCTGGAGCATCACGTCGCGGCCCAGGCGAGGACGATCGACAAGGCGCGCCTCGATATCGCGGTGCTCAGGGCCGAGCGCGCCTATCTCGCGCGCCCCGAGCGCATCGAGGAAATGGCCCGCAAGATCGGCCTTGCTCCCATCGATCCGCGCCAATACGAAGCGCTGCCCTCGGGAGCCGAGCGACGCACCTTACCGGAAGGCGAGAAGCGCCCCTCGCCAGAAGGCGGCCACCGCAAATGAAACGGAGGCCTGAGCCGCTGCGAGTCGGGCCCGCGCTGGCGGCGCGACCGGGTGCGGCGCGCGATCCAGGCCAAGCCGTTCGCATCGAGCTGCCACGTGAGCGCACGTGGCTCATGCATGCTGCGATCGGGGCAGTCTTCATTGCCATTGCCGGGCAGACCGTGCGCCTCGCGGCGAGCGGGGAGCCGGAGACGCGGCTCGCGCGCGCCGAGCCGCTGCATCAGACGTACATTCGCCCGGATATCGTCGATCGGCGCGGGAACCTCCTCGCGACCGACGTCGATGCAGCGTCGCTGTTCGCCGATCCCGCCATGGTCCGCGATGCCGACCTGACCGCAGAGAAGCTCGTGGCGCTTTTCCCCGAGCTTGATGCGACGGATCTGCGTCGACAACTTGCCGACAACACGCGCCGGTTCGTCTGGATCAAGCGCGGCCTGACACCCATCGAGGCGCAGCGTGCGCACGATCTCGGATTGCCCGGCCTTGGCTTTCGCCGCGAGCCGCGCCGTGTCTACCCAACGCGCTTCCTGACCTCGCACATCATTGGTCACGTCGATACGGACAACCGCGGCATTTCCGGCATCGAGCGCCACATCGACGAAATCGGCGAGATCGACGCTGCCGCCGCGCCGCGCCGCTCGACGCGCGAGCCGGTGCGCCTGTCGATCGATCTCGGTGTGCAGAATGCCGTCGCCGATACGCTCGCCGATGCCATGAAGCAGTACAAGGCGCAGGGCGCATCCGGCGTGATACTCGATGCGGCGAGCGGCGAGGTCATCGCCGCAGTCTCGCTGCCGGATGAAGATCCCGACAAGTTTCCTCGCGCGGACAAACTGGATCGCTTCGATCGCGTCATGGGCGGCATCTTCGAGCTCGGCTCAATTGCGAAGATCGCGACGCTCGGCCTCGCACTCGATGATCTCGGCGCCTCCCCGACACGCATCTACGATACGCGCGAGCCCTTGCGCTTCGGCCGCTACGCAATCGCCGAGCAGTATCCGCCTGGCCGCCCGCTGACACTCACCGAAATTCTCGTCCGCTCATCGAACGTCGGTGCGGGCCTCATCGCCATGGAAGCCGGCGTTCCGCGCCAGCGCGCTTTCCTCGACCGGTTGGGATTGCTCGACACGATCCGCACGGAAGCGGGGCCGGTGGCGAAGCCGATGCTCCCTGCGCGCTGGGGTCCGTTGGAAGGTGTGACAATCGCCTACGGGCATGGTCTTGCGGTGGCACCTCTGCAATTCGCTGCGGCTTCCGCTGGCCTCATCAACGGCGGCATCAAAGTGCGCCCGACGATGATCCGGCAGGACACAGTGCCGGCGGGCGAAGCGCGTGTCGTCTCGCCGGCGACGAGCGCGGCGATCCGGGAAGCATTGCATCAGGCTGTGACCGACAGCCAAGGCACCGGGCGCCGCGCCGAGATCGTTGGCTACGAGATTGGTGGAAAGACAGGCACCGCGGAGCAGCCGGGGCGCGGGGGCTATAAGGAAAAGGTGGTCATCTCGTCATTCCTGGCAGTGGTGCCGGCCTCGACGCCACGCTATGTGCTGCTCCTCTCGCTCTTCGAGCCCAAGGGCACGGAGGAGACCAAGGGCAAGATCACGGCCGGCCTCAATGCGGCACCGACGACGGCACGCCTCATTGCGCGCATTGGTCCGATGCTGGACCTGCTGCCGGCGAAGTTCGCGGGCGCGAATTGAAGTCACGTCGGCGACGACGCGCTTGCGCGAAGTCAGCAGGTCACTTCCACCGCTCCAGCGCGGCGTCATCGCTTTCGCGTGCGTCGACCCAACGGCCTTCGCCCGTGGCGTCCGTCTCTTTCTTCCAGAAGGGCGCGCGGGACTTGAGGTAATCCATCAGGAAGGCTGCGGCCTCGAAGGCGGCGTGCCTGTGCGCGGAGGCCGTGACGACCAGTACGATATTGTCGCCGGGCGCCAGCGTGCCAATGCGATGGATGATGCGCGTTCCCTGCAGCGGCCAGCGATTGTTTGCTTCGGCCTCGACGCGAGCGAGTTCGGTTTCGGTCATGCCGGGATAATGCTCGAGCGTCATGGAGGAAAGATCGGCGCCTGCGCTCACCCCGCGCACCGTGCCGGTGAATGTGACAATGGCACCGATGTCCGTGCGGCCCTTGGTGAGTGCCGAGACCTCACGAGAGATGTCGAAGTCCTCGGCCTGGACGGAGACGCTCATGCGCTTATCCGCCTGTAACCGGAGGAAAGAAGCCGATCTCGCGGGCGCCGGCTATGGGCGTCTCCGGGCGCACGTGCGCGTGGTCGATGGCGGCTCGGATGACCTCGTCGCGCTCGAAGGCCGAGGCGTACTCGGGGCCGCGTCCCTTCAGCCACGCGATGAGGTCGCTGACCGTCATGATGCCGGCCGGCAGATCGAGCACCTCCTCGGAGCGGCCGACCCGCTCGCGGAGCCAGGCGAAATAGCGAAGCGTGATGGTCATGGAGCCACTTTGCTCTGCGGCCGCCTCAATTGTCTATGGCGTGGCGCACTGCGGCCTTGAGGTAGTCGTAGCCGGTCCACAGCGTCAACAGGGCCGCCGCCCACAGCAGCATGGTTCCGGTCAAGGATACCCAGGGGAAGATCTTGTCGCCGGCCGGCCCCGCCAAGAGCACGCCGAGGGCCAGCATCTGGAGCGAAGTCTTCCATTTTGCAAGTCGCGTGACGTGCACCTTCACATTGAGTTCGGCCAGATATTCGCGCAGGCCCGAGACGAGGATCTCGCGACTGAGAATAATGATGGCCGCCCAGATGGTGATGTAGTCGATCGTGCCATCGTTCACGAGCAGCAGCAGCGCAGTGCCGACCAGCAGCTTGTCGGCGATCGGATCGAGCATCCTGCCGAGCGTCGACTGCTGCGCGAGGACGCGGGCGAGATAGCCGTCCAGCCAGTCGGTCAGGGACGCCAGCGTGAAAACGGCGAGGGCGGCCCAGTGGGCTCTATCGCCCTCAAGGAGAAGGAAGCAGGCGGCCATGAGCGGCACGGCCGCAATCCGCCCGTACGTCAGGACGTTCGGCAGCGTGGTCAGCGTCGGGCGCGTGGCAGTGCGGTCCATGACCTTGTTGCTACACGATTGCGGTGACACGTCCAAGGGTGCGCGCCGCGAACCTGCCCTGCAGCGGAGGTGTCACACGCGTTCTGCACGAACTTGTGACTTGGCAGGAGGCTAGTCGCACTCGCCCGCTTCGACCCACATCTCGTGTCAGATTTTCTGATTGTATTCACCGACCTCGGGGAAGGCGCGGAGCCGCCCATCGATGTCGGCGAATATGGCGCGCTGGGCGGCTTCAGAGGTCGGACTTTCCACGACCACGACCAGCTCGGGCTTGTTCGAGGAGGCGCGGACGAGGCCCCAAGTGCCGTCCTCGAGCACCACGCGAACCCCATTGACTGTGACGAGGTCGCGGATCGATTGGCCGGCGACCTTTTCGCCCTTGGCCGCCGCGTCCTGGTAGGCCTTCACGATTTTCTCGACGATGCCGTACTTTTTCTCGTCGTCGCAGTGTGGCGACATGGTCGGCGACTGCCAGGTCTTCGGCAGGTCACGCTGCAGGTCAGCCATGGTTTTTCCGGGGCTGCGGTCGAGCATGTCACAAACAGCGAGTGCCGCGACGAGACCGTCGTCGTAGCCGCGCCCGAGCGGCGGCTGGAAGAAGAAATGGCCGGACTTCTCGAAGCCGACGAGCGCTTTCTGCTCGTGCGTGTAGCGCTTCATGTAGGAGTGCCCGGTTTTCCAGTAGAGGGACTTGGCGCCATTCTTCTGGAGAACCGGATCGGTCAGGAAAAGCCCTGTCGATTTTACGTCCGCGACAAAAACGGCGTTCGGATGAAGGGCTGAAAGGTCCCGGGCGAGCATCACACCGACTTTGTCGGCAAAGATCTCGTGGCCCTCGTTGTCGACGACGCCGCAGCGGTCGCCGTCACCGTCGAACCCTAGGCCGACATCGGCCTTGTGCTCGAGCACGGCCGCGCTCATTGCGTGCAGCATCTCGAGGTCTTCGGGATTGGGATTGTAGCGCGGGAAGTTGTGATCGAGCTCGCAATCGAGCGGCACGACCTCGCAGCCGATAGCCTCCAGCACCCTCGGCGCAAAGGCGCCGGCGGTGCCGTTGCCGCATGCGCAGACGACCTTCAGGCGGCGCTTGAGCTTCGGCCGGTTCGAGAGCGCCTTGATGTAGCGCTCGGCCATGTCGGGCACGAAGATATACTTGCCGCCGCCGGGCGCGTCGTAGTTCCCGGAGAGCACGATCTCCTTCAGTTCGCTCATGTCGTCGGGGCCGAAGGTCAGCGGACGCGCCAGGCCCATCTTGATGCCGGTCCAGCCATTGTCGTTGTGGCTCGCGGTCACCATGGCGACGCCGGGGACGTCGAGGTCGAACTGGGCGAAGTAGGCCATGGGCGAGACCGCGAGGCCGATGTCGTGAACTTCGGCGCCGCCGGCGAGGAGGCCCGTGATGAGCGCTTGCTTCACCGACGCGGAGTAGGAGCGATAGTCGTGACCAGTGACGATGCGCAGCGGCACGCCGCGCCGGCGGAACAGCGCCGCGACCCCGAGGCCGATCGTATTGAGCCCCATAAGGTTGATCTCATTGGGGAACAGCCAGCGCGCGTCGTACTCGCGAAATCCGGTTGGCTTCACGAGGGGCAGGCTTTCGAATTCGAGCGTGTTGGGCTTGAGGTCAGGGCGGGGCTTCGGCAGCATCATTTGATCGTTTTCCTCGTCAGGAACGCACGTCCTAGCCTGTGGTTTCACCACAGAGCCGAGGAGGGCATTCCGACCCAATAATCGAGTTTGGCGCTATAGGTCCGATTTCGGACGGATCGATGGCGCCTTTCGCCCCAGGAAGTCAAGGCACCAGATACGGCGCTGGGTGCACGGACAGTTGGTTAGCGTCCGTAAAGCATCTCGGGAAGCCAGAGCGCGATCGAGGGAAAGATGACGACCAGGATCAGCCCCAGTACCTGCAAGCCCATGAACTGCATCATGCCCTTGTAGATATCGGCCAGCGACCACTCCGGGACGACTCCCTTGAGGAAATAGGCGGAGAGCGCCACGGGTGGTGAAAGCCATGCGGTCTGCAGATTCACGGCGACGAGGATGCCGAACCAAACTTTGTCGAAGCCGAGCTTCTCGACCAGGGGCAGCAGGAAGGGCACCACGATCAGCACGATCGGGACCCACTCGAGCGGCCAGCCGAGCAGGAAGATCAGCGCCATGATGATGGTGAGGACTACGTAGCGGTTCAGCTCGAGTCCCAACAACGCCTCGGTCAGCATGTTGGGTGTGCCGAGACGTGCAAACACGGCGCCGAAGAAATTCGAGGCAGCCACCAGAAAGAGGATCAGCACCGAGATTTCGAGGGTCTTGACGAGCGCGGAGTGGAAATTGGCGAGCGTCAATCGGCGGTAGGCGAGCGCGAGCACGAGCGAGCCGAACGCGCCGCACGCCGCACCTTCTGTTGGCGTCGCCAGCCCGAAGACGATGCTACCGAGTGCGAAGAAGACCAGGGCGGCGGGAGGCACGAGGCCCGCGAAAAACTCCTTCCATGCCTCGCGCCTGTCGACAGCGCGAAGTTCCATGGCAAGCGGCGGACCGAGCGATGGATTGATCCAACACCGGATCATTGCGTAGCCGGTGAAGAGCAGCGCGAGCAGCAATCCGGGGAAGATTGCGGCGACGAAGAGCGTCGTGACGGGCACTTCCAGCACCGGACCCATGACCACGAGCATGATGCTCGGCGGCAGGAGGATGCCGAGCGTGCCGCCCGCCGCGATGAGGCCCGCCGACATCTGGGTGTCGTACTTGGAGCGGATCATCTGCTGGCCGGCCATGATGCCGAGAATCGTGACCGAGGCGCCGACGATACCGGTCGCCGCGGCGAAGATCGTCGCCACGAACATGACTGCGAGATAGAGCGAGCCGCGCAGGTTCGCGAGCAGCTTCTGGACGCTGCTGAACAGGCGCTCCATCAGGTTCGCCTGCTCCATCATCACGCCCATGAAGACGAACAGCGGCACGGCCGCGAGTGTCTGCTCCATCATGGTCGCGTTGAACTGGAGCGTGAGCAGATAGAAGACGAGTTGCCCGAAGCCCCAATACCCGAAGACGATGCCGAGGAAGAGCAGCGTGAACGAGATCGGAAAGCCGATCATGATGGCGAACAGCATCGCCGCGATCATGAGCAGGCCGATGATTTCTGGGCTCATGATCAGGGCCACTTTCCATTTTTCGCCGCGTAGGCGGCCCTGAACGTCTCCGCGACACCTTGGAGTGTCAGCAGCGCGATCCCGACCGGCAGCGCCATGCGTACCGGCCCGAGGAGTGGCGCCCACGCCGTATCCATGCCGCGCTCGCCGCGAACGAGCGAGGTGAGCGCCCAGTCACCACAGACCCAGAGCAGGATCAGCATCGTCGGGAAGAAGAACACGACGTAGAGCAGGAGATCGACCCTCCCCTGCGTCTTCACCGACCAGTCGCGATAGAGAAAATCCGAGCGGATGTGCACGCCTTTGGAGAGGGCATAGCCCGCTCCGAGCACGAACATGGCGCCATAGAGAAAGCGGCTCATGTCGTAGGCCCATACCGTCGGCGCGGTGAAGACGTAGCGTGCCGTGACCTCGTAGATCACCGCGATCATCAGCGGCACGGTCAGCCAGGCAAAGATGTGCCCGGCCCATCGGTTCAGAGTGTCGATTGCCGTGATCGTGCCGGCCATCCAGCGCGGCATGTCATGTGGTAGCCCGCCCTCCTCGCGCCGACCTGCAATGAGCTCGTCGCTGAACTCCGGCGCCTGCTCTGGCCCGTTGGACATTCGTTACCCCCTTACGCCCTCGGATCACGAACGTCCGGCGGCCGCAGGGAGCCCCGCGGCCACCGCCATTCATGCGTTACTTTTTTTCGAGCGAAGCGGCGTACGCGCCAGTCAGGCCGGCATTGGCTTTCTGGGCGCGCGCCCAGAACGGGATCGCGACGTCGGCGAAGGCCCGCTGGCTGTCCCACACCTTCTTGAAGAACGCGTTCTCCGAGGCGTGCTTCTCGAAGGCCTTCTTGGCCGCATCGCCGTACTCCTTGAAGTAGGCGTCAGGCGTCGCATGGATCTGCACACCGTGCTTCTCGGTCAGCTCCTTGAGCGCCTTGCCGTTCTCGGCAATGCGATAGGAATGCGCCTTCATGAGAGCGGCGTTCGCAGCGACCTCCATGGCCTTCTGCTGAGTGGGCGACATGCGCTTCCAGACGTCACCGTTCAAATACATGTCGGCATTGACGACGTTCTGGTGCAGGCCTTCGAGATAGTAGTGCTTCATCACCTTCTGGAAGCCGAAGACCATGTCCGGCTTCGGGCAGCACCATTCGGCGGCATCGATCACACCCTTCTCGAGCGCCGGCAGGATTTCGCCACCGCCCATGGCAACCGATGCAACGCCGATGTCGCGGTAGATCTGGCCGGGAATGCCGGGCGGCGTGCGGAAACGGAGCTTCCGGAAGTCCGCCATGTCCTTGATCGGGGCCTTGAACCAGCCGAGCGCTTCGGGGCCGACGGGCTGTAGGACGAAGCCCTTCACATTGACCTTCATTTCCTTCCAGAGCTCGTCGTAGAGCTCCTTACCGCCGCCGTACTGGAACCAGGCGAGCCAGGCGAGGTTGTCGAGCCCGACGCCGGAGCCGGCAGCGGGCGAACCAAACAGCGTCGCCGCCGGATGCTTGCCCGACCAGTAGTGCGTCCACGCGAAGCCGCCCTCGATGAGGCCCTTGTCGACGGCGTCGAGCGTGTCATTGACGGCCACCACAGCGCCCGCCGGCAGGACTTCCATGGTGACGGTATTGTTCGTCAGCGCGGCGACGTCGGCTGCGAAGTCCTTGAGCATGACGACTTCATCCGCCGTGGTCGGGATCACCGACTGAATGCGGATTTTGATCGGCTTGTCCTGCGCGAGCACGGCCGGCGCAAAGGCCGTGGCGCCGAGAGCGAGCGCGCACGCAGCGCCCACCGCAAGTTTGCGGATCGACATAGATAGGTACCTCCCTGCTTGCACGTGGCCAGCATTCTCGATGGAGCTGGCTCACTCTCGCGCGATCAGTTGTTTCGCTTCGCTGCCACCCCATGCGGGATGGTCTGCAAAGCGAGAAGAAAGGTCTCATTATTTTGATGGTTGATCAAGACAGCTTCGCCACCCGCGGGAGGGCGTCGCAGATTGTGCGGCGCAACATAATCAGCGCATCGGCGGCGTCCCGATGTGTCGCTCGCCGCCGCTGGCAATCGAAGGAAATGCTGTATTTTCGGGGCTTTGTGATGTCTGTTTGGGGGAGCCAAGAAGCAGAACGTGCGACCAGCCGAGAGGCCGATCGCACGTTGAATAGCAGCAGCTCGAAAATCGATAGCTGAAGTTGATCGCTAGATCAGCTTCGCCATGGCGACAGCGGTGTCGCTCATGCGGTTCGAAAAGCCCCACTCGTTGTCGTACCACGTGAGGATACGCACGAGATTGCCGTCCATGACCTTGGTCTGGTCGAGCGCGAAGGTCGAGGAATGCGGATCGTGGTTGAAGTCGATCGAGACATTCGGCTGGCTCGTAACGCCGAGAATGCCCTTGAGCGGCCCCTTGGCGGCTGCGGCCTGGATGGCTTCGTTGATCTCCTTCACCGTCGTCGCGCGCTTCGCAACGAACTTGAGGTCGACGACCGACACGTTCGGCGTTGGCACGCGGATCGAGACGCCATCGAGTTTGCCATTGAGCTCAGGCAGCACGAGGCCCACGGCCTTGGCTGCACCCGTCGAGGTCGGGATCATCGATAGCGCCGCTGCGCGAGCGCGATAGAGATCCTTGTGCATGGTGTCGAGTGTCGGCTGGTCGCCCGTGTAGGCGTGGATCGTCGTCATGAAGCCCTTTTCGATGCCAACGGCGTCGTTCAGCACCTTCACGACCGGGGCGAGGCAGTTCGTCGTGCACGAGGCATTCGAGATGACGAGATGGTCCTTCGTCAGCTTGTCGTGGTTCACGCCGTAGACGACCGTGAGATCGGCATTGTCGGCAGGTGCCGAGACGATGACGCGCTTGGCGCCGGCAGTGAGATGCGCCGAGGCCTTCTCCTTCGACGTGAAGATGCCCGTGCACTCCATGGCGATATCGACGCCGAGTTCCTTGTGCGGCAGCTCGGCCGGGTTGCGCACGGCCGTCACCTTGATGGGGCCGGTGCCGACGTCGATCGTGTCGCCGTTGACTTTAACCTCGCCGTTGAAGCGGCCGTGGACGCTGTCGAAGCGGAAGAGGTGGGCGTTGGTCTCGACAGGCCCGAGATCGTTGATGGCAACGACCTGGATGTCCTTGCGGCCGCTCTCGACGATGGCGCGCAGGATATTGCGTCCGATGCGTCCGAACCCGTTGATTGCGACTTTTACGGCCATGGCTCTGCTCCCGCGTGGATGGTGATGAAAGGACCGGCGCCGTGCCGACACCGGAGGATTGTCTGACGAGCGGCGCAAGGGCTCAGAAATGCTCACTCCGCGCGGCGTTTGTTGGGCTGAGGCATACCCTGAACGCGCGCGCACACGCAAGGCCGCGCCCGGAAGGCTGCCATTCCTTGGTTGATGAACGCGCCGCCCCTGTCTCGGTTGCGGCCGCGGCCGGCCTTACAACCGTCAGGGGGCTTAGTTCATCTGTCTCAGGATGAACCGCTGGATCTTGCCGCTCGGCGTCTTAGGGAGCTCGCTGAGATAGGCAATTTCGCGCGGAAATGCGTGCGTCGCAAGGCGCCGGCGCACGTGATCCTGCAGCTCCGTGGTCAGCTCCGGTGAGCCGCTTTGCCCGGCCTTCAGCACGATGAAGGCTTTGACGATCTCCGTGCGTTCGGGGTCGGGCTTGCCGATGACGCCGACTTCGGCCACGGCCGGATGCTCGATGAGCGCGCTTTCGACATCGAAGGGGCCGATGCGGTAGCCGGATGAGGTGATGATGTCGTCGCTGCGTCCGACAAAGAAGAAGTGGCCGTCGGCGTCACGCATCATGGTATCGCCGGTCAGATACCAGTTGCCCTGGATGGCCGGCGTATCAGCGCGCCAGTAGCCGCGAAAGGTGTTGAGTGGAGATCGGCTCATGTCGACGGCGAGGATGCCGGGTGTGCCGGGTGCTGCAGGCTTCAGATCATCGCCCAGCACCTCCATATGGAAGCCCGGCATGGCATAGCCGGCCGAGCCCTCCTTCTCCTGATGCCGGATGGCATGGTGGTTGTTCACCAGCATGGCCGTCTCGGTCTGCCCGTAGTGATCCTTCAGTGGCACGTTGAGCGCGCTCATTGCCCATCGTGCGACTTCCGGGTTGAGCGGTTCGCCGGCACTCGAGGCGACGCGCAGCGTACCGGCTGCAACCTTTGCAGCCTCGGAACCGGCCGCCATAAGCATCCGATAGGCCGTCGGCGCGCCCGCGAAGTTCGTGATCTTCAAGTCCCGCACGATGCTCATGGTGGCTTCGACCGTGAAGCCGCCCTCGTAGAACGTCGTCGTATGGCCGAGCAGGAGCGGTCCGATCAGGGCGTAAAGCATTCCATAAGCCCAGCCCGGATCGGCAATGTTCCAGTAGTGGTCCTTTGGGCGAAGATCGATCGCGTCGCGCATGTAGATGCCGACCGGCAGCAGCATGGCGAGCGGGTAGAGCACGGCCTTGGGCTTGCCCGTCGTACCCGACGTGTAGAGCAGCACGAACGGAGCATCGCCCTTGAGCATGAGCGGCGCGGTGCCGATTGGCTCATCCGCTAGAATGCGTGGGAGCGTGCCGGGCGTAATGCCGGTTCTGTCGACCTCGATAACAGGCGGGCAGCCCTGAACTTCATCGAGCTTTGAGCGGTTCGCACGGTCTGTGATGACGAGTTTCGCGCCGCTGCCGGTGTCGCCGGAAATTCGCGTTTCGATGGCCTTGGGTCCGAAGGCGGTGAACAGTGGCTGGTAGACGGCGCCAGCCCGCCATGTGCCGAGCACGACAGCCAGAAGCTCCGGAATGCGCGGCAGGAGGCCGGCGACGATGTCGCCTTTGCCGATCCCCCGCTTCTTGAGCAGGCTGGCGAAGCGCTCCGAATCTGCCTTGAGCGCCGCGAAAGTGATCGTCTCGCGCTGCATTTCGCGGCCGATCCATTCGAGCGCGATGTGCCCGCCCGATGCCCAGCGGTCGCAGCATTCGATCGCGGCATTGAGCCCGACGTCGAGCCGACCTTGGAGTAGGTCTCGCTCGGCCGACGCCACAGACATTTCGCGATGAATGGCCTGATAGTCGCGCATGAATGTCCTCCCGGGATCGCGGTAGTGCCTCCTGGCACCCGTTTGGGCCGAGCTTAGGCCGTCATCGGTTCCGGCGGAACAGCTATGGACATTTTGACTGCAACCGCCGCGGAACGTTGACGCCATGACCCGGGGTCCATAGGGTTCGCCACTTGTCCGAACACTCGAGGAGAAGGCGGCGCGAGCGCTGCCGCCGCACGCCGCCATGAACCTGCCGAACACCCCGCACGGGATCGACCCCGACGAGATTGCCGTGGCCCACGCCTGCCGCGCGTGGCCCTTTGAGGAGGCGCGGCGGCTGATCGCGCGGCTCGACCGGTTGAAGCGAGATCCCGACACGCCCGTGCTATTCGAGACCGGCTATGGCCCCTCGGGGCTGCCGCACATCGGCACGTTCGGCGAGGTCGCGCGCACGAGCATGGTGCGTCATGCCTTCGAGGTGCTGACTGAAGGGCGCCGCAAGACGCGGCTCGTCTGTTTCTCCGACGACATGGACGGCCTGCGCAAGGTCCCCGGCAACGTGCCGAATGGCGATCTACTCACCGCAAACCTCGAAAAGCCGCTGACGAGCGTGCCCGATCCTTTCGGTACGCATGAGAGCTTCGCGCATCACAACAATGCGCGGCTGCGCGCGTTCCTCGATCAGTTCGGGTTCGAGTACGAGTTCATGTCGGCGACCACGACCTACAAGTCGGGCGCCATGGACGCGACGCTGCTGCGGATGCTCGAAGTCTACGACGAGGTCATGGACATCATCCTGCCGACGCTCGGGCCGGAGCGTCGCGCGACGTACTCGCCCTTTCTGCCGATCTCGCCGCGCACGGGCCGCGTGCTCCAGGTGCCCATGATCGAGCGCAATCCCAAGGCCGGGACCGTCGTGTACGTCGATCCCGACACGGGCGAGAAGGTCGAGACCAAGGTCACGGGCGGGGCCGTGAAGTGCCAATGGAAGGCAGACTGGGCACTCCGCTGGACAGCACTCGGCGTCGACTACGAAATGGCCGGTAAGGATCTGATCGACTCGGTCACGCTGTCGTCGAAGATCTGTCGCGCGCTCGGGGCCACGCCGCCGGAGGGCTTCAACTACGAGCTTTTCCTCGACGACAAGGGCCAGAAGATCTCCAAGACCAAGGGCAATGGCCTCTCGATCGAGGAGTGGCTCACTTACGCGAGCCCGGAGAGTCTTTCGCTCTTCATGTACCAGAAGCCGAAGACGGCGAAGCGGCTCTACTTCGACGTCATTCCGCGTGCGGTCGACGAATATCTGACCTTCATCTCGAAGATCTCTTCGGAGCAGCCGAAGCAGCGGCTCGACAATCCCGTCTGGCACGTCCACATGGGCCATCCGCCCGCGGCCGAGCTGCCGATCTCATTTGCACTGCTGCTCAATCTCGTCTCGGCGTCCAACGCACACGATGCGGCCGTGCTCTGGGGCTTCATCAAGCGCCACGTGCCGGGCGCAAGCCCCGAGCGCTACCCACTGCTCGACAAGCTCGTTGGGTATGCCGTGCGCTACTACGAGGACTTCGTGAAGCCGGAGAAGAAGTTTCGCGCGCCGACTGAAACCGAAGCCGCGGCTCTTCAGGCACTCGATCAGGCGCTGGCTGCGGCGCCGGCCGATGCCGATGCAGAAACTTTGCAGAATATTGTCTACGAAGCAGGCAAGTCGAACGGCTACGACAAGGACACGCTCCGCGACTGGTTCCGCGCCATCTACGAGGTGCTGCTCGGTCAGTCGCAAGGTCCGCGCTTCGGCTCGTTCATCGCTCTCTACGGCGTGCCCGAGACCCGGCGTCTCATCGCTGATGGCCTCGCCGGTCGTCTGCGCGCGGCCTGATGCCTCGTCGATGGCGGCCTCCTGTCATGGAGGCCGCCTTAACTGCACTGCGAGAGCAATCTCCCTCTGCCCATATTTCTGTTTATCGTGTTAGTCTCGGGTCATAAGCCCGATGAACGGGTTCTGATTCGTCCGTCGCGCCGGAGGGGAAACGTACCGGAGGGCTGGAGGCGCGGCCTATAGGTGGCGTTCGACCGCCTTGGGCCCTGGCCAGATTAGGAGGGGCTATGAAAACCATCCTCGTGCCGTGTGACCAAAGCGACAGCATGCCGTCCGTGTTGGCGACCGCTGATCAGCTCGCAACCAAATTCGAAAGCCTCGTCGAGGGCATTGCGCTGCGTCCCGTTCACGTCGAGATCGTCGCGCCCGACCCGATCGTGGCCGTGACGTTCCCGCCGGCCGACTGGAACGACGGCGGCTATGTCGCCAAGGCCCGTGAGGGCTTCGACAGCTACTTTGCCGGCCGCCAGACGCCACGGCGACGCTGGAAGGCAGGCGCCTCGGTCGACGATGCCGGACTAGGCTCGCTCTCGCGCGTCTACGACATCACCGTTCTCGGCCGGCCGACCACCGAGGCCACCGGCCCGCGCATGACGACGCTCGAGGGCGTGCTGTTCGAGAGCGGCCGTCCCGTGCTCATCGCGCCGCCGAAGGCACCGAAGTCGTTCGGCGATACGATCGTCATCTCGTGGAACCGCTCGACGGAGCAGGCCCGCACCAACGCGGATGCGCTACCTCTTCTGAAGCTCGCCAAGAGTGTTGTTGTCCTCACCATGGAAGGCATCACGGTGCCGGGCCCCTCTGGCGAGCAGTGTTGCGACTGGCTCGCGGCGCACGGGATCAACGCGCGCGAGCTGACGCTCGGCCTCGCGGGCAGGAAGCCCGGCGATGCGCTGATGGAAGAGGCGATGAAGCTCGGCGCCGACCTCATCATCAAAGGCGCCTACACGCAAAGCCGTTTGCGCCACATGATCTTCGGCGGCGCGACCAGCCACTTGCTTGCTCACGCGCAGATCCCTGTACTCATGGCCCACTGAGCCGATTGTCGGGGCGGCCAATAGAATTCGGTTCGTAGTCTGGAAGCGATGGAGGCTGTAATGGTCTTGTGTCGTGCGGTTGCTCTGTGCCTTGTTGCTCTCGCTGGCGCCCCTGCGCTGGCGCAGGATCCCGTCAAGACGGACGGCGATAAATACAAGCTGAAGTTCGAGAACGACCGCGTTCGGGTTCTCGAGTATCGCGACATGCCGGGCGAAAAGACGAACCAGCATCAGCACCCGGCCATCGTGCTTTACGCGCTCGGGCCCTTCAAGCGGACGATCACCCTGCCTGATGGCAAAGTGCTGACGCGCGAGTTCAAGGCCGGCGATGTGCTCTATTCCGACGCGCAGACGCACATCGGTGCGAATGTGGGTGACACACCGACCCACGTCTTCATTGTCGAGCTCAAATGAATTGTGGCCGGAGCCTTTCGGCTTCCGGCCACAAGAATGATCCGAGCAGATCCGAAGTGGTTACTTCGGCTTCCACTCCTTGGCGGCCTTGATGACCGCGTCCTTATCGAACTTGTTGATGTCGGCGAGGAGGGAGTTGTCGAGCACGTCCTTCGCCGAGGCCTTCTCCTTGATCGTGCCGTTCTCGAGCAGCCAGTCGAAATAGGCCTGGTAGTTCTCGACGAGGTTCTCGCCCCACTGCTTGGCGCCGACCGACTCGAGGCGCCACGAGACAGCGCGCGCATTGAGCGTGGCGACATCATGCGCCAGCGCAGTCGCCTCGTCCTTGCTCGTGGACTTTGTCTGCGGCCAGACATCCCACATGATGCGGATTGCGGCCTCGGGATTGTTGATCGCGAACAGCGTGCCCATGGCATAGCCCTGCGCGACGGCGATCGCCTCTTTGCGGTTCTTGGTCAACGTGTCCTCGAGTGCGATGAAGCCGTTCGAGGGGAACTTGTCGATCGAGGGATGCTTGAGGCGGCGCAGCTTGACGCCCGCGTTCTCGACGAGCGCGTACTGCGTGTCGAACTGCGACAGCGCATCGACAGAGCCGTTGCGGACGAGGGCTGCGGTCTGACCGGCTTCACCGGCGACGACGACCGAGATGTCCTTGTCGGGATCCATGCCCTCTTCCTTGGCAAGGGCGCGGACGATGATGGCGCTGGCAGACGCCATGCCGATCACGCCGATCTTCTTGCCCTTGAGGTCCTTCATGGTCTGGATCTTGCTGTCGACCGGAACCGCGAGGCCGTAAATATTACCGAGGTATGCCGTGTAGAACGTCTTCAGCTTGGCGCCCTGGCCGCGCATGACAGCCACGGGTTCAACGGACGGCAGCGCGAGCAATGTCTCGCCGGTCGCAACGAACTTGGCGCAGTCACCTGATCCGGGCACCGGCACAAGCGTGACGCTGACACCCAGTTTCTCGAACCAGCCCATCTTGGTGGCGATCGCGAAAGGCGCAGCCGCGGAGCTCACCGTGCGTGCGCACCAGCCGACGCGGACATTGGTCTGCGCTTCGGCCGCCGTGACCGCCAGCAGGCTGCCGACAGCAGCAGCGCCGACGCTCAATCCGAGCAGTTTTCTCATACCGAACCTCCCTTTTGTGAAGTGTTGGACTCGTCTCCGCCAGTGTTCACCGTTTCCCAGAAGAGGAGGCGGCGACGGGCCAGCGTCACGATGCCGTTCAGGCACAACCCGAGCAGCGACAGGATCAGCAGGATCGAGAACTGACCTGCCACGTCCATGTTGAAGTTCATGCTCTGGATCAGCATGCCAAGGCCCCGTTCAGCGCCGACGAACTCGGCGACGATCGCGCCGATGAGGGCGAAGATCATCGCGATCTCGAGACCGGCGAAGATGTAGGGGAGCGCGTTCGGAAGCTGGAGCATGAAGAAGATTTGCGTGCGCGAAGCCGCGAGCGATCGCATCAGGTTGATGCGGTCTTCCTCCGCCGAGCGCAGTCCGACGATCGTATTGACCATCAGCGGGAAGAATGCGACGAGCGCCGCGTTGATGACCTTGGACGTGAGCCCGAGGCCGAACCAGACGATGATCAGCGGCGCCAGCGCGACCTTCGGCATCGCCTGGAACATGACGATGAACGGGTAGAGAAAGTACTCGACTCGGCGGCTGAGCGCGACGAGCGTGCCGAGCATGAAGGCAAGCGCTGTGCCGACGATAAAGCCGAGCAGCGTTTCCGTCAGCATCACCATGAAATGCTGCGGATAGACGTTGCTCATTATGCCGTTGTACATCGCCAGGAAGATGCGCGACGGCGCCGGTAGAATGTACTCAGGGACTTCGGTGAGCTTCACCAGAAATTCCCATACCGCCAGGACGGCGACGATGAGCAGCAGTCTAAGCAGGAAGTTCTTCGCGCCACCCATCAGTCCAATCCTCCATCGGCATTGAGTGCGACGCGGATGCGCTTCACGTAGGCACCGAAGGCCTCGGTGTTCATGACTTCTAGAGGTCGAGGGCGCGGAAGATCGACTTTGAAGACGTCACCGATCTTGCCGGGACGTGCCGTCATCACGATCACGCGGTCCGCGAGGTAAACGGCTTCCGAAGTCGAGTGGGTGATGAAGAGAATGGTCTTGCGGCTCTCCATCCAGATGCGCTGCAGCTCGACGTTCATTGTCTCGCGCGTCATGGCGTCCAGCGCGCCGAAGGGCTCGTCCATCAGCAGGATCGCAGGGTCGTGGATGAGCGCGCGGATGATGCCGACGCGCTGCTGCATGCCGCCCGAAAGCTCGCGCGGATAGCGGTTTTCGAAGCCCTCGAGGCCGACGAGCCGGACGAGATCCATGGCCCGCTTGCGCATTTTCTCCTTATCGAGTTTCTGCACGTCCGCCGGCAGCAGGACGTTCTGGAGCACCGTGCGCCAGGGAAAGAGAACCGGCGTCTGGAACACCACGCCGATGTCGCGGCGCGCGCCGCGGATCGGCGTTCCGTTGAGTGCTGCCTGGCCTTCGCTCGGCGGCAGCAGGCCGGCGAGGATTTTCAGCAGGGTGGACTTGCCGCAGCCCGATGGCCCGACGATCGAGATGAACTCGCCATCTGCAATTGAGAAGCTGATGTCCGAAAGCGCAAGGACGCCGCTCGCGCCCCCGCCGTAGGTAAGGGACAGCCGATCGACCGCGATGACATCGGTCCCGCTCGGCGAATCCGTGCGAGCCGCTACTGCGGCTCTGTTCATCTCATTCAATAGTCGTTCCTCCCAAGAACGGCAAATTGGGCCCGGCGGTCGGCTTCTTGTTGTTCTGGGATGGACACGACCGATAGTCGCTGTCCAGGCCGGGCGGCCATTGAAGCTTTTTACTCCTTGCACGCAAAAAGGGCCATCTGGCAAGGGTCAATGCGCGCGCAAATCCCGCTGCCGAGGATCGCTGCGCTCCACTCGACCACGCTGTCGCGGCCGCCCCCGGTTTCTGATGCGTCCGATGCTCTGGAAAATCTATTGGAACACGGTCGGTATGTTGGCTTTCTTCAATGCCGCCGCGCGCAACGTGAGCCATTCCTCCGCGAACTTATCGTCGGGCACGGATGAGCTCTGCATCTCCTTCCAAGCCTCTGCGAGAACGTCCTGGCGCTTCAGGATCTCGGCATTATGGGCTTCGTGCTCGGACGTCCACAGCCCATTCTCCTTGAAGAAGCGGATCGCGGCCGGATGATAAGGCAGCACCCACATCAAGTTCTGAGCGGCGAGCTGGTAGCCGTCCATGCTTGGGGCGGCGTCCTTTATGTCTGCGTAGTTCTCCATGACCGCCTTGGTTAGCCCGTAGACGAGATCGTCAGACGCATCCGCAGTCGCGATGAAGATCGGATAGGGGTAGTTGTTGCCCTCATAGGGTATCGTGTGCTTGTAGCCGGCAACGACAGTCTTCACCGTCGAGCGCGCCCACCACGGCGCGAGCGCCTGTGCGCGCTTCCAGCCTGCCTTGTCCGAGAATGGCAGCGGCGGCAGGAAGAGGCCCTCAGGTGAGTTGATGAGCTTGGCGTAGTAGCTGGAAGCCGTGCTGCCCCAGGCGGCATCTGCCTCGCCGTTGATCAGCGCCTGGATGGACTTGCCCCAGCCCGAAACCTCGATCCTCTGCACGTCATTCCATGTCAGGCCAGCGAATGCGAGCATGGCCTCCGTATTCAGATTGAGCGTCGGTGATCCACGCACGAACGTGACCCGCTTGCCCCTGAGATCCTGCGGCTTCCTGATGCCCGAGGACTCGCGGACGGCGAGCTGCTGGCCGTTCGTTCCGATGTTGTTGAAGAGGTTGAAGATACGCTGCGGCCCCCAGGATTTCTCCGCGAACATCAGCACGCCTTCCTGCGCGAAGTAGGCCCCGAGGCCGCAGGCGCACAGCTTGGACTGGCCGGCCCTCAATGGTGCCTGGCGTCCGACCTCGCCGCTCGCCGGAGCGATGCTGAGGTCGACGTTGTACCTCTTCTTGAGCATGTCGCCGATGGCGACCGATTGCGTGTACGCGGAAGAGCCGCTCTCGTAGGTGGACCACAAGAACTCCTTGGGCAATTTGACATCGCCCGCGTAGGCGAGGCACGGCACGGCGATCGCCAGCGCAGCAATCGCACCCAGTGCGAAGCTCATTTTCTTTGAGCTGAGCAGCCTGAATTCCACCCTCGGGCCTCCGGTCGGCGCCCTTGTCTCCGAGCAAGGTTGGCCGAAAGCTTGAAGTTGTCTCACGTCGAGGTCAACCATATTTGCGGCTCGCCTATGGCTGGATGTGCAGTGCCAGGCGGCGTTATCCAACGTAGAGTTCGCAGAAGCGAGTACGGTTGGAGCGCAGCGTAAACACACCCAGGCATCCGCTGCCGTAAGCGCGAAACACGACCGTCCGATGAAGTGAGGAGCACTCGTCCTGATGTCCAACGACATTGCCTGGCTCGGCGCCGCCGAGATCGCCGACCTGATCCGCGACCGCAAAGCCTCTGCGCTCGAGGTCATGCAGGCGACGCTGGCGCGAGCGGAGAAGGCGCAGGCCGCGCTCAACTGCTTCATCACCATCTGCGCGGACGAGGCGCTTCGCGATGCAAAGGCGGCCGACGAGGCCGTCGCGCGCGGCGACGAGGTGGGACCGCTCCACGGCGTGCCGCTGCACGTGAAGGATCTCGTGAACACCAAGGGGGTGCGCACGACCTTCGCCTCGCATATGTATGAGAACAACATACCGGCAGCCGACGCCGTATCTGTGGCGCGTCTCAAGACCGCCGGCGCCATCCTCATGGGCAAGACGACGACGCCGGAGTTCGGGCACATGCCGTTCACCGAGGCGCCGCTCTTCGGCCGCACGTGCAACCCTTACGACCCGAGCCGCACGAGCGGCGGCTCGTCGGGCGGTGCAGCCGCCGCGATGGCCGTCGGCGTCGGCCCGCTGGCCATTGCCACCGATGCCGGGGGCTCGACGCGCATTCCGGCCGCTTGCTGTGGCGTCGTCGGCTTCAAGCAATCGCTCGGTCTCGTGCCACACGACATGTCGCCCGACACCTTCGGCAACATGTCCTACATTACGCCGACGACGCGCAATGTGATGGATACCGCCCTCATGCTCGAGGCCATGGGCGGTGCCGATCCGAACGACATCCACTCCTTCGGCGCCTCGACGGAAGGCCTCGTCGAAGCCGCGCGCGGTGAGGGCGATCTCAAGGGCCTGCGCATTGCGTGGCGGCCATACGTCGGCAATACCATCGTCGACAGCGAGATTCTCACACGCTGCGAGCAGGTGGCCGATGCGCTGGGCGATCTCGGTGCCACCGTGGAGCCCATGGGCGACGACATGGAGCCGACCGAGCCCATGTGGCTCGTCGTGTCGACCGCGCTCTGGAACGCGCGCTTTGCCGACCAGCTTCCGAAATGGCGCGACAAGATGAGCCCGACGCTCGTGCGGCAGATGGCAGGCGGCGGCCAGCACACGGCCGAGATGCTCGCGCGTGCCGCTCTGCAGCGCACGGCCATCTATCGCAAGGTGCAGGGCTGGTTCGACCGCTACGACCTCATTCTCATGCCGACTCTCTCGCGTACCGCGCTGCCGATCCAGGAGCGGCTTTTCGATCCCATCGAGATCGAGGGCAAGGTCGCAGGTTCCATCCGCAAGGCCTGGTACCCCTACACGCATCCCTTCAATCTCACCGGCAATCCGGCTGTCACGCTGCCCGCCGGCATGCACTCAGATGGACTGCCGATCGCAGTCCAGCTCGTTGCGCGGCGTGGCGCCGATGCGGCTCTGCTGCGCGCAGCGGCGATCTTCGAGCGCGCGATGCCGTGGGATGAAATCCGGCCTAAGGTCGCGGGGTTGGACTGAATTCGCGCCTGCGGCGCGAGCGAGATTAGTCTCGCTCGCGAAGCGACTACCGATGCCCGCGGCTCGTAAGCCCGGCCTGCATCTTCTCGAGTGCAGCGCGAAGGCCGTCGTCGGCGACAGCCGCGACCATTGGCGCGGTCTCGGAGCGGTTGAAGGCCCGGCGCGGTGGCTGAGCGGTCGGAATGGGCGCCAGCGCACCCTCTACGGGCGCCTGGATAATGCGGATCTCAGCGACGGCGCGATAGCCGAAGTGGGCGTTGATACGCTCGATGATCTGGCGGGAGCGATACTGTACGTCGATGCCGCGCCCGAGGTCCACGCGGAGCACGAGGGCCGCGCCTTGGCGCTCGGGGCCGCGCTCGTCGTCGGTCTCATGTCCGCCGCGCGGCCATTTCAGGCGATCCGGCGAGGTGTAGCGGGCGAGGTCCTTGCCGACGATGCCGGCCCAGTCCGTGAGGAGGGCCGCGGTCGAAAAACCAAAGCGTTCGAAGGCCTTACGGGTCAAGCTCGGCACCATGCTGCCGACTGCCTTGGCGCCGAAGGTGCCCTTACCGCGCGCGGAAGTGCGTGACATTTGCGACATTTACGGAACTCTGCTCGCTGAGAGCGCCCCCGCTCAGTTCCCATTCGTGCGAGTCGTGCTTAACATCGGGTTAATGATTCGGGGGCCGGGGCGGGGCGATCGCATGAGCTCTGCGGCAAGACTGCAACACATCTGGCCGGCGCCCGGTCCTGGCACCGTGGCGGCGCTGCTCGACTGGTACGAGCGCGAGCGCCGGGATCTGCCGTGGCGGATGGCGCCCGGCGAGCCCGCGGACCCCTATAGCGTCTGGCTGAGCGAGATCATGCTCCAGCAGACGACCGTGAAGACGGTTACGCCCTACTACCTCAAATTCCTCGCGCGCTGGCCGAATGTGACGGCGCTGGCGGCGGCTGAGCTCGATGACGTGCTCGCGGCGTGGGCGGGCCTTGGCTACTACACCCGCGCGCGCAATCTGCACGCCTGCGCCCGCGCAGTTGTCGAGCACTACGGCGGGCAGTTCCCGGATACCGAAGCCGGTCTCGCCGAGCTGCCGGGCATCGGCCCGTACACCGCCGCGGCGATTGCAGCCATTGCCTTCGGCCGACGTGCGACGCCGGTCGACGGCAACATCGAGCGCGTCATTGCGCGGCTCTTCGCGGTTGCCGAGCCGGTGCCGGGTGCGAAGGCCGAGCTGAGGCGCCTCGCGGCCACGCTTACGCCCAAGAAGCGCGCCGGCGACTATGCGCAGGCCATGATGGACCTCGGGGCGAGCATCTGCACGCCGCGCCGCCCCTCATGTCTCGTCTGCCCGATCGAGCGCAACTGCACCGCGCACGCCATGGCCATCGAGGCGAGCTTGCCTGCGCGCGCCGTGAAGAAGCCGCGGCCCGAGCGGTTCGGCACGGCCTTCCTTGCGATCAGTGAAGGCGGGCGCATCCTGCTTCGGCAGCGACCGCCGACTGGACTTCTCGCGAGCATGCTCGAGGTTCCCTCGACGGAATGGACGGAGATGCGACCGGTCGCGAAGGAGGCACTGCGCCGTACGCCTGTGCGTGGCGACTGGTGGCCTGTCGTCGGCAGCGTCGTGCACGTTTTTACGCACTTCCGTCTCGAGCTGACGGTCCATCGCGCGCTCGTGCGTGACGAGGCGGTCGTCGATCTGTGGGCCGAGCCTGAGCGTTGTCGCTGGGTCCATCGCCGCGACCTCGACGACGTCGCACTGCCGAGCGTCATGCGCAAGATCATCGCGCATGGGATGCCTGGGGCCTGAGGTGTGAGCCACATCACCCGAGTGGGTGACGCGGGCTTGGACAAATCCTGCTTCGCTGTGGTTCGACGGTCGGGCGTTGCCGGAGTGCCCGCGCCGTCTTGACGTGCGCTCAGCGACAGCGGGGCAGGACATGGCAGCCAAGGCGAAATTGCGCCGCCGCGTAGCGTTGATTTCAGCGCTGGTCGGGTTGGGGGTATTCGCAGGCAGCGCCCTCGCAAGCGCCTTGGAGGATTGCGCGAACGCAGCCGATCCTGACGGTGCGATCGCAGGATGCTCGGCCATCATCGCGTCCACGTGGGCGAGCGACCAGCAGCTCCTTCAGGCCTTCAACAATCGAGCCAACGCGCTGAGTCTCAGAGGGGAGACAGGGGCCGCGATCGACGACTACGGTCGCGCGCTTGCGCTTGCACCTCACTACGTCAATGCTCGCTACAATCGCGGTTCGCTGTATCTCGACACCGGCAAGCTGGATCCCGCTATCGCGGACTTCGACGTCGTGCTCAATCTCGATCCTCTCCGCGCCGACGCGGTGAACAATCGCGCTCTCGCACTCCTCAAAGCCGAGCGCTACGATGAGGCTATCGCGGGGTTCTCCGACGCCGTGAGGATCGATCCCACCAACGCCTATGCCTATAACAATCGCGGCGTTGCCTGGAAGCGGAAGAAAGTGGCGGCACGCGCCATTGCTGATTTCAGTGCTGCCATCCGCCTTCTGCCGGAATACGCGGGAGCTTTGAACAATCGCGGCGAGGTCTACTTGATTGAGGGACGCTTGAGCCTTGCAGAGACGGATTTTCGTCGCGTGCTCGCAATCCAGCCTGGCCACGCACCAGCGAGCAGAAACCTCGAGACGCTGTTGTCCAAGCGACCGGCCGCGCAAAGATGACGCGACGCCGGCAAACGGCGTTCAAACAGCTGATTTCGAGCCGGAACCGCGCACGGCGCCGCAAATTCGGTCAGGCCGAGCGCTCCGAGAACCTTATGCGATCTTGCCACGCCAACGAGGCGAGGTAATCATCGCTTCCGGCGCAGAATTTTCAGCCCACTCGCACTTTTCATTTCTGAACCCGTGTTTGCCCAGCCGCGTCGCGTAAGGAGGGCCCGCAAATTGTCGCGCTTGATTGAGCACCCTGACAGTCTTCTCGACGCCATTTACGACACCGCCGCTGAGCCGGATTCGTGGCGAACCGTGTTGACGCACATCGCCGATCTTACAGGCAGTCAAGGGGGCATCCTGTTCGGCCAGTCATACGGGGAAGAGGCTGTCTACTTCGACTACAACGGGCGGCTGAGTGAGGAATGCAATCAGGCTTACAAGACGCGGCACATCCAGAATCCTTGGAACACTGCCATGCAGAGGCAGGCGGTTGGCCAGATTGTTTTGTCGGACGAGGTCGTCCCGCTTGTATCCCTGCGCGGCACACTCTTCTTCGATGAGGTGCTGCGCCCGCAGGATGTCGCACACAATACGATGATCGCGCTCGCAGCGCGGGGGGATTTCTGCGTCGCATTCAATATCTGCCGCAGTGCTGGCCAGGGGCCACTCGACGCAAGTCGCAAGGACTGGCTCCGGCAGCTCATCCCCCACATGCGTCGATCGCTCGGACTTGCATTCCGTATCGACGGCTATCGCGCCTTGCAGGAAGGCCAGTTCCGCATCCTCGACCGGCTCACCGCAGGCGTCGTTCTTCTCGATCGGAGCGCGCGCGTTCTCTATGCAAATGCGGCGGCTCGCGCGTTGAGTGCGCACGACGGGCCACTTGAGTTGCGACGTACGACTATCACCGTGCGCTCGCCTCGCCACGCACAGCGCCTCGCTGGGCTTGTTCGCGCCGCGTTGCTCGGCTTGCCGTCGGCCTCGATCTCCGTGCCCCGCCCGAACGATGAGAGGCCGTTGACGATGCTCGTCTCCTCCGTGCGGGGGAAGGATATCGGACGCTTCACCGATCTTCGGATGCCCGATGCAGCCGTAATGCTATTCATTGTAGATCCGGCCAACCGGATCGGAGTGCCGCTGCCATGGATAATGGATGCCTATGGCCTGACGCGGTCCGAAGCGCGCGTCGCGCTCGCCATAGCGTCCGGCCTCGGTATTCCGGAGGCGGCCATGCAACTCGGCTTGTCGCCAAATACGATCAAGACACATCTGCGCCGTGTCTTCATGAAGACTGGCACCGGGCGCCAGGTCGAGCTAGCTCGGCTCATGGCATCGTTCGAAATGATCGCTGGCCTCGGCGGCCAAGGCGAAAACTGACGGACGCCGGTCGGCTGCCACGACACCGCACTTGGCCGCCGTAGCATCAGGGTTATTCCCAGCCGACATTATCCGCGCCCTTGTCGAGAATGATTGCGAGCCATGTCTCGCCTGTCGGCTGATGCTCGCCGGATGAATTGAAGGCAGCAAGCCAAAGCTTCATCGGCTTCGTGGACGCACGTCAAAACTGGGTGAGGTGATCATCCAGTGAGAACGCTGTGTCGGCGGAATTCTTTGAAAAGGACACCGCAAATGAAACGCAGCGCTCTGGCCGTGTTGCTCGGCCTGTCATCCTTGAGTGTATTGCCAGCACCTCTTCCCGCCCATGCTCAAGCTGCTTCCGAACAGGATCTGCGGAGCATTGGCGTGAATGCCTATCTCTATCTCTATCCGCTTGTGACGATGGATATCACCCGCAAGCAAGCCACCAACATGGAGGCCGGAAAGGAGCCGGGGAAAGGCCCAACCAATACGTTCGTCAACATAGGCGAGTACCCATCTGCCAACTTCAAAGGCGTGGTGCGGCCGAACTTCGATACCTTGTATTCCTCTGCGTGGCTCGATGTCAGTAAGGAGCCGATGGTGGTCTCGGCGCCGGATACGAACGGCCGATACTACCTCCTACCCATGCTCGACATGTGGAGCGATGTGTTCGCCTCGCCCGGCTGGCGGACCACGGGAACACAGGCGGCCAACTATCTCGTCGTGCCTCGCGGCTGGAATGGAACCGTGCCTGCGGAAATGACGCGTGTCGATGCGCCGACGCCGAATGTTTGGGTTATCGGCCGGACGAAGACCGACGGGCCGGAGGACTACGCAGCCGTTCACAAGATCCAGGCCGGCTACAAAGTCACGCCGCTCTCCCAATGGGGCAAGAGCCCGGTTCCGATCAAGGCCACGATCGATCCGGCGATCGACATGAAGACGCCGCCGAAAGAGCAAGTCGATCGCATGACCGCTGGACAACTATTTGCTTATGGCGCCGAACTCCTCAAGGTCAATCCGCCCCATCTCACCGATGAGCCGATCATCGCGCAGATGAAGAAGATCGGCATCGAGCCGGGCAAGAGCTTTGATACGGACAAGGCTGCGCCTGCTGTTCGCGATGCCCTCGCGACGGTTCCGCAGGAAGCTCAGCGGTTGATGGCATGGAAGGTGGCGACACTCGCCCGCGTCGCCAATGGCTGGTCGATGAACACTGACACCATGGGCGTCTACGGGAACTACTACTTGAAGCGCGCCATCGTCGCTCAGCTCGGCCTTGGCGCAAATGTTCCTGAGGATGCGATCTATCCCCTCAATCTCGGCGACGAAGCCGGCAAGCCGTTGGATGGCGCGAGCAAGTACACGCTGCACTTCGAGAAGGGCGAGACGCCACCGGCCAACGCATTCTGGTCGATCACGCTCTACGATTCCGAGGGCTTCCAAGTTGCAAACTCACTCAACAGGTTTGCCATCAGTAGTTGGATGCCGCTCAAGTACAACAGCGATGGATCGCTCGATCTCTTCATCCAGAAGGAGAGCCCGGGTGCAGACCGCGAGTCGAATTGGCTTCCGGCGCCAGGCGGGCCGTTCAATCTGACAATGCGTCTTTATGCGCCGAAGGACGAAGCGCTGGTCGGGAAGTGGAATCCGCCGCCCGTTACGCGGGTTCAAAGCTTCCTGGGGCTGGGCGGCCAGTAAATGTGACGGTGACCGGGATGGCGCAGGGGGATGTTCTCTGCGCCATCGCCCTTCGATTGGCGCGCTTGCTGATCGGCCATTGCGTAATGCCCGTCTTGTCGGGGAGTGTCGGCAGCAGGTAGTGTAATTACGGTCGATGCTCACGACCGCGGGCCGCTAACCTCTTCATGTGCGCCATGAAACATCAGGAGGCCGATACTTCAGCTGCGGCACAGGCGCGGTTTTTCCGCATCGATCGCTATGTGCTCGACGTGGAAGCCGGCCGCCTCCTGCAAGATGGCAACGAGATCGCGCTTCGCCCCAAGACCTTTGCAGTGCTTCGGCAGCTTGCCGAGAACGCTGGACGGCTCATTTCCAAGGACGAGCTATTCGGAGCCGTCTGGCCGGACGTGACCGTTACGGACGACGTTCTCGTGCAGAGCATCGGCGAATTGCGACGAGCGCTCGGTGATGACGGCGCGCGAATGGTCAAGACTGTGCCGCGCCGCGGATATCGGCTCGATGCGGATTGCGAAGTGCTTTCATCGGGTGGCGCGCTAGTGGGCGCGACACCGGAAGCAGGGCACACCTCGCCTGCATCACCTTCTTCTCCACCGCCATCACGCACAGGTCTTCGCGAGGTCCTTGCGAGGTCGCGCGCCTGGTCATTGGCGCTGCTGGCTCTGTGCACGGCTGCGGTCGCCTACGCGCTCTACGATCGCGCAGGATCCCAATCGTCCAATGATGGGCCTTCCGCCGGGCCGCCGAGGATCGTGCTGGCAGACATTGCCGGAAAGCCTTCCATCGCCGTCCTGCCCTTCTTCGACGCGGAGGGCGCGCCCGCGCGCGAATACCTCGCTGATGGGCTGACGCAGGACGTGATCAATGCCCTCGGCCGCTTCTCCTCGCTGACTGTCATGTCTTGGAATGCCGTGCAGCCCTACAAGGGACGGCCGGCGCCGCCGGCGGAGATCGGCCGCGGACTTGGTGTTCGCTATCATGTCGAAGGGCGCGTGCAGACGATCGATGGGCGCGTCCGGCTCAGTGCCCAGCTCGTCGGCGCGGATGGACGCGTGCTCTGGTCCGAGCGTTTCGACGAGGAGCAGAAGAACGTCTTCGCTTTGCAGGACAAGCTGGTCACGCGGATTGCTGGCGCGCTGGCCATCCGAGTGACCGGGCTTGAGCAGCAGCACGCACTTGCCAAGCCGGCAGCCAGCCTCGAGGCCTATGACAGCGTGCTCCGAGCGCGGCCGGCGCTGCAGCGGCCGACGCGCGCGGGCAATGCCGAGGCGCGGGCCCTGCTCAAGCGCGCCATCGAGCTCGATCCTGGCTATGCGGCGGCCCACACGGGGCTTGCCGAGACCTACTACAACGACGTGTCCATGGGTTGGGCGCAGTCGCCAGCTGCGTCGCTGAACCGTGCCAAGGAGATGGCCGACAAGGCCCTGAACCTCGACGGCACAGATGTGCGTGCGCGCGTGATACTCGCCAGGATGCACGTCTTTCATCATCGCTACGAGCAGGCCAGGGGGGAGTTGGAGCGCGCGATCGCCATCAACCCCAGCGATGCGCAGGGTATTGCCGGGCGCGGCAACATTCAGGTGTGGCTCGGCCAGGTGGACGCCGCGATCGAGGCCCTGGAACTTGCACAGCGCATCGATCCCGATCTGGGCGCCATCGACAGCTTTGCGCTCAGCCTGGCCTACTATCTGAAGGGCCGCTACGACGCGTGCATCGAGCAAGCGCTGCACAATCTTCGACTGGCCCAGGGCGCACACTTCAGCCGCGCCGTATTGGCCGCAGCCTATGCGCAGCAGAACAGGCCCGACGAAGCGGTGCAGACGGCGAGGGAGCTGATGAGCGGCGACCCGACGTTCGATGCCCGCGTCTTCGGCAGCAAGCTTCTCGTGCCGAGCGATCTCGAGCATCTGCGGGAGGGCTTCCGTAAGGCCGGACTCTAGTGTCGCTTCCCGCCGGGCTTCTCGATCAAGTCCCGGTTACGGATCGCCTTGTCGATATTTCCGGTGAGATCGCGCGGGAAAGCGTCGACCCCCGATGGCGCGCCGAAGATGTATAGTTTGCCGCTGCTGATCAGCCAGTGCTCGGGATTGGCCACAATCACCTCGCCGCGCGTGAGAGCCATCGCGCAATAATTGGCGAATTGGGGCGCATATCGCGCGGGATCGGCCTTGAACAGCTCGCGATGCTCGACGCGCGCGAAGCGATAGCGGTGCTCATCCCATTCGTGCTCGATTTCCGGTGAGCCGCGCGTCGCCTTGCCTTCCGTGAAATAGGCAACGGGATCATAGCCGCCGATCGCAAGCTCTGCGCCGCCTGCGGCGCCAGCGGACGTCCCCCCAGCGAGCAGGAGGGCCAAGCTCATTACACTCGTCAGAGCGATTCCTCGAAAGAAGCTCGCCACGTGAGCCCGCTCCTCCTCTGCAATCCCGCAAGTATATCCCGGAGCCGCAAATTTCGGAACTTCTTCGGTTCTTCCTCGGGCCTCTTTCGGGACCGATGCCAACCCGTTGGCTTCACTGGGTTCGCATAGCCGATGGCCGATGTGACGCCTCGCGCGTCGCCGAGGGCACATACACGGTGGAGGTACATTTGTTCAGGAAATTTCTGCTCTCGAGCTGCCTGGTCGTGGGGGCTGTAGCGGTTCTGCCCGTCATCCCTGTGGCAGCACACTCCTGGTACCCCAAGAGATGCTGCCACGACCGGGACTGCTTCCCTGCTGAACGCATGTGGCGCCTGGAGGACGGAACGCTGGTGCTCACGCACGGCGCGATTTTCGTGCGTGTCGCACCGGGATTCCCAATCGAGGCCAGCCCTGACGGCAAATCTCACTTCTGCGTCTACGAGAGCGGGTTCGGACACGAGCCCCGCTGCGTGTTCCTGCCGACGCAATCCTGAGTAGAGGCCCGAGTGCGTGTCGTTCGCGATGAATGCGACCCGTCCGTCTTCTTCGCCAGCCAAGTTCGCGTGACGCTATCGCCGCGGGTCGGCGACGACCCCGCTTCTCCTGTCCTGCACCCTCATTCCTACAAAAAGGATCTACGATGACACTGAGATCGCTTGGTCGACGACTGGCTATCATGCTTGCTTTGGCTCTCCCTGGCGCAGGTCTCCTGCTTTGGCAGTCGGACCGGGGGGCGGCACAGGCCCCAAGCGACATGTTCATCATCACGCCGGCCGCCAAGGAGCCCGACGCTATCGTGGCCGCCATAAAGGCCTACGCGCAAGAAAAGAAGTGGCAGTATCTCGGAGACAGCAAGATCAGGCAGGGCCAGATCACGCTCGTGAAGATCTGCATTCCTGAAGTCGGGCAGGCATTATGGCCCGAAGGTGCTCACCTCAGCGCGATGATGCCGTGTGGCAATATTGGCATCTACAAGAAGGATGCGGCGACGGAGATCTCGACCCTGCACCCGCGCTACATGCAGGTGCTCTATCCGAATCCGGCGACGGAGCGCGCGAGCGCCATCGCACAGCCGCTGCTGGCTGCGATGCTGGAGGCCGTCGCGAAGTAGAACTCTACCTCTGCGCCAGCAGCTTCGCCTCAGGAGGCGAATTTGCCCAGCCGTCGCCGCTTTGGCCGATCTGGTAGCCGACCTCGAAGAGCGCCTGCATGTATGCCGGATCGAAGGATTTCGTCGCCTTCACGTTGAAGCTCTGCGGGATCGAAGCAAGGCGGAAGGCGGCGCTGTCGCGTCGGGTAATGGCGTAAATCTCGTTGAGATCGCCGAGCCCCTGGTTCTTCGTCAACGTGAAGAGCGAGCGCGCGCTGATCGCCAGGACGTTCGACTGCACAGGCTCGTACTCTGGTCCGATCTTGCCATTGCGGACGACGTAGACTGTGCGCTGCGGCGGCTTCGGGTAGAGGCGATCGAACGTCTTCAACGAGAACTGCGCCGGCGCGAGGAAGACCTGCCGCGTCGGGCCGCCATCGACGTGCATCTCCTCGAAGACCTTGTCGCCTACCCGCACCTTGATGTGGACCGGCGGGAAGATGCCGGGCAGCGACGCCGATGCGAGGAGGACATCGCGGAAGAGTTCGGCGGCCTCCTTGCTGCGTTGAGCCGCGACAGCGATCTCGCCCATGTTCCAGATCATTTGGCGTTGGGCGTCGAGGTTGGTTGTGCCGACGAGCAGCATGCGCCCGTTGCGATATTCCTGCGCGATTGCCGAGAGCATCCGGCGATCGACGTGACGCTCGATCAGATTGCGCAGCGGGGTCGAGTCCGCGAGCGCATCCGCGCCGAGAAGACCCGCCAGGACCTGTGGTGTCGCAACCGAGCTCGAGTCGAAGTTCGTCCACAACTCCGCGAGCTGCCGGTCGTACGACGGTCCGAGATAGGCATAGGGCGCGATGAGGGCGCCGGCACTGACACCCGTCACGACTTCGAAGCGTGGACGGTCACCGCGCTTCGACCAGCCCGTCAGCAGGCCGGCCCCGAATGCGCCGTCTTCTGCACCACCGGAAAGCGCCAGATATTCGACGTGCGGCCGCCCGTTCCGCAGATCGGCGCCCGCGGCCATGCGCTGCACGCTCGGCATGTGGGTCTGCACGAAGGTGATGATGTCCTTCGGTACCTCGTCACCCCAGAAGCGTATGGCGCCAGTGATCGGCACCTTCGCCTCAGAGACGAGGGTGGAAGGCACGGCATGGCGCTCGGGGCCCGCGCACGCAGCCGCCGCTAAGGCGACCAAGCCAATGGCTATGACGCGACCCAATACGGACCTACGCAACCTAGCAACCCCCGTGGAACCCATATGCCCCGATCAATCGGTGCCAGCATAGTCGATCGGCTGCCCTCCCGAACAGCTTATCAGGAACAGCTGATCCCCACCTTTGCACGCAAAGTGCCACAGCGTGGTCGTGGGGCCACAGGGGTGTGGACGACTAGCTGATCCCGGGATTGCTGCGCGCGAGCCTTGTCGAGAGAGGGCCTTCGGGTAGTATTCCTAGATAGTTGATGGGCGGGCGGGATGCTTCATGTCTCGTGGTCTCGTTCTTCTTAAGTTGTTCTTGGCCGTCATTGTCGTGACGCTTGGGGCGTCATCTGGCGCCTTTGCACAAAAGCGCGTCGCTCTTGTCATTGGCAATTCCGCCTATCGGCACACGCCCCCGCTCGCCAATCCCAAGAATGATTCAGCCGACGTCAGCGCTGCCCTCAAGGAACTCGGCTTCGAGGTGTTCCATGGCACTGACCTCTCGAAGGCGGCCATGGAACGGACGATCCACGGCTTCGCGGTGGCTCTTGCCGGGGCGCAGCTCGCGACTTTCTTCTATGCAGGCCACGGCCTCCAAGTCGGCGGCTTGAACTACCTCGTCCCCGTCGATGCAAAGCTCGAGAGCGCTGTATCCCTCGATTTCGAGATGATCCGGCTCGATGTCATTCAACGCGCCATGGAGCGTGGCGCGACGACGAATATCGTCTTTCTCGATGCCTGCCGGGACAATCCGCTCGCGCGAAATCTGGCGCGCGCCTTGGGAACACGATCGGCCACCATTGGACGCGGGCTTGCGCCGGTGGAGTCGGGAGAGGGCACGCTCATCAGCTTCTCGACGCAGCCGGGCAATGTCGCTCTCGATGGCGCCGGCCGAAATTCTCCTTACGCCGCTGCCCTGCTCAAGCACATTGCGTCGCCGGGGCAGGATCTGCCGACCATACTGATCAACGTCAGAAACGATGTCATGGAAGCGACGTCGCGCCGGCAGGTTCCTTGGGAGCATTCGGCATTGACCGCGCGCGTCTACTTTACGCCACCGAAGCCGACACAGCCGAGCATGGAGCAGCAGATCGAACTAACGTTCTGGCTGTCGGTCAAAGATAGCACCAATCCGGCCGTGCTTGCGACGTATCTCGAACGATATCCCAAGGGCGAGTTCGCCTTGATCGGGCACGCCCTCGTGAAGCACTACGAGCAGCTCAGACAAGCCGAGCAGGCCCGCCGCATCGGAGAGGAAAGACGCCGCGACGAAGAACGCAAGGCTGCCGAAGTTCGACGGCTCGAAGATGAGCGCCGCAAGCGCGAGAGTGCTCTAGCGGCAGAAAAGAAGAAATCACGCGACGCAAAGAAGGCCGATGAGATAAAGCGCATGGAGGCGGCGCGCGCGGCAGAATCGCAGGCGCGCGACGAGGCCTTGAAGCAGGCTCAGCGTGAGGCTTCGGAAGCCAAGGCCGCTGCCGCGAAAGCAGAAGAGCAGCGTCTTGCCTCCGCCAAGGCCGCCGAGGAATCCGCCAATGCGGCCGAAGCCGCGCTGGCATCAAAGCGAGAAGCCGTGCGCGCGAGCGAGCCCGCAAAGATGGCCGCGCTTCCGAAAGTCGAGAAGACACTCGGCGCCAAGGAGCTTGATGGAAACTGGCGGCTGACCTGGACCATCACATGGCGCGCCCACGACACGCGATGCGGTCCAATGAACACCGGGGGCTACAACATGCGCATCAAGGGAAGAACGTTCACCCATCCGGGCGGAAGCAGCACCATGTCCGACACGGGCGCCGCTCAGTGGAGTTTCAGGGGCAAAGGCGGAAAAGTCATAACGTACTCGGGTACTTTTCGGAGTCATTCAGCATCGGGAAAATACAACAATCCCATCGGCTGCTCGGGAACATTCACGGCGCAACGGGTTAAATAGCCCGCTCGGCGTGCTTTCGGACCGATGCTGGACACCATCGCCGCCGGCATCGCGATCGGCCTCACCATGGCGATCGCGGCCGGCCTGCTTTTCAAGCGCTGACTACGCCATCAGAGTCCGGGCGACGGCGGCGAACGCGGGCAGCGTGACGGGGTCGTTGTTCACGTTCCCGGCGGCGTGATGCGAGGCATAGCGCGCAATGACGACCTCGGCCTTCGGGTCGATGTAGATCGACTGGCCGTGAATGCCGCGCGCCATGTAGACCCCGTGCGGATCGTGGCTCACCCACCACTGATTGCGGTAGGACCAGCCGGGCAGCGTCGCATAGCCCGCGGGCGCGAACTTCTTCGGGTCGGCACCCTTTGCGATGTCGTCGACGACGGCCGCCGGCACGATCTGGCGGCCATTGAACTGGCCGCGATTGCGCATGACCTCACCGAAGCGGGCGAGATCGCGCGTCGTCGAATTGAGGCCGCCGCCGCCGCTCTCGATGCCGAGGCGGTCGACGGTGTAGTGGGCATCCTCTTCGGCCCCCATGGGCTGCCAGATGCGTTCCGAGAGCAGCTCCGAGAGCGATTGCCCCGACGTGCGGCGGATGATCCACGCAAGCACGTCCGTGTTGACGGTCTTGTAGGCGAAGACCTGCCCGTGCTCGCCCTGCTTCTGCTGGGTCGTGAGGTACTCGAGCAGCGAGGTCGGCGGCTTGCCGGGCTCAGGCGCTGCCATGCCGTTGGCGCGGCGCATGGGCCAGACGTCCGAGTTGGGATCGGTATAGACCTCGGTGTACTTGAGGCCCGTCACCATATCCATGACCTGCGTGACGGTCGCATCGCCGAACGCGCTCTTGGCAAGCTCGGGTACGTAGGTCGTAACCGGTGCCTTGGGATCGATCTTGCCTTCGGCAACCAGCATTCCGGCAAGCGTGCCGGTGAAGGATTTCGTCACCGACATCGCAATGTGCTGTTTGTGGGGCTTCAGCGCGCCGAAGTAGCGCTCGAAGACAATGCGGCCACGGTGCAGCACGACGATGCCGTCCGCGTAGGTTTCCGCGAGCGCCTGATCGAAGGTGATCGGGCGGCCGTCCATGGTGGTGGCCTTGACCTTGCCGAGATCCTGCTCGTCACGCGGTAGGACAGATGCGGGGCCAGTGCCGCGCCAAACATTCACGGTGGGTACGAGCTGGCGCAGGTTGCTCCACGCCCAACGTAGCTCGGGGAAACTACGGAAGCGGCTATCCGAGAAAGTGATGGCCTTCTCCGGCGACGGCGGGAAGCCGGTCATCCAGCCGAGCTTGTTGGGATCGCTATCTGCGGCGTTCGGTGGCGTGGTGCTCATTGGCGTTTGTCCTTTCGCTCGGATCTGCGTGATCGCTGGCGGCTACGCACTGCGGCTCGTGCGCGGGGCCTCGGTCGTCTCGGTGGGCACTTCGGGGCCTTCGCTGGCCCACTTCAATCCCTTGTAGTTGAAGCCTTCGGCAATCGTCGGCTTCACGATCTCGAAGTAGGGCGAGAGGTCGAAATCAGCCGGCGCGTAGAGGCTGTAGTGACGAATGTGCAGGATCTCGCGCTGACGAAAGCGCGTAATGCCGCCTTTCTCGTCCATCAGAAGCTCCACACGCGGCAGGATCGGGTACGCGATGCGGCCGAAGGCTTCTGCGATGAGCGTCGAGCAGATCGTCCGGGTCGGCTCGCCGGAGCCGAGCGCAATCATGCGCCGGCGAAAGCGCGCCGGCACCGGAGGGATCGGCAGCAGGTAGCGGAGAAGGTCGAAGATGTTGCGCATATCGTACTTCGCACCAATCCGCGACATCATGAATGTGATGAGTGCGTCCCGATCTGCATCGGTAAGGCCGACGGGACGGCAAATGCGCGTGTGAAAGCGCTCGTACTTCGAGAGCGGCACCGATACGCAACCTTCCGTTGCCGTGACTTCGATGAGTACGTGGGGCTCGCCGTTGCCAGTCGTACGCTCGAGCACATCGCCGACATAAATTGCGGCGTGCGACCATGTGGAATGCGTCAGGTACTTGATCGCAGTGGAAAGCTTGCTGCTGCCGGCGACGAGTAGGACGTCGCCCGTACGCAACGACCGCCGCAGCGCCTGGCGGTCCGTCGGGATGAACGGCTCCTCGCCTGGGGTCTCGCTTTCGAGGCGCCCCGCGAGCCAGTGGCCGAACCGGTCGAGCAGTCTATCGAATGGGCCCATGCTTTCTCTGTCTTCGAGCCGGGGCAGATCCCACCGGGCACGATCTAAACTCGCTTAGCCGTTCCGCGTCCACCGGCAACATGCCTCACCGCCTGCCGGCTACCTGCTCTGGGCCCGCCTGACCAGCAGCGCCAGCGGAATCGCGACGAGGGAGATCAACGTGTAGATGTAGAAAACGTTCGTGTAGGCGATCAGTGCCGCCTGCCGATTGATTTCCTTGGAGAGCGACGCGAGGCCCGAGAGCGTGTCGACATTCCAGCCGCCGCCCATGGCGGGGCCGAGGAGGAATTGCTTGCTGTACGGCGTGACATTCTCGACGAGGCGGCTGTAGTTGGCCCCCGTTGCTCGCAAGACCTCGGCGACGCTGATCGATATGAAGAAGCTCGAGGCGATGCTGCGCGTGAGATGGAAGACGGATGTGGCTTCGGCGCGCGAGGCCGCCGGAAGTGTCCAGAATGCCGTCGTTGCTATTGGCGCCCAGATGAGGCCGACGGCAACGCCCTGGAGGAAGGCGTTCGCGGCGAAGATGGTGAAGTCGGCGTCGAGCGTGATCGCCATGAGCCAGATGCCCGAGGCGATCTGGACGCCGAAGCCGATGATCATGGTGACGCGCGGGTCGAGGCGGCCCATCATCATCACCAGGAAGAAGCCGGCGGCGACGCCGACGCCGCGCCAGCCGACGATTATGCCGATCAGCCGGTCCGTGTAGCCGAGGTGGGCCTGGAGGAGCGGTGGCAGAAGCACCATCGGCGTGAAATTCACCATGCCGAACATGCCGACGAGCAGCAGGCCGATTGCGAAGTTGCGGTCGAGCAGGATGCGCAGGTTGAGGAAGGGGTTCTTCGCCGTCAGGCTGTGTGCCATGAAGATGTAGAATGCGACGATGCCGATGAACGTCGCGACGATGATCTCGGTCGATTCGAACCAGTCGAGGCGCTGGCCGCGTGCGAGGATGATCTGCATGGCCGCGATCGCAATGGAGAGCGAGAGAAAGCCCGTCCAGTCGAGGGAGGTGGGGCGACCCGTATCGTCCCGGGGAAGGATGAGGCGCGCGCCGATGGTCGCGAGCAACGCGACCGGCACGACCATGTAGAAGCCCCATCGCCAGCCGTAGTAGTCGGAGAGCACGCCGGCGAGCATTGGTCCGATGATAGGCCCCGCCGTATTGGCCATGCCGAAGATGGCGATGGCCCTCGGATGTTGACGCCGCGGGAAGACGTCCATGATCAGCGTCTGTCCGAGCGGCAGCAGGGGCGCGCCTGCCGCGCCTTGCATGACGCGCCACAGCACGAGTTCATCGAGGCCGCGCGCGAGCCCGCAGAGCAGGGAAGCGGCTGTGAAGCCGGCGAGGCTCCATACCATGACATTGCGCCGGCCGAACGAGGCAACGAGCCACCCAGTCATGGGCGTCACAACAGCCGTCGCAAGGATGTTGAAGGTGACCGTCCAGGAGATCTCGTCCTGGGTCGCGGCCATGGCGCCCTGCATCTGCGGGAGGATCGCCGTCGCCGTGAACGTCGCGGCGTTGTAGACGGCAGAACTCAGCACCACCACGAACAACACGAGCTGACGGCGGGCGACCGTCAGCTCGATCGCCGGGATGTCATGCCCGGTTGTGGTGGTCATGGGGCGAGCCCCCGACGTTGCCGTGCAGGATCAGCGAAGCGGGAAGCCGAGATTTTGCAGGATGTCTTTCAGGCGGTCGCGGCCGTTGAGTGACTTGATCGTCGCGAGGCGCCCGATGACGCGCTGCGTCCACGTATATGCCGCCATCTCGTGGCGCCGCGAGAAGGCATCGAGGCGCTGGTCGTAGCTGGCGCGCAGACCTTTCTCGGCAGCTGTGCTGTAGCGCTCGCGATGGAGGACAGCCTCCTGGGGCAGGCGCGGTTTGACCTCAGCAGCGCTCTCTGGCTTCGGGTAGCCGATGCAGAGGCCGAAGACAGCAGCGGCGCCCGGCGGCAGATCGAGCATCTTGGCGATGCGCTCGGGATCATTGCGGAGCGCACCGATGTAGACAGTCGAAAGGCCGAGGGACTCGGCAGCAACGACGGCATTCTGCGCGGCCAGCGCCGCATCGATCGCGGCGACGAGGAAACTCTCGAGATAGGGAAGTCCTTCGAGTGTCTTGCCCTCGGCCTCGGCAAGGCGCTGATTGCGCGAGACGTCAGCGAGCCAGACGAGGAACAGCGGGCACTCGACAATGTGCTTCTGCCCATTGGCGATCTCGGCGAGTTCGACGCGCTTCGCGGGATCGGAAACTTCGACAACCGACCAGGTCTGCAGGTTCGAGCTCGTCGCGGCTGACTGCGCGGCGGCTATCAGCGTCTCCAGCGTTCCGGGCGGTACCGCGTCGGTCAGATAGCCGCGTACCGAGCGGTGATCCATCAGGCTGGCGATAACGTCGTTCCAGGGAAGCTGGCTCGACTTGGGCTCGGTGCCGTAGCGCGCGGCGAGCGCGCGCGCCTGCGCCGTGGCCGGCGGATCGATCGCATTCATGGGCTTTTCCCTGGAGTCCGTGACGGGCTATGTCCGGTCATATTCGAGCAGACAGGGTGCGACTTGTCCATCCGCCGAATTCGGGAATCAGCCATCCCGGTCGTGCTTCGGCCCGCGGTTTGGCGGGGCCATCAGCCGATGAGCGGGGGAAGGCCTTTCTGGGCCAGATGGCCACCGGTGAAACCGGGATCGTCCGTCACCTCGCGACCGGCGAATGCCGGCGGCGCGAAGGCGGCCAACTGTTCCGATGTCTCAAGTTCGGCCTCAAGGAGCAGGAGGCCGGCGTGCGTGCCCTGGAACTCGTCGATGGCCAGCAGCACGCCGGACGCGGGCCTCAGCCGGTGCCGGAGCTTGCGAATGCGCGCGCCCGGAAGCGAGGCCGCGAGCACGGCGAACTCGTCCTCGGTGAGGTAGATCGACGTGATCAGCCGGGTCTGCGGATCGGCATCGGCCTTTCGCGAGAGCCGCAGGCGTGGCGTCCCGCCATCGATCGGCCGCGCCTCTCTGAGCCGCAGCCGTCCCCCCGTGACGTAGAGATCGGTGATCGCCTCGGTCTGGATGACAAGCTCGCGCGGCACCTCGCGACAGAGCCAACGGCGCTCGCGCTCCACCGCCACATAGTCGAGCTTCGGAAACCCGAGAGCCGATGCGATTTTCGGGTCGATGTCCATCGGCGCATCCAGGCATCCAGGCGATCGCGCTACGCCCCGCGCATCGCGGCGAGCCCGCGATCGAGGTCCGCGAGGATATCGACCGGTGCCTCGAGGCCCACGGAGAGTCGGATCATGCTGTCGCTGATGCCGAGCTCGGCGCGGGCTTCGGGCTTGAGGCGTTGATGCGTCGTGGTCGCCGGATGGGTGATGATGCTCTTGGCGTCGCCGAGATTGTTCGAGATCTTGATGATCGTGAGCGCGTTCAGGAAACGGAAGGCCGCTTCCTTGCCGCCCGCGACCTCGAAGGTCACGACTTGGCCACCGCCGCTCATCTGCTTGCGCGCGAGTTCCGCCTGCGGATGGTTCTTGCTCCCGCAATAGAGGACGCGCGTGATGCCGGGCTTGCTTTCGAGTGCCGCGGCAATCTCGGCGGCAGCGGCGCACTGAGCGCGCACGCGCACCGGTAGCGTCTCGAGACTCTTCAGCAGCACCCAGGCATTGAACGGGCTCATCGACGGGCCCGTCTGGCGCAGGAAGACCTGGAGATGATCCTTGAGGAACTTTGCCGAGCAGAGAATGAGTCCGCCGAGACAGCGGCCCTGGCCGTCAATGTGCTTGGTGGCCGAGTAGATGACGACATCGGCGCCGAGCGCGAGTGGCTTCTGGAGGAGCGGCGTCGCGAACACGTTGTCGACGAACACGAGCGCGCCGACAGCGTGCGCCAGATCCGAGACAGCGCGGATGTCGACGAGATCGAGCGTCGGATTGGCGGGCGTCTCGAAGAAGACGGCTTTCGTCTTTGGCGTGATGGCCTTCTTCCACGCGGCCAGATCGGTGCCGTCGACGAGCGTGCAGGAAATGCCGAAGCGCGGACACAACTCCTCGACCACATAGCGACACGAGCCGAAGAGTGCCTTCGCAGCGACGACATGATCGCCGGCACTGAGATAGCTCAGCAGCGCGGAGGTGACAGCCGCCATGCCCGTCGCCGTTGCGCGCGCGGCTTCCGCGCCTTCGAGGAGGCGGATGCGCTCCTCCAGCATGGCGATCGTCGGATTGGAGAAGCGCGAATAGATGAAACCCGGATCCTCGTCCTTGAAGCGGGCTTCGGCCTGCTCGGCTGTCGCGTAGATGTAGCTCTGCGTGAGGAAGAGCGCTTCAGATGTCTCGCCGAAGGGAGAACGCATGGTGCCGCCGTGGACGAGAACGGTCTCGGGATGCCAGTCGGCGGGGATGGATGGGGGCGCGGGGTCTGCCATGCGGGTCTCCTGTCGGCGGGACGCTCGCACGCCCCCAAGAAAACTAAAACCGGCCCTTGGTCACCCGCATCTTGCCGGGCGCGACCAGGAAACCGGTTCCGCACGGCCCTTTTAGCGAGTTGTTTTACGTGGCTGCAAGCCGGCCGGCCAAATCACCACGACGTCTGAGACGCGGATTATCGCATCCTCGGGCTTGGCGTCAATGGGTGGATGGGCTATGCGCGGGTGGAAGGGGTGAGGGAGCACATATGCCGAAAGCGCGCACGAAGGCCGGCCAGAAGAACGGCATCCTGCCGATCCAGGACATTCGCGCGCTCGTCGCCTCGGGGGCGATCAGTGCCGAGCGTGCCTTCGCGCCGACGCAGATCCAGCCGGCGAGCCTCGATCTGCGCCTCGGCGAGGTGGCCTATCGCGTACGGGCGAGCTTCCTGCCGGGCGGGCCCGAAAGCCGCACGCGCGTCATGGACCGCCTGAAGGAGCTTTCGCTCCACAAGATCGACCTCAGCTCCGGCGCCGTGCTCGAGACAGGCTGCGTGTACGTCGTGCCACTGCAGGAGCGCCTCAAGCTGCCGGCGGAAATCGCGGCCGCCGCCAATCCGAAAAGCTCGACCGGCCGCCTCGACGTCTTCACGCGCGTCATCGCCGATGGCGTCTCGTCCTTCGACACGATCCCTGCGGGCTATGCCGGCCAGCTCTACGCCGAGATCTGCCCACAGACGTTCCCAATCGTCGTGCGGCAAGGCTCTATGCTGAGCCAGATCCGCTTCCGCGCCGGCGATCCGGTGGAAACGGACGATGCACTTGAAGCCCTGCACAAGAAGGTCACGCTCGTGCGTGGTGGTGCGGCGGCGGATGTGCGCGGCGGCATCGCGCTTTCGGTCGACCTCGTCGGCGACGGCAAGGGCCTGGTCGGCTATCGCGCGCGGCGCCACACGGGCCTCGTCGATGTGGACGCGCCAGGCTCCTGTCCACTCGCTGAGTATTGGGAACCAGTGGTCGTCGGCGATCGCCAGCGCCTCATCCTCGACCCCGATCAGTTCTACATCCTCGCTTCCAAAGAAGCCGTGCACGTCCCGCCGACGCATGCGGCCGAGATGATGCCGTTCAATCCGCTCGTCGGTGAGTTCCGCGTGCACTACGCAGGCTTCATGGATCCGGGGTTCGGCCACGCACCGGCCGGCGGTGCCGGCGCGCGCGTCGTGCTCGAGGTGCGCAGCCACAAGGTGCCCTTCATTCTCGAGGATGGGCAGATCATCGGCCGGCTCATTTACGAGCGGATGGCCGCGGTGCCGAGCGTCCTCTACGGCACGGATCTCGGCTCGCACTATCAGGCGCAAGGCTTGAAGCTCTCGAAGCACTTCCGCATCTGAGCGCTGGGCGCGCAATCGGTCACGAGAGGACTGGCTCGCAGAGGCGGAAGCGGAACTTATCGTTTGCGCTTTCGCGCTTGAAGTCGAACTCTCGCCTGTCGATGCAGCGGACGCGCCCTTCCATGCCGACGTTTCTGCCGGTGACCACCTCACGTGTAAACAGGATCGAGTCGAGGTCGCACCGCACCGACTGAAGTTGGTACTGAAGCAGCACTTTCCAGGACGCCATTGCTGTTGCGGCGAGCGCGCCGAGAGCGACTAACGTCGCGAGCAGCAAAATGCCAGTGGCGCCCTTGAGTGCGCCAGCGGGACTGGCATCGGCTCGGGTTTGGCGAGGCATTCGAGGAATCCTCGGCGCCGCATCCGGCAGCCGCGACGCCGACCAGGAGTCGGCTTCGAACCGGCTCGGAACCGACGGGCACGCTGCGCTGTTCAATAAACATAGGCCGATGCCGGACTGCCTTGATGCGCGTCAAGGCGGCCGGGCGGGTGCTATCCGATGCTGACATCGGACGAGGATTTTGGTTCCACGCAGGAGGCAGAGAGGTCAGCCCATGGCCTGGAAAACAATCACGACGCAGATTTCCAATCCGGGCCGCGCCAAAGTGCTGCTGAGCGTTGCCGGTCGCCTCGCGGAGCGCTTCGATGCGAACCTGATCGGTCTCGATGCGTCACCCACGTTCATATTTGCAGCACCCATGATGACGCCTGCCGACGTGGAGGCCATCGAGGCTGCCGAAGGCCAGCGGATCAGGGACCTCAAGGCAATGTTCGAATCCGCGGTGGCCAACCGGCCAATCGTCGGTGAATGGCGCGAGCTCAGGATCGAGGAGGGCGATCTGCCGTCCGCCGTTCTCGACCACGCCCGCGCATCGGACCTCGTGGTCGTGAGCCAGGCCGATCCCGACTGGGAGCTTTCCGGCCTCTTCGATTTTCCCGAGCGCCTCGTGATGGAGAGTGGCCGGCCGATCCTTATGGTGCCCTACGCGGGCACGTACGGGGAAATCGGCAAGCGCGTTACTGTTGCCTGGTCCGGTAAGCGTGAGAGTGCGCGGGCCGTCTTCGATGCCCTTCCTCTGCTGAAGAGTGCGGAAGCCGTGACGCTACTCTGTGTGGTTGGTAGCGGGGTCGAGGGCGAGCCAGGGGAACTGCCCGGCACCCAGATAGCGGCAGCCCTCGCGCGTCACGGTGTCAAGGTTACGGTGCAGAAGTCCGTTGCGGAAGAAATCGGCGTGGCTGACGATATTCTCTCGCGCCTCGCCGACAACGGCTCCGACCTGCTCGTCATGGGCGCCTATGGCTACTCGCGGCTACGCGAAATGGTGTTCGGCGGCGTCACCCGCCAAATCTTCAGGCACATGACCGTGCCGACGCTGATGTCGCACTGAGAACCGCTGCCTTTCACATCTAACAAGCACATCTAGTAAGGAGATGCCCCGATGTACGACCGCATCCTCATTGCGACCGACGGCAGCGAACTCGCCGACAAGGCTGTCGATCAAGGTCTCGGGATGGCCAAGGCCGTCGGCGCCAAGGTCGTCATCGTGCGTGTGACCAGCCTACCGGCCCCCATGGTCTACGAGGGCGTTGTCGTGGCACTGCCGAGCGAAGAGATCCGCGGGGAGATCGCGGCGCGGGTCGCCGAGTATTTCACGGCGCTGAAGAGCAAGGCGACGGCACTCGGCGTCGCGATGGAAACGGTGCACGTGGAGCACGACAGTCCCTGGGAGGCGATCATCGATACGGCGAAGGCGAAGGGCGCCAGCTTGATCGTGATGGCCTCGCATGGGCGCCGGGGTATCTCGGCCGTACTGCTCGGCAGCGAGACCCAGAAAGTGCTGACGCACACGACGATCCCTGTGCTCGTCTGTCGTTGAGGCGCCGGCGCGCCGCAAACGCGAGCGCCCCCCGGACCCGCGGGGGGACGCGGGGGCCAAGGGGGCGCGTAAGGCGTCAGCTGGGGTGGGGGAGTGGGCTTACCAGGCGACGCAACGCCATTTCGTTTTACCGCTGCGGCTCGTAACCCAGCCCCAGCGATAGCAGTCAGGGCCGCCGCGGTAGTAGTGCGAGGGCCTGTAGTCGTAGTACCGGCGGGGGCCGTAGTAGCCATAGGCGCCGTACACGATCGGAGCGCCGATCACGACGGACACGCCACCGCGATGATGGTGATGCCTGTGCTTGCGCGCTTCGGCGTCGGTGGCCCCTGCGAACGAGAAGGCGGCGACGGCTGTGACAGCCGCTGCGGCAAGGACAGTGAATTTGGACATTGGAACTCTCTCCTGGGGCTCTCGGCCTAGGCTCGGGGCCTGGGCCTCGGGCGCGACCGCGGGGGCGGACCGCATGCTGGGCGTCTCCAGGAGAGGTCTACAGAACAAAGTTCACTGCCCGATTTATGGGGACGCGAGAATTTGCTCTGCTTTGTGAGGAATTGGCCGGGAGGGGACGTTCGCGCCCCCAAAATGCCGGCGCCCCCGACCGAAGAGGATCGAGGGCGCGAGGATTGCATTCTCGGATTGCTGCGGCGACGGGCTACCAAGCCATGCAGCGCCACTTCTTGGGCCGTCCCCAGCGGTTGTACTTAGCGTAGCCCCAGCCGCGGCAGTAGACCGGGCTCGGCGCCGCGTAGTAGGGCCTGAAGACCACCCCAGCGGGGCGGAAAATCCCTTCCGGCTGCTGGTAGATGCCTGAGCGAAGGTAGTAGTACGGGCCTCTATACGGGCGATAGCCGTCGTAGACGTACGGTGGCGATCCGACAAAGACTACGACTCCAGCAGAGCGGTATCCGTATTTGTAGCCACCGGCCTCGGCGCTGGGGGCGGCGACAAGCGACAGGGCCCCAAACGTGGCCGCGGTCGCGGCCGCCAGGAATGCGGATTTCGACATGCGGGCTTTCTCCTAAGCGACGCCGGTCGGCCAGCTCAGGCCCAGGCACACGGCTCTGGCGGAAATCTAGTCTCCAAGTGAACTATTTGACAAAGTTCACCGCTTGAATCGGTAAACGGAGCATCATTGCGCCGACCGTGCCGAGACTGCCTTGTTCGATGGTCGGGTCCCGGTCGCGCGATGTGCCACGGGCAATGCTGCATTGCGGGGTCTCTGGTTAACTCGACAGGTATCCCGGCGCACGGCATAAGGCCGAGGCAACAGGCGAGCATCTGGTCGGATCGAGAAATGTCAGCTCAAGCAGTTTCTGCCGCGGGGCCTACGCGCCCGCTGTGGCTGGTCATCCTTGCTGCCGGGACGATCGTGGCCCTTGCCATGGGGCTCAGGCAGGTTTTGGGGCTCTATCTCAAGCCGCTGACGACCGAGCTCGGCGTCGGCCGCGAGCCGTTCTCGAATGCCATGGCCATCGCAAACCTCACATGGGGTGTGCTCACGATCGTTGCCGGTGCCGTGGCCGATAAGTATGGCGCAGGGCGCGTGCTCGTCGTGAGCGGCCTCGCGACCGTCTGCTCGTTCTACCTCATGGCGACGGCGCAAACCTCTTTGGATCTCTACATTGCGGGCCTGCTTGCGGGCGCGGGCGTGGCCGGCACCGGTGTTCCAGCGCTTGTCGGCGCCGTAGGACGCGCGGCGCCGGCCGAAAAGCGCACTGCCGCGATCGCATCGCTCGGCATGGCGACCGGCATCGGCGCTCTCATCGCCTTTCCTTACGCGCACATTCTGATCGAGACGATCGGTTGGAAGGCCAGCCTCATGGTCATCGCGGCGACCTGCCTGCTGATCCTGCCACTCGCGTGGCCACTCGCCGGCACGCCGACTGCGCAGGCTGGGCCCGCACGGTCACAGACCCTGACGGAAGCGTTCCGCGAAGCCTTCGCGCATCCGAGCTTCTGGCTGCTGACGTCGGGCTTCTTCGTCTGCGGCTTCCACCTCGCATTCTACGGCGTTCACCTGCCGGCCTTCGTTTCCGATCTCGGGATGCCGTCATGGGTGGGTGTGTGGGCGCTGATGGCTGTCGGCATCGCCAACATCATCGGCACGTACGCGGCCGGCCAGTCCGCGCGCTTCTTCGAGCGCCGCGTCGGCCTCAGCTTCATCTACTTCATGCGCTCCTTCGCGTTCCTGGGGCTGCTGTTCCTGCCGCTGACGCCGTGGCTGATCATCGGCATTTCGGCGCTGCTCGGCCTGTTCTGGCTGTCGACCGTGCCGCTCACCTCGACGCTGGTCGGCATCTTCTTCGGCACGCAATGGATGTCGATGCTGTTCGGGTTCGTCTTCCTGTCGCATCAGCTCGGCTCGTTCGCCGGCCTCTGGCTCGCCGGAACCCTCTATGACTCCACCAAATCCTACGATAGCATGTGGTGGATTTCGATTGCGCTCGCGTTGTTTGCGGCGCTGATCCACTGGCCGATCCGCGAGCGTCCCGTCGCGCGGCTCAGGGAGCAGCCCGCGACCTGAGGAGGCCGCACATGACCTCGATCAGTGACCCGCACGTTGCGCCGCAGACAGTGGCCGAAGTGCCCGAGCGGATGCCGCGCGGCGTGCGCGTCGGGCTGACGGTGGCGCTCGCCGCGCTCATGAGTGGCGCGCTCTATCTCGTTGCCGTCAGGGGCGAGGCGCTACTCGTCGATCTGGCGGCGCTCGGGCAGCGCCTGTGGTGCTTCTGAATGCCTGGTGATGGTGGGAGCGGCGAGCCGGCAGGGGAAACCCCCAGCGAGCTCGGTCGGCAGAATTTCGACGCGCTGACGATCGAGGAACTCGCGGCGCGCATCCGCAGCCGCGACCGCGCAGCGCTGGCTCGCGCTATCACGCTCGTCGAAAGCACGAAGCCCGCGCACCGCGCCCGCGCGCAGGAGCTCTTGCAGGTGCTCTTGCCAGACACGGGCAAAGCGCACCGCATTGGCGTGACTGGGGTGCCGGGCGTCGGCAAGTCGACTGCCATCGATCAGCTTGGCATGAACCTGATCGCATCCGGTCACCGCGTCGCCGTCCTGGCGGTAGACCCGACCTCGCGTCGCACAGGCGGATCGATCCTCGGCGACAAGACGCGCATGCAGCGCCTGTCGTCGGATGAGAATGCCTTCATCCGCCCCTCGCCGACATCGGGCACGCTCGGCGGTGTCGCGCGGCGCACGCGCGAGACGATGCTGCTGGTCGAGGCCGCAGGCTACGATGTCGTGATCGTCGAGACTGTCGGTGTTGGCCAGTCCGAGACCGCGGTTGCCGAGATGGTGGATTTCTTCCTCGTGCTGCTGCTTGCCGGCGGCGGCGACGATCTGCAAGGCATCAAGAAGGGCATCGTCGAGATCGCCGACATGATCGTCATCAACAAGGCTGATGGTGACAATGTCACGCGCGCTTCTCGCTCAGCCGCGGAGTACCAGGGCGCGCTCAATTTGTTGACGCCGGTATCGCCGAGCTGGAGCCCCCCGGTGCTCACCATGTCCGCGCGCGAGAACAATGGCCTCGACGTGCTCTGGCAGAAAATCGAAGAGCACAAGCGCATCATGACATCGACTGGCGCGTTTCTCGCGCGCCGCCAGACGCAGGCCGTGACCTGGATGCACGACATGCTCGCGGACCGGCTCATGGACGAAGTACGCGGCCGCCCCGGCATCGTGGAGCAAATGGGGCAGCTCGAGGCGGAGGTGAGGCTCGGACGCCTGACGCCTGCCATGGCCGTCGAAAGTGTGATGACGCTGCTCAGCGAGGAGCGCGCTGGCGGATCGGCGGAGACCTGACGGCGATGCTCAATGGTCGCACGACCGTGCTGCTGACGGGCTTCGGCCCCTTTCCAAGCGTGCCGGCCAACGCGACGTCACTTCTGGTGCCGCGTCTCGCCGAGGCAGCGCGGGCGGCCTTTCCGGGCATAGTCTTCGAGACGCGCACGCTGCCGACCGAGTGGGCGGCCGGCATTGATCATCTCTGCGGTCTTTATGAAGGGCTCACGCCCACCGTCGCGCTGCATTTCGGCGTATCGTCGCGCGCGCGCGGTTTCGAGGTCGAGGCGCGTGGGCGCAATCGCCTGGCTTTCCTGCCCGATGCGACCGGCGTCTTTCCGGCGTCGCCCGTGCTGAGGTCCGAGGGACAAGAGTACTTGGCGAGCACCGTGCCCGTCAGTGCGATCGTGACGCGCCTGCGTCGCCGCGGGTTGCCGGCCTTCGTGTCGCGCGATGCCGGGACGTATCTCTGCAACGCGACGCTCTACACGGCGCTCGACATGGCGCGGCGGACGGCGCGCGAACATCGCATTGGGTTCATCCATCTGCCTTCGTCCCTGCTCGTCGAGGAACGGCGGCCCACGTTCGGCGTCCATCCGCGCTGCCCGCTCTCCTGGAACGATGCAATCGACGGCGGGCTGGAGATCATTGGCGCGGCGCTGGGCCGGCAGGTGGCGAGGCGCTGACACGCTCGCCTGCTGAGCTCAACGGGAGCCGGCGCGAATGTTCATGCGCGTTCCAACCGCCAACGCAACGACCGCGCAAGCGAGGAACGCAGCTCCCGCCCACCAGGCCAGCGACCAGAACAACACGCAGATGCCGACAAACGCCGCCAGTGTGCCGATCAGCGCGCAGATTGCGGACGTGCGCAGGATGCGCGGGTGCGCGCCGTGCTCGACCGACGCCCACAGCCGCAGCACCAGCAGCGGAACCGCAACGGCGAAACCTGCGATAGCAATCTGATGCATATCGTTGAGTTTTTCGCGACCGGCCAAGGCCGTCAACAGCGCGAAGCACGCGGCCAGAAGCCCACCGATTTCCCACTGGTCTTGCCGGGTGCTCGGTTGATTTTCCTTGCTGTCCATTGGCTCCCCCTAGACCGGCATGGCCCTGCGCGCCCCGGCCTCACTCCATCGGTGCCCGGAAGTTTCGTCCGAGCCAGCCCATGACGAAGGCGATCGCGCGCCCGACGCCATAGCCGATCACGCACGCGACGGAGTTCGCCAGCAGCAGATTCAACACAAGGGTGAGGAAGATCGGATTGTTGAAGGGCTTGAAGCTTTCGAAGTTCCAACCTGAGCCGACGCCGAGATTGACGACAACGGCTGCAATCACGACCAGCGGCACGATCCACACGCGAACACGCATGAGGCCGAGGAAGAACGCAGCGGCTAGCGTGTAGAGGATCATGAATGATCCTCTACTTCATGTCCGTGCGCTTGGGTGGCGCCGTCACGATCGACTTAAGCGCCGGCGTCGGCTTCATCAGCTTGTTCAGATCCGGCAGCGGGCGCTTCAGCTCGTCGTTCGCATTGAAGGCCTGCTCCATGGCCTGCGCTGCCGAGAGCACGAACGCGTCAGCCCGCGCCTTGCCGATGACCTGCAAGCCGAACGGGAAGCCGGCGTGGTCGACGCCGCAGGGGATCGAGATCGCGGGGTTCGTCGCGAGCGTGACGACGTACGTCAGCGAGAGCCAGTGGTAGTAGTTGCGCAGCGGCTTGCCGTTCATCTCGGCGAGATAGAGCTGCGTCCACGGGAAGGGCGAGACCGGCACGGTCGGTGCGAGGATGAGATCGTACTCGTCGAACAGGGTCTGGAACTTGCGGTAGATGCGCGTCTGCTCGAGATGGGCCCAGGCGACATCGGCCATGGTCATCTTGGCGCCGAGTTCGTAGTTGGCGCGAATGTTCGGGCCGAGCGTCGAAGGATCCTTCTCGTAGGCATCGCGATAGCGTCCGACGAAGGCGATCGCACGCACGACGTCGAAGCATTCATCGGCCTTGCCGAGATCGGGCTCGATGGCATCGCAGCGCCGGAAGAGATGGCGCATGGCCTTAACGCGATCGCGGAAGACTTTGCGGATCGGTTTGTCGACGGGGCTCGTGCCGAAATCGTCGGTGAAAGCCACCTTGAGCCCGCCGAGATCGATTGGCTTCGGCATTGCGAGGCCTGCGATATCCACGTCATAGCTCAGTGGATCAATGGCGTGCTGGCCTGCCTGCGCGGCCATGAGCTGGCACGTGTCGGCGACCGTTCGACCCATTGGGCCGAGCACAGAGATCGCTGACCAGCCCATGGGGCGCATGGTGTGCGGCACGACGCCTGGCGAAGGCCGAAAGCCGACGACGCCATTCACGGCGCCCGGAATGCGCAGCGAGCCGCCCGTGTCCGAGCCCGTGCATACGGGGAGCATGTCGGTGGCGAGCGCGACGGCCGAGCCACCCGACGAGCCGCCAGCGTTCATCTTCGGATCAAAGGGATTGCCCGTCGCGCCCCATACGGGATTGCGGCTGTTTGCGCCGGCACCGAACTCCGGCACGTTCGTCTTCGCGACGACGATGCCGCCAGCCGCACGAATGCGCGCGACCATCACCGTGTCGTTCTCAGGGATGTTGTCCTTGTAGAGCGGGGATCCGTAGGTCGTGAGCAGCCCGCCCGTGTTCTCGAGATCCTTCACACCGACTGGAAGGCCATGCAGCGCGCCGAGTGCCTCGCCATCGCGGACGGCTTTCTCCGCGGCCTTTGCCTCGCGCCGCGCCCGCGCATAGCAGGTGGCGGTCACGGCATTCACTGCCGGATTGATCTCGGCGATGCGCTCGATGCACGCCTCGAGAAGTTCAACCGGCGAGATTTCCTTCGAGCCGATGCGGCGGCGCATCTCGACGGAGGAGAGCGAGAGAAGTTCCGAGTGCTTGGGCATGTGGGTGCAGGCCTCGTGTGGAGCTCAAACAAATGCGGCCAGCGAGCGTATCGCCGGCCGCACATTTTGTCCCAGTACTTCTCGGAGTGCCGCTATTCCAGCTTGATGTTGGCCGCCTTGATCACGTCGGCATTTGCCTTGCTGTCCGTATCGAAGAAGGCGAGCATTTCCTTCGTCGTCTGCGGGGGCAGCGCGGCGCTGACGTTGACCAGGGCCTTCTTGATGAAGTCCGTCTTGGCGAGCTCGAGCATCTTCGCGTTGAGCTTCTCGGCGATCTCCTGCGGCATCCCCGGAGGGCCCTGGACGGAGTACCAGATCGGCACGTCGGAGTTCGGATGGCCGAGTTCCGTCAGCGTTGGGATGTCCGGGAAGTCCCAGTGCCGGGTCGGATTGTTGATGTTCAGGAGATGCAGCTTGCCTGCCTTCACGTGCGGAATGTTGTTGATCTCGTTCATCATCTGCACGTTGTTCGGCAGCAGGTCGTTCAGCGCGTCGGCGCTGCCGCGGTAGGGCACGTGCAGGATGTCGATGCCAGCCCGGTACTTGAGCATCTCGAGTCGGAGCTGGGTCGCGGTGCCGAGACCGGCTGAGCCGTAGGACAGTTTGCCGGGGTTCTTCTTGGCGTAGTCGATCATTTCCGCGAACGTCTTCGGGCCGACCTGCGCGTTGATCGTGAAGCCCGTGACGAAGTCACCGGTGCGTCCGCACGGGACGAACTTCGCGGCCTCGTAGGGCACCTTGCGCAGATGCGGCAGGACTGTGAGCGTCGCGTTCGGCGTGAAGAGCAGCGTGTAGCCGTCGGGCGCGGCTTTCGCGACCGCTTCGGTGCCGATCATGCCGCCCGCGCCGCCGCGGTTCTCGACTACGAACTGCTGACCAAATGCCTGCGTGAGCGCCTCGGCCCATGGGCGGCCAATGAGATCGCTGCCGCCGCCGGGCGCATAGGGAATGATGCATTTCACCGGCCGCTCCGGCCAGTTCGCGACTTGCGCGGTCGCGCGGGGAATGGAGAAGCCGGTCACGGCAGTAGCGCCGGCCATGGCGAGAAATTCACGACGTCGCATAGTGTTTCCTCCTAGTTGATCTTTGAATTCACCGTCAGCGCATATCTTGGCGTGAGCATCACTCATGAAAAGCTGTTTCGCGGCTCTTGCGAATGAAAGGCAGGATGACCAGCAACAGAAGAATTGCCGCGAGCACCAGGAACGTCAGCGAGAGCGGCCGCTGCACGAATACCCATGGGTCGCCGCGGGAGAGCAGCATAGCGCGGCGCATGTACACTTCCATCATCGGGCCGAGAATGAAACCGAGCAGCAGTGGCGCCGGCTCGCAATCGAGCTTGATGAGAAGATAGCCGAGCAGGCCGAAGCCGGCGATGAACAGCACCTCGTTCGCCGAGTTATTGAGGCTGTAGACGCCGATGCAGCAGAAGAACAGTACGGCTATCGCCAGCAGGCGGTAGGGGACGAGCAGGAGGCGGACCCAAAGTCCGATCATCGGCAGATTGAGCACGATCAGCATGAGATTGCCGAACCACATGCTCACGATCATGCCCCAGAACAGACCCGGCCTCTGTTCCATGACCTGCGGGCCTGGAATGATGCCGTGGATCATCATGCCGCCGATCATCATCGCCATGACGGCATTCGACGGAATGCCAAGCGTGAGCATGGGGATGAACGACGTCTGCGCGGCGGCGTTGTTGGCGCTCTCGGGGCCCGCAACGCCCTCGATCATGCCGGTGCCGAACTTTTCAGGCGTCTTCGAGATCTTCTTCTCAAGCGTGTAGGCCGAGAAGGAGCCAAGTACTGCGCCGCCGCCGGGCAGAAGCCCAAGGATGCTGCCGAGTGCCGTGCCGCGCAGGATGGGACCGCGGCTGCGGCGGAAGTCCTCGCGTGAAGGCCAGAGATTGCTGACCTTAGAGCTGATCAGATCACGCCGTTCCGGGTTCGTGAGATTGGCGATGATCTCGGCGATGCCGAAGATGCCCATCGCGAGCGGCACAAAGCCGAGCCCGTCGAACAAATCACTGATCCCGAACGTGAAGCGCAGATTACCCGTGTTGACGTCCGTTCCGACGAGCCCGAGCAGCATACCGAGGAAGACCATGCCGAAGGCTTTGATGATCGATCCGCGCGCCAGCACGATGGAGAAGACGAGGCCGAGCAGCATGAGAGAGAAGTAGTCAGCAGGCGCGAACTGCTGCGCGAGTCGCGTCAGGGGCGGTGCGGCGGCTGCGATGAGGATCGTCGCAACGCAACCAGCAAAGAACGAGCCGATGGCGGCGATGGCGAGTGCCGGTCCAGCGCGGCCCTGGCGCGCCATCTGGTAGCCGTCGAGCGTGGTCACGACCGAGCTCGACTCGCCGGGCAAGTTGACGAGGATTGCCGTCGTCGAGCCGCCGTATTGCGCGCCGTAGTAGATGCCCGCGAGCATGATCAGCGCGCCATCGGCCGGCAGCACGTAGGTGACCGGCAGCAGCAGCGCCATGGTGGCGACCGGGCCGACGCCCGGCAGGACGCCGACCGCTGTACCGATGACAGCGCCTGTCAGGCACCACAGCAGGTTCTGCATCGTGGCGGCAACGGAGAGACCGAGCGCCAGATTTGCCAGCAGGCCATCTAGCGCCATGACAGCCCCTTCGGCCAGGTGGAAATAGGCATGCCGAGCGCGACGATGAATACGACGATCCCGAGGGCAACCATGAAGATCGCGAACAGCGCATACTCGCGCCATCGCGTCTCGGGTGTGCCGAGCGCAGCCAGCGTCATGGACACGAGCATGGTGAGTGCGAGGCCGAGGCGGTCGACGAGCAGGGCAAAGGCGGCCGTCGCGATCGTGATCATGATCGCAGGACGCCACGCCCATGCCGTGAGGCGCGGGCCGTCAACGACGAACGACTTTGCAGCCAGGATGATCCCTGTGCCGACGAGCAACCATGCGAGTGCCTTCGGTAGCACGCCCGTATCCGGGCGCATGGCCGTCCCCATGGGATAGTCGAATGCGATCCAGTAGGCGCCGAGGCCGATAGCGATGAAGAACAGCCCGGTGGCGAAGTCCTGGCCGTTCCTAATCTGCATGCGCGGTTACCATTGTGCGTTCCCTCCAGCTGGTGCCATTGAGGCACCTTGATCGCCGAGTTTTTGATCTCGGTCTTTTGCGCAAGCATCTATTGCAGCGCATTTTTCTGCAAATGACACCGTGACGTTCGCCCGTCAAGACGAACTTGGCCCGGCTCCGGCTGCGTCTGCCGAAACCGGGCCAATGGCGACCTGCAATTTAGAATACCACTACGCTGCGGATGCTCTCCCCAGCATGCATGAGGTCGAAACCCTTGTTGATGTCGGCGAGCGGCAGCGTGTGCGTGATCATGGGATCGATCTGGATCTTGCCGTCCATGTACCAGTCGACGATGCGCGGCACGTCCGTGCGGCCGCGCGCGCCGCCGAAGGCTGTGCCCTTCCACGTGCGACCGGTGACGAGTTGGAAGGGGCGCGTCTTGATCTCCTGGCCGGCGCCTGCAACGCCGATGATGATCGACTGGCCCCAGCCGCGATGCGAGCATTCAAGCGCCGCGCGCATGACCTCGACATTGCCCGTGCAGTCGAAGGTATAGTCGGCGCCGCCGATCTGGTCGGCACCGCGCTTGGTCATGTTGACGAGGTGCGCGACGAGGTCGCCGCCCACTTGCTTGGGGTTCACGAAGTGGGTCATGCCGAAGCGCTCGCCCCACGCCTTTTTCGAGTTGTTGAGATCGACGCCGATGATCATGTCAGCGCCGACGAGCCGTAGCCCCTGAATGACATTGAGGCCGATGCCGCCGAGACCGAACACGACAGCGGTTGCGCCCGGCTCGACCTTCGCCGTGTTGATGACGGCGCCGACGCCCGTCGTGACGCCACAGCCGATGTAGCAGATCTTGTCGAACGGCGCGTCCTTGCGGACTTTCGCGACAGCGATCTCTGGGAGCACCGTGAAGTTCGAGAAGGTCGAGCAGCCCATGTAGTGGTGGATGGGCTTGCCATCGAGCGAGAAGCGGCTCGAGCCATCGGGCATGAGGCCTTGGCCCTGCGTCGAGCGGATCGCCGTGCAGAGATTCGTCTTGCGCGACAGACACGAGGGGCAGGAGCGGCACTCGGGCGTGTAGAGCGGAATGACGTGGTCGCCCTTGGCGACGCTCGTCACGCCGGGGCCGACATCCACCACGACGCCCGCCCCTTCATGGCCGAGGATCGCCGGAAAGAGGCCCTCGGGATCGGCGCCCGAGAGAGTGAACTCGTCGGTATGGCAGATGCCCGTGGCCTTAACCTCGACGAGCACTTCGCCAGCCTTTGGGCCTTCGAGGTCGACCTCGACGATCTCGAGGGGCTTTCCCTTCTCGAAAGCAACGGCGGCGCGCGTCTTCATGAGTTGCGGTCCTTCACATACGTGTCAGCAAGTCGGTAGATATACGACAGCGTCATCCGACACAGCGTTATCCGACTAAGAGCGGACGGAGCCAAGCTCCTTCTGCTCGTCTGTGGATGTCGGGTCGCGCGGAGCGCTCGCTGTCTGGCCAATTTGGGCGGCGGGAGCCATGACGACTCCGCCATCCGGCACATCGAAGACCACCACTGCGTTCGCGCCGATGATGACGTGATTGCCGATCGTGATCGGGCCGATGATCTTGGCGCCAGCACCGATGTCGACATGGCCGCCGATCGTCGGAAGACCGCGCCGACTCGCGCCGATGGTCACCTGCTGGAAGATGAGGCAATTCACGCCGATCTTGGCCCCGGGATTTATGACGATGCCGTTCGGGTGCGGTATCAAGAGGCCGCCGCCGATCTGGCAATTCAAGGGTATGTCAGCGCCCGTTACGACACTCCAGAACCGGTGCCGCAGAACTGCGACCTTTTGCGCGAAACGCGCGACGAGGCCAGTATTCGATGCGCGTTTCTGGTAATCCCGAACGCTCGCGACGAGGGCTTGGGAAGGCGTCCATGTCCAAGGCCGGCGGGCTTCCCGCGACCAATCCGGTTGCTCGGCGGATACGAGCAAGTGGTGATCCATGAGCGCTCTTAGGTCCAATTCATGATTGGTGTGGTGCTTCCCTGTCGGAATACTCGACCAAGCCTCGCGGCGTTTCAAGCTTATAGGCTAGAACACGGTTAGTGCTGTGGGCCGTCGGGGGCGTCCCACTTCGGCCGGATTCGCGGCCCAGAGCAGCTCCGCTCAGACAAGGAACGGATCGCGTGACGGAACGGCGTGAAATTGGATGTAGGCTCGTTGCCGCGGTGCTGCTGGTGCTCGCGAGCGCCATGGCGGTGCAAGCGCAGTCGCAACTCGGGCCGGGCCAGGATGGCACGGTCAAGGCGCAGCACGGCGACTGGCAGATCGTGTGCCGCCCGCCGCCGCCGGGTGCCAAGAACGAGACGTGTGCGCTCGTCCAGAGCGTTGCCGCAGAGGACCGCAACAATGTCGGCCTCACGGTGTATTTCCAGCGCTTTTCGAATGGCCAGCAGGTGCTGCGCGTGTTCTCGCCGCTCGGCGTGTTGCTGCCGCCAGGGCTTGGCCTCAAGGTCGACGGTCAGGATGTCGGCAGTGCGCCGTTCCTGCGTTGTCACAACTTCGCTTGCTACGCCCAGGTCGTCGCCGACGCGACGCTGATCGAGCGCCTGTCGAAAGGCCAGTCGGCTGTCTTCATCATCTACCAGACAGAAGAGGCCGGAATCGGCATTCCAGTCTCGCTCAAGGGCTTTGCCGAAGGCCTGAAAGGGCTCGGGCAGTAGCGCTCAAGCCGCCAGCCAGGGCTTGTCGGCGTTGAGCTTCTGCTCGTAATCGTTGATCTGCTTCTCGTGCTGCAGCGTCAGGCCGATGTCGTCGAGCCCGTTCAGCAGGCAATGCTTGCGGAAGGGGTCGATGTCGAACTTGACCACGCCGCCGTCCGGTCCGCGGATTTCCTGCTTCTCCAGATCGATGCTGATGACCGCGTTCGAGCCGCGTCCGGCGTCGTCCATCAGCTTGTCGACGTCTTCCTGGGGCAGCTTGATCGGCAGAATGCCGTTCTTGAAACAGTTGTTGTAGAAAATGTCGGCGAACGACGGGGAGATCACACAGCGAATGCCGAAGTCGAGGAGCGCCCAGGGGGCGTGCTCGCGGCTCGAGCCACACCCGAAGTTCTCGCCAGTGACGAGGATCTGTGCCTTGCGGTAGGCCGGCTTATTGAGGATGAAGTCCGGGTTTTCCTTACCGCTTTCGTCGTAGCGCACCTCGGCGAACGCCGCCTTGCCGAGGCCGGTGCGCTTGATGGTCTTGAGGTAGTTTTTCGGAATGATCCGATCGGTATCGATATTGATATCGGGCATCGGTGCTGCGACGCCGGTCAGTTGGGTGAATTTGTCCATGGAAAGCCCGCTGCTCCAGCAAATGCGGCTCATATTCGGCTGCACCGTCGATAGCGTGCAAGCGTCGCGCCGTCAACGCGCGGCGGGCGGCACGGAGACGACCTGAGCCAGACCGGGGCGGGCGCTCAGCTTGTCGGCGCCTAGTGCTCCAAATGACTGAAATTCCGTCTTGTTCGGGCTTCGTCCCTATCCGAGACTGGCCTCCTGTCTGCTTGGAAAGCGCGTGTGCCTTGTCTATAGTGGCGGCCAAATTCAGGCTTGCGACGGGGGCGGGTTCGCTCGAGTTCTGGCTTTGTGGCACATCGGGGCGCGGCAGGGACTGACGGTGCCTGCGGCACTGGCGGGGTGTCCACCAGACTGGGGCCGGCAAAGGGGAGCTGTCGGGCGTGCGGGGCGGGACAGGCGCCTGAAGCGGCGCCGGGGCTCGGAATGGGGTCGGTATGAAGTGCAATCCGTTACGTTGGCTTCTCGGAATCCTGCCGCTCCTGCTGCTTGCGGGCGTCGCTGTGGTCAGCGAGCGTGCGCGCATCGAGAAGGATCTCGCCGAGCGCACGCAGCAGATGCTCAATGCCGCTGGCCTCGGATGGGCAAGCGCGACCTTCGAAGGGCGCGACGGCGTGCTAAGCGGCATGGCTCCCGAAGAGGCGGAGACGGGACGCGCCACTGATAGTGTAGCGCGGACGTTTGGCGTGCGGATCGTGCGCAATGATGCGCGCCTCATCGATACGGTCGAGCGCTACGACTGGGCCGCAACCAAGCGTGAGGGCCGCGTGCGGCTCTCGGGTCTTGTGCCGAACGAGAAGACGCGCCGCGAGATCATCGGCATCGCGCGAGCGACGTACCCGAGCAACGAGATTGTCGATCGTCTGACGCTCGCTCGCGGCGCGCCAGCGCTCGACATCTGGCTTGGCGGCGTCGGGTTCGCGCTCAAGCAGCTCGCGCTTCTGAAGACCGGGACCATCCGCCTCGAGGGAACCGAGCTCACTGTCACGGGCGAGGCGGCGGATGCGGGAACCTATCGTACGCTGAAAAGCGCGTTGGCGAGCGGATTGCCGCCCGGCATCAGCCTCAAGGCCGACAGGGTCGAGCCGCCTGTGGTGATGCCCTACGTGTTCACCGCGCGTCTCGCCGACGGACAGCTCGACCTGCGTGGCGCCGTCCCGGGTGATCAGGCGCGGGAAGAGCTTCTGGCCGCCGTCCGGCAGCAATCGGCACAGGTCCGCGCGACGGACGGCATGATGGCGGCACGCGGCGAGCCGGACGGATGGATGGCCGCGGCGCAAGTCGTGCTTCGGGAGCTTCTGCGCCTCGATGAGGGCGCGGCCGAGCTTCGCGATCAGACGATTACGTTGAGCGGTGTTGCGGCCCGGGAGACAACTGCCGACGATGTGCGCGCCAAGCTCAAGGAAGACATTCCCGCCGCCTATCGCTTGGCAGACCGCATCACATTCCGCGAGCCCGCCATCAAGACGGTCAGCCCCTATCGCACCTCGATGGCCTTCGAGGATGGTGCCATCACGTTGACGGGATTTGTGCCGAGCGAAGCCGCGCGAACAGCGCTTGCCGGGCAGATTCAGACACATCTATCGGGCGTTCGCCTCGTCGACCAGCTCGAACTCGGTGCTGGCGCGAGCCCCGGATGGCTCAAGTGCCTCGAAACCGGCATCACTGCACTTTCACGCCTCGGCAATGGCCGCCTGGACCTCACCAATCGCCGACTGCTCGTCGAGGGCGTGTCCGTCTCGGAAGCCGTCGCGCGCGCACTACCCGGCGAAGTGCAGGCGGCGGCAGGTCGCGATTGCGACACCGAGGTGCGGGCCGTGCTCAAGGCACCGCAGGAGCCAAGTCTGCGCTGGTCGGCACAGGTTGGTGCGCAGGGGGACGTCGTTCTCGAGGGGCAGGTGCCCGGCGTGGGCGTGCGCGATCAGCTGATGTCTGTGGCAGCCAGGCTTTTCGATGGTCGAAACGTCGTCGATCGCATGCAAGTCGTCGACGCTACGTCCGAGAGGTGGGTGCGTACGGCGCTGGCGGGGCTTGCGCAGTTGGTGCGGCTGAGATCAGGGCGGGCAGAGATCGCCGACCAGACGCTGCGCCTCGAAGGCGAGGTGCGTGACGTGGCGGCCCAGGCAGCCATACGCGATGCCCTCAGACGCGACGTGGGGGAGGGCTATTCTGTCCGCGACATGGTGGCCGTTCGATCCGATGCCGTGATCGCAGCCGAGGAGCTGGCGCGGCGCTCCGCAGAAGAGACGGCGAAGAAGCGCGCGGCGGCTGAAACCGAAGCCAAGCGCCGGGCGGAGGAAGAGGCACGTCAGCGCGCCGAGGACGAGGCGCGCCGCGCAGCCGACGCCGCACAGGCGCGTGCGCGCGCCGAAGCGGAGGCGAAGCAGCGGGCTGAGGATGAAGCACGCCGGAGCGCCGCGGAAGAGGCGCGGCGCGCAGCCGAGACTGCCGCGCGCGAGCGCGCCGAGGCCGACACCAAGATTTCCGAAGAGCAGGCGCGCAAGAATGCCGCGGCCGAGGCCTGCCAGAAAGCGCTGCGCACCGTCTCCGGCGAAGGCGTGATCCTGTTCGACCGCGCGAGCGCGGAGCTCGACCGGCGCAGCCTGCCGACACTGCGCAGGCTCGCTCAGGCAGCGAACGCCTGCCCCGATGTCACGATCGAAATTGAAGGCCACACGGACTCAGAGGGCTCCGACGATCGCAACCAGCCTCTCTCGGAGCGGCGCGCGCAGTCGGTAGCCGACTTTCTGGCCCTGAGAGGCGTGCCGATGGAGCGCATGAAGGCTGTCGGTTATGGCTCGTCGCGCCCCGTCGCCACGAACGAAACGCAGAAGGGCATGTCCCGCAACCGCCGCATCGAGTTCACCGTCAAGCCGAAGTGACACCGCGCGAGGATCCGCTGATGGATTATCTGCTGCAACATATGATCTTCTACGTGGCCTGCGCCTTCTTGCTCGGCGTGTTCGTCGGCTGGAGCACATGCTCGCGCCGCGAGGACCGCTGAGGTCATGCGCAAATCAGGACCTGCGGTTCGGAGTGCACTTGGATGATCGCGCTGACGTGGCAGACGCTGCTCCTTCTGACCATCGCGTATTTCGTGGGCTGCATCGTCGGCTGCCTCGCGCGCAAGATGTTCGGCGCGGGCGCGGTTGCTGGACCGGAGCCCGCCCTGCAGGCCGCCGCACCAGCTCCCCTGGCACCGCCGCCACGCGAGGTGAGCCGTGCGATCGTTGCACCTGTACCAGCGCCCGTAGCGGAGGCCGCGCCACCAGCTCCGCGTCTGATGCCCGGAGCGGCGCCGCAGAAGGCCTTCCGTCGCGCTGGCTTCGATACGCCGGAAGACGTGACGCCGCCCGAGACGGCGGTGGAGGAAGCAGTCGAGGAAGCTCCCGAAGAGACGCCTGAGGCGCCGCCGGAGCCGGAGAAGACGCCGGACGTTCCGCCACCGGCTACGATTGCGCCGCCCATTTCGGCTGCCGCTGCCGTTGCTGCCGCGGTGGCCGAGAGAATGGCAGTGCCGACGCCACCGCTTGCGCCCGAGCCGGTGGCTGCCGCTGGCGATGACCTCACGCGTATCCGCGCGATCGATGCCGAATTGGCGGCGAAGCTCAACGATCTCGGCGTCACCGGGTACGAGGACATCGCCGCCTGGAGCAGCGGCGACGTGCGCGCGATCAGCGAGCTACTTGGCTTCTCCGGCCGCATCGAGCGCGAGAACTGGATTGAGCAGGCGCAGATCCTCGCGCGCGGCGGTGCTACATCTTATGCGACGGGCCTCGCCAGCGTAGCGCTGCGCGCTGAACCACCTGCGGCGGCTCCGTCGGAGCCGGAGCGCGGACCGGAGGTGGCCACGCGGGCGGCATTCGCCGAGCCGCGGCGCCCGGAGCCGGTGGCTCCCGTACCGGTGCCTGCGAGTGTCAATGGTCGCGACAATCTCCAGCGCGTTGGCGGCATCAGCGCCGAGATCGAGGATGTGCTGACTGCACACGACGTCACGCGCTACTCGCAAATTGCCGGCTGGACCGCGGCCGATGTGGCGCGCGTCGAGGGACTTCTCGGCTCGAGCGGTCGCATCAGCCGCGAGAACTGGATCGAGCAGGCGCAGATCCTCGCGCGTGGCGGCGCCACGGCCTATTCGCGCGCCTTCGACGAGCGCGGTGGTCCGCCGACGCCTGCGGTCGTGCCCCCTGCACCGACAGCTCCGGCACCAGAGCTAGTGGCTGCGCCGGAGCCGGAATCTGTGGCCGTTACACCTGAGCCGGCCGAGCCCGAAGCCGTCCTCGCGGTGCCAGAGCCAGAATCTGCGTCCCAGCCAGAACCCGAATCCGAACCCGGGCTAGAACCTGAGCCAGTCACGGCACTCAAGCCGGAGCCGCCTCCCGCTGCTGCCGCCGAGCCCGAGGTGAGCGAGGGCCGCCCCGCGGAGCGCGGACCCGACCTTTCCGGGATGCGCTCGGTGCGCTCCGAAGCTTTCCGCTCGCCGGATAGCATTGCCGCGACGCTGCCCGCGACACCCGACGATCTCAAGCGCATTCGCGGCATCGGCCTTCTCATCGAGCGCAAGCTCAATGCCATGGGCGTCTCGACCTACGAGCAGATCGCGAACTGGACTGCCGACGACGTCGGCACGGTCAATGCCAAGCTCGAGTTCAAGGGTCGTATCGAGCGCGAGAACTGGATCGAGCAGGCGCGCATCCTCGCCTCGGGCGGGCAGACGGATTTCTCGCGCCGCTTCGAGCGTGGCGAAGTTTAGTTGCTCTCGGGGTGCCGCCCGCACATGATGGGCCCTGCGGCGCAGTGACCGTGCGCCGATGGGGCAAACTTAATTTTCCGATGACTGGAGCATTTCAGAATGCGCCTGTTGCTGCATGTATTGTTCTTGTCGGTCGTCAGCACGTTTTGCTGGGCAGAGACGGCGATTGCGCAGAAGCGGGTTGCCCTCGTGATCGGCAATTCCGCCTATGCGCACACGGCAACGCTCGCCAATCCGCGGAATGATGCCAGTGACGTCGCCGCCGCGCTCGCGAGCTTCGGTTTCCAGATCGTCGAAGGCTATGACCTCGACAAGCCCGCGTTCGACCGCACGGTTCGAGCATTTGCGACGGCACTGCGGGATGCCGACGTCGGCGTGTTCTTCTATGCCGGCCACGCCCTCCAGGTGCAGGGACAGAACTACCTCGTTCCTGTCGATGCAGAGCTTACGGCCGCCGCCGCGCTCGACTTTGAAATGGTGCGGCTTGACCTGATCCAGCGCGCCATGGAGAGCCATGCGCGGACGAACATCCTTTTCCTCGATGCTTGTCGTGACAATCCGCTCGCACGGAATCTGGCGCGCTCGATGGGGACGCGCTCCACGAGCATCGGTAAGGGCCTCGCGAGCGTTGAGGCTGGCGTCGGCACCCTGATCAGTTTCTCCACGCAGCCCGGCAACGTCGCACTCGACGGTGGTGGGCGGAATTCGCCGTTCGCTGGTGCGCTCGTGCGGAACATGCGTGCGTCCCGTGACGATTTGGGCTCGCTTCTGATTGCCGTGCGCAACGACGTCATGCAGGCGACGGGCAACAAGCAAGTTCCCTGGGAGCATTCATCGCTCACGGGCCGTTTTTATTTCGATACTGCGCCGCAGCGTGCCAACGCGGCTCCATCAACCGCTGCCACCGCGCCACCGCGCGATGAGGCTGCCGAAGCCTGGGCGGCCGCCAGGGAGAGCATGAGCCCTGCGGTGCTGGAAGCTTTCATCAAGCGCTTCGGCAACTCGTTCTACGCCGAGCTGGCGCGGGAACGACTGCAGGGGCTGCAGAGCAAGCAGGCCGCGACGACGCCGCCACCGCCTGAGCCATCGCGTCCCGACGAACGGGCAAATTCACCTCAGCCTGGCTCTCTGCCGAGCGAGCCGTGGACTCTCACTGGCAACAACTCGCTCGATCTGCTCGACGGCCGCGTCCTGTTCTCGATGATCGGCACACCGCACGCAGGGCGCCGCGATCTGGTTGGCGTTCGCGTCAACGGCGTGACGGCTAGTCTCGGGGTCGGTCAGTTCGTGCATTTGAGCCGACCGGGTGAGGTGTGCGGCATCTTCCTTCGCGAGATCCACGTTAGATCGCGGGGAGCGGATTTCCAGGTTCTCTGCGGCGCAGCTTACGGCGATCCGCCGGGGGATCGCGCGCGGGAGAGCGTCACGCTCCCCGACAAGGCACCGCAGGCGGAGGTTCTCGCTCTCGAGAGGGGCACGAGTCGCGAGTTCCAGGTCGGCAAAGCCAGCGTCCTCGTCACATTCGTCGCGGCGCCCTACCGCGGTCGCCGGGACCTTGTCGGCGTGCGCATCCAGGGCGAGGAAAAGTCGCTGGCGATCGGAGAGAGGGCCGACGCCTACGCTGGCGATCGCGCGTGCGCGCTCGTGCTGCGGCAGATCCATACGGGCTTCAAGACCGCAGAGTTTCAGTGGCAGTGCTGAAACTGTTCTGGACTGCCGCTACAGCAGCCGTTCCCGGTATGGCTTGATCAGCTCCGGACCTTCATTGCGGGCATTGTTGAGACGCGGATCGACGGCGATGGTCTCGAGCAGATCATCCGGCGCGGGGCGCAGCATCTGAGCCGCCATCTCGGCTGAGAAACCGCGCGTGTCGAGCCAGGCGTCGAAATCCTGAGGTTGAAGGATCGCCGGCATCCGCTCATGCAACGGTGCCATGGTTCGGTTTGCGGCCACGGTCAGTATGGCCATGGTGTCGATCTCGCTGCCGTCAGCGCCGAGCCAGCTCTCCCAGAGGCCCGCGAAGGCGATGGGCCCGCAGTCCGGCCGCTGGATGAGATGCGGCTGGCGCGTACCGGCCTTTCCCGTCCACTCGTAGAAACCGTTCGCCGGCACGACGCAGCGGCGATGGCGCATGGCGCCGCGGAAGGAGGCCTTCTCGGCGGCGCTCTCGCCCCGAGCGCTGAAGAGTGTCGAGAGCCGCGCCGGATCCTTCGCCCAGGATGGGATGAGGCCCCAGCGGACGAGCGCCAGCTCGCGTTCGCGGACATGATCAAGGCGGACGATCAGCACCGGCTGGGTTGGTGCGATGTTGTAGCGGGGCGGGTACGGCTCGCCATTCTTGACCCGGAAATAGGCTCTCACGGCCTCGAGCGGTGTGGTCAGATTGTAGCGTGAGCACATGCCTGCTCCTGGGCCTGCTCCTGGGGCCCGCTCCTGTAGGCCGCAACGCCGGTCAAGACCGTCCGAGGCTCGCCCCAGCCATGCGTGCCGCCCCCCTTGGGCTTCCCATCTTATTGCTCTAACGTCCCGCGCAAATCAAACGCCGCCCAGGGGAGCAGCATGACACGAGATACGGCATCAACACGTGCTCTCGAGTATTACGACGATCGCTCGGGCGGCTACTTCAAGGATCTGGCGCGCTGGGTGGCCGTGCCGACCGAAAGCCAGAATCCCGACCGTGTTGGCGTTCTCGGTGAGTATCTGGACACGGTGATCCGCCCCGAGCTCGAAGCCCTCGGCTACTCGATCAAGATCTACCCCAATCCACTTCCCGGCTGCGGTCCGGTTTTGCTCGCAACCCGTATCGAGGATCCGGCACTGCCGACATTCATCGCCTACGGCCACGGCGATGTCGTGCTCGGCATGGAAGGTCGCTGGGCCAACGGACGCGATCCCTGGAAGCTCTCCTTCGAGGGCGAGCGCGTCTATGGCCGAGGCGTCGCCGACAACAAGGGGCAAACGCTCGTACATGTCGCAGCGCTCCGCGAAGTCATGAAGGCGCGCGGCGGCAAGCTCGGGTTCAATCACAAGTTCCTTATCGAGACGGGCGAGGAGAATGGCTCGAAGGGCCTCAAAGAGATCATAGAGGCCAACAAGGCGGACTTCGCCGCGGACGGCTTCCTCGCCTCCGATGGCCCGCGCACCGAGATCGGAAAGCCGAACATCACGCTCGGCAATCGCGGCTGCTGCAACTTCACGCTCAGCGTCGATCTGCGCGAGGGTGGCCACCACTCCGGCAACTGGGGCGGCCTGCTCGCCAATCCCGGCATCATTCTCTCGCACGCCATCGCGAGCATCATCGATGCGCACGGCCGCATCCAGGTCGAGGGCTGGCGGCCGGAGATCCCGGGCGATGTGCGCAAGGTTCTGACCGGCATCGAGCGCGACGCCGGTCCGCGGTCGCCGAAGATCGACGACGACTGGGGAGAGCCGGGTCTGACCCGCATCGAGAAGGTGTCGGCGTTCAACTCCTTCGAGGTGCTCGCATTCGAGACCGGCAATCCGGCGAAGCCCGTCAATGCCGTACCGCCCAAGGCACGTGCCGTGTGTGCGCTGCGCTATGTGGTCGGGACCGACGAGAACGCGATCGAGAGCAATCTGCGCCGCCATCTGGACAAGCACGGCTTCACGAATGTGAAGGTCGATCCGCCACCGGCGAGCAACAACGGCCGCTTCTATGCGAGCCGCACCAATCACCGCCACGCGTGGCCGCAGTGGGTGAAGGGGGCCGTCGAGCGCAGTTCGAACCAGCCTTGCGGGATCCTGCCGAACGGCGGCGGATCGAACATGACCTACATCCTGCAATACCTCGTCGGAATGCCGTGCGCATGGCTGCCGCTGAGCTACGCCGGCTGCTCGCAGCACGCGCCCGACGAGCATATTCTGGTGCCACTGATGCGCGAAGGAATGCGCCACGTGACGGGCATCTATTGGGACCTTGGCGACCAACAGACGGGTTATCGGCCATGACAGAGCTTTGTGATCTTTCCGCGGTAGAGCTGCGCCGCCTCATCGGCCGCAAGAAGGTCTCTCCCGTCGAACTGCTCGACAGCTGTCTCATGCGCATCCGGGCGACGGACGGCGCGATCAATGCCATGGTCGCGCTCGACGAGAAATCCGCGCGCAAAGCGGCGCGCGACGCCGAGAAGGCCGTCATACGCGGCGATGACCTCGGCGTCCTGCACGGCCTGCCGCTCGGCGTGAAGGATCTCTCGGATACGGCGGGCCTGAAGACCACCTACGGCAGCCTGATCTACAAGGATCACGTGCCGGCGAAGGACCACGGCATGGTCGCGCGCGTCCGCGCCGAAGGGGCCATCATCGTCGGAAAGACCAACACGCCCGAGTTCGGGGCCGGCGCCAACACCAAGAACCGCGTCTACGGCGCGACCGGCAATCCCTTCGATCCCGAGAAGACGGCGGCGGGCTCGTCCGGTGGCTCGGCGGCGGCACTCGCCGTGAGCCAGGTTCCGATCGCGACCGGCTCGGATTACGGCGGCAGTCTCAGGACGCCGGCTGCGTTCTGCGGCATCGCGGGCTTCAGGCCCTCGCCTGGTCTCGTGCCGTCCGAGCGGCCGGTCTCGCTGAGCCCGTTCCCCGTTACAGGGCCCATGGGGCGCACGATCGAGGACCTGCACCTTCTCCTCAAGGCGCAGATGGACAGCGACAAGGTCGATCCATTCGCCAGCAGCGACGTCCAGGACATTCCCGACAAGCTCGGCAACATCGACCTCGGCTCGATCCGGGCGGCCTTCTCGATCGACCTCGGCTGCTGCCCGGTCGACAATGACATCGCGGGTATTTTCGAGGAGCGCACGCGTACGTTCCGCTCGGTTTTTGCCGAAACGAGCAACCGCCATCCCGACTTCACGAACGTGCACGAGGTCTTCGAGATCCTGCGTGGTCTCGTCTTCGTCGGTGCGCATCGGGAGCGTCTCGAGAAGCACCGTGATCTGCTCGGGCCAAATGTCATCGACAACACGGAGCGGGGCTTGAAGTACTCGCTCGGCGATGTCGCCTGGGCCGACGTCGAGCAGACGAAGATCTACAAGCGCTATCTGGAGTTCTTCGACGATTGCGACGTGCTGATCTGCCCGGCGGCGGCAGTCTCGCCGTTCCCGCACGCGCAGCTCTACGTCGATACGATCAATGGCGAGAAGATGCCGACCTATATGCGCTGGCTCGCGCTCTCCTACGCGCTGACCACGGCGCTGCCGGCAGTCGCGGCCATTCCGTGCGGCGTCGATCATCTGGGTATGCCGTTCGGCATCCAGGTTGCGGGGCCGAATGGCTCGGACGCGATGGTGCTCGAGGTGGCGCACGCGCTCGAGCAGGTGCTCGCCACGAACAAGGACACGGCGCGACCGATCCCGGATCTTTCCAAGCTGGCGCCGGCATGAGCGCAGACGGCTCCATGGCGGGGCGGCTGCTGGCGGCGGCGCGCTTTTCTGCGGAGCGCCATCGCGACCAGCGGCGGAAGGGCGTGCGCGAGACGCCCTACATCAACCATCCGATCGAAGTTGCCGAGCTTCTCGTGCGCATCGGCGGCGTTGATGACATCGATGTTCTGGTCGCCGCGATTCTGCACGACACAGTCGAGGACACGGAGACCAAGCCCGAGGAAATCGAGCGGGAATTCGGGGCATCAGTGGTGGCGCTCGTCCTTGAAGTGACAGATCCGCCGCTCACTCGGCTCGAGCGCAAGCGACTCGAGGTCGAGCACGCCCCTCACCTCAGCCCGCGCGCGAAGCTCATCAAGCTGGCCGATAAGATCTGCAACGTCGCCGATACGGCAAGCAATCCGCCGGCGAGTTGGTCGCGCCAGCGGCGGCACGAATATCTCGACTTCGCCGAGCAGATCGCTCTCGGCTGTCGCGGGGTCAGTGCTGCCCTCGACGCAGAATTCGTCGACGTGCTCACAGCCGCACGGGTTCATATCGGATGAGCACGTGCCGGAGGCTCAGGATTGCCACCGGCCGCTCGGAATAAGCGGTGCGTTCGTCGCGTCTGCTACATAAAGGTACACCCAGGCCGTCAGCTCCTCGCCGCTCGCGAGCCGGACGGAGCGGCGTACACGCTCGTACTCGCCTTCCCGCTTGTGGCCGGGTGTGATGCCTTCGTAGTCATCCAGCCACTCGAATACGGCGTCAGGATCTGCGAGTTCGAAAACTTCGCCGTGGACGATGTCTGCTGTCGCGACAGGTGCGGCCATGCCTGGATAGCCGGCGAGTTGAAAAAGCCGACCCGGCACCGTCGCCGGGCCGAGCCATTGTGCTGCTGCGGACCCAAGCCGGGCGCGCATGTCGGCGCCAAGCTCGCTATGGGATTGCGTCATCAGCGTGCCGTAGACGAAGAGATAGGCGGGATCGGTTTTGCTCATTCCTTGACCTGATGGACCTCGATGATGTTGCCGGCGGGGTCATAGAAGAAAATCTGGTCCCAGCCCTTCATGGCCCAGGCGCCGAAGTCCGAATACGGAATGCCTTTTTCTTCCAGGCGCTTCTTGAAGGCCGCGATGTCGTCCGTGCGGAAGGCGAGGTGGCCGCGCTCCAGGGGATTGACCGCCTGGCCGGTCTTGAAGCCGATCTTGAGATCCTGCTCGGCGAGGTGGAACTGGGTCGCATCGGCGCGGCCATCGGTCAGGAAGGACACGTTGCCTGAGTAGCCCTGGTCTTTGTCCCGGTTCCCGGACAGACCCGGCTCGGTCTTCATGTCCAGAACGTCCCGGTAGAACGTGTCGAGGCCAGGGACGTCGCGGGTGCACAGGTTAACGTGGTGGAACTTGATCTGCATTTGCGTCTCCTGGTTGTTTCCTCGTTGTTCCCGGCCGGGTGCGCCGGCCCCGGCTGCCGCAGAGGCCGTCGCGCCTGATATTGCACCCATGGGAGCGCGGTCCGGGCAACAGCGTCAAGGCGGAAGCGGTTCCGGCAGGTGCCCCGGCGGTGCGCGCATGGCACGCGCGGAAACTCTCTTCGGGAACTCTCCCCGCCTCTTTGCCGCGCCCTATAGCCAAGCGTGACCGGCTGCAATAGAAAGCGGCCCCATGCCCAAGCGTACAGACATCAAATCGATTCTCATCATCGGAGCCGGCCCGATCGTCATCGGCCAGGCCTGCGAATTCGATTACTCCGGGACACAGGCGTGCAAGGCGCTCCGGTCCGAGGGATACCGCATCATCCTCGTCAACTCCAATCCGGCGACGATTATGACGGACCCGGAGCTGGCTGATGCAACCTACATCGAGCCGATCACTCCGGATGTGGTCGCCAAAATCATCGAGAAGGAGCGGCCCGATGCCCTCCTGCCGACGATGGGGGGGCAGACGGCGCTCAATACGGCGCTGGCGCTGGAGCGCATGGGTGTGCTGGAGAAGTTCGGCGTCGAGATGATCGGCGCGCGCGCCGAGGCCATCGACAAGGCCGAGGACCGCAAGCTCTTCCGCGAGGCCATGGACCGGATCGGGCTGGAAAGTCCGCGCGCGGCCATCGCATCGTCGCCGCCGATCCGTGACGCAGGCGGCAACATCGTCCGCTACGACACGGCGGCCGGGTACGCGGAGGCCATGCGGCACCTCGAGACGATCGGCTTGCCGGCGATTATCCGACCGGCATTCACGCTCGGCGGTACGGGCGGCGGCGTCGCCTACAACCGGGAAGAGTTCGAGCAGATCGCGCGCTCGGGCATCGATGCGTCGCCGGTCGGGCAGATCCTCATCGACGAGAGCCTGCTCGGCTGGAAAGAGTACGAGATGGAGGTCGTCCGCGACAAGGCGGACAACTGCATCATCATCTGCTCCATCGAGAACGTCGATCCCATGGGCGTGCATACCGGCGACTCGATCACGGTCGCGCCTGCGCTGACGCTCACGGACAAAGAATACCAGATCATGCGCAACGCCTCGATCGCGGTGCTGCGCGAGATCGGCGTCGAGACCGGCGGTTCGAATGTGCAGTTCGCCGTGAATCCGGTCGACGGTCGCCTCGTCGTGATCGAGATGAATCCGCGCGTGTCGCGTTCGTCGGCGCTCGCATCCAAGGCGACGGGATTCCCGATCGCGAAGATCGCCGCCAAGCTGGCGGTCGGCTATACGCTCGACGAGCTCGAGAACGACATCACGGGTGGTGCGACGCCCGCTTCCTTCGAGCCGACGATCGACTACGTCGTCACCAAGATCCCGCGGTTTGCCTTCGAGAAGTTCCCTGGCGCCGATCCGACGCTGACGACGGCGATGAAATCCGTCGGCGAGGTCATGGCGATCGGGCGTACGTTCGCCGAGAGCCTGCAGAAGGCGCTCCGCGGTCTTGAGACGGGTCTCACGGGGCTCGACGACGTGACCTTCGAGGGTCTCGGCACGGGCGATGACAAGAACGTCGTGCGTGCCGCCCTCGCACATCCGACGCCGGAGCGCCTGCTCAAGGTGGCGCAGGCCATGCGCATGGGTGTCGACCACGAGCAGATCTATGCCTCATGCCGCATCGATCCGTGGTTCCTCGCGCGCATGCAGGAGATCATCGACGAGGAAGCGCGCGTCATTGCGCACGGACTCCCAGAGAACGCCGAGGCGCTGCGCGATCTGAAGGCCATGGGTTTCTCGGATGCGCGGCTCGCCAAGCTCGCGCGCAAGAAGGAAGCCGACGTTCGCGCGCTCCGCCACAAGCTCGGGCTCGCGCCGGTCTTCAAGCGGATCGACACCTGCGCCGCCGAGTTCGCCTCGCCGACGCCCTACATGTATTCGACGTACGAGCGCGGGTTGGTGGACAAGCCCGTGTGCGAAGCGCAGCCGACGGCGGCAAAGAAGGTCGTCATTCTCGGCGGCGGGCCGAACCGCATCGGCCAGGGCATCGAGTTCGACTACTGCTGCTGCCACGCCTGCTTTGCACTGACGGACGCCGGGTTCGAGACCATCATGGTCAACTGCAACCCGGAGACCGTCTCGACGGACTACGACACATCGGATCGCCTCTATTTCGAGCCGCTGACGGCTGAGGACGTGCTCGAGATCATCCGCGTCGAGCAGTCGAACGGCACGCTTGCCGGCGTGATCGTGCAGTTCGGTGGCCAGACGCCACTGAAGCTGGCGCAGGCGCTCGAGGAGGCAGGTGTACCCATCCTCGGCACCTCGCCCGACGCAATCGATCTCGCCGAGGACCGCGATCGCTTTAAGGCGCTCATCGACAAGCTGGGGCTCCTGCAGCCGGAGAGCGGCATCGCGCGCTCGCCGGCCGAGGCCCGTGCCGTCGCCGACGGGATCGGCTATCCGATCGTGATCCGGCCTTCCTACGTGCTCGGCGGGCGCGCCATGGAAATCGTCGCGGACGGCGGCGAGGTGGACCGCTATATCCAGCGCCTCTCCGCGACGCTCGACCGGCCGTCCGAACTCGTCGTCTCCGAGAGCCGGCCGCTGCTGATCGACCGTTACCTCACGGGTGCGATCGAGGTCGATGTCGACTGCCTGAGCGATGGCAAAGACACCTTTGTCGCCGGCATCATGGAACATATCGAGGAAGCGGGCGTTCACTCCGGTGACTCTGCCTGCTCGCTCCCGGTTCACTCTCTCGATAGCGCAATCGTCGTTCGCCTCGAGAAGCAGACCCGCGATCTGGCGCTTGCGCTGAATGTCGTGGGTCTGATGAACGTCCAGTACGCGATCAAAGATAAGCAGATCTACGTCATCGAGGTGAACCCCCGGGCGAGCCGTACGGTGCCGTTTGTCGCGAAGGCCGTGGGCATACCTGTTGCGGGGATCGCAGCGCGCGTCATGGGTGGCGCTCCGCTCAAGGGGTTTGGCCTCAAAACGCCCAAGCTCGACCACATCGCGGTCAAGGAAGCGGTATTCCCGTTCGCCCGCTTCCCGGGTGTGGATCCCGTTCTCGGACCCGAGATGCGCTCGACGGGTGAGGTGATGGGCATCGACACGGACTTCGGGCTCGCCTTCGCCAAGAGCCAGCTCGGTGCCGGGCAATCGCTTCCAGCGGGCGGCACGGTTTTCGTCTCCGTGCGCGAGGCGGACAAGGATGGCATCCTCGGTGCCATGCGGGATCTCGTCGACATGGGCTTTCGCATCCTCGCGACGCGGGGCACCAAGCGACACCTCGAGCAGCACGGCATTCCCTGCGAGCAAGTGAACAAGGTTCTCGAGGGGCGCCCGCACATTGTGGACGCCATGAAAAACAGCGACGTGCATTTGGTGTTCAATACAACCGATGGTGCAAAGGCATTGGCCGACTCCAAGGACATCCGGCGCACGGCCTTGCTCAACCGCATTCCCTATTGTACGACTCTCGCTGGAGCTATCGCAGTGACCGAGGCCATCAAGGCTCTTCGGCACGGTCACCTTAAAGTGGCGCCACTTCAGGCCTATATAAGCCGCACCGCCTGACGCCCTTGCCAAGGGGCTGCGGACGGGGGAAGCTGGCGTTTTCCCGTGGACTGTTGCGACTGATTCGGCGGTATCGGCACATCAGCCGAGCCGGTTGGGAGACTTGGATATGGCGATGGAAAAGGTTCCGATGACAATCGAGGGCTTTCAGAAGCTCGAGACGGAACTGCACCGCCTGAAAGCCGTGGAACGTCCACGGATTATCCAGGCTATCGCCGAAGCGCGCGCGCACGGTGACCTCAGCGAAAACGCGGAGTACCACGCGGCGAAGGAGGCCCAGGGTCTGAACGAGTCCAAGGTCGCGGACCTGGAGGACAAGCTTTCGCGCGCCGAGGTCATCGACACGACCAAGATGTCGGGCGACAAGATCAAGTTCGGCGCCACGGTCACCCTCATCGACGAGGACACCGACGAGAAGGTCAAATACAAGATCGTCGGTGAGACCGAGGCCGATGTGCGCGAGGGCAAGGTGTCGATCACCTCGCCGATTGCGCGTGCACTGATCGGCAAGGGCAAGGGCGACAACGCCGAGGTGACGACGCCCAAGGGCTCGAAGTCCTACGAGATCATCAAGATCGAGTGGAAGTAGCACCACTGATTGATCGGCGCGGATTGCTCCCGCAAGCTCTCTGATTATCTCGGCCGTCCATGCAAGGGCGGCCGATTTCATTTCGGCGCGGCCCATTGTGTGAGCAACGAAATCGGCTGTGCTGATCATTTTTCGGGGCGTGTGCGCTCCCCGGAAAATAAGCATGAGTAGCGATTTTCTCTTGGTCCCAGGCGCTTTTGTCCGCTAGACGTCCGATCGGCCTTTTGTTCAGGGCGGCCCGAACGGAAAGCGTCGTCTCGGGGCGTTCTGATTGTGCCTTTTGAAACTGGTTCCTTGGGAGGAATGAGGAAATGAAGCGACTTCTTGCGCTCACTGCTGGCGCCGCAATTGCACTTACGGCGGCGGTAGCTATCGCGCAGACCAAGCAGCTCTCGATCACTACGGGCGGCACGGGCGGCGTCTACTACCCGCTGGGTGGCGGCTTCGCGAGCATCATCGGCAAGAACATTCCGAACACGACGGCAGCCGCGGAAGTGACCGGCGGCTCGGTCGCCAACCTGCAGCTCATCGGCTCGGGCCGGGCCGACATCGCCTTCGCTCAGGTCGACGCGTCCTGGGATGCCATCAACGGAACGGACAAGTTCACGAGCGGCAAGCTGCCCATTCAGGCGCTCACCGTGATGTACCCCAACCACATGCATGTTGTGACCATCGACGGCACGGGCATCACCAAGATCGAGGACCTCAAGGGCAAGCGCGTGTCGACCGGCTCGCCCGGCAGCGCCACCGAGGTTTTCGCGTTCCGCGTCATCGAGGCAGCCGGCCTCGACAAGGACAAGGACATGAAGCGTGAGCGCCTCGGTGTTGCCGAGAGCGTCAACGCGATCAAGGACAAGAAGATCGACGCGTTCTTCTGGGTCGGCGGTCTGCCGACGGCGGCCGTCACCGATCTCGGTGCGACACCTGGCACCAAGATCCGCTTCATCGATATCGCGCAGAACGTCGATAAGATGGTCGCGAAGTACGGCGCCATCTACTCCGCGACCGTCATCCCCAAGGGCACCTACGGCGCCGGACATGACACAGACAACAAGAACGTCGCCGTGTGGAACATCATGGCCGTCAATGCGAGCATGCCGGTCGACCTCGCCTATCAGCTCACCAAGCTGATGCTCGAGAAGCGCGAGGAACTCGCCCTGACGCACAAGGAAGCGCTGAACATCAAGGCCGAGAACCAGACCAAGGCCAAGGCGGGCGTCCCCTTCCATCCGGGCGCGCTCAAGTACTTCGCCGAAAAAGGCATCAAGGTCGACTGAGCAGCGCTCTCGACAATTCACCAACCGCCGGAGCTCTGTCTCCGGCGGTTTTGCCTATTACCCGGCGCCCACCTGCGTCGGATCTCTACCGGGTAGGAACACAGTATGAGCCAGGAACTGGGGGGCGCGTCGTCCGCCGCGGCGCCACAGCCGGGCACGGCATCTGCGGAAATGAGTGAAGACGCCCGCAAGGCCGTCGAGAAGTTCATCGAGGAGGAAGAGGGCGCCTTCAATCGCGTCGGCGGTTGGATCGGCTACCTCATCTCCGGCATCGCCATCGCCTCGACTCTGTTCCATCTCTACGCTGCTTACGACATCGTGCCGACGCATATCCTGCGCCCAGGCCACGTCGGCATCGTTCTCGTCCTTGTGTTCCTGCTCTTTCCGATCGCCAGCCGCTACCGCGACCAGATTCGCTGGTGGGATTGGATCTTTGCTGCCGCCGGTGCTGGCACAGTCATCTATATTCTCGCTCAGGGTGCCGACTTCGGCGATTACGCAACGGCGCCGACGCCGGTCCAGGTCTGGGTCGGCGTGCTCTTCATCGCGCTCGTGCTCGAGGCGACGCGTCGGACGACCGGCGTCATCATGCCGATCGTTGCGATCGCATTCATGCTCTATGTGATCTACGGAAAATATCTTCCTGCACCGTGGACACACCGCGGCTACGACGTCGATCGCCTTGTGGCGCATCTCTACATGACGCTCGAAGGCATCTTCGGCTCGGCCGTCGACGTATCATCCAGCCTCATCATCCTGTTCACGATCTTCGGGGCTATCCTGCAGGCTTCCGGTGCCGGCAAATTCTTCATCGACTTCTCGTTCGCCGCCATGGGTGGACGGCGCAATTCGGCAGGCCGAGCAGTCGTGCTCTCGTCGTTCCTTATGGGCGGCCCATCGGGCTCGGGCGTTGCGACAACCGTGACCATCGGAACGGTGGCGCATCCCATGCTCGCCAAGGCCGGCTACGAGAAGAATGCGGCCGGCGGTCTGCTCGCGGCTGGCGGCCTCGGCGCGATCATCTCCCCGCCGGTGCTCGGCGCGGCGGCCTTCCTGATCGCTGAATACCTCAAGATCTCGTACATCGAGGTCATCTGGATGGCGATCATCCCGACGCTGCTCTACTACTTCGGCATCTACGTGATGGTCGAGCTCGATGCGAAGAAGTATGGCGCCGCCGGCCATGACTTGATGATCGAGAAGGGAACGCTTTGGAGGCTCACCAGGGGCTACTGGTTCCACTTCGGATCGCTCATCTCCATCGTCGTGTTCATGCTGATGGGCTTCTCGCCCGTGCTCGCCGTGTTCTGGGCGACCATGATGGCGATCGCCGTCAGCTTCTTCCGCTGGGATACCGCACTCTGGCCGCGCAAGCTCGCCAAGGCACTCCAGGAAGGAACGACCGGCGTCCTCAATGTCGCGCCGACGTGTGCCGCAGCAGGCATCATCGTCGGCAGCGTCACGCTCACCGGCCTTGCCCAGAAGTTCGCCGACATCATCATCACGTATGCCGGCGGCAGCCTCATCCTGACTGCGATCTATACGTCGCTGATCGTGTGGATCGTCGGTCTCGCCGTGCCGGTGACCGCGTCGTACATCTTGTGCGCGGTCATTGCTGCGCCGGCCCTGATCAAGCTCGGGGTGCCGGATTTCGCCGCTCACATGTTCATCTTCTACTACGCGGTGCTATCCGAGGTTTCGCCACCAACGGCACTATCGCCCTTCGCGGCCGCAGCCATTACCGGTGGCAATCCCTATAAGACGACCCTGCAGTCGTGGAAGTACACGATGCCGGCGTTCCTCGTGCCGTTCGTGTTCGTCCTCGATCCGCTCGGCATCGGCCTGCTGCTCAAGTTCCCGCCTGGCGCGACGTGGTTCGACATCCTGGAGATCACACTCCAGGTCGGTGCCGGCATCGCGCTGCTCGCCTTCGCCTTCCAGCGCTACTATCGCGTCCGCACGAATGGCGTGGAGACGGCACTGTTTACCGTTGCAGGCGTCCTGCTCGTGCTGCCGACGATCGTTGCGGCTATCCTGAAGCCGATCATCGGTGTCGACATCTCCGGTTACATGCCGCTCTTCCCGCAGTTCGGCGTGCATGTCGGATACAATGTCGTGTTTGCGGCCCTGCTCTTCGTGGCCGCGCACACCATGCAGCGAGCGCGAGCGGTGGCACATGCCACAGGCTGATTTGCGATAAGAGGCCGGCGGGGCTGGGCGTGAGGCGCCCAGCCCCGCCAGACCTCAGCCTCTCCAGAACTCGGGCCGGAAGAGCACGAGCACTGTGAAGAGCTCGAGGCGGCCGAGCAACATGGCGAACGAGAGCACCCATTTCGCACCGGTCGGCAGGTCGGCATAGGTGCCGGACGGACCGATGATCGAACCGAGGCCCGGGCCGACGTTCGAGACCGCCGACGCGGCGCCCGACAGCGCCGTGATCAGATCCAGCCCCATGGCACAGAGCACGACGGTGAATACTCCGATCGTTGCCATGTAGACGGCGAAGAATGCGACGACCGAGAACGGTACGTCCTCCGGAAGACGCCGGCCATTGTACGTCAGCGGAACGACGCGGTTCGGGCTGATGAGGTGCTGAAGATGGCTGCGCGTCAGAAGCGAGGCGACCTGCACGCGGTAGATCTTGATGCCGCCCGATGTCGATCCCGAGCAGCCGCCGATGAACAGCAGCAGAAAGAACACGCCGACCGCGAACGGTCCCCACGCGGCGAAGTCTCCGACCGTAAAGCCTGTCGTGGTGATGACGGACACGACGTTGAATGTCGCGAGATGGAGGGCGTCAGTAAAGCCCAGGCCACGCGCGAAAGTCAGCCACGCTGTCATCACCGCCGAGGCGGTGAGCAGCAGCAGCAGGAAGGCACGCACCTGGACATCGCGCCAGAGAGCTTTCGTGTCGCCACGCATGGCCTTGATGTACAGGACGAACGGCAGCGCCCCGCAGATCATGAAGAAGATCGCGGCCCAATGCAGCGCCGGTGATTTGAAGTAGCCGAAACTATGATCGTGCGTCGAAAGCCCGCCAGTCGATACTGTCGCCAACGAATGACAGATCGCGTCGAACGGCGTCATGCCCAGGAGCATGAAGACAATGGTGCAGGCGAGCAGGAACGCAATGTAGACGCCACAGATGGCCGCAACGAGCTGACTCGCTCGCGGAACGATCTTCTCGGATCGATCCGAGCTCTCGGCTTGGAAGAGCTGCATGCCGCCGATGCGCAGGAACGGCAGGATGAGAATGGCCACGACGATGATGCCGAGGCCGCCGATGCCTTGCAGCAGCGCGCGCCAGAGAAGGATGCCGCGGGGCTGGCTGTCCAGGCCTGTTATTACGGTGGCGCCCGTCGTCGTCAGCGCAGACACCGACTCGAAGAAGGCATCAGCGAGCGGCAAGCCGAGGCCGACAAAGGGGATCGCGGCGAAGACGCAGACCAATGCCCAGCAGAGCGTGGTGAGCAGGAATGCCTCGCGCAGGCCGGTCCTTACCGGACGCCGGTCATACGCAAATAGCACCATGAGCACGCCGACGAAGAGCGTGACCAGGGCGGATACGGCAAAGGTTCGCCAACTCGAATGGCTGTCCGCGTAGTCGACGGCCATCGGCATCAGCATTGCCACGGCCATCAGGCAGGCCATGAGGCCAAGTGCCAGGAGGATGGGGCGGAACTGGATCAACCGGGTCCCCGTCGACGGACGACGTCAGGGCCGCGCATTAAAGTTACTTTTTGCGGCCCTTGGCAGGTCTGTTGGTTTTGCACGGTCGGCTGTTCACGTGGCAAGAGAACTCGGAAGTCGTCGTCCTATTGCAATTAACAGTCTTGCTCACGGACTCGCTGTAGCGGCCCCAGGGCGGACCATACTCCCAGATCGTGAAGGACTCCCAGCTGCGGATGGCTACCCTCTCGGCCTCTTGCTTCGTCTTGCCGGTGCCAGAGCCATCGTGCGTATGAGAGGCCATGCAGGTTTTGCCGCGCCCGACCTGGACCCAGGAATGGATCGAGGCGAGGCCCGTTTCCTGCGCCTGCACCAATGCAGGAGTAAGCCCAAGACCGATCAGCAGGGCCGCTCCGGCGGCCACTAGGCACAAGCGCTTCATGGTAGTTTCCCAGCCCGTTTGGGAGCGGTCCGCCAAGGACTTAATGCGTGCGGACTCACTCAGCCTTTCCGCCGAGAACATGCCTGATTTGGTTGTGCGCCCGCTATGGCCCGAATGTTACAGTGGATTGCATTCGGCGCTTAATCTCTACCGGATTGGTCGACAATAAGTTTCTCGAGGGCGGCGCGGATGCTCGCGGGGATCGGCACCGGCTTGTTGGTCGCCCGCTCGACGAATACGTGGACCAGATGGCCCTCGACGCGGGCCAAATCCTCGCCCTCGCCGAACAGACCGACCTCGTAGCGCACCGACGACGAACCGAGCCTGCCGACCCGGAGACCGGCATCGATGGCCTCCGGATAGGCGAAGGAACGATGGAAGCGGCACATGGTCTCGGCCATGATGCCGACGATCGGCGCATTATGGAAATCGAGGCCGCCGGGATCGATCAGATAGCGGTTCACGACCGTATCGAAATACGAGTAGTAGACCACGTTGTTCACGTGGCCATACACGTCGTTGTCCATCCATCGCGTCTGGACGGGCATGAACTGGGCGTACTGGCCGCGACGGCCAGGCTCGGGGCGCCCCTCGGGTCGTGCCGTGCTCATGCTCGTGCCTATTTCTTGCCAGCGCCGGGCTTGATCGCGATTGCCATGATCTCGACGAGGCAGCCCGGCGTCGCCATGCGGGCTTCGACACAGGCACGCGCAGGGAGATTGGCCGGATCGACCCACTCGTTCCAGACGACGTTCATGGCATCCCGGAAGCGGATGTCAGAGAGCCAGATCACGACATGGAGGATGTGCGACTTGTCGCTGCCGCACATGGCGAGCCAGCGGTCGAGATCACCGAGCGCTTGCCGCGTCTGACCGCCGACGTCGAGGTTTTCGTCGTCGGCGATGCAGCCGGCTGTGATGATCATGTCCCCCGCCTCGACCACATTGGCGAGGAGGGGTTCCAATTCGCGGCGGACGATCATCGGATTACTTCGTCGCGATGACGCCGATTTCGACGAGGAGCTTCGGATCCGCGAGGCGCGCTTCGATGCATGCGCGGCCGGGCAGGTTCTTGCCGCCGGTCCACTCGTTCCAGACGACGTTCATGGCGTCGCGATTGCGGATGTCGGTGACCCAGATGGTCGCCGAGACGACCTTCGACTTGTCGGAGCCGGCGAGCGCGAGGATGCGATCGATCTCGGCGAGGATTTCCTTCGTCTGACCGCCAACGTCCTTGTTGCGATCGTTCGCCGTGATGCCGGCGGTGAAGACGAACCCGTTCGCCTCGACGGCCTTGGAAAGAATGCCGGCGGACTCGTGTCTGATAAGGGCCATGGTGACGCGCTTCCTCACGCTGAATGTTGATGATGGCGGGACTTACTTAGCACGGGGGGCGGCTTGTGCCAGCCCTAGTTCCGGCCTGAGTGCGCGCCAGCCTTAGAACACGTTCGTGCTTTGAAGCGAGCCGATCATCAGCACGAGACCGAGCCCGAAGACGAGGCCGGCGCCGCCGATACCGGCTGCCGTGCGCACGCGCGCGCCCCAAACGCTCTCCGCGCCGCCGCCGAGCCGCATGGCGAGCTCGCGTGAGCCGACCGCGAGCGCCGCCAGCGCCGAGACGGTGATCGCGGTGCCGATCGCCATGGCGAATGTCGCAAAAACGCCCGCCCACATGAGCCCCTGGCTGATCGCGAACACCAGGACAAGGATCGCTCCCGTGCAGGGACGGATGCCGACGGCAAGCGCGATTGCAATGGCCTGCCGCCACGACCACGGCCCCTGAAGCTGGCTCGGATCGGGCATGTGGGCGTGATTGCAGCAGCTGCCGTCCGCCGCGTGCTCGTGCTGGCTGTGCGCGTGACCGTGATCATGCCCGTGATGATGCCCATGGTGGTGGCCATGGTCATGCCCGCGGTGGAGATGGTGCCCATCGTGGTGGTGATGAGCGTGCGCGTGGGCGTGGCCATGATCGTGCGCGTGACCATGGTTGTGAGGGTGACCATGATCGTGATGGGCTGCCGCGGGCTTCGGCCACGCCGCCTTGAGCTGCGTGTAGAGCAGCCAGGCGCCAACCAATGCGACGAAGCCCCAGCTCAATGTCTCTAGCCAGGCCTCCGTCGATTTCATGGTCATGCCGGTCGCGCTCAGCACGAGTACCAGAATGCCGACGACCACGAGTGCCGAGAGCCCCTGAAAGGCCGCTGCGAGAAAAGACAGTGCGATGCCGCGCCGGACGGTTTGCTCGTTGGCGAGGACGTAAGACGAGATGACCGCCTTACCATGTCCCGGTCCCGCAGCATGGAGCACGCCATAGGCGAAGCTCAGGCCGGCGAGGAGCAGCGTCGCGTACCATGGATCGCCAGTTCGGATGTCGCGCACGGCCGCGGCCAGCCGGCGGTTGATCTCCGACTGCTTGGTCATGATCCAGGCATAGGCGCGGGCGGCGATGCCCGAGGGCGGCTCGGCGGCTTTTGCCGGCGGGAGGAAGCTTTTCGGTGCTGCCGGCGGCGGGCTCGCAGACTGAGCCAGTGCGGCTGTGCCCGGCGCGAGCACGACGGTGATCGCGAGGGCGCAGATCAGCAAGCGCCAACTCGCGGAGAATTGCCTGAGGAGAGCTGCAATCATGAAGGTGGTCCGCAGGAGATCGTGGCGGGCCTGACAAAGCCGAAGCCGATCGATTGGCCGCCGAATTGCTGGGCGAAGGCATCCCCGAGCCTGCTCGCGTCGGCAGCAGGATTGGGCTCTTGGGCCGACTTGGCGACATCCTCGGCGGTCGGCGGCGGCATTGTCTCCTTCACTTCACCAATCGCGATCCGGCAGCCTTGCGGCGCACCCTGGCCAAGCACGACGGGATCCTTCTCAGCCGGCTGGAAGGCGATGAAGAAGCTCGGGTCGGCGACCGTAAAAGTAAAACCGGGAGCCTCAGCCAGCACCGGCTGGGCGAGCGGCAGCGTGAAATGGAGGCTCAGCACTTTCGGCGGCTCGGGCGGTGTGGTCGCCGCCGTCTTGGTCCCACCGGACGAGCTGCCGAAGATCCAGCTCCAAATGCGGGCGAACATGCCTTTCGGCTCCTCCGCCGGCTTGGCGATCTCGACACCCGTGCCCTCGAAGGCCGCATCGCCGGTCTTCATCGTGACTTCGGCGGAGCCCTCGGGCGCCTCCGCGTGCTCGAGCCAGAAATCCTTCGGCGCGTCGAACTTGAGCTTCTCGGTCGCGAGCTTGGCGGTGGTGAAGAACTCGAACTCCTTAAGGCCGTCCATGTTCACCTTGGCCAGCTCGGCGAGCTCGCTGCGGTCGTAGGTGCCGTCATTGTTCGTATCGAGGCCCTGGATGGCCATGGAAGTATAGAAGTCGTCGAACGACCATTTCTGGCGGAGGCCGACGATCGTGCCATTCTCGTAGAGCACGGTTGTTTCGGTCGTCACCCAGACATGAGGGTGCGCGAACGCTGTGCCAGTCCCAATCAAGGTCGCGGCACCCACAAGTGCGGCAGCGCCCAGGCGCGTCCGTGCGGCTCGCATGTGGACCATCAGATCTCCCAGCTCTTCGACAAGAGCGACGTGCGGCGTCGGTTCCTACCGGGACGCCAGGATAGCCGCTTCGCGGCCTCGTGCAAAATGCGTGCTGCACCCGCCTCTTAGGGGCGCACTGCCACCGGCGCCACCCGCGGGGCGGCCCACTCCTATGGAGAATTCCGTCGAGATTGTGGTCGCCGCACTAGAGGTCAGGCGGCGGAGCCTGCCGCAGGGCTATCAGGAACGGTGTCCAGGGCGCCGTCCGGCTGGCGCCGCGGGGGGCTTCCGCACCAGTTGCTGAGGACCAGCTCCAGATCTTCGGGCTCGAAGGGCTTGGCGAGATAGTCGTCCATGCCGCCGTCGAGGCAGCGCTGCCGGTCCTCGCTGAAGGCATTCGCAGTGAGCGCCACGATCGGGGGGCGGCGCAGGCCCGCCTCATCGAACATGTCCTTGATCATGCGAGTCGCTTCCAGGCCGTCGACTTCCGGCATCAGCATGTCCATGAACACGAGGTCGAAGCGTGCCGCCGCACCGCTGTCGAGCGTCGCGCGCAGGGCCTCGACCGCCTTCCGTCCGTTGGTCGCGCGCTCGACGCTGCAGCCCGAGCGCTCGATCATGCGCGTCGCGAGCAAAGCATTGATGTCGTTGTCCTCGGCGAGAAGGACGCGGATTCCGCTGTGGCCTGGTGAGGCATCTCCGGCGGCATGGGCGTCATTGGCAAGCTCGACCGAGGCGGGCCGCTGCGGGCCTCCGCGCGAGATCACCTGCGTCACTATCGAGGAGGGCCGCACGGGCCGCACGAGATAGGCGTCGAAGCCGCTGGCCTTGAAGGCGGGAAGCGATGGCCGGCTTGCCGGCTCGATCAGGACCACGCCGCGCACGGCGCCCTTGTCGCCCCGGCGCATGGTCTCGAGGAGATGCCGCGTTGCCTCGACGCCGCTCTCGCCGCCGACGAGCAGCGTGCTGAAGGGCCGACTCGGTGCCCGCGGGCCACGCAGCAGCCGGTGGGCATCGGCAACATTGCTCTCCATGGCATCGAAGCCGAGCGAGCGCAGGATCTCGGCGACGATGCGCCGCTCGACCGGACCATCAAGCGCGACGAGGATGAGCTGCGGCTCTCCCGTGCGCTGGGGAACGTCGAGTACCGGACGGCTCCGCGACATGGTGCCGACGGGAAGTCTCAACGTAAATGTCGAGCCGATCCCGATGGCGCTCGTCACCGTGATGTCGCCGCCCATGCCTCGCGCGAGGCGGCGTGAGATCGCGAGTCCGAGGCCGGTACCCCCGCGCTGGCGCCGCACGGTCTCGTCGGTCTGCTCGAATTCGCTGAAGAGCGTCGGCAGCGTGCTCTCGGAAATGCCAATGCCGGTGTCCGTCACCCGGATGCAGAGCCGCACCGATGAACCAGACGGCTCGAGCTCGCCGTCGACCCTCACGGCAATGCCGCCGCGATCGGTGAACTTGATGGCGTTGCCGATGAGATTGAGCAGAATTTGCCGCAGGCGCATCGCATCGCCGACGACGAGCTTAGGCAGCGAGGGCTCGATCCACCAGGCGAGATCAAGCTTCTTCTCGCTGGCTTTGGGCTGCAGAAGCTCGACCGCGGACTCGACGCAGATATCGAGCTCGAAGGGATCTGCCGCGATCTCGAGTTTTCCGGCTTCGATACGGGAGAAGTCGAGAATTTCGTCGATGAGCGCGAGAAGCGTGCGTGCCGATTCCTCGATGGCGTGCGTATAGGTCCGCTGCTCGGCGTCGAGTGCCGTCTCGGTAAGCAGTGCCGACATGCCGAGGATGCCGTTCATCGGCGTGCGAATCTCGTGGCTCATGGTCGCGAGGAAGCGCGACTTCGCGCGGTTCGCGGATTCGGCGGCATCGCGGGCCGTCGCCAGCTCCTGCTCGATGCGGCGCTGTTCCGTGATGTCGCGGCCAACGCGCTGGATCTCAGTGCCAAGGCCGTCGATGGTCGATGCCATCTGCTGCTCGAAAGCGAACCACCTCGGGCCGAGGGGCGTCTGCAGTCGGAGTTCGACGGGGGCCGTTGGCGGGATCGCGGCCGTTGGCCAGTCACCAGCGCCAACGACGGCAGGCGCGAAGGGCGTGCCAAGCACATCATGGGCTTCGACGCCAAACGTCCGGCAGAACGAGCGGTTCACGAACGTGAGCCGGCCATCCATGTCCGTGCGGCTGATGACATGGCTCTGGCGGTCGAGGAGATCGCGATAGCGCGCCTCGTTGTCGCGCAGCGCCCATTCCAAGTCCTTGAGCTGCTCGAGGCCAGGATGAGCGATCGCGTCGAGATCCGAATCCTGCCGCCGGCGGCGCCTTCGGTCACGCAGCGCGCGCGTCGAAATGCGTTCGGCGACGCCTGGGCGTTGCAGCAGGCGCGCGAGACGGCGCAGCACGACCGAGCCATCGCGCGCGGTGCCGGGTGTAGGCCCTTCATTGGACCTGCTGCGGCGACGCCTGTCGCCTGGCACGCCTTCGGCCCCGGACGATGGCACTGCCTCGTCGCTATTATCGTTGCGGTCGGGCACCGGACGCATACTCCGCGGAAGACCCTGCTGTTGAACGCCATCCAAGCACACGCCCCTTGCTGATTGATTACGCTCTTGGGCTAGAGTGAACGGCGCGTTAAGAAGCGTCCGAAGGGATTGAACGCCCGGAGGTCGGCCGCGCCGAACCGCTTGCAAAAGCAACCGCCGAGAGGAGACGCAGATGGGGCCGCTGAAGGGTGTCCGTATCATCGAGATGGCCGGCATCGGGCCTGCCCCGTTCTGCGGCATGATGCTGTCGGACATGGGCGCCGAAGTCATCCGCGTCGACCGCTCGGACGGTGCCGATCTGGGTCTGCCGGGCCGCGAGCCCCGCTTCGAGGTACTCCATCGCGGGCGCCAGTCGGTCGCGGTGGATGTGAAGACGGAGGCTGGGCGCGATATCGTTCGCCGGCTCGTGAAGGACGCTGATGCCCTGATCGAAGGTTTCCGCCCGGGTGTCATGGAGCGGCTTGGTCTCGGACCGGAGGTGCTGTGGGAGGTCAATCCGAAGCTCGTGTTCGGGCGCATGACCGGATTTGGCCAGGACGGCCCGATGGCTCCGCGTGCTGGCCATGACATCAACTACATCGCTCTGTCTGGCGCCCTTCACGCCATCGGCCAGAAGGATGGCCCGCCCATCCCGCCGCTGAACCTCGTCGGCGACTTCGGTGGCGGCGGGATGCTGCTCGCGTTCGGCGTGCTCTGCGGCATCCTCGAGGCGCGGACCTCGGGCAAAGGTCAGGTCGTGGATGCGGCCATGGTCGATGGCGCCTCGCTGCTCATGGCGGGCATCTACGGCTTCCTCGGCAGCGGCATGTGGAAGGACGAGCGCGGCGAGAACATCCTCGATACCGGCGCGCCCTGGTACGGCGTCTACGAGACGAAGGACGGCAAGTGGGTCTCGATCGGCTCGATCGAGAAGCGCTTCTATGCCGATCTTCTCGAGCGCCTCGGGATTGCTGGTGAGAATTTGCCGAAGCAGCACGATCGCACCGGCTGGCCGACTCTCGCCAAGCGTTACGCCGAGGTTTTCAAGACTCGCACGCGCGACGAGTGGTCGGCCATTTTCGCCGACAGCGATGCCTGCTTCGCACCTGTGCTCGCCATGAAGGAAGTTGGGGCCCATCCGCACAATGTGGCGCGCGCGACCTTCGTCGAGCGTGATGGCGTCGTGCAGCCGGCACCGGGCCCGCGCTTCAGCCGTACGCCGCCCGAGATCGCCGGGCCATCGAAGGCTGGCGGCACCGACAGCGAAGCCGTGTTGAAGGCTGCCGGGTATTCGCCATCCGAGATCGCGGCATTCATCGAGCGCGGTGTCGTCAGCAAGCCGCGCTGAAGCATAGGACAGGGAACACCCGCATGGATTTCTCCTTCACCGAGGAGCAGCAGGGTATCCGCGACGCGATCCTCAAGATCTGCGCGCGGCTCGGCGACAGCTACTGGCTGGAGAAGGACCGTCACGGCGGCTTCCCCATCGAGCTGCATCAGGCGCTGGCGGCTGATGGCTGGCTCGGCATTGCCATGCCCGAAGCATATGGCGGCGCGGGCCTCGGCATCACCGAAGCCGCAATCATGATGCAGGCGATTGCGGAATCAGGTGCCGGCATGCAGGGTGCCTCCGCGATCCACATGAACATCTTCGGCCTGAACCCGGTCGTCGTGTTCGGCACCGAGGAGCAGAAGCAACGCCACCTGCCGCCGCTCATCGCCGGCAAGGAGAAGAGCTGCTTCGCCGTCACCGAGCCGAACGTCGGCCTCGACACGACGCGCCTCAAGACGCGCGCCATTCGCGACGGCAACTCAGGCTACAAGGTCCACGGCGCAAAGATCTGGATATCGACGGCGCAGGTTGCCGAGAAGATCCTGCTGCTCGCGCGCACGACCCCGCTCGAGGACGTGAAGAAGCCGACCGAAGGTCTCTCGCTCTTCTATACGACCATCGACCGCAAGACCGTCGAGGTGCGCGAGATCGAGAAGATGGGCCGCAAGGCCGTCGACTCCAACCAGGTCTTCTTCGACGGCTTTCATATCCCGATCGAGGATCGCATCGGCGAGGAAGGCAAGGGCTTCCAGTACATCTTGCACGGCATGAACCCGGAGCGCATCCTGATCGCGTCGGAGGCTGTCGGTCTCGGTCGCGTGGCCATCGAGCGCGCGACCCAGTACGCCAAGGACCGCGTCGTGTTCGGCCGTCCCATCGGCCAGAACCAGGCCATCCAGCATCCGCTCGCGCGCTGCTGGATGAATCTCGAAGCCGCAAACCTCATGGTCTTCAAGGCGGCATCGCTCTACGACCGCGGCTTGCCGTGCGGCGTTGAATCGAATGCTGCGAAGTATCTTGCCGGAGAAGCGGGTTTCGAAGCCTGCGAGACCGCGATCATGACCCACGGCGGCATGGGCTACGCGAAGGAGTTCCACGTCGAGCGCTACCTGCGCGAGATCCTCATTGCGCGCATTGCACCCGTCTCGCGCGAACTCATTCTCTCGCACGTCGCCGAACGGCAGCTGGGATTGCCTAAGTCTTATTGATAAGTGCCGCGGGCTGTTGGGAAGGGGTGCTTCGCGCCTCGGCGCCGTGCCATGCCCGCGGCCGCCACGCGGAGAGCGATCACCTGTGGCAACCTACTTCCCCTTCTCCCCATTCCCTTCAATGGGAGGGGGAGTAACGCTCAATTCTCGTCGTGATTGGTGACTGCAACGCGGTCGGGATCGTTCTGGGCGCGGCGTTCGAAGCTCAGGAAATCGTAATAGCCGCAGCGGCCCGGTCCTGGATATGAGCGGCACGTCGAAGGGCGCGCCTTGTAGATCGTGCAGCGGCGCTCCTCGGTGTCGAAGAAGCGGCAGATCTTGCCGAAGTGCGGATCGGCCTTGCGTCTCATGAGGTACTTATGGCCATGCGCGCGCTTGGTGAAGCGCTTCACGGCAGTGTCGAAGGAGATCTCGTGATAGCGCGCGAGCCGCTCGACATCCCGCTTGTTGATGGGGATCACCGGGTAGGAGCAGCAGAATCCGGGACACTTCGAGCAGTTGTACACGTGGTGAGCGTCCTCGTCGCCTGAAGGAGTTGGGCTGCATTACAGCTCGGATGCGCGACGTGCAAGCGCAACCCTCGAGGTGATCTTGCGCCCGATCTGTTGAGGCGCCAAGCGCATAGCGCGGTGGCCTCCGTCCATATGTCGGATTGACGGCGGGGATCGCCGGGTCTAGGTGCTTTCCCGCGCGCCTCGGCCGGCTGCCGGCTGGGGCGCGCTTTATCATCTGAGGCGCGTTTTTGAGGCCTTTGGTCTGATGAACAGTGAAGTGCCAATCGTCGAGACGCGGCCTACCGTGCGCGAGGACCTGCCGGCAATCGTCGCCCTGCAGGCGCTCGCCTTCAGTCCCGGCCGCTTCACGCGCGCAGCCTACCGCGTGCGCGAGGGGACGCCAGATCTGTCGCCTTATTGCCGCGTCGCGCTTGTCGGTGGACGTCTCATTGCGGCTGTCCGCATGACGCCGATAACGATTGGCGACCGTTCGGGGGCACTACTGCTCGGCCCGCTCGCGGTAGACCCTGAGTTGGCAGGTCGGGGATATGCGCGCCGGCTCGTCGCCGAGGTTCTCGACGCCGCGCGTGCCGGCGGTGAGGCTCTCGTCCTGCTCGTTGGTGACATGGCTTATTACGGGCGCCTCGGCTTCGCGCGGGTGCCACCAGGGCAGATCAGGCTGCCCGGACCGGTCGATCCGACGCGTCTGCTGGCTGTCGAGATCGAAGCCGGAGCGCTCGAAAAGTTCCGCGGCATGGTTGCCGCACGCTCATAGCGGCCATTCCGAGGGCGGCCAGGATGCACCGCCTTTCCTATTGCGGCAGCCGCCGGATCGGTGGTGAAAAGATAGATCATGCTGAAGAAATTCACTGGGAGGGCTTCACAGTGAGCCGCTACGCGAAGGTTTATGCCGACTGGAAACGCTGCCCGGCGAAATTCTGGGGGGATGCGGCGGAAGAGATCGACTGGGTCAAGCCCGCAACCAAGGTTTTCGATCCCCATCTCGGCGAATACGGGCGCTGGTTCGTCGGCGCAGAGTGCAACACCGCCTACAATTGCCTCGATCGTCACGTCGCCGCCGGCCGCGGCAAGCAGAAGGCGCTCATCTACGACAGCCCGGTCACCAAGACCGTCAAGGCCTACACCTATGCCGAGCTGACCGACGAGGTCGCGACGCTCGGCGCTGTCCTCCAGGATCTCGGCGTCCAGAAGGGCGACCGCGTCATCGTCTACATGCCGATGATCCCGGAAGCGGCGATTGCGATGCTCGCCTGCGCCCGCATCGGCGCCATTCATTCCGTCGTCTTTGGAGGCTTTGCTGCGAACGAACTCGCAACGCGCTTCGACGATTGCCAGCCGGTGGCGGTACTGACGGCGAGCTGTGGCATCGAGACGGCGCGCGTCATTCCATACAAGCCGCTCCTCGACAAGGCGATCGAGCTTGCCAAGCACAAGCCCAAGAACTGCGTAATCTTTCAACGGCCCATGGAGAAGGCGTCGCTCATCGAGGGCCGCGATCATGATTGGGCGACACTCGTCGCCGACGCGAAGAACAAGGGGCGCAAGGCCGACTGCGTGACCGTCGCCGCGACCGATCCGCTCTACATCCTCTACACCTCGGGCACGACCGGTTCGCCCAAAGGTGTCATCCGCGACAACGGCGGTCACATGGTCGCGCTCAAGTGGACCATGCAAAACCACTATGGGATCGCCCCAGGCGAGGTCTTCTGGACGGCTTCGGATGTCGGCTGGGTGGTGGGCCACAGCTATATCGTCTACGCGCCGCTGCTGCATGGCGCGACCACCATTCTTTATGAGGGCAAGCCCGTCGGCACACCCGATGCCGGCGCTTTCTGGCGCGTCATCTCCGAGCACAAGGTCTCGGCGATGTTCACCGCGCCGACCGCCTTCCGCGCGGTCAAGCGCGACGATCCGAACGGCGAGTTCATCAAGAAGTATGATCTCAGCAAATTCCGCACGCTCTTCCTTGCTGGCGAGCGCGCAGACCCTGAAACCATCAAGTGGGCCGAGCAGCATCTGAAGGTGCCGGTGCTCGATCATTGGTGGCAGACGGAGACGGGCTGGCCGATCGCCGGCAACCCCGTCGGTCTCGGCACCCTGCCGGTCAAGTACGGCTCACCGACCGTGCCCATGCCGGGCTATGACCTCCAGGTGCTCGACCCTGAAGGCAACGAGGTCCGGCGCGGTGAAAGCGGCACGCTCGCGGTCCGCCTGCCGCTGCCGCCGAGCTGCTTGCCGACGCTGTGGAACAACGACGAGCGCTTCCGCAAGAGCTACCTCTCGGACTTCAAGGGCTACTACACGACGTCCGATGCCGGCTACATCGACAAGGACGGCTACGTCTTCGTGATGGCGCGCACGGACGATGTGATCAACGTCGCTGGACATCGCCTCTCGACGGGGCAGATGGAGGAGGTCGTCGCCAAGCACAAGGATGTCGGCGAGTGCGCGGTGATCGGCGTTGCCGACGAGCTCAAGGGGCAGATCCCGGTCGGCTTCATCGTGCTCAACGCTGGCGTGAAGCGTGACACGAAGGAAATCGAGGCCGAGGTTGTAAAACTTGTGCGCGACGAGATCGGCCCTGTCGCCGCATTCAAGCAGGTGATGACCGTCCAGCGCCTACCGAAGACGCGCTCGGGTAAGATCCTGCGCGGCACGATGCGGGCGATCGCGGACGGCGAGGCCTGGAAGATGCCCGCCACGATCGACGACCCTGTAATCTTGGACGAAATCACCGGCGTGATGGATACCCGGGGCATGATTGGCAAGGGGAGCTGAGGCCGCCAGCAGAGCACTGCCTTGCCTCTGCGGGCGACATAATTTCGGCCCTTTGCCAATAGTCAGCGCACCGTTTGCGCAACTCTGTTTCCCTTTCGGCAATATTCCCCCGGAGAGGCAGGGGGACTATGACACTGGCGGGGCAGGCGCGCTGGCCAAAAGAAGGGGTTGCTCGAGCATGGGTACAAGCGGACCTGGAGCCATTGTGGCCTGCTGGGAACAGCTTCACGAGGCCATGCTTGAGCTCGCTACGGGGGGCGCGACGCCGCGCCAGCGACTTCTCGCCATTGCTGAGCGTCAGATCCTCGCCGTGGCAGATCTCGGTAGCCAGATCCATGACTTGGAGCTGAGGGAATGGATCGCACGTCTCGCGCGCCGGTTGCAGGGCTCATACAATGAGCCGACGCGCTCGGCCGTCTTCGCGACGATCAACGCGATGTCGGACGAGGATGTCGACGCCGTCCTGCTCGATATCGTGGCGATCTATGACGAGGTCACGCGCGCCGAATTGATCGAGCGGATGCGGGCCGTGGCGGCCTGAGCCGTCATCCTCACTCTTCCTCGGACTGTGCCGCCTTCGTGAAGGCTGCGACGTAATCCATCAGTGCGTCCGAGGCTGCCGCGGCCGCATCGGGATCACCTGCAGCAACAGCGCGGGCCTGGGCCGCATGAAGACGCGCGCAAAGCGGCAGGTCAGCTGCGTCGCGGTGATGCTGATACCAGTAGCGCCGCGACAGTCCGGCGAGGAGCTGCATGGTGCGCACGGCGAATGTGTTGTGCGCGGCGTCCAGCATGAGAAGGTTCATCTCGCGGTCGAGGCGCAGGAAATCGAGCGCATCGTTGGCACGGCCGGCGCGATCCAAGCCATCCGCGATGGCGGCGAAGGAAGTGCGCTGTTCTTCTGTCGCGCGATCGGCGGCATTGCGGCTGATCAGGCGCTCGAGCTCACGGCGCACCTCCACGACCAGAAGCTGCTCGCGAATGTCGATCGGCGTGACCTGCACCCCTCGGCGCGGCAGGATGGTTACCAGTCCCTCGCGGGCAAGGCGCTGGAGTGCTTCCCGGATTGGCGTGCGGCCGAGGCCGACGGTCTCGGCCAGAACCTGCTCGGACAGGAACTCGCCGGGCGCCAATAGGAGCGTGGCGATCATCTCCTCGAGGCGCGAATAGGCAAGATCGGTCAGCGTCGTCGTCTTGACGATCGGGTCGGCGATAAGATTTCGAGCGGTCTGGGGCACTGGTTGCCTCGGGCGGCGTTTTGGTCTCTCTATTCAAAGACCTGACCGGAGTCACGAGAGAAAACTGCCTCCTTTTCCATCAGGCCTGGGGCTTGCCTAGCAGGTAACGCGGCCGTTTCAGGGCTTAGGGCCTTGCCAAATGCTGCTCCTGCGGCTAAACAGCCGCCATCTCACACGCACACCTTCCGCGCCGCGCCCGACCAAAAGCCCGGGCCGACGCTCCGGTGGGCTTTTTGCCGATGGGAATACCATCGGCGAGAGCCTTCTCAGGTGGGCGGAGGATCAACCGGAAAATAGGAAGCCCCTACGCATGGCCCTGCCTGCATTCAATATGCGTCAGCTCCTCGAAGCTGGCGTGCACTTCGGACACCAGAGCCACCGCTGGAACCCGAAAATGGCGCCCTTCATCTTCGGCGCCCGCAACAACATCCACATCGTCGACCTCGCCCAGACCGTGCCGCTGTTCCATCAGGCGCTCGTTGCGGTGAGCGATGTCGTCGCCAAGGGCGGCCGCGTGCTCTTCGTTGGCACCAAGCGGCAGGCCGGCGAGGCCATTGCCGACGCTGCCAAGCGCTCGGCGCAGTACTACATCAACCACCGTTGGCTCGGCGGCACGCTGACCAACTGGAAAACCATCTCGCAGTCGATCCGGCGCCTTCGCCAGCTCGACGACATGCTCTCGGGCGAGACGCAGGGCCGCACCAAGAAGGAGCTGCTCAACCTCACGCGCGAGCGCGACAAGCTCAACCAGGGCCTCGGCGGCATCCGCGACATGGGCGGCCTTCCCGACCTTCTGTTCGTGATCGACACGAACAAGGAGGACATCGCGATCAAGGAAGCGCGCAAGCTCAAGATCCCGATTGTCGCCGTGGTCGACACCAACTGCGATCCTGACGGCATCGACTTCCCGATCCCCGGGAATGACGACGCCGGACGCGCGATCACGCTCTACTGCGACCTCATCTCGCGCGCCGCGATCGACGGTCTCAGCCGGAGCCAGAGCTCCGCGGGCGTCGACATTGGTGCGTCCGAAGCACCGCCCGAGGAGGAACTGCCCGAGGTTCCGGCCTTCGTCGGCATCGATGCACCGCGCGGCGAGGCGGACGACCTCAAGCGCATCAGTGGGATCAGCCCGAAGCTCGAGCAGAGCCTCAACGATCTCGGCGTGTATCACTTCTGGCAGCTCTCGGACCTCGACGCGAACGGCATTGCGGCGCTCGATGGCGCACTCAAGCTGAATGGCCGGGTCACGCGCGACAACTGGGTCGCGCAGGCCAAGAAGTTTGTCGACCAGGCGGCGGCCTAAGCTTCCGCGGCTTCGGCCCCCATCGTCGTCAGATGATGGAATGACTATATATGCAACAGATTGCACGCCGCCCTTGAGCGGCGTGCGCGTTTTATGCAGCAGCACGGGCTTTTTGCCCGCGCTGCCCGAACCTAGACAGGACAGCCAATGGCAAACGTGACCGCCAGCATGGTCAAGGAGCTGCGCGACAAGACCGGCGCAGGGATGATGGACTGCAAGACGGCGCTGACCGAAACCGGCGGCGACATCGAGCAGGCCGTCGATTGGCTGCGCAAGAAGGGCCTTTCCAAGGCTGCCAAGAAGGCGGACCGCGTCGCTGCGGACGGCCTCATCGGCGTTGCCCTCGAGGGCTCGACCGGCGCGCTCGTCGAGGTAAATGCCGAGACCGACTTCGTTGCCCGCAACGAGACTTTCCAGGTGATGGTGCGCCAGATCGCGGCGCTCGCCGCAAAGGCTGGCGGCAGCCTCGAGAAGCTGCTCGCCACACCCTATCCGGGCAAGAGCCACTCGGTCGATGAGCACGTCAAGGAGGCGATCGCCACCATCGGCGAGAACATGAGCGTGCGCCGCACGGCCTCGCTCTCGGCGCCCAACGGTGCAGTCGCGAGCTACGTCCACAATCGCGTTGCCGACAACGTCGGCCGCATTGGCGTGCTCGTGGCGCTGAGCTCGGGCGGCGATAAGGCGAAGCTCACCGAGATCGGCCGGCAGGTCGCGCTGCACGTCGCGGCCGCGAGCCCGCAGGCAGCCTCCATCGAGCAGCTCGACAAGGCGCTCGTCGATCGCGAGCGCGCGGTGTACGTCGAGCAGGCGCTCGCCAGCGGCAAGTCCAAGGAGATCGTCGAGAAGATGGTCGAGGGTCGCCTGCGCAAGGAGTTCTTCGGCCAGGTCGTGCTGACCGAGCAGGTCTTCATGGGCCCAGGCGGCGACGGCAAGATCACCGTCGGCCAGTACCTCAAGGGCGAGGAGAAGGCGGTCGGCGGCCCGATCAAGGTCGAGGGCTTCGTCCGCTACGCGCTCGGCGAGGGCATCGAGAAGAAGGCGACGGACTTCGCAGCCGAAGTCGCTGCCCTCTCGAAGTCGAACTGAGGACACTCTCAGCTCTGCAATTGACGGCCCGGACGTATGTCCGGGCCGTTTTCTTATGCAGTTGCGCGAGAGCCCGCATTTCAAGCTAGAGTGCGGCCAAAGCAGAGCCAGAAGATCAGGAGACGTCACGATGGGCACCGCAACTTTCGGCCCCGGCAGCTACCGCTACATTCCGGCCGTGTTCCAGTACTCGGGAGGTGTCGCCGCGGAGCCGGGCTATCGCCTCGAGCGGGTCATGTTCAAGAACCCGGTGCCGCTCAAGGAGGGCTTCGCGCGTATTTCCGAGATCATCCGCGCCGCCGGGCGTCCGCTGACATCATTCGCCGCCTGCGAGCTGCGTTCGCCCGCGCCCTTCAGCGAGGAAGGCTTTCGCGCCTTCAACGAGGTTTACGTCGGCACGCTCGCCGAATGGGGCATCTTCGATCCAGCGACGCGCACGAACCCCGTCGCGCGCTCCAACGTATGCCCGGAGATCGAGAAGCCCGCTGGCCCGTCGTTCTATGCATTCGTCTTCACGGTGCCCGATGCAAGTGCGGCGCCATCGTTCCACGTTGCCGGCAGCGGAGAAGCCGCCGAGGGCAAGGGCAACTACCGCGATCACACCGTCCGGCTCGGGGATACCTCGCCCAGTGCCATAAAAGAGAAGGCGCAGTTCGTGCTCGGCGAGATGGAGCGGCGTATGGCGTTGCTCGGCTTCAAGTGGGCCGATACGACGGCGTCACAGCTCTACACTGTCCATGATCCGCACCCGTTCCTTGCGAGCGAGATCGTGCGGCGCGGTGCGGCCACGCGCGGTCTCACGTGGCACTTCGCACGTCCCCCTGTTGTCGATCTCGAATACGAGATGGATTGCCGCGGAATAGCGGTGGAGCGGGTGGCTTAAGTCAGTAAAAGACAGGGGTTCGGGGGTGTCCCCCGATCGGGGTGTGGGGCCGAGGCCCCACTCGCGCCTGCGGCGCGACGAGGGCCAGCCCTCGCGCTCCCGCCGGGAGGGACACCCTCCCGGACCCTCCCGCCTTTGAAGACTTACACGCCAGGTGGCGGCGTTGCGGCTGGAGCCTCGGGCTGAGGCTGCGGTTTTGTCCGACGCCCGAAGATGCTCGGCAGAATTGCCGAGGCGAGGCGCTGAGCGCCGCTGCAGACTTCATCCACGCGATTAAGTGCGCTCTCGCCGCGGCGCAGGCGACGGTCGAGGGCGGCCATGGTGCGCGCGAAGCCAGGGTCTTCGTCATCGAGCCATGTGCGGAAGACGCTCGCGTAGACTGTTGCGAGCCCCGCCGCGCGCGCGACACCAGCAGGCCCTTCGGCGTTGACGCCGGCGGCGGCGAGCATCCAGTGCTGCGCATTCATGACCGCGCGCAGGTGGGCGATGTCGGCGAAGCCGCTGCCGGCGATGGACTTGAGCGCGGTGCGGTAGGGGCCGAGCGCGTCGAAGCGGCTCATGATGACTTCGAAGAGCGCATCGCGCGTGCTCTGGTCGGGCGCGCGGCGCGGGGCACGGCGCAGCATCTCGTCATCGACCAGGCAGCTGAAGGCAGCCAACATGTCGGCCTTGCTGTCGAATGAGGCCTTCAGCTCGACCAGCGGCATCTGGGCTTTGTCGGCGATGTCGGCGAGCGAGACCTCGTGCCAGGGTTTCTCGGCTGCGAGCTCAAGGGCAGCGGCGAGGATGCGGCCCTTGGCCGTCGTCGTGTCGATCATCGGAGCACCTCGCTGAATGAACCCTCTGCAATAGAGATAAGAAGTTGCCGGCGGCGCGCAAGGCGCACGTGGTTACTTCGCCAGCTCGCGCGAGCGCTTGGTCGCGGCGGCGACAGCAGCAGTCATGAGCGGTTCGAGGCCATCCTTGGCCATGAGCACCTGGAGTGCTGCGTACGTCGTGCCGTTCGGCGAGGTCACGTTCTGGCGAAGCGTCGCGGCATCGAGGGGCGATTGATGCAGCAACTCGCCGGAGCCCGTCACGGTCGCGCGGGCAAGCTGCATGGCGAGGTCGGGCTTGAGGCCGGCTGCCACGCCGGCGGCTGCAAGCGCCTCCACCATATAGAAGACGTACGCGGGGCCGGAACCTGAGACGGCGGTCACGGGATCGATGAGTGCCTCGTCGTCGACCCAAGCGACGTCGCCGATGGCGGAGAGAAGCTCCGTCACGGTCTGCTTGTGCTGTTGAGTGGTGTGCGCGTTGGCGGCAGCAACTGTGATGCCACGGCCGACGGCGGCCGGCGTATTCGGGATCGAGCGCACGACGGCGGAGCCCGCGGGAAGATACTTCTCGAAGCTCGCGATAGTGCGGCCCGCAGCGATGGACAGCACGACGCTTTTTGGCCCGACCAACTTGGCGAGCGGCGGGAAGACTTCATCCATCACCTGCGGCTTCACGGCCATGAGGAGCACGGACGGCGGTTTCGGCAGGCTGTCGATGGTCTGCACGGTGCGAACGCCGTGCTTGGCCAGAAGCTCGGCTGTGGCCGGTGGTGGGCCGGGGTCCTGCACGATGATGTCGGCCGGCGCCAGCCCGCGTGCCAGCCAGCCTGCGAGCATGGCGCCGCCCATATTGCCGGCACCTGCGAGGACGAGAGGGCCATCGAGCCGTATCATGCCTGACTTCCTGCGTTTGTGAGTGTGAGCGCGATCATAGCCGACGCGGCCGGCAAGGCGAGCAGTTCGTCAGGGGGCGAAGCGGTCCGGTGGTGTGGTGGCCCATGGATGAGCCGGGCCGACGGCGGCAATGCGCTGGACGATGCGCGGCCATGGCTGGTCTTCGCGGGCCTGCTCGAAGGCCACGATGGTGAGCTTGGCGGCAATGGCAGTCTCGGCCAGCTCGTTCGGGCGCAGGATGAAGGCCGGGTTCGACGGTCGGCCGCCGAGACGCTCGTGTCCGCGGGTAAATGTCTCGTAGATGAGGAGGCCATCCGGGGCGACGGCGGTAAAGAGTACCGGCAGGATCGGCCGCCAGAGGTAGTTTGTGACGATGACGGCGCCGAACGCGCGGCCGGCGAGCGGGAAGGGCGATCCGGCCTCCAGATCGGCGGTGATGACCTCGACATCGGGATGCTCCACCAGGTCGCCGAGGCGCGAGGTGTCGCGATCGATGGCGGTGACGCTAAGACCGTGCCGTAGCGCGAGCCGGGTGTGGCGTCCGATCCCGCAGGCGACATCGAGTACGCGCCCGCCCGGCGCGGCACCGGCCAGGAAATGCGCTACCCATGGCGAGGGAGGGACTTCGGTCGTCGGATCGGAGGGGGAGAGGGCCATTGCAACTGAACAGGGGTGGAAATGGGCCCGTGCGGCCCCGTGTGCGCCGGCAAACGGATTGTGCCGGCGCCAGATTTTCCCATATATGGGCGCATGAGCGCGCCCTCGGCAATCCACTATGCGAAGATGAACGGCCTCGGCAACGAGATCGTGGTTGTCGACCTGCGCGGGTCGACCAAGCGGTTCACCGCCGTGGAAGCTGCGGCCATCGCCGCTCGACCGCAAACGCATTTCGACCAGATGATGGTCCTTCACGACCCGCCGCGGCCCGGTCTCGACGCCCAGATCCTGATCTACAACACGGACGGCTCGCTGGCGCAGGCCTGCGGTAACGGCACGCGCTGCGTCGGCCTCCTCGCGAACCGAGATACCGGGCGGGTCGAGTTCAAGTACGTGTCCGATGGCGGTCTGCTCGACGTGCGCGTCGCCAGCCCCGCGTCGATCTCGGTCGACATGGGCGAGCCGCGCTTCGGCTGGCAGGATATTCCGCTCTCCGAGCCCTTTCACGACACGCGCCGCATCGAGCTGCAGGTCGGGCCGGCCGACAAGCCGATCATGCATTCGCCGGCGGTCGTGAATGTCGGCAATCCGCACGCCATATTCTGGGTCGACGATCCCGCCGCGATCGATCTTGGCAGGATCGGTCCCATGCTCGAGTACCACCCGCTCTTTCCCGAGCGCGTCAATATATCGATCGCGCGAGTCGACGGCCGCGAGGCCATCACGCTGCGCACATGGGAGCGCGGGGCTGGCCTGACGCGCGCGTGCGGCTCCGCGGCCTGCGCGGCGGCGGTTTCGGCGGCGCGCATCGGGCTCACGGATCGCACCGTGACAGTGACGCTGCCGGGTGGCCCGCTCGTCATCGAGTGGCGCGCGGACAACCACATCATCATGACCGGCCCGGCCGAGCTCGAGCACGAAGGTACGCTCGACCAGATCCCGCTCGCAGTGGCTGGGTAAGCGCCGCATGGAAGACACCACCGCCATAGCCGCGCCGACCGAGGATGCCGTGGAAGCTCACGAGCACGAGGTCGCGCGTGGGGCGAATGGCGTCGAGATCGTCACGCTCGGCTGCCGCCTCAATGCCTACGAATCCGAGGTCATGCGCGGTCATGCGGCAGCAGCGGGCCTCGGCGATACGGTGATCATCAATACATGCGCGGTGACGGCGGAAGCCGTGCGCCAGGCGCGTCAGGCCATTCGCAAGGCGCGCCGCACCAATCCCTCAGCGCGTATTGTCGTCACCGGCTGTGCGGCGCAGATCGAGCCGCAGAACTTCGCCGCCATGCCCGAGGTCGATCATGTCATCGGCAACGGCGAGAAGGTCGCGGCGCAGACGTGGGCGACGCTCGCGACCGGTGACAGCGCGCGGGTCGCGGTGAATGACATTATGTCGGTGCGCGAGACGGCGGGGCACCTGGAGACGGGTTTCGGCAGCCGCGCGCGCGCCTTCGTGCAGATCCAGAATGGATGTGATCATCGCTGCACGTTCTGCATTATTCCGTATGGGCGCGGTCCATCGCGTTCGGTGCCGGCGGGTGCTGTCGTGTCGGAGATCAGGTCGCTCGTCGCGGCGGGCCATGCTGAGGTCGTGCTGACGGGCGTGGATCTCACTTCGTGGGGTTCGGATCTTCCGGCGACGCCCCGTCTCGGCAGCCTCGTGCGGCGCATTCTGCGTCTCGTGCCGGAATTGCAGCGTCTGCGCATTTCCTCGATCGATAGCATCGAGGCCGATCCAGAACTGATCGACGCGATCGCGAGCGAGCCGCGTCTCATGCCGCATCTGCATCTCTCGCTGCAGGCCGGCGACGACATGATCCTGAAGCGGATGAAGCGGCGGCATCTGCGCGACGACGCCATTCGCTTTTGCGATGACGTGCGGCGCTCGCGGCCCGATATCGCGATCACGGCCGATCTCATCGCCGGCTTCCCGACCGAGACGGAGGCCATGTTTGCCAACACGCTCGATCTCGTCGAGCGGTGCGGTCTCGCTGGCGTCCACGCATTCCCGTTTTCGCCGCGCACGGGTACGCCGGCGGCGCGGATGCCGCAGGTCGAGCGGGCCACGGTGAAGGCGCGCGCCGAGCGACTCCGGGCCGCGGGACAATGCGCCACAGAGCGCCACCTCGGAACACAGATCGGCCGCGAAATATCAGTACTTATCGAAAGGCCGGGCTTCGGCCGCGCGGAGGATTTCACCGAGGTACGGCTTGCCGATACGCACCCGGTTGGCCATATCGTGCAGGTGCGAGCCCGAGGCCATGATGGTCGGCGGCTCCGGGCGGAAGGTCAATCGTGAGCGCACCGGAAGAGAAGAAGCGCGGTTTGTTCGGGCGGCTGTTTGGCGGCGCGTCTGGCCCCGCGCCGGCGCCGCAGCCTGAGGCGCCCGCTCCCGAAGCCGAGGCAAAGTCTGAGCCCGCTTCTGAAGATGTGGTTCCCGAGCGGACCGCGCAGGTCGCCGCCATCATCGCCGAAGCGCCTTCTCCGGAAGCTGCAAAGGCGGAACCTACGCCTGCGCAGAAGGGCGGCTGGTTCTCGCGCCTCAAGGCCGGCCTCACCAAGACGTCGTCTAAACTCTCCGAGGGCATCACCGGGCTCTTCACCAAGAGCCGCCTCGATGTCGATACGCTCGATGACCTCGAGGACGTGCTTATCCAGGCGGACCTCGGCGTCGAAACGGCGACGCGCATCACCACCACGCTCTCTCAGGGCCGATACACGAAGGGCATCTCGCAGGAGGATGTGCGCGGCGTGCTCGCCGATGAGGTCGAGCGCGTGCTGGTGCCGGTTGCCAGGCCGCTCGTGCTCGAGGCATCACACAAGCCGCATGTTATCCTCGTCGTTGGCGTCAACGGCGCCGGCAAAACGACGACGATCGGCAAGCTCGCGCAGCAGTTCAAGCGCTCTGGTCGCTCCGTCATGATGGCCGCTGGCGATACGTTCCGTGCGGCCGCAATCGATCAGCTCAAGATCTGGGGCGAACGCACGGGCGCACCCGTCGTAGCGCACAAGGTCGGCGCCGATGCTGCAGGCCTCGCCTTCGACGCGCTCAAGGCGGCGCAGGAAGCCGGCAGCGACGTCCTCCTGATCGATACGGCCGGGCGACTGCAGAACAAGCAGGCGCTCATGGACGAGCTCGAGAAGGTCGTTCGTGTCGTGCGCAAGATTGATCCTTCTGCACCGCACACGGTCCTGCTGGTGCTGGACGCGACGACCGGGCAGAATGCTTTGTCCCAGGTTGAAGTGTTCAAGGACAGGGCAGGAGTGACGGGTCTGGTCATGACCAAACTCGATGGCACGGCGCGGGGCGGCATCCTGGTCGCGATCTCGGCGCGCTTCGGTCTCCCCGTTCACGCTATCGGCGTCGGTGAGGCGGCGGAGGATCTCCAACCGTTCGATCCCAAGGAATTTGCGCGGGCTATCGCTGTCGGTTAATCAGTCTCGGCGACAATAAGAATGGTACCTGCTATCCGGTAGGGACCATTTGATCGAGGAAGCAAGGGTTAGGGCTCGGTTCATGGGTTGGTTGACCAAGCATTATCCATTCAACCGGGTCCAGACCGTCAATATTCTCGGTGAGATGGGACCGCTGGTGGCGATGTTTCTCGTCAACGGCATCTGGGGCATTGCGGCCGGAACCTGGGCGCTGATCGGCACGACGATCATGGCGCTTATTGCGACGCTGGCGATCCTCGGCCGCCCGCCGATCATGCCCTTCATCGCCGGCGCCGTAAGCATCACCTTCGGCGTCCTGACGCTTATCACCGGCGATCCGAAGTGGGTGCAGATCAAGGTCACGCTCTTCAATACGCTCGTTGCGGGGCTCCTCTGGTGGGGCCTCAAGACGGACCGCAATTTCTTCCGCTTCGTTTTTGGCACGACCTTCCACTACACGAAGGAAGGCTGGAACAAGCTGACGGCCAACCTCGCCTGGTTCTTCCTCGTGACCGCCGCCTGCAATGAGGCCGTGCGCTTAGGTTTCGAGCACACGGAGTTCTGGGCCCTCAATAGGCTATTCACCGGGGTTGACGTCTGGATCCTATTCAAGCTGTTCATCGTGATGCCCCTGACCGCGATCTATCTCTGGTGGCAGGTGCGCGTGTTGCAGCGCTATCGCATCCCGGTGGAGAACAAGACCGGCAACAAGTAGCGCGCCGCCGCTGGCGGGCGCGCCGCGTCAGGTCCGACGCTTTAGCGCAGGCAGTGCCTCGATGCGCTGCCGCATTGTCCAGGAGATGCATGATGAGCGCCGAAGCTCCCCGCGATGGCGGAACCACGTCACCCTCGGTTGGGACCCCGGCTGGGGCGCCCGCTGCCGACAACAAGCAAGTTGGCAAGCTGATCCTCGATCTCGCGCCGTTGCTCCTGTTTTTCGCTGCCTACATGGCATCGGGCATCTATGTCGCGACGGCGGTCCTGATGGCCGCAACGGTCATCTCGATGATCATTTCCAAGGTCTGGCTTCGCCATATCTCCGCGACGCTGGTGCTGACCACTGTCCTGGTCGTGGGCTTCGGCGCATTGACGCTCTGGCTCAACGATGCCCGCTTCATCAAAATGAAGCCGACGATGGTCAACCTCCTGTTCGCGATCGCGCTGGGCGGCGGGTTGCTCACGGGGCGGAATTTCCTCCAGCTCCTGCTCGGTCAGGCCTTTAGCCTCACGGAGGAGGGGTGGCGCAAGCTGACCTATCGCTGGATCGGCTTCTTCCTCGCCATGGCTGTGCTCAACGAGATCGTCTGGCGCAATTTCAGCGAGGCGACCTGGGCGAGCTTCAAGGTGTTCGGGATCCTGCCGATCACCGTCGTGTTCGCCATGCTGCAAGTCGGCCTGATTCAGCGCTACGGGCTCGACAAGCCCGACGATCGGCCGCGCGACTGAAGCAACCGACTTGAAATTCAACTCGGCTGGAAGGCTTAGCGGGGCGTGATCCTCAAATCCAAATTGCTGTAGGACGCAGTTCCTTCAGCGCGAGGCCCTCGGAGCGCCGGGCCTCCGAGCCGTCTTTGGACCCTCAATGCGACTTTGAGACCGGCTGAGGTGTAGGTCCCTGAAGTTCGATGCTTTAGCTGCTGTATGACAGCAGTTCGTATTTGATCTGATTGGACAGATCTGCTTCACTACTTCGTGATGGATTCGACCATCTGGGCCTTTTCCGTCGCGCGTATCGCGCAGGGGAGGCGCGAGTGCTTGTTCCGTAAAGATAATCCGCCGCCGGTGTCCGCTCATGCCGATGGCCTCGGGCAATGCAGAAGTCGAATTGAGGGACCTTCACGATGACGGCGATAACCCAGATGAAACAAAAAACGCCCCTGAATGCTCCGATGGCCGAGCCAGCGAACCTGGTGCGGTCGCCGATCCACCTGCTGCACCGCGCCGGCCAATGTGCCGGTGACGTCTTCAACAGCGAGATGGCAGGCCTCGACCTGACGCCCCGGCAGTTCGCCGTGCTGCTGACGGTTGCGCAGAACGAGGGCCTGAGTCAGACGGATCTCGTCGAGCTGACGGGGATCGACCGCTCCACGCTTGCCGACATCGTTCGCCGAATGCTCAAGAAGGGGCTCCTCCAGCGACGCCGGACGCGCGAGGACGCCCGCGCCTACGCCGTGAAGCTCAGCGATGAGGGGCTGCGCGTTCTCTCGGCGGCGCGACCGAAGGTCGAAGCCGTCGATGCACGGATTTTGGGTGTGCTCACGCCGGGCCAGCAGGCGACCCTGGTCGAAGATCTCAAGGCGATTGTGAGTTCGCTCGTCGCGCCGGCCGGCGAGCCGGGACGGCGCGACTAAAGCAGCCTCGCCTCGACGCCGGCCAAGGAGCGAATTTCAAGTCCAACGCTTTAGCGCTGCGGCTCAGGCCGCTTTGGCGAGGAGCTTCCGGTTCACCAGCGTCTCGGCGATCTGCACGGTATTGAGTGCCGCGCCCTTGAGCAGGTTGTCCGAAACGATCCACATGGCGAGACCGTGTTCGACGGTTGCATCCTCGCGGATGCGCGAGACGTAGGTCGCGAACTCGCCAGCTGCCTCGACCGGCGTCACGTAGCCTCCGGGCTCGCGCTTGTCGACGACCATGATGCCCGGTGCCTCGCGCAGGATGGATCGCGCCTCGGCAACGGTCATCTGTCGCTCGAACTCAATATTGACGGCCTCGGAATGACCGACGAAGACCGGTACGCGCACGCACGTCGCCGTCACCTTGATCTTGGGATCGAGGATCTTCTTGGTCTCCGCCAGCATCTTCCATTCCTCTTTGGTGTAGCCGTCCTCCATGAAGACGTCGATATGAGGAATGCAGTTGAAGGCGATCTGCTTCGGAAACTTCTTCGGCTCAAATTCCTGGCCGGGGACGTACTTGCCCTTGGTCTGCGCCCATAGCTCGTCCATGGCCTCCTTGCCGGCACCGGAAACCGACTGGTACGTCGAGACGACGACGCGCTTGATGCGCGCGGCATCGTGCAGCGGCTTCAGGGCCACCACCATCTGCGCCGTCGAGCAGTTGGGGTTGGCGATGATGTTCTTGCGCTTGCTGCGTGCCATGTACTCGACGAGCACGTCGGCGTTGCACTCGGGCACGATCAGCGGCACGTCGACGTCGTAGCGCCACGCCGAGGAATTATCGATGACGATGCAGCCCGTGGCGCCGATGCGCGGGCTCCACTCCTTGGAGACCGTGCCGCCCGCCGACATCAGGGCGAAGTCGGCTTTCGAGAAATCGAACGTCTCCAGATCCTGGCATTTGAGCGTCTGCTCGCCGAACATGACCTCGACGCCGACCGAGCGGCGCGAAGCAAGTGCGTACACCTCGTCGACCGGAAATTCCCGCTCGGCGAGCACGTTCAGCATTTCCCGGCCTACATTGCCGGTGGCACCGATGATGGCGACCTTGTAGCCCATGACAGTTCCCCTGGAGGGTCGGCGCGCTCGTCCCGGCAGCGAGAATCGCCTGCCGCCCTTGCGAAGCGCTGCCGTCACTTAGCGATTTGAGGCCGGAGCGGCAAGAGGAAGCAGCCAAATAGTGCCGTTTCGTGCCACCAGGCCGCACGCCAGGGCGGCCTGGTTGCTCTTATGTGATCGTAAACCACGCTCCCAGGATTTGACGCTTTGTTGGTCCACACTTGACGGAAACTGGTGTTCTTCTATGACGAGCGTGCTGGTCGGCACGTGTGCGGGTGCCAGCCTGCTCCGTAGTACAGTACTTGGCTGAGGGGGCGCGCCGCCAGGCGCTGCGGGACCCGGCCCGAGAGGTGAAGATGATCCGCTATCAACTCAATTGCGCTGAGGGGCACACCTTCGAGGCGTGGTTCAGCTCCAGCAAGGGCTATGATGCCCAGCTGCGGCGCAAGCAGGTGACCTGCCCCATCTGCGGCACGGCAGAGGTCAAGAAGGCGATCATGTCGCCGCGCGTGGCCCGTGGGAAGAGCCGAAAGCCTGCCGCGCCCGTCGAAGCGCCTGCAGCGCCGACGCCTGCGCCGGCCCCTGCCCGTGAGCCGCGGCATATGCTCAATGGCGAGCAGAGGAAGCTCCTAGCGCAGATGCGTGAGCTGCGTGACGAGATGCTTTCGAAGTCCGATTACGTGGGCCCGCGCTTTGCCGAGGAGGCGCGGCGCATTCATAACGAGGATGCTCCGGCGCGAGGCATCCACGGCGAGGCGACGCCCCAAGAGGTCGCCGAGCTCAAGGAGGAGGGCGTCGAGATTTATCCCGTGCCCGTTCTTCCCGACGATCACAATTGACGGCTGTCGGCGGCTCCGCCGACTTTTCCAGTGTGCGCGGCTCTGCCGGCAATCCGCGATTTCACGTGCTGGCCACTTCGATTAGAGTGCGCCCGGACGGACAGGTGGCCGAGTGGTTTAAGGCAGCGGTCTTGAAAACCGCCGTGGGTTCACGCCCACCGGGGGTTCGAATCCCTCCCTGTCCGCCAAGATCAGCCGGCATCACATTGATGCGTAGGCATTTTACTAAAGTGCCGCGCTGCCGATCCCAATACTGATACCACCAAGCTATCGCGAAGGCCTCGTGTGGCTGCTCGCGGCGCCGTGCGTGGTCGAAGAGGCGCAGTGCACATTCACATTGCTCGACGCTCGCGCGTCGAGTGGCGCATGGATGCCCACACTCCATGGAGGCGCGGGCCGCCTGGCTGCGTTGGGCGAGACATAGCAAAAAGGTAGGGCGAAGAGCGCGCAATGAGCCATACTGGGTGAGATCGAGTTCACGCGGATCGCAAAATAGGATCGTGCACATGAGCCGCTCGGCAGCACTGAGCAATTTCCTCGCCCGCACGCAATCTGCCATCAACTCACGAGTGGATCCCGACACGGCATCGGCGAGAGCCATGCGTCGCGTCGCTGCCGCCCTCGCTGCGCCTGCCCCGGAGCGGCCCTCGCCGCCGCCCCGGCTGGTGCCTGCCTGTACGTTTCTCGATCCTGCCATTACGGACTTCGAGCAGCGCATTCCGGACCTGACGCCCCTCGCTGGCGCATTGCGCGAGCTCGCACCAGAGGTGTTGTGGCGGCAGCGACCGAGCGATGATCCAGTCTTCATGCAAGGCCATGCCAGCGCCGCCATCGTGGGGCCCGAGGCCGAGGCGCTGGAGCAGCGGTCCGATGTACGCGTGGGCATCAGCCTGACGGCGCCCGGCATTACGTATCCCGATCATCGCCACCCGCCGGAGGAGGTTTATATCGTGCTCTCCGAGGGTGAATGGCGTCAGGAGAGCGGGCCATGGCACGCGCCCGGCATCGGCGGCATCGTCTACAATCCCCGCAATATTGTGCACGCCATGCGCTCCAGCCGCAGCACTCCATTGCTCGCCATCTGGTGCCTGCCTGTCGACGCACCAGCGGCCTGATCCGATTTCCGCGCCATTCGCCTTTTTCTATTCCAGGATTGCCGAAGAACCCGGCGCAGATCAAAGCACACGCAGAACCCGCCAAGGACACCTGCCATGAACCTGTCGCCCGACAAGCAGCGCGAGATGCTGCGACAGATGCTGACCATCCGTCGTTTCGAGGAGCGCGCATCCGCCGACTACCACGCCGGCAAGATCTATGGCGTCGTTCACTGCTACATCGGGGAGGAGGCGGTTGCCGTCGGTGTGTGCTCCGCGCTCGAAACCGGGGATCAGATCATCTCGACCCATCGAGGGCACGGGCATTGCATCGCTAAGGGCGCAGACCTCAACCGCATGATGGCAGAGCTCTACGGCCGGCAGGGCGGGTACTGCAAGGGCAAGGGCGGCTCGATGCACATCGCCGATTTCGGCATCGGCATGCTGGGCGCCAACGGCATCGTGGCGGGAGGTATATCCATCGTGACTGGCGCCGGCCTCGCCGCGCAGATGGATGGCAACGAGCGCGTCGCCGTCTCCTTCTTTGGTGACGGAGCCTCGAACGCGGGGCCCTTCCACGAGTGCCTCAATATCGCGGCTGCCTGGAAGCTGCCCATGCTCTACATTTGCGAAAACAACATGTATGCGGCGCAGACGGCGGCAGCGTCGACGCACGCCATGCCGGATGTCGCAGGGCGAGCCGCTGGCTACGGCATTCCAGGCATCGTCGTCGACGGTAACGACATCTTTGCTGTCTATCAGGCTGCCGCGCGCGCGGTCGCCCGGGCCCGGGCAGGCGAAGGGCCGACGCTGATCGAATGCAAGACCTATCGCTGGCGCGCGCATACCGAGCGCGTCGGCCAACCCGATTTCCGCACGCCCGAGGAAATCGAGACCTGGAAGGCGAAGGACCCGATTGCGCGCCTCGCTGGGCAGTTGATCGCCCAAGGCTCGATGACCGAGGCCGATACGAGAGTGCTGGACGAGGAAGTTCAGGCTTCCATTGCTGCCTCCGTCGCGTTCGCCGAGGCGAGCCCGTTCCCGACGCCGGAGCAGGCGCTCGAAGACATGTACGCGGCCTGAGGAGGATCACATGAGAGAACTCACGTATGCTCAGGCGGGCGTCGAGGCCGTGGCCGAGGAGATGCGGCTGGACCCGCGCGTCTTCTACATGTCGACCGATCCGATCATGCCGCTCGTCAAGGAGTTCGGGGAACAGCGGGTGAAGGCCACGCCGATCGCCGAGGCGGCCCTCACGGGCATCGCCATTGGCGCAGCGGGATCGGGTTATCGCCCGATCATGGATTGGCGGCAGGTCACATTTTCGTTCGTGGCCATGGACCAGATCGTCAATCAGGCGGCCAAGATCCACTACATGTTCGGTGGCCAGCGCACATTTCCGATCCTCTATCGCGCCAATGTCGGAGGCGGCACCCGCCTCGCCGCGCAGCATTGCCAATGCCCGTACTCGATGTTCATGAATCTGTCGGGGCTGAAGATGTTCCTGCCGTCGACGCCCTACGACCTGAAGGGCCTTCTCAAGACGGCCATCCGCGACAACAACCCGGTCATCTCCTTCGAGTCGAACCGCCTGCTGATATCGAAGGGGCCAGTGCCCGAGGAGGACTACGCGATCCCGCTCGGCGTCGCCGACATCAAGCGCAAGGGCAGCGACGTCACAGTCGTCGCGATTGCCTGGCTGGTGCACGAGGCTTTGGCCGCGGCTGAGGAACTCGCCAAGTCGGGTATCTCGGTGGAGGTCATCGATCCGCGGACGCTGGTGCCGCTCGATGTCGAGGCGATCCGTGCGTCAGTGCGCAAGACGGGGCGGCTCGTCGTCGCTGACGAGGCCGGGCCGACCGCTGGCTTTTCGGCAGAGATAGCTGCGGTGGCGACCGAGGATCGCGAGACGTTCGCGCGGCTGCGTGCACCGGTGCGCCGCGTCTGCGCGCTCAACGTGCCGATCCCTTACAGTCCCTCGCTCGAGGATCATGTCTTCCCGGACCGCAAGCGCATCATGGCCGGCATTCGTGACGTGCTTGAAGGTGATCGTACTTAGCGAGGGCCGTCGTGGCGAGACTAGTCCTTCCCGCTCCAATGTACGAGGCGCCCCTCAAGTGTGCGGACAATGCGATCCAGGGTGTATCCCATGATGGCCATGATGAGCACACCCACGAGCACGATATCGGTTGAGAGGTACTCGGCCGCGGTCAAAGCCATCCAGGCAATACCTTCGGACGTCGCCGTCAGCTCGGCCCCGACCAGCATCGTCACGCCGATCGAAAGTGATACGCGAATACCTGTGAAAATGCCTGGCAAGCTCGCCGGTAGAACGACACGCCGGAATACGGTGAGCGTGCTGGCGCCCAATGCTTGAGCCGCCTGGATCTTCTTCTGGCTCACGGAGCGCACGGCCTGCATCGCGCTGATCACGATTATCGGAAACACAGGCGCTGCAATCACCACAATCTTCGACAGATTGCCAATGCCGAACCAGATGAGGAACAGCGGCAGGAGCGCGAGCTTGGGAACAGGACGAATGGCCTGGATGGGCGGCTCTATGACGGCGCGTATGGGGCGGCTCATACCCAGAAGAAGACCGAGCGGCACGCCAAAGAGGATGCAGAACGAGAAGGCTGTCGCAAAGCGATAGAAGCTGATGCCGACATGATGCGCGAGACTGCGCCCTTGATAGCCGTCCTCGAGCAAGCGCTGGAAGGCTTCGAAGACCGCGAGGGGGGATGGGAGGAACAGGGGCTTGATAAACGGCTCCCGCAGTCCAGATCCGGTAAGCGCCACCCAGATGCTAAACAGGACTAGAAACGTCGCTGCTGTGAGCCAGCGATCGCGGCGATCCGCCCGGCGCTCGAGCGTAGCCTCGTCCAGGCCTTCGATCTGCTCCATCGCCTTCGAGTGCGCCATCAGATCACCGCCTCCAGACTTTGTGCGCGCTGTGTCTCCGATCGCAGCAGACCGATAATCTCCCTCTTTGCAGCCGTGAATTCGGGCGTCGCGGCGATGAGAGGATCTGCGCTCTCGCTGAAGTGAGAGCGGAAAGCAGCCTTCACGCGCCCCGGACGGGCGGTCATGACCACGATGTGTGTCGCCAGAAACAGGGCTTCCTCGATCGAATGCGTAATCCAGAGGATGGTCTTGCCTGTTCGCCGCCAGATGCTGCGGATCTCTTCTTGCAGGAGTTCGCGGGTCTGCTGATCCAGTGCCGCAAAGGGCTCGTCCATCAGCAGTATCTCGGGATCATTGGCGAGTGCCCGCGCGATGCCGACGCGCTGCTGCATGCCACCCGAAAGCTCATAGGGATAGCGATCGGCGAACCCGGCGAGGCCAACTAGCTCCAGCAGCCCGCGTGCGTCCTGCCGAGCCTTCTCGGCCGACACACCACAGGCACGCGGCCCGAACGCGACGTTCTCGATGACGCTCATCCAATTGAAAAGGGCGCCCTGCTGAAATACGACGCCACGCTCGCGACCAGGCTTCGTAATTGGCCGACCGTCGATTAACGCACGACCGGTGGTTGGGCGCTCGAAGCCGCCAACGATATTGAGGAGCGTGGTCTTGCCGCATCCCGATGGGCCGACGACACAGAGGAAGTCGCCGGTACGGACGCTCAGATCGAGCGGAGCCAGCGCCTGTACAGCGCTGGCTCCGGATCCAAAGCTCTTGCTCAACTGCTCAACGATCAGCTTTGCGCCATCGCGGCGGTCCGGGGCATCGAGATCAAACGGCTCAATACTCAACGTCCAGGCCTCCGATCAGGGATCGACACGCATTGTCGCTCAGACCATCTTGGCGAGGAAGGTGCTGTCGATGAGCGGCCCGAAGTCCGCCGGCACATTCTTGACCTGATCGGCCTCCTTCAGGAATTCGGCCTGGGAGCGCGTGGCCTTCAACATCCCAGAATCCTTGGAGCCTGGCTGGCCCATCCACTCGTTCGTCAGCTGCTCCTTGGGCGAGATGGTGTGTGTCGTCTTGATGATCGTCGAGACGGTCTCCTTGGGGATCTGCAGAAAGGGTGCCATGACATCGATGACGGATTGCGGATCGCTTTGATAGACTTGGTTGATCCGGTCGAGTTCCTTGAGATAGGCAAGGACGAGATCGGGGTGCTGCTTCTTGAAGGCATTGCGGCAGATGATGCCGTCGAAAATGACCGTGCCTTTCGGGATGAGATCGCCGCTCTCGAAAATGATCTTGCCGCCATCCTTCACGAGATTGGCAAGGATCGGATTCCAGATGTAGGCCGCATCGATGTCCTTGCGCTGCCAGGCAGCGACCAGCGCATCGGGTCGCAGATTGACGAGAGTCACGTCCTTCGCAGTCAGGCCGACGGTCTTCAGCGCCGAGAGCACAGCGAAGTGGACCGACGTATTGAAGGGGCAGCCGATACGCTTGCCCTTGAGGTCCTTGAGCTCCGCGATGCCGGCATCATTGCGAACGGCCAGACACTCGCTCTCCTTCACGACCTTGTGGACATAGACCATGGAGACGTCGAGGCCGTTGCAGAAGCCCACGATGAGCGGCGTTGAGCCAATATTGCAGAGATCCATGTTGTTGGCGGCCATCGCGGTCAGTATCTGCGGGCCGGCGCTGACGCTTTGAAACTCGATCGTCGCGTTTGCTCCAAGGGCCTTCTGCATGGAGCCGGTTGCCTTGGAGTAGTTCTGCTGATTGGCAGAGGGGAAATGCCCGAGCATGGCCTTTGCCTGCTGTGCGCGTGCCGATTGCGGCCAACCAAGCACGCCTGATGCCATCGTCGCGATGCCAAGATTCGCGCCAAGCAGAGCAAGTTCACGTCGAGAGAGCCCGTTCTTCTCTGTCATCAATTGTCTCCATGCGCTTGATTGAGGCAGTTGAGGTGTTCACGTCTCGGAGAGAATTCCTGGTCTCAAATCATCCTCTCGCCCCCGAGGCCGAGCGAAGAAGTGACACATGATCCAAAGGAAGCGACGAGGCAGGCGCGAGATCGTCCTCGATGCGCTTAGCCGTGGCGCGGAGTGCAGGAATAATTCTGTCGAGCCAGCGGCGCGTCACGCGGTAGCTCGGAGCGGGCACGCAGACGCCCGCTACGGCTTGTCCATCTGGGCCATGGATCGGAACTGCGACACCCGTGACGTCGCTCCGCCAGCCTCCGCGATACAGTGCGTAGCCGCGCATTCGGATGCGTCTCAGCTCCTTGAGAAGCGCATCGCGATCACCAATCGTTCCAGGCGCTCTCTTCTCGAGCGTCGGTGGAAGGCGGGCGATGACTTCTTCGTCGCTCAGCGCGGCGAGCAGCACCAATCCCGTCGACGTCGTGTGCGCGAGATTCCGATCGCCGACACGCGCATGAACACGGACAGGCTGTGGACACTCGACGAGCTGGATGCACACCGTTTGCGTGCCATCGAGCATGCCGATGTCCGCGCCTTCCGAGACATCCTTTACGAGTTGCACGAGATGCGGCGCACTGATCCGGCCGATCTCGAGTGGCCGCGCGCGACTGCCGATCTCCCAGGCCTTGATGCCGATGACGTACGATTGATCTGGAAGCCGCTCGACCAGACCGCGTCGCGTCAGCAACGCCAAGAGCTGGTGCACGTTCGATTTCGAGATGTCGAGCGCGGACGCGATCTCGGTCAGCTTCAAAGACCGGCGGTGCGCTCCGAGACATTCCAGCACATCGAGTCCACTGCTGAGACTCGATCGGCGCCGGTTCTCTTTTGTCGAACTAATGTTTTTCATTGACGGACGTTAAGGCAGAATGATTGTCTCCGTCAATCCGAGCACGTGCACAAGGATCCGGCTCTCCATGCGCAAAGAACTGCCGCTCAAAGGTCGACCGAAGGAAGCTCTCCTCGAAGAAATGCGCGCCATGAAGTCAGGTGATACGGACTGGCAGCGCGGGCGCGCGCCCCTCTTCGTCTTCAAGGCGACGGAGGATCTCTACGAAACTAATCGCGCCGCCTTCTTCGAGTTCTTCACCGAGAACGCGCTCGGCGGTCGCCGCGCATTCCCGAGCGTGAAGCGCATGGAGGACGAGGTCGTCGAGATGGCGCTGAGCCTCTTCAACGCGCCTGCCGATGCGCGCGGTTTCATGACGACCGGGGGCACCGAGAGCATCATCCAGGCCATTCAGACCTGCCGGGATTGGACGCGCAAACAGCGGAATGAGCCAAAGCTGCGCGGTAACATCGTGGCTGCAGAGTCCGTCCATCCGGCGTTCAACAAGGGCGCCAAGTTGATGGACTTGGAAGTGCGGCGCGCGCCAGTAGGCCCGGATTTTCGAGCCGATCCCGCTGCGATGGAAGCGCTCATCGACAGCGAGACCATCATGATCGTTGGCTCGGCGCCATGCTTCCCCTATGGCGTCATAGATCCGATCGATGCGCTTGGGGCTCTAGCGGAACGCCGCGGACTGTGGCTCCACGTCGATGCGTGTGTGGGCGGATATCTTGCGCCGTTTGTGAAGATGATCGGCCGCGATATCCCGGCATTCGACTTTTCGGTGCCCGCCGTCAGCTCGATATCTGCCGACCTGCATAAATTCGGATTCGCACCGAAGCCTGCGTCGACCGTCTTCTATCGTACGCCGGACAAGGCAGCGCATAACGATTTCGATTTCAGCGATTGGCCGAACGGTCGCTTCCTCACTCCGACGATCGTCGGAACACGCCCTGCTGGTGGTGTTGCTGCGGCTTGGGCGACTTTCGAGTTTCTCGGCGTCGAAGGATACAAGCATATTGCGCGCGAGCTCATGTCATTCATCGACACATACAAGCAGCGCATTCGGGAAATCGATGGTCTCGAAATACACGGCGACCCGCATCTGTCGATCGTGGCCTATGGATCGAAGGAGTTCGATGTCTTTCGCGTCGCGGAGATCATGCAGGAGAAGGGCTGGCTGCCGGGCCTCGTGCAGAAGCCTAGAGGCATCCACCGTATGATGTCGATGGTCCACGCGGTATCGCTCGATGAGTATATTGCCGACGTTCGCTCGGCCGTATCCGCGGTCCGGACAGAAGGGCGAGACGCCGCAAAGATCAAGGCGACGTACTGACGGATACAGGTCTGCAAGAGCGGGCACAGCGTACTGTGCCCGCCAGCCTCTCGGCGTGAGCAGCGCTATCCGCTAGGATGGCGCGTTGCTTGTTTCGCGCATCGAGCGGTACTTGAGCACGGCCCCTGTCGCACCAAAGACGGCAATGCCCATGAGGTCCGCCATTGCGGCTGGATAAAACAACAGAAAGCCCGCAAGTATCAGGGCTGCCCGTTCCACCGGACGTACTGCCGTCATCAGCCAGCCACCAATTCCAGCACCTAATGAGACGACGGCTAACAATGCGGTCGCGTTCGTCCAAAGGATGTTGTCCCAGGTTCCGATGAGAAGGAGCGCCAAGCCGTCGGTGTTGATCGTGAACATGAACGGCACCACGAAGCACGGGAGCGTATAGAGCCACGTGATCATCGTCGTCCGCCACGGATTACCGCCTGTGAGGGCCGCGGCTGCCATGGGAGCGAGTGCCACCGGCGGCGAGACTTCGGATAGCAGAGCGTAATAGAAGACAAACATGTGTGCGGCCACATCCGGCACGCCGAGCTTGGTCATGGCCGGCACAGTAATGACTGCGGCCACGACGTAGGAGGCGGTGATCGGCATCGCCAGGCCGATCACCATGAGAATGACAGCCGTCAGCACGAGCGTGAGGAAGAGGCTTCCCCCCGCCATGCCGATGATGATGTCGGAGAACTTGAACCCCAGGCCGGTCAGGTTCACAGCCCCTACCAGCATTCCCGCCGCGGCGCATATTGCCGCCACGGACAGCACCTCTCGCCCGGCATTGTTGAAGGAAGTCCATAGACGCGTTGGCGTCAGTCGCGTGTCAGCCCGCAAATACGAGAACGCCGCGGCAGCCACGATTGACCACAGGATGGCGTACACGGTGGAGAAGCCGACCACCATGAGGATGACGACGACGAACAGGGACGAGAGGTGGAACCAGTACTTCTTGATCAGGTTCCACGCAGTGTCCGCAGGCGTGTAGTCGATGCTCACACCGGCAAGTTGCTGGCGGCGCGAGTCCGCCTCGATCATGACGAAGATACCCACGTAGTAGAGAAGCGTGGGCATCAGAGCCATTTGGATGACGGTGAGATACGGAACATTCAGCATCTCGGCGATCAGGAACGATGCGGCGCCCATGACGGGCGGCGACAAGACGGCGCCGATGCCGCCCGCAGCGAACAGCGCGCCCGCACGGTCCGGACTGTAGCCCGCTTTGCGCAGCATTGGATTTGCAACGGCGCCGACAGTCAGCGTAGTCGCCGTGCCGCTCCCTGACGGCCCTCCAAGCAGGAAGGAGGAAAGGATCACGGAACGCGTTACGCCAACCGTCGTCTTCCCGCGCGTGAGGGCGAAGGCGAAATCGAGAAAGAAGCGGCCGGCCCCGGTCTGCTCCAGGATCGCGCCGTAGATCACGAAGAGCGTGATCAGGGTCACCGACACATCGAGCGGTACGCCAAAAATGCCATCCTGCGTGATGAAGAGATGGCCGATGAGCCTGACGATGCTGTAGCCGCGGTGGCCCCACGGCGGGGGAAGGAGATTTCCGAATAATGCGTAGGCAAGGACGGCAAGGATGACGATCACCAGAGGCCAGCCGACCGTGCGGCGGCAGGCCTCGAGTGTGAGCAGCATGATCGCGCCGCCAAAGAAGAGATCCCAATTTGTCGGGATCACTGCCCGGTTCACGAAGTCGTCCAGATCGAGATGGACGTAGGCCAGTGCTGTGACGGCGATGGCGATACAGATCCAGTCGAGGACTGTCGGTGCAGACTTGCCGCCGGCGCGGGCGGGGAAGAGAAAGAAAATCCCCGCCAGAACCAGGCCCAGGTGCACCATGCGGAACGTATACGATGGCACCAGATATATGGTGCCATAGAGTGTCCACACGGCGACAAGCACGCAGATGATTTGGAATGCCCGGAAGCTCCACCCGTGCAGCTTGCGCACGGGGGCTTCCTCCAGCATCGGCTCAATGGAGGCGTTTGCAGCGCCGTCTTGCTGCACCTGGGCGTTTGAGGTCTGCATGGGACTACTTCAGCAGACCTTTTTCCTTGTAGTAGCGTGCTGCACCGGGATGCAGAGGTACCGGCGTGTTGGGAGCAGCATCCAGCTTGATGTTCCTCGCCTCCGGATGGACCTTCGCCAGCTCATCAAGATTGTCCATGAGGATCTTCGTGATCCTGTAGACGAGATCATCCGAAAGATCTGAGCGCACGAACATGCTGTTTCCACCGCCGGCCATCGCCACCTCGGCATCCTGGCCCTTGTAGGTTCCCTTGGGCAGCGTCAGACCGAAATAGACCGAATTGCCCCAGTCCTTCTGAAGTCCGGGAACTGACGCCGAAGTCTCGAGGAATTTGATCGTTGTCCCCGGCGTGTTGGCAATGTCTTCCCATGCCGGCTGTCTCTGACCGGCAGTATGCAGCAGGGCATCGATGCGGCGATCCTTCAGAGCTTCCGCCGCCTGCTGCGGTGGCAAACGCTCGCGCTTGATATCGCCAAGGCCCAATCCAGCGGCCTTCAGAATGTTGAGTGCGTCCAGTTCGCTGCCGCTTCCAGGATTGGAGGTCGACACGCGCTTGCCCTTCAGATCAGCAAGCGTCTTGATGCCCGTGCCTTCGACAGTGACAGCCCAGAGATACTGCGGGTAGATATTGGCCAATCCGGCGACCGAATACTTGGTCCCCTTGAAGGGGCCATCGCCGTTGACGCCCTGGACGACTGCAACGCTGGTGCCCAGGCCGATTTCGGCCTGCTTGGTTCCAACGAGACGCATGTTGTCAACCGAGGCATTGGTCGTCTCTGCGGTAACGTCGATGCCGTCCAGCTTCTCTCGAAGGAGCTTGGCCATTCCACCGCCGAGAACATGGTAGATGCCGCCGATCGCGCCCGTGGCAATGCTGATGCGGTCAATCTTGGCGGCAGAACTCTGAGCAAATGCCGCTGTGCTGCCGAATGAAAAGGCCAAGGCCAGACCGACAGACGCAATCTTCGTAACCGCGGAGCACTTCATAGATCGCTTCCTCCCACATGCAGATTATCGATACCGACTTTGTAGGTATCTTTTGGTTTGGCAGGGCGGAGAGTGGCCGCCGCTGCCGCTTACACTTCTTCTCTCCGTCCCTCGCACGACTGAAGGCACGTATGATCGTCAGTCGTTTCGGTGAGTTGCCACACTAAGCAACCGCTGGCAATTGATCAGCAATTCGTCCCCGGAAGAGCGGCATCACTTTCTGGCTGAATGTCCGCGCCGCTTCCGCATGCGGGTAGCCTGACAAGCAGAAAGTGGTGCACCCGGCGTCGACGAACTCCTGGATGGTCGCTGCCACCTGCTGCGGATTTCCGACGATCGCAATTCCAGCGCCCACGCGCACCGTCGATATGCCGGTCCACAGATGCGGGTGAATCTTCATATCGTCGCCGGACTCGTCCAGCAGCTCCCATACGCGGCGGTTGGCGTCGGAGGTCTTCTTGATGCCTTCAACAGCGGAAGCGCCGGTCCGCATATTGACGAAGTTGAACTTCGAGGCGCCGCTGATCAGGCGGTATGCCTCCTCCCAGGCGGCTTCCTCCGTATCCCGGCAAATCACCTGGAGACGCATCCCGAAGTTGATCGCTTTCTCCCGCCCATACTTGGCGGCGAGCGCACGCATCTCGCGCACCTTTCCGGCGATGACCGTCGGTTTGTCGCCCCAGAACAGATGCACCGTCGAATGCTTCGCGGAGATCTCTGCTGCTTGCGGTGATCCGCCACCAAGGAAGAATGGCGGATGCGGCCTCTGCAGGGGCTTCGGCTCTATGACCTGATTGACGCGGTAGTGCTTGCCTTCGAATCCGATCGGCTCGCTCGATTGCCAGAGCCGCTTCATGATCTCGACTTCCTCGTCCATCTTCTCGTAGCGGACGATCTTGTTGTCGAAGACGCCATCAGCAGCGGAATCGTCGTCGTTGAGGCCGGCGATCAGGTTGATACACAGTCTGCCGTTCGACATTTGATCGAGGGTCGAGAACATGCGCGCAGACAGCGTTGGGTTCATGTAGCCCGCGCGCAGCGCGATCAGCGGCATGACGTTGCGCGTCCTGGCGACATAGTACGAGGCGAGAACCGTTGCTTCCCAGCATGTCGTGTTCACCGGGATCAGCATGTACTTGAAGCCGCCGTTGTCGACAGCATCGACAATCTCGTCGAATACGGCGGGGCTCGAGGGGATGCGTCCTGACGGCTGACCAAGAGCCCGGCTGTCCCCACTCGATGGCAAGAACCAGCCGAATGTCACATCAGACATTCCGATCCTCCTGCATCTGCATTTCCTCTCGATCTCGCATGTTCTGATTTTGAGACGAACACTATCAATCCGGTGATCGCATGCAAGGCCGTAAGGCTTGCATCCAATGCAGGGGGGCGTGTGATTGGCAGCTACGCTTGCAGTTCGGTGCCTCCTTCTTTGATCTCCTACGCCAGCATCTCCTCACGCGGTGCGCGTTGCGACGTGGTCAGATTGCAGGCTGAAGATCCATGATCGCTCTCAGTTCTTTTGCCAGTGACATCAATCGGGGACCCAGCTGTGCTTCCTTGAGCTGTTCCTCGCTCATCTTCCACGAAGGCATTGCGCAATTGATCGCCAGAGCCTCGCCGCGGGCTGTCCGACCGAGCGGGCTCGCAACGCCGAAGTGCTGTGGACGCCAAGTGTCGCGGATCAAGCAATAGCCGACCTCCCGACATTGAGAGACCGACGTCAGCACGGACTTGCCATGCTGCTTCCATTCGTTCGGCCGCAAGCGCTTGACGCGCTCGAGATAGGTGTCGCGTTGCTGCTCTGCCATGGCTGCCAGCAGCGCGCGTCCTGTAGCGGCGGAGGCGATGGGTGAGCTGTAGCCAATATCAGGTATGTGAGACATCGCGTTTGTGATGTCGATGGTCTCAACGAGCACGTAGTCGAGATCGCTTGGCATAGCGATCGACACTGAGCCACCAATGCGCTCGGAGAACTCGCGCATCATGGGACGTGCGCGCTGACGCGCCGCGAGGCGACTGAGTACCGGATATCCGAGCTTGAGCGTTCGCGATGCGACCTCGAATTGACCGCGCGTGACGCGCCGCAAGTAACCCATATCGACCAGCGTCGCGGTAAGACGCGCAACCGTTGGTCGGGGATGCCCGAGCATTTCGGCAATCTCCGCGCTGGACTGCGCCCCGTTTGACGTCGCATAAGCGGCAAGAACCTCGAGCCCCTTCTCGAGCGTGGCTGAACCCATCTTCTCCGGCTTGGTCTTGGACCGCGCCTCCGCTTGATTCTTTCGCATCGCGGCCTTTCCATCAGCGACATGCGCAGGCCGCTCCCACTCTCCCCGTTGACCGGGAAAGCTTCCAAGTGCATACACTGCGCCAGAAGTCATATAATGAGTCAAGCATCGCGTATTTGTCCACTATATGGACAGATTGGCACCCGTTGGAGAGGTAGCGGTCCCATGAAGCAACTGGAGTTCGGTTGGTTCCTGCCGACCCGTGGTGACACCGACGACTACGGCGATCCGCTTAAAATCGCTGCCGGATCGGAGATGTTCGAGCGCGTCACCAAGGCCGCAGAGGCCTGCGGGTTCGAGTACATGCTAATCCCGGTGGGGCATCAGTGCTGGGATGCGTGGATGACCGCCGCGCTGATGATCGGGCGCACCAAGAAGATCAAGATGCTGGTGGCCGCCAAGCCGAAGTACATCAATCCGGTGCTGCTCGCGAAGATGATCTCGACCTGCGATCAGCTGTCCGGTGGGCGCATTTCCATCAACCTGATCGCCGGGCAGAGCGAGGCCGAGAACATTGCCGAGGGCATAAATCTTCCGAAAGACCAGCGTTACGAGATCATGGACGAGGAAGTGTCCATCCTGAAGCGGCTGTGGGCGTCGGACGGCAAACCGATCGACTTCGATGGCAAGTTCTACACGCTGAAGGGCGCGGAGCTCGCGGCGCCGATCTATCAGAAGCCATATCCCAAGTTCTACCTCGGCGGTGGCTCGGGGCAGGCTGCGGACATCTCCGCAAAGCATTCCGATGTCCACCTCTTCTGGGGAGATACCGTCGAGCGGATCGCGACAAATATGAAGGAGCTCAAGGCGCTCGCAGCCAAGTATGGTCGCGAGGACAAGCTCGGCTTCGGGATGCGTCTTCAGATCGTTTGTCGTGAAAACGAGGCGGAGGCGTGGGCCGCTGCGAACGGCCTCATCAAGAACATCACCGAAGAGCGCGAAAAGTACATTCGCGAGCACTACGCCCATTCCGTCGCCAATCAGCGCGTGCAGGAGTTGCGCGCGACCATGGGTGATCTCATCGCGCCGAACCTCTGGTCGGGCCTCACGCGTGCGCGTCCCGGCGCCGGCATCTGCATCGTCGGCAATCCGCAGCAATGTGCCGACGTCCTACAGCAGTACATCGATGTTGGCTGCCACTCGTTCTGCCTGTCCGGCTACCTGCACGACGACGAGGCGTGGCGTTTCAAGAAGATGGTCCGACCGATCCTCGCCGAGCGCAACAAGGGGCGGATGGAGGCCTGAGCGCTCGCCATCTTCCAGCGGATATTGCATGATCGCCAAAAGCGGCATGCCACAGCTTACGCGCAACGCGGTGCGGAACGATCGCGCCGAGGTCTGGGATTGCCACGCCTAGAGATGTCGACGCCTCAAGACTTCGCGTTGATCCCCTGAAGATCGCTGCTTTGGAGCGCTCACGCGCTGTCGCGCGTGAGCTGATATCCGTTGTCTCGCGATCATGACGTCGAAGATGCCTCCGCAATACAAACTGGCGCTCAATGGACGCACTAGTTCTACAGTGCAGAACGACAGATCTCGCGTAATCGCCTTGACCACCATGTGGAAGGCCCGCATGATACCGCCAAACGTTCTACACTGCAGAATAGAGGCCGATGACAGTCGACAGAAACCGGTTCATTGCGTCAGCCGCAGGAACATTCGAACTTCTCGAGGTATTTGGGGAACACCCGGGCCAGATGTCGCTCTCGGAACTCGCGGCCAAGGTCGGCAGGCCGAAGAGCAGTGTGCACCGTGGCCTTGCGACATTGATCGGCATCGGGTTTGTGGAGCAGGATCAAAGCACCTCACGCTACCGATTGACTCTGAAGATGTGGCGGATCGGCATGGCCGCGCTGGCGGACCTCGATCTGGTCACCTTGGCGCGTCCGCATCTTGAGAGCCTCATGACAGCTGCCGATGAGACTGTGCATCTCTCGGTGCTCGATCCTTCCGGCGACGTCATCTACGTTTCGAAGGTCGAGAGCGCGCGTTCCATTCGGGTGCAGACGCAGCTTGGGAAGCTCAACCCGTCGCATCTGACGGCGACCGGCCGGGCGATACTCGCGTTTCGGAAGGATATGGCCGAGAAGGTCCTTTCGCGACCACTCAGGCCAGTAACCCCGCTCAGTATCGCCGATCCGAAACGCATTCGCGTTACTCTGAGCGACGTGGCGCGTAAGGGCTTTGCCGTCACGAAGGGCGAGAACCACGTCGAAATGGGTGGAATCGCTGCGCCGATACGGGACCACAGCGGAGAAGTGGTCGCGTCGTGTGGCGTCGCCATTCCTGTATTCCGGATGGATCGAAAGCTCGTCGAGCGGTGCACGCCGTTCGTCATCAGTGCTGCTGCCGCAATCTCTGAAAAGCTCGGTCACCAGCCTGGCGATCGCTCGGCCAAGCGGTTCGGGACGTTCTGAGATGCAAGCCGAGGCTTCCAGCACGGTTGTGGGTGAGATCGGCCGCTACTGGTCACGCGTGTCGCCGGATGCAATCGCATTGGAGGATGGATCGGCGGCGCTGACCTATCATCAACTAGACGATCGTGTGAATCGCCTCGCCGCGCGCATGGTCGGCAAAGGAATTCGCAAAGGCGACGTCGTGGCAGCGTTGCTGCCGAACGGCTGCGATTACATCGTAGCCGTTCTCGCCGCTGCGCGCGCCGGTGCCACGTTCTGCCCACTCAATCCGCGGTTTACAGCGCGCGAGGTGGCTCGTCTGGTACACGTCGCCAGGCCCCGAGCAGTGCTCGTCGATGGTAAGCGGCATCCCGCGCTCGCAGATCCGGCGCTGTTGGAGATCTGCCCCGCAGAGACCATCGTCGAGGTCGGTGCAGCCGAGGGAGCAGTATCGCTGGCGGCCGAGCTTCCGTCGGTGGAGCCCTCGGACTTCTTCAGCCTGATGTTCACGTCCGGTACGACCGGGAATCCAAAAGGTGCTTTGGCGACTCACCGCGCGCGCATGACGTGGGTCTCGAGCAGCGTCGTTGTGTACGGCCTCACGCGGGACGATCGCTACTTGAGTGCTATGCCACTCGTGCATTCCGCGGGATTGACGCTGGTTCTGATGCATCTCGAGGCTGGGGCGCGGGTGCGTCTCATGCCGCGCTTCGATGCAAGCGCATTCCTGCGTCTGGTTTCGGAGGAGCAGATCACGTCGGCGCTGGCAGTGCCTACAATGCTTGTCATGCTCCTGGCCGAACTCGACGACCGGCGCGCGATAGGCGATCTCCGCAGCCTGCGCCGGTTGATCACATGTGGCGCGCCATTGTCTCAGGCAACTAGAAGCTCGGTGCTGGCGCGTCTGTCGTCACAGCTCTACGATTTCTACGGCTCCACAGAATCCAACGGTATGACGGTGCTGCATCCCAGCGATCAGGTGCGCAAGCCGCGCTCCGTCGGCAAGCCGTTCCCGAATGTGGAAATCAGAATTGCGGGCCCTGCCGGCGAGCCGCTGCCATCACGGCAGGTCGGCGAGATCTGGAGCTGTAATCCGTCGACGATGAGTCGATATCTCGATGCGCCGGAGGCTACGGCCGCCGTCTTCTCCGGTCGATGGTATCGGACCGGTGACCTCGGATATCTCGACGAGGAGGGCTACCTCCATCTCGCCGGCCGCGCGCAAGAGTTGATCATCAGCGGCGGTATGAACGTCTATCCCCCGGAAATCGAGAGCATCCTGATGGAGCATCCCGACATCCGGGACTGTGCGGTGGTCGGTATGGCCGACGAGACTTGGGGCCAGGTGGTGAAGGCCTACATCTCACTTCGCGGTGAGGCCCGGCTGACGCTCGGCGAGGTGCAGGCGCACTGCAAACAGCAGTTGGCTGATTTCAAGCAGCCGAGGCAGATCGAGATCGTCGCCGAGATTCCGCGTAATGCAGGAGGCAAGGTCGTCAAGTCGGCGCTGGTGACTGCTCGGAACAATGCGGGGTGATCGCCGCAGTGCTGTCGCAGATCGAAGAGCCCGACAAACGGGCCCTTGGAAATTCAATCAGGAGGAAACAATGAGTATAAGCAGAAAGCCGAAATCTGTTGCGTCAATGTCGCGGATGTCCGCGATCGGGATCGCATGCCTTGTCGGCGCCGCAGCGGCCATCGCGCCCGCGCGTGCTGAAGTCTCCGAAGTACGCATCGTCCGTCAGTTCGGCATTCACTACCTGCCTCTCGTGATCATGGAGCATGAGAATCTGATCGAGAAGGCTGCAGCGGCGGACGGCCGGAAGGACCTCAAGGTGACTTGGGCGCGACTCTCCGGCGGCGCGTCGGTCAACGATGCTCTTCTCGCGAAAGCCGTCGATCTCTCCGCCGGTGGCGTCGGGCCCCTCCTCGTGCTCTGGGATCGGAGCAAGGGCGGCAAGGGCGACGTGAAAGCGCTGGCCGCGGTAAGTGACGTCCCCATGACGCTCACCACTCGCAATCCCAATATCAAATCGATCGAGGACTTCACGGAGAAGGACAAGATCGCGCTTCCGGCCGTCAAAACTTCAATGCAGGCGGTCACACTGCAGATGGCAGCGGCGAAGAAGTGGGGACTGAAGGAGTTCGAGCGCCTCGATCGTTTCACGATGTCGCTGCCGCATCCCGATGCCACCACGGCCATGCTGTCGGGCGCGGGGCAGATCAACTCCCATTTCACGGCCGCCCCGTTCGATTTTCTCCAGCTCAAGTCGCCCGGCATCCATGCCGTCCTCGATAGCTATGAGGTCTATGGTGGCCCGGCCACGCTCATCCTCCTCTATGCGGCGCAGAGCTTCTGCGACGACAATCCGAAGACGTGCCAGACCGTCGTGAAGGCGATGGGGCAGTCAATGGACATGGTGCGGGCAGACAAGAAGCGCGCAGCTGAGATCTATCTCAGCGTGACCAAGGAAAAGACGACCGTAGAGGATCTCGTCGCGATGCTCGAGAACCCCAAGATCCAGTTCCGGCTCGAGCCGAGTGCAACAGTTCCTGCTGCCGAATTCCTGCACTCCATTGGTCGTATCAAGAACAAGCCGTCCTCGTGGAAGGACTACTTCTTTTCGTTCTCCCACGGCCTAAACGGTAGCTGACGATGCTGGATGCGGGTGGCGCTAAGGCGAAGACAGTGTCGGCTGCAGGCGTGGGGGACGGCATCGGTCAACCTCGAGTGAATGAGGGTGATGAGGCCACGGGCACGGTGTCTGTCCTCTCCGGACGTGGCGTTACCCTGCAATACAAGACGCCGGATCATCTGGTGGTTGCGACCTATCGCGTGGACTTCGATGTCCACGCGTCGGATCGCTTCGTGGTCCTTGGGCCTTCCGGATGCGGGAAGTCGACGCTGCTCAAGGCCGTGGGTGGATACATCACACCTACTGAGGGGGAGATCCGTCTCAAGGGAGAGCTGATCCGACGGCCAGGACCGGATCGTATCATGGTGTTTCAGGAGTTCGACCAGCTTCTCCCCTGGAAGTCGGTCCGCCAGAACGTCACCTTTGCATTGACGGAAAGCGGGCGCGCTTCGGGCAAGGCGGCGGATGACCGCGCAATGCACTACATTGAGAAAGTGAAGCTCACGAAGTTTGCCGACTCTTTTCCGCACATGCTCTCGGGAGGCATGAAGCAGCGCGTCGCGATCGCGCGTGCCATGGCCATGGAGCCTGAGATCCTGCTGATGGATGAGCCATTCGCGGCGCTCGATGCGCTCACCAGACGAAGGATGCAGGAAGAACTCCTGCAGCTCTGGGACGACACGCGATTCACGATGATGTTCGTCACGCACTCCATAGAGGAGGCCGTGATGCTGAGTTCGCGCATTCTGCTGCTGTCGCCGCATCCGGGACGGGTGCGCGCGGAATTCAACAGTAACGGCAAGGACGAGATCGAGCCGCTGACGGGCAAAAGGTTGTCCGTTGCCATCCACGATCTCCTTTTCGCCGATCAACCGGAGCCCGAGGGCGACGATCATGACTGATACGGCTGCAAGGCGCCCAGCGTATATTCGTGAAGTCACTGACGACGGCGACTACGGTACGGTCGAGAAGTCTCTTTCGATCTGGGAGCGCGTCTATCGGATCGAAGCTCTGCGAAAGGGCGTCCTGCTCGTCATTCTAGCATCGGCTTGGCAGGCCTACGCGCTGCACCTCAACAATTCCCTCCTGTTCCCGACCTTCACCGAGACGATCGAGGCCTTGTGGACGAACATCACGACGCTCGGCCTTATGGGAAAGGTCTGGATGTCGATCAGTGTGCTCGCGCGCGGCTATCTCATCGGGCTTTTCCTGGCTGCGACACTGACCGTACTGGCGATGAACACGCGCATCGGCAGGGATCTCCTCGAGATCCTTACGTCGATGTTCAACCCGCTGCCGGCAATCGCACTGCTGCCGCTTGCGCTGCTGTGGTTCGGTCTTGGCAATCAAAGCCTGATCTTCGTGCTGATCCACTCCGTGCTTTGGCCGGTGGCACTGAACACGCACGCAGGATTTCTCGCGGTGTCGAATACGCTGCGCATGGTCGGCCGCAACTACGGTCTTTCGAGCCTCCGCCTCGTCGTGAAGATCCTGATACCTGCTGCGCTGCCGAGCATACTCGCCGGTCTCAAGATCGGCTGGGCCTTCGCGTGGCGCACGCTCATTGCCGCAGAGCTTGTTTTCGGAGCGAGTTCGGGCTCTGGCGGCCTTGGCTGGTTTGTTTTCGAACGCAAGAACGACCTCGATATTCCAGGCGTCTTTGCAGGCCTGCTGGCCGTCATCCTGATCGGCCTTTTCGTCGAGTACGTGATCTTCCGTCGATTGGAGCAGCGCACGGTCGTCCGATGGGGGATGCAGCAGTGATGCATGCGTCTCAATCTGCCCACCCTTGGTTCAGCAACGTGTTCGCAGTTGTCATTGAGTTAACTGGGAGCGTCCGATGAAGAAGAAGCTTCATCTCAATCTCTTCATCTATGGCCGAGGTCATCACGAGGCCGCTTGGCGCCACCCGCGCGCGTCGAAGCGCTCGCTGATGGATGTCGAGCACTACATCGAATGCGCAAAGAAGGCTGAGGCGGCGCATTTCGACTCAATCTTCCTGGCGGACGTTCTGAATCTGCCGCCCGACGTCGACAGCTCGGCGCGCATTTGGCTCGAGCCGCTGACCACGCTCGGTGCCATTGCCCATGCGACGAGCCGCATCGGTCTCATCGCGACGGCTTCCACCACGCATACCGAGCCGTTCAATCTTGCGCGCCAGTTCTGCTCGCTCGATCACATCAGCCAAGGCCGTGTCGGCTGGAACATCGTGACGTCGTTCAGCAATGCCGGCAGCCGAAATTATGGCGGCGGTGGTCGGCTATCGCACGCGGAGCGCTACGACGTTGGCGAGGAGTTCGTAAAGGTCACTAAGGAACTCTGGAACAGCTGGCGCGACGATGCCGTCGTCGATGATCGTGAGGGGGGTGTCTTCATCGATAAACATCGCGTCAAGGCGATCGATCACAAGGGCGCGAATTTTGAAGTGGCGGGTCCGCTCAATCTGCCGCGCAGCCCGCAAGGCTGGCCGGTGCTGGTGCAGGCCGGATCCTCCGATACCGGCAAGGCATTCGCGGCGCGCCATGCCGAGGCAGTGTTCACGGCACACATACAGAAAGGCACGGCGCAGGAATTCTATCGCGACATCAAGTCTCGCGTCGTCGAGGTGGGGCGGGCGCAGGATCAGCTTCTGGTGCTGCCTGGGATCAGCCCCATGATCGCCGGCACCGAAGCTGAAGCCGGTCGTCTACAGCAGGAACTCAACGAGCTGGCGGATACGAATATTGGCCTCACGCGACTTTCCGATCGCTTCGACGGCTATGACTTCTCCGGCATCAAGCTCGATCAGGTGTTGCGCCCCGAGGACTTCCCGGATCCCGCCGAGAACCAGAGTTCACGAGGGCGAACCGAGCTGATCGTCGGGGCGGTGCGCCGTGAACAGCTCACGATGCGGCAGCTTCTGGCCAAGCTCGCTGGTGCGCGCGGCCATTTCGTTGTCGCCGGGACACCCGAGCAGGTTGCGGATATCATCGAGGACTGGATCGACAGCGGCGCCGCCGACGGTTTCAACGTTATGCCACCGGTGTTGCCGTGGATGCTGGACGCCTTCGCGCAGGAGGTCGTCCCCATACTCAAGCGGAGAGGGCGCTTCCGCGCCGAGTACGAAGGGCGCACGCTGCGGGATCATTACGGACTACAGCGGCCCTGACATCAGAAAATCGATGTCATCATAATGTTCCCGGAACTACTCACTTGATGGAACTGAACCGCGGCTTCAATCGGGCGAGCGAAGGCGATATCCAACCCCGGTCTCAGTGAGGACGTAGCGAGGGCGTTGGGGATCATCCTCGATTTTCTGCCGAAGCTGGCGAACGTAGACGCGCAGGTTCTGCGCATCGCTCATCTCACTCCATAGCTCGGCGAGCAGGAAGCGGTGCGTGAGCACCTTTCCGGCATGCTGGACCAGAACGCGAAGGAGGTTGTACTCCTTCGGCGACAGCTTCACTTCGCTATCGCGCAGCTTGACGATGCGGCGCACGAGATCGACCGACAAATCGCCGACGCGAAACACCGGTCGCTCGCCCTGAACCTGAAGCCGATGGCGGAGCGCCGCGCGCAGGCGAGCCGTAAGCTCGTCCATTCCAAACGGCTTCGTGACGTAGTCATCTGCGCCGTTGTCGAGCGCGTGCACCTTGCCGGCCTCGTCCCCCCGGCTCGATAGAATGATGATCGGCACTCTTTCATCGCTCGTTCGAATGGCCCTCAGCAGCTGGAGCCCATCCATGTCGGGAAGCCCCAGATCCAGGATCACGATGTCGGGTTTCTCGCCGAGCAGCTCGAGGGCGGCCTTTCCATTCGGGGCGTCGAGCGTGTCATAGCCCTGGGCATTGAGCCCAAGGCGCAAAAGCTTGCGGATGGGGGGCTCGTCGTCGACGATCAGGACCCTGACGCGAGGTGAGTTCATGCAGCGGTTTCCAGGGCGCGGGGGGCATTGGGCACCGGCATTTCAATCGTGAAGACAGCACCAGCACCCTGCATCCGGTTCTGGGCCTGGAGAGTTCCGTGCATGGCCTCCACGAAACCGCGAGAGATGGCGAGGCCGAGCCCCGTTCCGGCGCAGACCTGATCTCCCTTCTGTGCCCTGTAGAATTTGTGGAAGACGCGCTCGAGGTCATTCGCAGGGATCCCTGCACCTTCGTCGATGATCTGCAAATAGACGTGCTGGCCGTCTCGCCATGCGACAAGGCGCACCGTCGTTCCGGCGGGCGCGTACTTCGATGCGTTGTCGAGGAGGTTGAACAGCACCTGCTCGAAGAGAACCGGGTCGATTTCGAGCATCGGAAGTTCGGCAGAGAGGTCGAGCTCCACCTTGTGCTGCGCCAGGATCTTGTCGGCGCGACGAAGCGCCACCTCCATGACTTCGCGCACATCGTGGAGCGCCACGTTCGGCGCGACGGCCCCAGACTCGAGGCGCGTCATGTCGAGCAGATTGGCGATGAAGCGATTGAGACGCTCGGATTCATCTATGATCGTTCCCAGCAGATCGGCCTTCTCAGCATTCGTAAGACTTGCAGAGAGGCTTCGCAACGTCTCCGCCGAGCCGAGCACGGCCGCGAGAGGCGTCTTCAGATCGTGGGAGATGGACGTCAGCAGAGCCGATCGCAATCGCTCGGTCTCGACGGTGCGCCGCACCTTCTCCATGTCCTCGACGAGAAAGACGCGCTCGATTGCGAGGGCACTCTGATCGACCAGGGCATCGAGCAGTCGGCGCTCGTCTGGTGTCAGCAGCGGGCCGGGCTTGTCGCTGTCGATGCCGACAATGCCGACGGGCCCGCGTCCCGTCCGCAAGGGAAGAAACAGTCGCTTGGCGCCCGGCAGGGTATCGGAGCCGCGACCCGCTGGACGATCGTTCTTCCAGGCCCAGCTCGCAGCAGCAAGATCGGCATCTCCGAGCGTATCCTCCGGCGGATATCCGGCCTTCACGACAATCGAGCCGTTTTCCGGCAAGAGCAGCACGACACTGACCTTGAGCATCGACGCGGTCTGATAAGCTGCCGCCCAGAGGACGTCATCCATGGTGCCGACACCGGCGAGCTTCCTGCTGAAGGAGTACAGCGCCTCCGTCGTCCGCGCGCGGTTCAGCGCCGCCATCGCCTGGAGGCGCGCCCTGCCTGCAACGTTGGATACGAGGATAGCGACCAGCGTGAAGAATATGACGGCTATGGCATCGGTGGGTGTCGATATGGCGATGGAGAAATACGGCGGAGTAAAAAAGAAATTGTAGCAGATCGCAGAGACCAGGCTCGCAAAAACCGATGGCCACAGACCATGTCGAACGGCAATGGCGACTATTGCCGTGAGAAACACAAGGTCTGCGCTCTCGATTCCGGTTACCGGCCATAGGGCGATCGAGATCAAGGCTGATGCTGCCGCGGCCAGAAAGGCCGCGCCATAAGGCCACAAATCAAGCGGAGCCGAGCGCTCGTCCGTCCTATGACCTGCCTTGCGCGGAACCCCTTTTTCGCCGTCGCCGCCCGCAATGACATGCACGCTGATTCCGCCGGCACGACGCAGAAGCTCGTGGACCAGTGACCCTCTAAGCAGTTCCACCAATCTCGACCGCGTCGACTTGCCGACAACAATGTGAGTGATGTTGTTTGCCTGGGCGTACGCGAGAATGTCATCGGCGAGACGACGATGCCCACCCGGTATTGTCGTCTGTTCCCCGCCGAGTACCTGGGCGAACCGCAGCATGTCGGTGGCCTGATCACGCTGCTCCTCGGAGGCCCGGCGTCCGCGCGCCACGTGAAGCGCCGTCCATGGCGCATGAAGCCGATCGGCCATGCGCTTGGCATAGCGCACCAGGCTCCCAGAGTGCGAGTGTTCGCTCACGCAGACGAGCACGCGCTCGCCAGCCGGCCAGGGCCCGCGAATTGCGCCGGCCTGCATCTGCGTGAGGAGTTGCTCGTCGACGCGTTCTGCCGTCCGTCGCAGAGCCAACTCGCGCAGCGCCGTCAGGTTGGCCGGCGAGAAGAAGTGCTCGAGAGCACGCTGTGCCTGCTCCGGTACATAGACCTTCCCTTCCTTCAGGCGCTGAATGAGATCGTCAGGTGTAAGGTCGACGAGTTCGACGGCGTCGGCACGGTCGAAGATCGAGTCCGGGACGGTCTCGCTGACGCGCACGCGCGTGATCTGCGCGATGACGTCATTCAGGCTTTCGATGTGCTGGATATTGACGGTCGTATAGACGTCGATGCCGTTCTGGAGCAGCTCCTCGACATCGAGATAGCGCTTCGGATGGCGGGATCCGGCGGCGTTGGTGTGAGCAAGCTCGTCCACCAGAGCGATCTGCGGTCGCCGTGCAATGAGCGCATCGAGGTCCATCTCCTCGAGCCAGCGCTCTTTGTACTCGACGCGGCGGCGAGGGATCGCTTCGAGGCCGTCGAGGAACCGCTCGGTTTCCTTGCGACCATGTGTTTCGACAATTCCAGCGACGACGTCGTAGCCATCCTGCCTGTGGGCCTGCGCGGCCTCGAGCATCTGATAGGTCTTGCCGACGCCCGGCGCCGCTCCGACGAAGATCTTCAGCCGGCCAGTGCGACCTTCGGACTTGCGCGCGACCTCCAGCAAGGCCTCCGGCGAGGGCCTCCTGTCCTGGTTGTGCCACTCTTCGGGCATCGGTCACTCGAGCCTTGGCGCGCCATCTGCAGCGAGCGAGGTCGCACCGCGTCTGAATGCAGATTTGAGCCGGTCAGTGCGTCGGCGCAAGGCTGTCCAAGGCTAGATTGAGTTCGAGGACATTAACCAAGCGATCGGGCGCGAGAACTCCACCGGGTGCAAACGCGCGTTCTTTTATCATACTTTCGACCCGGCTGAGAGGCAGGCCACGGGCATCGGCCACGCGCTTGGCCTGGTAGAGTGCGGCGTGCTCGCTGATGTGCGGATCGAGCCCGCTCCCCGAGGCTGCGGCCAGCTCGGCTGGAAGCGGTTTCTCGGCCGTGGCGGCATATTTGGTGACAGCTGCGCTAGCGCGCTCCGTCAGGTCGCTGCTCGTTGGCGATTTGTTACTGCCGGCAGCGCTCATGGCATCAAAGCCATCCTTTCCTGCGGCGGATGGACGGGGCCAGAAGTACTTCGGCTGCTCGAACTTCTGGGCGATCAAGCGGCTGCCGACGACGCGGCCGTCAGGTGCGTTCAGTAGCGATCCATCCGACGAATGCGGCCTCAGGAAATGCGCAATTCCCAGGACCAAAGCAGCGTAGCCCAGAACGCAGATGACCATTGTCACGGCCACGAGGCGAATGCTGCTATTGAACAATCTCACGGCTCTTCTCCGTGCTTCTACTTCATGAGCATGAGGTGCTCGGCGATCGGGCCGAGCGTCGCGGCAGGAAAGTAGGTGAGTGCGCCGACGATCAGGATCGTTGCGATCAGCATCGTCGCAAAGGTTCCGTCTTCCACGCCGAGAGTGCCGACCGACTCCGCGCTCCGCCGCTTCGCGGTGAGCGAGCCCACGATCGCCAGCGGCAGGATGATGGGGATGTACCGCGCGAGCAGCATCACGAGGCCTGTGGCCACATTCCACGGCACCGTATTGTTCCCGAGTCCTGCGAAGGCCGATCCGTTGTTGGCGCTGGCCGAGCTGAACTCGTAGAGAATTTCGCTGAACCCATGCGGGCCGGCGTTGCCGACTGTGCCGGCACCCCAGGACGTCGCCGCGAAGAGCGAAGCTCCACAGAGGATGAAGAGCCCGTGCGCGAGAAGTGCGAGGACGGCGAGCTTCACCTCGCGCGCCTCGATGCGCCAACCGAGATACTCCGGCGTCCGGCCGACCATCATCCCGGCGATGAACACGGCGACGGCGATGTACAGGAACATATTGACCATGCCGACGCCCACGCCGCCGAAGTCCTCGTTCAGCCACATGCCGATCATGGGCATGAGACCGGTCAGCGGATTGAGGCTGTCGTGCATCGCATTGACAGAGCCATTGCTCGTCGACGTCGTCAGTACGGCCCAGGCTGGTCCCGAGGCCGTTCCGAACCGCAGCTCCTTGCCCTCGAGGTTGCCGACCGACTGCTCGATTGCGAGGGACGTGAAAGCCTGCGTCGGAGCCGTCTCGAAATAGACGGCCAGAGTGGTCCGCGTCAGCACGAGGGCGAGCATGACGGCGAAGACGACTGCGGCATGGCGCATTCGCCCGACGATTCGACCGAACATCCACACACACGCCATGGGCACGATGATGATCGCGACCATCGACAGCGCGTTCGTCCAGAAGGTCGGGTTCTCGAACGGATGGGCGGAGTTCGCCCCGAAGAAGCCGCCGCCGTTCGTTCCGATCTGCTTGATGGCGAGGAGTGCCGCTACCGGGCCGCGAGCAATCGTCTGCTCGATGCCTTCCAGCGTGGTGACTTTGGCTGCGCCCGCGAGCGTCATCGGCACGCCGCCGAGAACGTAGAGCACCGCCACGACGAGCGCGATCGGCAGCAGCACGAGAAATGTCGCCCGCTGAACGTCGATGAAGAAATTTCCCAGGTTCTCGCGACCTGCGAGACCACGAGCAAGCGCAGCGAGTACGGCAATGCCCGTAGCGGCCGAGACGAACTGCAGCCACATGAGTGCGCCGAGCTGCGACAGGTAGCTCATTGTCGACTCGCCCGAGTAGTGCTGCAGGTTTGTGTTGGTCACGAATGAGACTGCGGTGTTGAAAATCAGGCTGCCTTCGATGGCGCCCTGGCGATCGGGGTTGAGCGGCAGGAACTGCTGTACGGCCAGAATGCCGAAGCACACGACGAACATGGCCGCGTTGAAAGTGAGCAGCGCCATCAGGTAGCGCTTCCAGTCGTTCGAGCCTGTTGCGGGGCTGCCGGCCAGCCTCTCGAACGCTCGCGTGAACGCATCGGCGCGGCGGCTGGAATGACCGGGATCCATGGCCCACTTCATGTATCGCCCCAGCGGCCACGAGAGCAGGGCTGTGCCTCCGATGATCAAGACGACAAAGAGGGCGGCATATGCGTTCATGACATCAGATCCGGTCGATTGCTGCCGTCAGCCAGAACAGCAGGCCAAAGACGGCGAGGCCAAGTGCGAGGTAGATGAGATCCATGGGCGAGTTCCATTCCGTCACGCGAGGTTGAGCGCTGTCAGGGTCATGTCGATCAGCTTGATGCCAGCAAACGGCACTACGAGACCGCCCACGCCGTAGACCAGAAGATTGCGCCGGAGCACAGATGCCGCGCCGAGCGGCCGATAAGTCACGCCCCTGAGCGCCAACGGAATGAGCGCGATGATGATCAGGGCGTTGAAGATGACAGCCGAAAGAATGGCGCTCTGCGGCGTTGCAAGCCCCATGATGTTGAGCGCGTCGAGCTGCGGGTAGAGCGCGACAAACATCGCGGGAATGATGGCAAAGTACTTCGCGACATCATTGGCAATGGAGAATGTCGTCAGTGCGCCGCGCGTCATGAGGAGTTGCTTGCCGATCTCCACGATCTCGATGAGCTTTGTCGGATTGGAGTCGAGATCCACCATGTTGCCGGCCTCGCGCGCGGCCTGCGTCCCGGTATTCATCGCAACGCCCACATCCGACTGCGCGAGCGCCGGCGCGTCGTTGGTGCCGTCCCCGCACATCGCAACGAGCTTCCCACTGGCCTGCTCTTGGCGTATGAGGCGCAATTTGTCCTCCGGCGTCGCCTGAGCGAGGAAATCGTCGACACCCGCCTCCGCGGCAATCGCTGCCGCCGTCATCGGGTTGTCGCCCGTGATCATGATGGTGCGAATGCCCATGCGCCTCAGCTCGGCGAAGCGCTCCCTGATCCCACCCTTCACAATGTCCTTGAGATGGATCACGCCAAGGAGACGGCCGTCCTTGGCGACTGCGAGAGGCGTGCCGCCCGCTCGCGCGATCTCATCGGCGATGGCGTTGATCTGGCGTACGACGTCAGTGCTTAAAGGGATCGTCGCCGCCATTGCGCCCAACGGGTAGGCGCGAGGCGCCGCCCCGACGTACTTGAGCACCGCGTCGACTGCACCCTTGCGGATCCATGATCCTCCGATCTCGACGCCACTCATGCGGCTCTGCGCGGTAAAGGGAATGAAGCGGGCATGGAGATCGGCGATGTCGCGCGCGCGCAACGCGTACTTCTGCTTGGCCAGTACGACGATCGATCGCCCCTCCGGCGTCTCGTCGGCCAGCGAGGCGAGCTGTGCTGCATCCGCGAGCTCCCGCTCACTCACGCCGAGGAGTGGCCTGAAGGCCGTTGCTTGGCGATTGCCGAGCGTGATCGTACCGGTCTTGTCGAGAAGCAGCGTGTCCACGTCACCGGCGGCCTCGACCGCGCGACCTGACATCGCCAGTACGTTGAAACGCACGAGCCGATCCATGCCGGCAATGCCGATCGCCGACAGCAGCGCTCCGATGGTCGTCGGAATGAGCGCCACGAAGAGCGCAACGAGGACGACGATGGATATGCTGCCGCCTGTATATGCCGCAAAGCCCGGGATCGTCGCGACGGCGATGAGGAAGATGAGCGTAAGGCCGGCGAGTAGAACATTGAGCGCGATCTCATTCGGCGTCTTCTGGCGCTCTGCGCCTTCGACCAGCTTGATCATCCGGTCGAGGAATGTCGTGCCTGGTGCCGCGGTGATGCGAACGCGGATCCAATCGGAGAGGACTTGCGTGCCGCCGGTAACGGCTGAGCGGTCGCCGCCAGACTCCCTGATCACAGGAGCGGATTCGCCGGTAACGGCCGCTTCATTGACTGAGGCAATGCCCTCGATGACTTCGCCATCCGACGGAATGATATCGCCAGCCTCGACGAGCACGGTATCGTCGATCTTCAGAGCGGTACTTGGTACGAGCGTAAACTCACGCGTGTCAGTTCCGTCGAGCAGTTTAGCGTGCGTTTCACTGCGTGTGCGTCTGAGGGCGTTGGCTTGAGCCCTGCCGCGGCCCTCGGCAACTGCCTCGGCGAAATTGGCGAACAGCACGGTGAACCACAGCCACAGAATGATCTGCAGGGAGAAGCCGATATCCGGCGTGGCGCTCACGAGGTCGCGCAGGAACAGCACTGTCGCCAGGACGGCAACGACCTCGACGACGAACATCACGGGGTTCCTGACCATGATGCGCGGATCGAGCTTGGAGATCGCGGAGCGCATGGCCGGTAGTATGATCCCAGGATCGACGAGCGCCCTTGCTGTTGTGCGCTGTCGCGCTATCGAAGCGTGCATGGAAGCCTCGGCGGTGGATGTGAGAAGACCTCTGCGCGTGGCGGCGCGGTGCTCTGTCGGATGACCGTTGATGAGCCTAGAACCGCTCGGGGCGGATCAATGCGTAGATCAGGTAGGCCAGCAACCCCGCTGTGATGAGACCGGCAAGTCCGTAGTCGAATGCCATGGCATCCTCCTCGCGTTGGGAGGGGCGATGCACTCGCGACCTGTTGCGCAAGAGGCCATCGCTCCACTGAAGCAAAGGTGCCAAGTCGCGCATATGAATTCGAGAGAGAGGGGAGGGCCGCGGTATAAGAATCTTATAAGTGCGCCCGACGGTCCGGCGGGCGCGGAGTATGTCAGGCTCCGATTTTATTGACAGGCTTGAGAATTTGGCGGGTTCTCCAAGAACGCTCGCGCCGCGAAGCGCGCCAAGCCGACTTGTCCGGAACTAGATTGCTAGCATCAGCGCCCACGGTCGGCGCCGATGCCGAGATAGGCATGGCGCACGCCCTCGTCGTTGAGAAGCGCCTGACCCGTGCCGGACAGCACGATGCGACCGTTCTCGAGAACATAGCCGCGATTGGCTAGTCTGAGCGAGTGAGCGACGTTCTGCTCGACCAGCAGGATAGTGAGTCCGCGCTCGTTGAGGGCGCGGATGGTCGCGAACAGCTCCTGCACCATTGCCGGAGCAAGGCCAAGCGAGGGCTCATCGAACATGATGAGTTCGGGGCGACCCATGAGGCAGCGACCGATCGCGAGCATCTGCTGCTCGCCACCGGACATAGTGCCGGCGAGCTGGCGACGGCGCTCGACTAGGCGCGGAAACATGGCGAATACCTCGCTCATGGTCTCCTTTATGTGCGCACGTGCACGCGGGACCAGCGCGCCCATTTCAAGGTTCTCCTCGACCGTCAGCGAGGGAAAAATCTGGCGACCTTCAGCGACCTGGCCGATGCCGAGATTGCAGACGCGATGGCTCGGCTCCCCGGTGATGTCGATGCCGCGGAAGCGGATGCGCCCTGAGCGGGGCTTCTCTATTCCGGCCAGAGTGCGTATCAGGCTCGATTTGCCGGCACCATTGGCGCCGACAAGCGCGACGAGCTCACCCTCGGCTGCCGAGATAGAGACCTGATCGAGGGCCTGAGCGTCGCCGTAGAAGACATCCAAATTCTCGACCTCGAGCATCATACGACGCCCTCCCCGAGGTAGGACTGAATGACCGCTGGGTTGCTCGTAATTTCGTTCGGCGTGCCCTCGGCGATGACTTCACCGTGGTGCATGACGATCACTCTCTGCGCCAGAGCCATCACCGCCCGCATCACGTGCTCAATGAGCAGAATGGTGATGCCGCGCTCGGCGTTGAGGTCGCGCAGGATCTGCACCATGTGATCGACTTCGGTTGGGCGCAACCCAGCCATGACCTCGTCGAGCAGGAGAAGATGCGGCTCCGTGGCGAGCGCGCGGGCAACCTCGAGGCGCTTGCGTTCGGGAAGCGTCAGGGAGGCCGCAGGATGGCCGCGCTTCGGAAACAGTCCGAGGAGATCGAGCACCTCCTCCGCGTGGCGCCGCGCCTCGGCGACTGTATGGCGAGCGTTGAGAGCCCCTACCACGACATTGTCGCGCACGCTGAGGCCCGCAAACGGCTTCACAATCTGGAATGTGCGGCCGATGCCTGCGCGGCAGATCTGATCCGCGCGCTTGCCGTCGATGCGCTGCCCCGCGAGGCGAACAGCGCCGTCGTCCGGGCGATAGACGCCGGCAATCATGTTGAAGCAGGTGGTCTTGCCGGCACCATTGGGGCCAATGAGCGCGACGATTTCACCTTCGCCCACAGTAAACGTGAGGTCCCGCGCGGCGCGCAGCCCCGAGAAGCTCTTGGATAGTCTCTCAACCTCGAGCAACGCCGGCATGTCAGGCCTCAGGCTCGTCTGAATTCTTAGGGTCGAGGCCGAGTGCGCGGCGCATGGGCGGCCATACGCCATGAGGTAGCACCATCACCACTACCAGCAGACAGATGCCGTAGAACACCTGCTTGGCGCCCGGCAGGTCGATTCCGAGCAGCAGCATTCCCTCGCGCAGCGCCTCGGCCAAGCCAGTGAGCAGAAAGGCGCCGACGATTGGGCCGAACAGCGTGCCGACGCCGCCGATGATGGGCCCCAAGATCAGCTCGATCGAGCGGCCAATGTGGAAGACCTGTTCCGGAAAGAGATTGTTGTAGTAGAACGCGAAGAACACACCGGCGATGGAGGTCATCGCCGCCGACAGGATCACCGCGTACATCTTGTAGCGGAACGTATCGATGCCGAGCGCGCGCGCCGCCTCCTCATCCTCTCGGATCGCCTGCCAATAGTATCCCGCGCGGCTTCGCAACAAGGCATGGCAGAGCACGAATGCCATGACCGTCAACGCCAGGATAACGTAGTAGAACATGCGCGGGCTGCCGCGCAGGGTCCAGACATCATTGTGGGAGTAGTTGGCGACCGGAACGAACAAGCCTCCAGACCCGCCGACCCAGGGCCAATGGTCGAAGCCCAGGCGGGCGAACTCGGCGAAGGCGATCGTGAGGATCGCGAAGTAGACGCCGGCGACACCGAAGCGGAAGGCCAGAAAGCCTATCATGGCGCCCGCGAGGCCCGCGATCGCCAGCGCGAGAGGGAGGCTAAGCCACGGGCTCACGCCAAAATGGAAAAACAGCGCCGCTGCGGCGTATGCCCCGAGCCCTACGTAGAGCGCATGGCCAAGCGAAAGCTGGCCAGCAAACCCCATCATGATGTTCCACGCCTGTCCCGCGTAGGCGAAATAGAGAATGAGGATGAGCACCGTCAGCAGGTAATCGTTGACGACCAGAGGCGCCACCAGCAGGGCAGCAACAAGCAGGAGCAGCAGAAAGAGACCGCGGCGCGGAACCCCTTGGAGCAGCGCGGCGATCATCCGAGCTTCTTTCCGAGAATGCCTTGGGGACGGAATAGCAGCACGAGCACCAGAATGGCGAAGGCGAACATGCTTTTGGCTGACGGCGTGTAGAACAGCCCGGCGAGCGCCTCGGTGAGGCCGATCAGCACGCCGCCGAGCAACGCGCCCGGCATGGATCCGAGACCGCCGGTTATGACAATCACGAACGCCAGCAGCGTGTAGACCGGACCGAGCGCCGGCGTCACATCAACGAGCAGTGACAGCATCACGCCCGCAGCGCCGACGCAGGCGGCGCCGATGCCGAAGGTGAGGGCGTAGAGCCGCTTGACATCGAGCCCCACGACCAAGGCGCCGGTGTAATTGTCAGCGCAGGCGCGGATTGCCTTGCCAAGGATAGTGAGCCGGAAGAAGGCAAACAATCCGGCCGCAATCAGCAGCGCGGTGGCTGCCGCGTAGGCCTTGCTCGCGTCGACGATCAGCGGACCGACGGCGTAGCTGTCGAACACATACGAGGTCTGTACGTTGCGTGCGTCGGGCCCGAACAGAATGAGCTGAACATTCACGAGGATGATTGCTACAGCCACCAGCAGCATGAACTGGCTATGCTCCGGCCGATTGATGAATGGATTGATGAGGCCGAGCTGGAGAAGATAGCCAAGCACAAACATCACGGCAGAGACCGGTATCAACATGATGAAGGGATCGAGACCGAGCGAGGCGAAGGCAACGACGGTTACATACATCGCCAACGTCATCATCTCGCCGTGCGCGAAGTTGACGACGCGCACAACGCCGAAAATGACGGACAGGCCTAGTGCCATAAGGCCATAGACCAGTCCGGTGAGCAGGCCGCCGACCGCGACGTTCAGGTAGATTTCTGCCGGCACCTTGCCTGGTCCTGCATAAGGCTCGCTAGCCGCCTTGGCGTGCGGAGCCGCAAACGATTTGTGCTGTTTCAGCGCTGGCTGTAGGGCTTCATCGGTACCTCGGGCTTGGCGTTGGCCGCCTCGCTCGGCGCGACAGTGACGAGCTTGCCGGCGCGGTTCTGGATCGCCGCGTTCTTGAGCGTCACGTTTTGCCCCTTGGCGTCGAACTTGATGCCCGGCCCAATGCTGACGTTGTCCTTGATGTCGGTTGCGCGAATAGCATCGGCCAGCGCTTTCGGATCCGTCGATCCGGCGCGCTTGTAGGCATCGGCCGCGATCAGCAGGGCCTCGAATGTGTAAATGTGATTGGTGTTGAGGTTTATCCCGGGATGCGCCTTGGCGAGCGCCGCTTCCAGGAGCTTGCTCATCTGCTTGTTGGGATCGTACCAGGGAACGAAGCTTAGCGGGCCATCGGCGAGCTTGCCGAGCGTCTTAAGGTACTGGTCCTCGTACCAACCCGGCCCCATGCTCAGGATAGCGGTCGGCGTCCAGCGTTGCTTGACGAGTTCGCGCGTGAGCAGCATGGCATCGTTGAGACGGCTGACCATGAGCAGGCCATCGGCGCCGGTGGCCTTGGCCTTTGCCACCTCCACCGAAAGATCACGTGCCGAGGGGTCGTAGGCGATGGTCTCGGTCAGCTTGTAGGGCATGTCGACTTTGGACAGGACCGCACCGATGCCTTTCTGCATCGACGTGCCGAACGTATCGTTGACATGCATGAAAACGACCGATTTCGGTGCGGCGCCGGTGGCCGTGAACACCTCCTTCTGGTTGGCGAATGCATCAGAGAGAAGCATCGGCGCCGTCGGGAAGTTGCGGAACACGAATTTGTAGCCCTGCTCAGTGATGGGCGGGGCGGCGGCGATGTTTATGACGAATGGAACGCCCTTCTGCTCGGCGACCTGGGCAATCGCCGTGCTCTGGCCGGAGTCGAACGCGCCGACCAGAAGCTGCGCACCTTCGCCGATCAAGCGCTCAGCGCGAGCTCGTGCCACATCCGGATTGGATTCGGTGTCGCCGTTCATGATCTCGAGAGGGGGCAGGCCGAGCCCTTTGAGGATGTCGCCCGCGATCTCGACCCCGCGATGGCAGTCCTGACCAATCCCCGCCTGAAAGCCCGATCGCGGCAGCAGCACGCCGACCTTCAGCGCTGCACCCTGGGCACGAGCAATGGCGAAGGGGCCGACACCGGCGACCGCGCCCACGGCACCTACGCCCGCCGCGAACGTGCGGCGCGTGATGCCGGCCATTTGGCCGCGATGCTCGCGTAAGGTTCTGTTCCTCATGGCGTCCTCACCTGGTGTCAGCGTTATCTGCCCCGTCACTGCCCCGGAGCCTCTGGGCCGCTTGTCACAGCCTATCGCAAGCAGCGTGCCTGGAACCACAGCATGAACACTCCCGTGCGCGCGGCAATACGTGGGTTCGCGCCTGCAGCATTGCGCTGCGTGCGAGCGCGTCCGGGACGTTCATGAGCCATGGAGCCCCGCTACTGCAGTTGGAAGTCGGCATTGCAACTCACTGCTTCGCCTATATTCCAATACTCGTGAGTATGGAAGTCATTGGACAGGAAGACTGGTATCAAGAGAAGACTGGCATCAAGAGCAGATCGCTGTCCGCGACTGATCGGCTCAGGCCCAGCGACCTGGGCCTCATTCTCGTTGCTTCCCGCACAAGCGATTGGGTGCGGCGCTCTGCCAACTGTGGTTGAATTCGAGGGAACGGTGGCGTAGGTGTCGCACCGATATCTCAGTGAGAAAGGAGTGCCGCACACTATGGCAGGGAGACTGACGGCTCGACGTCCAGGAAAATCGTTGCTCGCAACGGATCTCGGCGCTCGGTCTGATCGCGCATTCGATCGAGCAACGCAGCTCGCCAGTCAGTGGAATGCGGCACTTACCGTCGACCATGCCTTGGAAGACCGGGCGGATGGCGACGTCACATTGGCATCGCATCGTCGGCCGGATGGGACATGCGTGGCAGAGTCGCGGACGCGCAAGGAAGTTCACGCCACGAACCCGTCCGAGTGCGGGGATCCGGATCGCGTGCTACGCGATTATGTCGAAGAGAGGTCCATTGATCTCGTGGTGGCAGGCGCCCATGGGCGAAGTGCCCTCATGGACGTGCTGGTCGGCAGCGTGGCCAAGAGCCTCGTGACGACATTGCCCTGCGAAGCACTTCTGGTCCGCTCTGCTTTTAGCCCTGCGTCGGGCGTGTGAATACTTCGTCCGGGAGGCGAATATGGCGGAAGCCATAAGTCTTGCTACAATTCTTCGAGATGATGACGTTCTGCTGGAGTCGCCAATCGATTCCAAAACGGCGCTCCTCACCGCTGCCGCAGAGCATCTGGCTCAGACCACCGGCACCGAGAGCGACGTCATACTGAAGGCCTTGGTCGACCGCGAGAAGCTCGGCTCGACGGCGATCGGCCGCGGTATTGCTGTCCCGCATGCGGGCATTGAAGGCTTGGCCACGCCCGCCTCGGTCGTCTTTCGGCTCGCTCGGCCGATCGACTTCGAGGCATCGGACAGCAATCCTGTCGATCTCGTGTTCGTCCTGATCTGGCCTAGCGACAAGCGCAGCGGATTGCTTGCGACCCTCGGCGGGCTGTGCCGGACACTGCGCGCAGAAGCTCTCTTGCGCGATATTCGGAACGCTGCCGACAGTGCCGAGATCCGGCATATTGTCGATAAAGCCGCAGCCGGAGCGACACCACGTCCCTCTGAAAGCTAGCGGAAGGCGTTTGCAGACGCCTCTACCACAACGCTAAGGTAAAACCTGCGCAGCAGGTGCGCCGTCGGCAGCCTGCTGACCATCGGGGACGCCGCCATCAAATAGGAAAGGTTGCTCGGCGAGCATGTCGGTTGACGTCGTTCTACTCACCCTCCTGGTCGTCTTGCCATTCGCCGGCAGCGTCGTGGCGGCCTTTCTACCAACGAATGCCCGGAATGCCGAAGCGTGGCTCGCGGGTGGCGTTGCGCTCGCAGAACTGGCGATTGCTGCTTACCTGTTTCGGCCGATCGCGCGGGGGGAGGTCCTTCGCGCGGAGTTCGAATGGCTGCCTCAGCTCGGGCTGAATTTCATCCTGCGCCTCGACGGTTTCGCCTGGAGCTTCGTCTGTCTCGTCAGCGCGATTGGCCTGCTCGTCATTCTTTACGCCCGATACTACATGTCGCCGGAGGATCCGGTTCCGCGCTTCTTTTCGTTTCTTCTGGGCTTCATGGGCGCGATGCTCGGCATCGTTGTGTCGGGCAATCTGATACAGATCGTTTTCTTCTGGGAGCTCACGAGCCTCTATTCGTTTCTTCTCATCTCCTACTGGCACCAGAATCAGAATGCGCGCGAGGGCGCGCGTATCACGCTGACCGTGACGGCAGCGGGAGGACTCTGCTTGCTCGCGGGCATGATGTTCCTCGGCCAGATCGCGGGTAGCTACGATCTCGATGTCGTGCTCCGGTCGGGCGCCAGCGTCACCGCTCATTCGCTCTATCTGCCGACGCTTCTGCTGATCGCCGCCGGTGTTCTGACAAAGAGCGCACAGTTTCCCTTTTATTTCTGGCTGCCGCGCGCGATGGCCGCGCCAACGCCCGTCTCGGCGTATCTGCATTCAGCCGCTATGGTCAAAGCAGGCGTGTTCCTGCTGGCGCGCCTGTGGCCGGCGATGGCCGGGCATGACTATTGGTTCTGGGTGTTCGTGCCGCTCGGTGCCGCCACGCTGCTGCTTGGCGCCTTTCTCGCGCTCTTCCAGCAGGATCTCAAAGGCCTGCTCGCCTACTCGACGATTAGCCACCTCGGGCTGATCACGCTGCTGCTCGGCCTCGGTAGTCCGCTCGCTGCGGTGGCGGCGATCTTCCACATCTTCAATCACGCGACCTTCAAGGCTTCGCTGTTCATGGCCGCCGGCATCATCGATCATGAGGCGGGAACACGCGATATTCGCCGGCTGGGCGGCCTTTATCGCGCGATGCCCCTCACTGCCGTTCTGGCGATGGTGGCCGCCTCGGCGATGGCGGGCGTTCCCCTTCTCAATGGCTTTCTCTCGAAGGAGATGTTCTTCGCCGAGACCGTGGAGGCACATGTCTCCTCCCTTCTCGACGATGCCTTGCCCTACATCGCGACGCTCGCCGGCATGTTCAGTGTCGCCTACTCGCTGCGTTTTATTCATCAAGTGTTCTTCGGGCCCAAGGCGACGGATCTGCCACGCGTGCCCCATGATCCCGTTCTCTGGATGCTCCTGCCGATCGCCTTTCTTGTCATCACGTGCATTCTTGTCGGCATCGTGCCGCAGGCCACGGTCGGAGCCTTTCTTCACATCGCCGTCCGCGCGGTTCTTGGGGAGGCGACCCCATACTACAGCCTCGCGGTGTGGCATGGCTTCACGCCCGCTTTGTGGATGAGCCTTGTCGCCTTGGCCGGCGGCATTACGCTCTACGCGGCCATGCTCAAGTACCTCTCGGGTGACGTCGAGGGTGCACCCATTCTTCGCCGCTTGAAGGGACAGCGCATCTTCGAGCGCGCCGTTGCGATCGCGTCATGGCGCGGCGCGAAGGCACTCGTGCAATCATTGAGCACGACGCGCCTACAGCCGCAGCTCGCACTGCTCCTGTGCATCACGATACTTGCTGCAGTCTGGCCGCTATACAAGGGCTCGATCGACATTCACGTCCCGAAGCTGCACGAGATCGATACAACCTTTCTGCTCGTGTGGATCGTCGGATGCGTCTGTGCATTGGGCGCCGCGCAGCAGGCCAAGTTCCATCGTCTCGCTGCCGTCATCTTGATGGGTGGTGCTGGGCTTTCTACCTGCGTGACATTCGCCTGGGCTTCCGCACCGGACCTGGCGATGACCCAGTTGCTCGTCGAGATCGTCACCACCGTGCTGCTGCTGCTCGGCCTTAGATGGCTTCCGAAGCGGCGGGAGGAAGCAAGCCGATCCGCGCCGCTTCTCATTCACGCGAGACGATTCCGCGACCTCGCGATCGCGTTCATCGGTGGCGCTGGGCTCGCGGCGCTCTCCTATGCCGTCATGACACGACCGCAGTCCTATACAATCGCTACCAACTTCCTCGAGAAGGCCTACACGGAAGGCGGCGGGCGCAACGTCGTCAATGTCATCCTTGTCGACTTCAGAGGTTTCGACACACTCGGCGAGATTACGGTGCTTGGTATCGTCGCCATCACCGTTTACGCGCTACTCCGCCGCTTCCGTCCGGCGCGCGATAGCGTGGTGGTGCCGGAACAGAAGCGGTTCCAGGACCAGTACGACGCCGAGCACGATGCACTGAGCAAAGAGACCATTTCCGCGCACTATATGATCGTGCCCGGCCTCATCATGCGACTTCTGTTTCCTGTGGTGTCGATGATGGCGGTGTTTCTTTTCATGCGCGGTCATGATCTGCCGGGCGGCGGGTTCGTTGCCGGCCTGACGTTCGCGATTGCCTTCATTCTGCAATACATCGCTGGCGGTGCGCGCTGGGTCGAGGCACGCCTGACGGTTCTGCCGGTGCGCTGGATCGGGTTCGGCCTGCTGGCGGCTGGCGGTACTGGCACCGGGGCGGCCTTTTTTGGCAAACCGTTTCTTACGTCATCGTTCCAGTACGTGGATGTCCCGGTCCTGGGCCGTTTGCCTATGGCTTCCGCTCTTCTCTTCGATCTCGGCGTCTTCGCCCTTGTGCTTGGGGCAACCGTCCTGATGCTCATCGCCATCGCGCACCAGTCGATCCGTATCAGCCGCGCGATCAGCAAAGCCGCGCAGCCCGCAGAGGAAGCCGCCTGATGGAACTCGTTATCTCCATAACCATCGGCGTTCTGGCAGGGTCAGGTATATGGCTCCTTCTGCGTCCGCGGACCTTCCAAGTGATCATCGGGTTGTCGCTGCTGTCCTACGCAGTGAACCTTTTCATCTTCGGCATGGGACGTCTCCGCGTTGGTGCCCCTCCGGTTCTTGATCCGGCAGTTCCCGGCACGCTTGCGCACTATGCCGACCCGTTGCCGCAGGCGCTCGTGCTGACCGCGATCGTGATCAGTTTCGCGATGACGGCGCTGTTTCTGGTTGTCCTGCTGGCCGCGCGGGGCATGTCCGGCAGCGATCACGTCGATAGTGTGGAGCGGAGCTCGTGACCTTCGCTGATCATTTGATCATCGCACCGATCCTCATTCCGCTCTTCGCCGGCGGACTGATGTTGCTGCTCGATGGCCGGCGCCGCGAGGCCATTAGCGCAATCAGCATTCTCTCGACGCTGGCGCTGCTGGCGGTCGCCGTTGTGCTCCTTGTCACGAGCATGGAGGAGGACCCGGCGCGGACGGTCCGCGTGTATCTTCTCGGAAACTGGTCAGCCAGCTTCGGCATTGTTCTGGTCGCCGACAGACTTGCCGCCCTGATGCTGGTGCTAACCGCAACACTTGGGTGCGCCGCGCTGCTCTTTGCGTTGGCCTCGTGGCACCGAGCAGGCAGCTACTTCCATCCGCTCTTCCAGTTCCTCCTCATGGGATTGAATGGCGCCTTTCTGACAGGTGACCTGTTCAACCTCTTCGTTTTCTTCGAGGTTCTGCTCGCTGCATCGTACGGGCTGGCATTGCACGGCTCTGGGCGTGCACGCGTCAGCGCGAGCCTCCACTACATCGTGATCAATCTCGCGGCGGCGACGCTCTTTCTCATCGGCGTCAGCCTGATTTACGGAAGTGCCGGTACGCTCAACATGGCCGCGCTCGGCGATCGCATTCCGGCCCTGGATCCCTCGGAGCGGCGGCTGTTCGAGATCGGTGCGGCGATTCTCGGTATCGCCTTCCTGGTGAAGGCCGCCGCCTGGCCGCTCGGCTTCTGGTTGCCAACGCTGTACGCAGCGGCGAGTGCGCCTGTCGCCGCGCTCTTCGCGATCATGACCAAGGTCGGCTTCTATATCATCCTGCGCCTGGGTTCGATTACGACTGAGGCATCCGGTGGCGCGTCGATGCTCTTTGCGGAAGGATGGCTGTTCACGATCGGCGTCGCGACCATAAGTTTTGCTGCAATTGCCATGTTCGCTTCGCAAGACATGGGCCGCCTCGCGGGCTACAGCGTGCTCGTCTCGACAGGGACCATGCTGGCCGCCATCGGCCTGGGCGGTACGGGCATGACCAGCGCGGCGTTGTTCTATCTTGTGAGTTCCACGCTGACGGTCGCTGCATTCTTTCTCGTGGTCGAGCTCGTTGAGCGCGGCCGTACCCCTGCCGACGACGTCCTGGCCGTTACACTCGAGGTCTATGGTGCGGAGGAAGAGGAGGCCGAAGTGGATGAGGAGGTCGGCGTCGCCATTCCCGCGATCATGGCCGTGCTCGGTGTTGCATTTCTTGCGTGCGCACTTCTGCTTGCCGGCCTGCCGCCGCTCTCGGGCTTCATCGCGAAATTCGCCCTCATCAGTAACCTGCTTCAGCAGCACTGGCTTGGCGGAGGCGGCATCGTCTCGGTGCAGGGCTGGATACTGCTGTTCGTGATTTTGATCTCCGGCCTTGCCACGGTGGTCGCGGTCACACGCGCGGGAATGCGGTCGTTCTGGACATACACCGAACGTGAGTTGCCGGTTATCCGCGGCGTTGAGCTTGGCGCTGTTGCCCTGCTCCTTGTTCTTTGTGTGGCGCTCACCGTGAAGGCCGGTCCAGTCATGCGGTTCATGGAGGCGACTGCCCACGGGCTGGAGCTCGGGCGTCCCTACATCGGTGCCGTGCAGACGCAGCCAGTAAGTGCGCCCGCGCAGAAGGAGCGCACGCCATGAAGCGGTGGCTGCCATTTCCCGTCATTTCCGCGATGTTGCTCGGTACCTGGCTGCTGCTCAACGAGAGCGTTTCTGCTGGCCAATTCCTGCTCGGCGGCGTGATTGCCGTCGTCGGATCATGGATCCTGGTGCGCCTGGAAGCTCCGTCGCTGCTCTTCAGGCGGCTACTGGTCATTTTCCGACTGGGTATCGAAGTCTTCGTGGATATGGCGCGCTCGAACTACCGCGTCGCGCGATTGACGCTCAAGGACAAGCCCAATCGGACGCCAGGATTCGTGCGAATTCAGCTGGAAGTGCGTTCTCAATACAGCCTAGCGCTCCTCGCGTGCATCGTTACCGCCACGCCTGGAACGAGCTGGGTCGCCTATGATCCGGCAAACAACGTGCTGATTATTCACGTCCTCGACCTCGTCGATGATGACGACTGGGGCGAGATCATCAGGGTCCGCTACGAGGGCCTGTTGAAGGAGATCTTCGAATGAGCGGGCAGATCCTGACCATCGCATTGTCGATATCCAAGATCTTTCTCACGCTGGCGATGGCGGCCGCTGCTTTTCGCATCCTGCGAGGACCAAGGGCGCAAGATCGCGTGATCGGCATGGATACGCTTTACGTCAATGCCATGCTCTTGCTGTTGGTGTTTGGCATCGGTTCGGGGACGACTCTCTATTTCGAGGTGGCGCTCGCTATCGGTCTCTTGGGCTTCGTTGCGACCGTGGCCATGGCGAAGTTCCTCATGCGTGGCGAGGTCATCGAATGAGCACGGTCGAGGAGTTGCCGCTGTGGGCCGCCATTCTGACTTCGGCACTGGTCGTCATAGGTTCGAGTCTGGCCCTGATCGGCTCGATTGGATTGCTGCGCTTCAAGACCTTTTATGAGCGTGTTCATGCCCCGACGCTTGGGACGACAATGGGATTGTTTACGATCCTGGCTGCGTCGATGATCTACTTCTCGCTCGCTCAGACGCGTGCAGTGGTCCATGAGATCCTGATTGGCATTTTTGTTACGACCACCACTCCCGTGACGTTCATGTTTCTGGTTCAGGCGACCCTGTATCGCGACCGCTTCGAGGGCGCCGATCCTCTCGCGGGCCTCAGCGAGGAGCAGCCGCGCGTTCTGACGCCGGATCGTTCGTAGGTGCGCGCGCACGGACAGGTGGCCGATCGGATCTAGGCAGCGGTCTTGAAGGCTGACGCTGATCTGCGGTCGCCCGGGGGGCGAAACCCTCCTTGTCCGCCAATGCCTTCGGAGTGCGCGCGATCGCCTCCAATTCCGGCAGCGCCGGTCGGTTCCTTGGTCTTGCCTATTGACCTCGTACCTCGCACACTGCCGTCAGCTACCGGAGGATCCCAAGGTCCCAGGAACTGCTGATCGAGGAGGTGCGCATCATGGCCGACGTGCAAACGGCATCCGAGAGCTGCTGCTCGACTTCCGCTCAGCCCGCGGTGCACGAAGTCAAACACCCGCTCCAACCGTTGACCCGCGACGAGATCCGCCGCGTCGCGGACATCGTCCGGCGGCATCCGCCCTATGAGGATGCTATCCGCTTCGAGACGATAGAGTTGCTCGAGCCGGGCAAGGAAGAGGTCCGCGCTTTCAAGGCTGGAATGCCGATACGCCGCCGCGCGCGCGTGAACATCTCGAGCGCGCGAAAGGTCAGCGTGACCAAGATGACGGTCGACCTTGCGAGCGGGGAGGTGCTCTCGCGCAAGGTGCTGGATGGTCAGCGACCCATGATCCAGCTCGAGCAGTTCCTGGTGATCGAGGGCCTCGTCCGCGCCGATCCCGGGTTCATCGCGGCGTGCGCCAAGCGCGGCATCACCGACATGGAGCAAGTTTGTGTCGATCCCTGGTCGGCCGGCTCGTTCGACATTCCGGGCGAGGAGGGCCGCTTTCTCTGCCACGTATTCTGCTGGCTCCGCCTCAGGAAGAACGAGGCTTTCTATGCCCACCCGATCGAGGGCCTCAATGCCGTCATCGATCTCAATAGCGGCAAAGTCATTCGCATCGACGACTATGGCATCACGCCGATCCCGATGAAGGAATACAACTACGAGCGCGAGTTCTTGACGGAGTTTCAGCCACCGGCAAAGCCGATCAATGTGGTTCAGCCCGAGGGGGTCAATTTCTCTCTCGACGGCCCGAACCTGAAATGGCGCAACTGGTCACTCGTCGTGGGCTTCAATGCGCGCGAGGCATTGACGCTGCATGATGTGCGGTTCAATGGACGTCCCATCCTGCATCGCGCCTCGATCGTCGAAATGACGGTGCCCTACGGCACGCCGGAGAACGGCCACTTCCGCAAGAACGTGTTCGATGTCGGTGAGTACGGCGTCGGCAAGCTCGCTAATTCGCTTCGGCTCGGTTGTGATTGTCTCGGCGTCATTCACTACATCGATGCCGACCTCAACACGATCGACGGCGAGCCGTGGACGATAGAGAACGCCATCTGCGTGCATGAGGAGGACGCGGGGCTCGCCTGGAAGCACACCGACTTCCGCACCGAGCGGGTCGAGTCCCGTCGCGGCAGCCGCCTCGCGATCTCGACCATCTGCACCGTGGGCAACTACGAGTACGGCTTCTATTGGTATCTCTATCTCGATGGCACCATTGAGCACGAGGTGAAGGCGACGGGCGTCATCAATACGGCTGCCTGCATTCCTGGCCAGCCCGGAAAGTACGCCCGTGAAGTAGCGCCAGGGCTCATGGGACACATCCACCAGCACATTCTGTGCGCGCGCCTCGACATGGCAATCGATGGCGACCGCAACAGCATCGTCGAATGCAACACGTACGCCGAGCCACTCGGGCCGGCCAATCCGTATGGTAATGCATTCTACGAGGAAGAGACGGTGCTGAAGCGCGAGAGCGAGGCGGCACGACGCTCCGATCCGGCGTCAATGCGCTATTGGAAGGTCATCAATCCGAACAAGCGCAACCATGCCGGTTCGCCGGTCGGCTACAAGCTGCACGCGCCGCACTGCGTGACACCGTTCGTGCATCCCGAGTCACCCTCGGGCAGGCGCTCGGGATATGTGCAGAACCATGTCTGGGTGACGGCGTTCGACAGCGAAGAGCGCTATCCCTCCGGCGACTTCGTCAATCACTCCGATGGCTCGGGAGACATTCGCTCTTTTGTTGCCAAGGATCGCCCGATCGAGAACGCGGACATCGTGCTCTGGCACGTATTCGGCCTCCATCATCCAGTGCGGGTCGAGGATTTCCCCGTGCAGCCCTGCGTGATGACCGGCTTCAAGCTCATGCCGTTCGGTTTCTTCGATGGCAATCCGACCATCAACCTCGCGCCCGAGGTCAACGCTGCGAGCTGCCACGCAAAGCCGAACGGCGCGCACCACTGATGATCCGTGCGTCGCCGGCGCGGCTGGCGATCATCATCCGCCGCGCGGCGATCGTCCGATGTCGATGAAGGTGGGGGACATGTACCGCGCGTGATGCGGGAGCACGAATACATCTCCGTCACGCGGCGGCGTATTCACGCGGGCGGGCCAATCGTAGACGGATGCCAGCAGTTCGTCCGTGAGAACGTCGCGGGGCGGGCCCGCCGCCCGAACTTTCCCTTTGGCAAGGACGACGAGCACATCGGCCCAGGCCGCTGCCAGATTGAGATCGTGCAACACGAGCACGACGGCAAGCCCAGCCGTCGCCAAGGAGCGGCAGAGCGCCATCACCTGCGTCTGCTGGGCCGGGTCGAGGCTCGCGGTCGGCTCGTCGAGCAGGATGATCTGGCTTTCTGCGACGTGCCGGCGCGCAGCATGAAGCTGGCACAATGCGCGGGCGATGTGGACGCGCTGGCGTTCGCCGCCCGAGAGCTCGAGGTAGTTCCGCGCCTCGAATCCAGAGAGACCGACGGCCGCAAGAGAGCCTAGCGCGATCTCAGGACTCGACTCGAGGCCGAAGCCCGGCACGGTCGCGCCAAGCATGACGACTTCGCCGACCGTGAAGGGGAAGCCGAGGCTCGCACCTTGAGAGACCAATGCCCGACGCTCGGCAAGCTCGCGCGGCTTGAAGTCGGCGATGCTTCGTCCATCCAGCGTAGCCGTGCCCTTGGTTGCCGGCCAGACGCCCGAGGCAACCTTGATCGCGGTGGACTTGCCGGCGCCATTCGGTCCGATCAGTACGGTGATGCGCCCGGGCTCGAGCGACAGATCGACGCCGGATATGAGCGTTCTCCCGCTGCGCTCGACCGTTACGCCATTGAGCTCGATCCGGGCCATCAATCCGCTCCCGCGACGCCGCGTGACAGGACCAGATGCAGGAACACCGGGCCACCGATGACGGCCATGACGATGCCGAGCGGCAGCTCGGCCGGGGCGACGATGATCCGCGCCACGACGTCAGCGCCGACGACGAGCGCCGCGCCGAGCACTGCGCTCACGGGCAGCACCATGCGATGATCGGGTCCCGTCAGGAGGCGCACGAAGTGCGGCACGACAAGGCCGACGAAGCCCACGACTCCAGCGACCGCGACGGCCGCGCCGACAGCCGCAGCTGTCGTGACGATAATCACCAGCTTGACCCGCTCCACCGCGATGCCGAGGTGAAAGGCTTCGGCTTCGCCGAGCAGGAATCCGTTGAGCGCACGCGTGAGTGACGGCGTGACGATCCCCAGGGCCACGACGAACGGGAGGATGGCGATCACCTTGGTCCAGCTTGAGCCAGCGAGGCTGCCCATCGACCATAGCGTCAGGTCGCGCAACTCACGGTCATCGCTGACGTAGGCCATGAGGCCCGTCAGTGCGCCGGCAATGGCTGCGATTGCGACGCCGGATAGCAGCAGCGTCGCGACGGACAATGAGCCGCCGCGATTTGCGATCCACATGAGTATCAGCGACGTCACGAGGCCGCCGGCGAACGCCGCCACCGGCAAGGCGTAGAAGCCGAACACGCGCATCCATGCGAGCGCGGGTGTCGATCCGAGGGCGATAGTCGCAACGGCGGCGAGAGCTGCGCCGGATGACACGCCGATCAATCCCGGATCAGCGAGAGGATTGCGGAAAAGCCCCTGCATCATGGCGCCGGCGATCGCGAGCGCGCCGCCGACGAAGGCGCCGAGCATCAGGCGCGGCAGGCGGATGCCGAAGAGCACGAGGTGTTCGCGGCGGACGACGGGATCAGTGATCTCGCCCCCGAATCCGGCCTTCACGGCGCGGGGCAAAGAACCGAGCGATACTCCGGTTGGTCCAATGGCCAGCGACGCGATTGCCAGGATGACGAGCGCTATTGCGGCAGCCGGCAGAACCCAGCGGCCTCGCGGCTTCGGCAGCGACGCGAGAGGAGAGGCGCGCGTCGCTGCATCGATGCGCGTCTCGACGCGATTCATCCTTTCGATCCCTGCGCCCTGGGAGCCTGCGCGGGGCCTTGCATCTGTTTCATAAGATCGTGGGCCGCTTCCGGCGCGCGGGGACCAAAGCCGAGGATGAAGAGGCCGTCCACCTCGATCAGGCGCCGATCGCGGCCGGCGCGCGTCGCGGCGATACCGGGAACACGCAGGACCTCCTCTCTGACGTTCGGTACGGACGATCGCCGCATCGCGACGATGACCTCTGGGTCCATGGCGATGATCGATTCCTCGGAGACCGGCTTGAAGCCCTTGAGGCTCGACGCCGCGTTTTTCGCGCCGGCGAGAGCCAGCACGACGTCTGCGCTCGTATCAGTGCCGCCGACGATTGCGCGCCCACCCTGAACACTGAGCACGAACAGCGCCGCCGGATTCCGCTGAAGACGACCGCGCGCCTCGGCGAGGTCCGCAAAGCCCTTCTCGATGCGCGTGACGAGCGCGTCCCCGGCGGTGACTTGCCCGATCTTGCCGGCGATCGCGCGAACGCGATTGGTCAGTGCCTCGGGTGTGGAGTCGTCGTTGACCTCGAAATAGTCGATGCCCGCGGATTTGAGCGCACGCACCACCTCAGGCGGGCCAGCCTTGTCGCTCGCAATGATGATGTCGGGCGCGACCGAAAGTACGCCTTCGGTCGACAGGGCACGAAAGTAGCCGACATTCCTGTGCGTCTTCAGCGCCTCGGGTGGAAACTGGCTGCTCGTGTCGACAGCGACGATGCGATCGGCAGCGCCCAGGTCGTAGAGGATCTCGGTAACGGCGCCGCCGAGGGAGAGAATACGTGAGGGCTCCTTCGCCTGCGCCGACGGGCCGGCGAGAAGCGCCATTGCGGCCGCGGCAGCCAGCAACATCCGCCTGCATCTGTTGAGGATCATCGCGCGCCTTCCGCTAGTTTTTAGAAGCGTTCTTGCTGTTCGCCGTGGCGTTTAGGCGATAGGCTTCGCCGTTGTGGACGATGATGGGTTCAGCTGAACGGCTTTCCGTATCGCCCGCTTGCTTGGCCAAACCATCGTCCGTGCTTTTGCGGCCACTTTCCAACTCCATCCCACCATAGCTCATGCCATCTTATACTTGACTAGATCAGTCAAGAAAAATAGATTGCTCGAGCCTTGTGCAACCGTTGTGAAAAGCTGCGGGTATGCGTTCGGCCACTAGCCCGCCGCGAGGGCTCTCAGAGCCCCCGTCAGCCAGCCAAACCAAAATACACACATTGGAAATTCGGGCCGCGACACGTCGGCGCCGGGGGACTATTGGGGGTTGGCAATGACGACAGGTTGGAAGCGAGCGCTGCTCGCGACGTGTTCAACTTTGGCACTTTCGATGTCGATCGGATCAGCATCGGCGCAAGAAATTCAGCTCGATGGCATCATCGTGACGTTCTCGCGCACGATGCAGTCGGCGATCGACGCGATGGCTGGATCGAGCACTATCGGCCGTGAGCAGATGGACGAGCAGTACCAGCCTGCGTCGGTCAGCGAAGTGCTCAACAACATGCCCAACGTCGCTACGGATGGCACGACGCGCGATCCTGGCGTTGCGATCAACATTCGCGGCCTGCAGGACTTCGGTCGCGTGAACATGCTGATCGAAGGTGCACGTCAGAATTTCCAGCGCAGCAGTCACGGCCCTAACGGCGTCATGTACGTCGAGCCGGAGATGCTCCAGCGCGTAGATGTTACGCGTGGACCAACCGCTACGATCTACGGTTCCGGCGCCATCGGCGGCGTCGCCTCCTTCGAGCTTCTGGATGCCGACGCGATCCTGCGCGCTGGCGAGTATGCCGCGATCCGAAACCGCACCACTTATTCGACCAACGGCAATGGTTGGCTCGAGAGCGTGACGGGCGCCGCGCGCTCCGCAACGTTCGATGTCGTCGGACAGCTCAATGGTCGCTGGGACGGCGATTACAAGGACGGCAATGGCAGGACTGTGCCGGATACTGAGCGCGACGTGAAATCAGGCATGGTGAAGGCGCGGTGGCGCCCAGCCCTCGGTCACCAGATCACGGGCACGATCATCAACTACAACGCCGACTTCATGGACTGGGCCGCGGCCGCCAGCGGCACGCGGCGCACATCCGAGCTCGAGAATCTGCAGTTCACGTTGGGCTATACGTTCAAGCGTGACGACACGCCGATGCTCGATTTCAGCGCCAAGGCCTATCGCAACTCGACACTGCTCAGCCAGACGCGCATCGGCACCGGCACGATTTTTGAACCGATCGGCTCGCGCCGTAGCTTCGACGTCGTCACGACCGGCTTCGACGTATTCAATACGTCGCGCTTCAACTTTGGCGGCGGCACTACGCTCGCCCTCACCTATGGCGTTGATGGCTTCGAGGACAAGGTCGTGACGAGCGACCCGAACGGCGGCGGCGACGAGCTGACACCCGGCGGTCGGCGCTCTGTCATTGGTGCCTTCGTTCAAAGTCACCTGAAGATGGGCATCGTCGATTTCATCTCGGCGCTTCGGTACGATAGCTATGAGCTCGACGGCGGCGGCACCAAGCTCGAAGGCGATCGCGTGTCGCCGAAGTTCACGCTCGGCGTAACGCCGGTCAAGGGCTTCCAGATATTCGGCACCTATGCCGAAGGCTATCGTGCCCCGGCGGTCACCGAGGCGCTGATCAATGGCCTGCATCCGGTGCCAGCGCCGTTCCCACTACTGCCGAACCCCAACCTGAAGCCCGAGACGGCGCAGACATTTGAGGCCGGCGTCAACCTCAAGTACGACAATATCTTCCGCCAGGGCGATGCGTTCCGTGCCAAGTTCGTTGCCTTCCACAACGAGGTGCAGGACTACATCGGCTTCAGGGTCGTCAGCCCAAATCCGATCCCATTCGGTACGTATCAGTACCAGAACTTCACGTCCGTTACGCTCGATGGTCTCGAGCTGGAGGCAACATACGATGCTCGCGCTTGGTTCATCGGTTTGGCAGCCAGTCACATCCGCGGAACCGACGACGACACAGGCTTCGGGTTGGCGTCTGTTCCAGCCGACCAGATCGTGGTCACGGGTGGCGTACGGCTCTTCGACAACAAGCTAGTGGCAGGTGGGCGCGTGCGCTTCGTTGCCGAGCAGGATCGCGTGCCGCCTGTAACACCGCCCGCTGCGAGTCTTGCCACCGGCTCCTACAATATCGTCGATCTGTTCGGTCAGTACATCGTCAGCGATAGCACGACCGTCAACGTCAACATCAATAACCTGTTCGATGTCGCCTATCGTCCGCATCTGACCCAGATCAATGATCCCGGGTTCAATGCGCGGCTCGGCGTCACGATCAGGCTCGGCGCGAACTAATACGAAGGCTCGGCGGCTTACGTCCGCACGGACCTGAATATCGAACTGGCGATGGGCGGTTGTGCTACCGCCCATCGTCGCGTTTCTCGAAGTCAGCACAAAAGAGGCAAGGAGACACCATGTACATCGCGATGAACCGCTTCCGCGTCGTCAAGGAGCAGGCGAAGGCATTCGAGCAGCTTTGGGCGACCCGCGAGAGCTACCTTCACGAGATGAAGGGCTTCGTCGAGTTCCATCTGCTGAAGGGCCCCGAGAAGGAAGATCATCAGCTCTATTCGTCGCACACGCTGTGGGAGACGTACGAGGATTTCCTCGCCTGGACGAAGTCCGATGCCTTCCGCAAGGCGCACGCCCGCGCCGGCAACGAGCGCACGCAGCCGCTCACGATCGGCCATCCCGAGTTCGAGGGCTTCCACGTGATCCAGGAAGTGAAGGCCGACGGCAGCAAGATCATGCACGCGGCCGAGTAAGCGAGGCCCGCTTTCGAGAGGGAAGAACAGCGATGAGCGAGATGATCCGCGAGGCCACAGCCGACGCCGCACTCGAGCCGTTGCACGAACGGCTCGCCAAGAATCCGGACGGCATCGTCGAGCGGATCGCCCGCGAATACGGTGTCAGCACGCTGGCCGTAGTGGAGGCGCTGCCGCCTGCCCACCGCACGCTCGTCAAGGGTGAGCATTTCGCCGACGTGATGAAGGATCTCGAGAGCTGGGGCGAGGTCCTCTTCATCGTGCACACGCCCGACATCGTGCTCGAGTGTGCCGGAAAGATTCCTTCCGGCACCTTCGGTCGCGGTTACTACAACATCCACGGCGATAGCCCGATCGGCGGCCACATTCGCGCCGAGGCCTGCGCGCGGATCGTGTTCCTGGCGCGCCCCTTCATGGGCCGCCAGTCGTGCTCGGTCCAGTTCTTCAATGGCGACGGCGAAGCCATGTTCAAGGTTTTCGTCCGTCGCGACGAGAAGCGCGAGATGCTCGCCGACCAGGTGGCCAAGTTCGAGGCCATGCGCTCGAAATACGCGAGCAGTCCGTCCGCCTGAGCTCACCATGCTGACGCGCGCGTCCATCGAAGGTAACACCTTCGCGCGCCGGACCCGGGCCGGCGTGGCGCTCACGGTTTCGCTCGCGCTCCATTGTGGGATCGCCTACGCCGTGATGGACGCAGCGAGCGTGTACGGCCGCTCAAACGCGTTGTCGGAGAAGTTGAGCGTCGAGACCGTTCACACCATCTTCCTCGAAGAGGTGCCGACGGAAAAGAACGAGCCGCCGGCCGAAAGCGCGGCGGCTCAGGCGTCCGTGGCGGCGGAGACGCCGACGCCTGACAAGCATGTTCCCGAGACACAGATCGAGAAGCCCGAGCCGCCAGCCGCTGCCGATCCGGTCCGTGCGGCGGCCTTGGAGGCGCCGCCTGTGCCGACGCCGCCGGTCGAGGTCAAGCCGGCAGATGCGACGCCCGAGCCTCCAGTCGCCGCGCCACAACTTCCCACGATTGATCATCTCGCAGCCACCGAGATGCCTGTCGCGAAACCTGATCCCGAGGCTGTCATCGAGGAGCAGCGGCGCGCGGCGGCAGAGCGCAAGCAGAAGGAAGAGGAGGAGGCGCAAGCGCGCGCCGAGCGTGAGCGCAAACGAGAGACCGAGCGCCGTGAAGAGGCGCGCCGGGTCGCCGAGCTCGAGGCCGCCAAGAAGAAGCTCGAAGCCGAGGAGGTCGAGCGCAAGCGGAAGAAAGCCGAAGATGAGGCTGCTCAGAAGCGCTTGGCGGAGGAGCAGGATCGCAAGCGCAAGGCCGCTCAGCAGGCGCGCGAAGCCACGAAAGCAAAGGGCGCCGAGCACAATCAGCGTGCGTCTGTCGCGTCGCGCGGCCAGCCGAAGGATGCGCGTGGTTCAGCGCGCACGACTGCCAGCCGTGGCGAGATCCTGACCTATGCCGCGCTGGTGCAGGCGCGCGTCGCCGCCAACAAGCCGGGCGGATTTCCTAACGGCGGGAGGGTCGTCATCTCATTCGGCGTATCCGGCAGCGGTGGTCTCACCTTTGCCCGCATCAGTCGATCCTCGGGTCAATCCGGTCTCGATCAGGCAGCATTGGCAGCCGTACGCCGTGCGGGCCCCTTCCCCGCGCCGCCGGATCGCCAAGCGCACAGCTTCAGCTTCCCATTCACTTTCAACTGAGCGCTCCCTAAGGGAGCGCCGGCCAGCGCGCTCTAGAGCCAAAGGACCTTGCGGCGGAGTTCGAGGTCATCGCGCAGCGCTTTGGATTCCCCTGTCCATTGCACCTGACCGCGCTCGAGCGCCACCGTTCGATCCGAAAGCGCGAGTGCGAGGTCGAGGTGATGATCGACGATGATGATCGCGACTTCCTTGCGCAGCCGGTCGAAGCTCTCGAACAGCTGTTCAACGACGGCAGGCGCAAGTCCCTCGAAGGGCTCGTCGAGGAGCAGCACGCGAATATCGCCGGAGAGCGCGCGCGCGACGGCGACCATCTGCTGCTCGCCGCCGGAAAGGAAGTCGGCCGGCGTCTGCAGGCGGTCCCGGATGCGGGGGAAGTATTCGAGAATGCGATCCTCGTCCCAACGCACGCCGATGCCGGTCTGTCGCTTGAGACGTCCAAGCTCGAGGTTGTGCGCAACGGTCATGCCGGCAAAGAGGCCGCGCCCCTGCGGTACGTAGCCGATGCCGAGACGCGCGGCGCGGGCCGAGGGCAGGCGAGCGATCTCGGTGCCATCGAGCTTGATGCTGCCCGTGGCTGGCGGCGCAATGCCGACCAGCGACTTGAGCAGCGTCGACTTGCCCGCGCCATTGCGCCCCAGCAGAGCCACCACCTCGTGCTCGCGCACGTCGAGCGAGACGTCGTTGAGGATGTGGCTCTTGCCGTAGAAGGTGTTGATGTTCTCGACGGTGAGCAGGGGCTTCGCTTCCGCCGCGCTGATGCGCTCCTTCGAAGCGACGTGCGCCGCACCCGAGCCGATGTAGACTTCCTGCACACGCTTCGACGTCCGCACGTCTTCGACGACGCCGTCGAGCAGTACCTTTCCCTCGTTCATGACGGTCACGTGGTCGGCAAGGCGGAAGACGCGATCGATGTCGTGCTCCACAAGCAGGACTGGAACGTCGGCCGAAAGCGCCTTTACAAGTCCGCCAATGCGCTCCCGCTCGGCCGTCGCGAGGCCCGCGAGTGGCTCATCCAGCAACAGCAGGCGCGGCTTGGTCGCGAGCGCGAGGCCCATGTCGACGAGGCGCTGGCCGCCGTAGGAAAGCGCACCAGCTTCGGCGGTCTCGATGCCGTTCAGGCCGAGATAGGCGATAAGGGCGGTCGTCTCGGCCTCGATCTCGTCGATGGATCGGGCTGAGGTCCAGGCATTGAAGCTCTGCGGATGTCGTGCCTGGGCCGCGAGCCGGATGTTCTCGGCGATGGTCAAGGTCGGGAAGAGATTGGTGATCTGGAACGAGCGGCCAATGCCGGCGCGGCAGATCTGATCCGGTCGAAGCCCCGAGATGTTTGTGCCTGCGAGCTGCACCGTGCCCTGATCCGGCGGAAACATGCCCGATACGAGATTGAAGGCGGTGGTCTTGCCCGCGCCGTTGGGCCCGATCAGCGCGTGCAACGTGCGATCGCGCACCGAGAAGCTTGCGCCTTCGACGGCTTTGATGCCGCCGAAGTGCTTCACGATGTTGTCGACCTTCAGGACTGGCCCGTCAAAAGTGTGCCTGGGCTTCAAGAAGTCGGGTAGTGACGTGCCGCCGATTTTGCGGCTGGCCATGGCTGCCGCCTCGACCACCTTCTTGCGGAATGGCGCCATAAGGCGTTCAGCGACACCAACGAGCCCGCTCGGCGAGAAAAGCACGAACAGGACGAACAGCAGGCCGAACCAGAGCTGCCAGGTCGCCGTGAGGCTCGACAGGTAGTCGCGGAAAATGACGAAGAACAGCGCCCCGAGAGCTGGCCCGAGGAACGATCGCATCCCGCCGATCACCACCATTGCCAGCAGCTCGCCGGAGAACGCGACGGAGATCGGCTCCGCCGAGGTCATGCGATTGTTGAAGAGCAGCAGACATCCTGCGAGACCGGTGATCGTCGCCGAAAGCGTGAAGGCCATGAGCTTGTAGCGGTTCGTCGCGTAGCCGATGAACTGCGCGCGCTGCTCGTTCTCGCGGATGGCAATGAGGGCGTGGCCGACCGGCGATCGGTGAAAGCGCCATAGCACATAGACGACCAGAAAGGCGATGGTCGCGACGAGCATGTAGTAGGTGGGGTTGCTCTCGAGTCGAAAGCCGGCGATGTCCGGTCTCACGATGCCGCCGAGGCCGTCCTCGCCGCCGGTCACTGCCGTCCAGCGGAACGCGACGACGTACATCATGGCCGAGAGCGCCATTGTCAGCAGTGCGAAGTAAACGCCGCGCCGCCGCAGAATGAGGTAGCCGAAGGCGATCGCAATGATCGCCACAAGGACCAGCGCCCCGAGGATCGGGAGCAGCATCGAGCCTGGAAGGAGTTCGCGCTGCAGGATGCCGGCGGCATAAGCTGCAAACCCGAACCAGGCGCCGTGGCCGAACGAGATCAGACCCGTGTAGCCGACGAGAATGTTCAGGGCCATGCAGGCCATGGCGAAGATGACGACCTCGGTTGCCGACGTCACGCCGAGACCGATGGCGTTCAAGCCGAAGGGCAGCGCGACGAGCGCGAGGAGTGCTACCAGCAGAGGTGAGCGTTCTTGCAGCATGGTTCGCTCACTCGAAGCGCTGGATGCGCTCGCCGAAGAGGCCGCGCGGACGGAACAGGAGGACAAGCATCATCATCAGGTAGATGGCGGCCGTGGAGAATGCGGTGTAGCCGAAAGCGATCATCAGGCCCTTCACCAAGCCGACGAGAAGTGCCGCCACCACGACGCCCCAGAACGATCCGAGGCCGCCGATCACGACCACGACGAAGGCCGGCGTGATGATCTCCTGGCCCATGGCGGGATGCACGGCGTAGATCGGCGCAAGCAGTACGCCCGCGAGACCTGCGAGACCGATGCCGAGGGCTGCGATGCCCGCCATGTACGGCTCGAGCGATATGCCGAGCGCGCCGACCATGTCGGGGTTCTGCACGCCGGCGCGGACGACGCGACCGAACGCCGTCTTGTGAAGCAGCACCCACAGCGCTGCCACGCAGAGGATTGCGACGCCGATCAGGATGGTGCGGTAGTAGGAGTAACTGAAATCGCCTATCCAGATCTGGCCGCGGAGGCCCTGCGGAATGGCGAACGACATGGGCGCAGCGCCATAAATCCAGCGCAAGGTCTGCTCGGCGACGAGTGCGAGGCCGAATGTGAGCAGAAGCGATAAGAGCGGGTCGGCTCGATAGAACGGCCGGAATAAGAAGCGTTCGATCACCACGCCGAGCAAAGCGACAGCGACAGGCGCGACGACGAAAGCACCACCGAAGCCGAGATACTCGGCCAGCGTGATGGTGAGATAGGCGCCGATCGCGAAGAACCCGCCGTGCGCGAGATTGACGATGCCGCCGAGACTGAAGATCAGCGACAGGCCGAGCGCGATCAGAAGATAGTAGACGCCATCGAGCAGGCCGTTCAGCACCTGCTGCACGAACAAAGCTGTCGTCACGTCGAGCGAGCTCCGATGAATCGTGCCGAGGCCCTCGGGGAACCCGGAAGTCCCCGAGGAATGCTACAGTGCCGAGTACACTACCCGGACGGCTTCAGGTCATCTTGCAGGCGTTCTCTTCGGCCGTCGCCGCAATGACGTCGAGCGGCTCGTTGGGGCCCGGGACAGGCGCGCTCGGCCGGTAAATGTCCCACTGGTTCTTCAGCTCGTTGGCCTTGAGCGCCTCGACCGCATACATCTCGTGCATGAGCTGGTGGTCGTACTTGCGGAAGTAGCCGGGCCGCGTCTTGAGAAGGTCGAACTTCGGCTCCTTCTCGAGGTGCTCGATGATCTGCGTCGCTTCGATGGACTTCGCGTCGTTCATGGACTGCGCGAGGATCTTGAGCGCGATGTAGTCGCCCCAGGCCTGGTTCTCCGGCGGCTTCTTGTAGCGGGTCGTGAAGTCCGCGACGAACTTCTTGGACCCTGGCGTGTCGATGAGATGATGCCAGACCAGCGGCCACGTGCCGAAGAAATTGCCCTTGCCCGCGCCCCAGGCGACGGCGGTATCGAAGCCGAAGCCGGCGACCGGGAACTCCAGTCCGAACTCCGAGTACTGCTTCAGGAAGTTGGTGATCTGGTTGCCGGCAAGGTTCGACACGACCATGTCGGGCTTCGCACTCCTGATCTTCGTCAGGATGCTCGAGAAGTCGGAGAGGTCGGTCGGCACGAGCTCGTCAGCGGCGAACTGGCCGCCATTCTGCTCCATGAAGCGTTTGGCAACGCGAAGCAGATCGTGACCAAAGGCATAATCGGCGGTCAGCGAGTACCACTTCTTGCCCTTGACCCTGTCGGCGGCTAGCAGGGAGCGCCCGACAGTCTTCACGTACATCGAGTTCTGGCTCTCGACGTGGAACATGTAGCGATTGCAGTTGGAGCCGCGCAGCGCGTCGGAATTGCCGCCCGTGTTGACGAACAGGTTCTTGGTGCGCTGTGCAACCTGGGCGATCGTGAGGCACGAGGCGGACGAGATCTCGCCGACAATGCAGGCGACCTTGTCGCGCTCGATCATGCGCTCGGCCTTGGTGGAGGCGGTCTGCGGGTTGACCGAGTCTTCCTTGAGCAGCTCGATCTTGCGGCCGAGCACGCCACCCGAGGCATTGATCTCGTCGGCGGCCTGATCGGCGGCCATGACGGCGTAGTCGCCGAGCACGCCGAGGAAGCCGGTACGCGGCGTCAGATGGCCGATGCGGATCACGTCGGATTGGGCGCGGCTGATGGCGGGAAAGCCCGAAATGCCCGCGACTGCTGCCGCTGCACCGGCACCCTTGATGAGCGCCCGACGCGTTGGACGAATTACCTTCTTCATAGCGCGACCTCCTCTTGAAGTTTCTCTATCCCCGCGGCTGGCCTCTTGAACGGGCCTTGCCGTCGTCTGTGATCACAGTTAGCAACGTGCGTATACGTTTGTCCAGCCTTGGAGCCGGGGAAATAGCGGTGGGCAGCCTTGCACGCGCGCGCACGTCAGAGGAGGCCGCGGGAACGCTGGCCGATCGCGTCTATCGCTCCTTGGCCGATCGCCTGATGGCGGGGCGTGCGGCACCCGGCGACAAGCTCTCGTTGCGGGCCGTCGCGGACACACTTGGCGTCTCCATGATGCCTGTGCGCGCAGCCGTATCGCGCCTCGCGGCGGAAGGTGCGCTCGAGGTTCTGCCGAAGCGCGCGGTGACGGTGCCGCTCATGCGCGCCGAGCAGTTTCGCGATATCACGCGCGTGCGCATCGAGATCGAGGGCGCGGCGGCGGTCATGGCTTGCCGAGGTGCCGATCGCAGGGATTTGGCCACGATTGCCGTGTGCGAGCGCACGTTCCGCGCCATCAGCCGCGAGCGTGCGCCCGATCTCGCACTCGCGGTCGCCGCCAATCAGGAACTCCACTTCGCCGTTTATCGCGCGGCGAAGTCGCCGGAGCTGTTGGCCATCATCGAGCGATTGTGGCTGCGTGTGGGCCCGATCCTGAATTTCGATCTTCGCGGATCGCCCGAGCGCATCAAGACGGGTGACGCCGTAAGATGCCATCAGACGCTTCTGGCTGCCTTGCGAGCCGGCGATACGGACGTTGCGCGCGGGGCGATCGCAGAAGACATACGGAGCGCTGCGGAATTCATCCTTTCGAGCGGCCGTCTGGCCAAAGGCGTCGAAGGCGAAGATCCAACGGTACCGGTGATTTCAAGGGGTGATGCGGGATCCGGGCGAACGCCTCGCGGAGATCGGCGTAGAGCGTGAGATGAAACCCGGCTGCCGAGCTTTTTGGCTCTCTCAGGCTTGAGCTTGGTCGTCTGCCGCTTTCCTACGGCGCCACACGAAGGGGGCGACGAGCGGCCAGAGCAGCAGTCCGAAGGCGAGCGTCATCAGCGTGCCGCACAGCCAGTTCGACCAGAAGGCGCCAAGCGAGCCGCTGTGAATGATCATGGACTGGCGAAATGCATCCTCTGCCTTGTCGCCGATCACCATGGCGAGCACCAGCGGCGCAATGGGATAGTCGCACTTCTTGAAGAGATAGCCGATGAGGCCGAACAGGAACACCAGCCACAGGTCGAAGGGCGAACTCGAGACGGTCCAGGCGCCAACGAAGCAGACGATCACGATCAGCGGCGCGATGATGGCGAAGGGAATGCGCAGGATGGCCGCGAAAAAAGGGACGGTGAACAGCACGAGCAGGACAGCCACGACGTTGGCGACATACATCGACGCAATGAGGCCCCAGACGAAGCTCTTCTGATCGACGAAGAGCATGGGGCCCGGGTGCAGGCCCCAGATCATCAAGCCGCCCATCATGACGGCGGCCGTGGCGGATCCGGGAATGCCGAGCGCGAGCATCGGCAGTATCGCGCTGGTGCCGGCGGAATGGTCGGCCGCCTCCGGTGCCACGACGCCCTCGGGCTCGCCTTTGCCGAAATTGTCGGCGCGCGACGAGAAGCGCCTCGCGAGGCCGTAGCTCATGAACGATGCGGCTGTCGGGCCGCCGGGAGTGATGCCCATCCAGCAGCCGACGATGCTCGATCGAATGAGCGCGATCCAGTGCGACGGCAACGCCGCGATCGTCTTCAGGACATCGCGCGGCGAGACACGCGCGCGTATGCCGCGGAATTCGAGGCGCTCTTCCATCGTGGCGATCAGCTCCCCGATACCGAAGAGCCCGATGACAGCCACGAGAAAGCTCACGCCCTTCACGAGTTCCGGCAGTCCGTACGTCAGCCGCAGCGAGCCCGAGATCGTGTCCATGCCGACGGCGGCGAGCGAGAAGCCCATGCCGGCCGACACCAGGGTCTTGAATGGCGATGCACCTCCGAGGCCCACGAAGCAGGCGAATGCGAGAAAATAGACGGCGAAGTATTCTGGCGACGAGAACTTGTGGGCGAAGTTTGCCGCGGGGCCCGCCAGCAGTGTGATGACGACCACGCCGAACAGAGCCCCGAAAGCGGCAGATAGAAAAGCATAGGAGAGCGCCTCCGTGGCGCGGCCCTGCTTCGCCATGGGATGACCGTCGAACGTGGTCGCGACCGACGACGGCTCTCCAGGAATGTTGAAGAGGATCGACGTGGTCGAGCCGCCGAAAAGGGCGCCCCAGTACATGCTCGCGAGCAGAATGATTGCGGAGACCGGCTCCATCGAGAAGGTGAGAGGGATCAGCAGCGTGACGCCGTTCGGCGCACCGAGGCCGGGAAGCACGCCGACCAGGATGCCGAACAGGACGCCGGCGACCATCAGCATCAGGTGGTAGCCGGTGAGCGCGACCTGGAAGCCGTGCAGGAGGTCGCTGAAGTTGTCCAAACCCGGCCCTCCAGGCGCGTCAGTGGATCCCGAGCCAGGCTTCGATCGGCCCCTTCATCAGGGGCACATGGAGCCAGCGTTCGAACATCAGATAGAAGAAGATGGCCGCGCCGAAGCTGACAGCCAGCGATGCGGGGAGGCGATAGCGCCCTTGCCAGAGCATCACCGTCAGCATGTAGGCGACCATGCCGACGTAAAGGCCGAGCTTGAGGAGGATGGCGACGACAAGAAAGCCCACAATCGGCAGAACGAAGGCGGCGATCCGCTTCGCCTGATCCGCATTGATCGCCACCGATGCGTCTGCGAAGCGGCGCGAGAGCAGCGCTTCGAGCATCGCGCCGATCGCGCCGATGCAAACGATCACACCCATCCAGAATGGAAAGTAGCCGGCTTCGGGACCGCGCTCGCCCCAGCCGACGTGGTACTCCAGCGCGCCGAGGATGATGGTGGCGCCGAACGCGAGCGCCAGCAACGCCACGATGACCTCGAGCCCGCGGCGCGTAATGAGCGCGCGGCTGGCCGGTGTTTCCTGCTGGTCCAATTGCGGATCCTCGGAACTTGTGCAGTCCTGAGATGCGGTGCCTAGAGCCCGATGGTCCTAGGCGCCGTTTCTCACCATGCGCAGGCGGCAAGTACGAAGCGATGTCTTATTGGACCAGCCAACCCTGTTCCTTGAACACGGCCTGGAAGCGCGCGTAGTCCTCGTCGACGAACTTCGTGAGATCGCCACCGATCAACACGCGGCCCGTCTGGGCCGTGCGCGCGACGTAGTCCTTCCACTCCTGGGTCTCGGCGACCTTTCGCAGCAGGTCCTGGTAGAACTTGACCGCCTCGGCCGGAACCTTCCCCGGAAGGGAAGCGATGCGCGGCTGCTGGAACTGATCGATCGCGATGCCTTGCGACCTGCACGTCGGAATGTCTGCCCAGCCGTGCGTGTCCGTCACCTTCGGACCGGAGGCCAGCGTCTCTCTATTGAAGACGCAGAGTGGGCGGACCTTTCCGGCTTTCCAATTGCCGACGGACTCGGCCGGATTGTTGACATGGCTGTCGAGATGCCCACCCGAGAGCTGAACGTCCGCCTCGCCGCCGGACTTGAACGGCACGTAGATGATTTTCGTGCCAATCGCTTTTTCCAGCAGCTTGGTGATCAGCTCGTCAGAGTCCTTCGACTGCGCGCCCGCCATCTTCCATTGGCCACCCTTGGCCTTGACGGCTTCGACGTAACCCTTCGCATCTTTGATCGGGCTGTCCGACTTCACCCAGACCATGAATTCGTCGAACACCATTGCAGCGATCGGCGTCAGGTCCCTATGCGTGAACGCGACCTTGGCCGCGAGGGGGAGCACGTACATGTTGTGCGTGCCGAATACGAGCTTGTGCGGATCTCCCTCGGCCGATTTGCCGTAGACATACCCTTCCGCGCCGGAGCCGCCACCCTTGATCGTGACGATGATCGGCTGGCTCATCAGATTGTTCTTCTGCACCGAGGCCTGTACCGCGCGAGCGAAGATGTCCGTGCCGCCGCCGGCACCGGCGGTCACCACGAACTCTACGGGCTTCGATGGTTTCCATTCAGCAAGCGCCGCCGACCCGGGCAGCATCGCAACTGCGCAGGCGAGATAGGCAAGCCTTCTCATTTGATTTCCTCCTTGGGCCAGGTGCGCGCCTTGTTCCCAGGCGCTTCAAAACCGTTGGCAGTCAACTGGTCATAAGCCGCCGAAGCTCGTGTCGAAGGATTTGTTGGAAGACGCTTTGGCAGCTTTCATTCTGGCGCATCCCGTTTTCCCTGCCAATATCGGTCTCTCAATCAGGTCGCCGATAGTCCTATTCCAAGGCCGGATTAAAAGTCCGCATCCGCCTCGGCGGTGCGCCGTTGATGGCGCAGGTGCTGCCAAACAGCAAACGCCACAGAAAGTGCAGCAGCCAAGAGTAGTCCACCGGAAATTGGCCGCGTCACGAACAGCCAAGGGTCGCTGTCGGTCATTATGGCTCGGATCAGATTGAGCTCGATCTGGTCGCCAAGGATCAGTCCGAGAATAAGGGGTGCGAGCGGGAAGCCGGCTTTCACCAGCACGTAGCCGAACACGCCGAACAGCAGCAGGACGTAGACACTACCCATGGTGTTGTTGAGCGCGTAGGCACCGATCACGCACAGCACCAGCACGACGGGCGCCAAAACGGCGAGACGTATGCTGGCGAGCCGCAGAACAAAGAACGTGCTGAGGCCGATGATCAGGACCATCAATGGATGGGCCACGATGTAGGCAGCGTAGATGCCGTAGGCGAGCTCGGCGTTCTGCGACACGAACAGCGGCCCCGATTGGATGCCATGGATGGTCATGGCGCCGAGCATGACGGCCGTTACGGCGTCGCCCGGAATGCCGAACGCCATGATCGTGACAAGCGAGCCGCCGACATTGGCGTTGTTGGAGGACTCCGATGAAATGATGCCTTCCGGGATGCCGGTTCCGAACTTTTCGGGATGGCTCGAGAACTTCTTCGCCTGATCGTACGCCATCATATTGGCTGCGCTGCCGCCGATGGCCGGCAACACGCCGATGATGATCCCGACGAAGGTGGACCACAGAAGAAGCATCGGCCGCGACAGGATCTCCCAAAGGATCTTGAGGTGAGCCACACGCAGCGTTGGTTGCCGCACAGCACTCTCGTCGACCGACTGCCCCTTGTGGCGGATCCTCTCGATGTCGGCCATGATCTGCGCGAAGGCAAAAATCCCGATCAGCACGGGCAGAAATGGAAAGCCTGCGCTCAGAAACTCCGAGCCGAAGTTGAAGCGGACCGCGTTGCCGATCGGGTCAGTTCCGATGACCGTGATCAGCAGACCGATAGCCGTGGCCATCAGTCCCTTGGCGAGCGATGCCTCGGTGAGCCCTGCCACCATCGCCATCGCCAGAATGAAAAGAGAGAAGTACTCCCAGGGCCCGAACTCGAGCGCGATTGCGGCGAGCGGTCCGGTGGTCAGAATGAGAAATACGCCGCCGAGCAGCCCGCCGAGGCACGATGACCATACACCGAGCCAGACAGCGCGACCGGGCTCGCCGTTGCGTGCCATCGGGAAGCCGTCGAATGTGGTGGCTATCGCCGATGGGGTGCCGGGAATGCCGAGCAGGCAGGCGGTGATCAGCCCGCCGGCAGAGCCGCCGACATAGACGCCCGTCATCGTTGCCAAGCCCGCCAGCGGGTCGAGACCGTAGGTGAAGGGCAATGTCACGATGATTGCCATCGTGATGGTCACACCCGGCAGTGCTCCACCGACCACCCCGACGAGCGTGCCGAAGAACAGTGGCAGCAGGTACTTCCACTGCAGGATCGTGAGGATGCCGTTGCCGAGCAGGTCGAACATTAGTGTCACCAACCTGTCCAGGCGCCGCGTGGCAGCAGCACTAGAAGATAGTGCTGGAAGACCACATACGTCACGGCAGCCGTGCCCACAGCGATCGCCAACTGGGTCGCCCACTGCCGCGGTGTCTTCGGCCGCTCCAGCGCGAATTGGAAGACCGCGACGAACAGTGCGGTCGCGATACGGAATCCGGCCAGCGGGATCAATACGACGTAGCCGGCGACGATCAGGAAGGCGGCCGCGACAAGGCCATAGGCGCGCGGAGGAGCAGTGGCCGCGTCGGCGTCGGTTGGTCTCGCCCGGCGCTGTGCGAGCACGTCTTGCACGAGCAGAATGGCGCTCGTCGTTCCAAGGAACAGCAGTACGATGGTGGGGTAGAAACCCGGTCCGACCGGAACGATCGGTAGTTTCGGAAGCCCGAACGCTTGCGGTAGAAGCGTCAGGCTGATCGCGAGGCCGATGAGCCCCGCGATACCATCCCGGCCAAGCCTCATGGGCGCCTTCACTTCTTCATGAGACCGAGGTCGGCCATGATCGCCTTGTTCTCCCCGTCGATCTTGTCGAGGAAAGCCGCGTAGTCTTTCTCGTTGAGGAAGGAGACGCGCGTGCCTTGCTTCTTCATGGTGTCGGCGAACTCAGCCTCGGCGGTCGCCTTGGCGCACGCTTCCGAGAGCTTGGCGCGCACCGCTGCCGGCGTGCCCTTCGGCACCATCAGGCCGCGAACCACCTCGTAGACGATGTTGAAGCCGAGCTCCTTGAGCGTCGGCACGTTCGGCATGTCCGGATCGCGCTTCTCGCTGGCGATGGCGAGGAACTTGAGCTGTCCCGCCTCCACCTTGCCCTTCTGCGTGAGGTTGGAGTCCGTGAGGTCGACGTGGCCACCGAGGATGGCGTTCATGCGCGGCGCGAGGCCGTCGTAGGAGACGTACTTGAGCTTGATGCCGGCCTGTTTCTCGATCGTTGCCGGGAAGATGTGGCTGGTTGAGCCGAGCGTGGCGCCGACGGTGATCGCAGCCGGGCGCTTCTTGGCGTCCGCAACGAATTCGGCCCAATCCTTCCAGGGCGTCTTCGGGCTCGCGGTGAGCACGGAAGGCGTCGCCGAGACGAGGCAGATCGGCTCGAAATCCTTGTAGCTGATGTCGGTGAGCCCTGCGTAGTGCACGAGGTGGATGTAGTCGTGCACCGCGTAGATGGTGTAGCCGTCGGCGGGTGAGCTCTTGGCTTCGCGTGCGCCGACGGTGCCCGAGGCGCCGCCGACATTCGCGATGACGACAGTTTGGCCCAATTGCTTCTGCAGCAGGGGCGCCAGCGGCCGGAAGATGTTGTCGGTGTCGCCGCCCGCGGCCCACGGCACGATCATCTTGATCGGGCGGTCCGGATACTGTGCGCTGGCGGTGGTGGCAAATGCGGCCGTAAGCAGCCCGGCAGCAAGGCAGGCAAGAAGCTTCTTCACGGTGGCGCTCCCCTTGACGTTTCCTTCGTTCTTAATTTTGGGAGCACTCTAGCCCGCAGTATTTTCGCAGGCAACGCGCCTTTAGATGTGCAGCGCACCCTAAAAAAGATAACGCAATCGTCCGTCCCTGCGGTCGGCAATGGCGACCTATAAATGCCAGAGATCCAACCTTCGGTGACGACGAGCACAAGCAGCCGCCCTGGAACTGCCCAGCGTCGATCTCAATTTGAATCAGCCACTTAACTATCGCGCGAACGATCATCTCTCCTAGGGCGATCGCATGCGGTCCTGCGTAGTCCAAAGGGTCGACGGTTAATTCGATCCACGGCCAGTCAAGTGGCGCCGACAACCATGCGTGCGGTCTGATGACCGCGGCAGAAGTCCGTACTTGTCCTGATGTTGCCCGGCAATGTGGAGGGGAAACTGGCGCGATTGGGCGCTTGCGAAGTTCGTCGTGCGGCGAGGAAGCCTCGACGATGCTGGCGGGCGGGTCAGTACGAGAGCCAAGCCATGAAACACGCCACCACCTCGGCCGCAGCGATTTTCCTCGTCGCGATTATCGGCATGGACGTTCCGGCGCAGGCGCAGCAGGCGAGCGGACAACCAGGCTCTCCGAGCGCCACCACGACGATCGATGGACGGCAGTTGCCGCCCGCGCCGCCGAAGTTTCGCGGCAGGATCGAGCGCTCGACGAAAGGTTCGACGCCCTACTGGCCGGCACGCATCGTGCCGCCGAAGGATGCGCCGAACGTCCTTCTCATCATGACCGATGATTCCGGCTTCGGCGTCCCGAGCACGTTCGGCGGCGTGATCCCGACGCCGGCGCTCGATCGCATTGCCGCGAACGGATTGCGCTACACCAATTTCCATTCGACGGCACTGTGCTCGCCGACGCGGGCGGCGCTGATCACCGGGCGCAATCATCACTCCGTCGGGTTCGGCGTGGTCGCGGAGCAGGCGACGGGCTATCCGGGTTACGACAGCATCCTGACAAAGGATAAAGCGACGCTCGGCAAAATCCTGAAGGATAACGGCTACCGCACGTCCTGGTTCGGCAAGAATCACAACACGCCCGCCTTCATGGCATCCCCGACGGGGCCGTTCGACCAGTGGCCGACAGGCATGGGCTTTGAATACTTCTACGGCTTCATGGGAGGCGACACGAACCAGTGGCAGCCGGCGAACCTCGCGCGGAATACGACGTACATCTATCCGTTCCTCGACAATCCGAAGTTCAATCTCACGACCGCGATGGCCGATGAGGCGATCGCCTACATGAATCAGATCAATACGCTGACGCCCGACCAGCCTTTCTTCGTCTACTACGTGCCCGGCGGCACGCACGCGCCACACCATCCAACGAAGGAGTGGGTCGACAGGATCAGCAAGTTGAGCCTCTTCGATCAGGGCTGGAACAAGCTGCGCGATCAGATCTTCGAGAACCAGAAGAAGCTCGGTGTGATACCGCAGAGCGCGAAGCTCACCGAGTGGCCGAAGGATCTGATCAAGAATTGGGATCAGCTCAGCGACGACGAGAAGATGCTGTTTATCCGTCAGGCGGATGTGTTCGCAGCCTACGTCGCCTACACGGACCACGAGATCGGCCGCGTCATCCAGGCAGTCGAGGACATGGGTCGCCTCGACAACACTCTCATCATCTACATCAACGGCGACAACGGCACGAGTGCCGAGGGGACGCTCGCTGGAACACCGAATGAGGTTGCCACATTCAACGGCGTCGACGTGCCAATCGAGGTGCAGTTAAGGCGATTCTACCACGTTTGGGGCACCGATCGAACCTACGGCCACATGGCAGTAGGGTGGGCCTGGGCATTCGACACACCCTTCTCGTGGACCAAGCAGATCGTCTCCCATTTCGGCGGGACTAGGCAGGGAATGGCAATGTCCTGGCCCAAGGTGATCACGGACAACGGTGGCATCCGCCATCAGTTCCATCACGTGATCGACATTGCGCCGACCATTCTCGAAGTGGCGAGCATTCGACAGCCCGAGTTTGTCGACGGCATCAAGCAAGCCCCGATCGAAGGTATCAGCATGGCCTACACGTTCGACAAGGCCGATGCAGGTGCGGGCTCGAAGCGCAAGACGCAGTATTTCGAAATGTTCGGCGACCGCGCAATCTACCACGACGGCTGGATCGCGGGCACGAAGGTGATGCGCGCACCTTGGGTGCAGTTTCCACCAAGCGTCGGCGTGCTCGAGTATCCTTGGGAACTCTATGATCTACGAAACGACTGGACACAGTCGGAAGACGTTGCCGCCAAGTATCCCGCGAAGCTCAAGGAGCTGCAGAACCTCTTCTGGCAGGAGGCGCAGAAGCATCAGGTGCTGCCGCTCGACGCGTCGGTGGTCGCGCGTTTCATCACGCCCCGGCCCAGCATCACGGCGGGACGCAATGTCTTCACCTGGACGCATCCGCTGATCGGTACGCCGAACGGTGATGCTCCGAGCGTCCTCAACACCTCGTACAGCTTCAAGGCCGAAATCGAGATTCCGCAGCCGGGCGCACTCGCCATCGGTGGCGGCCGCGAGGGCCCTGATGAAGGCGTGCTCATCACACAGGGCGGCCGCTTCGGTGGCTATGGGCTCTATCTGCTCAAGGGCAAACCTGTCTTCACGTGGAACCTCGTGGATCTCCAGCGCATCAAGTGGGAGGCCCCTGACGCTTTGACGCCAGGCAGGCACACGGTGGAGTTCGACTTCAAGTACGACGGACTTGGCATGGGCACGCTGGAGTTCGGCAGCACCAGCGGGATCGGCCGCGGCGGCACTGGCATCCTGAAGGTCGACGGCAAAGTGGTCGCGGAAAAGAAGATGGAGCGCACGTTGCCGTTCATCGTGCAGTGGGACGAGAACCTCGACGTCGGCTCCGACACGGGGACGCCCGTGGACGATGGCGACTACAAGGTGCCATTCGCGTTCACCGGCAAGATTCACAAGATCACACTGACGATCGATCGCCCGAAGCTATCGGCGGCCGATGAAGCGCGCCTCCGGGAGGCTCAGCGCAGCAAGAGGGAGCGGGATTAGCCCGCATTCAGAAGTCTCGAGAAGTTTGCTGCTCGAGGGATTGCGTACTGGCTTTGTTGGAGACCTTTCGAGATGCGCTCTCATTTCGCAAGACTGTGGTTTGCCGGAGCGGCGCTAGCGGCCGGGACGGTGCTTGGCGTCACGCAGCCGGCTTCTGCTGGAGGCCAACTCGGAACGTGCGCTGCCTACTCGGGAGTGCCGGCAGAGGATGGCGACAAGGCGGGCATGGCGTTCATCAGGGGCGGCACTTTCACGATGGGCTCGGAGCGCCATCGGCCGGAAGAGCGCTTCACCCATGTCGTTCGCGTCGACAGTTTCTGGATCGATCGGCATGAAGTCACGAACGCGCAGTTCCAGAAGTTCGCGGAGGCCACGGGCTACGTGACGCTGGCGGAGCGCGGCATCGATGCAAAGACGCGCCCCGACGTGCCTAAGGGATTGCTCGCGCCGGGGGCTGTGGTGTTCATCTCACCAACCGAGGCAACCGGCAAGTTCACCCAGTGGTGGCAGTACGTGGCCGGCGCGAACTGGCGTCAGCCAACAGGGCCTGGCAGCTCGATCACCAGCAAGCCCAATCATCCCGTCATCCATATCGCCTACGAGGACGCACTCGCATACGCGCATTGGATGGGGCGCAGCCTGCCGACCGAGGCGCAATGGGAATTCGCGGCCCGCGGCGGGCGCGACGGCGATGACGGCTGGGAAGGCGCTTACGACCAGGACGAGAAGCCGATCGCCAACACTTGGCAGGGCATTTTCCCGGTGCTCAACAGCGAGGAGGACGGCTATCGCGGCACGGCGCCAGTTGGCTGCTACAAGCCCAATGGCTATGGGCTCTACGATATGATCGGCAATGTCTGGGAATGGACGGGCGACTGGTATCGCGCTGGTCATCCGCGCGATCCCGCAACCAATCCAACTGGACCCGATCTCGTTTCCATGCGCCTCGCCGCCGGAGAATCTCCGCGGCGCGTCATCAAAGGCGGATCCTATCTCTGCGCCCACAACTACTGCTCACGCTACCGCCCGGCCGCTCGCCAAGCGCAGGAGGTCGATCTCGGCGCGGCCCACGTGGGGTTCAGGACGGTTCTCAATGCACCAGCGGACAATGGAGCCGCCGGGGACGGTCGAATGAGCCGCCCCCAGACGCTGGGTCAGAGCAAATAGGACTGTCCCAGCTGTACGCGCCGAGGACATTCCAGGAGAACTTGCTCCGCACATCGAACCCGCCGACGTCGGCCCGGAATACACGATCCTGACCGGGCGCAATCGCGTGCCGCACGCGAAAGCCAATGAGCGGATCAACCCAATGCACGGCCCTGCGCGTGCAATCAGACGGCTGCCGCTGACATCGAGCCCCGTGGTCGATGGTGCCCGTGATGGCGATATTGAGTGGCAGGTCTGAGGCTAGTAGTGCGCGCCGGCGATGATGTCGAAGGACGCAAAGCGCGCAAACGACGGCCCGTGCTTCAGGCTGCCGCCGCCGGAGTACCGTGGCGGCGCGTGCGATGAGCGCACTCGTCAAGTGACATTGTTCCGAACGCGATGTGCGTGAAACGCTCTATTTTCCAATCAATTTGTAGGCCCTCGCATCTCGGGGCTTTCCCTGATGTTGCCCGACCTTGGCGGACGCTACCAAGGAAGTGGAGAAAACGTTGTCCATTGCCCAAGCGGCAGCCGGCGGATCGGTGGAGAGCATCAAGCCGTCGGGCGGCATGGCGCGCGTTGAGCTCCATGTGCAACAGGAGAGCAGTATGAAATCCCGCATGATCAAGCTTGCAGTCGCAGGTGCTGTCGGCCTTCTCTCGTTCAGCGCCGCGCACGCGCAGAGCGATTTTAACAACAAGAAGTTCTTCGAAGAGCTGCAGCTTCGCGGCGTGAAGACCCAGGGAATTGACGCAGACAAGTTCTTCGAAGAGCTGCGCATGACGGGTGCAAGCGCCCAGTCACCGATGGATCCGGATGCGTTCTGGCGCGAACTCGCCACGCGCGGCGCGTCGGCGCCCGCCAATTTCGATGCCCGCAGGTTCTTCGACGATCTGGCCACGACCGGTGCGAAAGCGCCGAGCATGGTCAAGACGACGAAGTAACCACGGCTGAGCGGCGCACCCCAGTAGGGCCTTCCAGGTGCGCCGCTTGCACGCCGGGTCTCGCTATCGAAGCTTGCCCTTTCAGGGGCTGACGCGTGGAACTGCGAAGAACGCGGAGGGAACTATGCCTGCCGAGGCGCCGATGACGATTGCGCGAACTCTCCTTGCAACACTGGCTCTCACACTCTTCATGATGCCGACGTCCCGGGCCGAAGAAGTACTTCGGAAGAATATGACGTTCGGCGCAGCCATCCAGAAGGCACTCCCAAGCGTCGTCGGCATACAGGTACTCGGCAAGGAGCCGATCGAGGAAACGAGCCCCTTCTTCAATCATCCAGCAGTGCTCGAAGGCGCCGAGCCAGCCAAGACACGGACTCGCCAGGCCGGCTCCTCCGGCTCAGGCGTCATCGCCATTGCCACGAAGGAAACCGCGCTCATCCTGACGAATTTCCACGTCATCGAAGGCGCCGAGCGGATCGCCGTCCGGATGACGGACGGCCGCGCATTCGAGGCTTCCCTCGTCGGGAGCGATGCCGCCACGGACATCGCCGTGCTTGCAGTCCAGGCTCCGGATATGAAGCCGATTACCTTCTCTGCGCGCAAGCCGCAGGTTGGGGACGTCGTGATCGCCCTTGGGGGACCGTTTGGTCTCGATGCGACGGCGACGATGGGCATCATCAGCAATCTGTTCCGCTCGACTGTCCGGTACCGGAATTTCGAAGGCTACATACAGCACGATGCATCGATCAATCCCGGCAACTCGGGAGGCGCACTTCTCGACGTGAACGGGGATCTCATCGGCATCAACACCGCGCTCGCCGGACCCACTGGGGCGAGCGTAGGTCTCGGCTTTGCTCAGCTCGCGGGCCTCGCCATCAAGACTGCGCGACAGATCATTCAGTACGGGCACGTGCCTCGCGGCCAGATCGGCGTTTCGTCGGTCGATCTGACGCAGCGCATTGCGAGGGAGCAGAAGATCCCCTTCATGCAGGGGGCCGTCCTCACGAGCGTCGCACCAGGTTCGCCGGCCGAGAAAGCCGGTCTGCAGGTCGGTGACGTGATCAATGAGGCCGGAGTCCATCGCGACGGAAAATTCTTGGCCCTATCGGAGCAGCTCGCAATGGTGCCCGTTGTTTCGGAGAGGGGCCTCGAGACCGTGCTCGGCATACACGGTGTCGGGGACAAGCTGATGCTCCGCTATCAACGCGGCGACAAGACCAATTTCGTCGAGGTCCAGTTTGCGCCGCTCTCGAAAGAGGTCGCAGCATTTGCGGCGCCCGACACCCTGACTCGCCTCCGGGGCCTCGTCGTCTCGGAGCTGGGCCCACAGAACGAGAAGTTCGGCCAGGTGAATGGCGTCGTCGTCGTCGGGACCAAGTCGCGCTCGATCTCGGAGTACGCCGGCTTCCTGCCGGGGGACATCATCACTCATGTCAGAGGTCATCAAATTCGTAAGCCGGACGACCTCTTCCAGGCGGCCAACGGCGATGAGATTCCGGAGATCCGCCTGATGCGCGGCAGCACGCCTTTGCGCTTCAAGCTGCCTTACTAGGACCGACCTTCAGGGTTGGTGGCGCCGGCGCGCTGTAGAGCGCAGGACGTCCGATGAGCGAGGCGAAGATGGCTATTCTCAACACCAAAGACGGCACTCAAATCTACTACAATGATTGGGGTGCCGGGCAGCCGGTCGTGTTCAGTCACGGATGGCCGCTCAGTGCGGACGCCTTCGAGGACCAGATGTTCTATCTGGCGTCCAATGGCTATCGCGTCATTGCGCATGACAGGCGAGGCCACGGCCGCTCGGGCCAGACTTGGCATGGCAATGATCTCGACACCTACGCCGACGACCTCGCCGAACTCGTGAAAAAGCTCGATCTCAAGGATGCGGTTCACGTCGGTCATTCGACGGGCGGCGGAGAGGTTGCCCGCTACATCGGACGTCATGGCACCGGGCGCGTCGCAAAGGCCGTGCTGATCGGCGCGATCCCGCCGCTGATGTTGAAGACGACGAGCAATCCGAACGGGACGCCGATCGAAGCCTTCGATCAGATCCGTGCCGGCGTGCTTGCGGATCGCTCTGAGTTCTTCAAAGATCTGTCGCTGCCGTTCTACGGGTACAACCGCTCAGGCGCGAAAGTTTCCGAAGGGGTGCGGGAGTCTTTCTGGCTGCAGAGCCTGATGGCGGGGATGCCGGCCTCGTACTTCTGCGTCAAGGCCTTCTCGGAAACGGACACGAGCGAGGACTTGAAGAAGTTCGACGTCCCCACGCTGTTTCTTCATGGGGACGACGACCAGATCGTGCCGATCGGCGCCGCCGCCATCCCCGCGTCCAAGATCGTGAAGGGCTCGACGCTCAAGATCTACAAGGGCGCCCCCCACGGCATGTGCACGACGCTGAAGGATCAGGTGAACGCGGACCTGCTGACCTTCCTGGAGTCGTGAGGGCGATCAGCCGTCCGCGCCGTAGATGGCGCGGGCAGCCTCGGTGCTGACGAAGCCGTCGAGCACATCGCTTCGCACGGCTTCGCGATCGCGTTTCAGCGGATCGCCATAGCCGCCGCCACCCGCTTCGGTCACGGTGATGCGCTCACCCGGTGCGACGTCGATGCGGCCCTTGGCGTGCACGGGCTTGCCGTCGACAGCGTGGACACGAAGCGTGCCGGCGCCACCGCCGAACATGCCGCGGGCGGGGAACTCCATGCGATTGCCCATGCCGAGCATCGTCAGCGTGTGACCGGTGTCGTTGCGCAGAACGACCTCCTGGCCGAGGCCGCCGCGCCAGCGGCCGGGCCCGCCCGAGTCCGTGAGCAGGCGCTTGCTCTCGATGGTCATGTTGGTCAGCGTTTCCCAGATCTCGACGGGGACGACGGCCATGTTCGATGGATGAGGCAGGGTGGCCCAGCCGTCGAGGCGTTCGAGTGCGCCGTAACCGCCGGCCGCGAAGTAGAGGCAGGAGAATGCGCGGTCGTCGCGGCGACGGCCTTGGAAGGTGATGAGGTTCATCATGCCGGAGTCGGCCTGGACGCGATCGGGCGCGGCATCGGCGAGCGCGCCGTAGATGGTCGGCGTCACGAAGTGGCCCATGGCGTGGCGACCGCCGGTCGGGAAGGGCGGCAGCGCGTTGAGAATGCACCCCGGAGGCGCCTTGACCTTGATCGGCGCGACCGAGCCTTCGTTGTTCGGAATGGAGGGCAGCGTCAGCGATTTGATCGCGTGCAGGCCCATGGCGTTCGTGTAGCAGATGGGCACGTTCACGCCCGCGCGGACGCACCCCGAGGTGCCGTCGAAGTCGATCTCGACGCTGTCGCCTTTGACATCGACGCGCACGGCGAACTCGACGGGCTCGCCGAATCCTTCGACCTTGATGCGGTTGCGATACGTGCCGTCGCGGAACTCGCTGATCTTCGCCCGCATGGCGCGCTCTGACTGGCCGCGAATGGCTGCCGAGAGTTCGCGCAGATCCTCGAGGCCATACTCGTCCATGAAAGCAAGAAGCTCGCGTCCGCCGACCTCGTTGCAGCTCACGTTGGCCATGATGTCGCCCATGACCTGCTCAGGGACGCGCACGTTCGTGCGGATGATCTCGACGATGAGATCATTGAGGCGACCGGCGTCGTAGAGCTTGCAGATCGGGAGGCGCAGGCCTTCCTGGTAGACCTCGCTCGCCGACGAGCCGAAGCCGTTGCCGCCGATGTCGGGAAGATGCGTGATGCTGACCGTGTAGGCGACGATGCGACCTTTGCGGAAGACGGGGCGCATCATGGTGATGTCGAAAAGGTGACCGGTCCCGAGCCAGGGGTCGTTGGTGACGACGATGTCGCCGGGCTTCAGGGTCTCGGCAGGGAACCGCTTCAGCATGTGGCGGAGTGTGACGGGCGCGCTGCCGATGAAGGCCGGAATGCCGAACGTGCCTTGCGCGATCGAATTCGTGTCGGCGTCGAGGACGACGCAGGAGAGGTCATAGCTCTCGTAGACGATGGTCGAGAACGAGCTGCGGACAAGCGTCGAGACGATCTCGTCGGTTAGCGAGACCAGTCGGTCCCACATGATTCCGAGGCTGACGGCGTCGAAGGGGGCGGTGCTCATTTGTTTGGCTCTCTTCAGGCGCTGAGTTCAGCAATGAGATTGAAGTGGGCATCGACCGTGACCGAGCTGCCGGGGATGATGACGCACGTGCTCTCGTGCTCTTCGATCAGCGCCGGGCCTTGCACGACAGCGCCAGGCGCCAGCGCGTAGCGGTCGTAGACCGGCCATGCGGCGAGACCTCCGCTCACGGGGTCGTAGGCCTGTCGGGTGCCCTTGAGCGCGCGGCTGGCGCCGCCTGCTTTCGCGCTGCCATGACTTTCGGCGATGGAGGGTGTCGGGCCAACGGCTTCGACCTTCCAATTGACGATCTCCGTCGGTTCGTCGAGGCGCAGGCCGTAAGCCTTCTCGTAGGCGCGGCCGTACAACTCGCCGAGGTCCGCGAAGGTGCCCGCAACATCATTCGTCGCGGGCAGAGTCACCTCGATCTCGTGGCCCTGGCCCTGATAGCGCATGTCGAGATGGCGCACGATCTTGATATCGCCATCGGGAACGCCGGCGCGCTTCAGGTAGCCTGACGCTTCGCTCTCGAGTGCTGCAAACGTCGAGGCGAAGTTCTTGCTGTCGATATCGGCGACATGGATCCGTCGCGAGCGCGCGACCTCGAAGGCAAGCGGGCTCACGAGAAGCCCGAGCGCGGACATCACGCCTGCGCCGACCGGCAGCACGACGCGCGGGATCTTTAGCTTGCGCGCGACCGACAAGGCATGGAGCGGACCGGAGCCGCCGAAGGCCACCATGGAGCTGTTGCGGTAGTCGAAGCCGCGCTCGGTGGCGTGAATGCGGAAGGCGCGGGCGACGTCCTCGCAGATGATGTCGTGGATGCCCCAGGCCGCGCGCAGCGTTTCGAGCTTCAGCGGTTTCCCGACATTCTCGGCAATGGCCTTCTCCGAGGCCGCCTTGTCGAGCTTCATCTTGCCGCCGAGGAAGAAGTTCGCGTCGAGATAACCGAGGACCAGATTGGCATCGGTGAGCGTCGGTCGGGTGCCACCCTGGGCGTAGCATGCGGGTCCGGGCATGGCGCCCGCACTGCGCGGGCCGACGCGGAGCAGGCCGCGCTCATCGACCTCGGCAATGGAGCCGCCGCCGGCACCGATCTCGATCATGTCGATGACGGGAATGCGGATCGGCAGGCCGCTGCCCTGGCGGAACTCGTGAACGCGGGCGACTTCCATGAAATACTTCTTGACGGCCTGGCCGCCTTTGACGAGCGCTCCCTTCGCGGTCGTTCCGCCCATGTCGAAGGAGAGCAGGTTTGGCAGCTTGAGCGCGCGTCCGTGATGGGCGCTCATGAGTGCGCCGGCTGCGGGCCCGGACTCGAGTGCGCGGACAGGATAGCGGCGCGCGGCGTCGGTGGTGAGCGTGCCGCCGCTCGATCCCATGATGTAGAGACGGCCGCCGAAGCCGGCACCGGCAAGCCCGTCCTCGAGCCGCTTCACATAGCGGTCGAACATCGGCTGGGTGAAGGCGTTGAGGGTCGTCGTCGTCCAGCGCTCGAATTCGCGCATGTTGGGAAAGACGTCGGCCGAGGTCGAGACGGTGATCTCGGGCGCGGCCTTGCGGAGGATCTCGGCGGCGCGCTCCTCCGGTGCCGGGTTCGCATAGGCGTGGAGGAAGCAGACCGCCACGGCCTCTACACCGAGCTCGCGGAATTTCCTCGCTGCGGCAGCGACGGCCGCCTCGTCGAGCGGGTGCTCGATGCTGCCGTCGTAGCGCACGCGCTCGGCGACCTCGATCCTGAGGCGGCGTGGCACGAGGGGCGGCGGATACTTGATCCTGAGGTCGAAGAGGTCGTACCGGCGCTCGGGGCCCATGTCCATGATGTCGCCGAACCCGGCGGTCACGAGCATTCCGGTCACGGCTCCCCGGCGTTCGATGACGGCATTCGTCACGAGCGTCGTGCCGTGCACGATATCGGTGACGGAGCCGATGACGACGCGGTTGTCCGCCACGAGGGTTGCCACCCCGGCGAGCACGGCCTCGGAAGGATCGTGAGGGGTGGTGAGCCGCTTGTGGATCGCCATTCGGCCGCCAGATGGGCTGCTCAAGGCAAAATCAGTGAAAGTGCCGCCGATGTCGACGCCGATCCGGTACATTCCCGCCCCTTCGATTCCCTGTTGCGGGCAAAGACTTGCACGTCTTTGCCGACATGGGAACCGGCGCAAAGAGCGCAGGCGGCCTACTTGCGCAGATCCGCTCTGCATCGGCGACAGTGGACGTCCGGCGCGCGATGGCCCGCTAAGGCTTGTCCTCTCGCCGGCCCCCGCGCTGATGCGCATCGAGGGCGTCGATCAGCAGGCGTAAATTGCGCAGATGCGCGCGATACCAGATATCGAAGAGGACGCCCGCGATCGGCACGGCGCCGAGAAGCGCATCAACGGTCGCGTTGAATGCCATCCGACGCAGGAGACGCGCGTCCGCACCGAGCTGGTAGGCCCAGCGGATATTCCGGATGCTGAAGGCAGCGCCAGCAATGTCGCCGGCAATGGGGACGAGGCCGATTATGGGGTCCCACCCGATATGGATGCGCGTCAGCGGAATGCGATAATGGGCATCCAGCCAAAGGCTCGACTGCTCCAAACGCTCGAAGAGGCGCGCGTAGTCATCGTTCGCTGCGTCTTTGCGAGTAGGGGGAGTTGAAGTGCGCATTCTGGTCACTTGTACCTATGACGCCGCGGCAGCGCGGAGGCTACAAGTATCTCGGCCGCGCGCAAGCGGCCTATTCTTGCGGTGGCGTGACGGCCGTCGTTCGCAAATGCATGGCCCGGTTACATTCCGGGATCGCTGACGGATACAACGATGGCTGATCAGCATCTCACGCCTTAGTTACAAGCCGTTTGCAACCTGCTGCGTACGCAGGCGTTTCTGCTCGGAGCGAGAGTTCGCCATGGAGGCCAGTGCGGCCCCGGCGTGCCGCTTCTGCTGCTTCGATCATCAGCAGTACTCGATCTTGCGTCGCCGACCCGGATACACGAGTGAGTTGATAAATGCCCGCGCCTATTGATGAATCGCCGCGGCCCGATGCGGGCCGCAGCGTTGGCACCAGACATGCGGCTCGTCAGCTCGCCTCCGCCCTTGGCGCTGACCTTGCGCGGTTCGCGCGCCGATTGAAGCCTCGCCTGCGTCATTCAATAGCGTTCATTAAAGTCGCGATGCTCGGCAGTATCGCAGTGTTGATGGTCGCAGGCGCAGCGATGCTGTGGGTGCTGCACGATACGAGCATCGAGTTCAAGTCTGCGCGCGATGCGCCGTCCGTTCTCATTGAGGCGGCAGATGGGCGGCCGCTCGGTCGCGTCGGGTCGCTGAGCGACGAGGTGGCCCGCGAGAGCTTTCCCGATCTGCTTGTAAACGCGGTCCTGGCTATCGAGGACCGCCGGTTCTACAGCCACTTCGGCGTCGATCCGCGCAGCGTCGTCAGAGCCGCAAATGCCAACTGGTCAGCAGGCGGCATCACCGAGGGCGGCAGTACGATCACGCAGCAGCTTGCCAAGATGGAGCTGGTCGGCAACGAGCGAAGCTATACCCGAAAGATCAGGGAAGCCTTCCTGTCGCTTTGGCTCGAGACCAGCCTCGGCAAGGACGAGATCCTCACGCGTTATCTGAATTCGGTCTATCTCGGCGCGGGTGCGTACGGAATGGCCGCAGCGGCCCGCAACTACTTCGACAAGGATCTCAAGGCGCTGACGCTCAGCGAAGCGGCCATGCTTGCCGGCCTGATCCAGGCGCCGTCCCGCTTCAATCCGATGGTCAATCCCGATGCAGCTCAGCAGCGGGCGGCGTCGGTGCTCGATGCGATGGTCGAGGCGAAGACGGTCGAGCCGGTACAAGCTGCCGCCGCCAAGGAAAAGCCGGCAGTCGTGCGTACATCTGCGCGAACCGCCCCGGCAGAAACGTGGTTTGCCGATTGGATTGCGCTCCATGAGTTCGGCAAAGTCGCCGGCGCCACGAGCCGGCCCATGCGCGTGCGAACGACCCTCGACAGACGGGTGCAGGCCGTAGCCGAGCGCGTCGTGAACAATGCATTGGACCGCTCTGGCCCGAGCCTCGGTGTATCGCAGGCGGCCCTCGTGGCCATGCGCCCCGATGGCGCCGTCGTGGCGATGGTCGGCGGGAGGAATTACAAGGAGAGCCAATTCAACCGCGCCGTCGATGCGCGACGTCAGCCGGGATCCGCATTCAAGGTCTTTGTTTTCTACGCGGCCCTGCGTCAGGGCTACACGGTCAATGACATCATCGACGCCTCGCCCATCGAGATCAAATCCTGGCGGCCCGAGAACTACGGCGGCCAGCGCTATGGAAGCATGTCATTGGGCGATGCGTTTGCCCAATCCGTGAATACGGCGGCCATTCGCCTGGCGCTGGACGTCGGGCTCGACAATGTCGTGGCGGCAGCGCGCGAACTCGGCTTGTCGGCGCCGCTCACCGCAGTGCCGAGCATGGCTCTCGGCACCAACGAGGTCTCGCTCATGGATCTTACCGGCGCATTTGCCTCGGTGCGTGCGGGTCGCGCCCGCTTCGAGCCCTGGGGCATCTCGGCATTCGGCCCCGAGGGCGGCGGACTGAGAGGACTTTCACCGCCGTCTGGCGCCACCCGAGAACTCGCCCATCAGCAGGAGCTCAATGATCTGCTCCGGCGTGTCGTGACGTCGGGTACGGGCCGTGCCGCGGAATTGAGCGATGCCTCAGCCGCGGGCAAGACAGGGACGAGCCAGGACTATCGCGATGCCTGGTTCGTCGGCTACAGCCGCGATCTCGTCGTCGGCGTCTGGGTTGGTAACGACGATCGCTCGCCGATGAACCGCGTCACCGGCGGCTCATTGCCGGTGAACATCTGGCGCGACTTTGTGAATGCCGCGACGCCGGTTCTCGGTCGGCCAAGCGAGCCATCGGTCGAGATTTCAGCGGCGCCCTCCGAAGCGCCTATCGCTCCGATTTGCGATGTGAAGGCCTGCGGGAGCGCATATTCCTCGTTCAGGGCGTCGGATTGCACCTATCAGCCTTACTCCGGCCCTCGGCGGCTTTGTGAGTGGCGGCTCGAGGCAACGTCAATGCCACTTATCGCGCGCGCCGCGGCTGGCCCTGGTTCGTGCGATGCGGAAGCCTGCGGTCGCCGCTTCCGCTCCTTCGATGCCGCAACCTGCAGCTATCAGCCCTACGGCGGCGGCCGTCGCGCAATCTGCGACATCAAGGCGTCGGAGTAATCGCGTGTAAGTTAGCGGTCTACCGCGCGCACCCGGGAACCGAGCCTGCTCAGGAAAGTTTCACCCTCAGAAATGTAGCGGCCGAAGCCGAGGGAAATAGCCATGTCGAGTGACACCGAGACGTATCCCCGAGATCGCACGGAGCAATCGTCCAATGGGGCGTCCAACGGGGGAGGCGCTCAATCAGCGTACGATTGGGTCGCCGAGACGGCCCGCAACAATCCGGCGCTCGTCGTCGGCGCGGCGGTTGCCGTTGGCGCATTGGCGGCAATCGCGCTTTCAAATCGCGGTTCATCTACATCGCGCGTGCGCACCATCGAGAAGCGGCTCGGAAGCGAGCTTGCCTCTATGGAGCGCGCTCTCAGAAAGAACCGACCGCTCTCCCGCATGAGCGATCATCTCGCCGACACATCGGCGGCTCTCGCATCGCGAATGGGCTCCTGGAATACGGATGCCATCGAAGGCTTCATCAGGCGCGCCGGCGAGATTACGTCGGAGCTCGCGCGTCGGCGCGGCTTCTAGGACACGGTCGGCAGTCACTGCACCGAGGTCTGTTCGTGCGCGGGAAAAGCCAGGATAGCGCTGACGCCCTCGCGCAGGAATGAGACCTCGGCTGTGCCGCCGAGCTGAGAGGCGCTCGCAGTGATGAGCCTGCTGCCGAAGCCCTTGCGCGCGGGCTCGCTGACGCGGGGGCCATTGCTTTCGGACCAGTGCAGGAGGATCGATGATCCGTCTATCGACCAAGTGATCGACACTCTGCCTGATGGCGTGCTGAGCGCGCCGTATTTTGCCGCGTTCGTCGCCAGCTCGTGCAGCACGAGCGACAGGGTTACGGCGCCATTCGGTTTGATGACGATCGATGGGCCGTCCAGCGTGATCTGACCCTTCGTGGTCTCGAACGGCGTCACCGCGACCTTCACCAATTCCGGCAGATCAACGCCCTCCCACAAGGCATTCGTCAGCGTCGAATGCGCGCGCGCAAGGGCATCGAGGCGGCCGGTGAAGGCGGCCTTGAATGCGTGCGGCTCGACGGTCTGCCTGAGCGTTTGGGTTGCGATGGACTGAACAATGGCGAGCGTGTTCTTCACGCGATGATTGAGTTCGTCGATGAAGAGATTCTTCTGGCGCTCCGCATGTTTGCGCTCGGTGATATCGACGAAGACGCCGACGCAGCCGCGCACGGTGCCTGCATCGTCGAACAGGGGTGATATGGATTCATGCAAGCTGACGGTACGGCCGTCGGCGAACACGATATCGATTTCCTCGCCATGAATAGGAATGCCAAGTCGCGCGCACCTCTGCATGGGAAGATCGCTGTTGGCGAGCTCCCGCCCGCCCGCGTACACCCGAAAGGGCAGCGATGCGCCATCCGGACCGGTCTTGGAGGCATTCCCTCCTTCAGGCAGGCCGAGCATCTTGGCGCCGGCCCTGTTCGCAAAGATCTCGCTGCAGTCCTGGTCTCGGGCAATGAAGACGCCGACGGGCAGGGCCGCGAGCAGCGCCTCCTGTTCTTCGAGCCGCTGGTTCAGGTTGTCGTTCAGAACGGCAATCCTGGCCTCGGCCGCCTTCTGATCCGTGACGTCGATCGCGACGCCGCCTGTGAGGGCCCCATTGCCGTCGGGATTGGGTATCGCGAACTTGCTGACAATCGAGTGGTGAGGCTGCCCGTCCGGGTGGTGGAGTGTTTCGAATACGCGCGCGCTTCCTGACGCCTTGTGTGCGAGGGCATCGTTCGCCCGAAACTCGGCCGCAACATCGGGCGAGAACAGATCCGCGTCCGTGCGGCCGATCAAGCCATCGAGGGTCGTGCCGAAGACCCGGGTCGCAGCCTCATTGGCGAAAACGTAGCGACCTGCCTCATCCTTGATCCAGGCCAAGCCCGGCAGGTGATGCATGAAGCGCGCGAACCGTTCCTCGCTTTGCCGCAACGCCTGCGTGGTCCTGGCTTCCTCCGTCATGTCGATATTCACGCCAATCAGACCGAGAAATGCGCCTGATGGCGAATGGTACGCCTGCGCGTCGGTGCGGATGATCCGATACTCATCCTGATGGTTGCGAAGGCGCATCTGGATTGAGAAGCCGGCTTGATCCTGCAGTGCCTTCTGCACGGTCGCACCGACGAGCGCGACATCCTCGGGATGCAGCGTCGTCGACCAGTCGAAATCGGGGCGTGCGTCGGCCGTCATGCCCCAGAATTCCCGCAGGCGGCGATTGAGGTGCACGCACTTGCCGGCCGCATCGCTCATCCAGATCATGACGGGCGCGTTTTCCGACAGCAGCTGGACGCGCGCCTCGCTCTCCCCGAGTGCGGCTTGGCTGAGCTTCTGCTCGGTAATGTCGAGGCACGAGCCCACGTATCCGTTGAAGGTGCCGTCCGAGGATAGTAGCGGTACGCCCGTGTCCAGGACCCAGCGATACATGCCATCATGCCGGCGAACGCGGTACTCGAGCGCGAACTCCTCGCGCGCATCGAAGCGCGCCTCGTAGTCGTGATTGCGACGCTCCCAGTCTTCCGGGTGGACGATTTCGGCCAAAGCCGAGCCCAGTTCCTGCTCCGTGGAGCGGCCGACGAAGTCGAACCATCGCTTGTTGAAGCAGATGGAGCGCTTGTCGACCCCGCACACCCACATCAGCACCGGTGCCGTATCGGCCATACGCTCAAAAGGCAGGCCGCCAGGGATGTCCGGCCACAGGCTAGGCATGGCGCGCCTCCAGCACGGCCCCCACGATCGGCCAGAGCGTGTCAGGGCTGCACGGCTTGTCGACCACTGGAGCGGCGATGCCAGGTGGAAGCGTCCGCTGGCCATATCCGGTTATGAAGATGATCGGAATACCGCGCGAGGCGATACGTCGTGCCACGGGATCGATGCGTGCCCCGTTGAGGTTCATGTCGAGAAGGGCGAGGTCGAAGTCCGTTTCAGCCAGAATGAGTGCGTCTTCAATGCGCCCTGCTGTGCCCACGACGAGGCAGCCCATGTCCTCGAGCATGTCCTGCATATCGAGGGCGAGAAGTGCCTCGTCCTCGACCAGGATCAGTCGCGCGCCCCTTACCCCCATGCCTGAACCACTCCTGAGAAACGAGCCGGTCAACGGCCGTGACGGATGCACTCTCCGAGCAGCGCCTTTGCGGGTGCTCGATTGGCCAAGCGTCGCGAGGCTTCATGCTGCGAATGCCCTGCAATTCCCCTCGTAGACATGGGCCAACGCAAGGTAACGCTCGGCGCGCCCGTTGGTTCCAACGGAGCGAGGTTGGGCTTGAGGCTCGCGGCTTGTGCCATCAACTCGGGCGCGAAGGCCCGAGAATCAAACCTTAGCGATGTGTTCGCGCCACTGAAAATTTATTGCCAAAGCGTCGAGGAACGCCACGCGGCAACTGATGTTTCAGAGGCATGGACAAGACACGGCTACACATATTCGGAAAGAACTTGCGTCGCGAGTTTCGCGTGCCGGAGGACTTGCCGTTTCCAATGCGCAAGGCATTGGAGGCACTGGCCAGCCAGGGCGAGGAAGAGCCGAAGCACGAGGTTTGCCAATGCGGTGATGCCAAACCTCAGGAACCGCGGAGGGGCGCGGAGTAGACACGCGCCTCTTATTCTCTTTGCGACTATTTGACGGTTGGGCAACCTGCGGCAGGGGCGCGCGTTAGGCTGTCAACCCGCGCATCACGAACAGGGATTCGCCGTGATCGGCATTCCGTGCCGAGCCATCGCCAGCCCGTGAGCCGTGAGCGGGAGGGACAGATGAAAGAGCGGTTCCGCGAGTTCTCAGAGCAGATTGCTTGTTGGGCAGGCACGTACTGGGCCTTCCTCATCGCCCTCTGCGTCGTCGCAATGTGGGCGGTGACCGGGCCGATCTTCGACTATTCGGACACGTGGCAGCTGGTTATCAACACGGGCACGACCATTGTGACCTTTCTCATGGTCTTCCTCATTCAGAATACCCAGAATCGCGAGAGCCGGGTGACAGCCCTCAAGCTCGATGAGCTGCTGCGCGCTTTGGAGGGGGCGCGTACAGGCTTCGTCAATCTCGAGCACATGACGGATGATGAGCTCGAAAGTATTCGGGGAGAGTTCGAGCGACTACGCGGTAAATATACGCCGCTCGCGGGCCACCTCGTACATATCGAGCGCGAGATTGCATCCCGGCGGAACTAGGTCACATCCGCTGCGGGTTTGTCCTCGCGCAGGCCCTTGAAGGCGGCATGGCGCAGGAGGCCGTCGCCAGTGAGGGCGCGGTATTCCACCTGGGCGACGAGACTGGGCCGCAGCCAGATGACACCGCGGCGCTGCGCGGCATCGAGCTTGTCGGCGAATGCTGGGGTCTGCCGTCGCAGGCGCTGGGCCGACCGCCAGAGTTCGGCTGCTGTGCGACGGCTGAACCCTGTGCCGACCCTGCCGACATACTTGAGGTGACCACGCTCGAATCTGCCGAGGACGAGTGCGCCGACGGCTTCCTTCTGGGCAGTCGAGTCGAGATATCCGCCAATGACGAACTCATCCGTCAATTGGCAGGTGATCTTGATCCAGTCGCCCGTGCGGCCTGAGCGGTACGGCTTGTCGGTACGCTTCGAGATGATGCCCTCGAGGCCAAGTGCGCACGCCTCTTCCAGCATGTGCTGGCCGTCAGTCTTAAAGTGCTCGCTCATGCGTAGTGGGCCAGTCCTGCGGCGGGTGAGCAGTCGTGTGAGCGCGGCCTTGCGGTCGATGAGGGCGGCGCCGCGCAGGTCCACGCCGTCGAGATAGAGAAGATCGAAGGCGTAGTAGATCATGCGGCTCGACGAACCGGCCTTCAGATCTGCGACCAGCTCGGTAAAGCTGGTCGTGCCGTCCTCGCGTTCGACGACCACCTCGCCGTCGAGAAGTGCCGTTTGCGCGTCCAGCGTGGCGAGCTCCTTCGCGACACGCGGAAAACGCTTCGTCCAATCGAGATTGTTGCGCGTGAGCAGGCGCACCTTGCCGTGGTCGATGCAGGCTTCCATGCGATAGCCGTCGAACTTGATCTCGTGCACCCATGCGGTGCCGCTCGGGGGATCACGCTGGCGAAGCGCGAGGCAGGGAGACACGAATTCGGGAAGTGGCCCGCGATGGCTGCCGGGCGGAGCCGTCTTTGCGCTCCGATGCTTCTGTCGCGCACTCGGCATCGCGTCGCGCCCTATGCAATCAGCTTCCGGATGGCGGATTTCAGCGATCGCGCGCTCTTGTCGTAGTCGCGCCATGCCGGCGAACGCGCGAGCAGCTTCGGGGCCGTCCAAATGGTGAAACGCTTCGGGTCGAGACCGGGGCGCACCTGCGGCCAGGTGAGCGGCATGGAGACCGTCGCACCTGGACGCGCGCGCGGGGAGAGTGGGGCCACGGCCGTGGACTTGGTGTCATTGCGCAGATAGTCGAGGAAAATGCGGCCGTCGCGGAGGGCCTTCGTCATCTTGATGAGGTAGCGGTCGGGTTGAGCCTCGGCCATGCTGGCGCAGATGGTTTGTGCGAACATCTTGGCTTCGTCCCAGCCGATGCCGTCACGCGCAGTCGGCTTCAATGGCGTCACCACATGCAGGCCCTTGCCGCCGGTGGTCTTGCAGAAGGTCACGAGCCCGCAATCCTCGACACGCGACTTCAGCTCGCGCGCGGCCGCGACCACGCGGTCGAATGGCACGTCGGAGCCAGGATCAAGGTCGAAGACGAGACGGCCGGGCACGTCCGGTTTGTCGGGCGCATTGTTCCAGGGATGGAACTCCAAGGTGCCCATCTGCCCCATGGCGACGAGGCCTTCGACGGTGTCGATCTGGACATAGGGCTGCTTGTCGCCGGAGATTTTGACCTCGGTAATCTCTTCGAGGCCGCGCGTCGCGTGACGCTGGAAGAAATTCTGGGCGTCGATGCCGTCAGGCGCGCGCAGCAGCGAACATGGCCGGCCCTTGATGTGCGGGAGCATCCACGGACCGACCTCGGCGAGGTAGTGGGCGAGATCGCGCTTGGTGACGGCCGGTGCGTCGCCATCGGCCGGCCAGAGCACCTTCTCCGGTTTGGAGATGGCGATGCCGAGGACGGTGTCGTCTCCATCGGCGCGGTGCGTGCGCTTGGTACTGCTGGTGGTGCGTGCGGCGACGCGGCGTGCGGGTGTTGCCGGCTTGTCGGCTGTGCTCCACACGGCATTGGGTTTGAAGGCCTTGCCGCGCCCGGTCATGAAGGCTGAAGGGCTCTCGCCCTTGCCCGCCGCGATCTGCGCCATCGTGCGCCCCGACGCGACCGATCGATCCTTCTTGAGGATATCCTGCTGATCTGCCGGCCGCGCCCACTTGTCGCGATGCTTAATAAGGAGCCAATTCGTGCGCTTGCCGCCGTAGCGGTCGCCGGACATCCGCACGAGAACCCAGCTTCCCTTGAGCTTTTCGCCGGCCACGACGAATTTCAGGTCACCATCGCGCAGCATATCGTCGACGGGTTGATCGCCTTCCGGCATCCAGAAGCCGCGATCCCACAGCATGACTGTGCCGCCGCCGTATTCCTTCTCGGGGATCGTGCCTTCGAAATCGCCGTAATCGAGCGGGTGATCCTCGACCTCAACGGCGAGGCGTTTATCCTTGGGGTCGAGCGACGGCCCGCGCGTGACCGCCCAGGACTTGAACACGCCATCGACCTCTAGTCGAAGGTCGTAGTGGAGGCGTGTCGCATCGTGCTTCTGAATAACGAAGCGGGGATACTCGGCGGGCTTGATCGCGCTCTTGCCGCTCGGCTCGGCGGTCTTCGTGAAGTCGCGGCGTGCGCGGTACTCGGTGAGTTTCCTGCCGGCCACGGTTCGCTACTCTCTAGCTGGCCCGCTTTCCGGACGACTTCGGCTTTGCCCGCGCCTTCGGCTCCTTGGGTGCAGCCTTGGCTGCCGCCTTCTTGCCGCCGCTGCCGCCGACGCTGCGCTTGAGTGCCTCCATGAGATCGACCACGTTGGCGCCCTTGGGTCGCTCCTCCTCGGCGTAGGCGACGATGCGGTTCCCCTTGAGCTTGTCCTTGATGAGCGCCTTCAGGGCAGTCGCGTAATGGTCCTCGTACTTGGAGGCATCGAAGGCAGAGGCTTTGCGGCCGATGAGCTCGGCGGCGAGATCCACCATCTCCTTGTCGGGCTTCGTCTTCGGGATCTCGTCGAAATAGTCGTCCGCATTGCGCAGCTCGTCGGCGTAGCGCAGCAGGACCATGACGAGGCCATCGCCGAGGGGGGCAACTGCGACGAGCCACTCGCGGCCGCCGATCGTCACCTGGGCGATGCCGGCCTTGCCCGTTTTGCGCATGGCCTCGCGGATGACGGCGTAGCCCTCTCCGGCAATCTCATCGCCGGGCACGATGTAGTAGGGGCGCTCGAAGTATCGCCAGTCGATCTCGGCGACGTCGACGAACTGGGCGATGTCGATCGTCTTCTTGCTCTCGAGCTTGACCGCGTCGACTTCTTCGGGCTCGAGGGTGATGTAGGTGTCGGTGTCGACCTCGTAGCCTTTGACGATGTCGCTGTTCTCGACCTTGCCGACGCCGGGCACGACCTTCTCGTAACTGATCCGGCGACCGGACGGCTTGTGGATCTGGCGAAAGGAGATCTCGGACTTCGATTCGACGGCGTTGTAGATTTCGACGGGGATCGAGACGAGTGAAAGGCGAAGGAAGCCCTTCCAGTAGGCACGTGCTTGCTTTGGCATGACGCGGCACTCGGATGAGGCAGGGCAGAAAGGCCCACGGGTATCCGAACATAAACGATTTTGCGGGTGCGTGGGTTCCTGACGAAATCCAGAGTACTGCTGATCCTCAACTGCTGTCGACTTGGTACATTCGCTGCAGCCCCGGGGCCGAGACATTAACCACATATCCGGCAGTCAGCGCCCGACCCATAAGCGCCAAGCAATGGCTGAACGGCCAACAGCGATCGCGGTCCTGCGGCGGGTACCGCCAGGAGGCGTCGGCATGAAGCCCCTTCCGCAAGTCGTCAGAAGCGACCCGCTCTATCATGAGGATTTCTCGGTCGTCCTTGGCGGCCCGACCTTTCAGCTGCTTTGCCGGTCGCATCTCTCGGACAATGCGCTCGGGCTGTTGTGGCTGCGGGTCGCTGTCCTATCATTGTTCTGCTGGCTGCCGCTGCTGGTGCTGTCGGCGCTCGAAGGAAATGCGCTGGGCGGCAGCACGACCATACCTTTTCTCCGGGATACCGAAGTCTACACTCGCTTCCTAGTGGCGATCCCTTTGTTGGTCTGCGCGGAGCTGATCGTGCACCTGCGCTTGCGCTTCGTGGTCAGGCAGTTTCTCGAGCGCCGATTGATACCAGAGGGTGACATGCCTCGCTTCGAGGCTGCCGTGCGGTCGGCATTCCGACTGCGCAACTCGGTGCCGGCCGAGCTCCTGCTCTTCGTCTTCGTTTATACGGTCGGCATTCTCGTGATCTGGCGGCAGTACGTAGCCATCGAAACGTCCAGCTGGTACGCGACGCACGGTGCCGATGGCGCCAAGTTGACGATTGCGGGGATGTGGTTCGGCTATGTGAGCCTGCCGATCTTCCAGTTCCTGATGTGCCGCTGGTATTTCCGATTGTTCATCTGGATGCGCTTTCTATGGCAGGTCTCTCGCATCGACCTGAGGCTGGTGCCAACGCATCCAGATAAGGTCGGCGGCTTGTCGTTTCTGTCCAACACGGTGTTCGCTTTCGTCCCGCTCTTGCTCGCGCATGGTGCGCTGCTGGCCGGACTTCTCGCCAATCGCATCTTCTATGTCGGTGCCAAGTTGCCCGACTTCGCCATCGATATCATCGTCCTCGTCGCATTCCTCACATGCTTGGTACTCGGTCCGCTGCTCGTGTTCTCGCCGCAGCTTGCCCACGCGAAGAGGTTGGGCATGCGGGAGTATGGAACACTGGCAGAGCGCTACGTGCGCGAGTTCGACGAGAAATGGCTGCGAAGTAGGGCGCCTGCGCGGGAGCCATTGCTCGGCAGTGGCGACATCCAATCGCTCGCCGATATGGGATCGAGCTATGATGTCGTGCAGGGCATGCGCTTTGCGCCATTCACGAATTTTGCCGTGGTCTTTCTCGCGGCTGCGACAGCTGCGCCAATGGTGCCGCTGCTGCTCACGATGATGCCAGTGGAAGAGCTGCTGAAGAAGCTCATGGGAATGCTTTTCTAGAGTGCGCCCCTGTCCGAGGAGTAAGGACAGCCATGAAAGCTGCGAGCTATTCGGAAATCGAGAGACTACGAGACGGTCAAGCGATTGAAATACGCGCGCTCAGATCCACCGACCGGGACGATCTGCTGTCGGCGCTCGGACACAGCAGCGCCGAGTCGCGCTATCGGCGCTTTTTCTCTCGCAAGAGTAGCTTCTCGGAGAACGAGATCGCCTACTTCGTCCAAATCGATTACGCGACGCATGTGGCGCTGGTCGCGGTGGATGAGGTTGGCCTCGGCTCGATCGTCGGCGGCGGTCGCTACATCACGGTTGGGTCGGGAGGGGCCGAAATCGCTTTCTTCGTCGTCGACAGCTATCAGGGAAAGGGCATCGGTACAGCGCTCATGCGCCACTTGGCCGAGATCGGCCGCGACGCCGGTCTTAAGCAACTGAGTGCGGAAGTGCTGGCGGAGAACGCCCCGATGATGAGCGTGTTCAGGAAGAGCGGACTTCCGGTAGAGGCGACGCGTGAAGGCGACGTCTTCCATGTCGTGCTTCAGCTCGCGTGAGGCTGCGACGCTGCCGCCGTTTCAGAGCATCATCTCGGGGACAATCTCGGGTCTCGCGAGAGAGGCTTCGGTGGCGGCCATGACTTGATCTACGGTCACGCCCGGGGCCGTCTCGAGAAGCGTAGCACGACCCTGCGGAAATCCGATCACGGCCAACTCGCTGACGACAAGGTCAACAGAGCGGACCGAGGTCAGGGGCAATGTACATTTCCTGAGTATTTTCGGTTTGCCCTTGGCGGTGTGCTGCATGGCCACGATCACGCGCTTGGCGCCAGTAACGAGGTCCATGGCGCCACCCATGCCGGGTACCATCTTGCCGGGTATCATCCAGTTGGCGAGGTGCCCCTCCTCATCCACTTGCAGGCCACCGAGGACGGTCAGGTCGAGATGACCGCCGCGAATGAGGCCGAAGGACATGGCGCTGTCGAATGTGCACGCGCCGGGTAGCGCGGTGACGGGCTTTCCGCCGGCATCCGTCAATGTCGGGTGCGCCATGCCTTCCTCTGGGATTGGGCCCGTGCCGATGAGCCCGTTCTCGGACTGGAAGAACACGCTGACGCCCTCGGGCAGGTAGTTTGCGACCAGCGTTGGGATGCCTATCCCGAGATTGACGAGCATCCCCGATCGAAGCTCCCGCGCGATGCGCCTGGCGATGATGGTCTGTGCATCCATGGCCGTCACCGGTTGGAAACGAGGTAGTCGACGAGTGTGGCGGGGGTCACGACATGATCGGGGGCGATGAGGCCGACCGGCACGATGTTGTCGGCGGTCGCGATCACCGTGTCCGCTGCCATGGCAATGACCGGATTGAAGTTCCGGGCCGTGAGGGCATACGAGAGGTTGCCCGTATAGTCGGCGAGGAATGCATGAACGAGCGCGAAGTCGGCTCGCAGCGCCGTCTCGACGAGGTAGGTCGCATCGTCGATCTCGATCTTGCGCTTGCCTTCCTCGACGACCGTGCCGACGCCGGTCGGGGTCAGGATGCCGCCGAGGCCAAAGCCGCCGGCACGAATGCGCTCGATCAGCGTGCCTTGCGGAACCAGATCGACGGCCATCTGCCCTGCAATCATCCGGCGTTGGGTTTCGGGATTGAGGCCGATGTGGCTCGCGATGGTGCGCGCGACCAGGCCCGCATCGACGAGCTTGCCGATGCCGTGTCCTGGCGTGGCGTTGTCATTGGCGATGACGGTCAGGCCGCGCTTGCCCTGGCGCACCAACTCATCGACGAGGCGCTCGGGAGTACCGACGCCCATGAAACCGCCAATCATCAGGCTGGCGCCGTCCGGAATCATGGCGACGGCATTTTCGACGGAGATGGTCTTCATGCTCGAGCCTGCACCCGCTGTGGCAAGGGCTCAGAGTTCAGCGCTCGCCGAGGCTACATTGAGCAGCACGCATCGGGTGGTCTCGCCATACGGGGAAACCACGATTGCCGGGCTCGGCATCACCTGCGGGAAAGTTTATCGCCGTGCTTGCACGAGGCGGACGACGCCAATGCCGATCGCCATGGAGACGACGAAGACGAGCGCCGCGGGGTGGCCGAGGCCCAGGGCGGGAATGACGCCACCCGGGCAGACGCCCGTGGCGCCCCAGGCAATCCCGAAGACGGCCGCACCAAGAATGAGCGGCGGGTCGATCCGTCGGGAGGTCGGCACGTGAAACTCGTTCGCGAGCAGAGGGGCGGGTCGGCGCAGCACAAGGCGATATCCGATCATGGTCACGGCGAGCGCGCCGGCCATGACGAATGCGAGCGAGGGATCCCACGTCCCTGCAAGGTCGAAGAAGTTGATTACCTTGGCCGGATTGATCATCCCGGAAATGGCGATGCCGGAGCCGAAAATGAGGCCGACGACGAGAGCTGAGATAATCGTCATCAGGCGACTCCCAGCAGGTGGCGGATCACGAATACGGTCAAAAGTGCTGTCGCCATGAACGTGGCCGTCGCAACGAGCGAACGCGGCGAGAGGCGCGCAAGCCCGCATACGCCGTGACCTGAGGTGCAGCCCGACCCGAGTGCTGCGCCGAGGCCGACGACCAATCCCCCGATGACCTGGGCTCCGAAAGATAGCGGGGTGTCGAAGGGAATGGCCCTGTCGCCGAGGGCGACGATCAGCGCAGGTGCCGAGATGGCGCCAACGAGGAAGGCCGCGCGCCATGCCCAGTCTGCGCCAATCGGGGGAAGCACGCCCGAGAGAATGCCCGTCACGCCCATGATGCGCCCATGCAGGGCCATGAGGAGGACTGCGGCGAGCCCGATCAGGGCGCCACCGAGAAGTGATGCAACAGGCGTGAATTCGGTCATTGTCGATCCATGCAGAAGTGCGATCCAGAGAGTTGATGCCTACCTATCACGTCATTGATCCTCATCAAGGGGACAAGCGCCCGCGCTCGTGGCTGTGGGCTTGCAGAGGACTACTTGCGTGCCCGTCGCGCCTTGCTCGGCTCGGCCCACTTTCGAAAGATTGTTCTCGTCGCCTCATCGACGGGGAAGAAGCTCTCGATGCGCAACTCTTGGAGCGTGATGTCCTGAGGCGTCCCGAGCGTTGCGATAGTCGTGAAGAGCCGCAAGCTGGTACCGCCCTTTTGGAAGTGCATCGGAAGGATGGGAGCTTCAGTTGCGATCGGCCATGCTTGCGAAATCGTGGCCTGCACGCCTTCATAGCTCATCAATCGCTTGAGAAGGGCAGCCGTATCGGGGCGTCCATCGGCAGCGGCATCCGCCTCGACGCTGCGCACGAAGTAGCGGACCACATCCGGCCAGTTCTCGAGATGGGGGCGCAGCACGTTGGGCGCGACGAGTGCATCGGCGAGATTGATCGGCGTGCCGGGTTCGATAGGGCCGACCAGAAACTCAACCATGGCGACCGCGGCCTTGTTGGCCTGCAGCAGGTTCCAGTGCCGATCGACGACGACGGCGGGGTAGGGCTCTTGCTGCGCGAGCATGTAGTCGAGAGCCTCGCGCACGGGAGCGAGCGCCGGTGCGGCGAAGTCCGTCTCGGCCCAAACGGGCGCAAAGCCAGCGGCGAGCAGCAGCTCGTTCGATTGGCGCATCGGCAGGTCGAGGGCCGCCGAAAGGCGAAGAACCATGTCCCTGCTGGGCCTCGTGCGGCCAAGCTCCAGGAAGCTGACGTGCCGTTGCGAGCAACCAGCCGCCATCGCCAATTGAAGTTGCGACAGGCCACGCTTCCCGCGCCACCACACTAGGCGCGAGGGGAACTCGGAGGGCGGTCCCATAACTACCTTGCATGTAGTTGATTGGCGCACGGGATGCGCCGATAGTGCCGGCGAGCGGGTGTGTGCGCAATGGCATAGTGACGGCCCCGCCGGCCACACAGCTCTTGGCGTTCTGCGAGAAACCTCTGATGAAAATTGCCTTCGCCGGGTCGTTTGCCTTGCGCCTTGCCGATCAGGTCCAGGTTCGATTGACTATACCGTGCGAGGTCATCTCGGGCGATGAAGAGCACATTGTGCAGCATCTGGCCGATGCCGATGTGCTCGTTTCTATGGGCTTCAGCAGGGCGATGGCAGAAGCAGGTCCGCGCCTGCGTTTGGTTCAGGTGCCGGGCGCGGGTCTCGACAGGATCGACCGCGGCGCGCTCCGCCCTGGAATGCATCTCGCCAATGCCTACGGACATGAAGCGGGAATAGCCGAGTACGTCATGGGCGCGATGATCGCGCTCTCGCGCTCGTTCGGGCGCCTCGATGCGAAACTGCGGAGCGATGAATGGGAGAGCCAATGGGCCATTGGCACGCCGGCACCACCGTTGTGGCCCGAGCTTGCTGGAAAGACGCTCGGCATTCTCGGATTTGGCCACATAGGCGAGACCCTTGCCCGTCGCGCTCGCGCTTTCGACATGCGCGTCTGCGCCATCAGGCGACAGCGGCAGGAAGTGCCCCCGGAAGGCGTGAGCTTTGTCGGAGGACTGGAGGACTTGGATGATGTTCTAAGCCAGTCCGATTTTGTCGCCATAACCCTTTCGCTATCGCCAGAGACCCGCGGCCTCCTCGATGATCGGCGCTTGCGCCTCATGCGATCGAGCGCCTATCTCGTCAATGTCGCGCGTGCAGAGATCGTCGATGAAGCGGCGCTGTATCATGCGCTGGCGAATGGTGGTCTGGCCGGGGCGGCGCTCGACGTCTGGTACCGTTATCCGACAGAACCGGGGACGGCATCGCCGGCGACATACCCCTTCCGCGAGCTATCAAATGTGATCATGACACCTCATGTCTCCGGCTGGACGGAAGGCATGCTACAGGCACGAGCGAAACTTATTGCCGGCAACATAGAGTGCGTCGCGCGTGGAGAGCCGCCGCTGAACGCCATCGCACTGTCCAATTGAGAGCACCATGGATCACGCACCGCGGCACTGGGCCTCGCGCCTGCCGTTCTACTATGGCTGGCTGATCGTCGGTATCGCCTTCGTGACCATGGCGATCGGCGTGACCGCGAGGACTTCATTCTCGCTCCTCATGCCGCCGCTGATCGACGAGTTCGGCTGGGACCGCGGTCTCGCCGCGGGTGCATTCTCGTTCGGATTTCTCGTGTCTGCCGTCATTAGTCCCGTTGTCGGTCGCGTGATGGACAAGCGAGGGCCGCGCGTCGTCATCCTGACGGGCGTGGTGTTGATGTCGGCAGGCCTCTTCCTCGCCCCCTTCATCGAGCGGCCGTGGCACCTCTACGTGACACTCGGCGTGCTGGTTGGCGGCGGTGCCAATATGATGACCTACACCGCGCACTCGCAATTCCTGCCGAACTGGTTTCTCAGGCGACGGGGCCTCGCCATCAGCCTCGCCTTTGCAGGCGCGGGCGTCGGCGCCATCGTGCTGCTGCCCTGGCTGCAAACGATCATCCTCGGCGAGGGATGGCGCGCCTCCTGCTGGGCCATCGGCTGGCTCGTCGTGCTGGTGCTCGCCCCGCTCAATCTGCTCGTGCGGAAGAAACCGGAGGACATTGGCCTCCTCCCGGATGGTGCGGCACGCCCGGCTTCGGGCACGGCGTCGCGTCAAGCCGCTCACATTGTCGATGCTGCCTGGGTTGCCACCGAGTGGACGCTCGCGCGGGCCGTGCGGACGGCGCGCTTCTGGTGGATTGTCTTCGGCTATTTCTGCGCTCTCGTAGCCTGGTACGCCGTCCAGGTGCATCAGACGAAGTATCTTGTCGAAATCGGCTTCACGCCGCTGGTTGCGGCCTGGGCACTCGGTGCGGTCAGTGTTGTCGCCATTCCGGGGCAGATCATTCTCGGTGGCTTGTCGGATCGTATCGGGCGGGAATGGATCTGGACAGCCGGCTGCGCGGGCTTTGCCATCTGCTATGCGGCGTTGATCGCGCTGGAACATACGCCTTCGACCGCTCTTTTGTACGTGATGGTGTTCGCTCAGGGCTTCTTTGGCTATGCGCTGACGTCCGTAATGGGGCCGATCGTGGTCGAGGTCTTCGAGGGACCTCATTTCGGGTCGATTTTCGGTACGATAAGCGTCGCGCTGATCAGCGGAGGTGCAGCAGGGCCATGGATCGCTGGCGTCATTCATGATGCATCGGGCAGCTACCGGCTGGCCTTCCTCTTCATTATCGGCTGCTGCATAGCGTCGGCCATTGCAATCTGGCTCGCGGCGCCGCGCAAAGTGCGCACGGTTCCGGGGCGCGCGCCGCATTGATGCCGAACCATTGAAGCTCGATTGCTTGCCAGCGGCGGGATCGGGTCGTAGCCTTCAAGCCGAAGCAGGATCGTTGCTCATGAGGTCGTCATGCAGAAGCGTAAGCTCGGAAGAAGTACACTTGAAATCGCACCGCTCATGTTTGGCGGCAATGTCTTCGGCTGGACGGTCGACGAGAAGGGCTCGTTCGCGCTGCTCGATGCCTTCCTCGACGCCGGGTTCAATTGTATCGATACGGCGGATGTCTACTCGCGCTGGAAGCCGGGACACAAAGGCGGCGAGAGCGAAACGATCATCGGTAATTGGTTCAAAGCGCGCGGCAAGCGCGACAAGATCGTCCTTGCGACCAAGTGCGGACTGGAGATGGCGCCCGACAAGAAGGGCCTATCGAAGGCCTACATCGTGCGCGCGGTCGAGGACTCGCTGAAGCGCCTGCAGACCGACTACATCGATCTCTACCAGTCGCACAGAGATGATCCCGAGACGCCGCTCGAGGAGACCATGGCGGCCCACGCCGAGCTCGTGAAGGCGGGGAAGGTGCGCGTCGTCGGTGCCTCGAACTACTCGGCGGATCGGCTGAAGGCCTCGCTGGCGGCGAGCGCCAAACTCGGCGTTCCGCGCTATGAGACGCTGCAGCCGAACTACAACTTGGCTGACCGGACGGAGTTCGAAGGCGCCCTGCAGGATCTGTGCGTCGCGGAGGGCATCAGCGTTGTTCCGTATTACTCGCTCGCGAGCGGGTTCCTTACCGGGAAGTACCGCTCGGAGGCCGATCTCGGCCAACGCGCGCGCGCAGGTGGCGTCAAGAAGCATCTCACGGCGCGTGGTTTCGCTATCCTCGGGGCGCTCGATGCCGTTGCGGCGAAGCATGGGGCAACGCCGGCTCAGGTGGCACTCGCGTGGCTTCTCGCTCAGCCGGCAATTGCCGCGCCGATCGCAAGCGCGACGACGACGGCGCAGCTTGCCGAGATCCTGAAATGCACGGAGCTGAAGCTCGGTGCCGATGAACTTGCCGCGCTCAGCAAGGCGAGCGCCTGACTCGCAAGGAGCGACTAAAGAAGTGGGGCCGCCCGGCACGTACCGAGCGGCCCCTTTGTCTTATGTGCCGTCTCAGCTTAGCCTACTTGTCGAGCCAGGCATTCTCCATGCGCCAGCTGTTGTAGAGCGAGTTGATGTGGCTCGTGACGCCCTTCACGTAGGGCGCCCAGCAGGTAGCGGCCTTGTTGTGGAGGATGATCGGACGCGCCACGTCCTCGACGATCTTGCGCTCGGCCTGCCAGAGGATCTGCTTGCGCTTGGCAGGGTCCGTCTCGCGTGACTGGGCGAAGATGAGGGCGTCGACCTCCTTGTTGCAGTAGCCCGTGTAGTTGCGCTCGGAAGCGCAGCTGAAGTTCTCGACGAGGCCGACGTCGGGATCGTCGACGCCGACGCCGGTCGTGTTGAGGCCGACGGCGTAGTCCTTGCGCGTGACCTTGGCGTGCCAGAGCGGCGTATCCACATTCTCCAGCTCGCCCTCAATGTAGACCGCCTTCATCTGGTCGATGAAGATGACGGCCGGATCACGATAGAGCGGGATGTTGCGCGTCGCGACCTTGACCTTCAGCGGTTTTGCCGCGCTGTAGCCGAGCTCTTCCATGATCTTGCGCGCCTGGGCGAGATCCTTCGAGCGGTCGGGGCTGTAGCCTGGCAGCTTGGCGAGCTCGTCGGGCGGCATCGACCAGACACCCTCCGGTCCCGGAAGCATGACCGCGCCGATCGAAGACTTGCCTTCCGCAAGGATCGTGTTGAAGGCCGCCCGATCGATGGCCAGCGCCATGGCGAGACGCACCTTCGGATTGTCGAAGGGTGGCGACGACGAGTTCACGATCATGTTGATCGTGTTGTTCGAGGGCACGAACTGGCAGACGGACTTCGGTGCTTTGGCTTCGACGTCCTTGAGGCCGGCGACGGTTATGTCGGAGACGAAGGTGAGGTCGACCTCGCCGGCAATGAAAGCGAGCACGCGCGTCGAGCGATTGTTGATGACGCGATATTCGATGCCATCGAGATAGGGCTTACCCTTCTTCCAGTAGTCGGGGTTCTTGGCGAGCTTGATCGAGTCACCACGCTTCTGCTCGGCAACCTTGAACGGGCCTGTGCCGACCGGGTTGGTGCGCATTTGCTTCTGCTCGACATGGCAGGGGTAGACGGGCGTGTAGCCCGAGGCGAGCAGGGCGAGGAAGCTCGGCTGCGGCGCGTTCAGCTCGAACGTCACCTCGTGGTCGCCCTTCGTCGTGATCGCCTTGACGTTGTGGTACCAGATCTTGCGCGGGTTCTTGCGGAAGTCGTCCGACTTCACGAGGCCGGAGATGAGGTCGAACGTGCACTTGACGTCGGCCGAAGTGAAGGGCTTGCCGTCGTGCCACTTCACGCCCTGCTCGAGCTGGAAGGTCAGCTTGGTCTTGCTGTCGTCCCAGGCCCAGCTCTTGCCGAGGTCGGGTACGATCGTGTCGAGGTTCGCCTCGAGTTTTGTCTGGTCGAAGAGGACGAGGTTGTTGAACACCGGCATGAAGGGGAAGACCGTCGAGATCGTCGCCTCTTCGTGGATCGAGGCGCTCGGCGGGGTGTCCCAGACATAGGATTTGAGAATACCGCCTTGCTTCTGCGCGTAGGCGGCGGGTGCGAAGAGGAGCGTGACCAGGGCAAGCGCGCACGCTCCCCGGGCCTTTAGAGCGGTCATCGTGGCGTTCTCCCAAGTTCCGATCTGACGTCGGCCGTCATGGCCCTGAGCGGGCAAGGCAATGCGGTAGTCGAAACATATCACGTCGCGCGCGCACGCCAACACTTCGTGCGACGCGTTGACGGAGGCCAGCTCTGCAGTATTCTCCTCCCGCCAGACGCCCCGGCCAAGGCCTTCAGCCCAGGACAGATTTCAGCATGAGCCATGCCGTTGATCCGATCACGGTCTCCGTGATCCAGCACCGTCTTCGCGCCATCGTCGAGGAGATGGGCGAGGCGATGCTGCGCACCTCCTACTCGCAGATCCTGAATTCCAGCCGCGATTTCTCGACAGCGCTGTGCGATCCCGAGGGGCGGCTCGTCGCCCAGGCCGAGCACGTGCCGATCCACGTCGGCGCGCTGCCCTTTGCGGCGAAGTCTGTCCACGATTTCTTCAAGGGCACGATCCGGCCGGGTGACGTCTACCTGCTGAACGACCCCTATCGCGGCGGCAATCACCTGCCAGATCTCACGGCCTTCGTGCCGGTGTTCGATGGCGACAAGCTGGTCTATTGGGCGATCAACCGTTCGCATCAGAGCGATATCGGCGGCGCGACGCACGGCGCCTACAACGCGAGCGCCAAGGAGATCTTCCAGGAAGGCCTGCGCGTCCCGCCGCTCAAGCTGTACGACCAGGGCGTGAGGCGCGAGGACGTCTACGAGATGATCGTCCTCAATGTGCGCCATCCGCGCGATTTCCGCGGCGATCTCGCGGCGATGATCGGCTCGGCGCGGCTCGGGGAGCGGCGCATGAGCGAACTCACTCGGGAATTCGGCTCGCAGCAGTCGGCGGCGGCTGTGGAGGCCGTGCTCGATGGCGCGGAGCGGCAGGTGCGCGCGATCATCTCGGAGTGGAAGGACGGTGTGTACGAGGGCGAGGCGTTCCTCGACGATGACGGCCACCAGTTCAAGGATGTGTACATTCGCGCAAAGGTGACGAAGCGTGGCAGCGACCTCGAGGTCGATCTCACGGACAGCCACCCGCAGGTCACGGGCTTCATCAACTCATCCTATGCGAACACGCATTCGGCCGTTGTGGTGGCGCTCGCGTATCTTATCGATCCCGACACGCCGAAGAATGACGGCGCATTCCGGCCGCTGAACGTGAAGCTCAAGGAAGGCACGGTCGTGTGGCCGCGGCCTGGTGCGCCCGTGACGCTCTGCACGAACCACTGCGGGCAGGAGATCATGGAGGCGATCATCCGCGCGCTCGCGCCTGCGTGCCCCGAGCGGGCCATGGCGGGCTGGGGACGGCGCTTCCGTGTTGCGATCCAGGGCGTGGATCCGCGCACGTCGAAGCCGTTTATCTGGCACCTCTTCCAGGCGCGGCCGGGTGGTGGCGCCTCATCGGCGGGCGACGGCTGGGCGGCGGCCGGTGAATGGCAGGCGGCGGGCGGCATCAAGTTCGGCAGTATTGAAGTGCACGAGGTGCGCTTTCCCTTCTTCTTCCGCCGTCATGAGTTCCGCCCCGACAGCGGCGGCGATGGGCGCTATCGCGGCGGGCCGGGCGCGGAACTGGAAATGGTTATCGAGACGGCCGAGCCGGCCGTCGGCAATACGGCGGGCGATGGCGTGAAGTATGGGGCGTGCGGGATGGTTGGTGGCGAGGACGGCGCGCCGCACAATTATTGGCTCGAGTCGAAAGGCAGCCCGGACCGTCCGCTCAAGACGAAGGAGACGGGGGTCGTATTCAAGCCCGGTGATGTGCTGCAGGTGCGTTCGGGTGGCGGCGGCGGATGGGGATCGCCGGAGGAGCGAACGGATGAGGCGCGCGCGCGCGACAAGTCGCTCGGTTTCGTGACGCGCTGAAGGGGCTCGCACAAATGTATCGCATTGGAATTGACGTTGGCGGCACCTTTACGGACCTCGTGGCCGTGAACGCTGAGGGCTTGGTCACGATCGCGAAGGCGCCTTCGACGCCGCAGGATCAGTCGATCGGCGTCATGGATGGCCTCGAGCGGCTCGCCGAGGCGATCGGCATCAGCCGCGCCGATATGCTGGCTAAGACCGAGATCATCGTGCACGGCACGACGGTCGCGACGAATGCGCTGCTGGAGCACAAGGGTGCCAAGGTCGGCCTGCTCACGACGGAAGGCCATCGCGACATCGTCGAGATGCGCGAAGGGCTGAAGGACGATCGCTACAACTTGCGCCAGCCGCCGCCGGATCAACTCGTGCCGCGCGAGCGGCGCCTCGGTGTGCGTGAGCGCATTCGCCCGGATGGCCGCGTGGAGACGCCGCTCGATCGCGGATCGCTCGATACGGCAATTGCCGCACTGAAGCGCGATGGCGTCGAAGCGGTGGCGGTTTGCTACCTGCACGCATGGCGTGATGAGGCGCACGAGAAGGCGACAGTGGAAGCGCTGAAGGCGGCGCTCGGTAGTGCCTATGTGTGTCGTTCGTCGGAGGTGCTGCCGCAGATCAAGGAGTATGATCGCGTCTGCACGACGATCGTGAATGCGTATGTCGGACCGGTGCTCGAGCGCTACCTGACGCGACTTGCGACGCGGCTCAGCGAGGCAGGGCTTGCTGGGCCGGTGCTCATTATTCAGTCGCACGGCGGCGTGGCGACGATCCCGGAGGCTGTGCGGCTTGCGGCGGGCGCGGTGTTGTCGGGACCGGCGGGTGGCGTTGCGGGAAGCCGCTATGCCGCGCGTCTCATGGAGCACGGCGATCTCATTCCATTCGATATGGGCGGCACGTCGACGGACATCTCGCTCGTCATCAAGGGCGAGGCTGCCATCGCGTCGGATCGGCGACTTGGCGGGCAGCGCGTTGCGCTGCAGAGCCTCGACATCGCGAGCATTGGTGCAGGCGGCGGTTCCATTGCGGAGGTCGATGCGGGCGGCATCCTGAATGTCGGGCCCGAGAGCGCGGGTGCCATGCCAGGTCCGGCCTGTTATGGCCGTGGTGGTACGCGCGCGACGGTGACGGATTCGAATTGCGTGCTCGGGTTTCTCGATCCCGAGAATTTTCTCGGCGGTCGCGAGCATCTTGATGCGCCGGCGGCCGAAGCGGCGGTCGATCGCGTTGCCGAGAAGCTCGGCGTGGACCGCATGGTCGCGGCCGAGGGCATTCATCGCATCATCAATACGCGTATGGCGGAGGGCATCCGCCTCGTCTCGGTGCGGCGTGGTGTCGATCCGCGGCGGTTCGCGATCCTCTCGTTCGGCGGTGCGGCGGGCCTGCATGTCACGGATGTGGCGCGCCAGCTCGATGTGACGCGCGTGATCGTGCCGCGACTTGCCGCCGTGCTCTCGGCGTGGGGAATGCTGGCGTCGGACCTGCGCTACGAGATTGCGCGTACGCACATCGGCGATGCGACGCACCTCGATGCGGATCAGTTGAGGGCGGCATTCGGGGAGCTCGAAGCCGAGGGGCGCGCGCGCATCAAGGCGGCGGCGCATACGGGGGACGTACGCGTGCAGCGCTCCGCCGACATGCGCTATGGCGAGCAGATTTTCGAGGTGAACGTACCGCTCGATGGCATCGCGCTCGATGATCCGAACCTCGTGGCGCGGATGTCTGACGCTTTCCATGCACGTCATGAGGAACTGTACACCTACAGCTTGCGTGATCAGGAAGCTGTTCTGATCAACGCGCGAGCCGCGGTCATTGGCGCCTTGCCGAAGCTGCCGCAGGAGCCGGCATTGCCGAAGCGAGAGGCTGCGAAGCCGCATCACGAGCGGCGGATCTACCTCGGTGGCTGGCACGAGGCGCCGGTCTACGCATTCGATGCGCTGGCGCCGGGGCAGGTTGTTCAGGGGCCGGCGATCGTCGAGTCCGCGACCACGACGGTGCTGCTGCGTGCAGGCGATCGCGCGACGACGACGGCCTTTGGTTGGCTGGATATCGCAGTCGGTGCGGCGTAGGGAGCGGAGATTGCAATGCCCAAGACCGCGCGCGGCCTGAACTACGTCAGCAATGATCTGAGGCCGCCGTGGCGGACATTGGGTCTGCCGGTCGTGTTCAATCACGGCATCGGTACCAATCACGGCATTTGGTCGGAGTGGGTGCCGATCGTGGCGACGCGGCATCCCGTCGTGCGCTTCGACCTGCGCGGGTTTGGAAGTTCGCCGGTGCCGCCGCCCGATCATCACTGGACGATGGATGAGCTGGTCGATGATCTGCTCGAGGTCGCGGCGACAACGGGTAGTGGGAAGGTCCATGTCGTTGGCGAGTCGATCGGCGGCACGATCGCGCTGGCAGCTGCGATCCGGGCGCCGGAACGCTTTGCCTCGGTCGCGATCTCGAATGCCTCGCATCGCGGCCCCGGCATCACGAACATCCAGGGCTGGCGCAAGACGTACGAGAGCCAGGGCAATGCGGCCTGGAATGCCGAGATGATGGTCAATCGCTTCTATCCGGGCGCGGCTGATCCGGCGGCCTTGGCGTGGTTCTCCGAAACACAGGAGAAGGCCGACCGCCACGCCGTGCTTGCCCTGGCATCACTGCTCGCGGGGTCGGATCTGAGCGAGGCGCTGCGCTCATTCAAGGTTCCACTCTCGATCACGCTGCCGGATGCGAGCCCTTTCATCACGCCGTCGCATGGCGCCGAGATGCACGCGCTCGTGCCGAACTCGCGACTGAAGATCGTGCCGCGCTCGAAGCATGGCCTGCCTTTCAGCCACGCGCGCTCGGAGGCCGAGGCGCTCGTCGCGTTCCTCGCGGAGATCGAGGGATTAGCTTAGTCGGATGGGATGAAGCGGAGCGTACCGGCGCGACGTGTTGGCTTGCCGGTGTCGTTCGTATGATTGACACCATCCATGACAGGCACTTCAGGAAAATCGAATGGGCTTGCGCCGTCCAGGCACGCCACGTTCACGGCATAGAGGCTTGTGTCAGAGCGCCGTTGATGGTGTGTGTAGATCCCGCAGCGAGAACAGAAGAAGTGCTGTGCCGATCCCGTATGGAAGCGGTAGCTGGTCAGCGCGTCCTCGCCCTGCAGGATCTTGATGCCGCCCATCTCCGCCATGACAACGACGGCGCCCCGCATTCGGCAGTAGGAGCAGGTGCAGCGGCGGATCGAATTGAATCCATCGCTGAGCGTCACTTCGAAACGCACCGCACCGCAATGGCAGTGGCCGGCTCGAATGTTCGTGTCGCCCGACATATTGCCTGCGTCTCCTGTTCGGCGGAACACTGTGCTCGGGCTAGTTGAAGTCCAGATCCCGACCTAGCGGTCGGCCCGGTGCGCGCGGAGCGCGTCGCCGAAAGCTTCGAACAGCGTCTTGTTGACCGAGTTGTTCTGCGCTTCGTACTCGGCATGCCACTGGACGCCGAGTGCGAAGCCCGGTGCGTCGGCAATGCGGATGGCCTCGATGGTGCCGTCTTCGGCAATGCCTTCGATGACCACGCGCTCGCCGGGATCGAGTATGCCCTGGCCGTGCAAAGAGTTCACCCGGATGGTCTCGCGGCCGAGAAGCTGCGCGAAGGTACCGCCTGGCGTGAGCGTGACCTCGTGGCGCTCGGCGAAGACGACAGTCTGATCGGGGTGGATCTCGCCGTTCTCGAGGCGCGGCATGCGGTGGTTCAGGCGACCGGGAATCTCACGGATCTCAGGGTGGAGCGAACCGCCGAACGCCACATTCATCTCCTGGAAGCCGCGACAGATGCCGAAGATCGGCTTGCCGCGCTCCACGCAGGCTTCGAGCAGGGCGAGCGCTAGCGCATCGCGGCGCTCGTCATAGGGCTCGTAGCCGACGTGAGGATCCATGCGATAGCGAGTCGGGTGCACGTTCGCGCGCGCGCCCGTGAGCAGAATGCCGTCGACGACGTCCAGCAAAGCGCCAATGTCGGTGATCTCGGGGGCGCCCGCGAACATCATCGGAAGGGCGCCGGCAACCTGAGCCACGGCGCGCAAGTTTCGCTCGCCGACGAGCTGCGCCGCGAAGCGGTTCTCGACGTGGTGCGTATTGCCGATCACGCCGACTACGGGTTTCATCGCGGCCGCGCTCCCGCTCCGTCTCGTTTCATTTGCCGTTTCTCAGATCGCGGAATGCCTCGTCGAGGCGGCTGAGCGCCTCCTCGAGGATCGGACGCGGCGTCGCGAAATTGAAGCGCAGTCGCGTTTCTCCGCCCGGCCCGAACTGCTCGCCGGGGCTCGCGAAGATGCGTGCGTGCTGCTTCACGCGCTTGTTGACCTCTTCGGGCGCGAGGCCGGTGCCGGCAAAATCGATCCAGGCAAGGTAGGTCGAGTCGAGCTTCATGGCGCGGGCGCCCGGCGCTGCGGTCTCGATGCGAGCGTGGAGCAGATCGCGGTTGCGCGCGAGGTAGGGAATGAGTGCGTCGAGCCAGGCTTCGCCCGTCCGCCAGGCCGCCTCGGTCGTGATCATACCGAAGGAATTGTAGGAGCCGAGCCCGGAGGCCATGATGCGCGCATCGAGGCGCTTCTTGAAATCGGCATTCGAGGTGAAACAGGCGCCGACGTGCGCGCCCGCAAGGTTGAAAGTCTTGGTCGCGGCGACGCAGGTGATGAGGCGGTCGGCGCACTCGGGCGCAGCCGTGAGCGTCGGTGTGTGGCGGGCGCCCGGAAAGACGAGGTCGCAGTGGATCTCGTCGGAGACGAGAATGAGATTGTGCTTGATGCAGAAGGCCGCGAGCGCCTGAAGCTCGGCCGGCGACCACACGGTGCCGCCGGGATTGTGCGGGCTGCAGAGGAACACGATCTTCGTGCGCGGCGTGAGCTTCGCCGCGAGCGCATCGAGGTCCATGGCATAGCGGCCGTTGGCCTCGATCAGATTGGCATCGAATATGCGGCGCTGATTGGCGACGATGATGCGCCGGAAGGCATGATAGACGGGCGGGAAGACGACGACCTCGTCGCCGGGGTCTGTCAGCGCCTGGAGGATGAGGCCGAGGCCAGCGACGATGCCAGGCGTGGGGCTCACCCAGGCCGGGTCGACCTTGAGGTTATGGCGGCGCGCCATCCAGTCGGCGAGCGCTTGGGCCCAGGTGCCCGTATCGGCGTAGTAGCCATAGGTTCCGCGCTCGATCTCGGCGGCAAGCGCTTTCGTCACGCCCGGGGGTGCGGCGAAATCCATGTCGGCGACCCACATGGGGATCGCATCGGGCGCCGTAATGCCGGAGAGCTTGGCGATACTGTCCCATTTGGACGAGTGGGTGCCGCGGCGCTGAATGACGCGGTCGAAATCGAACATGGGAAGCGGCTCCTGGCGGGACAAGCAAGCCATGTAGTGATGCGGGCCGCGACACGGATGGTCAAGCCGCGCGATCGCGGCGCCGCCATGCGGAAGCCGCATCAACGCCCGATCTGCGATGTTAAAGCCGGCATTTCGGACGGATCTCGCCGCATGTCCGTTCCCGGATCACATCATTGCCACATTGAAATTTTGTTATAGGTGCGTCCAGGTGACGCGATGCGATAATGACGCGGCCGGATGCATGGAGGGAACACCCATTAAAGGGGGCGCAGCGTGCGTGCTTTATTTATTGGCGCAGGGGCTTTGCTGATCAGCGGGTTGTTCGGGTGGGCTCCGACCCAGGCTCAGCAGCAGCAGTCATTGCCATTCGTAGTCGCGCAAACGCAAGGCAAGGGCGTGCCGAAGCGCGCGCTGCCCGTGCCGCCCAAGCCCACATCGCAGGACGAGAACGATCGCGCCGCGGTCATTAATAATTGGACCATCGGCCTGGCGGGCGGTCTCCTCGAGGGAACATTCGTCGCCTATGCGGCCGATCTCGGCCGGGCGCTCGACGATGGCGACAACCTGCGCGTCATCCCAATGATCACCTACGGCGCCGTGGGGAACGTCAGTGACCTGATCTATCTCAAGGGCGTCGATTTCGCGATTACCTACGCCGACGTGCTCGACCACTACAAGAACGTGCTGAAAATCCCGAACATCGAGAAGCGCGTGAACTATGTCATGCCGATGTTCCAGGGGGAGCTGCACATCTATGTGCGCCCGGAGATCAATACGCTCGAGGACCTCAGAGGCAAGAAGGTCAACTTCAATACCGTCGGCAGCGCGGCCAACTACACGGGCGGGATCGTATTCGATCGCCTCGGACTGCAGGTCGAACGCACCTACCTCAACAATGCGATCGCGCTCGAGGAAATGAAGAAGGGTGAGATCGCGGCGGTCATCCACGTCGTCGGCAAGCCGAACGCGCTCTTCTCCAAGATCAATCCCGAGCCGGGCTTCAAGCTCCTGCCCCTCGAGTTCAGCGAGAAGTTCGAGGACTACTACGTGCCCGCGGAGCTGACGCACGCCGACTACCCGAACCTCGTGCCCAAGGGCCAGTCGGTCTCGACCATCTCGGTGATGGCGCTGCTCGCGGTCTTCAACTGGACTCCGAACATGAACAACGACCGTTATCGGCGGTCTGTTCGTTTCATCGAATATCTTTTCGAGCGCTTCGATAGGCTGCGCCAGCCGCCGTACCAGCCAAAGTGGAAGGAAATGAATATCGCGGGCACCATTCCGGGCTGGACGCGCTTTCCTGCCGCCCAGGAGCTGATCGACAAGGCACACACGACAACGACATCGAGCATCGACGCGTCGTTCGCGCGAACGCAGGCTGCCAAAGCGGCGCCGCTCGATCCGGTCGAGCAGGATCGGCTGTTCCGCCAGTTTCTCGAGTGGAGCAAGCAAAGACGTTAATGATGCGAGTCGAAGCCGGGACGTCAGAAGCCCAGCCGGCGATTTAAATTTTTCACGGGAGGGAGGCGCGCGTTGCGCATGCGGCAACAACGCCTGATTATGGATAGGCCGAAGCCATCCATCGGGGGCATCGCGCGGCGTCGTCATGCGGCGCCGCGTCGATTGGCGTTTGCGGCGCTCGCCGCGACGGCGCTCATCGTCAGCGGAGTGCAGAACCTGGATGTGCGCGCGCAGGCGCAGGCACAGCAACAGGAATTCTTTCTGAACGTCGCGCCTGTCATGCTGGCCGAGCCGGCGTCCAGGAGCCCCCTGCCGATCCAGGTCGGCCCGCAAGACGCACTCATTCGCAACAGCTTCGTGCGCATCCGCGGTCTGCCATCGCCGGCAGCGCTCACGGAGGGCCATGCGATCAGCCCCGGTGCGTGGGCCATTCCGCTGGCCGGCCTCGCAAGTCTCGGCATCGTGCTACCGGTAGGGCTCAACCAGGGCCGGTGGGACGTGACCGTCTCGCTGGTGACGATCGAAGGGAAAGTGCTGACCGAGGCCAAGACGGCGCTGGTCGTCGGGCCCGTGCAGCTCATTGCGCCGAGCCAGCAGCAGGCCCAAGCGAAGCAGACGCCGAGCGTCGTTGCGAACCTCGCCCGGCCGCTCGAGCCGGTGCCTGCGCCCGAGCCGCAAAAAAGTGCGGAACGGGATCGCGCGCTCGGCCTCTATGCCAAGGGCAAGGAGCTGCTGGGACAGGGCAACGTGCAACCCGCGCGGGCGCTGTTCCGCCGCGCTGCCGAGGCGGGCCTCGCCGAGAGCGCGCTCGCGCTCGGGAGCACGTTTGATCCGCTCGAGCTCGCCAAGCTCAAGGTCGTAGGATTGCAGCCCGATGTTGCGGCTGCCCGCCAGTGGTACACGAAGGCACGCGAGCTCGGTGCGGCAGAGGCTTCCGAGCGCCTGAAGCGCCTCGAGAACCGCTGAGCTAGCTGTGCTGCTCGTCGGACTGCCAGCGCTGAAAGCCACCGGCTCTCAGCTCGCAGGCCGGGCAACTGCCGCATCCGTAGCCCCAGACGTGGCGCGTCGCGCGATCGCCGAGGTAGCAGGAGTGCGTGTGCTCGATGATGAGATCAACGAGTGCTGAGCCGCCGAGCGTTTCGGCGAGCGCCCAGGTGCCAGCCTTGTCGATGTACATGAGCGGGGTGTCGATCGCGAGCGGGCGATCGAGGCCGAGGGTCAGGGCACGGGCGAGCGTCTGCAGCGTGTCATTGCGACAGTCGGGATAGCCTGAGTAGTCGGTCTCGCACATGCCGCCGACAAGCGTGCCGATGCCGCGGCGATAGGCGAGCGCGGCCGCGTACGTGAAGAACAGCAGATTGCGTCCAGGCACGAATGTGCTCGGCAGGCCGGAAGCGGTCATCTCGATCGCGGTCTCGCGCGTGAGGCTCGTCTCGCTGATCTGAGCCAGCGTCGGCAGCGAGAGCATGTGATCCTCGCCGAGGCGGACGGCCCACTCGGGAAAGAGAGCCTTGAGCGCCTCGATGACCTTGCCCCGCTGATCGAGCTCGATGCGATGGCGCTGCCCGTAGTCGAAGCCGATGGTCTCGACGCGGTCGTAGCGCGCGAGCGCGGACGCGAGGCAAACAGTCGAATCCTGTCCGCCGGAAAAGAGCACCAGCGCGGCGCGCGTTGAGCGTTCGGTCATCGTCAATCCTCTGCAAGGGCGCGCGAGGACTACGCCGCCGGAGCTGGAGGATCAACAGGTGAGCGGCCGAAAATGAGCGAGCCCCGATCGAGATCGAGGCCCGCAGAGTGCAATAATTTGCTTAACCCGCTTAGTTCGGCTGCGGCGACGGGGTTGGCGTCGGGGCCGGGGTCGGCGCGGGTGTCGGGGTCGGAGCCGTGCGCTCGACGCTCGTTGACGGCGCGTTGCCGTTCGGCGTGTTCCCGATGCCGATCAGAAGCATTCCGAGGATGGCGAACAGGGCGATGACACCGAGTACGACACCCCAACCGCTGGCGTTGTAACTGGCGGGAGCCCGGTCGATGTAGTCCTGGTATTCGTGCGGCGCGCGCCGCTCATGATCAACTGCCATGGCTAGTCTCCTATCCATTGCCTATTGTTCAGGAAAAACGCGCGCGGTCGGGAGGGGTTCCGCTCGTTGACCTCACGGATCATTGCAGTTCTGTACTGGCTGTGCTGCAGCTCGTTGAGTAGGCTTCAGGAAAACAAGTCTTCAGACGGATCCGAAAAGGCGGGAGAAACGACCATGTCGACACCGGAGCTCGAGCGGCTCAAGAGCCTCAGAATGCCTTTCGCCGAATTGCTCGGTATCGAGTTGGTTGCGGCGACGCGCGATGTCGTCAGGGCTCGCCTCGTCGTGCGGCCCGAAGTGTGCACGCGACCGGCGACCATTCACGGCGGTGCGATCATGGCCTTTGCAGATACGCTCGGCGCCGCGGGCACCGTTCTCAATCTGCCTGAGGGGCATTCGACGACGACGATCGAGTCGAAGACGAATTTCATATCGGGCGCACCCGCCGGCACGACGATCATCGGCGAGGCGACACCCATCCATCGCGGGCGACGCACGCAGGTCTGGCAGACGAAAATCACGCGCGAGAACGATGGTGGCCTCGTCGCTCTCATCACGCAGACGCAAATGGTGCTCGAGCCGCGACCCGCAAAGGCTTAACGCGCGAGCACACGGTGACTACAACGAAGAGCGAGTCAGGTGAGGATTGGAGAGTGAGCTCATGTTCGATTTGAAGGGGAAGGTTGCGCTTATTACGGGCGGCAATGGCGGCATCGGCCTCGGCATGGCCGAGGGCCTCGCATCCGCAGGCGCGGATATCGTCATCGCCGCACGCAAGGCGGAGAAGTCCAAAGCGGCGGCGGCAGCGCTTGCCAAACGCGGCGTGCGCACCGGCGTCGTCGAGGTCAATGTGGCTGACGAGGCGTCATGCCGGGCCATGGTCGCGGCCGCGGCAAAGCAGATGGGCCGCATCGACATCCTCGTGAACAACGCGGGCATCAACATCAGGAAGCGGCCTGAGACCTATACACCCGGCGAGTGGCGCGAGATCCTCTCGATCAACCTAGATGGCGCCTTCTACTGCTCGCAGGCCGTCTATCCCGAGATGCAGAAGGCCGGCGGCGGCAAGATCATCAACATCGGTTCCATGATGTCGCTGTTCGGTGCGCCGCTCACGACGGCCTATGCCGCATCGAAGGGTGGCATCGTGCAGATGACGCGCGCGTTGGCGACGGCCTGGGCAAAGGACAACATTCAGGTCAACTCGATCCTGCCGGGCTGGATCGACACGGAGCTGACGCAGCGCGCGCGGGTCGATATCGAGGGCTTGAACGAGAGCGTCCTGCAGCGCACGCCCGCGGGCCGCTGGGGGAGACCTGAGGATTTTTCCGGGATCGCCGTTTTCCTCGCGTCACAGGCATCGGATTTCGTGACGGGAAGTGCGATCCCGGTTTGCGGCGGGTTCTCGATCCGCGGGTGAGGCAAAGCGAACCGGCTGGCCGTGGGGCCGGCCGGTTGCAGCGCTGTGCCAATCCTAGGCGCATCAGCCGCCGCGCGCGGGCGGCGTTTCGGGTGGTGGAGGCGGTGCGGCCTCGCCCGGTACGTCCGCCACATCCTCGGCGCTCGTTCTGTTCGGCGCAGGCGCAGCGCCGCGCGCCTTGGCAGCCCGCTCTTCCACGGCGCGATTGAGGATCGTGCGCACGCCATCGAGGTCGCGCAGGTGGATGTCGTGCTGGGCGAACGGGATCTCGATGCCGGCCTCCTTGAAGGCCTTCATGATCGCGATGCGCAGATCAGATTGTACGCCACCGGCGCGTGAGACGTCGGCGACGAAGAACCACATGAAGAAATCGAGCGAACTCGCGCCGAAGTTCTCGAGGACGGCGCCGGGCGGCGGCTCGGTGAGCACCTGTGGGTGGGCCTTCGCGCAGCCGAGAAGGAGGGCGAGTACCTTCTCGGGGTCCGCCGTGTAGCTCGCGCCGACACGAACGAAGCCACGACCCATGAGGCTGCGATGGGTCTTGTTGAGGACGCGCCCCGTGATCAGCTCGGAGTTCGGGATGATCAAGCGCGCCCGGTTTGCCGTTTCGATCTCGGTCGAGCGCACGCTGATGCGGCGCACGTTCCCTTCCTGATCGCCGACGACGATGGCATCACCGACCTTGACGGGGCGCTCGACGAGCAGAATGAGGCCCGAGACAAAGTTGTTCACGATCGACTGGAGGCCGAAACCGATGCCGACCGAGAGCGCACCGGCGACGATGGCGATATTGGTGATGTCGAGCCCCGCATAGGAGATCGCGAGGATCGCCGAGAGCGCGATGCCAGTATAGCCAGCGGCCGTCTCGATCGAATTGGCGATGCCGGCCTCGACGCGACGCGGCTGCAGGACGCGATCGTGCAGCCAGCGCTGGAACACCCGCGTCGCGAAGACCAGCCCTATGAAGAGCAGGATGCCGAAGAGTATGCGCGCAGGCGAGATGCGGAGCTGACCTATCTCGAAGCCGAAGAACGCACGCGCAAACCAATCGCGGATGTCGGCGGCAGTGAAACCCCACTGCACGAGAACAAGGGGAATCGCGACGAGGAGCAGCAGCATCGTGAGGAGGGTCTCGGCCAGCCACGCGAGTTCGCCAAGTCGCGCAGGGGTGACGCCGAGGCGCGTCGTGAGTGTGTTGCCGATGGGGTTTGAGGGTTGGTCGATCGTGCGCGTGACCGATCGGATCGTCAGATAGATCAGACCGGCCGCGACGATGACGGTGCCGCTCAGCACGAGTTGCTGAGCAATGAAGCGGCCGAGGGCGAGATAGCCGAGCAGCGTCGTCGCCAGAATGAGGATGGTCAGCACCCACAGGGGTAGCTTGAGCCACCATGGCGTGAGACGGGTCGTGACCGGGAGCATCACGGCGTCGGAGGTTGCCGTGGGCACGGGCTGGGGCGTGAAGGGTGTGAGCAGCAGCGCGGTGAGCAGCCCGGCATAGACGAGGCTAATGACGAAGGTCCTGACGACGGTGAGCGAGAGCGGCACGACCACGGCGCGGCCGATCTCGGCCAGGGCGAGGTCCGTCGCATAGACTGCGACGAGGCCGATCAGGCACCAGCTGATGCGGCTCGCTGCCCGGTCCGTGAGGTTCACGAGGCGCAGCGCCGGCTCTCGTGGCGAAAGAACGACGCGGATCAGCGTCCCGACGATCAGGGTGAGAACCAGGGCCGAAAGGATCGCCGCGACAATATTGCCGCCCGGCAGGCGCATGAGGCCGAGATAGTTCAGGCTGCCGAACAGGATGGCGAGCGCGGCCAGCGCAGGCACCATGCGTGCAGGCGCGATCCAGGCAATGCGCTGGGCGCGCTGAATGAAATTGCGCCCTTCCGGTGGTGGCGAATGCGTCCAGCGCTCGAGATAGCGCACGCCGAACCAGAGCCCGACGAACGCCACGAGCGCAGCCAACACGGCGGCGATGAGCCCCGAAATGACATCGGACGCCGCCCGCAGCCAATCGACCACGAGATAGTCGGCAAACTCGACCGTCGTCGGCAGATCCTCGGCCGCGAGGCGCCAATGATGGGGGAGCAGCGGGCTCTGCGCGCGCTCGAACAGATTGCGTGCAAAGAGGGACTGGCGCAGCTCCGTGATGCGGCGAATGAGCTCGCGGGCGCGAACATCGGTGAGGTCGATCGTCTTCAGGGCGCCGTCGAGATTGGAGACGACGGTGCCGAGCCGTTCGCGCTCAGCGGCAATGGCTGGCGCTTCGGGCGGCGCATCCTTGGCCGGCAGGGCCCCAAGGCTCTCGATCTGGCGCCGCGCAGCGGCCAGTAGCGGCCGGACCTGCTCGGCGGTCTTGGCAGTCTCGGCGAGCGTCTGGTCGATTTCGCCACGCAGGCGCGCAAGATCGGCATCCGAATCGCGGATCCGCTCGAGGGATTTCTCGGCGGCATCGATCGAGCCGGAAAGGCGCGTGATCTGCTGGGCGATCTGCGCTGGAATTTCACCGGTCGGCGCGGGCCTTGGGGCGGTCGGTACCGCGGGCGGAGGCTGGGCCTCCTCGGTCGCGGGGGCTGCGGCCGGGGGCTGCGTCTGCGTCTGAGACTGGGGGGCCTGCTGGGCCATTGCGGGCGCAAGCGCCAGCATGACGGCTGCAACGAGAGCCGCGAACCAGGTCCGCATGGGCATCGATGTCATAACACTACTGTCCCCGGGACTGTGCATGGCCTTGCCATGCTGCGCCGGCTTGCGACGCCTCCTTGTGAAAAGATCCAACGCTTTACGCCCGGCGCGTGCCTGGCCTTACTGCACGCGATCTCAGCCGGTGACACCCTCAGAGGTGCCTGCGGCTGCATTCCCGAGCGAACGCGGCGCACGCGTGAAGACGGGCTGCGTCGGCAGAACCGGCTGCGCGACGGGCGAAGTAGCCTCGATTTCCTCGACACGGGATGTGACCGCCCGCGCCGGGATCCCCGTCTCGATCACGACATCAACGGGGCCGCCGGTCATGATCAGGTGCTCGGTATTGTCGCGCCGCACGAGTATGAGGCGGCGGCGGCCGTCGACATTGGCATGATCGACGACGGCGAGGCGCGGCTCCGGCCTCGGTCCGAAGAACGAGATCCGCGGCGGCGTGCCGTTCAGGTAACCGCGCAGGAACCAGACGGCGCCGACGGTTACTACGGCCATGGTCGTGCTCAGGAGCACATACCAGATAAAATTCGCCATTCCCCTGCCGCGGCCGCAGCCACGCTCCCTTGACGAACCAGCAGATAACGCCCGCCATCTGTATCAGCGAACCAGCCCCAGTCCACAGCCGGTTGTCCTGGCATGAACACGGATTGTGGACAGCGTTGGGCACCATGCGACGCGTGCAAACGATTGCCCTTCGGTAACGCCGTTCAAGGCCCGTGTCTCATGTACGAAAGGTCGCGCCTCCACGGCATTGAGATGATGTGGCGTGCACGGCACTTCAGGGCATTTTAACCGGGTTCGCCGTCTTCTGACTGTGTGAATGGCGCACCGCCGCGCTATGTTTTCTTTCAGGGGGATACCGGTATTGCTGCACGGTCTACGGCTAGTGTCCCGCGCCGCTGTTTCGGCGAATCAGCTACGGTGGCCCGCGATGACGGGCCTCCATGAGAAGCGCAGCGAGATTACGATGATGGGCACGCCTTCCCGTGGCGGCGTCATTATTGCGGCGACCTTGACGCTCGCGGCGGCGCTGGTGCTGGGCATTGCGGCCATGTGGTCGGCCCGCGCCACGGGCCCGATCGTGCTTGGATTCCTGTCGCTGCTGGCCGTGATCGGCGTTTTCTTCCTGTTCGGCAGCGCAGCGGGCCTCATTCGCCTCAACGTCGAGGACGAGCGCGGCGATCTCAACGAGCGCGCCGCGGAAGGGCTCGATCTGGGCTTTCTCGTCACCGACGCAGCGGGACGGACACTGAAGGCCAATCGCGCATTCCGCCGTATCGTCGGCGAGCACCCCTCGGGCGAGCCGCGCGCACTGGAGGAGGCCTTCTCGGGCGAGCCCGAGACCGGCCAGTGCCTCTTCAGGTTGCTGCGCGCCGCCGAGCGCGGCGAGGCCCGGCAGGAGGAGTTCCGAATTCGCGGCCAGGACGGGCGCTCGCGCACCTCGCGCTGGCTGCGCGTCACGGTGCGGCCGATCCCGGCGGCGCTGGGGGGAGGAGAAGGCCAGCCGCGGACGCTGTGGCAGGTCGCCGACATCACTCAGGAACATGCGCGCGTGGCCGAGACGCTGCGCGGCTTCGAGACGCGGCTCGCCTACTACGACGGCCTGCCGCTCGGCGTTCTGGAACTTTCGCCCGACGGCCGGATCACGGAATTCAACCGGACGCTCACCGTCTGGCTTGGCCGCGAGGTGGCGATCGATCCCGCGAATGACGTGCGGCTCGACGATCTTTTCGCGCAAGGTGCCGAGGCCGCCATCCGTACGGCAATGGCCGTTGCAGAGGGCCAGTGGGCCCGTGTCGAGACCGAACTCTCGCGCGGCAGCGGGGTCTTCGTACCGGTTGAGATCATCGCCGTGCCGCCGGCCAATCCCGCTCTCAATGCCGGCGTACAGCTTCTCGTGCTCCACCGGCGCACGCGCGGCGTCACGGATGGCGGCGCGCTGAGGAAGAACGGCGAGCTGGCGCGCTTCCTGAATGCCGCACCCTTCGGCATGGCGACGATAGCCGCGGACGGCCGAATTCTCAATGCCAACGCGACCTTCGGGCAGCTCTTCCGCGCTGCCGACGCGGCGGGCATCGCCACGACGGCGGACATGGTCGCGCGGATCAGCGACGCCGATGCGCGCGCCAGCCTGAAGCGCGCTGTCGACAACGTGCTCAAGGGCCGGGTCGCGGGGGAGCCTGTCGAGGTGAACCTCGGCACGGAACACGAGTTCACGCGGCGACTGTTCTTCAGCCCCGTGCCCTCGGGCGATGGCGAGACGGCGGCGGTCATCTACGTCATTGACGCGACCGAGCAGAAGGCGCTCGAGCTCAAGTACGCGCAGAGCACGAAGATGGAGGCCGTCGGCAAGCTCGCGGGCGGGATCGCGCACGACTTCAACAACGTGCTGACGGCGATCATCGGGTTCTCGGATCTGCTGCTGCAGACGCACCGCCCGACCGACGCCGCCTACAAGGACATCCTGAATATCAAGCAGAATGCCAATCGCGCCGCGGGCATGGTGCGGCAGCTGCTTGCCTTCTCACGGCGCCAGACCCTGATGCCGGAAGTGCTCGAACTCGGCGACGTCATCAGCGATACGAGCACGGCGCTCCTGCGCAAGCTCATCGGCGAGACGGTGCAACTCGAGATGCGCCACGGGCGCGATCTCTGGCTCATCAAGGCGGATCGCACGCAGCTCGATCAGGTGCTGCTCAACCTCGCCGTGAACGCCAAGGATGCCATGCCGAATGGCGGGCAGATCATCATCTCGACGCGCAATGTCACCGAAGGTGAGACGCGGAATATGCGCCAGCAGGGCATGGTGCCCGGCGAATACGTCGAGCTGGCGGTGACGGACACGGGCCACGGCATGACGCCGGAGATCATGGCCAAGATCTTCGAGCCGTTTTTCTCGACGAAGGAAGTGGGCAAGGGGACGGGCCTGGGCTTGTCGACCGTGTACGGTATCGTCAAGCAGACGGGTGGCTTCATTTTCCCGGAAAGCGCGCCGGGACAGGGCACGACATTCCGCATTTTCCTGCCGCGCTATGTGCAGACGGAGGCGGACGTCAAGGCTGCGCAGAAGCCGGCGAAGAAGGAGAAGGCGCGCGATCTCACAGGCAGCGGCCGCGTGCTGCTCGTCGAGGACGAGGATTCCGTGCGCAGCTTTGCGATCCGCGCGCTGAAACGTCAGGGCTATGACGTCATCGAGGCGACGTCCGGCGCCGAGGGCCTGGAGAAATTCGAGGAGGTCGGCGGGCAGATCGATCTCGTCGTCAGCGACGTGGTCATGCCCGAGATGGACGGGCCGACGATGCTCAACGAGCTCAGGAAGCAGCGGCCCGACATCAAGATCATTTTCATGTCCGGCTACCCGGACGATGCCTTCAAGCGTAATCTCAACCCGGGCGAAACCTTCGCCTTCCTCGCCAAGCCCTTCACACTCCCGCAACTCGCCGCGAAGGTGAAGGAGGAGTTGGAGAGGTAGCGCTGGACGCCGCCCCTCATCCCGGCCTTCTCCCCGTAAGGACGGGGAGAAGGGGAAGAGGGCGCGCTCAGTTCGACCGCTCCACCAAGCCGACGATGTCGGACATGATGGCGTTGAGTTCGAAATTGCGGGGCGTGTAGACGCCGGCGACGCCGAGAGCCTTCAGCAGTTCCGCATCCTCCGGCGGAATGATGCCGCCGATGACGACGGGAATGTCGCCGGCGCCTTCGCTCTTCAGACGCTCCAGCACATCGCGTACGAGCGGTACGTGGCTGCCTGAGAGGATCGACAGGCCGACGACGTGGGCGCTTTCCTCGACGGCGGCGCGTACGATCTGCGCAGGCGTCAGGCGAATGCCCTCATAGACGACTTCCATGCCGCAGTCGCGCGCGCGCACGGCAATCTGCTCGGCGCCGTTCGAGTGGCCATCGAGGCCCGGCTTGCCGATGAGCAGCTTGATGCGGCGGCCGAGGCGATCGGAGATGTTATCGACGCGGCGGCGAACGGCTTCGACATCCGTAGCATTCGCGGCCGAGACTTTGCCGACGCCGGTCGGCGCGCGGTACTCGCCGAACACGCGCCGGAGCGTCGCGCCCCATTCGCCTGTGGTCACGCCAGCTTTGGCGCAGGCAATGGAGGCTTCCATGATGTTCGTGCCTGAGCGGGCATCCTGCTCCAATGCCGCGAGTGCCTTCTCGCAGGAGGCCGCATCGCGCGATGCGCGCCACGCTTCCAGCCGCGCGACCTGATCGACTTCGACGCTCTCGTCGACGGTCAGGATGGAGCCCGTGCCTGCTGAAAGCGGCGAGGGCTCGCTCTCAGTCCAGCGGTTCACGCCGACGACGATCTGCTCGCCGGCCTCGATGCGAGCCACGCGCTCGGTGTTGGACTCGACGAGGCGGCGCTTCATGTAGTCGATGGCGGCGACGGCGCCGCCCATGTCCTCGATGCGCTGCAGCTCGGCCTTGGCCTCGGCCTTCAGCTCATCGACCTTGCGCGTGATCTCCGTCGAGCCGTCGAAGATGTCACCGAACTCCAGGAGATCCGTCTCGTAGGCGAGAATCTGCTGCGTGCGCAGGGACCACTGCTGATCCCAGGGGCGCGGAAGGCCCATGGCCTCGTTCCAGGCCGGGAGCTGCACGGCGCGGGCGCGCGCGTTCTTCGAGAGCGTGACGGCCAGCATCTCGAGCAGGATGCGGGGCACGTTGTTCTCGGGCTGCTGTTCGGTGAGGCCGAGCGAGTTCACCTGCACGCCATAACGGAAGCGGCGGTTCTTGATGTCCTTGACGCCATAGCGCTCGGCCGTGATCTCGTCCCATAGCTCGGTGAAGGCGCGCATCTTGCAGATTTCGGTGATGAACCGAAGTCCCGCGTTCACGAAGAAGGAAATGCGCCCGACAACCGTGCCGAATTCCTCATCGGGCACGGCGCCGGATTTCTTCACGGTATCGAGCACGGCAATGGCGGTCGCGAGCGCGAAGGCCAGCTCCTGCACGGGCGTCGCACCCGCCTCCTGCAGATGATAGGAGCAGACGTTCGTCGGGTTCCAGCGCGGCACTTCCTTGTAGGTGTAGGTGATCGTGTCGCGGATGAGCCGCAGCGAGGGCTCGGGCGGGAAGACGTACGTGCCGCGCGAGAGATATTCCTTGATGATGTCGTTCTGGATGGTGCCGGTCAGGCTGTCGCGCGGTGCGCCCTGCTCGTCCGCCACGGCAACGTAGAGCGCCAGCACCCAGGCGGCGGTGGCGTTAATCGTCATGGATGTATTCATGCGATCGAGCGGGATGCCGTCGAGCAGCGTGCGCATGTCGCCGATGTGGCTGATCGGGACGCCGACCTTGCCGACCTCACCGCGCGCAAGCACGTGGTCGCTGTCGTAGCCGGTCTGGGTCGGCAGATCGAAGGCGATGGAGAGGCCGGTCTGGCCCTTGGCGAGGTTGGTCTTGTAGAGCGCATTGGACTTGGACGCGGTCGAATGGCCCGAATACGTGCGGAAGATCCAGGGCTGCTCGGTGCTCTGCTTGGTTGCTTTCGGGGGCTTGCTCATGGTCCGTCCCGGGTCGATCCCTGCCGTCAGCGCTCAGAGTAACCGAGCCATATTGCATTGCAACAGAGACCTTTGCCCTATTTCGCGTCTGCGAATAGGCGGCGGACGGGCGGCTGCCCTGCATCGGGTGAACGGCCTTGCAATCCCAGCTGGTGGACCTCAATATGCGGCCGATGCCGAGGGGCGCCGGTGGAAGCCGGCTGAGATTGCTCTGGCCTCGAGTTTTCGAGCCACCGAGTGAGCACCCTTAGAACCTGATCCGGATCATGCCGGCGAAGGGACGGGAACCATGAACACATCCATTTTCCTGGCGCGACTGATCGGTCCGATCGCACTGGTCGTAGGTGTCGCGCTGTTCATGCACGCAGACGCCTCGAAGGCGATGGCGCAGGATTTCCTCCACAGCACCCCCCTCATATTCATTTCCGGGGTGGCGGCTATGGCGCTCGGCCTGGCGATCGTCCTGTCTCACAACGTCTGGGTTGCGGACTGGCGCGTCCTGATCACGATCTTCGGCTGGTTTGCAGCGATCGGCGGCGCCATCCGCGTCCTGCTGCCCGATACCGTGAGGTCCATCGGGCAAGACATGATCGAGAGCAAAGTTGCGATGATGGTCGGTGGCGGCATCTGGCTCGCCCTCGGCGTCATCTTCTGTCTTTTCGGCTACCTCCGCTAACGCTTCGACCTGCAAGGGAACGCACGAATGAACAAGATCACGCGCAAGAAAGACCTCATGGTCCCGGAAGTGACGACCGGTTCGATCGCCGGGTCGTCCAAGGTGTACGACGCGCCCGAAGGGTTCGCCGACGTGCGCGTGCCGTTCCGTGAGATCGCGCTGACCGAAGCCTCCGGCGAGCCGCCCTTCCGCGTGTACGACAGCTCGGGTCCCTACACGGACCTCAATGCCAAGATCGATGTCGAGAAGGGTCTGCCACGTCACCGCGAGGCCTGGATCCGCGAGCGCGGCGGTGTCGAGCAGTACGAGGGCCGCGAGATCAAGCCCGAGGACAACGGCAATGTGAAGGGCAAGCACCTCGCGCGCGACTTCCCCGACAAGGCGAAGCCGTTCCGCGGCGTCGGCGATGCGCCGATCACGCAGTACGAGTTCGCGAAGGCGGGCATCATCACGAAGGAGATGATCTACGTCGCGCATCGCGAGAACCTCGGCCGCAAGCAGGCGCTGGCGCGCGCGAAGGCGGCGATCAAGGACGGCGAGAGCTTCGGCGCGGACATTCCGGAGCACATCACGCCGGAGTTCGTTCGCGACGAGATCGCGCGCGGCCGCGCCATCATTCCGTGCAATATCAATCACACCGAGTTGGAGCCGATGATCATCGGCCGCAACTTCCTCGTGAAGATCAACGCGAACATCGGCAACTCGGCCGTGACGTCGTCGGTCGAGGAGGAAGTGGACAAAATGGTGTGGTCGATCCGCTGGGGCGCGGACACGGTCATGGATCTCTCGACGGGCCGCAACATCCACAACACGCGCGAATGGATCCTGCGCAACTCGCCCGTGCCGATCGGCACCGTGCCGATCTATCAGGCGCTCGAGAAGTGCGGCGGCGATCCCGTGGCGCTGACGTGGGAGCTCTATCGCGACACGCTCATCGAGCAGTGCGAGCAGGGCGTCGACTATTTCACGATCCATGCCGGCGTGCGGCTTGCCTATGTGCCGCTTACGGCGCATCGCGTGACGGGCATTGTCTCGCGCGGCGGCTCGATCATGGCGAAGTGGTGCCTCGCGCATCACAAGGAGAGCTTCCTCTACGAGCACTTCGAGGAAATCTGCGACATCATGCGGAAGTATGATGTGTCGTTCTCGCTGGGTGATGGCTTGCGTCCGGGTTCGATTGCGGATGCCAATGACCGCGCGCAGTTCGCGGAGCTGGAGACGCTCGGCGAGCTGACGCAGATCGCCTGGAAGAAGGGCTGCCAGGTCATGATCGAGGGGCCGGGCCACGTGCCCATGCACAAGATCAAGATCAACATGGACAAGCAGCTCAAGGAGTGCGGCGAGGCGCCGTTCTACACGCTTGGGCCGCTGACGACGGACATCGCGCCGGGCTACGACCACATCACGTCGGGCATCGGTGCGGCCATGATCGGCTGGTTCGGTTGCGCGATGCTCTGCTACGTCACGCCGAAGGAGCATCTCGGGCTGCCGGATCGTGACGACGTGAAGTACGGCGTCATCACGTACAAGATCGCGGCGCACGCGGCGGACCTCGCCAAGGGGCATCCGGCGGCGCAGCTTCGTGATGATGCGCTGTCACGCGCACGCTTCGACTTCCGCTGGGAGGATCAGTTCAATCTCGGCCTCGATCCCGACACGGCGCGCAAGATGCACGACGAGACGCTGCCGAAGGACGCGCACAAGGTCGCGCACTTCTGCTCCATGTGCGGCCCGAAGTTCTGCTCGATGAAGATCACGCAGGACGTGCGCGACTACGCGGCGAAGACCAATGCCGGCGCGTCGGCGATCGTCGAAGCCGAGAAGGGCATGGCCGAGATGTCCGCCAAGTTCCGCGAGATGGGCAATCAGGTCTATGTCGCGGCTGATGCGGCGGCCGCCGTGAAAACGCCGGGGCATCTGCCGGGCGAGGCGGGGAGTTCCGTCGAGGCGGTGAAGAAGAGTAATAGGGCGTTGGGGTAGTCATTCTATTTCGCTTGTCTGAAAGCACGGGGCCGTCTTCACGATGTGGGGGCGGCCCCTGTGCTTGGCGGTGCCTCCCAAAGGTCTTGATGAGCGCCATCGAATCGGGAGAGTCTGCGCCAATTCATTCGTGTGCACGCAATTGAATTGATGGAGGCAACCTTTGAGCTACGCAGATGAGGTTCGCGCCTATTGTGGGAAGAAATATGTGCAGGCCGCGCGCCGCAATGGAGACAAGGAATTTTCCATCCGAGCCGGCGATGTACATGGTGCCATGGGCTACAAGAATCGACTGCCGTTAGTGTGTTCGGCTATTGGGGCGACGATTTTCTCCGAGGTTTACGGATTGCGTCGCGTTGGGATTGACGGACCGCTCAATGGTAGCAATACCATGTTTAGGTTCGAATTTTCTTAGCTCGCCTCAAGTCAAAGAGGGGTGCAGGCAATAAAGCTGTCAGGGCGAGTTGGCGCCAGATTCACTTAATGTATTAGCGTGAAGGATCCGTAGATGCGCATTACGGAGCGACATCTGTTAGACGAAATTGGCAACATTGTCGCCGATGGCAATGCCAATGGGCCTAGTCACGAAAGTCGGCAAGGCGGAAAGAAATTTTACAATTTCCTCGATCTTCCACCCAAACTGAAATCGTACATCGAAGAGTCTCGCGAGCAGAGCATCCCGGCTGCTGCGACTCAGTTCGGAATGAGCCCCGGCAGTCTAAAACGCATCCTCAACGGAGAGCCACTCTCGGAGAATATGCTCTTCCGTTTGCGAAATTATTTGGAGTATGCGCTGGGGCACCCAGGCATTTCGGTTATGCACGATGAGCCCGACGCATATTTCGGAGATTGGAGGCGCACCAGCACCAGCGAGGTGCAGTTCGCGATAACTCATGTGGCTCATCGGCTTCTATATTTGAAGAAGGTCGTTGAGGCGAGCAACAGCCTCCTCAGTGAGCCAGATGGACCAATAGATCCCATCCAGGTCGCACAGCTCGTAGCTCTCCTCGAAGCAACGCTTGCGGCGCTTAAGGCTCCTCTTGTTGAGAAGGAGCAAACCGCGGGAGTATTCGGCTTCTTAAAGAAGCTTGGAAAGCGAGTGCTTGCGAAGAAGTCTGAGGACGCTTTGTCGGCAGCAATTGATGGAGCCGTCGAGGCGGGTAGTGAGTTACTTGAGAAACTAGGCGATGCCCCCAGTGTCTCCGACCTTGGGAACATAGTGCAATGATAAAAAGACTCAAAGACGCGCTTCAGATAATGTCTGCTCTGAAGCACCAGTCATGTCATTGCGATTGAAAATCTCAAGTGAAGTCACGTCCTATTCGTTGTCGCGAGATGAGCGGTCAGTCGTGCGCGAGGCGCTGGCTCGCGCGATACGGGGCGGATTTGCGGACAAGCCAGACGTTGACGCGATATTGCACCGGCCGCCGGGCTGACGAGCCCCAAACTTATCCCCACCCTCCACCGCCACTGCACACTCCCTCCCACTCATCTCACGAGGGGCGGTGTCGACGCGCTCCGACGAGTGGGACGAGGTCGCAAGGCGGGGTGATGCCCATGGCGCGCCCAGGAAAGAACGTAGAGGCCGGATCGGCTCTGCCGGCTGCCGTGCCTGGAGACCCGTTCTTGCGGCGTAAGGCGTGGATGTCGTTTTGGCCGGCATCAAGAGCCTGGCGTCCGCGCCTTGCTCCCTTCACCAAAACCTCGGCGTGGTGCGCGCGGGCCACTTTGCTGTGCGCGGACGCGCGTTCGCGAAGGGACGCCAGCTGACATCCGACTGACTATGGTGCAGATAGGCGCGCTAGTTCTGAGGGCACCACAAACATGCGCCTACGCATTCATCAGGTCGGCGAGCTGATCGGGATCTTCCTGCTGCTCGCCTCGACGGCCGCGCAGCTCTTCTATCTCGATCCGCTGAAGCGCGAGATCGAGATGCGGCTCATTGCTTTCAACATCCAGCAGTCGGCGCAGATCCAGCTGCGCTCGGCCTACGAGAACCAGCTCGGGCTGCTGAAGGTGATGAACGCGTCCGCGGAGCAGATCAGTGCGGCAGAGGCGCAGCGCGCGAAGGTGCTCGCGCAGTACAAGAACTCGGACGCCGATATCGCGGATGTCGTGCTCGAGAAGGAGAACGTCGAGCGCTATATGGAGATCATCGTGATCGTGCTGTTCGCGCTCGGCAGCATGCTCGCCGGGCTCGGGCGGCTCATCGAGTTCCAGACGGCGGCGAGATTGCAGAGGGGATAGGGTGGCGCGGCGGTAGGTGCTGCGGCGCCGCCTCAGCCCTTCATCTGGGTGACCTTATGCACCTCGCCCTCAGCGTTATAGGTCGTCCATTCGCCGACCTGCGCGCCCATGTCGAAGTGGCCTGAGCGCATGATCGTCCCGTCCTTGCGGAACCATTCCCAGTAGCCATCGAGCTGGCCGTCGCGCAGCCAGCCGTTGGCGCGCACGCTGCCGTCCTTGTGATAGTGCGTGTCGCGCTTGCGTGCTGATTTCGCCATGCTGACCTAATCGAGAGATTGCAGGTATTCCAGAACTGCCAAGGCCTTCTCGCCGCCCATCTTGGCATGGGTGACAAGCGGAATGCCGTGCGGACCGGGAGCATTCGCGGCGCGTGGGTCGGCGGTGATGGCGGCCTTCACGACATCGAGGTGGCCGAGCATGGCCGCAGCAAAAATGTCCATCCGCGCGCCATTGTCGAGCAGGAACTCGGCGATCTCGCGACGGCCGGTGTGAGCTGCGGCGCCAAGCGCGCTCTCGAAGTCGCCGCCGCCCCAATCCCAGCAGGCATTGACGAGCTTCGGCTCCTGCGCGAGCAACTCTTTCACCCGGTCGAGGTCCTTGTGCGCCATGAGGACGAACTCGTTGACGAGCTCGGGCGCGATGGGAGGCGGTCTTTCCATTGCAAGGTCTCTTGTTTTCTACGAAGGTCAAGAAATGACCCTAGCGCCTTTGCAAGCGGCCGTCAGCTGCTTGCGTGAGGGCACGTGTTGGTCTGACATGGGCAGGGCAATTTGTTCGAGATGAGAACGACGGCAATGACGATCACGCTCTACGGCATTCCCAACTGCGATACGGTCAAGAAGGCGCGGACGTGGCTCGATGGGAGCGCCATCGCGTACGATTTCCACGACTACAAGAAGGCCGGCATCACGGCGGCGAAAGTGAAGGCGTGGTGCAAGGTGCTCGGCTGGGAGAGCGTGCTCAATCGCGCCGGTACGACCTTCAAGAAGTTGCCCGATGAGGCAAAGGCCGATCTCAACCAGACGAAGGCGATTGCGCTGATGGTCGAACAGCCGTCGATGATCAAGCGTCCTATCGTCGAGCATGAGGGCGGGCTGCTCATTGGCTTCAAGGTGCCGGAGTGGGAAGCCGCATTCGGAAAGTGAGAGGGCGGAGGGCGCGAAATGTACGTTGCCTCGATAGTTCTGCTGCTGCTCGTATTGCCCGTAGTGTCCGTGCTGATCGAGATGGCGACAAGGGGCGGCGAGTGGTTGCCCCTGATCGAGAAGTGGTTCGTCTTCTGGCCGGTCGGCGTCCGATTGTTCATCGCCGGTGTGCGTCAGACCTTCCAGCCGCAGTTCACCGCGGAGGCGATCTTCGGCATCAAGGAGCCGGCGGCGCAGCCGATCGTGCGCGAGGTCGGTTTCGGAAATCTGTCCATGGGAACGCTCGGCCTCGCAAGCTTACTCGTCCCCGCGTGGGCAATTCCGGCGGCGCTGGTCGGTGGCCTCTATTATGCCCTGGCGGGTCTTGGTCACGCACTTCGCGGCGAACGCAATGCGAAAGAGAACGCAGCGCTTATTTCCGACGTGCTGATCGCCCTTGTGCTGCTTGCGCTGGTCGTCGCGGCGGTCCTCATGCGCCAGATCTGACCTACCGTGGCTCAGACAATGCGGCTGAAGCGCGCTTTGGATCGCTCGCGCGCCTTCTGGGCTTCGACTTCGCGGTCCTTTGGCGGGGCGTTCGTCTCCAGCGCGGCGAGGAGGCGCGTCGCGGCGGCGGTCACTTCCTCGATGGCGCGCTCGAAGGCGGGCGCATTCGTCTGCGAGGGCGCATTGAAGCCGCTGAGCTTGCGCACGAACTGCAGCGATGCCGCGCGGATTTCATTCTCCGTCGCGGGCGGCTCGAAGTTGAAGAGCGTTCGAATATTGCGGCACATGGGCAGCCTCCTTTGGGTTAGAGATAGGGCTCATGCCCTTCCGCGTCGAGGGGCTCAGCAGAGAAGGAGGTCGATGGTGGCCAAGAACGCCAAGAATGCGGCAGGCGGCATTTACATCGGTGTCGGCGGCTGGACCTTCGAGCCGTGGCGCGGGACGTTCTATCCCGACAAGCTGCCGCAGAAGCGCGAGCTCGAGTATGCCGCAAGCAAGCTCACGTCCATCGAGATCAACGGCACGTACTACGGCTCGCAGAAGCCGGAGAGTTTTGCGCGCTGGTACGAGGAGACACCGGACGGCTTCGTCTTCGCGCTGAAGGGCTCGCGCTTTACGACCAACCGGCGCGTGCTGGCGGAGGCGGGCGAGTCCATGGAGCGATTCTTCGCGAGCGGCGTGATGCGCCTGAAGGACAAGCTCGGGCCTATCAGCTGGCAGTTCATGCCGACGAAGAAGTTCGACCCCGCGGACTTCGAGGCTTTCCTGAAGCTGCTGCCAAAGAGCATAGAGGGTCAGAAGATCCGTCACGCGGTGGAGGTGCGCCACGAGAGTTTCCGCGTGCCGGAGTTCGTCGCCATGGCACACGAGCACGGCGTCGCCATCGTGATGGCGGGCGACAGTGAATTTCCGCAGATCGCGGATGTCACCGCGCCGTTCGTCTATGCGCGCATCATGGGGACGGAGGAAAAGGAGAAGCTCGGCTATTCCAAGAAGGCGCTCGATGCTTGGGCCGGGCGCGCTCAGGCGTGGGCGACGGGCAAGCTGCCCGCAGGCCTCGACGCGGTGACCAAGCAGAAGGCCGACGGGAAATCGCGCGACGTCTTTCTGTACGTCATCAGCGGCTACAAAGCGCACAATCCGGCGGCTGCCATGGCGCTAATCGAGCGGGCCGAATAGATCGGCTCTATTTCAGCCGGTCGTAGACGCGTCCGATGAGTGAGCGCGGAGAGGCCGTACCCGCGGGGGGAACGGGTGGCGCTGTCGGTGCAGGTGCCGATTTTCTCTCCACATTGGGGAGATCAGCTGGCGCCGCCGCCACAGCGACGTAATCGCGGATCGCACGATGCGCGAAGGCGAGCTTGTCGTAGGCGGCCGCCGGAATCACGAACGGATAAAAGTCGTTGTGGCCCATGCCGCGGCTCATGTTGTTGAGCGCGATGGTGAGAGGGATCCAGCGCTCCATGAGCGCGGCGAATGTCTCCTCGCGGTAGACATCATAGGCGCGAAACGGCCATGCGGCGCCGAAGATGAGGCCCGAGGCGCGCGGCTCCATGCCTTCGGCCTGGGCGGTGTCGATCGACGAGACAATATGGAGGTAGTGCGCCCAGGTCTCGGCCCAGTCTTCCCAGGGATGCGCGCTCGCATAAGCTGAGACGTGCCGCTCGGACCAGTCCGGCGGTGGTCCTTCGCCATGATGGCGTGCAAGTGCGGCGCCGTAGTCCTCGCGCTCGTCGCCGAAAGAGGCGCGGAAGGCGTCGTGTTGTCCGGCTGCCGCGATCAGCACATTCCAGTAAAAGTGCCCGCTCTCGTGCCGAAGATGGCCGAGCAGTGAGCGGTAGGGCTCGCCGAACTGCTGGCGCTGGCGCTCGCGCTCGACGGCGTCAGCTTCGAGCACATTGATGGTGATGACGCCATCGAGATGGCCGGTCGTCGCGTCGACGAGGAAGTCGAAGGCAAGGCGCTCGCCGCCGGTGGCAGTGGTGTCGAGAGGCAGTCCGAAGCGTAGGAGGTCGTACACGAGGCGCTTCTTGGCGCGTTCGAGTTCCTGCCAAGCCGTGAGGTTGCCGTTCGCGGAGAGGTCCGGGATGGTGCGGTTGAGATCACAGGCGCGACAGAAGCCGTCGCCCGTATGGGTTGGGGTCAGCCAGTTGCACGCGGCGTGGGCGGCATTGACGCAGTGGCTCAGCGGCGCGCCCTCGTGTCCGACGGTCCGATAGCTGTCGGCGGGCTCGGCGAGGGACTCGAGCGCGATCACGGCGAGGCGTTCGGGATCGAACCCGAGCTCGGAGCTGCATTTCACGCACTGGACATTCTCGAAGTAGACCTTGTTGCCACACTTCGAGCAGGCATAATTTTTCATGGCTCGACGCTGCTTCGCTTGCGACTGGCCAGTCCCCGTGGGATCGCCGGACGAGTACACTTGTCTCGCAAAGTCTTAAACCGACGGCCGTGCCAAGGTGCCAAAATTTTCAGCAATCGCACCGACATTTTTCGGCAGAGTGCCCGCGGGCTGGACGCCTGGTCCGTTAACCGAGTGATTGCACTTGTCGCCCCGCGGCGGGTTCTGTATCGGAGTCCTGTCCTGCCAACCAACGCCCGGCCGCCCGGTTCGTTCCTGATCGGGCAGCAGCCATGGCCTAGGAGGCGGCTCGCGGAAAGGCCTCATGTCCCCATGGCACTGCATGTCGCGCTGACGCACGAGACGATCTACCGTTACGATCGGCGCATTGGCATGGGGCCTCAGGTCATCCGATTGCGGCCTGCCCCACACGCGCGTACGCCGATCCTCAGCTACTCGATGCGGATCGAGCCGACGATCCACTTCCTCAACTGGCAGCAGGACCCCTTCGGAAATTACCTCGCGCGGGTGGTGGTCCCGGACGAGACGGAAAACTTCTCCGTTACGGTCGACCTGATCGCCGACATGGCGGTGATCAATCCGTTCGATTTCTTCGTCGAGGAGAGCGCCACGGAGTGGCCCTTCGACTATGACCCGGCGCTGAAGAAAGAGCTGCAGCCCTATCTCGACATCGAGCCCGCTGGACAGCGCTTGGCGAAGTACGTCGTGGGCATCGACAAGCGCAAGCAGGTGACGATCGACTTTCTTATCGATCTCAATCGCCGCGTGCAGAACGACATTCGCTATCTCATTCGCATGGAGCCTGGTGTACAGACGCCGGAGCAGACGCTGGAGCTGGCGGCGGGCTCGTGTCGCGACAGTGCTTGGCTGCTCGTCCAGATCCTGCGCAATCTCGGTCTCGCTGCGCGGTTCGTATCAGGCTATCTCATCCAGCTCACGCCCGACGTGAAGTCGCTCGATGGTCCGACGGGAACTGAGGTCGATTTCACGGATCTGCACGCGTGGTGCGAGGTATATATTCCGGGCGCCGGCTGGATCGGGCTCGATGCGACCTCTGGTCTCCTCACTGGCGAGGGACATATTCCGCTTGCTGCAACGCCGCATCCAACGAGCGCTGCGCCGATCACTGGCAGTCATGGTCGCGCGGAGGTCGAGTTCGAACATCGCATGGCCGTGACGCGCGTGCGCGAGACGCCACGTGTGACGAAGCCCTATAGCGACGGGCAATGGCAGGCGATCCTCGATGCGGGTCATGCTGTGGACGAGCGCTTGAAGGGCGGCGACGTGCGCCTCAGCATGGGTGGCGAACCGACTTTCGTCGCTGCCGACGACATGGAAGGGGCGGAGTGGAATACCGCGGCTGTCGGCCCGAACAAACGCCGCTATGCCGACGACCTCGTGCGGCGATTGCGCGAGCGCTTCGCGCCGGGCGGTCTGCTGCACTATGGCCAGGGCAAGTGGTATCCCGGCGAGCAGCTGCCGCGCTGGGCCTTCGCGCTCTACTGGCGCGCGGATGGCGAGCCCCTCTGGGAAAAGCAGGGCCTCATCGCGCGGGAGACCAGCGGGCGTGCACCGACGGCCGACGACACGTACCTCTTCATGCGCGGGCTCTGCGATCAGCTCGGCCTGCCGGCGGAGAGCGGCATCGCTGCCTACGAAGATCCAGTCCACTTCATGGCCGTCGAGCAGAAGCTGCCGCTCAACGTCACTGCCGAGACCAACAAGCTCGATGATCCGGCCGAGCGCCAACGCGTCATGCGCACCTTCGAGCGCGGTCTCGGCACGCCAGTTGGCTATGTGCTTCCCGTGCAGGTCTGGCACACACAGGATCGCGGGCGGCGCTGGGTAACTGAGCGCTGGGCACTGCGGCGCGGCAAGCTGTTCCTGGTTCCAGGTGACTCGCCTGTGGGCTTCCGCCTGCCGCTCGGCTCGACGGCCATGCTGCCGGCGATCGACTATCCGCATGTGCTGCCACGTGATCCGTTCGCGCCGGCGCCGCCGTTGCCCGAGCGCACTGTTCTCATGCAGCGACGCCGGACGGTAGCGCTTGAGGCGCCGCAGTCGCCAGCCGGGATGCCCGATGACGTCGTCGGGTCGGTGCGCACGGCATTGGCCGTGGAGGCGCGCGACGGGCGGCTCTGCGTATTCATGCCGCCGCTCGCCGATGCCGAGGATTATGCCGCCATGATCGCGGCCATCGAGCAGACGGCGCAGGCAACCGACATCGCGATCCACATCGAGGGCTACACGCCGCCGCACGATCCGCGCTTGAACGTCATCAAGGTGACGCCGGATCCCGGTGTCATCGAGGTCAATGTCCATCCGGCCATGTCGTGGGACGAGGTAGTCTCCATCACCACGGGGCTCTACGAAGACGCGCACTTGTGCCGCCTGAGTGCGGAGAAGTTCATGCTCGATGGTCGCCATACGGGCACGGGCGGTGGAAACCACATCGTGCTCGGCGGCGCGACGCCGGCAGATAGTCCGTTCCTCCGGCGGCCGGATCTGCTCGCGTCGGTCGTGACCTACTGGCAGAACCATCCATCGCTCTCCTATCTGTTCTCGGGTCTCTTCATTGGCCCGACGAGCCAGGCGCCGCGCGTCGATGAAGGTCGGCACGAGGCACTCTATGAGCTGGAGATCGCACTCGCCGAGGTGCCCGATCCGAGTGCGGGCAGTATCTCGCCGTGGCTCGTGGATCGGCTCTTCCGCAATCTGCTGATCGATGTCTCGGGCAACACGCACCGCGCCGAGATCTGCATCGACAAACTCTATTCGCCGGATGGTCCGACGGGGCGCCTGGGACTTCTGGAGTTCCGCTCCTTCGAGATGCCGCCGCACGCGCAAATGAGTCTGGCGCAGCAGCTCCTGCTGCGCGCGCTCGTCGTGATGTTCTGGGAGAAACCGTACCGGATGAAGCTCGTGCGCTGGGGTACGGCGCTGCACGATCGCTTCATGCTGCCGCATTTCCTGTGGTCGGACTTCTCCGACGTCGTGCGTGATCTCAAGGCCGCCGGGCTGCCGATCGAGCTCGAATGGTTCCTGCCGCACGCGGAGTTCCGCTGTCCGGTATTGGGGAAAGTCGTGACGCACGATATCGAGATCGAGCTGCGGCAGGCGCTCGAGCCCTGGCACGTGCTCGGCGAGGAGGGCGTGATCGGCGGCACAGCGCGGTATGTGGACTCATCTCTCGAGCGGGTGCAGTTGGCCGTGCGCGGCATGGCGGGCGATCGCTATGTCATCACGTGCAATGGTCGCGCGTTGCCGCTGACGCCGACCGGCACCTTTGGCGAAGCGGTTGCGGGCGTGCGCTATCGGGCATGGTGGCCGCCTTCGGCGCTCCATCCGACCATCTCGCCGCATGTGCCGCTCGTCTTCGACGTTTTCGATACATGGACGGGCCGCTCGCTTGCCGGCTGCCGCTATCACGTCTCGCATCCGGGCGGGCGCAACTTCGAGATCTTCCCGGTCAATGCCTACGAGGCCGAGGGGCGGCGCCTTGCGCGCTTCGAAGCGCATGGCCACACGGCCGGGCGGATGGCGCCGCAGCCCGCACGCGTCAATCCGGACTATCCGGTGACGCTCGATCTACGTCGGAATTCGTGAGTGGAGCCGATGGTGTGGGGCGAGCGTCACAGGGTTGGTGGCAAATCGGACGGCTGGCGGGCACTGGTTGCTGGAAGTACGATTCGGCGTGCTAGACACGAAACGCCCGACGGCGCCCTGAACCGAGGGCGCCCTGCCTCGGGCGGGTGCGCATTAGGCAAGGTCTGGCTCCGATGAATACGATTGCCTCCGCCGCTGAGGCAGGTGGACCGAGCCTCGCCGACCTCTATCAAGCCACCGCCGGCGGCGGCTACGACGAGTTGCGCACCGCTGATGGGGCGGCACGCGCTCACTGGAAAGCGCTCCTTGCGGGCCTCGACAATCTTCCGTCCGCGGAATTGGCCGCGCGGGCGGCGCGCATCGACCGGCGCGTGCGCGAGACAGGCGTTGCCTATGACATGTTCGCCGATCCCAACGCGGCGACGCAGAAGTGGCAACTCGATCTCATGCCGATCGTGCTTTCCAGTGCCGAGTGGCGCTGGCTCGCGACGGCGCTCAAGCAGCGGGCCCGGCTCTTCGACGCGCTGCTCGCCGACGTCTACGGTCCGCAGAAGTTGATGCGCGACGGCCTCGTGCCCCCCGAGTTGGTGTTCTCCGATAATGCGTTCCTAAGGCCCTGCCAGGGCATTCTCGACAAGGCTGGCCCGCTCCGCTTCTACGCTGCCGATCTCGCGCGCGGTGCCGATGGTCAATGGCGCGTCATCGACAATCATCTCGAGACGCTCGCGGGTCTCGGCTTCGTTCTGGCGAACCGCGTCGCGCATACGCACGTGACGGGCGATCTCTTCAAGCAGGTGAACGCTGTCCGCCTCGCCGCGCACTGCCAGCGGTTGCAGAATGCGCTGACGTCGCACGCAGGTCGCGACAATGCGGCGATCGCGCTGCTGACGCCCGGACCGCATCACGAGGACTATTTCTCGCATGCGTATCTCGCGCGCTATTTGGGCCTGCTGCTCGTCGAGGGCTCGGACCTGCGCACGCGCGGCAATCACGTTTATCTCAAGACGCTCGAGGGCCTGAAGGAGATCGACCTCATTGTCCGATGCGTGGACGGGCGTCAGATCGATCCTCTGGAACTCGATCCCGGCGGCTTCATGGGGCCGGCTGGCCTGCTGCGCGTGAACCGTGAAAATCCGCGCGTTGTCGTGAATGCCGTGGGGGCGGCGCTGGGGCAAAACCGCGGGCTCGGTCAGTATCTGCCGGCGCTCGCGAAGCAGCTTCTCGGTGAGGATCTGCTGCTCTCGGATGCGCCGCGCTGGTGGCTCGGTGATCCAACTGCGCGCCGTCACGTGCTCGACAATCTCGATGGTCTCGTCATCCGCGCGGCGCAGGAAGGCACGGGACGTCCGGGGCAGGCGGCGCTCGGTCGGAATGCCGGCGAGATTTCCTCCGCCGAACGCGAGCGGCTCAAGGCCGAGATCGCGCTACACGGTGCGCGGCTGGTCGCGGAGGAGAAGATCGGCTTCAGCACGGCACCCGCATTCGAGGGCGGTAACTTGGTCGCGAGGCCATTCGCCGTGCGGCTCTTCGTGGCGCATACTGGGAATGGCTTCGAGGCCATGCCGGGCGGGCTTGCGATGACAGTCGATCCCGCGCGGGCCGTTGCGCTGAGTGCACCGGATGGTCACACGCGCGATGTGTGGGTGCTTTCGGATGCACAACAGGCGCCACATGTCAGCCTGTGGCGGCCGAAGTTGGAGAATGCGCGCGTCGAGCGCTCGCAGCGCGTCGTGCAGAGTCGCGTGGCGGATGATCTCTATTGGCTCGGGCGCTACAGCGAGCGCGCCGACTGGACCATGCGGATGCTGCGCGGGGCGCTGCGCAGGGTTGCCGAGGACAGCGGGCCGGTCGACGGGCTCGGTGGCGTGCGCCGCTGCCTCGACATGCGCCTGACTGATCCCGAGATGGCCGATGACGGCGTGCGCCGGCTCTCGGATGCCGGCGATGTCGAAAGCCGCTGCCTCGATCTTGTGTCGCGCGCGCGCAGCCCGCGGACGCTCGCGCGCACGCTCGAAGGGCTCTATCAGGTTTCCTATCTTGTTCGCGACCGCCTTTCGCACGAGGCATGGCAGACGCTCAGTCGCTTCAGGCCGGGCGATCCGTGGATGCGCGCGCTCAGTGCGGCGGGGCCGGGCGCTCTGCTCGATCTGCTCGACGAGGGCCTTGCCGCGCTCTCCTCATTCAACGGGCTCACGCACGAGAACATGACGCGGAACTACGGCTGGTCGTTCCTCGACATGGGCCGGCGCCTCGAACGCGCTTACAACCTGAGCGAGGCGATCCTCACGCTCTTTATTCCGTCGCCCGATCCAGAGGAGGAGACGAGCAGCCTTCTACTGTTGCTAGAGCTTGCGGACAGCTTCATCACATATCGCTCGCGCTATCGGCTCGATCCGATGCTGGCGCTGGTGCTCGATCTCCTGCTGCTTGACGAGGCCAATCCACGCGCGCTCGCCTATCAGCTCGCGGCCATATCGAAGCATCTCGAAGCCTTGCCCGATGCGCGGCTGGGCGTCAGCCTCGCCGAGGATCGCCGTCTTATCTTGTCGTTGTTGACGTCGATCCGGCTTGCAGATGTCATGGCCATTGCCGAGGAGGCGGACCGCGCGACGCTGGAACGGCTCATGCGGGAGCAGCTGCAGGTGCTGCCGGAGCTTTCCAATGCGGTCGGCCGGCATTACTTCAATCTGACGGAAGAAACGCCGCATCGTGCCCTGACGCGCATCGAGCCGCGACCATGATTTTCGAGGTCAGTCATCGCACGCACTACCGCTACGCGACGCCCGTCGCGCAGTCGCAGCACCTCGTGCACATGACGCCGCGCACGGTCGGGCACCAGACGACGATCCGACACAACTTGATGGTCGAGCCGGCGCCGGCCATGCGCCATGAGGGCGTCGATAGCTTCGGCAATCCCTTTATCGTGCTCGAAGTCGAGGTGCCGCACAAGGAGCTCGTGCTCCTGGCGCGGAGTGCCATCGAGACGCGGGCGCCGGCCGCCACCGATTTCACCGCGACGACACCGTGGGATCGCCTGGACGATGTGCTTACGTGCGCGCCGGATGGTCTCGATCTCGATGTGATCCAGTATCGCTGCAGCACGCGCATCACGGGCGCGACGCTGGAGATTGCCGACTACGCGCGGGCGTCGTTCGGACAGGGCCGTCCGGTTCTCGATGGGGCCATTGATCTTACACGGCGCATTTATGCCGACTTCCGGTTTGATCCCGGCGCCACGGACGTCTCGACGCCCGTCGAGCAGGTGTTCGCGCAAAGGCGTGGCGTCTGCCAGGACTTCGCGCATCTGGCGCTGGCGGGTCTGCGTGCGCTGCGCGTGCCGGCGCGCTATGTCAGTGGCTACATCCTCACGCATCCGCCGCCCGGGCAGCCGAAGCTCTCGGGCGCCGATGCCTCGCACGCCTGGATCTCCGTGTGGTCTCCCGAGACGGGTTGGCGCGATTTCGACCCGACGAACGGAATCGAGGTCGGCGAGGAGCACATAACCATCGCCTATGGCCGCGATTACAACGACGTGAGCCCGATCAGCGGCGTGCTGATCGGTGGCGGTGAGCATATGGTGACGGTCGGTGTCGATGTGGTGCCGCTGGCGGCTGAGCCCGCCTCGTGAGGCGGGCGCGCACGATTATTTCAGCACGGCGATCTGTTTCTTCTTGATGAGGTCGAAGTCGATCTCGGCGCCGATGCCGGGCGTCTCGGGGCAGTGCGCCATGCCGTTCTTGTCGATCGTCACGTCATTGAGCAGGCCGTACTTGTGCGCGCCGTGCGGGAGCAGCACCTCGAAGTAGGTCGTGTTCCTCAGCGAGCAGGCGAAGTGGAGCTGAGCCATGTTGTTGAGCGAGTTGCCGCCGTGGTGCACCTCGTAGTTCATGTGGAAGGCCTCGGCGAGGTGCGCGGTCTTGATCATCGTCGAGAGGCCGCCCTTCACGGGAATGTCGCCGCGCAGGTAGTCGGTCGCGCGCTCGGTAAGCCAGACGGCGTAGGTGCCGATGTCGCCCGCTGGGTACTCCGTCGCGAGGATCGGGATCGAGAGCTTCTGGCGCAGCTTGACGTAGGAGTAGATGTCTTCCTCGTTCAGAGGATCCTCGTACCAGAGGAAGCCCATTTCCTCAATGGCGCTGCCGACTTTGAGCGCTTCCGGGTAGCGGTAGCTCCAGGTTGAATCGAGCATCAGCGTGTAGTCGTCGCCGACGGATTTGCGCACGGCCTCGCACACCTTGATGTCCTCATCCGGATCCTGAGGCGGGTGGATCTTGTAGGCCTTCCAACCCGCAGCCTTGAACTCGGCGGCTTCGCCTGCATAGGCCTGTCGGCCGTCCAGGACCTGGCTCGAGGCATAGGCGCCGATCGAGGAGCGGCCGGCGCCGAGAAACTTGTAGAGCGGCAGGTTCGCAGCCTTGGCGGCTATGTCCCAGAGCGCGGTGTCGCACGCGCCGACCGTGCGCAGGCCGGACGTGCGCTGCTTGGCACGCAGCGCGGCGTGAAGATCCGTGCGAGCAAGCGGATCCTTGCCCATGAGCACGGGCTTCAGAAAGCGGATGAGGGCGCCCGCGTCCGTCTCGGCGGGGTTGGTCGCGCCGCCAAGAAAGGCATGACCGTCGATGCCCTGATCGGTCCGCACGGTGAGCAGGCCGAGGTTGCTGCGTCCGCCGGAGTTCTGCGAGCCCGCGTGATAGCGCGTCGGTGGGATGTCATCCCAGCTGAAAAGGGTGAGATCGACGTCGACGATCTTCATGGGGCTTCCTCCGAATTTTGTTGGCTGAGGGCACGATCGGGCGCGACTGCTGCGAGGTCAAGTCTTCGTGGTGCACATTGACGCGCGCAGAGTTCTCGTCTTCACTTGCTGCAAAGCTCGAGCTCTGGAGCTGACAATCAGGAGCAGCCAAATGGTGCGCACGCGACGCGAGATGCTCTCAATGACGGGCGCCGGCCTGCTTCTGCCGCTGGCGCCGGCTGCGCTTTCGGCTGCGGAGAAGCCGGAGCCGCCGCGGAACGATGATGGTCTTCACACGCAGCCGTGGTTTCACGAGTCCTTCCTCGATCTCAAGGAGGACCTCACGGAGGCCGAGAAGGCGGGAAAGAGCCTTGCGGTCTTCTTCGAGCAGCGCGGCTGCCCTTACTGCAAGGAAATGCACGTTACGAACCTCTCCGATCCCGAGATCGCCGGCTACATCCAGAAGCACTTCCTGTTCCTGCAGCTCAATCTCCACGGCGCGCGGACGGTGACCGACTTCGATGGGAAGGAACTCGAGGAGCGGGCGCTCGCCCGGCGCTGGGGGGTGAACTTCACGCCGACGATCTTCTACTTCGTGCCACCGGCTTCGGCGCTGGCGGGCAAGGATGGCGGCTCGGCGGCGGCGTGGAAGCTCATCGGCTACTGGAAGCCCTTCCACTTCCATCAGACGTTCGCCTATGTGCACGAGCGCGCTTACGCGACGCCCGGCGGGTTCCAGAAGTGGCTCGGCGAGCGCGCTGAGAAGCTGCGCGCAGAAGGCAAGGACGTGCGACTGTGGTAGTTTGACTGGAAGATCACGAGCAACTGAAGGACGACAACAAGATGGCACGACAGGTCACGATTGCCCTGCTGGACGAGATCCAGGACGGCTTCAACAAGCAGGACGTCGATGCGATCCTGTCGCACTTTGCTGACGACTGCGAATGGGTCATGGCGCGCGGTCCGAATGCGCCGGAAGGCCGGCGTCTTATCGGCAAGGCCGCGATCGGCGAGGTGCTGAGCTCGCGCTATCGGGAGATCCCGGACATGCGCTGGGAAGAGATACGCCACTGGATTGTCGATCAGTCGAAGGCCATCTCGGAATGGATTGTGCGCGGTACGCCGAAGAACGGAGGCGCGCCGATCGACCTCGTCGGTTGCGATCTCTGGGAGTTCCGCGACGGCTACGTCACCAAGAAGGACACGTACTGGAAGACCATCGCCTGATCTTCAGCGATTGTTTCCACTTTTCTGGTCGATTTGACGAATCCCTCTTCGCGTTCGCGGGGAGAGGACCACGGCGAGGGGCGGCGTATGGTGCCGATTGTGCGCTGCCCCTCGTCCTGCCGCCGACCCGATGATCTGAGCATAAGCCGGCGTCGGCCTTCAGGTGACATCCACAAATGCGCATCGAGTACCATCGCTCGCTTATTGCCGACACTGGTCGGCTCGCAGCATTCGAGCGCGCGCTCGCCACTGTGATCCGCAAAGGCGAGACGGTCGTCGCCGACATCGGCACGGGCAGCGGTGTCCTTGCCATGATCGCGGCGAAGCTCGGCGCGCGCAAAGTCATCGCGTACGAATTCGCCGAGATTGGCGCGCTCGCCGAACGCCTCGTGAAGCTCAACAAGCTGCGCAATATCGAGCTGATCCCGATGCGCTCGACCGAGATCATCGAGCCAGAGCGGGCGGATGTCGTGGTCACTGAGACGCTCGGCAATTACGCGCTCGAGGAATTCATGGTCGAGACCATGAACGATGCCAAGGCGCGGCATCTGAAGCCGGGTGGCGTGCTCATTCCGGGCGCGCTGGAGCAGGCCGTCGCGCCTGTGATCGCGCCGCGCTGCCGCGACGAACTCGTTGCCTGGGAGCGGATCGGTCGCGGGCTCGACTTCGGACCGGCGAGCGTGATGGGTCTCAACAATGCCTATGTGCGGGTATTCCCGCCGGCGGAGCTGCTCGACAAGGGACGCACGGCTGTCGTTTGGGACAAGCTCGACTTCCATGCGCGCAACCGCTTCGCGCGCAAGGGGACGGCGGAGTGGAAAATCGCCTCGCCGGTCACTGTGCACGGGCTTGCCGTATGGTGGTCTGCGGAGCTGGTGCCGGGCGTGGTGCTCTCGACCTCGCCGCTCGCCAAGCCGACACACTGGGAGCAGCTCTTTCTGCCGGCGCTGGAGCCGATCGAGCTGAAGGCGGGAGAGACGCTCGCTGTCCAAGTGCGCTCGCACTCATCGGAGGAGGGCGGGACGGATCTCGCGTGGGGCTTCCGCGTGCGCACAGCCAAGGGCAAGCAGCGCTTGAGTCAGGACCTGAGCCTTGAGAAGGGCTTCCTGCCCTGAACACATCGCGATCTTCAGCGGGAGCCTTGCCCCCCGGATGCGCTCGCCGTACGGTGTCGTTGGGTCATTCGTCGTAGTGCTTGCCGAGTTGAGGAAGTTCTATGCGTACGTCCTCAGGAAAAATTGCGTCGTTCGTTGCGGCTGTGCTCGCAGCAGTATTTCTCATGACGGCCGCTGTGCTCGCGCAGGTTCCGTCCACGCAAGCTGACAAATCCGGGATACATGCCATCGCGACATTCGCGGGCGGCTGCTTCTGGTGCATGGAGCCGCCGTATGACGCCCTGGATGGCGTGATCTCGACGACCTCGGGCTTCATGGGTGGCAAGACGCCGAACCCGACCTACCAGCAAGTAACGGCCGGCGGCACTGGCCATATCGAGGTCGTGCAGATCCTCTATGATCCGGCAAAGATCACTTACGAGATGCTGCTCAAGGTGTACTGGCGGAATGTCGATCCGTATGACGCGGGCGGGCAGTTCTGCGACCGCGGCGAGGCCTACACCACCACGATTTTCGCGCATACGCCGGAGCAAAAGCAGCTTGCCGAGGCTTCGAAGGCCGCGCTTGCCGCGTCAGGCCCGTTCAAGCAGCCGATCGTGACTGTTGTGCGCGATGCTGGGCCGTTCACGGCAGCGGAAGAGTATCACCAGGACTACTACATCAAGAATCCGGTGCGCTATAAATACTACCGCTATCGCTGCGGGCGCGACGACCGTCTCCAAGCCATCTGGGGCAAGGTCACGCAGTGAGGTGGCCGACCAAGCAGGATGGGCCTGCTTACGTCTTGCGTGACTGCGGCTTGCGCGCTGCCGGTGCCGCGCCGCCGACATCTCGCTTGATGCGCATGTTGTAGGAAAAGCGATTGGCCGGATGGAGGTTGATCGACAGCTCGACGAGCCTGCGCCCGGTGACATAGTAGCGGCGAATGACGCGAAGAGCCGGCGTGCCTTCGGCGACCTCGAGGAGACGGGCGTGCTCGCGCCCGAGGGTGACGGCATCGATCTGCTGCTCGACCTCGACCAGCGTCTCGCCCGACTGGCGCTCGATCATCTCCCAGATCGCCGTGCCGACGGTCGGGATCTCCGACTTGATGGCGCTGAATGCGTCATCGACGAAGATCTCGGCATGGCTGACCGGCTTGTTGTCGCGATCGCGACGGCGGATGCCGGTGACGCGCAGGAAGCGCCGGCCAGGTCGCGAGCCGATGAGGGCGGCCTTACTGCCGCGCAGGACGGTCTCATCGACCTCCTGGATCTCGAGCCGCATGCCGGTTGCGTACTGGCGAATGTCGCCGACCGAATGCATGGTGAGGAGGAAGCGCGCGGCGGCCTGACGCGCCTCGACGCGCGTGCCGACGCCCTTGCGGGCGGTAACCAGCCCCATGGAGCGCAGGTGCTGGATGGCCTGGCGCACGACATATCGCGAGACGTGGAACTGCTGCTGCAGCTCGGCCTCGGTCGGGAGTAGGGAGCCGACCGGGTGATCGCCATGGGCGATCTGGGCCGCCAGCGTGGCCGCAATCTGGACGTAAAGCGGTTGTCGCCGGGCAACGCCCGACGAAATCACCTCGGTGCCCTGCGGCGCGACGTCGTCTGCCTCGAATTCATCCATTGGCATCGCCAAACCGTATGCAATTCTCAGATACCCTAGCCGCAATTGGCGGTCAGTACATCAATCAAAAGTCATAGGCATGGCTGTCGTGCCCAAGCTTTTGCAAGGTAAATGCGGGCATTGGCTACGGGAGATGGATTTCCCTAAGGTCAAGTGAGTGTGGGGAAAATTTCCCGGTAGCCCATCGCTGCGGGGTCGAAAAGGATATCGCTCGGCCGGAGCGGCCGCGCGAGCGCCAGTCCCTCGAGGGAGCGGCAGCGCGAGAGCGCGACGTACGCCTGCCCATGAGCGAAGGTCCCGCGGCCAAGGTCGATGTAGACGCGGTCGAGCGTCAAGCCCTGCGATTTGTGGATCGTCAGTGCCCAGGCGAGACGCAGGGGGAGCTGCTTAAAGGTGCCGGCGACGGTCTCGACGATCTTTTGCGCGGTCGTGTCGTAGGCATAGCGGCGCGTCTCCCAGGTCACCGCCTCGACCTCGTATTCCTTGCCGTCGATCTCAATCCAGACGCGCTTCTCGTCGAGGCGCGAAATGCGGGCGATGGTGCCGTTGACCCAACGGCGTTCGGAGTCGTTGCGCAGCAGCATGACTTTGGCGCCGACCTTGAGCACGAGCGTCTGGTCGGTCGGCTGCGCCCCTTGAGAGAACTCGCCGGTCGTCGTGGCGGCGAAGGAGATCGGGTTGGCGGGGATCGCATCGAGGTAGGCCATGTTGATGCGGTTTGCCGCGGCATTGGTCGGCGTCAGGATGACATAGGGCTCACCCTCGGCGAGCGTGCGGATGGGCGCGACGCGTTCATTGAGCAGCTCAAGATGCTCGGGTTCGACATCACCGCTGCGCACACGCGTGAGCACGTCGATGAGCGCTTCATCGCTTTGGCGAAAGACTTGCGATAGCTCGAGCAGATAGGTGCCGACGCCTTCGCGCAGTGCGCTGATGCTGAAGAAGAAGGGGCCACCATGGGTCTCTTCGAGGTGCGCCGCGACCTCAGCCTCCTGAACGACGGGCGGGAGCTGGTGGAGGTCGCCGAAGAGGACGAGACGCACGCCGCCGAAGGGCTCACGCGGGCGGCCGCGGTTGATGCGCAGCGACTGGTCGATGGCCCACATGAGATCTGAGCGCACCATCGAGACTTCGTCGATCACCAGCAGCTTCAACTTGCGCATGACAGCGCCGTTGCGGCTGCGGCGGATGTCCTCGGGGCGGATGAGGCGCGGCGGCAGGCCGAAGAACGAGTGGATGGTCTGACCGCCGACGTTTACGGCGGCAAGACCGGTCGGCGCGACGACGACGTGCTCATCCTCCATCATATCGCAGAGTGCGCGCAGCAGCGTCGACTTTCCGGTGCCGGCGCGGCCGGTGATGAAAAGGTGGCCGCCGTCCTCGCTCAGATAGTCGAGCGCCGCGTCGTATTCGGGTGTCGGGCCGAGGTAGGATGGCCACTGGCGACGTACGCGAACTGCTGGCGTGGTTTCGGGCACGTCTTGTTCCCTGGCGGAATAGCTCACCGCGTTGATCCGTCAATCGCCGAAGAGCTGGCGCGTGGCGACAGGATAGACCCCTTCCTGCCCGAGCATCCACACCCCGAAGCCATCATTGCCGAATAGTGGCAGAAAGGCCGGATCGAGCACGTTGAGACCGCCCGTGAACGCCCCGAAAGCAGGGAGCACGAGCCGCAGTCGATTGCCGATGAAGCAGGGACGCCTCAGCGTGTGGCCGTAGAGCGAAAGGCGGGCGGCTGGATGGAGATGGCCGGCAATCTCGTGGGTGGCGTGGCCTTCGGTCGGCAGATGCACGAGGCGCAGACCTCCGACAACGAGCGCGTCCGCGACATCACCGCCGAGTTTATGAGCGATCTCGGGATCGTGGTTGCCCGTGATCCAGATCCAGCGGCGATCCTCCTGCAGAATGCGCAGCGCCGCGAGATCGCCAGAGGAAATGCGCTCGGGCGCGCGGCGATCGTGCAGGCTGTCGCCGAGCGAGATGACGACCTCGGGTTCGTAGCGCTCGATGACGGTGGCAAGACGTTCCAGTGTCTCGCGCGTGTCGTAGGGCGGCAGGAGCGTGCCGCGCTCGGCGTGTGAGGACGCCTTTTCCAGATGAAGATCGGCGACGATGAGCGCGCGCTCTCCAGGCCAATAGAGGGCGCCCGACATGTCGGCGATAAGCTGCTTGCCGCAGATTGCAAGCGGCTGGGCTGCGGCATCGCTCATTCGCGCCCGCTCCGGGCTCAACGCGAAGACACTCATCTGACCTCCAGGCTTCCGGGCGAGCTTTCCGGTTCTGCGGCTTCGGCGATCAGCTCTTCGGCCGCTTCTCTGAGCAGCGCCTCGGCAGACGCGCCATGGACTGATTCGCGGCCAAGCTCGACGATCAGCGGCACCGCGAGAGGTGAAACGCGATCGAGCGCACTATGCCTGATTCTCCCTCTGATTCGCTTGAGGAAGCCGGCGAGGCGCTGGATATCCAGGAGGCCCGTTGCCGCGTCCTGATAGGCTGCTTCGAGGAGAACGTGGTGCGGGTCGTGGCGGCGCAATACGTCATAAATGAGGTTCGTCGAAACCGAGAGCTGGCGGCTGTTCTTCTTGTGACGGGGCGCGCGCCGCTCGACGAGACCGGCAATCACGGCGCAGGTGCGGAATGTGCGCCGCATGAGGCTCGTCTCCGCGAGCCAGGCCTCAAGATCATCGCCCAGCATATCCTCGTCGAAGAGGTTGCCGAGATCGAGCTCGCCGTCCGCGAGCATCCGTCCGATATCGCGCGCTGTCCAAACGGAGAGCGCGTAGTCATTTGCGACGAAGCCGAGCGGCAGGGCACCGGCGCGATGCAGGCGGCGCGTGAGCAGCATTCCGAGCGTCTGGTGCGCGATCCGCCCCTCAAAGGGGTAGATCGCGAGATAGTGGCGCTGATTGCGCGGGAAGGTCTCGACGAGAACCTCGTTGGCAGCAGGGATCATCGAAACGCGCTGCTGGATTTCGAGCCAGTGGGAGACCGAGGGCGGCAAGCTCCGCCAGTGAGCGGGATCGGAGAGCATCTGGCGCACGCGCGCCGCGAGATGCGTCGATAGCGGAAATCGTCCGCCGGGGTAGCTCGGCACCTTCGGGTCTTTGGCATTGGAGCGCGAGACGAGCAGTTCCTCGTCCGTGAGCCCTTCCATGCGCAGGATGTAGCCCGCGAACGTGAAAGTATCCTCGGGGCTGAGCTCTGCGGCAAACTCGTCATCGATCTCGCCGAGCATCCGCCCGCCCATTACACCCTGTGCGGAGCCAGGCCGCCGCCGTCGCGCACCGATGAGGCGGACCTTGAGCAGTGGTTTTTCGACAATGGTGCCGACATTCATGCGGTACTGCTGGGCGAACATTGGGTGTGTGAGCCGCCAGCGGCCTTCCGCGTCCGATTTCAGGCGCGCGAAGCGCTCATACTGACGCAGCGCGTAGCCACCCGTGGCGACGAAATCGACGACGCGATCGAAGTCCGTGCGTGTGAGGCCGGTGTAGGGGAGCGCGGCCCGGACTTCCTCGTACAGCGCATCGGCGTGAAAGGGGCCGGCGCATGCCATGCCGAGAACATGCTGCGCGAGCACGTCCATGGTGCCCCTGCGATGGATGACGGCATCCTGCTCGCCCGCGAGTGCGGCTTCGAGCGCGGCGCGGCATTCGAGCACTTCGAAGCGATTGGCTGGCACGAGAATGGCGTGCGATGGTTCGTCAAGGCGGTGATTGGCGCGGCCAATGCGCTGAATGAGACGCGAGGCGCCTTTCGGCGCACCGAGGTGGATTACGAGATCGACATCACCCCAGTCGATACCGAGGTCGAGTGTCGAGGTGGCGACGACGGCGCGCAGCGTGCCACGCGCCATGGCGGCTTCGACCTTGCGCCGCTGGCCGACATCGAGCGAGCCGTGGTGCAGGGCGATCGGCAGGCTTTCCGTGTTCGCCTTCCAAAGCTCCTGGAACATGAGCTCGGCCTGCATGCGCGTGTTGACGAAGATGAGTGCGAGGCGATGACGCGCGATTGCGGCGAGCACGTCCGGCACGGCATAGCGCGCGGTGTGGCTCGCAATGGGCAGTCCCGCTTCGGTTTCGAGAATCATGATCTGCGGCTTGGCACCGCCGTCGACGGTTACGACGTCCGCGAGCCGGATCGTGTTGTCCGGCGTCGTCTGTGGCGTGAGCCACGCGCGGAGCTCGCTCGGCTGGGCGACGGTCGCGGAGAGCCCAATCGACATGAGGCTCGGCGCGAGCGTTCTGAGACGGGCGACGTCCAGCGACAGGAGATCGCCGCGCTTCGAGGGTGCAAGTGCATGCAACTCATCGAGGATGAGCGTGTCGAGATCGCCGAATAGGTAGGCTGCGTCCGGGCTCGCGAGCAGGAGCGCAAGCTGCTCCGGTGTCGTGAGCAGGATCTCGGGTGGCTTGAGCCGCTGGCGCTGGCGCTTGCTCGCGGGCGTATCGCCAGTGCGGGTTTCGACACGAATGTTGAGGCCCATCTCATCGATGGGTGTCAGCAGGTTGCGTGCGATATCGACGGTCAGCGCCTTCAGCGGCGAGATATAGAGTGTGCGCAGGCCCGAGGCGAGGGCGGGCTGCTCGCGGTTGGCGTGGAGCGCGACGAGGCTCGGCAGGAAGCCGGCGAGCGTCTTGCCGGCGCCGGTCGGTGCGATGAGGAGCGTCGAGCGGCGCGCTTCGGCCTGGGCCAGAAGCGCAAGCTGGTGCGCGCGGGGCTGCCAGCCTTTGCCCGCAAACCAGCCGGCGAACGGTTCCGGCAGGACAGGGGCAGGCGCGGCCTTCGTTCGTGGCCGAACGCTGCTCAAGGGACGGGATTGGGGACGCGCACGCATAGCCGTGAACTTAGCACGGCCATGCGGCGGATAGCTGCGGCGATCAGCCTTTCATCTTCGGGTCGAGCCAGTCGCGGAGGCTGTCGCCGAAGAGGTTGAAGGCGAATACGGCGAGCGTGATCGCGAGGCCCGGGAAGAGGATCATCCAGGGTGCGGCCTTGTAGAAATCGGCCGAGGCGCCGGAGAGCATGAGCCCCCAAGCGGGCGTCGGTTCGGTGACGCCGAGGCCGAGGAAGGAGAGGCTCGCCTCGAGCAGGATGGCCTGGGCGATGAACGCCGTCACCATGACGAGGTAGGGCGCCACTATGTTCGGCGTGATGTGGCGGAGAATGATGCGCGTGTGGCCGTAGCCGGCGGCGCGGGCAGCGTCAATATAGGGCATCTGAGCAATCGACAGCGTCGATGAGCGCGCAATGCGGGCCATCTTCGGCACCATCGGCAGAGCGATGGCGATGATCAGGTTCATGTCGATGCCGAACAGCAGATTCTTGCCGAGCACCGCGACAACGACCATGGCCAGCACGATGATCGGGAAGGCCAGCATGATGTCGACGACACGTTGGATGAAATTGTCGATGCGGCCGCCGAAGTAGCCGGACGTGGCGCCGATCAGCGCGCCGGCCGTGCAGCCGAGGAGCGCCGAGAGGATGCCGACCGCCATGGCCGTGCGGGCGCCGTAGACGAGGCGCGAGAAGACGTCACGCCCGTACTGGTCGGTGCCCATGGGATGCTCGCGGCTCGGCGCGGAGAGCATGGCGGCGAAGTCGATCTCTTCCGGGTGGAACGGCGAGATCCAGTAGGCGCCGAAGGCGAGCCCGAAATAGAGCAGGATGATGAGGAAGCCGACGAAGCCGAGCGGCTGCTTGCGGATGAAGTGCAGCACGGGATTGGGCCGCTTAGGCCGCGCGAGGGCGACTGTCGCTGGAGTGATGGTAGCGTCGGCCATGTTGTGACTCCCGGCTCTCAGCTCAGGCGGATGCGCGGGTCGAGCCATGCATAGAGCAGGTCGACCACGAGATTGACGAGGATGAACGACACAGCGATCAGCAGCACGAGGCCCTGGATCAGGGTGAAGTCACCGCGCGTCGTGGCGTCGACGAAGAGCTTGCCGATGCCGTTGATGTTGAAAACCTGCTCGGTCACGACGAGACCGCCGATCAGGAAGGCAAACTCGAGGCCGATGACGGTGACGACCGGCAGCATGGCATTACGCATGGCGTGGCGTCGCGTGATGATGCGGCGGAAGACGCCTTTCGCGCGCGCCGTTCGAATGTAGTCTTCGCGCATGACCTCGAGGAGCGCCGAGCGCATCATGCGCGTTGCGACCGCGGCATAGCGATAGCCGACGGAAAGCGCCGGCCAGAAGAGTGCGGCGAGGTTCGCCCACGGGTTCTCGAAGATCGATACATAGCCGATCGCCGGCAGCCAGCCGAAGACGGCGAGAAGTCCGAGGATGATGAGCATTCCGAGCCAGAAACTCGGTATGGCGAGCCCGGATACCGCGAGCACGCGTACCGTGTAGTCTATCCAGGTATCTCGGTAGAGTGCGGATATGGTGCCTAAGGGTATGGCGATGAAGACCGCGATGAGCGTCGCCATGATCGCGATCTGCAAGGTCACCGGAAAGCGCAGCATGATCTCGTCGATCACCTTCTCGCCGGTCCACAGCGACTTGCCGAGATCGAAGCGCGTCAGTCCCCACATGTATTCGCCGAACTGGTGGGCGATCGACTTGTCGAGGCCGAGGCGCTTGCGCTCGGCGATGATGGCGTCCTCGCTGACCGCGACGCCATCGGCGCGCAGCTTCACGACGACCACGTCACCCGGCATGACGCGGATGAGGAAGAAGACGGCGACGGCCACTCCGATCAGAGAGGGGATGACAAGGAGCAGGCGTCTGATGACGTAGCCGGTCATGGGTGCGCGATCTCGCAGTAATAAGAACTACCCCTCTCCGCGTCCTTCACGGGGAGAGGGCTGGGTTGAGGGACGGCGGCAAACGTCAATGCTGGAGTATGTCGCCGCCCTTCATCCCCACCTTCTCCCCGCTTGCGGGGAGAAGGAGAGTTACCCCTCGCTATTCGTCGAGCCAGACGTGCGTGAGCTGCTGGCCCGTGAAGTGGCTCGGCGTGAGATCCCAGCCCTTCACCTTCGCATTGTTGACGACAATGCGCTGATACCAGAGCAGCGGGATGTTGTAGGCCTGCGTCAGGACATGCTTCTCGAGCTCATTCACGATCTTGAGACGAGCGGCCGGATCGACGGTGCCGGACTGCAGCGTGTACATGTCGTCGATCTTCGTGTCGGTGTGCCGTGAGTAGGCGATCGCCGAGACCTTTTTGCTCAGAAGCGTGTTGAACTGGGCATTGGGGTCGTCGGTGAAGTCCGAGATGTTCTGCACGCAGACATCGAAGTTGCCGCTCTCCATGCCGTCGTACCAGAGCTTGGTCTCGACCTGCACGTGCTCGGTCTCGACGCCGATGCGCCGCCACTGGTCAATGGCGAAGATGCCGGCCGGCGTGAAGGGCTGCGCGATCGTGCGGTTCAGCAGCTTCACCTTGAGATTGCTGACGCCGGCCTCTTTCAGCAGGCGCCTGGCTTCATCACGCGACTTGTTGATGTCCGGCCAGAAGCCCGGGATCTTCTTCAACTCCTCATCGGAGATCGAGTAGGGAGAACCCGGACGGAAGACACCGCTCACGCCCTTGATCAGCGAGACTTTGCCGAGGCTTTCCGATCCGCCCCAACGGTCGATGGCCATCGTCAAAGCCTGACGCACGCGGACATCGTCGAAGGGCTTCTTCTCGGTGTTGAAGGAGAGCAGGATGTTCGTGGTCCACGGCCCCTCCTGCACCGTCACCTTGTCCTTCATCGCGGCAACGAGCTGGTCGCGCTCCTGAGGTGTGCGGCCGCGGAACTCGGCGTCGAACTGGCCCCCCTGCATGCCCGCGACGACGGCGGTGCCGCGCACGAAGAAGAGGCGATAGCCATCGAGGTAGGGCCGTGGCTTATCCCAGTAGTCCTCGAAGCGGGTTGCGACCCAGTGCGAGCCCTTCACGTACTCGACGAACTTGAAGGCGCCAGTGCCCATGACTTCCTTGGAGGGATAAGTCGGATCCTTGGCCAGCTTGGCGGCGCTGTAGACGCAATTGAAGGGCGAGGCAAAGTGCAGCATCATTGATGAATTAGGCTGCTTCAGCTTGAAGACAACCGTGTAGTCGTCAGGCGTCGTGATTTGCTGGATGTCCTGATGGACAGCCTTTCGCGAGGAGACCACGCCTTCCGGCGGGTTCACGATGCGGTCATAAGTCGCCTTGATGTCGGCAGACGAGAACGGCGAGCCGTCATGCCACTTCACGCCGCGGCGCAACTTGAACGTATAGGTCAAGCCATCCGCGGAAGTCTCCCACGACTCCGCGAGGTCGCCCTCGAGCCTGGTCTTGTCGTGTGGCCCGACGAGCTTCATCAGCGTCGAGTACTGTGGAACGACCGGATGGATCATGGCGAAGGTCGTCGTGCCATGACAGTCGGTGGTCGGGGGCTCGGCGACCGAGGCGAACTTCAGAATGCCGCCCTTCTTGGGTGTCTCGGCAGTGGCCGGTGCGGCGATCAACGCCGTAGCGGCCAACGCCAAGGCGAGGCTTGTCGTGCGTCTCATCTTCAGTTTCCTCCACTTCGTTCATTCTCTAGTTGCGACGCTTATTGATGTGCGCCGTTCTGGGTATCTTATCAGGCGTGAATGCAGGCGACCGTGTGTCCTGCCGCAAGCTCGCGCGAAGCGGGTACGGCCTGCTTGCACTCGGCAGTTGCTTTCGGACAGCGTGGATGGAAGACGCAGCCCGATGGGGGATTGAGAGGGCTCGGCAGCTCGCCCGTGATGATGGTGCGCGGGCGGGTCCGCTCGATGACGGGGTCAGGGACCGGTGCGGCAGCAAGCAGCGCTTGCGTGTAGGGGTGCTTCGGGTTGGCGAACAGCTGGTCCGATGCGGCCAGCTCGACAATTCGGCCGAGATACATGACGGCGACGCGGCTCGAAATGTGCCGGACGACCGCAAGGTCGTGCGCGATGAAGAGATAAGTGAGGCCGAGCTCGCGCTGCAGATGCTCGAGCAGGTTGATCACCTGACCCTGGATCGAAACGTCGAGCGCCGAGACGGCCTCGTCGCAGACAATCACCTCGGGTTCCACGGCAAGGGCGCGCGCAATGCCGACGCGTTGGCGCTGGCCACCGGAGAGCTCGTGTGGATAGCGCAGCGCCATGTAAGGAAACAGCCCGACAAGCTGCAGTAGCTCGGCAATACGGTCGGGTATTTTCGATTTCGGCAGCAGATCGTGGACGCGCATGGGCTCGCCGATGATCTGGCCGACGGTCATGCGCGGATTGAGCGAGGAATAAGGGTCCTGGAAGATGACCTGCATCTTCTTGCGCACGCCCGTCATCTCGGATCGCGAAAGCGCTGCAAGGTCGGTGCCGTCGAAGAGGATTTCACCACCGGTCGGATCGTCGAGGCGCAGCACGAGACGGCCGAGGGTGGACTTTCCACAGCCCGACTCGCCGACGAGGCCCAGCGTCTCGCCCGGCTTGATGTACAGCGAAACGTCGTTGACTGCCTTCACGTAGCGCACTGGCCCGCGCAGGAAGCCGCCGCCGACGGGGAAGAACTTGGATGTGTGATTGATGCGCAGGATCGGCTGATCGCTGCTGGCCGTTCCTGATTGGATCTCGGCAACGTCGGTTTTTTGGGCGGCCCTCTCGAGGGCATCGATCTCGCCGGAGCGGTGACAGGCCGCGAAGTGGCCCGCATCCATTTCCGCGAGGGCCGGCACGTGAGCACATTTGTCGATTGCATAGCGGCAGCGCGGCCGGAAGCGGCACCCCTCTGGCGGATCGAGTAGATTGGGCGGTGCGCCCTCGATGGTCGCAAGCTGGCTCGCGCGGCCACGGTCGAGGCGCGGCACGGCCGCCAGCAGGCCGCGCGCATAGGGATGAATGGGATGCCCGAAGACGGCTTCGGCCGGTCCGGTCTCGATCAGCCGCGCCGCGTACATGACGTTCACGCGATCGGCGTAACGCGCGACGATGCCGAGATTGTGCGTGATGATGATGACCGCGATGCCGAGACGGCGCGACAGATCCTTCATCAGCTCGAGGATCTGCGCCTGGATGGTCACGTCGAGCGCGGTGGTCGGCTCATCAGCGATGAGCAGCTTGGGATTACAGGCAAGTCCGATCGCAATCATGACGCGCTGGCGCATGCCGCCGGAAAGTTGGTGCGGATACTGCGCGAGACGGCTTTCGGGGTCGGTGATGCCGACGAGAGTCAGAAGCTCGATGACGCGGGTTCGCGCCTCGCTCTCACTCATCTCGAGATGCATGAGTAGCGGCTCCATGATCTGCAGTCCGATGGTGAGCACCGGATTGAGCGAGGTCATGGGCTCCTGGAAGATCATGGAGATTTCGCGCCCGCGAATGCGGCGCATCTCCTCCTCGTCGAGATCGAGGAGTTCACGGCCCTCGAAGCGGACCGAGCCGTCGATGATGCGGGCTGTGTTCGGCGGGAGGAGCTGCATCACGGCCAAGGCCGAGACGGACTTCCCCGAGCCCGACTCGCCGACGATCGCGACGATCTCGCCAGGCGCGACCGAATAGCTGAGGCCCTCGACAGCCCGCACGGTCCCGTGCTCCGTGACGAAGTGGACGTGCAGGTTATCGATGGTGAGGATGGGTTGGCTCGATGAGGCGCGGTGCGGCTCAGCGACCTCCGCGCCCGGTTCGCCGCCTGCTGTCTTTGCGACTTCGTCCTGCACGTGGCCCCCAAGCCGATCCTAGGCTGGCGCGTGCCGCCACAGCCGAGACTAAGTCCGGACTATTGTCGACCAACATCAGGGGGTGTTCAAGACTTCTGTGAGCACGACTTCTGCTGCAGTGCACCACGCTCCGCATTCGGTATTTGAGTTTGATGCGGCATCAATTTTTGTTGTGCGTCTTCAGGCACGCCGCGAACAGGGGCAGGCTTGGACAGAATGTCGGCGCGTTGTGAGGCACTGACTCGCTTTCGAGCCAACGCAGGCATTCGTCGGCCCTCTTGCAGAATAGACAGTGGGAGCGTGCCTCGGCGTACGCGTCGCCCTGCCGCAAGCGTGCAAACGCGACGGGATCGACCCCGAGACGGTCCATCATCTCATGCATGCGTACTGCCTGGCGCTCGACGCGGCGATACATTGGCCAGTCCATTGCCCGCCTCCTGATTGCTGAGACGTCCGCACATGCTGCAACAGGCTGTGTGAACCGCGTGCGTGTCATTGATCCGCGTCAATGGCACAATGCCGGGAAGCGCGCGGCGCGTGGAGCATCTCCGGGAGGGCAATTCGTGAAAATCACAGAGGTTCGCACCCACGTACTCGAGGCGCCGCTCTCCGAGCCATTTGGATGGTCCTTTTCATCGACTTCCGTTCGCGCGAGTTGTCTCGTCGAGATCACGTCGGACGATGGGACGATCGGTTGGGGCGAGTGCTATGGTCCGGCGCGCATCAATGCTGCGATCATCGACGCGCTGAGGGGCCGCCTCGTCGGCCGCGATCCGCGCGAGACGGACGTGGTCTGGATGGATCTCTACAACCACTTCCGCGACTACGGCCAGAAGGGCGTGGTGATTTCCGCCATCAGCGGCATCGACATCGCGCTATTCGATCTCAAGGGGCGGCATTTCAATGTGCCAGCCTCGATGCTGCTTGGCGGTGCGAACCGGACATCCGTCGATGCCTACGCGACGGGGACCTACCGTCTCAGCAAGGGCGATCCGCTCGACTATGTGGTCGAGGAAGTGAAGGGTTACGTCCGCGAGGGCTTCAAGTCGGTCAAGCTCAAGATCGGCTTCGGCGTCGAGGAGGATGTCGCGCTCATCCGCGCGGTGAGAACGGCGGTCGGGCCAAAGATCGGGCTCATGCTCGATGCCAACCATGGCTTCGACGCACTGGAGGCCATTGCGCTCGGCCGCGCTGTCGCAGATCTCGACATTGGCTGGTTCGAGGAGCCGGTCGTGCCGGATGATCTCGACAGCTATGTGGAGGTGCGTCGCGGCCAGCCGATCCCTGTCGCGGGCGGAGAGTGTGAGTTCACGCGTTGGGGTTTTCGCGAGGTGTTCATGCGCCGCGCCATCGACATCGTGCAGCCCGATACGTGCGCTGCCGGTGGGCTTTCCGAGTGCAAGAAGATTGCCGACATGGCTGCGGCATTCGGCGTCCGTTACGTGCCGCATGTATGGGGGACAGGCATTGGGCTTGCGGCATCGCTGCAGCTTCTCGCAGCATTGCCGGACGTGCCGCCGCGCCATACGCCGCGTCCGCCAATTCTCGAGTTCGACCGCTCGGAGCATCCCTTCCGCCAAGCCGTGCTCAAGACGCCGATCGAGCATGAGAACGGGCGCGTCGAAATCCCGACCGGCCCAGGCCTCGGCATCGAGATCGACCGCGAGACGATCGCGCGCTACCGCGTAGCATAGCAATGCCGGCGCGAGCGAACGCTCACGCCGGCTTTCATTCGTGCGAGACTGTCAGAGCGGCTTGATCGCCACTTTTCGGAACTTGATCACGCCGGCGCCGTGCTGCAGGGCGAGGTAGCCATCCATGAGCAGTTCACTGCGAAGTCTCGAGGTTTCTTTCCCGTTGAGCACCAGGATGACATCGCGACCCTTAGCCGTAATCTCGTAAGTGTTCCACTTGCCGCCGGCTTTGGGCATTGGGTTCACTTCCGCAAAGCGGACGATGGCGCCGGTGCCGTAGCTCGGATCCGGACGCTGATCGAAGATATTGGCTTCGTAGCAATTGCGGTCGCCGATGTTCGCCGCGTCCTGGCAGCGCAGGAAGATGCCGCTGTTGGCATCGTCGCTAGCCCAGAACTCCACGTAGATCATGAAGTCCTTAAGCTTGTCCTTGCTGACAAGGTAGGCGGGGGTCTTGCTCGTCAACTTGTCGGCGACAATGGCGCCGTCCTCGACGCGCCAGTTGGTCTCGCCGACATTGTTCCAATCGCCGACACTCTTTCCGTCAAAGAGTTGCGTCCAACCGTCGCCGCTCTGAGCCGATGCGTATTGCGTTTGATTGATTGCTGCGAACGCGAACATACTGAGCCCTACGAAGAGGGCGCGTAGTGAAATGCGAGCCACGGCTATTCCTCCCGGTATGCGAGTTCGAACATTTGTTCGTGGACCTTGAAGTCTCTGTTTCGCGAACCATTCCGCGCCGCTTGTCCGTTTTCTCCCTTGCGATTGGTACGTGCGTGCAGTCGGTGTCGGCCGAGTGTGGTCCGCATCTGGATCGTAGGGTCTTTCCCAAATGTCGAAAAGAAGGGACGCGCGCTGTGCCGTTCACCTGCGCGTGATGTTGACTTCCGCGTGGTTCGAAGGGCTCAGCGCATGACGCGGCCGAGCGTCGCCGCCGCGACGCGGGACGGGATAATGCGCGGTACGTCGGCCGAGAAACGGCCCGAATAGACGAAGCGTATCAGCTTGGTCTTTGTCTCGATCGTCTCTTCGAAGCGGACGACGAAGTCTTCCGCACCGACGCGGAGGACGGTACCTCTTATGCTCATGCCGTCGAGAACGATGGTTACGCTCCTGCCCTGGAGCGCGGGCGATGCGCCGGCAAGGCGCGCGCCGCCAAGCGAGACATCGATCACGCGGGCCTCGGAGACGTCGCCATCCACGTCAATCAGCGCCATACCGCTTGAGTTGAGCCGTTCGGAGGCGCGCAGCCTCGGTTGCTCGATGCAGACTATGCAGGCCATCGTGAGCACGACGATATTGTACCAGCTCCAAAAGAGGCAGAGCGCAGCGGAGTCGCGCAGCTTGCTACCGTCCTCGAATACGAAGGCCCACACGAGCCCGCCAATGGTGAGCACGAGATAGATGAGGAAGACGCGCATGAGTGGCCACTGGACGAAGCGCTTGCTGCGGTCGCCGCCCTTTGCCGTGACTTGGAACTTGTGTCCCTTGGGTTTGATCACGCCGTGCAGGACTGCTCGGGCGATCTGCGAGGCAGCGAGAAGCTGCGTTACGTCCGACATGATGGGCATGACGCGACCGCGCGCCATCCAGCCCATGATGGTGATCTGCGAGATGAAATAGGGGAGATAGTAGCCGAGCGTGTCCATGACGTCGGCCTGTACGGCGTGCACGTTGAAGATCAGGTAGAGGATCGGAATGATGATGCCGAACAGGCGGAAGGAATGGCCGGCCGACCAGTAGAGGAAGGTTTCGCTGAGGCTGATCCGATCGATAAGCGTGAGGCCGTTTTTCCGGCGGAATGGGCCGAGTTCGCCCCGGCAAATCTGCACGAAGCCGAGTGCCCAGCGGCTCCGCTGCGTTACGTACTCCTTGAGCCCCTCAGGCGCGAGGCCGAGCGAGAGACGCTCATTGAGATAGACCGTGCGATAGCCCGCAACCTTCATCTTGAGCGTGACTAGATAGTCCTCGGTCACGGACTCCGTCGGGAAGCCGCCGATCTGCTGCAAAATCGGGTAACGGATCACGGAGGACGTGCCGCAGCAGAAGGAAGCGCCCCAGGCATCCTTCGCCGCCATGACGACATCGAAGAAATAGCGCTGCTCATCCGGCCACACGCGGGCGATCGAGAGGTTGCTCTGTAGCGGGTCGGGATTGATGAAGTGCTGCGGCGTCTGGACGATGCCGACATCATCCTCACGGAATAGGCTCAGCGCGCGGCGCAGGAAATGCGGTGCTGGCACGAAGTCGGCATCGAGGATGCTGATGAAGTCCGGTGGCTCGGGAAGTGTTGCGACGTGGCGCAGGCCGTTATTGATGTTGCCCGCCTTGGCATGGGAATTGTCGGGCCGCGTCAGATAGTGCGCACCGAGGCGCGCAGAGAGTGCTTCGAGCCAGGGCCGGCGGCCGTCGTCGAGGACCCACACGCGATAGCGCGGATAGTCGAGCGCGAGCGCGCCGACGATCGTGCGCTCGAGGATCGCTTCTTCCTCGTTATAGGTGCAGATGAAGACATCGACGAGTGGGGGGCGCGCCTGTGCCATGAGCCATGGCTCGTTGCGATCGGCATCGGGCGAGCGGTTGGTGAGCTTGACGAGGAACGTGAGGCTGATCGTGGCGCCGATGACGACCAGTGTCTCGACCGTGACGAAGATGAGCCCCACGACGAAATCGACGCTGAGGCCAATGGGCGGCAGAGTCACGATCCAGCGCCACGCCATGTAGCGCCACATGAGCACCAGCATGACCGCGACCATGGCCGCGCGGGCACGCTCATCCTCGGCCTTCAGCCAAGGCAGCACCGTCCAGGCAAAGCCGAGAACGATGAAGCCCGGCACTAGTGCCTCGAAGAGTAGGGGCATCGCACGAGCCTCTGAACTTCGACCTCAGCCGCCGAAGGTGACGCGTCCCGTGCGTCCGACGCTGCACCGGCCATTGGTGGGCATCGAAGGCAGAGACACGGTCACGCGGTATGGCTCCTTGGCGAGCGCCGCCGGCTGGATCGCGAGATTTGCCGGTGCCGTCGCGACGCCCGTGAGGCTGACGATGCGGCCCTCATAATCCGTGCTTTCGCCGCGGAAGCGGAACTTTGCGGACCCTCCGACGCGGAGCTTGTTGTACGCGGCTTCGCCGACGGTCGCGGTCACCACAAGGCCAGAGCAATCGAGCAGGCGCACGAGGTCCTGGCCGCGGACGACGGACTCGCCGGGGGCAGTCATGACTTCCCAGATGCTGCCGCTGACGGGTGCGACGAGCCCCGCGGCAGAGCGCTGCGCGTAGCGCATGTTCTCGGCGGCAAGCTCGGTGCGCACACTTGCGAGGCGCCCCTCGCGCTGCGTGACGTCGGCACTGATTTCCTTCAGCCGAAGCGCGATCTCGTCAGCGCGCTGAAGGGATTGCGGCCGATCGTTGTAGCTGTCGCCGACATAGACGCCGCGGCGGAGGGCAGAGAGCTCGACGTCGAGCGTGTTGCGGCGATGCCCGAGAGCCTCGAGGGACTGCATCGCGACAGTAGCGTCGCGCTTCGCCCGCTCGAGGGCGACGACGGTGCCCGTGCCTGCATCGGCGAGAGCCTGTGCGCGCTCCAGCGCCTGCTGGGCTTCCTCATGACGCGCTGTCGCGGCGGAGATCTCACTGCGCGTCTCGGCCATGCGCGACTCGAGCTGGGCCGTGCGTCCGGCCCGGAAGGCCTCGGCGTTGGTGGTGTGTTCGTCGTACAGGCTCTGGAGGCCGTCGCGGCGTGCGCTCAGCGCTTTGATTTCGCCTTCGAGCTCGCTCACCTGCTGGGCCACGGCGTCGAGCCGGCCACGATCGGCGCGCGGGTTGACGATCCCGAGCACTTCGGCGCCGGGCTTCAGCTCGGTGCCGACCGTGCCCTGGCCGAGCCAGGAGATCTGGCCTTCGATCGGCGCGCGCAGTGTGATGAGGCGGGCGTTGATGATGGCTTCGGTGCTGGTCGTCTGCATGAGAGCCTGCAGCGGCATCCAGCCGGCAACAACAACGAGGATGACGCCGGCGAGCGTCTTCAGGATGCGCCGGTCAATGGCGCGAAGCTGGGGCGGGCTTTTCTTGGCGGCAGTGGCAGCGGTTGGCGCTGGGGCTGGTGTGGGCTGCGGCGCCTTTTCCGGCGCGGGCTGCGCGGGCGCGAATGCCTTGTCGAGTGCGGCGAGGCGTCCGAGTGCATCAAGTCCCGCGAGCGGCTGGTCTTTCGCGGGCACGTCGCCAGCTGCGGGCGCCGGTGTTTCGCGGCCCGGCATGGCAGTCACGACGTTATCCTCGCGCATTTCGTGCGTCGGTAGACTCGATGAACGACTCATGTTGGCTCCAGGGCCAGAAAATCAACGACGCTCGGCTGGCGCGACCCCCACTGCTAAGAGGCCGATATGCAATCCTAGATTTCGATATTTGCTTTACCGTTAACTCGCGGTCCGGTTTTGCGGGGATATGCGAGAGCAAATGCGGTTATTTCGGCAATCGAAGATTGTATTATATTATCTAAGCAATCTAAGCGGGTATCACGCCCAGCTCTCCAGTGGAGAAAATGCCACTAATTCAAGGGTATATTTCTAGGTGTTGGCTGCCGAGAGAAATGTTGCTGAAAAGCCGCGTCACTGAAGCTTCGCCCATTTCCACGGAATGAACGAAGTTTGTCCGCCGCGGAATCAACCTATCGTTGTTCGCAGGGAGATGCGCGCTGACCCGAAGTTTGTGCGGCCGCATTTCATCAGCGTTCCATCCAACATCATGCAATGCCGCCGCATCGGGCTGGTGTGCGAACGCGTGTGATCTGGAAGGCCGTGACATGCCGGAGACCATGCGGGGCTGAGGAATTCGATGTCCAATACAGGTCGCTTCGGCGCGGCAGCGCAGGCCGAGCGTGCGGGGTTGTTCGAACTTCAACATTTCTCCGGGCCGCTGCACGAGCAGGTGCGGGGGCTCATCCTGAGCAGGATCGAGGGCGGCGACTGGCCGGCAGGCGCGCCGATCCCGCCCGAGGTTCAACTCGCCAGTACCTTCGGCGTCAGCATCGGGACCGTGCGCAAGGCGTTGGACCAGCTTGCGCGAGACCGCATTCTCGTGCGGGAGCGCGGGCGGGGCACGTTCGTCAAGCACGGCGGAGCGTGGCGCACGGGGACGGGCATTCGCCTTTGCGACGCCGATGGCGCGCCAGTCGAGCTCGACATTGCCCTCGTCGCCACGGACTACGCCGTTGCCACGGCGGGCGAGGTCTCGGCGCTGCGGATGCTGAGGCCAGCTGCCATCGTCCCGCGCGCGCTCAAGCTGCAGCGGGAATGGCGGCGCGATGGCACGCTCATCGGCTTCGAGACGATCACCGTCGATGCTGCCCGCTTCCCCAATCTCCAGTTCGAGATCGATCCCACGGCCGAGGTTCTGTTCCCGGTCTATGCCGAGAAGTACCACGCGTCCGTGGACCGCACGGTCTGGACGATGCATCCGCTCGCCAGCGGTGATGCGGTGGCGAGCCGGCTCAGGAGCGACGCCTGCGTCAGTGTCATGCGGTGCGTGCGCACTGCATTCGATGCCAAGGATACGCCGCTCGAGATCTCGGAGCAGGTCATTGCCTTCGACGGCGATCTCGCAGTGATGGCGAGCCAGTAGGAACGAGGATCAGGTCAAGCGTCAGGCCGCTGGCCCTCTGGCCGCGATCTGCGTGCTCGTCGATTCCTTCGCTTGTCCGCCGCCGTTGCGCATCTCAGAGAGCACCGCCGCAAGCTCGCTGAAAACGCCAGGACAGGCCGGATCGTCGGGAAGCTGCGTGAGAAAGCGGTAGAGTATGGGCGTGAGCAGGACGGCCTGGTCGAGCTCGAAGTCTGCTTCGGCCTTGTAGGCACCGACGGCGCGCAGGTCGCGCGTTTCCTCGTAGCGCGCGATGATCGTCCTCAAGCGCCGAACGAGCTCCGCCTCTTCCTTACTCCATGCGAGCGGCGCGAGGCGCGAGATCGAGGTCAGAGGATTGATCGCGGGATAGCGACCCTGGTCGGCGATGTTGCGGTCGAGAACGATGTGGCCGTCCAGGATGCCGCGGACGGTGTCGGCAACCGGCTCATTGGAATCCTCGCCATCGAGCAGCACGGAGAACACGCCGGTGATCGAGCCCGAGCCGGGTTTGCCAGGGCCTGCGCGCTCGAGGAGGCGCGGCAACTCGGCGAAGACCGAGGGGGCGTAACCGCGGGCGACAGGCGGTTCTCCAGCAGCGAGCGCGACCTCGCGCAGCGCGTGGGCGAAGCGAGTGATCGAATCGACAACGAGCAGCACGTTGTCGCCGCGGTCGCGGAAGTATTCGGCGACCGACATGGCCGTCTTCGCGGCGTTCTTGCGCATCATCGCGCCTTCCGAGCTCGATGCGACGACGGTGACCGCGCGCGGCGCGTGCGGCTTCACGACATCATCGAGGAACTCGCGCACTTCGCGGCCCCGCTCGGCGACGAGGGCGATGACGATCGTATTGAAGCCGTTCGTGCGCGCCAGCATCGAGACGAGTGTGGACTTGCCGACGCCTGAGCCCGCGAAGATGCCGATGCGCTGGCCTGCGCAGATTGGCGTGAAGAGGTCGATCGCCTTTACGCCCGTAATGATCGGCCGACGGATGCGGTCGAGCGACATGGGCGGGATAGGCTCATGGTCGATGGAGTAGGGGAGCGAGCCGCTCGCCAGCGGTCCCTGGTCGTCGATCGGCTGGCCGAGTGCGTTGATCACGCGGCCGAGCCAGCTCACGTCCGGGCAGATCTCAAGGCTGTCGCGCACCCACACCGGCGCGCCGAGTCCCAGGCGTGGGGACGAGGAGAAGAGCTTTACGTTGGCGCAGTCGTGGTCAATGCCGATGACCTCGCCGAGCCAGCGCGAACCCGCGCCTTCAACCTCGACAGAGGTGCCGAGTTCGACACGGCGCTCGATGCCGCGCACTAGCACATGGCTCGGCGCAACTTCCGCGACCCGACCCCCATAGCGCACGAGCGGCAAGCCGCCAGGATGACCGGAGAAGAGGCGGGCGAGACGTTCGAGCGGGTCGCCGCCAAAGCTGCCGGTAGGAGGAAGAGGCGCAGGATCGCCGTTCACGGGTGTGACCATCTGGAGGCTTGAGTGTTGTTGCGCTCTCTAAACTTGAAGATCGGCTAGCGGCCGGTGCCGAGCGCCTTGATGGCATCGCTCAGCTTGCGATCCGATTGCTCGTTGGCAGCCGACATGGCTTCGAAGGCACGCGTGACAGCGATGAGACGCGTCATCTCCATGACTGGGTTGACGTTCGCCTGCTCGATGTAGCCCTGCGCGAAGCCTCGGCTCACGAAGTCGACGACGGGCTGAGCCGGCTGATCCGGCAGGACCGCTGCACCCTCATGGCGGATGAGCTTGGCAGTGGGCGGGATCTGGAAGAGGCCGATGCGACCGACGCGCTGGCCGTTCTGGCTGATGGATCCGTCGCGTGAGATCTGTACCGGACCGCGATTGGGATTGATCTGGATGGGGCTACCGGACTGATCGAGGATCTGCTGGCCGTTCATGTTCTCGAGATCGCCGGTCGTGGAGACGCGCATCCTGCCATCTCGGGTATAGACGGGGCCACTAGCGCCATTGATGCTCAGGAAGGCGTCGCCCTGAATAGCGACGTCGAGCGGATTGCCTGTCTGGACGATCGCGCCTGTCGCGCGAGAAAGCGTGCTGTCCCCAGTGCCCGAATAGGCGACTGACGAGCGCGAGGTCTGCGACATTACGGTCTGGAAAGTGACATTCTCCGCGCGGAAGCCGGGCGTCGTGCTGTTGGCGACGTTATGGGCGATCGTGTCGAGGCGGCGCTGCAGGGCGAGCTGGCCGGAGGTCGCCACGTAGATACTGGGTTCCATGTGTCAGACTTTCCTCACGCGCTGCATCTGGCTGAGCAGATCGTAGCTGACGCCGGCGTCGTAGCCCTGGAAGAGTTGGGTGATGCCGCCCGTCGGTGGCGTCGATGGGTTATCGAGCTCCCAGAGCGCCGTGAAGCGCTGGAGGAACTTCTCGAGCTTCTCCGGCTCCTTCAGATCGGCGACGTCGAGCTTCTTCTGGATGAGTTCGGCCTGCCGATCGATGTCCATCGAGGCGGCTGCTTCTGGAATGCCGAGCGCGACCTGCGTCACCTTCAGCAGGGCGCGGTCGGCCATCAGGTGAAAGGGCGTCGTGACGCTCTCCGCCTTGCGCTGGAAGTAGAGCGCGAGCCGGACGCCCTCGTTGCTCTGTCCCGCGTCCGCCTCGAGCGACTGGCGGTAGTAGCGGTCGACAGTGCCTTGACGGGCACGCTCGAAGATCGTCGTGGCCCCCTCGTAACGAGCAAAATTGAAGGTCTCCGCGAACTCGTAGTACTTCCGGTCGCTGAGCTTGTTGGCGAAGCTGTCCTTGGCATCGATGCCTTCGGTCAGCACCTTGCGCATGAAAGCCTTGGCGTAGTCCATGTCCTCGAGGCCGAAGGCCTTCATCGCGTATTTGAAGACGCGGTCGTCCTTGAGGAAGTCGTCGATCGTTTTGATTTTCTCGATCGTCGTCAGATAGTACTCACTCTCGCGCTTTACGATCGGCTGGTCGGCGGTGCGCTTGAGCGCGCCGGCCATGTCCGAGGCAATGAGCTTGTAACCAAGCGGCGTGCTGAGCATCCCTGAACTTCCTCGCGAAGCGGACGAGATCCAAGAAGCGCACGCGGGACTTGCACGAAGCTGACCAGCGGCGACTGGCGGCTCATTTGCAGGGGGTGCGGAAGCGCTACAGCCTCGCGCAAGGCACTCGCCGCATCGTCGGTCGTCAATCAGATCCGACCTAGTGGGCGCAGACCGCGAATGACAATACCGCTTGGCCTAGTCGTTACGCTCGTGTGTATGTTCGGCGGCTTTGCGGCCATGGGCGGCAAAATCTCCGTTATCTGGCAGCCGTGGGAGTACGTCATCATCCTCGGCGCCTCGATCGGCACATTCATCGTCGCCAATCCGATGAAGACTATCAAGGACAGTGGCGCGGGCTTCATGGAGGCCATGAAGAATGTCGTGCCCAAAAAGGAAGACTACCTCGTCATCCTCACATGCCTCTTCAGCCTGATCCGGGAGCTCAAGTCGAAGTCGCGCGCCGAGGTCGAGAAGCACATCGACAATCCGGCCGAATCCGCGATCTTCATGGCGTATCCGAGGGTGCTGAACGACGAAAAGATACTGACGTTCATCTGCGACTATTTCCGTCTCATCCTCATGGGCAACGCGCGCACCCACGAGATCGAGGCGCTGATGGACGAAGAGATCGCGACCATGCGCGGCGACAAGCTCAAGGCCTATCATTCGCTCGTTGCCATGTCGGAAGGCCTGCCGGCGCTCGGCATCGTGGCGGCCGTGCTCGGCGTCATCAAGGCCATGAGCGCGCTCGATCAGCCGCCGGAAGTGCTCGGTGCCTACATCGGTGCGGCGCTCGTCGGTACCTTCGCCGGTATCTTCTTTTCCTACGCGGTCGTCACCCCGATCGCGACCCAGGTCAAGATCGTGCGTGAGAAGCAGATGCGCCAGTACATCGTCATCAAGCAGACGCTGCTCGCGCTGATGAACGGAGCCATGCCCCAGATTGCAGTCGAGCACGGGCGCAAGGCGATCTCCGCGGCCGACCGTCCCTCGGTTGATGAACTCGAGAATGCAACGCTCGCCACTGGAAATGCCGGCGCTGCCGGCGGCGCAGAGAAGAAAGCCGCGTAGCGGACCGGGTGGCAGGAGATAAGCGCATGAACAATGTCGAGAATGGCGGGGCCGCCAGCGAGCCGGGTGGCCGTCAGCAAGGCGACTGGAGGTCGGACTTGACGCATGTATCGGCTGCTGGCGGGCAGGATGGAAAATCCGCTGAAGGCTGGGGCGGTCGTGGCCACGACGCGGTGATGCGCATTCCGGTATCCGTTCGCTTTGTTCTCGGTGCGACGCGGATGCCGGTCGCCAAGCTTATGAGCCTGACGCGCGGCGCGATCATTCCGCTCGATCGCAAAGTGGGAGATCTGATTGATATCGTCGTGAACGATCAGGTCGTGGCGCGCGGCGAGATCGTCGCGCTCGACGAGGAAGCGACGCGATTCGGAATCTCAGTGCGCGAGGTTACGCAGCCGGGAGCCGAGTAGCGCTCCACGTCGATCCGCTGCGCCTCGCTACCGAATGCTCCTCGTAGTGCCGAGCCCGGGGCTCTGCCTCTCAACCTCGATATGAAGCCGCGCGCGCCATGGCCGAAGCTCCCGACAAGGAATCAAAAACAGAGGAGGCGACGCCCCGCAAGATCGAGGATGCGATCAAAAAGGGCAATACGCCGGTCTCGCGCGAGATCGCCCAGTTTGCTTCCATCCTGGCCATCGCTGCGTGTGTTCCGATCGTTGTGCACACTTTCGGCTCGAGCCTCCTCGCCAGCCTCATCGCGATGATCGAGCGTCCTTATGATTTCCGCCTCAATGCAGGAGCGGATGCCGTGATCCTGCTGGCGACCGTCGGCTCTGCGGCAACCGCGGTGCTAGCGCTCCCGCTTGCCGTGCTCATGGTCTTCGGAATTGCCGTGGCGGTGCTGCAAAATCCCCTGCGCATCGTCGGTGAGCGCATCAAGCCGCAGGCCTCGCGGCTTTCGCCGACCAAGGGGTTCACCCGTATCTTCGGTACCCAAGGGCTAGTCGAATTCCTCAAGTCCTGCTTCAAGCTCGCGATTCTCTCGACGTGCGCGATCTACTTCCTGCTCAACTACAAGACTGATCTCGTCAACGCGATCCTGCTCGAGCCGACCGCTCTGCCGCAAGCCCTCGCGGGGCAGATGTTGAACGTGCTCATCGCGGTGGGGCTCAGCCTTGCCGGCATTGTTGGTGCCGACCTCGTCTGGAGCCGCATCAAGTGGCGAATGGACCTGCGCATGAGCAAGCAGGAGGTTAGGGACGAGCACAAGCAGAACGAAGGCGATCCGCTCGTCAGGGCGAAGCGCTTGTCGCTCGCCCGCGACCGCGCCCGCAGGCGAATGCTCTCCTCCGTGCCGAAGGCAACCGTGGTGATCGCCAATCCGACCCACTACGCGGTGGCGCTCCGCTACGTCAGCGGTGATGCGGGTGCGCCGATCGTCGTCGCAAAGGGAATGGACAACATCGCCCTCAAGATCCGCGAGATCGCCGAGGCGAACGAAATACCCGTGATCGAGGACAAGGCGTTGGCGCGCAGCCTCTATGCCGCAGTCTCGCTCGACCGCCCGATCCCGCCCGAATTCTACAAGGCGGTGGCCGAGGTCATCCTCTACCTCATGTCGCGTTCTGCCGCTCAATCCGCTCCTGCTCCCTTGCCGCGAGGTGAATAAATGCAGCCCGAACTCAGCGATCTCACGACGAGATTGGAGGCGCTGCTGGCCGACAGCATTGCGGAGCTCACGACCGAGTATCGCAATCATGACGTGGCCGATCTGGTTGCGCTGATCCGGCTCGAGCGGATGGCGACGCTGCAGAGCCTGCTCGACGGCGAGTGCGAGATGTTCTTCAAGCCCGGCACCATGCAGTTCGGCGGGCACGCCGAGGCGCTGATCGACTGGAGTGCGCCGCCCTCCGTGCGACTGGCGATGTCGTTTCGCAGCCTGGGCGTCGAGCTCTACTACCGCCTGACGCTGGAAGCGTCCGATGCTCATGTGCAACTCGATTTGATTCGCTTCGAGCCGGCCGAGACAAGCCCGGATGGGCGCTGCCGGCGGCTCGCTCTTGCGCTCGGTGCGGCGCGGGCCGATCGGGTGTCGCGGGCCAGCGGCCAGCTTCAGGCAAGAGACGTCGGCTATCAGGGATAGCAGAACCGAGGACTCTGCCTGATGGACGATCTTGCTCTTTTCTCGATCGCCAGCGACCGCACTCGCTGGCTCGCGACGCGCAGTGCCGCGCTCGCGGACAATATCGCCAATGCCGATACGCCCGGATTCAAGGCGCGCGACGTCCCCTCCTTCGAGGCCACGCTCAAGTCGGCCAACATGGCGATGCAGCGCACGAACTCCAATCATCTGGCGCCGACCCAGTTCGGCGCCCGCACATTCGATCTCGTCAATCGTCCCGGCGAGGTGCCGAAGCACTCCGGCAACACCGTCAGTCTCGAGGCGGAGCTCGCGAACCTCGGCGAGACACGCTCTCAGCATTCGCTGGTGTCGGGTGTGATCGGCGCCTTCCACCGAATGCTTCTTACGAGTTCGAAGGGGTAGTCGATGGCTGACGAGCTCAAGGCTGCGCTCATCTCCTCGGCATCGGGGCTCCGTGCCCAGTCGACGCGCATTCGCATCGTCTCGGAGAACCTCGCCAATGCGAGCGCGACGGCGACCGTGCCCGGCGGCGACCCTTACGCCCGCAAGACGATCAGCTTCGCGCAGGAGCTCGATCGTGCAAGCGGGGTCAACATGGTTCGTGTGAATGCGATCGGCCGTGATCCGACGCCCTATCCTGCCCAGCACATGCCGGGGCATCCGGCGGCTGACTCGAAGGGCTACGTGAAGCTCGCCAACGTCAATCCGCTGGTCGAGCTCTCGGATATGCGCGAGGCGCACCGCTCCTATGAGGCCAACCTGCAGATGGTTCGTCAGGCGCGCGAGATGATCGGCGACCTGATCGACCTCTTGAAAGGCAAGTGATGATTGATTCGATCACAGGTGTTGGCGGGCGCTCATTGCCGACCGGGCCGGTCGGCGGGATGGCGCCTTCGTCTCCCGTCTCGGCGCCAAAGATGGCGCCGCCGGTGCAGGGTGCGGCATCGATTGCCCAGCCCGACCATGACTTCGCGACGCTGCTCGGCAACGCCATCAGCGAGTTCGGGCAGAAGATGCGCGGTGCCGAAGCCGTGTCGATTGGTGGGGTGAAGGGCACGGCGGCCCTGCAGGATGTTGTCGAGCAAGTGATGTCGGCCGAGCAGAGCCTGCAGGCGGTGATCGCGGTGCGCGACAAGGTCATCTCGGCCTACCAGGAAATCAGCAGAATGGCGATCTGACGGGAGCGGGATCCAGGCAATGCGGGCACTTTCCATCGCCGCGACCGGCATGACGGCGCAGCAGCTCAACGTTGAGGTCATCGCCCACAACGTGGCGAACATCAACACGACGAGCTTCAAGCGCTCGCGCGCTGAGTTCGTCGACCTGCTTTATCAGACGCAGCTCGCAGCGGGCACGCCGGCGGCGGGTGGCATCGAGGTCATTCCCGAGGGCGCGCGCGTCGGTCTCGGCGTCAGGGCGGCGGCAATCCGCAATCTGCACCAGCAGGGCGCGCTCGCCCAGACGGGTAATTCTCTCGACCTTGCCATGATGGGGCGCGGCTTCTTCCGCGTGACGGGGCCGGAAGGTGAGACGCTCTATACGCGTGCTGCGGCCTTCAACAAGGACGCGACCGGGCGGATCGTCACGGCTGAGGGTTATCTCGTGCAGCCGCAGATGACCGTGCCGCCCGAGGCGACGGCGATCACCGTCAACGAGCAAGGGCAGGTCTACGCGACCATTCCCAATGAAGTGCAGCCGCGTCTTCTCGGCCAGCTCTCGGTTGCGAGCTTCGTCAACGAGGTCGGCCTCGAGCCGCTAGGCGGCAACCTGTGGCGTGAGACGGCAGCATCGGGTGCGGCCGTCGCGGGTATCCCGGGTGAGAATGGTCTCGGCCGGATCAAGCAGGGCTATCTCGAGAGCTCGAACGTCGATCCGGTCAAGGAGATTACCGAGCTGATCTCGGCGCAGCGCGCCTATGAGATGAACTCCAAGATCATCCAGGCGTCCGACGACATGATGGGTGTCGTGACGAAGGGCCTCCGGTGAGGCGCGACGAGTCCCGCGGTATGAGGCCGTGAACCGTCAGAGGGGAGCGATGCGACGCATTCTGCAAGCGGCTGCGGCCTGTCTCGCGGTCACTTTCGTGCTGACTGCCGAGGCGCAGAGCAATGGCATGGCCTTGCCCGTCCCGACCGTCACCATTCTTCAAGGCGATGTCTTGGCCGACGAACTGGTCGGCGAGCAGCGCTTCATCGTGAGCAGGCAGCAGGTTCAGGGCTTCCACACCAACCGCGAAGCAGTGGTCGGCAAGGTGGCGCGGCGCGTCCTGCAGGCGGGCCACGCCATTCCGGTCAATGCGCTGCGCGAGCCCTGGGTCTTCAAGGAGGGGGATCGCATCTCCCTCGTGTTCACGACGGGTGGGCTCAGCATCGAGGCGACCGGCATAGCGCTCGAGCCCGGCGTCGCGGGCAAGCTCATCGGCGTGCGCAATGCGGACACGGGCATCATCGTCCGCGGTGTCGTGCAGCCGAGCGGTCGCGTTCAGGTCGGGGGGGAATGAGGGGATGATGTCCCTGGTGCAGGCGCTGGCTCTTGCCCTTCTGTCGCTCACGTTGGTGGTGAGTGACGTGTTGGCCGAGGTGCGCGTCAAGGACATCACGACGGTGCGCGGCGTGCGGCCCAACCAGCTTGTCGGTTATGGCCTCGTGACGGGTCTCAAGGGAAGCGGCGACAGCCTGCGCAACTCGCCCTTCACCGAGCAATCCATGAACTCCATGCTCGAGCGGCTCGGCGTCAATGTCCGCGGTCTCGACATGCGCACGCGCAACGTCGCCGCCGTCCTCGTTACGGCGGAGCTCCCCGCATTCTCGGTGGGCGGTAACCGCATCGACATTTCCGTCGCGTCGCTTGCCGATGCGACCTCGCTCGCTGGCGGCACGCTCGTGATGACGCCGCTGCAGGGCGCAGATGGGCAGGTCTATGCCGTCGCGCAAGGCTCAGTTGTCGTCGCCGGCTTCCAGGCGCAGGGCCAGAGCGAGACCCTGACGCACGGCGTGCCGACCTCGGGGCGCATATCGGGCGGCGCTCTCGTCGAACGCGATGCGCCGGATCTGCTGGCAGCGACGCGCACGCTCTTTCTCGAGCTGAAGAACCCGGATTTCGGCACTGCAGTGGCCATCGTCGATGCCATCAATGCCTACACCCTCCAGACGACGAAACGTCGCTTGGCCAAGGAGGCCGGGCCGAGTTCGTTGGCTGTCGACGTTCCGCAGGGCACGACCGCGGCACGATTTCTCGCGAACATTGGCCAGCTCAAGGTCGAGCCTGATGTGCCGGCACGCATCATCATCGATGAGCGCACGGGGACGATCGTCATAAGTCGCAACGTGAAGGTCAGTCGGGTGGCTGTAACGCACGGAAATCTTACCGTGCGCGTGATCGAGACGCCGTCGGTGTCGCAACCCGCACCCTTCTCGAAGGGGCAGACGGCGGTCACCTCGACGACGGAGATCTCGGCGCATCAGGAGAATGGCAACTTCGCGATCGTCGAAGGCGTCGATCTGCAGAGCCTGGTCACCGGCCTCAATCGGATGGGCCTCAAGCCGCTTGGGATTATCGCGATCCTGCAGGCGATCAAGTCTGCCGGTGCGCTGCAGGCCGATCTCGTTGTCCAGTGATGCAAGGGGTGTGGAGAGAAGCATGAGGGCGGAGCTCGAGAGGAGGCCTGGACGCGCGGTGGCGGTGATCGCCCTGCTGCTGGCCTTTGGCGCTCTGCCCCAGACGGCGGCCGCACAGGCGCCGCCCACCAAGGACACGGTCAGGGACTCCGCAAAAGAAGCAGCGAGACCGGTGCCCATGGCGGGGCCGCGGACGACACAATCTGCGCCGCGCGTTGTGCCGATCCTTCCAGAGCCGCCTAAGCGCCCGGCGTCGCGCGAGCCCGATCGGTCGCTTTCTGTTGCCGAGCAGTATTGCCGAGCCGTACTCGATCCGGCACGCGAGGCGCGCTACGCCTTTCAGACGTCGGAACTCCAGGCGCTGAGTCGCGCTCTCGACGATCGCATGGCCAAGATCGAAGCGCGCATTGCCGAGCTTAAGGAGTGGGTGGCGCGTCGCGAGGACTTCGCCAATAGGACCAACGAGCAACTCGTGACGATCTACTCGGGTATGCGTCCCGATGCGGCCTCCGAGCAGCTCGCGAGGATCGAGGAAAAAACGGCGGCCGCGATCCTGAGCAAGCTCGCGCCTCGTGTTGCAAGCCAGATTCTCAACGACATGCCGTCCGAGAGGGCAGCGCGTCTCGCGACGATCCTCATGGGAGCATCGCGTAAGACGGATCCAGGAGGCGGCTCGTGAGCACGCGTTCAGCGAACAACTTGGCGCCGGCGCAGACGCGCAATCTGGCTAACAGGCTTTGGCGCTCACGCGTGGGGCTGCTCGCGTTTGTCGCGACGATCGCCGTTGGCTGCTCGGCGGTGAAGCCGGATCAAATCGGCACGGAGCCCTCGATGAGCCCGGTTGGCGCCGGCATACAACAGAAGCCGGTGACGCCCGCGACCTACGAGAGCATGGATCGTTCTGCCTACCTGAAGCCGGTCGGGCACAATAGCGCATCGCTCTGGACGCCGCGCGGCGCCGACCTCTTCCGCGATCGCCGCGCGCGCCGCATGGGGGACATCCTGACGGTCACGATTTCCATGAAGGACAGGGCCATCATGGACAACCGCTCGAAGCGCTCGCGCGATGCTGCCCATGGCTTCGGGCTCGATTGGTCGCATGGTGTCGACACGTTTGGCCTGAAGAGCGAGGGCAAAGCGGCGGTTAGCTCGGCGCTCAAATCCAATACGGCTGCGGACGGTAAGGGTGAGATCGAGCGGTCCGAAAGCATCGATTTGAGGCTCGCCGCTGTCGTCACCGAAGTGCTGCCGAACGGCAACTTGCTCATCCAGGGCTCACAGGAGGTGCGCGTCAATTTCGAGCTTCGCGTGCTGACGTTCACCGGTGTCGTCAACGTGACGGACATCCGCGCGGACAACACCATCCCCTACGAGCGCATTGCCGAGGCGCGGATCTCCTACGGTGGCCGCGGGCGTTCGATGGAAATCCAGCAACCCGCGTGGGGGCAGCAGATCCTCGATCAAGTTAGTCCCTTCTGAGGCGTGGTGGAGCGAAGGCGGATGGCGGAGGAAACCGAAGGCAAGCCAGCGGGCGGCGGCAGTGGCGGCTTCGTCATTGCGCTGGTGCTGCTTGCCGTCGTTGGCGCCGGCGCCGGGGCAGGCTTCAGCTTCATGTTCATGAATGCCGGCGCGCCGGCAGCCGACGCAAATGCCGCTCATCGTGACCTCCAGATTGTCAAGGGGGCAAAAAAAGCGGGTGAGGGCGCGGCTGCAAAACCGGGTACTCCCGAAGCCAACAGAGCCCTAATCGCGAACCTCGACCCGATATTGGTGACGCTCTCGGGGCCGCAGCGGAGCTGGGCGCGCCTCGAACTGGGCGTCGTCCTCGAGGGTCCGAGCACGCCCGACGACCCGGTCTTGCTCAAATCCATGACCGAGGATGTCATGAGCTTCATGCGGACAGTGCCGCTCGTCCATATCGAGAGCGCCGCCGGCGTCGAGTATCTCCGCGAGGACATCGAGGAAATCGCGCGTCTGCGCTCAAAGGGTCGGGCTCGCAATATCATTCTGCGCTCGCTGGTGGTCGAATGAGACGACTCGTTCTCATTGCCGCACTGGCGCTGATCCTGGTGCCGGGTGCCGCGATCGCGCAGACGCTCAACCTTCAGGATCTCATTCCGGACGGTCAGGGCTCGACGAGCGCGCGCATTCTCCAGCTCATCGCTCTCATCTCGGTGCTGTCGGTGGCGCCGGGGCTGCTTGTCACGGTCACGTGCTTCACCCGGTTCATCATAGCGCTCTCGTTCCTGCGCTCGGGCGTCGGTCTGCCCTCGACGCCATCGAATATCGTATTGATCAGCCTCGCGCTTTTCATGACGTTCTTCGTGATGGCGCCGGTTTTCGACCGCATGTGGACCGAGGGCGTCCAGCCGCTCATGGAAAACCGGATCAACGAGCGCGAAGCTTACCAGCGCATGACGCGACCGCTGCGCGAGTTCATGCAAGCGAACGTGCGCGAAAAGGACATTCAGCTCTTCGAGAGCATCTCGCGCAGCCGCACCCCGCCCGCGACGCCGGACGCATCAGGTCAGGTTGTCGAAGTCGACATGCGTGTGCTCGTGCCGGCCTTCATGATCTCGGAATTGAGGCGCGGATTCGAGATCGGCTTTCTGATCATTCTGCCGTTTCTCGTGATCGACTTGATCGTCGCGACGCTCGTGATGTCGATGGGCATGATGATGCTGCCGCCGACTGCGATCTCGTTGCCTTTCAAGGTGCTCTTTTTCGTGTTGATCGACGGCTGGAATCTGCTCGTCGGCGGGCTTGTGCGCTCATTCGGATAGCGATGCGAAAAAATTCCTACGTGTTCGCAGATAAGGATTGGCTAATTGCACGAACAGAGTTAACTCCGGTTTAGTACATCCCAGCTACTAGTTGCGTCTATAGCGGACCGGGGGGGGCATCCTGAGGGATGTGCGACCGGGGGCATGATGCCGCTCCGCTATACCGGACGATCCGGTATGTCCCAATCAGTACATCTCCTTACGGGGCATACGAATGGCCAACAGCATCATCACGAACTTCTCTGCGCAGACTGCTCTGCAGAGCCTCAACCAGACCAACAAGAACCTGGCGACCACGCAGAGCCGCATCTCGACCGGCTTCCGCGTTGCGACGGCTCAGGACAGCGCCGCCTACTGGTCTCTCGCGACCTCCATGCGCGCCGACAACAAGTCGCTCTCGGCCGTCAATGACGCGCTCGGGATCGGCGCCGCCACGATCGACGTCGCCTACACGGCGATGAACAGCGCCATCGAGTCCGTCAAGGAGATGGGCAAGCTTCTCGTCTCGGCTCGCCAGCCGGGTGTCGACAAGGCAAAGATCCAGACCGAAATCGACGAGATCCAGAACCAGCTCCGCACGATCGCCAAGTCGGCTTCGTTCGGTGGCCAGAACTGGCTCGGTGTCGACTCGGGCTCGACCAGCTATCTCGCTGAGCAGTCGGTCGTCTCCTCGTTCGCCCGCAGCACTGGCGCGAACGGCTCGGAAGTTTCGGTCGGCACCCTCAAGATCGACGTCGCCGGCATGTTCCTGCTCGATGCCAACACGGACGGCACCGCTGGCGCTCTGGCCGACTCGGGCACCGCGACTGCCGATGCGCTCGGCATCCTCGGCTCGAACCGCCTGACGCGTGCGGACGCTGATACGGGTACGGTTGCTCGCGGTTCGATCGACGCTGCCGGCACGATCGTGATCGTGAATTACGATCCTGACAACTCGACGGTTGCCGCGGACGAGATCGACATCACGAGCGCCTCCGACGACGACATCGAGGACTACATCCAGGCCGTTGACGCGGCTCTGTCCGAGATGACGACCGCTGCGACGATCATGGGTTCCACGAAGAAGCGCATCGACATCCAGAAGGACTTCGTGGGTGGCCTGATGGATGCTCTCGATCGTGGCATCTCGACCCTCGTCGACGCCGACATGAACGCTGAGTCGACCCGCCTCCAGGCGCTGCAGGTTCAGCAGCAGCTCGGCATCCAGGCGCTGTCGATCGCCAACAGCAACGGCCAGAGCATCCTCTCGCTCTTCCGCTAAGCGAACTGAAAGCGCGCGGGCTCCACTGAGCGGAGCCCGCGCGCTTTTTATTTTGGCCGACGGCTATCGGTCCGCGGCCGCCGAAGTTCATGGCGGCAGGGCAACGCCCGCCCCTCACAGCGTCACTCGCGTTCATCCCGACAACTTCGCGCAAGGTTCCTGGCCGATGGTTGATCCTCGAGCCAATCCTCATGCGCATGTGTGGTGATGCCCAGCAGTGATCAACTATCCCGACTCATGTCGGGCCTCGCAGCGCTCGGCGCGCGCAGACTTATGCTACTCGCGCTGGTCGGCGTTTCCGTCATGGCGGCGGTGGCGACCGCGGCCATGTATCTCGGCCGGCCTGCCATGCAGCCCATATATACCGGTCTCTCGGCCCAGGATGTCTCGCGCATCACGGCGGCCCTTTCCGAGGCCGGGATCACCTTCGACGTCAACGAGCAGCGTAGCGCCGTGATGGTGCCCTTCGGGCAAACCGCGCGGGCGCGCTCGCTGCTCGCCCAGAAGGGCCTGCCCAACAGCTCGCGTGCCGGTTACGAGCTCTTCGATCAGCTCGGTTCGATCGGCCTTACCTCGTTCATGCAGGAAGTGACGCGCGTACGTGCCCTCGAGGGCGAAATCGCGCGCACCATCCAGGCGCTCGATGGAGTTGCCGCGGCGCGCGTGCATCTTGTGCTCGCGGATCCCGGATCCTTCCGCCGCGAGCGCCGCGATCCTTCGGCCTCGGTGCTATTGCGGATCGCCGAGCGCTGGCAGAACTCGTCGGCTCAGGCCGTTCGTCATATTGTCGCGGCAGCCGTTCCCGGCATGAAAGTCGAGCAAGTCAATGTCGCGGCGACGGACGGCCGCCTGCTCGCTTCAGGCGGCGATGAGTTGACGCTCGGCACCGCCAAGCACGGCGAGATGGAACGGACGATGGCCATCGAGCTCGAGCAGAGGGCGAGCCGCACGCTGTCTGCGATCCTCGGTCCTGGAAACTACCAGGTGAGCGCGACTGTCCGTCTCGACGTCGATCGCCAGCAGACCAACGAGACCACCTTCGACCCGAAGTCGCGCATCGAGCGCTCGGTGCGCACGGTAAAGCAGTCCGGTCAGTCCGAGGACAGCGGCACCAAGCCGTCCGTCGGTGTGGTTGCAAACCTGCCCAAGGAAGAAAGCTCGCAGGCCGAAGGCGAGAAGCGCCGCCAGAAGGAGGACCGGCGCGAGGAGCTGGTCAACTACGAGCTCAACACGAAGACGACGCAGACTGTGCGCGAGGGCTATCGCGTCAAGCGGCAGGCGATCGCGGTCGTCATCAGCCGCAAGCATCTCGCGGAATCGCTCGGCGGTGGCGCGACGCCTGATGCGCAGGAGGCGCGTCTTGCCGAGCTCAAGCGTCTCGTGTCAGCGGCGACCGGTGCGAGTGCGGAGCGCGAGGATCTTGTCGAGATCGCGGCGGTGGATTTTTCGGCAGGCGACGGCGCGCTGGCAGCCGTGCCGGGGCCGAGCATTCGTGACTATCTTCTCATGAACGCAGGCACGGCGATGAATGCCGTGGCCATGCTCGGCGTGGTCTTCCTCGTCGTCTGGTTCGGTTTGCGGCCGGTAACGCGGATGCTCGGCGAGCAGCAACCTGCTGCAATCGCCCTCGAAGCAGGTGGGGCGCCCGCACTTGAGAACCAGTCCGGCGGCGCAATGGGCGTGACCGCCATCGCTGGTCCGCAAGGCGAGATCGCGGGCCTCGTGGCTGGCCACTCGTATGAATCCGGTACGGGGCACGTGCCGCGGCGCAAGAGCAATGTGGCGATGCGCGAGAAGCTCGAGGCGCTCGTCGAGGCTGACTCGGCCGAGGTGACCAAGGTGCTCAAGGGCTGGATGCAAGGCGCGAAGAGTGCATGATGGCCCGACCCATCCATCATTTCCTGCGGGAGTTCGGAAGCACGGATGCGCCGGCGCCTTTCCAGCCGCCGATGCCGAAGGCGGCCGCAGCTCCAGCTCAGGCGGAGGCGCCGCCGCCGGCCGTGGACTTGACCGCCGTCCGGGTCCAGGAAGCCTATCAGCAAGGTATAGCTGCCGGCCGCGCGCTCGAGCGCGAGGCCGCGGAAGCCCAATCGGCCGAGCTTGCCGTCGATTTCGACCGGCGTCTCGATGACGCACGGGCCGAGTTCTCCGGTACGCTCGCTGAAACTCTTGTCGCCGAGTTGCGCGCCGGCATCGAGGCGGCAAGCGGCCGCCTTGCGGCCAACGCCGCAACGGCCCTCGTGCCATTTCTCCGCGATGGCCTCACGCGGGCGGCGATCGCGAGCTTCGTCAAGGAGCTCGGTGACATGATCGACACGACCGAGGGCCTGATGGTCGAGGTCGTGTGTCCGAGGGAGTTCGTCGATCCCCTGCGCGAGCGTCTGGCCGAGGCGATGGCGCGGCGCGGCGCGCCAGCCGGCAGTGTGCGCTGTGTCCCCGGCGATACCGGCGATATTCGGGTCACGCTCAATGAAACGGTGATCGAGACGCGACTTGCGGACTGGCTGTCACGTCTCGAAGGGGTGCTTCGCTGATGTCACAGCCCAATGACGCGCCGGCAGAGAACATCACGGTCATCGTCCGCCGTCGCCATGACGAGGACGAAGGGCACCACGGCGGCGTGTGGAAGATTGCCTACGCCGACTTCATGACGGCCATGATGGCGTTCTTCCTCGTCATGTGGCTGGTCAATGCTGCCAACACGGAAATGAAGTCGTCTGTCGCGAGCTACTTCAATCCCATCAAGCTCTCCGACACGGTCATCCGCAAGAAAGGTCTCCTCGACGTCGACGGCAAAGCCAATGCCGACGAGGCGTCGAAGGAGAAGACGAACAAGACGCCGGGCATGTCCGAGAGCCAGGTCAAGGACGGCAAGCGCGTCCAGCCGGGTGATGCCGGTGATCTGGGCGTCGAGGAACAGCACGGCAAGGCAGCCGCGCCCGAGCCGACGGATGTGCCCCTGGGACGCGAGGGGGACGCGGCGAAGGCGGGGCGTGCGAGCGAAGCCGGTCGCGCCTTCCGCGATCCTTTCAATCCGTTTGCGCCCGGGCAGCTCATGTCCAAAGAGGGCGGCGACAAGGAGCAGTCACCCGGTCGCGTCGCGGGATTGCCGGTTGCGGGTGGCGAGAGGGCGCCAGCTCCACCTTCCTCGCCGTCGAGTGCGCGTGCGGAGAGGGATGCTGCGCCGCCGCCCGCTGATGCAGGCACTTTGCCAGCGTCGGGTCGCATGGCTGCGGCTGGGGACCGTCGACCCGGACCGGATGATGATGCGCAGAAGGCGCGTCGTTTCGGTCCTGCGGGCGAGGCGCAGGGTGGTCGCGTCGCGAGCCAGGATGGCGATGCCGCGGGTGGCCGCAAGCCGGGGCCTGTCGGGGATTCATTGGAGCTGCGGCTTCCGGGACTTGCGGAAGCGGCACGTCAGATGACGCAAGGACCAGACGGGCCGGCGGAGAAGCCTGCCGATGGCGCCAAAGTGCAGGCCGAGGCGCGCCAAACCACAGGCCCAGGACAGAAGGAACAGTCGGCCGGCAAGCGGCCCGATGCGCAAGCTGCGGCGGGTACGAGAACACTTGAAGCTGCCGCCGCCGATGTGCTGCGCGACATCCAACAGGCGGCGAAGCCGATTGCCGGGTCCGGTGGCCCTGGCATCGAGGTCACCATCGAAGGCAACGGCATCGTGTTGAGCCTCACGGACACGAGCACATTCGGCATGTTCGCGATCGGCTCGTCGGATCCGAGCCAGCAAACCATCGAGCTGATCGCGCGCATCGCGCCGGTCCTCACGGCCAACAGCAAGCGTATTGTCGTGCGCGGGCATACCGACAGCCGCGCCTACCGCACGGCGGGGAACAACAACTGGCGCCTCTCCATGACGCGAGCGGAGGCGGCATACGCCATGCTGGTGCGCTCGGGCGTTGATGAGACGCGCTTCACGCGCATCGAGGGTTATGCGGATCGAAAGCTGAAGGTGCCGAACGACTCGGAAGCGGCCGGCAACCGGCGTATCGAAATTCTGCTGCAGCAGGTGGATGAATGACGCGCACGGCAATGCGCAGAGGCTGGGTTGCGGGGGGAGGAGCGCTGTCGGCGCTCCTTGCCGTTGCGCTCGCCTCGCCTGCCGAAGCGCAAACGGTGGCAGCCGGTAGAGCTGAGCGGTCGTTCGCCGCCGATGCAGTTCGACAGCCATTCCATGCCGTGCGCACGCTTGGCTTGCTGCAGGAGCGCATCGCCCAGGGTGACGAGACCGCCTTTGCCATGCAGAGGGATGTCGTCCAGGAGATTTCGGGTGAGCTCAAATCCTTTCCGACCGCAGTGTGGCGGGAGCAGCGCAATCGCCGCGCGCTGATCAAGTATGCCTTGAGCGGTGGTGACCCTGAGCAGCTTCGCGTCGTCCACGCACAGAAGCTCTTCACGGAAGCCGAGCGGCCGCTTGCCGAAGGTGCCCTCGCCTATGCGGAAGGACAACGTAGCCTGGCTCTCCGGCATCTTGAGCGCGTGGACGTCTTTACTCTGCCGCCGAGTCTCGCGGGGCATGTGGCTCTGGTCAAGGCACTCGTGCTCGCGAACTCGGACCTGACGCGCGTCATCCGCCTCAGCGACGAGGCTCGGCTGCTCTCGCCGGGAACGCTCGTCGAGGAGACCGCGCTCCGCCTCGCCATGGAAGCCGCGATCGCGCAGAGCAATCGTGCAAAATTCGAGGCGCTGGCATCGCGCTACTTCCGGCGGTTCCCACGCTCGCCCTATCTCGGTGCCGTGATCCGCCCTGTTGCTGCGGCCATTGTCGAGAACGGCTACGGTGAGGAGGCGGAAGGTGCGCGATGGGTGCACAGCGTCGTGCATTACCTCGACCCGCAGAAGCTCGTGCAGTTCTACGCCGCCCTCGCGGAGATCGGGCTGCGCGAAGCCAAGCTGGCAACGACGATCAATGCCACGCGCATGGCGCGGAAGTATGCCCGCAATGGCTCGCTCGAATATGCCTGGACGCAGGCCTACGAAGGAGCCGCACTCGTCATCGGGCTCGCACCCGAGGACGGCCTCGCGCTCCTCAATGCCGCCGAGGCGTCAGGCGTCCCCGAAGCCGTAGGTGAATTGATCGCCGGTGCGCGCGCGATCTCGCATCTCATCCGGTCGCCGCCTCCTCCGTTGCCAGCGTCCTCTGCGGAGGCGCAGTCGGGCGCTGCACCCACCCGCAAAGCTGCGGCAGCGGGTGCCAAATCGACGGCGCCTGGGCCAGCTGATCAGTACCCCGCTGCGGTCAAGGTGCAGGCCCGCATTGCCCAGATCGACAAGATGCTCAAGGACATTGACCAATGAATTTGCTGCTTCCTTCGGCTCCGTCAGGGACGCACGGCCCGGCGGGTGCCGGCGACGGGCCCCATTCGCGGCGCGAGATCCCGGATGGGGATTTCGCCGCAGCGCTGGCCGAGACCGCGGGCGAAGGTGGTGACGAGATCAAGCGGCGCGGGGCGCGGTCGGAAAAGCTCGACGATGCGGCCCGTCTCCTGCGCGCGGTGCGGCGCCTCGAGGCGAGGGAAGCGCGCGCGGCGCAGGGTGAGGAAGTCCTGAGTACGCGCTCCGGCACGGCCGACGACGCCGCCGCGGAGCTGCGTCTCAAAGGCAAGCGCAGATCCGACGATGCGCCAGTTGTGGGCAAAGCCGATCTGAAAGTGCCTGGCGAGGATCTGATCGCAGAAACGCGCCCCGAACCCGTGGCATCGGGGGCTGCAGCGCGTGAGGTCCTGGCCGTGCTCGGCGTGGACTTGGCAGCGCGGCCCGATCGCACGACGGCCGGAGCCGAGCTTGCTGCATCCATGCGCATGACTGGCGCGCGCGGCGTCGGTCTCGATACGCAGAGCACCAATAGAGGCACGGAGCCCGGCCTCGGCGAAGAATCGGACGTGGAGGTTGTGCCCGTTCGCGTCGTGCGTCAGGAGAAGCATTTCCAGCCAGCGGGCGTCGAGATGCAGCGTTGGCAAGGTGCGCAGAACGTCCGTGAGGATGCGAGCGCCACGACATTGCCGACCCCTGACGCCAAAGCCTTCCAGCCCGAGGCTCCATCGCGTGAGCGGCCGGGCGTGCAGGCAGTGCAGGCCCGTGCCCCCGAGATGGCAGCCTCGGTCGCGCAGCCCGTATCCACAGCCGGCGAGCTGCCGGCTGGCACCGTCGGTGTTCAGATCGCCGATCGCGTGCAGCAGGCCCTGGGCTCGCCGTCGCAAGTCAGTGCACCGCCGCCACCTTCAGGACCAGGCCACGATCTCGAGGCGCGTCAGACGTTCGCGCCGGCTATACGCACGATCACGCTGCAGCTCAATCCCGGGTCGCTCGGCACGGTGACGATCGTGCTCTCGGGAAATGACGACGGGCTCCACATCCAGCTCGCGGCGGAGCTTCCCGATACAGTTACCCAGGTCGAGAATGACAGGAACCTCCTGACTGCGCGGCTGAACGGCGCTGGATATTCGGTCAATGAGATCACCGTTGCGCGGCTTGGCGGGCAGGGCATGGACGGCGACGCGCGGGACCAGGGCGCGCGGCAGGGCAGCGCGCAGGAGCAATTTGCGGGGAATGCCTCCCGCGAGGGCGGCGCGCAATTTGGCGGTCAGCAGGGCGGCCGTGGTCTTGGCGGACACCCTCAGCACACCGAATCAGGCCTAGGCGGCACCAGAGGTGCGGCCGTCATGCCCTCCGTGGCAGGAGTTTCGTACGCGGGACGCTTCCGACCCGTCTGATACTGAGCGAATCTGTTTATGGTGCGAACCTGCCAGGAGTGGCAGGGGCGCGCTTTGCTGTCAGTCAGCCGTAAGGTCGGTGTGGCAGGAATGCACATTGAGCGAGTCCCTCCGCCGCCAATGGGGAGAATAACGAGCACCGGCTGGCAGTGGTCAGGTACGGGATGAACAGCAAGAACATGAGCAAATTGCTGCCGGCGAAGCGCGAGGAAGCCGCGCCCCTGACTGCAGTCGACAAGGTGACGGCGCTGCTCCTCACCATGAGCAAGCCGTCCGCCGACGTCATCATCAAGAAGTTCGACAATCAGGAAATTCGCCTCGTCGGCCATTCTGTCTCCGCGCTCCCGTCGGTTTCCGATGAGGTCATCGAGCAGATCATTGACGAGCTCTATGCAGCGCTCGAGGAGTCGGAGGGACTGGTCGGCTCGACGAATGGGGTCCAGCAGCTCTTTTCGGGTGTGGTCAGCGACGAGCAGATCACCGAGATCATCGCGGAAGTGTCAGGCAATACCTCCGAACTGGTCTGGGGGCGGCTTGCCGACGTGAAAGACGAGCGGATCGCCGCATTCCTCGCCGGCGAGCAGCCGCAGGTCGCGACCGTGGTCCTCTCGCGCCTCGATTCGAGCAAGGCCGCGAGCGTCATGGAAAAGCTGAGCGGTGGGCAGCGCGCTGACCTGAGCCGCCGACTGCTGACGCTGCGGCCAATTGCGGATGCGGCGATGCAACTCGTCGCCGAGCGACTGCGGCAGGCACTCTTCAGCGAAGAGGAGACGGCGAGCGAGGAGAACAAGCACGCCAAGCTCGCCGCAATTCTCAACAAGCTCGAACGCGAGCAGATCGAAGAAATCCTGGCGAGCATCGGAGAGAGCGATCCTCTCGAAGCGGAACGCGTCAAGGGCTATGTGTTCACGTTCGACGACATTGCAGGAATGGCCACGGAGGATCGCGCCCGGCTCATGGACGACGTGCCGTCGGAGCGCGTGGTGACGGCACTGCGCGATTGCGATCCCGCTCTTGTCGATCTGGTGCTGCAGACGCTTTCGCCGCGCTCGCGGAGGATCGTGGAGGCGGAACTTGCGACCGATGCCCGCGTCGCGCCGCAGGCGATCAGTGAAGCGCGCCGCTGGATTGCGGTATTGGCATTGAGCATGGCGGAGCGCTCACTGATTAAACTGAGGCCGGAGGCTGAGGCGCCGGGAGTTTGAGGCCCGAGCGAGCAGGATGGCGGTGATGGACACGGGGTCGGACGAGGATCAGCTCAAGCGAATGGAGATCTCCGAGATCTTCCACAGCACGATCGCGCCGATCGTCGAGCTGCCGGCGTTGCGCGTCCTGCTGGAAGCCAGCGTTCGGGACTGCTCCGCCGCACTGCGCGAGGCCTTTGGGCTCGAGGTGGAGGCCTCGCTCGAGCGCACCGTGCAGCTTGGCGCCTACGAGGCACTTGGGCCCTGCTCAGGCATGATCGGCACCATCTACTCCATCGCCGAGTGGAATGCCCGGGCGGTGGTGGCCTTCGATGCCATGCTTCTCTTTCGTGCTCTCGACACGATGTACGGTGGTGACGGGCGGCAACTCGGAGAGGCGCCGGCACGCGCACTGAGTGCGCTCGAGCAATCCATTGCAGATCAGCTCGCCCGCGCGGTCATTGGCCAGTTTCAGGCGCGCCTCGAGCCTTACGTGACCTTCGCCTGCGCGCTGGAGCGCGTCGAGCGCGCGTTCGATGCCGAGCCTTTCGGCAAGGACAAATCCGAGCTGGTTCTGGTGCAGCTTCTGCTCGAGTCCATCGACGAGCGAATTGTCATTGCCCTGCCGGTGCGCGGGCTCGAGCTCGTGCGCGATCAGATCGCGGCGCCGGTGGAAGAAGCGCCGGTGGAGCTCGATCCGAACTGGAGCCGCAATCTCGCTCAGAGCATCGGCCACACCGAGGTTGACCTCGTGGCGGTTGCGGCTGGCCCGCCGATGCTTCTCGGCGATGTGGCAGCGCTGCGCCCCGGATCGCTCGTCGAGTTCGATGCCGCGCAACTCGAGCACGTGCGCATCGAGAGCGATGGCGAGGCGATCTTCGAGGGCCATCTTGGTCAGCAGAAGGGCTACTTCAGCATCTGCCTCGAGGCACCTGTGGCAGCAAGGCCCGACGAGAACCCTGCACAACCGGTGCGCCGCCGCGCGTAATCGCGACATCAAGGCTGGCGCAAGCTACTTCCGCTTCTTTGTGTCCTCAGATGTGCGATGCGACCATTGCATGGGGGGACACGTGGACACTGCCCTGATCGTCTTCACTGTCGGAACTGCCGCGAGCTTCCTGCCACTCTACTGGCTCGCGATCCGTATCTCTTCGAGATGGAACAGGCGTGCGGCAGCGGCTGCGGCGACGACCGCAACAAGGGCTGAGCCGCCCGGACGGCGCGAGTTCCTCGAGCTTCTGCGCCGCGAAGCAGCAAACCGTGCCGTCGCGGTTCTGCACGAGGCACTCGTCGAAGCGCGCCTGACGACCGACCACGGAAGTCGCGGCAGCAACGGCATCAGCATCGAAACGCGGCTGAGCCTTGCGGAAACGGGTCGGCTCGTCGATTCGCTCTTCGCGCGTGATCTCAGGGAGAAGTTCCGTCAGGGCGCTGAGGCCCTGGCGACGGCGTCGGCGAGCACGATTGGTGCGGCGAGCGTCGCCAGCACATCTGCAATTTCGGCCTTCGAGCGCGCGCTCGAAGGCGAGCCGGAGCGTGCCGCGGCCGCGAGGCGCCCGTCTGGCTGGGGTGGCCTCATCAGCAAGGGACGCGGGCTGGTCGGCGTGGGAGGTGTCCGCGCGGCCGCCTGAGCTCACCTGTGGCAGTCCCTGAGGTGTATTGTCGGCGATGACTGGCGAAGGCCATGTCCGGGAGGCGTCGGTCCGCGCTTTCAATGCGGCGCCAAGTGGTGAGCGAAAATTACTCTATAGTTTATTCTGATTGCTATCTATTACCGTTGCCATTTCGGCTCGGTCATGCGGGAACGGCCATCCCCCCGTTTGTAAACCTGTTAATTCACGTTAATAATTTATTGGGGAAAGCTACTGATTCGCCGGGGGGCAGCGGAATGATTGTCATCGTAGATGACCGGAATCTTGTGACCGATGCGTTTCGCTCTTCTTTCGATCGGGAAGGAATTCCGGCAGCAGGTTTCTCTGGCGGAGATTTCGAGGGCTGGGTCGAGGCGGCGGCCAATGAAGACGTTATGGCGATAAACGCCTTCTTGATCGGGCAGTGCAGCCGTCCCGATCTTCTGGCGCGGGTGATCAAGCGGCGGACCGTCGCCGCGGTCATCGCCATGAAGGACCACAAGACGCTCGCCAGCACGCTCGAGCTGTTCGCCGTCGGCGTGGACGACGTGATCTCAAAGCCCTGCCACGTGCGCGAGATCCTGGCGCGGATCGAGGCGATCTCGCGTCGCGCGGGCGTCGAGCGGGGGCGGACTGAGGATACGGCGGCGATCCGAATTTTCCGCGATGGCCGCGACCCGCTGGTCTGCGGCGACCCGCTGCAGCTCCCTCGCAGGGAGTTGAGAATCCTGGAATTTCTCGTTGCCAATCAATCGCGACGGGTTACCAAGACCCAGATCTTCAACTCGGTTTATGGCCTCTTCGATCAGGAAATCGACGAGAACGTGATCGAGAGTCACATCTCCAAGCTGCGCCGCCGCCTGCGTGGCCGGCTCGGGCATGATCCGATCGACTCGAAGCGGCACCTTGGGTACCGCCTCGTTGGGGCCTCAAAGTCGGAGCCCGAGGGGGCGATAAGCGAGATCGCGGCTGCTGTCTGAGCGGCCGACAGGCTGGCGCAAGGTGGTCGGCCGTATTCTGATCCGCGAGATCCGATCCGTCTTGGGGGCAAACACATGAGTGTTTATGGGCTGATGCGCACGGGCGCATCGGGAATGAATGCGCAGTCCAATCGGCTGGGCACGATCGCCGATAACATCGCGAATGCTTCGACGGTCGGCTATAAGCGGGCGAGCACGCAATTCTCATCGCTTTTGCTGAACGATACGGCCACCTCCTACAATTCCGGCGGTGTGGAAACGGACGTCCGTTACGGCATTTCGAAGCAGGGCGTTTTGGCGCCGTCGACATCGCCCTTCGACATCGCAATTCGCGGTGCCGGTTTCATGGTAGTTTCGGCGCCGGATGGAAGCCTTGCTCTTACGCGAGCCGGCGCTTTTGTGCCGGATGGTGATGGGCGCCTCATCAATACGGCCGGCTATACCCTCATGGGCTATCCTTTGCCGGAGAACGCTTCCGGACCTCCCGTCATCAACGGCACGGCCGGTCTGGTGCCGGTGAATGTGACGGGTGGCGGAATGCGGGCGACGCCGACGACCATCGGAAGCATCGTCGCCAACCTTCCTGCCATGTCGGACGATGTGCTGCCGGCCAACCTGCCATCCACGAACGCGCCGGGCGCGACGTCGACGGCCCGCTCTTCTGTCCTCGTCATCGGCAATCTCGGCGAGGAGATCATGCTCGACGTCCACTTCACCAAGATTTCCACGGGGCAGTGGGAGATGGCCGTCTATGACGCGGCTGGTCGCGATGCGAACGGCGGCTTCCCTTATGCGAGCGGCGCGCTGGCGACGACGACGTTGGATTTCGACGGTGTCGGCCAGCTTGATCCAAGCAGCGCTCAGTCGCTCTCCGTTCCGATCCCTGGTGGTGCGACCATGGAGATGGATCTTGCATCCATGACGCAGACCGCCGGTGCATACGCGGTGGATCTGATCAACACCAACGGTAACGCTCCGAGCCGTGTTCAGGGCATCGAGATCGATACGGATGGCCGCCTCTACGAGGTCTACGAGGACGGCTCGCGCTTCGCTCGTTATCTCATTCCGCTCGCGACGGTGCCGAGCCCCGATCGCCTCATGCCGAAGGCGGGCAACATCTTCCTGCCATCGAACAACTCCGGTGATCTCCGTGTGGGTGTCGCGGGAACGGCGGGATTCGGTGACGTTCGGTCTGGTGCGCTCGAGAACTCGACTGTCGATCTGGCGACTGAGCTCGCCGACATGATCGAGGCGCAGCGCAACTACACGGCGAACTCGCGTGTCTTCCAGACAGGTTCGGAACTCATGGAATTGGTGGTCAACTTGAAGCGGTAGGCCTGGCTAGGAGTAGTCGGGTCGGGGGAGGTCGATGTCACTTACGCTTGCTCATGAAATTGCTCGTGGCGGGCTGCTTGCCAACGCCACGCAGTCCTCTCTGGTTTCGCGCAATATCTCCAACGTCGATAATCCCAATGCCGCTCGCAAGTACGCGCATACCATAAGCTCGGAAATCGGCGTTCGCCTCGGCACGATCAGCAACGCCGTGTCGACGCGGCTGCTGGAGAGTGTGCTCAGCAGTAGTGCGAAGCACGGCGAGCTCTCGAGCATGTCCGCGGCTCTCGAGCGGCTCGGCGGCGTGATCAATGATCCGGAGCTCGGTGTCAGCCCTGCGGCGATGTTGACTGAGATGCAGAAGGCGCTTTCCGCGGCTGCTGCAGATCCAAGCAACGAGTCCCTCTTGCGCAATGTTGTCTCCGTCGCGAACAACGTCGCCCATACGCTTCAGGAATCTGCATCGCTCGTCGCGCAGGTTCGCAAGGAGGCCAACACCGATCTGGCCGACGCAACGCGCCAGCTCGGGACGCTGCTCAAGGATTTCGAGGACTCGAATAACGCAATCGCATCGGGCACCATTGTCGGCCGGGACGTCACCGACCAGATCGACCGGCGCAACATGCTGCTCCGCGAGATCTCGGGGCTCATCGATATCCAGCCGACCACGCGCAGCAACAACGATATGGTTATCTTTACCGCGAATGGCACGACGCTGTTCGAGACGGTACCGCGTGCGATTACCTTCGACAATACGCCGGTTTCGCCCGGCCAGCCGGGTGGCCTGCTGACAATCGATGGCGTGCCATTTTCAGGGGCCGCGGCCAGTCGGATCGGTGGAAAGATCGGCGGTCTCCTGCAGGTCCGCGACGAAATCTCGATCTCCTTCGGCCGGCAGATCGACGAGATCGCGCGCGGCCTCATCACGACCTTCGCGGAGAGCGATCAATCGGCGACGCCGACGTTGCCGAGCATTGCGGGCCTGTTTACCTGGTCGGGCGGGCCGGCCTTGCCGCCGGGCGGCGTGGTTGCGGACGGCATCGCGATGTCGATCAGGCTCAACCCGAATGCCGATCCGTCGCAGGGGGGAAGCCTTGCGCGCATCCGTGATGGCGGCATCGGCGATCCGAGCGAGCCAGACTACATCTACAACGCAGGAGGCAGCGCAGGCTTCAGCCAGAGGCTGCGCGACCTCGTGGCTGGTCTCTCGGAAGTGCAGGCGTTTGATCCGGCAACTGGCTTGAGCTCATCGAAGAGTCTGCTGTCGCTCGCCACCGAAAGTGCCGGCTGGATCGAGGACCGTCGCAGCTACACCAGCGATCGGCTCGCCGACCGCGAGGTGCTGGGCGAGCGTGCGCTCAACGCTTGGCAAGGCCAGGTCGGTATCAGTCTCGACGAAGAAATGACGAGCCTGATGGCAATCGAGCGTTCGTACCAGGCGACAGCCCGGCTCATTTCGACGGTCGATCAGATGTTCCAATCCATTCTGAGAGCCACGGGAGCGCTGTAAGGCATGAAAGCCGACACCATCTCGACGCTCGTCAGCCGTGAGATTATGCGCACGGCGAATGCGCGCAACCAGACAAGCCTTGCCGATACGCTCAAGGAATTCAGCAGCGGCCGTCATGCCGATGTCGGCAAAGTCCTCGGCGGACGGGTCGGGGGTGTTCTCGATCTGCGCCACATTGTCGGCGATCTCGGAGGGCTCGAGAGCACGAACGCGGTTGTCGAGCAGCGCATGAAGCACATGCAGGCGTCGCTGAATGCGATGCGTGGCCTCGGCCAGGATTTCAGCGAATCGACACTGGCCATTCACAAGGCCGGTGCCGATCGAGGGCTTCTCGTCGCCGATGCCAGGTCGCGGATGGCAACGCTCACCGATGTGCTGAGAACCAGCACCAATGGCGTCCATGCATTCTCAGGCCTCAATATCTCCGAGCCACCCGTCGAAAACTATCTGAGCGAGCCGCCGAGCGCGGCACGAACTGCGGTGATCGCAACCTTTACGACTGCGTTCGGCTTCCCGCCCGATGACCCCCAGGCCGTAAACATTACGCCGGCGCAGATGACCGCCTACATGGACGGGCCATTCGCGGCGCTCTTCGAGGAGCCGCAATGGAGTGCGAACTTCTCGCAAGCGACCGATGAAGTGATGCGCGATCGCATCTCCCAGCATGAAGAAATCAATACGTCGGCGACGGTGAACGACAGGGGCGTGCGGCAGCTCTTCTTCGCGCTTACGCTCGCGATCGACGGCGGCGCCGAGCATCTGCGTACCGAAACCTTCGAGGTCATGGCGAGCAGGATTGCCGATGTGTCGAGCCAGAGCGGCCACAGCATCGTCGCCACGCAAGCGCGCGTTGGCGTCGCCGAGGAACGCCTTGCGCAAGCGAACGAGCGTATTGCCCTTCAGAAGGGCACCCTCGAGAGCCGGATCGGGAAGCTGGAGGGGGTAGACCCCTTCGAAGTGGCGGACCGGCTTAGCGCACTGACGGCGCAGATCGAGGCGTCCTACAAGATCACGGCGCGGATGCAGCAGCTCTCGCTGCTCAACTACCTGTGAGGCTACCGTATCGGCGCCTAGTGCGGCATGGAGAAGTTGATGCAGCGCATACAGTACGGCGATCTCCTCGAGGATGACCAGCAGGCGGCACGCGAGCGCGAGCGCATGGCGCTCGATCAGTCTATCCTGCTGCTGGAGCAGGCCATTGCTCCAGGGGCGCCGGTATCTGCCTCCGCCGAGGCGATTGCTTTCACGGGCAAGCTCTGGGGCGTGCTCGTCGAGGACCTTGCCAACCCGGAGAACGGCCTTCCCAAGGCTCTGAAGGCGCAGCTCGTATCGATCGGGATATGGATCCTGCGCGAGCTTGAGGCGGCGCGAACGGACGAGGCGAAGAGCTTTGCCGATGTGATCGTCGTGTCCAAGGCAATACGGGATGGGCTCACGTGACCGGACACCTCAAGGTCCACCTGAAGCCGAATGAACGCGTCTATATCAACGGCGGCGTGATCAAGGTCGACCGCAAGGTGACCTTGGAGCTCATGAACGAGGTCGTGTTCTTGCTCGAGGGGCATATCCTCCAGGAGGAGCAGGCGACGACGCCCCTCCGCCAGCTCTACTTCATCGTGCAGTCGATGCTGATGGAACCCAAGAGCGAGGGAATCGCGCGACAGATGTACGAGCAGACGCATCAGGCTCTGCTCATGACGTTCAAGAGCCAGGATGTGCTCGATGCTCTCGTCGAGGTGAAGGCGCTCATGGAGCGCGGACGCACGTTCGAGACCTTGAGGAAGATCAGGACGCTGTTCCCGCTCGAAGACGAGATCCTCAGGATACGCGACCGCTCTGCGGCCAAGGTGCCGCCGGAGCCGATCAAGAAGTCGGTCGCCTAGGACGATTGGAGATCCCATGGACGTCTCAAGCATTCTGAACACGACCAAGACGGCGCAGCAGACGCCCGAAACGAAGTCGGCAACTGCAGCGCCGACACTCGACTACAATGCCTTTCTTCATCTGCTGATCGCGCAAATGCGTAATCAGGATCCCATGGAGCCGATGAAGTCGAGCGACTATGTCGCCCAGCTTGCGACCTTCTCGCAGGTCGAGAAGACCATTCAAACCAACGAGCGCATCGCCTCGTTGCTGAATACGAACAATTTGCAGCTCGCAGAGAACCTGATCGGAAAGATGGTCATCTCCGAGGAGCACGGGACGGGAGGCGTTGTAGTCGCCGCCAAGGTTTTGTCGAATGGCGTGATGGTCCTGCTCGACAACGGGAAGGAATTTATGGCCGGCCCGGGCCTCATTATCGGCGAGAAGTCAACGGAGCCTCCAGCCGAAGGTGGTGGCAACGAAGAGACCCCTGCGTGAACGAAGCCGATGCGATGGAGTTGGTCCAGGCGGCAATCTGGACCGTGATGATGGTTGCGGGCCCGTGCGTGCTTGCGGCCATGATCGTCGGCATTTCCATCGCGCTGCTGCAGGCCCTGACGCAGGTGCAGGAGATCACGCTCACTTTCGTACCTAAGATCATGGCGATCTTCATCGTCGCGATGTTCTCGGCGCATTTCATGGGCGCGAACGTCTTCGCATTTGCGCAGATGACTTTTCTGCACGTCGAGAAGGGTTTCTGAGGCGACCGCCCCGGCCCTCGGTACCTTTGGTCAGCTCCCCATCAGCATAGCTTGCGAGGATGAACGCGCGGAGCCGTGCGCTCGGCGCGATTCTGTGCGGGGCTTGCATTCAGTCGAGGGGGTTCGGGGTGTCGCAAACGACCAGTGGAGGCGTGCAGTTCAATCGGCTGGCCGGGCTGACGGACATGGGCTTTGCAGCCGGGATCGTGTTGATCCTGGCGGTGCTCTTCCTGCCGCTCCCGCCACTGCTGATCGATATCGGGCTCGCATTCTCGATTGCGGCTTCGGTGCTGATCCTGATGGTGGCGCTCTGGGTGCAGCGGCCGCTCGAGTTCTCGTCCTTTCCGACCATCCTGCTGATCGTGACGATGCTGCGTCTCGCCTTCAACGTGGCGACGACGCGGATCATCCTGACCGATGGCGCGAACGGGGAGCATTCCGCGGGCTACGTCATCGCCGGGTTCTCGAAGCTCGTCATGGGCGGCGATTTCGTGATTGGCGTGGTCGTCTTCGTCATTCTCCTGACGGTCAACTTCATCGTTATTACCAAAGGCGCCTCGCGCATCGCCGAGGTCGGTGCCCGCTTCGCGCTCGACGGCATCCCTGGCAAGCAGATGGCGATCGACGCCGACCTCTCGGCCGGTCTCATCGACGAGCGCGAGGCGCAGCGCCGTCGCCGCGAGCTCGAGGAAGAAAGCTCGTTCTTCGGTGCCATGGATGGTGCCTCGAAGTTTGTGCGTGGTGATGCGATCGCGGGTCTCATTATCACCGGCGTCAATGTTTTCGGCGGCATCCTCATCGCAGCATTCCGGCACGGGATGCCCCTTGCCGAGGCGGCGGATGTCTTCACGAAGCTCTCGGTCGGTGACGGTCTCGTTACACAGATCCCGGCCCTCATCATTTCGCTCGCGGCAGGCCTTGTGGTCGCCAAGGGCGGCACGCACGGCTCGGTCGAGAAGACTGTCGTCGGTCAGGTCGGCAATCATCCCAAGGCCCTCACGATGACGGCGGTTGCCATGGGCCTCCTGGCGCTGGGTCCCGGTTTGCCCCTCCTTCCCTTCGCTATTCTCGGCGGCATTGCGGCACTCGCCGGCTATGCAATTCCGCGAAAATGGGCTCAGGAACAACGTGCGGAGGATGCCAAAGTTCTCGAGGCGACGCAGGTCGCCGAGGAGGAGGCGCGACAGTCGATCAAGGGCGCGCTCAAGGTCAGCGAGATCGAGATCGTGTTTGGCCAACGCCTTTCTGCCGAGTTCATCCGCAAGCACGAGGAACTTGCGCAGCGCGTGGCGAAGCTGCGGCGGAAGTTTGCCAAGCAGTATGGCTTCGTCGTGCCCGAGATCAATCTCTCGGACGATTTCTCGTTGCCGGCGCGCGGCTACCAGATCCGCATTCACGGCGCCACGGTCGGCAGCCACGAACTGCCGATCGGCGATGTTCTCGTCATCGTTGGAGATGGTCCGAAACCGTCGATCACAGGTGTCGACACTACGGAGCCGGCGTTCGGGCTGAAAGCGATCTGGGTGCCCGAGGCCTATGCGAAGGAAGTGAAGCGGGAAGGTTTTGCGACAGTCGACATCATGACCGTGCTGCTCACGCATCTGAGCGAAGCCGTCCGCAATAACCTCGCCCAGCTTTTCTCGTATCGTGACATGCAGGCGCTCATCGACGGCCTGCCGCCGGAATACAAGCGGCTCCTCGACGAAATCCGGCCTGCGCACATCTCCTTCTCCGGCATCCAGGCCGTGCTCAAGATGCTGCTTGCCGAGCGTGTGTCGATCCGCAATGTCCAGCTCATCCTGGAAGCGATTGCCGAGATCGCGCCGCACACGCGGCGCTCCGAGCAGGTCGCCGAGCATGTCCGACAGCGCATGGCGCAGCAGATCTGCGGCGATCTCGCCAAGGACGGCACGCTCGCGGTGCTGCGCCTCGGCAGCCGCTGGGACCTCGCTTTCCACGAGAGCTTGAAGCGCGACCAGCGCGGCGAAGTCGTAGAGTTCGACATCGATCCGCGACTTATCGAGGACTTCAGCAAGGATGCATCGCGCGTGATCTCGAGCCACACCGAGAAAGGCGAGCAGTTCGTGCTCGTGACCTCGGTCGAGGCACGGCCCTTCGTGCGCATGGTCATCGAACGGCTCTTCCCGACGCTCCCGGTGCTTTCGCACGCCGAGATCGCGCGCGGGATCCAGGTGAAGGCGCTCGGCAGCATTGCGGGCTAGTGTGATGATCGAGGAATTCGCCACATCTCGCGGCACGGCACCGAGCGAATTTCTCGATTTGAATCACACTAGAAAAGTTATGCTTCTAGTGTCCCTTTTGATTCCGAAGTTCGCTCAAGACTCTGGCATCGAGGTGTGGCGAACTTCGGTATCGGGACACTAGATGCTCGAACTCGACGACTATGCGACGGGCGTCATTCTCATCCTCTGTCGGGTGGGGACGACGCTCATGCTGTCGCCTGGGTTCGGAACATCGCGCGTACCGGCGCGCGTCCGTCTCTACTTGGCGCTGGCGCTGGCTCTCGCCGCTGCGCCCGCTGTGCTCGATGGGAATACGCTGAAGCCCGCCCAGGGCGGATTGCTGCTCAGATTTGTCATCGCGGAGTGCGTCGTTGGGGCTGTGATCGGGCTTGTTTGCCGCATCTACATCGCGGCGCTCGAGTTCATGATGAGTGCGGTCTCAAACTACATCGGCCTGAACGGGCTTGCAGGTGGCATCGACCACGACGAGCCGGCGCCGACGCTCGCCACGCTCGTTGCGCTGTCGGCGACGCTGTTGATTCTGATCCTCGACTTGCACCATGTCCTGATCAGGACGGTGCTCGACTCCTACGGGCGCATCCCGCTCGGCGTGATGACAGAGCCGGAATTCGCGCTGCGGCTGCTGACTCAGACGCTCAATGTCTCGTTCATGATCAGCCTCCAGGTGACAGGGCCGTTCATCGTCTACGCCATTCTCGTCAACGTGCTGTTCGGAATTCTCGGTAAGCTCATTCCTCAGGTGCCGTCGTACTTCGTGTCGATTCCGTTCCTGCTGGTGGGTGGTCTGTTCTTCCTCTATCTCATGGTGCCCGAGATGCTGAAGATCTACTTCGATGCCTTCAATGCAACCCTGACCAATCTGTGAGGGCTGGGCCATGAAGCGGCGCAAGATTGCCCGGCTCAAGCGGCTCGTTCGGCTTACCGAGCATCTCTACGAGAAGGAGGCGCGCGCGGCAGCGGAGTTGAAGCGCGCGCGCGACGATGCGTCGAAGGCAGCGGCGGTGACAAGGGCATACCTCGATCACGATAACCTCGTCGGCACGGTATTCCCGGAGCTCGTCAGCTCCCGCGCGGTGAAGCTCGAGCGGCGGGCCGGCGAGCTCGGCGTCGAGGTCGATCACCAGGTCGAAGTGGCGGCGGCGGCGCGCGGGCGCGTTAAGGGCCTCACGAACAAGCTCGAGCGGGAAGTCGCTGAGGAAATGCAGGCCCAGGATGCGGTGCAACTCGAGGAGGCGATCGATCAGTTCGTGCGCAGCCGTCTCGCAAGCCTGAAATAAGGTCGCCGGACCACTATCGGACTGAGATGAACTGCGCCGTCGTCCACGGGAGCGGCGGGTGCACATGCAGGTTTCGGCACGACTATGGGAATAGATCTGCAAGGAATAGCGCGGCTCGCGGGCCTCGCAGATGTCGGGACAACACGCGCCGCCACGCCGGCGGGGGCTGCAGAGTTTGTCACGACTGTGAAGCGTGCGGGAGAGATCGCCCCCTTCGAGACCGTGATCCAAAAGGCGGCCGAGCAGGCTCAGGCAGCAAAGGGAATGGAGACGGCGCCTGGCGCGGAGGCCTTTAAGGCCAAGAGCGCCAACAAGGCGCGCAAATCGTTCGAGGCCTTCGCGCTGCAGGTCTTCATCGGATCGATGCTGCCGAAGGAGAACAGCAAAATGTTCGGCACGGGGTCCGCGGGGAAACTCTGGCAATCGCTCATGGCCGAGAAGCTCGCTGAGCACATTGCGGCGAGCGGCCGCCTGAAGCTGCTGCCGGATGAACCGAAAGCCACGGTCGAGGCGCAGGCGCCGAACCAAGGCAACACGACAGAACCGAGTGGAAAGGCAGGCTGATGCACCCGCGCGAACACAACCTGAGAATGATGCGGTCGCCCGCGGCCGATCCGTCGGCGCTCGAGAGCGCACGGCTCATGGAGGCCATTCTTCATCTCGCCGACCTCATCAGCGAGGTCGTGCAGGAGGAGAAGGTGCTTATCGCACGCCCCGAGGGCGGGGACTTCAGCGCGCTCATCGCGCGCAAGAGCCATCTGGCCCTCGAGCTCGGCAAGCTCGTGCGGGCGGCGGAGGGCAAGATCCCGACCGAGCGTTTGCGCCAGCGACTCGCGACACTTTCCGCCGAGCTCGCGGCCAATGAGCGTCTCCTGCGCCGGCATATGGATGCCGTCTATGAGATTTCCTCGCTCATCGGCGATGCTATCGAGCAGTCGACAGCCGACGGCACCTATTCGAGTGAGATCGCTCGCCGGGGAACGCGGCCATGATCAGGATGTTGCTCCTCGGTCTCGTCGTCGTCATCGCCACCCTCGGCGGCAGCTACGCGGCGATGCAGATCCCGCAAGGGACGACGACAGCCAAGGAGGACCCTGGCGAGAAGACTGAAGTCGTGAAGATCGACCCGATATCGGTGCCGATCGTGCGCGCCGGCAAGATCCAGGGTTACGTGATCGGACGCTTTGCCTTCTCGGCGCCTGCAAGCGAGGTCAGGAAGGACAAGGATACGCTGATCCTGTTCGCGAGCGAGGCGATCTTCATGGGGATTTACAAGGAGGAGGAGCTCGACTTCTCCGCATTGAAGATCATCGAGGTCGACAAGCTCGTAGAGCGGATCATCAGCAAGGTGAACGCACGCATGAGTCGCCCACTCATAACTCAGGTCTTCGTCGAGAGTATGAACTTCCTGGCTCACGAGGCCGTGCGTTGCCAGCAGACCAAATAGTTTCCGCCGGCGCGAAGGACACCGGACGATGAACACCTCACTCAAAGGTCCTCACGACCTCTCGTTCGATTCGCTGCAGCGTGTGCTGCCGAAGGCGCGAACGGGTATCTTTGCCCTCGGCTATCTCGATCGCGAGGGGCGGTTCCGCGTGCAAAGTGTGGGGCGGGATGATTACGACGTGCGCGCGCGCCTGAGCGAGCTCATCGGCTCGAGCACGATGTTCAAGTTTGCAGTGATGGCAAATTCACGCGAGGCCTTCGAGAAGGAGTGTGCGCTCTTTCACGAGCTCCGGCCGCCGTCCACGATCATTCATCCTGTCCGGCCACGGGGGACGGACTGGCAGTGTCCTCACTGTCTTCGGCTTTGAGGAACGACAGCATGTCGCTGAGGCCTCGGTGGTAGCCGAGGTGCCAATAGGCCTGTTCTGGCGTATGCGGGTCGAGGTGGCGCTGATCGGCGAGCGCATACGGCGCTTCCTCCTCGAGCCAGGTGCCGAGTTGGGTAATGCGCTGAATGATGCGCTCGTATTTCTGCTCGTCGATCATGTGGGCCATACTGCCGGCCCGCGGCTTAGAAAGCGCTAAGTCCCCGGTAATTGTAGTGGCGTGGTTAGCCGGGAGTTAACAGCGCTTGCCTCAGGTAGCGGTGCGGTCCTGGTGCTCGGAGCGCGTCTCGCTGGATTTGAGCGGGTCGGCGAGAGCAGAGCGCATTTGGAGATCGAACAGGAGCGTAACCAGGAGCGAGAGCTGAGCCGAGCGCGCCTCCGTGATCTCGCCGGACGGCGTGGCGCCATCGCCATCGCGGAGCGCGGTAAGAATCCGGTGGGCGGGTTCGGTCTGGGGAACATCGACTGGGCCGGCCGCGAAGGTGGTCGGCTGCACAGGCGAGGTCTGTTGGGTTTTGGCCAGGGTGGCCGCTGTCGTCACGGTCGGTCCGCCTGAAGGTGCGGCGCCACTGCCGATCCAGTCGAGCTCGGCCAGGCGCCTGCGGACGAGACCGGGCAGGACCTCGCCACCGGCTTTCGTGTACTGGAGGAAGCGCTCCTTGACGCCCTCGACGTCCTGGTTGCGCACGGCCTCGCCGAGCCCACTCGAGATCCAGCGGGTGCCGGCATTGAAGGTCAGCGAGGTGAGCGCTGCCTTTGTGCCCTCGTCCCAGCCGGCGGCGTGCTTCTCGACGATGCTCCGCGCGGCCGCGATCTCGGCGGCAAACCGCTTCTCGGCCTCCTCAGGCGTAATGGCCTCGCCCGGATAGAGGGCCTTGGTGCCATAGCCATTACTGTGCTGCGCATAGTCCCACTGGGCCTTCTGCGTGAAGCCCTCGAAGGACTTGATGGCATCGAGATAGCTGTGATGCATGTCGGCGGGTCGGCATCCTTTCTTGCGGGCACAACCTCAGGGGGTGCGCGACGCCTATCAAGATTGAGCTGCTTTGCTTGCGCGGGCCTCGCCTCGTTGCTGTTTTGCCACTGCAACTGAAGAACGGTCGATCGCCGAATTCAGCCGACCAGCAGAGAAGCTCGCGGGCTATGCTATTGGGGTCGCGTTCATGTTTCTGCCGACAGAGTGCGTCCAGCGCAGGTGATCCCGCACGATGCCTGACGCCCTTGTCGCATGGCCGATTGCGACGTTGCGCCGCTTTTCTGACAGATGGTCGGGCCTCGGGGGCCGGCTCGCCAGGTAGAAAGAATGAACGAATACACACCTATCACTTCCCGGTCCTATAGCACTGCGCGTCCGCTCGGATCCGTCTACGACAGGGAGAGGCAGCGCGTCCTGACGCTCGGGGCTTGGCTCGTCGCCGGCGTGGCATTCACGGCTTATCTGCTGACCGCGCTCTATCTCGGCGTGCGTGACGGCATTTCCTATTTCGGTGCCGATCCGGACTACTATGAGGTGTTGGCGGGCCATACCTACGATTACACGGCTGCGCGTTTTCATCCAGGAACGGTCCTCCTCGGGCTCGGATGGATGAAGTTCTTTTCACCGCTCGAAGCCTGGATCGCGCCGCACATACTTCTGAAAGCGATGTTCGCGGCTGTGGGTGCGGCCGGCGTTCTAGGGGCTATCGTGGCGTTCACGGTCTTGCTGCCACGCGGCTTTGGTCTGCTCGGCGGGATGATCTACGCGAGCTCGCTCGGTGTTTGGTATTTCGCCGCTATTCCGGAATCGAAGATCCTCACGGCGTCTTTGTCCGCGCTGTACATCGCGGTCTATGCGCTCTATCGGCACGATTGGAACGCTCGGCGAACAATCGGACTCAATCTCATCCTGGCGGTCGCCTGTTTCAACGAGATCGTTGCGGGCTTTCTCGTGGCCATACCCGCCGTCGATGCGCTGCTGCGCGGGATCAATTGGTCAAGGGTGCGCTGGATTGCAGTGCAGGTGGCTGTCACCCTGGCCACGCTGCTTGTGCTTGAGCTTTTCGTCAATGGCTGGATCGTTCCGGAAAGTACGAGCCGGGCGGAGCAGTCGCACTTCGCATTGCTCATCGACTATGTCATGAGGCTCAATTACGGCCCGGACAAGATTCATGATTTCGTCGCCAGCTGGTTTTTCTTCAATCTTGCTGCGCCGACGCCGTGGGCGCTGTGGTGGTCCGAATTCGGCGGCTACTTCGAGGCAAGCGTAGCGGCCTATCGCTGGTCGCCAATCGCGATGGCGACGATGCTCGTTATCGGCCTTCTGATCGTAGCTCCGTTCCTGCCCGGCATGCGGGGAGCATCCTTCGGCGCTGCGCAAGGTCTTCTCTTGCCGCTCGCGGCATACGCAATCGTCCGAGCGATATTCTTCGTCATATTCATTCCGAATGAAGCGCTGCTGTTCAGCCCTGCGGTGACGGTTCCGCACTGGCTGTTCATACTCGTGCCATTCGCAGCGTCGAACTTTCCGGCCAAGCGAGCGATACTCGCCGTTCTCTGCGCGTTGCTCTTAGTAACGAACGCAGGCTTCATGGTCGGCCCAGACGGCTGGTCGGCGTTCTGGACCTGGCTCGCGGACGCCTGGGCGCCCGTTCCTAGCTGATTTCGAGCACCACGCGACCACGGACCTTGCCGGCAAGGATCTCAGGTGCGAGCGCAAGCGCATCGCTGATTGGGCGCGTGACGGTCATGTGCTCGAGCTTGTCGATGTCGAGGTCGTGCGAGAGTCGCGTCCAGGCATCGAGGCGGCGCGCGTGCGGGGCCATGACGCTGTCGACGCCCGCGAGCGTCACGCCACGCAGGATGAACGGCGCCACCGAGGACGACAGGTCCATGCCTTGCGCGAGGCCGCAGGCGGCGACGCAGCCGTCATACTTCGTCATGGCGATTGCGTTGGCGAGCGTGTTCGAGCCGACCGAGTCGACCGCCCCTGCCCATCTCTCCTTGCCGAGTGGGCGCGTCGGACCGGAGAGTTCTGCGCGGTCGATGATCTCGCTCGCGCCGAGGCCCTTGAGGTAGTCGGCCTCAGACGTCCGCCCGGTCGAGGCAATGACCGTGTAGCCGAGCTTTGCGAGTATTGCGATCGCGACCGAGCCGACACCGCCGGCTGCGCCCGTTACCAGAACAGGACCACGTTCGGGCGTGATGCCATTGCGCTCAAGTGCCAGCACGCAGAGCATCGCGGTGTAGCCGGCAGTGCCGATGGCCATCGCTTGCGCCGGCGTGAACGCGGGCGGAAGCCGGACCAGCCAGTCTGCTTTGACGCGTGCGCGCTGGGCATAGCCGCCAAGGTGCGTCTCGCCGACGCCCCAGCCGTTCAATACGACGCTATCGCCGACCTTGAATGCGGGATTGTGGGAAACGACGACTTCACCTGCGAAGTCGATGCCCGGAATCATCGGCCAGCGGCGCACGACGGGTGCCCTGCCGGTAATCGCGAGGCCGTCCTTGTAGTTGATCGTTGAGTGCGAGACCCGGACGGTCACGTCGCCTTCCATGAGGTCCGCGTCGGATAGATCGGTCCACGCGGCCTTCGGGCTGGCATCGCCCTTCGTCAACAGCAAGCCCTTGAACGATGACATCTTTGCCTCCCTGGCCCGAATTACTGCTTGTCCCGGCTTTACGCCACGTGTGCGCGCCTGTCGAGGTTGTGTCTCATCGGCGGCGCGCAGGCCTGCATGGGCCCTGGCAATGCGTTATCTACAGCGGCATTGCCGCACTTGTCAGGATACGCCGGCTCTGTGATCGTCGCCCGGGCTTGCTGAAGGTCGAATGATGCGAGGGTTGGCGCCGTGAAAGGCGGACGGCGGAGGGCAGGAAGGTTGCAGGGCGCGCTCGCGTGCCTCGGCCTCATTGCGCTTGCCGGCTGCGAGGGTACGAGCGTCCTCAAGACGGAAAGCCTGCAGCCAGCAGTGAGCCTGCCAGCCTCGGTCGCGATGGGGAACTACACCAGCACCCATTCAGAGCCCACGCACGAGATCTACTCGCGTGTCGCTCGCGGGGCCAAGGCCTGCTGGTTCGGCATCGGCAAGCCGCTCGAGAAGTCCTACGTTTTTGAGGGTCAGCTCGCGCCGGAAAGCGATGGCGGGGCCGCCGAAGTTGCCGTCCACATTCGCACGCCTGACCAGCCGAGCCCGCGTGGGGGCAAGGTCTTCATCGTCTCGATCACCAGGGAGGGCGGAGGCTCGAGCCTCGCCGCCGAGAACCGTCGCATACCCGATACGTTGGCGTCGACCATGCGTGCTGACGTTGCGCGCTGGGCGAAGACGGGTTCGGTCGAGTGTGGTGAGCTCGAGGTTGCGAACCCGATTTCCACGGCGTCGATCGGTTCGGCTCTGCCCGAGCGCAAGCCGACCCTTAAGAAGGCCAAGGGCAAGAAGAAGTAGCCGGAGGGGATGAAGGCCGGTGAGCCGTTTGACATTGCGCTCGGCTGCGCCGCTAACACATCCAGGAGGCGTGCATGTCGGACGCCATCAAGGCATCGATAACCTTGGTCATTTCGAACTATTCGCTGACCTGCTTGGTCATCGGCCTCCTGTTCGCCCTCGTCGCAATCGCTCGCGCGAGGAAGCCAATAGGGTGGCCACTCGTGGTCGAAAAGCTCCTGGCGTGGCATGTGTTCTGGGCCATCGGCGCCGGATACTTGTTCAATTTTGTGATGCACGGCTTCTTCGGACGGATGTCGGCCGCCTTCATCGGCTGGGCCGACAGTCCATTCCAGTTCGAAGTTGCGATGGCCAGTCTCGGCTTCGCCGCAGTCGGCTTCCTCGCGGCCTTTCGCAGCTTCGACCTGCGCCTTGCAGCTATCGTCGGCCCGTGCTTCTTCATGCTCGGCGCTGCAGCCGGACACGTGTACCAGATGGTGACGGAGCACAATTTTGCGCCGGGAAATGCCGGCATCATCTTCTACATGGACATCATAATTCCGCTGTTCGGCCTGCTGCTGCTCTGGCTGCAATACCGATTTGAGCGCGCCGAAGTAGCGTGAGTTCAGGGAAGCTGAGAGGTTTCGGCCCTCGGCTCCGATCGCGCGGGCGTGCCGGCCGCAAGGCGCAGCGTGCGTTGGCGAATGCGCTGGCCGGTAGCTTCGCGCTCGGCGGGCGGAAGGATGTCGAGGCTCGGCCAGAGGCCAGTGATGAGTGTGCGCGCGTAGCCGTTGGCGTGGCCCGAGCGGCGCATGGCAGCGGCGGCAGCGCTGTGATCATAGGCAAGGCGGTGCGTCGAGAGCATGACGCCGCCGTCGATCGCTCGGATCAGGCCGTACCAGACATCTGCCGTGCCGTCATTTGCGGGCATTCCAATGACGCCGGGATTGAACCAGACGCGCCGGCCAATGCGCTTGATGTACGGGAGTCCAGCATGGCCGGCGACGACGACGTCGGCGGCGGCGAGCGCGAGTTCCTCGGCGAGCACGTCGCGCTCGGATTGGAAAACCCAGCGGTTCACGACGGCCGTTCCGCCATGGACGACACGGAATGATCGGCCGGCATAGGTAAAGCGCAGAGTTTCGGGCAAGCGCCCCATCCAAGCGCGCATGTCATCACTTATGCTTGCGTTGGCATAGGGGTACCAGCCCTTCGCGAGCGTCGCGCACTCGGTGCCTTCCTCGAAATTGCAGGCGCAGTCTTCGGCCGCGACAGCGAGCTGCTGTTCGCAATTGCCTTGGATGACATGGCATCCCCAATCGGCAACGAGTCGGGCTGTATCCTCGGGGGCAGCGCAGTAAGCGATGACGTCGCCCGTGCAGATCACATTACCGGGTGGGATCGCCAGCATGTCGGCACGGCGACGCAGCGCCTCGGTTGCCTCGAGATTCGAGTACGGTCCGCCGAAGACCAGGAGCGGCTTGGTCGCGTCGAAAGGCATCGCCTCGATTTTCACCGCAGCCTCCGTGATGGGCGAGGCGCAGGCTCGCCCGGGCAGGGTTCTTGGTCAAGCGCCCGCAGAAAGACATAAAGATTTCTTTATATCCTCCTTGCGGCGCTGCGGCTCTGCCGCTATACAGCGCCCGTCCATTCATGCCCGCGTGGCCGCGCCCACACTTTTGACGCGCAGCCGCCGCGACGGGTCTGCAGGCCATCCTCAGCCGAGAAAGGCGCCCCATGAGCACCAAGGACTACATCGTCAAGGATATTGCCCTCGCAGAATTCGGCCGCAAGGAGCTCTCCATCGCCGAGAGTGAAATGCCGGGCCTGATGGCGACGCGTGCAGAGTACGGCCCCAAGCAGCCGCTCAAGGGAGCGCGCATTGCGGGCTCCCTGCACATGACGATCCAGACGGGCGTGCTCATCGAAACGCTGAAGGCGCTCGGCGCCGACGTGCGCTGGGTCTCGTGCAACATCTATTCGACGCAGGACCACGCTGCCGCCGCGATCGCTGCCGCCGGAACGCCGGTCTTCGCGGTCAAGGGCGAGACGCTGGTCGAGTACTGGGACTACACCGCCAAACTGTTCGACTGGCATGGCGGCGGCTATCCGAACATGATCCTCGATGACGGTGGCGACGCGACGCTGTTCATCCATCTCGGCGTGCGGGCCGAGAAGGGCGATACGGCCTTCCTGAGCAAGGCCGGATCCGAGGAAGAGGAGATCCTGTTCGCGCTGATCAATCGCTGTCTCAAGGAGAAGCCCAAGGGCTGGTTCGGCGAGATCGCAAAATCCATCAAGGGCGTCTCCGAGGAGACGACCACGGGCGTTCATCGCCTCTACGAGATGCAGAAGGCGGGAACGCTGCTTTGGCCGGCGATCAACGTCAATGACAGCGTGACGAAGTCGAAGTTCGACAATCTCTACGGCTGCCGCGAGTCGCTGGTCGACGGCATTCGCCGCGGTACCGACGTGATGATGTCGGGCAAGGTCGCGTTCGTCGCGGGCTACGGTGACGTCGGCAAGGGTTCGGCTGCGTCGCTGCGCCAGGCTGGCTGCCGCGTCCTCGTATCCGAGGTCGATCCGATCTGTGCCCTGCAGGCGGCGATGGAAGGCTACGAGGTCGTGACGATCGAGGATGCGCTCCCGCGTGCCGACATCTACGTCACCGCGACCGGCAACAAGGACATCATCACCGTCGAGCACATGAAGGGGATGAAGGATCGGGCGATCGTCTGCAACATCGGCCACTTCGACAACGAGATCCAGGTCGCGGGCCTCAAGAACTTCAAGTGGACGAATATCAAGGATCAGGTCGACGAGATCGCGTTCCCGGGCGGCAACCGCATCATCCTCCTGAGCCAGGGCCGTCTCGTAAACCTCGGCAACGCGATGGGCCACCCCTCGTTCGTGATGTCGGCCTCCTTTACCAACCAGACGCTGGCCCAGATCGAGCTCTTCGCCAACAACAAGGACGGCAAGTACAAGAAGGAAGTGTACGTGCTGCCGAAGCACCTCGATGAGAAGGTTGCCATGCTCCACCTGGCCAAAGTGGGCGCGAAGCTGACCAAGCTCTCCAAGGACCAGGCCGACTACATCGGCGTCAAGCAGGCGGGCCCGTTCAAGGGCGATACCTACCGCTACTGAGGGCTGGGTCGCCCAGGCGGCGACAGACCAGAGTTCAGGATGGGCGCCCGCGGGGCGCCCATTCGCTTTTGTGGCCAACGTTCCCCGCCCAGCATTCTCCGCATAGTGTCATGCATCCCCCTGCCGGCCGCGCGCTGGGCGCGGCTGTGACATGCTCCGGCAGTGCTGCCTGGATGGCAGGCCCCGGAGCATATTCGCCGGCCGGTACGCGGGTTCCGGGTGCCGGCCGGCAAAGCTCGGCGACTTGGGCGCTGCCACCCGGGTTGATTTGGCCCCTTGTTTCAGGGGCCTCCGGTCGGCCATAAGACGGACAACATGCCGGCCGTCCCCGCGGTGCCCGGCTCACGAGGAAACGTCGAATGTCCACTCGCCAGGACGGTGCGCCCTCCCCTGTCGTGCGCTCGCGCGCCGATCTCGTCGACTGGATCGCCGTCGGCTGCAAGCCCGCCGATCAATGGCGGATCGGCACCGAGCACGAGAAGATCGTCTTCCATACCGATGACCTGAGCCCCGTGCCCTACGAGGGGCCGCGCGGCATTCGCGCCATCCTCGAGGCGCTCATTGCGCGCTACGGCTGGCTGCCGATCATGGAGGGCGAGAACATCATCGCTCTCAAGCGACCGGATGGTGAGCCGGCGGCGACGGTCTCGCTGGAGCCTGGCGGACAGTTCGAGCTTTCGGGCGCGCCACTCGCGACGCTGCACGAGGTAGCTGCCGAGACGCAGCAGCACCTCGATCAGGTGAGCGCAATCGGCAAGGATCTCGGCGTCGGCTTTCTCGGCCTCGGCTTCTCGCCGACCTGGACGCGCGAAGAGACACCGCGCATGCCCAAGCGCCGCTATGCGGTCATGACGCGCTACATGCCGCAGGTCGGCAAGGGCGGTCTCGACATGATGTACCGCACGGCGACCATTCAGGTGAACCTCGACTTCGGCAGCGAAGCCGACATGGTCAAGAAGCTGCGCGTATCGCTGGCGCTGCAGCCGATCGCGACCGCGATCTTCGCCGCTTCGCCGTTTACGGAGGGCAAGCCCAATGGCTTCCTCTCCATGCGCAGCGAGGTTTGGCGCGACACGGACAAGCGGCGCACGGGGATGCTGCCCTTCGTCTTCGAGGAGGGCATGAGCTTCGAGCGCTATGCCGAGTACGCGCTCGATGTGCCCATGTACTTCGTCTATCGCGACGGCAACTACATCGATGTCGCCGGCGCCTCCTTCCGCGACTTCATGAATGGTAAGCTCGCGGCGCTGCCCGGCGAGCGGCCGACCATCGACGACTGGTCCGACCACATAACGACGCTGTTCCCCGAAGTGCGCATGAAGCGCTTCCTCGAGATGCGTGGTGCCGATGGCGGACGGTGGCGGCGCATTTGCGCTTTGCCGGCATTCTGGGTTGGCCTGCTCTATGACCAGACCGCGCTCGATGCGGCGTGGTCTCTCGTCAAGGACTGGACGGCTGAGGAGCGCCAAGCACTTCGTGATGGCATTCCGCGATTGGCGCTCAAGACGCCCTTCCGCAATGGCAAGGTTCTGGAGATTGCACGCGAGGCAGTCGCGATCTCGCGCAGCGGCCTCGCGGCGCGCGCGCGCAAGAACGCGGCGGGTCTCGACGAGCGGGAGTATCTCGCCCCGGTCGAGGAGATCGTCGCTTCAGGTCGCACGATCGCCGAGCAGTTGCTCGAGTCCTACCATGGGCCGTGGAAGGGCGATGTGCGGCCAGTATTTCGCGAGTATGCCTTCTGAGCCGCGATGCTCAGCTCAGCGCCTTGCGAACCGCTTTTACAGCAGCGCTCGTTGCCGCGATAAGGCCCGCATCGAGTGGCGGCGCCTGCGAGGAAAACTTCGCCATCACGATCTGATTGATCGGGTCGATGAAGAGGTTCTGGCCGTGGATGCCAAGGCCCGATAGCAGCGTCGCACCCCCACGCTCGACGTACCACTTCGCGCGATAATGCATGGTCGCGCCGGGGAAGTACTCGACGAAGCTGCCGGCATTCCAGGCGTCCGTGTCCCCGTTCTCCAGGATGTCGGTAATCCAGCTCTCGGGAATGATCTGCTTTGTGCCGCGCGCACCGCGCTCAAGTATGAGTTGGCCAACACGTGCGAGATCCCGTGTCGTCGTGCAAACGCCGCCGGCACAGCGCGGCGCGCCGAGCCGATCGACGGTTATGTACGCGCTCTCGGCGGCGCCCATGGGCTGCCAGATGAGTTCACTCATGAGGTCGGCGAAGCGCCGACCTGCCGCGCGCTCGACGACCCAGCCGAGCAGGTCCGTATTGACCGAGATGTAGTGGAAGCGACCGCCGTGCGGCCGGTCTGCCTCGGTCAGGTGGCGGTAGAACGAGCGCAGATCGGAAAGGGCTTCACCGGGCTCGAGCGGGTTCCAGCCCGTGGATTTGCGGTACTCGATGATCGGGCCCGATGTCGCCAGATAGTTCTCATCGAAGACGAGGCCCGTGCGCATGTCGAGCAGATGGCGCACGGTCGCGCCGGCATAGGCCGTGCGTGCGACCTCGGGGACGTAGTGCGAGACGGGCCGCTCGACATCCAGGGCGCCCTGCCCCACGAGCACGCCTGCGGCCAGCCCGAGCATCGACTTGCTGACGGACATGAGAATGTGCGGCGTACGCTCTGTCATGCCATTGCTGTACTGCTCGAAGACGAGCGCGCCCTTGTGCAGGATGACAATGCCGTCCGTGCTGCTGTCCGCGAGAAACTGGCTGAACGGTACAGATTTGCCACCGGGCATCGCCACGGCTAGTCGATCGAGGTCTTGCGGGGCCGCTTTCAACTCCCGCACGTGCCGCGGATCATGAGCGATGTCCGCCGTCGGGATGATTTCGCGCACATGCTGAAACGCCCAGCGATTGAACGGAGACTGCCGCCAGTTCGCGAGCGTCGCCTGGCCTTCTGGCGCGGGCGGAAAGCCGTCCATCAATCGCGCGGTCATGCTGATTTCCCCCTGGCATCGTATGGCGGTAGCTCGGGACAGCTTAGGCCATTATCAGCCGCGCGAACATGCTCTCGCGCCGAGTGCGCGTTGCTGTGCTGGGAACCCTGCGCTTTGGTCGGGCGTTGTTACTCGTCGGTTGACTGAAGGATCGAGAGGGAACGATGGACTCGAAATCACTGATGATCGTCATGCTGGCTGTGGCCGTAGCCGTTCTGGGCTACCTCTATTGGGACAGCCAACGGTCGGGCGTGGAGATCAATGTGCCGGGCGTGAGCATAAAGGCGAAGTAGTCGCACTGGGCGCGAGCAGGCAGGCGGGGCCCCGGAGCCCCGCATTGCCTTTAGTCGCCGGCGGCAAGTGCCCTGAGGCCGCGGGCGACCTCATAGTCCGTGATGATCTTGAGGCACACGGCGAGTGGGATGCCGTTCGCGCGAGCGTACTGTTCGACGGCACCACGGCCGTCCATCTCGAAGATGATCAGCAGCTTCTCGGCGAGCTTGGACGTGTGGTTTGGCATGATGCCAACCACACGCGATTCGCGCGGCGGAGCGGCGGCGAGATTGGGTCATTCTCGCGGCAGCGGAATCGCTGAGCGCGACTATCTCGCCGGATCAGGTGAGCGGAGGTGGTTCCAGGCCCATGCTGGCAGCCGCCGCTGCTGTCGCCGCATAGATCACGTAGCGGCTCCAGGGCCGCCACTTTGGCCCGCCCTCCTTGATCATGCGGAGAATCCGCGAGCCCTGCAGCACTTCCTCGAACTGCGGATAGACGTAGACGACGAAGACATCGCGAGGCGACGCGCTCAGCGACGCCTCGAGATTGGCAAGGACGCTCTTGAGCGTATCGCGGTCGAAGGGATCGAAGAGAAACAACACGAGCGGCTCTTTGCCGTACTTGTAGTCGACCACGTCCATGCACTTCAGATCGAACGCGGTGCACTGCTGAGATGCGGGCTTGTACCGCTTGATGTTCTCTTCAGCGATTTCGTGCAGCTCATGCGATAGCTCGACGCCAACGATCTTCTCGAACGGAAACTCCGACGCCACGAGCAACGCGCGGCCCTTGCCCGATCCCATGTCCACGAAGGCGTACGACTTCTGCTCCAGTGGAATGGATTCGAGAATTTCGTAAATGAGCGACGCAGTCGTCGGGACGTAGAAGTAGGCGGTCGGATCCCCGCCATGATTGAGGGTGGGTGACGCGGTATCCGTCCCGAACCGCGCGTCAAAGGCTTCGCGCCGTTCTTCGATGTATGATCTCACGCACTCGAACATGTAGAGAAACGGCGACATCAGCGGGCCGTTGAGATCGAGCGAGCCACGAAACACCTTGCCCAGGTGTTGATGTAAGGCGACCATCTCTTGCTCCTGTTGTTGCGCTATCTGTTTGTGATGTAGCGCTGGGGCACGCTCGCGCTTTGCGTCGAGGGTGCCCGGAGGTGCCTTCGGCGATCGGAGATTGCGGCCTAAATTAAGGCGGATGGTTGGACCACTTTCGGTGGCGCGACAAAATGCGACAGCCGACTCGGCGGTGCTGAATTGCGATTTCTGATTGCTGAGCGGGGCAGCGTAGAACGCGCGACTGAATGGCGCAGAGACACGACTGCGGCGGGGGCCTTCCGAGGTGCCTTATTCAGCGTCGCGATGCGGCGGCAGGGGCTCGTGCGACCGGATCGGAAATCTTGGAGCGGGTGAAGGGAATCGAACCCTCGTCATCAGCTTGGAAGTCGTTCCGGATTACGGAAAGTCCTTTGGTTTCAATGGCATCCTCCTAGCATCCACCCTGTGCCAGCAGACACAGGAGCCCACTACGATGCCCTCTCCAAGGAAGAAGCTCACCGACGAGAATGTCCTCGCGCTTCCGATCAAGCGAAAGCGCTACATCGTCTATGACACTGATATTTCCGGACTAGGCGTCAGGGTCGGCAAGTCTCGCCGCACGTTCGTTCTTGTCGCGAGGTTCAACGGCAAGACATCTCGCAAGTCACTCGGAGCCGTCGGTCGCATCACTGTGGACGTCGCTCGACAGAGAGCACGTCGAATGCACAACGCGCTCGAAGGCGAGCAGGACGTCCACATCACATTCGGCGAAGTTCTCGACAAACTCGTCGATAGCCTAAGCGGCAAGAAGTACCCGGACGAGCTTGATCGCGTGCTGCGTCGTGACGTGCCCGCATGGATGAACAAGCCGATCGTCTCAATCACGCGCAAGGATGTCGTCGCAGCTCTCGATGCGAGGAAGTCGAAGAAGTCGAGGCGTCACGGCAAGACGCGCACGGAGAGCGCGGCGCATCACTTGCTCAGCTACGCGAGGCGAGTTTTCAACTTTGCGGTGGATCGAGATATCATCCAGCACGCTCCGACAGATCGCTTGAAGTCTGCACGGCTCATCGGCGCTAAGGCGATAAGGACACGCGTCCTCACTGACGATGAACTCCGGAAGGTATGGTTTGCGGCAGACAAGCTCTCGGACGACTTTCGAGACGCCGTGCATTTGCTCATCCTCACGGGGAGCAGGAAAGGCGAAGTGTCCTTGGCACGTCGTGACGAGTTCAAGATCTTCAGCCGTGTGTGGCGACTAAGCGCGGATCGCACAAAGCAAGCGGCACAGCATGTCGTGCCACTATCGAAGCGAGCGTTGGCGATCGTCGCTTGTCGGATAGCTGACACAGCCAGTGAGGAGGATGACGACTATCTGTTTGGTCGTCCTTTGAAGGGATGGAGCAAAGTGAAGCGTCGTCTCGACAAAGCCATTGGCAAGATGGAGCACTGGACGCTGCATGACCTCAGGCGCACGTTTCGCACTCGCTTGTCATCCTTACGCGTGCCAGAGCACGTTGCAGAGCTTGCTATCGGTCACAGCAAGAAGTCCCTGCAGCGGGTCTATGATCAGCATCAGTATGCCAGCGAGCTACGCGAGGCATTCGACGCTTGGGACAAAGCGCTCGATCTCATTCTCAGCGCTGAGCCAGAGGGCTCTAAGCTAGTACCCCAGCCGGCAGATACTAAACGGCGTTCTTACCCGGCTCTGGCTCAAGATTTGCCGGCTTCTAGCCCTCGATCGTCGCTCAATCGAGCTGCGCAGTCTGTCACAGAGAGCTAGTGCGAGAGCTAGTGCAGACACGCTGCTGCCCAGTGCTGGCAATTCGCAAGTGATGACAGTGGCGAAGCTCTGATCAAAAAGCAGCCACCCTGGTGACTGAGAGTAGTGGCGCTCAGCAGCGAGAGGGAAAAGCCACTGAGCGCCACAGTGCGAAGAAGCTCCTGGAGAAGTCAAAGCTTCTTCGCGACGACAGCGAGCGAAGGCACTGGGAAAGTCTCGCCACCGCAGTCATCGCCAGAGAGACGTGTCGGAACTCTCTAGCGACCTTACTCAAGGAGTGCTGGTGCTCCTTGATCCTTGCATAAGTGCAGTGGCTGCTGGCACAGAGTGAGAGCTGCCACGAAAGCGATGATGTCGAGGCGCTTGCTGATACTCATCGAAGCGCTGCATGATCCTGAGCCATACGCTCTCGTTGAATGTCGCGTCGTGCATGTGAGCTTTGCCAAGCTCCTCCCAGTACACCTGAGCGTGCAGACGTGCTCTCTCATACGCGACACCGAACTCAGCGTGACGCTTCGTCCATTTTCGCATCACACGACGATGCACGCCACACGCGACGGCCATCGCAGTCGTTGAGCCCCCACGCTTGCCTACCTCAATGACGCGATCACACATGCCACTGTGATAGACGCGCTCAAGGACGCGAGGACGACCGCGCTTGCGCTTCGTGACCGCAGGCACGCCTGCAGGCTTCTTGATCATGACTGACCTCTGTGTCTGACTGGCGCTAGTGCGGTCGTACTGCGGCGTAGAAGATGCTCGCCAGCTTCTCGGCTGCGGACACATGCGCAGACTTCGGCACGTCAAGGACGGGCGCCTTCTTGTCGAGAGCGAGTGCAGCGTTCTCCGCTTTGACCTTCAGCTCCTGAAGCTCCTTGCGAGCGTGCTGCGCAGACTTGTGCAGCTCGAATGCGCGGTAGATGCTGGCGAGAAGCTCCTCGCCTTTTTCAGCTTCGCGAATGATCGATTGCAGCTCAGAGATGCGCTTGGGGTTTGGCCTGAGTGATGCCTCGTGTTCGCGACGCTCACTCTCTGCGCGTGCCTTGTCAGCTCTTGCTTTCTCGCGCTTCGCGGCATCGGCGTTCCACTCGATCCACCATGCCGATGCGAGTGCATGAGACGCGGTGTGGATATACTGCCACCACCCTTTGTCTTTTGGCCCCGTCTCGACGCGTGCAGCTTTCCTGATGTTTGTCGCTGCATTTTTGCGCAGAGTGGCAGGGCTGAGTTCAGTGATGCGATTGATGGGTGGTCGCTCGCCGTCTGGATGACTGTTGTCCCAAGCGAAGAAGTCTTCAATCAGCTCGCGTGTTGCCTTCTCGACCTGATCAATTGCGAGTTTGATGGGCTTGCTGTTTAGCGCGGGTCGACCTTCAAAGCGATCGGTCTCCTCCATCTTACGGAAGTCGAGCCGTCCGACCTGAGACTTCGCATAAGTGCCTGCGGTGCTGGCCACTGTCGTCTTCTCCTATGAATTTGTGGTGGTGGGTATCTGTCTGCTGGTCAGATGACTAGCGCGTGCGCGTGCGTGTGCGTGCGTGGCGCGAGGCAATCTGCGAGAAGTCCTCGTCATCCAGGAACGACACGCCAGCGGAGTTGCGCACCAAGCGCATCTCGCGACTGTGGCCTGAGTTCTGGTGATAGTTTTTGCGCTCAAGCTCACGCGCGACGGCATCGTTGCGGATTGTCATCGAGTTCGCAACGATGCGATTGGCCTCTGTGTCGGGCTCGGTCTCATCCTCGTCGGCAAACGGCGAGTCCGTGTTGTCGATGACCTCTTCGTCCTCGTCTTTGCGAGTGCGCTTCCTCAGCATGTCGCTGATGTCGTTCAGCGTCTTGATGGCGATTTCGAGCGCATCCTCGTCAGCAGGATTTTTATCGAAGCGCGCGAGCGACTTCTTCGCTTGACGCGTGAGAGACGACTGATTGCGCATGGCGACGTGAGAGCCAGCGCCACCTCGAATGGTGTTTTGCACGTAGAGTCTTTTCGACATTTGCCATTCTCCATTGAAAGCGAGTGATCTCGCTTGAGGAGAAAGTGCCTCGAAATTGACGCAATCCACAGGAGGCGCGCGGCGAGAATAGACGCCTATTTGCCACCTAATTGAAATGACTCATAGAAAGTCCGACGATTTGTGGTCTCCCAAGGCTTTCTCAAGGCTGCGTTTGGATAAGGCTCATGCTAAATAGAAAGAGCAGCGACGTTACGAGCGTCACTGCCCTAGATGCTGGTTTCAACTTCACAGGATGAAACAGATGACAGATACACTGCGGAGCTATGGTGGCTCAATCGAGAAATACCGCGATCGCGATCACGACGATGCGGCAATTGAATGGCAAGTTGACTTTCTTCATGAGCATTTGCCATTCAACTTGTACGCTTATGACGACGAGTATGAGGGCGGCCTCGTCCATATCGCTGGTCCTTACAGCACGAAGGACGAGATACGCGAAACACTGAGACGATACCCTCGCGACGAATTCATGTTTCAATATGAGTACTACCAGGCTGTGCAGGTCTTTCGACGACGGCAGGGCAGAACATTCAGGTCCTTCTTCTGGGTGACGAGAAAACACGAAGCACGCGACCTGCCCCTCAGCTTCAATCACGGACGAGCGAGATACTGCGAGCAGCGCTTCCGCACTCACATGTGGCTGCCAAATGGTGGGCAAAGTGTAGCAGACACAGAGGGTAAGGACTGTTGGCCTGACAGTGGCTCTGTGCCTAAGGGCTCGGACACACTCAAGAAATACGGTCGATTGACGACGCGATCTGGTGCGCCCGTGTCGCTCTACGTGAAGACGCGTCCGAGCAAAATGAAGCGCAGCGACATTGTCTGGGCGATTGCTTCGACCGTTGCAGCAGGCGGAGCTAGTCCCTCGGAGATGGAAGTGATCGTCAGGTCTTCGCTAGCATTCAAATCGAAGCGCGCGGAATACGGTGACAATTATTCAGAAGCAGAGATCAAGCGCCTAAGGAGAAAGCTATATGTCAGTCGCTGGAACTAAGAAATGCAATACGTGCAAATCAGAGTACGAGGCAGGCAAGCGTTGCGCGCCGTGCAAAGCAAATCGCTGGAGAATGCGCCACTATGCAAAGAAAGGAATAGACTTCTCTGCCCTCGACGAGGGGTTGAAGTATAAGAAGCAGACGCTGGCGCTGCTCAAAAGCGGCTACGTGCCTGGAAAGAGGTCTAGTACGAAAAAGAGCCGCAGCGGTTAAGGCTGCGGCTCAGGGGTTTATCAGAGGGATCACTTAACATGGAGAATATAGCGTGAATACGCGTGCAATGAAAACCACAATTACCCGTCCGGCGCTCAGGGACGTGAGCAGCCTTCCCAAAACATATAGCGCAGCGGATTTGATGAAGACGGTATTCAAGCCGCGCGACTTTATCGTTGAGGATGTGCTGGTGAACGGACTGACTATTCTCGCCGGCAAGCCCAAGAAGGGCAAATCATGGATGACGCTTGCGATGCTGATGGATATCGCTCGTGGCGTCGAAACATTCGGCGTGCTCAAGACTAAAAAGAGCAATGCGATTTATTACGATCTAGAGGGTGGTCCTCAACGTCTCAAGGAACGGCTCTCAAAGCTGCTGCAGGACGGCAGCGAACCTCCGCAAGGACTGCATATCACGCACGAGCTGTCGCGTGACGAATGGGAAAAGGAAATCGAGCGTGCTGTCCGCAAGCATGACGCCAAAGTTGTCGCGATCGATACGCTGACCAAGATCAGGCCCTCGGCTCCCCAAGGCAATGACTCCTATCAACAAGACTACGATCTGATGTCGCGCCTCCACGCGCTAGCGCATCGTCTGCACATCGTCATTCTGGTCGTCTACCACACGCGCAAAGCAGCATCTGACGACGCTCAGGATCAGATCATCGGCAGCACCGGCACTGTCGCGGCGGTAGATAGCTGGTTCGTATTCAAGTCCGATAAGAACGGCTTGGAGCTGCAGGGCGCAGGTCGTGACATTGAGCCGGTCGAGTGGGCTCTAGAGCAAGAGGGCTCTCGCCTTGTGATCGCTGGCGACGCTAAGGAACGTCGCGTGTCGGGACATCGTCGCGAGATACTGCGACTGCTCCGCGAGAGGGGCGAGATGACTAACGACGAGATCGCGAAGTCCGTGGGGCGTGAAAAGGGCGCGGTCAATCAACTGCTGATGAACATGCACAAGCGCGGGGAGATCGAGCGTTTGGGGCATGGGCGATATGAAGTACCGGCGAAATGACTACGCGCGCGCATAAAGAAGAGAGATGATTTTGTTATTATGTGATTTTGCGAGCGAGACCCCAAAATAACAAAATAACAAAATCGTCTAGATAGGCGATGCACTGTGCCAGCAGATATCTGATCAGAGCGCCGATCCCATCACGTACACGCGTGTGCGAGGCGTGGGCATGCGCAAGGAGCTTTGGCCTCTACGGCACATGCGCACTCAAGCAGCACGACAGCGACGACATGGGGCATGAGGCAGACAGCTCTGTGCCTAACTCATACCGACGTGCAGCATGAGTCAGACACAGAGGAGAAGTGGGCTAGTTGCTCACTCGCTCAGCCGCTTATCTGCTTCTCTGCATTGCGATGCACTTTCGCTTCCCGTTGGCGAGCTTCGGGCTTGTCGAGGCCATAGGTGTAACTCGTGACCGCCATATACTCGCGAATATGGAGAAGGGCCTCATGGGCTTGTCGAGGATCACACTTCGCGCAGATGACGAGTGTGCTGTAGACCTCGAGGAAGAACTCGGCGATTGAGCAATCGTAGTCGGCGTAATCCTCATAGGTGAGGGCTAGTAAGGGCTCCTCGCCTTCTTCCTCTCGCCAAACATTAGCCCGTCGCTCCTCACCTTTAAGAGCGAGTCTGACGTTGCGTTCTTCGGCGACGATATAGACGTCCATCAAGTGGAAATCGTTGGAGTCAAATTCATCGCGTGCCTCCAGCAGCAACAACCGCTCCTCCATGGTGAGGTCAATGAAGAACTTAAACTCACCTCCGTGGCGTTGCTTAAAATGTTGCTTAATCGCCTCTAAGCATTCTCTCCGCGCTTTGTAGATCCCCGACGAGAGCAGACTGAGCTTGTGCCGTAGCGTTTGAAGTTCAGGTGTCATTGCGGAATCCATCTGCATTCGCGCACACGAGGTGCGACGAGTTTCTGTTGCAAGTTTGATTGCTGGCCAGCGCGATCAGGAAGCCACGACGATGACTCGCCGTCCAGATCGCTTTGCGCGTCGCTCCCACATGTAGTGCATTCGCGCATTTGCTAGATAGATTTGGCCCTCTGCTCTGCCGTCAGAGGTCTAGGCAACTCTTGGCGCGCACGCTCAGGCGCTGGGCAGCGTCGTCAGCTAGTTCCCTAGCCGGTGATGTCGAGATCGCGCTCAGTGAGCAGCCGGGAGAGCCTAGGCGCGCGTCTAGGGCTTCACCCTCGCCTCACTCGGTCGCCTCGTCTGGGTACGGGTAATCGGAGACTTGATACTCTCGCCGACACTCGGGGCAGGCTTTGATCCGTGGGTTCTTGTCAGTCTTGAAGACCTGCATGAACCTGCCTTCCGCAAGACATCGAGGACAGAAAGCTTTGCCATATGGCTTGCCCTCCGCAGTCCTCTGGAAGTGGAAGCCTCGCACTTCGATCAGCTCCTCTCGCCGGATGAAGGCTTCTTGGAGTCTCGCTATCTCGCGATCTTTTTTAATTGACTCGTCCCGCGCCTCAGCCAGCGCGATTTGCAGGTCGACGATCGCCGTGGACAGCTTCGCGACTTCGAGCTTCAGCGCGGCTTTGTCGTACTCGCGATCCGCGCGATTGAGTTCCTTCAGCACGTTAAGCGCTGCACCTGCAGTCTGAAGTGCGAGAACAAAATCGACCATTGCTCAATCTCCCCCTGTGCCAGCTCCCGACTTCTTAACGAGAAGTAAACTCGTGCCGAGAGCCGACAATAATTAACTAAATCCGAATGAGTGGGCACTACAACTTAGAGCGACGACGAGAGCGTTTGCACCGCCCTCGTCGTCTATCCGCAACCTCGATCGTAGGAGCGATCTCAGATGCAGACGACCTCACACTATCACGAGTCATCCAGCGACAAACGGCTCGACCTTATGGAGCTGATCGCGCTCACAGCGTATGCGCGTCGTGAAGCTCGCCAGAGCCCATGCGAAGTCGCCGCAGTCATTGCCGACGACTACGAAGCTCAGCTTGTCGACCTCGCGAATGAGCTGTTCCCGCATGTTGCCGTGCGCGACTTCGAGGGCGCAGTGCTCGCGTATGATCGGAGCCTCAGCTAATGGACGCTCTGATCAACGCACAAGGCGTCACGCCGCTCAGTGCCGTCCGTCTCGCGTATCTCGCCGACGTACTGCGAGCGCATGAGCCACAGCCCGTGAGCATCGTACGCATTCGTGCGCAAGCTCAGGCGAGGCGACAGCTCAAGAGCGATGCGCTCGCGTCTGCCTCGTTCCTCGCGCTTGTCGCGTGCGTGTTCTCGCTGCTTATCGCCGCGACGCCCTAGCCTGCACCCGAAGCCACACGAGTGCCCAGGCGCATCAGTTCCGGTGCGCCTTTTTGCTGGGCATCTGATCGAGTATCATAGGCGCATGAAATCTTATCGAGGCAAAGTCTGCGCAAAGCATCCTGATCTTGCGGGCCTGAGGCGCGCGAGCAATCGCAAATGCGTGGGCTGCAAGCGAGATCGTGACCGCACGCCTCGAGGTCGAGAGCTGTTGCGCGAGCGTCAGCGCAGGTATCGAGCTGCGTTCAAGGAGCGACAGGACGGCAAGACCTATTCCGGAAGTCCATGCGCGACATGCGGTACGAGCGAGCGCTACACGAGCAATCGAGCCTGCGTGCATTGCTACGGCGTAGCACGAGAGAGGATGCGCAAGCTTCGTCCGGAGACTACGTTCATCGGTGCAGTCTGTCCGAAGCATCCTGAAGCTGGAGGCGTGCGAAGGTCACGACGTGGAGGCGTCTGCGTTGAGTGCAATCGCGAGAGAATGCGAGGCGACAGCTTCACCGCCGCGACTGAGCGCTGGCGCGAGAACAATCCCGAGAGATTTCGAGTCGTGCGACACGCTCGCACAATGTTGCGACGCGCTCGCAAGAAGTCAGCCACAGAGGCGAGCGCCGAGCTTCGTCAGGTCATGATCGAGCTGTCACGCGAGGCGAAGCGCTTCGGCTTGACGATCGATCACTCAGTGCCGCTAGCAGGCTGCCGCGTGTGTGGAGCGCAAGGACGTCACGAGGTCGACAATCTGCACTTGATGTCGCCGAGCGATAACTCGTCGAAGGGCAATCGCTGCATGACGTGCTGGGCGCTAGAGGCCAATCGCCGTCACGATAGCCTCACCCACGAATAGGGTCTCCCACTCAGGGGTTTCAGAAGCTTCCCCGCGCCAGTACCGCGCTGCTCGTGCACGCGTTTCGGATAACGGCTCACTGTCACCTAGCAACAAGTGTGCATCGGCGCGGTGCGTAACGCCGTTGCAGGTCAATGAGCAGATTTCTCCGCCATCGCCAATTCGCTTTTGCCAAGTGCGGGCCTCTTCCAGCGAATCGGCCAGGTACAAGCACCGCTGCCGAGACGGCGCTTCGCTAAAATCACGAATGCGGATCTCTTCCATGATCAGCTCTCGCGCGAGCATGATGTAGTGCTGCGCAACTTCGTGCGCGATCACGGGTAGACGCGGACAGTTGATAACGCCTTCCTTCACCTTGGTGAGAAACTTGATGGCGCGCACCTGGACGATAGATTTGTCTTCAAGTGTGACTGGGTATAGACGCGCGCCCTCGTAAAAGGCGAAGAATGGATTGTAATCAACCCCGGCAATGACCTTTTGTCCGGCAGTCAGAGCGCGCTTGTACTGCTTGTTTGCAGTGAAATGGTAGAGTGTTTTGTCGGTGATCTTCTCGAACATGCCTGTCTCTTAAGCAAAGACCCCGCCGAAGCGGGGCCTGTGACCGGCTCAGAGCAATTCGTCCAGTACCAACGAAGAGCCCCTTCCCACGGAGCCACCGACGCGTCCCCAGGTATGTGCCTCTTACCGTACTGACGCCGGACCGCGAATAATGCTGAGTCGCTATTCTCGTGCAATGTCCGCTGCGATCAGTGCTGTGGATAACGCTGATGCCCAATGCAGCGCCTCAGCTCAGCAAAATTGGGCTAACCGATTGAAGTGGATTGGAGCGGGTGAAGGGAATCGAACCCTCGTCATCAGCTTGGAAGGCTGTTGCTCTACCATTGAGCTACACCCGCACTCTCCAGCGTCGCGCCGTTTTAGCGTGTTGCCAGCCATTGGCAAGCGGAGAGGTGTCGGACGGGGTCTCCGATGTCCGGAGCGATAGACGAAATTGCTGCCGCTGTGTCATCTTGCGTCGTGGGGAAGCAGCGGGGGGCCGCAATGTCCAGCAAGCTCGATTACGACGCGCCCGTGGCTTACATCCGGGATGCGACAGCAACCCATGCGCCGGGCGAATACACCGAGCGTCGTCTCGGATTGGCGAAGGCCGTGCGGCTTGCCATCGAACGGCACAAGCCGGGCGAAACTCCGGCAATCATAGGGACGGGCATCCAGCTCAACGGCATCGACGCCATCCGCGCCGTGCGCGCGCTCAAGGATTTCCCGGCTGATTGAGTAGTCCGCACGCCTAGAGCGGGATGTTGTCGTGCTTCTTCCAGGGGTTCTGCGCCTGCTTGTTGCGCAGCATGTTGAGCGCCCGGCAGAGGCGTCGGCGCGTGCCGTGCGGCATGATCACCTCGTCGATGTAGCCGCGCTCGGCGGCGACGAACGGGTTCGCAAAGCGGGCCTGATACTCGTCGATGCGGGCCTTGATCTTCTCGGGATCGCCGAGCTCTGTGCGATAGAGGATCTCGACTGCACCCTTGGCACCCATGACCGCGATCTCGGCTGAGGGCCAAGCGTAGTTCACGTCGCCGCGAATGTGCTTCGAGCTCATGACGTCATAGGCGCCGCCGTAGGCCTTGCGCGTGATGACGGTGATCTTCGGCACGGTCGCCTCGGAGTAGGCGAAGAGCAGCTTGGCGCCGTGCTTGATGAGGCCGCCATATTCCTGTGCGGTGCCCGGCAGGAAGCCCGGCACGTCGACGAACGTAATGATCGGGATTTCGAAGCAGTCGCAGAAGCGCACGAAGCGAGCAGCCTTTCGCGAGGCGTCGCTGTCGAGCACGCCAGCCAGCACCATCGGCTGGTTCGCGACGATGCCGACCGTGCGGCCCTCCATACGCGCGAAGCCCGTCACGATATTCTTCGCGAACTGATCCTGGATCTCGAAGAAGTCCGCCTCGTCGACGACCTTGAGGATCAGCTCCTTGATGTCATAGGGCTGATTGGGGTTCTCGGGGATCAGCGTGTCGAGGCTCATCTCGATGCGGTCGGCCACGTCCTTGGTCGGCAGCACCGGCACGCCGGACTTGTTGTTGGACGGCAGAAAATCCATGAGCCGGCGCATCTGGAGCAGCGTCTCGACGTCGTTCTCGTAAGCGCGGTCCGCAATGGAGGACTTGGTCGTATGGACCTTGGCGCCGCCGAGTTCCTCGGCCGTGACCGTCTCGTTGGTCACGGTCTTCACGACATCGGGGCCGGTCACGAACATGTAGCTCGTGTCCTTCACCATGAAGATGAAGTCCGTCATGGCGGGTGAGTAGACATCGCCGCCCGCGCACGGTCCCATGATGACCGAGATCTGCGGGATGACGCCGGAGGCGAGCACATTGCGCAGGAAAACCTCGCCGTAGCCGCCGAGCGCCGCGACGCCCTCCTGGATGCGCGCGCCACCTGCGTCGAACAGGCCGATGATGGGCGCGCGGTTCTGCAGCGCCATGTCCTGAATCTTGATGATCTTCTTCGCGTGCGCCTCGCTCAGCGAGCCGCCGAACACGGTGAAGTCCTTGGCGAAGACGTAGATCACGCGGCCGTTGATCGTGCCCCAGCCGGTGACGACGCCGTCGCCCGGGAACTTCGTCTTCTCCATGCCGAAGTCCGTCGAGCGGTGCTCGACGTACATGTCGAACTCCTCGAACGAGCCCTCGTCCATCAGAAGCTCGATGCGCTCGCGGGCTGTGAGCTTGCCGCGCTTGTGCTGGGCTGCGATGCGGGCTTCGCCGCCACCGAGCCGCGCAATCGCGCGCCGCCTCTCGAGCTCATCGAGAACATTCCGCATGGATTTCTTGCCCCTATCGCACTGCAATGTGAGTTCAGCCGTGTCTAGCACGGGGCGCGGAAGGGGGCAAAACGGAAGGTTGGCTTTGGTTTGGGTGCGTGGAGCGAGCCTGCCACTTCCCCCTCTCCCCGTATAGGATGGGGAGAAGGGACATGTCGCGATTTTGGAATCTGTCCTGCCCACTTCCTGAGCGCGCGACCGCGCGCCGGCCAGTAGGCCGGAGACGGGAAACATGAGCGCGCGACCGCGCGCCGGCCAGTAGGCCGTCCTTATCAAGCGTGCGCGGCAAGCCGCTGGAGCTTCTTGAGGCGCTCGGCGACGTCGAGGGGGGCGAGTTCGATGTTGGCGACCCGCGGCGTATAGCTCGGAGCCACTGATCGATTGATCTCACCGAGCCACACCAATGTCCGCTCGATGAATGTTGCGACAGGGATGTGCGAGACGTCCATGTCCTGCCAGAAGCCGCGCTGGACGACTTCGGCCTCCTCGCGCTGCGTCCACACGGGCAGGATAAGCGTGTTCGCGACCTCGGTCGAGGCGGCGAAGGTCGGACCCTGATCATCCTCGAGGATATAGAGCCCGCCCTGTCCGATGGCCTGGCGGACGAAGCTTGCGAGTATCTCCTGGCGCAGGCGGTCGACGAGCTCGATCGGCTCGATCTCCGGCTCGCAGGGCGCGGCGAGCCAGTTCGCGCCGACAGCGCGGTCGAGATCGCGGAGCTTGGGCAAGACCTCGTGCATGAAATCGGCAAGCGGCATCGACTTGACGCGCGGTTCCTGAGCGACCGAAGCAGCGGCGCGCTCGGCATCCTCCTGCTCGGCCCAGAAAAGCGTCGTCTCTCGCGCGCGCCGCGTCGGAGAAGGAAGACGTGCGAGGCCCTCTGCGCCGGCGACGGCCCAAACCGAGCGTGACGCGACGACCTTGCGCACGAAATCGGCCAGTACGGCTGCATGGCGCGGATCGACTTGCCGCAGCAGCATTGCTCCCCTCCCACGCTCGTTGGCCCGGTCGCGCTGAAAAACGCGCCGGCTGGGCGGGTGCACTACACCGCAGAGGCGTAAAATTGGCGTTACGCGGGGTATAGACGTCCTATCCCCGATCGAGGCGCTTGGCTTCCAATTCCTTAAGATACTGGGCCCAACGCTTATCCTTCTCGCGTCCGAGCAGTGCGAGATACGGCCACGTGTAGAGGCCGGTGTCGTGGCCGTCGTCGAACACGATCTTCACCGCGTAGTTGCCGACCGGCACGAGGTCGCGGATCTTCACGTTACGCTTCTTGCCGACCGTGACGCGCTGCTCGGGCGAATGGCCTTGCACCTCGGCGGAAGGGCTCATGACGCGCAGCATCTCGGCCGAAAGCTCGTAGCGCGCACCATCCTGGAAGGAGACGTCGAGAGCATCAGCGCCCGGCTTCACCTTGAGCGATGGAGGCGGCACGCGCTGGCCGGCCGCGCCCGAAAGCTCGTCCCAGGCCTTGGCGGCGAGATCGCGGAAGATCTGGGCGTGCAGGCTCTCGGGCTCGGCAGCGACGATCGGGCGGCCCTCGTCCGAGCGCGCGCGGATCGACATATGCAGCGGCACTTCGCCGAGGAAGGGAATGCCGAGCTTGCGCGCTTCCTCGGCCGCGCCGCCGTGTCCGAAGATGTCGGAGCGCTCGCCGCAGCTCGGGCAGAGGAAGTAGCTCATGTTCTCGATGATGCCGAGGACGGGGATGTCCGTCTTGCGGAACATGGCGAGGCCCTTGCGCGCATCGATGAGCGCCAAGTCCTGCGGCGTCGAGACGATGATCGCGCCGGCGAGCGGCACTTGCTGCGCCATGGTGAGCTGCACGTCACCGGTGCCGGGCGGCATGTCGATGACGAGCACGTCGAGCTCGCCCCATTCGACTTCGCGAAGCATCTGCGTCAGCGCGGAGACGACCATGGGCCCGCGCCAGATGATCGGCGTGCCTTCATCCACCATGAAGCCCATGGACATGGCCTTGAGGCCGAAGCCTTCCATGGGTTTGAGGCGGTTCGAGCCCTCTATGACCTGCGGGCGGCCGGAGAGGCCGAGCAGGCGCGGCTGCGAAGGTCCATAGATGTCCGCGTCGAGGATGCCGGCCTTGAGGCCAATCGCCTGGAAGCCGAGCGCGAGGTTCACGGCGGTCGTAGACTTGCCGACGCCGCCCTTGCCCGAGGCGACGGCGATCATGTGCTTGATGCCGGGCACGCCGGCCGATGGGCGCCCGCCAGGGGCGGGCTGGGGCCGCGCTGCCGACTCGCGGGCCGCGCTCTGCTGTGCGCGTACCTGCTGGACACGCGTGCTGTCGGCGCGGGGTGAAGCTGCAGCGGGAGCGCCACGGGCCGTCTCCGCGGTTAGCACGGCTGTGACGCCCTGGACGCCAGGAATATCCTTGACGACCTTCTCGGCGGCCTGCCGGAGCGGCTCGAGCGCGGCCGCCTTGTCCGGCGGCACTGTAATCGAGAAGTAGACCTTGTCGTCGCGCAGCAGGATCTCGGAGATGAGGCCTAGGTCGACGATGTTGCCTTCGAGGTCTGGGCCCTTGATGCGCTTCAGCTGCTCGAGAACCTGTGCCTTGGAAACCGCCATCTGCGTTCCTCTCGGGGGATCGGGGCCGCGTCGGCGCGGTACCGCGCGGGCGCGAGCGAGCGCCAGTCGCAAGGCGCCTGTTGTCGTCGGCTATATGCCAGAACAGAGCAGAAGTGTCACCCGACGGCCGGTAATTTGCTTCGGCCGGGCGGCGGCGGATGCGCGAACCACACTGAGCCTGGGCGCCGCAGTAACCATACACCTGCTGTCACGGCGCGGTTACTGGTGCTATTCTCAGGGATCTGTACAATGAGGGCATTGGGCCAGCGGGTGCGCGCGATGAAATACCGGCATTGGCTATTTGCATTTTGTGGGGCGTTCGCTCTTGTTGCAGCCGGCCTGCAGCAAGGACTGGCCGTTGGTGGTGGCGGCGGTGGCGCCAGTGGCGGTGACGTCAGGTCAGGTGCCTCCGGCGGCGTATATGAAGACCTTGGCCCGGGGATCCGTATCGTGGACGCGTGGGTCAGGGAGTCGCCCCTCGGCTCGAGGACTGGCGGCGGCTACTTGAAGATCGTGAATAACAGCCCCGACGCGGACCGACTAATCGGAGCCGAGAGCCCGATCGCCGACAAGGTCGTGTTGAAGGAAATGACTTTTATCAACGGCGAGCCGGGGATACGCACCGTGTCCAAAGGCATCGAGATCCCAGCAAATGCGATCACGTATCTGAGGATCGAGTCCTACTATCTGCAGTTTGAGGGACTGAGGGAGCCGTTCGCGATCGACAGATGGTATGCGGCAACACTGAACTTCGAGAAGGCCGGGTCCGTCGCAGTGACCTTTGGCGTATGGCCGCGCATGTACTGGTGGTAGCGCCGGGCGCTGACCAGTTCGGTATGTCCGAGAATGTGCGAAGGCTCGATGCGGCTGTGATCGGCGCATCGAGTATCAGATCCGCAAGTCCAGCCACGTGAGACACCAGGGCAGGGCGTGTTGCGCCCCGCCCGTCTGTGCTTGATCACGTGAGCTTGCAGCCCGTGCCTGGATCTGCGAGTGCCGGCGCGGCAATGCCGATCACCTTGTTCAGGCCGCCTTCCGCACGCCGCAGATAGATATTGTGCACGACCTCCTGCGAAGGCGACATGGAGATCGGACCGCGCGGGCTCTCGATCTTGGCGCCGCGCATGGCCTTGTAGAGATTGGCTTCGTCCTCGATGTTGCCTTTGACCGCTTCGAGGCCGACCGCGAGCAGCTGGGCCGCGTCATAACCCTGCACGGCATAGACGTCCGCCTCGCGCTGCGTCCGGTCCTGGAAGGCCTTGCGGAAGGCCTTGTCCTTTGCGTTGTCGAGGTTGTCTCCGTAGTGGAGCGCGGTCTCGATGCCCTCGGCCGCGGCACCCTGCGCGCCGAGCACGCCTTCGGTCAGGAAGCCCGAGCCGACGAGCGGCGCCTGGATGCCGGCCGACTTGTACTCCTTGACGAACTGCACCGCTCCGCCGCCGGCGAAGAACACACCGACCGCTTCGACCCCGAGCCCGGGGATCTGTGCGAGCAGCGGCTGGAAGTTCGTGTCGGGGAACTTGAGCGTCAGCGAGCGCACGACCTCGCCGCCGTGCTTGGCGAGGCCCTCCTTGAAGCCTTCGCCGGCCTCGTTGCCGGCGGCATAGTCCCAGGTGATCCACGCGGCCTTCTTTACGCCCTTCGCGCCGAGCGCGAGGCCCATGCCGTAAGCGGGCTGCCAGTTCGTGAAGGACGTGCGGAACACATTCTTGGCGCAGAGTGCGCGCGTCACGGCGTTGGCGCCGGCATTGGGCACGATCGTCAAAGTGCCGGTCTCGCTGACGACCTTGTGGATGCCCATCTGCACGCCCGAGTGAACGGTGCCGATCAGCACGTCGACCTGATCGCGCTTCACCAGGCGATCGGTATTCTGCGGCGCGTTCTCGGGCTTCGATTCATCATCGAGCTTGATGATCTGGATATCGCGCCCGCCGAGTTTGCCGCCCTTCTCTGCGATCAGCATCTCGACGGCGAAGGTAATGTTCTCGCCGAGCTTTGCGAACGTTCCCGAATAGGGAAGCATCAGTCCGATCTTCAGGGGGCGCGCCTGGGCAATGGCCCATCCCGTTGGCACGGTGGACGCAGCGGCGGTCGCGAATGCGCCTTGCATGAGGCCGCGGCGGGTCGGACGGATTTTCTCAATCGACATCTGCTACGTTTCCTCCAATGGGACCGAACGCCGGGACGGCGCGGGTATGTTATTGGCCAGCGTCCAGGCGGCAGCCCGGCATCGGCTCGAGCACATTTATAGCGCGGAGCGGCCGGCGTGAATGCTGCAATCGTCGGAGGCAGGCTGTGCCGTTCAGCCACCGGATGCCGGCGCCGACCGGGGCGGCAGCGCGGCGGAGGGATCGTCATTCTCGGGAGCGAAGGCTTCGCGCGTCAGAGGGACAACGCTCGAGACCTTGCCGAGGTGCTGGGCAAGATCGACGGTTGCGTGCCGTCCAATGGCTGAGGCGTTTCGGTCCAGCCACTTGCCGGCCTCCGTGTGGCCAGCGAGGAAAAGGCGCGAGATGGTCGTCCGGTCGGGTTGGATCTTGCTGTCCGCCGGCAGGATGGCGGTGTGGTGACCCGCCTCGACCAGATGGAAGCGGTGGCGCGCAAGGCGCCGCGCCGGCGTATTTGCGCGCCGCCACCAGCCCAGGTCTGCGGCTGCCCGCGCGGCCTCGATGAGCTCGATGTCGCGGCGGAGCGGCTGGTTGAACGTGATGCGGCTTACGGTGCCGGCGATCTCGCGCGCGGAACGCGGCACGCCCGGCTGATCCATCGCACTGAGCAGAATGAGGAGCGTATCCTGCGCAGGGCTCTCGGTGGCGAGCGTGACCAGGTCTGGATTGGCGGAAAAGCCCCCGTCCCAGTAGGCACGGCCTTCGATCTCGACGGCGTGGTGGATGGTCGGCAGGCACGCAGATGCGAGCACGGCCTCGACTGTCAACTCGCTGCGGCGGAAGAGCCGCTTGTCGCCGGTCGCGACATCGGTCGCCGCAATAAGCAGCTCGAGATCGGCATAAGAGCGGATGCGCTCGAAATCGATGTGCGCAGTGAGGATGCGCCGCAAGGGATCGAAGCCGAGCGGATTGAAGTCGTACGGTGAGAGGAGGGCCGCGACGGGCCGGCCTAGCCCGCGCAGGAACGGGTTGAACCGCATGAGGTCCGGCACGCCGGCTTCCTGCACAGCCTCCCAGACCGTGCGCAGCGTCTGACGTGCGTGCTCAGGGCCACCCTGTGCGAGGCCGCTCGCGAGCGCGGCGGCATTCACCGCGCCGGCGCTGGTCGCGCTGATCCAGGAAAAGCGGAGCGGGACGTCGGCCTCGAGCAGGCGATCGAGCACACCCCAGGTGAAGGCGCCATGCACGCCACCACCCTGGAGCGCGAGATTGATCGCGCGCTGCTGCTTGCCGCCAATTCCGAGCACATACCCCTCCGCGCCGCCTTGTTGCACTGCATCATGGCAGAGTGGAGACGGGGACCACAATCGGCAGGCCGTTCACGATTGTGCATAGCATCGTGACGCCGAAGGCTGGCTCCAGGTGACGTGGCGTCAGAACGTCAGCGGGGGGCCCATGGGCAGAAACGCGCCCATTGGCCAGCAGAACAATGTGATCCGCAAACCGGGCTGCGAGGCTCAGATCATGCAGCGCGACGACGACGGTGCGTCCTTCCGTCGCGAGCCGCTGAAAGAGCGTGAAGAGGGCGAGCGCATGTGCGGGATCGAGGCCCGCAGTCGGCTCATCCGCAACGAGCAGCGGCGCTTCCTGCGCAAGCGCACGGGCAACAAGGACGCGAGCGCGCTCGCCGCCGGAGAGCTGCGCGATCGGCCGATCGGCGAGATGGCCAATGTCCATGGCGGCAAGCGCGCGCGCGACCACGTCCGGATTGGCATCGTCATGAGGCAGGCGGCCGAGCGCGACCACGGCCCGGGCGGCGAGTGGCCAGTGCACTGCGCGCTCCTGCGGCAGATAGGCGACGGCGCGAGCGAGCGCCGCGCGTGCGTACGCGTCGAGTGGGCGACCTGCGTGCACGATCTCGCCGCGCTCAGCCGCGAGCAAGCCCGCGCAGGCGCGCAGCAGCGTCGATTTGCCGGCGCCATTCGGGCCGACCACGGCCGTGACTTGGCCCGAGGGAAACGAGACGTCGACATTGTCGAGCACGATGCGATCGCCGAGGGCGAGGCGGACTTCTTTGAGTGCGACCATCATCCTGCCTGTCATGGCGCGAGTTCGCGTCGCGTCGACACGACCAGCCACACGAAGAAGGGCGTGCCTATCAGCGCGGTGAGGACGCCGAGACGAATGCTGCCACCGGGTGAGACAATGCGCAGCGCGAGGTCGGCGGCGAGTACGAGGGCAGCGCCGCCGAGCGCGCTTGCGGGAAGGAGGCGCGAGGGGACATGGCCGACGAGAGGCCGCAAGATGTGCGGCACGATGAGGCCGACAAATCCGATGGTGCCGGAGACGGCAGTTGCCGCACCGACGGCGAGTGCCGTGCCGGCAACGACCAGCACACGTAGTTGCGAAAGCGAAGTGCCGAGGTTGGCGGCGACCTCCTCGCCGAGGGTCAGCGCATCGAGATCGCGGCCGAGGCGCGCGAGCACGAAGAGACCCGCAAGAATTGGTGGCGCCGCGAGCCATACGTGCGTCATGCTGCGGTCGCTGAGCGAGCCCATGAGCCAGTAGACGATCTCGACGGCGGCAAACGGGTTCTGCGAGAGCGTGAGCACGAGTGCGATCAGTGCCGTCGTGAGGCTCGCCACCGCGACGCCGGCGAGGATCAGCGTGATCGGGCCACCGCGCTCGCCCGCGAGCCAGAGCACGACGCCCATCGCTGCCGCCGCGCCGACGAGCCCCCCGAGCGGCAGCCCGATGACGAGGGTTGCCGCGAGACCGGTGTGGATCGCGAGCACGGCGCCGAGGGCTGCACCGCCCGAAATGCCGATGATGCCGGGCTCGGCGAGTGGATTGCGCAGGTAACCTTGGAGCGCTGCACCAGAAAGGCCGAGCGCGGCACCGACCAGCAGGCCGAGCAGCGTGCGTGGCAGGCGGATCTCGGTGAGAATGAGCCACGCTTGCTCGCCGCCGCCGAGGCCGATGCCCGTGGGGCCAACCGCGAGCGATGCAAGCGCGAGCACGAGCGTCAGGGCGGCGAGGCCTGGAATGACGTAGGGCTGCACCTCGTCCTTCATGCCGGCGGCCTCCGCGGTGCGAGGCGGCGGCGCGCATCGGCGAGGGCCTCGATGGCCGCCGCGATGTCGGGCGTGCCGCAGAGCCAATGCCGCCAGGGCACGACGAGCGTCGCGCGGTCACGCATCACGGCCCTCAGGGCTGGGTGCGTCAGCGCATCCGCGACGACCGTGCGGTATTCGTCGCTCGGGCCCGAGAGCACGAGCAGATCGGGCGGGTTCGCCACGATTGCCTCGAGCGCGACGCGGCCGCCGGGCTCGAGGTGCAGCTCGGTCGCGAGATTTCGGAAACCGGCGATGCGCAGCGCCTCGTCCTCCAGTGTCCCGGTCGCGGAGGCAATACTGTTCACCTGAAAGATGACCACTGTCGGGGCCGGGGCTGTCGATGCAGGCATCGCGAGCGCAGCGAGGCGCTGGTCGAGCTTCGCGATGATGGCATTTCCTGTGTCTGCCTCGCCGACGGCTTCGGCAATGCGCCTCACGACATCGCGAACGCTGGCAATGTCGCTCGCGAAGGGCACTTTCACGACGCGGCGGCCCAGCCGCTCGAGCATGGAGACGGTCGTCGGCGTCGAGAACTCCGTCGTAATGACGAGATCGGGATCAAGGGCCAGAACCTCTTCGGCTTCGCCGCGCACGCGCCTGATGCCCTTCGCGCGATCGGCAATCGACGAGACCGAGGCATCGGTCGCGACGTGGCTCAGCGCGCTGATCCGCGATCGCGGCACGAGGTCGATGAGGATCTGGTCCGTGCAGAGGTTCAGCGAGACAATGCGTTGGGGTTTAGCATTCTGTGCTGACGGGCTCGCCGACGTGAGGGCAAGCGCCAGGGCGGCGAGGGCGCATCTGAGGATCATGGCGTGCGCCTACCGGTCCCGCTCGTGGAAATGATCATAAATGCGCTGCGCCGTTTCCTGCGAGATGCCGCTGACGGCGGTCAGATCGCCAACGCTTGCGCGGCTCACGGCCTTGGCCGAGCCGAAGTGGTGGAGCAGCGCGCGCTTGCGCGTCGGCCCGATACCCTCGATTTCGTCGAGCGGATTGGCGCTGATCGCCTTCGTGCGCCGTGCCCGATGAGCGCCAATGGCAAAGCGGTGTGCTTCGTCGCGCAGGCGCTGGACGAAATAGAGCACGGGATCGCGCGCTTCGAGCATGATGGGGCGATCGCGTCCGGGAATGTGGAAGTGCTCGCGGCCGGCGTCGCGATCGGGGCCTTTGGCGACGCCGATGAGCGCCACGTCGTCGATGCCATAGCCCTGGAACACTTCGCGCGCGACATTGAGCTGGCCGAGACCGCCGTCGATGAGCACCACGTCCGGCTTGTCGGGAAACACCGTCTCTTCAGTTTCCTCTGCTTCGTCGGACGGAACCACATCTGCGGTCGTTTCCGGCACGGTATCGACATCGACTGGGCTCTCGTCGATGGCGGGCGCCGAGCTGCCGGCAATACGCTTGAAGCGCCGCGTGAGCACCTCGCGCATCATGGCGTAGTCGTCGCCCGGCGTCAGATCCTCAGACTTGATGTTGAACTTGCGGTACTGGCCTTTGACCATGCCATCCGGGCCCGCGACGATCATGCCGCCGACGGCATTCGTGCCTGAAACGTGGCTGTTGTCGAAGACCTCGATGCGGCGTGGCACCTGTTCCAGGCTGAAACGGTCGGCCAATGCTTCCAGCAGGCGGCGCTGCGATGCGCCCTCGGCGAGGCGGCGGCCGAGCGCCTCCTTGGCATTGGCGAGCGCGTGCTCGACGACGCCCGTCTTGGCGCCACGCTGGGGCACGCGGATCTCGACCTTGCGCTCGGCCTTGAGCGAGAGCGCTTCCGCCAGCAACTCGCGGCTCGGCACATCGTGCGAGAGCAGGATGAGGCGCGGCACGGGCTTGTCGTCGTAGAATTGCGCGATGAAGGAATCGAGCACTTCGGCGAGCTCGATCGAGCGGTCGGCGCGCGGGAAGTACGCGCGATTACCCCAGTTCTGGCCCGTGCGGAAGAAGAAGACCTGCACGCAGGTCTGGCCGCCTTCCTGGTAAGCGCCGAAGACGTCGGCTTCCTCGATGCCTTCGGGATTGATCGTCTGGTCGGCCGTGACGTGGCTCAGCGCCGAGAGGCGGTTGCGGATCGCAGCCGCGTGCTCGAACTCGAGCGCATCTGACGCCGCCATCATGCGGGCACGCAGCTCCTCGCGCACGTGCTGGCTATCGCCGCGCAGGAAGAGACAGGCTTCATCCACAAGCTTGGCGTAATCCTCGAGGCTGATCTCGCCGGTGCACGGCGCGGAGCAGCGCTTGATCTGATGGAGCAGACAGGGGCGCGTGCGGCTCTCGTAGACCGAATCCGAGCACGAGCGCAGTAGGAAGGCGCGCTGCAGCGTATTGATCGCGCGATTGACGGCGCCGGCCGACGCGAATGGGCCGAAGTAGTCGCCTTTGCGCTTCCTTGCGCCGCGGTGCTTCATGATCTGTGGCGCGCCGTGGTCACGCGAGATCAGGATGTAGGGGAATGACTTGTCGTCGCGCAGGAGGACGTTGAAGCGCGGGCGAAAGCGCTTGATGAGGTTCGCTTCGAGGAGCAGCGCCTCGCTCTCCGTGCGCGTCGTGACGAACTCCATGCTCGCCGTTGCCGCGATCATTCGCGCAATGCGGTTCGTGTGGCCGCCGAGCCGGGTGTAGTTCGAGACGCGTGCCTTGAGGCTCCGAGCCTTGCCGACGTAGATGACGTCTCCCTGGATATCGATCATGCGATAGACGCCGGGCGCCGCCGGCAGCGTTTTCAGATAGGCATTGATGACATCGGGGCCGCGCGGGGCTGGTTGCGCGTCCGCGGGCGGTCCCTCCTGCTGGCCATTCTGCTGGATGTCGGTCGGCGCGCTCATGGCGGGACAATTGAGCCGGTCCTGGGCCCTGGTCAAGTCGTGCCCTAAACACGATATAGGCTATAAGTGAACGCGGCGGTCGAACGGCTGCCGCTCCTACAACCCGGACCGGGATGAACCATGACCGTCGAGCCGGATGCTGCCATCTTCCTCCCCTTCGAGAACAGCTATGCGCGGCTGCCGGAGCGCTTCTACGCGCGCCTTGCGCCGACGCAGGTTCGGGCTCCGCGCCTCGTGAAGCTCAATGAGGGTCTGGCGCGGGAGCTGGGCCTCGATCCGGCTTTCCTGGTATCGCCGGAAGGCGTTGAGATCCTGGCCGGCAACCGCGTGGCCGGCGGCTCCGAGCCGATCGCCATGGCCTATGCCGGGCACCAGTTCGGCGGGTTCGTGCCACAGCTCGGCGACGGCCGCGCGATATTGCTCGGTGAGGTGATCGACAGTCAGGGCAATCGCCGCGACATCCAGCTCAAGGGCTCGGGGCCAACGCCGTACTCGCGACGCGGAGACGGTCGTGCCGCACTGGGGCCGGTGCTGCGTGAGTACATCATCGGGGAGGCCATGCACGCGCTCGGCATTCCGACAACGCGGGCACTCGCTGCCGTGGCGACGGGCGAGAACGTCATGCGCGAGAAGGCGCTGCCGGGTGCCGTGCTGACGCGCGTCGCGGCGAGCCATATTCGTGTGGGCACCTTCCAGTTTTTTGCCGTGCGGCGCGATGAGGAAGGGCTCCGCGCGCTGACGGATTATGTCATCGAGCGCCACTATCCTGATCTTGCAGGAGCTGAGAACCCCGCAGCGGCGCTGCTCAAGCGCGTGATCGACAAGCAGGCGGAGCTTATCGCACGATGGATGCTGATCGGCTTCATCCACGGCGTCATGAACACGGACAACATGGCCATCTCGGGCGAGACAATCGACTACGGCCCGTGCGCCTTCATGGATTGGTATGATCCTGCCACCGTCTACAGCTCGATCGACGAGCACGGGCGCTACGCCTACGGCAACCAGCCGGTCATCGGACAGTGGAATCTCACGCGCCTCGCCGAGGCGTTGCTGCCGATCATCGCCGACGATCGCGAGAAGGCCGTCGAGATCGCGCAGGAGGCAATCAATGCCTATCCCGGAAAATTCGAGGCGGCTTTCATCGCCGGGTACCGCAAGAAGCTCGGTCTCTTCGAGGCCGAGGATGGCGATCCCGCGCTGGTGAAGGAGCTCATGGACGCGATGGCCGCCAACAAGGCGGACTACACGCTCACATTCCGCGGTTTGTCGGAGGCAGCAGGCGATCCCGCCGCCAACGCTAAGGTGCGCGCGTTGTTCGACGATCCTGCGGCAGCCGATGGCTGGCTGGCCAAGTGGCGGGAGCGGCTCGCGCGCGAGGGCGGTGATCCTACGGCGCGCGCCGCCGCGATGAAGGCCGTCAATCCGGCCTTCATTCCGCGCAATCACCTCGTCGAGGAAGCGCTCGGCGCGGCCGTGAATAGCGGCGATCTCGCACCCTTCGAAAAGTTGAACGGTGTGCTCGCGCGGCCTTTCGATGTTCAGCCGGATGTACCGGATTATGCACTGCCGCCACGCCCCGAGCAGGTCGTGCGCGCGACCTTCTGTGGTACGTAGGCGAGTCGCAAAGTATCCTGCGAGTCGGTCCCTAGCAGAGCAGCGCCGTGAGAATCATCTACGATTTCGGGTCGAACAACGGCGACGACATCCCGTACTATCTGAAGAAGGCGGATAAAGTCGTAGCCGTCGAGGCCAATCCATCCCTCTGCGCGCAGATAAGACTGCGATTTGAGCAGGAAATCGCGGAGCGACGCTTGATCGTGGAGAGCTGTGTGCTCACCACGGGCTCGAGCGCTGCCGATGTGGCATTTTATGTCCACAAGTCGAATGATGTTCTGAGCCAATTTCCCGAACCTGGTCCGACCGAGATCGAGGACTTTGACAAGATCATCCTGCCCGCGCGCTCTGTATTGGACGTGATCGCCGAGCATGGTGCGCCCTACTACGTCAAAATCGATATCGAGCATTACGACGAGCAGGTCCTGCGCGCGCTTTTCGAGAACAAGGTCCGTCCACCGTTTGTATCCGCCGAGGTGCATAGCGTTGGCGTATTTGCAGCAATGGTGAGTCTTGGCGGCTACGACTCGTTCAAGCTTGTTGATGGCCAAAGCGTCTCGACCAAATATCGGGATCATTCGATCGCGACATCTGCCGGGAATGAAGCATATTCCTTTCCCTTTCATTCGGCCGGTCCATTTGGTGAGGACATTGATGGCGAGTGGATGAGCGCGAATGATTTTTTCCGTTTTCTCGCGGCCGAAGGATTGGGCTGGAAGGACGTCCATGCGACCAACCAGGTGCGAGCGCAACCTTCTACGCAGATCCAACTGGTGGACTATGCGGCACAGTCCGTCTCAATAGAGGATGCTCGGTCAGCACTTCGTGACGTCGCGCAGTCGACCCTTCGTGAGGTCGCCCAGGAGGTGATCCAAGAAGCTGCTCGGGTAGCAGTAAAGAGGGAGATGAAAGCGCGAAGCCTCAAGGGGAGGCTGAAGGCCGCGCGGGGCGCGCTCTTGGGTGGGCGTTATTGAGAGCTGAGAGTGGATTGATCAGCGTCGACCACCGGCAAGGCTTGCCGAAGCAGGATCGGCGCGGAGCCGCGCCATGGCCCAGATGCCGATGGCTGGGCCGATCGCCAGAATCGTGAAGGCGTACGTCCAGCCGAGACGCGTCACCAAATAGGGCATGACATGGATCGTGACGAGCGTCAGCAGGAAGCCTATGCACGTTTGCACGGTCAGCATGGTGCCGACGAGCGTGCGGTCGCTGAGCTCCGTTACCGACGCCGAGAATTGCGCCGAGTCCGAAACGATCGTGATGCCCCAAATGATGCCGATGAGCAGGATCAGCCAGGCGGGGCCACCGTAGAAGAATCCCATGATGAGCGCGCAGGTGCCGCTGACCGCAAGTGATGCGATGGTAACGGCCGTGCGGCCGACCCGGTCGGCAGCCCAACCGCCGGCGAGACAGCCGATGGCGCCGCTCGCGATGATGAGGAATGTCGCGACACTCGCGCCGATCGGCGGTGCTGCGCCATAGCGGAGTGCGAAGCTCGCGCCGAGAAACGTCCCAATCCACGCCCACATGGCATAGAGTTCCCACATGTGGCCGAAGTAGCCGAGATTGGCGAGGCGCAGCGGGCGGCGACGGAATGCTTCTGTCGCATTGGCGAGCCGGAAGGGCGGGGCCGGTGCGCGGTTCGGGCCGAGATCAACCCGGCGTATGAGCAGCGCGCCCACAAGAGCGCAGAGACCAGCGACGATGCATGGCACGCGCCAATCCAGGCCGAGCGGCACGAAAAGATGCGGCATGGCCGAACCGAGCGTGACCGCGCCGACCAGCAGCCCGATCAGAAGGCCGAGATCGCCTTTCGCCCAAGTGGCGGCCATCTTCATGCCGACAGGATAGACGCCGGCGAGGCAGAAACCGGTCGCAAAGCGCAGCATCGGGACGGTGACGTCGGCCGGTTCGAACAGGACGACGAGCAGGCAGGCCATGCCGGCAGTGGCAGCAGCGGTCATGAAGAGATTGCGTGGATCATAGCGGTCGGCGGCGCTGAGAAGCGCACTCGTCAAGGTGCCGCCGACAAAGCCCGCCTGCACGCTGCTCGTCATCAGGCCCTCCTGAAAGGGCGTCAGCGTCCAGCCTTGGCGCATCGCGGCGAGCGATGCGGTGGTCGCGAACCATGTGGTCATGGCCGCGACCTGAGCCAGCAGCAGGAAAATCAGCGAGCGCGTCTTGGTTGTCGGTTCGGCGCCCACTGACATGGCTCAAACCTTCCGCCGTGGATGCGAATCGCTCGCGAAGACGCCGAAGGCGGCACCGACGAGCACGAGGCCCGTGGCTCCGGCGAGTAATGCGGTGACCGGTCCGTAGAGATCGGCGACGAAGCCAAGCGCGAGCGGGCCGATCACGTATCCGAGATCACCTGTCATGCGGAATGTGCTCATGGCCGCAGCATTCATGCCCGGCGGAGCGGAGTCGGCCGCATAGGCTGCCGGTGCCGCGCCGCCGGCCGCTATAGCTACGCCCCAGACGATGCAGGCTGCGACAAACCATGTATAGTTCGGCGCGAAGCAGAACAGCACCATCGACAGGCCGCTGATCAGTGTCACCGGCACGATGACGGCCTTGCGACCGTAGCGGTCCGCAAGCCAGCCGGCAGGATAGGACGAGAACAGTCCAGCGATGCTGCCGAGCATCATTCCGAACCCGATTGCCGACACCGAAATGCCGAGGCGCGCTGTTGCGAGAAGCGGGATGATTGCGAAGAGGCCGCCCGTCCGCACCACGGCGTTCATGAGCGAAATGAGGCTCACCAGCACGTAACCGACGTTGCGCATGAGCGTGCGCATCTGCGCGAAGAATGAGACGGTGACAGCGCCGGCTCCGGCCGAAGAGCGGGCCATGTCGCGGGTCTCCTCGACCGCGAACCATGCGACGACTGTAGCGAGGAACGCGCCAAGGCCCGAGAACAGAAAGGGTGCCGCGAGGCCGAAATGCTCGGCAAGCAGGCCGCCGGGAAAGGGGCCGAGCCCGACCGAGAAGAGAAACGTGCCCTGGTAGATCGCGATCATGCGGCCGCGCACCTCGGGCGTACTGATGTCGGCGAGGACCACATTGCCAGTAGTAAGGACCAGCCCCGCGCCGAAGCCGGCGATGAAGCGCGCGATGATGAACTCCGGATAGCTCGTCGCCCACGCACACCAGAGATTACCGAAAGCCGAGACGAGGCCGCCGATTGCGAGGCTCGGTCTCCGGCCGATGGCGTCGGAGAGCTTGCCTGCCGGAAGCGCGGAGGCAAAGCGCGCGAGCCCGTACGCAGCGATCGCCATGCCGATGGCCGATGCAGGTACGCCGAAGGACTGTGCATAAAGCGGCAGCGACGGCACCATGGCCCCGAAGCCGAACTGATTGACGGCGACGAGTACGCACATCCAGAGCAGTATTCGGCGTTCGAGCGTCATGGGGCGAAACGATCTCGCTCAGCCGCCGTCGCGCACGATCGTCTCGCCCTTGATATTGTCCACTGTGACGTAGGACTCGTAGTAGGTGATCAGCGGCTCGGCGCCGAACCGTTCCTTGGCTTCGGCGCGCCATGCGGGGCTGAACCAGGCCTCGGCCGCTTCCCGCGATGTCCAGTAATAGACGCCGCCCCCGCCGGCCGCGCCATTGAGGAAGTCCTTGCGCAGAAGGCCCTTCTCGCCGAGCGCACGAAAAGTCGGCGCCGACTTGGTCTGTGCGGCGATCGCGGCTTCGCGCGGGCGCTGGGGCATGGGGATCTGGACCACGGCGATAATCATTCCGTGCACTCCTGGGTGTGGCGCGATGCGATTGCTGAAACCATGAAGGGGCGACATCATAGAACGGGCCGCTGCTCTGCCAAGCGCGCGGCCAAGCACGCGGCAGGACGGGGGGAGACGTGATCCACTGCATTGACGATCGGCGCGGCCGGCGCAAGGAAGATCGGCCCATAGCCGGTTCCGCGGCCGCAAATGAGACCGGCGCCCCGCGCATGGCGTTTGCCTGGATGTGCCCGTGAATCGCGCTTTTCTGCCAATCCTCGCGACGCTTTACATCCTCGGCTTCGCAAATCTTTTCCTGCGCCAGAGCTTTGGCGTCATCGCGCCGGAGCTCGAGCGCGAGATGGCACTCTCGCCCGCCGTCCTCTCGACGATCGCGAGCTCCCTCTTCTTCGCCTATGCGCTGATGCAGGTCCCTACCGGTATGCTGCTCGACCGTTTCGGCGGGCGCGTGGTCATGAGCACGATGCTCGTATTCACCGCGATAGGGACAGCGCTCTTTGCAGCAGGTGCATCGGCTGAGGCGCTCACGCTTGCGCGCATTCTCATGGGCATCGGCACGGCCGGCGCCTTCACCGGCGCGTTCTATGTCATGGCGAACTGGCTGCCGGCGGACCGCTTCGTGACGCAGACCGGGGCACTCAACAGCTTTGCAGCGGTTGGCAATCTGTGTGCGACGGCGCCGCTCTCGGCGCTGATCGTGCTCATCGGTTGGCGGCAAAGCTTCTGGCTCTTTGCGGCAGGAGTCGCGCTTCTTACGCTCGCGCTCGCGCTCATCGTGCGCGATGCGCCGCCTGGGCACGCGCCGCGGGCGACGAAGAAGGAGACTTTCCGCGAGGTGTTTGCCGGAGTCCGCGAGGCCGTACAGCAGCCGGGCGTGCGCCGTCTGCTCGTGGCTGGCCTGCCCATGTCCTTCTCGGGCGTGATCGGGGGCGTGTGGGGTGCGCCCTATCTGAAGCACATCCATGCACTCGATGATATTCAGCGCGGCAGTGTCCTGCTGCTGATGGCCATGGGCGGCATCTGCGGACATTATTTCTACGGACGCATTGCTCGCTACTTCAACTCGCTGAAATGGCCGGTACTCGTCGGCGGGACCATCATTCTCACTTCAGCGGTGACTATGGCGCTCGTGACGCGGCCGCCTTTGTGGCTCGTCACGATGATCTTCGTGATGGTCAGCACGTGCAGCGCCTATCCGACGATCGTCATGGCACATGGCCGCGGGCTGGTGCCGGCCCGGCTCATGGGGCGGGGCGTCGCCGTCGCGAACATGGGCATCATGACCGCGATCGCAGGCGCGCAATTCCTGTTCGGCTGGGTGATCGGCACGTTTCCGGCCGTAGCCGGCATGCCACCTGAGATTGCTTATCGAACAGCATTCGGTGTGCAGGCCGCAATGGCGCTCATCGGCCTCGTCATCCTTGGCCCGGTCCGCGACGTGCGGCCTCGGGGATAGGACTGACCACAGTCCGACAGGCCGAATCCTGTCAGCAACGCAATCACTCCTTTATGGGACCTTGACCTTGGCGTGTCCCGATCGTATTGCACGCCGCGGTTGAGTGATCCGTAGTCTTACGAGGAATTGCGCATGCATACCATTGTCGTGACGGTGGCCGGCCTCGTGCTGCTGGGAATGTTTCTCCTCCTTGCACGGTTCTGGGCACCGGATCGCGGCATCCTCGCCGTCGCCGCCAAGGCCTTCATCCCTGTATGGCTTGCCCTCACCCTGGTGAACCTCTGGATCGGCGTCGCCTACGCGGGTTACACTGTCATCCAGGAGCTGCCGATCCTGCTGGTCACTTTCGGCATTCCAGCCGCGGCTGCGTTCGCGGTCATGACGCGAACCGGGGGGCCGCAACGCCCCTGAGAAAACGATAATGGCTGCTGAGGCGCACGGCCCGGACCTCGTAAAGATCGTATCACTCCTCGGGGCGGCGGTCGTTGCCGTGCCGCTCTTCAAGCGACTCGGGCTCGGTTCGGTGCTTGGCTATCTCGCGGCGGGATTGGTGATCGGCCCGTTCGGGCTCGGGCTCTTCTCCGATCCGCAAGCCATCATCCATGTCGCCGAACTCGGTGTCGTGATGTTCCTTTTCATCGTCGGCCTCGAGATGGAGCCGTCGCGCTTGTGGGGGCTCAGGCGCGAGATGTTCGGCCTCGGGGCGCTGCAGGTTGGCGCGTGCAGCCTTATGTTGTCGTTCGTCGGCGTCACCATGGGGTTCCCGCTCGGCGTGTCCTTCATCGCGGCCGCCGGTTTTGTGCTGACCTCGACGGCCATAGTTATGCAGGTGCTCGAGGAGCGCGGCGATCTTTCGACGCCGAAGGGCCAGCGCATGGTCTCGGTGCTTCTGCTCGAAGATCTCGCCATCGTGCCGTTGCTGGCACTGGTCGCATTCCTCGCTCCGGGCGGCGCCGACGTGACGCTGATGGATCGCCTTACGGCCGTCGGCATCGGCATTGCCTCGATCGTCGCGTTGATCGTTGTCGGGCGTTACCTGCTCAACCCCATGTTCAGTCTCCTCGCCAATGCGAAGGCGCGCGAGATCCTCACGGCGGCGGCGCTGCTCGTCGTGCTCGGCTCGGCGCTGGCACTGCAACTCGGCGGCCTCTCCATGGCCATGGGGGCGTTTCTCGCCGGCGTGCTGCTTTCGGAGTCTTCCTTCCGCCATCAGCTCGAGGCCGACATCGAGCCCTTTCGCGGACTGCTGCTCGGCCTCTTTTTCCTCGGCGTCGGCATGGCGCTCGACCTCGGGGTCATCGCCAACAACTGGCAGCTCGTGCTGATCAGTGTTGTTTCGTACATGGTGCTGAAGTTCAGCATTATCTATCTGGTCGCACGGCTGCTCAGGAGCGGACACCGCGAAGCCATCGAACGCGCCGTGATCATGTGCCAGGGCGGCGAGTTCGCATTCGTGCTCTATGCGGCGGCGACGAGCGTCGGCCTGCTCACGGGAGAGAAGAATGCCATCCTCACGGCCGTCATCATCATCTCGATGGTGCTGACGCCGCTGATGATTATTCTACACGATCGCCTGATGCCGCCGACGGCGCAGTCCATGGATGGCGTCGAGGTCGCCCATGGCCTCACCAACAATGTGCTGATCATCGGCTTTGGCCGCTTCGGGCAGATCGTCAGTCAGCCGCTGCTGGCGCGGGGCCATACGATCTCGTTCATCGAGACGGATACCGAGAGCATCAGAGATGGTGCGGATTTTGGATTCAAGGTCCACTACGGCGACGGCACTCGTCTCGACGTCCTTCACGCGGCGGGCGCGGCGAGCGCACGAGCCATTATCATCGCGATCGACAAGCCGGAGTCGACGAGGAGGATTGCGGAGATCTGCAAGGCCGAATTTCCGCTGGTGCCCGTCTTCGCACGGTCGTTCGATCGCACGACGTCGCTCCAACTCGTGCAGGCGGGTGTGGATTATCAGATCCGGGAGACATTTGAGTCGGCGCTGGCGATGGCGGAGGAGGCTCTCGTCAGGCTCGGGTGCGAACAGACGAATGCCGCGGACGTGATCCTCGAGTTTCGCCGGCGTGACGCCGAGCGCTTCGAACTCGAGGCCAGTGGCGGGCTCTATGCCGGTCGCGCGCTCCTCATCGGCAATATTCCGATCTCGCAGCGGCGTGGGGAAGAAAAGGTCTAGCGCCAACGGCCATACTCTCGGCAAATCATTGGGGTAAGGGCCGCGCGGGTAACGAGGCCCGTGTGGCGCGGGCTATGCGAGGAGCGGAGGGAGATCGGCTGCATGGCTGGCTGGCGGCTGCGGGCATTTCAGGCCTGCGCGGGAACGATTCTGTGTGTGGCGGCCCTTGTCGGCGCATCCCTCGCGGCATTAGCGCAGCGCATTCCGGACGATCTCGCAGCGCGTCTCAATGAACGCCAGATTGCGGCCTATCGCACTTATCTGGCGGCGCGCGCACCCTTCGATCGGCGTCTCGATGCCTACTGGGCGGAGGTCGACTCCCTACGAGAGGGTCGGCGCCGCAAGCGCGCCGCCGGCACGCCCTTCACTGCTGCAGACTATGTGGCAGAAAACCCTCCGCAGTACGAGGGCCCGCCCATGCCGGCGGATGTCGCGAAAGTCATCGCGGACCTGCGCCCGTCGCGGCCCGATACAGAGATCGCGGGGCTTCATGATTTCCTCGCGGCAGCTAAGTCCCAGTATGGCTATGTGCCGGCGGCAATCGCTGAGCGCGAGTTCAAGCGCCGCTATGCGCAGGAGTCCCTTCGCGTCGGGCTTACCAAGGCGCAAGTGATCGACGTCTACGCGCTCGAGACCGGCGGCCGCGGCGTCTACGACATGCAGGCCGGTATCGATCCGGAAACGCGCAAGGGCCGACCGATCTCGACCGCGCTGGGCTACGCGCAGCTCCTCGCCGGCAACTCGGTCAACGAGGTGGCGAAGCACGGCAACACGTTCATCAACCGGATCGAAGAGATGGCGCGGGCGCCGGGTGTCTCGCCGGGCCGCTCGGCGTACCTCAAGCGCAAGGCGGCGATCGTGCGCAAGATGGTGCGCGCGGCGAAGTCTGTGCCCTATCAGTGGGGGCGTCACGTCGCGCTCGGCAATACGCCGCGTGGGCAGGGCATTCACGCGCTGAACCTTGATCCTGACATCGGGCCGTGGCTGCAGGTCATCAAGCTGCGCGGCGTGCTCGATCACGGTCTGGCGGCAGGCCGCACGTCGCTTTCGGGCCCCGAGCTGGAGCTCATGAACCTCGCTGGCCCGGGGACGGGCCTCGAGATGATGACGCCGATCGGCCGGCGGATGTCGACGACGAATTTCTTCACGCGCGCCGCCTATGGCCGCAACACCATCGTGCGAGAGAAGAACGGCGCGGAGCTGCTGGCGGCACTTGAGCAGCGTATGCGCGTCAACGAGAAGCGGGCGGGCGCCGTGGAGTTCGCGCGCATTTTCGACGAGCTTGCGCGCGGCCGCAGATAAGCACCGCAGCGGCGCTTTTTCCATCAGCCGTCGGGATTGCGCCTGGTCGCAAACCGACTATTGTGCAGTGCAGTATTCGCCTTCGACGTGCCGACAAGGACGCCCTCCATGGCCACTGCCCAACGCGCCGCCGCGCCTGCCACTTCTGCGACCAATCTCGAGGCCTGCGCTGGCGCGCTTGCCGCTGCTGAGAGGCTATTGCAACTGGCGCGGAGCGCGGTCGGCGCAAAGTCGGCGGCGGCGGGACGCAGCGACAGCGCGCAGCACGCGCTGCACGGCCTCGCCTGGCTCGCGACCTACGTCGAGGCACTCCGGCAGATGCTCGGCTGGGCACGGCGCCTCGAAGCCGACGGTCGGGCTGGCGAGATGGAGCGGCTGCTGGTCGGGGCCGCTTTCGGCGAATATCTCGCGCAGATCGGCGGCGGCATTCCCATGAGTCAGGGCGAGATCGTGCGTCCGGGCCAGCTCGGCATTCCGGCGGCGGAAGTGGCGCGCTTTCTCGCCGAGCCGGCGGTGGCGAAACTCGTCGAGAACGGGTTCTCCGATGATGTGAAGTCGCGGATTGCCGCGCTGATCGCTGAGCAGCCGGCGGCAACGACGTTTGGCGATACAGGCCTCGACGAGACGCTCGCCGCCATGCGCGAGGAAATGCGCAAGTTCGCCGTCGAGAAGGTCTTGCCGCACGCGCACGAGTGGCACCTCGAGAACCAGTACATTCCCCTCGATGTCATCGCTGAGATGAGCGCCATGGGCGTGTTCGGCCTGACGATCCCCGAGGAGCACGGCGGACTCGGGCTCGGCAAGGAGAGCATGTGCCTTGTCTCGGAGGAGCTTTCGCGCGGCTACATCGGCGTCGGCTCGCTCGGCACCCGTTCGGAGATCGCCGGCGAGCTGATCCTGCAGAACGGCACCGACGAGCAGAAGGCGAAGTATCTCGGCGCCATTGCTGCGGGCGAGATCTTGCCGACCGCGGTATTCACCGAGCCCAATACGGGCTCAGACCTCGCCTCACTCAAGACGCGCGCCGAGAAGCACGGCGACGTCTACAAGGTCTTCGGCCAGAAGACCTGGATCACGCATCCCGTACGCGCTGACGTTATGACGCTGCTCGTGCGCACGAACCCGAATGAGCCCGGATACAAGGGTCTCTCCATGCTGCTCGCGGAGAAGCCGCGTGGCAGCGACGAGAACCCATTCCCGGCCGAGTGCATGACCGGTGGCGAGATCGAGGTGCTCGGCTATCGCGGCATGAAGGAATTCGACATCTCCTTCGACGGCTTTGAAGTGCCCGTCGGACAGCTTCTCGGCGGCGCCGAGGGCCAGGGCTTCAAGCAGCTCATGGCGACGTTCGAGTCCGCGCGCATCCAGACGGCGGCGCGCGCTGTCGGTGTCGCCCAGTCCGCCATGGATCTCGCGCTCAAGTACGCACTCGAGCGCGTGCAGTTCGGCAAACCGATCTATTCCTTCCCGCGCGTTGCCAACAAGATCGCGGTGATGGCCGTAGAGACCATGATCGCGCGCCAGATCACCTACTATGCCGCGCGCGAGAAGGACGAGGGCCGACGCTGCGATCTCGAAGCGGGCATGGCCAAGCTGCTCGCCGCGCGCATTGCCTGGGCGAATGCCGACAATGCGCTACAGATCCACGGCGGCAATGGCTTCGCGCTCGAATATCCGGTCTCGCGCGTGCTTTGTGATGCCCGCATCCTGAACATCTTCGAGGGTGCGGCCGAGATCCAGGCCCAGGTGATTGCCCGGCGCCTGCTCGAAGGCGCAAACTGACGAACGGCTGCCGGACGACGAACCTTCTGCTATGCTGGCCTAAAGCGTCAGAAGGTCACCGTCATGCTCAACGCAGGCGTCGTCGCTCCCTCGTCCACCGCCCTCTATCCACCGACCGTCGTGCCACCCGAGCAGCCGCTGAAGCTCAGCCGCGCGCTCCTCTCCTATGTGCGCAATCCGTTGTACGTGGTCTCGCGCCCGGTCTACGAGGAGCCGATGGTGGTCTTCGAGCCGGCGCCGGGCCGCATGGTGGTCTGGGTCACGCGGCCGGATCTTGTCGAGGAAGTCCTGCTGACCGACAGGTTCGACAAGACCGACGTCGAGAAGCGGGTCCTCGGTGGCAGCCTCGGTGACGGCGTTCTGACGGCAAAGGGCGCGCACTGGCGCTGGCAGCGGCGCGCAATGGCGCCGATGTTCCGCCACCAGGAGATCCTCACCTATGTGACCGAGATGTCGGGCGCCGCGGAAGCGCTTGCCGCCGAGTGGCGGCGGGGCGGCACGCGCGTGCGCGCCATCGACATCGACATGATCGACGTCACGTTCGATGTCATCGCGCGCACGATGCTGAAGGGTGGTGTGCCGGCAGAAGCCGCGCTGCTGAAGCGCGAGGGCACGGCCTATCTCGCGAACAGCTCATGGGAGCTCGCCTGGACGCTGCTCAAGCTCCCGACGTGGCTGCCGCATCCGGCGACATACACGATGCGGCGTGCGGCGCGCAGGATGCGAGGTGCTGCCGGCGACATCATCGCGCGGCGGCGGGCGGAGGGCGCGGAAGGCAACGATCTTCTCGGTCGGCTGCTGGCCGCGCGCAATCCCGAGACCGGCGAGCCGATGGACGACGAGCACGTCGTGAGCAATCTGCTGACGCTGCTCGAAGCCGGCCACGAAACGACGGCACGGGCACTGACCTGGACGCTTTACCTGCTCGCGCGGGCGCCGGAATGGCAGGACCGGGTGCGCGCCGAGGTGAATTCCGTGGCCGGTTCGGGCCCGATCGCGCCCGCGCACCTGCCCAAGCTCGCCATCACCGAACGCGTCGTGAAGGAAGGGATGCGGCTCTATCCGCCGGCGCCCGTCATCTCGCGCATGCCGATCGCCGACACCATGCTCGGCGGTTTCCTGATCCGTGCCCGATCGCAGGTCGTAGTCCCGATCTACGCGATCCATCGTCATCGCAAGTTGTGGGACGATCCGGACCGCTTCGATCCCGACCGCTTCTTGCCCGAGCGCGAAAAGGCGATCCCGCGCGCGCAGTACATGCCGTTCGGGGCCGGCCCGCGCATCTGCATCGGCATGTCGTTCGCGCAGGTCGAGGCGGTAGCGCTGCTGGCGGCGTTCGTCAGGGCGGCGAAGTTCGACTGGGATGGCCGCCACCTCCCCGAGCCGATAAGCCGTGTAACGCTGCGCCCCAAGGGCGGAATGCCTCTGCGCGTTGAGCCCATCTCATAGGTATCGCGCGACTTCAGCTCCCGACCTTCAAATCGGCTGGCGAGATCAGCACGGAGAATGCTTCGCACCAGATGATGACGCTCGCGTACTTGCTGATGTCTGTGCCTGCGGGGATCGAGTAGCGCTGACTCCCTTTGAAGGCCCGGAGACGGCCGAGGTCGACGAACATCTGGCCCTTGAGATCGCCCGCGCGGCGGAACTCGGCCTTGGGCACCAGATAGACATGATATTTCGGCCCCGGCCCGACCTCGAAACTCTCCTCGAGGAAAATGCTGTCGCGCCGAACAGTAACCGCGCCTTTTCCCCAGTGAACGGGATCGGACGGATCGGCATGGATGAATGTACCGCGCGCAACCACAGGAGCGTTGATGTCGGCCTGGGTGAGCGTCTCAGCGGCCGTTGGCGGCGGGAATATGTACGGAAAGAAGAAAATGCCGGCTGCAAAGCCGATGCCGGCGCCGAGCACGCCACCGAGCAGAAATCCGATCAGCCATCGCTTCACGTCAGTTTCCCCCTGATAATCTGGCACCGGCCGAAGCTAGGGCATCGGGAGGTGGAGCGCCACGCGCACCGATCGGCTACCATGCCCGGCAGGATCAATTCTGCGCGAGTCCGCGATGCCTCCGAGCGAGCCTTTTTTCACCATCGGCATAGAAGAGGAGTACCACCTCGTCGATGTGCGCACGCGCGCGCTCGCGACGGAGGCGCCGGCGGCGTTCATGGCGGACTGCGAGCGCGCGCTCGGTCCGCAGGTCTCACCCGAGTTTCTGCGCTCCCAGATCGAAGTGGGAACGCGCCCCTGCCGGACGCTCGGCGAGGCTTCGGCCGATTTGCGCCGCTTGCGTGCGGGTATTGTCGCGAGCGCGGCCAACCACGGCCTCGCGCCGATAGCTGCGTCCACGCATCCCTTTGCCCGCGCCGGCCAGGCGCCTCATACGGACCGCGAGCGCTACCACGCGCTGGCGCGTGATCTCGCAGGTGTCGGCCGTCGTCTGCTCATCTCCGGAATGCACGTCCACATAGGCATAGAGGATGACGAGCAGCGCATCGACCTGATGAACCAGCTCCGCTACTTCCTCCCGCACCTCCTCATGCTCTCCACTTCATCCCCGTTCTGGGAGGGCGAGGACACGGGCCTCAAGAGCTGGCGTCTCGCTATCTTCCGCGAGCTTCCACGCACGGGCCTGCCCGGCCGCTTCAATAGTTGGGATGAGTACCGCCAGACTGTCGATGTGCTCGTGCGCGGCAAGGTGATGGAGGACGCGTCCAAGATTTGGTGGGATCTGCGACCCTCGGCCCGTTTTCAGACGCTCGAGATGCGTATCACCGACGTCTGCACGCGCTGCGAAGACGCCGTGACCGTGGCTGCGCTTTTCGTATGTCTTGCGCGGATGCTTCACCGCCTGCGCCGCAACAACCAGAGTTGGCGCACGTATCCGGTGTTCCTGCTCGAGGAAAACCGGTGGCGGGCGCAGAGATACGGGCTCCAGGGCTCGCTGTTCGACTTCGGACGTGGCGAGCTCGTTCCCTATGCCGATCTGCTCGACGAAATTCTTGCGCTCATCCACGAGGATGCGGTCGCGCTCGGTTGCGTGGACGAGGTCGAGGGCGCGCGGCGAATTCTGGCTGAAGGCACGAGCGCGGATCGTCAGCTCGCTTGGTTTGCGCGCGCCAATGAAGCCGGCGCGAGCCATCAGGAGGCCCTCGACGCGATCGTCGATCATCTCATGGCAGAGACGCGGCGCGGCGTGTGACAGATTCTTGACTGAGGGTGAGAGAAATCATAATTATTGCGCTAAGTTATCCGAGGGCTAAGGCTCATGTTTTTGCTCAAGGATGCGGAAGCGGTTGCTGCCGGCAGCACGCGCAACGTCTACCGCCATCCTGATGATCCAAACCTGCTGATCAAGGTGATCCGCCCCTCGGCGATCGAGGAGCGGTTTGTGCGTGGGCGCCGCTGGTACAAGCTCAAGCGGCGCCGCTACATGCATCTCATTGCCTATCTGCGTGAGATCCGCGAGCAGATTGCCATCCACGCGACGGGGAGCGAGCACCCGCCTTTCCTCCAGAAGATTGTCGGCGTCGTCGAGACCGATATGGGCATGGGCTTCGTCGTGGAAGCCGTCCGTCGCCGCGACGGAAGCTATGCCCGGACCGTCGCGGAGCTCATCCAGCGGGGAGAGATGGACCAGTCGGCCTGGGAGAAGCTTGGAAAATTCTTCCAGGACCTCATGAACTCGCCGGTGATTGTCGCCGATCTCCACCCGCAGAACGTCGTTCTCGGTTTTACGCCAGAGCACGGTGATCACTTCGTGCTCATCGACGGGATTGGGTTCAAGAACCTCATTCCACTCGAGCGCATGAGCACTCACGTCAACCGGTGGAGCAAGTCGCGCAAGGTAAAGCAGCTGCGTGCGGACGTCGAACGGCGCATCGCGAACGCTGCGGTTAAAGAAAGAATCCTCGGCGGGGACGGCCTAGCGGCGCCGGTCCCGGCTGCTACGTCTGGTCCTAAAAGTCGCTCCGTGATCATGTCGCTTGCCGGGCTATAGCGGCCCGACGGGGCACCTGGAGCGGTGCCCGCCCGCCACACTTCCGGTCGCAGAACACGGTTGGCGCTGGCCAATTAATGACTTTTGAGCCAAAAATCGCGTCGCAGGCGACGGATATCCGGGCGAACTGCCGTTAATTCGTCCGGGTGCTCTGTTTGCACAGACCGCCGGGGCGGGTAGAATTGCCTGAGCGTTCACCCGTCGGGTTTGCCAGCTGTCGCGGGCTTCTCGTGCGACAGGCGGGCGGGGCTGCAATCCCAAGCATGGGCGAGAGACGATGCAGAATGGCTTTCGGCACCGAGTGAGCGGGCGCGCAATGTTGCCGCTTGGCGCATTGCTGGCCGCCCTTGTGCTGACGGCGTGCGATAGGCCCCAAGCTCAGAATAAGGGCCAGCAGGCAGCGCCACCGCCATCCGTCACGACCAGCCAGCCGGTTGTCAGCGAAATCGTCGAGTGGGACGAGTATACGGGCCGCTTCGAGGCCGTGGCGAGCGTCGACATACGCGCGCGCGTGTCCGGCTACGTGGACAGGATCGCCTTCGTCGATGGCCAGGCGGTAAAGAAGGGCGACCTTCTGTTTGTCATCGACCCGCGGCCGTTCGAGCGCGCGGTGGCGCAGGCTCAGGCCGAGCTCGAGCAGGCGCGCACGAAATCACAGAACTCGGCGCTGGACGTCGAGCGCGGGCGGCCGCTCGTCGAGCGCAAGATCATGTCGGAGAAGATGTTCGACGATCGCGCCAACCTGCAGAGGGAGGCCGAGTCTGCTGTCAAAGTCGCTGAGGCCAAGGTCGCGACCGCCGAGCTCGAGCTTGCCTTCACGCGGATCACAGCGCCGATCGACGGTCGCATCAGCCGCGCCAGTGTCAGCCTCGGGAGCTGGATCTCGGCGGGCGGCACGGCAAATGCCAGCCTGCTCACGCTGCTCGTGACCCAGGATCCGATCCACATCTACTTCGACATCAGCGAGAACAATTACATCAAGTACAAGCGCATGGCGGAGCAGGGTGCGCTCGGTGGCAAAGATGGCAAGGGCGCCGAGGTCGAGGTCGCGCTTCCCGACGAAACGGCATTCGCGCACCGCGGCAAGCTGGACTTCGTCGACAATCGCCTGGACCCGGGCACGGCGACGATGCGCGCCCGCGCCATTCTCACCAATTCCAAGCAGATGTTCTCGCCGGGCATGTTCGCACGCGTTCGGCTCGCCGGAACACCTCTTCGGTCCACTGTGCTGTTGCCCGACGCCGCTATCGGCACGGACCAGGCGAACAAATTCGTGCTCGTTGTCGCGGAAGACGGGACGGTGTCTCGGCGCAATGTGCTGCTCGGACCGCTGCATCAGGGATTGCGCATTGTTCGCCAGGGCGTCGGCGCGCAGGATTGGGTGGTGACGAGCGGCCTTCAGCGGGCGCGTCCCGGGCAAAAGGTGAATTCCAACCGCGAGGTGCTGCGTCTTTCTGCAGTCCGCCCAGCGGCCAGCGGCGCGCCCATCAGCCGGTAGCAATTTCGTGTCGTGGATAGCTGCGCCGTCTGCATCAGGCTGGCAGCACGGCTGCAGCATTCGACCTTGACAGGGGCAGGCTGCCGGCTCGCTTATTGAGCGCGCCCACCAATCTCCACGGACCGAACGCCCACATGACCACGCCTCGCCTTTTCACGCCGCTCGCAATCCGCGATGTGACGTTCAAGAACCGCATCGTCATCGCGCCGATGGCGACATACTCCGCGGTGGATGGCATCGCGCAGGATTGGCACCTCGCTCATCTCGGCCGTTTCGCACTCGGTGGCGCCGGCTGCGTCATGGTCGAGGCGACGGCGGTCACGGATCAGGGCCGCATCACGAACGGCGATCTCGGCATCTGGTCGACCGAACATGCAAGGCCCCTGGCCCGCATCGCCGCCTTCATGAAGCAGCAGGGGACGATCCCGGCAATCCAGCTTGCGCACGCCGGCCGCAAGGGCTCCATGCAGCGGCCTTGGCACGGCAATGGCGCGCTCACGGCTGAGGATCTCGCCCGCGGCGACAAGAAATGGCCGATCGTGTCGGCCGTCGCGGAGCCCATGGCGCCCGGCTACATCGTTCCGCAGGCGCTGAACGTCGCCGATATCGGACAGCTCGTGAAGGACTGGGCGTCGGCCGCCATGCGTGCGGTCGAGGCCGGTTTCGAGATGATCGAGATCCACAATGCGCACGGTTATCTGGCACACCAGTTCCTCTCGCCGCTCTCGAACAAGCGGAATGACGCTTATGGCGGTGACTTCGAGGGCCGCACGCGCTTTCCGCTCGAGATCGCCGAGGCCATCCGCAAGGTCATTCCGAAGGGGATGCCGCTCTTTCTCCGCGTCTCCGCCGTCGATGGCATCGATGGCGGCTGGACCATGGATGACACGGTCGCCTACGCAAAGGCACTCAAGGCGCGCGGCGTCGATCTGATCGATTGCTCGTCGGGCGGGCTCGTCGGCTCCGCAACTGCGGCCCGCGTCAAGCGCTCGTGGGGCTTCCAGGTTCCCTATGCCGAGCGCGTGCGCCGCGAGGCCGGGATCATGTCCATGGCCGTCGGTTTGATCGTCGAGCCGACGCTGGCCGAGGACATCCTGCAGAAGGAGCAGGCCGATCTCATCGCGATCGGGCGCGAGGCGCTGGTGAACCCCTGCTGGCCGCAGATGGCGGAAGTGGCGCTGGGGCGGCAAATGAAGGACGCCCTCGACGACTGGACGGTCCAATACGGCTGGTGGCTCAAGCTGCGCGAGCGCACGATCGCCGATATTCGCGCTGATGAAATCGCACGATAAGGCTCGAAGACAAAGCACGAGGGAGTGAAGCCATGAAACTGATGATGTTCAAGAAGGGCAGCGGCGCTGCGCTCGGCGTGGTCGAGGGGGAGAGTGTGATCGACGTATCGTCGGTCGGGACGCTCCAGGACGTGATCGTGGGTGGGGCGTCGGCCATGGCGGCCGTAAAGGCCGCCGCGGCCAAGGGCTCGAAGCAGGCCCTGTCATCGGTCAAGCCGGCCCTGCCGATCGCGCGGCCCGGCAAGTTCCTTTGCATCGGCCTCAACTATGCCGCTCACGCCGCCGAGGGTGGCCATGCCACGCCGACCTACCCGGCGCTGTTCCCGCGCTTCCACTCATCCCTCGTCGCCGCCGGCGAGCCAGTCATCCGGCCGAAGGAGTCCATCCAGCTCGACTATGAGTGCGAACTGACGATTGTGATCGGCAAGGGTGGGCGCCACATCCCAGAGAGCAAGGCGCTCGATCATGTGTTCGGCTATACGCTGTTCAATGACGTGTCCGTGCGCGACTTCCAGCGCAAGGGCGCCCAGTGGACGCCGGGCAAGAACTTCGACGGGACAGGGCCGCTCGGTCCAGTCGTCGTCACATCTGACGAGCTCCCGCCGGGGGCCTCGGGCCTGCGCATCCGTACCCGGGTCAACGGCGAGACCATGCAGGACAGCAATACGTCCGACATGATCTTCTCGACGGCCAAGATCGTCGCGATCATCTCCGAGTTCATGACCCTGGAGCCCGGCGATCTCATCGCTACCGGCACCCCCTCGGGCGTCGCCCATGCGAGGAAGCCGCCGGCCTGGATGAAGGCGGGCGACAAGGTCGAGGTCGAGGTTGAGAAGATCGGCATCCTGGCGAACCCGATCGTCGACGCGTCGTAGTTCCGTTTGTCGACCGCTGGCGTCGGCTTTTGATCGCGCACCGTCCGGTAGCCCGTCTTTGATGCCCCGTGACGGTGCGTGCGACCTTGAAGCGCAAAGGACCCTAGGTTTCATGCGCTTGCGCGCGTGCTAGAGGACGAGCTGACCGCACGCTTGCCATGTCGGTTGGGGGCTAATTTCTCGATCATCGCACTAGCATCATGCGGCGGTGCACGGTAAAGAGTGCGGCGAACGTGTGGCACACACACGGCCCCGCCTGATTCCTCGCGCAGAAACGGGACGCGAATGCCCAAGAAGCTGATCATCGACGGTACCGAGATCGAGGTCGAGGACGGGATTACGCTTCTCCAGGCATGTGAGCAGGCAGGGATCGAGATCCCGCGGTTCTGCTACCACGAGCGCCTGTCTATTGCCGGCAACTGCCGCATGTGCCTCGTCGAAGTCGCGGGAATGCCGAAGCCGCAGGCCTCCTGCGCCCTCGGCGTCAACGATCTGCCGCCCAACCGCGACGGCACACCGAAGGTCATCAATACCCGCTCGCCCATGGTCAAGAAGGCGCGCGAAGGGGTGATGGAATTCCTGCTGATCAACCACCCGCTGGATTGCCCGATCTGCGATCAGGGTGGCGAGTGCGATCTCCAGGACCAGGCCATGGCCTTCGGTAAGGGCGGCACGCGCTATGTCGAGAACAAGCGCGCCGTCGACGAGAAGTATCTGGGACCGCTCATCAAAACGATGATGACGCGCTGCATCCAGTGTACACGCTGCGTCCGCTTCATGACCGAGGTGGCAGGCGTCGAGGAACTCGGCGCCATCGGCCGCGGCGAAGACATGGAGATCACGACATACCTCGAGCAGGGGATGATGTCGGAACTCTCGGCGAACGTCGTCGACCTCTGTCCGGTCGGCGCGCTGACTCACCGTCCCTGGGCCTTCAATGCGCGCCCCTGGGAGATGCGCAAGACCGAATCGATAGACGTCATGGACGCGCTGGGCGCCGCCATCCGCGTCGACACGCGCGGTCGCGAGGTGATGCGCATCCTGCCGCGAAACAATGATGCGGTGAACGAGGAGTGGATCACTGACAAGTCCCGCCATGTCGCTGATGGCCTGAGGACGCAGCGGCTCGACCATCCCTATGTGCGCCGCAATGGCCGCCTGGAGCCCGCGACCTGGACCGAAGCGCTCGATCTCGTGGCGAAGAAACTCACGGGGACAGCACCTGAGAAGATCGGCGCCATTGCCGGTGATCTCTGCGGCGCGGAGGAGATGTTTGCGCTGAAGTCGCTGCTCGCCGCGCGTGGTGTCACCAATCTCGACTGTCGCCAGGACGGTGCCAAGCTCGACCCGGCGCTCGGCCGCGCGAGCTATCTCTTCAACTCCACGATCGAGGGTATCGAGAAGGCGGATGCGATCCTGCTCGTCGGGACGAACCCGCGCCTCGAATCAGCTGTCCTCAATGGGCGCATTCGCAAGCGCTGGCGCCAGGGCGGCATCAGCATCGGCCTCGTCGGTGCGCCGGCCGACCTGACCTACGGCGCGGACCATCTCGGCACGGGGCCCGCCACGCTTATCGAAATTGCCGAAGGGAAGAGCGCCTTCGCGGGCGTCCTCCGCCAGGCCCAGCATCCCCTGGTGATCGTCGGCATGGGCGCCGCGACGCGCCCCGATGGCGCCGCCGTTCTCGCGCTTGCCGCGAAGATCGCGCGCGATGCCGTGGCCGGCAAGGATGCGCGCTGGAATGCCTTCAACGTCCTCCACACGGCAGCGGCACGCGTTGCCGGGCTCGACCTCGGCTTCGTGCCCGGCAAGGGCGGGCTCGATGTGGCCGGCATGATGGTTGCGGCCAACGAAGGCCGACTCGATGTGCTCTTTCTGCTCGGCGCCGACGAGATCGATATGAACCGCCTCGGCAAGGCGTTCGTGATCTACCAGGGCAGCCACGGCGATGCCGGTGCGCACCGCGCCGACGTGATCCTGCCCGGTGCGGCCTACACCGAGAAAGACGCCATCTACGTCAATCTCGAGGGCCGCGCGCAGATGACGGCGAAGGCCGCCTTTGCGCCGGGCGAGGCCCGAGAGGATTGGACGATCCTGCGCCAGCTTTCTGCCGTGATGGGCGCGACACTTCCCTTCGACGACGCGCGCCAACTCCGCGCGCTGATGCTCAAGACCACGCCCGTGCTTGCCGCACTCGATACGGTCTCGCCGGCGAGCGCCACGGGCATCGAGCGACTCTCGGAGCACAAGGGCAAGCTCGATGAGACGCCATTCACGTCGCCGGTGCGCGACTTCTATATGACCAATCCGATCGCCCGCGCTTCAGCAGTGATGGCGGAGCTCTCGATCATTAAAGCGGGCAGTGGCCGCATACGCGCGGCAGCGGAATGAGGCAGGCCAGCACGCATGTTTCCGACAACTTTTGAAACCTGGTGGGACTCCGCGCTCTGGCTCGCGCTGATGGTGGGCGCGAGCGTGCTGCTGCTTGTCGCCCTCCTGGTTATCATCGCCTTCCTCCTGCTCATGGACCGCAAGGTCTGGGCGGCCGTGCAGCTCCGTCGCGGCCCCAATGTGGTCGGCCCGTTCGGCCTCCTGCAGTCCTTCGCCGACCTCCTGAAGTTCGTGCTCAAGGAGCCTGTCATCCCGGCGGGCGCCGACAAGGGTGTGTTCCTGCTGGCGCCGCTCGTGACGTCCGTGCTCGCGCTGGCGGCCTGGGCCGTGGTGCCGGTCGGTGACGGCATCGTGATCTCCGACCTCAATGTCGGCATCCTCTACCTGTTCGCGATTTCCTCGCTCGGCGTCTATGGCGTCATCATGGGCGGCTGGGCGTCGAACTCGAAGTACCCCTTCCTCGGATCGCTTCGCTCGGCCGCGCAGATGGTGTCCTACGAGGTCTCGATCGGCTTCGTGATCATCACCGTTCTGCTGCTGGTCGGCTCGCTCAACATGAGCGCGATCGTCATGTCGCAGAAGACCGGCCTCGGCACAGCGATCGGACTGCCCAACTCGTTCCTCGACTGGAACTGGCTGGCGCTCTTCCCGATGTTCGTCGTGTTCTTCATCTCGGCGCTCGCGGAAACGAACCGCCCGCCCTTCGACCTGCCGGAAGCGGAGTCGGAGCTCGTCGCCGGCTTCATGGTCGAGTACTCATCGACGCCCTACCTGCTCTTCATGCTCGGCGAGTACGTGGCGATCGTGACCATGTGCGCGCTGACGACCATCATGTTCCTCGGTGGCTGGCTACCGCCGATCGACCACTGGCTGCTGAACTGGATCCCAGGGCCGATCTGGTTCCTGCTCAAGGTCACGTTCGTCTTCTTCATGTTCGCGATGGTGAAGGCCATGGTGCCGCGCTATCGCTACGATCAGCTCATGCGGCTCGGCTGGAAGGTGTTCCTGCCGCTCTCGCTCGCGATGGTCGTGGTGGTCGCTGCCATCCTCCACTTCGGAGGACTCGCGCCGTGATCCACACACTCGCACGCACAACTGCACGAGGCCGCCCATGAGCGTTGCCCAAGGCGTCAAGTCGCTCTTCCTGAAGGAGTTCGTGTCGGCGTTCTTCCTCGCCATGCGCTACTTTTTCAAGCCCAAGGCGACGCTGAACTATCCCTTCGAGAAGGGGCCACTGAGTCCGCGCTTCCGTGGCGAGCATGCGCTGCGTCGATATCCGAACGGCGAAGAACGCTGCATTGCCTGTAAGCTCTGCGAGGCCATCTGCCCGGCGCAGGCGATCACGATCGAGGCCGGCCCGCGCCGCAATGACGGCACGCGGCGCACGACCCGCTACGACATCGATATGGTCAAGTGCATCTACTGCGGCCTCTGCCAGGAGGCCTGCCCGGTCGATGCGATCGTCGAGGGACCGAACTTCGAGTTCGCGACCGAGACGCGCGAGGAACTCTACTACGACAAGGCGCGCCTGCTCGCGAACGGCGATCGCTGGGAACGCGAGATCGCGAAGAATCTGGAACTCGACTCGCGCTATCGCTGAGGAGTGAGTAGTGCGCCGGTTCCGCCGGGGCAGCTCAGGAGTTGAACGAGGGATGAGGATCGGCGGATGGCATTGACGGCGTTCTTCTTCTATCTGTTCGCCGCAGTGACGGTGATGTCCGGGCTCCTGGTCATCGTCGCGCGCAATCCCGTGCACGCCGTGCTCTGGCTGATCCTTGCCTTCTTCAATGCAGCCGGCCTCTTCGTGCTGCTCGGTGCCGAGTTCCTGGCGATGATCCTCGTCGTCGTCTATGTCGGCGCCGTCGCCGTTCTCTTCCTCTTCGTCGTCATGATGCTCGACGTCGATTTTGCCTCGCTGCGCGCAGGCTTCATCCGTCACGCATCGGTCGGGGCGCTCGTCGGGCTCGTGCTGCTCGTCGAGCTGATCATGGTGGTGGGCTTCCGGGTGGTCGACAAAGCGAGCAGTGTCGTGGCGGGAGCTGCGAAAGCACCTGCAGCAGTTGCGCCGACTATTACCAATACCGAGGCCCTCGGCCGGCTGCTCTACACGCAGTACGTCTACTTCTTCCAGGCGGCGGGTCTCATCCTGCTCGTCGCCATGATCGGCGCGATCGTGCTGACGCTGCGCCACAAGGAAGGCATCCGTCGCCAGTCGATCTCTGCCCAGAACGCGCGCAATCCGGCGACGGCGATCGAGGTCGTGAAACTCGCACCGGGCCAGGTCATCGTGCCGAGCGGGGAGCGGCGGGGATGAAGAACGGGCTCGACCAGCAGGATCATAACTCGAACGTCGTATCGCTTGCGGGCGCCCGCAAGCAAGCGAAGGACGCAGCGCAGGCCCGCACGGGCAGCGTGCGCAGCGAGCGGCGACCAACTGCGGGCCAGTGGCTGATGAGCGTGTTCCTCGTGGCGCTGGCGGTCGGCGGTGTATTCGCGCTCGCGGTACCGCTGCTGCGCGCGGCCGGCATAGTGGGGGGCTGAGAGAGCGCCATGGATATCGGGCTCGGACATTATCTCGCGGTCGCAGCGTGCCTGTTCACGCTCGGCATCTTCGGCATCTTCCTCAACCGCAAGAACGTGATCGTCATCCTGATGTCGGTCGAGCTCATGCTGCTCGCTGTCAACATCAACCTCGTCTCGTTCTCGAGCTACCTCGGTAATCTCACCGGCCAGGTGTTCGCACTGTTCGTGCTGACGGTCGCGGCTGCAGAGGCGGCGATCGGGCTTGCGATCGTGGTCGTTTATTTCCGCAACCGCGGCACCATCGCGGTCGAAGACATCAACATGATGAAGGGCTAGCGAGCGCCACCGGCTCTTCCGTGTCTGCGCCTTCCGGGACCAACGTATGATCTATCAGGCCATTGTCTTCCTCCCGCTGCTCGGCGCGCTGATCGCCGGCTTCTTCGGCCGTTTCATCGGACCGCGCCCGGCGGAGCTGATCACCTCGGGCTTGCTCGTGATCGCCGCCGTGCTGTCGTGGGTCGCCTTCTGGCAGGTCGGCATCGGACACGCGACCGACAAGATAACGCTGCTGCGCTGGGTCTCTTCCGGCGAGTTGGACGTCTCCTGGGGCATTCGGGTCGATACGCTGACAGCCGTGATGCTGGTCGTGGTCAACACGGTCTCCGCGCTCGTGCACATCTACTCGATCGGGTACATGCACGAGGATCCGCACCGCCCGCGCTTCTTCGCCTATCTTTCGCTCTTCACGTTCGCCATGCTCATGCTGGTGACGGCGGACAACTTCCTCCAGATGTTCTTCGGCTGGGAGGGCGTGGGCCTCGCCTCCTATCTGCTCATCGGCTTCTGGTATCAGAAGCCCGAGGCGAACGCGGCCGCCATCAAGGCCTTCGTCGTCAACCGCGTCGGTGACTTCGGCTTCGCGCTGGGCGTGTTCGGCGTGTTTTTCGTCTTCCAGACGATCAGCTTCGACGCCGTATTCGCGACCGCCCCGCAGCAGGCCGGCAAGACGATGAGCTTCCTCGGCTACGAGGTCGACATCCTGACGACGCTGTGCCTGCTGCTGTTCGTTGGAGCCATGGGTAAGTCGGCGCAGTTCCTGCTGCACACTTGGCTTCCCGACGCCATGGAAGGCCCGACGCCCGTCTCGGCTCTGATCCATGCCGCGACCATGGTGACGGCCGGCGTGTTCATGGTGGCGCGTCTCTCGCCGCTGTTCGAATACGCGCCGTTCGCGCTGCAGGTCGTGACGCTCGTCGGCGCCTTTACAGCGTTCTTCGCGGCGACCATCGGCCTTGTGCAGAACGACATCAAGCGCGTTATCGCCTACTCGACGTGCTCGCAACTCGGCTACATGTTCGCGGCGATCGGTGTCGGCGCCTACTCGGCCGGCATCTTCCACCTCTTCACGCACGCCTTCTTCAAGGCCCTCCTGTTCCTCGGTGCCGGTTCCGTGATCCACGCCATGCATCATGAGCAGGACATGCGCCACATGGGCGGCCTGCGCTCCAAGATCCCCATCACCTGGGCCATGATGCTCATCGGTACGCTGGCGCTGACTGGCGTTGGCATTCCGTTCGTCGCGGGATTTGCCGGCTTCCACTCCAAGGACGTGATCGTGGAGGCGGCATACGCCGGCCACACGCCCTTCAACTATGCCTTCTGGCTCCTGGTCATCGCGGCCTTCATGACCTCGTTCTACTCATGGCGGCTCATGTTCATGACCTTCTACGGCCGCACGCGCGCCGATCATCACACCTACGAGCACGCGCACGAGAGCCCCTACGTCATGCTGGTGCCGCTCTTCGTGCTCGCAGCGGGTGCGATCTTCGCGGGCTTCGTCTTCAAGGGCATGTTCGTCGGGGACGGCTACAAGGAATTCTGGGGCAAGGCGATCTTCGAGGGACCGGGCAGCCACATCATGCACGCGCTCCACGAAGTGCCGGCGTGGGTCGTGATGTCGCCGTTCTTCGCCATGCTCGGCGGCTTCGGTCTCGCCTACGTCTACTACATCCAATCGCCGTGGCTGCCCGAGGCGACGGCGAACGCCTTCCGGCCGCTGTACCTCTTCCTGCTCAACAAGTGGTACTTCGACGAGCTCTATGACCGCATCTTCGTCAGGCCCACATTCGCGATCGGCAACTTCCTCTGGAAGAAGGGCGATGGCGCGGTGATCGACGGTGCGATCGACGGTACCGCAAACCGCGTGCTGGTCACGGCCAACAACGTCGCCAAGCTGCAGACCGGCTACATCTACCACTATGCCTTTGCCATGCTGATCGGCCTTGCAGCCATCATCACGTGGTTCATGTTCCGCGCGGGAGGCGTGTAATGAACCTCGCGGGCAACAGCCTCCTCTCCGTCGTCACCTTCCTGCCGGCGACGGTCGCGATCTTCATGTGCTTCCTGAATTCGGAAGCCAAGCAGAACGCGCGGTGGATCGCGCTCTGGACGACGCTCTTCACCTTCGCGCTTTCGCTGGTCATCTGGATCAACTTCGATCCCGCCAACCCTGGCTTCCAGTTCGTCGAGGAACGGGAGTGGCTCGGTCCCATCAAGTACAAGATGGGCGTGGACGGCATCTCCATGCTGTTCGTCGTGCTGACGGCTTTTCTCATGCCGCTCTGCATTCTGGCGAGCTGGGAGGCCGTGGAGGACCGCGTCAAGGAGTACATGATTGCGTTCCTCGTGCTCGAAACGCTGATGATCGGCGTCTTCTGCGCGCTCGATCTCGTGCTCTTCTACGTCTTCTTCGAGGCCGGCCTCATCCCGATGTTCATCATCATCGGCGTGTGGGGCGGCGCGCGGCGCGTCTACGCGAGCTTCAAGTTCTTCCTCTACACGCTGCTCGGCTCCGTGCTGATGCTGCTCGCCATGCTAGCCATGTACTGGTACGCCGGCACGACCGACATCCCGACCCTGCTGAGGACCGATTTCCCGGTCAGCATGCAGTGGTGGCTGTGGCTCGCCTTCTTCGCCTCCTTCGCTGTGAAGATGCCCATGTGGCCAGTCCACACATGGCTTCCAGATGCGCACGTCGAGGCGCCGACTGCGGGCTCGGTGATCCTCGCGGGCATCCTCTTGAAGATGGGTGGCTATGGCTTCCTGCGGTTCTCGCTGCCGATGTTCCCCGTGGCGTCCGTCGATTTTGCGCCGTTTGTGTTCGTGCTCTCGGTCGTCGCGATCGTCTACACCTCGCTCGTCGCGCTCGCGCAGGAGGATGTGAAGAAGCTGATCGCGTACTCGTCAGTCGCCCACATGGGCTTCGTGACGATGGGCATCTTCACGTTCACGCAGCAGGGCGTCGATGGCGCGATCTTCCAGATGCTCTCGCACGGGATCGTGTCGGCGGCGCTCTTCCTCTGCGTCGGCGTCGTCTACGACCGCATTCACACGCGCGAGATCGCGGCCTACGGTGGCCTCGTCAATCGCATGCCGATCTACGCCTTCTGCTTCATGGTCTTCACCATGGCGAACGTCGGCCTGCCGGGGACATCCGGGTTCGTCGGTGAGTTCCTGACGCTGCTCGCAGCCTTCAAGGCCAATACTTGGGTCGCCTTCTTTGCGACGACGGGCGTGATCCTATCGGCGGCCTATGCGCTCTATCTCTACCGCCGCATGATCTTCGGCGTGCTCGAGAAGCCGAAGCTCAAGGCCATTGCCGACATGACGCCGCGCGAGGTCGCCTTCATGGCGCCGCTGGTGATCCTGACGATCCTCTTCGGCTTCTATCCGGCGCCCATCCTCGATGTTACCGCGAAGTCCGTGAACCAGCTCGTCGAGCGGCATACCACTGCCGTCAAGAAGGCGCGTGGCGAGAGCGCGACGCGCGTGGTCATCAGTCCCGCAGCGGCGCCAACGCGCTGAGCACACCTGAGATAGGATCGCTTTTCAGATGTCCGCCCTCGCCGCTTATGCCCCGCTGCTTCCCGAGCTGATCCTCGCGGTCGGCGCCATGGTCCTGCTCATGGTCGGCGTGTTCCGGCCTGAAGCGCAGGAAGAAGCCGCCCGCATCATGTGGCTCGCCGTCGCCGTGCTGCTTGCGGCGGGTTTCGCGGTTCTGCAGGGGGCGGGCAAGCAGCAGCTCTTCGACGGCGCTTTCATCGTCGATTCCTTCGGCCGCTTCATGAAGATCGTCGTGCTGATCGGTGCGGCTGGCGCGCTGATCCTCTCCTTCGACGAGATGGCGGAGCGGAAGTCGCTCAAGTTCGAGTATCCGGTCCTCGTCCTGCTGGCAGCGACCGGCATGATGATGATGATCTCAGCCAATGATCTCATCTCGCTCTACCTCGGCCTCGAGCTGCAGAGCCTGGCGCTCTACGTCGTCGCTGCCTTCCGCCGTGACTCGACGCGCTCCAGCGAAGCCGGCCTCAAGTACTTCGTGCTCGGTGCACTTTCCTCGGGAATGCTGCTCTACGGGGCTTCGCTGCTCTACGGCTTTGCCGGGGGGACGAGCTTCCAGGCCATTGCGGCCGCTGCTCGTGCACCGGGTGCGGGGCAGGATCTCCTGCTCGTCTTTGGCCTCGTTTTCCTGATGGTCGGCATTGCTTTCAAGATCTCGGCCGTGCCCTTCCATATGTGGACGCCCGACGTCTACGAAGGGGCGCCGACACCGGTGACGGCGTTCTTCGCCTCCGCGCCCAAGGTCGCGGCCATGGCGCTCTTCATCCGCATCGTCATCTCGATGTTCTCGGGTGTGCAGCCGCAGTGGCAGCAGATCGTCTACTTCCTCGCCATTGCCTCGATGCTGCTCGGTGCGTTCGCCGCCATTCGCCAGACGAACATCAAGCGACTGATGGCCTATTCGTCGATCGCCAACATGGGCTATGCGCTCGTCGGCCTAGCTGCCGGCACGGTCGAGGGTGTGCAAGGCGTGCTGATCTACATGGCGATCTACGTCGTGATGACGCTCGGCGCGTTCGCAGTCATCCTTGCCATGCGGCGCGACGGGGCGGCTATCGAGGACATCAGCGAGCTCGCCGGCCTCTCCAAGACCAACCTGCCCATGGCTTTTGCCATGGCTATGTTCATGTTCTCGCTTGCCGGCATCCCGCCGCTCGCGGGCTTCTTTGCCAAGCTCTACGTATTCATGGCCGCGATGAAGGCCGGGCTCTATACACTTGCGGTGATCGGCGTGATCGCGAGCGTCGTCGGCGCCTATTATTACCTGCGCATCGTGAAGCTCATGTTCTTCGACGAGGCGCGCCAGCCCTTCGAACCCATGCTCGCGAAGGAGCGCGCCGTGCAGTGGGTGGCCATGGTGCTTGTCGTCGGCTTCGTGCTGCCCATCATTTCCGCGCCGCTTGTCGAGGCTGCAGCGGCGGCGGCGCGAACGCTGTTCTAGGACCGCCTGATGCCTGATCGGCCCCTTCCGCATGTGTTGCCCCCGATTGAGCTCCTCGATGAGATCGGCTCAACGAACGACGAGGCGCATCGGCGTGCGGCTCAGGGCGAGCGCGGGCCGATCTGGATCGCGACGCGCCGCCAGACCGCGGGCAAGGGCCGCTCGGGCCGCGCCTGGGTGGAGGCCGGCGAGGGCAATGTCGCGGCGACGCTGCTGTTCGCGCCAGGCTGCCGGCAAGCACGTCTGCCGGAGCTGTCTCTGGTGGCGGGCGTTGCTACCTACGATGCGGTCGCCGAGGTACTCTCCGGCGGCAGGTCTGGGCGCGTCGAGCTGAAATGGCCCAACGACGTCCTGATCGACGGGGCGAAGGTTTCGGGCATCCTCATCGAGTCCGGTAACTATGACAAGGCGCTCATGTCGCTCATCGGCGTCGGCATCAACGTGACGTCCGCCCCTGACATCAGCGACCGCACAGTGACGTGTCTCGCTGCGCGAGGGGGCTCACTTTCTGCGCGTGCAGTTCTCGAGCTTCTGGTCGCGCGCATGGCGGGCTGGCTCGCCATATGGCAAGCCGATGACGGTTTCGCCGCGATCCGCGCCGCCTGGGCCGCGCGCGCGATCCCGCTTGGCCGCCCGCTCGAGATCAAGACGCACGAGGGGCCGGTCGCCGGCACTTTCGCGGGGCTCGACCAGGACGGGGCACTGCTGATCGATCTTCCGGTAACCGGGAGGCGGCGCTTCACGTTCGGCGACGTCACCGTGCTGCCGGCCGAGCGGGCCTGAGGACACAAAATGGCACGCACGCGCGCATCTGAACCACGGAGCGAAAACGAGCTGGTCTTCCTCGCTCTCGGCGGTCTCGGCGAGATCGGCATGAACTGCTATCTCTACGGTCTCGGCCCCGAGCGCGCGCGCAAGTGGTTGATGGTGGACCTCGGCATTACCTTTCCCGAAGGCGAATTCGATCCCGGCGTGGACGTCATCATGCCGGACCTCAAGTTCATCGAGAGCCGCGCGAAGGATCTCTGCGGCTTGGTGTTGACGCACGCGCACGAGGACCACTTCGGCGCCGTGATCGAGCTCTGGCCGCGCATCAAAGTGCCGATCTACGCGACGCCCTTCACGGCGACGCTGCTCAAGACGAAGCTCGCCGAGCAGACAGGCGGCAAGCTGAAGATCCCGATCCACGAAGTTCCGCTCGGTGGGACGTTCGACGTCGGGCCGTTCTCCATCGAGCTGGTGAACCAGGCGCACTCGATCCCGGAGCCGAACGGTCTCGCGATCCGCACGCCGCACGGTCTCGTCTATCACACGGGCGACTGGAAGCTTGATAAGGCGCCCGGAGTCGGCCTGCCACCGGACGAGCAGCGCTACAAGGAGCTTGGCGAGGAGGGTGTGCTGGCCCTCCTCTGCGACTCGACGAACGCCATGCGCGATGGCCGCTCGCCCTCCGAGGAGGAAGTCGCCGCATCTATCGCGCGCATCATCAAGCAGGCCGAGCAGCTCGTGATCGTCACGACGTTCGCGTCGAACGTCGCGCGCGTGCTCGCCGTGGCGAATGCGGCGCGTGCGGCGGGGCGGCGCCTCGTAGTGGCCGGCCGCGCGCTCCATCGCATCATCCAGGTCGCCATCGAGACGGGCTACCTGCCGCCGGACTTCGTGTACGCCGACCAGCAGCGCATTGGTGATTTTCGTCGCGATCAGGTTGTGGCGCTGGTCACGGGCAGCCAGGGCGAGCCGCGCGCCGCGCTGGCGCGCATTGCCGAGAACGCACACCCCGACATCTCTGTCGCGAAGGGCGATCTCGTCATCTTCTCCTCGCGCACCATTCCAGGGAACGAGCGGAGCGTCGGGCGCATTCAGAATTCGCTCGTGCGGATGGGCGCCGACCTCGTAACCGACAACGAGGCGCTGGTGCATGTCACGGGCCATCCGCGTCGCGACGAGCTGAAGCAGCTCTATGGCTGGCTCAAGCCGAAGTTCCTCCTGCCCATGCACGGCGAGATGCGGCACATGAGCGAGCACGCCAAGCTCGGTCGCGCGGCCGGCATCAAGGAGGTCTTGGTCGCGATCAACGGCGAGGTTGTGGTGCTCGCGCCGGGCCGTCCGGCCATCGTCGACGAAGCGCCGGTCGGCCGCATTTATCGCGACGGCAATCTGCTGATCAACGCCGAGGACATGTGCATTCGCGAGCGGCGCAAGCTCGCTTTTGTCGGTGTGATCGTCGTGTCGCTCGTGCTCTCGCGCAACGGCAAGATGCTCGACGATCCCGAGGTCGTCATGGAAGGAATTCCCGCCGAGCGGCCGGGCGGCGGCGCCATGGAGGACATGGTGCTCGACGTCGTTGAAGGTACGATCGAGAGCATCCCGCCGAAGCGACGCAATGACGTGGAGATGGTGCGCGAGGCCGTGCGCCGTGCCGTGCGCGCATCAGTCGATCAGGTGTGGGGCAAGAAGTCCGTCGTGCGGGTGATGGTCTCGCAGTTGGATGTGAAGGCTTGAGGCCTACCTCACAAACCCCAGACTCCCGCGTGCGTCCGGCTTAGAGCGGCTGATGTCGCTCATGATCTCGGCGAGGCGTGAGGGATTATCGAGAATGCCGAGCACCTCCGCCTGCTTGCGCGCCTTGGCGAAGTCGCCTGGTGTGAGATTGGCGATGCCGGAGGCTTCGGCCGGAATGCGGTCCGCGCCGAAAAAGACCTGCCACGCTCTGCGCAGGCCCGGCTTGTCGAGGTAGCTCAGCACGATCTGGAACGTAAAGCGCCTCAGCGAGGCGCTATCCACGCGCTCCATGAAGTTCGTCGTGAAGCACACCGGCAGCGGATGGTCCTCCATCCACGTCAGCATCTCATTGACCTGCGTGATCTCCCACGAACGCGTGGCATCACGGCGATCGAGCAGCAGGCTGTCGGCTTCATCGAAGACGAGCATGGCATTGCTCTCGCGCGCTTCCTCGAAGGCACCGGCAATCTGACGCTCCGTTTCGCCCAAATAGGGGCCGAGAATGTCGGACGCGCGCTTGAGAATGATCTCGAGCCCTAGGCGGCGCGCGAGATCGCGCGCGAAGGCGGATTTTCCGGTGCCCGGCGGTCCCGACAGACAGATGGAGAAGGCACGCGCCTGCGCCGCGACGAGGCGATCGGACAGCGCGGCAAGATCCTGATCCGAGCAGACGAGCAGCGGATCGAAGTCGGGAATGGCGCCGGCTTTGCGCGCGACGACTCCCGAGACTGCGCGGACAATGCCGAGGGCGGCGCGTTCGATGGATTCCGCACCACCGCCCGAGAGCTTGGCTGCCTTGAGCGCATTCTCGTAGATCGCAGGCGTGGCATCGAGGCGCCGCGCGAGAGCTTCGGCCTCGCTCGACGTGAGCTTCAAATCCATGCGCGCGGCAAGGCGCTCGAGAATGCGCTGGCGCTGGATGGCAGGCGGCCGCTTCAGCTCGATGGCAAGCGTCATGCGCCGGAGCAGGGCGGGATCAATATGCTGCAGCTCGTTCGAGGTCCAAATGATCGGAACCGGGTTCGTTTCGAGCAGGCGGTTCAGGTAGACCTTCGAGCCGCCACGCTTGATCAGGTGGACGGCGACATCCTCCATCTCGTCAAACAGCAGAGCGGTGCGTGGTTGGCTGCCGAGCAGGCGCTGCGAGAACGTGATGTCGGCGAGCCGCTCCGAGCGGTCGGCCTCGCGCTCATCCGAAGCGCTTTCCCCCGTCGCGAAGAGGGCTGCGCCGGCTTCTGTTGCCGCAACCTTTGCAAGTTCTGTCTTGCCCGAGCCGGGGGGACCATAGAGGAGGATGTTGACGCCGCTGGTACCCGTGTCGACGGCACCGCGTAGAACGGCGGCGATGAGATCGCGATCGGCCGTGACGTGGTCGTAGTCGCCCATGGTCACGCTCGGAACGAGCGGATCACCGAGGATGGCATTGCGCATCTCGTCGAACGAGCCGAACGTGCGTTCGAGGCAGGCATTGACGCGCGTCGGGATGGTAAAGCGCGCATCGTAGCCGGCAAGCGTCGTGCTCTGGTCGCGCACCTGCAAGAGACCAGCCGCAACCAGCTCGCCGCCCGGTGCGAGCAACTCTTCAGTGGCGCGCGGGTGTACGTCGCAGAGCAGCGAGACGGCGCGCGTCATCGGCCCGCAGTAGTCGGCTGCGGCATTGGCGAGGTACTGAACCTGCTCGAAACGCGTAGAGCAGGCGAATAGGCCGAGCAGGCGCCAGGCTGAGTTGGGAAGGCCGAGCGCTTCGACGAGGCGCTCGACGTTCGTTGCCATGGGCTCGGGTCGCGGCGTTTCCTTGGCGGCGTGATCGAGGCTGACGACGACGCCATCTCTATGCTTCGACCAGGCCTTCTCGAACTCGGCAGGTTTGTAGGCCATGTAGCCGCCGAGGGCCTCGACGAGCGGGGCCGGTAGCGGCAAGCTCAGCACATCCGAGCGCTCGTTCAGCCAAACGAGGAGGTTGCGCGCCGAGCGGAGCGTCAGATCCTGGCGAATGAGCAGGCGGGTGAGGTAGCGCGCAATGAGGCCGCGCTCGATGTCCGTAATCATGGTCATTATTTATTCGCCGCCGGCTGAAGTGCAGAAGTCCCCGTTTGCCTCCATGCTAAGCTGGCTCTTGCCTGACGGAAAGGTGGGGCTTCAGGCCTGGAGATGGCCGCAAATCCGTTTCGGACGCGGTAAGTGCAAGTTCCTGCTTGCACTTGCTGGCTGCTACAGCCATTTCTTCAGCCACAGGGCCGAGCGCCCGCAGATACAACCTCGAAGGCAACCCCTTACCGCGGGCGTCGCATGAGCTACTTCCCTGACCACCTCGCCGACCGCTACCGGCGCTTCAAGCTCCGCCACTTCATTCCGCACCAGGATGACTACGAGCAGCTGGCGAGCCACGGCCAGAACCCCGAAGTCATGATCGTGAGCTGCTGCGACAGCCGCGTCGAGCCGGAGGCTGTGTTCAGCGCCATGCCCGGCGAGCTGTTCGTCGTGCGCAATGTGGCGAACCTCGTGCCGCCGTACGAGACGGACGGCAAGTATCACGGCGTCAGCGCGGCGCTGGAGTTCGCTGTGCTCAATCTGCGCGTGAAGCACATCGTCGTGATCGGCCATTCGGGCTGCGGCGGCGTGCGCGCGTGCCTCGAGCATGATGCAGCCCAGCAGACCGAGGCGGAGTTCATCGCGAACTGGATGTCCATGCTGGATGGCGCGCGCGATCAGCTTTTGGCCAATAGTTCGGGGCGCCCCTTGCCGGAACTGCGTTCCAATCTCGAACGCGAGGGCGTGAAGGTGTCACTGGCCAATCTGCGCACCTTCCCGTGCGTCCAGACACTCGAGGGCAAGGGCCGCCTCGACCTCCATGGCGCCTACTTCGACATCTCGACCGGCCAGCTCTCGGTCCTCAACGAAGCGACCAACACCTTCGTCCCGCTCTGATTCACATCCGGCCTCAGACCGTCCCAGTAACGTGTGAGCGTGTGCGTATGACTACCTTGCCCGATCTTCCCAAGACCGAGATCGCCATCCTTCAGATGACGAACGCTTTCCGCCGCGAGCAAAAGCTCGGCACGCTCTCCTCGAACAAGCAGCTTGCAGCGGCCGCGCGCGCCTATGCGGCGTATCTCGCGAAAGCCGGGGCACTTTCACATACGGCGGATGGGCGCAGCATGGACGCGCGCGTGAGGGCACAGGGTTATCGCTTCTGCTGGCTTTCCGAGAACCTCTCCTGGCGCCGGGACACCAAGGGTTTCTCGACGAGCGCGCTCGCCGGGACGGTTGTGACAGGGTGGAAGAACTCTCCCGGCCATCGTGCGAACATGGCCTCGCCGAAGGTGACGCAGATCGGTGTGGGCGTGGCTCGGGCACCTGGCGCGACGCCCGAGTTCTATTCTGTCCAGATCATGGGACGGCCCCCGGGCGCCGGCTGCCCTGAAGTGCCACGCAGGTAGGCCACAATCGCGCCTTTCGCCGGACACCGCGGCCAGCGTATAGTCCGCCCGCTCATTGCGGAAGGAGCAAGGCCCTATGACCGCCAGCAAGTCCGAGATAGCCTCCAAGACCCTCGTCCAGCAGCAGTTCGGCGCCAATGCCGCGGCCTATGCAACATCGGTCGTGCACGCCAAGGGCGCGAGCCTTGCCCGCCTCGTCGAGCTGGTGAAGCCAGGGAAGGACTGGGCAGCACTCGATGTCGCGACGGGCGCAGGGCACACGGCCTTGGCCTTTGCGCCGCACGTGCGCGAGGTTATCGCGAGCGATCTGACGCCGCAGATGCTGGATGAAGCTGCGAAGCTCGCAGCGTCCAAGGGCTATGCCAACATGACGACAGCGGCGGCTGATGCCGAGAAGCTGCCCTTTCCCGATGCCCGCTTCGATCTGGTGACGTGCCGCATCGCGCCGCATCACTTCCCGGACATTCCGGCATTCATTCGTGAGAGCCGCCGCGTGCTGAAACCGGGTGGCGCATTCGCGCTCGTCGACAATGTCTCGCCGGACGAAGCGACGACGGCGGGCTTTCCCTCCGCAGAGCTGGCATCTGCCGCAGACGCTTACAATGCCTTCGAGAAGAGGCGGGACCCCTCGCATGGCCGCGCGCTGACGACCGCCGAATGGACGCGCGATATTGCTGCGGCCGGCCTCCAGCTCGTCCACACCGAGCACGCGCCCAAGGCCATGGATTTCGCCACATGGTGCAAGACCATGAAGGTACCCGAGGCGACGGTCGTTGAGCTCCGCGCGATGCTCACGGGCGCGAAGGGTGCGTTCGCTGCTTTCCTCAAGCCGACGTTCGATGGTGACAAGATCGGATTCACGCTCGATGAGCTGATCGCCATTGCACGGAAACCCGCCTGAACATTGGAGTGCCTAGATGTTGAATTTCTGGGATGCCAGCTGGGCGCTCGATGAGCGTCTGTGCCCTTGCGATGTGTATTTCGCCGAATATCTCGAGGAGAAGGGCGTCAAGGGTGCCTCGATCTTTCACTTCGGCACGGGAAGCCACCACATTCTCGGGCTGAGAACAGCGGAGAACGGCTCGAACAATGCCGTGCTCGGCATCACGGCGTCGCCCGGCGAGTATGAGGCCTACATCAAGTTGCTCATCGAGAAGCCGAGGCTCGGCGCCACGTACAAGGCCTACTTCGGCGACATCTATCAGCTCGATCCGCGGCTACTTCCCGAGCTCGATTACGTGACGAACTTCCATACCTGCGAGTTCCGCACCGAGAAGAACGACGCTTATGGCGCGCTGACCGATCTCGAGTTTACGCTCGTGCTTGCGGACAGGATGAAGCCGGGCGGCGAGATGCACTTCTACACGGGCTCGGACGGTTACAAGGCAACGCTCGCGGTCATCGAGGACTTGAAGAAGGCGCGCGGGTTCACCGAGACGGGGTCGTTCAAGACCTTGCGCATTCTGGCGAAGCCGCGCTGACGGCGAAGGAGCGGCACGTTGGATAAGCCGAAGTGGCAGCCGAGCACGATCGCCGCGCAAGCGGGCGGCGCCGTTGATCCCGTCACGGGCGCGATCGTGCCGCCGATCCAGATGGCCTCGACCTTCGAGCGCGATCCCGACAATGCCTATCGTCGCGGTTTCATCTACGCGCGTCCTGATAATCCGAACGTGCGCCAGGCGGAGAGCGTGCTGCAGGCACTCGAAGGCGCGGCCGCGTGCCTGCTCATGGGCTCGGGAATGGCGGCTGCGACGACCGCCTTCCTGGCGCTCGAGCGGCCCGCGCATGTGGTCGCGCCCGAGGTCATGTACTGGGCTCTCAAGAGCTGGCTCGCGAACACGGCGCCGACACTCGGCGTTGAAGCCACATTCGTTGATGCGACCGATCCCCATGCGATCCGTGCGGCCATCCGGCCGGGTAAGACGCGCATGGTATGGATCGAGACGCCCGCCAATCCGCTGTGGGGCATCAGCGATATCGCGGCCGCGGCCGAGGCGGCGCATCAGGCTGGCGCGCTGCTCGGTGTGGATTCGACCGTCGCGAGCCCCGTGCTGACGCAGCCGATCGCACTCGGCGCCGATATCGTCATGCATTCGGCGACGAAGTATCTGAATGGCCATTCGGACATCATTGCCGGCGCGCTTTGCTTCGCGCGCGAGGATGCGTTGCTCGATCGCGCGAGAAGCCTGCGCTCCGGGCTCGGTGCTGTACTCTCGCCGTTCGAGGCCTCTCTGCTGCTGCGCGGCATGCGGACGCTGCATGTGCGCGTCGCGCATCAATCGAAGTCGGCGATGATCATCGCGCGGCACTTCGCAAGCGATAAGCGCGTCGCGGAGGTGCTCTATCCCGGCCTGCCTGGGCCCGGCCACAACGTCGCGGCAAAGCAGATGCAGGGTGGCTTCAGCGGAATGCTCTCCATCCGCGTTGCCGGCGGCGAGGCTGCAGCAATTGCGGTCGCTGCGCGCGTAAAGCTCTGGAAGCGCGCGACGTCACTCGGCGGCGTCGAAAGCCTCGTCGAGCATCGCGCGAGTGTCGAAGGCGCTGGCACGCCGTGCCCGTCGGACCTCTTGCGCTTGTCGGTCGGCCTCGAGGATCCCGTCGACCTCATCGCGGATCTCGATGAGGCGTTGGGGTGACGGACACCCCCGAACCCCCATCTTTTGTGACTGGTCCCACTCGCGAAACCTGTCCGCATGGCCGCCGCGGCATAGCATTACCGCGGAGCGCGACAGCACCCCTTCCCAGCAGCCCGCGCGGCACTAATTGACGAGCGCGGCTTCAGCGTCGGCGCGGATGCGCTGGACCATGGAGTTGAGACCGTTCGAACGCTGTGCCGTCAGGTGGTCGGACAGGCCGAGCTCGCCGAAAACGGCACGGGCGTCGGTGCTGAGAACTTCCTCTGCCGACCGGCCGGCAAAGAGCGACATGAGGATCGCGACGAGCCCGCGCACGATGTGCGCATCGCTGTCTCCCTGGATCTCCAGCACTGGCGCGCCGCCCGGTCCCGCGGGCCAGCGCGTCGCGAGCCAGACCTGGCTGACACAGCCTCGCACCTTGTTCTCGGGCGTGCGCTGCGCTTCGTGGAATGCCGGCAATTCGCGGCCGAGTTCGATGACGTAGCGGTACCTGTCCTCCCAGTCGTCGAGGAGAGCGAAGTCGGCGCGAATGTCGTCCAGCGTCATGGGTGGCCAGGAATGTTTTCCGATTTACCGTTGTCCTACACGTGGTGCGTTCGCGGCTCAAGACAAGACGCCGCAGGGCGCGCGCAGGGGAACCTTTTGCGGGGGACACGGTTTATTGGCGAAGGGAGTGAATGCGTCAGCTCGGAGGCTCACGCACGGGTTCGTGAAGTGGCGCTGAACAATTGCGTGGTAAAGCAAAGCCGTATGCGCTCAGGCCGCATTGGCAGGCGAGCAGGCGCCACGCAGATGCCGCGTTTCCGTGTGCTGATGGGCCGCTCGAGGACATTCCCTTTGTACGAGGGCGCTTCGACATGAGACATGAAACAACATCCCCGGAGCTGGATGCGTCCGCGATCCATATGCTCCATCGTGCCAGTCAGGCAGCGGACGAACTCTTCGCGAACGAGACATCAGGTGCAGATCTGACGCCGCGGCAGTTCGCGGTGCTGGCAGCCCTCGAGGTGCTGGAAAGCGCGAGCCAGACCCAAATCGTCGATGCGACCGGCATCGACCGTTCGACGCTCGCAGACATCGTCAAGCGGCTCGTCAAGCGCGGGCTGCTAAACCGGCGTCGCTCGCGCTCGGACGCGCGGGCCTATGTCGTCCGATTGACGCCCGAGGGGCGCGAAGTGCTGCTTGCGACCAAGCCGGCGGCCCGCCGGGTCGAAGAGCGGCTGCTTGAGCATGTCCCGAGCGTCAGACGCGACGATCTGCTCCAGGCACTCGAGGCGATCATCGGCAGCCTTAGCCCACAACCTACGCCGAAGGCAGCGTAGGTAATTCGGGCGCGGTTCCGTCACGACGGAAGCACGCGGGCAACGATCCGGTGCACGTCGGACGATTCTAGCCCCTGGCCGTAGAGCTGGCGCGGAAGGCCGGCAATGCGGGTTGCGATGAAGGCATCGGCGACGGCCGCAGGGGCCTGCTCACTGAGGAGTGCTCCCGCCGCGAGAACGGCGAGGGCCTCGGAAGCCTGCCGCCCCCGCATTTCGATTGTCTTCCCATCTGCAAGCCAGCTTTTGATGCGAGCGAGGGCACTTGCGAGCGCCGGGCTTCCGGACGTGTCGGCAGCGATTGCCTCGAGAACGAGTGCCACCGTTTCGGGCTCGCGCTGGAGGACACGCAGCATGTCGAGCGCCATGACATTGCCCGAGCCCTCCCAGATCGCATTGACCGGGACTTCGCGGTAGATCCGCGCGAGAAGGCCATCTTCGACGTAGCCATTGCCGCCGAGGCACTCCATGGCCTCATAGACGAGCGCCGGCGCGAGCTTGCAAACCCAGAGCTTGGTCACCGGCGTCATCAGTCGCACCCAGGCGCGCTGGCGCTCGTCATGCGGCGCGGCGTCCACGGCCGCGGCGAGGCGGAAGGAAAGTGCGGTCGCCGCCTCGACGTCGAGCGCCATGTCCGCGAGCACAGTCGCCATCAACGGCTGATCGACGAGATGGCGCTGGAAGACCGTGCGGTGACGTGTGTGGTGCACGGCGTAGGCTAGTGCGAGGCGCATGAGACCGGCCGATGATACCGCGCAGTCGAGCCGTGTCGCCGTGACCATCTCGATGATGGCAGGGACACCGCGCCCTTCCTCTCCGACGAGCCAGGCCTCGGCACCGTGGAACTCCACCTCAGAGGAAGCATTGGAGCGGTTGCCAAGCTTATCCTTGAGGCGCTGGAAGTGGATCGCGTTGACCGTGCCGTCGGGTAGAAAGCGTGGCAGCAGGAAGCAGGAAAGGCCGCCCGGCGCTTGCGCGAGCACTAGGAAGGCATCGCTCATCGGCGCCGACATGAACCACTTATGCCCGATCAGGCGGTGGGTACCACCACCGGTACCCGGCGCAATGGGTTCGGCGCTCGTGGTGTTCGCGCGCACGTCCGTGCCGCCCTGCTTCTCGGTCATGCCCATGCCGAACGTCGCCGAGGCTTTCTCGCGGGCCGGGCGAAAGGCAGGGTCATAGGTGCGCGAGAAAATCCGGGGCAGCCATTCGTCGGCAAGTGCGGGGGCGAGCCGGAGTGTCGAGATCGCCGCATGCGTCATGGTCACGGGACAGCAGTGCCCGGCCTCCATTTGCGCGGCCATGTAGAAGCCAGCAGCGCGGGCAACCTGGGCGCCAGGGCGCGGGACCGCACCGGGTGTCGCGAGATGTTCCCAAGAGCTGCAGTGAAGCCCGGCCGAGAAACTTGCAGCTAGGCACGCGTGGTAGGCGGGATGAAATTCGACGATGTCGAGCCGGCGGCCCTGGCGATCGTGGGTTTTCAAGCGTGGCGGGTGCTCGTTGGCGAGGTGACTGCGATCGAAGGCCTCCCGGCTGCCGAACGAGGCGCCGAGATCTTCGAGGGTTTTGGCGGCATCGGGTGCATAGTGCGCAACTGCTGCGCGCAAGGCCGCATCATCCGTGAAGAGGTTGCGGTCCTCGAAGGGGGGCGGCTGGTTGGTGACGTCGTGCGTCGAGAAGAGCGCTGACATGATGGCCTCCGCAGGCGGCGGCGCCGAAGCGTCGCCTCCAGGGTCGCACCGGCCGCGATCACCGGCAAGGCCGCCGATCGGCCCGTAGCGCTAGCGCATGCTGCCCTTCTTGTTGGTCGCAAGGCAGCCCTTGAGGCAGCGCTGGAGTTCCGAATCGCAGCGGGGTGAGCCCCGGGTCGAGATGCGGCACTGATTGTGGCGCTGACGGCAGAGGCTCGTGCAAGAGGCCTCGGCCACAACGATCGGGGCCGCGTCGGGCGGGAGTGCTTGCGCCGGTCGCGGGTGATCTGCTGCAGCCAGCACCGGCAGCAGGATAATCAATGCAGCGATCAGCCAAGCGCGTCTCATGAGGCGGCCCATTCACCAGCGCCGTTCCGTGAAGGTCCGGCGTCCGTACCAGTATGGCAGCAGGAGCGAGAGTCGGGTGCAAAAGGTCTTGAATTAGCCCTCGAAAGCTGATGCGCCGATGCGCGGCTGCACCGTAACGGGAGCTCGAAGCGCGACGCGAGTGGCCGCTTCCGGGCTTGGCGGAGCGTCGGGCGTGCGAAGCTGGTGCCCAGCGGCCAGCCTTGGATGATCTGCGAGAACCATCCCCGCACGCGTTTGAAGACCCTAAGCGGCAGGCCATGAATGCGAGCTGAACTCGCAACGTGCGGACGATCAGGCAAAAGCGCATCGTCGCCTTTTTACACAGGCAATCGCTTCTATGGAAAGCGCTTGCGGAACAAGCCTAGAACATCTAAGGTGTTCCTGCTTTGTACGGTCATGTCGTGTGCGGCAGTCATCGATCGCGGCGGTGCGCGGTCCCGATTTGGACGCCTCGCCGGCACTGGAATGGAGAGCTCATGCTGACTGCAAAACAGAAGGAACTGCTCCTGCTCATCCACCAGCGCGTGCAGCAGACCGGCGTCCCACCCTCCTTCGAGGAGATGAAGGAGGCGCTCGACCTGAAGTCGAAGTCGGGCATCCACCGCCTCATCACGGCGCTGGAGGAGCGCGGCTTCATTCGTCGCCTGCCGCATCGTGCGCGGGCGCTCGAAATCGTCAAGCTGCCCGAAGCTCTGCAGGAAGATGCGGTGCCGGCTCCAAGGGCGCCCTTCCGGCCTCAGGTCATCGAGGGTGGGCGGGGCAATGGGCCAAACCCTGCGATTCTGCCCGAGAGTGCGGGTATGGCCGTACCCATGATGGGCCGGATTGCCGCGGGCGTGCCGATCAGCGCCATCCAGGACCACGGCCAGGACATCGTGTGCCCGCCGGACATGCTCGGGTCGGGCGAGCATTTCGCGCTCGAGGTGGTTGGTGATTCCATGATCGAGGCCGGCATTCACGACGGCGACACGGTTATCATCCGGCGCGCCAACACGGCCAGCAACGGCGACATCGTCGTGGCACTCGTCGAGAAGGAAGAGGCGACGCTCAAGCGCATTTATCGTCAGGGCACGACGGTCTCGCTCGAGGCGGCCAATCCAAACTACGAGACCCGGAGTTTCGGTCCCGATCAGGTCGAAGTGCAAGGCCGTCTCGTGGGCTTGATCCGGCGTTACTGAGCGCGCAAGGTGTGGCGCCGGCCGAGCGCCGGGGCCACGCACCGGGAATGCAGCACCATGAGCGATCTGCCAAAGTCGGTCCGCATCAACGAGGAAGGCCCGCGCGAGGGTTTCCAGATCGAGAAGGGGCCGATTTCGACGGCACGCAAGATCGCGCTGATCGATAGTCTCTCCGAGAGCGGCCTCAAGCAGATCCAGTGCGTCTCCTTCGTCAATCCGAAGAACGTGCCCGGTTGGGCCGATGCCGAGGCCGTCACTGCCGGATTCAAGAAGCGCGACGGCGTGAGCTACACGTGTCTCTGGCTGAACGACAAGGGCTTCGAGCGCGCCATGACCTCGGGCCGCTATGACATGGCGGGGCGCATTTCGCTCACGGCCTCCGAGACCTTCGTCAAGCGCAACCAGAACCGCACGCTCAAGGAGAACTACGACGCGCAGTCGGCGTCGATCGCGCTCTACAAGGCGCGCGGGCTCCCGATCGAGAAGGCCTCGATCATGGCCTCCTTCGGCTGCAACTTCGAGGGCGACATGCCGACCGAGCGCCTGCTCGGCTTCGTCGGGCAGGTTTTCGAGATTGCCGCCGCCAACGACCTCAAGATCAAGACGCTCTCGCTCGCCGACACCATGGCCTGGGCGACGCCGGCGACGATCAAGCGCCTCGTCGGCGCCGTGCGCGGGCGCTGGCCGGATCTCGAGCTGTCGCTGCATCTCCATGACACGCGCGGCATGGGCATTGCCAATGCCTATGCCGGCCTCGAGATGGGCGTCGCGACATACGATGCGGCCGTCGCTGGCCTCGGCGGCTGCCCTTTTGCGGCCCACAAGAGCGCGGCCGGCAATGTCTGCACGGAAGACCTCGTCTTCATGTGCGAGGAAATGGGCATTTCGACGGGCGTGGACCTCGAGCGCCTCGTACAGACGGCCGTGCTGGCTGAGGACATCGTCGGCCACCCGCTCCCGGGCTCCGTGAAGGGCGGCGGGACGCTGCAGCGGCTGCGCGACCAGATCCGCGCGGCCAAGGCAGCCTGATCGGGCATCTCGCGCCATCGTCCGGATGCCACCGGGCCATGCACCTGCGGCCTTGCTGGGCGAGACGCTACGGCCCAGAATGCAGCCCGAACACGCGCAGCGCGCCTCGGCGCGGCTTCCTGCGCCTACGAACAACCAGAAGAGCAGCCAATGACCCCGATCTCAGCCCTCCAGAAGACCGCCGAGGCCCTCATGGCCAAGGCCGCCATCGAAATTCCCGATGACTACCTCGGGGGCCTGCGCCAGTGCGCGAATTCCGAGAAGGGCGACCTCTCGTCCTTCGTCATCCAGGCCATGCTCGAGAATTATGAGGCCGCCAAGGAAGACCGCCGCGCCATGTGCGGCGATACGGGTGTGCCGCGCTGGTACGTGAAGATGGGGAACGAGTCGCGCATCGAGGGCGGGCCCGTCGCGCTCGAGAATGCGCTGCGGCGCGCCACGGCGAACGCGACGCAGTCGATCCCGCTCCGGCCGAACCGCGTGCACCCGCTCTGGCGCACTGACCACGATAACAACTGTGGCATCGGCGCACCCGAGATCGAGTATTCCTTCCATCCCGAGGGCGACTGGATCGACCTCACGACCGTGCACAAGGGCGGTCTCTTCGGCTCCGACTACCGGATGCTCTTTCCGGGTGACGGCATCGACGGCATCAAGCGCTTCTACCTCGACACGCTGATCGCCTTCGGCAAGCGCGGCCTTGCCTGCCAGCCGGCCATCGTCGGCGTCGGGCTTGGGGGCTCGAAGGACATCTGCATGATCCTCGGCAAGCAGGCCGCTTGCCTGCGCACGGTGGGTGACCGCAATCCCGATCCGAAGATCGCGGCGCTCGAGGAAGAGCTCAAGGAGATCGGCAATTCGATCGGCATGGGCGCCATGGGCTTCATGGGCTCGAGCATGGTCGTCGACTGCCACATCGAGGTCGGCTACTGTCACACGGGTGGTATGCCCATGAGCGTGCACATGTTCTGCCTCTCCTCACGGCGCGCGACGGCTCGCATCTATCCCGACGGCCGCGCCGAGTTCCGCACGGATCCCGTCTGGTTCACGGACTACATGCGCCGCAGTGGCGTCGAGTGGGAGGGTGCGCCTGCCGCGCGGCCACAGGCGGCGGAATAGGCTCAGGGGGAAGCGGTCTTGGGCGCGGCAGTCTGCGCCAGGATCCACTCGAGAAAGGGCGGAGCGCCGCCCGCGATATCGAGGACGACGAGCGCCGGGTTCTCGTAAGGGTGCAGGCCGCGCACGGTCGCTATGACCTGATCGGCGAGGCCTGCGCGCGACTTGATGATCATCGCGCATTCCTCGTCCCGCTGGCGCCTGCCCTGCCAGATGTAGATTGAGACCATTCCCGGGAGGATGTTGACGCAAGCGGCGAGCTCGTCCTCGACCAGGCGCCCACCGATGCGCTCGGCTTCCGCGCGCGAGGGGAAGGTCGCATAAACCAGAATAGGGCTATCTTTTTCCATTGCTTGCGCCCGCCTTCCCGCGCCCTCTAAAGTGCGCCGCGCGCCCCACGTGCCGCTTCCGGCATCGTAGTGGGCTCAGTGCGTGGATGGAAGCCAATGGCCGAGAGTGGGCGGAAGTTCGAGCGGATCGCCTTCGTGGCGAGTGACGTGGCGGAGGCTCGTGCCGCGCTCGATCGGCTCGTGCAACTCTATGGCAATGCCGCACCGCAGGAGGCCGATGCCATCGTCGCGCTTGGTGGCGACGGCTTCATGCTGCAGACACTGCACCGCTTCATGCGCGACCGCACACCGATCTACGGCATGAACCGTGGCTCGGTCGGCTTCCTGATGAACGAGTTCAACGAGAGCAACCTGCTCGAGCGCCTCGATCGGGCCGTGGTGACGAAGATCCATCCGCTCGCCATGACGGCGATCGATGCCGCCGGCGTGAGCCATCAAGGACTTGCCATCAATGAGGTGGCTCTGTTTCGGCAGACGCATCAGGCCGCAAAGCTCGCGGTCTCGGTGAACGGTCAGGTGCGCCTCGACGAGTTGGTCTGCGATGGTGTGCTCGTGGCGACGCCCGCCGGCTCCACCGCCTACAACCTTTCGGCCTACGGCCCGATCATTCCGATCAATGCCCAGCTCCTGGCGCTGACGCCGATCAGCGCCTTCCGGCCGCGGCGCTGGCGTGGTGCGCTCATCGCGAATACGGCCCGTATTGGCATTGCGATCCGTGAGCCGGAGAAGCGCCCCGTGAGCGCGGTCGCAGACAACGTCGAGTTCCGCTCAATCGTTCAGGTGGAAGTCTCGCAGGCCTCGGATATCGATATCTTCATGATGTTCGATCCCGGTCACGATCTGGACGAACGCATTCTTTCGGAGCAATTTCGCTACTGAAAGCGCCGGCAGGCGAAGAGCACTCCGGCTCCGGTGCCGATTAAATAAGAACTTAGGAACGAATTCCTGTGCCTTGTCGGGCAGGCTTCCGCGCGCCATGCAAGCCGACGGGCACGGAGATTCGGGACGGAGACACCCATGGCGGGACTGTACTTCGAGGAGTTCGAGGTCGGGCGCGTGTTCGAGCACGCGATCACGCGAACGGTGACTGAGATGGACAACATGATGTTCTCCTGTCTCACGCTCAATACGCAGCCACTGCACATCGATCATCACTTCGCCGCCAAGACGGAATGGGGCAAGCCTCTCGTCAACAGCCTGTTCACGCTCGGTCTGATGATCGGCATCTCGGTCGCCGACACGACGCTCGGCACGACCATCGGCAATCTCGGCATGACGGACGTCCGTTTCCCGCATCCAGTTTTCCATGGCGATACGCTGCACGTGACGACGGAGATCGTCGCCGTGCGCGAGAGCCAGTCACGACCGGATGCCGGGATCGTCGAATTCCTCCATCGCGCTTTCAATCAGGATGGGGCGCTTGTCGCCGAGTGCCGCCGCGCGGGCTTCATGCGCAGGGCCCCCGCGGCCGCTTAGTGCGGCGGTCGCAGTGGATTGCGCGGCCCGGGAGCGGTATACGCGGGCGGTGATCGCGCGATCCGCGCGATCCGTGCAAGGGGAGGGCTCATGCGCTCATTGCTCTTCGTTCCAGGCGACAGCGAGAGAAAGCTCGCCAAGGCAATGGCCAGTGGCGCGGACGCGCTGATCCTCGATCTTGAGGATTCGGTTGCGCCGGCGAACCGTCCCGCCGCGCGCGCATTGACCGCCGCCTTCGTGCGCGAGACGCGGGCGCGGGCTGGCAGCCCATTGCTCTACGTGCGCATCAATCCGATCGATGGCACGGACTGGGAAGCCGATCTCGAAGCCGTGATGTCCGCGAAGCCCGATGGCATCATCATGCCGAAGCCGAACTCCGGCGACGACGTGCATCGCCTGTCCATCGCACTCGGTCACGCCGAGAGTGAGGTGGGCGGCACAGCGGGTGCGACGCGCATTCTGCCAATCGTGACTGAGACCCCGATCTCCGTGCTGAACCTTCAAACCTACGTCGGCGCGAGCACGCGCATGATCGGCATGAGCTGGGGCGCAGAAGATCTCGGCGCTGTGGTTGGTTCTCTCGCTAACCGCGACGAGCGCGGCCAGTTCACATCGCCGTACCGTCTCGTGCGCGATCTCTGCCTCGTCACTGCGGCCGCGGCGGGCGTTGAGCCGATTGACACAGTCTACGTCGACTTCCGCAATCGCGAGGGGCTCGAAGCGGAGACGCGCGAGGCGCGCCGCGACGGCTTCACGGGTAAGATGGCCATCCATCCCGATCAGGTCGGGCCGATCAATGCGATCTTCACGCCGAGTGAGGCGGATGTCGCGCAAGCGCGTGCTGTGATCGCAGCGTTTGACGGCGCGGCCGGCGTGGCTAGTCTCGACGGCAAGATGCTCGACAAGCCGCATCTCGTGCTCGCCGGGAAAGTCATGGCGCGGGCGAAGGCGGCTGGCCTGATCACGTAGAGCCGCTGCGCGAGTGGGGCGAAAACCCCACTCGCGCTGTAAGCGCGACTAAACCGTCGGATGCACGGTGAAGCCGGGCGCGACCACCTCGTCTTCGGGCAAGACTTCAACGCGATCGACGCGGGAGGCGGGCGGTCCGGCGTGGCAGCGCACGATCATCTGCTCGACCGCGGCGTGCGTGCCTGAGACGACGGCCTCGACACCGCCATCGCGGCGATTGCGCACCCAGCCGTCGAGGCCGAGCGCAATTGCCGTGCGCTCGACGAACATGCGGAAGCCGACGCCCTGCACGCGCCCTTCGATCCTGAGGCGAACGGTGCGTCGTCCGCTCATGATGTCTCCGTCAGTAGCCGGCGGCCATACCGTCCTTGCGCGGATCGGAGGCGCCGATCAGCACGCCGGTCGCCGGATCGATTTGCACGATCTGGCCGCCGCCCCAGGGATCTTCGCGCCAGCTCACCGGATGGCCGGCGGCAGCGAGGCCCTCGTAGACGGCCTTCGGCATCGACTTCTCGAGCCCGAGTGTGCCGTCCTCGAAGAAGGCGCGCGGGTGATCGAGGGCTTCCTGCGCATCCATCCCGTAGTCGAGGATGTTGGTCATCACGTAGGCGTGACCCATGGGCTGGAAGTTCGCGCCCATGACGCCGAACGACATCCACGGCTTGCCATTCTTGAAGGCCATCGCGGGCACCAGCGTGTGCATGGGGCGCTTGCCGGGCGCGATGCAGTTGCGGTGCTTGGGATCGAGCACGAAGCCCTGGCCGCGGTTTTGGAGCGTGATGCCTGTTTTGCGCGTGACAATCCCGGTACCGAACGGCGAGAAGAGCGAGTTGATAAAGGAAACCGCCATGCCGCTGCTGTCGACGACAGTCATGTAGATGGTGTCGGTGCCGCTCGGCTGCGGAAGCGGGCCGAGGTCGTCGCGGCGCTTCTTGCGGTCGATGCGGGCGGCCAGATTATTGATCGTTGCGTCGCTCAGCATGTGCTCGATCGGCACGTTCGCCATCACAGGGTCGGCGACGAATTCATCGCGCATGTCATAGGCGAGGCGGCTCGCCTCCGTCATGACGTGATAGCGCTCGACGGAGAGCGGGTCAGTGCCGAGTGTGCCGAGGCGGTCGAGAATGCGCAGCATGATCAGGGCGACGATGCCCTGGTTGTTCGGCGGCATCTCGTAGAGGTCGGCGCCGCGGTATTTTACGGAGATCGGGTCGACATAGGTCGCTTTCTGGGCGGCGAAGTCCTCCATGGTGTGGAGACCGCCCAACTCACGCAATTCCGCCACCATGTCGGCAGCGATCTCGCCAGTGTAGAAGGCGTCGCGGCCCTTCTCCGCGATGGCGCGCATCGTTTTGCCGAGCTCGGGGAAGCGCACGATCTCACCGACCTTCGGCGGCCGGCCGCCGGGCAGAAGGTGCTGGCGCGCGCCGGGATGGGCGCTGAGCTTCTCGGTGAGCTTTGCCCAATCGTGGCCGACACGTGGAGTGACGACGTAACCGCCCTCGGCATATTCGATGGCGCGGGCCAGAACGTCACCGAGTGAGCGCGTGCCGTAGTCCTTGAGCAGCGTCGCCCAGCCGTCGATCGCGCCCGGCACCGTCACCGCGTGCGGCGACTGCGTGACGATCGATTTGATGCCCTGCTTGGCGTACCACTCCGGCGTCGCGGCCATCGGCGCGCGGCCCGAGGCGTTGAGTGCGACCGGGTTGGTGCCCGGCTTCGCAATGAGGGCGAAGCAGTCGCCGCCGATCCCGGTCATCGCGTGCTCGACGACGCACATCACGGCCGTCGCGGCGATCGCGGCGTCGACGGCATTGCCGCCCATCTTGAGCTGCTCGATGGCTGCAACGCTCGCCAGCGGGTGCGACGTCGCAACCATGGCGCGCGTGGCATAGACCGGCGAGCGGCCTGGAAAGGCGAAGTTGCGCATCGAGAACTCCTGTCGGGGCTGCTGGTGGCGCGCTAAGGCGCCGTGGCGGACGCGTGGGGTGCAAAACGCACCTGGTATTATGTCTACCAGCACGTCAGCGCGACGCCAACCGCGCGCAGGGCCGGGGTGCCATGCCGCTGTCGGAAGCGTTCCGCCGGAGTTATCGAAACCAATCGGCAAAAATAACCCGTACCGTCAGCGCGCGGAGCACGCCACAGGCGGCCTTATAAATGCAATCGCCCGAGACGCAGGTTCACGCCTCGGACGATGATCTGTGTCGGGAAGGCTCGGTCAGACGCCGGTGCACTTCGGTGGCAGCTCCTTGGCGCGGCGCCACACGAAGGTCTCGCTCAGGAACTTCACGCCCATGTAGCCCTTAACCTGGAGCGTCTCGGGATTGCGCAGGCGCAGCTCGAGGTCGAACGAGGAGCCCTGCTCGGGGTCGTAGATCCAACCCTTGTCCCAGGAGCCATTGGATTGCGGTTTGACGTCGCCAATGATCTGGAGGCCGCAGATGGGTTGGCCGCGCCGCGCGGCGTTCTTGTTGAGCGTGTCGCGCAGTGGCTGGCCCTTGGGGTCGTTCGGATCCTTCATCCAGACGATGCGCCCGCAGAGATTGGCCGCTTCGGGCGTGCCGGGCGCGGCGTCGGGCACGCAAGGCATGATCTCGACGGCGCCGCGGCCGGTGTGATCGATCCAGATGCCGTGCGGGCCTGCTTCGGGTGCAGGCGGAGCTGGGACGGCCGCCTGGGCGCCTTTACGCTGGGGTTGTTGCGCGTCGGCCGTCGGCACCGCCAGGGCGATGAGGAGTGCCGCCAGGCTCATAGCGGCGAGCGTCGTTGCGGGGAGCGTGGTGGCCGCCGGTCCGCGGCGCACAAGCCCGTTGCGGGGTGTGTTCGTGGCCATGGGTTCATCCTGATCTATTCTGCCAAAGCAGGGGTGAAATTCTTGGGTTGCTGGTGGTAGATTCTTTAAGTATGGCAGCGGCAAGGCGACACAGGCTCGCATGGTCGCCTTGATTTCGCCTCAGACTACGGCGTATTCGGCGGCGCCAGCAGGCTGATGCCGGCCGGCGGGGAAATGGCGGCGGCTGTTTACCAAGATCGCCGCAGGTGGCACCGGTTTGGCGCCTTCCCTATATAACGGGCTCATAACCGGCGCTTCGGGCACGTAACTTTCAGGCCCATTCCAAGACGAATGACCGGCAGGGTCGGGCGCGTCGCCCTTCTGAATGCGGCTCTAGGAAGAGCTGGCACGATGGCGACGGGTAGTGGGCATTCGGTTTTCGTGGCGTCAGGCAAGGACAGTTCGGCATTCCCATGGTTTTGACGCTTGCGTTTCGCAATCTTGTACATGACCGCGTCCGTCTCGCGGTCACGCTCGTCGGCATTCTGTTCGCGATCGTCCTGGTTGCCGTTCAGCTTGGGCTCTACCAGGGCGCCCGCAAGATGATCATTTCGATGATCGACAATGCCCAGGGCGAAATCTGGATCACGTCGTTCGGCGCCAAGAGCTTCGAGGAAGCGGGTCTGCTCTCGGGCCGCGAGCGCCACGCCGTCCTTTCAGTGCCGGGCGTGAAGACCGTGACCCCGCTGACGGTTGCCTTCACTGAATGGCGCAAGCCCGCCGGTGGCTCCGCGCTGATCGTGCTCGTTGGCACGGATCCCGCGGCGGGCGGCCTCGAGCCCTGGAACATGGTGCAGGGGACACCCGCTTCGCTCGCCGAGCCCAACGCCGTCGCCGTCGACAAGACCTACATGGACAACCTCGGCGTCAAGCAGATCTCGGACATCGCCCAAGTGGAGCAGACGCGCGTCAAAGTCGCGGCGCTGACCGATGGCATCCGCTCCTTCACGATGGCGCCTTACGTGTTCACGTCAATCAGCCGGGCCCGCGCCATGCTCGGTCTCGAGCCGAACCAGGCGACGTTCTTCCTCGTGAAGCTGGATGATCCAGCGACAACCGAGGCTGTGCGCAATGAGATCAAGTCGCGTCTCTCCAATGTCGATGTGCTGACGCAGGCCGAGTTCCGCGACCGGAGCCTCGACCACTGGCTGTTCGGGACGGGCGCCGGCGTGGCGCTGATCGGCGGCGCGATCCTGGGCATTCTCGTCGGTACGGTCATCGTGGCGCAGACGCTCTATTCGAGCACCAAGGACCATTTGCGCGAATTTGCGACGCTGCGCGCGCTCGGCTCTTCGGCGGGCTACATCCACCGCGTGATCCTCACGCAGGCCGCCTTGTCGGCAATACTCGGCTACATCCTTGGCATGAGCATTGCGATGGTGGTCGTCCATTTCAGCGAGCAGACAGCATTGCCGATCCTCATGACGCCCGAGCTCGCGATCGGCCTCTTCGTGCTGACGTTTGCGATGTGTGCGATCTCGGCGGTCTCGGCGATCGTCAAGGTGACCAAGCTCGATCCGGCCATGGTGTTCGCACGATGAGCAGCGAAACGGTTCTCGAAGCCACGGACGTCGTCAAGGAGCTCGGCCAGGGCGCAGGCCTCGTACGCGCGCTCAAGGGCGTCAGCGTATCGCTCAATGCCGGCGAGCTGACGCTGCTCATGGGGCCTTCAGGCTCGGGCAAGACGACTTTGCTCTCCATTCTCGGCTGCATTCTCGGGCCGACGTCCGGCAACATTCGCGTTGCCGGCACCGACACGGCCAACCTCGGACCGGAGTCGCTCGCCGAGGTCCGGAGGCGACATATCGGCTTTGTCTTCCAGTCCTACAATCTGTTCCCGACCCTCAGCGCGGAGGAGAACGTTCGCCTCGCGCTCGATGTTCGCGGCCGCAGGGGCCGGCTTGCGGCCGACCAGGCGCGCGAGGCCCTGACCAAGGTCGGCCTCTCGCACAAATTCAAGTCTTATCCGGGCAACATGTCGGGCGGTGAGCAGCAGCGCGTCGCCGTGGCGCGGGCGCTCGCAAGCGCGCCGTCGCTGCTGCTTGCGGACGAGCCGACGGCGGCCCTCGATAGCGAGAACGGCCAGTCGGTCATGGCGCTGCTCGCCGAGATCGCGAAGGACAAGAGCCACGCCGTGTTGGCGGTGACACACGATCACCGCACGCTCCCCTATGCCGATCGCATCATCCATATCGAGGACGGCCTGATCGTCGGTGACGAGCGCCCCGAGCGGGTGCGCGACGCCATTGTCACGCCGCCGCCGACCATTCCTCTCGACGAGGCTCGCAGCGACCACGCCACGCAGCATGGCGCGCCCGAAAGCAGCGCCCGCTTCGCGAATAAACGGAAGATGAAAACCCATGGATAGCAACCGCTCGACGATTTCCAGCCTGTTCCTCGCGTTCGCGATCGCCGCTGCGGTCGTCGCAGGCGCGTCGTACTTTCTTCCGTCGGCGAACATCTCCGGCCGGCTGAATGCACAGACGACGTCGAAGCCGCTTCCGAAAGTGCAGTGGGATGCTGCCGCGCCCGGTCGCGTGGAGCCCAACGGCGGCGAGATCCGCATCGGTGCGGTGACGCCTGGACGCATTGTCGAGGTGACGGTGCAGCCGAATGACCGCGTGACGACGGGCGACCTGCTGATCCGCCTCAGCGATGATGAGGCGCTCGCGCGACTGCATGGTGCGCGCGCCGAAGCGGCCGTGCGCAAGCGCGAGCGCGATGCAGCCGAGCCCAATCCCAATGAGCTCGTGCGCGCACGCAGGCAGGCAGAGGATGCGATCGCCGAGGCGGAGTATGCGCTGTCGCAGGCGCGGGCGGAGTTCGATGCGGCATACTTCGCTCATCGCCGTGACGCCTCGTCGAGCAACCTTTCTCAACTTAACGATCGCCGACAGACCGTGCGCAGTGCCGAGACGCGCCTCGATGAACAGCGGGCGGCTCTGCGGAAGGCCGAGACTGCGCAGGGTATAGCGCTCCCGACCCGTGCCGAGGCCGGCTTCACGGTTGCACGGGCGGAGCTGTCGCAGGCCGTTACGGCACTCGAGCGCACGCGGGTGAGGGCGCCGCGCGATGGCACGGTTCTCAATGTTGCCGCGCGTGCCGGCGAGACGGCGACGCCCTCGCCGGAGCAGGTTCTTCTTCTCCTTGGCGATGTGTCGGCGCTCAAGGTGCGCGCCGAGGTCGAGGAGCGCGATGCCGCCAAAGTGCGTGTCGGCCAGACTGTTGTGGTGAAGTCCGATGCCTATCCGGGTCGCGAGTTCGCTGGGAAGGTTGCGAGCCTCGCGCCATCACTTGGCCCGGGCAAGCTTGGCCAGCGCGGGCCTCGCCGTCCCAATGACGTGGACGTGCTCGAGGTCGTCGTGGACATGGACGGTCAGCCGCCACTGCTGCCGGGGATGCGCGTTGACGTGTTTTTTAAGCCGGTAGAGACCGTCGAGGGCGCGGTACGCCGCACGAACTGATTTAGTGCCGCGGGCTGCTGGGAAGAGGTGCTGTCGCATTTGGCGGTAGTGCCACGCCCACGACATGCCATGGCGACAAGTTTCGCTGGGGCACTAGAAATTAAGAACGTGTGGGGCCGGGAGGGTGTCCCTCCCGGTGGGGTGTGGGGCTAGCCCCACTCGCGCTGAAAGCGCGATCTCGCATCAATCCTTGAAATCGTCGGCGGTCAGGATCGGCTCGAAGGCAATGCCGGCGGCCTTGAAGGTGTCAGCGGCGCCCTCGAGACGATCGACGACGGTGATCACGCGCTCGACGATGGCGCCGTCCGCGCGCACGGCTTCGATGGCCTTCATCGCCGAGCCGCCTGTGGTCGTGACATCCTCGACGATCACGACGCGGCGTCCCTTGAGCGTCTCGCCCTTGGGCAGGCCCTCGACGAGGCTCTGCGTACCGTGCTCCTTGGCCTGCTTGCGCACGAAGAATGCCGGCAGCGGCCATCCTGCGAGCTGGCTTGCGACGGCGACCGCTGTGGCGATCGGCACAGCGCCCATTTCGAGGCCGCCGACCATCTCCGCCTTCTTCCCGGCAAGGGCCGCGCAAATGAGGCTGCCGATGAGCTGGGCGCCCTCGGGGTCGAGCATGGTCGGCTTCATGTTGAAGTAGAAATTCGAGCTGCGGCCGGAGGCGAGCTTGATCTCGCCGCCCTTCGTGAACGAGCGGGACTTGATGATCTCGATCAGGCGGGCTCGGTCGGCATCACGCGGCATGGAATTTTCCTCCGTCCTTTTCCCCGGGAAGAGTAAAGCAACGGACCCGTAATTCGCCTCACCTCGTTGGCGGTCAGGGAGCGATTTTCAAGCCCAAAGTTGCTTTGGAACCACTGAGTCCGAAACGTCTCTGGGCCTCGAATGAGGTCCGACGCTTCAGTCCGCGCTCAGGGGCCATGTGTAGCCGCTGCGTGTCAAGCGGGCCGGCGCGTGCTATGGAGCCGCGTCCACAGCCGGAGATCGGAAATGTTCAACCCAGAGACCCCGCCCGAACTCGAAGTCACGCGCTGGCTCAACAGCGACAAGCCTGTGACCCTCGCTGGGCTCAAGGGCAAGGTGGTTGTGCTGATAGCTTTCCAGATGCTCTGCCCTGGCTGCGTTTCCGAGGGACTGCCGCAGGCCCGGAAGATCCGCGAGCGGTTCAGCCCGGATCAGGTTGCAGTCATCGCCCTGCACTCGGTATTCGAGCATCACGAAGTGATGACCGAGAAGGCGCTCGAGGTCTTCCAGAACGAGTACAAGTGGCCATTCCCGATCGGCATCGACAAGCCGGAAGGCAAGGACCCGCCGAAGACGTTCGCGACCTATCAGATGCAGGGCACGCCCTCGCTGCTCATCTTCGATCGTGCCGGGCGCCTGCGTCGCCACTACTTCGGACATCCCGATGACATCCGTCTCGCCGCCGAGATCATGGCGCTGAGCATCGAGGACGCGGGCGGCAGCCGCGAGCAGGCGGCGGCCATCGAGCACAAGCTCGCTGCGGCGCTGGCGACGGCCGACCATCATCATCACGATCACGATCACGATCACGATCACGACCACGATCATCATCACCACCACCACGAGCATGGTGATGCGTGCGGCTGCGGGCACGATCACAGTCATGATCATGGCCACGGTCATGATCACGGGCATCACCACCATGGCCACCATCATCACGACGACGGGCACGCCCCACGCAAGGGCTAGGCCGCGATGACAAGTGCGCTAAAGCAGCGGTTTCCTGCAGCGACGTGGATCGACGCAAGCGCGTCGGTCTATGGCGATGTCACGATCGGTGAAGGCTCGAGCCTGTGGCCCGGCGTGTCCATCCGCGCGGAGTTGCTGTCGGTGACGGTCGGGCGGCACGTGAACCTCCAGGATCACGTGATGGTCCATATCGGCTACAGCACGCCGACGGTGATCGGGGACTACGCCTCGATCACGCACCGCGTTGTGCTGCACGGCTGCACGATTGGCGAGAACTGCCTGATCGGGATCGGCGCGACGATCATGGATGGCGCTGTGATCGGCGCCAACTCGATCGTGGCAGGACACGCATTCGTGCGTGAGGGGCAGGTGATCCCGCCGAATTCGATCGTCATGGGAACGCCAGCGAAGGTCGTGCGTACAGCCGACAACTTCGTCGCAAATCGGATGAACGCTTGGCTCTATCACCGAAATGCCGAGGCCTACGCGCGCGGCGACTACCGGGCCTGGACGGGCGCGGAATTCGAGGCTGCGCGCGACGCTGAGCGGGCTCGCCTCGAGGCGCTTCGTGCGGCGGGTCGCTCGGGCTGAGCGAGCAGTTGAGACAACCCTCCCCCGCGTAATTATGAGGCAGGGTCCACAATGGCGCCGAATCGTGCGGTGATAGGAAGGCCATGGGTCGACGACTGAACATCCTGCGTCTGGCGATGTGGAACCTGTTCCAGAACTGCGGGTTCTCGATGTCCGGCGCCGTCGCTTTTACATTCCTGCTTTCGTTGTTCCCGTTCTGCATCTTCCTCGGTGCACTCGCGGGCACGATCGGTGGGCGGGAGCTTGCGGCGTCAGCTGTGGCCCAGCTGTTCCAGTTGGTTCCGGAGCCCGTTGCAAAGGCGCTCGCACCCGAGATCGAGCGCGTTATGGGGCGCAGCCAGTTCGGGCTGCTGACCGTTGGCGCGGCGATCGCGCTCTTCTTCGCGACGAGTGCCGTCGAGACGCTCAGGGCTGCGCTCAACATGGCCTATCGCGTCAAGGAAGGCCGCTCGTACTTGTTCTGTCTCATGCAAAGCCTGTTCCTGGTGCTTCTGACGGCAGCGGGCATGCTGGCGCTCGCCTGGGGCGTCGTGGTCGGCCCCGTGCTTGCGCAAAGCTTCGATTCGGACGCGGTGGACTGGCTTTACTGGCTGATGGCACAGGACCGGTTCTCGGTTGTGCTGCGATATTCAGTGGTTCTGTTTGTGATCTCGGCCCAGTTGCTCACCTATCACCTCTTTCTGACGGCGGGTAAGCGCTCATTCTGGGATGTGTGGCCGGGCGTCCTGCTGAGCGTCGTGCTGTGGATCTTGATTGCGCAGCTCTACTCCCGCTGGCTCGGCATCAGCGACTATTCGCGCTTTTACGCTGGCCTGACGCAGCTTTTCACGGCGCTCATTTTCTTCCAGGTCACGGCTATCGTCGTGATCCTCGGCGCCGAGTTCAACCGTGCGCTCAGCGAGGCCAAAGCAAGCGCCTGAGCGCGCACACTCTACGGGGATGCAAGACATGGCGGCGAGCAAGGCCCCTCAGGCGGGCACAATCACGTTCGACGATTTCCTGAAGGTCGACATCCGCGTCGGTACGATCGTTGCGGTCGAACCCTTTCCCGAGGCGCGCAAGCCCGCGTTCAAGCTGCGCATCGATTTCGGCGGCGAGATCGGCGTGAAGAAGAGCTCGGCGCAGATCACGAAGTATTATTCGCCCGACACCCTCGTCGGCAGGCAGGTGGCGGCGGTCGTGAATTTCCCCCCGCGCCAGATCGGACCGTTCATGTCCGAGGTACTGACGCTCGGCTTTCCCGATGCCGAGGGCGAGGTGGTACTGATCGGGCCGGAGCGGAAGGTACCCGACGGCGGTCGGCTATTTTGAAAGTAGAAGGCCGGGTGCTGGACCCGGCCTCCTGGAACTTCTGGCGTCGCGATTAGTAGCGACCGTGTCGCGGGCAATAGGTCTGCGTGCGGTAGCGATGGCGCACGCACTTGCCCAGGATCCGCTTTACGCAAACCCGCACTTCGCGGCGGTAGCAGCGATGGCGCACCTGATCGACGGGAGACTCCGCCGTTGCAATCCTATCGAGAAGCGTCATGTTTCCGAGCGCCGCGGCGGATGCCGTGCCGCTGGTTGCAATCCCCATAATCGGAAGCAGGCACACCGCGAGTGCCACTGCAGTCTTTCGCATTCCGAACCTCCAAGTTTCTCGTTGGGTGGATCAATCTTCCCGGCTCGGCGAGGTTACCGAATGGCTCGTGCTCAATCGAAGCCAAATGTCGGATATCCTCATTATTCGGAGGCGAGAGTTCCGTGCGGAATACGCGCCGAGCGCGACGCGTGAAGGCCGGGCTCGACGCCCGGCCTTCGTGTCCAACTACCAGCGGCGATAGTGGCGGCGTGCCGGACGATAGCACCGCTCGGCGGTGCGGACGCATCGGCCGCGATAGTTCCGCCGCGTGCACACGCGATAGCAGCGATAGCCCCGGTGATAGCGAACCTGATCGACGACGGAGCTGGTCGTCGCCAGCCTATCCAGGGTCGTCATGTTGCCGGGGGCCGCTGCAGACGCGGTTCCGGCAGTGGCCACGCCCATCACGGGCAGTAGGCCGAAGAGGCACGCCATCATCAATTTTCGCATTCCAAGAACCTCCAGTTTCGTAGGGTTATTGTTCATCTTCCCCAACGAACGGAGCATATCATCCTTGGGCGCATAATTCGATCATAAAAGGTCGGAATCTCGATTATTTACAGGCATTAACATGGCGAACACTTTGTCGCCACATGCCGATTAGAGCGGTACGCGGATGATGGCGCGCAGGCCCCCCATCGTGCTCGTGTCGAGCGCCACGTCGCCGCCGTGGCTGCGCGCGATGTCGCGGGCAATGGCGAGGCCGAGCCCCGAATTGCCCGCGCCCTCGTTGCGTGCATGATCGAGCCGATAGAAGGGCTTGAACACGTTCTCGCGTTCGACGGCGGGAATGCCCGGTCCGTCGTCGTCCACCTCGATACGCAGCCATTGGCGGTCGGTCGCCGCGCGCACGACGATGCGGTTGCCGAAGCGCGCCGCATTCGAGACGAGATTGGTGACCGCGCGCTTGAAGGCATTGCGCTTCAGCTCCAGCACGAGGTCCGTCGGGCGCCGGCGCAGCCTCAAGTCGATCGGCACGCCGAAATGCTGCGCATCGACATAAATCTCCTCGAGGAGCTGGCGCACGTTCGTCGGCGTCGCCTGCTCGCCGCCGTCGCCCTTGGCGAAGGCGAGATAGTCCTCGAGCATATGCTGCATCTCATTGACGTCGGCCCTGAGCGCCGTGATCTCGGGGCCGTCACCGAGGAAGGCGAGCTGCAGCTTGAAACGCGTGAGCACGGTTCTGAGATCGTGGCTGACGCCGGCGAGCATGGTCGTGCGCTGGTCAACGTGCTGCATGATGCGCTCGCGCATCTCGACGAAGGCCTGCGCGGCCTGGCGGACCTCGCGCGCGCCGCGCACGCGAAAGTCATCGCCCATGGTGCGCCCCTTGCCGAAGGCGTCGGCCGCTTCAGCGAGGCGCAGGATCGGCCGGATCTGGTTGCGCATGAAGAGGATGGCGACGGTCAGCAGCACGACCGATGTGCCGACCATCCACAGCAAGAATATGTGCGAGTTCGAGGCGTAAGTCTGGTTTCGCGTCGCTATGAAGCGGAGCACGGCTTTGGGATGTTTGACGCGCACCTCGACATGACGCGACTGGCCGAGCGTGTCGATCCAGAAGGGCAGCGTGACGTGCCGGCGGACCTCGTCGGAAAGCGTGCGGTCGAGGAGGGCGAAGAACGGTTTGGGCTGGGCTTTCGGAAGATCGTCCGGCGGCAGGATCTGCATCGAGATGCCGACCTTCTCGCGTGCCATGCTGACGAGCTTCTCCGGGTCATCAGCCATCGAGAAGTTCGAATAGACGTCGATCAGGGCCGCTATGTCGCGCGCCGTCGCTTCGGAGAGGCGACGGGTGACCGCCTGCCAGTGGCGCTCCATGAAGGTGAAGGCGACGACGCTTTCGAGCAGCACGATCGGTGCGATGATGATGATGAGCGTGCGGGCATAGAGGCCCTTCGGCGCAAGCTCGGCGAAGAAACCCGCGATCCGTGACCACGCCGCGCGCCAGCGCAAGGCCCTGAGCCGCCGCCACCAGCTCCGGCGCGCAGGGGGCAAGTCCAGCTCGCCTGCCGAGTCTCGCGCCGCAACCATAGGTCTCGTCTCTCCGCGCCGGTACGCTCGCCGGCTGATGCCTCAGTCGATGTAAAGAATGTAGCCCTTGCCCCGCACCGTCTGCAGGTAGACGGGGTTCGAGGGATCGAGCTCGATCTTGCGCCTGAGGCGGTTGATCTGGACGTCGATCGCGCGCTCGCTGCCGGTCGACTCGTCGCTAGCAAGCTCGTGGCGGGCAATGGGCGAGCCGGGGCGCGAAGCGAAGAGGCGCAGGAGGTCGCGCTCGCGCTCGGTGAGCTTGATCGTCTCGTCGCCGCGACGCAGCTCGCCGCGCTCGACGCTGAAGGCATAGTCACCCATGCGGATCTCGTCGCGCGGCTCGTGGCCGATGCGACCGCGCCGCATGATGTTATTGAGCCGGAGGACGAGTTCGCGCGGCTCGAAGGGCTTCGTCACATAGTCGTCGACGCCGGCTTCAAGACCTTCGACGCGGTTTTCGGGCTCCGCGCGGGCGGTGAGCATACAGATCGGGATCGGCGAGATGCTCTTGAGGTCACGGGCGAGGTCGAGACCGCTCTCGCCGGGCATCATGAAGTCCAGGATCACGAGGTCGAAGGCGAGACCGCGCATGGCAGCGCGAGCTGTTTGTGCGTCCTGCGCCGTCGTTACGCGGAAGCCGCTGTCCTGAAGATATCGGCCGAGCAGCTCCCGGATGCGTTGGTCATCATCGACCAGCAGCACGTGAGGCGCATTGTCGGGCAGTGGATCGCGGCGGGCGAGACTGCTTGCGAGCGTCATGGCTGAAGCTCTCCGTTCAGATCCTTGGACAGCTTTGGCAGGTTGAGCAATGTGGCGACCATCTCGCGCGTTTCAGGCTCGATCATGGCCGTGAGGAAGCGGCGGATGGCGGCATCGGCACCGTTGCCACTAAGCCCCGCTGCGCGACGGATGCGCCGCGCCTGGGCGCCAAGCAACCGGCGCATGAGCGCGCGGCCGGCGGGGGTCACGTGGAGGCGCCGCTCGCGGCGGTCCGTGTCGCCGGCGGACTGGACAACGAGGCCGCCCTCGACGAGCTGGCGAAGAACGCGCGCGAGGCTCTGCTTGGTGATGTTCAGGATGAGAAGGAGGTCGGCGACGCGCAGGCCCGGATAGCGCGTGATGAAGTGGAGCACGCGGTGATGGGCACGGCCGTAGCCGTACTCGGCGAGGATGGCGTCGGCGTCGCCGGTGAAGTCGCGGTAGGCGAAAAAAAGGAGCTCGATGAGCTGCACGGCCTCCGGCGTCGGCTCATCGGCGGCGGCGCCATGCGGCGCGCCGGAAGCCGCCGGCACCGTCATGCGCGGCGTGGAGGGGCGACTTGAATTTACGTCAGTCATATTGACATATTTGAAGTCGATTGATACCCGTGGCAAGCGCTTTGTTGGGCCGGCTGGCCTTGGCGCGCCACCGTATCAGATCTCATCGCAGAGTGGTGACTACGATACGCGGGTGGCGCCTCGGGCGGGCGGTGCCGAGTGTTTTTCCCGTTACCAGTGAGTACGTTAGCTGCTCGAGGAGTGGGAGGCTCACAAGAGGCGCCAAAGGATTGCTCCGCGCACAATTCGGGTCAAGCACACGCGCCTGACCAGTTTCCGGCAGCAGGCGCCGGGGTGCCGACATTCCAAGTGTTGTCCCGCGGGAGGATACGCGCATGGCTTCCGAGTTCCTTTATTTTGGCGACCCTCAGATCTGGTACAACGGCAAGTTCATGCCCTCCGCGGACGCCCGGGTGCACGTGCTGACCCACGGGCTGCACTACGGCTCCTGCGTATTCGAGGGTGAGCGCGCCTATGACGGCGTCGTCTTCAAGTCGCGCCAGCACACCGAGCGCCTGCACCGCTCCGCGGAGATCATGGACTTCACCATCCCCTACTCGGTGGATGAGCTGGAGGCCGCGAAGGCCGAGATCCTCAAGCGCAATGGCAGCGGCAACAAGTACGTGCGCGCGGTTGCCTTCCGTGGCGGCGAGAAGATGATGGCCGTCGCCGCCCAGCAGAATCCGATCCACGTCGCGATCGCGACCTGGACGTGGCCTTCCATGTTCGATCCGGCGGAGCGGATGCGCGGCATCCGCCTCGATATTGCGGACTATCGCCGCCCCGACCCCGCGTGCGCGCCGACCATGGCCAAGGCCGCCGGCCTCTACATGATCTGCACGATCTCGAAGCACAAGGCCGAGAAGAAGGGCTATGCCGACGCCCTCATGTTCGACTGGCAGGGTCGCGTCGCCGAGTGCACCGGTGCCAACATCTTCTTCGTTCAGGACGGCAAGCTGCACACGCCGATCGCCGACTGCTTCCTTTCCGGCATCACGCGCGAGACCGTGATCGAGATCGCGAAGAAGCGCGGCCTCGAGGTCGTCGAGCGCCGCATCATGCCGGAGGAGCTTTCGAGCTTCACGGAGTGCTTCATCACCGGCTCGGCGGCGGAAGTGACGCCCGTGCGCGAGATCGGCCCGTATAATTATCAACCGGGACGCATCTCCGAGCAGCTCCTCGCCGACTACATGGCAGGCACCGGTAGGGCCTGACAAGACCCACACTCTCCCGCCTTGCACTCCTAAATTCGCCTTTCCCGCCCGATGCTTGCGCAAGATCAATGCGCAGGTGTCGGGATCGGGCTAAGGTGGTTAATGCCAGCCCCACGGGGTGGGCGGGCTCCGGTGCCTGCGCGGCGCCGGATCACTAGGGAGTGCGGCGTCATGACCAATCCGAAGCATAACCAGCCGGGCCGGTCCGAGAGCGAGCCGTTTCACGGTCTGGTGACGTCTACCGAGCAGGCGGCGAGGGCCGTCGCCCCGATGATGAAGTGCGCTGCCTGTACCAATCTCGAGCTTGCATCGCTCGCCGGGCGGCGGGCGAAGGCCTACCTGGACATTCCCAACGAGATCGCCCAGTGCCGCGGTCCGCAGGATATTTTCGCGGCCCAGGCGCGGTTCTGGCAGGCGATGCTGCGCGACTACGCGGACTTTTCGCAGCGTGTCGTGACGGCGATGCAGTCGTTCGATGGTGAGATTGCAGCCGAGGTTGGCCAGCAAGCTACGCGTGAGCGGGATGCGCTGATCTTCCCGGGAGTGTTCGGCTTCCCGGCATGGCAGATCCCGGCGCCGCCCGAGGTCCAGCGGCCCGGAGAGCATCGCGCGGCGTAGGCGCGAACGCTCTCAGTCGTATTGCCGCTTCCCAACGAAACAGCCTCTCCCCATGGAAATCATGGGGAGAGGCATAAGTATGTTCTGTCGCTGCGCTCTCAGCCAGCGACGGCGCGTCGTGCCATCACGCCGACCAGATGGGCGCGGTAGTCCGCATTCCCGTGCACATCCGACATCACGTTAGATGGGTCGAGCTTGATGCCATCGAGCGCAGAGGCTGAGAAGTTCGCCGAGAGCGCCTTTTCAGCGTCCATCCAGCGGAAGACGCCGGACTGCCCGGCGCCGGTCACTGCTACACGGACGCCGCCCGGCGTGCGCGCCACTGCGACGCCGACTAGGGCGAAGCGTGATGCGGGCTGGTCGAACTTCGCGTACGCGAAGCTCTGCGGAACCGGGAAGTTTATCTCAGTCAGGATCTCGTTCTCTTCCAGTGCTGTTGCGAACAGCCCCTGGAAGAAATCGTCCGCCGAGACGCTGCGCTTCGTTGTGTTCAGTGTCGCGCCCAGGGCGAGCACCGCGGCCGGGTAATCCGCTGCGGGGTCGTTGTTCGCGACCGACCCGCCGATGGTGCCGCGGTGGCGCACCTGCGGATCGCCGATGCCCGATGCGAGTTTCGCGAGGCCGGGAATGGCCCCCTTCACCTCACCGGACTCCGCGACCGCGGCGTGCGTGGTCATGGCGCCGATGGCGAGAGCGCCATCCTTGCGTGCAATGCCGCGGAGCGACGCGATACCGGAGAGATCGATGATGGCATCCGGCGTCGCGAGCCTGAGCTTCATCGTTGGCAGCAGCGTCTGGCCGCCCGCGAGTAGTTTGGCGCCTGGCGCAGCCTTGAGTGCGAGATCCGCCTCGTTGACAGTGCCCGGGCGGCGATAGTCGAAAGCCTGCATGGTGTCCTCCCCTATTCCGCCGCCATCTTGCGTGTCGAATTTTGTGCCGCACGCCATACGGCTTGTGGCGTCGCCGGCATCGCGATGTTCTCGTGACCGAGCGCATCGGTAATCGCATTGATGAGTGCGGGTGGAGCGGCAATGGCTCCGGCTTCGCCGCAACCCTTCACACCGAGCGGGTTCGACGGGCAAGGCGTCGTCGTCATGGCGACGTTGTAGGACGGCAGGTCATCGGCGCGCGGCATGGCATAGTCCATGAAGCTGCCGGTAATGAGCTGACCGTTCTCGTCGTAGACCGTGTGCTCGAGCATGGCCTGCCCAACGCCCTGGGCAATGCCGCCGTGCACCTGGCCCTCGACGATCATCGGGTTGATGAGGATCCCGAAGTCGTCGACAGCCGTCCAGCGGTCGATGCGGGTGTGACCGGTGTCGGGGTCGATCTCGACCTCGGCAATGTGCACGCCCGAAGGGAAGGTGAAGTTCTTCGGATCGTAGAACGAGCCTTCCTTGAGCCCGGGTTCGATCACTTCCGGATCGAATTTGTGGGCGACATAGGCCTGCAGTGCGACCTCGCCGAAGGTCATCTTCTTGTTCGTGCCGCGGCCGAGGAACTCGCCCGCCTCGAAGTCGACGGTGTCCTCGGGCACCTCCATGCAGGCGGCAGCGACGCGCTTGCCCTTGGCGATGATCTTCTCAGAAGCCTTCACGATAGCCGAGGCGCCGACTGCGCCCGAGCGTGAGCCGTACGTGCCCATGCCCATCTGCACCTTGTCGGTATCGCCGTGCACGATCGAGACCTGCTCGATCGGCACGCCGAGCTTGGAAGCAATAACCTGGGCAAACGTCGTCTCGTGACCCTGGCCATGGCTGTGCGAGCCGGTGAGTACTTCGATCGTGCCGACGGGGTTCACGCGGATCTCCGCGCTCTCCCAGAGGCCGACGCCGGCACCGAGCGAGCCGACCGCGCGAGATGGCGCGATGCCGCAGGCTTCGATGTACGCGGAGTAGCCCAAGCCCCTGAGCTTGCCGGCTTTGGCGCTCGCCGCCTTGCGTGCGGCGAGGCCCTTGATGTCGGCCATTTCGAGGGCCTTGTCGAGAGAGGCGCCGTAGTTGCCGGCGTCATAAGTCATGATGACCGGCGTCGCGTGAGGGAAGGATTTGATGAAGTTCATGCGACGGAACTCGGCCGGATCGCGACCGGTCTCGCGCGCGGCAACCTCCATCAGCCGCTCGACGACGAAGGTCGCTTCGGGCCGGCCCGCACCGCGATAGGCATCGACGGGCGTCGTGGTCGTGTAGACACCATCGACCTCGCAGTAGATGGCCGGGATGTCGTACTGGCCCGAGAGGAGCGGCGCATAGAGATACGTCGGCACGGACGAGGCAAACGTCGAAAGATAGGCGCCGAGGTTTGCCTTCGTGTTAGCCCGGAGCGCCAGGATCTTGCCGCTCTGGTCGAGAGCAAGTTCGGCCGTCGTGACGTGGTCGCGGCCATGAGCGTCGGCAAGGAAGGCTTCCGTGCGCTCAGCAACCCACTTCACGGGGCGCCCGACCTTCTTCGCGGCCCAGATGCAGACGGTCTCCTCGGCGTAGATGAAGATCTTCGATCCGAATCCGCCGCCGACGTCGGGTGCGATCACGCGGAGCTTGTTCTCCGGCGCAATGCCGATGAAGGCGGAGAGCACGAGGCGCGCAACGTGCGGGTTCTGGCTCGTCGTGTAGAGCGTGAACTGATCCTGGCCCGCATCGTAGTCGCCAATCGCGGCGCGCGGCTCCATGGCGTTCGGCACAAGGCGGTTGTTGACAATGTCGAGCTTCGTCACGTGCGCTGCCTTTGAGAAGGCCGCGTCGGTCGCGTCCTTGTCGCCGAGGTGCCACTGATAGACGGTGTTGCCCGGTGCCTCGTCGTGGATCTGCGCCTTGCCGGCTGCTTGCGCGCTCGCGACATCTACGACGGCCGGCAGCTCACCGTAGTCGACCTGGATGAGGCCGGCGGCGTCCTTCGCCTGGTCGAGCGTCTCGGCGATGACGACGGCGACGTGGTCGCCGACATAGCGCACTTTCCCCACCGCGAGCGCGGGATGCGCGCCAGCCTTCATGGGCGAGCCGTCCTTGGAGTGGATCATCCAGCCGCAGATGAGGCCGCCAATCTTGTCGGCTGCGAGGTCCGCGCCGGTGTAGACACCGAGCACGCCGGGTGACGCCAGCGCCTCGCTCACATCGATGCTGTTGATCGTCGCGTGCGCGACGGGCGAGCGGGCGAAGACCGCATAGGTCTGTCCGTGCCGGTTGATGTCGTCGACGTACTGGCCTTTGCCAGTGATGAAACGCAGATCTTCCTTGCGCTTGACTGAAGCGCCAATGCCCTGATCCGTCATGGGAATGTCTCCTGTCCGCCTGTCACGCTACTCTGCTGCGATCTTGGCGCCAGCCATGGCGGCGGCGCCCGTTTCGATCGCGCGGACGATGTTGTGATAGCCGGTACAGCGACAGAGATTGCCCTCGAGCTCCTTGCGGATGGTCGCCTCGTCGACGTTCCCGCCGTGGCGGTTCACGATGTCGACGCCGGCCATGATCATGCCGGGCGTACAGAAGCCGCACTGGAGCGCGTGATGCTCGCGGAAGGCTTCCTGCATGGGATGCAGCGTCGTACCATTGGCGAGACCCTCGATGGTCATGACCTCGGCGCCTTCGCAGGAAGCGGCGAGAACCGCGCAGGCTTTGACTGAGCGGCCATTGAGGTGAACCGTGCAGGCGCCGCACTGGCTGGTGTCGCAGCCGACATGGGTCCCCGTCAGGCGCAGATTGTTGCGCAGAAAATCGACGAGCAGCGTGCGCGGATCGATGTCCGCGGAAACGCGGCGCCCGTTGGCGGTCAGCGTGAGTTTGATCATTCGGCGTCCTCCGGTTCGGCGTTCTTTTTTGTACGCAGTGCGTGTCGTCTGGATGTCGGACGGGTCTCCTTGCGATGCGGTGTGCGGCCGTGCCGGGCGGTGCGCTGCAGCAAGCCTCTGAAACAAAGAGTTAGTATGCAGACTGATCCTGCGCTGTCGCATCGAGGCCGTCAAGCTGCCGCGGGCTGGCGCGCGCCCCCCTGTCACGGCGACGGACTTTGCTGCGTTGCGACCTCACGGATTGTTCAAGTCGACACTTGCCGGCGGGTGGGGGCGGCCATCGAAAGGCCGCGCGAATATCGCTAGGGTGAGAGCGCAGCAACGGCTGCAGCGCCGCCGCGAGTCGCCTTCTGGTGTCCCGCGGCGAGCCGCATCTGAATATCAGGGGAGGAACGGGGAACATGACCAACGATAGTCCGATGTCACGCCGCGATACGCTAAAGCTCGCGGGGGGTGCCGCCGCATTCGGAGCGCTCGGCAGCGTGGTTCCGCAGATTGCTCAGGCCGCCGCGCCGATGCTCGGCGTATCACGGCCTTCGATCTATCGCTTCAAGCTCGGCGCCTTCGAGGTGACAAACATTCTCGATGGGTTCGTGCAGGGCAAAGGCCCGCATCCGACGTTCGGTAGCAACCAGCCGGCGGAAGCCGTCCAGGCGATCGTCCAGGCGCACGGCCTGTCGACGACGATGCACGAGAACCCCTACGTCGTCACGGTCGTCAATACCGGCAACGAGCTGGTGATGTTCGACGCCGGTAACGCAAAGGGACGCATGAAGACGGCGGGCCATCTCTCCGATCTGCTGGTCACGGCCGGCTACAAGCCGGAGCAGGTCGACATTGTCGTCCTCTCGCACGGCCACCCTGATCACATCGGCGGGCTCATGGCTGACGGCAAGCCGGTCTACCCGAACGCCCGCTACGTCTTTGGTGCCGTCGAGTTCGACTACTGGAACAAGGGTGACAACATCCCAGAGGCTCGCAAAGCTACCCGCGACCTGTTCATGACCCAGGCGGCACCGCTCGCCGAGAAGGCGACCATGATCAAGGCCACGGACGAGATCGTCACCGGCATCCGCGCAGTGCCGGCCTTCGGCCATTCGCCGGGTATGCTCGCCTTCCACATCGAGAGCGAGGGCAAGCGGCTCTACAATTGGGCCGATACGGCCAACCACTACCTCATCTCGCTCCAGCATCCCGAGTGGCACGTGGGCTTCGATCAGGACAAGGACATGGCCGTCGAGACGCGCAAGAAGACCTTCGAGATGCTCGCGGCGGAGAAGATCCCCGTATCGGGCTTCCACATGCCGTTCCCGTCGGTCGGGTGGGTGGAAAAGGCGCAAACGGGCTACCGCTGGGTGCCGGCGAGCTTCCAGTTCAACCTTTAGGGCGTCCGGGTCGGCGGACAGGTCGCCGGGATCGGGCGGCTGTGGCGGGGTGTCGCAAAATGATTGACTTCAAACGGTCAATCATTTTGCGTTCTTGGGCGTTTGACTGACTGCCGCATGGCGCGTGACTAGCGTCTGATACAACCCGAGACAGCACCCGAAACCCGCCCCGAAAGCCATGATCCGATCCGATCCCTACTGGTGGGAGGCCGCGCCCCCGGCGACGCTTCCTCGCGAGCCCGTGCGCGGGAAATCCGATGTCGTGATCGTGGGGGCCGGCTATACCGGGCTCTCCGCCGCGATCACGCTGGCGCGCGCCGGGCGCAGTGTCCAGGTATTCGACAAGATGCGCCCGGGCGAAGGCGCCTCGACCCGCAATGGCGGCATCGCAAGCGGCAATCTCAGGCCCGGCTACGATGAGCTTGCCAAGAAGTTCGGCGAAGTCACGGCGCGCGCGTTGCTTCTCGAGGCCAAGGCGGCGCGCGAGGATCTCGCCGAGTTCATCACGCGCGAGGGCATCGACTGCGAGTACGCCATGACCGGCCGCTTTGCCGGGGCCTCGACGGCAGGTGACTACGAGCGGCTCGCCCGCGAAGCGGACATGCTGAAAGCGCGCACGGGCATCGAGGCCTATGCCGTGCCGCGCTCCGAGCAGCGTCAGTATCTCGGCACGGACTACTATCACGGTGGTGCAGTACGCATGGACATCGGCGGGCTGCACCCCGCGAAGCTCCATGCCGGAATGCTGCGTCTCGCGCGTGAGGCGGGAGCGATCGTGCACGGTGAGACGGCGGTGCTCGGCGTTCGCGGCGACGGGCTCGACTACGAGGTCGAGACGGTGCGCGGCCGCGTGCACGCCCGCCACGTGATCACCGGCACGAACGGCTACACCGACAAGTCGGATCGCTGGCTGCGCCGCCGCATGGTGCCCGTCAGGAGTCGCATCATTGCGACGGCACCGCTCTCCGACAATCTCATGCGCCAGCTCATGCCGAAGCGCATGATGCTCTCCGAGACGCGCGCGCTTCATTACTACTACCGCCCATCGCCGGACGGGCGGCGCATTCTCTTCGGTGGACGCGACGGCACGATCGCGGGCGACCCGACGTGGCCGACCGATCATCTTCGAGGCGCGCTCCTCGACATCTTTCCCGAGATCGAGGATGTCGAGCTCAGCCACAGCTGGTTCGGCCATGTCGCCATGAACCGCGATATGATCCCGCGGATTTTCTCACGGCAGGGAATGCGCTATGCCGCCGGCTACTGCGGCTCGGGTGTCGTGTGGGCGCGCTGGGCCGGGCAGAAGGCTGCGTGGCAAATTCTCGGCGAGGATCGCGGCGCATCTGCCCTCGAAATGCGTCCGCCAGCGGCTGTGCCCTTCTACAATGGCACGCCATGGTTCATGCCGGGCGTGTTCGCGTGGCTGACGTTCCAGGACCGGCGCGCGCATCGACACCGCAATGGCAAGACCACTCTCCCGAAGCGGGATCCGGCATGAGCGAAACAATCGAGGCCCCGAGCAAGGCGCAAACCGCACCGGGCGCGGAAGAAGCGCCGGCAGCTCCGCCGCGCGTGAGCATCGTCACGACGTACCGCCGGGCGCTCGGCCTGCTGGCGCCAGAGCGTGGGCTCGCCGGTAGTCTTGTCGCTGCCAACGTCGCCATCGGCGTCATTCTGCTCGCCGAGCCCATTCTGTTCGGCCGCGTCGTCGATGCGCTCTCGCAGGGTTCGGGGGCCTTCTCGCTGATCGGGCTCTGGGCCGTGCTCGGTCTGTTCGGCATTCTGGCGAGTGTCGTCGTCTCGCTTGCTGCCGATCGGCTTGCGCATCGCCGCCGTCTCATTGCCATGTCGACGGCCTTCGATCAGGCCATCACGCTGCCGATCAGCTATCACGCGCGCAAAGGCTCCGGCGCGGTCATCCGCGCCATCCAGCAAGGCACGGACTGCCTGTTCGGCCTCTGGCTCGCTTTCATGCGCGATCATCTCGCGGCGCTCGTGTCGATCTGCCTCCTGATACCGACGGCCCTTACGATCGACGTGCGCATGGCGGCGCTGCTGTTCGGCCTCGGTTCGGTCTATCTCGTAGCGAACATGTTCGTGTTCAAGCGCACGATCGACCAGCAGGGCGAGGTCGAGCGCTATCATCGCGAGCTTGCTGGCCGCGTCGGCGACGTGCTCGGCAATGTAACGGTCGTGCAAAGCTATGTCCGCTTCGAAGCGGAATCGCAGGCCCTGCGCGGCCTGATGCGCGACCTGCTCGCTGCGCAGTATCCGGTGCTTTCGTGGTGGGCCGGCGTCATGGTTCTGACGCGTGCCGCCTCGACCATTACGATGGTCGCGATCTTCGCGCTCGGCGCACTTCTCGTCCAGCGCGGCGAGCTGACGGTCGGACAGGTCGTCAGCTTCGTCGCGTTTGCGAACCTGCTGATCACGAAGCTCGATGCGCTCTCACATTTCTTTCTCGGCCTCTTTCAACAGAAGCCGGCCATCGATGCGTATTTCGATCTGGTCGATACGACGAGCCCGGTGCTCGATCGTCCGGGGGCGCGCGCGCTCGAGCATCCAACAGGCCACGTGCGTTACGAGGATCTCACCTTCCGCTTTCCCGACGGAACGGTGGGCGTCAAGGATATGAACTTCGAGGCATTGCCGGGAGAGACGGTGGCGCTCGTCGGGCATACGGGTGCTGGCAAGACGACGGCGCTGGCTCTGCTTCAGCGGCTACGCGATCCGCAACTCGGGCGCATTATGATTGATGGGCACGATGTGCGCGACATTACGCTCGCCTCGCTCAGATCCTCGATCGCGGTGGTGTTTCAGGATGCGGGGCTGTTCAATCGCACCATTGCCGAGAACATCCGCATCGGCAAGCCGAACGCGACCGACGAGGAAGTGCAGCGCGCGGCGGAACTCGCCGGGGCGCACGAGTTCATCGTGCGCAAGCAGGGCGGCTACGGCTTCCTGATCGGGGAGCGCGGTACGGCACTGTCCGGCGGTGAGCGTCAGCGCCTGGCGATAGCGCGCGCCATCCTCAAGGACGCGCCAGTCCTCATCCTCGACGAAGCGACGAGCGCACTCGACGCCGAGACAGAGGCGCGCATCAAGCGCGCGCTCGATGCGCTCCGCCAGGGTCGCACGACCTTCATTATTGCGCACCGCCTCTCGACCGTCGCGAACGCCGACAAGATCCTCGTGATGCAGCACGGCGAGATCATCGAGCGGGGCAAGTTCCGCGAGCTGGTCGATCAGGGCGGTCTCTTCGCGCGCCTCGTCGCAGAAGGCGGCTTCACCGAGCCGACCGAGGTCGAGGAAAAGGAGAAGACAGAGGCATAGCCGAGTGCCGTTGCAGTCAGGTCCAGCACAGAGTTTCGGGGTGCCTGCAACCATCGACGCGCATTCGGGTTTCCAGCAGGAAGAAGGCCGGCATGGCCTTTCGTTTCATTCCACGCTGGGAGATCGTTCATGAAAACGCTGTCGGACGCGTTCGAACACACATTGCAGGATGTGTACTACGCCGAGAACGCCATCGCGAAGTCATTGCCGAAAGTGATCGAGGCGGTGAGCAACGCGGAGCTCAAGAAGGCGCTTCAACACCACCTCGCGGAAACCAAGGACCAGATTGCGACCTTGAAAAAGGTGTTCAAATCGACCGGCTTCGAAGCCAAGGCCGAGAAGTGCGACGCCATCGAGGGCCTTATCAAGGAATGCGAGGGCGTGATCCAGGAGGCGAAAGGAGCCACGGCGCGTCACGCGGCGATCATCGGCTGCTGCCAAGCCATCGAGCACTATGAGATCGCCCGCTACGGCACGCTGCGCGAATGGGCCAAGGCGATCGACCAGCCCGAGGCGCACGACATGCTTTCCGGCATTCTCGATCAGGAGAAGGCGGCCAATCACAAGCTGACGAACCTGGCTGTCAGCACCATCAACCGCGCCTGAGCCGGCGGGTGCGCCCGCGCGAAGGCGTCGCGCCGCGACGCCTCCTTCAGTGAGATGCTTCGGGTGCGCAAGGCGCGCTGAGTGTGGATCTCAGAGACTGAGACCTTTCGCTATTTCCTCCGCCACGGTGCGGCGTGCGGCGATCTCGGCTTCGAGAAGCTGTTCGCTGCGGGCGATCACGGCGAGACGCTCTTCCTGCTGCTTGAGAGACTCGAGATAGCGACGGCCGAGATCGGAGTTGGCGCCGACGGAGCCGAGATTGCGCCGAATACGCTCCTGGTCCTCACCGATCTTCTTGCGTTCGGCATCGAGCTGATTGCGCTGAGAGCGGGCGCGATTGATCTCGCCGATCGTCTCGCCGAGGCGAGCGACCGCGGACTTCAAGGCAGGCGTCTCGTTCTCGAGCCCCTGGATCGTGGTCAGGATCTGCTCGGGTGCGAGTGTGGTCAGGTGAACGACGCGGCGGTCCGTACGCTCGACGACGAGCTTCGATTTGGTCGTCGTGCCCTTGGGGGCATCGATCTTGAAGCGGAAGCGCGTCGGCGTCTCCTCGATCTCCTGCTGGTCGGCGGAGGGCGCCCAGCCCGCAGCGCGCGGCTCCTCCACGATCACCTCGCGATCTTCCTCGGTTGGCGGCGTCACTTCGTAGGCGATCGTGCGCCGTGAGCGCGTGGTGATCGTGAGCTCGCCGTTGATGGACTTGCCAAGCGTCGTGCGTTGAACACCCTGGTCCTCGCGGCGGATGTCGGTCTTGGTGTCTAGGGCGAGCGTGACGAACTTGAAAGTGCCCTTGGGAAGCAGCGGGAGCTGCGCGTCGCCGACGAAGTTGGTGGCACCTTCGCCGGCAGCTTCGAAGGTCGTGACGATGCCGGCGGGCAGCGTCGCGTCGCTGTCATTGCGCAGGCGCACGGCGGCGAGGGGACGGCGCGCGTGCGTGTCGGGCTGGTAGAGCCAGGTGCGCGAGGCGGCAACTTCGCGATCGAGGAAGGGCACCATCATGGTGTGGCCGGTCGCGAGCGAAATGCGCGCGGGGAAGCGGTAGAGGAGCTGTGTCGGTGCTTCCTCGGCTTCCGCGGCAATCGCTGCCGAGCCGAGCGTGTCGGGTACCGGCGGTGGTGGTGGCGCGCCGGCCGGCGCAGGCGCCTCGAAACCGCGGCCGGAGCGGTAGCGCTGGGCTTCCGCCTGCTGGCGCGGCGCGGCCAAGCCGACCATGGGCGCGACTGCTTTCGGGCGCGCATCGGCCATTCGCGCGGTGGCCATGCCGTCGCTGTCGTCCTGCTTGGGCAGGATTGATTGTCCGGCCGTCACCGGAACCTCGATGCGTTCGGAGAAGAAGGCCGTGTAGAGCGCCTGGCGCAAGGCGACGGGATTGCCCGAGACGAGCGTGAGGTCGACATCCTTCCAATCGCCGCCGGTGAGGTTCTCGATGACGGCCCAGCCTTGCAGCTTGGCGCGCCCGCCGTCCTTCGGCAGCACGAGGCGGTACGATGTCTTCCAGACAGGCGCGGCGACGACGTAGCTCAGCGCAATGTCGCGCGTACCCTCGCCGAGAATGTCGAGTGAAAGCCGGCGGCGCTCCTTGGCGCGGTTCTCCGAGAGGCCTTGCAGCGCGCGCTCGATCTGTGCGCGGGCCTGGGGATCGGTGAACTGGAGCGCCGTCACTTCCTCGAGCACGGCCTGCACGAGCCCGCTGCCGGTCATGAGGCTCAAACGATGGCGCGTGAGCGTGCCGCCATCGTTCGGCAGGCGCGTCTCGAAGGGCTCGACGCGGAAGACGCGACCCTTGGCGCTGACGGGGCCGCTGATTTCGATCTCGCTACCGACAAGCGCATTGAGAAGCGCGCTCGGCGAGCCGAGGGCCTCGGGTCCAAATGGGAGATCGCGGAAGAGTTCCTGGAGCGGCGCTTTGCCTGGGAGACTGACCGCGCCGATACCGCCGACGCGATCGAAGACGGTGAGGCTTTTGAGGAGATCGTCAACCTGATCGAGGCGTACGGGAAGGTCGATGCTGGAGCCGGCCGTGGCGGGACCGGCGTGCGTGAACTGGGCGAGACCGATGCTCGACAGCACAACGCGGCGGAGCGGCAGTTCATCGGCTGTGGCGGGTTGCGCGATGAGGCTCACAAGGATTGCCGCGGCGGCAATGCGGCGCGCGCGGCGGGGCTTGAGCGCAGAATAAGGCGGCCGGGAGAGACTGCAGCGCGGCATGGACGTTCCTGAAATTGGTGCCGATCGGCGCGACTGCCGGCGGCGAGCTTCCCTGAGCTATGAGCGCGCCCATTCAAGCCGCGCACTACGACGGAATTGCAGCAAGCGGAATAAGTCGGTGGCCGAGCGTGTGCAGCCGCGGAGCCCCCACAAGCGCTCGGCTTAGTTCCCGCCCCAGAGTCCGGAGAAGGGATTGTACGGCTGCGGCCTCGGCGGCGCCTTGCGTTTGGGTGGTGGTTGCTGCGGCGGAGCCGGCGCGGGATCGCCCTGCGCGGTGCCGACTGCTGGAGTGCCAGCAGGGCCCGCGGTCGGGGGCTGCGCACCGCCCGGTTGTGGCGCAGCGGGTGTTGTGAACGGCTGCCAGGATGATGGCTGGCCCTGCCCCGGAGCGGGTGGTGGGGCAGCGAGGCTCTCGCGTGCACGCTCCGCATCACGCTGGCGCTCGGCATCAATGGCGCGCTGTCGCTCTGTCTCCTGGCGTGCGCGATCCTCGTCGAGGCGGCGCAGGCGCTCGAGTTCGTCGACCTCGACCTCCATGCGGCGCACGCTGAGCTCCCGCTCGAGCGCATCGACGTGGACTTGCGGCTCCAGGGCTGCAAGCTTCGCAAGTGGACCCGCCCAGATGACCGTGACGGTCGGCAGGGGCCCGCGCGGCTTGGCGCCCGGGCGCTGCGCGACGTTTGCGCCGTCGAGTTTCCATTCGCTGTCGACGCGCTGGGTGTCGAGATCGATCATCGTGGTGCCGGTGACGCGGCCAGCCTTGGTTTCGGCGACGATCGGCGCGGTGCGCACGTGTCCGTCGGTCACCACGAGCGGGATGCGCCGGCGGCCAAGCGATATGCGCTCGGCGCCAAGCCGCTCGCGGACAGCTTTTTCGAGATGTCCAGGCGCGAGCGTGCCATGAGGGCCGAGCACGGCTTCGCTCGCATCCACAATGGCGCTCGACGAGAGCTGACTGAGGACCCCCTCCGTCAGGCGCACTTCGCCGGAACCGCCGAGCGAGGCGATGAGCCCGCGTGCGGTCAGCGCCGCGCCCGTCACATCGAGCGAAAGCTGGAGGCGCCCGGCGAGCGGCGGCATGCGCCCATCCGGTGTGGTGTTCACGAGCTCGGCGCCGTCGATGCGCACGTTGCCCTTGAGGGCTGCACCCGCAGGTGCCTTGGCGAGCGTCACGCGCGCGGTTGCCTTGCCGCCTAGGGCCGCGGCTTCGACGAGTCGGATGTCGAGATTGCCCTGCTTGATCGTGCTTTCGAGGCGGGCCGAGCGGAGCGCGACGCCGTTAGCGATGACGAACTCCGGTGTGTCGATCGCGATGGTGCCTTCGAAACCGTCGAGGCGATCGAAATCGAAGGGCGCCTCGGGCCACCAGGACACTGTGTGCGCGCGGGCCTCGGGCGTGACCGCTGCGAGCGCGCTTTCGTCGAGGATCGGGATGAGTGCACGGGACAGATCGACACGGCTCGCAGTCAGGCGCGCGTCCAGACGCGTCAACGACTTCGAGTAGTCGAGATCGACGATGCCTCTGAGGCGCGCATCGGCGAGAGCCAGATCATCGCTGTCGAGCCGCAGGCGCTTGTCCGAAAGCTTGAGCCCGATCCGGCCGGCGAGCGGCACGCCCGCGAGGCCACTGCTCTTTCCGAGCGCCGTCGCGGCGACGAGACTGGAGAGATCCTCGGCCGAGAGGCGCATTGTGCCGTTGAGCTCCGGCGTGGCACCTGCAGGAGCGCTCAGACGGCCGCGCAGCTCGGCGCGCGCGCCCGCACTGTCGAGCGCCGCCAATGTCTCGAAGCCATCGCCGAGCGTGCCGACTGCAGAAAGCGTGAGCCGCGCCGGCATGGCGATGCGGCTTGCTGATGGTGCGGCCCAACCTTCGGGCGCGATCTGGGCGATGAGCGTGGTTATGGACGGGACATCGCCGGTGAGATCGATTTCGAGGGGCTGCGCGTTGAGCGTTGCGGCGCGTTTCGGCGCCGTGAGTGTCGCGGATACGCGGCTCTCGCCGAGCGAACCGTCGATGCTGAGGCGCGTGGCGCCGGGTAGGCCCTTGGGCGAGAGTTGCAGGCGGCCAGCGAGACGCAGGGGGGTGATGCGATCGAGACGCTGCGATTCGATGAGGCCGGTCGCCGGCACGTCGAGCCAGGAGAGAAGGTCGGCAAGGGCGGCGCGATCGGGACTGAGGATGACGCCAGCGAGAGAGCCAGCGGGATCGGCATCATTGGTGCTCGCGAGACCACCCTGGAGCTCGACCTGCCAGCCGGCGCCGCCGCTCGCCTTCAGTCGGGGAAACTGCCAGGTCCGCCCGTCCCAGGCGAGTTCGGCATCGACGTCGTGATAGACCGCAGCCTGGGTCGCGAGACGCCCGAAGCGCAGCTTGATGTCGATCGAAGCAAGGCCGCCCGGAGGGGTGGTCGCTTCAGCGCGCGGTGCCGTCGTCGGAAATGCCAGCGATGTGACGAGCGATTTGAGCATCGCGCCAGGGCGCGGTTCGCTTGGCAGCAGTGCGCCGAAGTCGAATGAGGGGCCGTCGAGAGCAAGCGTGAGGACGGGGCCCGCGCTCGCCTTTGCTTCGTTCGTCGTGGCGCCAAACTTCCAGCTCGCATCACCTCCGAGGCGGCCACCAGGAAGCTCGAGGCGAATCGACTGACCGGCGATGCGGCGCGGCCCGACGGCGAGCTGTCCATCGAGCGCGAATGGGCCGTCGCGCGCGATCTCGGGGGGCTGCCGGCCACGTCCGGCCCAGGCGACAAAGCGGTTGAACGAGGCACCGCGTAGCGCGATCGGGCCCTCGAACTCGGTCTCGGCAGCACCCGGCGTCAGCTTGCCGCTCAGCACGAGCCGCGCGCTTCCCGGCAGATTGCCGGAGAACTCGCGGATATCGTAGCCATCGCCGCCGCTCTTCTGCACCTCGAGCTTAAGGGCGCTGATCACGTCGCCGTTGAGAGTGGCTTGGTCGAGCAGCAGGAGCGCACGGAGTTTGTCCGTGCCAGGGAGCGCGTCGCCGAAGCCCGAGACGACGCGCGCGAGCGTTGACGTCGAGGCGGTGTTCGCATCCGTGCCGAGAATGCGGTCGACGTCGATCCAGCGCGCATTGATGAGGATCTCGGCACTAGTCTCCTTGCCCCATGCGAACTTGGCGGCGCCTTGCGCGAGCTGGGGCTTGTTGTCGGCATCGAGTGTCAGGGTGAGGTCGGCGAGTTCGGCGCTGGCGGTATCGGCCTTCAGGGAGGATTTGATCTCGACCATGGCGGGCGCCGCGGCAGAGCGGCCGCGTACGTCGACGGGGTCGCTTCTGACGAACGGCGTGCGCGCGCTCAGGCTCCCCTCGATGCGGACGCGGCCGAGAAGTTCGTGGGCGGTTGCATCGATGGCCCAGCTCTGGTTGCGCGTGGGCACACGGACCGTGCCTTTGAAGCGCACGCCGCCGTCCTGGTCCTGACGTGCCGTCGAGAGGCGAAGCTCACGCAGATCGCGGCTTCCTTGGTGCGCGGCTCCGTCCGCGCGCGCATCCGACGCCTCGGCATAGGTGAGGCTGACGCGGTAGGGACCTTCCAGCGCAGCCGCTGAAATGGTGCCGGCGATCTTCTGGAATTGCGATTTGATGTTGCCCTTGGGCTCGCGGATGACGAGGGCGCCGTCGCTGATCTTGATGTCCTCGAAGGTGACGCGTCCGGGAAGGCGCACGTCGCTCGTGCGGCTCGTGAGACTGGCCCAATTGCCGCTGCCGTTCTCGTCGAGGACCAGATTGAGGATCGGCGATGTGAGCTCGACGCGGCGCGCCTCGATGGCCCCGCCGAGGAGGGGCGAGAGTGACAGCCAGACGGTGACCGCGTCGGCCTTGAAGAGCGGCTCGCCGATGGCCGCTGTGGTGTCGGCAACTCTCAGGCGCTCGATGTGAATGTAGGGCACCGGCAGCAGGCGCACGTTGATCCGGCCGCCGATACGGACCTCACGGCCGGCAAGGCGCGAAGCCTCTTCCTCGATGGCGCCGCGGTAGCGGTCCCAATCGGTCAAGGCGGGGACGGCAAACAGCGCCGCGAGCGCCGCGACGACAAGGACGCCCAGGATGACCAGTGCCCGCCTCATAATGGACGTATCATCTCCTTGCGCGCGGTGGCTCTGGCGATGCGACAGACCGACGCCCTGGCGCTTGCGCCGGGCGTTGCCCTTATGACCCACCACGTGACCAACCGCTGCCACAGTATACGACGTTTGGTCGCCGCCGTGCACGCTTCGCGAATGGGGTCATCCGAGACTATGCTCACAATTCGGCGAGCCGGCGACGGACGAGGGGCGTCCGTGCTGCCGTTTGGCGCACGCCAGTTGCGGGGGACCCTCGACGCATGCCGACATGGCAAGTGATCCTGCTTGGGCTCATCGAGGGCCTGACCGAGTTCATTCCGGTCTCCTCGACGGGGCACATCCTGCTCGCCGGGCATTTTATCGGCTTCGATTCACCCGAGAAGACCTTCGAGGTCCTCATCCAGCTCGGCGCCATCCTGGCGATCCTGACCGTGTATGCCGCCAAGCTCTGGCGGATGGCGCTCGATTTGCCGCGTGACCGGCGCACCCAGAAGTTCGTTGCCGCGGTCCTGCTGGCTTTCCTGCCGGCCGCCGTCATCGGCGTGGCGCTGCATTCCGTGATCAAGCAGGTGTTCTTTGCCTCGCCGACGCTCATCTGCGTGATGCTGATCCTCGGCGGCTTCGTGCTACTCGCCGTCGACCGTGCCCGGCTCGAGCCGCGCATTCATGACACCATGGACATCACGCCGCTGCTCGCCCTCAAGATCGGGTTCTTCCAGTGCCTTGCGATGATCCCGGGCGTGTCGCGGTCCGGCGCGACGATCGTCGGCGCGATGCTGATGGGTACTTCGAAGCGGGCGGCGGCCGAGTTCTCTTTCTTTCTCGCCATGCCGACCATGGCCGGTGCCTTTGCCTACGATCTCTACAAGACCCACGCCCAGCTCGATGCGGCAACCATCCGCGGCATTGCCCTCGGATTTGTCGTCTCGTTCATCGCCGGCGTGTTCGTCGTGCGCTATCTGCTCGACTTCGTCAGCCGCCACGGCTTTGCGCTGTTCGCGTGGTGGCGGATCATCCTCGGTGGGCTCGGTCTCGGCGCGCTGCTGGTATTGGGCTAGGCCGCGTGAGACGTCGCAGGCTCCGTGAGGACTGAGTACAAGGTCGCGCGATCGCGCGAGGACTTGAGCTTCTCGATCGTGAGCTGGTCGCGGAGCAGGCGCGAGATGCGCGCCAGCGCCTTGAGGTGGTCGGCACCAGCCTGCTCGGGTGCGAGCAGCAGGAACACCAGCTCAACGGGCTCGCCATCGGTCGAGTCGAAGTCGATCGGGGCATCGAGACGGGCAAAGAGGCAGACGATTCGGTTGAGACCTGGCGGTTTGCCGTGCGGGATGGCGATCCCACGGCCGAGCCCCGTCGAGCCGAGCCGCTCGCGCTGGAGCAGCGTCTCGAAGATGGTTCGTTCGGGGAGGCCCGTCAGCTCCGCCGCCTTGACGGCGAGCTCGTGGAGCACCTGCTTTTTGCTCTTCGCCTTGAGAGAGGCAATGACGCCTTCTGGCTTGATCAGATCTCCGAGGTCCATTTTTCTTCTCATTCCCCTCAGGTAGGTGTCGGGGCTGGCCCCTGGGAGGGGCGGGCACCGCTTAATCCATCAAATCTTCGAACATCACGGTCACTGATGACCCATTAACCTGCGTCTACGTCATGCATGAGCAATGCCAATGGCGGCTTCTGGCATGTCCCGGGTGCAAAATCATGGCGCAGAACGAGCAGCGAGTGCCTTAGCTCCGTTGCAGCGGGCCGACCCAAAATGGTTAATGGCCCCTCGAGTAGATATTCTCGCGTCACGCCGCCCGTCCTGGTCGAGTTCCATACAGAATGCCGATGACAGCCAGCCTACGGCCGGCCCTCAATTGCCCTCGTATGTGCCTGTCCTAACGCGGTGCCGCCCCCCGGGCATCGGCTCCCTCCGAACCTCCGCGGGACCTCCTGGGTCTCCCGCTTGGGTCGCGCCGCCCGGCCACCTGGCCGCGACTCCGATGCGGCGAGGAGTCTCCTTGTCCTCTGTACGCCGAGTCGGGATGGGGCGGATACTTAGATCAGTGTGGATCGCACTGTCAATTGACCGAGGAGGCCAATTTGGGGCGGCCATTTCGAACGATAACAAGGCTAGTTCCAGGGTGCGTCGCCGTCCCGACAGGCAAATTCCAGGTTGGTGCCGAAATTGGCGCCAGCACCGCTGCTATTCGAGGATAGCGGTTCCGGCCGTCTGGATCGGGTAGTAGCCGGCGTGATCGATGATGCGTCCCGTGGCGCCGGCCTCGAACCGCGCCCGCTCATCGGCAGTGAGCGGCCGCTTTTTCCAGGTCGAGCCATCGACGACGACATAAACCAATTCTGCCGTGACGATGGTGTCGCGGGAACCCGCGATCCTGAGCTCGAAGCCGATCGTGACTGAAGTCGTCCCGATCCGGGCGGCGCGCACGGTGATCTCCAGCACGTCGTTGAAGCGTGCCGGCGCCGTCCACTCGATGAGCTGGCGCACGACCTGGACTTCGAGCGAACCGTCGAAGGGATCCCGCCCCGGAAAGGTCGCGCGCAGGAACTCGGTCACCGCGAGATCGACATAGTCGCCGTAGCGAGCGTTGAAGACGACGTGCTGGGCGTCGCAGTCCTGGTAGCGCACGCGCGTGTAGTAGCGGAATGGCGGGATCATTCGCTTTCTCTGCGGAAGACGTGGATCGTATCGGGGCCGGCCATGCGGCGGACAACGCAGTGGAGCCCGTGATCAGCAAAATGCTGCTCGAGGTCCGGGCCGGCAACGGGAATCGTGCGGCCGGGGCTCTTGGTCGGGCTGACCGCGGCGATCGCTTCGTCGACGAGGCCTGCCGAGAGGAAGGCAGCCCACATCTCGGGGCCACCCTCGACGAGGAGGCGGGTAACGCCGTTCTTCGCAAGCCGCGCGAGCAGCGTGTGGAGGTCGATCCGGCCGTCCGCATCGGAATGGCGGTCGAGCATTACATGGGCCCGGCTGGCTCCATGCGGGGAGGCCGCGAGACGCGCCTCATCGGCGCGCGTGGCGAGCCAGACCTGCTTGAAGCGGGCGCCAGGAAGGCTGTCGGCAGCCGAGTAGACTTTGGCGGTTGGAGGTGTGCGGAGCGAACCATCGAGAACAACGCGTCGCGGCGAGCGGCTGGCGAGGCCCGGTAGCCGGCAAGTAAGGGCCGGATCATCGGCGAGGACCGTACCGGAACCAACGACAATGGCATCAGCTTCGGCGCGCAGCAGATGGGCATAGGCGCGCGCCTCCGGGCTTGTCACCCAGACGGGCGCGCCGTCGCCGGGGGCAACGCCGTGACTGGCGTCGAGCGCCATCTTGAGCTGCACGAACGGGCGCTGCGCCGTCTGGGCCAGAATGTGGCCGAGCGTCACGAGGCGGGCCTCGTCGGCCTGCACGCCGATTTCGACCTTGATACCGGCCTCACTGAGCTGTGCAAAGCCGCGGCCCGAAACGATCGGGTTGGGATCGGGGATTGCGCAAACGACGCGCTTGAGGCCTGCCATCACCATGGCGTCGGCGCAGGTTGGCAGGCGGCCAGTGTGGGCGCAGGGCTCGAGCGTCAGATACATCGTGCGCCCGCGGGCACGCTCGCCGGCGCGCTGCAGCGCCTCCTTTTCGGCGTGGGGCCGTCCGCCCGGTTGCGTCCAGCCGCGCGCGATGACCTCGCCGGTCGTCTCGTCGACAACGATCGCGCCCACGGACGGGTTGGGCGCGGTCGCGCCGAGACCCCGCCGCGCCATTCGCACGGCGATGTCCATCATCTGTCGGTCAAAGGCTGCGGTCGCCATCACACTACTGCTTCTAGTCCACGACGGGCTTGGCTGCGGGCGCTTCGTCCGGCGCGTCGTCATTGAGACCGATCGGCCGCCCCGCAATCTCGCCGAGCACCTCGTGGAAGTCGGCCGCCTCGCGGAAGTCGCGGTAGACTGACGCGAAGCGCACGTAGGCAACAGGATCGAGCGAGCGCAAGCCCTCCATCACGAGCTCGCCGATGACCGATGAAGTCACCTCGGTTTCGCCCATGCTTTCGAGCTGGCGCACGACGCCGGTCAGCATCCGCTCGATGCGCTCGTCAGCCACGGGCCGCTTCCTGACGGCCAGATCGATCGAGCGCGAGAGCTTCTCGCGGTCGAAGGCGACACGGCGGCCCGAGCGCTTGACCACGACGAGCTCGCGGAGCTGGACGCGCTCGAAGGTCGTGAAGCGGCCGCCGCAGTCCGGGCAGATGCGGCGACGGCGGATGGCCGCACCCTCCTCGGTCGGGCGGCTGTCCTTGACCTGGCTGTTCTCGCTCGCGCAGTAGGGGCAGCGCATCAGGGGCCTCCGTATCGGCCGTGCCCGACCGCTCCCAAATGGTCGGGCGTCGAGCTCAGTCGTAGATCGGGAAGCGGTCGCAGAGCGCGATGGCTTCCTCGCGAATGCGGTGCTCGATCTGGGCGTCACCGGCATCGCCGTTTCGGGCGAGGCCATCGAGCACCTCGACGATCATGCGGCCGATCTGGCGGAACTCGCCCGTGCCGAAGCCGCGCGTCGTTCCGGCGGGCGTACCGAGGCGAATGCCCGACGTCACAAACGGCTTTTGCGGATCGAAGGGCACGCCGTTCTTGTTGCACGTGATGTGCGCGCGCCCAAGAGCGATCTCGGAGGCCTTGCCGGTGAGCTTTTTCGGCTGCAGGTCGACCAGCAGGAGATGATTGTCCGTGCCACCCGCGACGATGTTATAGCCGCCCGCCTTGACGGTCTCGGCAAGCACCTTCGCATTGTCGACGACGGCCTGGGCATAGAGCTTGAAGGACGGCTGCAGGGCCTCGTGGAAGGCCACGGCCTTGGCGGCGATAATGTGCATGAGCGGACCGCCCTGCAGGCCCGGAAACACCGCAGAGTTAATCTTCTTGGCAATGTCCTCGTCATTGCTGAGGACGACGCCGCCACGCGGCCCCCGTAGCGACTTGTGCGTGGTCGTCGTCACGACGTGGGCGTGCGGGATGGGTGAGGGATGGACACCGCCTGCAACGAGACCGGCGATGTGCGCCATGTCCACCATGAGATAGGCGCCGACACTGTCGGCAATGGCTCGGAAACGGGCCCAGTCCCAGAAGCGTGAGTAGGCGGTGCCGCCGGCGAGGATCAGCTTCGGCTTGGTGGCCTTGGCGATGCGCTCGACCTCGTCCATGTCGATGAGCTGGTCTTCCTTGCGTACGCCATAGGGCACGACCTTGAACCACTTGCCGCTCATGTTGACCGGCGAGCCGTGCGTGAGGTGGCCGCCGGCATTGAGGTCGAGGCCCATGAAGGTGTCGCCGGGCTGCAGGAGCGCCAGGAACACGGCCTGGTTCATCTGGCTCCCGGAGTTCGGCTGGACGTTCGCGAATTTGCAGCCGAAGAGCTTCTTTGCGCGCTCGATGGCGAGCGTCTCGATCTCGTCCACGTACTGGCAGCCGCCGTAGTAGCGCTTGCCCGGGTAGCCCTCGGCGTACTTGTTCGTGAGGACCGTGCCGGCAGCTTCCAGCACCGCTCGCGATACGATGTTCTCGGAGGCGATCAGCTCGATCTCGGTCTGCTGACGGACGAGCTCGCGGCCGACCCAGCCGAAAATCTCGGGGTCGCTGTCGGCGAGGGACTGGGCGAAAAAGGGGTTCTGCGCTTCGCGTGCGCGCGCGGCGGTCGGCATGGGCGGATCCCAGAGCGTTGGAGGTGGTGGCAGTGCCTTTAGGCGGCCCTCTTAGCAGCGTTTCCAGGCCACGCCAATGGCTTGGGGGGCCTTGCTCCTGGTACGGTCAAGATGCGGGGCCACCCCTCCCCAGGCACATGGCCGCATGTCGGGCCGGCGGGTGGGTTACGGTTGCCCCAGGCTCGCCGAGCCCCTAATCTGCCGCGGTTTTTTGCGCTCAATCGAGAGGCTTCATGAAGTTCACGGGAAGCAAGTCCTACGTTGCGACCGACGATCTCAAGGTTGCAGTGAACGCGGCGATCACGCTCGAGCGCCCGCTTCTCATCAAGGGGGAGCCTGGGACCGGCAAAACCGTGCTCGCCCAGGAGGTCGCCAAGGCCCTCGGCGCCCCGCTTATCGAGTGGCACATCAAGTCCACGATCAAGGCCCAGCAGGGCCTCTATGAATATGACGCCGTGTCGCGCCTGCGCGACAGCCAGCTCGGCGACGAGAAGGTCAAGGACATCTCGAACTACATCAAGCGCGGCAAGCTCTGGGAGGCGTTCACGAGCGATGTGCGCCCGGTGCTGCTGATCGACGAGATCGACAAGGCGGATATCGAGTTCCCGAACGACCTCTTGCAGGAGCTCGATCGCATGGAATTCTACGTCTACGAGACGGCTCAGACGATCAAGGCGACGAAGCGACCGATCGTCATGATCACGTCGAACAACGAGAAGGAGCTGCCGGACGCGTTCCTGCGCCGCTGCTTCTTCCACTACATCAAGTTCCCCGACCCCGAGACCATGAAGGCGATCGTCGAGGTCCATTTCCCGGATCTCAAGGGCCGGCTCGTCTCGGAGGCACTCAAGATCTTCTATGACATGCGCGAGGTGCCGGGCCTCAAGAAGAAGCCCTCGACCTCGGAGCTGCTCGACTGGATCAAGCTCCTCATGAACGAGGATATCGGCCCCGAGACGCTGCGAGAGACCGATCCGAGGAAGCTCATCCCGCCGCTGCACGGCGCGCTGCTCAAGAACGAGCAGGATGTGCACCTCTTCGAGCGCCTCGCCTTCATGTCGCGGCGCAAGGAAAGCCAGAATTAGTTCATCGCAGGTCCTGTCAGGCGCGACGTGACGGGCTATAAGCGGCGGCTAGGGCCCTGGGATCCAGGATTTCGGGCCCGTGATCGAGTATTGGCGGGCGGGCGGCTGATGAAAGCATCAGGACAGGCAACACCATTGACGGCGGGGCGTGCGGGCGCGCTCAGCGGCACCGTGCGTGTGCCGGGTGATAAATCGATCTCGCACCGGGCACTCATGCTCGGCGCGGTGGCGACGGGCGTAACTCGCATCCGTGGCCTGTTGGAGGCCGAGGACGTGATCAACACCGCGCACGCGGTTACGGCACTCGGCGCACCGGCGAAGAAGAAGGGCAATGTCTGGGAGGTGACGGGCCGCGGCGTCGGCGGGCTCGCTCAGCCTGCAGAGGCGCTCGACTTCGGCAATTCGGGCACGGGTACGCGGCTCATGCTCGGGATCATCGCCGGTCACCCGATTGAAGTGAAGTTGATAGGCGACGCTTCGCTTTCGCGCCGGCCCATGGGGCGCGTGCTGAACCCGCTGCGCCAGATGGGGCTAGAGACTGTCGACAACAAGGACACGCTGCCCCTGACCGTACGCGGCACGGATCAGCTCGTGCCCATGGAATATGTGCTCCCGGTGCCGAGCGCGCAGGTGAAGAGCGCTATCCTCTTCGCGGGGCTTCATGCGGCTGGTGAGACGACGGTCGTCGAGAAGGAAGCGACGCGCGACCACACCGAGCGGATGCTGCGCTACTTCGGTGCCGAGGTGCGTACGGAGAAAGGTGCGGGCGGCACGCGGATCACCGTGAAAGGTGATGCCGAGCTCGAAGGAAAGCCGGTGACCGTGCCGGGCGATCCCTCATCGGCGGCCTTCCTCATTGCCGCGGCCGTGCTGGTGGCGGACTCGGATGTGACCGTCGAGGGCATTCTCTACAACCCGACGCGGGCCGGGTTCTACAAGACGCTCCAGGAAATGGGTGCGGACATCACGCTCCTGAACATGCGCGAGGAAGGTGGCGAGCCGATCGCCGATGTTCGCGCGCGTGGAGGTAAGCGCCTGAAAGGCGTGCGCGTGCCGCCTGAGCGCGCGCCGTCGATGATCGACGAGTATCCCGTGCTCGCGGCTGTCGCGGCCTTTGCCGAGGGCCCGACGCGGATGGAGGGGCTGGCGGAGCTGAAGGTCAAGGAGAGCGATCGACTCGCGGCGACGGCAGCCGGTCTCGCGGCGAACGGTGTCGAAGCCAAGATCGAAGGCGATACGCTGATCGTGACGGGGAGCAAGACAGTGAAGGGTGGCGGCACCGTCGCGACGCATCTCGATCACCGCATTGCCATGGCCTTCCTGACGCTTGGGCTTGTGAGCGAGCAGCCGGTCACGGTCGACGACAGCCGCATGATCGCGACGAGCTTCCCGGAGTTCCGCGGGCTCATGGAGCAGCTCGGCGCGCGCTATGATGCGGTCGGCTAAGCAGTGGCCGAGGGGCTAGGCGCATGATCATTGCCATCGACGGCCCGGCGGCTTCCGGCAAGGGCACGCTCGCGCAGCGCATCGCCGGGCACTTTGGTTATGTCTGGTTGGATACGGGCCTGCTCTATCGGGCGGTTGCGCGGGATGTGCTGACGGCAGGCGGCGATCTCGAGAACGCAGCGGTCGGCGCGCTTGCTGCAGTGGCGCTTGATGCGACATCGCTCGGCGATCCAGCGCTCAGGACGACCGTCATAGGCGAGGCGGCCTCCGTCGTCGCCAAGCATCCGGCCGTCAGGGCGGCCCTCCTCGATTTCCAGCGGGAGTTCGCGCGGACGCCCCCCGGCGCCGTGCTCGACGGGCGGGATATCGGCACGGTCATCTGCCCCAATGCAGACGTTAAGATTTTCGTCATGGCGGACGTCGAGGTCAGGGCGCGGCGGCGGCATGAGGAATATGTCCGCCGCGGCGAGAACGTGAGCTTCGAGGAGGTGCTGGAGGTCATTCGCCAGCGCGATGCCCGCGATGCGAGCCGGGTGGCCGCCCCCCTCCAGCAGGCCCCGGACGCGGTGCTTCTCGACACAACCGAAATGGACATCGAGGCGGCTTTCGAGGCCGCCCTGGCCATCATTTCCCACGTCACGAGCAGGCGTTCAGCGCCACGTTGACCCTTGCTTTCGGCGCCCGGGAGCGCTATCTCACCGTTGCTCCACCTACCGCGGACTGATCAAGAGGAAGATCAGCCAGCTCGGCCCGCCGATACGGCGGACCAAATCTGAGCTGCGGGCTTCGCCCTCCACCGGTGGCACTCGAGCAGACAAGCCAGAACAACCGACGAAGCTTCGGGGGACGGCGCGTGGCCTTTTCGGCCGGTGCGGTACCTCACATAAGCATCGTTCCGACTTCGAACATACGGGCTCAGGGCCTCGTCCCGGCTGCCCGCACTCCCGAATCCAACCAAATGGAGCCTGAATGACCACGACTGCTGCACCGAATGAAATGAACCCCTCCCGGGCCGACTTCGAAGCCCTGCTGAACGAGAGCCTGTCTGGCGGCAATGGCGCCTTCGAGGGCCAGGTCGTCAAAGGCAAGATCACGGCGATCGAGAAGGATCTCGCCGTCATCGACGTTGGCCTCAAGATGGAAGGCCGCGTCGCGCTGAAGGAGTTCGGCGCCACCGGCCGCAACAGCGATCTGAAGGTCGGCGACGAGGTCGAGGTCTACCTGGAGCGCGTCGAGAATGCGCTCGGTGAGGCCGTCCTGTCGCGCGACAAAGCCCGCCGCGAAGAAAGCTGGACCCGTCTCGAGAAGAAGTTCGAGGCCGGCGAGAAGGTCGAGGGCGTCATCTTCAACAAGGTCAAGGGCGGCTTTACCGTCGACCTCGACGGTGCTGTGGCGTTTCTCCCGGGCTCGCAGGTGGACATCCGTCCCGTGCGCGACATTGGCCCGCTCATGAACGTGCCGACGCAGTTCCAGATCCTCAAGATGGACCGCCGCCGCGGCAACATCGTCGTCTCGCGCCGCTCGGTGCTCGAGGAGACGCGGGCCGAGCAGCGGACCGAGATCGTCGCGCGCCTCGCCGAAGGCCAGGTCATCGACGGCGTCGTCAAGAACATCACCGACTACGGTGCGTTCATCGACCTCGGCGGCATCGACGGCCTCCTGCACGTCACCGACATGGCATGGCGCCGCGTCAATCATCCGAGCGATGTCGTCAACGTCGGCGATACCGTGAAGGTGCAGATCATCCGCATCAACCCGGACACGCAGCGCATCAGCCTCGGCATGAAGCAGCTTCAGTCCGATCCGTGGCAGGGCATCGAGGCCAAGTACCCGGTCGGCGCGCGCTTCTCGGGCACCATCACGAACATCGCCGATTACGGTGCGTTCGTTGAGCTGGAGCCGGGCGTCGAGGGCCTGATCCACGTCTCGGAAATGAGCTGGACGAAGAAGAACACGCACCCCGGCAAGATCGTCTCGACGAGCCAGCAGGTGGATGTGCAGGTGCTCGAGGTCGATCCCAACAAGCGCCGCATCAGCCTCGGTCTGAAGCAGACCCAGGAAAATCCGTGGGACGGCTTCCTCACGACTCATCCCAAGGGCTCGATGGTCGAAGGTCCGGTGCGCAACATCACCGAGTTCGGCCTGTTCATTGGTCTCGATGGTGGCGTCGACGGCATGGTCCATCTCTCCGATCTCGACTGGAACAAGTCGGGCGACGAGGCCATCAAGGACTACAAGAAGGGCGACAACGTCAAAGCCGTCGTGCTCGACGTCGACAGCGCCAAGGAGCGCATCTCGCTCGGCATCAAGCAGGTCTCGGGCGACCCGCTCGACACCATCGCCAAGTTCAAGAAGGGCGATCCGGTCACCTGCGAGGTCATCGCTGTCGAGGCGAACGGCATCCAGGTGCGCATCGCAGAAACCGACATCACGACCTACGTGAAGCGTTCGGACCTCTCGCGCGATCGTTCCGAGCAGCGGCCTGAGCGGTTCAACGTCGGCGACAAGGTCGATGCAGCCGTGATCAGCGTCGACAAGACCACGCGGCGCATCCAGGTCTCGGTCAAGGCGCTCGAGATCGCGGAAGAGAAGCAGGCGGTTGCCCAGTACGGCTCGACCGACTCGGGTGCTTCGCTCGGCGATATCTTCAAGGCTGCTCTGAAGCGTCGCGAGGGTGGCGGCGAGGAAGAGAAGCAGTAATCTCGCAAGTCGATACGGGCGCCGCGGACGTGCTACGTTCGCGGCGCCTTTTTATTGGGCGAGGGTCGAAGCAGCAGCGCAGGGAGACGTGCCCGTGAGTGCTGAGCCGAGTGCCGAGCCGCACGTCCGCGTGCATCCCGCGATCGAGAGTATCGATGCTGCCGCCTGGGACGCGCTCGCGAACCCGGACCCAGCCACGCTCAATCCATTCCTGACGCACGCCTTCCTCCTGGCGCTCGAGCAATCGGGCACTGTCGGTCGACGCACGGGCTGGTCGCCGTGCCATCTGGCGTTGGAACAGGACGGCGCTGTCACCGGCGTTGCGCCCTGCTACCTGAAGAGCCACAGCAAGGGCGAGTACATCTTCGACTACGGCTGGGCTGAGGCCTACGAGCGGGCCGGCGGGCGCTACTATCCCAAACTCCAGATCGCCGTGCCGTTCACCCCCGTGCCGGGTAAGCGTTTTCTCGTCGGCGCGGGCGAGGGGGCGGAAGCGCGCGAGCACATGATGCTCGCCGGCGCGGTCGCGCTCGCGAAGGAGACCAATGCCTCATCGGTGCACGCGACATTTCTCACCGAGGGCGAGTGGTCGCGCATCGGCGCGGGCGCGGGCTGGCTCCAGCGCACGGACCAGCAATTCCACTGGCAGAATGCGGACTACGCGACCTTCGACGACTTCCTTGCGAGCCTCGCCTCGCGCAAGCGCAAGGCCGTGCGCAAGGAGCGCGCGGAGGCACAGGGGATCCCTGACCTCACGATTGAGCACGTTACCGGCCGCGACATCACGGAAGCGCACTGGGATGCGTTCTTCGAGTTCTACATGGACACGGGCAGCCGCAAGTGGGGGCGGCCCTACCTGAACCGCAAGTTCTTCTCGCTGCTCGGCGAGGCAATGGGCGATCGTTGTCTCCTCGTGATGGCGCGGCGTGGCGGCAAGTACATCGCAGGCGCGCTGAATCTCATCGGCGGCGACTGCCTCTATGGCCGCTATTGGGGCACGATCGAGCACCACCCCTTCCTGCACTTCGAACTCTGCTACTACCAGGCCATCGAGATCGCCATCGCGCTGAAGCTCGCGCGCGTCGAAGCTGGCGCGCAGGGCGAGCACAAGCTCGCGCGCGGCTACATGCCGACACCGACCTACTCAGTTCATTGGATCGCCGATCCGGGTTTCCGGAAGGCCGTGGCCCGCTATCTTGTCGAGGAACGAGACTTCATGGCGCAGCAGCGGCTCGCGCTCGCCGAGTACGGCCCGTACAGAAAGAGCGCTGACGACTGATCGTGCCGCCGCATCGAGGAATAGAAAGCAGGAGGGGAAAATGACAATCTCGACGATCGGCTTCATCGGCCTTGGCGTCATGGGGGAAGCCATGTGCCGGAATCTCGCGCGCAAGGGCACGTGGAAGGTCATCGCCTTCGATCAGCGCCAGGATCCGCTCGAGCGCCTCAAGGCGGACAACGTGGGCATCGCGACGTCTCTGCGCGGCCTCGCCCAGGCGGCGGATATGATCATCATGTGCCTGCCGGGTGGGCGCGAGGTCGAGATCGTGACTGACGGCGCCTCGGGTCTCGTCGCACTCATGCGTACCGGTCAGACGCTCATCGACATGTCGACGGCACCGCCGGCCCTCATGCGCAAGCTCGCAGCAGATCTTGCGGCCAAGGGCGCGGATTTTGCGGATGCGCCAATCGCGCGCACGCGCGCCGCTGCCGTCGACGGCACGCTCTCGATCATGGTCGGTGGATCTTCCGAGGTCTTTGCGCGCATCAAGCCCGTGCTCGAGACTATGGGGAACGAGATCACGCACTGCGGCGAGGTCGGCGCCGGGCAGGTCGTGAAGATCATGAACAACATGGTCGTGTTCGAGACGACCATGGCCGTCGCCGAGGCTATTTCCATTGCCGAAGCCTCGGGCGTCGACGGCAAGCTCCTGCTCGAGACCATGTCGAAAGGTTCCGCCGACAGCTTCGTGCTGCGCAATCACGGCATGAAGCACCTCCTGCCGCAGGACTATCCCGAGGGCGCGTTCTCCGTGCGCTACGCGCAGAAGGATCTCTCGTACGCGCGGGAGCTCGCCAAGACGGCGGGTATCAAGGCGCGCGGCGCTGATCTCGTGGCGACACTTTTCGACGAGGCGATCATGGCCGGCGATGGCGAGCGCTACACGCCCGTCATTCGCCGGCAGATGAAGGACGAGGGCGGGGCGTAAGGACGCTTCGCGACGCGGGGCCGCGTGCCTCTGGCATGTCTCCGGCATGACCCCGCACCCCTATCGGGAGGGACACCCTCCCGAACCCACCCCGCGAGCGCAGCACTCTCCAAGTGCACAAAAGAACGAGGGCTCCGGGGGCCCCCGACTGGGGCGTGCGGCGAAACCCCGCTCGCGCCGTAGGCGCGACCTCAGTGCACCTCCCCTGCAAAATCCGCGGTTGACGGGCCGGGCGACGCGGCGCAGCGTCCGTCGGCACTTTCAGGGGGCTCCCCATGACCGACCACCGCTCGGCCGATCCGCGCGCCGTACATTCGGCTGTGCAGTTCCTCATGACGCTGCACTTCATCAACTGGCTGGGCTTTGCCGGCTGGAATGCGCTCCTGCACAACTACACCATCCAGGCGGTGGGCTTCGGCTGGTTCGAGGCGGGCCTCACGCAGACCGTCCGCGAGATCCCGGGCTTTCTCGCCTTCACGGTGGCCTTCTGGCTCATGATCATGCGCGAGCAGGTGCTCGGCTATATCGCGCTCATGCTGCTCGGCATCGGCGTCGCACTGACGGGCAGCAATCCGACGCTCATGGGCGTGCTGATGGCGACATTCATCATGTCGGTCGGCTTCCACTACTTCGAGACGACAAACACATCGCTGCAGCTTCAGCTTCTGCCGAAAGCGCAGGCGCCCTCTCTGATCGGCAAGATAATCAGCGCAGGTGCGGCCGCACAGTTCATTGCCTACGGCAGCCTCGCGATCGTGTGGTGGTTCGGCTGGCACAACTTCACGGCGCTCTATGCCATTCTCGGTCTGGCGTGCGCGCTCCTGACCGTCGTCGCCATGCTCCACTTCAAGCGCTTCGAGGGGCCGGTGCGCCAGCGCGCCGGGCTCGTGTTCCGCAAGCGCTATGGCCTCTACTACGCGCTGACCTTCATGAGCGGCGCGCGGCGCCAGCTCTTCATGGCCTTCGGCGGCTTCCTGCTGGTCAAGAAGTTCGGCTACTCGGTCGCGGACATGGCCATGCTCATGCTGGTCACGTCATCGCTCAACACGTTCTTCGCGCCGCGGCTTGGCCGTCTCGTGCAGAAGTGGGGCGAGCGCAATACGATCATGCTCGAGAACAGCGTGCTGATCTGCGTGTTCATCGGCTACGCGATGACGAACAGCGCGCATGTCGCGGCGGGGCTCTTCATTATCGACGGCATCTTCTTCACGCTCATCCTCGCGCAGAAGACGTATTTCCAGAAGATCGGCGATCCGGCGGACATGGCAGCGACGGCATCCGTCGCTTTCACGATCAATCACATTGCAGCCGTGGCGATCCCGGTGAGCTTCGGGCTGCTCGGCGCGATCGACTACTCGATCATCTTCTGGCTCGGTGCGTGCATCGCCTTCACGTCGCTCATGCTGTCGCTGCTCGTGCCGCTCGATCCCGCGCCTGGACGCGAGACCGTGCTTGCGCGCCAGCAGACACAGCCGGCGGAGTAGCTCAGTCGGCCTTCGCGAGCGTTTCCTTGAGGAGCGTGAGCGCGCGCTCGGCGAAGGCGCGCATGTTCGCTTGGCGGTCGGGCGAGCCCGTCTCCAGCGTGATCACCGCATTGACCGGACCCGAGATTGCCATGCAGGAATGGCCGGCTGCGTCGCCGTAGCGATTGCCGGTCGGGCCAGTGGCGCCGGTCTCGGAGAGGCCCCACGTTGCGCCCATCTGCTCGCGCGCTTGCTTGGCGAGGAGCGCCGCGTAGGGTTCGCTCGCCGAGCGCACCTTGCGCATGTCGTCGTCGGTGATGGTCGTGAGGGCCGAGCGCGCCTGTCGCGTGTAGACGACGGCGCCGCCGAGATAATAGGCCGATGCGCCGGGCACCGAAAGCAGCGCCGCGCTGATGAGACCGCCGGTCGAGGACTCGGCGATCGCGATTGTTTCCTTGCGCGTCTTCAGGATCTCCGCGATCTCTGCGGCGATGGGGAGAAGCGTGTTCATCGAGACGTTCCTCTTGTGAATGTCGCAGCTTCGCTGCGAGCGAGACTAGTCTCGCGCTCTACCGGGAGGGACACCCTCCCGAACCCGCCCGTCTTTTATGATCATAACACTTGCAGCGGTCGCGACATGCCCTTCTCCCTGCTCGGGGGGAGAGGGAATGATGGTGTGCTCGCGGCTAGCTTCGAGTCCATAAAAGACGGGGGTTCCGGGGGTGTCCCCCGGGCGGGTCATAGGGCGGCAGCCCTGTTCGCGTCGAAGACGCGATCTCAGGTGCGCAACCACCCAACGATATCCGCCAGCGCCCGCTCGGCCATGGCACGCTTGCGGGCGAAGCCCTTTTCCTTGCCCTTGATGCGCTTGCCGTCGGCGTCGGTGCGCGGTTCCTCGATGGGCGGGAAGAGGCCGAAGTTGATGTTCATGGGCTGGAAGGAGCGCGGGCCCTCGCTTGCCGCTTCGACGTGGCCGCCGGTGATGTGCGCGATGAGGGCGCCGAGAGCGGTGGTCGGCGGTGGTGGCGCGAGCGTCATGCCATGGCGTTCCGCGGCGGCGAAGCGGCCTGCGAGCAAGCCGATGGCGGCGCTCTCCACATAGCCCTCGACGCCGGTGATCTGCCCGGCGAAGCGAAGGCGCGGCATGGCCTTCAGGCGGAGTTCGCCGTCGAGCAGGCGCGGGCTGTTGAGGAAGGTATTGCGATGGAGGCCGCCGAGGCGCGCGAACTCCGCGTTCTGGAGGCCGGGGATCATGCGGAAGATGCGCGTCTGCTCGGCGTAGCGGAGCTTGGTCTGGAAGCCGACCATGTTCCAGAGCGTGCCGAGCGCGTTGTCCTGGCGAAGCTGGACGACGGCATAGGGCCAGCGGCCGGTGCGCGGATCGTCGAGGCCGACGGGTTTCATGGGGCCGAAGCGGAGCGTCTCGCGGCCGCGCTCGGCCATGACCTCGATGGGCAGGCAGCCGTCGAAATAGGGCGTGTTGGCTTCCCACTCTTTGAAGGAGGTTTTCTCGCCGGCAAGGAGCGCGTCGACGAAGACCTCGTACTCCTCCTTCGACATAGGGCAGTTGAGATAATCGGCACCAGTTCCGCCGGGGCCGGCCTTGTTGTAGCGCGACTGGCGCCAGGCGATGCTCTCGTCCACGCTGTGGATGTGCACGATCGGCGCGATGGCATCGAAGAAAGCCAGTTCGCCCTCGCCTGTGAGGCCGGCAATTGCGGCACTTAAGTCGGGTGAGGTGAGGGGCCCGGTAGCGACGATGACGCTCTCCCAGTCTGCAGGCGGCAGGCCGGCGACTTCCTCCCGGGCGATGGTGACCAGGGGATGAGCCTCGAGGCGGGCTGTGACCTCGCCGGCAAAGCCGTCGCGGTCGACAGCGAGGGCACCGCCGGCGGGAAGCTTATGGGTATCGCCCGCGGCCATGATGAGGGAGCCGGCGCGGCGCATTTCCTCGTGGAGGAGGCCGACGGCATTGTTCGCCCAGTCGTCAGAACGAAAGGAGTTCGAGCAGACGAGCTCGGCGAGACTTTGGGTCTGGTGAGCCTCGGTCATCCGTACGGGGCGCATTTCGTGAACGACGACCGGAATGCCGGCCGAGGCGATCTGCCAGGCCGCTTCGGACCCTGCGAGTCCCCCGCCGATCACATGTAAAGGTGTTTCTTTCGTCATGCTCTTGATTTGTGTGGACAAACTGGTCAGCGCAAGGACATTGGCATTTAGCAGCGAATCATCGCTTGCTGGGACCGGGGTTTGGGGTCAGGGGCTCGGCTAATCGTATGCGCGCTACGGCTTTGATGGGACTGGTACTCGGCGCGCTGCTGTCAGGCTGCACCTACGAGCGCGAGGGGCCGGTGGCCCTGCATTACGCCGAGTTCAAATCCCAGGCGCCCGATGGGAACATAGTACACGTCTGCCATGCCTATGGCTGCAAGATGCAGACGCGTTTTCGCTTCACCGACAAGGACATTGCGTCGCTGCGCGAGGTCATGAAGAAGGCCCACAACACCAACGACGCCAAGGGCGAGCGTCGGGCCGTCGCCTACGCGATCGCCTGGATCGAGACCCGCATCGGCAAGGAGATCGGGACTGACAAGGACCGGCCGGGCATGGATTTCGCGGCCTCCGGCGATCCGACGCAGCAGGACTGCGTCGACGAGGCGACGAATACGACGAGCTACCTCAAGGTTCTGGATCACAACGGGCTTCTGAAGCACCACACGATCACCCGCCCGATGTCTAAAGAGAATCTGCTCAGGGGCGTCTCGGGCTGGACGCACTGGACGGCGGTGCTCGTCGAGAAGGGCAACGGCCAGCGCTGGGCCGTAGATAGCTGGATCTACGCCAACGGCGAGAACCCGGCGATCGTCGAAACCGAGAAGTGGTACATCGACTCGCTCAACAACCTGCCGATCGCGATGAGGTAAGGTTTGTCTACTGCTTGGCGGTCGGCTGGCCGGCAGCGGTTTCGGCAAGTCCGATCGCAGGCAGGATGAGTTCCCTCACCACGTGACGGGCTGCCGACACAGACAGATGATCCCGGTCAAAGAGGATGGCTTGTCCGTGGATCATGCCGCGGCATTGTCGGCTGTCTCCGCATATGGTCGGGAGAAGCGGTAGATAAATAGCGCCCTGCCGCTTGGCGATCTGTCCGAGTTTCTCGTCGATACTCGCTGCCAGCGACTGATCGATGGGGAACATAAAATCCTCCGCCGAACGTCCGTGCCGGACCTCCTTGCCGAGCGTATCAGGCAACCTTCCATTCGGATGTGGCGGCCAACCACCAAGCAGGATCACCTCATGACCCGCCTGGCGGAGGTTTGCGGCTGATCTCTCGATGCCGAGCAAGAATGCTTCGCGAGATGAGCCTGGCGCAGCCCAATGGAAGTAGCTCGCTACGATCAATATCGTCGAGGGCGGCCTGGTGGCCAGTTCCTCGATCATCTTCTGAGTGTGGCGCGAGCAATTCTGATGCTTGTCGCGCGAAAAGCCGAGCGCAGGTGGGCAGGCCGATGCCGTAATCTGGCGAACGCGCAGCGACCCCTCGCGCGCGATATCCGCCAACGCATAGCCGAGCTCCGCGCCATGGCTGTCGCCGAGGACGACGATCTCGCGCGCGCTCGCACTGCCGAACACGCACGTATCGGCCAAGCTCAGGCGGCCCTGATCTCTGCGAGCAATGTGGCAGCGCTCGCGCAGCGGGCTCCGGTCGCCTTCATCATCGACAACGGCGAGAACGGCCTTGGGCTGAAGCCAGGGAAAGCCATTGCCGATATCGAGAGACATGCCGACGAACGCGAGACTGCAGACGATCACGCCGCTGTAGCGCACGCGCAGATTTGGGGTGGTCCACAGCGAGCCGCCGCGGCGCAGGGGTTGCTCGATAAATTTCCAGCTCACGCAGGCAATGCAGAACGTCGCAAGGGCGACGAGTGCGCCTTGGGTCGGCGTGAGCGGCTCGGGGAACCAGTGGCGCGCAAATACGATCAGCGGCCAGTGCCACAGATATAGGCTGTATGAGATGAGGCCGACGAATACCAGGGGGCGCCATGCGAGAAGCCGGGTCACGAGCGGTTGTGACGGCGTTCGAGGCGCGGCGGAAGATGTCAGGGGCACCTGTCCGGCCCAGATGATAACTGCGCAGCCGACGGCGGGAAGTGCCGCGGCAAAGCCGGGGAAACGCGTGCCGGCATGATAGGTGAAAACTGCAGCGCCAATCCCTGCGAGGCCAATGCTCGTGGCGACAGTGCGCAGCCTTGGCGGGATCGGCGTTGCTGCAGGGCTCAGCGCCAGCAGGCTTCCAATCAGAAGCTCCCACGCGCGGGTCGGCAGGAGATAGAACGCGGCATCGGGTGCGACGCGCGTGATCCAGATGCTGGCCACGAATGACAGGGCAGCAAGAGCGATCAGTCCATGCCGGACATGCGCGCGGCCGAAGGGCCAGGCGAGCAGGAGGAGTGCCGGGAAGAGAATATAGAACTGCTCCTCGACGGAGAGGCTCCATGTGTGAAGGAGCGGCATCGTCTCGGCCGCCGGCGCGAAGTAGTCTCGTTCCGACCAGAAGTAGAAATTGCTGATGGACAAGACCGCTGCGACCAGGGACTCGCCGAAGCCATCCAGATCGCGCGGCAAGAGCACGAACAGCGCGATGATTGTCGAGACGAAAAGCATGGCGAAGAGCGCAGGAAAAAGCCTGCGGATGCGCCGATCGTAAAAGCCCAGGAGGGAGAAGTGGCCCTGGTCCAGCTCCAGCGCGATCTGTCGCGTGATCAGGTAGCCCGACAGGACGAAAAACACGTCGACCCCGACGTAGCCGCCGGGCGTGTACGGAAAGCCGAGATGAAAGAGAATGACGGGCACGACCGCAACGGCGCGCAACCCATCCAAGTCCGCGCGATAGTCAAGCCCGCTGCGCACGAATTTCGCCACCCCGAATCAGAGCCGAGTGCACGCTCAGCCGGCACCTGAAGTGAGGCAAGGAATAACTGTGGATTACGGCCGAATGAAACTGAACGTTTCTCTATAGCCACGATGACACCGCGCCATCTCACCGTTTCAGGGAGCAGCAGCCCTCGTAGAAATTCTCGTCGTCCGAGAGCAGGACCTGGAAGGCGTAGTCGTAGTCGGACATGCCGTCGGAGCACCACTGCTGATGCGTGATGGTGGCGCGGAGCGACTGGCCCTTCTCGTTGCTCAGGCGATAGAGGAGCGGGAAGAGACGTGCCATCGAGGGCTGTACGCGTGTGGTCGTGAGCTTCGCATTGGAGTCGGGCTCCGAGAATTCACCCTCCTTCGGACCGAGCGTGACGCCCCAGAAGGGCTCGGTGCCGGCGCACTGAAATGTCTCGTCCTTGAGGTTCACCGGATCGTCCGCGGCGGCGAGAAAGCGCGCGTTCACCCAACCCGTCACGCCGTTGAAGGCGACTTCCGACCAGCGCTGCTTGCCAACCTCTTTCGAGCGGCCTGTGCCGAGGACGTTCGTCGTATTGGCCGGGATGTTGCCCAGTGTCGCCCAGTCGGTCGGCTTGCCACCTTCCTGCGGCTCCTCGCGCATGACGAGCCTGTCGCCAGCGGCGACGCCGACGATTTTGTAGGTCTCGAAGGCGCTCGCGGGCGCGTCGCACGCGATGAGGCCCGCAAGGAGCAATGCAAGGAAGGCTGCGAGAGAGTTTTTGCGCATCAGGATCCTCTCAGGTCGGCCGCACGACGCAATCGGCCAATCTAAACATCCTGCTCTGCGACGCTAGAGTATTTGGGCTCACAAAGTGTTCTTATAAATGCGGCCATCCTTCATGATGACAAGGAAGCTCTTGTTGGGCTCCGCGACCAGCTCGATCTTTTCTAACGGATTGCCATCGACGAGCAGCAGATCCGCGAGCGCGCCCTCTTCGACCACGCCGAGCTTGCCTGGATAGGGATTGCGCGCGCCGGAGAGTGTGAGCAGTTCGGCATTGACCGAGGTCGCCATGATGAGCGCTTCGGCCGGCGTGTACCAGCGCGTGAGGTCCACGAGCATGCGACCCTGCCGTGCTGCAAGGGCTTGCGAAAACAGGATGTCCGTTCCGAACGCCGTCTTGAGCTTGTACTTCTTTGCGAGCGCATACACCCGGTCCGTGCCGCTGATGACCTGCTGCTTGCGCGCCTGGTTTGCCGGGCTCAAGCCACCGGTGCTCGCGACATCGAGGAAGGGCTGCGTGCTGAGCCAGATGCCCTTCTCCGCCATAAGCCGCGCGGCTGCCTCGTCCATGAGATGACCGTGCTCGATGCACTTGACGCCGGCGGCGATCGACCTCTGGATAGAGGCTGGCGTGTAGGCGTGCGTGCAGACGTAGGTGCCCCAGTTCTCCGCGGCCTCGACGGCAGCACGCAGCTCGGCTTCGTTGAATGTGGTGACATCGAGCGGGCTGAATGGTGAGGCGACGCCACCGCCGGCCGTGAGCTTGATCTGCGACGCGCCCTGCATGAGCTGCTCGCGGACTCGCACCCGCACCTCGTCAGGACTGTCTGCGATCATGCTGCCGCCGAGTTGCTCGATGCGGCTGGTGGCACTTCCCATCTTGCGCGGCAGGTCCGAAAGCTGGCGGAAGTCGCCATGGCCGCTCGTGACGGTGATTACGGCACCGGACGGGTAGATGCGTGGGCCGGGCAGAACGCCCTCGTCGATGGCGCGCTTCAATCCGAACGCGGGTCCGCCAAGATCGCGGATGGTCGTAAAGCCGCGCATGAGTGTGGCCGCCGCTTCGGCTCCGGCCTGCAGATTGATGTAGCCCGCATCACTGGCGAGGAGCATCGATGGCGTCAGGCGGACCAGCATGGCGTGCCAATGCATGTCGATGAGGCCGGGCATCAGGACGCGTCCGCCGCCGGCGATGACCGTCGCGCCTGCCTCTCCCGTGATCGGGCTCGACGAAATGCGCCCGATCGTGTTGCCGCGCACGAGTACGTGGGAAGGTGGGGAGAGCGTGCCTGTCTTTCCGTCGAAGATGCGGACGTTCTCGAATAGAGTGACGGCTGCGGCGGGCGGCTCGGTCGGCTGCTGGGCGAGGGCTGGGGCAGGAAGCAGGCAAAGTGCCAATGCGGTGAAGCGGCTTGCGGCAAGCATCAAGGGAACCTCCGATGTGGGGGCCCCCCACGCCTCATGCTCGCCGCCAGTAAGCGGTCTCGCCGGCAGCTCGCCAATCGGGGCGATTGCGTATGATGGCTGTGGGCGAAGCCGATCCCGCTGCGGAGGTTCCGGGGCCCTCCCGATTAAATATTCGAACTATTGAATATTCATTTGCACTGCCCGTATGATCGCGCCCAAACACATTCGGGGAGAGAGACATGCCCGTATTCCGCACGATCGACACCGGGTTGCGCGACGGCCGCGCGCAGATTGCCTTCGACGAGGCGCTCATCGAGCTGCACAAGGCGGGCAAGATTCCCGACACGGTGCGCTTCCTGCGCTTTCCGCCGACGACGCTGATCGGCCGACATCAGGCCATGAGCCACGAGGTGAAGGTCGCGCATTGCCGCGCCAACGGCATCGGGCTCGTGCGGCGGATCACGGGCGGCGGTGCCATCTACTTCGACGAAGGGCAGATCGGCTGGGAGCTGGTGCTGTCGCGGAAGCGCCTCCCCATGCCCTCGCTTGGCGACTACACGCGCGCGATCTGCGAAGCGGTGGCGCATGGCCTCTCGGGGGCGTTCGGCATCGAGGCGCGCTTCCGGCCGCGCAATGACATCGAGGTCGGCGGGCAGAAGCTCTGCGGCACGGGCGGCTTCTTCGATGGCGACACGCTCTTCTACCAGGGCACGGTGCTGATCGATGTCGATCCGGCGCGCATGATGGCGTGCCTCAACGTGCCGGCAGCAAAGCTGCAGAAGCGTGATCTCGACAAGGCCGAGCAGCGCGTGACGACCCTGAAGGCGCTGCTCGGCGGGACGGCGCCAGAAATTCCCAAAGTGCAGGAGGCGGTACTGCAGGGTTTCCGCGAGAAGCTCGGGCTCGAGCTCGAGCCCGGTGCGCCGAGCGAGGCCGAGGAGGCGCTCGCGAAGAATATCCACGACGAGACGATCGGCACCGACGAGTTCGTTTTCGAGATCGATGATCCGCGTGGTGCCGAAGTGAGCGAGGCATCGCTGACGGGGGCCGGCGGGACGGTCTCCGCCTATGTGCGGCTCGAGGGCGCGGGCGGTGCGCGGCGTGTACGCGAGGTGCTGCTGACGGGTGATTTCTTCGTGACGCCGCCGCGTATGGTGCTTGATCTGGAGGCAGCGCTGCGCGGTGTTCCAGTCGCGGAAGTGGGCAAGGCGGTGGACGGCTTCTTCGCGGCTTCGAAGCCGGATCTGCTGACGATTGCGCCGGCCGACTTCAGGACTGTGGTCGAGAAAGCCGTTGCTGCGGGCGGCGCGGCGTAGTCGCTCAGCGGCGCGTCGTGCTCGAAACGTCGGCGGTGCGTCGCCGGCGTTCGCTCGCGCGTGGCGCCCGCGAGCGCTGAAAGGCCGCGACCTGTTCGCGCGAGAGGCGATAGTGGCCGGTGATGCGGTCGACGAACAGCGCGTCCTCGACCTGTGGCCCCCAGCCGCGATTGTGCACGATGAGTGGGCGGCCCGACGGCGCGTACTCGTCGCTCACGATTGCAATGTGGAATTGCGAAATGCGCCCCTCGGGTCGGTGATAGGTGACGATATCGCCGGGGCGATAGTCCTCGGCGAACTCGGAGATTGCGAGGCTCGTGCCGTGTCGCGTGAGGAAACGGCGCACGACCTCGACGCGGCGGTGGTCGATGCTCGCATCGCCGCGACCGAGGCGGGAGGTGTGGATGAGCTCCTGGAAGTCGATACCGAGCGTACGATATGCGCGGATGACGACGTCCGTGCAAACGCCGTAGAGCGGATGCGTGTCGCCGCCGGGATAGGCAAGGCTCATATAGCGCGCATTGTAGATGACGAAGTCTTCGGTCTGCGCGCGGGCTGCGGCTGCGATGGTGTGGCCGAAGCTGGACATTGCCGCGCCGAGCGGCGCGACGGCCTCCTCGGGTAGGCACATCGGTGGGGGAAGCGCGGCGACCGCCGGTGGCGACGTGCGGGCGTGGCTGGTCGGCTCGGGGAAGAGTGGCATGGCCTCCAACGCGAGATCGCCGTGCCAGGGGGCGGGCGGTGGCTCAGCCGGTGCGCGCGCAAGTTGGTTCGTCGGCTCGGGGAACAGCGGCATGGCTTCGAGCGCCAGATTACCGTGCCATGGCGGCAGTTCTGGTTCGGCGGGTGCCTCGGCAGTGTGCCGCGCTGGCTCCGGAATAACGGGCCTGGCCTCGCGCGAGAGATCATCATGCCTGGCAGCGGGCTCGGTGAGCTGGCGCGGCTGATCGACTTGGTGCCTCTGTGAGTGGCCATTGAGAAGTGCCATCAGGGCCAACGGGACGACGAGAATGGCGAGGGCCGGCCAGTCAACGCGATCGCGTGCCCAGGAGAGGAGCGCGATCTGGCGCGGGGACGTCTGCGGGGGCGCAGCAGCGACCTGCCGGACGCGCGCTGCAGCGGAGGCCGCCAATCCCTTGGGACCCTTCTTCCGTCGGCCGTCGCTCCTGCGGCGTCCGTTGTTCTTCTTCACTTCCCCTCGCCCCCGGCCTTCCCGTCTTGCCCCATGTGCCCAGCCTGCGATTATTCACAGAGGCGAGGTTGATACAAGCCGAGCCGTCGGAAAAACCTCGTAACCGCGCGCGGGCATTCTGCTTGACGCTGACGCCGATCGCGGCAAACGTCCGCCACGCAAAGTGAGAAGCCCTTCAACGGACTGCCCCGCTACATGGCCGGCCCGATCATCAACCTCTTGCGCCTCGCTCGCGCCGGGCTGGTCCTCGCCCAGCACGGGGTGCGCTTCGTGCCGCAGGGTGTGCCTGTGCCCTGGCCACTCAGGATTGCGCGCGCGGCGACGTGGCCCGTGCGGGCGCTAGCGTGGCCTTTCCGTCGTGGCGAGAGCGCTGAAGCTCGGGTGAGCAATGCGCTGACGCGGCTTGGGCCGAGCTACGTGAAGCTCGGGCAGTTCCTCGCGACGCGCCAGGACGTGATCGGGCCGGAGCTTGCCCGCGATCTCGCCAATCTGCAGGACCGCATGGCGCCGTTCTCGCAAGCCGAGGCGCGGGCAGCGATCGAGGCCGCGCTCGGCGGTCGCGTCGAGGATCATTTTGCCGAGTTCGGCCCACCGGTGGCTGCGGCGTCCATTGCCCAGGTGCACAAGGCGGTCGTGATCGAGAACGGCGAGCGGCGCGAGGTCGCCGTCAAGGTACTGCGGCCCAATGTCGAGCGCCGCTTCAAGCGCGATCTCGACAGCTACTTCTTCGCAGCGCGCATGATCGAGCGCTTCCATCCGCCGACGCGCCGATTGCGCCCTGTGGCCGTCGTGGAGAACCTCGCGCGCACGACCGAAATCGAGATGGATCTGCGCCTCGAGGCGGCGGCGATCTCGGAGATGGCGGAGAATATCAAGGGGGACACCGGGTTCCGCGTGCCGGCCGTGGATTGGAAGCGGACATCGAAGCGCGTGCTCACGCTCGAATGGATCGACGGCATTCCGATCGCCGACACTGCGCGTCTCGTGGCGGCGGGTCTTGATTGCCGCGCGCTCGGGCTTACCGTGCTGCAGTCCTTCCTCCGCCACGCCATGCGCGACGGCTTCTTCCACGCCGACATGCACCAGGGGAACCTGCTCGTCGACCGCCAAGGCAATGTCGTCGCCGTCGATTTCGGCATCATGGGAAGGCTCGGTCCCAAGGAGCGCCGCTTCCTCGCCGAGATCCTGCACGGCATCATTACGCGCGATTATCGCCGCGCAGCGGAAGTCCACTTCTGGGCCGGCTACGTGCCGCCGCATCATCCCGTCGAAGTCTTCGCGCAGGCACTCCGCGCGATCGGCGAGCCCATCCAGGGCCGACCGGCGGGTGAGATCTCCATGGCGGATCTGCTCGGGCAGCTCTTCGCCTACACCGAGGTCTTCGACATGGAGACCCGGCCCGAGCTGATCAATCTGCAGAAGACCATGGTCGTCGTCGAAGGCGTCGCGCGCGGCCTCGATCCGAACCTCGACATCTGGACGGCCGCCGAGCCCATCGCGCGGGAGTGGGTCGAGAGCAATCTCGGCCCCGCCGGCGCGCTCAAGGATGCGCGCGAAGGCGCCTCCGAGATCGGACGCCTGCTCGGTGATGTGCCGGCACTGTTGGGACAGGCCGAGCGGACGCTGGTGGCGCTGGCCGAAGCCGCACGGAGCGGCGTGCGGCTCGATGACGAGACAGTCGAGCGGCTCGCTGCCGCCGATGCGCGGCAGGGACGATGGAGCCGCGTTGCGCTCTGGGTCGGTGCGCTGGCCCTGGCGGGTATTGCCCTCGCGATGTGGCGTTGAGGTGATCGCGCCTTAGGCGCGAACAGGGCCGCATGCCTCTGGCGTGCCTTCGGCATGACCCTGTAACCCGAACGGGGACACCCCCGGTCCCCGTCTTTTTGAGACTTGAGGACCGTGTCGGCGAGGCCTAAGAAGCGCGCGGTATACGGGGAGTGAAGTGCGGTAATGCAGGGGGATGGCGAACAAGCGGCAGCGCGGCGCCTAGTGGCGATCGTCTGCACAGCGCAGGTGCTGGTGCAGATCGGCGCCTTCTTCTGGCCGGCGCTGCTCCCGCGCATGATCCCGCTCTGGGGACTGACCAATACCGAAGCTGGGTGGATCACTGCGAGCTTCTACGCGGCCTATATGCTCGCCGTGCCGATCCTCGTGACGCTGACCGACCGCGTGGATGCGAAGTACGTCTACCTATTCGGCGTTGGCGCGACGGTCGTTGGCCACGGCGGCTTTGCACTCTTCGCCGAGGGCTACTGGTCGGCCATGGCCTTCCGCGCATTGACCGGGCTCGGCTGGGCCGGGACCTACATGACCGGCCTCAAACTGCTCGCTGATCTGGTCGATGCCAAAATGATGTCGCGCGCCGTGACGGGACATGCGGCAAGCATCGGTGTGTCCGGTGCGCTGTCTTTCGCAACGGGCGATCTGCTGGCGAACCTCGGCGGATGGCAGCTCGCGTTCTACTCAGCCGCGCTTACAGCCGCGATTGCCTGGTGCATGGTCGCAGTCTTCGTGCCACGTCGCTCAGCACCTCCCGCAAAGCCGAGCGATGGCGGCGGCTTGTTCAATTTTCTGCCCGTGCTGCGCAACCGATCGGCCATGGCTTATGCGATCGGCTACTCGGTGCACACGCTCGAGATGAGCGCGCTGCGGGGTTGGGGTGTTGCCTTCCTCGGGTATGTGGCGGCAAGCACGGGCGCTGGCACGTCTGTGCTTTCCCCGGCGACTGTCATGACGCTGCTCGGCCTGATTGGTGTTGCGGCAAGCGTGAGTGGGAATGAGATCGCCATCCGACTCGGGCGCCGCCGTCTCATTCAGCTCGCCATGGTGGGCTCGATCGTAATTGCGCTGGCTATTGGGTTCATTGGGGTGTGGTCGTATTGGCTCGCGGTCGGACTGCTACTCGTCTATGGACTCGTCGTGTGGCTCGACTCCTCCTCGTTGACGGCTGGAGCCGCAGGGACGGCCGAGCCCGCGCGGCGCGGCGCGACGCTCGCGGTGCATTCATCGCTCGGCTATGCGGGCGGTTTCGTCGGGCCGATCGTGGTCGGCTGGAGCCTCGACTGGGCGGGCGGCATGTCGCCGGCCGGATGGGTGGCGGGCTTTGGAAGTGTCGCGGCGCTGATGCTCGTGGCCCTCATCGCATTCGTGCTCATGCGGCCGCGCGGTCTTGCCGGCGACAAGGGCAGCTAGTTCAGATGCGGCGGCCGGCGTTCTGCCAGTAGGGCTCGCGCAGGCGGCGCTTAAAGATCTTGCCTGAGTCCTCTCGCGGCAGGTTGTGCGCAATCTCGATGCGGCGCGGCACCTTGTAGCCCGCGAGATGCGACTTCAGATGCGCGCCGACGCTCTCGGCATCGAGGGTGTGACCCGGCATGGGCTCGACGAGCGCGATGAGCGCCTCGCCGAACTCCTCATCGGGAATGCCGAAGACGGCGCAGTCCTTGACGCCGGGAAGCGCGAGCGCGACAGCCTCGATCTCGGCGGGATAGATGTTCACGCCGCCGGAGATGACCATGTCGCGCTTGCGATCGCACAGAAAGAGATAGCCGTCGGGATCGATGTAGCCCATGTCGCCGACGGTTATCATGCCGCGGCGCTCGATCTCGGCGCGCTTCTCGGGGAGATTGTGGTAGGTGAACTCGGGGTAGTAGTCGATCGACGAGTATACCTCGCCGATTTCGCCCTGTGGCACCTCGCGGCCCAGCTCGTCCTGGATGGAGAGCGTCGCGCCCTTCGAGGGACGGCCGACCGTGCCGGGCTTCTTCAGCCATTCCTCGCTCGAGACGATCGTGACGGCGCCGCTCTCAGTGGCACCGTAGAACTCCCAGATGACTGGCCCCCACCACTCGATCATGCCGCGCTTGACGTGCACGGGGCAGGGCGCGGCTGCGTGCATGATGAAGCGCAGCGAGGAGACGTCGTAACGGCGGCGCACCTCCACCGGCAGCTTGAGCAGACGCACGAACATGGTCGGCACCATGAAGAGCGTGTCGATGCGCTCGCGCTCGATGGTGGCGAGCAACTCCTCCGGCTCGAAGCGCGGCATGAGGATGAGCGCCTCGGCTATGCGGGCCGCCCGCAGCACGAAGGCATTGGGCGCGGAGTGATAGAGGGGACCGGCCATGATCGTGCGAATGCCGGGCGAGACGCCGTACACGACCCGGCGGGCCTCGTTAAGCGCTTCCTGCTGCTCTGGCGTCGGCGGCGCACGGCGGACGCCCTTGGGATGGCCGGTCGTGCCAGATGTGTAGATCATGCTGAGCGTCTGCGGGCGCGCCGCGCCGGCCCAAGGCGCGTTGGCCGCGATGAAGTCGTCCCAGCTTCGGGCGTCCGCGGGCAGAGCGCAGCGATCGGGCACAATGCCAAAGGCGCGGGCGATGTCGTCGGGCGTCGGTGTGGCTAGAATGGTGAGGCCGGGCGGGGCTGCCTTCCGCGCGGTCTCTAGCAGATCTGCCTGCGTGATCACCACCTTCGCGGCGCAATCACGCAGGATGTAGCCGATCTCTTCGGGGTGGAAATGCCAGTTGATCGGCACGGCATAGGCGCCGAGACGGATGGCCGCGTAGGAGGCTTCGAGGAAGGTGATGTCGTTGCGCATGAGAATGGCGACGCAATCTCCCTGGCCGACGCCGAGTGCGTCTAGGCCAGCCGCGGCGCGCTCTACCCGCGCATCGAAGGTCGCCTGATCGATCGTGCGCCCGCCGCTCGCGATGCCGCGTACGAGCCCTTCCGTTACCCCCATGGGGACCTCCCGCCTGTCGTCTTTTTTGGAGAGTTGAGCATGGGGCACTGGCGCAAAGCAAGCTGGCGAGCCGAAGGGACGGCGGGTACAATTCGCCTGGAGATCATTTCAATCGGGAGAGACGCCGGATGTCGGAAGAATCGGTCATCGTGACCCGCAAGGACGGCATTGCCATCATCCAGCTGAACGAGCCGAAGACGATGAATGCCATGTCCGCCGGCATCAAGGCCGGCCTGGATGCCAACATCACGCCGCTGCTCGAGGACGAGAGCGTGCGCTGCCTCCTCATCACGGGGACGGGCGAAGCCTTCTGCGCCGGCGGCGACATCCGCAACATGGGTCGCGCGAAGCCCTCGGACACGCGCGAGCGCATGCGCCGCTCCTATCGCTGGGCGGGGCGTTTGCTGAAGGCGGACAAGCCGGTCATCACGGCGGTAAATGGTGCGGCGGCGGGCGCGGGCGTCTCGCTGGCGCTTATGGGCGACGTCGTCATCGCCTCGAACACCGCGTACTTCACGACGGGCTTTGCGAAGATCGGCGTCGTGCCCGATCTGGGCTTGCTGGCGACGCTGCCGCGCGCGGTCGGCACATTGCGCGCGAAGGATCTCCTGCTCACGAGCCGGAAGGTCACGGCCGATGAGGCGCTGCAGATGGGACTGTGCTCGCGCGTGGTCGCGCCCGGCGAGCTCATGGACAAGGCCATGGAAGTCGCCGAGCAGTTCGGGAATGGGCCGACGATCACGTACGGTCTGCTGAAGAAGATGATCTCGAAGGCTTATGATTCCTCGTTCGACGAGTTCCTCGATGCGGAAGCCTTCGCGCAGGGCACGGCCATGGCGACTGACGATTTCATCGAAGGCATCACGGCCTTCCGCGAGAAGCGTCGCCCGAAGTTCAAGGGGAGCTGAGGGAAATCGCGACCGCGAGGTTGGACGCGAATTTGGGCCGATGTCGGAAAATCATTGGCCCTTACTTGTGCCATTCTTTCGGGGGCCGCGATGCTGACCTGCCACAGCATTTGCACATCCCGTCGCCTATTCTAGTCCCACAAAGGGATTGCGCCGATGCAACGTCGGCGCAGCGGTGACCGGGGGTTATGTGCGCGTTCTCGTTTTCTCGACGGCCGTCCTGCTAACGGCCTCCACCGCTGCCGGCGCGTCGTGCATCGAGCCATCCACGCTCGCGCAATCGGCCGTCAGCATCACAAGGGAATTCAGCAAAGAGGAGCAGCAGGCTTCTCCTGGCGTGGCGGGAATTCGCGGCACGGGCTGGTTCCTATCTCCTCGGCTCATCGTGACCGCGGCGCATGTCGCCGAGGCGATGCATCTTTCGTCAGGAAATTGGAAGAGCATCGAAATCAAGGAGCGCGATCGCGGGGCATCGCTTGGCGTTCGCATCCTGCGCGTCGCCGGCGATCGTTCCGAGAAGATCGCAGTACTCGAGCTACAGATGCCATTTGCGCGCGCAACGGTTCTCGGCAGCAGGATGGATCCGCTTGTCCCGGAGGAGACCCTCGTCAGCGTCGCCTATCCGAACAACAAGCTCCGTGTGGCCGGCGGGCGTTTCGTTCGATACGGGGACGAAGGCAAGCTGGCGGGAATGGCGCTCCTGGAAATGCACGATGGCAATGATCGCCTCGTTCTCGATCATGGCGCCTCGGGAGCACCTGTGCTCGATTGCGAAGGCCGCGTCGTGGCTGTTGTCAGCACGCTCATAACGCAGACGCTGGCACTCCCGTCCCAAAGGGTTCGAATTTCGACCGCATGGCAGACGCCTAACGTCATTTCAATTCCAATCGACGTTCTCAAAGACTTCGCCCCGTCGGAGACCAGCCGGCAATAGTTCGCTGACTAGGCAGGCTGTCTCGTTCAAGCAAAAGTGAGGCTCTTCGAATAATTTCGGAGTCGCCGCTTTGCGTTTCGCGGGTTCCCCCGGAGAGCCCTTATCCGTGCCCGCGCCTAGTGTTTTCGCGGCCCGAGAACCGCACATTTATGCAGCGCCGTTCTCGTACGGGCCCTGAACACCAACATCATCGCAGTTCCATAGGCTAGCGGAGAGAAATCCGATGACCAGCCAATTACGGAATGGATCGTCTGCGAATTCGCCTCAATCCGACAAAGGGCTAAAACGCCGCGATGTGCTGCTGACTGGCAGCTCGTTGTTGGCCGCCTCGGCACTAGCGGCAACATCCGCGACGAGAACCGCAGAGGCTCAGCAGCCAGCACAGTCACCTGCGGCGCGGACGGGGCAAAGGCCCCCCAATATCGTGTTCATCATGGGAGATGACGTGGGCTGGTTCAATATCGGCGCCTATCATCGCGGCATGATGTCGGGGAAGACGCCGAACCTCGACAAGCTGGCCTCTCAGGGCGTGCTCTTCACGGACTACTATGCCGAGGCGAGCTGTACCGCTGGGCGCGCCGCTTTCATCACCGGCGAAATCCCGCTGAGAACAGGACTGACCACCGTTGGGCAAGCGGGCGCAGATGTCGGCATGCCCGCTCAGGCTTGCACGATTGCAACAGCCCTCAAAGCTCAAGGCTATGCCACCGGCCAGTTCGGCAAGAACCACCTCGGAGACCTCAATAAGTATCTGCCGACATTGCATGGCTTCGATGAATTCTTCGGCTACTTGTACCATCTCGATGCCATGTCGGATCCCTATTGGTATTCCTTCCCGAGCGATCCGACTTTCCATGCCAAGTATGGGCCGCGCAATCTCGTGCACAGCTGGGCAACCGACAACGATGATCAAGCGGTGATGCCGAGATGGGGCAAGATCGGCAAGCAGCGCATTGTCGATGAGGGACCTCTGGCACCATATCCCGACATGTCAAAAGTGCCGAACATGCGCGAGGGCCTCCAGAAGGCCAAATACAACATGACGACCTTCGACGAGGTGCTCGTCGATAACTCAAAGCGCTTCATGGACAAGGCCAAGAGTGATGGGAAGCCGTTCTTCCTCTGGCACAACACGACGCGCATGCACGTTTGGACATTCCTGTCCGACAAGTACGCGTCGATGATGAACAGTGACACGAATTTCGGCCTGCAGGAGGCCGGAATGAAGCAGATGGACGACGCTGTCGGCGCCATCATGCAGCACCTCGACGATATCGGCGAAGCCGATAACACCATCCTCATTTTCTCGACCGACAATGGTGCCGAAGTCTTCACGTGGCCCGACGGCGGTATGACGCCATTCAAGGGAACGAAGGGGACAGCCTACGAGGGCGGCTTCCGCGCGCCGTGCATCGTGCGCTGGCCCAATAACGTGAAGCCGGGCACGGTTCAGAACGGCATTTTCTCGGCTCTCGACTGGTTCCCGACTTTGCTCGCTGCGGCCGGCAACCAGAACATTACCAACCAACTGCTCCAGGGCGTCAGGCTCGGCGATCGAAACTACAAGAACCATCTCGACGGCTACGACCAGACCGCGATGCTACAGGACAAGGGCCCGTCCGTGCGGCATGAATACTTCTACTTCGCCGGCCCACATCTCGGCGCGCTCAGGCTGGATGATTTCAAGTTCCAGTTCATCCGGCAGCCCCAGGGTTGGCCGGGCGGTAAGGTCACGACGGACATGCCGGGCATGGTCAACATCCGTCAGGATCCCTTCGAGCGAACGCCGTCCATCAATTCGGAGAACCTGAATAATCTCGGCGGCGGCTATATGAATGACTTCTACGCCCGCGAATTCTGGCGGTTCGTGCTCGTGCAACAGAAAGTCGCCGACCTCGCGAAGACGGCCGTCGAGTATCCGCCGATGCAGGATCCGGCGTCCTTCAATCTCGAAGCCGTCAAGCAACAGATCGACGCGTCGATCAAGAACAAGCCCGGCAATTAGAGCCGACATCGAGCGGGCGGTCTTCCAGGAGACCGCCCGCGATCGTGAACGCGAGCGGGGCTACTGAACACTGGCGAGGACCACCTCGCGCAGGATGCGCGCCGGCGGAATCCCCTGATCCTGTGCACCATAGTTGCCGCACGTGATCGCGATGACGAGACGCAGCGCGGGGATGATGAATAGCCGCTGTCCGCCTTCGCCCTGCGCCGTCCACATGCGCTCCAGCCGTCCCGGTGCCCAACCCCTCGGTTTTCCGAATGCAATGTCGAGCACGAACCACTGATAGCCGTAGCGGCGGGCCTCGTCGGTGCTGACGACGGGTGTCACAGAGCGCGCGATCCAGTCGGCAGGGACGATGGCGCGCTCGCCCATCTTGCCGCCATGGAGCATCAGTTGTCCGATGCGTGCGAGATCGCGCGGGGACATTCGCGCGCCGGATGCCGCGAACGGCTCACCGTCAAGACCCGTCACCCATTCGGTTGATCCCATGCCGAGCGGCACGAACAGATTGTCGCGCGCAAATTGGTGCAGTGACTTGCCTGATCCCTTTGCAATGATACGCGCGAGAAGCGCGGTCGCGCCGCCGCTGTAGGTCCAATACGCTCCCGGCTCAGTGATGACGCGCCGCTCGAGGATATAGCGATACCGGTCTGGAGCATTGTCCATCGCTGTTTCGCTGTTGCTCGGATTGGCATACGGCAAGCTGCTCTCATCCCAGTCGGTGCCCATCGTCATTGTCAGGACGTGCTGGATCGTCAGCCGCTCGCGGCCGTCCTTGCCGGCAAGGTCGGAATACTCTGGGAATGCCGAGAAGAGCGGCGCTTCCGGTGGTGGGACAATGCCCTGCTGCAAGGCGATGCCATAGAGCAGGCCGACGATGCTTTTGGAGCATGAGCGCAGATCGTGGAGCGTATCCGGCCCGAATGAGACACGGCCGATCGAACCGACACCGCGCGCGCGGTCCTCGCCTTCAAAGTACCGCTCCAATACGAGCCGATCGTTCCTCAGAACGACGAGCCCGTGCACGTTCCAGATCCGCTTCTCTGCGATGGCTTTGTCGAGGCGCGCTCCGAGGTCGGGGGCAAAGCTTGCGTCCGCGGGTTCGCTGAGCGGCCAAGCACCCGACTGAGCCAGCGATGGTCCCGGCAGCTGCGACAGAGCCGCGGCTGCCATGCTCAGCAATAGCTGTCGGCGAGCAATTCCATTCTGGCCCATCTGTCACCGCCGGACCACGTAGAGTTCTCCCAACTATAGCTCGTCAGGCGCTGCTTGCAGAGGGCCGCGATCGAGAGTGGGCATCGTGCTACATGAACGCCGCGTTCCACCACAGATGGGTTGCGATGCTCGCGATGTAGCCGAGCGCAATGGCCCAGGCCCACTTGAGATGATTGAGGAAGGTGTAGTGGTTGCGGATGAGGCCCATCAGCGCCACGCCTGCCGCCGTACCGATGGACACTAGGCTGCCGCCGACACCCGTGCTCAGTGTAACCAGCATCCACTGCCCGATCGACATCTCGGGGTTCATAGTGAGCACCGCGAACATAAGCGGGATGTTGTCGAATGCGGCACCGAGGATGCCTATGGCGATGTTGGCGTAGGTCGGGCCGAGGTCCACATACAGAAAGTTCGACAGCAGGGCGAGGTAGCCGGCAACGCCCAGGCCGCCAACCGCGAAGATGACGCCGAAGAAGAACAGGAGCGTGTCCCATTCCACCCGCCGGATCTCCCGGAAAGAGTCGAACCCGATGGCTTCGTCGTTGCGCCGCCGCCCCTTCCGCTGCGCGAAATAGCTGTACATCTGGAGGTATCCGAGACCCAGCATCATGCCGAGCGCGGGCGGCAGGCTGAGGATGCTCTTGAACGAGACCGCGGTGGCGATGGTAGCCAGAAACAGATAGATGACGGCCAGCCCGCCGGGCTTCAGCTTCCTCACCTCGCTCACTGCTGCCGGCGTTCCCTTGGGAACGCTGAAATGCATGAGTGCAGCCGGCACGAGAAAGTTAACCAGAGCCGGTACGAAAAGATGGAAGAACTCGAAGAACGACAGCTTGCCCTTCTGCCAGACCATCAGCGAGGTGATGTCCCCAAAGGGCGAATATACGCCGCCAGCATTGGCCGCCACCACGATGATGATGCAGCCCAAGACGATGAACTGGTAGTTGCCGACACCGACGGCCACGACCACGGCGCCCATGACGAGCGCGGTGGTCAGATTGTCGATGATGGGACAGCCGAAGAAGGCGAGCGCGCCGATCAACCAGAAAAGCTGCCGGTAGGAGAGCCCGAGGCTGACCAGCTTCGTCCGGAGCACATCGAAAACGCGTCGCTCCTGCATCGTGTTGACGTAGGTGATTGCGACGATGAGGAAGAGCATCAGCTCGCCGTAGTCGAGGATGACGTGCTTGGCTGCGGCCTCGAGCACGGCGCTCTGTCCGTTGAGCATATAGACGACGCCGAGCAGGGCCCAGATGAGACCCGCCGCCAGCATGACGGGCTTCGACTTGCGCAATTGAATGACTTCCTCGACCGCCACGAAACCGTAGGCGACGAAGAATATGAGGAGCATCAGGTAGCCGACCGGATGCTGCGTCAGATCGATTTGGGGGAGCGCCTGAGCGGCGTTAGCTGACGAGGGGATGAAAGTCAGAAGGGCTACCATCAAGGCACACGGCAGCCTACCCACCACTCCCCGCATCATCCCCCCAATCGAATAAAGTGTTCTCCTCCTATCATCGTTAATAGCGGAGCCTCCTGCAAGACTCGAACCTACGTAAAATTACTGATCTGTCGAAAATATTCGGCGGCGGCGAGCCATGTGCGGCGCCGCAAAACGAGTGCGCTGCAGCAAATCGCGTGGCGGTGGGATGCGACCATTCTCGAGGCTCGTGGCGCTTACGGTCATTCGCGCTTCTCATTGCGCGCGCGCTGCCGACGATTCCAACAGAACCCTTTGCCTTTGGCGGGCTTTCTTTTTGGCGCGCATCTCGCGGGCAAGTGCCGTGCCGAACAGTAGAAGCACCACGACGCCGGTTGTCGTGACCCAGCTTTCGACCAGAGCCCCGTGGCCCGTGGCAATGACGATCGCGCCACTCAGAACGGACAGAAGAACGCCCAGACAGAAAACCTCGAGCGAATTTCTCCCCGCATCGGCAATGGTGAGTCCAATGCCCGTCTTGAGCCATGTGGTTCTCGCCGGCAGCAACGCCAGCAGCAAATAACCGAAAGCAACGAAGTGAATCAGGCGCGCCGGCCCGAGCGTCGACTTCAACATCAGGTCTCCATAGGGCTCGAGGGGGATCGGCGCAGCGCCCAAATGCAAAGGCCATCGGGTCCATGGCGCGCGCAAGACGAGCGAAACCACAAGTATCAGAGCAGAGAGCGCGATCAGGATGGCAGAAGGCTGCAGCTCATTGCGCTTCATTTTCAGCGCAGTGGCCATGCCGAGGGCCATTAGGAATTGCCAAGCGAACGGATTGAAATGCCACCCCTCCCCCGAGAGTGTCGGTAGGTTCAGCGGGATGAATTGGACGAGGGCCCAGGGCACGGCCGATAGCGCAAGGCCGAGCGGAATGCTTTGCCTGAGCACCAGATACAAGGCGGGAAAGAGCGCCAGCAGGACGACGTAGAGCGGCAGAATATCGAAGAACGTGGGTTGGACCACCAGTAAGGCCGCGCCGGCGACGGCGGCTGGATCGCCGGACAGCAGTCGTTCGAACTGCATAAGTTCGAGGAGCTGCGCGTCGCCCGAGAGGCGCGTGACCAGAAGCAGCATCGCCGCGACGAGCAGCAGAGTGCCGATGTGGTAGGCATAGATTGTGCCGATGCGACCAGCGATCTTGCGCAGACCTTCGGTCGGAGGCGTGTTGTCGAGATAGCGTCCATAGGCGAGCACCGCAGAGAATCCGGCCAATGCAACAAACGTTTCGGCTGCATCGGAAAAACCGAAGTTCTGCTGCGTGATCGCTGCCCACCGATTATAGGGAACGTGGTCGATAAAGATCGTCAGCAGCGCAATGCCGCGGAGAAAGTCCACGCGCAAGTCACGGCGAAAACGCTTCTTTTCATCAAACATGCTTCGATCTCGAGTAGCTCGATGTTTTGACCGGTGAACGGCGAGCTACGCGACAGATCTAGTGTGGCCGCCTCTGGTAATAATCGTCGTCGGCAGCGACTGGTTCCGAAGAGGCATGTGCGGCAAAGCCATCACACCCACGGTGACACTAGGATGCACCGATGAGTATGCCCGCCGCGAGGACGAGGCCACCGCCGAGCACGACCTGGAAGGTGGCGCGGCCAAAAGGCGTTTCCATGTAACGGTTCTGGATCCACACGATCGCCCAGAGCTCGAAGAAGACGACGATCAGCGCGATGACGGTCGCGATCCAGAAATCCGGAATGAGATAGGGAAGCGCGTGGCCGAGGCCGCCGATCGTCGTCATGATGCCAGAGGCGAGGCCACGCTTCCACGGCGCGCCGCGCCCTGAGAGCTTGCCGTCGTCGTGGGCGGCTTCCGTAAAGCCCATGGAGATGCCGGCGCCGACCGAGGCCGAGAGCCCGACGAGGAACGTCGTCCACGGGTTGTGCGTTGCGAAGGCGGTCGCAAAGATCGGCGCCAGCGTCGAGACCGAGCCGTCCATGAGGCCGGCGAGGCCGGGCTGCACCCACGTCAGGACGAACTGTCGGCGGGCCGCGTAATCCTCCTCCTCGCGTGCACCATGGCCTAGATGCTTCTCCTCGAGCTTGTCGGCCTTGGCCTGATGGCCGGCTTCGGCGGCGGCGAGATCGCCGAGCAGCTTGCGGGTGTCGGCGTCGGTCGAGCGGCCGGCGGCGGCGATGTAGAAATCGTGGGCCTGCCGCTCCATGTCGGCGGCTTCGCTACGAATGGTGTCGAGGTCGAGGTTGGCGACGAGCCAGACGGGACGGCGCGTATAGTAACCGGCGACGTGCTCGCGGCGAATGGGCACGACGAAATCGCCGAAGCGGCGTTGGTAGGTCTCTATGAGGCGACGGCGGTGCTGGTTCTCCTCGGCCGCCATGTCCTGGAAAACTGCGGCGCTCGCGGGGAACTGGGCGCGCAATTTCTCGGCATAGGCGGAATAGATCTGGCCGTCCTCCTCCTCCGAGGAAATGGCGAGGGCCAGGATTTCCTGCTCCGTGAGATCGTCGAAGCGACGTTTTCCGATTGCGGAAACCAGGGATAGGCGAGTTAGCACGTCGGCGTGATCCAGATTAGAATAAATCTAAACTAGATCGTGCGTAACCTGCTCCGGCGAGCCCGTCAAGCTCCGGGGCTGGGCACCAGCTCCAATCTTGAACCGCTCATCGAGCCCGCATACGGTCGGCGTCGGAAACGCCTAGCGACGCATCTTCAACAACAAGCAGCAAACACCCGCCGATGCCCTCTGACGAGCGGCCCTTATTTCCCCATCGCCGGGGCCTGATCATTTTGATGACATTGGCCACGGCCTATGTCGCCAGCCACTTTTTCCGTGCTTCGAACGTCACAATCGGCCTCGACCTGATGCGGGACCTCGCCATCGGGCCGGAAGCGCTCGGCGGGCTCACGGGTGCGTTCTTCTTCGGCTTCGCGGCCATGCAGATCCCCTGCGGCTTCTTTTTCGACCGCTTTGGGCCGCGCCGCACGGTGACGGGGATGCTGATCCTCGCGACGATTGGCGGCATCGTCTTCACGTTCGCGCCGACATGGCCGGTCCTGCTCACGGGGCGCGCGCTCATGGGCGCGGGCTTCGGCGTCATGCTCATCGGCAGCATGGTGGTGATTTCGCGCTGGTTTCCGCCGGATCGCTTTTCGACGTTGACGGCGATGGTTCTCTCCATCGGCCTCGTCGGCAATCTCATCGCGACGACACCGCTCGCCTGGGCGTCGGAGGTCGTCGGATGGCGCTCGGTGTTTGCGGCCGCGGTCCTGTTCACGGCCCTCGCGACCATCGCCGTGTGGATTGTGGTGCGCGACGCGCCGCCCGACCATCCTTTCCATGCGCGCACGCCCGAGACCTCGCGGGAGATGCTGCAGGGCCTCATGGAGGTGCTTCGCAACCCGCGTTTGTGGTTCATTCTGGCGCTCAATTTCTGCCACTACGCGTGCACGTTTACGGTGCAGGGCCTCTGGGGAGGCCCGTACCTGCGCGAGGTGTACGGGCTCACTGCGATCGAGACCGGCAACGTGCTGTTCGCGGCGGTCATTGCCTATCAGGCCGGCATGCTGTTCTTCGGTCCGCTGGACCGCGTGCTGGACACGCGTAAGCAGATTGCGGTCGGCGGCACGCTGGTGATGATTGCGATCCTCGCGCTGTTGGCGATGCCGACGCGCCTGCCGGCCTGGGTCGCAATCGCGGCCATCATTGCCATCGGCTTTTTCAGTGCGTGCAGCACGATGGTCATGACCCATGGCCGCGGGATCATCCCGGACCGGCTGATCGGTCGTGGCATGGCGACGATCAATACATCCGTCATGTTCGGCGTTGCATGTATGCAGACGCTTTCCGGTATCGTCGTCGGCGCTTTCGAGCCGCTGGCGGACGGAGCGCGGTCAGCGACGGCCTATCACGCACTCTTCGGCGTGCTTGCTGCAATTCTGACCGTCGCGCTTGCCGTCTACAGCCGCTCGCAGGACGTGAAGCCGAGCGACCAGATGCGCGAGGCGAAGCAGGAGTCCTAGCTGACGGCCGTTCGGCGTTGCGGGCGCGGGCGCAGGGACCAGACCACGCGGAAGAGCAGCAGTGCCGCAACGAGCGCCGCGTAGATGAGCGGCTCGAGCGGCCAGACTTTCACCAGCATGATGAAGTGGAGCGCTGCTGCGGCTGCGGCGAGATACACGAGGCGGTGCAGCTTGCGCCAGTTCGCGCCGAGCCTGCGGATCATGGGGCCATTGGAGGTGACTGCAAGTGGGATGAGCACCGTGAATGCCAGCATTCCCACCGTGATGTAGGGCCGCTTGATGATGTCGGCGATGATCGCGTTGAAGTCGAGGCCCTTGTCGATCAGCATGTACGTCGTGAGGTGGAGCGACGCGTAGTAGAAGGCGAGCAGGCCGAGCGCGCGCCGGTATCGAATGAGATTAGGCCCGCCGAGCTGGCGCAAGGGCGTGATCGCGAGACTGGCGATCAGGAAACGTAGCGCCCAAAGACCGAGCGCGCGTTCGAGCACGTTCTGCGGGTCAGCGCCGAGCTGGTCGGTCACGCCCCAATAGAAGTAGAGCACGGCCGGCATCATGCCCGTGATGTAGAGCGCGCGCCGCACCGGATCGGCGCCGAACACGACGCGCGACAGAGCGTGCTTCTGAAGGGAGAGCGCGGCCATTCTCAATAGTACTTCTTGAGGTCCATGCCGGTGTAGAGGCTCGCGACCTGATCGCCGTAGCCATTGAACGGCAGTGTCGGATGACGCTTGGCAAAGAGCCCGCCAAAGCCGCCGCCGCCGGATGCGCCGATGCGCCGCTCAGTTGCCTGGCTCCAGCGCGGATGATCGACGGCAGGGTTCACGTTCGAATAGAAGCCGTACTCGCGGGCGTTCTGCTGCATCCAGGAAGTCTTCGGCTCTTTCTCGGTGAGACTGATGCGTACGACCGACTTGATGCTTTTGAAGCCGTACTTCCAGGGGACGACAAGCCGGATGGGTGCGCCATTCTGCTTGGGCAAAGTCTCGCCATAGAGGCCGACGGCGAGGATCGTCAGCGGATGCATGGCCTCATCGAGGCGCAGGCCTTCGACATAGGGCCATGGCAGGGGTTGGAAGAAACCCTTCTGAGCGGGCATCTCCGTGGGGCGCACGAGCGTCTCGAAGGCAACGTACTTCGCGCTCCCCTGCGGCTCGATGCGCGAGAGCACGCTCGCGAGCGGGATGCCGATCCACGGAATGACCATCGACCAGCCTTCGACGCAGCGCATGCGATAGATGCGTTCCTCGAGCGCGATGCCCTTGATCAGGTCGTCGAGGTCATAGTCGGCCGGCTTGTTGACGAGGCCATCAACCTTCACCGTCCACGGCTTGGTCGTGAGCGTGTGCGCGTTCTTCGAGGGATCGTCCTTGTCGGTGCCGAACTCGTAGAAGTTGTTATAGGTCGTGACATCCTTGAGTGGTGTCAGCGCTTCGTCGGTCGAGAACGAGCTCTTGATGGCGGCGAGGGGAGCAGCAGATGCGCCGGCCGGAAAGGCTGCGGCCATGCCGAGCGCAGCGGCGCCGTACAGGAATTCGCGCCGCTGGAGATAGACGCTGCGATCGGTAATCTCTGACGGACGGATATCACTCGGAGTTCGGATCAGCATCGACGGCACCTTTCTCGGAGGCTGTTGTCCTGATGGATAAAGGTATGGCGCCCGTTCGGGAAGGGCTGGTAATGGGCATAACGCTCAATTGAACCCCAGTGATTGCGAGTAATCAGCGTCGTCGATCTCGATGAAGTTTGTGCCCACGTGTTCCATCGCCAATAGGGGGCTTCGCGAATGTCGGACCAGGACAAAACTTACGAAGGTGGCTGCACGTGTCGCGCCGTTAGGTATCGCATGATCAGCCGGCCGCTCTTCGTGCATTGCTGCCACTGTACGTGGTGCCAGCGCGAGACCGGGGCGTCGTTTGCGCTCAACGCCATGATCGAGGCGGATCGCGTCGAACTCCTGTCGGGCGAGCCGGAGGTCGTCGTCACGCCGTCGAAGAGCGGCAAGGGCCAGAAGATCATGCGCTGCCCGGCGTGCCGGATCGCGCTCTGGAGCAACTATGCGGGTTCGGGCGACAAGTTCCGCTTCGTGCGCGTCGGCACGCTCGATGAGCCTGCGCGCCTGCCGCCGGACGTGCATATTTTCACGGCGTCCAAGCAGCCGTGGGTGGTCATCCCCGAGGGCGCGCCGGCTTACGAGATTTTCTACAAAAGAGAGGAACTCTGGCCAGCGGAGATGATTGCTCGGCGTGCTGCGCAGATCGGCTGATCGATGCAAGATGGTTCCTCATCGGAAAGGACACGGCGCCTGACGACTTGAGCTTGTGCGCTCCGGGCCTAGATATTGGCAGCTTGGCCCGAAGCGCACCGCTGCTCATTTCATCTTCTTCATGTCATCCGTCTTCATGCCATCCGATTTCATGGAGCCGGGCTTCATCGAGTCCGACTTCATGCTGCCCTCGGATTTCTTCATGCCGCCCGATTTCATGGTGTCCGATTTCATCTCACCGGGCTTCATCATGTCCTTCTTCATGGCGTCCTGGGCTTGGGCCGATGTCAGTACACCAATTGACAGCGCGGAAGCCACGAGCGTGACCCGAATGATGGCGTTTGGCATGATGTGCTCTCCCTCTAAGGTTTGACTCGGTCGGCCGCGCTGTGCAGCTCCGATGCGAAGGAATTCGCGACGGGGCGAGCTGCGGTTACAGCCATCACGGCCTTGTGATGCGCAATGTCGCGTGCTTTCGCGAATAAGCGGTGCAATTGAGTGAGCCATGCCTGGCGCGCTCGGACTGAGCCTGGAGCGCGGAGCCCTGCACCAAATCGAAGAACGCCTACGTTCCTTGATGATCCGCGCGTTGGCGGGAGACGAGCAACCGTATCGCCAACTCCTGATGGATATTGCCGATCGGCTGCGCGCTTATTTCGGGCGGCGCCTTGGACGCGAGAACGCCGACATCGAAGATCTCGTCCAGGAGACGTTGCTCGCCATTCATCAACGGCGCTTCACCTACGATATTGCGCGGCCGTTCACGGTGTGGCTGCACGCCATCGCGCGCTACAAGCTGATCGATCACCTTCGAAAAAATAAGATCAAAGCAAGTATCCCAATCGAGAGCGCCGACGAACTAGCATTTGAGACAGACGTACAGGAGCCGAGCGCGGATCGCCTCGATGTCGAGCAGATGCTCGGAGAGCTGCCCGCGCACACGAGCCGATACATTCGTGCGGTCAAGATCGACGGTCGCTCCATCGCCGAGGTCTCCTCGACGCACGGGGTCTCGGAATCCGCGGTCAAAGTCGCAATACATCGCGGCATGAAATTTCTGGCGCTGCGCTTTAAGGGGACGGACAGGTGACCACGACGCCCCACCTCATCGACTCACTCGCGGGAGGCCTGAGGCCTGCACCGAGCGGCTTTGTCGCGCGGAGCCTCAGTCTCGGAGTCGGATTGGGAGCGTCGATCGCGGTCGTGGCGATGCTCCTCGCCTGGGGCTTGCGTCCCGACATTCTGCGCGCAGTAGCCTCCTCGTCGTTCTGGCTGAAGCTTGCCTATACCGGAGGCCTTGCGTTCGTCGGCTTCGTTGCGATTTTGCGCTTGTCGCGGCCGGATGGGCGCGTGTCCCGGATCGTGTGGATTGGGCTGGCGCTTGTGATCCTCGCAATGGCGGGACTGGCAGCCGCCGAACTCTGGCGCGCGCCCGCCGCTGAGTACCGATCGATCGTGATGGGTTCGACTTCCGCAGTCTGCCCGTGGCTGATTGCGATCCTGGCAGTGCCGGCGATGGGCAGCACGTTCTGGGCCCTGCACCGGCTGGCGCCGACACAACTGACGCTCGCGGGTGCGGCCGCGGGCCTTACTGCCGGGGCGACAGCGGCCTTCATCTACGCATTCTCATGCGATGAGAGCGCGCTGCCGTTCGTGCTCATCTGGTACGGCGTCGGGATCGCCGTGCCGACGGCAGCTGGTGCCTTGCTCGGCCGTCTCGCGCTTCGCTGGTGAGCTGATAGGCCAGCGACTCAGATTTCGGTGATTGATCGCCAGGCGTGGATCATGGATCGGGACTGGAGCGCGTAGCTCCAGAAGTGGCCCTGCGCAGGCTGATCGTGGCGGCGATCGATCGGCAATCCCAAGAGGTGGCAGTAGAGCAGCGTGCCGACGCCGCCATGCGCAACAATCGCGATGTCGCCTTCAGGCGGGATTGCAACGATAGCGTCGAAGGCCTCGAAGACGCGTCGCTGCGCGTCGATCGCGCGCTCCCAGCCGCGCACGCTCTCGTGTGGGTTGGCGAAGAACGTGTCCGCAACACGCTGGAACTCATCGGGTGGCAGAAATCCCGTGGCGCTGCGATCGTTCTCGTCGAGGCCGGGATGGACCGAGACCGGGAGGCCGTGCGCCGCGGCCAGGATGCCGGCGGCCTCGATCGCCTTCGTCTCGGTGCTCGCCCAGATGGCCTTGACGCCCTGCACGGAGGTCGCGCCGGCAAACGCGCGCATCTTTGCAATGCCGACATCGGACAGATGCCACCGTGGCACAGGAACCAGCGGATCGATCACGACCTCGGGGTGCGTGATGAAAGTGACAATGCTCACGCACCAGCTCCTTCAGCGCCGCGCTTTACCCGCCCTTGTTCTCCTCATCGGCCGCCTTGTCATGCGCCTCGGATGAGCGGTCGCGCAGCGGCAGGGCGAGGAGGGCCTTCGGCGCAGGGATCTTCGGCTTGGCGCGCGGGGTAGCCTTGGCGAGCTGGCGGACGGCGCGCGAAGCCGCGACCTCGCCCTCGTTGGCATAGGCCTCGTGATTGCGCTCGATCTCCTTGAGGTCATAGCGGTAGTTGACCATCAGGCCGTGGGCTTCGCGCAGGCCCTTCTCGGAGACGTCTCCGAGCCAGTTGATGCGCTCGAGGCGGGCGCCATTGCCGAGATGGAAGCGCGCGACGGGATCGACGGGTCGACCGTCTGCGGCGCGCGCGAGCAGGAAGTAGTGCGCGGCGAGCGCGAGGAGGGATGTGCGTAGCGCCTCCGCCTCTTCCTCGTCCTCGATCCAGGCCGGGTTCCGCAGCGCGTGAAGGGCCTCGCGGTCGGCGTCGCTGACGAGCCCTTCCTGATCATCGGCCAGCACGCGATCGAGCCAGCGCGCGAAGGTCGGGACCGGCGAAAGAGTGACGAAGGTCTTGAGCTGCGGTTGCTCGCGCGCAAGCTCCTCGACGACCTGCTTGATGAGGAAGTTGCCGAAGGAGATACCTTTGAGGCCCTCCTGGCAGTTCGAGATCGAATAGAAAACGGCGGTCGTCGGCGCAGGGGAGGAATTGCCGTTCTTGCGCGCCTCGCCGAGCACGGAATGGATGCTCGAGGGACTGTCGCCCATGAGCGCGACCTCGACGAAGATCAGCGGCTCGTCGATGAGCGAGGGATGGAAGAAGCCGAAGCAGCGCCGGTCAGCCGGATCGAGACGGCGGCGCAGGTCGTCGAAACCTTTGATCTCGTGCACGGCCTCGTACTGGATGAGCTTCTCCAGGATGGCGGCGGGTGTCTGCCAGTCGATGCGCTTCAGCACAAGGAAGCCGCGGTTGAACCACGACTGCAGGAGATGCATGAGGTCGGTGTCGAGGGCGGCGAGCGAGGGCTCGGACTTGGGCATACGCAGAAGGTCGCGGCGCATGGCCACGATTTCGGCGGTGGCGCCGGGCGCAAGATTGAGCCGACGGAAGAACTCCTGGCGCGGGCTCTCGACGGCGAGCTGCAGCACCTTGAGCGTCGCGTCGCCGGGAGCGGCGACGTAAGAGGCGGCCGCCTGCTCGACTTTATGCTCGTCTGGTTTGATGTGCTCGACGAGGTAGCGGAAGAAGGCGCGGCGATGATCGGCGTCGAGCTTGCGGTAGTCGTCGAGAATGCGCCGCGCGATGGCGACGCCCGAGGCCTCGCCGCGGCCGGACATGAGGGCTGCTGAGAGCGCGGTGATGTCCTCGTCGGGGCCATCCCCCATAAGCGCACGCGGCAGGTACTGGCGACCCTGCTCGGCGACGGTGCTGAGCAATTCCTGGAGGAACGAGACGTTCACGGGCACGCGGGGCAACCTCGCTGGCTTGAGATCCACATCGGGGGATCGGCGTTCCCCGAGTATGCCCCAAGCTGCATTGCGGTTCCATGACCCTGCATGGCAGTTTTTCTCGACGGCCGCTCACGGGCGCGCCATTCTGCCACTTAAGCAGAAGCATCCCGCAAGGAGGAGCCGCAATGTCCGAGACCTACGAGATCCTGGCCGTGAAGTACGGCGCCATGATGAACCGTACGCGCGCCGATAACTTCGTGCACCCGGACGACCATGCGGCCCCGATGCCCATCGACTATTTCGTGTTCGTGCTGCGCAACAAGAACCGCACGATTCTGATCGATACGGGCTTCGACCACAAGGAGGCGGCGCCACGCGGCCGCAAGATAGATCTCGAGCCCCGCGAGGCGCTCCAGCGCATCGGCATCGACGCGGAGAACCTCGATACGTGCATCGTGACGCATCTGCACTACGACCACGCCGGCACGCTCGATCATTTCCCGAAGGCGCGATTCCACCTGCAGGAATCCGAGATGGCATACGCGACAGGGCGCTGCATGTGCGATCACGCCATGCGCCATCCCTTCACGCTCGACCACGTCTGCCAGATGGTGAAGAACGTCTACTCGGGCCGCGTCCAGTTCCACGATGGTGACGGCGAGGTCGCGCCGGGCGTGACCGTCCACCACATGCCGGGGCACAGCAAGGGCATCCAGGCAATCCGCGTAATGACCGACCACGGGCCGGTCATGCTCGCCTCGGACGTCGTACACTTCTACGAGAACATCGAGAAGCGTAAGCCCTTCTTCATCAGCGTGGACATCGAGGCGACGCTCAGGAGCTACGACCGTCTGGAGCAGATGGCCGGCGGGCTGAAGAACGTCATTCCGGGGCACGATCCGCTGATCCTCAAGCGTTACCCGGCCTGGAAGCCGGAGACGGCCGGCACCGTGCACAAGCTCGACGCCCCGCGGATCGGGTAGGCGCGTCGCGGCCGTCAGTACGTGGCGTAGAACTCGCGAATGCGATCGGGATCGCTCGTGCGCGTGAGGGCAAGCGCGAGCAGGATGCGGGCTTTCTGCGGATTGAGGTTGTCGGCGGCGATGAGGCCCGCGTCGCGCAGCTTCGACGAGGCGAAGGCGCGCCCCGACCCGACGCGCGTTGCGAGCACGACGACGACTCCGGCCGCAATTGCCGACTTGAGCGCCTCGAATTCGGTGGGCGGCAACATGCCCGGGGCGAAGGCGGCAGCGACGATGCCCTTCGCGCCGGCAGCCATGAAGGCGCGCGTCGCTGCGCCGTCGCCGCCCGTATAGGCGTACGTGATGTCGACGCGCGGGAGCGCCTCGAGCGTGCGGATGTCGAACTCGGTGTCGGGGGCGACGCGGCGGAGCGGGCGGCGATAAAACGATACGCGGTCGCCGTCGGCCTGGCCGAGCACGCCGAAGTCGGGACTGCGGAAGGTGTGCAGGCGGCCGGTGGATGTTTTGGTGACTTCGCGGGCAGCCTGGATCTCGTCATTCAGGCAGACGAGGACGCCGAGGCCGCGTGCGTCGGGGCTCGCCGCCGTGCGGACCGCGTTGACGAGGTTGAGGCCGGCGTCCGACGAGAGCGCGCTCGCAGGGCGCTGGGCGCCGACGATCACGATCGGCACCTGGACCTTGGCTGTGAGGGAGAGGGCGTAGGCCGTCTCCTCGAGCGTGGCTGTGCCGTGAAGAATGACGATGCCGGCAAGTCCAGGATGATCCGCGACGGCTTTCTCGGAGGCGAGGACGAGGGCCTTCCACTCGGGAAATGAAATGGCGGAGGACGGCACGGCCTTGAAGCGGATCGGGATGACCTCGGCGACCTCGTTCACTTCCGGGTAGCGCGCGACGAGCTGGTCCGCCTCGAGCATGTGACCCGTCGACGTGTACTCGAACATGTCGAGGGGACCGGTGCCGCTGATCGCGGTGATCGTGCCGCCCGTGCCGATGACGGCGACCTTGGGTTTCGCGCTCATGATGTTCCCTCGCCAGAATGCTGCTCGCTGAAATATTGCGGGGCGGACATTTCTGTCCGCCCCGCAACTTGATCAATTCGCCGGTGGCTGTGAAGAGGCCCGCCGGCTGAACTTCAAGCAGGCCTCAGTGCGCCGCAGGAACGCCAGCGGCCCAGACGTAGATGCAGGCAAAGAGGAAGAGCCAGACCACGTCGACGAAGTGCCAGTACCAGGCCGCGGCCTCGAAACCGAAGTGCTGCTTCGGCGTGAAGTCACCCTGCAGCGCGCGGAACAGGCAGACGGCGAGGAATATCGTCCCGATGATCACGTGCGCGCCGTGGAAACCGGTCGCCATGAAGAAGGTCGCGCCGTAGATGTGACCGTGGAAGTTGAACGCGGCGTGACCGTACTCGTAGGCCTGCAGAATCGTGAAGAAGACGCCGAGGATAACCGTCAGCGTCAGCCCCCAGATGAGGCCCTTGCGGTTGTTCTCGAGCAGCGCGTGGTGAGCCCAGGTGACGGTCGTGCCCGACAGCAGCAGCACGAGCGTATTGACGAGCGGCAGGCCCCAGGGATCGAAGGTCGCGGTGAAATTTTCTGACGGCTTCGGCGGCCACACGCCACCTGTCAACGCATTGCGATCGACCATGCCGATGACTTCGGTGCTGTTCTGCAGCGGATGGACCGCAGCCGGGAACAGTGCTGCATCGAAGAAGGCCCAGAACCAGGCGACGAAAAACATCACCTCCGAGGCGATGAACATGATCATGCCGTAGCGGAGATGGAGCCGCACGACCGGCGTGTGATCGCCTGCGTGTGCCTCACGGATCACGTCGCGCCACCACATGAACATGGTGTAGAGGACGCCCATGACGCCGATGCCGAAGAGCCAGGAGCCCCTCATGCCGAAGACGCCGGCGCCGCCGCCCATGGACTTCATCCAGACGATGAGGCCGACAGCGAGCAAGAACGCGGAGGCCGAGCCGACGATCGGCCAGGGACTCGGATTGAGGAGATGGTAGTCATGATGCTTGGCGTGGGCGTCGGCCATTCCGTTGAGCTCCCTTAGTCCCCGTATCGTACTGCTTCGCGCGCGCTCGTGCGGCGCTGAATTCGCTTAAGTCCCCTGTCCCGGCTTGGCGGGGGTCGTCTTCGGTGCCGCCACGGAGGCGGCCGGCTTTTTCACTTCGTAGAACGTGTACGACAGCGTGATCGTCGAAAGGCGCGACGCATCCCCGTCCTTCATGATCTCGGGATCGACGAAATAGCTGACCGGCATTTCCATGGACTCGCCGGGCTCGAGGCGCTGCTCCGTGAAGCAGAAGCATGCGAGCTTGTTGAAGTAGATGCCGGCCTGCTCGGGGGCGACATTGTAGGTCGCGGTGCCGACGATCGGGCGGTCCGATGTGTTGGTGACGCGATAGAAGGCTAAGCCGTTCTCGCCGATGGGGAGTGTCTGCGGGCCGGAGAGAGGCGCGAACTCCCAGGGGAGGCCGCCGCCGACATTGGCGTCGAAGCGCACTGTCATGGAGCGGGTTAGTACGGTGTCGGCCGGGCGTTCGGCGCGCTGGGTGGTGCCGCCATAGCCGGTCACGCGGCAGAAGAGGTCGTAGAGCGGCACGGACGCATAGGCGAGGCCGAGCATGCTGAAGACCACGGCGGCGCAGATGACAGCCACACGGCGATTGCGCGCCCCCATGGCCGCGTCATCCCCCGGATTGTGGTGCATCGTGCTCATCGCGCTTCCGTCCAACTCCGTATCGTGCGGCGGGTGCCGCTTCAGCTTCAGCTCGCCGCCGGCGCTCAAAGAGGCCGGTTCAGCACATTACCGCCGAGACGCACCAGCGTCGCGACGTAGAACAGCACTACGAGTGCCGCGAGCGCGAGCCCGATAGCGATCGAGCGCATTCGCTGACGGCGCTTCGTCTCCTGCTCGTCATGCCCTTCCACTTCCGCTCCTAACCTCAGCCCAAGAGGCCGGCCGCGAGCCGCTCGACGAGCAGCACTGCGAACAGGCCGAAGAGATAGAGGATCGAAAACCCGAACAGCCGCCTGGCGATCTGAATGCGCTTAGCCTCATCGTCGGCGCGCCACAGGCCGAGCGCGAGACTGAGGAAGGTGGCGCCGAGGATCGTCGAGATGATGCCGTAAGCGATGCCGCCGAGGCCGATGAAGGCCGGCACGACCGCCAGCGGCACGAGCAGCGCCGAGTAAATCACGATCTGACGCCGCGTCTCCTTCTCGCCGGCGACGACAGGCAGCATGGGCACGCCCGCGCGCTCGTAGTCACCAGAACGGAAAAGGGCGAGCGCCCAGAAGTGCGGCGGCGTCCACATGAAGATGATCGCGAACATCAAGATGCTCTCGACGCTGACGCCGCCCGTCACGGCAGCCCAGCCGATCATCGGGGGGAAAGCGCCTGCGGCACCGCCAATGACGATGTTCTGCGGCGTCCTGCGCTTGAGCCACATCGTGTAAACGACGACGTAGAAGGCAATCGTGAGCGCGAGGAGTGCGCCAGCGACCCAATTCACGAGCACGCCGAGCGTCAGCACCGAGCCGACCGACAGCACCATGCCGAAGGTGAAGGCTTCCTCAGGCGTTACGCGGCCGCGCGGGATGGGACGGCTGACCGTGCGAGCCATGCACGCATCGATGTCGGCGTCGTACCACATGTTGAGCGCGCCCGAAGCACCCGCCCCGACGGCAATACAGAGCAGCGCGATGACCGCGAGCGCGGGATGAAGCGGGCCCGGCGCCACAACGAGCCCAACGAGGGCCGTGAAGATGACGAGCGACATCACGCGCGGCTTCATGAGGGCGATGAAGTCGCCGACAGTCCCGCCTGGAGCCTCGGAGAGGCTCTCGCGCGTGTATGGGACGGTCACGTCGCTCATGGCTTGCTTGGTCTTTCAGGTTCGGATGCCGCATCAGGAAAGCCCTGGGGCGGCATCCGGCAATCGGGCTCAGTGGTGGTCCGTGGCCTTGATCCGCGGCAGCGTCTCGAAGCTGTGGAAGGCCGGCGGCGAGGTCAGCGTCCACTCGAGCGTGGTCGCGCCTTCGCCCCAGGGGTTGTCCCCCGCCTTCTTGCGCATGACGAAGTAGGCGTGGAGCATCCCGAGGATGAAGATAAGCGTCGCGACGGCGGTCATGTAGGAGCCGTACGACGAGATGCGGTTCCAGTCGGCGAACGCGTCAGGGTAGTCGACATAGCGACGCGGCATGCCGGCGAGACCGAGGAAGTGCTGCGGGAAGAAGAGGATGTTGGCGCCGATGAAGGTGAGCCAGAAGTGCACCTTCGCGATGGTCTCGTTGTACATGTAGCCGCTCATCTTCGGGAACCAGTAGTACCAGCCCGCGAAGATCGCGAAGACGGCGCCGAGCGACAGCACGTAGTGGAAGTGCGCGACGACGTAGTAGGTGTCGTGGAGCGCGCGGTCGACGCCCGCGTTGGCGAGCATGACGCCGGTGACGCCGCCGACCGTGAAGAGGAAGATGAAGCCGAGCGCCCACATCATGGGCACAGTGAAGCGGAGCGAGCCGCCCCACATAGTGGCGATCCAGGAGAAAATCTTCACGCCCGTCGGCACCGCGATGACCATCGTCGCGAAGACGAAGTAGGCCTGCACATTCACGCTCATGCCGGACGTGTACATGTGGTGCGCCCACACGACGAAGCCGACGAGGCCGATCGCGACCATGGCGTAGGCCATGCCGAGATAGCCGAAGACGGGCTTCCTCGAGAAGGTCGAGATGATCTGGCTGACCATGCCGAAGCCGGGCAGGATGAGGATGTACACCTCCGGATGGCCGAAGAACCAGAAGAGATGCTGGTAGAGGACCGGGTCACCACCGCCTGAAGCTGTGAAGAACGTCGTGCCGAAGTTGCGATCCGTCAGCAGCATGGTGATCGCGCCGGCGAGGACGGGAAGCGACAGCAGCAGCAGGAACGCCGTGACGAGCACCGACCACACGAACAGCGGCATCTTGTGGAGCGTCATGCCCGGTGCGCGCATGTTGAAGATGGTCGTGATGAAGTTGATCGCGCCGAGGATCGAGGAGGCGCCCGCGATGTGCAGGGACAGGATCGCGAAGTCGACGGCCGGACCGGGATGGCCCGTAGTCGAGAGCGGCGCGTAGATCGTCCAGCCGGCGCCGACGCCGTTGCCGCCCGCGGGGCCCTCGACGAACATCGACATGAGCAGCAGAGCGAAAGCGACGGGCAGCAGCCAGAACGAGATGTTGTTCATGCGCGGGAACGCCATGTCCGGCGCGCCGATCATGAGCGGCACGAACCAGTTCCCGAAGCCGCCGATCATTGCGGGCATCACCATGAAGAACACCATGATGAGGCCGTGGCCGGTGACGAACACGTTGAACATGTGCGGGTCGGCGAACCACTGCATGCCCGGCTCTTGCAGCTCGAGCCGCATCATCACCGAGAGGAAGCCGCCGATGATGCCCGCCATGATGGCGAACAGCAGGTACAGCGTCCCGATGTCCTTGTGGTTCGTGGAGAAGAGCCAGCGATTGAAAAAGGTCGGCGTATCGTGGTGATCGTCGTGGCCGTGCGCCTCGTGTGCCTTCGTCGCCATCTCTGCTTCACCCCAGCTTGATCGTTCTCAGTCTTGCGTTCCGCCGGCCGCGGTAAGGGGCTTGAGCCTTGCTCCTTGGTGTCTTGCCGGCGGCGGCTGCAGTGCAGCCTGTTGGATCTTCGTCTCCGCGCGCTCGCCTAAGGTCAGCGCGCGGGGGCCGCGGCGACCTTCGCCCCGGCGTGAGCGAGCGCGGTGCGCTCCTGGATTTCTCGGATCTTGTTGCGATCGCGCCCCTTCACGGCCGCGACCCACTCGTTGAAGACGGCATCGCTGACGACGCGCACGGCGATCGGCATGAACGCGTGGTCCTTGCCACAGAGCTCAGAGCACTGGCCGTAGTAGACGCCTTCCTTGCGTGCCTTGAACCAGGTCGCGGTGATGCGGCCGGGCACGGCGTCGACCTTCGAGCCGAAGGCCGGAATGGTCCAGTTGTGGATCACGTCACTCGCCGTCACCAGCACGTGCACGACCTTGTTGACCGGCACGAAGACCTCGTTGTTCACGGCGAGGAGGCGCGGTGCCGGGATGCCCTTGGCGATCAGCGCCTGGCGCTCCTGGTCGTTGAGCATGACCGAGGTGAAGCTGAAGCCGCCCTGGTCAGGGTACGTATGCGTCCAGTTCCACTGATTGCCCGTCGCTTTGATGGTGAGGTCGGGCTTCGGATAGTCGTACTGGGCGTAGAGGAGCTTGAACGAGGGGACCGCGATCACGATCAGGACCAGGACCGGGATCACGGTCCAGGCGACCTCGAGCAGCTGGTTGTGGGTCGTCGTCGAGGGCGTCGGGTTCCGCTTCTCGCTGAATTTGTACATCACGTAGATCATCAGCACGAGCACGAAGGCCGCGATGCCGATGATGATCGGATTCACCAGAACGTCGTGGAACCAGTGGATCGCGTCGCCGATCTCGGTGACGGGCGCCTGAAGGCCCATCTGCCAGTGCATCGGCTGGCCCGTCGTCTGCGCGAGTGCGCCAGTCGCGAACCCCGCGAGCGCCGCCCCCGACGCCACGCTTCCAGCCCGTGCTGCGAGCCTGGCCGCCCACCCGAAGCCGCCTCGACCGTTCATCATTCCCGTCTGCTCCCAGCCTCGCCCGGGCGCCGTGCGCCGGCCCGGGTCGCCCTCAATCCGACGAATTCGTCCCCGTCGCGACCACGTTATAGCCGCACATTGGAAGGTCTCAAGGGTGCAAACTAGCGCAGCAGCCTGTGCTGCGCACCAATTTGCACGGAATTCCGCCGACGCGCCCGGCGCAGACCTCGTCGAGGACATGCAACAGGCGCATTTTGTGCACCGTCCTTACCGAGTGGCGGTGCCTGAAGCGAGCACTGGCGTGCGCGGCAACTGCGGCATATCGCGGCACACGGGGTGAAGGCGCAGGATCAGGCGCGGACGCGCAGGAGGGCTGCAGCGACAGCCGTGCGCAGCTCATCGAGCCCGCGCTTTTTCTCGGACGAGGTGGACAGCACCTCGGGCATGGCCGCGGGATGCGCCGTGATTTCTTTCTGCGTTGCAGCAATGACGTGCTCGAGGGCCTTGGGCGTCAGCTTGTCGGCCTTTGTCAGCACGATCTGGAAGGAGACGGCGGCCGCGTCGAGAAGCTTCATGAGTTCGCGATCGACAGGCTTCAGGCCATGGCGGGCATCAATGAGGAGAAAGGTGCGTGCGAGATTCGGACGCCCGCGGAGGTAATCGCGCACGAGGGCCGTCCAGGCATCGACCATGTCCTTCGGCGCCTTGGCGTAGCCGTAGCCCGGCATGTCGACGAGGTAGAAGGGAGGCTCGGGTCGCTCGGGCCCGAAATAGTTCAGAGCCTGCGTGCGCCCTGGCGTATTCGAGGCGCGCGCGAGCCCGTGCTGGTCGACGAGGGCATTGATAAGGGTCGACTTGCCGACATTCGAGCGGCCAGCGAAGGCGACTTCCGGCCGGTCGGCATCGGGCAGGAACTCGAGAGACGGCACGCTCTTCAGGAAGATCCAGTGACCGCGGAAGAGGCGGTCACCGGCTTCATCGTCGTCGGCGGCGCCGGTCACTTCTTGTCGGCGGCGCGCCGTGCCGCCAGCCACTTCTCGACGCCGAGGTTCTTCCAGAGGTGCACCTCGGTGTTATTCTTGCGCATGATCGCGTACTGCTGGAGCAGCGAGAGCACGTTGTTCCAGGCCCAGTAGATCACGAGACCGGCCGGGAAGGACGCGAGCAGGAACGTGAAGAGCACCGGCATCCAGTTGAAGATGCGCTGCTGGAGGGGGTCCGGCTGCTGTGGGTTGAGCTGCATCTGGACCCACATCGTGATGCCCATGATGATCGGCCACACACCGATGTGCAGGAACTGCGGCACGGCATAGGGCAGCAGGCCGAACAGATTGAAGAGCGAAGTCGGATCGGGCGCCGAGAGGTCCTTGATCCAGCCGTAGAAGGGCGCGTGACGCATGTCGATCGTCACGAACAGCACCTTATAGAGGGCGAAAAAGACCGGGATCTGGAGCAGGATCGGCAAGCAGCCCGCAAGCGGATTGATCTTTTCCTTCTTGTAGAGCGCCATTAGCTCCTGCTGCTGCTTGGCGCGGTCATCCTTGTAGCGCTCGCGCAGCTTCTCCATCTCTGGCTGGAGGTTCTTCATCTTCGCCATGGACTCGTAGGACTTGTTGGCGAGCGGGAAGAAGACGAGCTTGACGAGAACCGTGGTCGCGAGGATCGCGAGGCCGAAGTTGGCGGTCAGGCCCATGCTCGCGAACCAGCCGGCGAGCCAGTGAATGAGATGGAAGAGCGGCTTGGTGATGAAGTAGAACCAGCCCCAGTCCACCAGCAGATCGAATTTCTTGATCTTGAGCGCTTCGGCGTAGCCGTCGATCAGATTGACCTGCTTGGCGCCGGCGAAGAGGTGACCCTCGGTCGCCGCAGTCGCGCCGGGGGCGACATTTACGATCGTGGCGAGATAGTCAGTCTGGAAGGCTTCACGCTGGCCGGGGCTGCCCGGAATGCCGAGGAAGCTCGCGCGGTAATCCTGAGTCTGGCTCGGGATGACGGCCGCGGCCCAGTACTTGTCGGTGATGCCGAGCCAGCCGCCGAGGGCCTTGTCGATGGTTTTGCTGCCACCTTCCTTCAGCACGTCGGCGTACTTGATCTCCTGCAGGCCCTGCTCGCCAATGACGCCGATAAGGCCCTCGTGCAGGATGAAGAAGCCCTCGAGCTTGGGCGTGCCGACGCGATAGATGCGTGCATACGGAAAGAGCGACTGAGCGGTCTGCGACTTGTTCTCGACCTCGTCGCGGACCGTGAACATGTAGTTGGCGTCGACGGAGATCGTCCGGCGGAAGGTCAGGCCTTCGCCGTTGTCCCAGCTGAGGCGGGCAGGCGTGTCGGGCGTGAGGGAGCCGCTCGTCTCGGCAGTCCAAACCGTATCGCGGCCCGGAAGCTTCGCGGTGCTGCCGCCGGCGGCGACCCAGCCATGCTCGGCGAAATAGGGATGCGGTGCGTCGGCGGGTGAGAACAGAACGACGTGGGGGCTCTTCGGATCGACCTCTTCGCGGTACTTGACGAGCACGAGGTCGTCGATGCGCCCGCCTTTGAGGGAGATCGAGCCCGTCAGGCTCGGCGTCGCGATGGCGATGCGCGGCGAGGACTTGAGCGCAGTCTCGCGCGTGTGGACGGCGCCGGCCGGCGCGGCGGCGCCGGGTACGGCGACAGGTGCCCCTGGTGCGGCTCCGGGAGCGGCGACGGGCGGGCTGCCGGGGGCGGCGCCAGGTGCAGCGACCGGCGGCTGGCCGGGGGCCGGCGTGCCTGGTGCCTGCTGTGTCTGCTCCTGCTGCTGGCGCGCGAGGCGATCGCGCTCCTGCTGCATCTTCGGACCTGCGTAATAGAACTGCCAGAAGAGCAGCACGCCGATCGACAGCACGATCGCAAGGAGGAGGTTCTTCTGGTTGTCGTCGTGCTGCATCATCGTGTTATCAGCCTTCGCTGGCGGGGCGTGGGCGTCCGGCCCGGCCACGCGTCGATATGGTCCGGGTGCCGCTGCGCGCGTCGCCGCGCGCGGGGCGCGGTCCGGCAGCGGCCGGCGCATGGAGCGCCGCGAATGCCGCGAGGAGATCCTGCTCGAGCGCGACAAAGGGTCGGGTCGCCGCAGCCTCGCGCGCAATCAGCACATAGTCGCAGTCGGCGCGAGCCTGGCTCGGCGCGACGAGCCGCACGGCCTCCTTGAGGCGGCGGCGGATGCGGTTTCGTGCGACAGCATTTCCGAGCTTCTTGGTGGCCGTGAAGCCGAAGCGCGCGGGGCCTTCGGAAGGCGCGTGAGGCCGACCTTCGGCTCCCCCGTCCAGTCCGGCTGTCTCGGCCCCCATCTCGGCCCTCATGGGTCGATCGCTCCCGGAACGTGCCCGCATCTCGATGACGAAAGCGGGGGATGACCACCGCCGCCCGCCACGAACTCGGAGGAACTCTGCACGCCGCTTCAGTGTCGCGATGGCCATCTGCCGCATCCGATCACCAGTCGACCGGGAAGAGCCACGGCGGCGTCATATCACCCAGGCCAGCCTTGCGCAGTCCGGCGCGCGCGGCGAATTGGCCCGCCGGCCCCGGGGCAGCGCTTGCTCGCCTTAGGCCGACAGGCGCTTGCGGCCCTTGGCGCGACGCCGCGCAATGACGTTACGGCCGCCGACGGTTGCCATGCGGGCCCGGAATCCGTGCCGACGCTTGCGCACGAGCTTGCTCGGCTGATAGGTCCGCTTCACGATACTTTCTCCATTATCGCTTCGGCGGCTTAGCCGCCTCGTCTTGTCTTGGCAGCTGCGCCGCCGGGCACTTATTCTTCGGGCGCAGCGTAGTCGCTGCAACACCAATCGGCGCCCCCGCCCTCGGCGCGGTCGCCGGAAACGGTGCGTCGATGTCTCCAAATGAGTGCAGGGCTTATATGGGGGCCATGCAGGCAAGTCAATCGCGCGGCGCTTTCCAAGGGGCCCGGGCCCAGCCATAGTGCGCCCGTTGTCCAGTTGCGAGCCGGCCGGCTCAGCAGGCATCAGAGCGGTGCGCTCCCCACGACCTTGTGTCGCATGGGGCGCGCGAAGCCGCCACAGCCGGCGCGGCAGTCTCCCAGGGAGGGAGCGCGGCGATGAAATGGCTGTTGTTCCTGCTGGCTCTTGCCGGCGCGCTGGCCGTTGGTTTCTTTGGTGTGCTCGGCCTGTTCTGAGGCGCCGGCGGAGAAAAAAGTAAATGACCGGCCATCAGGCCGCCGAAGTGGGCGCGGCCGAGCGGAGAATTGTCATCTCCGCCGTCCTGCTCATGCTCTGCGCGGGCTTCAACTCGTCCCTTCTGCATCTCGGCGTGCGCTATGTCGGGGCCGAGCTTCCCTCGATCGAGGTCGTGTTCCTCAGGGCCGTGTTCACCCTTCTCATGACGGCGCCGTTCGTTTTCCGCCCGGGCAAAGTCGCGTGGCGGACCAACAATCTGCCGCTCCAGGTTTTGCGTGGTGCCATCGGCGTCGCTTCCATGTGGACGTGGTATTATGCGCTCGCCAACATGCCGCTCGCCGATGCCGGTGTGCTGAGTTTCACGACACCGATCTTCATCACGATCGGGGCGGCGCTGTATTTCCGCGAGAAGGTCGGGGCATTCCGGTCGGGCGCCGTTGTCCTCGGCCTGATCGGCGCGACGGTCGTGCTGAAACCGGGCTTCGAGGCGATCTCGCTCGCGGCCATCGCCGCCGTCGGATCGAGTGTCCTGTGGGCGTTGTCGCTACTGATCGCCAAGGATCTGACGCGCTATGACAGCCCCATCACCATCTCCTTCTATCAGCCGCTGATGATCGCGCCGATTGCAGGATTGGCGACGATCCCGGTCTGGGTCATGCCGAGCAGCAGTGCCTGGCTCGCCCTCGTCGGCATGGGCACTGTCGCAGCCATCGGCAACTTCTGCTACGTGCAGGCGCTCAAGATGGCCGATGCGAGCCTGCTCATGCCGGCCGACTACGTCCGGCTGCTTTGGATGGTGGCCTGGGGCTACATCTTCTTCAGCGAAACGCCCGGATGGTCGACGTGGCTCGGGGCGGCGCTGATCGTCGGTTCGACGCTGTTCGTGACGTGGCGCGAGGCAAAGCTAGCGACCAAACTTGCGCCGAAACGTCGCGCGGAAACGTGAATGCTGCGCGCGCGGCGCGGGAGTATGAAAAGCAGCCCGACAGGGGGCTGAACGTCGAGGGAGTACGGGGAGCATGGACATCACGGCGCAGGAAATCCTGGCGGGGCTCCGGGAGTGGGTCGAGATCGAAAGCCAGACGGCGGACGTGGATGGCGTCAATCGCATGATGACGAAATGCGCAGCCGAGTACGAAGCGGCAGGCGCCACCGTCGAGCGCATTCCGGGTACAGAAGGTCGCGGCGATCATCTGCGCATTACCTCGGCCTGGGGCGGCGACGGTCCTGGCATTCTCGTCCTCTGCCATCTCGATACGGTGCATCCGAAGGGCACGCTCGCGAAGGATCTTCCCTTCCGCATCGAGGGCGACAAGGCCTACGGCCCCGGCATCTACGACATGAAGGGCGGCGCCTACATCGCGCTCTGCGCCTACCGCGCCATTGCCGCCGGCCCGACGCCCAACGGGCTCCCGGTGCGCTTTCTCTATGTCTCGGATGAGGAGACGGGGAGCCGCACATCGCGTCGCCTCATCGAGCAGGAAGCCGAGCGCGCAAAGTACGTTCTCGTCACGGAGCCGGCGCGAGATGGCGGCCGCGTCGTGACGGGCCGCAAGGGCGTCGGCCGCTACGTGATTAGCGCTCGCGGCCGGCCGGCACACTCCGGCAGCAAGCACCAGGAAGGCCTCAACGCCATTGCAGAGGTCGCCCGCCATGCGGTTACGATCGACGGCTGGACGGACTACAAGCGCGGCGTCACGTTCAACATCGGTCAGATCAAGGGCGGCACGGCGGACAACGTCGTCCCCGAGCACTGCACGGCGACGGTCGACATGCGCGTGCTTACGGTCGCCGACGCCGAGGAGATGGACCGCCGTATCAAAACGCTGAAGCCATACAATCCGGCGATCCAGCTCACGATAGAAGGCGGGCTCAACCGGCCACCCTTCGAGAAGAACAGCGGTATCGCCTCGCTCTTCGCCCACGCCAAGGCCATCGCGGCCGACATCGGCTTCGAGCTGCACGACCTTTCGACGGGCGGCGGCAGCGACGGCAATTTCACCGCGCACAAGGTGCCGACCCTCGACGGGCTCGGCGTCGACGGAAATGGCGCGCATACGCTCGGTGAGCACCTCTTCATCTCGTCGCTCGTGCCGCGCATGATGCTGCAGAAGCGGTTGATGGAGAGTCTTGCTTGAGGGCCGCCGGCTGCTGGGAAGAGGCGCTTCGCAACCCTACCGTGGCGCAATGCCGGCGGCGGCCACGGCGGCGGCGCTGAGCTTGTTGCCGCGGGCGGGATCGCGCCTCTGGCGGCCACAAACACCTAAGTTTGAATGTGCCGCCGCCCCTCACGTCGTGCTTGAAGCACGCCTCTGCCGTGGCCCTCTCCCCGCAAGCGAGGGGAGAGGTGCCTTAAGCGTAGCGGCCGAAGGCCGCGAAAGAGGTCTCCAACCGGCGAGGCAGCCCGCGGCCGCAGTAGCCGAAGGCGTTGCGGACCGCGGAATTGTAAGTTCCTTCGAACCTTTCTCCGGCTCAGCTCGACAGAGAAGTATTGCGCCGCTTGTTCCCCCTCGGCGCACACCTCTCAGCCGACGGAGACTCCCATGTTCCGCACGTTTTCCAGCCGACCCATTCTCAAGAGTGGAATTGCCGCCGCCTCTCTGGCCGTGCTGGCCGGAAGCGCTTCGGCAGCCGATGTCACCAGTGTGCAGCTCGGTTTCACCGACAATGGCGGCAACCTCTGCCCGCGCATCATTACCCTGAAGGCCTGGGCGCACACGGAGGGCCCAGGTGTCGTGAACTTCGTGATCCGCAACAGCAGCGGCGGCAAGACCGGCCTCATGCCGGCTAACGCGGTGAAGGGCCCGACAGGCAACTGGCTCGCGACGCTCGAGCACAAATTCAAGATCACGACCGATGTCGATACCAAGTACATGGCCGAAGTGAAGGGCTCGCCCAAGATCTCGAACTGGGTGCCGCTCAAGGAAGTCTGCCGCGGCCAAGCGCCCAAGACGGTCGGGGTCAAGCCAAAGCCCGGAAAGCACATCAGCGAGTTGGACAAGGATCAGGACAAGGGTAAGCCCGCGAACAACCCCAAGCCTCTGCCGGACGTAAAGCCGACAGGTGGTGGCAAGCCGATCCCCGACGTCAAGCCGATCGCGCAGTGCTCGAACAAGAAGGTCTCCGCGACCCGCACGTTGGCGGTGACGAAGACGGGCGGCATCGGCACGGCCTGGGTGGCCTGGGAGCACGGGGTGGCAAAGACCCTTGGCTACAAGTATGCGAGTTCGCACAACGCAAAGAACCGCAAGGAGACCTGCACCTGGAAGGGCACGTTCACGTGCACCGTGTCGGCAAATCCCTGCCGAGCATAAAAAACGGACAACGTCCGACGATCTGGGGCCCGGCATCACGCCGGGCCCTTTTCGCGTCGATCATCCCGGCCGCTCCGGCGGTGCCGACCTGCATTTGCCTAAAGCTGGGGCAGCAGGGCTGGAAGGCACTGGACAACCTTGCCGGATGGCCGGTTTCCCGCTAATCCGACCCCGACGATGCCGCCGCACCGGCCCGACCGACGCGCCTCGCGCATTGCCACACATTCCAACTCGGTTATTCGCGAAGGAGACCTTCACTATGGCGCGCACCAAGATCGCCCTCGTCGGCGCCGGCATGATCGGCGGCACGCTCGCTCACCTCGTCGGCCTTAAGGAGCTCGGCGATGTCGTGCTCTTCGACATCGCGGAAGGCATTCCGGCGGGCAAGGGGCTGGACCTCATGCAGTCGGGTGCGGTCGAGGGCTTCGACTGCGCGATCAAGGGCACGAGCGCCTATGCCGACATCGCGGGTGCCGATGTAGTGATCGTGACGGCCGGCGTGCCGCGCAAACCCGGCATGAGCCGCGACGATCTCCTCGGCATCAACCTCAAGGTCATGGAGCAGGTGGGCGCGGGCATCAAGCAGTACTGCCCGAATGCGTTTGTGATCTGCATCACGAACCCGCTCGACGCCATGGTGTGGGCGCTGCAGAAGGCGTGCGGCCTGCCGAAGAACAAGGTCATCGGCATGGCGGGCGTGCTCGACACGGCGCGCTTCCGCTACTTCCTTGCCGAGGAGATGAAGGTCTCGGTGGAGGACGTGACGGCGTTCGTTCTCGGCGGTCACGGCGACGACATGGTGCCGCTGACGCGCTACTCGGCGGTGGGCGGCGTGCCGCTCCCTGACCTCGTGAAGATGGGCTGGATCAGCCAGGAGAAGCTCGACTCGATCGTCGACCGTACGCGCAAGGGCGGCGGCGAGATCGTGGCGCTCTTGAAGACGGGTTCGGCCTTCTATGCACCGGCTTCGTCGGCGATCCAGATGGCCGAGAGCTACCTGAAGGACAAGCGCCGCATCCTGCCGTGCGCCGCGTACCTGGACGGCCAGTATGGCGTCAAGGGCATGTACGTCGGCGTGCCGGTGGTGATCGGCGCGAATGGTGTCGAGAAGATCGTCGAGATCAGCCTCAACGATGCCGAGAAGGCGATGTTCACGAAGTCGGTGGCTTCGGTGCAGGGCCTTGTCGATGCGTGCGTGAAGATCGCGCCGCAGCTCGGCTAATCTTTTGCCGCGGGCCGCTGGGAAGAGGTGCTGACGCCTTCTTCCGTGGTGCGTCGCGCCAAAGGCGCGCACCTGAAAAGCCCGCGGCGATCATCCCAGGACGTTGATAGACATGACACGCAAAGCCATCACCACGCCGAAGAGCAAGCCGATCGGTCCCTATTCCGCGGCCGTCGCGTCGGGCGACTACGTGCACATCTCGGGTCAGATCCCGCTCGATGCGGCGACAGGCAAGCTCGTCGAAGGCGACATCGCCGCGCAGGCGAAGCAGTGCCTCGAGAACCTGAAGGCAATCCTCGAAGCGGCAGGCCTCGGCTTCGGCAATGTCGTGAAGACGACGATCTTCCTGATGGACCTCGGCGACTTCCAGGCCGTCAACGGCGTCTACTCGACCTACATGAGCGAGCCCTATCCGGCGCGCTCGACGATCCAGGTGGCGGGTCTGCCCATGGGCGCCCGCGTCGAGATCGAGATGATCGCCTACGCCGGGAAGTAGTTTTTTATTTCCGCGGACGCCAACGCCTTCGGCAACTGGCGCCGCGGCCGCTACCTCGCGGTCGCACTCTCACCTCGCGGCCTTCGGCCGCCACTGAGCACGCGGGGGCGCGTGCTACGCCTTGGCGTGGCGCGCCATCGCCGGCGTCTCCTTGAGACGCGAAGCGTACTTCGTCGCGATCTTCTTCAGGCGCTCGGGCGCGAAGTCGAGCTGCGCGAGCGGGATCGAGCGGTCGAAAACCTCGGCATAGTGCTTGATCTTGCCGCCTTCGAGCGTGAAGCGGCTCATGCCCTCGAAAGCAACACGCGTGCCAGCGACCTCGGGCAGCGTGGATGTGTAGCTAAAGCGATAGCTCGCATAGCCGAGCTTGCCGGCCTCGACGACATCGAAGAAGTCCCAGCGGAAATCCTTACCGCCCTCGTAGAAGTGCGCGAGCATCTCGACGATGCCTTCGCGGCCGGGCTTGCTCGGGCCGAAGAAATAGTCGTCGTAGACGCCATCGGCGGTGAAGCAGTCGGCGAGCGCGTCGCCGTCATTCTTCTCGACGGCGGCGGTGAAAGCTGAGAGCAGCGTCGTGAGCGACATGGCGATCCTCCGGAAGACAAGCGTCGTTGATCGACTTGGCTTCCGTTGAAGTATGCCGCGCGGCGAACGTCAACCGCTTAGCGCTCAGCGATCCTTGTCGCCCGACCAGGCGCTGTTTTGCGTTCTGGCGGGCTGTGGCGCCTCCGATCTCCTCTGGGAGGCCTTCGCCTTGGCCGCTGCGGCGTCGTCACCGGATGAAAATGGCCAGAGCGATTTCAGGAGCTTCGTCACTGTCGAGGGCTCCTCGGCGGGAGGTGGAGGCGTGGTGCGCAGGCCCTGGCGGCGGGATTCCCACTGCGGGTTTGGAGCGCGGGCGGCCGTCTTGGTGGTCGTCGACTTGGTCTTGGCCGCGGTTTTGGTCGCGGTCTTAGACGCTGCCTTCGGCTTTTTGCGCGCGGCTTGGCGCGGTGGCTTGCGGCCCTCGCTCTCGACCGCGGTCGAGATCTGAGGCGTCCGCGTCACGCTGCTCGATGTCGGCGGTGGTGCTTGGATCGCGGCCGAGCGTTCTGGCGCGGCAGGTGCTGGCGGCTCGGCTCTTGCCGCTTGCGGTGGTGCGGCAGGAAGTGACGGGCTGATCGCCGCCGTCCGTTCGGGTGCTGCGTGTGCTGCTGAGTGCGTGATGGACGTTTGCCCGGGCGGAGCGAGCATCGGCGGCAGTGATGCCGGCGGCTCCGTGGTCAGCGCCGCGAGGCTATTCCTGTCGAGCGGCGGAGGGGCCGGCTCGGGCGCGAACTCCGGCTTCAGCGTTAGGGTCGGCTCAGGTGGCAAGTCTGCACGCGTCTCGACGACTGTTGGCGATTGTGCCGCCTGGGCCTCGCGGCCGAGCTGGACCGGGATGGTCCGTACCATCTCGATCGCAGGCTGCTGCGCGGATGCGGGGCTCGCTGGTGGCGTCCCACCTTCGCGGACCAACACCGGTGAGTTGAACATCACGGGCTTGAAGGTGTTGCCGTCCTCGGTCGGCACTTTGGCGTGCACGCTCGTAAAGGCGAACGGCGGGCTTGCGGCGATGGCGGAATCCTGCACGTTCGTGGACTGCGGGAGTGCCGCTGCAAGGAGACCGGCGGCAGCCGAAACTCCGAGAAGCGATATCCCGGCGCGATTGCGTGGCGAGCGCTCGATCGGCGCGGGCGCGGCTATCCGTGTCGGCCTTGCGAACGTGCGCGGAGGCAGGCGCTGCGCAGGCGGGACGTAGGGAAGTGGTGGTCCCACCTCGAGCTCGGGGAGCGGTGGTGGCGACGACTTTTCTCGATCCGAGTCCTGGAGCGCGCTGATGAGCTGACGGCGCCAATCATCGTCGGGCTCGGCAGCCTCGTCCTCATCCTCATCGTTCGCGAGCACGACAATCCGCGGCAAGTCCGCCTCGTCGGATGGCTCGTCTGCGCAGGTGACGCTGGCTTCGCCCGATGCCTCCGCATCCTCCCAGATGAACGATGCCTGCGAAGCCCCCCAGATGAATTGCTCCATTGGGAGCAGAGCCGTGCTCGTTGTCGTGGTCGGCGCGGGTGCGCCAGTTTCATTTGATGCTCGCCCGGTGTTCGGGCAGGCAGGCAGATCAGCGCCATTCGGCGGGTTCATACGCAAACACCCCTCGTTCAGCAGCCTGGACGTGCCCCGTCCCGGCTGCAGCGCTGAGCGGCTGCCTCCCTCTCGCCCCGCTACCGCGAGAAGGAAGTCCTGCACGGCACCCCTGCGCCGCCGCGTGCTCAGCTCGGTCAGGGTTGGAAAACCCGATGGCTGAAATACGGCAGTGAGGGGGTAATTATTTGTGTAATTACTCCGTGTTATGTCGGCAGGAGAATGCGGAGTGCGAATTAACTACGCCGCTTCTCGACGAGGACGCCGGCCGCCGTGAGCCGCTCGATCGCAGCCTCGTCGAAGCCGTGCTCGCCCAGCACCTGCCGCGTGTGCTCGGAGAAGCGTGGTGGCGGCGACTTGAGGCTCCCCGGCGTGCGCGAGAGCTTCACAGGCGTGCCGATGCCCTTGTACCACCCGGACTGCACGATCGCTCCACGGGCCGTGGCGTGCGGGTGATTGAGCGCTTCCTCGGCATTGAGCACCGGCCCGCAGGGAAGGCCCGCCTTCAGCAGCTTGAGCGAGAACGTCATGCCGTCGACCTGCGACAGGCGCTCGGTGATGATGCGGTTGAGGTCGTCGCGGTGCTTGAGGCGATCGCCGTTCGAGGCAAAGCGCGGATCCTCGGCCATCTCCGGCACGCCGAGCTCCTCGCAGACGCGCTTGAAGGCGCGGTTGTTGCCGGCGCCGATCATGACGCGGCAGGTCTTGGTCGGGAACATGCCGTAGGGTGCGAGATTGCCGTGCGTGTTGCCAGAGAGGCCCGGCACTTTGCCCGAGAGAAAATAGTTGGCGAAGTGCGGGTGCATGAGGCTCATCGCGCTGTCGTAGAGCGCACAGTCGATGAACTGGCCACGCCCCGAGCGCTCGCGCTCGTGCATGGCGAGCAGGATGCCAATCACGGAGTAGAGGCCGGTCGAGATGTCGACGACAGCGAGGCCGATGCGCATCGGACCAGACTCGGGGCTGCCGTTGACGCTGTAGTGGCCGGCCATGGCGCCGACGATGGCATCGTAGCCGGGAAAGCCGCCGAGCGGCCCCTCGGCGCCGAAGCCCGAGACCTTGCAATAGATGAGGCGCGGGAATTTCTTCGCCAGCTCCTCGTAGCCGATACCCCACTTTTCCATGGAGCCGGGCTTGAAGTTCTCGATGAGAACGTCGGCGCCTTCGAGCAGGCGGAGGAGGACTTCGCGACCTTCAGGGTTCGAGAGATCGAGGCCGACGGAGCGCTTGTTGCGGTTGATACCGATGAAGTAGGAGGCGTCCTCATCGTGGAATGGGGGGCCCCAGTCGCGCACCTCGTCGCCTTGTGGCGGCTCGAGCTTGATGACGTCGGCGCCGTGGTCCGACAGGAGCTGCGTCGCGAACGGCCCTCCGAGCACGCGGGAAAGATCGATTACCTTGATGCCGGCAAGGGAGCCGGCGCTGCTGGGGGCGGTCATGGGGCGTTCCTGGTCGACTGCGGCTTCTGGATTTGTACAAGAAAGCGGCCGCACCGGACTGCCAGCGCGACCGCCAAAGATTGTCTACAGGCTCACGCGGAGAGCGCAAGTATTGGGCGCTCGGGTCGCGCGTCAGGCAGCTTCCTTGCGGATCACCCGGTCGAGGCTCACGGGCCCGCCGCCGGCCGCTGCGAGATAGAGGAAGACAAAGGCGTAGAGCGCCGCCAGCTCGCCGCCGTTCAGGATCGGAAAGAAGCTGCGACCGGCGTGTGCGTAGAAGTAGGCGACCGCGGTCATGCCCGAGGCGATGAAGGCAGCGGGGCGCGTGAAGAGGCCGATGACGAGGAGCACGCCGGCGACGAGTTCGATGATGCCGGCCGCACCCGACATGGTGAAGGGCGAGGCGTTGTTCATCGGGCCGACGGGAATGTTCAGGAATTTGATCGTGCCGTGCTGGAGGAGCAGGAGGCCAGACATGATGCGTAGTACGCTCAGCAATTGCGCCGAGTAGGGTCGCAGGAAGTCCATGATCATCCTTTCGTTTCGATTATGCTGTTGTTGCCCGGCTCTGGTGGCCGATTCGCCGGCAGGCCGGCAGCCGGACCAATAATGATGCGGCGGAAATGCACAATGGCCACTGGCGGCGGCACACGTTGAATTGAATCGGCGTGATCCCTATCGCTCCCTGATGCGTTGCGACACACTTCCGGCGCTTGCTGGCGCTTCTGGATGTCGCCAATTCGCCGGTTGCAGGGTAGGGGGAATAAGGCTAGATCAGGGGCCGTCGGCGCAACCCAGCTGCGTCGGTCTGCTGCCGTAGCTCAGTGGTAGAGCACTCCCTTGGTAAGGGAGAGGTCGTGAGTTCAATCCTCACTGGCAGCACCATTGCTCCGCTCACGCCAGCATTCGCTTCGCTCACGGGCTCCGCGAGGGCGGCGCTCGCGCCGGTTCGCCTTGCTCCCCGGCGCGCCTCAGGCGATCGGAAGGGCACAAACAAGCTCGCGCCTCCAGCAGCTGTGGATAGCTTGTGGAAAACTTGGCCGCGTCCGAGGTGTTCCGCGCCCTGTTGCCGGCAGACACTAGCGCGACGCGCGCGCGGCAGTGACAGTGCACGGATCACCGACGTTGGGGGCGGGGGGCGCGCCTAACGGACGTCAGCCGTAGACCTCGGAGGGACGCGGCGCGAAGAATGCCATGCTTTGGACTATGCTACTGATCTCGTTCGTCTTCTCATGCGGCTTCCTGTGCGGCTCGATATGGGCGGCACGCCACCGGCTGTAGACCGCCAATAAAGCGGCTGCGCACTTCACGGTTGTCGGGCGGTTTCAGGCCCTGGCTTCGCGCTGGCTGGCGCGTGGGGCGGAGAGTGGTCCGCCGATCACGTAGGGTGCGACGGCGCTGTGTCTAGCGATGAGACCGCGGGACGTTGCGACGACGCTTTCAATCTTGGCCGCGTCCCGCGACTCGTCCGAGCCGGGGTTTATCGTCCGCCCATCAATGTACTGGCCCCGCAGTGCCTCGGCGTCCGCCTCGGTCACGAGCCAGAGCAGATCGCCGGCCGTGCGCGAGAGGGAGCGCGCGCCGGGCAGGATCGGCGCTAGGGCCGGCAACAGATATTTCCAGGCGAGGATCTGAAGAACGTTTCGCTCGCGCGCGATGTCCGTGCCCGGCACGACGCTCGGATTGAATGCGCAGGTAGAGAAGCGCGGTTCGGCAGTAGAAAAATGGCGCGCCGACATGAGATTGAGCAGCTTGGAAGCGCTGTAGCGCGCCTCGCCACGCTCGACGCCCTCCGGCAGGTGCATCTGCGAGCGCGTCGTGTCGGCGAGCGCGGCGGGCGGCTGCCATTCCGCGCGGGCGATGCCCATCAGGCAGAAGACTTGCGGATCGTGGACTTCACTCGAGGTGAATATCAGCCGGCCGCCTGTCCGAATGTACGGCGCAAGGCTCTCGGCAAGAAGGAAATGCGCGAGGTGATTGACGGCGAAGGTCAGCTCGAGCCCGTCGACGGACACGCGGTCGCCTTCGACAACCTGAACGCCTGCGTTGAGGACAAGGGCGTCGATCGGCTCGCCCTGCAGCAGCAGGCCAACATCGTGGACACTCTCCACGACAGAGGCGAGGCTCGACAGATCGGTGTCGACCACGCTGAGACGACTGGGGTCGGACACACTCGCTTCGAGATCGGCGAGATGCTGGGAGCGGCGCGCAAGCAGGATCACGCGCCAGTCACTATGGTCAGCGATCAGGCGTTCGACCATGCGCCGGCCGAAACCCCTGCTGCCCCCCGTCATTACGAGGACGCGGCACACACTCATTGTTCGTATCTCCGGAGCGCACGGACCCCGAGCTGGCAGAAAAGTCGAAAGCTGACGTGCGATTGAGCAATGCTGAGGCGTCGTGAATCCGCAGTCTTATTGCGCCGAATGTGGCGATGGGAACGATGCTAACACAACCCCGCCGAGTGCAGGGAAGGCATGCCGTTGTCGCAGGGGTGTGCGCTCACTGATCGATTGCTTCGGGTCCGCATAACTCACTCCGTACTGTGTGTCGTGGCGCGCACGTCGCAGCGAATCGCGTCGCGCGGCGCTAGTCTCGCAATCAATCAATTGAGTGAGGTTTTATTTAGTGAGTTGCGAGGCGGAATGCGGCATTCCCTGTTGCTGATCGCTACGTCACTGCTGTGTGCGGCTTGCGCCCAAAGCCCGCCGGTTCAGACTGCGGCACTACCTCCACCAGTGATCGTTGTCGAAAAGCAGGTGCTCGTTGAAAAGCCCGTGATCATCGAGAAACCGATAATCGTCGCGAAGGTGCCGACGCCGGTGGCACGTTCGATACGCACGCCGCCGCGCAAGGTCTCGACGGGCTCGCGTTGCACGTATGTGCGATCGTATACGCGCAAGAATCGAACACGCGTTTCCGGGCACACGCGATGCCGGCGGTAGTCTCGCGCTACTCCATCGCCAGGATCAGGTTGCGCACGACGGGATAGATTTCCTTCTCCCAGCGGCGACCGTTGAACACGCCGTAGTGGCCGACGTTTGCCTGCAGGTGATGGCGTTTCAAATGCGGACGAAGCGAGCTGCAGAGATCGTGCGCGGCGGCAGTCTGGCCGAGTGCACAGATGTCGTCGCGGCCGCCTTCGACGGTCAGCAACGCAGTCTTGCGGATCGCGCCCGGATCGACTTTGTTGCCGCGATGGGTGAACTGGCCCTGTGCGAGTTCGGCCTTCTGAAAGACCCGGTCGATGGTCTCCATGTAGAACTCTTCCGTCATGTCGAGGACGGCGAAATACTCGTCGTAGAAATCCTTGATCTTCGCGGCTTCCTTTTCCTCGCCCTTGGCGAGGTGATGATAGAGCTTGCGGTGTGCGGCCGTGTGGCGCGGCATGTTCATGGCCATGAACGCGATGAGCTGGATGAAGCCCGGATAGACGCGCCGGCCTCCGCCCGCATAGCGTCGCGGTACGCTGTGAATGACCGAGTTCTCGAACCACGAGAGTGATTTCGCGACGGCGAGTTCGTTGACCTCGGTCGGGCTTTCGCGCGGATCGATCGGACCTGCCATCAGCGTCATCGAGATCGGTGTCGCCGGATGGTTTGCCTCCGACATCACCGCGACAGCAGCCAATGTCTGCACGCACGGCTGGCAGACGGCGAGCACGTGGCTGCCCGGGCCGATTACGTCGAAGAACTCGATCAGGTAGTCGAGGTAGTCGTCCATGCCGAAGGTGCCGGCGTCTACCGGCACATCGCGGGCATTGGCCCAGTCGGTGAGATAGACATCGTGATCGACGAGCATCGTGCGGACGGTTCCGGCGAGTAGCGTCGAGAAATGACCCGAGAGCGGCGCCACGATTAGGATGCGCGGCTGTGGGGTGTCGATGTCCTTGGCGAAGTGGAGAAGTTTGCCGAAGGGGAGATCGAGTGCGACCTCCTCCCTGACCGGCACGTCACGATTGCCGACACGAACGCTGCTGATGTTGAACGCCGGTCGCGTATGGGTGAGCTCGAAGCGGGAGATCATCGCGAGAGCCGCCATGAAGTGGCCCCCGAGCGGGGTCGGGATGCTCAGGCCATTCCCGAAGGCCCCCCCGAAGGCCCCCATGGCCCAGCGGGCGCTCGAGCGCATGACGGCGGCCAGGTCGTCCTGCAGCTGGTAGGCCTGATAAAGCATACGTGTCCGGCTCCTAACCCCTTGGGCTTGCGCACTGCATCAAAGCTAGGGCAGTCTATTGTGCAGCGCGAGAGCTAATTTTGTGCAGCGCACGGCGTATGCAGGACAGGTTTGCAGAGATGGCGCAGGCAAGATTGACGATTTCCTCGAAGAATTACTCGTCGTGGTCACTTCGGGGGTGGCTGCTGTGCCGGATGGGGGGCCTGGACGTCGTCGAGGAGCGGGTCGACATCGATGCGCCGGAGAACCGCCAGGAGTTGCTGCTGCTGTCCCCCTCGGTCCTCGTGCCGCGGCTGGTGCACGATGGCGTAACCGTCTGGGATACGCTGGCCATTGGCGAGTATGTGAACGAGATCGCCCCGGATGCGGGGCTTTTTCCGGCAGATCAGGCGGCGCGGGCCCACTGCCGGGCGGTTTCCGGCGAGATGCATTCGGGCTTCTACAACATGCGCTCGGCGCTCCCCATGAACCTCAAGGCGCGGCACAAGACGTTCAAGATCTTCTCGGGCGCGCGTCCTGACGTGGAGCGCGTGCGCACCATCTGGACCGAGTGTCTGGAAAAGTACGGCGGGCCGTACCTTTTCGGGGACAAGCCGACTGTCGCCGATGCCATGTACGCGCCGGTCTGCACGCGTTTCCGCACCTACGCCGTGGAGCTGGATCCGCTGCTGAAGGCGTACTGCGAGACAATCTTCGCGTGGCCGTTGCTGCAGGAATGGACCGAGGGCGCCCTCGCCGAGCCCGATGAGATCATCGAGCTCGAGGTCGAGTTTTAGCCTCGTTTCGCCCGTTTCGGCGTGCCTATACTCCGCGTGTATCGCGGAGGCCGCGCCATGAAGTTCGGTGAGCTGAAATCGATTGGGCACAACATCTCGGCTTCCCTTGGTGGTGGGATCGGGATCCTCATCGGCGTGTACGAGATGGACGTCTTCGGAGAGGCGGCCAGCAGCCCTGAAGGCTTCATCGAGGTGGACTTTCTGACGGGGGCGACTTCTGGGGGGAGGCTCTCCCCTACGCTGATGAAAGCCATAGCTCTCTACGCGGGGGCGCTCGCTGGGCTGTGCGAGAAGCATGGAACGTCGCCAGAGGCATTTCGCCAGCTGCGCACGCGCTATTGGGTTGAGGGCCTCACGGGGCGATATCAGGTCACGGTCGAAAACCACGAGGGCCGGGTTTCAGTGGACGAGTACTGCGGCCTCGTTGGCCACCGTGCGACACTGGTCGATGATCAGGGGCGAATTCGGCCGAAGCCGGGTACGCAGAATGTCAGTTGAAGGGGCGCCCTCCTGACTCGCCGTTGTCAGGAGCTTGCCATTGTGCCGCCGGACGGGTGGAGCCATATTCCGGGCGATGGCCAAATCCCCCAAGACTCCTCCCAAAAAGACCAAAGACGCCGATACGACACCGCGCCCGCGGCCGTCGCGCGGCCGTTCGGGCAAGCCGCTCGGGCCCCCGGTGGAGACCGGCGCTGGGACGCCGGGGTTCGGTGAGGCGCCACAGGCGCCATTCCTACCCAATACCGAGGTAGCAGGGCTTGCGGGCACCGGCGTGCTCCCCGCACTCCGGCAGGTGAAGCCGCGGCCCGAGGACTTTTCGCCATCGGCGACGCTGAACGCGATCCTTGCGCGGCCGGACGAGCGTTCGGAGCGTGCGAAGGCGCTGATCGCTCAGCAGCCGATGATCGCGGCGCATCCGCTGGTTGCCGGCAACTTGCCGATGTTCATGCCGCATCGCCCGGAGCGACCGGAGAAATCCGAGGGCGGCGTCGCCTTCAAGCTCGAGTCGGAGTTCGAGCCGCGCGGTGACCAGCCGCAAGCGATCGCCGAGCTGGTCGAAGGCGTGAGCCAGCAGGAGCGCAATCAGGTGCTGCTCGGCGTCACCGGCTCCGGCAAGACGTACACGATGGCGCACGTGATCGCGGCGACGCAGCGGCCCGCACTCATCCTCGCGCCGAACAAGACGCTCGCTGCCCAGCTCTACGGCGAGTTCAAGAGCTTCTTCCCGTCGAATGCCGTCGAGTACTTCGTCTCGTACTACGACTACTACCAGCCCGAGGCGTACGTGCCGCGCACGGACACGTACATCGAGAAGGAAGCCTCGGTGAACGAGCAGATCGATCGGATGCGCCACGCAGCGACACGCTCGCTGCTCGAGCGCGACGATGTGATCATCGTGGCGTCGGTGTCGTGCATCTACGGTATCGGTTCGGTCGAGACCTATACGGCCATGACGCTGCAGGTGCAGGTCGGCGATCAGATCTCGCGCGACCAGCTTCTCGCGGATCTCGTGGCGTTGCACTACCGGCGCAACGACGCGGCATTCGCGCGTGGCGCATTTCGCGTGCGTGGCGACACGGTGGAAGTGTTTCCGGCGCATTTGGAAGATCGCGCGTGGCGTATCTCGCTCTTTGGTGACGAGATCGAGACGATCACCGAGTTCGATCCGCTGACGGGGCAGAAGACCGACGAGCTGAAGCTCGTGAAGGTCTACGCCAATTCGCACTACGTGACGCCGAAGCCGACGCTGCAGCAGGCGGTCGCGTCGATCAAGGTCGAGCTGAAGCAGCGCCTGGAGGAGCTGTATGCGACGGGCAAGCTGCTGGAGGCACAGCGGCTCGAGCAGCGCACGCTATTCGATATCGAGATGATGGAGGCGACGGGCTCGTGCGCGGGCATCGAGAACTACTCGCGCTATCTGACCGGGCGCAATCCCGGCGAGCCGCCGCCGACGTTGTTCGAGTATCTGCCGGACAATGCACTGGTGTTCGCCGACGAGAGCCACGTCACGGTGCCGCAGATCGGCGGTATGTTTCGTGGCGACTACCGGCGCAAGGCGACGCTTGCGGAGTTCGGCTTCCGCCTGCCCTCGTGCATGGACAATCGTCCGCTGCGGTTCGAGGAATGGGACGCCATGCGGCCGCAGACGACGTATGTCTCGGCGACGCCGGGCGGCTGGGAGCTTGAGCAGTCCGGCGGTACGTTCGTCGAACAGGTGATCCGGCCGACAGGCCTCGTCGATCCGGTCGTCGAGGTGCGGCCGGCGAAGTCGCAAGTCGACGATCTGCTCGACGAAGTGCGGCAAGTGACACGCGCCGGCTATCGCACGCTCGTGACGGTGCTCACGAAGCGCATGGCCGAGGATCTTACCGAGTACATGCACGAGAACGGCATTCGCGTGCGCTATATGCACTCGGACATCGAGACGCTGGAGCGCATCGAGATCATTCGCGACTTGCGGCTCGGCGCATTCGACGTCCTGATCGGGATCAACCTGCTGCGCGAGGGCCTCGACATTCCCGAGTGCGGTCTCGTCGCGATCCTCGATGCCGACAAGGAAGGTTTTCTGCGCTCGGAGACGTCGCTGATCCAGACGATCGGGCGCGCGGCGCGCAACGTCGACGGCAAGGTGATCCTCTACGCCGATCAGATCACCGGCTCGATGGATCGCGCGATGGGCGAGACCGATCGGCGCCGCGAGAAGCAGATGGCGTGGAACGCGGCGAACGGCATCACGCCGGAGAGTGTGCGCAAGTCGATCGGCGATGCCATGGCCTCGGTCTACGAGCAGGATCACGTGACTGTCGACCTCGGCCTCGCCGATCAGCCGCTCGTCGGCCACAACCTCGCGAAGGTCATCGAGGACATGGAGCGGCGCATGCGCGATGCGGCCGCCGACCTCGAATTCGAGACGGCTGCGCGGCTGCGCGATGAGATCAAGCGCCTGCGCGAGACTGAGCTTGCGGTCGCTGACGATCCGCTGGCGCGGCAGTCGGATGTCGAGGATCGCGCCGGCAGCTTCAAGGGTGCGCGCAAGTACGGCGCGCACGCGAACCTTCCGACGGAGAACCGCCGCGAAGCGGCGAGCGCCCGACCGGGCGCCACGACCGAGTCGCGGATAAACAATGACTATCAGCCCGTGCAGCCCACCTACGCGCAATCGACCTCGCGCGTGCGCAAGCCGACGCTCGATGAGATGACGGTGGGGCGGACAGAAGTGCCGGTGGGTGGCGCGCTGCCGCCGAAGCCGACGCGCACAGTCGATGTGCCGACGCAGGCCGAGAAGAAAGGGCGGCGCGGACGTCCGAGGAAGACGGGGCGTCCGGGGATGTGATTTGCCTGCGGCAAGTGAGGGCCTGCGCGGCCCTCACGCTCCCGCGGCAGGGGCGAGCCCCTGCACCCAGTACTGCTCTCCCCAAGTAATAGCAAAGCGCCATCAGTTGCGCTTGACAGCTTCGATGGTACCGAGCCGTATCGCGTGGCGCTTGCGATTATTGCTACGCCCGCAGTCTGATTATTTACAAATGTCGGAGATGTTTCGTGACGGTTTGTATTGCAGCCATATGCTCTTGGGCGCCGAACCATCTCATGATCGTTGGCGCGTCCGATCAGATGATCACTGCCGGAGATGTTCAGTTTGAGCCGCCGCAGCAGAAGATTTGGACATTTGCTCGAAGCATCGTTGCGCTCATCGCCGGCGACATTCCAGCTCAGACGAGCATTTGTAGCGCGACTGCAGCTCGCTTCAAATTAAAGCCGCCGTCTTCAGTGGCTGAGGCCGCGTCGGTGTACGCGGATGCATTCACCGCGCATCGCAGAAAATTAGCCGAGGCACGCTACTTGGTTCCAATCGGGATGGATGCAAATTCGTTTATTGATCGACAGCTGGATTTGCGGCCAGAGGTAGTAGCCGATCTCACCTTTCAAATGCAAAACAGCGTCAAGTTGGAGGCTGAGACCATCATTGCTGGAATCGACTCTGACGGCTGCCACCTCTACGTGATCCGCGATCCAGGTGATGTTCAATGTCTCGATGCTGTTGGCTTTGCAGCAATCGGGTCAGGAGGTCGAAATGCGGAAGTGCAATTCATGCTATCGCACTACACTAGGCAGGTGTCACATCAAAAGGCCCTCTTGCTGACACTCACTGCAAAGAAGCGCGCGGAGGTCTCACCAGGTATCGGTAAGCGCACAGACATGTTTTTCATCGGCGACCACGGCTTTGGCACGCTCTCACCAGAAATCGGTCTCAAGCTCACCGAGATCCACGAAGAGATGGAGAAGAAAATAGCAAGAGTCACGCTAGAAGCCGATGAAGATGCGCACAAGTTCGTCGAAGAGTTTCTCAGGAAAGCGCAGGCCAGCCAATCTGCTCACAATGAGCAACAGCCGGACGAAGGCGATGGCCTCGGGGTCATCTGAGCGAGAAGTGCTCGCAGCTTGCCGCAATCCCTACGCCACGTTCCTTCGCCCGAACATCGCTTCCATCTCGCGCCGGACTTTGACGGCGTTGTCGGTGGCGTCGTAGGCGACGTCCTCCCACTTCAGTCGCTCGCCAGCCTTGATGTCGCGCTTCAGCGCGACCTTGTGCGCGAGGCCGAGCGGGAGATAGCCCTCCTTCAGCGACATCTCGGCGGGCGTCTGCTTGCCCCACACGCAGAAACCGCCTTCGCCGTCGAGGATCTCGCCCTTCTTGAGGTCGCGCTTCGCCGTCGCGACGACGTCGGAGTTGAAGCAGAAGGGAGATCCGGTCGGCTCACTGCGCAGTGCCGCGGACGCGATTGAAAGACCGAGCTCGAGGCCGATCATGTGCGTTGGGCGATAGAGCGACGCGTACTTGCCGCTCTTGTCGGGCAGCATCGAGTATTCCTTGAAGCACTCGCGCGTGTAGGCGCTCTCGGAGGTGATCACGACGTACGTGCCCATGACGAGGTTGTGCGGTACGTCCTTGCCGTCACGCGTGACGGACGAGACGACCTCGGTGACGCCCTTCTTCTCGAGCGTGCCGCCTTCGCTGCGCGGCTTGCAGATCTCGGCGAGTTCGAAGCGCGAGGCAGGTGGAAAAGTGAGGCCATCCGTTTGCGGCACGAGACCCGTGGCATTGCAGATCGCGGTCATCTCGATGCCCGACTTCGTGCCGTCGATGAACGAGTTGAACATCTTCGGGTTGATGTGCTCGCGGTTTTCGATGTGCATGTAGGTCGAGAGGATGTCCCAAACGGTGTCGGGGTTCGACTGGTGATAGGTCGGGTGGTAGCGTGTGCCCTTGCCGGCAGCGACGACCTCGAAGCCGCATGCGCGCGCCCAGTCGACGTGCTCGCAGACGAGCGCCGGCTGATCACCCCATGCCAGCGAATACACGACGTCGGCGTCACGCGCCTTCTGTGCCAGCAGCGGCCCCGCGACGCTGTCCGCCTCGACGTTGACCATCACGATATGCTTGCCGTGCTCGATGGCCGCGAGGCAGAGCTTGATGCCGGTCGCGGGATCTCCGGTTGCTTCGACGATGACGTCGATGTCGGGGCAGGTGATGATTGACATGGCGTCGTCGGTGACGTGCGTCGCGCCGGTCTTAAGTGCGTCGCCGAGGGACTTGGCCTGCGTCTGCTCAGCGGGCCAGCCGACTTCCATCATGCGGTTCCGCGCGCGATCGGGGAGCAGGTCGGCGAGACCGACGAGATGCATCCCTGTCGTCAGGCGCGTTTGTGCGAGGTGCATGGTGCCGAATTTGCCGGCGCCGATCTGGCCGATGCGCACGGGTGTTCCCTGCGCGGCGCGCTCTTTGAGCATGAACGAGAGATTCATCGGCATCCTCCTCCGGGCTTTTGCCGTATTTGGGCGGACACACAGCACAGGCCCGACGCGGCGGCAAGTGTCACAGACGTGCCAGCTTTGCTCCTCTCCCCCAATATGGTGAAGGGTGAGAGGTGGGGGGCATTCCTTTCGCTGACGTTCTGCAATTGCCCCCTCGCAGCCTCCCCAACAATTGGGAGGGACGGTTGGAGAGGGAAGTGGGCGCGCGTGAATAGATTAGCGCTTGCGCAGGCGGTCGGCGGCGGCACGAACCTCGTCGCGCAGACGCTGCCAACGAACATCGGCACTGGCATTTGCCCGGCTGACGTCGTCAGTGCCGAACAGCCAGCGGCGGAAGCCGGCAATGCTTGCCAATGGCCTGCTGTAGGATGACGCCGCGGTGGCTTTGCGGGGGGGCGAGTAGGTCTCCGCTGCCGCGTGCGCCGTGCGTGCCGGGGCTGGAACAAAGTACTGCTTGAGACTTTCGAGGCGATCCTCGACGGCCTTCAGGCGATCGAGACCGCCGGCGATGCGGCGCAGCTCGCTGGTGCTGTCGTCGCGCCAATCCCCGATGGCGGAGGCGAGCGTGTGCTGGTTTTCGCTGAGCCGCACGAAACCTTCGTGAAGCTCGTCGGCATTGCGGTCATAGACACGCGCGGCGGCATGGACCGCGGCATTGTTGGCCTGGACGACGTGCTCGAGGGCCGCGACACGGCCGCCGATCTCGGCCATCGCCTGCGCGTGCTTGTCGTCGCGCGCCGCAGCAGCAACGGCGACGGTAGAGAGATAGCCGACGACAGGCTTCGCGAGATCCTCGGCAGAGGGCAAGGCAGGGAGTGTCGAGTTCGACGACTTTTCGGCAATGGCGCTGATGCGCCCTTCGATGGCCGCGAGGCGATCGACCAGCTCGGCCCAGCGTCCGCCGGTCTCGCGAGCCCGGCCGTCGAGTACGGCTTCGAGCGCGCGCAGGCGTTCGTCGAGCTGCATGACGCTGTCGGTATCATTGCGCGTGCCGATGACGCGCTCGACGACGCCGACCCGGTCAGCGAGCAGTGTGTTGGATCGCACGGTATCGCCGAGCGCACCGCGGACGGCGCCCTCGATCAGTTCGAGCCGCTCGGTGAGCGCGCCGCCGTCGAGCGCTGCGGGCTGGTGCGCGAGCGACTTGAGAATATCGGCATTTCCCTGGCTGAGCGCGCTCCACTGGCGAACGGCCTCGGTCGAGCCCGCCTGGTAGAGCTTCTCGAGCGACTGGACACGCTCGGAGAGCGCGCCCCAGCTCTTGGCCGCCTCGCTCGTGCGCTCCTGCAGCGTCTGCTCGACGGCGGCGAGGCGCGTCGTGATCGGCTCCAGGAGATCGGCGGCGCGGACGGCGGAGTCGAGGCTTTCGAGGCGCTGCTCGATCGCCGTCAAGGTGCGGGCGCCATCGCCCATGCTACCCTGGACGGCCTGCTCGATGGCGTGCACTTTTTTCGCGATCTCGGGCGTGCCGCGGAGGTATCGCTCGAGCCCGGCAAGACGCTCGGCGAGGGCGGTCGAGTTATTGGCGCTGTCGTCGCGCTGGCCCGCAACCTCGCGCTGAAGATCGCGCACGATGTCGGAAAGCATGCGACGGTCGCCGGCAAGCTCGGCATGGATGCCGCGCAGCGCATCCTCGATGAACTCGAGGCGCTCCGCGGGCGCGGTGGCCGAGGCCGCCTCGGGAAGCTCGGGCGCGAGCTGCTGCAGCAGATGAACTGCGGGATTGGCGCGATTGCCGGTGAGAAGGGCGTGGATCACGTCCTCGATGCCGGCTGCGACTCCGCGACGGCGGGCTGCATCGACGGCGCGGCGCAGGATGTCCTCGAGCTCGATCGAGCGGCGTGGCGATTGACGTTCGCTGGTGAGCGGGACGGGATTCTCGTTCACGATCAGCGTTGAGCTCTCGTGGCGCAATCGAGCCGAGCTGATGCCGCGCTGCTCGAGGATGCGGACGGCGGCATCGACGCGCGTGAGTGCGTGCACGAGGTGGGCGAGGCGGACCTCTCCAGCGCCATAGGCGAGCGCGAGATCAAAGGCATTGTTGCAGCAGGCGAGCAGCGTCTCGTCGACCCACAGCGTCGGGTCGCCGACACCGGACACGCTGCGCAGGCGGCCGGAGGCTACCTTGAGATCGAGATCGTTCCCCCTGTAGGACATAGCCCCCTACTCCTGCATGAAAATGGACCTGCCCAGTAGCACCTCGGCCAGTCACCTAGAAAGTCACTTAGCCAATCCCTCGGCATGCCCCCGCTTGCAAGTGTGTGCACGGAGGGATCGGGTCGTAAAGGTGGGTCGCCGTGGTGGCCAATTCTGTGGCCCTGGCATGTTGCACAATTGTGCCATTCGACAAGGGCTTCGAGGCGCGGCTGAAGTTGCCGTGGGAAAACCGGATTTCGAAGCGGCGTCGCTACTTCTGCGGCTTCGAGCGCATGAACAGGATCAGGGGCAGGGTCAGCGCGCAGGCGGTCGTGAAGAGGCCGAACGCGTTGAGGTAGGCGATCAGGGTCGCCTGGCGCGTCATCTCCTTGGAGAGTGAGGCGAGACCCTTGATGCTCTCGGTATCCCAGCGGCCGAGCACCTGGGGCATGTCCAGCACCTTGTTGTAGGGCGTGAGGAGTTCGGCGAGATGGGCGTAGTTCATGCCGGTGGAGCGGACGATCTCGGCGACGCAGACCGAGATGAAGAACGACGATCCCAGATTGCGCAGCAGGTGGTAGACGGCTGTCGCCTCGGCGGTCTGGTGTCGTGGCAGGGTCGAGAAGGTGGTCGTCGTGAGCGGCACCCAGATGAGACCGATCGCGAGGCCCTGCAGGCCGGCGTTCAAGGCCAGGTTCATGTAGGTAACGTTGAGATCGATGTGCATGAGCCACAGGCCGGCCCACAGCAGCATGGCAAAGCCGATCATCATGCTGATGCGCGCGTCGAGCCGCCCGGCAAATCCGGCAATGAGGAAGCCGATGCACCCGCCGGCACCGCGTGCGCCGACGACGAGGCCGACGAGGCTGTCGGTGTAGCCGGCCGGTCCCGTGAGCAGTGGCGGCAGAAGCACCATCGGCGTGAAGTTCAGCATCCCGTAAATGGTCACGAGGATCAAGCCGAGTGCGTAGTTGCGATCGAGCAGGAGACGCGGATCGAGAAAGGGGCGCGGGCTCGTCAGGCAGTGCGTGGCGAAGATCCAGAAGCCGATCACCGCGACGATCGCGGCGATGATGATCTCGTAGGAGTCGAACCAGTCGAGGCGCTGGCCGCGCGCGAGCACGAGCTGTGTCGCGCCAAGCGCGATCGAGAGCGTGATGAAGCCGATCCAGTCGAGCGGACGATCGGTCGTGTCGTCATCCTCGGGGAGCACGGCCCTGAGGCCGATCGTGGCGGCGATGCCGACGGGCACGAGCGCATAGAAGGCCCAACGCCAGTTGTAGCTTTCGGCCATGATGCCCCCGAGCGCCGGACCGAAGATGGGGCCGAGGACGACGCCGAAACCGAAGATTCCCATCACGCGCGTCTGCTGATCGCGGGGGAAGACGGTGAGGAGGATCGATTGCGTGAGCGGCGTCGAAGGAGCGCCGAAGCCGCCCTGAAGAATGCGCCAGAAGACGAGGCCCTCGAGGGATTCGGCTGCCCCGCACATGAAGGTCGCAAACGTGAAACCTGCAATCGACCATACCATCACGGTCCGGGTGCCGAACCGGCCCACGAGCCAGCCGGACATGGGCGTCACGATGGCCGTGGCGAGGATGTTGAAGGTCATCGCCCAGGCAATCTCGTCGGCGGTGGCCGAGAACGAGCCCTGCATCTGCGGCAGGATGGTCGAGACGACGAGCAGCGTCGTGCCGTAGAGCGTCGTCGCCAGCACGACCATGAGGAGGATCAGATTGCGCCGCACCGGCGTCAGTTCGGGTTGCGCGGTGGCGACGGTGTCCATGGGGCTCAGGCGCGCGCTCTGCAATCGCGGGGTTCAATCGTGGCGGCACATATACCACGCCCATGCCCTGCGCGCAGCGTGCTCATGGCCTAAGCCGGCATTGGGTCAGCCGCCGGACTTGAGGCGCGTCGCCATCACCGAAATCGTGCGCTGATAGACCTCGGCGCGGTTCCAGTCGCGGATGACGGCGTAGTTGCGGGAGCCCGGCTCCCACGAGGCCCCGCGCTGCCAGCCGTGTCCCTTCAGGAAGTTTGCAGTCGAGGCGAGGATGTCGGGTACGGAGTTGACGAGGTCGCGGCGCCCGTCGCCATCGAAGTCGACCGCGTACTTGATGTAGGGGCTCGGCAGGAACTGCGTCTGGCCGATCTCGCCGGCCCAGCCGCCGCGGAGCTGCTCGGGCGTCATGTCGCCGCGCTGGACGATGCGGATGGCGTCGAGGAACTGCGGCGTGAAGAATGCGGAACGGCGGCAGTCGTAGGCGAGCGTCGCGAGCGAGCGGACGATCGAGAATCGCCCCGACGTATCGGCGCCGAAGTTGGTCTCGAGGCCCCAGATCGCGACAATGATCTCGCGCGGCACGCCGTACTGCTTCTCGACGCGGTCGAAGATGGCCCTGTGGCGCGCGAGGCGCTCCTGCGCACGCCGCATGAGCGCGCTGCCGACGCGGCGCGCGTAGAATTGCTCGAAGCTCAGTTTGAAGGAGCGCTGGTTGCGGTCGAGGCGGATGACGGTTGGATCATAGGAGACACCGACGAGGGCGCGGTCGATGGCGGCCTGGGAAATGCCCTGCCGAGCGGCCTGAGCCTTGCTTGCCGCGAGCCATCGGCCGAAGCCTTCGGGGCCGTTGCCGCACGATTGCGCGCTAGCGGCACCCGGCAAGGCGATGAGCAGGCTCATGAGTAGGAGGCCGCGCGCGGCAACCTTTCCTGCGGCGGTGGTCCGATCCGTCATGCTGTCGTCGCTCCCCAATCGTTGGTGCGGGGACAGACTATCCGCACATCAGGGCGCGTGCTTAGCACGGCTTTCAAACAGGGCAAATTTCGCGTGTTCGGAAGAAGCGCGGGACTTGAGGCGCGTCAGGCGGCCTTGGCGGCACCTTGGGCTGCATCATCGCCGTTCCAGGCGAGCGGCCAGGTTGCGACGTAGTCGTTGCCGCGCACCGAGCCGGTGGCGGCGAACGTGCCGCTCCGGCGCAGCTCCGTCCAGCGGTCGTTGTTCATGGTGCCGAAGCCGGCACCGCCGAACTCTGCGCCATCCTTGAAAAGAACGAGCTGGAAGGACTTGTAGCCGAGCTCGGGCATGTCAGTTGCGCGCTGAATTCGCAGCGTGCCGTCCGCGAGCGCTTCGGCGAAGCCGGGAAGCTTGGATGTGCCGCTGCGCGACATGCTGGAAAGCGCCTGCTTCTCGAAGGCGGCATCGTCGAGTGCAGCAGGCCGGTGCAGTGCCCAATTGTCGGCGCCAAGCGTCTCGAGCCACGCAGCTTTCTCGGCGGGAATACCGGCGCGCGCGAAGGCCTCGCTGAATTTGCTCGCGGGTGCGGCGGCGTTCGGCGCGCGCACATTGAGGCCAATGAGAGCATCGCCAGCGGACGGCGACAGGACCGTGCGCGAGATGCCCATCTGGATCTGGGCCGGTGCCTGCGCGGCTGATGCGGATCTGCTTTGCGACGGCGGTGGCGTCAGCGCCTGGAGCGCAGCGAGACCGGCAGAGAGTGATGGACCAACAATATTCATAGACGTTTCTTCCGTGTCTCAACGCAAACGCGTGACAAAACAATCAACACGCTGGCGCCGGAGCGCGCTGCATGTCTGGGCGGCGGGACCGGCATCGAGGCCGGCAAATCTGGCGCGATAGAGCGTGCGGCTGCCTTGCGCGACGGGCTCGGTGAGATCGCTGGCGGCCGTGAGTAGTCCGCTGGTACTCTCGCGAAGCTCGCGCAGGCGAGCCTGTGCCTCGGCAGCGGTGGGGAATGCGCCGACCTGGACGGCGTAGTCTCCCTGGCTGGCGGCGCCGGCAAAAGATGGCGGTGCGTCGGTCTGGGGGGCAGAGGCGAGTGTCGCGCCCGTCGGTTGATCGTGGCGCGCGGCATAGACCGCAGGCTGGCCACCATCAAGGCGACGCGCCTGGGCATCGAGCGTCGAGGGACGAGCGCCGCGACCGTCATCCTGCATGACGAACTGGCGCGGGGCCGCCTCGGCGACGGCGCGGGCCGGGGTCGCGGTGTCAAACTGCTGGCTGGCGCTCGGAGATGACACGACCGGGACGGTGCGGACGCGCGCCATCTGGATGGGCGGCTCGTAGCCGGCGCGCGCGGGCGGTGTCGCGGCGCGGATCGGCTCGATAAGGCGTGGCGCCGGCGGCGGTGGTGCCTCGGCTTCCTGCGGCGCGGGACGAGATGGCCGCGATGCCGGGCGGGATGCCGGCCGGGGGGCGGGTGCTTGCGTCGGCTCAGCGCGCGCGATCAATGCGGGACGGCGCGACTTGGTGGTGCCGGCGCGGGCGAGGCCGCGCATGAGGAGCGTGCGCATCTCCGCATTGCGCGCCGCAGCTGTGCGTCCGCCCATGACGACCGCGACGACGTGCTTGCCATCGCGGCGCACGGAGGCCGACAGATTGAAGCCCGAGGCGCGCGTGTAGCCTGTCTTGATGCCTTCCATGCCCTCGAAGGACCTGAGCATGGTGTTGTGATTGCGGTACGTCGAGCCGGCGTAGCTGAACTGACGCGTCGCGAACACGCGGGCGTGCTGCGGGAAATGATCGTAGAGCGCGAGCGAGAGCGTGGCGATGTCGCGCGCTGTCGTGACCTGCTCGGGATCGGGGAGGCCGTGGGCATTGCGGAACGTCGTCGCGCGCATCCCGAGCTGGCGTGCCTTGGCGGTCATGGCGCGGGCGAAAGCCGCCTCGCTGCCGGAGATGTGCTCGGCGATGGCGACAGAGACATCGTTCGCGGACTTGGTCACGAGGGCGCGGATCGCCGCGCCGAGGGGCATCGTGTCACCGGGATCGAGGTCGAGCTTGGAGGGGGGCACTGCGGCCGCCTGGGCAGAAATCCTGATCGGCGTCGAGGAATTGAGGCGGCCAGCCTCGATCTGCTCGAATACGAGGTAGAGCGTCATCATCTTGGTTAGCGAGGCGGGAAAGCGTCGGGCGTCGGCGTTGGCCGTGTGGAGGACCCGGCCTGTGTTTGCATCGACAACAAAGGACGCATGGCGGCTGTCGGCGCGCGTTTCTGTCGCACCGGCTGCCACGAGGCAGAAGATCAAAACTGCCGCCCCAGCGAGGAAACCTCGCCAGCTTGCTCCTGCACCCATCGTCGCAAAACCCGAGTTTGCACGCCGGATGGCGCGCTTTCTGGCCTCCCCGGTCGCTTGCCGACCGCCCGCCGGATGACCGCCCCTCGTACGGAAGTCCTTATGAGAACACCGTTTTAGGGCGCCAATTGGGCGTGCGGTCCAGCGACCATTGGAGTGGAGACTAACGCAGGCGGCCTTTTGTCCCGTGAAGCAGACGATGAAAATTTTATCGAAGTTTTACGGATCTATAGCCGGCAGATGACTGGCCATTCATGGTGCATTGCAATATTGAGGTTGACATATTTGTGCAGCGCACATAAATCTGGGTGCATCGCAGGAGGCGGAACGCCTTCGCGTCGGAGCAATTACTCACGCAGCATCCCCCGCTGGTTCGAAGGACGAAACTCCATGATCAAGTCATTTGAAGACTTCCAGAAACTCGGCCAGGCCAACACCGACACGGCGATGCGCCTCGTCGGCGAGTGGAGCAAAGGCTGGCAGACGATCGCCACCGAGATGACGGACTACTCGAAGCGCTCGTTCGAAGAGGGCACCGCCACGTTCGAGAAGCTGCTCTCGGCGAAGACCATCGAGCAGGCGTTCGAGATCCAGTCGAGCTACGCCAAGCGGGCGTACGACGACTACATGCAGCAGATGTCGAAGATGGGCACCCTCTACTCGGATTTCGCGAAAGAGGCCTACAAGCCCGTCGAGAAGGCGTTCGCCGCGCGCCGCTAACTTAATTTTTCGGCCCGTACGCACACTCATCAGACTTGAGCCCATGGCGATGTTCTCATCGCCGTGGGCTTTTTATTATTGTAATTCAACATGCTGATCGTGAGGCCGCAGCAAACCGCTTGCGCCTCAATGACTTCTCGGAGGCCGCGGCACCGCGTGCAGCTTGTTCACCGCCCGCGGCTGGGGCATTCATGACCCCGAAAATGCGACAATCGGGGCTTGCGGCGCGTCAAGGTTGCGCCATGCAACCCGCCTAAGGCTTGCGGCGGCGCTCGGGGGAGCGTGACCCAACTGAGTGCGAAGGGGAATGAGCGTGGCGAGAAGGACTGCAGAGGGGCCGAGGCCGGCGGACGTGATGCCGGGCGAGGCAAGCCCGACCGGCCAACAGCCGCGCAGGTCGCTGCGACCCCTCTTGGCGCTCAGGCCGCTTATTCTACGCTATCCGGGAATGCTGGCGCTCGCCGGCCTCGCGATGGTCGTCTCCGCTCTCGCCATGCTGTCTGTGCCGCTCGCTGTGCGCCGGATGATCGATTTCGGTTTTTCCGGCAGCGATGGCGGCTTCATCGATCGCTACTTCGCCGTGCTGGTGCTGATTGGGGCTGTGCTCGCGGTCGCGAGTGCTGCGAGATTCTATTGCGTCAATTGGCTCGGCGAGCGCGTCGTTGCGGATGTGCGCGCGAATGTATTCCGCCATCTCATGACGCTCGGGCCCGCGTTCCACGAGAAGGTTCACTCGGGCGAGCTCCTGAGCCGTCTCACCGCGGATACAACTCAGATCAAGGGCGCCGCAGGCACCGCGCTCTCGCAGGCGGCGCGCAACATCATCATGCTGGTCGGCGCGCTGGGTATGATGCTCGTGACCAGTGCGCGCCTGTCGGCGCTGGTGCTGGTGGCTATTCCTCTGATCGTGCTGCCGCTCGTCGCTTATGGGCGGATCGTGCGGCGGCGCTCGCGCCTGGCCCAGGATGCGCTCGCGGAGGCCTCATCACTCGCCGCCGAGACGCTGGCCGGCATTCGCACGGTGCAGGCGTTTGTCGCGGAGAAGGCGCTCGGCACGCGCTTTGCCGGTGCGGTGGAAGAAGCGTTTGGCGCGGCCAATGCGCGACTGAAGGCACGCGCGGGGCTGACCGCGGTGGTCATCCTGCTGGTCGTCGGCAGCGTCGTCGGCATCCTGTGGTACGGGGCCGCGCTCGTGGTCGCGGGGGAGATGACCGGCGGCCGGCTCAGCCAGTTCGTGCTCTATGCGCTGTTTGCGGCTGGTGCGCTCGCGGAACTCTCTGAAGTCTGGGGCGAGGTCACGCAGGCAGCGGGTGCTGCCGAGCGGCTGACCGAGTTGCTCGAGACGAAGCCGGAGATCGTCTCGCCGGCGCGGCCCACCCCACTGCCGGAGCCGGCCGAGGGCCGCATCGCTCTCGACCATGTGAGCTTCGTCTATCCGGGGCGCGAGGAAAGCGCGGCTCTTGTCGATGTATCGCTCAGGATAGCGCCGGGCGAGCGGGTGGCGCTGGTCGGCCCCTCGGGATCGGGCAAGAGCACGCTGCTCGCGCTAGTTCAGCGCCTGCGTGATCCGACATCTGGTCGCGTACTCATTGACGGCGTACCGGCGGGGGACGCCGATCTCAGCGCACTGCGCCATCGCATGGCCCTCGTCCCTCAGGACATCACGCTGCTCGCGGGCTCGGTCGCGGAGAACATCCGTTTCGGCGACGTGAAGGCTACCATGGCCGATGTCGAGCGCGTCGCCATCGCCGCCCAGGCCGATGCCTTCATCCGAGCGTTGCCCGAAGGCTATGAGACGCGCATCGGCGAGCGCGGGATTACGCTCTCGGGCGGTCAGCGCCAGCGCATCGCCATCGCGCGCGCGCTGTTGCGTCAGGCACCCATCCTTCTCCTCGACGAGGCGACGAGCGCGCTCGATGCCGAAAGCGAGGTCGCCGTGCAGCGGGCGCTCGAGACGGCCATGAGTGGGCGCACGACGATCGTCGTTGCCCACCGGCTGGCGACGATCCAGAAAGCCGACCGCATTGTCGTGCTGGACGAGGGGCGGATCGTCGAGGAGGGCACGCACCGCGAACTGGTCTCGCAGGGCGGGCTCTATGCGCGCCTCGCCCACCTCCAGTTTGCTGTCCCGCACGCCATCGAGGCGGCGAAGTAGAGCTCTTTTTTGATAGTGCCGCCGGCTGCCGGGAAGAGGTGCTGTCGCATTCCGATATGGTGCTATGCCCGCGGCGGCCATAGCGATGGCACGCCGTTCGTTGCGTCGGGCTGCTGGGAAGGGTACCTCGCTCTCGGCTACCTCACCGGTACGATGTCGGCCGTGAAGCTGTAGCCAATGCCCCGCACCGTCTTGATCAGAAGCGGGTTTTCGGGGTCGTGCTCGATCTTCTTGCGCAGACGCGCGACGTGGTTGTCGATCGTGCGGTCGAGCGGGTTCCACTCGTGGCCCTTGGTGAGGTCCATGATGCGGTCGCGCGAGAGCACACGATTGACGTTGCGCACGAAGACTTCGAGCAGGGCGAACTCGGCGGTCGTCAGCGGGATGAGCAGGCCCTCGGGGCCGTGCAATTCGCGCTTCGAAAGATCGACCGTGAAGCCGCCGAAGCAGAAGGCCTCGCGGGCCGCGAGTGAAAAGCTCGTGGCCGCCGCCGCTTCCTCGCTGCGCCTGAGGACGGCGCGCACCCTGGCCAGCACCTCGCGCAGGTGGAAGGGCTTGGTGATATAGTCGTCGGCGCCGATCTCGAGGCCGACGACGCGGTCGATCGTATCGCCCTTACCCGAAACCATGATGATGGGAATGTTGGAGTCCTGGCGCAGCTCCCGCGCGATCGTCAGGCCATCCTCGCCGTCAAGCATGAGGTCGAGTGTGACGAGATCGACGCGCCCGCCGGCTAGCTGGCTGCGTACCTCATCGCTCGACGATGCCTCCAAGACCTGCCAGCCCTCGCCTTCGAAGAGCCGCCGGAGCAGGGTCCGGATCTTGGCGTCGTCATCGACGACGAGAATGCTGATTTTGCTCGTCCGTTGCATGTCGTCGGCGTTGCATTTCCAATCTGGCCGGCACGAAGCGCCGATCGGAGCCGGAACTCAACTGGGCTCTGCAAGCCCTAGGGTTTCAATTGATTCATTAGATAGCACGGCCACATTACAAATTGTTACATTTCATGACCTGCCCCCGGTACGCGCATGACGTACCGGTCGTTTGATCCTCCGCAAGGTCGAAGGCCAGAGCTGGGCCAGAGCTGGAGGTTGGAAATGACGGCGGCTGCAGTAAATCAAGGGGTCTTCACCCGCTCTGAAACGGCGGGCCCCGAGCTGGGCCTCTTCAGAGGCGCCATCGAGCGCAACCGGGTCCCTGGAGCGAGCGATCATACCGGCGTTATCCACCTCGGCGGCCGGGAGGACCTTTTTCTCGAAGGCGACGAGGCAACCCACGTCTACGAGGTGACGGATGGCGTCGTCTGCCTCTACCGGATCATGCCCGACGGCAATCGCCACATCCTGGCATTCCGCTTCCCCGGTGACATCGTCGGACTGTGCAGCCCCTCGACCTACGGCTACAACGCCCAGGCGGTCGGCGATACGCGCCTGCGCCGGATCTCGCGGGCTGGCCTGGAGCGCATGATCGACGAGCATTCGGACTTCGCGCGCAAGCTGCTCAGGATGGCCGCCGCCGAATTGAACGCGATGCGCGATCATCTCACCTGCCTCGCCTCGAAGTCGGCCGAGGCCAAGGTCGCCGATTTCCTGCTCATGCTGGCTGGGCGCAGTACCGTCCGGTCGGGCAATGCGGTGATCGTCAACCTGCCGATGACCAGAACCGACATCGGCGACTACCTGGGGTTGACCATCGAGACCGTGAGCCGGACCATCAGCAAGATGCGCCGTACAGGCGTAATTGACCTTCCGCGGACGACCCAGGTCGTTGTTCGCAGCACTGAACGCCTGTCCGAGCTGGCCGGCGCGGCTTGATAACCTGTGCGAAAGAGCAACAGTAAGGCCGAAAATCTAACGCAGTTGCGGCCTGAAAGGGGTTTCGCCCTAGGACTCACACGCCCATTCTGATAGCCGATTAATTTAAAGAGCTGCGAGATTCGGCAGCCATCGGATTACCAGCGGGGCTTGGGCGCGATGCAGATCAGCGGAGCGTGGGGGTGGTTGTCGTGCGGCGCGTGTAGGGGTGCGCTGGCGATCGGCATTGGTGCTGCGGCTGCGATGGTCGCCACGCCGTCGCATGCCGAGGTGCAAATCCAGGTCTATGGCGGCGTCAACGCCAACTTCGCGAGTGACGTCACGCTCCACAGGCCAGGGCTTCCCACGGAGAAGCGCGAAGTCGACTGGGACGGTAAGTCCTTCGAAATGCCGCCCTATTGGGGCGCGCGCGGCATCTACTGGTTTCAGAACAGCCCGAACTGGGGCGTGGCCGTCGAGTTCACGCACTCCAAGGCCTACGCAAAGCTCAAGGGTGACGTCGGGACGCTCTACGAAAAGCTCGAGTTCACCGACGGCAACAACATCCTCACGGGCAACCTGCTCTACCGTTTCTCGCCCTGGCAGTTCTACGGCATCCGCCCATATGCGGGGGTCGGCATCGGCGTGACGATCCCGCACGTCGAGGTGCAGGTGGTCGGTGATCCCAACCGCACCTTCGAGTACCAGCTTGCCGGTTTCGCGGCGCAGGGCCTCGTCGGGCTGGAGATGCCGTTCAGTGCAAGGTGGTCGGGTTTCGCTGAAGCGAAGCTCTCCTATACGCACATCAACGGCAATCTCGACGGCGGCGGGCACATCAAGACCGATCTCTGGTCGCCGCACTTCGCAGTCGGTCTCTCCTACCGTTTCTGAGGAGCGGTCGGCGCGGCTGCGCTTGGCGGCAGGCCTTTTCCCGCTAGAATAAGACCAAACAGAACGGGACCGGCCAATTCCTGGCCGGCTTGCGCGGCCTCACGGGAGAGGGCGGATGCAGCAGCGCGTCGACGTCAAGATCGGCCATTCGGCCTGCCCTCATGACTGCCCCTCGACCTGTGCACTCGACGTCGAGCTCCTGGGCAACGGCCGCATCGGGCGTGTGCGCGGGACCAAGGAGAACGAGTACACGGCCGGCATCATCTGCGCGAAGGTCGCCCGCTATGCCGAGCGCATTCACCACGAGGACCGCCTTCTCCATCCGCTGAAGCGGGTCGGGCCGAAGGGCTCCGGGCAGTACGCGCAAATCTCCTGGGACGAGGCGCTGGACATTACCGCCGAGGCGATGCTCGACGCCGAGCGCCGTCACGGCAGCGAGGCCGTCTGGCCCTACTTCTTCGCCGGCACCATGGGCCTCGTCATGCGCGACGGCATCGAGCGCCTGCGCCATGCCAAGCGTTATTCGCGCCAGTTCTCGACCATCTGCACAACGTCCGCCTGGACAGGCTTCGTTGCCGGCACAGGGCGGCTCGCTGGCCCCGATCCGCGTGAAATGGCGAAATCCGATCTCGTCGTGATCTGGGGCACGAACCCCGTGCACACGCAGGTCAATGTGATGACGCACGCTGTCCGGGCGCGGCGCGAGCGTGGGGCGAAGATCGCGGTCATCGACATTTATCGTAATGCGACCATGCAGCAGGCCGACATCGGGATTTGCCTGAGGCCCGGCACGGACGGCGCGCTCGCCTGCGCGATCATGCACGTGCTCTTCCGAGATGGGCTCGCCAACCGGGAGTACATGGCGAAGTACGCCGATTGCCCTGAGGAGCTCGAAGCGCATCTGGCGGACAAGACGCCGGGGTGGGCGAGCGCCATTACGGGCCTCACGGTCGAGGAGATCGAGAGCTTCGCGCAGCTCATCGGGAAGACGCCAAGGACATATCTGCGTCTCGGCTATGGCTTTTCGCGCTCGCGCAATGGCGCCGTGAACATGCACGCGGCGTCGTGCATCGCGACTGTTACGGGTTCGTGGCTGCACGAAGGTGGCGGTGCCTTCCACAACAGCGGCGCGATCTTCAAGTGGAACAAGTCGCTCATCGAAGGCAGCGACGTGCTGGATCCTTCGATCCGAATGCTCGACATGAGCCGCATCGGCGCCGTGCTGACAGGCGATCGGAGCGATCTCGGGGATGGGCCCGAGGTCCATGCGCTTTTCATCCAGAACCAGAATCCCGTGCAGGTCTGTCCCGACCAGAACACCGTGAAGCGGGGCTTTGCGCGCGACGATCTCTTCGTTTGCGTGCACGAGCAGTTCATGACCGCCACGGCGAAAGTCGCGGACATCGTGCTGCCGGCGACGATGTTCCTCGAGCACGACGATCTCTATCAGGCGGGTGGCCAGCAGAACATTCTGTTCGGGCCGAAGCTTATCGAGCCGCCGGGCGAATGCTGGTCCAATCACGATGTCATCTGTGCGCTCGCCAAGCGTGTAGGCGCCGAGCATCGCGGCTTCGACATGACGGCGCGCGAGATCGTCGATTGGACGCTGCAGAATTCGGGCTGGGGCACGCTCGAAAACCTCGAAGCCAATCGCTGGATCGACTGCCAGCCGGATTTCGAGACCTCGCACTATGTCGGCGGGTTCGCTTATCCCGATGGCAAGTTCAAGTTCAAGCCGGACTGGCCCGAGGTGCCGGCTTCGCGTCGATGGGACTGGGGTATTGCCCATCTCGTGCCGCGGCTGCCGGACCACTGGGATGTCATCGAGAAGGCCGACGCGCGCCATCCATTCCGCCTCGCGACGAGCCCGGCGCGCAACTACCTCAACTCCTCGTTCAACGAGATGCCGACGAGCCGCAAGCAGGAAGGCCCGCCGCGCGCCAAGATCCATCCGCATGATCTCGCAGAGCTCGGCATCGAGGACGGCGACCGCATCGCTATGGGCAACGAGCGCGGCGAGATACGGCTCCAGGCGGAAGCCTACGACGGCGTGTTGCGCGGCGTGGTGATCGTCGAGTCGATCCCGCCCAATGATCAGTTCGAGGGCGAGGTGGGCCTCAATACGCTGACGGGCGCGGACCGCATTGCACCGTACGGCGGCGCGGCCTTCCACGACAATCACGTCTGGATACGGCGGGCGCTTCGTGACTGATCGCCGCCTGAGGAGCGCGCGCTGATGGAGAGCGCGGACGTCGTGATCATCGGCGGCGCTGCGGTCGGCAGCGCGACGGCTTTGTTTCTGCGCCGCGAGGGCTTCAAGGGCCGCGTCGTGGTCGTTGAAAAAGATCCGAGCTATCAGTGGTGCGCGACGGGGCGCTCGGTCGCGTCCGTACGGCGGCAATTCTCGACGCGCGAGAACATCGAGCTTTCCACGTTCGGCTGGCAATACTTCAGCAGGATCAAGGAAGAGTACGGGCCTGAGGCGGACATCAGTCTCGTCCAGCGCGGCTACGCTATCATGGCGAGCGCGGAGGGCGCCGGTATCCTTCGTGCCAATGTCGCGCTTCAGCGGAGCCTTGGCGCGGATGTCGAGCTGCTGGCGCCGGAGGCGCTGAAGGCGCGCTTCAACTGGCTCAATGTCGAGGATCTGGGAGCGGCGGGATGGGGCCGATCCGGCGAAGGCTGGGTCGATCCGCACGCCCATCTCGCACTCATGCGCAAACGCGCGATCGCTGAAGGCGTGACGTATCTCGCGGACGAGGTCGTGGGGATCGATGTCGAGCGCGGTGCCGTCGCCGGTGTGCGTCTTGCTTCAGGTGGCGGAATCGCGACGCGCACGATCGTGTGCGCCGCGGGTTGGCATTCGCGCAAGGTCGCGGCCATGGTCGGCATCGATCTGCCGGTACATCCGCGCAAGCGCTATGTGTTCGTCATCGACTGCCCGACGCCGATCGCAGGTGCCGGCCTGATGATCGATCCGAGTGGCGTCTACTTCCGGCCCGAGGGGCGCTATCACATCACGGGCGTCGCGCCACCCGAAGACGAGGACCGCGATGCCGAGGATTTCGACATCGAGGATGGATATTTCGAGCGCCTGATCTGGCCGACGCTCGCCCATCGCGTGCCCGCCTTCGAGACGCTGAAGGTCGTGAATGCGTGGTGCTGCCACTACGATCTCAGCACGCTCGATCATAACGCCATACTCGGGCCGCACCCGGAGGTCGCAGGTTTTCTCCTTGCGTGCGGGTTCTCGGGCCACGGCCTGCAGCACTCGCCGGGCATCGGCCGCGCCATGGCCGAGCTCATTGCGCACGGCTCGTATCGGACGATCGACCTCACGCGCTTTGGCTGGACGCGGATCGTGGCGAATGCGCCGCTGGCGGAAGCCAACGTTTTCTGAGAGTGAGTACGCCAGGAGCGGGACATGGGCACGATCCTCGCGATTTCATCACAGGTCGCGCGCGGGTACGTCGGCTTGAGCGCGATTGTGCCGGCGCTCAACGCGCTCGGACACGAGCTGATTGCGCTCCCGACGATCATTCTCTCGAACCATCCGGGCCACGGCGCAGTCGCGGGCCAGCGCACGGACCCGGCGCTGCTGAGACAGATGCTCGCGACGCTCGATGCGCACGGATGGCTCGCCGCCGTCGATGCGGTGCTGAGCGGCTATCTGCCGTCGCCTGAGCATGTCGCGGTCGTCGCCGAGGCAGTCGGCCTCGTGCGTGCGCACAATGAAAAAGCGCCCTACTTCTGCGATCCCGTGATCGGTGATGATCCGAAGGGGCTCTACATCGCGGAGGACGCGGCGCGGTCACTCAGCGAAAGCCTAGTGCCGCTCGCCGATGTGATCTTTCCAAATCGTTTTGAGCTTCAGTGGCTGGCGGGCCAACCGGTCACTGATGTCTCGAGTGCGATAAACGCGGGGCGCGCGCTCGGACCATCAGTGACCGTCGCGACCTCAATACCCGCACCTGATGACAGGCTCGCGACGGTCGCCGCGACCGCCGAAGAAGCTTGGACACGGACAGTTGTGCGGATGAACGATGTTCCCAATGGTACGGGTGATTTGCTTGCGGCGCTGATCGTGGGACACATGGTAAATGGCTGCACCGCTCCGATCGCGCTTGAACGATCAGTTATCAGCGTTCAGAAGGCAATTTGTGTCAGTGCGGGACGCGATGAGCTTAATTTGATTGCCATTTTGAAGGGATTTGGCGGCGAGGTGTCGCCTCCAGCGGGGGCTTTGGAGTAACGATAGTTCGCAAGCAGGCGGGAACGAAATTGTGTGGTGCCGCGTATTCGGACTTGGCGTTCAATGCGCCAGCCGGGCACGCCCCAACATTCAAAGAGCTGCCGACTGCGGACAGAGAGAGTCGTTCTGATCGCTGGGTTTGGCCAGCTTTCTTGAGGACTCTCCCTACGCACTACTCAAGTCAGGGCCCTAGTTTGTCCTGTTCAGGGTGGTTGTAATAGAAACCTTGTCTCGCCGTGCGCTGACAATCCGTCAGAGGTCTTCCATGGGCCGCCGATCCATCCACACACCCGAGCAGTTGAGACAGCTCATTCTCGATGCTGCGGCAGCGATTATCGAGGCCCACGGTCTGGCCGGCCTGTCGGCCCGCGAGATCGCTCGGAGGATCGGCTATTCCCCGGGCACGATCTACAACATGTTCGAGAACCTCGATGACGTTGTGCTCAACGTCGAAGGGCGCGTGCTCGACTCGCTCGATGAGCGTCTGGCGGGAGAGCTCGCGAAGGGTGGCGACCAGAAGGCGCAGGTGCTGCAGCTCGCGCAGACTTATCTCGCGTTCACGCATGAGCGACCCAAGCTCTGGAACCTGCTGTTCGAGCACTACATGCCGAACGGTGCGGACACGCCACCGTGGTACCAGGAAAAGCTCGAGCGGCTGATGGGCAGGGTCGAGACGGCAGTCGCGCCGCTCTATCCTCAGGATGCCGTCATCGAGCGCCAGCGCGCAGCACGCGTGCTGTGGGCGGGTGTGCACGGGATCACGTCGCTCTCTACGGCGAACAAGCTCTCGAATGTGACGAGCGATGCGGCGGCTTTGCTGGTCAATGATCTCGTGAGCAACTACCTCGCAGGCGTTGCTGCGACCACAGGCAGCGTTCGCGCGGCTGCCTCCTGAGAGGCTCCGAAGCCTTTTAAAATGGGCATTATTGCTTCGCGGGCGTGTTGCCGGCTGGGGCTTCATCAGCCTTCGGGATGGAGCCGGTCGAGATAGGCGTGGCACTGTCCGGCGCTGCTGCGGGCGCGCGCTTTCCGGCAAAGCTCACGATATCTCCCGTGACGCCGAACCAGTTGTGATCTTGCGGCAGCATGCGCTGGCGCAAGCCTGTCCACATGCTCCCAGATGTCATGCCGTCGACGAACGTCTTGGTCGGCGGCGTCAGCATGAGCGCGGCGACAGTCGCGACGGCCATGGCGATCGAGTGGTCGAGGCGACGTCCGTCATAGAGCTTGACCGCGGTGCCGAAGGAGCGCTTCACGCGCGTGCCGAGCACATCGACGCTGTAGATCTCATCGAGCACGAGATGGACCATGTAGCCCATGAACATGAAGCCGCCAGCGAGCCACGCGACGCCCTCGTGCCGGCCGAGCACGTAGTAGTAGGCGATCGCGGTGAGGAACGCGAAGAGGAAGCCGGCGAGTATCGAGTGATAGATGCCACGGTGGTACGACATGCGATGGAAGATCGCGTGGACGACGTAGCGGAAGAACAGGAACGTCCCAATCGAGAGCAGCCATAGCTCGGCAATCGAGAATTTCTCGGCAAAGGCGAACAGCACCGCGAAGGAGAAGAAGGCGGCGAGGCCGGCGAACATGGCGCGGCCGGCGCGCGAGTCCTTCAGGTCGATGTCGGGGAGCACGCTGCCGAGCACGCCGGCGAGGGTGACGGCGACGAGATTCTCCGGCGCGACGACGTCCGCCGCGAGCGTGAGTGTCGCAAGCATTCCGCTGGCGACCGTGCCGACACCGATATGCGTCGCGAAGTTGGCCATGCCCGCCCCCTGTTCGCGCCTGAGCATCCCGAGCGCGGTTCCGCTGCGCGAGACCGACCAGATTCGCTTGATCGAGGAAAGTCTTGCGCCCGAAAAAGCTGTGGGGCCGCGGGGCTCAGAAAGCAGTCGAAAGGCCGCAAGATTGCCCAGATGCGCAGCACTATGCCGGGCCGGGCCCGGTGGCGCGACAAGTGGCACGCCCTGTGCTTCTAAGACGGCGAGGCCGCCGCGGAGGCGGCATGGGCATTGGTTAATGTGTCGAAACGGCTCTGTGCTGCGTGAGGAATGCCATGGTGAAGGATCAATCGGTGACGGCGGAGAGCGAGTCCGTTGAGCTCCGGCCGCGTACCGTGGCGGAGGGCGGGTTCGATGTTGTCAGCGTGCGCTGGACAATCGAGCAGATGCACGACGAACTGGCAGGTAGGTCTGAATTCGGGCGTGTGCGCAATGCGCTCGCGATCGCGCTGATGGAGCTCGATCGGGCTCAGCGCGACAACAGGGCCATCATTACCGAAGACCTCGGCAGGTCCCGTTACTTCCCCTGGACTCTCAAGCGGACCTGATTTCGCCGGTCCCTGCTATTTGCTTGCCAATGAGACGATGCGTGCCAGAACGGCACTCTCGGGACGTGCGAGTTCGTCCAGAATCGTAAAGTGGTTGGCATTCGGCACCACGATGCATTCTGCCTTCACGCCGGCCGCGCTCCAGACCGCGGCGAGTGCCAAGCTCTGGCGAATGAACTCCTGACTTTCATCGCCGCCGACCGCTGCAACCATGAACGCTGAAGGTGGCGGCTTGCGGCCGATTGCGACGTTCGCTGCTCGCGCACTCGCCACATCGAGCTTCAGCGCCTCGTTGAGTGAGGTCGGGATGAGTGGCTCGGGATCGAAGGCGCCGCTCAGCGCATAGGCCGCGCGCACGAGATCATTCGGTACATCGCCGATAGCAGCCCAGTCCGTCGCGAGCATGGACGCCGCGAGGTGGCCGCCGGCAGAGTGGCCAACGACGACGGGACGCTTCTTCGTGCGCTGATAGAGCGTCTTGAGGCACTGGCGCAGCTCAGTGACGATCGCGGCGACAGTGACCGAAGGCGCGAGCGAATAGGAGGGAAGCGCGACGTCGATGCCGCGCTTGTTGAACTCCTTGGCGATGAAGCTCTGGGCCTTGCGATCGCCGCGCTGCCAGTACCCGCCATGAATGTAGACGACGAGGGGCGCATCGGCGGCGCCGCGCGCGCGGAAGAGGTCGTAGCGCTGACGCTCGCCTGGCCCATAGGACTGGTCGGCGAGGAGGTCAGCTTCCTCGCGCCACTTTGCCGAAGCGGCGGCCCAGCGAGCGGCGATCGCCTCGTTCTCCGGCACGCGACGGCGGTTGTTGTACTCGGCCTCGTAGTCGATCTTCGTCATGAGCGTGCATTCCATAGCTGCGGCCGAAGCCCACGCGGGTTGCTGTAGACTTCCCTTTTGAGCGCGGTCGTGCAAGCCTGAAGGCAGGGACACCGCTCCTCGATCCGGTATGCGCATCGCCGCCTCTGCCACCTCACGATAGGAGACGGCCATGGTCCAGCGTTCTGTTCAAAGCATCAAATTCGGCCGCGCGGCGCCCGGGATCTCGGTGCGCGATATCCAGGTAGCTTATGCCTTCTACTCGAATGTGCTCGGGTTCCAGAAGGTGTTCGAGAATGGGGATCCCGTCGGCTTCATGGTTCTCAAGAAGGACGGCGCTGAAATTCACCTGAACCAGGCCCGCGACCACCGCCCAACGACGGTCAACGTCTTTCATATGTTTGTCGACGACGTGGCGGGTCTCTACGACGTCTGCGAGGCCGCCGGCGTGCGGATCATCAAGTCGCTCAAGGACAAGGACTACGGCCAGCGCGCCTTCGTGTTTGCCGATCCCGATGGCAATCGCATTGACGTCGGCCAGAAGATTTGAGCGAAGTAACATGAACTCATCATCGACACGGATCATCGATCTCTATGAACGTAATGCCGCGGCATATGACGCGGATCGCGGAAAATCTCTGTTCGAACGCGGCTGGCTCGACCGTTTCCGTGCGCTGTTGACGCCCGGTGCGCCGGTCCTCGACATTGGCTGCGGCTCGGGCGAGCCGATCGCGCGCTATCTTATCGTGTGCGGGCATGCCGTGACGGGCGTCGATAGTGCGCCTTCGCTGATCGAGCTGTGCAAGGTGCGCTTTCCCGAGCAGACGTGGGTCGTTGCGGACATGCGCAAGCTCGCGCTCGGTGTGAAATTCGCGGGGCTGCTCGCGTGGGACAGCTTCTTCCATCTGACGGCCGAGGATCAGCGCGCGATGTTCGAGGTCTTTCGCGCACACGCGGCGCCGGGTGCCGTACTCATGTTCACCAGCGGCCCTGCGCACGGCGAAGCCATCGGCTCCTATCGCGGCGAGGCGCTCTATCACGCAAGTCTCGATGCGGAGGAATATACGGCGTTGCTCGAGACGAACGGCTTCGAGGTCGTCGCGCATGTTGCCGAGGACGCAACGTGCGGTGGACATACGATCTGGCTCGCTCAATTCGCTCGCGAGGGCACATAGGCCACAGGCAACGCTGAGCGACGCCTCGTCCACACTTGGGACGTGATCGTGCATAACCGGAAGAGTTCTGCGGCGTGTGGCGGATGTTGTCGCTAAGAAGGTCTCACGGGAGCTGGCCGGCGCTGGTGTGGCGGGGTGCCAGACCGACGGCAAAAGTCTCGGGACGCCGGCCAGCTCTCCAAATCCCACATGATCCTTTGCATGAATCCGGTTGCGGCCGATCGAGTGGCGCGGCACCATCGCATCGTGCCGGACCGTGCGCGGTCCCAAGCAACGCCCGAAAAATCGAGGAATGCCCGCCATGATGAAGCTGATGTGGTCGCCGCTCTCGCCTTATGTCCGCAAGGTGCGGATTACGGCTTCGATGAAGGGACTCGATGGGCGCTTCGAGCCGGTGCCTGCGGACACGAACGTCGGCGATCCGACGCTCAATGCGCTCAACCCGCTCGGCAAGGTGCCATGCCTGATCACAGACCAGGGTGAGGCGATCTTCGACAGTCACGTGATTTGCGAGTATCTCGATTCACTCGCCAGCACGCCCGTGCTCTTTCCGAAGAGCGGGCCGGAGCGCTGGCGCACGTTGACGCTCGGCGGTCTTGCGGACGGTATTCTCGATGCTGCGCTGCTCATCGTGTACGAGGGACGCTTCCGGCCGGAGAACATGAGGGTGCAGGCGTGGCTCGATCGCCAGCAGTCGAAGATCGATCGCGCGCTCGCCCATCTCGAGGCGTCGCCGCCCGTGTGGCGCGGCAGTCCAGACTACGGGCACGTGACGCTCGCGTCGGCGCTCGGCTATCTCGATTTCCGCCTCGGCGGAAAGTGGCGTGCGAGCAATCCCAAGCTCGTCAATTGGCTCGATGAGTTTGCGGCCGCCGTGCCGGCCTTCGAGGCGACGCGGCCGCAGTAGTAAGCGGGCGCCGTAGTGGCGCGCGTGTACGTAGCGTGAGGAGGTGACGATGATTACGGCAATCGTGCGCTTCAAGCTTCCGCCTACGGTGAAGGTCGAGGACGCGGCCGAGCTCTTCAAGGGCTCGGCGCCCAAGTACCGCGGCCTCGCCGGGCTCGTGCGGAAATACTACCTCTTCAATGAGAGCGGTATCGGCGGCGGTGTCTATCTCTGGGAGACCCGGGCGGCGGCCGAGCGCGTCTATACGCCGGAGTGGAAGAAAATGATCGCCGACCGCTACGGCGCGGAGCCGGAGATCAACTTCTACGAGACGCCCGTGGTCGTCGACAATGCGCTCGACGAGATCCAGGTCGACGCGGCGGAGTAGGGGCAGCCTTAGTTCCGAATGAAGGGGCGGCGCGGCTTGGGCCGCGGTAGGCGCACGTGCGCGGCACGCCGTTTAAGGCTTTGTTAAATCTTTGGTTCGATACTCCAATTCATGCCGGATCGCTTGTCCGTGCGCCGCCTGCGGGGGCTGGCTGCATGAACATGGCGGGCGCGGAAAGCGCGGGGGGAACGCGCTTTCATGTGCGCCGGCTATTAGATCGGTGGGGCGGCGCGCGAAGGCCATGTGCCGAGCGTCGTCCTGCCCGTGAGAAGAGCGGAGGCCATGGGTCCCGAGCTCGATGAGATGGTGCGCCGGCGCTGGGGAGCCGCGGCGCACCGGACAGCTAGTCGGCGTCAGCATCGACAACTGGTAGAGGCCGAAAGGCCCGGACGGGTGCGTGCACCTGTCCGTTGCGAGGCGGGCGCCCGGGCCCGCCTCGCTGCATTTTGCAGCATAGGCGGGACCAAAGCCAGCGACGCGCCCGCCTCGCTAAATTTTGGGGGACGTGTGTCGGGCATTGCGACGTCGCGCAGCGCAGGCGGGTCCAGCTGAACCGAGCGCCCGCCTCGCTGCATTTGCAGGCGTAATGGATAGCGTCGACCTTGAGTGGGGCGGCGCGGCCCCCAAACCTGACAACGATATTCATGCCCGGACCATGGTAAGGCCCCATTCCACACACTATGTTCGTGTGCGGAGGTACGGCCATGCGTGGGTTGATTTTCGGGTGCGTTGTGGCAGCAACGGCCGGATTTGGGCCGCTCGCCGTGGCGGCGGAGCCGTCGCGCGACGGTATTGCCGAGGCCATCAGACAGAGCGGTGCGGGTGTCCACCGCGTCCAGGGCACAGCACAAGGTACCCCGGGGCAGAGCAAGGCATCGCCGCCGCCAGCGGCGCAGCCGGCGGACACAGCCCAGGCCGAGCCGCGCGACGCGCGTGAGGGCGACCCGCTCTATGAGCAGGCGCAACGTCTCATGAGGGCGATCGACGCCATTCTGAGCGACACGGCGCGCAATCGCGGCGAAGCGCGCAAGCTCCCCTCCACGAACGATTTCATCGTCAAGCCGCTCTGGACCGAGACGCGCGAGGATCGCGAGCGCAAGATCCGCGACCTGCTCGATGCAGCGCTCGGCATCGTCACCGACGTGCCCGTTGTCGAGAGCCAGAAGAAGATCGAGGGTCTGCGCAAGAACATCCGCGACATCGAGGACCGGATCGTGAAGCTGCGCGAGAAGCAGATCACGGCGCCGAAGAGTGCGCTCATTCCGGGCGTGACGGCGGACACGGTCGACAGCCTCGAGCGCGACATTGCGGATTCGAAAACGCGCATCGACCTCAACCGCGACCAGATTGCCGCGGCCAAGGAGGAGATCCGCGCGGCACTTGCAAAGAGCGGTATCGAGCTCGGCAGTGAGCAGCTCGATCTGCTGCTCGACGGCGTGCTCTCGGGCGACATCGTGCGCCTCGTCGCGGTGTTCAACTCGGCGAAGCTGATCGACGGCCAGCTCGGCAAGCTGCTCGCGGCCTCGGGCGAGAACATCGGCGCGGCGCGCAAGTACTTCGCCATGCATGCGGCGCTCTTCGCGATCCTGGTGCACGCCCAGGACTCGATGATCAGCAAGATCGACAAGCAGTACCTGCCGAAGCTCGAAGCCATCATGAAGGACGTCGAGCAGGCGCGCGCCAAGACCAACCAGCTGCTGCGCGCGGAGAACCGCCCGGACCAGCGCCGCGCGCTCGAAGCAAACCGCGAGAGTCAGAAGCTCGCGGAAGATGCGGCCAAGGGCTACCGGCGCTATCTCCTCCAGCAGCGCGAGCAGATCGCGCGTGCGCGCGCCCGCGCCGTGCATGACCTGAAGATCGCCGACAACACGTACGAGACGGTCGAGGCGAGCTTCCAGCTCCGTGTGCTGATGCGTGAAAGTGCGACGACTTTTGAAGCGCTCCAGAAGATCGAGGCGCCCACATTCGAGCAGATCTTCCGCAATGAGGAACTGCGGCGCGAGTTCGAGAGTCTTACTCGAAAGCTTGATCAGCCAACGAGTTGAGCGGGTGCGCTCTGCACCCTGACCACCCCCGGTCGCGTCGGGCATCTTGCGATTGCCGGGCGTTCAGGGTTACTCGTCTGTCAGAAGCCTGATAGATTGCACGCGGACACACGGCCCCGAAGATCCAAGGCTCGATCAGACGCGGCTCACGTATAGGAGGCATTTCATGGCCCAAAATCCTTTCGAGTTCCCTCAGCAGATGCGCGAACTCGCGGAGAAAAACGTCGAGCAGGCCCGCGCCACGTACGGCCAGTTCATGGATGCCATGGCGCAGGCCGTCGGCATGTGGACGAAGGGCCTTCCCGCCAACGAGCTGACGAGCGGCTTCCAGGCCGTCCAGGAGCGAGCGATCGGCTTCGCCAAGGAAAACGCGGAAGCGAGTTTTGCGCTCGCGAGCGATCTCGCCGCGGCGAAGGACGTGCAGCACGTGCTCACGCTGCAGACGCAGTTTGCGCAGTCCCAGATGCAGTCCTACGCCAAGCAGGCGCAGGAGCTCGGCATGTTGATGAGCGGCGCCATGCAGGGCGTGAAGCCGAAGCGCTGAGGCGTCGGCTTCGTTCCTGGCTTCGGACCCGGTTTCGTCTTACGACGCCCACTCTCCCTTGCGGAAGACCGGCACGCGGCGCCCGTCCGCGTGCACGCCATCGATATCGATCTTGTCCGAGCCGATCATCCAGTCGATGTGGATGAAACTCTTGTTGCCGCCCTGCGCCGCGATCTGCTCAGGGCTCAGCTTGCCGCCATCGACGAAGCACTTCGAGTAGCATTGCCCGAGGGCAATGTGGCAGGCTGCGTTCTCATCGAACAGCGTGTTGAAGAAGAGAAGCCCGCTCTTCGAGATTGGTGAAGAGTGCGGGACGAGCGCCACCTCGCCGAGGCGGCGCGCGCCCTCGTCCGTGTCGAGGACCCTGTTGAGCACTTCCTCACCCTTCGATGCCTTCGCTTCGACGATGCGGCCTTCCTCGAAGCGCACGGCGATGTTGTCGATGAGCGTGCCCTGGTAGGAGAGAGGCTTGGTGCTCGAGACGTGGCCGCTGACGCGGCGCGCGTGCGGCGTCGTGAAGACTTCCTCGGTCGGGATGTTCGGATTGCACGTGATGCCGTTCTTGGCGGTCGAGGAGCCGCCCTGCCACTCGTGGCCATCGGCGAGGCCGACAGTCAGGTCCGTGCCGGGGCCGGTGAATTGAAGCGCTGAGAAGCGCTGGCTATTAAGCCATACCGTGCGCTTCTGCAGCGCCGCATTGTGCTTGCCCCAGGCACCGACGGGATCGGCACCGTCGACACGAGAGGCGGCGAAGATCGCATCGGCGAGTTTCCCGACTGCGATGTCCTCCTCATCGCCCGGAAAGACGAGCTTGGCCCAGGAAGGACCGGCATAGGCAACAATGTTCCAGTTGGTGTCGAAGCCTGCGATTTTTTCCAGCGCCGGCTGATAGGCGATGGAATTCGCCTTGCTCGCGCGGGCGACCTTGGCGGGGTCCTCGCCAGCGAGCAGCATCGGATTGTCGCCGACGATGGCGAGCCGCGCCGTGTTGTTGTCGAAGGCCTTGGCGATGCCGTCATAGAGCCAGCCGGCGGCGCGGTCGAAGCTCGCGTCGGGGGCGTTGCGATAGCGCGCGAGCGTGATCTCCTCGTCGGAGAGGATGGTCGTGACGAGACCCGCGCCGGCCTTGTAGGCGTGCTCGGCAATGCGGCGCACTAGCGGAAGCGCTGCGACCGGCGCGGTCAGAAATAGATCCTGGCCCGGCTGAAGCTGCAGGCCGACCTTGATGGCGACCTCCGCGAGGCGGTCGAGCTTGACGGGATCGATGGCGGCGGCGTCGTTCCTCGGATGCGTTGGCATGTCCAATGGCCTGAGCGTTGGGAGGGTTGCTGTCGGCGACTATAGCCGGCGGGGGAGCGGATGGCGCCTCTGACCGGGTTCAAAAGCCACTGATCCGCAGAATACACACCTGGAGATCACCGCCATCTGCGGCAATCGGCCCGTGCGGAACCAGGCCGGTCGTGCGGGGCAACCACGACGACAATGGGGACCGGACGAATGACGTGCTCCGAGGATTTAGAGACCGGCGCCGGCCGGCAGTCTCGGGAACTGCCAATTGTTAGTCGCCGCGATGCGCCGACGGGTTCAAAGGAGAGCGCGCGATGACGTTCGGAGGAAGGAGGAGGCCTATGCAGTCTCGTCGTCGTCCTCGGGTGGGTCGCTGAACTCGACGCCCATTGCTTCCCCGCGACGCCACATGACCTTCGCGGCGTAGTGCCGGTTCGCGTGAGCGTCAACGAGGGTGAATTCGCCGGGTAAGCCGACCGTCGTCGGCACTTCGAGCCGCGCACCTGTCACGGACAGATTGCGGATGACGCAGTCTACGACCGAGTTACCGTCCGCGAAGATGATCTTGCCGCTCTTGAGGACGCGCTGGCGCCGGATGATCCGCTTTTCTTCTTCTGTCATGCTTGTTGTTGTCTATTTGATCACGTGCAGGTGATACGAACATTCGGGACGATAGTTCCATTAAAAAAGTTAAGTCGGGTGATCTACGCCGGGCCGCGGTGCGGCCGGCACTTGTTTGACACCCGTGCGAGGCCTCTCTAAAGCAACGGACTTGAAGTTCGCCTCACCTCGATGCTGGGCAGGGAGCGAATTTCAAATCCAAAGTTGCTTTAGAAGCTTTTGACTCTAAAGCGTCCTTGGACCTCATATGCGACTTTGAGGCGGACCCGCACCGTAGGTCGCATTTGAGGTCCGACGCTTTAGCGTGCGCCCACGGAGCGATCGAGCGCGCCGGGAAAGGCCCCCAAATGACCGACACGGCAATTCCGTCAGCGGACGGCAGCAACGGCGAACAGCGGCACTTCATCTACTTCGCCGATCCCATGTGCTCATGGTGCTATGGCTTTGCGCCCGTGATCCGCGCGCTCGCGCAGCAATTCGAGGGGCGGCTGCCTGTGCGCATCGTCATGGGCGGACTCAGGGCCGGCAACACCAAGGAGATGACGGAGAAGGATCGCGAGTACATCCGCGGTGCCTGGACGCGCGTCGGCGAGGCCTCGGGGCAGTCTTTCGACTTCTCGTTCTTCGATCGCGAGCACTTCGTCTACGATACCGAGCCTGCGTGCCGCGCCGTCGTGACCATGCGCCGCCTCGCGCCGGAGAAGGCGCTGGCCTTCAAGGCCCGCGTCTCGCGCGCCTTCTACGGCGAGAACCAGGACACGACGAACGTGAAGGTGCTCGCGTCGCTTGCGCCCGAGTTCGGCATCGATGCCGAGCGCTTCGAGCTCGAGATGCTCTCGGCCGAGGCGCGCAACGAGACCTTCAAGGATTTTCTGACGAGCCAGCAGGCGGGCGTACAGGGCTTTCCGCTGCTCGCAGCCGGCACCGGGGCCGGTGGCTATGCGCTCGTCACGAGCGGCTTCCGCCCGCTCGATGGTCTGCCCGAGGCGATCGAGTCCTGGCTCGCGGCTGGTGCGCCTATCAAGGCGGCAACCTCTGAGCAGCAATAGAAATCGAGAGACAGCCTGAGACCATGGACATGCCCACGCCCAACAACAAGACGCTGCCGATCAGCCGCTTCCCCGTGCCGAAGCTCAAGGATCTGCCGGAGGACATCCGAACGCGCATCGAGGCCGTGCAGGAGAAGTCGGGCTTCATCCCGAACGTTTTCCTCGTCCTCGCACATCGACCGGACGAATTCCGCGCCTTCATGGCCTATCACGATACGCTCATGGACAAGGCGGAGGGGCTGACCAAGGCCGAGCGCGAGATGATCGTCGTTGCAACGAGCGCAGCGAACCAGTGCCAGTACTGCGTCGTCGCGCACGGGGCGATCCTGCGCATCCGCGCGAAGAACCCGCTCGTCGCCGATCAGATCTCGATCAACTACCGCAAGGCCGACATTACCCCGCGCCAGCGCGCCATGCTCGACTTCGCCATGAAGGTGGCGCTGGAGGCGGAGACGGTGGGCGAGGAGGATTTCAAGGCGCTCAAGAAGCAGGACTTCAGCGACGACGAGATCTGGGATATCGGCGCGATAGCAGCGTTCTTCGCGCTCTCGAACCGTATGGCCAATCTCACCGCCATGCGGCCCAACGACGAGTTCTACAACATGGCGCGGTGATCGCGGTTGCCGGTCGCGCCTGCGGCGCGAGCGGGGCCGCATGCCTCTGGCATGCCTTCGGCATGACCCCGCACCCCAACGGGGGGACATCCCCCGACCCCAAACTTTTATGGATTGATCGAGCGGAGCGATCGCTCCAGCAACTCACCAGCGACCGAAGATCGTGTCGCGCCAGTCGCGCGTTTCACGCGTGCGCATCGGTTGCTGCGGGGGCGGTGCCGCCATGCGCTCCGGCGTTGCCTGAGTAATGGGCGTCAGGCTCGGCCGTACGGCGGCAACCCGCGGGGGCTTCGCGCTCCGGTCGCGTTCGATGCGCTGATCATATTCCGCGATCGTGGATTGGCTCTGCTTCGGCCTCAGATGCACCACGCGATAGCCGCGCGACTTCAGCTCCGCGAGCATCTGGCGGATGCCGTGCGCTGTCGAGGGCTGGATGTCGTGGAAGAGGATGATGCCCTTCCTCTTGTCCTCGAGGCCGCGCAGCACGTTGGCGATCATGCGCGACGGGCTCTTCGTGCGGAAGTCGTTCGAGTCGACGTCGATCGAGATGTTTACGATGTCGCGGCTCTTGAGATAGGTCTGCGCACTGCCCGGATCGCTCAGATAGGGAAAGCGGAAGAAGGGTGCTGTCGGGCCGTCGAGCGCGAGTTGGGCGGCGCTGATGCCGAGCTCGATTTCCGCCTCGATCTGGGCGGCCGAGCTGCGGCCGAGATTGCGATGCGACCAGGTATGCGTGCCCACCGTATGGCCGCGCCGGCCGACTTCGCGAAGCTGCGCGGGGAAGCTCAGTGCGCGCTGGCCGAGGACGAAGAACGTCGCTTTCGTGCAGTGCTCGTCGAGTGCATCCAGGATCGCCGGTGTGAAGGTCGGGTGCGGGCCGTCGTCGAACGTCAGGACGACTTCGCCTTCCTGGAGGAAATCATGGTCGCGGTACTGCAGGCGCCCGAAGCGGGGGCCGCCGGCGGTATCGAGTTCGATCGTGCGCGATACGCCGAGTGCCTTGGCACCTGCCTGGCATTTGGACTGGGGTGGCGGGCTCTGTTGGGCCGCCAGCATTGAGGCGCCGAACACGCTCGCTGCCATTCCCCCGATTGCGACGACCGCGAGGGTCCACCGCGTGACCAGCCCCGCCCCCATCATTCTGTCTCCCTAGGCACCGCTTGTCGAACCGGCGATTTCGCTACGGCGTCGATGCACCGTTCGTGCCGATTCGGCCGCGGTCACGTTCGCGTCCCCGTACCGTGCGGCGGCAAGCTCTGGTCCCGCGCCCCACGCAACTGAACTCGGACTTTGACCACAAGGCGGATGAATATCCAATGACCGGGATGCCTCGAATGGCGTTGGATCGAGTGGAAAAGGGCGGGAAATAGGCAGAAGTACGAGGGCGTTGCACTGACGCCACGGTATTGCGGCGCATTCATCCTATCCGGAGGCAGGCTTTGACCGCACTCCACCGGGCGCGGCATATGTTGCGAGATGCGACGGCCGGTCACCTATTGTCCACATTTTACGGACTACTATCCGCCCATCCGAATACAACCAGACCAGTCACGAGGCCGAGGGATGCGCACGTGGTTCAACCGTACATGCCTGCCGGCTAAGGCCTGGCTAGGGGTGGCACTTGCCGCACTGGTCGCAGTGTCGCTCGTCAAGGCGCCGGCCGATGCGCGCCCGTCGTCGGGCAAGGCCGAGGACCCGGCCGTGGCGTTCATGGGGCAGGTCGCGCGTGACCTGATGGCGGGCGCCCGCACGCAGTCGCCGATCCTGCTGTCCAATGCCGTCAAGCGGTACGGCGATATCAACTACATCGGCTCGTACTCGCTCGGCTCCTACCGCGCCAAACTTTCGCAGGCCGATCGCCCGACCTATCTCAACGGCATGGTGCGCTTCATCGGCCGTTATGCGGCGACCCAGGTGCCGAAGTACCCGGTCGTGAAGTACGAGATCATGAGCCCGAGCATCCAGGGCGGCTCCGGCATCATGGTCGACAGCAAGATTACGCTGCGCGACGGCTCGCAATACGATGTTCGCTGGCTGCTGGTGAAGGTCGGCAATTCCTACCGGGTGCGCGACGCCATGGTCTACGGCTTCTGGATCACGCCGTTCCTGAAGCAGCTCTTCGAGACCTATATCGGCGAGAACGGCGGCAACGTGAGCGCGCTGGTGGTGGTGCTGAACCGCTAGCTTCGCCGCTAAGCTCGACGGACAAAGAGAGAGCGCCGGCCCCCAGGGGACCGGCGCTTTTTGATGCCTGTGCTCGCCCGATCAGAGCCAGTCGCACTCCGCGGCGGCGCGGCGCTCGTGCGCGGCGATGGCATCCGAATAGGAGAGCGTCAGCGTGATGTCGTCGGTGCCCTGCAGGAGGCACTGCTTGCGGAAGCTGTCGATCTCGAAGCTCTGCGTCCAGTTGTCGGGGCCGGTGACGGTTTGCGCGTCGAGGTCGACCGTGATGCTGGCATCCGGCCGCCGCGCGAGATGATCGAGCATCTCGCGGATGCGCTCGGCCGGCAGGCGGATCGGAAGGGCGCCATTCTGGAAGCTGTTGTTGTGAAAGATGTCGCCGAAGCTCGGCGCGATGAAAACGCGAAAGCCGTTGTCGACGAGCGCGGTCACGGCGTGCTCGCGGCTCGATCCGCAGCCGAAGTTGCGCTCGGCAATGAGGATCTGCGCGCCCTTGGCCGTCGGCGCATTGAGGGGGAAGCCCTCGCGTGGCGAGCCGTCCTCGCGATAGCGCACGTCATTGAAGAGATGCGGTGCCTGCTCGGCGCGCGGGAGTGCGAGGAAGCGCGCCGGGATGATCTGGTCTGTGTCGACGTTCGGCTGGTCGATGGCGACGGCCGTCGCGGTCAGGCGGTCGAAAGGTGGGGGCTGCTGCTTGTGCTCGGTGCTCATGTTCTTGTCTCCTAAGCGGGCAGCAGACGGCGGACATCGGTGAAGTGTCCGGTGACGGCGGCGGCGGCAGCCATCGCGGGACTCACGAGGTGCGTGCGCACGCCCTTGCCCTGACGGCCGACGAAATTGCGGTTCGAGGTCGAGGCAATGCGCTCGCCGGGCCGGCCGATCTCGCCGTTCATGCCGACGCACATCGAGCAGCCCGCTTCGCGCCACTCGAAGCCCGCTTCGGTGAAGATCTTGTCGAGCCCCTCGGCTTCGGCCTGCTCCTTGATGATGCCGGAGCCGGGCACGATCCAGCTTGGGATCTGCGCCTTGCGGCCCTTGGCGACGGCGGCGGCCATGCGCAGGTCCTCGATGCGGCTGTTTGTGCAGGAGCCGATGAAGACGCGGTCGACGGGGATCTCGGCGATCGGCGTGCCGGGCTCGAGGCCCATGTAGGCGAGGGCGCGGGCCTGGCCATCGCGACGCGAGGCGTCGGCGGCGGAGGCCGGATCAGGAACAGCCTCCGTAACGGGCGCGGCATCCTCGGGGCTCGTGCCCCAGGTGACCATGGGGGCGATGTCCGGGCCAGATAGGGTGACTTCGCGGTCGAAGGTAGCGCCGTCGTCGGTCGGCAGCGTGCGCCAGAACGCGAGCGCGCGGTCCCAGGCCTCGCCTTTGGGCGCGAACGGACGGCCGGCGATGTACTCGTAGGTCTTGTCGTCGGGGGCGATCATGCCGGCGCGGCCGCCGCCCTCGATGGACATGTTGCAGAGCGTGAGACGTCCCTCGATCGAAAGCTGGCTGATGCCGCTGCCGGCATATTCAAGCACGTGGCCTGTGCCACCCGCGGCGCCGATGCGGGCGATGATGGCGAGGATGACGTCCTTGCCTGTAATGCCGAAGCCAAGCGCGCCGTCGATGTTGACGCGCATGGCCTTGGGCTTCCTCTGCCAGATCGACTGCGTGGCGAGGACGTGCGTGACCTCGGACGAGCCGATGCCGAAGGCGAGACAGCCGAGCGCGCCGTGCGTGGACGTATGGCTGTCGCCGCACACGAGCGTGATGCCGGGAAGCGTGATGCCCTGCTCGGGGCCGACGACATGGACGATGCCCTGGCGACGGTCGCCGATGTCGAAGATGGTGACGCCGGTCGCAGCCGCGTGCTCGGCGAGGCCGACGACCATGCGCTTGTGGTTTGGATCCACGATCGTGGATTTGTCGCGGGTGTTGGTCGGCATGTAGTGGTCGGGTGTCGCGAAGGACCGCTCGGGATGGCGGATCTTCATGCCGTTCGCGGCAAGGCGCCGGAAGGCATTGTACGAGCCGTCGTGGAGGAGATGGCGGTCGATGTAGAGGAGCGTGTAGCCGTCGGGGCGGTCGACGACTACGTGCCGCCGCCAGATCTTCTCGAACATGGTTGCGGGTTTGCCGGCCTGTGCTTCAGCCATGCTGCGCTCCTCCATTGAGCCGCGCGTCGGGATCGGCCATGCCGAGCAAGCGCGCGAACTTTGTTCTTGTTCTAATTGATCGCACGCGATGCCGGGGGCGTCCAGCATCCTGGGTGCGGGGGCACCCTGCGCGGAATGCGCGGCGGATTGGTTGCTGACTGCAACGCGGAAGAGCTACTTCGCACGCCTGAGCTGGCGTCGGATCATGGCCGCAGGTACCACAATCGAGCCGAGCAATCGGTCCTTCATCATCTTGATCCTCGATTGCAGCGGCCGGCCATTCTCGAGCCATTCGCTGCCAAGGAAGAGTGGAGGGTGCCTTCGCACATTCTGGCTGACGTCCAGAGGGTGTGGGAGCATCGGCGAATATACTGGAGCGGTCAGGCGATCTTTCCGAATATATGTGAGCTCAAGTAACCTCGGAATGCGTATTCCCGTGCCGGGAACCTCGAAATCGCCGCCGCTGTTATTGGGATGGGCGTGCACGACTGAAAAGAATTTATCGAGTCTCTTGAAGAATGGAGCAATGACGTTGCGCAGGATGAGTGCGTTTGTGATTGCTTCGAGCGCATGAACCTCGAGGACGATGATCCTGAAACGCGCGAGCGTGGCATCCGATACGCTCTTCAGGTTCCTGTATTCGGCCCCCTCGATGTCCATCTGTAGCAGTAGGTCGCCGCTCGGAGCGCATTCAGCCACCCAATCGTCCAGGCTTATATTGTCTCCACCCGTTTCGACATCGAGCCACTTTTTCCGGAATGTCTGGCGGCCTTCCTTGAGAGGTGTGCGGAAATTTCCCAGATCGGATGAGTAGTCGCACATGTGACATTGGATGCCATAGGTGTCGACGAGAATGTCTTCGAAATTCTTGAAATTGTTTACGCCGGGGGAAAAGCAAGCCGCTATGCCGGCAAGGTCATCAGGCACCAAGTAGGAGCCATCGGTATTGCCGCCGATGCGCACGAGCCGATGCGATGACGGCTTTGGACGCAGCAGCTCGAAAACCTCGCGCGTTTCGTCGATGGGAGAGGGCGCTTCAGCATCACCATGCAATGTAAAGGACATGAACTCTATTCCGTCGCGCATTAAGTGCCCCTTTTGAAGTGCTCTCCCGTCATGCACATCTCGGTCCGCCGACGGAAAGCGGTGCTTCAGTGCGCTTCGTGTTCTGCATTGGATGCCACGCGCGGTTTCGGGCGTCCAGCGGTGCGGGGCTCAGCGATCGACATTAGTTGCCGATCACCGCCGGCGGAAGAGGCCGCCGATCTTGCTCATGATCGACTTCGTGTTGCCCTCGGGCGCCTCTGCCGGCTCGATGATGCCCGCCGCTGTCGCATCTACCTTGCCGCTCGTGTGGGCGATCAGTGCCGGGATGGAGTTGAAGAGGCCGAGTACGGAGTCTCCTGCACCATCGGTCAGATGCTTGAGGACTTTGTTGAAAGGAAACACCGCGAGGTCGCTGTCGAGGACGACGGCCCAGCCGTGCTCCGTGTCCTGCCACGTGCCGCCGTAGGACTCGATGATGCACGTGCCGAGAAAGGAGCCGAGGTTGTCGCAAAGCGTCTCGCTGGTATCGACCTCGCCCTTGTCGACGAGGCCCTGGATGTAGCCATCGAGCCAGCGGACGCCTGCGGCATCGAAGCCGATGTCCTGTTGGAACTCATTGCGCGCGACGGCCAGCACCATTTCGGCATTGGCGCGGATCATCTCCTGCGGCGAGAGGTTCTCGCTCATGGTTTCCTGTTCGGGCTCCCCGTAAGCGTGGAAAGGTGTTTGGCACGTCCACTGAGGACTATAGAGAGCCACCGCCAGTGGTGATACCTGCGGCATGGCGCCCAGGGGATGATGGCGAAAGGCGGTGTGACGCCTCGGCCGCATCGCCGGGCCGCGCGCGCGGACGGTGACATGTCCGGACGTTTGATCTAGCTTCCGAGCACGCCCCGCCGAAGCGTGGCAGCAGGGAAAGGAAGCGCTCCATGAAACTCATGAAGGGAAAGGTCGCCTGGGTCACGGGCGCGGGGACGGGCATCGGCGAAGCGGGGGCGATCGGCCTTGCGGCGGAAGGGGCACACGTCGTGCTGAGCGGGCGCCGCGCCGCGCCGCTCGAGACCGTCGTCGCGCGCATCAAGGAGGCTGGCGGATCGGCCGAGGTGCTGGCCGTCGATCTCACGAAGTCGTCCGAGGTCGAGAAGGCCGTTGCAGGCATTAAGCAGAAGCACGGGCGGATCGACGTCCTCGTCAACAATGCGGGCGTGAACATCCCCGACCGCAGCTGGCAGCGCATTTCGGCTGAAGGCATCGATACGCTGATCCACGGCAACCTCTCGAGCGCAGCCTATGTGGCGCGCGCCGTGCTGCCGGTCATGCGGGAGCAGAAGGACGGGCTGATCATTCACACCGCTTCGTGGGCGGGACGCTATGTCGGACCGGTGCCGGGGCCGCTCTATATCGCGGCGAAGCACGGCGTGGTCGCCATGAGCCATTCGATCAATCTCGAGGAATGCCAGCATGGCATCCGCTCGACGGTCGTGTGCCCGGGAGAGGTCGCGACGCCGATCATGCAGCAGCGCGATCCGCCGGAGCCGCCGGAGGCGCTGGCGCGAATGCTGCAGTCAGAAGATCTCGGCAATCTCATCGTGTACCTCGCGATGCAGCCGCAGCACGTGTGCATCAACGAGGTCGTGATCAGCCCGACGCATAATCGCGGCTACATCGGCCAGATGCGTGCGCGCCAGCAACAGCAGGAAGCCGCGCGGAAGAAGTAGACCGCCAGATTTTGGAAGCAGAGGGCGCCGCTGGGTTTACCGGCGGCGTCCATGATGACTGACGGGCGCCCTGTGTGCGCCCAATTGGGAGTGAGACTGGAATGTCCAAAGAGACGCTTGATGCGGATGTGATCGTCGTCGGGGCCGGCAATGCTGCGGCTTCCGCCGCGCTTGCCGCGCGGGATGCCGGCGCGCGCGTGATTATGCTCGAAGCCGCGACGATCGAAGAACGCGGCGGTAACTCGACCTACACGGCGGGCGCGACGCGCCTCGTCTACAACAGCGCCGAGGACGTGAAGTCTTTGGTCGATCTCTCGGAGGCCGAGCTCGCGAGCATGGACTTCGGCACGTACACCGAGGAGCAGTACTTCGAGGACATGTACCGCATGACGCGGTACCGCACGGATCCGGAACTCTGCGACATCCTCGTGCACAACAGCCTCTCCACATGGCAGTGGCTCAGGAAGCAGGGCGTGAAGTTCCAGACCTCGCAGGGTCGGCAAGCCTTCAAGGTCGACGGCAAGTTCAAGTTCTGGGGCGGTCTGTGCGTCGAGATCTGGGGCGGCGGTCCGGGCCTCGTCGATATGGAGCACGACATCTGCCAGAAGAAGGGCATCGATATTCGGTACGAGACAGCGGGCGTGTCGCTGCTGACCGATGACACGGGCCGCGTCACGGGCGTGAAGATACGCCACAAGGGGCGCACGACGGATTTGCGCGCGGGCGCGGTGGTGCTGGCGTGCGGCGGGTTCGAGTCGAACGCGGAAATGCGCGCGCGTTACATGGGCCCGGGCTGGGAGCTCGCGAAGGTGCGCGGCACGCGCTACAACACGGGCGGCGGCATCAAGATGGCGCTCGACATCGGCGCCATGCCATGGGGCCACTGGTCGAGCGGCCATGCCGTCGGCTGGGACTACAATGCGCCGCCCTTCGGCGATCTCTCGGTCGGCGACAACTTCCAGAAGCATAGCTATCCGCTCGGCATCATGGTCAATGCGCGCGGCGAGCGCTTCGTCGATGAAGGCTTCGACTTCCGCAATTACACGTACGCGCGCTACGGCCACGTGATCAAAGACCAGCCCGACATGATGGCGTGGCAGATCTTCGACAAGAAAGTGCTGAACCTGCTGCGCGACGAGTACCGCATTCGCCGCGTGACGAAGGTGTCGGCCGATACGCTCGAGGATCTCGTGAAGAAGCTCGAAGGCGTGGATGCCGAAAAGTGCCTTGCCGAGCTGAAGGCCTACAACGCGGCGGTGATGACGGACGTGCCATTCAATCCGGCGATCAAGGACGGCCGCGGCACGCGGGGCTTGAAAGTCGCGAAGTCGAATTGGGCCAACGTGCTCGATGAGCCGCCCTACGAGGCCTACCAGGTGACGTGCGGGCTGACCTTCACGTTCGGTGGCTTGAAGATCTCGACGGGGTGCGAAGTCGAGGATACGGCGGGTCAGGCGATCCCGGGGCTTTATGCGGCGGGCGAGTTGGTCGGCGGGCTCTTCTATCACAACTATCCGGGCGGCACGGGGCTCACGTCGGGCGCGGTGTTCGGCAAGATCGCGGGAGAGGGCGCAGCTGCTTGTGCGCTCGGCGAAGGGCAGCGCGCGGGTTGATGAGAAGGATCATCCCCTCTCCCCGCCTGTGGGGAGAGCGGGAAGAACTCCCTCGCGGGTAACTCCAAGTCATAAAAAGAAGGGGGTTCGGGGTCTCCCCGAGCGGGTGTGGGCGGCAGCCCACTCGCGCCGCAGGCGCGAGCGAGACTAGTCTCGCGCTCTACCGGGAGGGACACCCTCCCGGAGCCACCCGCCTTTATGATCAGGAACATGCGCGGCGAGGCGTCGTCCTCTGACAAGAGATCGCGCTTACATCGAGCCGGGATAGATACCGCCGTCGAGCAACAGGTTCTGGCCGGTGATGAAGCCGCCGTGCTGCGAGCAGAGGAAAGCCGTCGCCGCGCCGAACTCGACGGTATTGCCGAAGCGGCCGGCGGGAATGGCCTTCTTGCGCTCCTCGGAGATCTGATCGAAGGAAACGCCGCGCATCTCGGCCATCTTCTTGCTCGTGCCGCGCAGGCGGTCGGTGTCGAAGGGGCCGGGCAGGATGTTATTGATCGTCACGTTGTTGCGTGCGGCCTTGCGCGCGATGATGGCGATGGCGCCGGTGAGGCCGGTGCGGGCGCCGTTCGAGAGTTCAAGCGACGCGATCGGTGCTCGCACGGACTGCGAGGTGATGTTGACGATGCGGCCGAAGCCGCGGTCCATCATGCCGTAGACAGTGGCTTTGATCAGCGCGATCGGCGTGATCATGTTCCACTCGACGGCCTGGCGCCAATCATCAAGCGAGAAGTCCTTGAAGTCGCCGGGGGGCGGGCCGCCGGCGTTGGTGATGAGGATATCCGGGTTCGGGCAGGCGGCGAGGATCTGCTTGCGGCCTTCCTCGGTCGTGATGTCGCCGGCGACGGGCGTGACCTTGACGCCGGTGGCCTTGCGGATCTCGTCGGCGGTGGCCTCGATGTCGGCCTTGGTGCGGGCGGTGATGAAGAGGTTCACGCCCTCCTGCGCGAGGGTCAGGGCAACGCCCTTTCCGAGGCCTTTCGAGGCCGCGCAGACAATGGCCGTCCTGCCCTTGATGCCGAGATCCATGGCGTTACTCCTGGTTGGTTTTGCTTGAAATAAATGCCCTTGCTGAGGTGATAGCGCATGTGCCGCCGGCCGGAAAGGAGGGCCTGCCGGGGTTTCAAATTTTGACAAATGTGCCGAGCACGATAGGCTCCTTGAAAATTATTCCGTGTCTGGAGCATTTTTATGGATTCACGTGAGATTATTGCGGAGACGCTTAGGCGATGGGCTGCTCAGGACGTCGAGTCTGCATTCGAATTCGTGGCCGACGATGTCGTCTATATTCTGTACATCGATGAGGACCTGGCGCCGTTTGCCGGTGTCAGACACGGTCGGGAGGCGATGATGGAGGCCTTCTACCAGATGATCGAGCACTACGATTACCTGAAATGGGAGCAGGTGATCGTGGGAGCCGAGGGCGATGTGGTACGGGCCCAGACTCAGTTCAGGCTGCATCACCGCCGCACCGGTACCGACCTCGAAGGCTCGATGCGCACCGTCATGACGCTGCGCGATGGTTTGATGGTCCGCTGCGAGGAGTTCATGGATCGGGGCCTCGTCGAATCCTTCATGCGGCTCGCCAAGCAGCGCGAGGCTGCAGGTGAGATCGTATTGCCGCCGGAGATTCCGAGGTCCGGCAAGCCGAGGCCGCAAGCGCAAGTCGCGATGGAGGCCGGCAAGGAGCCATGCGAAAAAGAGGAGTGCAAATAGGGGTGACGGGCTGGAATTTGCGACACTGCAAGCGGTGTGGACTGTTGGGGCAGGAGTTTGCGCATCAGTACCGAGGCAAGCCCCGCGGTGCGCAGCATGGATAGTCGGGCAGTCGTCGCGTCGTTCTTCGATTACTGGAAGGCGCAGGACGTCGACATGGCGCTCTCGCTGGCGGCCGAGGATGTCGTGTACAACCTCTATCTTTCAAACTCGGCGGTGCCGCACGGCGGAGAAACCCGTGGCCGCGAACGATGCCGCGAGGTTCTCTACGGGGTGCTTGCGGATTTCGACTATCTTCTCTACGCACCGACGATCGTGAGCGATGACGGTGATGTCGTCCGCGCCCAAGTGGAATTCCGCTACCACCACAGGCGTACGGGCGGGCTGCTAGCCGGCACCAAGCGCATGGTGTTCGCGGTCACGGATGGTCTCATCTCGCGTGTCGATGAGTATCACGATGCTGGAATGGTCGAGGCCTTCATGCGTCTCACGCAGCAGCGCGAGGCTTCGAATGAGGTGACAGAGCCGCCGGAGCTCTCGAAATTCGGGCGCGCCAGGGCACCTGCCACGCCGCAGGATACCGGGGGACAGAAGTGACGTCAGAAGCCAGCGCAGAACCATTGCCGCCGCCGCGCTCGCAGATGCTCCCCGCCGGGTGGATCGCCGAAGTCGTCACCTATCTCGAGATGCTGAAGCCGCCCCAACCGCGCCCGGACACGGCCGCTGGTCTTGCGCTCAAGAGGATGACGAATGATGTCGCCGAATACCGCCGGGTGTTCAGGCTCGTCGGCGAGGCATGGCTATGGGCTTCCCAACTTCGGCGCAGCGACGCCGAACTCGGCGCAGTCCTCTCTTCAGAGGCTGTCGAGACCTACACTCTCCTTGCCGGGACAGATGAGATTGGTCTCCTTCAACTCGACTTCCGCGCCCGCGAGACCTGCGAGCTAGCTTTCTTCGGCGTTGTGCCGGAGGCGATCGGCATCGGGGCGGGGCGATACCTGATGAACCGCGCAATCGAACGGGCCTGGAGCCGCAGCCCGGGCATCGGCCGATTCTGGGTCCACACGTGCACCAACGACCATCCCGAAGCCCTGGCGTTCTATATCCGCTCCGGCTTCGTCCCGTATGCCCGCGGCATCGAGTGCTACGCCGATCCGCGCCTCGACGGCGTGCTGCCAAAACAGGCAGCGCCCCACATCCCAATTATTTGATTTTCCAAAGCTATCGCGTGCGGGCAAAAGCGCGCCGGAATGTGCTTGGCCTGCCGTCGAAAATTTGTGCCACTGGGGAGAAGCACAATCGTCGTCTGTGACGATAACGACGTTGATATTTAGGCTGAGTAATGTACGTTCAATTTCGGGGGAAAGACGCGTGGGGTTGAGGTATGTGCAGCCGCGAGGTTGTCGAGGCATTCTTTGAGCGTTGGAGAGTCCAGGACGTCGAAATGACGACTGCGCTCTTCCACGAGGACATCACCTACAAGCTCCACGTCGCGAGCACCAGCCTGCCGTTCGGCGGCGAGTGGCGCGGCATCGAGGCCTGTCGCGACGCGCTGTTCTCGCTTCTCGAGGAGTTCGACTATCTGAGCTACGTGCCGACCATCCTCAGTGTGAGGGGTAGCGTCGTGCGCGCTCAGGTCAGCTTCAAGTACCAGCACCGGCGTACGGGCGGCATTCTCGAAGGTACGCGTCGCCTCGTGTTCAACGTGCAGAACGGTCTCATCGTGCGGGTCAACGGCTACCACGACGCGCGCCTCGTCGAGGCCTTCATCCGCCTCACCGAGCACCGGATAGCAACTAATCAGCTCGCGAAGTCGCCGCAACTGCCGCGGCGCGAACGGCAGGGTTCTGCCTAAGTCGGAGAATGCGGGAGCGAGAGGCTGGAGGAGGCCGGGTATTGGACAGTCGATCGGTCGTTGCCTCGTTCCTTGCGTGCTGGAGCGTGCAGGACCTCGAAATGGCCGTCGCGCACGGGCATCCGGAGGTCGTTTATACAATTCACAACGGGCAGGATGCGACGCCCCTCTCCGGCGTCTATCGCGGCCCGGAAAGCTGCCGCGATCTCGGCTATGCCATGCTCGCCGAGTTCGACTACCTGACGTACGAGCCGACGATCGTCAGCGTCGAGGAGAACATCGTCCGCGCGCAGGTGTTCTTCCGCTACCGCCACCGCACGACGGGCAACGTCATCGAAGGCTCGCGGCGCCTCGTCTTCGAGATCAAGGACGAGCTGATCTACCGGCTCGACAGCTACGAGGACACGCTGCGTTTCGAGGCCTTCATGCGCATGAGCCGCGAGGCGCCACCGCCAGCCGATCCCCTCGACCCCTTCCACCTCCACATTGGCCGCCAGAAGTCCGGAGCCGGCGCGTAGGGCGCTGCTTGCCCGCGCCTTCGTTCGCAGACCCGCTCAGCCGCAGCGCACGAGGTTGCGCGCGCCGCGCGCATCGCGCACGGTCATGAAATTGCCCTGCACGGACATCGTGAAGGTGTGCATCTGGCGATTGCCCTCGATGCTGCAGCGCGCGCGCATCCGCCACGACGCTTTGCCGGTCTTGCGAATGCTGGCGAACCGGCAGTGCGTCTCGTGCTGGTCGTAGCGGTTGCGCCGTACGATCATTGGCGCGCCTTGGAGACCTTGATCGATCACGCACTGCACCGGATTGGCCCCCCATTTGCCGACATAGGCTTGCGCCGATGCCCCGGTCGTGCCGAGCGTCATTGAGGCCACGACCAGCGCGCTCGCGATAGCCAGCTTCATGCGCATGCGATTCCCCCTTTGGTTGATGCAATCAGCATACGCAGAGAGCAGCGGCCGGGCCACCGTGAAGGTGTTTATCCCCGCTGGCATCGAACCGCCGTATCGTCAGTCCGCTCGCGGCATCGAGGGGGCCCTTCCGGAGGCGTCCGAAATCGCGTCGTCGAGCGCCGCTCCCGGAGCCCGCCTCCGGCCTGCTGCCTCCGCACGCAACGCACGTGCGTGAGTCGGAACCGACCGGCCAGGGCAGGTGGAGAAAGTGAGCGGCAGAACGGGGCGGCCGGCGCCGCTTATCTTCTTTCCATCGGACTGGCGTCGCCGCCCCGTCCCCTTTTTTCCACTCCGCGGTCGCGTACGCATTCGGCTACACGCGCCGCGGGGCTGCCTCGCCTGTTGGCGTTTCAATGGCGCGGCCTTCGGCCGCCACCGCATGGGCTGGCTCCCAGTTTCAAAGGCGGGTGGGTTCGGGAGGGTGTCCCTCCCGATGGGGTGCGGGGCTAGCCCCCGTCGCGCCGAAGGCGCGAGCGAGGCTGCCGCCTCGCGCTCCGCCCGGGGGACACCCCCGGAGCCCCCGTCTTTTATAGATTTGGAATGTGGGGTGAGCCGAGTCGGACCAACAGGTTTGCTCGCCTCTCGCGGGTCACAACATCAACTCCCCCACGCTCGCGTGCGGTCGGCGCGCGTGCGCGCCGCGCTATAGGCGGCAAGCCTTCGGCTTGGACCGCACGCGAGCGTGGGGGAGTGGGGAAAGTGGGGTTAAGCAATGTTGACCGCGCTTCGGATCGCCTCTTAGAGTGATAGGATTGGGGCGTGGGGTCTGTATTATGCGCGAAGTTGTTGAGCCGCTGCTGGCATTGCTGCGCACAAACTTCGGGATGGAAGTCGATCCAACACTGATGAATGTGCTGCTCCTTGTCGGGGCTGCAACCCTCCCGACGATCGCCATCTATCGCTGGGTTTGCCATCGCCTTGGCGATTTCTCAGCAATCTCTAGCGAACTTCACGCTGTGACCCGTGTAATCAGCGAGGACACAAAGCCTGAATTCATACGCTTAGCGAAAGAGTTCTCAGACCTACACTCGCGCTTGGAGAGCAACTTATCTCGTCGCCTCGATACGATTACGATTGCCCTTCGCTCCACGCATTCCGTAGATAGCCGCCCTGCAGACGCGGAGGTCGAGAATGAACCCTCGTCGAGTGCACCAAGCCGGCGGACAAGACTGGCAATGGCCGAGTCCGTGCGAGACGTCGTGCTGGATCGTTGGCTAGCGGGAAAATACTTCCTGTCCCATCAGGGGGATCCGAACACTTTCCACTACTACGGGATGTCTGAGACTGGCGAGGCGATCTATCTCTATCTGCAGACGCCATATCGACAGGGTGTGGGAATGGACGATCGTCTTCCCTATACGCTTCAGATCTGGGTCAATAGATACAAGAAACTGAATTTCGAATGGGACATCGAAGGCAACTACGCACTTCGAGGGTTCAAGAAGGGCGACTGGCTTGATGACGTCGCCAATTGGAACTTGAAGCCCCTCTCGCTTGAAGAGGGGGAGCGCAAACAAGCGTAATCACGCGCCTTCGCCCACCCCCTCACCTATTCTCATCGAACCATTTCACGATCATCGGCATCATGGGTTCGAAGCCGCCGGGCATGAAGAAGTTGAGGAGGCCGATGCGCGCGTCAGTGCGGTTGGCGAAGTCGTGCATCACGCCCGCCGGAATGAGTAGGAACGAGCCCTTGGGCGCATCGATCCAGTCATCGCCGATCAGGATCGAGGGCCGGCCATCGAGCACGTAGAAGACCTCGTCGTTCTCATCGTGCTTGTGCGCGCCGGGGCCGGGCTTCATCGCATCGAGCCACCATTCCGAAACGCTGTAGCGGTTGGCGGTCTCCGCGCCGTCGGCCTTGAAGACCGCGCTCATGGTCTTCATGTCGTAGCGGCGCCCGCCGTCCGGCGGCAGGAAGATCGCGCCCGGCGGAAGCTTCTCGGATGCCATGCTCACTCCGCCGCCTGGCGCCGGCCGTTCCCCGCCTTGCCCTTCGCGCGGCGGGAAAGCAGCTCCTTCAGGAACTGCCCCGTATAGCTTTCCTTGACGCGCGCGACGTCCTCAGGCGGGCCTGAAGCGACGATCTGCCCGCCACCGTCGCCGCCTTCGGGGCCGAGATCGATCACCCAGTCTGCGGTCTTGATGACTTCGAGATTGTGCTCGATGACCGCGAGCGTATTGCCCGCGTCGGCGAGCTGATGCAGCACTTCGAGCAGCTTCGCGACATCGTGGAAATGAAGCCCCGTCGTCGGCTCGTCGAGGATGTAGAGCGTGCGCCCCGTCGCGCGGCGTGACAATTCCTTCGCGAGCTTGATGCGCTGGGCTTCGCCGCCCGAGAGCGTGGTCGCCTGCTGGCCGATCTTGATGTAGCCGAGCCCGACGCGGAAGAGCGTCTCGAGCTTGTCGCGGATCGCCGGCACGGCCTTGAAGAAGCCGACGCCTTCCTCGACCGTCATGTCGAGCACGTCCGCGATCGACTTCTCGCGGAAAAGGATTTCGAGCGTTTCGCGATTGTAGCGCTTGCCCTTGCACTGGTCGCACGTGACGTAGACGTCCGGCAGGAAGTGCATCTCGATCTTGATCACGCCATCGCCCTGGCAGGCTTCGCAGCGCCCGCCCTTGACGTTGAACGAGAAGCGGCCCGGGCCGTAGCCGCGCGCCTTGGCGTCGGGCAGGTTCGCGAACCACTCGCGGATGGGCGTGAAGGCGCCCGTGTACGTCGCCGGGTTCGAGCGCGGCGTGCGCCCGATCGGCGACTGATCGATGTCGATGACTTTGTCGAGGAGCTCCAGGCCTTCGATGCGCTCGTGCGGGCCCGGTGCCTCGCGCGCACCATTGAGCTTGCGCGCCGCGGCCTTGTAGACCGTGTCGATGAGAAACGTGGATTTGCCGCCGCCGGACACGCCCGTGACACAGGTGAATACGCCGAGCGGGATTGCGGCTGTCACATCCTTGAGATTGTTCGCGCGCGCGCCGATGACCTTGAGCTGGCGCTTCGGGTCGATCTTGCGGCGCTGCGCGGGCATCTGGATTTCGCGTGCGCCGGTAAGATACTCGGCTGTGAGGCTGCCCGGTGTCGCCATGACCTCGGCGGGCGTGCCGTGCGCAATGATCTGGCCGCCATGCACGCCGGCGCCGGGGCCGATGTCGACGACATAGTCCGCATGCAGGATCGCATCCTCGTCATGCTCGACAACGAGCACGGTATTGCCGAGATCGCGCAGGTGCTTCAGCGTTTCGAGAAGCCGCGCGTTGTCGCGCTGATGCAGGCCGATGGACGGCTCGTCGAGCACGTAGAGCACGCCGGTGAGACCCGAGCCGATCTGCGAGGCAAGACGAATGCGCTGGCTCTCGCCACCCGAGAGCGAACCCGAGCCCCGCGCGAGCGTGAGATAGTCGAGGCCCACGTCGTTGAGGAACTTCAGGCGATCGCGGATCTCCTTGAGGATGCGTGTTGCGATGGCCGTCTGCTGCGGCGTGAACGTGTTCGGGATCTCGGCGAACCAGTCGTTGGCGGCGCGGATCGAGAGGTCCGTGACTTCGCCGATGTGCTTGCCGCCGATCTTCACCGCGAGCGCCTGCGGCTTCAGACGATAACCGCCGCACGCCTGGCACGGATGCGAGCCCTGGTAGCGCGAAAGCTCCTCGCGCACCCACTCGCTGTCCGTCTCGCGCCAGCGCCGCTCGATGTTCGGGATCACGCCTTCGAAGGGCTTCACGGTCTTGTACGTGCGAAGTCCGTCCTCGTACGCGAACGTGATCTCCTCGCCGTCCGAGCCGAAGAGGATCGCATCCTGGATCTTGCGCGGGAGCTTCTCCCACGGCGTCGCCATGTCGAACTTGTAGTGCTTCGAGAGCGAGCGCAGCGTCTGCTCGTAGTAGGGCGATGTATTGCCCGTGCGCGCCCAGGGCCAGATGGCGCCATCGCCGATCGCGACGGAGCGGTCCGGCACGACGAGGTCGGCTTCGAATTTCAGCTCCGTGCCAAGGCCGTCGCAGGTCGGGCAGGCGCCTGCGGGCGCGTTGAACGAGAAGAGCCGCGGCTCGATTTCCTCGATCGTGAAACCCGACACGGGGCACGCGAAACGTTGCGAGAAGACCGTGCGCTCGTGCGTGTCGTTCTTGGACTTGTTCGCGCCTTCCGTCTCGGACTTCGGCAGCGGCTTGTCGGCGAACTCGATGACGGCGATGCCGTCGGCGAGCCCGAGCGCCGTCTCGAAGCTGTCGGCGAGACGCGTCTTGATGTCCTTCCTCACGACGAGGCGGTCGATCACGACGTCGATGTCGTGCTTGTATTTTTTGTCGAGCTTCGGCGCGTCGGGGATCTCGTAGAACGTGCCGTTGATCTTCACGCGCTGGAAGCCGCGCTTCTGCCACTCGGCCAGCTCCTTGCGGAACTCGCCCTTCCTCCCGCGCACGACCGGTGCCAGCAGATAGAGCCGCGTGCTCTCGGGAAGTGCCAGCACGCGATCCACCATCTGCGTGACGGTCTGGCTCTCGATGGGGAGTCCTGTCGCCGGCGAGTACGGCACGCCGACGCGCGCGAACAAGAGGCGAAGGTAGTCGTAGATCTCCGTCACCGTGCCGACCGTCGAGCGCGGATTGCGCGAGGTCGTCTTCTGCTCGATGGAGATGGCCGGCGAGAGCCCGTCGATGTGATCCACATCCGGCTTCTGCATCATCTCGAGGAACTGCCGCGCGTACGCAGACAAGCTCTCGACATAGCGCCGCTGGCCCTCGGCATAGATCGTATCGAACGCGAGCGACGACTTCCCCGAGCCCGAAAGCCCGGTGAACACGACGAGCGCGTCGCGCGGGATCTCCAGATCCACGTTTTTGAGATTGTGCTCGCGCGCACCGCGGACGTGAATCGTCTTCATCAGGCTTGCCGGTGTTGCGACAGGCTTCAGTGAGGACAGCGAGGATTTGGCCGCCGCGGGGGCGGCTTTACGTGGTGACTTGCTCATGATGGCTCGGCCGGGCGGTTAGGGGCGCCACTTTCCGCCCCGACCTTACTACGGACGGGGCGCCGCCGAGAACCCGTTCAGGACGATATCCGGTGATGACGTATTATGTCGCGAGATGGTGGTGCGCCCCATCCACACCGCACTGGCAGTAGATGTCTGGAAGTCCAGGATCGGGCTCTCCCGCCATCCCTTGGCGCCGGGCTCCCGCACCCCGATCCGGGCCACATCGTTGTTGAACTCCGTTACGTACATGGAGCGCAGGCCTGCGAAGGGCCTCCCCGATATGGGCTTGTCCATGGAGACTTCAAGTGTCTGGCGGTTCTGGTCGATATGCGCGAGCTTGATGGTCGCCGATCCGCCGAGTTCGTACTGGAGCGTGAAAGTCCGCGCCTTGGGATCGAAGGCGATCTCCTTGATCCTGACAATCGGCCGTCCGTCCATCTCGATCGGCCCGATCAGCATGGATGAACCGAAGGCGGTCGGCGCGAGGCCGGCGGGCGCCTTGGGGCGCATCCGCCAGTACCCATCCTGCGGGTAGAAGACGAGCACCTCCTCGCCGCCCATGGGCCGGATCGTCCAGACTTGGACGAGATGCAGGCCCTTCTCGACGCGATCGCCGATCCGCACGGTCGCCGTCGAGGGGCGCCAGAAGGTCGGCATGGTCCAGCCGACGAGCCAGATGTCCGGCTCCTCGTAGATGGTCTTGCGCGTCGGCACCTTCACGCCGCTGTGGTGCACCGGATCGCCGCTCATGTCGCAGTCCGTCCAGTCCGCCTCGAAGCTGTCACGCTGGATGGACGTGATGTACGCCGGATGCGCCGCCTCGATGCGATAGCTGCGCACCGCGTCCGACGTGAAGTCGATCGAGATGTTGTCCTTCTCCGCGCACAGCACCGGCTCCGAGCCGTTCGTCACGGTCACGGCGAGATCGTCGTGGCTGCCGGCGCGGGCGAGGGTAGCGGTCATTGGCATCACCGTGAGTAGGAGGATGAGACGAGCAGCGCGGAGGGGCAGAGCAGGCATATGACGCGCCGGTTAGAGGGTGGTTCGCAGTTGCGGGTCGCGCCCACGGCGCGAGCGAGGGCCAGCCTTCGCGCTCCCGGCCGTGCCGGAGGCGCGCCTTCGGCACGACGGGACACTCCCGGACCCCCGTCTTTTATAGATGAAGAGGAGAGGGGGCAAAGGGTGTGCAGAAAGGGCTGCTATGGGCCAGAAGCGGACCTTCTCAGCGCTCACGTTTTCAATATGTCGCTGAGCCAATCGATGATGAAGCGGTCGGAGGCGTGAATACAGACCGCCATAAGGCGATCGTCGCCTACGGCCGTGAAGCAATGGGGTGTCTCCGCTGTGATAACCACGATATCGCCGGCACCGGCGACTACGACCTTGCCGTCGATGGTCACCTCAACCTGTCCCGATTGAATGATGCAGATTTCGCTATAGGGATGCTTGTGCAAACCCGGCCCTTGGCCGGGCTCGAGGTCTCCGATGAAGAAGGATACGCCAGCCTCGTACAGCGCACCCTCGAATTCGACCGCTGCGATGGTGCCCTTCTGCTGTTCGCTCCGCTGCAGAATGTGATACATCGTCGCTCCTCAGGTTCCACTACCAGCCCATGGTCGCTTCGATCGCGGCAGCGTGGCGCCCGCGGATGTTCGCGAAGTTGGTGCCACGGCTCTGCTTACCCCCGTCGATGTACTTTTCGATCTGCAGAAGCCTGCAATCGGAGGCGTCCGGAATGACGCGATATCCGAGCGTACGGACGAGGCACACAAAGGGCTCGTTGAAAGCCAAGCATTCTCCAGTGAGACGTGTGATGCCCGCCACAGCGGCGATGCGCTCGAGCGTCGTCAGCAGCTCCGTCGCGATCCCGCAGCGCTGCCATTGGTCCGCCACCGCCAGCGCGATCTCAGCACTTCCCTCCCCTGAGTTCACGGCGTAGCGCGCTTCCGCGAAAATGCTCGGCCTGCCGTCGAGATTGGCAACACCCGCCAACGCAACGTGCTTGACCTGGTCGACGCGCGTAAGGTGGTCGAGCATTCCCGGCGATAGTGATTTCAGGGCCTGGAAGAATCGCAAGTAGCGCGATGTGCCCGACAGGCCGGTGACAAACGCCTGCATGAGCTCAGCGTCCGCCGGGCTGATCGGGCGCACCGTGACTTCACCTTTGCCGGTGTGTATGGAGCGGCAGAACATCCGACAGACCTGTTCGTCTTCCAGATGGGAGCTGTACATGCGCATGACGGAAGTCCTTTCTGCTTCTGGATCGCCGCCCTCGGGGCTGAGGGTGAGCGCCGATGGGACGCACGCTCGGCCACGCCTTCCGCATCGGCAGGCTGTCACGCCCGCCGGCCTCGACCTCGATTGATTGCTGGGCGTCGGCTGACGCTAGGGTGCCGGTGCCGGCGTAATGCCGTGGCGGCGCATGATCTCGGCCATCTTGATCCGGTCCGGCGGCCCGGCGGCGCCATTGATCAGCGCGGCAGATTCACGGAAGAACTCCGGTCCGATCGCGGCCGGCGCGATCACGCATAGCGCCTTCACGTTTTCGGCTGTGTTGTTGTCGAAGCGGTGAACGGCACCGCGGGGAATGCACAAGGCCTGCCCGGGCCCGACACCGAAGGTCGCCCCGTTCACGGTCCAGGTCAGCACACCGTCCACGCCGTAGATCGTCTCTTCATATTTGTCGTGGCTGTGGGCCGGGGTGGCCAGCCGCTGGCGGCCGGGAACGCTCAGCTCGAAGGCCGCGAGGCTGCCACTCGAGTTCTGGCCGGTCACGAGAAAGCGGATGGCGAGCGGGCCAACGCGGATGGCCTCCTCTGACGGATTGATTTGGAGGGGGCCGGGTAAGGTCTGTGACGAGGTCGCGCGTGGCATGAATGACGCAGCTGCAGATGCCGCGATCGCGCCCCCGAGAATGGCCCGGCGGTGGAGCTGGGTGGCGAAAGGCGGCTTCGAAGTGGTTCCCTGGCCGATTGACGCTCCTGGCTTGGTCATGTGCTAGTCTCCCGTTGTTGTTCGACCTCGGTAACTGGCAGGATGCGTAGCACTCGTGCTGGTGCGGCCGGCAGCCACATGTTTGTTCGACCGCGCGACAGAAGTGTTGAGCCATGTTCGACTGGAACGACCTGCGCTACCTGCTTGCGATTGCGCGCGAAGGCAGCACGCTTGCGGCCGCAAAGTCGCTCGGAGTCAGCCAGCCGACGGTGCAGCGGCGGCTCGCCGCGCTCGAGGAACGCATCGGTCGCCACCTCGTAGAGCATCACCCGACCGGTTATCGGCTCACCGAGCTCGGCAAGGTGCTTCTCCCGCACGCCATCGATGTCGAGCGTGCTGTCGAGGCCTTCCAGCGGCAGGTAACGTCAGCGGGTGAAGAGCTGACCGGCGTGCTGCGAGTGACTTGCCCGGAAGGGATGGCGTCGCGCCTGCTGGCACCAGTGATCGAGGCTTTCCGCCAAAAGTATCCCGAGCTGCGCGTCGATCTGATCATGACGGATCGGCGGCTCGATCTCGCCAAGGGAGAAGCCGAGGTCGCGCTGCGCATGCACGAGCCCGGCGAAGAGGCACTCATTGCGCGCAGGATAGCCAATTCCTCTTGGGCAGTTTTCGCCAGCCAGTCGTACGTTAGGCGGCACGGCCGCCCGAAACGGCCGGAGGATCTGAACCAGCACGCGATTGTCGAATTCGCCGGCGAGCTCGCCGCCAATCATGCCGCGCGCTGGCTGCGGTCCGTAGCACCCAATGCGACGATCGCTGTCCGTGGCAACTCGATGCTTGGCGTGATTGCCGCCGTGCGGTCAGGGGCGGGATTGGCGCCGCTGCCAATGCTGCTGGGGGCCTCGGAGGAGGGTCTCGAGGCGGTTCTGACGTCGATCCCCGAGATTGACTCGAAGCTCTACCTGGTTATGCACGCGGACCTTCAGAACACGCCGCGCGTGCGCGCTTTCTGCGACTTCGTTGCTGCCGAGTTCGCGCGCCTTCGTCCCCTTTTGAGAGGCGGCGTCCAATCGGCGGACAGTCCATTCGAGTGACGGCAGCCGCGCGGTGACGTTTTGAGCCATCTAGACGGCAACACCGTAAGCGCCGACGTTTGCTCCGGGCCACAAGCGAAAGTGAGGCCAGCTTCTACGCTCCCGCCCGCGGCACCAGCAGAATGTCGGCAGCATCGCCTCACGCCCTCTCCCCCGCGAACAGCCCCTCATATTGCGGCCAGTAGGCCCGGATCAGCAGCAGGCTGCAGACGGCGAGGATGATCGCGATCGGTAGCCCCTGCGGGTTCAGGAACAGGTGGAAGCCGATGATGACGGTGATCACCGGCAGGATCAGCGCCAAGCCGAAAGCCGGCGCGCGGTTCGTCAACAGACAAAGCGCGCCGACCAGATTGACAGTCTTCAGCAGCGGCCAGAAGAAACCCGAGGCAATCAGCGCCCCTTCGAACTCTTCGCCGCGCGCGGAAGTCGGCGGGTGAATGAGGCGGCCGCCCGTCGCGATGAAATAGAAACCGTCAACGGCGCTCAGCAGGAAAATGGCGCCGAGAACGAGGCGCGGCGCCGTCACGCTGAAAAACCTCATCATGTAATCCCCCATCGATGAGAATTCTGATCGCCCAACTTAGGCCAGGCGACACCGGCGTCTTCAATGGCGCTCGGGTGCGCTACAAGCCAGACGAGCGCATATTTCGGCAATGATCCTCGATGTCGCAGAAGCCGGCTACAGGGCTGCACACGCCCTACGGCAGATTGATCTGCCAGGACACGCCGAAGCGGTCGTTGCACCAGCCGAACCGCTGCGAGAAGCCGTAATTGTTCGGTGGCATCATCTCGACGCCGCCTTCGGAGAGCCCCGCGTACAGCCCCTCGAACTCCGCCGCGTCCTCGCACACGACGAAGAACGACATTGACGGCGTGAACGTGAAGGTGTGCTTGACGTAGCTGTCGAACGCCATGACCCGCTGCCCGTTGAGCGTGAAAATGGCGTTGTTGACGCTGCCTTCCGGGCCCGGTCCGTCCGGTCCGTACTTGCGCATCTGCACGATCTCGGAGTTGGGAAAGAGCGACGTGTAGAAGCGGACGGCCTCCTCCGCCCGGCCCTCGAACATGAGGAACGTTGTGATCGACTTGGGCATGGGCCGAGGTCCTTCTCGCTATGCATGGCGCGTGGCGCGGCGCGGGCGACAACACGTAGGGCGGAAAGGTCAAGGCAATGTGGCGTGGTGGGAAATCCCCCTGCTTCCCTCGCTATTTCCACTGATTTACGTGGCCAACAGACCATCCGAACGTCGCGTTATCTGTGTGCATCAGCCTGAGCTGAGGCTGCCAATGGCGAGCAATGAGGACATGGCTGGGGCGGTAGTCGGCGGCCGTCGCCCGCTGGAAGCAGGCACGTGGCGGGGTGGGATCGTATGCATTGCCCTGGGTCTGGGTGCGGCAGAGGCGTGTCTCGCGCAGGAAACGCCGGTCGGCATCATCGCGGCTCATATCCGAATGCAAGGATACACCTGCGACGAGCCGCGCCGGGCAGAGCGCGATGCGCAAGCGTCAAAGCCCAACGAGACCGTTTGGACACTGGACTGCGGAAACGCCACGTATCGCGTGACCCTGGTGCCGAACATGGCGGCACGAATCGAGGTCAAGAAAAGCAACGCCGGGAAGTGACGGCGGTCGCGCGCAGGAAGCCGCGCGCAGGAATTGGCGCTTCGCTGCGGCCGGAGAGCCGCGTGCGTACAAGGCGCTCCTTCAAGCCTTGAGCAATGGCCCGTGGTCGTCGCAGTGATTGCCGTGCGGGTGGTGCAGGTGGCCATCGACGAGATAGTCGACATGATCGCCGTGCGGCACGGCTTCGTGCCCGCAGCCCGGGCCATGGACGTGGTCGGGAGCATGACCGGCGCAGCGATGGTTTGGCGTGCACCGGTCGGGGTTCACGTCGGAGACCTCGATCACGTGCTCATCGACGTGGCCGTCGTGCACGTGATGAAGATGCCCATCATGCAGGTAGTCCACGTGATCGCCATGGCGTACGGCTGTGTGGCCGCACATGGGGCCGTGCAGATGCGGGTGATTGGCGTGCTCGGACCCTGAGTGTGTCGGCATATTGCACCTCGCAGATTTCAGCACGCCTGTTTCAGTACGCGGGCCACGGCCGCCTATCGCGCAGCAGGCAAGACACGAGCTTCTCCCGGAATCTTCCCGCCGCTGGCGATCCACTCGTTATAGGACTGGAACTTGAGCCCAAGCCTCTCGTAGTCGACGCTCAAGGTGCCGTCAGGCCCACGCATGACCGCTGACGGCGCGATCTTCTGCACTTCCTGCGCCATCACGCCGACGTACATCTTGGTGCCGCCGGTGTAAGCGAAGCGGTACCAGCCGAGGCCATTGTCGAGATGGCCGAGCAACGCAATGTCGTGCTTGACGCGGATGTCGGAGCGGCGTCCACCGCCGCGCCCGCCACCGCCGAAGCCGCGACCACCGCCGCCGAAGCTGCGCCCTCCGCCGCCGAAGCTACGGCCTCCACCGCCGAAGCTACGGCCGTAGGATCGGCCGCCACCACGCGGTCCGAAGCTCTGGCGCTGCACGCGCGCGACGTTTCGCGAGCGCTGCTGCGGAGCGCGGGCACGCTGCTGAGGCGCGCGGGCACGCTGCTGCGCTGTTCGCTTGCCCTGGGCGCCCTTGTTGTGAGCGGTCCGCTTGCCTTGGGCCGCGCCCTTACCCTTGGCGGCCTGCTTGCCGCCGGCTTTGGCCTTTCCAGCCTGCTTGGCGCCGCCACCCTTGCCCGCTTGCTTGGCGCCGCCGCCCTTCCCGGCCTGCTTGCCGCCACCCTTGGGTCCGCCCGCCTGCTTGCCGCGATCGCCTGCCTTTGCACCGCCGCCCGGCCGCTGCTGCGGACGGTTGCCGGCGCCGGCGAACTGCTGGCGCACCTTCGGGTTGTTGTAGGCGACGCCTCGTCGATGCGTGGCGTCGTGCCGCCAGTGAGCCACATGGTCGCCACGCTTGATGTCGATGTTGCGGTTGTTCCAGTTGATGTTTCCGCCCCACCACCAGTTGTTACCCGATGCCCACCGCCAGAGGGCGTAGGCCGAGCCGAAGGCAATGCCGGTCGCGATGATGCCGCCGGGCAGCCAGTAGTCGTCGGGATAGTAGTAGTCCGGTGGGTACTCGGGATAAGGCCAGGCCCCGTAGACGACGGCAGGATCATAGTAGGGGACGTAGACGACATCGGGGTTCGCGGGCTCTATGGCGATGACCTGCTTGCCGCCGCCCCCCTGCCGCACCGTGACGTTCTGCTCTTTGTTCGACTTCAGCTTGTCGGTGCCCTGAGCCCTGAGCCGCAGACGCTGGACGGCATCCATGACCTCCGTCTCTTGCGCCAGCACGGCATCGCCGAGCTTCTGCGTCCAGTCGAGCTTCTTGCTCATCATGGCGATCACAGACGGCGTCGCGATCAGCGACTTGACGCTGTCGTCCCAGCTCTGCTTGGCGAGGGCGGCCCTCAGCGCATCATCCTTGAGGCCCTTGTTCTCCGCGAGCCAGCGCTCGGCCTGCACGACCTCGAGGGGATAGGTCGCAGCCATCAGTACCTGCGAGAGAAGTGGATCGGGGTAGAGCGCGATCGGTGCGACGAGCGCATCGATCTGCTCAGGCTTCAGGATGCCCTCACTCGGGCCCGGAGCTGGAGGACTAGCAGATGGCGGAGGGGTGGGTTGGGGCGTTGGGGCTTGTGCCTGGGCACCGAAGGGCAGGAGGAGCAGAAGTAGGAAGACTAGGACCGGCATTGACGCGCCCTCTCCGGGTAGCAGTGTGCACGATGCGAATGCCGCTCTCGCGCGGCCGCGTGATGGATGGCCGTGCCCCCTTGTGCGACGGCCGCGCGGCTACTGGCCTCCGACACCAACAGACATTGCCAACCCAATCGCTCCCAATCGGTCCGCCGACAATCGGGAATAACCCGCAAGCTAAAGCGTTGGACTTCAAATGCGATCCAGGGTTTGGATCGGTCTCGCAGGTCGATCAAGGCATCCGAGATCGGGCGATTTGAGCCTCGCACAGGTCGAGCGTGCGATGGACCTCGCCGATGTCGACGCGGAAATCGGTATCGCCCCCCTCGCCGACGACGAAGGAGAAGCGTTGCCTTGCCCGGTCGGTGAAGAGCTTGAGCACGGATGTTGCCCGAAGGGGAGGCTGAAGGACAAAGAGCGTCGAGTCCTCCGGCATTGCCACCACGCCATGCGTCAGCTGGCTACCTTCGACGCCTGCCACCACTTCAGCGCCAGCGCAGGCCATGGCTAATAGTTGAGAGTAAATACCACCGCTACCTGTTGTAACCGCGACCCCTGACAAGTTTACCGGCATTCAGCGCGCAATCGCGCTCGAGCGCAAGTGCCCCACGGCGGTTGAGGCAACCTTGCGGAAGATCCGCACATTTGCGCCTCCAGCGGGCTGTGGCGCTTGAGGGGCAGGCACCTGACGGTGCTAGGCCTCCTTAGCTGCCGCTCTTGCTTTCGCCCGACGGGCGAGCCACCAGGGGATCAGCACGATCATCACGGCCATGACCCAGAGCGAGTTCGAGATCGTGCTCTGGAAGAGGATCGAGATGTCGCCGCCCGAGAGCGCCAGCGCGTTGCGCAGGTTCGTCTCCAGAACCCTGCCGAGCACGAAGCCGAGGATGATCGGCGCCATGTCGAAGCCCTGCTTCCTGAGTGCCCAGCCGCCGACGCCGATCGCGAGCATGATGAGCACGCTCATGACGCTCGAGTAGGCCGTGTAGACGCCGAGAATCGAGAGCAGCAGGATCGCCGGAATGAGCCAGGTATTGGGTACCTGCAGCATCTTTACGAAAAGGCGCACCATCGGGATGTTCAGGATCAGCAGCATGATGTTGCCGATGTACATCGACGCGATGAGGCCGCCGGCGAGCTCGGGCCTTTCAGTGAAGAGCTGTGGCCCCGGCGTGATGTTGTAGAGCATGAGCGCGCCGAGCATCACGGCCGTGGTGCCGGACCCGGGTACGCCGAGCGTCAGCATCGGCACAAAGGCGCCGCCAGCCGCGGCATTGTTGGCGGCTTCAGGTGCGGCGAGCCCACGCATGTCCCCCTTGCCGAACGTGCCCTTATCGAGGAGGCGCTTCTCTGTGGTGTATGCGACCGCGCTAGCAACGGAGGCGCCCGTTCCCGGGAGCACGCCGATGATGAAGCCCGAGACCGAGCTGCGGATGGTCGGCCACCAGCAGGCCTTCATGTCCGCCCAGCTCGGAAACCCCTTGCCGATCGGAATGGGCTTCAGCGTGCCCCTGAACTGGTGCTCCAGCATCAGAAGGATTTCGCTGATCGAGAAGAGGCCGATGACGATGATGATAAACTCGATGCCGTCGTGCAACTCGGGCTGATCGAACGTGAAGCGGTACGCCCCTGAGGTCGGATCGAGGCCGATGGTCGTCAGGAGGAGACCGATCAGGCAGCCGATGAGCGTCTTGACGGGTTCGGCGCCGACCATGGAGGCCAGCGTTGCGAACGCGAACATCATGAGCGCGACGTACTCCGCCGGTCCGAACCTGACTGCGAAGTTGCCGAGGAGTGGCGCGAAAAAGGTGAGGCCGACGACGGCCAGCATTCCGCCGACGAACGACGTCAGGGCACTCATGGTCAGAGCTTCGGCGCCACGGCCCTGCTTCGCCAGCGGATAGCCGTCCAAGGCCGTCATGACCGCGCCGGCGTCACCAGGGACATTGATGAGGATCGACGTGATGCGCCCGCCGTATTCGGCGCCGTAATAGATTGCCGCGAGCAGGATCATGCAGCTCTCGGGCGGCAGCTTCATGGTGTAGGCGATCGGCAGAATGAGCGCGATGCCGTTGATGGGGCCGATTGCAGGGAGCGCGCCGATCAGCGTCCCGAGGAAGCAGCCGAGAAGCGAAAGAAAGAGATTGCCTGGCGTGAGGGCGACGGCAAAGCCGGTCCACAGATAGTCGAGTGACATGGGGAGCCCTCAGGCGGGAAAGAGAAGCGTGCCGGCGGGCAGATAGGTCCCGAGGCCGTACTTGAAGAGGAGGAACCAGAAGGCGGATTGCGCAGCGCCTATGCCGATTGCCCATATGGCAGATGCGCCGAAGTGGTACGCGGCCCAGCCACAGACGATGAAGGCAGTGGCAAGGAAACCGATATAGTCCATCAGGCCGATGGCGATGGCCGTCACTGCGATGAGGCTCAGTGCGCTTCTGAGCAGCGCGACGTCGGGCCATGGGTCAGCGTTGCCGGGGCGCAGGAAGTACCACGTTCCGCAGACCGCCAGTGAGGCAGACAGAATATACGGGAAAGCTTGAGGTCCGAGCGGATCGGAAGAGAAGGCATACTCGATCTGGCTCGTCGCAATGGCCAATGCCGCGGCGAATACCAGCAGGATCACAGCCGACACGCGGCCACTGCGTCCGTCCTGTACGTGCGTGTCCTCGTGAGAAGAGTCGGACAAGGCTACCTCCCGAAGTGAGCACGATGGAGGAAAATGCGCCTCCCTCCACGCGGAGAGAGGCGCGCTATGGCTTACTTTATGAGGCCGGCTTCCTGGGCGAGGACCTTGAAGCGTGCAACGTCAGCTTTGACGTGATCCGCAAAGGCCTTGCCGAAAGACGGGAAGGGATAGAGCCCGCGAGCCTCCTGCTCCTTGGCGAACTCTGGGGTCTTGCTCAGCTTCTCGACGGTCTCGACCCACCACTGGTAATCGGCATCCGACACCTTGGGGCCGACGTAGAGGCCTCGCCAGACCGTCCAGAGAATGTCGAAGCCTTGCTCTTTGGCCGTCGGAATATCCTTGGCGTCGCCGCCGAGGCGCTCGTTCGACATGACGGCGAGCACGCGAGCCTTGCCCGCCTTGTGGTGCGGCAGGAACTCGGCGATGTCGCTCGAGCCGATCTTGACGTGTCCGCCGAGGACGTTCGTGACGACAGGGCCGCCGCCTTCGAGCGCGATGTAGCGCATCTTCTTGGGATCTTGCCCGGCCGCCTTGAAGATCAGCGCAGCCTTCATCCAATCCTGGCTGCCGACCGCGCCGCCCCCCGCAACCGAGAAGTCCTGCGGCTTGGCCTTGATGCCCTCGATGAGATCCTTGAGCGACTTGTAAGGGCTGTCCGGCGCAACGATGACCGAGCCGAACTCGGCGCCGAGTGCGCCGACCCAGCGAACGGCATTCTCGTCATGGACGCCGAATTTCTTCTGCGCGAGGAGGAGCGCCGAGCCGGTTGATACGGCGACGATCGTGCCGGCTTCGCCCGGACGCGTGCCGATGATATGATTGTACGCCGTCGCCCCCACGCCGCCTTCCATGTAGGTGTATGCCATCGGCGTATCGATCAGGTTCGCCGACTGCAGCGTCCCACCGAGAAGCCGGCAGGTCAGGTCGAAGCCGCCACCGGGCTTGGCGCCGACGATGCACTCGGTCTTGCCGGGCTTCGCTACGACGGGCGAGCCGATAAGCAGAACTGAACACGCGGCGGCAATCGTGCCGGCGAGCTTCCCAAGCATTGTTTCCTCCGGGGATCATTTCGGGCGTTGGTACGAGACCACGTCTCAGGCGTCGCTTGAATTCTGTCAAGGCATCTCGCATTGCGAAATCTGGGGCCGCTGCAACTTCAAGCCCCTTCGATGCCCGCGGTCCACACAATGAGCGTAGGCGTCGTGTTGTTTCGGCCTGTTGGCATTCAATACGCCAAGGGGCGCGGCCCATGCTTCCTCTGGCCGACCGACCATCAGTAAGGTTGCGCTGAGTGTATGCCTTGGAGACGATGGTGGCAGGCAATCGGCTGGGCGAAGTAAAGGCGAGGCTGCTTCGCGATCGAGGTGGGTGACGAGCCATGAAGCTGATCGGCCGGTATGACTCGCCATATGTCCGCCGCGTCGGCGTGACGCTGCATGTGCTGGCGTTGCCATTCGAGCATCTGCCGCTCTCGCCATTCTCTCAGGCAATAGAGCTCCGGCGGTTCGCTCCCGTCGGCAGGATGCCTGCGCTCGTTCTCGATGATGGTGAGACGCTGATCGAGAGTGCAGCAATCCTCGACTATCTGGATGAGACCGCGGGCCAGCAGCGAGCGCTCATTCCATCGATGGGCTCAGGGCGCCGACGATCGCTGAGGATACTGGCGTCAGCGACGGCCGCTTGCGACAAGGCGATTGCCATCAACTACGAGCGGCGACGCCCGGCACATTTGATCCATGCCGATTGGATCGACCGTTGTCGTGCGCAACTGGATGCTGCGTTGGGCGAACTGGAAGCATTCGCATTGCAACTCGTATCTCGGCAGCCGTTCATGCAAACGGAGATCACCGCCGCCTGCGCCTACGCCTACATCAGACGCGTCGAGCCGGATGCTCTTTCAGGCGCGCGCTATTCATGGCTCGATCGATTGAGCGAGGCGTGCGAGGCTCGACCCGAGTTCAAGGCGTGCCCGCAGTAGCGGCCATCAGCGAACCTTGATGTGCTGGTGGACATGAGCCCCGCGCTCGCCATGGGCGTGGCGTTCGTGCTCGATCTCGGCAGGAATGACGACTACCCGGCCGTGGCGGACGCCGCGCTCGGCGACGATGCGTTCGGCCAGCGCCTCGACTTCGATCGTGCGGCCCTTGAGCACGGCGACTTCCATGCAGCTATCGTGGTCGAGCGTCACACGCATGGTGGCGACCGAGAGATCGTGCTGTTCCTGGTAGGCGTGCGCGAGGCGCTTCGGCAAATCACGTGTTCCCTGGTCGTAGACGTAGATCACGCCTGCAACGCACTCCGATGACGTCGACGGCCCGGTGCGCGTGTGCGTGAGCCCGGCGCGCACCAGATCGCGAATGGCCTCCGATCGGTTCTGATTGCCTCGAGATCGGGCAAGCCTGTCAATTTCTTCGGCAAGATCATCGTCGAGGGTGATGGTGATGCGTTGCATGACAGCCTCAGTTCGAGGAAACCCGAGCGGTATGAGCTTTCGCAGTGGACATCATACTCATGCCGTCAATAGTCTTGAGCTACGGGGGCGCGATGGTAGGGGTGGCTGGGGAAATGGGGAATGGGGAAGAGAGTAGGCGTCGCAATTGCGCTTAGTATTGCATCCGTAGGTCCTCTCGCCGCGCAGCAGGTGCAGCTTCCCGGCATAGTCGTCACAATACAGAAGGCAAAAGCCAAGTCCAAAGCGGCGGCTCCGACAAGGACCGATGCCGCGGCCACGTCGGCGCCCGTTGTCACCCTCTCTGATCCATCCGAGTTCGGCGCGGTGCTGGCGATCGACCCGCGCGCCAACGACGTCGGCATCGCGCAATCGGCAAGCCAGGGTATGGTGCCGGCCGAAGCGCTGCTTGCGACGCCTGCCTACCGCACGGGCGAGGTGCTCGAGGCAGTGCCCGGCCTCATCGTTACGCAGCACAGTGGCGAGGGCAAAGCCAATCAGTACTTCCTGCGCGGCTTCAATCTCGACCACGGCACGGATATCGCCATCACGATGGACGGGATACCCGTCAACATGCGCACCCACGGCCACGGACAGGGTTACGCGGACACCGCTTTCATGATCCCGGAGATCATGCGCGGCCTCGCCTTCAGGAAAGGCCCATATTTCGCAGCTGAAGGCGACTTTGCGTCAGCGGGTGCTGTCCATCTCGACATCGTCGACAAGCTCGAGCGCAATTTCGCGCAGTTGGAAGTCGGCAGCTTCGGTTATCGCCGCGCGGTGACGGGCATGTCGGCGCCGGTCGGTATCGATGGCACGGTGCTGGTGGCGGGTGAGCTGCAGCATTTCAATGGGCCTTGGGAGCATCCTGACGAGCTGCGCAAGCTCAATGGCGTGATGCGCTACGCGCGCGGTACGTACGACAACGGCTTTGCGCTGACCGCCATGGCCTACTCAGGCAAATGGAATGCGACGAGCCAGATTCCGCTACGCGCCGTCGAGAGCGGGCTGATCGGTCGGTTCGGCAATCTCGATCCGACCGACTATGGCGCGTCACAGCGCTTCAGTCTCTCGGGCCGCTGGCACGAGACGACGGCGACGACGGCGACACGTATCAATGCCTATGCCATCAAGAGCGACCTCACGCTCTTTCACAACTTTACCTACTTCCTGAATGACCCCATCAACGGCGATCAGTTCAAGCAGTCGGACGATCGCGTGATCGTCGGCGGCAGCGCGAGCCGCACGTTCTTCGGCACGGCATTGGGCGGCGTGAAGAGCGAGACGACGGTCGGGGTGCAGACGCGCTATGACGACATCGCCGTCGGGCTCTTCAATACGCGCGAGCGCGTGACGCTCTCGACCGTGCGCGATGACCGCGTGCGCGAGGCGAGTGCCGGCGTCTTCGGCGAGAATACGCTGAGGTGGACGGATTGGCTGCGCACGACGGTCGGACTGCGCGGCGATGTGTACTGGACGGATGTCGCGAGCAATATCGCGGTGAACTCAGGTCGCGAAAGCGATGCGATGCTCAGCCCCAAGGCTGGCCTCGTGCTCGGGCCATGGGCGAAGACCGAGCTCTATTTGAATGCGGGCACGGGCTTTCACAGCAATGATGCGCGCGGGACGGTCACGACGATCGATCCGGTCAGCGGCGACCCGGCAGCGCGCACGCCGTTCCTCGTGCGCTCGAAGGGTGCCGAAGTCGGTCTGCGCTCGCAGCCGTGGCAGGGCTTTCTGAGCACCCTCTCGCTCTTCGTGCTCGATTTCGATTCCGAGATCGTGTTCGTCGGCGATGCGGGTAACACGGAAGCGAGTCGACCGAGCCGCCGGATTGGCAGCGAGTTCACGCTCAACGCGAAACTCGCGCCATGGCTGACAGCGGATTTCAGCGCCGCCTACACGCAGGCGCGTTTTCGTGAGGATGATCCGGCAGCACCCGGCCGGCACATCCCCGGGGCTGTCGAGGGCGTCATCGCTGCGGGCCTCTCCTTCAAGGATGTGTTTGGCGGCTGGTTCGGTGGCGTGAAAGTGCGCTACTTCGGACCGCGGCCGCTCATCGAGGACAACAGCGAGCGCTCGGAGGCGACAACGACGGTCTCGGCGCGCCTCGGCTACTCGTTCGCCAACGGGCTGATCGTAAGGCTCGACGGCTTCAACCTGCTCGACGCGAAGGCGAGCCAGATCGATTATTTCTACGCATCGCGCTTGCCTGGAGAGCCCGCGGGCGGTGTCGAGGACAAGCATTTCCATCCCGTGGAGCCGCGCTCCTTCCGGCTTTCTGCCACCATGCAGTGGTAGCCAGCGCTCAGCCCGTCAGTCGGCCGCGCCGTATCGCGTACACATCGCCCGAGTTCGCTGTGTGCGGGAGCGCGGCGATGTGATCGCGCATCTCATCGGCAGTAATCCAGCGGCGAAGGTCGAGATCCTGGCTCTCGCCGAGCGCGACGTCGAAGCCGTAGTTGCCGAGAGCGGCAATGCGCGCGAGGCATGCGTAGGCGACATCGCGCTGGATGGTCGTGAACTCGAAGGAGAGCGCTGGCAATGCCTGGCTCAAGCCGGCAAGTACGTCCGCCTCGAAACCCTCGACGTCGATCTTCACGAAGGCTGGCGCGCCATGTGTTGAGATGAGTGTATCGAGCGTCGTGACAGGAACTTCGATCTCGCGATCCCAGACCTGGCCTTCCCAGCCACCGGCGCCATCCGCTGCCTTGACGAAGTCGCGCGAGGCGGTGGTGACAGTCGGGTTCGCCGTGTTTACGTGCAGGCTGATCTTGCCCGCAGTCGGTCCGCACGCGCTCTCGACGAGCGTGACGTTCGCGTCGCCGGCATAGATCGCGCGGATTGCGTGGGCGCAAAGCGGTTGCGGTTCGAGTGCGACAACGCGCGCGCCGAGGCGGCGGAAGGCCCCGATACGGTCGCCGACGTGGGAGCCGACATCGAAGGCGAGGTCGCCCGGCTTTACGAACCGCGCATAGAGGGTGTCCATGGCGGCCTCGCGGGCTGTGTCGCCATAGTAGACGGCGAGCGAGCGCGAAAGGCTTGCGAGTGCGGGATCGCGCTTCAACGCGGAGAGGCGTTCGGGCAGGGACATGAATTCTCTGTTCTCATCTGGCGGTGGAAGCGAGGTGCGATCTCGCGCTCGTAGCGTCATCGCCGAGCATTGCGGCGCGCTGTTGGCGCACGGCTCGGACCGCCGGAAAAGAGCGGTCCGTACATGAGGTTGTCAACCTTGTTGGGCGCTGCGGTGCACGCTCAGCCTGCACTTAGGGCATTGCGCACCCGCCATCCTGTGCTAGCCTCGATCCCATAAAAATAAGTTGCGTCAAGGGAGGCGCGATCTTGAGGCGCGGGTGGCTTGTCGCGGCAGGGGCCTTCCTGGTCCTGTTTGCCGGCACGATTTATTTGTCGTCCAAACTGCCGCTATTGGACGCGCTGGGGCCCGGTCCTGGCTTCTTTCCGCTGATCCTCGGCCTGCTCGGCGCGGTGCTTGTGATCGTGCTGCTTGGCCAACTCGTGCGTCAGCCGGATGCGCCAGCCGGCGCACCGGATCCCGACTCGAGCGAGGATTTCGTCCCCGATCGATCCGCGATGTTTCGTATCGTCGGCATCATCGTGCTGCTGATGGCCGCTTTCACCGCGCTCGATCCACTCGGTTACAGGCTGACGGCGCTCCTCTTCATCACGCTCCTGCTGCTGGTGCTGGGAGTACGAAACTATCTCGCCATCGCGCTCGTCGCGCTCGCGCTTAGCTTCGGCGTGTTTCACAGCTTCTACTATTGGCTGAAGGTACCGCTGCCCATTGGAGGGCTCGGGCTGTGATGCTGCAACATACTGCATCCAGGCGAGGGGGCGGTGCCGATGGTTGATACCTTGCAGTATCTCATGGCGGGCTTCGCGGCCGCGGCGACGCCGACGAACCTGACGTTCGCGTTCATCGGTTGCTTCCTCGGAACACTCATTGGCGTGCTGCCCGGCATCGGTCCTGCGGCTGGTACCGCAATCCTCATTCCGCTGACCTTCCAGCTCGATGCTACCGGCGCCATCATCATGCTGGCGGCCATCTATTATGGCGCGATGTATGGCGGCACGATCACGTCGGTGCTGATCAACGTGCCCGGAGAGGCTGCGTCCGTCATCACCTGCCTCGACGGTCACGCCATGGCCAAGAAGGGGCGCGCCGGCGCTGCGCTCGGCATTGCGGCCATCGGCTCGTTCATCGGCGGCGTCATTGCGACCGTGCTGCTGGTCCTCGTCGCGACGCCCCTCTCGCGGCTCGCGCTCAGTTTCGGTCCGCCTGAATTTTTCGCACTCATGATCGTCGGGCTCGTTCTCGTGACGAGCCTTGCCGGCAACTCGCTCATCGCCGGCATTATCATGACGGTCACGGGGCTGCTCATCTCGCTGATCGGGCTCGATCCTGTCCGCGGCGCCCCGCGGTTCACGTTCGGTATGCCGGAGCTGTTCGATGGCCTCGGCTTCATTCCGGTCGTCATGGGCCTCTTCGGCGTCGGCGAGATCCTGGCGACGGCTGAAAAGCCCTATCGGGAGGTCATCAAGACGAACTTGCGAGGGCTGATCCCATCGCGAGACGAGTGGCGGCGCTCGATGGGCGCCATCTGGCGCGGCACGGGGCTCGGATTCTTCCTCGGTCTCATACCGGGCGTCGGCGCGATCATCCCGACGTTCATGTCGTACATTCTCGAGAAGCGCCTCTCGAAGCATCCTGAGACGTTCGGTACGGGCGCCATCGAGGGCGTCGCCGGCCCGGAGACGGCAAACAACAGCTACGCGAATGGCTCGATGGTGCCGCTGCTGACGCTCGGCATTCCGAGTTCGCCGACGATCGCGGTGCTCATGGGCGCCTTCATCATCAATGGCCTGACGCCGGGGCCGCTGCTGTTTCAGGAGCGGCCTGATCTCGTGTGGGCGGTCATCGCGAGCTTCTTCATCGGCAATGTCCTGCTGCTGATCCTCAATCTGCCCCTCGTCGGGCTCTGGGCGAAGATCCTGGAAATTCCGTACCAGTACATTTGCGCCGGCACGCTGCTGTTCTGCATCATCGGCGCCTACAGCATCAATCAGAGCATCTTTGATCTCTGGGTCATGCTCGGCTGCGGTGTCATCGGCTACCTTCTGCGCAAGCTCAATTTTCCGCTCGCGCCCTTGGTGCTCGGGCTCATTCTTGGACCACAGATAGAAAAGTCCATGCGCACATCGCTCGAGATGTCAGCGGGTGACTTCTCGATCTTTGTCACGCGGCCGCTGTCGGCATCGCTGCTGGCGCTCGCCGTCGCGATCCTTGTCTTTGCGGCTATGCAGTTCGCGCCTAAAGAGATCAGGGATCCCAATGCCGATTAACCCGGCCGACTCCATCGGCGTCTTGACGTGAGCCAATTCTGTTGGCGAATTTAACCGGAGGTGTACACATGAGACTGCTCAGACTGGCAATGGCCGTGACGGCGGTGGCGCTCGTCGCGGCTCCGGCTTCAGCCCAGCAATATCCAACGCGGCCGATCAACATGATCGTCTCGTTCCCGGCCGGCGGCTCGACGGACATCGGCGCGCGCGTTGTCGCCGGCATTGCGGAAAAGATCCTCGGCCAGCCCATTGTCGTCGTGAACCGCGGCGGTGCGGGCGGCCAAGTCGGCTGGACCGAACTCGCGCGGGCGAAGCCCGACGGCTACACCATCGGCTTCCTCAACCTGCCGGCGACCAACACGACGATCCTCGATCCCGAGCGCCAGGCGATCTTCAACGAGGGAAGCTTCACACCGATCGCAAACCAGGTGCTCGATCCCGGCGTCATCTGGGTGGCGGCCAACAGCCCCTACAAGACGCTGAAGGACCTTCTCGATGCGGCCAAAGCAAAGCCGGGCACAGTCCGCGCGGCAACGACGGGCATTCTGTCGGATGATCACCTCGCCATCCTGATGGTAGAGGAAGTCAATCCGGGCGTGAACTTCCGCATCGTGCATCTGCTCGGCGGCGCGGCGCAGATGAAGGAGACGCTCGGCGGCAACATCGACGTGTCGTTCGATAACGTCGGCGGTATCGTGCCTCAGGTGAAGAGCGGACAGGTTCGGGCGCTTGCGGTCATGGACACCGAGCGCTCGAAGTTCCTCCCCGACGTGCCGACGACCAAGGAGCTCGGCATGCCGACCGTGATCTCGAGCTCGACGCGCGGCATCGGCGGGCCGAAGGGCATGGATCCGGCCGTGGTCAAGAAGCTGCAGGATGTGTTCGCACAGGCAATGAAGGATCCCGATCACGTGAAGCGTCTCGAGGACGCCGGTCTCGCGATCAAGATCATGGTCGGTGACGAGTACGTGAAGTACTATAACGAGACCCACGAGAAGGCGAAGAAGTACACCGAGTGGGCCAAGAACCGCCCGCAGAAGTAGTCTCGGCGAGACTTACTTAGAGACATAAAGACGGGAGGGTCCGGGAGGGTGTCCCTCCCGGTGGAGCGCGAGGCTAGCCTCGCTCGCGCCGAAGGCGCGAACAGGGTTGCCGCCCTGTAACCCACACCCCCGGACCCCCGTCTTTTTTAGACTTCCACTACATCGAGGACGCCCGGAACTGTCATCAGCTCGCCCTGCTGACGCGGGCCGATGTCGAAGCGGCCGGGGAGCTTGAACTCGATCTCACGCGGTGCGCCGCGGCGTCCGGGCACACTCTCGACTTCCATGGAGAGGCGGATCTCACCGCCCTTGCCGTTGCTCGGAGGTGCCTTCGCGAGCAATGCATGCAGCTCCGCCATGGCGGAGCTCGTCGTTTGCACCGTGCGCCGATCGAGCACGATCTTCAGGGACTGCTGAACATTCGCGGCCGCTGCTTCGAGCGGCTCGAGGTTCTGCACGCGCAGCTTCACGGTCTCACCATCGCGCTCGGCTTCGACCGACATGAGAACGGCCGTGCCCGCGACGAGGATATCGCGACAGCGCGCAAGCGTATCCGAGAAGATCACGGCCTCGAATTGCCCGCTCGCGTCAGAGAACATTGCGAAGGCGAACTTGTTTCCCTTGGCCGAGCGGCGCTCGCGTGCGGAAATGACGATGCCGGCGAGACGACCGGCAGCAAGGCCGACACTATGCTCGAAGTCGGTGAAGCGCTTGACGCCGAGCTTGCCGAGCACGCGTCCGTAGGCATCGAGGGGATGGCCGGAGAGATAAAAGCCGACGGCACCGAACTCGTTCTGCAGGCGCTCGATGGGCGTCCAGGCCTTTGCCGTCCTGAAGTTCAGCACGACCGGCGTGGCTTCGTTCTGCATGCCGCCGAGCAGGCTGCCCTGTCCGAACTGCTCGTCGTCGGCGCGGCTGCCGGCCTCTCGCAGGATCTGCTCGACGTTCGAATGCACGAGCGCTCTGTTGCGATCGAAGGCGTCGAATGCGCCGCCAGCGGCAAGCGTCTCCAGTCCTCGCTTGTTGAGGGCTTTGGGATTGAGGCGCGCTGAGAAGTCGGCAAGAGTTTTGAACGGTCCCTTGGTCTTCCTGCTCTCGACGATCGTCTCAACGGCGCCACGGCCGATATTCTTGAGGCCGGCAAGCGCGTAGCGGATGGCGCCCCGTGGGCCATCTGCATTGGTCGGGAATTCACAGTCGGCTTGTTGTGCGGGAGAAGCGCGCGGCTTATCGAACTCGACCGTGAACTCGACATCCGATCCATTCACGCAGGGCGGCAGAACCGCAATGCCGGCCTTGCGCGCCTCGCCGACGAACATGGCGAGCTTGTCCGTGTTGGCCATATCGAGCGTCATGGACGCCGCGAGAAACTCCTCGCGGAAATTCGCCTTGAGATAGGCCGTGTGATAGCTGACGAGTGCGTAGGCCGCCGCGTGGCTCTTGTTGAAGCCGTAGCCGGCGAACTTGTCGACGAGCTCGAAGATGTAGCTCGAGTCCTTTTCCTTGACGCCTTTCTCCTTGGCGCCCTCGACGAAACGCGCCTGCTGGCGCGCCATCTCCGCCTTGTCCTTCTTGCCCATGGCGCGGCGGAGAAGGTCTGCTTGCCCGAGCGAGTAGCCGCCCATGACCTGCGCGATCTGGATGACCTGCTCCTGGTAGATGATGACGCCGTAGGTTTCCTTGAGAATGCCTTCGAGCATCGGATGCAAGTAGTCGACGGGCTCGTCGCCGTGCTTGCGATTGATGTACGTCGGGATGTTGTCCATGGGGCCGGGGCGATAGAGCGCCACCATGGCGATGATGTCCTCGAGGCGGTCGGGCTTGAGGCGCTTCAAGCTCTCGCGCATGCCCGTGCTTTCGAGCTGGAACACGCCCGCCGTATCGGCCTTGGCGAGTAGCTCGTAGGCTTTTGTATCCGTGACCGCGAGCGTCGCGAGATCGATTCTGATGCCGTGTCCGCGCTCGATCAGCTCCAAGGCCTTCTGCAGAACGGTGAGCGTCTTGAGGCCGAGGAAGTCGAACTTCACGAGGCCGGCAGCTTCGACGAACTTCCAGTTGAACTGCGTGACCGGCGTGTTCGAACGCGGATCGCGATAGACCGGAACGAGTTCGTCGAGCGGGCGATCGCCGATCACCATGCCGGCGGCGTGCGTCGAAGCGTGGCGATAGAGGCCTTCGAGTTTCTGCGCGATTTCGAGGAGACGCGCGACGACGGGCTCGCTGTCGCGTTCTTCCTGCAGCTTGGGCTCGCCGGCAATGGCTTCCGGCAACGAAACCGGGTTTGCCGGATTGTTCGGCACGAGCTTGCAGAGGCGATCCACCTGACCGTACGGCATCTGCAGCACGCGGCCGACGTCGCGCAGCACAGCGCGCGCCTGCAGCTTTCCGTGCGTGATGATCTGCGCCACGCGATCGTGGCCGTACTTGTCCTGCACGTAGCGGATGACCTCGTCACGACGGTCCTGGCAGAAGTCGATGTCGAAGTCCGGCATCGACACGCGCTCGGGATTGAGAAAGCGCTCGAAGAGCAGACCGAAGCGGAGCGGATCGAGATCGGTGATGGTGAGTGCCCAGGCAACGAGCGAGCCTGCGCCCGAGCCGCGGCCCGGTCCGACGGGGATGCCGTTCGCCTTGGACCATTTGATGAAGTCCGCGACGATGAGGAAGTAGCCCGGGAACTTCATTCCCTTGATGATGCCGATCTCGTACTGGAGGCGCTTTTCGTAGTCCTCCCGCGTGAAACCCGGCGCGAGAGGGTTGACCTCGAGCCGCGCGACAAGACCTTCCTCGGCTTGGCGCGCGAACTCCGCGTCCTCAGCAGCAGCGCGCTCTTCAGCTGTGGCATCGGCTTTGGTCTTCACGAAATTTGGCAGAATGGGTTTGCGGCCGCGCGGACGATAGGCGCAGCGTCGCGCGATTTCGACGGTGCTGGCGAGCGCTTCGGGGAGATCGGCGAACACCTTGACCATGGCCTCGGCGCTCTTGAAGGAATGCTCGGGCGTCAGGCGGCGGCGATTGTCCTCGTTGAGATAGCGGCCTTCGGCGATGCAGAGCAGCGCGTCGTGTGCCTCGTAGTCCTCGGGCTCGGCGAAATAGCACTCGTTGGTCGCGACAAGCGGGAGATCCTCGGCATAGGCAAGGTCGATGAGCTGCGGCTCGACGGCTTTCTCTTGAGGCAGGCCGTGGCGCTGGATTTCGACATAGAGACGGTCGCCGAACATCTCCTTGAGCGTCTTCACGCGCGACGCCGCCAACTGAGCGTGATTGTCGGCAATCACCTTGTCGATCGGGCCGTCGGGGCCGCCGGTGAGTGCGATCAGGCCTTCGGCGTGCGCGGCAATGTGGCTGATCTTGGCGTGCGGCGCTTCGCCATCACTCGTACCCATGTAGGCGCGGCTCGCGATCTTCATGAGATTGCCGTAGCCGACCTCGCTCATGGCGAGGAGAGCCAGCAATCCGTCGCGATGTGGTGGCGGCAGGGCGGGCAGACCTGCAATGCCGGGGCCGGACTTGCTTGTCTCCTCGAAATCGACGGCGAGGCTGATGCCGGCGATCGGCTGAATGCCGCTGCCGGCGAGCTTGTCTGAGAACTCGAGCGCGCCGAAGAGATTGTTCGTGTCGGTCAGCGCCAGCGCTGGAAAGCCGAGCTTGGCCGCGCGCTTGGCGAGCGCGCCGATCGGGAGCGCGCCTTCGAGCAGCGAGTAGGCCGAATGCACCTTGAGGTGCACGAACGTGGGTGCGCCGGGCGCGGGGGGAATCGCTTGTGTCATGCCCGGAGGGTAGCTGAAGGGCCTGCGCGCACCAATGTGGCGACACGCCCGGGAGGCGCGCAGTGGATGAGTGTGCGGGAGGTGTGCACAACACAAAAGGGGCCGCTTGGCGCAGCCCCTTTCAGTTGGCGATTCGTGACTTTCGCTCCTCAGGCTCGTGGGGCTGCGGCTGCTTGCCCGGGTGCAGCAGGTGCCTGCGAGGTTTCCGGCCCGAGGCCGTCGACATCCACGCCGATTTCGTCCTGCCAGGGTGCCATGCGCTCCAACACAGCGAGTAGGGCGCCGAGGGCGGCAGCAAGTCCGAGCGCGACCATCCAGAAGGGCAGGCCGAGTAGCTGGTCGAAGGCAACCTTGTCCCCCTTCTCCGGCAACAGCGCAATGATCGGCTCATAGAAGTAGCCATAAGCCATGGCGCCGAAGATGCCGCCGAGGATGACGAACCAGGCATCCTTATAGCCCGCACCGAGCTGGGCCATAGATGTGCCGGGGCAGGCGCCGGCGAGGGCGATGCCGGCGCCGAGAATGAGACCGCCGACGATGTCGGCACGGAGCAGCAGTGGTTTCAACTGCAGCGATACGCCGAATATGCCGTTGAGCACGGCAAGAACGACGAGGCCGGTTGTGACGGCCGCGAGGAAGATCTTGAGCATGATGAAGTTTCTGAGCTGCATCTGCCCGACAATGACGCCAGGCTCGAAGACGCGGGATTTCTCGAGCGCGAAGCCGAAGGCGATGCCGGTCGCGAGACCGATCAGGACAGCAGTGAATACGGACATGGTTGTCTTCCTTCAGTGAGATCAGGCGCGCTTCATGAGCATCGCGGTGAGGATGCCGCCGGCGAACATGGCCGCGACGGCGAGCGTCGAGCCGACAGAGAGCTGCGCCATGCCGGAGATGCCGTGGCCGCTCGTGCAGCCACCGGCAATGCGGGCGCCGAAGAGCATGATGAAGCCCGCGGCGAATGCGATCGGCGCCCGCACGGCGAGAGAGCGGACACCCATCGTGCGCGCCCAAACGGGCGAGATTGCTTGTCGGCGGGCGCCCGAGAGCCGCATCGAGATGAACGCGCCGATGGCGATGCCGATCACCACGGCGACCTGCCACCAGTTCTTGGCGCCGTACATGTGGCTCGCGAAGTACTTCATGCTCGCAATGCCCGGATCGAAGAAGGCCCCAACGTGGGCCGCAACGGTGACAAATGAGGATGACGCGCCGAGCGCGGTGTTCATGAGCAGGAACGTCGGGATTTGCAGAAGTCCGATCACGATGCCCGCCAGATAGGGGGGGCACGCTTTTCGATGCATGAGGCACATGCCGAGCTCTCCGTTGAGAAGTATGCGGATGGCTCAATATATTCGAACATGCGAATATTATGATTTGATCAAAATCAAGCAGAGGGGGAGATTTGTTGGGAGTGTCGCGAGGGCGCGACGCCGCGCTGGCAGGAGCGAAGCATGGACGGCATCAAGGCGCTGACGTTCGATACGGGCGGAACGGTGCTCGATTGGCATGGCGGGATATCTCGTACGCTTGCCGAGGTCGCGGTGCGGCGGGGCTTGAAGGCGGATTGGGCTGCTGTCACGAACGAGTATCGGCGTCGCTCGCTCGGCGCGATCGTCAATCAGCTTGGGCCCCGCTTCAATTTCGATGACGTGCACCGCGATCAGCTCGATCGGGTCGTGCAGGACTTCGGCCTCGGTGCGCTGACGAAGGAGGACCGCGACGAGATCTGGCGCGCGTGGTTTGCGCTCGAGGCCTGGCCGGACTTCGTGCCGGGGCTCGACCGGCTGCGGATGAGTTACCCCTGCGTGTCGTTCACGTTGTTGACGCCGCGGCTCGTCATCGACGTCTCGCGGCGCAATGGCATCACATGGGATTGCATCATCAGTTGCGAGATGCTCGGCGTCTACAAGGTGCGGCCCGAGGCCTATCAGTCGACGGCGAAGCTGCTCCAGCTAAAGCCGGAAGACATTCTGATGGTCGCCTGCCACAACTTCGACCTCGATGCCGCGCGCAAGGAGGGCTTCAAGACCTGCTTCGTGAAGCGCCCGCTCGAGTGGGGGCCGGCTGGTCCGCCCGATCCGACGCCGAACGCCGCGTGCGATCTTGTCGTCGATGGCTTCGAGGAACTCGCGACGCGGCTAGGATGTTGAAGTTGGCGCGGAAAAAAAGAAAAAGCCCCGGCGTGGCATGCCGGGGCTCTAATCTCGCTGGCGCTCAGGGGGAGAGGGGGAATTGCCGAACGAGATATTCAGTAATCTTCTTATAATTTTATCCACGGTCTTCGTCCATTAACAGACTAAGGCGGAAATGAGTTATCCACAGATTCAGGGCTCGCCTCGCCAGGAAGAAGTTGCGTCGATGCTGTACGACGTATAGCGCGCGGCGCGTGTTCAGACCGAATCTCCTTGGTAGTTCATAAGCTTCCGCGCTGAATGCCTTTTACTGAGCCGCGCTCAGTGCGATTCGCTTGCGCGTGACGCGAGACGGGCTTTCAGCTCAGCTTCGCCACCGTCGAAGTCATCGGCAATCCATTCGGCCTCGATCTCGGCGAGGAGCGCGCCGATCCGTGGCCCTGGCGCGAGCCCGAGCGCGAGGGCGTCCCGGCCGCCGAGGGGGAACTTGGGGATCTGCCAGTTTTCGGGCAATGCAGCGAGCCTGTCCCAGGCGGCGACTTCAGCGGGCGATCTGGCACATGTCGCGCCGGCCAGCGCCAAGCGGCGCCAGCGCTCGGGGCCGATGGCATAGAGCGTACGGCGGCGGCCGGCATCGTCGAGATCCGCGAGAGCCATGAGACGCGGATCGACCACTACGAGGTCGCGGGTCTCATCGCGCGAGAGGCGGAGACGAGCGGCGAGGTGGTCGCAGTCCTCCTCCACTGCAACGGTGAGCACGGAGAGGCGCAGCAGCGGATCGGCTGGGCGCCGGCCCTCGGCATCCTGCGCAACGAGCCGCTCGAGGAGGCCTATGCGCGGCGCGCGGCCGAGGATCTCGACAATGAAACCGTGCGCGGCCATGACCGCAATTGCGCGCGCGGCACCCGGCGCCTCGAGAAGCTTCAGCAGCTCTGCCCGCACGCGCTCGGCAGAGAGATTGGCGAGGAGGTGGCGCTCAGCTGAGCATGCCGCGAGGCCTGCCGGATCGAAGTCCTCGGCGCTGTAGCGCGCATGGAAGCGGAAGAATCGCAGGATGCGGAGTGCGTCCTCTCGGATGCGCTCGCGCGCATCGCCGATGAAGCGGATGCGCCGCGCGGCAAGGTCCGCGAGCCCGCCGAGCGGGTCGCTGAGCGTGCCATTGGCATCGCAGTATAGGGCGTTGATCGTGAAATCGCGGCGGCGCGCATCCGCCGCCCAGTCGGCCGTGAATTCGACGCGCGCGTGGCGGCCGAACGTTTCGACATCCTCGCGCAGCGTCGTCACCTCGAAAGGCACGCGATCTGCGACGACCGTGACCGTGCCGTGGCTCACACCTGTCGGGATGGCTTCGAGGCCGGCCGTGCGCGCGGCCGCCATCGTCTGATCGGGTGTCGCCGTGGTGGCAATATCAACGTCGGTTACGGGCTCGCCGAGAAGTGCGTTGCGCACCGTGCCGCCGACGATGCGCGCTTCGTGTCCTGCGGCCGCGAGTGCCGCCAGAACGGCACGCGTCTCACGGCGCTCGAGCCAGGGTGCGCCGGCGAGCGAGGTCGGGATCAGGGGGAAGGCCGGAGAGGACATGTCACCTGACCAGCTTCATTCAATTCACTTCAACTCACCGGGCTCTATGCGGCCGTCCCTGCCAAGGTGGGGCGGCACATAGCTTTGCCCGGGTTTGCCGCCCGATGTCGTGCCGAACGCAACGAGCACGAGGATGACGAGCGCGGTGCCGGCGAGCATCAGCCAGAAGAAGGGGGCCTCGTCCAGGATGCCGGTCTTTACATGCTGCTTGCGCGTCAGCAGGACATAGATGGCGTAGATCGCCGTCGGCAGGAGAAACAGGACAATGTTCTCGATGACGACTCGGATCATCCTCCGTAGAGCCTTTCCTGAAGATTCTTGAGCATCCCCGCGGTTGCGCCCCAAATATAGTGATCGCCGAAGGGCATCGCATAATAGTGCCGCTCGCGCCCGCGCCAGGGCCGCGAATGGTGCTTGTGATTGGCCTGGTTCATGAGAAAGGCAAGCGGCACCTCGAAGGTGCTTGCGACCTCGCCTGGATCGAGCGTGAGAACAAAATCCGGTTTCACGAACGCAACGACAGGCGTCACGAGGAAGCCCGTCCCCGTGCGATAGCCGTCGAGAAAGCCGAGCGGCTCCACGAGCGCGCGCGAGAGGCCGATCTCCTCTTCCGCCTCACGCAGTGCCGTGTGCACAGTGTCGATGTCAGAGGCCTCGACCTTGCCTCCAGGAAAGGCGACTTGGCCTGCGTGCGTCGAGAGATGAGCCGTGCGCTCGGTCAGCAACACCGTGAGTTCAGGCCGCGCGATGATCGGCACGAGCACGGCGGCCGGTCGCGGCGGCTCCATGACCTCGAAGTCGGCGAGCATCTCGGGGTTGAGATCCCAGTCGCTGCGCGACCAGGCGCGCCCGGTGCGGGGGTCGAAGACGCTCTCGCTCGGGCTATGAAAGAGCGCGGAATGAGCCCGCGTACGGAACTCGCGCTCCGTGTAGATCGACGCTGGTACGGGCTGGATGAGGGTCATGGCACACGAGATATGGCCCCACTCGCGCACGTTGGCAATCGCGTGTTTGGAAACCCTGTGGCTTGAGAGCGCGCCGAAGTTAAATTGCCGGATCAACCCGAGGCGGAGCTCGCCGGTGCGGAAGGGTCGACATCGCCCGTGCTCGGCCGGTGGATGCGGACTTTTTTCACGCGCCTGGGGTCGGCGTCGATGACCTCGAACTCGATACCGCTCTCGTGGCGCACGATCTCGCCGAGCGCCGGCACTCGGCCGACCAGCGTGAAGACGAGGCCGCCGAGCGTGTCGATGTCCTCCTCCTCGCCATTCTTGAGGAGCTTCACGCCAAGGTGCTCCTCGAGCTCCTCGATGGGCGTGCGTGCCTGGGCGATGAGACCCTGCTTGGGATCCTCGACGATATTGGCGGCCTCGGCGACGTCATGCTCGTCTTCGATCTCGCCGACGACCTGCTCGATGAGATCCTCGATCGTGACGACGCCATCCGTGCCGCCGTACTCGTCGACCACGAGCGCCATGTGGACGTGCATGGCCTGCATGCGAACGAGCAGGTTCACGGCCGGCATGGAGGGCGGGACATAAAGTACGCGGCGGCGGAGCTGGGCGGATCCGATCGTCGCCGAGAGGTTGGCCTTGCCGAGATCGATCGGCGGCGATGCGGTGGCGCCGTCCGGTGCTGTGCTGTTGCCCGCGCGCACGGCCGGCACGCCGCCGCGCGTCAGATAGGCCATGAGGTCTTTGATGTGGATGACACCGCGCGGATCATCGAGCGTCTCGTGGAAGAGCGGGATGCGCGAGACGCCGGATGTATTGAAGAGATGCAGAAGCTCAGCGAGCGTCGCGCTTTCGTCGATCGCGGTGATGTCCGCGCGCGGCACCATGACATCCTCGACCTTGAGCGTGCCGAACTCGAGGAGGCGCAGCAGCATCTCACGCTCGGCCGGCGAGAAGCCCGTGCCGGTCTGGTCCTCCACGCGCAGTGTCTCCGCGAGCGTGTCGCGCAGCGTCGGCTGCGTTCCGAGGCCCAGACGGTTGCGCAAGGCAGCAAGCCAGCCTTCGGCGCTCCTCGTGGTCTCGGCACCATTGGTGCCTTCAGGGCGGGGACCGGTATCGTCAGCGAGTGTCATGGCTCAACAATCTGGGCTCAAAGGACTTGTCGGTGAATGCAATGGGCTCCGGCGCGAGGGTGGCTCGTTTTGTCATGAGCGAGCCTCCGCATAAGGATCCGGAATGCCGAGGCGCGCGAGTAGCATCGTCTCGAGCGCCTCCATGCGCTCGGCCTCGGCGTCGGTCTCGTGATCATAACCGATGAGGTGCAGGATGCCGTGAACGAGCAGATGCTGGAAGTGGTGGGCGGGCGGAATGCCGGCTGCCTTGGCCTCGTCGAGGAGCGTTTCGAGCGCGAGGACGACGTCGCCGAGCTCGCGGAGCCCCTGAGCGGCGACATCGGGCGGCAGCTCAGGCGCCGGAAAGGAGAGGACGTTCGTCGGGGTGTCCTTGCCGCGGTAAGCCGCGTTCAATTCGCGGACGGCGGCATTGCTGCTGAGCGCGACGGCGGCCGATGCTGGAAGGGCGTCCGCAAGTTCGGGTGCGTCAGAGAGCAGACGCGCGACGGCCGCGATCAGGTCATCGACGGGGCCGAACGTCTCCCAGTCGCCATCATCATCCACACGTTCAAGCGCGAGCCTTAATCGCGACGGAGGTTCCTCGTCACAAGATCGGTCTTCGCCACTGGCGGCATCGCCGCCGGGAACTGCGGGTTGGTCCAAAACTGTATTCATTGTCCTATTCCGTGCGGCCCTTACCGCGCGCGAGAGTCGAGGCCACACCGGATCCCAACCCCGAAGTTACCGGCGCGCCGTCATAGGCGGCAACAATGCGCGCGACCAGCTCGCTGCGCACGACATCGGCGGCGGTGAAATGCGTTACCTCGATACCGTCGATGCCCTCGAGGAGGCTGACGGCCTCGTCCAGACCCGACTTCTGCCCCGGAGGCAGATCAATCTGGGTGGGATCGCCGGTCACAACCATGCGCGATCCTTCGCCGTGGCGGGTCAGGAACATCTTCATCTGCATGCTCGTGGTGTTCTGCGCTTCGTCGAGGATGACGAACGAGTGCGCGAGCGTACGGCCTCGCATGAATGCGAGGGGCGCAATCTCGATGATCCCGGATTCGAGATCCCGCTCGACCTTTTCGGGGGGCAGAACGTCATAAAGTGCATCATAGAGGGGGCGGAGGTAGGGGTCCACCTTCTCCCGCATGTCGCCCGGCAGGAAGCCGAGCCGCTCGCCGGCCTCGACGGCCGGGCGCGAGAGCACGATCCGCTCGACGAGGCCGCGCTCGAGGTAGGAGGCAGCCTGTGCAACCGCAAGGTAGGTCTTGCCCGTGCCGGCAGGCCCGGTGCCGAAGACGAGGTCGTGCCGATCGAGGGCGCGGATATAGGCGCTCTGGGTCGGCGTGCGGGCCGTAACTATCCGGCGGCGCGTGCGAATCTGGGCGGTCCCGTCATTGCGCGGGGCCCCTGAGCGGGCGTGGCGGATCAGACCGTCGATGTCGCCGGCGGAGACGCTCTCGCCCTTGCGCACGCGATCGTAAATGGCGTTCAGGACCTCGCGGCCGATCTCGCAAGCCGGCTGCGGACCGGTCAGCGTGACGACATTGCCATGGGCATGGGCTTCGATGCCAAGTCTGCTCTCGATAAGGGCGAGATGGGAGTCGTACTCGCCGAGCAGGTGGGCCAGCAGCCGGTTGTCGTCGAAAGGCACGACGATGCGGTGCTTGTCCCGGGTTCCCTCACGAGCGCCCTCTCGGGGCGCCTCCGGGGACCTATCGGGTTTGGACGGCCGTGCGGCCGCCGACCCGCGCGCAGTTGTCAAATGTGGCTCTCCTGGCCCGTTGCACGGTGACCGCAGGGCCGATGCAACTCACCGGTACCCCCGAGTCCCTGGCAGCATATCACGCTGCTCTGATGACACCAGAGAGACTATTGGGACCCGCCTGTGCGATTTCAACCGGAATGATGCGGCCCATGAGTGTCGGCGCCGCCTCGGCGTGCACGGACTGGAGGTAAGGGGAGCGCCCAATGAGCTGGCCCTCGCGGCGCCCGTGCCGCTCGAAAAGCACGGGCAGGACCCGGCCCACGCACTCGGCATTGAACGATGATTGCTGCGCCTCGAGCAGCGCCTTGAGGCGGGCGAGACGCTCGATCTTCACAGGCTCCGGAACCTGGCGCTCCATGGTGGCGGCAGGTGTGCCGGGACGCGCACTGTACTTGAAGGAATAGGCCTGCGCGAAGCGCACACGGCGCACGATGTCGAGCGTCGCCTCGAAGTCTTCGTCCGTCTCGCCGGGGAAGCCGACGATGATGTCGGTCGAGAGCGCGATGTCCGCACGCACGGCGCGGATGCGGGCGATAATGTCGAGATACTCGGCACCGGTGTGCTTGCGGTTCATGGCCGCGAGCATGCGGTCAGAGCCGGCCTGGAAGGGGAGGTGCAGGTAGGGCATGAGGGTCGTGAGGTCGCGATGCGCCGCGATGAGATCATCGCTCATGTCGCGCGGATGGCTCGTCGTGTAGCGCAGGCGCTCGAGCCCTTCGATCCCGGCCAGATGACGCAGAAGATCGGCAAGCGATGCGGCCCCGCCGTTGCCGTTCTCGCCGTGATAGGCATTCACGTTCTGGCCGAGCAGCGTAATCTCGCGCACGCCGGCTGCGATGAGGCGGCGGGCCTCTTCCTCGATCGCGGCAACGCTGCGCGAGTACTCGGCGCCACGCGTATAGGGCACGACGCAGAACGTGCAGAATTTGTCGCAGCCTTCCTGCACCGTGAGGAAGGCACTTGCGGTGTGGGTCCGCGCAGGAGCTGGGGCGCGTGCGGGAAGGTGGCGGAACTTGTCGTCCTCGGGGAACTCGGTCTCGATGACGGGGCGCGCGGTCGCGCGATTGCGGGCGATCAGCGTGTTGATCTGATGATAGCTCTGCGGGCCGACGACGAGGTCGACGACGGGCGCGCGCCGGACGATCTCGTCGCCTTCGGCCTGGGCCACGCAACCGGCAACGGCGATGACCGTTTCCTGATTGGCGCGGGCACGCTCCTCCTTGATCGCGCGTATGCGGCCTAGTTCGGAATAAACCTTCTCGGCAGCTTTTTCGCGAATGTGGCAGGTATTGAGGATGATGAGGTCGGCGTTGTCAGGGGCGTCGGTAGGCGCATAGCCGCCGCCGGCGAGCGCTTCCGTCATGCGCTCGCTGTCATAGACGTTCATCTGACAGCCGTAGGTCTTGATGAAAACCTTCTTCGTCGGCGCCATGTCTCAGTTCACTCCGCACCGCAACCAAGCGTTCCAGGCCCGCTTAAGCCTGCAATCTTCCTGCCAGGACAAGCCGCCGCCCTTTATGGCAATGTCCGGCGCTTGCTGCAATGCACCAAACGGTTAACCGGTTGCAAGCGTCTCAGCAACCCGGATAGCCCGCGAAGCTGGCGTGAGGACCGGATTTCCGCCCCATTCAATCATGATAGGCTGCCAGTGAACGCAGGAGGGGGACGAGTGTCAGACTGCAAGATCATGGTCGTGGTCGAGACGGGTGCCGGCGCGCCCGCGCGGCTTGCCGCGGCGCTCGCTGCCGGTGCCATTGCCTCGGTCGTGATCTCTGTTCCCGAAGGTACGTCGGCTGCCGACGTGCAGGCGCTGATCGGTCCCGCCCAGTCCGCCGGTGCTGCAGCCCTCCTTCGAGATGATGCCCCTCTCGCACGAACGCTCAAAGCCGATGGCGTCCATCTGTCGGTAGGCAATGCCAAAACCTACGGCGAGGTGCGCGAGATCATCGGCAGCCGCGGCATTGTCGGGGTCGATGCCGGCCGCTCACGGCACGAGGCGATGGCCGCTGGCGAGGGCGGTGCGGAATATGTGGCCTTCGGCATTCCCGATCATGTCGGTGACCGCGAGAAGGCACACCGCCGCCGTTGCGAACTCGTTGCCTGGTGGTCGGAGATTTTCGAGGTCCCCGTGGTGGCATTCGACGTCTCGGATCCGGTGGAAGCGGGCCAGCTCGCTGCGGCCGGTGCCGATTTCATTGCGCTGGCACTCCCTGCGCGCGAGCCGCCGGCTGCGTCGGGCGAGCTGGTGCGGGCCGTGCTTGCTGCTATTGCCGCCGAGGCTGTCGCATGAAAGTGCGCCTGTCGCACATCGCAGGTTCGGCACTCCTCGCTGCCGCCATGTTGCCCATCGCGGCCCATGCGCAGACGAGCAGCTGGAGCCAGACGGTCACACCCGAGCCAATCCAGAAGCGCACGCCCAAGGCCAAAAACGCCCCGCCGGCAAAGAAGGCGCCGCCCGCGGTGCCAGGCCCGACAGGCGCTACCCCAACGGATCCCAGCAAGGGGTCCGCACGCTCGGTGAAGACGACGGTAACGCCTGCCCAAGCGGCCAAAATGAAGCCGTTGGTCCAGGCCACCGAGACGCCGTCCAAGCCCGATAACGACCCCGCCTATACTGCCTTCGATCTCGGCAAGTACCTGACCGCGCTCAAGCTCGCCGAGGAGGCTGCCGCCAAGGGCGAGCCGCAGGCACATACGCTCATCGGGCGCATTCATGCCGATGGCCTCGGCGTGCCCCAGAATCAGGTCACGGCAGCTCAGTGGTATGCCAAGGCGGCCGAGCTCGGCGACGTCGAGGGCGCGTTGGCAGTCGGGACCATGCTGGTACAGGGGAATGGTGTCGCCAAGGATGTACCGCTCGGGGCCAAATACCTCGAAATGGCTGGGCGCAAGGGCAATCCATTCGCCACCTACAATCTGGCGCTCCTCTTCCTGTCAGGCGACGGCAAGCCCGAGAACCCGGTGCGCGCCTTCCAGCTCATGGAATATTCTGCGGAGCATGGGTTGGCTGCCGCCCAGTACGATCTCGGGACGCTCTATGCGACGGGGACGGGCACGTCGGCGAACATTTTCGAGGCGGCGCGCTGGATCGGGCGGGCGGCCTTGGCGGGGCATACGGATGCCGAGGTCGAGTACGGCATCCTGCTCTTCAAGGGGCATGGACTGGAGCCGGACGAGGTGCGCGGTGCCTACTATTTCAAGACGGCAGCCGAGAAGGGCAATGCTGTCGCGCAGAACCGTTACGCGCGCTGCCTCGCGCACGGGGCCGGCGTCGAGATGAACATCGTCGAGGCGGTGAAGTGGCACCTCATTGCCAAAGAGGGGGGTGTCGAGGATGCGAGCCTCGATGAGATCGCGAAGAAACTCTCGCGTGCCGACCGCCTGAAAGCCGAGCAGGCGGTCTCTGCGTGGCGCGAGCGGGCGGCAATCAACTAGGTGAACTGCGAACCAGAATCACGAACGGCGGCCTTTCGGGCCGCCGTGTCGGTAACTCTCGCCGAAATGTCGGGCTCAGGCCGCCGGTGCGGAGGCCTTCTCGATTTCGCGCTTTAGTTTGCGGCAGCGATCCGAAAGCTCGTCCGCCTTGGCCTTGATGAGGAAGGCGTCGAGGCCGCCACGGTGCTCGATCGTCTTCAGCGCGTGGGCGCTGACGCGAATGCGGACCTTGCGCTTGAGCGTCTCGCTCTGGAGCGTCACGTCGCAGAGGTTCGGCCGGAAGACGCGGCGCGTCTTGTTCTCGGCGTGGCTCCGCAGGTTCCCGGACATGGGCAGCTTGCCGGTCAGCTCACAGCGCCTCGTCATCTCATGCTCCTTGGCCTCACGGGGGCGCCAGACCTTGCCGGCAGCCGCATCGGGGGCGTCTCGAATGAAAGAAGGCTCCGCGCGGGGCACCCGGGGGCGCGCTGGCGGAGCGTGTGGCGGGTTCTATAGGCGCGGGGTTGACATTACGTCAAGCCGAAAGGCATAACGCAGCCCACGCGTGGTGGCCCAGAAGCCCTGGGTCGCCCGTTTTCCCGAGCCCGCCGCGTGCGGGCTGAATATTTGGCGGAGCGTAGCGCAGCCTGGTAGCGCACTTGCTTCGGGAGCAAGGGGTCGGGAGTTCGAATCTCCCCGCTCCGACCAACGATATCAAAGTTTTAACGTCGAGTGTTTGGCGCCAAGCTTGGCGCCAAGCAAGGTGCTGAAAGTGGCCACCAGGTCCACAAAGCGCCCCCGGGTGATGATGCCCGATTGGTCCGGTAGAATCCCGCTGGAAGCTAGCGACGGCACCATTGTCCAGGAGGTGCGGACCATGCGCCTGCGTCAGCTTCCTGTGCTCGAAATCATCCGCAGGCCCTGCGCTTTCCCAATTGCAGACATCGAGCCGTCGGCATCACGGCGACGGCCCAAGGGCGAGTTCGAGACCCTCCAATAGCCGCCGGCGGTGGCCCAGTGCTGCCTCGTTCATCAGACGGCGGAGAAGACCAGCGATCCTGGCTTGTGAGACCACGCTTCTGAACTCGGCGGCATGTTTGGATGCTTGCGTCGCGTTGCCGTTCAGGGCGTAAACGGCGGCTAGCCACCCGTGCACAAACGGACTGCTCCCCGGCAAGCTGGCGTGGGCCCGCAGCAGCCAATGCAGCGCAAGGTCGTTGTCACCGAGCTCGAGGGCCGCCTCGCCCGCGAAGAAATATGCAAATCCTATGCTCGGATCTTTGGGGCTCAGTTTGATGGCATAGAGGATGTGCTCCATACCTTCGCGCGCGCGTCCTTGCCGGGCCAAGGTATGACCAAGCTGCGCATAAGCTTGAGATAGGCTCGGATTGAGTTCCAGGGCACGAAGCAATGATTGCTGTGCCAACGGGTATTCTGACCGCACCTTGTGGAGGCGGCCCAGGTAAAAGTGTGCGTTAGCAAAATCAGGCTGCTTCTCCAAAGCACGGTGAAGAAGCTTCTCGGCCCTTTCGATCTGCGATCTCCTGCCGCTGACTGAGTAGTTACTCGTGAGGTCCAACGAGGCCGCAGCAACCGCGACCATCGCGTTTGGCAGCTCGGGCGCACGCACCAAGGCCTCCTCGAAGATCGCGAGCGCTTTCGTAAGTCGCTCGTACGTGAACCCGCCATACTGCGTGGCAAAACCCTTAGCGATCAGCGCGCCGATCTCCGGCTCGACCTTGGTCGTATCACGGCTCCGCGCCAACGTGACGCCAACCTGCAACGCTCGCGCCAACCCCATCGCGATGGCGTTCCCGTCCTCGAAGGCGTTCGCACGATCGCGATCGAAGTGCTCTGTCCAGGCATAGAGGCGACTGGCTGTCTCGATCAATTGGACGGTCACGCGCAGTCGGTTGCCATCACTGCGGACGCTGCCTTCAATCACATAGCGCACACCAAGCTCGGCACCCACTACCGCCACGTCCGTTGCTTGTCCGGCGTAGTGCAGTGCTGTCCGGTGCGCGATCACACGCAACTCGTGAAATCGAGAAAGTGCGCTGGTAACATCTTCCGTAATGGCATCGGCGATCACCTGGTCGTCACCGCCGTTGCCGTTCCGACTTTTGAACGGCAGTACGACGAGTGGCACCAGGCTTTGGGCCGCCATCAGGTCGGCTGCGGAGGATGTTGGCAAAGCAAGGCTCGGAGAGCGCCAGGCCTCTTCTAAACGAGCTTTCGGATTTAGCGGCGGGGAAGCGACTTCAGAGCGTTGCAGGTCCGGCACAGCCCAAAAGGCCAGCGCGGCAAGCGTAATTCCCACCAGCAACGACGCACTCAACGCCGAGATTCCGGCTCGCAGCAAAACTCGTCGCCCTCTATGGGGGCCCGATGACGCAGCCGCGGTGCGGATCGGCGGTGAAGCACCGATATCCGTGTCCTTCACGCTCGCGGTCGTCCCGATGTCGACGGGCGGTGCCGGATTCCCCGCGACAATGCTCGGATTCGCTGTCGGCTCCGGTCCCGCAGAAATCTGCTGATCTACCCGCACATCACCCGCGAATCGAAATCCTTTGCGGGGAATGGTGCGGATCAGCCGTTGCGTCTCGCCGCTGTCACCGATGGACTGTCGGACGGCTGTGATCCGGCTCGTGATCGCCGAGTCCGAGACGATGCGGCCGCCCCAGACATTGTCCAGGAGCTCATCCTTGCTGACCACGCGGTCGCCGTGGGCAATCAGATACTGCAGAAGATCGAATACCTGCGGTTCGACCGCGACAAGCTCGGCTCCGCGCCACAGCTCCCGACGCATCGTATCGAGCGAAAAATCCTCAAAAACATAAATCACAACGACCATCCATTCGCCAAATGCACGGCTATGGGGATGTATCAGGACGGTAACATCACAAAAGCATCATGAACGATGCGACGTCGGACAAGTGCAGTCAAGCGGGCACTGGAGGGGAGCAATTCCCAACATGCTCGCGCTGATAATTTTGCGCAGCGCCCTTCTTACCGACGAGCGTTCAATCCACTCGGCGCCAAGCGCCCACAGCGGCCCGCAGTCGTCTATCCATATGAAATCAGGGAAAAGGCAGGAGAAGGGCAAGGAGAAGCCAAGGGTAAGCCAACGCCGCAGCTCAACGAAGCAGCCACAGTGCAATGGAGCGGTTCGACGCGTCCGCCACCGCGAGGTGGCGGACTAGGAGGGCCACTGGTCGCCCCGCCAAGCGCGCAGTGGGCCGTTGCTTCAAGGGTGGCGCTTCCATGCTCAGCCGATTGCGCAGAATTGCAACACTGTCTGGAAGTGCACTCCTCGTCGTTCCGCTCCTCGTCAACGCCCCATACGCTCACAAGCACGTCGACTCTGACGGTACCGCGGTCACCTGGTACCCGGTCGAATGCTGTCACGACGAAGATTGCCGCCCGGTAGCTCACATCGAGCGCGCGCCGGACGGCCTGTCGATGACCACTGTTGACGGCATCACCGTTCACATCAGCCCCAACAGCCAACGTCGGCGTTCGCTCGACACGCGTTGGCATGTCTGCGTGGTGCCCGAGGAGATCGACGATCGGGGACCCAAGGTCATGTGCGTTTTCGAACCGCCGAACAGTTGAGAGTCCCGAGCGGGTGATCCAGCTGGGATAAGCGGACAAACGGCACAAATGCTCCTCATCCTTCAATCTATTGCTCCTTTGGTCGTCATCATCGCGGCGGGTTTCACCGCGGGAAAAAGCGGACTTCTCACGGGCACCTTTCGCAAGGCGCTGTCGGATTTCTGCTTCTATTTCGGGATGCCCGCACTGCTCATCCGAACGATCGCAACGGCGCCCCCGAGCGAGACTGCAGCCCATCTGGTTTGGGGCGGCTATCTCATCCCGGCCATGCTGGTTTGGATCGCCGCCACGATCTACGCGCAGCTGTGTGGGCGGTCGGCCACCGAAGCGGCATCGCTTGCCATGGCGTCGACGTACGGCAACGTCATCATGCTCGGGATACCACTGACGCTCGCTCAGTTCGGACCAGCAGCGGCGACGACGGTGGCTTTCGTTGTCTTAGTGCACAGTCCGGTCCTCTTCCTGGTGGCGTCCCTGCACTATGGGCTGGCGGAAATGCGCCGGCCACTCGAGATCAGTCCGGCCACAGCAACGGCTCTACTACAAAGTGGCGACAGCCTTTCCAGTCTCGAGGGGAGAGGCCAGCTCTATCGCGCGGTGCGTGAGACATCCCGTGATCTCGTGACGAATCCCGTCATCATTGCGATCCTCATCGGGTTCTGTCTGCGCGTTTCCGAGGTCGGCCTGGATCAGATCTCTGGCGGTGCCCTCTTGCTACTCGGGCAGGCGACGCTGCCGTGTGTGCTCGTGGCGATGGGCCTCAGTCTGAGTTCGTTCGAACTCAAGGGAGAGATCGGCGCCATTGCTGTCGTGAGTCTCCTGAAGCTGGTGGCCATGCCAGCACTTGCCTGGTTCGTGTCGGCGCGGCTGCTCGAGTTGCCGGCGGCAGATGTGGCCGTGATCACCTTGCTTTCGGCCATGCCGACCGGAGCTAACGCCTACGCTTTCGCCAGTCGCGTGGATGCTGGAGAGGCTTCGGTATCGGGAGCGGTTGCACTGTCGACCGTCGGGTCGATCCTCACCATAGCACTCGTCATTTCCAGCCTCGCGACGCCGCCAGCATGACCGCCTTGCATCAGTTCTCACCTGGGAGATGGATCCATGCCAGTTGCGAAGGAAGTCGTGCATATCGACACGAGTGAAGTGCGGCTTAGTGAGTGGCGATTGGAGCCAGGAGGATCGACCCGCTGCCGGCGACACAACTGCGACGTCGTTCTCGTCCCGCTGACCAGAGGCCGGCTCAGGATCGTGAGTCCAAATCGTCAGAGCATTGTGGAACTTGTCCCCGGCGCCTCAGTGGTGGCGACGGCGTCGTTCGACCAGGAGACGATCAACGATGGCAAGGGGCCTGTGACCTTCGTCGAGGTCCAGCTCAAGTATAGCGCTCGTCGCCTCATATCAGCTTGATGTTGGCCGGTCCGCGACGCACCTGAGTGCATTGTCGCGCATTGGCCGGTTCTGGCTCGCCAACAGACATCCCTCCCAGAGTGACTACTGGCGCCTGGTCTTCGATTTGCGGTTCCTCTGCAGAGCGACGTCGATTGCGGCGCGTTCCGTGACATTCTTGTGATGGAAGTAGCCGGTTAAGTCGCTGGTGCGCCGAGATCGGGCCTTCGAGCGTCATCGAAGCGGCCGCGTCAGCACGTGCCGGTCGACATGGGCGGTAACCACACCACCGTAGGTAGGAGCAAGCAACTCCTTGTCGTGTTGCCCAGTGTCCTTGCAGGACGCGCAGCTATTCATCTCGCCTTCAGTTCAGGAAGCGCAGAAAGAGGGCGCCGGGGTTGGGCACGACAGGAGTACTTCATGATACGAAATCTCGTTGTTGCAGCGGGTATCGCATTGGGTGGCCTGCTCGCTGTAGGACAATCAGCGTCGGCGGCGCCGTTCACTCCCATCAATCAAGGCTCATGGGGGCAATCGCAAGTTCAGCAGGTGCAATACAACTACTGTCGGCGATGGAACCGTGAATGCCGGGCTCGCTGGGGTGGTGGTTGGAAGTATCGCCGTTGCATGCGAATTCACGGCTGCTAGCTGGAAAGCGAGAGGGCGAATGGACTTCGCCCTCTCCTCTCGCGTCCCCCGCGTGCGGGCTGAGTATTTCGCGTGGCGCATCTCGTAGCGCACATGCTTCGGGAGCAATGGGCTGAAAGTTCGAAACTCCGCTCCGACAAGCCAAAATAAACCGATACTCTTCCGGAAACTGCGTTTCCCAAAGGGTTGGCTGATCGACCGGAAGTCCGGTCCGAGCCGCGTCAATTGTGCTCTTCTGCAGCACGGCCGACCGCGCCTTCAGCATGTTCGCGCCCCATAGGCCAGATGGCCCCGGCCAAGGCTAGCGAGGTCGCTTAGCTGGGTCGCTCGGCGCCGAACGCTCTTCGCTCCGACGAATGGGATTTTGCCCTAAAGCGCAGAATACGTAGCACATTAAACTTGACTCCAGTAGTAAAGAATAATCTATGATCCGCTTGCTCGCCAATGCGGGCCTGACAAGCAACAGCGCAAGCGGACTGCAATCACTATGGGCGGGCGCCGACACCTTCAGATCGTCACGTCGGACGGCAATATTCTCGAAGACACTTGCTATCATCGCACCAGGAATCTTCCGCGCGCCGATACCTTTCGGCTCGACGACGCGGAACGGTTGTGCCTGACGCTGCTCCGCCATGCGTGCGAGAGCATTGCGAGCGGCACCGCTCATGGCGCCGAACTTGCGCATGAGCTTGCCGATCGCGAGGTCGGCGAAGCGGATGGCGCGATCCTGATCGGCAACATCACAGCGCTTCTACATGCCATTCGCGTGGAACGCCGGCGCGACTTCTCGTTCCTGGTGGCCGACTGCCCGGTATGCAGCCGCCATCTCTGCGAAGAGGAGCAAGCGATCGTGGAGCTCTTGAGAGCCGCGCGAAAGTCCGACGGACCCGCCCTTACAGATCGGGCGTGCGACTTGGTTGGCGAAGGGATGGTCGTGTGCGTGGTGCTCGCGGCAAGCGTTCTGGGCGCACAATTGGATGCGCTGTCCAGCGTTGTCGGTTGTCAGCGGCCGTTCCGAGTGCCCGGATAGCCGAACTAGCGAGAACTGCTGTCCGTCATGGTCTTAAACTTGACTCTAAAAGTAAAGAATATAGAGTAAGGCTAGGCAGACCGCCATTTTGGGCGTGCGGCACCCCAATGCGGACGCGCCGCTGATCTGTCTTTGCGTCCGCGTAAGTTCATGCGGCCAGTGTGCGCGCTGACAATAAATGGAACACGACCGATGAGCGCGCTGCAGTCACGAGCCGAGGCAATTGATCGCGCACCGAAGCCGGGCGAGCGCGTCGATACGCCGGTCCTCGCCATATCAGGGCTCACGACGTCCTTTCTGCGCAATCGCGTATGGAACTCCGTGGTGCGCAACGTTTCGCTCGAGGTTGGGCAGCGCGAGACAGTAGCGGTTGTTGGCGAATCCGGTTCGGGAAAGAGTGTCACCGCCCTATCGACCATGCGGCTCATTCCCGACAACGGCCGGGTAGAGGGCAGCATTCGGCTCGATGGAAAAGAACTGACGACTCTTTCCGATAGCGAGATGCGCCATGTTCGCGGCAATCAGATCGCGATGATCTTCCAGGAGCCCATGACCTGCCTCAACCCCGTGTTGACCGTCGGCTTCCAAATCGTCGAGGCGCTGCTTTGCCACAAGGACATGACGCGTGCGGAGGCCGAAGCGGAAACCATTCGGCTGCTTGAGCGTGTGCGCATTCCGGCTGCCAAGACGCGCTTCAACGAGTACCCGCACAATTTCTCCGGCGGCATGCGCCAACGCGTGATGATCGCGATGTCGCTCGCCTGCAAGCCCAAGCTACTCATCGCCGATGAGCCGACAACGGCGCTCGATGTCACCATCCAGGCGCAGATTCTGGAGCTTCTCAAGGAGCTGCAGAGGGAAGAGGGAATGTCGATCCTCTTCATCACGCACGATATGGGCGTCGTTGCCGAAATCGCAGACCGCACGATCGTGATGCTGGACGGGAACGTCGTCGAGACGGGCACGACCGATCGGATTTTCTCGGCTGCGAAGCATCCTTATACCCGCGCCTTGCTGTCAGCCGTTCCCGTGCTCGGTTCGATGGAAGGGCGGCGGCGCCCGATGCGTTTTCCGGTCGTCGACAAGGAGACGGGCCTATCGGATGTGCCATCGGAAGCCGCGGATACGGTCAAGCCGGCGCAACGACCAATTCTCGAAGTTTCGGGCCTGACGACCCGCTTTAACATCAACTCGGGCTTGTTCGGCGGCGTTGTCGGCCGGGTGCACGCTGTCGAAAACGTGTCGTTCAGCGTGCAGGTCGGCGAGACCCTGGCGCTCGTCGGCGAGTCCGGCTGCGGCAAGTCGACGACAGGTCGCTCGATCCTGCGGCTCATCGAGCCGAACAGCGGATCAGTCGTCGTCGACGGGCAAGACGTCTTGACGATGGGCGGCGCGGAGCTGCGCGAGATGCGCAAGAAGATGCAGATCATCTTCCAGGATCCGTTTGCGAGCCTCAACCCACGCATCACGGCCGGTGGCGCGATCGCTGAGCCGCTCTATGCGCTGGGCGTCGCGACGAAAGCCCAGGCCCATGACAAGGTTGCCGATCTGCTCGTTAGGGTCGGATTGACACCCGAAATGGCGAGCCGCTATCCGCACGAGTTCTCAGGTGGACAACGCCAACGCATTTGTATCGCGCGCGCGCTGGCGCTCGGACCAAAGTTGCTTGTCGCGGACGAGGCTGTCTCGGCGCTCGATGTCTCGATTAAGGCGCAGGTGATCAATCTGATGCTCGATCTGCAGGCGAGCATGGGGCTTTCCTACCTGTTCATCTCGCACGACATTGCAGTCGTCGAGCGTGTCAGTCATCGTGTGGCTGTTATGTACCTTGGTGAGATTGTCGAAATCGGTCCGCGTGCGGCCATCTTTGGTGACCCGCAGCATCCCTATACGAAGAGGCTTATGGCGGCGGTGCCGATTCCCGACCCTTCGCGTCGCACTCTAGCGCGCGGTGTGTCCAACGATGAGATCAAAAGCCCCGTGCGGCCGGCGGACTATGTGGTGCCGCAGCGCCTCTACCGCGAGGTCTCGCCCGGGCACGTCGTCCAGATCTGGGGCGAGGAATGGGCCGCATAGGCCGGCGAGCTTACCTTATGTCACTTCACGGCACCCGGCGCTCGCAAGCACGTGTGGCAGCATGTACGGTACGCCTCCGGGCGGGCGCCGCCTCCTGCCACACAGCGAGCCCAGCCTCAGGGAGTGACATTCGTGAAAGCTACAGTGACATTCGTCGGCTCGGGTGATGCCTTCGGTTCCGGCGGGCGCTTTCAGACCTGCATCCTCGTCGATATCCCCGGACTGCGCTTCGCCATCGACTTCGGGGCCTCGAGCCTGATTGCACTCAACAAGCTCGGCATTGCGCACACGAGCATCGATCTCATCCTGCTCACGCACATTCATGCGGACCACAGCGGGGGCATTCCGCAGCTGCTCGCGGATTCTATGCTCGGCGCGCGTCGCGAGAAGCCCCTCACGATCGCGGGCCCGCGCGATGTCGAGGCGCGGCTTGCGCAGACACGCGACGCGCTGATGCCGGGTATGCACGTGATGAAGCCGAAGTTCCCGCTCACCTATGTCGAGATGGAGATCCATCGGACCAATCAGGTGTGCGGGCTCTCCGTGACGCCCTATCCGGCCGATCACACGCCGGAGACCAATCCCACGGGCCTGCGGGTCGACTGCGGTGGCAAGGTCATCTCCTACTCCGGCGATGGCGACTGGACGGAGGATACGCCGAAACTCGCGGACGGGGCGGATCTGATGATCTGCGAGTGCTACTCCTACGAGAAGCCGATCCGTTTTCACCTGAACTACCCGACGATCCGCGAGCGCCGGCACGAGCTCAGGGCCAAGCGCATCGTGCTGACGCACCTCGGGCCGGAGATGCTCGCAAACCGCCATCGCGTGCCGGAGGAGTGCGCCGACGACGGCTTGGTGATCGAGTTTTGATCGCGCGCGGCAATTTAAATCTGGAAGAACAAAAAAAAGGGCGGCCGCTCACGCGAGCGACCGCCTTTGTCGTCATTTCAAACTAGGACGCCCTACTTCGCCTTGAGCAAGCTCTCGACCTCGAGCAGGACGAACTCGTTGTCGTCGGCCTTGTTCGGATCGCGGCTCGAGGAGAAGGGCAGGTTGTTGTCATTGCCGACGATGATGTGGCGCGCGTCCACGACATCGACGTTCTCGATGGTGAAGAACGGGAAGGTCAGAACGCCGTTGTTCAGCGGCTTCCTTGCCTTCTTGTCCGGGTCCTGGATCTTCATGAGATCGATGTAGCCGACCTTGCGCACGGCGGCGCCGACGTTTGCGTCGCTCATCTCGATCTTCACGATGCGCTTGAACTTGGCTATGTCGTCGAAGCAGTCCGTGGCCTTCTTGCCCTCAGGGCAAGCCTTGTCGGCGGTGCCTTCCTTGTCGTCGCGCTCGATGACCAGCGCCGTTGTCGCATCGATCATATTGAAGTCGCCGATCGCCGCCGCGCCGGGCTCGAGCAGGTACTTCCAGTGGCGGCCGGTCCACTTCTCATCAGCTACAGAGAACTCGATGATGCGGACAACAGTCTTGCCGTCGACGGTTTCCCAAGCCTTCTTCTCGCCATCCCAGAGCGCGCCTTCGAGCATCCCGTAAATGAACTTGCCGTCCTTCGAGGAGGCAAAGCCTTCGTAGCCCTTGGAGCGGCGCAGATTGACTGTCGCGTCCGAAGCACCGGGATTGGAGGCGGTGACGGCGTAGTGATCCGGCGAGCGGACGGGCTTGCCGTCGGAGAGCGTCTCGAACAGTGCCTCGACCTTGCCGTTCATGTCGGCGCGAATGACGTACGGGCCGAACTCCTCGCCGATCCAGATCTTGTCGCCGATGATCTGGAAGCCTTCGAGATCGAGATCGGCGCCGGTCAGGTAGCGCTTCTCGGTGCCCTCGTGGACGATGCGGAAGGGGACCTTCTTGTCGGGGTCATGCAGGAAGATGGTCTTCAGGCGCTCGACCGTGCCCTTGTCCCAATCCATACGATAGTGATTGAGGAACAGCGCCGCGTCGGGCGAGTTGGCCTTGGAGCCAAAGCCGTTGTCGATGATGACCCAGAAGGTGCCGTCCGGCATCCGCTTGATGCCTGAGTGGCCCTGCACGGGCTGGCCCTTGAAGGGCACCTTCAGACCAGTCGGACGGCCACGCGACTTGCCTTCGACCGAGCCGAGAGCATCGACGCGCATCGGGCCCGTCGCGAACTTGCCGGACGTCTTGAGATCGGCCGGCGCGTCGGCCGGCGCGTCGATGAAAGTGGCGGCCGGCAGCACAACATGGCCGGCGAGCTTGGCCGGGTGCTCCTCGGCGATAGCGGCCGAAAGGGCGAGGACGGAAACGGTCGAAGCGAGCAGAAGTCGACGTAGCATTGTGGTCTCCTATTGAGGAGGCACCCAAATAGGATTGGCCGATGTCGTGCGTGCTGCAGTTTTACGACGGCGGCGTGACGTCATGGCGTGACGCCCGAGTTTGAGGCCCATGCTTGTGCTCTCAAAGGGCACTTCATCGGCACTTGCTCTTCCGTGATCGTGCTGACTCAGGGGGCGCGCAATCTCGGCGACCGTTAATCGAATTCGCTGATTGCCCTACTGTACTGTCTCGCTAATAACTTTATTGTTCGCAACATCTTCTGTCCGGGCGGCCTTCCTTCCGGCGTGTGTCGAGGCGTAGCGCAATGGCTCTCGGAATGGTTCGTGGCTTTCTGGACAAGGTCCGGCTGGACGGTGCACCGCGCCAGCACCTCGAGACCGCGGCGATCGTGGGCGGTATTATTGTCGTCGCGGCGCTGCTCGGCATCGCGCTGAGATCCGCCGGGCTGCTCGCAGCGGTCTCCCCGGCCAATGCGATCCTGCTCGGCTTGATGGTGCGCTATCCGCATCTCGCGACGCCTGCGGGCTGGGCTGCTGCTGTCGCCGGCTATCTCGTTGCGGATCTTCTGACCGGGAACAGTCTCCTCAATACGCTGTTGCTGACGGCGGCAAGCCTCGCCGGCGTGGTCACCGGGTATTTGCTGCTGCTGCGCGAGAGCCATGACGGGCGCCAACTCATCGGCCCGATGGCTGTGCTGCGTCTGGCGGCCATTCTGGTGGTTGCCGCCGCGGTCGCCGCGCTCTTCGGGACGATCGGCAACCTCCTGGTCCTCGGTACGGTCTCCTTCACGGGATTTGTCTACTGGCTCGTCGGCGAGTTTGTGAACTATCTCGCCATACTGCCGGTCATGCTCACCCTGCCTGATGGTCTGATCCGACGGTACGATCTGAAGAGCCGCCCCGATTTGCGGCAGATCGATTTTGTGGCCCTGGCCCCCGCGGGCGCGCTCATCCTCGCGTGCATGGCCGGCCTCTTCATCGGAGGGCCGGCGGCGCTCGCGCTCCCGCTCGTGGCGCTCGTCTGGTGCGGCCTCAGCTACAGCGTCTTTGCGACCGCCGTTCTGACGCCGCTCTTCGGCATCTGGACGCTCGGCGGCCTCGCGCTCGACATGATCTCGGGTTGGCCGGATCTCGACGAGGGCTATGCGCTCGTCTCGGTTCGTCTCGCGGTGACCCTCATGGGGCTCGCTCCGCTCACGATCGCGAGCGCGATGGCCTCCCACAAGGCATTGCGCGGACGCTTCGACCTTCTGGCCTCCCACGATGTGCTGAGCGGCCTGCTCACCCGGCATGCCTTCGCCGAGCGTTCCGAGCAACTCCTCGCTGACGCAGCCCGTACGCAGGCCCCCGTCGCGGTGCTCATGCTCGATATCGACCACTTCAAGAAGATCAACGAGACCTACGGGCACTCGGCAGGCGATCGCGCCATTCAGACATTCGCGGCCGTTCTCAAGAACACGCTCAGTGATGGTGTGCTGATCGGCCGCCTCGGCGGCGAGGAATTCGCCGCGCTGCTGGTGGGGGCATCGCCTTCCGACGGAGCTGCGGCTGCCGACCACATTCGCCAGGTCTTCGCGGCGACACCGATCGATCTCGGCAATGGCCGTCAGGTCGAGGCGACACTCAGCATCGGGCTCGGGTGTGCGGCCCAGGCACCGGCGTCGATCGAGCCGCTGTTGCAGGTCGCGGACGAAGCGCTCTCGCTCGCGAAGGGTGGCGGTCGGAATAGGACGGTCCGTCGCGATGTGGCGGTGCCGCGCGGCGCCCAGGCGCGCATGGCCTGAGCCCCGGTCGGCGTATGGTGTGTGGCGGGCACCTTGCAGGCAATGCCGCATACATTCGTCCCAAGTTTGCGCGGAATGTCGGCATTTCCAACAACCGAATGCTAAAGCGAGCGTGGTTTCTGGCGCGGCATGGGCGCCCGCAGCTGTGGCGGCGCGTCGCTTGGAGCTGCACTTTGGAATGACAGTCAGCAAGGCAGTCGCATTTCTCGGATACGCGCCGGTCCAGGTTCCGTTCGGCGCGCAGATGCGCGCAGCCATCGGCATTGGCGCCATCGTTCTCGCCGCGGCGCTCGTCGGCATCGCGACCCGCCCCGCCGGCTTCCTCGCAGCCATCTGGCCGGCCAATGCCTTGCTGCTTGGACTGCTCGTGCGCCGTCCCATATTCGCGACGCCGTTCGGCTGGTGCGCGGCGGCCTTCGGCTATGTGGCGGCTAATCTCATGGGCGGCACTGGCCTCAGCATGGCGCTGCTGCTCATGTGCGGCAATCTCGCCGGTGTGGTCGCAGGTTTTGCGCTTTTCATGCGGCGCGATCAGACCGACCGGCGCCTGCGTCGCCCGATGTCGGTGCTGCACCTGGTGGTTATCGTGGTCGTCTCCGCGGCCGCATCGGCAGTCGTCGGGCCGATCGTCAATCCGTTTCTCTTTGGGCATTCGCCGTCGGATGGATGGGCCTACCGCTTCGCGACCGAGCTCGTGAACTACATGACGCTCTTGCCCGTGGTGCTTACGGCGCCGGTGCCGACCTGGTTCGGTTTCGAGCGCCGGCGTCACGCAGAAGCGTGGCGCCTGCTGCCGCAGCAGATGGCGCCTGCGCTGGCGCTGGTGCTCGTCTGTCTCGCGGGTGTCTGGATCGGAGGTCCTGGCGCGCTCGCCTTTCCCGTGCCGGCTCTGCTCTGGTGCGCTGTCGCCTACGGGCAGTTCGCCACGGCGGTGCTGACGCTGCTCTTCAGCATCTGGACAATGGTGGCCATCGCGTTCGGCCATATCATCGATCCCGAGCAGCTGGATACGCAGTATGCACTGATGTCGCTGCGCATCGGCGTTGCCCTGATGGCGCTCGCGCCGGTCATGGTGGCGAGCGTAATGATTGCGCGCAACGAGCTGCTCGAGCAGCTCCGCCAGCTCGCCTCGCATGATCCTCTGACGGCTGCTCTCAATCGCCGTGCTTTCGTCGAAGCCTGCCGGGAGCGCTACGCCGAGCGCGAGCTGCGCAAGCGGGCCGCCTCGGTACTCATGCTCGACATCGATCATTTCAAGAAGATCAACGACACGTGGGGACACGCGGTCGGCGACAAGGTGCTGGTGGCCTTTGCGCGCACTGTGCGCGAGTGCCTGCGCGGCACGGACCTTCTCGGACGCTTCGGCGGCGAGGAGTTCCTCGTGCTCATGTGCGGATGCACGGGTGAGCAGGCGGAGGCCGCCGCCGAGCGCGTGCGGGCTGCCGTTGCTGCCACCGTCGTCCACATCGAGGGTGGGCCCGCCGTGACGATGACGGTGAGCATCGGCGCTGCCGCGGCTGACAGCCTGCCGGCCGAGCTCGGGCCTCTCGTGGCAGCGGCGGACAAGGCGCTCTATGCCGCCAAGGCCGCGGGCCGCAATCAGGTGGCGCGCATGGCCGCAGGGCTCAGATGAAGGCCCGCACGGCGAGATAGATGCCGAGGAGCAGGAGCCCGATGAAAAACCAGCGCCGGAAGGTGGCGGGCGACATGCGCAGGCGCAGCATCTGCCCGAGCCACATGCCGACGGCGGCCATCACGAGTGCGCCGAGAGCCGGCGTGGCCAAGCCGAAGTTCAGCGCGTTGTCAGCGGCGAGATTGACCGCGAGCGCTGCCGTCGAGACGGTGAAGGACAGGCCGAGCGCCTGGATGAGATCCTCCTTCTCGAGACCGATGGCCTGGAGATAGGGCACGGCCGGAATGACGAACACGCCGGTCGCCGCTGTGATGACGCCCGTCAGCGCCCCGACCAGCGGCCCGGCCCAGACCTCGCGCGATGGCGCAATCGAGAGGCGGAAGGCCGTGAGCCCCGTCACGGCATAGAACGCGAGTGCGACGCCGAGGAGTGCCGTGCCATAGCGCGCACTCGCGCCGGTCATGAGCCCCATGCCCGCCCACGTGCCAAGGCACACGCCCACCATCATCGGCCACAGGCGCCGGATCACCGTGTTGAGCGACGGTCCTGCCGCCATCTGCCAGAAGTTCGTGACAAGCGATGGCAGTGCCAGCAGTGCTGCAGCCTGCACCGGCGGCATGGCCAGCGCCAGCAGACCCATGGAAATCGTCGGCAGGCCAAGGCCGATCACGCCCTTGGTCAACCCGGCAAGCACGAACACGGCGGCAATGAAGAGTGCGCTGGCTTCCATCATGCCGCGTCTTCTGCCCTAAGCTCAAAGCGCTCGCAATATGGAGAATATGGAGTTAGCCTTCGGATGGAACGAAGGCTAAGGTAAGCATCGATGCGCTTTGATCTCGTTGATCTGCGCCTCTTCCTCCATGTGGCGGACAGCGCCAGCATCACGCATGGTGCCGAGCGCGCGCATCTGGCACTCGCCTCGGCGAGCGCGCGCATTCGCGGCATGGAAGAGGCTCTCGGCGTCGAACTCCTGAAGCGCGGGCGGCGCGGCGTGGCGCTGACCCCGGCGGGGCAGTGCCTGCTCGATCATGCGCGCATCGTCACGCAGCAGGTCGAGGCCATGCGCGGGGATCTTGGTGCCTTCGCGCGCGGCCTCAGCGGCAGTGTGCACGTGCTCTCGAACACGGCAGCCTTCAGCGAGCATCTGCCGCGCGCGCTTGCCTCCTTCCTGAAGGCCAATCCGACCATCACCGTCGATCTCGAGGAGCGGGAAAGCGCGAGCATCGCCGAGGCCATTGCGTCGGGTGCGGCGGATATCGGTATCGCGACCGAGTCAGCCCTGCCGGACAGCGTGCGCGTACATCCTTTTCGCGAGGATCGCCTCGTCCTTGTCGTCCCGGGGAACGATGCTCTCGCGGCGCGGCGCCGCGCGCGCTTCGAGGAGGTGATCGAGCGATCCTTCGTCGGCTTGACCCGACAGAGCGCGCTCCAGCGGCACTTGACCGGCCACGCCGCGCGGCTCGGCAAATCAATGCATCTGCGTGTTGGTGTCGCTGGCTTCGACGAGATCTGCCGCATGGTCGAGATGGGGGTCGGCGTCGCCATCGTGCCCGAGGCTGCGGCGAAGCGCTGCCGCCGCACCATGCACATTGCCATCATTGGCCTCGCCGAGACCTGGGCCCGTCGACGACTCGTGATCTGCACGCGCGCGACCGGTCGCTTGCCGGCGCCTGCAGCGCGTCTCCTGCAGCACCTTCTCCAAGTCGGGAGCAGTTGAGCCCTACACCGACTGCGTTGCTGCCGCGCGATACGTTTTCACTTCCTCTTCCAGCCGCTGGACGTCATCGAACAGGCGCCTGCTCGCGAGCTGCAGGAGGTAGAAGCCGAACTTCGGGCTTTGGAAGTAGAGCAGCTTGGCCTGGTCGTACGTGATTTCCAGCACCTCGCTCCTGGTCACGCATTCGACGGTCCGGGTGCGCGTATGATTGGGGGCGAGCAGGCCGAGTTCGCCGACGAACTGGCCTTTGCCAATCTCGATGCCGAGTTCGACAATTCGAAAGGTGCCCGACACGATGAACATCATGCGGTCCGCGGCGTCCCCCTTACGGAAGAGCGGTGTTCCCGGCTCTATTACACGCGGCGTCGATACGGATCGGAGCCACTCCATGTTGATCTCGCCATGGCTCGCGTCCTCGACCTTGCGCACGAGCGCGAGGATCTGGGTAAGGCGAAGAATGTTGAGCGGTAGGAGAATGCAGTGCAGCAGCATGATCGGGAAGGCGTTGCTCTGATACCCGTAAGCAATGAAGAACACGTTGCTCAGGATGCCGACGATGCGCAGATGCACCATGGTCGTCATCGAGAAAGTCAGCAGAACGAGAATGGCAGCAATATAGCCCAAGGCTTCGGTCGGAGACATGAAGCGTCCTCTTGGCACAATGGCTGAAGGCGTGCGGCCGCCACCTTAGTCGATTGCGGGCTCATCTCGCGACGACATTGATGGACCAACGCCTTCGCTCGTGGAGGGAGGGCGCTCGTGGAGGGAGGGCCGCTTTGCCACCCTTCGCTTGCCACCTTTCATGGGCCCTGCTTTAAGCTTCCGGCGGGTGATCAACGCCCGGATCAAGCCTTCAGCGACGGAGATGCGCCGTGTCCTCAGTTCCTGCCACCATGACCGGTATTGCACTCAACGGCAAAGGCGGACCCGAGGTTCTGCAGCCGACCTCCATGCCCGTGCCGCAGGCAGGTCACGGCCAGATCCTCGTCAGGGTCGCGGCCGCTGGCGTGAACCGCCCGGATGTGCAGCAGCGCTTGGGTGCCTATCCCCCGCCCGCTGGTCACTCGCCGCTCCCCGGACTCGAGATCGCTGGTGAAGTCGCAGCCGTCGGCCCTGGCGTCGCGCGCTGGAAAGTCGGCGACAAGGTTTGCGCGCTCGTCAATGGCGGCGGCTATGCCGAGTATTGCATTGCCGAGGAAGTCACGGCCCTGCCGATACCGAAGGGGCTCTCCATGGCCGAAGCTGGCGGCGTGGCCGAGACGTACTTCACCGTCTGGAACAACGTCTTCGAGCGCGGTCGCCTCGAAGCGGGCGACTGGTTCCTCATCCACGGCGGCACAAGCGGCATCGGCACCACGGCCATACAACTCGCCAAGGCTTTCGGCGCGCGCGTGATCGCGACGGCAGGCAGCGCCGACAAGTGTCAGGTCTGCCGCGATCTCGGTGCCGACGTCGCCGTGAACTACAAGACCGAGGACTTCGTCGCCGTCGCGAAAGAGGCGACCGGCGGCCATGGCATCGACGTGACGCTCGACATGGTGGGTGCCGACTACACTGAGCGCAATATCGCCGCTGCAGCCGAGGACGGCCGGATCGTCCAGATCGCGACGCTTGGGGGGCCGACGACGACCTTCACGCTCGCGCGTCTCATGATGAAGCGCGTTACGCTGACTGGCTCGACGCTACGTCCGCGTACGCGCGAAGTGAAGGCGGGCTTCGCGCGCGCGCTCGAGAAGAAGGTCTGGCCGCTGCTCGATGCGGGCCGCATCAAGATCATCATGGATTCGACCTTCCCGCTGGCTCAGGCTTCCGAGGCGCACAAGCGCATGGAGACCAGCCAGCATGTTGGCAAGATCGTGCTGACAGTCTGAGGCGCAGACATCTCGGCAGGATCGCCGGCAATGACGCTCGCGCGCTCGCTCATCTACTTCGTGGTCTTCTACGTCGTCACGGCGCTCTTCGTGGTGCTCGGGAGCTGGCTCTTCATTGCGCCGCGCTCATGGGCCATGAAGGGGCTCGAGATCCACGGCCGCACGTGCACGTGGCTGCTGCGCGTCATCTGCGGCACGCGCATGGAGGTTCGCGGTCGCGAGAAGCTGCCGCCGGGCGCGTGCCTCGTCGTCTCCAAGCACCAGTCTGCGTGGGACACGTTTGCGCTCATCCCGCTCTTCCACGACCCGGCGATCGTGCTGAAGGAGGAGCTCAAGTACATCCCCTTCTACGGTTGGTTCTGTCTCAAGTTCGAGCACATCCTGGTCAGTCGCGACCGCGCGAGTGCCGCGCTCAAGAAGCTCGTCGCCGATGCCAAGGATCGCGCCGCCGAAGGGCGCGAGGTTTTCATCTTTCCCGAGGGCACGCGCCGTCCGCCTGGATCTGAACCCGACTACAAGCCGGGTTACGTCGCGCTTTACGAGGGCCTCGGCCTGCCCTGCTATCCCCTGGCGCTCAATTCCGGCCTCTACTGGCCGCGTCGCCAGCTAATCCGCTACCCGGGCACGATCATCGTCGAGATCCTCGACCCGATCCCGCCCGGCCTTTCGCGCAAGGAGTTCCGGGCCGTGCTCGAGGAGCGACTGGAGGCTGCCAGCGATCGGCTTCTGCAGGAGGCGGCTGCCACGCCCGATGCCCCGCCACTGCCGCCGACAGCCATCGCGCGCCTGGCCGAACTCGCTCGTCCAGGGAACGTCGCGGGCTGAGCTTTCGGTGCCTGGGCGAGATGGATCAGTGAGGCCAAAAACCGGCCGCATGCATCACGACAGCGACCGCGGCGAGGATTGGCAGGGCGAGCATCGATCCTAGCCACCACGAGCTGTCCATCGACCAGCGGCCGAATACCACCGGCGCTCCGGTGCTCGCTGGTAGGTCCTCCGCAGACAGCCCCCGAAATTCTTTCCATCGCGCCTCGATAGGCACGCGAATGTCCTTCGGCGCGACGACGAGCTCAGGACTGGTGAGGACCATCTGCATGAGCGCGCCATTCGGCACGAACATACGTTCGCTGCCGGGAGGAGAGAGAACGCTGCGCTTCGGCGCGATATGGCTTTCGTAGAACTCCCGCGTGACCGTTATCGCGGCGGCCTGTGGGTAAAGGCTCGAGGCTCCCCCCGGGTTCGGCCACTCGAGAGGTCCGACGCCCTTGACGTCCTGCCATGGGATGAACAGGTCCCTCAGCCAGTTCCGATGAAATGCGATGCCGGCCGGTGAGAGCCGGATCACTGGACGAGCCGGATAGAAGTGTCGGAACAGCACAAAGGCGATCCCACTGGTTCCGAGGTAGAGCAGCATCCAACCGAACACTCTGAATGGCGGATTGATGAGGTTGCTCCACCACAGGCTCCCGGGGCCGCGATATCCGCCGACCTTTCCGAATTGGGCGATCACGTAAACGACGAGGACGGCGATCAGGAAGGTTAGCGGAAGAACGACGCAGAAGGGGTAGGCGGAGCGTTCGATCAGTTTCGTCGCGGCCCAACCTGCGAAGGCCAGCCCGAGCAAAGCGAGATAGACGAATGCCAGCAGGGCGTCGTTCGCGCCATCGCTATCCGCATGGAGGCAGATGGCAAGACCGCCCGTGCAGAACCATAAGCCCAAGGGCAAGCGGTTCATCCACCATTTGTCCAAGCTGTAATCTACCGTCGCCGAAATCTCGGCAGCCGACTTGGTCATGGCAGATGGCTCTCCGCGATCAGGTCGTTCCGCCGGACGCGGCCACATCTTCCGCGCATCAGGGCACCGCCGTCGAGGGGGGCGTACCACCTCGATCCCGTCGATGGGTGTGTGTGACTTAGTCTCGGCGGGGCGGCGCCGGTCGTGGAACACAAGAAGAACATTCCTTGACCATTTGTTCCGGGTGCCTTATGTATAGCTCCTGTCCCCGGATGGGAGCGTCCCGGCAGCATGGCGAGCGAACATACAGAAATCCCGCCCATTTCCCGGTTCATCTGGGATGCGAAATATCGCCTGAAGGCGGCTGACGGGACCGCGCTCGAGGCGGGCATCGAGGAGACCTGGGCGCGTCTCGCGGCGGCCGGTGCCAGCGTCGAGAAAGCACGCGGGCGCAAGGCGTGGACCAAGCGCTTTCTCGATGCGCTCACGGATTTTCAGTTCCTTCCCGCGGGCCGCATCATTGCCGGCGCAGGCACGAGCCGTGACGTCACGCTCTTCAACTGCTTCGTCATGGGGCCCATTGCCGACGACCTCGCCTCGATCTTCGACAACGTGAAGGAGGCCGCCCTCACCATGCAGAAGGGCGGCGGCATCGGCCATGATTTCTCGACGCTGAGGCCCACGGGCGCGCTCGTGAAGAGCGTCGGTGCCGGGGCCTCGGGGCCGGTCAGCTTCATGGATGTGTGGGATTCCATGTGCAAGACCATCATGTCGGCCGGCCAGCGGCGCGGCGCCATGATGGCCACCATGCGCTGCGATCATCCAGACATCGAGGCCTTCATCGACGCCAAGTCCGATGCAACGCGTCTGCGTAACTTCAACCTCTCCGTGCTCGTTACGGACGCCTTCATGGCCGCCGTCGAGCGCGACGACACCTGGGCGCTGACGTTTGAAGGTACTGTCTACCGGACAGTGCGGGCGCGCGTGCTCTGGGAGCGCATTATGCGCGCGACGTACGATTATGCCGAGCCGGGCGTGATCTTCATCGATCGCGTCAATGCCATGAACAACCTCGCCTACTGCGAGGACATTCGCGCGACCAATCCATGCGGCGAGCAGCCGCTTCCGCCTTACGGCGCCTGCCTGCTCGGATCGATCAATCTTGCGGCACTCGTGCGCGATCCCTTCACGGCCATTGCGCACATCGACGAGACGCGCCTTGCCGAGCTGGTGCCGGTCGCCGTGCGTTTCCTCGACAACATGATCGACCTCTCGCATTACCCGCTCGACGCGCAGCGTCACGAGGCCAAGGCGAAGCGTCGGATCGGTCTCGGCGTCACGGGTCTCGGTGATGCGCTCGCTATGTGCGGGCTGCGCTACGACTCGCCAGAGGCGCGCGCGCTGGCGGAGAAGTTGATGGCTGAGATCGCGGCGCTCGCCTATGCCGCAAGTGCGGAAATTGCCGCCGAGAAGGGCGCCTTTCCGCTCTATGACGCCGCAGCCTTTTTGGCATCGCCCAATGTCGCGCGTCTGCCTGAGGACGTACGTCGCGCGATCACTCAGCACGGCATTCGCAATGGCTGCCTGACGTCCATCGCGCCGACCGGCACGATCTCGCTGCTCGCAGGCAACGTCTCGAGCGGGATCGAGCCGATCTTCGATCTTTCCTACAAGCGCCGGGTGCGCGGTGCAGGTGACGCCATCAGCGAGGAGATAGTCGAGGACTTTGCGCATCGCCGCTTCCGTCGCCATGCCGGAGCCGACGCGCCGTTGCCCGCTGCGTTCGCCACTGCGCACATGCTGGCACCGGCCGCCCATCTCGCCATGCAGGCGGCGCTGCAGAAGCACGTCGACAGCGCGATCTCGAAGACGATCAACTGCCCCGTGGACATGCCCTTCGCGGCCTTCGAGAGCATCTATGCGGAGGCCTATGCGCTCGGCCTCAAGGGCTGCACCACCTACCGGCCGAACGCGGTGACCGGCGCCGTGCTGGAGGCTGCACCTGCCGCTGTTGCCCCGGTCACCATTGCACGTGCCGAAGCCCCCGAGCGCGTGCCGGCGGCCGCTGCGTCCGCGCCGCGCGGCGACGTCGTCTACATGTCGCGCCCGCTCGAGCGCGATCCTGTCCTTCCTGGCTTCACTTACAAGCTCAAGTGGCAGGCGAGCGACCACGCGATCTACGTGACGATGAACGACATCGAGCGCGAGGGCCGCCGCCGCCCGTTCGAGATCTTCATCAACACCAAGAATCTTGAGCACTACGCCTGGACGGTGGCGCTGACGCGCATGATCAGCGCCGTCTTCCGCCGCGGCGGTGACGTCACCTTTGTCGTCGAAGAGCTGAAGGCGGTGTTCGATCCTCAGGGCGGCCAGTGGATGGGCGGCCGCTACGTGCCGAGCCTTCTCGCCGCCATTGGCGAGGTCATCGAAGCTCACATGATCCGCATCGGCTTCCTCACATCGCCGGATACGCGTGTGGGAAGCCATGCTGGCGAGATGCCGGCAAAGGCGCTGGCAGAGGCGGCGCGTGGGCCCGGCCCGGGCGGTGGCCCTGTTGGCCCGGCAGGCGCACCCCTTCCGCCGTGGCGACAGGGGGGCGTACGCCGCTGCCCGAAGTGTCAGGGAAATCAGTTCCTTCCTCAGGAAGGCTGCCACGTCTGTCTCGACTGTGGCTATTCCACCTGCGGCTAATGGAGGATGTGTCCGTGATGACACACGTGCGTGGCTCATTAACGAAACCACATAATGCGGGATTTTCGAACTTGAATAATGTGCGTATAGGACAAGGTTCCAGGGAGCCGCTCTGCGCCCCTGTGCGTTCAGCGTACGAAGTCATTGTTGGTGCGCGCCGGCTTTCGGCTCTGTGGCGCGTCGTTGCGTTTTGAGAGTGCGTCGAGATGGCCGTGCGTCAGACAGATGGCGTGGATAAGCGTGCGAACGAGCGGCGCGAAACTGCGGCCGCACGTTTTACATCAGATGCCGCCAGCAGTGCTCAGCATGTCTGGCATGGCGCCTCTGGAACTGGTTACACCCACACCATCACCAGCTTGCTTTTCTGCCCCGAGATGCCGGAAGCAACTTTTCTGCTTCTCCATCGCGATGCCGGGGGCGCGGCACGTGTCCTCCGCGTCGGCACCCTCGATAGCAAGTCGCGCTCTCTGAACCTCGCCCGGATCCGGCAAGCTGGCGCGACCCTCGGGGCCAACGAGGTCCACTTCCGTATCGAACGCTCCTCTGCGGCGGAGCGTGCGCGCATCGCTTTCGATATCGAGAACGGACTAGCCGGCAACGCTGTGCCACTCGAAGCCGAGACGTGCGGCGCCCACCAGCCGGCCTAGACTTTCCGTTGGTGAGTTTGTGCTGAAAGCTTCCTGTGCGCGGCTGCTCTATCTTGAGGCCTGCGCGCTGGTCGAAGGGGTTCACGTATTTGTCGGGCGCCGCACTCAGCCGCTTCGCGAGCGGGGACTAGTCCCCGCACCCCCATCGGGGGACACTGCCGATCCCCCGTCCTTTATCGACTTGGAGCCAGCGGCGCGCCGCATTTCTGATCCGACCTTCTCCTGCGAAGGGGAAGGAGGCGCGGCGGCAAATGATTTGGTCATTAGGAGCGGGAGGGTCTGGGAGGGTGTCCCCCTAGCAGGGTTCGGGGTCATGCCGGAGGCAGGCGTCCCCGTCGTGCCGAAGTCACGAATGCGCGCGCCGACCTTTCCTTGCGGTTAGGAGCATCCCTCTCTCTTGTCGCTGCAGGGCTTCCTTGGCGCGCCTCTGGCTCGACGCACGACGGCAGAAGGCAGCAGCACCTCTTCCCAGCAGCCTGCGGCCAAGATCGCTGCGCCCGCGCCATGGCCGCCGTGGGCACGGCACGGCGGCATGGTTGCAAAGCACCCCTTCCCAGCAGCCCGCGGCCAATAAAAAAAGGGCCGCCAAAGCGACCCTTTTTCCTTGGTTCAAGAAGCTGCCCTAAGCAGCGCGCGTGATTGGGACCGGCGGGTTCTTATCCTCCGCAGTGTCTTTGGCGCCTCGAACCGCAATTCCGAGATAGCGGACGCGGCCCGCGATTTTTGCCTTCTTGATACCTTTCAGTTCACCGAAGTCACGGCTGAAAGTCGGAAGCGCGAGTGGCTCCTTGTCCTGTTCCTCACACCACTGGCAGTAGCTGTCGTAGAGTTCAACTGCAGTGATCGTTGCACCGTCTTCGGTCTCGACTTTCTCCTTGTGGAAGCGTTCGACATCGCTCTCCGGGGCGACCATCCGCTGGATGGGCAGTGCCCGGTCGGTGTTGTCGTTGGCCGTAGCGGCCGGTGGCGTAATGACTGTGGGAGCCGGCGGTGCGGCCACGATGGCCTGGACTGCCGGTGCGGCTAGAACTGCAGCTGGTGCTACAGCGGTGATGGCCGGAGCTGCAATGACCTCAGCGGCGACAGGCGTCGCAACCGGGGCCTTGACCTGGACATCGAGCGGCATAGCGACTGCAGCCTGACCAACCGCGGCGGCGGAAGCCACCCGGGGGTTGTGCAGGGCATCGTGCAGTCGCCACTGGCTGAAGGCGATATACATGCCAAAGCCTGAGCCAACTTCCAGCAGCAGCGCAATGAAGATCGTGAGCGCCATCTGGACGTCGTCGACCTTCACATCCGCGAACACCAGGCCACCGATCTTGGCAAGCATGGCTGCCTGCGGATCGGCTTCGGTGAGTGCGGTGTGACCGTCGCCGGCTTTCGCCAGATCGGCTTTCACTTGCATGATCTTCTTGCTGAGTTCCGCGGCCTGGACGCCATTCGCGTGCTCAGCCGACAGCGTATGATACTGCTGGCAGAAATCGCGATTGAACTTGCCGTTGACCACGGTGCAGCCCTGGGTGCGAGACCAACTGATCTGGTTTTTCAGACCATTCATCTCGCTGGCGACCGTCGCAGCAGGGCGATGCTGGGGAATCCAGCTGACCTGCTCCTCCATCCGCTTCACGTCAGCGCGCATATCCTGATACACGGCCGTCTGCTGGGCGCGCTGCCCAGTCGTGTCGAGCCGGTTCAGGGCAGCGTGCCCGAGTGCCGATGTCAGTGAGTAGGCGGTGACAACCACCCCCACCACCGCAGCCGCGGCCGCTTGCGACCACATGCGGTTTCGTACGGCAGCAAATAAGAAGAAGGGTATGAGCGCCTTCAGGCAGTCGGCAGCGGCGCTTGCCGCTCCGTATATCAGCCCGTCGAATTCAGTCGTTCCCAGACTGTATCCGAAGCGCCAGTTCATGGCGGCGGAAACAGCAAGCAATACGCCTGCTGCAAGCACGCCTAGGATACCTAGAACGTGTCTCATCGGTTTCAAATGCCCCCTAACGTTTGGGGCCAGCCTACGCGGGCACAGGGTGCCGGCCGAGCGACGTTGCACACCGAGAGGCTGATGCCGTCCGTCCAATGCCGATGAAGCTTCCCTGCACAACGAGGGCTTCAATACTGCGGGTCGGTGAGCTCCGGATCCAGTTGAGGCCAGGTCCGGCCGGAAGCGCAGTGCGTGGCATTCGATCTGAACGGATGTGGGCCGGTTCGACTTATGCACACTCGCCATCGCCGCTAGACGACAAGCTTTTGCACAGGTCGACGTGACGGCCGACAGGCAACGCAACAACAACAAGAGACTCCTCTCACCTATCAGCGGTAGGCGATTCGTAAGCAATTGTTAATTCTTTCAGGCCCCTTAGGAATTGATCGGGCGGCGGTGTGTGTTTGCAGTCACGTCGCCTTCGCAGGGTGCCACAGTCGCCCCAATTGCTTATCCCCAAAGACTAATCGACAGGTTTTCCACGCGCGCCTCGCCTTATTCGCTGTCTGGGCTACAGCAACTGTTAATTACGACAGCACGTCAGGGTTGTGGTGATCGCGAGATGCCCGCAGGTATGGGGTGGCCGGGGCATCGCTGAAAATGATTTGCAAATCCTTGCACGCTTCTTGCGACCACGGTCCAAGGCACAGATCTAGTGCCCTCAAATGAAACAAAGGGCGAGACGCCAGTCATGTTCGAGCGCGCGAAAATTGAAGGCGGAGCCGGAGATCCCACATCCGGCGTCTCGGTTGCGCTCAGCCTGATCGACGGCAGCGAGCTCAAGGGGCGCCTCTCCATTCCGCAGGGCCGTTCGCTCGCGGATGTGCTCAACGGTGCGGCACCCTTCCTCGAGTTCGAAGAGTTCGACGGCCCGCGCCAGTTTCTCGCCAAGCACGTTATCGGGGGCGTGCGCCTGCTGAGCCCTCCTCGGGGGCAAGGCCTTGCACGGATGCGCGATAACGACGGCTTTGATCCGCATGGCCTCCTCGGCCTGCCGCTAGGTGCGCCCTACGAGGACGTGCGCGCGGCGTATCTGCGCAAGGCCAAGGCCTACCATCCCGACCGCTATGCGAACGCTGAGCTGCCGGAGGAGGTGCGAGTCTACCTCGAAGGCATGGCGCGGCGGGTCAATGCGGCCTTCTCGGCCCTCGAGGCTCCGCTCCAGGAGGCCCGTCAGAAGACCGTGCAGCGGATCACCCCGATCTATTCGACGCCGACGCGCTGAGCGCCGCGGTCTTCAGGTTTGTGCCGCGGCATCGACGGCTACCGACGCGCGCGCTTCCGCCGGCCGCGCGGGTTTGGCCTCGACTTCTCTCCAGGGCTTCGCCGTCGTCTGCTCCTTGTCGTAGAGCGCGGTCAGGAACGAAGTGATCCTTGGGTCAGCAGGCGAAACGCGATCCTGATGGCGATGCTGGCGCGTCTGGCGTCGCCGCGCCCAGCCCGGCGCGCCTGGCTTCTTCAGGCGCCGCCCGTTGTGGATCAATAGAGGGTTGTCGGGGGCCTCGAGGTCCATCTCCTCGAGGAACGTTTCGCGGAGCGCGTAGAACGACTGCAGAATCGCATCGCGCGCGAGCCGGCGGTCCTCCGCAGTGACCTGCCGGCCAGCCTCCGGCTCTATGGACTGGAGCGCTCGGCGCATGTCGTGCAGCGGCGCATATGGGTAGATGCCGATCTGCTTGTGGGTCTCCCCGACGTTTGCGTAGACAGCGCGCATGTTGTCGAGCGATTCCGAGATCGCGCAGAAGGCGGCGAAATACTCGGCTTGCGCCGGCGCTTCGCGCTGCGTGTAGGTGAAGAGTGCTGACTTCGCCTTGACGATATTGTGCCACTCCTCCTTCAGAGCATTGAGGAAGAGCGAACGCTTCTGGAAGACATTGGCCAGATAGGCCGCGACCACCGTCACGAGCACGAGCGCCATGTCCTTGAGGTAGTCGTAGACGCTCGCGAGCAGTCGCTCGGCGGGCGTGCCGGCGAGGCCCGGAATGTGATTGGCGAGCTTGGCCACCAGCGAAATCATCAACACGAGACCGAGAATCCAATAGGCGCGCCGCAGCGTGCGCCCGAGTGACGAACGTGTCATGGAATCCCCCGGTTATGCTGGCTCGCGATCGCGGTGCCGGCCTCAGTCGACGACGTGCGCCGTCGGGTGAAGAGAGGGGCAAAAACCGGCCGAAAGTACGGCGACGATCGAGGGCGGTGTCAGCACTTCGACCGTGCCGGCGGCCGGCCGCTCGATGGGCGTCCCGTAGCCCGTGAAGTCCCACGGCAATAGCCAACTGGCGAGCAAAAGGTGGGGCGCCCCCTGCCAGCGAAGGAACGTGCCGCCGGGCAACGTCTCGAGGCTCGTGTAGTACGTGCGTTTGTCGCGCTCGGGTGTCAGGCGTTCCTCCTGGAGCACGGCGTCCATGTCCTCGGCCATGGCGCGTCCGCCCAGGCCCTTTGTTTGAGCCCAAAGCGTCGCGAACCATAGGAAATCCTGGCGGCGGCATTCCCCACAGGGGCGATGGCCGGCGGCGAGGGCGGTTGCTTCGTCGAGAAAGAAGAGCTCGGTATAGCGGCCGGGTTGCATGAGGGCTCGGCGGCGGCCGTTGAACTCGAGCCGGCAGCAGATCCACTGGCGGGAGGCCCAGCGGCGCGCGCCGAGCGTGCGGTCGGGATGATGAATGGCGCCGCCGCGATTGCCCATAAGGGTGCCTCGCGCCGCATTTGCGACGATCGAGCCTTCCGGGGTAACGCGATTCTGGAGTGGCATGGCGCCTTCTGCCATATGTGCGGCTTCAGACACGCAGGAAACTCACAATGACCGAAGCCGTCGTCCATGTGAAGACCGAGGACCGTGCCAGTGGGCGCGTCGCAACCGTAACGATCGACAACCAGCGGCGGCTGAACTGTCTCGCCAGCCCCACGATCATCAGCCTCCGGCAAGCCTTTGAAAAGCTCTCCGAAGATAGCGCATTGCGCGCCATCATCTTGACCGGCGCCGGCGACAAGGCGTTCATCGGCGGGGCGGACCTGAACGAGCTCGGCGCGTGCTGCGCGGACTCGGTGCGCCTTTTCATCACGCGCCTGCATCAGGCGTGCCTTGTCATCCGCGATTGCCCCGTTCCGGTCATCGGCCGGGTCAACGGCTTCTGCCTTGGCGCTGGTCTGGAGGTGGCGGCAAGCTGTGACATGCGCGTTTCGTCCGACAATGCCATCTACGGCATGCCGGAGGTGCACATGGGGCTCCCCTCGGTCATAGAGGCGGCGCTGCTGCCGGGCCTCATTGGCTGGGGCAAGACGCGCGAGATCCTCATTACCGGGGAGACGTTCGGCGCAGACGAGGCGCGGGCCATGGGCTTTGTCCAAAAGGTCGTGCCGGCGTCCGGTCTCGACGCTGCGGTCGATCACTGGCTCGGCCTCATTGGTCGCGCGACACCCAAGGCCGTGCGCAACCAGAAAGCGCTCATGAACCGCTGGGAGCGGGTCTCGGTCGAGGAAGGCGTCTACGCCGGCATCGACGCCATTGCCGAGGCCTACACCACGGGTGAGCCGCAGGCCGCCATCAAGGCCTTCTTCGATGCGAAGAAACAGAAGACGGGGCGCTGACGTTCCTCCACGGAACAATCCGCGCCGTGCCGGGACTGCCACTGTTCACCCACAGTGTTGCAGCTATACTGCACCGCGGTGTTAACCAAGCCGTCCGCGCGCAGGATGGTTGGTCCGACTTGCGCCCTGCGCACGAGTGTGGCGACGAAACGTGAGTGATCGGCCCTCCTTTCAGACTAGCGGATATCCGCGCCGGCCTTCCGGCTGGCGGCATCGGACAATTGTCGGCGCCGTTGTCACCGGGATGCTCTTGCCCATTGTCCCGCAGGGACTTCACGCTCAGCCCGGCCAGAATGCGGCTCAGACGCCTTCCGAGCCGACGACGACCGCGCCGGCGACGGTGCCGATGTCGCGCGCCGAGTACGAGCAATGCCAGGTCGGCGACGAGGCAACATTCCGCGCAGCCGTCGCACGCGTCACCCAGACGGCGCTGACGAAGAGCCTCGCCGATCTCGATTACGCGCCGATAGTTCGCGATGCCTGGCGGCGCAACAATGTCGATGACGTGCTCTGGCGTCAGGTGGACGTGGCTATAGGCGAGGTACGCGAGGAATCGAGCTGGACGCAGCTCATCGGCTCCATAGCCTTCCAGGAGACCGCGCAGAAGCTCGCGACGACCACCTCCGAGCGCGTCTTCCGCTCCGACGCCATGCAGAAGGCCATCGTCGGTGTCGCCAGCGGTGTCGGCAACGAGGTCGGCCGGCGCATGGAGCAGGGCCTCAGCGCCGCAGCGGAACCGGTCGCACAGTGTATGCAGGCATTCCTCGGGCCGCGCTACGGCAGCATGGTCGCGCGCTCGGTGAGCCGCGACACCGGCCGCGAGTTCACCATCGACCCGTCCAAGGCGAGCGCGACGGTCTCCACCGGGCAGGTGCTCATCCAGGGTACTGAGGGGCTGACGGGCACGGTGCTGCTCATCGTGCGCCGGCAGCTCTCGCGCATGGCCATGAGCGTCGGGCAGCGCGTCGTCGGTGCCATCCTGAGCCGCATCGTCGGTGTCGTCGCGGGCGGGGTTGGCATCGCGCTCATTGCCAAGGATATCTGGGAGTTCCGCCACGGCGTGCTGCCGATCATCGCCAATGAGATGAAGAGCACGGACACGCGCGACAAAATTCAGTCCGAGCTCGCCAAGGTCATCGGCGAGCAGATCAACGAGCACACGCGCGAGATCTCCGCTACGGCCGCCGATCGCGTCACCGAGATCTGGCGCGAGTTCCGCCGTGCCCATGCCAAAGTGCTGGAGCTTGCCGAGAAGGACGAGCGTTTCCGCCGCTTCCTCGACACGACGAACCCCGCCAAGCTGCCGCGCCTCGATGAGGTTGTGGCGCTCATTCTCGCGGGCGAAGGAGAGCCGGCGCTCACGCGACGTCTCAACGACGGCACGCTGCATCGCGCCATCGAGACCATGCCCGTCGAGGCGATCACGATCTCCCGCGATACGAAATCTCTGGAGACGGGCTTTAAATGGTGGGCCCTCGCGGACGAACGGCTCCCCGAGGTCGTGGCCTATGATCTCCATCGCTTGGGGCCGCCCGAGGAAATGAGCAAGTCCGCCCTCGGACGGCTGCTCGTGCTCGAGGATCGCACGGCCATCACGCGCCTCGCGAGCCTGACGCGGGCCGAGCGCGAGCCGCTGCTCGAGCTGCCGCCGCGAGATCTCAATCGCCTTGCCCGCGCGCTTCCCGAGAACGACCTTAAGGCGCTCTCCCGCTACATGAGCGTGCTCGATCCAGCGGCGGCGAAGCGCTTGCTTGCGGTTGTCGGTCTCGCGCCGGCACGCATGACCGCCTACACAGCCTCAGGCGTGCAATCCGCGATCCTCGCAAGCCGCGATCAGGCAGAGGCAGTCGCCGTGATTGCGCGCTCCGACGCGATCTTCGATTTCTTCGTCTTCGCCGATGACGTCAGTTCGGTGCGAGAGGGTAAGATCAGCCCGCTCCTGCTCTGGGCCCGCTATCCCGTGGCGCTCAGCGTGTTCGGCTTCGGTGCGCTCATCGTGCTGTTGATCCTATGGCGTCTCCTCTTTGGCCGGCGCCAGCGCATTGTCATTGCGCAGAACAAGTCCTGACGCCCGCACTCAGGAGATCCCATGCGCCTCGTGACCACAGACAGGATCGACGGATCTGAGATAGTCACCGGTGAGGTTGTCTATGCGGTCGCGGTGAGCGGCGCCAATATCGTTCGCGACATGCGCGAGGCCGTCATCAATACGATTGGCGGCCACATGACGCGCTACGAGCAGCTTGTCGACATGACCATCGCGCGTGCTCTCGAAGCCCTGAAGGTGCGCGCGGCCGAGCAGGGCTATGACGGCGTGCTCGCCCTACGTCTCAGCCATCCCGTGATCACGAACGGCGCCGTCGAGGTCGTCGCGACGGGAACGGGATTTCGTTACGCGACAAAGGCGTAGGGGCGCCTTCGCTGCCCTCTATAAGCCCATGGCGCGACTTGAGGGAATTCGACGCCACAACACTCTGCAAAACGCTGGAGCAGGGGGTCACAAGGCCGGCCGAATCGTGTTGATGATGCAGCAATCGGCGCAGCCTCGGCGCGCGCGTGTCGGAATGGGGGACACAATTATGGTTTTGAAGGCACCGGGTATCATCACCTTCATTCTGTCGATCGTTCTGATGGTCTGCGTGCTCGTCGTGAAATTCTTCGGCGCTCAGATTCCCCTGATCCAGGGCAACGAGTTCTGGTTCCTGCTTCTTTCACAGCTCATCCTGATGCTCGGCTGCATCATGCGCGGACTGTAGACGCGCGAACGGGCGCGACAACCGCCGCGCCCGTCCATCATTCAGCTGATCGGCTGCAATTAGGGAAAGACTTGCACCCAGCCCGTGCCGGCGCGGTCGGAGACCGTGCCGAAGTACTTGTCGTATTCGGCGCGCAGTTCCTTCAGGTGGCCCGATGCCTGGAATTCCTTGAACGTCGCCTCGTTCTTGAATTCGTAGAGCGCCATGTAGTCGTACTTGTCTTCACCCATGATGCGCTTGTAGCGCCGCCCACTAATCGCGCCGTTGTAGCGCAGCACCTGCGGCACGTGCTCCTCATCGTACCACTTGTTGAAGGCGGCCTCCTGGTCCTTCGTGATCGTCGCGCGGACCATGAAAAGCGTGGCTGCCATGGGTCTTCCTCCAATTCTGTTTGCCTGATTATTAAATCATAGCCGCGAGCGGGCGCGCGGCACCATCCTCTCAGTAAGTGAGCGATGCCTTGATCGAAATCAGCTCCTGGCGCGCATCAGGATAGGCCTCATAGGCTTGGCCGGCGCGGCGATACCAGTAGCGGCTGTTTGGCTCGTCCGGCTCGATCTTGTGCAAGACCGCGTGGATCCAGCACGAGGTGGGGTCGCTCTCGTCGCGCTGGACTATGCCGTGCGCCGCCTCCCACTCGCCGGCAAGCGCGTGGTCGAGGGCCTGCACGAGTTCAGCGCGAGAGATGCTCATGCAGCACCGCGCTTGACGTTTTTCCACGCGCCGACGTCGGGTCGCGCAAGGCCGAGGTTCTCGCGCAGCGTCGCGCCGCGATAATCCTTGTGGTAGAGCCCGCGCCGCTGCAACTCCGGCACGACGAAGCGTACAAAGTCCTCGTAGGTGCCCGGCACGCACGTCGCGCCGACGACAAAGCCGTCGCACGCGGGCGCCGTGAAGTACTCCTCGAACATGTCGGCCACTTCCTTGGGCCCACCGACCCAGGGATTATTGAGGCGCCCGCGGCCGCTGATGCGGATGAAGTCGCGGATGGTCGGATTCTTCGTGCCGGCCGCTTTGAGCACGCGGTCGCGGATCGTCTGCAACCCGGTCATCGAGGCAATGTCCTCGTCCGTCAGCGGCTCGTCGAGTGGCTTCGATCCGAAGTCGAAGTTGAGCGCCTCCGACAGCAGCATGAGGCTGTCCACCTCGAGCGGCAGCTTGTCTAGGGCAGCCCGCTTGTCCTCGGCTTCCATCTTCGTTTCTGCGACGACGGGATGCACAAGCGCGCCGATCAACATGCTGTTCGGATCGCGGCCCGTCGCGGCGCACTGCGCCTTGAGGTCTGCATACTCCTTGCGGCCGACGTCGACCGTCGGCGTGTAGGTGAAGATCATCTCGCCCCACTCGGCGGCGAAACGCTTGCCGCGTCCGCTTTGTCCGGCCTGGATGAGCAGCGGATGGCCCTGCGCCGAACGTGGCACAGTGAAGGGCCCGCGCGACTTGAAGTGTGATCCCGCATAGTCGAGCCGCTTGACCTTGGAGGCATCGGCAAAGCGACCGCTCGCCTTGTCGACGATCAACGCATCGTCGCCCCAGGTATCCCAGTGTCCGAGCACGACCTCCATGAACTCGTCGGCGCGGTCGTAGCGCGCATCATGCTCCAGAACGGAATCGCGGCCCATGTTGTGGGCCTCGATGTCATTGAGCGAGGTCACGATGTTCCAGGCCGCGCGCCCGTTGCTCATGAGGTCCAGCGTCGCGAACATGCGTGCGACATGAAAGGGCTCGTAGTAGGTCGTCGAGTATGTGACGCCGAGGCCGAGCCGCTCGGTGGCCATGCCCATGGCCATCATGCAGGCGACCGGGTCCATCTTCACACAGCGGATGCCGTTCTCGACGGCTTCCGTGAAGCGCCCGCCGTGGAACTCCGGCATTCCGAGCCGATCGTCGAAGAAGGCGAGCTGGAACTTGCCGGCTTCGAGCACTTTGCCGATGTGCCGGTAGAAATCGGGGGACATGAAATCGGTGCGGGAGTCGGGATGGCGCCAGGAGGCGGCGAAGTTGGAGCAGTTCTGCGCCTGCAGGAATCCGATCAGCGCCATCTGTCGCATTTGCGTCGTGTCCTCGATCTCGGGTGATGCGGCTCCAGACAGTAAACGCAGCCATGAACGGGCGCTACAATCATGTCCGGACATCAGGTCTGCCATCCCGGCGGATACCATGTCCCAATGAAGCTCGATTGTGCGGCGCAGCATAAGGCATTGATGTGCTTCATTGTTGCAGGCGGCTGGCGTATAGACCGCTCAGCCGGTCATAGTGGGCTGGCACATGCGCGGGCCGCGGGGGCCCTGGAAATTCAGTCGATCGGAGAGGGCGGACATGTCGCAGGACAAAGCTAAGGGCGCTGGGCTGGACCGCGTGCTCGTGGTTGAGGTCGCGCGCGTGACCGAGGCGGCCGCCATTGCCGCGGCCCGCTTCCGCGGCATGGGCAATGCGAAGGGCGCCGACAAGGCTGCCGTCGATGCCATGCGCAAGGAGCTCGGCAAGATCCACATCCGCGGCAAGGTCGTCATCGGCGAGGGCGAGATGGACGAGGCGCCGATGCTCTACATCGGCGAGGAGGTGGGTATCGGTGACGGGCCTGCGGTCGACATCGCCGTCGATCCACTCGAGGGCACGACGATCTGCGCGAAGGACATGCCGAATTCGCTCGCGGTGATCGCGATCTCCGAGCGCGGCGGGCTGCTCCATGCGCCCGACATGTACATGGACAAGATCGCGATCGGACCCGGCTATCCCGAGGGCATCATCGACCTCGACACCCCGATCGGCGAGCAGCTCCAGAAGCTTGCCGACGCCAAGGGTGTGCCCGTCGACCAGATCAGCGCTTGCATTCTCGATCGCCCGCGCCACGCCGAGATCATCGAAGCCGTGCGCAAAGTCGGCGCTGGCATCCGCCTCATCCCCGACGGCGACATTGCGGGCGTCATCTGGTGCACCGATCCGGCGCAAACGGGCATCGACATCTATCTCGGCTCGGGCGGTGCGCCGGAAGGTGTGCTCGCGGCAGCCGCGCTCCGCTGCATCGGCGGCCAGATGCAGGGGCGCCTCAAGCCTTCCAATCGCGAGGAGGAAGACCGCGCGAAGACCATGGGCATCAGCGACATCCGCCGGAAGTTCTCCATGCAGGAGATGGCGTCCGGCGACGTGATCTTCTCCGCGACCGGCGTCACCAGTGGTTCGATCCTCGAGGGCGTGCACTTCCGCGGTGATTTTGCCGAGACCGAGACGCTCGTCATGCGCTCGGCGACCGGCACCGTGCGCCGCGTGAAGACCACCTTCCGCAACGTGAAAATGAAGATGGCGGGGGTGTAGTTCGCGCCTCTGGCGCGAGCGAGACTAGTCTCGCGCTCTATCGGGAGGGTCACCCTCCCGAACCCACCCGCCTTTATAGCTTTCACTTTGCCCCAAACTCCCAGCCCACAAAAGACGGGGGTCGGGGGTGACCCCTGAGCCGGGTATCGGGCCCGCGGCCCCGCTCGGGTAGCAGGCGAGAATGATTACGTCCTCACCGTCGCCGCCGCGACGCCCGCGCCGATCAGCAGGCTACCGCCGACTTTGTTGAAGACGCTGATGGCGTTGGGATTGCGCGCCATGGCGCCTGCGCGTGCTGCAAGGAATCCGTAGGCGAGGGCGTTGGCGAAGGCGATGACCAGGAAAGTTGCGCCAAGGATTAGCATCTGTTTGAGCACGTCGCCCTTCGGGTCGATGAACTGCGGCATGAAGGCGACGAAGAACGTGATGCCCTTCGGATTGAGCGCGGTTACGATCCACGCGTGCGCGACCATCGCGAGTGAGGACGCGCGATCCTTTCGCGCTTCAGTCTGTAATGTGCCGCCGGCTTTCCAGAGCTTGATGCCGAGCCAGATGAGATATGCCGCGCCCGCAAGCTTCAGCACAGTGAAGAGCGTCGCCGATGTCGCGAGCAAAGCACCGACGCCGAGCAGCGACAGCGTCACCGCTGTGAAATCCCCAAGCGCGACGCCAATCGAGGTCGGCAGAGCCGCGCGCCAGCCCTGGCCGAGGGCGTAGGAGACGACAAGCAACACGGTCGGGCCAGGGATCATGACGAGAATGGTCGAGGCCGCGACAAAGGCGAGCCAGGCTTCGATGCTCATGAAGGTGTCCCTCGGTTCGGCTTGAGCTTCATGGCACCAAGCTCCGCCTTGTCGATATCGTCAAGTGGGTCACGCCGTCGGTGCGAGCGCACTCCAAATCCATAAAGGACGCGGGATCCGGGGGGGGGGCCCTGATTGGGGTGTGGGGCTAAGGCCCCACTCGCGCCAGAGGCGCGAAGTGTTACTCCCCTCCGACCAAATTCTCCTCGCGCACGGCGAAGCTCGACCGCGCGTGCGCCTGGCTCTGGGCATTGCGGCTGCGCGTATAAAAATTGCCGAGCACGAGCACGTCCATCTCGGTCCTGAGATAGCACGACACGGCCTCCCGCGCGGTGGCGACGATCGGCTCCTGGCGGTTGAAGCTCGTATTGATCAGCACCGGCACGCCGGTCTCACGCGCGAATGCCTCGATGACAGCGTAGTAGCGCGGATTGGCGCTGCGCTCGACCGTCTGAAGGCGCGCTGTGCCATCGATATGCACGACGGCGGGAATGACGTCGCGTTTTTCGGGCCGCACGCGCGGCGCCATGGTCATGAATGGATCGTGCTGGTCGATTTCGAAGTATTCGCGCGTATGCTCTGCGAGCACGACTGGTGCGAACGGGCGGAAGCTCTCGCGATATTTGATCCGCGCGTTGATGCGGTCCTTGGTTGCGAGCCGGCGCGGATCGGCGAGGATCGAGCGATTGCCGAGCGCGCGAGGACCCATCTCGAACCGGCCCTGGAACCACCCAACAATGCGGCCCTCGGCAAGATCGCGCGCGACGCGGGCGAAGAGTGTCTCGTCGTCGAGTCGCTCGACGGGGAGGCCTGCAGCAACAAGCGCTGCGCGGATCGTATCCTCGCTCTCCTCCAGGCCATAGAAGGGATGCGTGAGCGTGAACCCACGTGGCTTCCCGTGTCTCTGGTGATGGAGCCAGAGTGCCGAGCCGAGCGGGGCGCCGGTGTCCGATGCGCATGGCGGCACCCATACGCGCTCGTAGTCCGTCTCTGCGAGAAGCCGCGCGTTGGCGACGCAGTTGAGTGCGACGCCGCCCGAGACCACGAGATTTCGTGAGCGATTGCGGGCATAGAGGCCGCGAGCCACGTGCAACACGACCTCCTCGATGCGCACCTGCAGCGCGCGTGCGAGCGCCTTGTGATGATCGCCAACGGGCTCGTCGTGCTGCCGCTCAGGCCCGAAGGTGGTGATGAACTTCTGGCTGAACGGCTTGAGGAAGGCATATCGATCGAACATGAAGTAGCTCATGTCGACTGCGTAACGTCCATCGTCGAGGAGGCGGATCGTGTCGCGGAACAGGTTCAAGTACCTGTCGTCGCCATGAGCCGCGAGTGCCATCACCGTGCCTTCCTCGAAATCCCGGAAGCCGAGGTGAGTGGTGACGAACGTGTAGATCATGCCGAGCGAGTTGAAGACGTCGCTGTGCCAGATGCGCTCGAGCCGATTGCCAGTGCCGACGTAGGTGGATGTCGCTGCATCGTCGCCGTAGCCGTCCATCACAAGGACGTTGGCTTCTTGGAAAGGCGAGACGAAGAAAATCGCAGCGTGCGCGTGATGATGGCGGATGCCGTAGAACGGCGGGAGCTTCTGGAGGTCGAGTGCGCGCGTGAGCTTGTAGTGCAGCCACTGGTTGAGCACGACGATACTGAGCCGCTGGGCCGTGTTGGCGCTCGGCCGGAGAAGATTGAGGCTCGAGGGGGTATTGCGCAGGATCGCCTTCATGAACGTCTTGCGCAGGACCGCCGAGTTCCACGGCGTGACGATCGCGTCGAGCTCGTCCGGCCGCAGCCAGCCACCCTCAATTGCTGCCGCGAGGGAAGCCTCGGGAAACTTCTGTGTGTGCTTGATGCGGCTGAGCCGCTCCTCCTCGATGACGAGGACCGGCTTGCCGTCCTCGACGATTGCAATGCCGCTGTCGTGGGTTTCGCTGGCGATGCTCAGGATGCGCATGGGCGGCGGTCGTCGTCGCGAGCCTCGGCGGCACACCTCAGGAGCGCTCGATCGCTGGTCATCCGCAATCCGTAATCTGATTCGGCCGGGGAACCCCGTCCGTGCCCTCGTATGCCCACCGCTCATGCCCGTAATTCGAGGCAGGCTGCTGAAATACCAGACACAGGCGGCAACAGGCCATAATATTTGAAACTGAACGGACCCTTCTTTTGGGGACCGGCAGCGAGGCAGGACGGATGATGCCACACACGATGCTCGAAATGGTGTCTCGCCCCGCCGATGGGACTAGGGAGCGCGGCTGAAAATGCGACTGGGCAAACTCGCAGTAGCCTTCGCGACGATGGCGGCGGTGGCCGCTCCGGCGACGGCGCAGACACCGATAAAAGTCGGTGAGATCAATAGTTACAAAGTTATCCCGGCATTCCTCGAGCCTTACCGCAAGGGTTGGGAGCTGGCTGTCGAACAGATCAACAAGAGTGGCGGGATCAACGGCCGTCCGCTGGAGGTTATCGCGCGCGACGACAACGGCGCGCCCGGCGATGCCGTACGTGCGGCCGAGGAGCTTGTGAGCCGCGAGGGTGTGGTGCTCCTGACCGGAGGCTTCCTATCGCACGTCGGTCTCGCCGTGGCCGATTTCGCGAAGCAGCGAAAAATGCCGTTCATTGCGTCCGAGCCACTCACCGACAAGCTCGTCTGGGAGAATGGCAACAAGTACACCTTCCGGCTCCGCGCCTCGACCTACATGCAAACGTCCATGCTGGTTGAGGAGGCCGTGAAGCTGAACAAGCGGCGCTGGGCGCTCGTCTATCCCAACTACGAGTATGGCCAGTCGGCGGTTGCGTCCTTCAAGCAGCTCATGACTGCGCGCCAGCCGGGTGTCGAGTTCGTGGTGGAGCAGGCGCCGCCCCTCAACCGCATTGATGCCGGCAGCGTCGCGCAAGCCGTGGCCGATGCCAAGCCCGACGCAATCTTCAACGTCACGTTTGGCGCCGACCTGCAGAAGTTTGTGCGCGAGGGGACGACGCGCGGCCTTTTCACCGACCGGGTCGTGCTTAGCGTCCTCGGCGGCGAGCCCGAATACCTCGATCCGCTGCGCGACGAAGCCCCTGTCGGCTGGATCGTGACCGGCTATCCCTGGTACGCCATCGATACGCCCGAGCATAAGGAGTTCCTCGAGGCCTACCGGGCGAAGTTCAACGACTATCCGCGCCTCGGCTCAGTGGTTGGCTACGCGGCCATGATTTCGGTCGGCGAGGCACTGCGTAAGGCCAAGTCCACAGATCCGGAGGCGATCGTCGCGGCCACGAAAGGCCTTGAGCACATGACGCCGTTCGGCCGCATCAAGTATCGCGAGATCGATCACCAATCGACCATGGGCGCCTACGTCGGACGCATCGGCATTCGCGACGGCAAGGGCGTGATGGTGGATTGGCGCTATGAGCCCGGCGAGCGGCACCTGCCGCAGGACGATGTGGTGAAAAAGCTGCGGCCCGAATAAGGTCGCCGTGGGGGGCGCGCCGTGAGTGCTGTGAGGATCGGCCGTCGCCCGTTGGTGTCGACGACGGCCGGACCGCCATGATCGCCTCGTTCCTCATCCAGACGCTCAACGGGCTCGCGAGCGCGTCGCTGCTCTTTCTCGTCGCGCTCGGGCTGACGTTGATCTTTGGCGTTACGCGCGTCGTGAACTTCGCGCACGGCTCGTTCTTCATGCTCGGCGCCTACCTGGCCGTGAGTTTTCACGGCTACGTCGGCGGTGGCGTGCTCGGCTTCTGGGGCGGCGCAGTCTTCGCGGGCCTGGCGGTCGGCGTCCTCGGCGCAATCGTCGAACTCACCATCTTGCGCCGCATCTACCGCGCGCCTGAGCTTCTGCAACTCATCACAACGTTCGGCCTCGTGCTCGTGCTGAAGGATGTGGTGCTCTACACTTGGGGCCCCGAGGACATCCTGGGCCCGCGTGCACCGGGCCTCACGGGGGCCGTGTGGATCTTCGGCAAACCCATTCCTCAGTACGACCTCTTGCTGCTGGTGCTCGGGCCGCTTGTCGGACTGCTGGTCTGGCTGCTGCTCAAGCGCACGGAGTGGGGAACACGTGTGCGTGCCGCGACCGAGGACCGCGATATGGCGGCCGCGCTCGGCATCAACCAGGCACTGATGTTCACGGGCGTATTCGCACTCGGTGCGCTGCTTGCGGGCCTTGCGGGTGCACTCGCGCTGCCGCGCGAGCCCGCCAACCACAACATGGACCTGACGATCATCGCTGATGTGTTCGTCGTGACCGTCGTCGGCGGCCTCGGCAGCTTGCCTGGGGCCTATGTCGCGGCGGTCATCATCAGCGTCGTCAAAGCTTGGTGCATCGGCATTGGCGACGTGCGCATGTTCGGCACGGTCTTCTCGTTCTCGAAGCTGACGCTGGTCGCTGAGTTCATTGTCATGGCGATCGTGCTGATCATCCGGCCATGGGGCCTCTTCGGCACGCCGCCGGCACCGCAGCGCGTCGCTGCCGCCTCGATCCTCCCCATGCCCGTGCCGGACAGGAAGCGCCTCTGGCCGCTCGCGATCGTGATCCTTGCGCTCCTCGCCTTGCCGCTCTTCGCCGACCGTTTCACGGTGGTGCTGGCGACGGACATCATGATCTTCGCGCTGTTCGCGGCAAGTCTCGGCTTCATCATGGGAGCGGGCGGCATGGCCTCCTTCGGGCACGCCGCCTACTTCGGCGCAGGCGCCTACGCGGCAGCGGTTGCCGCCAAGGCGGGCGCGCCATTCATCGTCGCCATTCCGGCAGGCGTCGCCTTTGCTGGTGGGCTCGCTGTCCTCTTCGGCTGGTTCTGCGTGCGCCTCACAGGCGTCTCGCTGGCCATGCTGACGCTCGCATTCGCGCAAATCACCTGGGCCATTGCCTTCCAGTGGGACAGCGTGACGGGGGGCAGCAACGGTCTCGTCGGGATTTGGCCGCCCGAGCTGCTCTCCGGCAAGACCGCTTACTACTTCGCGACGCTGCTGCTCGTCGGCGGGGCCATCCTGCTCATCTGGCGTTCGGTCCATGCGCCGCTCGGTTACCTGCTGCGCGCCTCGCGCGACTCACGCATTCGCGCCGAGGCAGTCGGCGTCGATGTGCGCATCATCCAGTGGCGCGCGATCGTTCTCGCCGGTGCCGCCGCGGGACTCGCGGGCGCCCTCTACGTTTTCTCGAAGGGCTCGCTCTCGCCGGACTCGCTCTCGATCCCGCGCTCGGTCGATGCGCTCGCCATGGTGTTGATCGGCGGCGTGCAAACGCTGGTCGGGCCCGTCGTCGGCGCTGCTGTGTTCATGATGCTGCAGGACTGGATCGTCCGCGCGACGCCCTACTGGCACGCCGTGCTCGGCATCACGCTCATCCTCATCACGATCATCTTTCCGCAGGGCATCGTCGGTACGCTGCGTCAGTGGCGCCAGCGGCGGGAGGGAGTGTCATGAGCGCGCCCGTACTCGCCGTCGACGACATCGGCAAGACCTTCAATGGCTTTCGCGCCGTCGAGAGCGCAAGCTTTACGGTCGATGCCGGCGAGCTGCTGGCGCTCATCGGCCCCAATGGCGCCGGCAAAACTACGACCTTCAACATGATCAACGGCCAGCTCGCGCCGGATCACGGCCGCGTGCGCCTCGGTGGCGAGGATGTGACTGGCTTTACACCACGTGCACTCTGGCGGGCTGGTGTGGCGCGCACATTCCAGATCACGCAGACCTTCGGTTCGATGAGTGTCGCCGAGAACCTGCTCGTCGCGATCCTCTCACGCGAAAAGTCTGCGAGCCTCGTTGCTGCCACTGAGGGCCCCTACGCGAGCGAAGTCCAGTCGCGTCTCGCCGAAGTCGGCATGGGGCACGCCGCCGATACGCTCTGCTCGGTGCTTGCGTATGGCGATCTTAAGCGCGTCGAGCTCGCAATCGCGCTCGTCAACGATCCGCGCCTCCTTCTCATGGATGAACCGACGGCCGGCATGGCCGCGCGCGAGCGTGGTGCCCTCATGCACCTCGTCGCAGAACGTGCCCGCCATCGGCGCACGGCCGTACTTTTCACCGAGCACGACATGGATGTCGTATTCGGTCACGCGGACCGCGTCGTCGTCATGAACCGCGGCCGTCTCATTGCCGAGGGCACGCCAGAGGAGATCCGCGCGAGCCCGCTCGTCCGCGAAGTTTATCTCGGCGGTGAGGCGCTCTCGGCAATCGGCGGCGCTGGCGGAGGGCGCAGCCCATGACGCTCCTCGAGATCCGCGAGCTCGATGCCTGGTATGGCCGCGCGCAGATCCTGTTCGGCGTTTCACTCGCGGTCGAAGCGGGCGAGGCTGCCGTTCTCATTGGGCGCAATGGTGCCGGCAAGTCGACGCTCATGAAATCGATCATGGGGCTGGAAGCCGAGCGCCGCGGCACGGTCCGCTTCGACGGCGCCGACCTCATCGCCGAGCCGACGCACCGCATTGCACGCCGCGGCATGGGCTACGTGCCGGAAGATCGCCGCATCTTCACGGATCTCACTGTCGTGGAGAACCTTGCCGTCGGTCGCCTGCCACCAAACGGTGGCGGCGAGGCCTGGACGCCAGAAGCAGCCTTCGAGCTCTTCCCGCCGCTCGCTGCGATGCGCGAGCGGAAAGGTGGTCAGATGTCGGGCGGCGAGCAGCAGATGCTCACGATCGCGCGCGCGCTCATGGGCAATCCGCGCTTCCTGCTGCTCGACGAGCCCTCCGAGGGGCTCGCGCCAGTCATCGTCGAAGTGATCGCGGGCGCCATTGCCAAGCTCAAGGCGCGGGGCGTCGGCCTGCTTCTGTCGGAGCAGAACTTGCACTTTGCCCGCGCCGTTGCCGACCGCGCCTTCGTGCTCGACCGCGGCCACATCCGCTTTGCCGGCACCTTGACCGAGCTCGATGCGGATGCAGCTCTCAAGGAGCAGTATCTCTCGATCTGAGAGTGCCCCGGGTGCGGTTTCAGCCTTCGCCGCGCAACGGGAAGCCGAGCCCGCCGGGACCCGGCGTTTCAGGCGCGCTCACGCCCGAGAGTGGATCGGCCACACGGCGCGACTTACCCTCGAAGTATGCACCCTGCTCGATGCCGAGCTGCTGGTGGAAGACATCGCCTTCGACACGGCTCGACGTCTGCAACACTACGCGGCGCCCGCGGATCGAGCCGGAGACGCTGCCGCGCACGATGACCTCGTCGGCCACGACGCCGCCGGTGACGCGCGCCGTCTCGCCGATGATGATGTTGGTTGCGTGCAGGTCACCCTGGATCTGGCCGTCGATGTGCACCTCGCCCTTGGAGACGAGATTGCCGATGATCGTCAAATCCTCGCCGATGTGAGAGGCGCCAGGGGAGTGGTCAGCCCTCGGCGAAGGCGCTGCCTGCCGTGCTGCTGCGTGCGGCGGCTCGGCCTGATGAGACTGCTGCGGCGGTGCTGGCGGTGGTACGCCTCGCGGAATGTCGAATGCTGTCGGCTCGCGGTCCGTCTTCTTCGTAAACATCCTGACGCAACTCCCTCACTTGATGCGCAACAGATGCCGTCGCCGCCGCTTGCGGCTGCACACGCGCATCGATCAGACGTGCGCCCCCCGGCGGACTATAGGCTCCGTTGCTACGGATAGCAAAGCCTGAGCCTAAGGTCAGCCCATTTGCTCCGAACGCGCACTGGTGCATGATCGGCCTCGCTGCCGTCACAAACAGGCGACCTTGATGCCGATCGGCGGCTGTACTGAATTTCGGGCGGGGCGAGGCTGGATGCGAACCATTCGGAACATCACTATTTTGACCGGCGCGGGTATTTCCGCGGAGTCCGGTATCGCGACCTTTCGCGACAAGGACGGCATCTGGGCAAAGTATGATTACCGGGATGTTGCGACGCCGGAAGGCTTCGAGCGCAATCCAAAGCTCGTGCTCGACTTCTACAACATGCGCCGGCGCGTCAGCGCCACCGCCAAGCCCAACGCGGCCCATTTCGCACTCGCGCGCCTCGAGCGCGAGCACACGGGGCGAGTCACCGTCATCACACAGAATGTCGATGCTTTGCACGAAGCGGCTGGTTCACAGAACCTCATTCACATGCACGGCGAGCACCAGAAGGCACTTTGTGCGAAGTGCGGCGAGCGACGGCCCTGGGGACCGGAGTACCCGGATCTGACCGTCGAGCTGACCTGCCCGTCGTGCGGGGCCGCCGGCGGAATGCGCCCTGACGTCGTCTGGTTCGGCGAGATGCCCTACCATATGGGGCGCATTGCCGAGGAACTGGCCCGGACGGACCTGTTCATTTCGATTGGCACCAGCGGGAATGTCTATCCTGCGGCTGGCTTCGTTGCCGAAGCCCGCGACCGCGGTGCGCATACGGTTGAACTCAATCTCGAGCCCTCGCAGGGGGCGAGCCGGTTCGACGAGGCCATCCACGGGCCGGCCTCCAAGGTCGTCCCCGAGTTTGTCGAGCGGATGCTCGCGGGATAAGTCGAGCGGATGCTCGCGGGTTGAGTACGCAGGGCGGCCATGCAGAGGCATCCGGCGTATCCTCACCCGGTGCTCGAGTATTGATCAATAGTGGATTGCACCGTCTGGCCATTTCGGCGGATACCTGCCATAAGCCAGCCGACAGGGCGGACGACGGACTATCGGAATGAGCGTGGACGAGTACAAGCGTATGGCGGCGCGCGGCGCCATCGAGCAGGTGGCATCCGGCATGCGTCTCGGGCTCGGCACGGGCTCCACGGCCGCGCACTTTGTCGATCTCCTCGGCGAGCGGGTTCGCGGCGGGCTCGACGTCATCTGCGTGCCGACGTCGGAAGCGACGCGGGTGCAGGCGGCATCCCTCGGCATTCCCCTGACGACGCTCGACGAGATGCCGCTCCTCGACGTCACGGTCGACGGTGCTGACGAGTTCGACGGCTCGCTGCGGCTGATCAAGGGCGGTGGTGGTGCGCTGCTGCGCGAGAAGATCGTCGCGGCTGCTTCCGAGCGGCTCATCATCATTGCTGATCACACCAAGCGGGTCGAGCGGCTAGGTGGCTTTCCGCTTCCTGTCGAGGTCGTGCGCTTCGGCTACACGGCGACGCAGAACATGATCGCGCTTCTCGCGGCCGACCTTGGATGCCACGGCGAGATCCGCCTTCGTGTCGGCCGTGACCGCCAGCCCTTCGTGACCGATGGCGGCAACTACATCTTCGACTGCGCCTTCAAGCGCATTGATGAGCCCGAGCGGTTGGATGAGGCTCTGAAGCATATCCCGGGCGTGGTCGAGAACGGTTTGTTCCTCGGCCTCGCCGACATGGCATTCGTGGCCGGGCCCGAAGGCGTTGTCGTCATTGAGACCGAGCCTGTCGAGGACGATGGGCGCTGAGCGCGACGTTCATTCCTATCGAAGGAGCATCGGATGATGAGCCTTGCGCGCCGTCTTCTCGCTGCGGTGTTTCTCGGCACCGTTCTCGCTCACGCCGCTGCAGCCCAACAGCGCCCTTCGGATGAGGCCATCGGTGCGGCGCGTATCCTTGTCGACGCTTCTGGAGCTGCGGCGCAGTTCGATCAGTTCCTTCCCCTCTTCGTCGCTCAGATGACCAAGACTTTCTCGCAGCTCGCCCCGGATCGCGCGAAGGAGATCCGCGAGGTCATGGCAGAGCTCACAACGCGCTTTTCGGCGCGCAAGGGCGAGCTCATAGATCAAATCGCTGTCATCTACGCGAAAAGCTTGTCGCTCGAGGATCTGCAGGAAATCACGCGGTTCTACCAGTCCGGCGCTGGCCGTCGCATGGTCGTGGCGCAGCCCGATATCATGCGCCAGGCCACGATCGCCGGACAGAACTGGGGACAGCAGATCGGTGCAGAAATCGACGCGGAAATGCGGCGCGAGCTCAAGAAGCGCGGCATCGATCTTTAAGAGGCAGAGATGACAAAATACGACTACGACCTCTTCGTGATCGGTGCCGGATCAGGCGGTGTGCGCGCAGCCCGGATCGCGGCCGGCCACGGTGCGAAGGTGGCGATCGCGGAGGAATACCGCTTCGGCGGCACATGCGTCATTCGCGGCTGCGTGCCGAAGAAATTGCTCGTCTATGCGAGCCGTTTTGCGGATGAGTTCGCTGATGCGGCCGGTTTCGGCTGGACGGTTTCCGAGCCGACATTCGATTGGCCGACGCTGATAGCCAACAAGGACAAGGAGATCACGCGCCTCGAAGGCGCCTACCGCGGTGGGCTCGACCGGGCCGGCGTCACCATGCACAAGACGCGAGCCGTCGTAACGGGCCCCAACTCAGTGCGCCTCGCCGATGGCGGCAAGGAGATCACGGCGAAGTACATCCTCGTTGCGACGGGGGGGCGCGCCAATATCGATCCGAACCTCAAGGGCGCCGAGCACGCGATTACCTCGAACGAGGCCTTTGATCTGAAGAAACTGCCGAAGCGCATCGTGATCGCGGGTGGTGGCTACATCGCCGTGGAGTTCGCGGGCATTTTCGCCGGGCTCGGTGCGGAGACGACGCTGATCTACCGCCGCGGGAAAGTCCTTCGCGGATTCGACGAGGATCTGCGCGATGCGCTCACCGAGGAGTACGAGAAGCGCGGCATTCGCATCATCACCGGCGAGGTCTTTTCACGCCTCGAGAAGACCGCGGGCGGCATCACGGCGCATCTCTCCGGTGGCGGTAAGCTCGAGGTCGATCACGTCATGTTCGCCATTGGCCGCAGCGCCAACACGGAGGGATTGGGTCTCGAGAACGCCGGCGTTGCGCTCGGCAAGGGCGGCGAGATCATCGTCGACAAACACCAGCGCACGAACGTCCAAAGCATCTATGCCGTGGGCGATGTCTGCGATCGCGTGAACCTCACGCCCGTCGCGATCCGCGAGGGCCATGCCTTTGCCGACTCGCTCTTCGGCAAGAAGCCGCGCGTCGTCGATCATGATTGGATCCCGACTGCGGTCTTCTCGACGCCGGAGATTGGCACCGTCGGGCTCCCCGAGCACGAGGCGGCGAAGCGTCCGGGCGGCATCGACATCTACAAGGCGCGCTTCCGGCCCATGAAGGTCACGCTGACCGACCGCAACGAGAAGATGCTGATGAAGCTCATCGTCGAGCGAGCGACCGACCGCGTACTCGGCTGTCATGTGCTTGGACCGGACGCCGCGGAGATCGTGCAGATGGCTGCGATCGCCATGCGTATGGGCGCGACCAAGGCCGACTTCGACGCCACCATGGCGCTGCATCCGAGCGCGGCTGAAGAGTTGGTAACCATGCGCGAGAAATGGACGCCGCCGGCCGTTGCCGCAGAGTAGCGTGCGGGTGCGTACGAAGGCAGAGGCGATCGAATGAGGCTTCAAGGGCGCATCGCGCTTGTGACCGGTGCAGGTAATGGCATCGGCCGCGCGGTTGCGGAGGTCTTCGCGGGCGAGGGCGCGCACGTCTACGTAAGTGACGTCGATGGTGCGGCGGGCGAGTGCGTCTGCGCCACGATCCGCGCCAGCGGCGGCGCCGCAACGGCGCAGGTGTGCGACGTCTCGCGTGGCCAGGATGTCACGGCGCTCTTCCGTGCGGTCGAGAGCGAGCAGGGCAAGCTCGACGTTATCGTCAACAACGCCGGCCTCAATGTGCGCGAAGATTTTCGCCACCTCTCTGATGCCGACTGGGTGCGGATCCGCGAGGTCAATCTCGACGGGGTCGTGCGCGTCGCGCGGGATGGCTTCGAGCTGCTGAAAGCCTCAGGCCGCGGTTCGCTTGTGAATATTGCCTCGATCATGGCGCATCGCGGCCTGCGCCAGCTTGCGGCCTACTCCGCCACCAAGGGCGCGGTCTCCGCACTGACGCGCGCGCTCGCCGTCGAGTACGCGCCTTTCAACATCCGCGTGAATGCGCTGGCGCCGGGGTTCGTCGAAACGAACCTCACGAGCCGCGTTTTGCGCAACCCTATGGTAGCCAAAGCGCTCATCGATCAGACACCGCTGCGGCGCTTCGGATCGACCGAAGAGATCGCCCGCGCGGCTCTGTTCTTCGCGAGCGACGACAGCTCATTCGTCACCGGTGCCGAGCTCGCCGTCGACGGTGGCATGTCTGCGGGTCTGTAAGATCGCTCGTGCCGCGTCGGAAAGATCAGGACCGATATCGGAGAAGGATATGGCCTCGCCTCTGAATGAAGTTCGCGCATCGGTGGCCTTTATCGGACTTGGCCGAATGGGGGCTGGCATGGCTTCCAACCTGCTCCGCAAGGGATTTCGTGTTGGTGGCTTCGATGTGCGGCCTGAAGCAGCGGCGCGTCTTGAGGCCGAAGGCGGAGTGTTTTCCGCCAGTCCCGGCGAAGCGGCGGAAGGAGCGAAGCTGGCGGTCGTCATGGTGCTTACCGCGCAGCAGGTCGAGGACGTCCTGTTCGGCGCAGACGGCATCGTGTCGCGCTTGATGCCCGGCTCAACGATCGTCATTTGCAGCACCGTGCCACCGGCTGCCGTCGCCACCTTCGAGGAGCGCTGCCTTGGAGCAGGGCACCATCTGCTCGATTCCCCCATGACAGGAGGCACCGATGGAGCTGAGGCTGGAACACTGAAGGCCCTGGCCTCCGGCACAGACGCCGCATTCGCCGCCGCCGGTCCACTCCTCGATGCCATGGCCGCAAAGGTGTACAGGTTCGGCAACCGTGCAGGTGCGGGTTCTACTGCGAAGGCTGTGAACCAGCTTCTCGTCGGCGTCCATCTTGCAGTCACGGCTGAGGCTGTGGCGCTGCTTCAACGTCTCGATGTCGATGCGGCCAAAGTGCTGGAGATCGTAGGAGGAGGCGTGGCTTCTTCCCATATGTTCAACTACCGGGCCGAGCAGATGCTATCCGGAAAGTTCTCTCTCAAGGATGCGACGGCAGTTTTCATCAAAGACCTGGCGACGGTCGAGCAGACGGGCAAGGAGGTGGGTTTGCCCATGCATCTTGCAACAACTGCACGCGCCGCCTACCTGAAGGCTGCGCAAGGGGAATAAGCCTCCACCCGTGCGGTTGGATTTTGGTTCTCCCCGGATTGCAGCGCACAATTGAAAGAATGGAGTGTCGTTGCCCGGAGCTTGCGCAGCTCCGGCCACGACATTTGCTTTGACCCTCGTTCGTTTGCCGGACTACGCTTCGCTTCTGGGATTTCAAGGCGCCGCAGTGCGTCAAAACCCCGGAGGAAACGTCCGCGGTGCTTCAAGCGAATTCCCTCTCTCGCGCTCTGCACGCTGGCCTCGGCAATGGTCGAGGCGATAGCGTGCCTGCGCGCCGCTTGGCCCAATCCGCGGGTGACTAGACCGCTGAATGCAACGCCGCCTTATTGGGAGATCGCCGAAGTGAGAACTGTCTGCATCCGTGTTGGACTCGCTGCTGCCGCGACCCTGATGAGCCTTCAACCGGCGATGGCCGCATATCCGCAGCGCCCCATCACGATGGTCGTTCCGTTTCCAGCGGGTGGAGGCGCTGACATTCTGGCGCGTGGCATCCAGCACGCCTTTCAGCAGTCGATAGGCGGACAAATCGTCGTCAAGAATGTTCCAGGCGCAGGCGGTTCGCTTGGCGCCGCCGAAGCGGCGCGCGCGTCGCCGGACGGCTACACGATTCTGCTGAGCCCACTCGGTCCGATCGTGCTTCAGCCCCATCGCCAGAAGCTCACGTATGCGCCGGACGATCTCGCCCCGGTCTGCAAGCTCACCGACAGTCCCGTCGTTCTGATGGCGGCGCCAGATTCCAAATACAAGAAGGTTTCAGATGTCGTCGAGGCGGCCAAGGCTGCTCCCGGCAAGATCACGTACGGCTCGGCAGGTCCCGGTTCGATTCCCCACATGGCGCCCTTCGCGTTCGGGCGAGCTGCTGGCATCGACATCAAGCATATCCCTTACAAGGGCGCGGCAGATGCCATTCAAGGCTTGCTGACGAATACCATCGAGCTCTTCACCGACGTGCCGAACCTCATCGCGCCGTACAATCTGACGCCCATCGCCGTGTTCGACTCGAAGCGCCTGCCGGGCTATCCGGACGTGCCGACCATGAAGGAGGCCGGATATGATCTGCAGCTCTCGATCTGGATGGCCATCTATGCGCCGAAGGGCACGCCGGACGAGATCCTAGCGAAGCTCGAAAGCGGATGCCGCTCGACACTCGCCGACAGTAAGGTGAAGGAAATTCTGGACAAGCAAACGCAGCCCGTCGATTTCCGCGATCGCAAGGGTCTGGGAGAATTCGTCGCCACCGAGTTCAAGAAGGCGGGGGATCTGTTCGACGCGGCCGGCCTGCGCGTCAAATGACCGCCGCGCCGCGGTCTCATCCTGTCTTCCGCCGCACCATCATCTTGGCGAGGAAGGCCGTCGACTGCTCGGCGGCTTCGAGCCCCACCTCATTGAATACGCCATCGAGATCATCGATGGCGTAGTGCCGGTAGTAGGGCTCGTGGAAACGTGCCGGGAAAGCTTCGATCAGGCCATCCCAGTTCGGCCGGTCGCCCATCTGCAAGCTGTCGATGAACACGAGGAGCCCGCCGGGCTTCAGAACGCGCGCCATCTCGGCCGCGACGTGTCGGCGAACCTCTGGCGGCAGCTCGTGGAAGAGGAACACCGTGGTCACGATATCCTGACTCGCATCGGGCAGCGGGATCGCCTCCGCGTTTGCAGCCATCCATTCCGCCGGGCGCAGATCCTTCAGATGCCGCCGCGCCTCGTCGAGATAAGGCCGCGAGAGATCGAGCCCCGCGAGTTTCATCGCCGGGTAGGCAAGCCGGACGGCGCGCAGGAAGCGACCTGTGCCGCACGCCACATCGAGGAGCCGCACCTGCCGCTGGTCGCGCCCGTGCATGTAGGCCGCGATCGGGCGCAAGGCTTGCCGGCGCATGGCGCCTGCAGCGCCATAGAACAGCGTCTCGACCTGGAGGTCATAGAGCTTCGCTGAGTCGTCCGTGAGATAGCCGCCCGTCTGGAAATGAAAGTCCTGCACGAAGTAGTCGGGCAGATGCTCGTTGTTCTCCGTGTTCTCGGCGGTCGAAGCATCGCGCGCATTGCGCCGTGCGAGTGCCGAGGGGAGATCGGCGAGCATGTTGCGGATGCGCGCTAGTTGGACCGGCAGAGGTGGCTCGTCGCTCATCGGCGGATAGAGGCCGTCGCGCACGGCCGTCGCATCCTGCATGAGCACGCCCATCAGATCGCGCAGCAGCTCAACTTGTGAAGGGATCGGTCCGCGCGGCTTCTCGGTGGGCGCGCGACCGAGTGAATTCGTCCGCCAATCGACGAGTCGATTGAGACCGAGATAGAGACCGAAACGTACCGCCTGCCCTGCTGCCTGAGCCGCCATGCCGATCGTGTCTGCCATTGCTTGCTCCGTTCAGCGTTGGCTTTGCAGAAACGCCAGAATGTGCCCCGCGGTTTCCGTGGGTCGCTCCTGCTGCACCCAGTGTCCCGCGCCTTCGATCAGATGCACGGCTAACATGCGCGTGCAGGCCTCGTTCTGCATTCGCTCAATCGCGCCGGGCACCTGATAGATGCCCCAGTCGCTTCGCCCTGCAATGAAGCAGGAGGGTGTGTCGATCCTGCGACCCGAGAGCAGCTCGAGCTCAGGCTGGAAGCGCGGGTCTACGCGCGCGCGATACCAGTTGAGTCCGCCCTGGAAGGTCGTGCGCCCGTACTCGCCGCTGAAAACTTGCATCTCGGCTTCGGGCATCCATGCACAAGCGGCGATCTCCGCTTCGCTCGGCGTTTCCGTCGCGACCGTTTCGGCCATGCCGCCGATCAGGTCCATGATGTAGTAAGTCGGCATCTTGGCGAGTTCTTCCGCCGTCCAGCCCGCAAGTCGGTACGGCTTGTTCGCTTTCCAGTCGGCGCTCTTGTGATGGAAGTAGGCGCGCAGGAAAGCGTGCACGCCTTGGGCTGCGCCGTGCATGTTCGCGTTGGCCTCGCGCGTGCAGTAGTAGGCCTGGTAGTGCTTGCGCGGCCGCGAGAGTGCGGCGAGCGTTTCGTGGATGCTCGGGCCTTTCGCGCCGGGGCCGCTCGGAATCGTGGGAGGGCCTGAGAATGGCGCGCTCATGAGGATCATCGTGCGAAAGAGATCGGGCCTCAGCAGCGATCCGAACGCCGCAACCGTCGCGCCGAAGTCGTGCCCGATGATCGAGGCGACCTCACGAATGCCGAGCGCATGGACGAGCCCGACGGCATCGCGCACGAGATTGAAGGGCCGGAACGGTGCGAGATCCGCGTCGTAACGGTTGTCCGAGCCCGTCGTCCGGCCATAGCCGCGTTGATCTGGCGCAACGACGTAGTAGCCCGCCTCTGCGAGCGTCGGCATGACCTTCCGCCAACTATACGCGAGCTCGGGAAAGCCGTGCAGGAGCAGGAGGCAGGGCCGTCCGCGCTCGCCGCATTCAAGCACATGCATCCTGAGGCCGTTCACGCCATCGATGAAGCGCGTGCGCACGCCCTGCGGGAGTGTCGGGTCGTCGAGCGGAGCTGGGAAGGACATATGCGGACTCCTCTGATGGCATGGCGCCAGAGGGATGCTATGACGCCCGCGCCATTGCGGAAAGACTGCTTCGCGCCTTCGGCGCGTGCAGGGATGCCGCCCTTGCAACCCGCCTGGGGACGCCCCCGCCCCGCCTTTTGAGCTTCAAGAAACGATCGGAGACCTGACAATGAGCGAAGATCCCGTCCTTTGGAACCTCGATGCGCGCGGCGTCGCGACCGTGACTCTCAACCGGCCGCAGGTAAACAATGCCTATAACGGCGCCATGATCCATGGCATCCACACGGCCATGGATACGCTGGGCGCGAAGCCCAACCTCCGCGTCGTCGTCCTTAAAGGGAATGGCAAGCACTTCCAGGCCGGCGCCGATCTCACCTGGATCAATGCCGCGCGTGCCGGCACGCCCGAGGACAATCTCCTTGTCTCGCGCGCAACTGCCTCCGCGGTCGACCGCCTGAACCGTCTGCCCGTGCCCGTCGTCGCTCTTGTGCAGGGCGGCTGCTTCGGCGGCGGCACCGGCGTTGTCTCGGCCTGTGATGTCGTGATCGCCGCCGACAACGCGCTGTTCTCGATCACGGAAGTGCGTTGGGGCTTGCACGCGAGCATCATTTTCCCGCAGCTCAACGACGCCATCGGCGTGCGCCAGGTGCGTCGCTATGCGCTGACAGGTGAGCGCTTCGGTGCGGAGGAAGCGCGCCGCATCGGTCTTGTTCATGAGGTCGTTCCGCTGGCCGATCTCGAGGCGCGTGGCGAGAAGATCGTGTCGGCACTCCTCGAGAATGCGCCCGGCGCGATTGCCAAGACCAAGCAGCACATTCTCGAGCACGCGTGGGGCGGATTCGACGCGTGGACGCTCGACGCGCTCATCCAAAGCCATTCCGACCAGCGCCAGACGGCGGAGGCCGCCGAAGGCCTCGCCTCGTTCGCCGAGAAGCGCAGCGCGAACTGGCGCCCAAAATAGAGGCCTGCGCCGGCTAGCGGTTTCAACGGTTCGCGATGATGACGTGGGCCTGGATTTTTCCGTCCACGGGGCCAAGCCCGAACCGCTCACCAATCCTGCGGGCCGCCTCTTCGGTCGCTTCGGCGAGACGACCGGCGTCTCGATCTTCGATTTCGTTGCGAAGAGGCGTTCCCTGGCAGTAGCCAATGGCCGGATCGCGGCACGAGGCGGCGACGCTGCGTCGTGTCACGGTGTCCAATGAGATGTCGGTGAAGCCGGCGCTCCTCAGCTCATCGAGGATCATTTCCTTGTCGTGATATCCGTGAGGCGTTCTCGCCAGGAACAGGGGAGGATTGTCCGGGAACACGTCAGCCAACGCGGCGGTTGCGACGTCGGCGAACTCGTTCTCCGCGATCCGATCCCAGGCATTGAAAATGAAGCGGCCACCCTCCTTCAAGACGCGCCGCGCCTCACGATAGGCTTTCTGTTTGTCGGGGAAGAACATCACGCCGAATTGGCAGACGACCACGTCGAATAAGCCATCCTGGTACGGGAGGCCCTGAGCATCCACTCTGTGCCAGCTCACGTTTGGACGTGCCGTCTGTGCCGCGGCATGGTCGAGCATGGGCTGGTTGAGGTCGGTTGCAACGATGCTCACGCCGTCGGGTAGTGAACGCAACAAGGCGCGCGTGACTATGCCGCTCCCGGCCGCCGTCTCCAAAATGCGCCCTTCGCTGAGGCCGGACAGTCGCATGGCCAGATCATCGGCGTAGGGCTCGAAAATAAGAGGGCCCAGATATTGGTCGTAGAGCGCCGGTATCGATCCCGCGAAGATGGTGTCCGAAGCCGTGTTCGTCATGGCGATCTCCACTCGGAGAGGGGGCCACCCGTGCCAGCCCGCAGATAATGCAGGAGAACGAAGTTTCGGGAAACCTGCGTGCCGCCCACGAGACTTGTCCGTACACCCGCAGGTCATTCATTGCGCGTTCACGCCGGGCGCCCTAGTCTCCGGCCGATGATGACCTTCGGCCTGCGATCGACATCGGCGTTGGGCGCGTTAGTCCTTGCCGCCCTGCTGACACTTTCGCCGGCACCTGCCGCGATCGGTCAGTCCCTGCGCTGTTTCGACGACTGGTCGGACGCCGCCCCGATCGTGCTGCGCGAAAATCTGGTGCCGGCCCGGGACGTTCAGTCGTGGGCGCGCAAGCGCTTGAAAGTCAACGTGATCCGCGTGACGCTCTGTCAGGACGGCGACAACAGGTACATCTATCGCCTTCTGGTCCGCGAGCCGAAGGGGCGTATCCGCAACCGGATCATCGAGGCGCGGGGCCCTCTCGAACAGGGCGATCCACCCAAATCTCCCGGCAAGTCCTCCAAAAAACGCCAGGATACGCCCGCGCAGCGTTAGCTGCGCCAGGAGGCCTCAACGGCAATTCGCAGCATTGGCCGCCGACCTGCCCTGCTGGGCGGTGCGGACAATATGGACCACTCTCCAGCGCCAAAAAGTGTGATAGCTCCGTCGGCTTGCGCGACGGATTAGGTTCGGCCTCAACGTTTGAGCGCACGACTGGAATAGCATTCGGCGCCCTGGCCGGCTAAAATCCACTCCGTCCGATTGTTTCGGAAACGCGGGTGAGCGGCTATGCACGGGGCATCTCAGGCGAGGGGACGTGACGCCATGCGCGTGCTGGTGGTTGAGGACGATCCGGATCTCAATCGTCAACTTTCCTCTGCACTGGTCGACGCGGGATACGCCGTCGATTGCGCGCATGATGGCGAAGAAGGCTACTTCCTCGGCGAGACCGAACCCTACGATATCGTCATCCTCGACATCGGCCTGCCGAAGAAGGACGGCATCAGCGTCCTCGAGCAGTGGCGGCGTGCCGAGCGCAACATGCCCGTCATCCTGCTGACCGCGCGAGATCGCTGGAGCGACAAGGTCCAGGGCATGGACGCGGGCGCGGACGACTATCTCGCCAAGCCATTCCACATGGAGGAGCTGCTGGCGCGCATCCGCGCGCAAGTTCGTCGCCTGACGGGACACGCCCGCAGCGAGATCGAGGTCGGCCCGCTGCGCCTCGACACCAAGACTGCGCGCGTCTCCATGGGCGGCCAGCCAGTGAAGCTTACCTCGCACGAGTATCGCCTGCTCGCCTATCTCATGCATCACAACGAGCGCGTCGTTTCGCGGACTGAGCTCGTCGAGCATCTCTACGATCAGGACTTCGACCGGGACTCCAACACCATAGAGGTGTTCATCGGGCGTCTCAGGCGCAAGATCCCGCCGGAGATGATCAAGACCGTGCGCGGGCTCGGCTATCGCCTGACGCGTGAGGGCGATGAAAGTTAACTCCCTTGCGTTTCGCCTCTTTGCGACAGCGGCCGTGTGGACGCTGATCATTCTTCCCATTGCCGGCCTTGCGATCGACTATGTGCGCCAGCGTGAGCTCGCCTCGGCCCATGATGCGCGCATCAGCCAGCTTCTGACACTCGTCATCGCCTTCAGCACCGACGACGGCGGCTCGGAGCCACGCTTTCCGCGCAATGTCGGCGAGCCACTCTTCGAGGTGACGCACTCGGGCTGGTACTGGCAGATCACGCCGCTCGGAAACAGCCCGGGCCGCCGGATGGTCTCGGCCTCGCTCGCGAGCGAGGCCCTTGCCCTGCCGTCGTCGGTCAATACCAGGCCGGACAGCAACAACATCCGCTGGGCGGAGGCCACGGGACCGCTCGGTGAGCCGCTGCGCGTCGGCGAGACCATCTTCAATTTCGGTGATGACGAGGCTCCGAGTAATTACTCCTACGTCGTTGCCGGCAACCGCGACTTCATCGAAGGCCGCCTCGACGAGTTCCGCCTGCCGCTCGTGATGGCGCTTGCCCTCGCTGGCCTCGGCCTCGTCGGCGCAACCTTCGTCCAGGTGCGCTATGGTCTCAAACCACTGCGCTCCATCGAGCAGGGCCTCGCCGACATCCGCTCTGGCCGCGAGCGGCAACTCGAAGGTGATCTTCCCGCGGAGATCGAGCCGCTCCGCTCCGAGCTCAACGCACTGATCCAGTCCAATCACGATACCATCGATCGCGCGCGCACGCAGGTCGGCAACCTGGCGCACGCCCTCAAGACGCCGCTCGCCGTCATGATCAACGAGGCGCGCGAGGAGCGGTCGCCCTTCGGCGACAAGGTCGTCGAGCAGGGCGACATCATGCGCGACCAGATCAACCACTACCTGGACCGCGCACGCGTTGCCGCTCAGCTCGGCATCATCGGTACGGTGACGGAGGTCGAGGGTGTGGTGCGCGGACTGATCCGCGCCGTTTCGCGCATCTATCGCGACCGCCACCTCGACATTGCCGTGGAATGTGCGCCCGGCGCCCGGTTTCGCGGTGAGCGCCAGGACCTCGAGGAGATGCTCGGCAATCTTCTCGACAATGCCTGCAAGTGGGCGGGGAGTCAGGTGAAGGTGAGCGTCGTCGTCAGTGAGGCCGACGGCCTGCGACCGCATCGCGTCATCGAAATTACCGTCGCCGATGACGGCCCTGGCCTCAACGCGGAGCAGCGGGCGCAGGCCGTCAAGCGCGGCCGCCGCCTCGACGAGACCAAGCCGGGCTCCGGCCTCGGCCTCTCCATCGTCGGCGATCTCGTGCTGAGCTACGGCGGCACGTTCAATCTCGAGGCGGCCGAAGCGGGCGGCCTCAGCGCCCGGCTGGTGCTACCGGCGGCGTGATGCCGCACCGCCGCGATTTTCTGCTTTTGATCGCGGCCAAGGACCGGAGATCGGCCTCCATGCCAGCAGGTTGCCTTGCAAGGGCCTCCCTGCATCCTTATTGACGGGTTCTAAACAAGCCACCGCCCCATTCGTTGGTGCGGCAAAGAGGTAGGCGATGTTGCTTTGGCTCGGGTTTGCGGTTCTGACGGCAGCCGTCGTGGCGGTGCTGCTGCGGCCGCTGCTCGCCGTCCGCACGGGGGAGGGTTCGGTTCCAGGCGCCAGTGCGGCGGTCTATCGCGATCAGCTCGCCGAGATCGAGGCCGAGCGCGCACGCGGTCTGATCGGTGAGGCCGAAGCTGAGGCCGCGCGCATCGAAATCGCTCGCCGGCTGTTGGCCGCGGCAGATGCGACGAAGGGCGCATCTGCGGCGTCGGCACTGCCGGAGCTGCGTATGGTCGCCGTGGTCCTGGCTGCGGCGCTGCCCGTTCTGGCGATCGTCGCTTATCTCGCGATCGGCGCCCCCAATCAGCCGGGTCAGCCCTTTGCCGCGCGCGGATCTGCGCCAGGCACAGCGAGTGTCGATCAACTCGTCGCCAAGGTCGAGGAGCGCCTGCGCGCGCATCCCGAGGATGGCCGCGGTTGGGATGTGATCGCGCCGGTCTACCTGCGGCTCGAGCGCTATACGGAAGCCGCGGATGCGTTTCAGCGCGCGCTGCGTCTCATGGGTGAGAGCCCGGAACGGCTCGCCGGTCTTGCCGAGGCGCATGTGCTCATCAATGACGGCCTCGTAACCGAGGTTGCGCGCAAATCCTACGAGCGTCTGCGCGCACTCGAGCCCGAGCGCATGGAGCCGCGCTTTTGGCTCGCCGTTGCAGCCGAGCAGGATGGCCGCTTCGAGGAAGCCGTAAGCGCGTATGCGCAATTGCTCGCTGAAGGAGAGCCGTCGGCGGGGTGGCGCCCGACCGTCGCCGAACGCTGGCGCATTGTGCGCACGAAGCTCAAGCTCCCGACCGAGCCCGTGCCTCAGAGTGGATCACAAGCCAAACCTTCGGCCAGCGCACAGGGTCGCGCACCTGCTTTGGCGAAGGAGGATGTCGACAACATCCAGTCGCTCTCGCCCGAGGCGCGCAAGCAGATGATCGAGGACATGGTCGCCGGTCTCGATCAGCGCCTCCGTGACAATGGCCGCGACCTCGATGGCTGGCAGCGGCTCATTCGCGCCTACACCGTGCTTGGCCGTCGCGAGGATGCCATTGCAGCACTCGCGCGCGCGCGCGCGGCCATGGCCGGAGAAGCGCCATCGCTCGAGGCACTCGGCACGCTCGCGCAATCGCTGGGACTTTCCTCATGACCCGCCGCCGCCGCAGAGGTATTCTCATTGCCGGCGCGCTTGGCGTGCTGGCCCTCGCCGTGGGCCTCGTGCTCGTGGCGCTGCGCGACTCGATCGTATTCTTCCACACACCGAGCGATCTCACGGCGAAGAGCATTCCTGAAGGCCAGCGCATTCGCCTCGGCGGCCTTGTTGCTACCGGTAGCGTCAAGCGCGGTCTCGGCACAGATGTCGAGTTCGCCATCACCGATACGGCCGAACAGGTCACCGTGCGCTATCGCGGCGTGCTGCCGGATCTTTTCCGCGAGGGCCAGGGTGTCGTGACGGAGGGCAAGCTCGAAGCTGGGCGCGTTTTCCGCGCCGACACCGTGCTCGCCAAGCACGATGAGACCTACATGCCGCCCGAGGTCGCCAAGGCGCTCAAGGAAAAGGGGCTCTGGCAGCATGGCGCGCCGCCCCCCGCCGTCACCGCCCCGAAGACGGCGAGCGACAAATGATGCGAGGTAATGCCCGCCCATGATCGTCGAGCTTGGTCACTTCGCGCTGGTCTTGGCCTTCATCGTCTGCCTCGTGCAGATGATCTTGCCCGCCTGGGGCGCACAGATAGGCGAAGAGCGCCTCATGCGCGTTGGCGAGCCGGCGGCGCTCGCCCAGCTCGGCCTGTTGATCGTCTCCTTCGCCGCCCTCACGCACGCCTATGTCGTGAGCGACTTCTCGGTTGCGAACGTGTTCGCCAACTCGCATTCGACGAAGCCGCTGATCTATCGCATCTCGGGCGTATGGGGGAACCATGAGGGCTCGATGCTCCTCTGGGTGGTCATCCTTGCGCTCTTCGGCGCCGCCGTCGCCTCCTTCGGTTCGAACCTGCCGACGACGCTGCGCGCCAACGTGCTGAGCGTGCAGGCCTCGATCGCGCTCGCTTTCCTGCTCTTCATCCTTCTGACGTCGAATCCATTCGCGCGCCTCGATCCGGTGCCGCTCGACGGCCGCGGCCTCAATCCCATCCTGCAGGACCCCGCGCTCGCCTTCCACCCGCCGTTCCTCTACGCGGGCTACGTCGGCTTCTCCATGGCCTACTCGTTCGCCATCGCCGGCCTCATCGAAGGCCGCACCGATGCCGCCTGGGCGCGCTGGGTCCGGCCCTGGACGCTTGCGGCCTGGATGTTCCTGACGGTCGGTATCTCCATGGGCTCGTGGTGGGCCTACTACGAACTCGGCTGGGGCGGCTGGTGGTTCTGGGACCCCGTCGAGAACGCTTCCTTCATGCCGTGGCTCGCCGGCACGGCGCTGCTGCACTCCGCCGTCGTCATGGAGAAGCGCGAGGCGCTCAAGGTTTGGACGATCCTTCTAGCGATCCTCACGTTTTCGCTCTCGCTCATGGGGGCGTTCCTGGTGCGCTCGGGCGTGCTTTCCTCGGTGCACGCCTTTGCCGTCGACCCGAAGCGCGGGGTGTTCATTCTCGCGATCATGATGGCGTTCATCGGCGGCGGTCTCGCGCTCTACGCGTGGCGCGCGCCGAGCCTGCGCCAGGGCGGCATCTTCGCGCCGCTGAGCCGCGAGGGCGGGCTCGTCCTCAATAACGTGCTGCTGACGACTGCGACCGGCACAGTGCTCGTCGGCACGCTCTATCCGCTCGCGCTCGAGGCGGTCAACGGCGCCAAGATCTCGGTCGGGCCGCCGTATTTCAATGCGACGTTCGTGCCGCTCATGGTGCCGCTGCTGCTGGCGCTGCCATTCGGCCCCCTGCTCGGCTGGAAGCGTGGCGATGTCTACGCGGCCCTGCAGCGCCTCATGATCGCCGGCCTTTTCGCGATCGGCAGCATCGTACTCGTGTTCGCGATCGTGCAGCGCGGGCCGTGGCTCGCCCCCTTTGCCATGGCGCTCGGCGTGTGGGTGATCGGCGGTGCCATCAGCGAGCTTCTGTTCCGCGCTCGCGCCGGTAATGCCGATCGTGCCGAGGTGCTGCGCCGCCTGCGCAATCTGCCGCGCTCGGTCTACGGTACCGCGATCGCGCACGCAGGCGTTGGCGTGATGGTCATCGGCATCACGGCAACGAGCGCATGGCAGAGCGAGACGATCCTCACCATGCGCCCGGGCCAGACGGCGTCCATTGCCGGGTATGATCTCACCTTCAAGGGCGTAGCGCCGAGCGATGGGCCGAACTATCGCGAAGTCATCGGCCTCATGGAGGTTTCGCGGGGCGGCACCCGCGTTACAGAGCTCGCGCCCTCCAAGCGCCAATACAATGCCCCGGCACAGGCGACGAGCGAGGCCGGCATCCACGTCGCGCTCGCCGGCGATCTTTACGCGGTGCTCGGCGATGAGGCGGGTGACGGCGCGTGGTCCGTCCGGCTCTACTTCAATCCACTCGTCCGCCTCATCTGGATTGGCTCCATCATCATGTTCATCGGTGGTGCCTTCTCGTTGAGCGACCGGCGCCTGCGTGTGGGTGCCCCGCGCCGATCACGCGGGCGCACACCTGCACCAGTGCCGGCGGAGTGACGATCATGCGGATGCTCGCGCGAACCGTCTTGTTGTTGCTTGCCCTACTCGCGCCGGGTGCTGCGGGTGCCGTGCAGCCGAACGAGGTGCTCAAGGACCCCGCACTTGAAGCCCGCGCCCGCGCACTTTCGGCGAACCTGCGGTGCCTCGTGTGCCAGAACCAGTCGATCGATGATTCCGATGCCCCGCTCGCCAAGGACCTCCGCCTCCTGGTGCGCGAGCGCCTCGTCGCTGGCGATAGCAATGACGAGGTGACCCGCTTCCTCGTGGCCCGCTATGGCGAGTTCGTGCTGCTGCGGCCCCCGCTCGGCGGGCACACGCTGCTGCTCTGGCTGACGCCGCTGCTGATGCTCGCGGCGGCGGCCGGCGCCATTGGCTGGCGCGTGGTTACCGCCCGGCAAGGTGCCCCGGCGCCTGCGCCGCTGACGGCTGACGAACAGCGCCGCCTCGCCGGCCTGCTGAAGACGCCATCACCCGACAAGTGAACAATAAAACTGCCGGTTGTGTCTGCTTATATCCGCCCCCGGATTGCAAATATTGCCACTTGCGAATATTAGTCATGCAGCGCCCGCGTGACGCGGCCGCGGCGAAAGGACATTTGGCATCATGTCCATGGATGCGCTCGCAAAGGAGGTCCTGGACGGCGACGAGCTGCCGGCCAGCGAGGTGCTGAATTCCATGCGCTGGGCCGCCGAGGAGGCAGCCGGCGTACTGCGCTCGATAGGCAGTCCCTATCGCCTGATGATCCTTTGTTTGCTCGTCGAGCGCGAGAAGACGGTGACCGAGATTTGCGACGCCATCGGCGCGCGCCAGAGCCTCACCTCGCAGCACCTGACGCGGCTCCGCCTCGATGGGCTCGTAAAGGCCGAGCGCCGCGGTCACTTCGCCTACTACTCCCTGACCGACACCGTGGCGAAGGAGATTGTCGCCACGCTCTATCGCCACTATTGCGCCAAAGGCATGCTGCCGGAGAAGGAATGACGGCTACGGAATTGAAGCCCGGCAAGTTGCGCCTCGCGGCTGGAGCACTTGGACTGATGCTTGTGGGCCCCGCGCTCGCGAGCGACGCGAAGAAGGTCGCCTATGGGCGCCATCTGTCCGGCGAATGCAGCGCCTGCCATCGCGTCGATGGTACGGACAACGGCATTCCCTCGATCACTGGCTGGGATCCCGAGGAGTTCGTCCACACGCTCGTCTTTTATCGCAATGGCGAACGGAATAACCCCGCCATGGTCTCCGTTGCGCAATCGCTCGACGACGATCAGATGAACGCGCTTGCCGCCTACTACGGCTCGCTTCCCAAATCGGTAACCGCAAAGAAGAAGTGAGCGGGAGCGCCGACCGGCACTCCCGTTCCTCGAATATCAGCCCTTCACACCCGCATCGGCGAGCTTGCCGCCTGAGGCCGCGAGCTTCGCGATGAGCGGCGCAATCGTCCAGCGCTTGCCGTGGCGCGCCTCATAGGCCTTGATCTTCTCTACCACCTTGGCGAGGCCCATTTCCTCGATCTGCCACATTGGCCCTCCACGCCAGCCAGGGAAGCCATAGCCATTGAGGTAGATCGTATCGATGTCCGATGCCCTGAGCGCGATGCCCTCCTCGAGGATTTTCGCGCCCTCGTTCGCGAGCCTGAGCAGGCAGCGCTCGACGATCTCATCCGCGCTCGGCTTGCGGTTCGCGAGGCCCTGAGCGGCTGCCTCCTTCGCGAACATCTCCTCGATCTTGGGATCGCTCTGGCGCTTGCGGTCGGCGCCGTAGGAATAATAGCCGGCGCCCGTCTTCTGGCCGTGCCGGCCCATTTCCACGATCGCATCCGTGACGCGGTAAAGCTTCGCGCGCTCGGGCGAGAGCGTGTGCTCCTTGCGGATGCGATAGCCGACATCAAGGCCGGCCATGTCCATCATCGCAAGCGGCCCCATGGCGAGGCCCCAGGCTTCGAGCGCGCCATCTATGTCGGCCGGCGTCGCGCCCTCGAGCAGCATGGTCTGTGCCTCTTCGAGGTAGGCCTCGACCATGCGATTGCCGATGAAGCCGAAGCACACGCCTGATACGACGCCGACCTTGCCAATGCGTCGCGCGATCGCCATTGCCGTTGCGAGCGTGTCCTTCGCCGTCTTTGCCCCGCGCACCACCTCGAGAAGCCGCATGATGTTTGCGGGCGAGAAGAAGTGCATGCCGACGACGTCCTGAGGCCGCTTGGTCGCCGATGCGATCTCATCGACGTCGAGCGTCGAAGTGTTGCTCGCAAGCACGGCGCCGGGCTTTGCGACCGCATCGAGCTTTGCGAAGATCTCCTTCTTCAGCGCCATGTTCTCGAAGACGGCTTCGATGATCAGGTCGGCGTTCACGAGTGCCTTCAGATCGAGCGAGGTCGTGAGGCTCGCGATGCGCTTCTTGCCTTCATCGTCCGTGATGCGCCCGCGCTGGACATTGCTCTCGATAGTTTCGCGCACGCGCTTGGCACCCTGATCGAGGGCCTGCTGGTTGGCTTCGACGATCGTCACGGGAAAACCCGCATTCAGGAATGCGAGACCAATGCCCGTGCCCATTGTGCCGGCACCGAGAATGCCGACGGTCTTCACATCGCGCGGCGTCACGTCCTTGCCGATGTCGGGAATGTTGGCCGCCTGCCGCTCGGCGAAGAAGGCATACTGCAGCGCCCGCGCGTAGGGTTTGCCGGCAAGCTCGAGGAAGAGCTCGCGCTCGCGGGCGACGCCCGCCTTGTAGTCCGAGCCGACAGCGGCTTCCACCGCAGCGATGCAGTTCTTCGCCGCCATGGGCCCCGAGGGGTGACGCGCAATGGAGGCGCGCTTCTTCATGAAGACATCGGCCGGCACGCTCGCCGGATCAATGCGCGTCGCGCTGCCCGGTCGTGCCCCTTTGCCAGCCGTGACCAGCTCGCGCGCGAAGGCGATCGCGCCCTCGACCACATCGCCCTCGACGAGGCGATCGACGAGGCCGACCTTCGCCGCCTTCTCGGCATTGATGGGATTGCCCGACACGATCATGTCGAGCGCCGCCTCGACGCCGATGATGCGCGGCAGGCGCTGTGTGCCGCCGGCACCGGGCAGAATGCCGATCTTGACCTCGGGGAGGCCGAGCTGGTTCGCCGCCTTGTTCGCCACGCGATAATGACAGCCGAGCGCGACTTCGAGGCCGCCGCCGAGCGCAAGCCCATTGAGCGCGGCCACGACAGGCTTCGGCGATGCTTCCATGGTGTCGATGACCTCGCCGAGGCCCGGCGGCTTCGGCCCCGAGCGGAACTCGGTGATGTCCGCGCCGGCCGAGAAGGCGCGCCCGTCGCCGGTAACCACGATGGCCTTGATGGCCGGATCGGCATTGGCGGCGGCAATGCTGTCCTGGATGCCCTGGCGCACGCCCTGGGCCAGCGCATTGACCGGCGGGTGCGCGAGGCGGATGACGGCGATGTCGCCGGATTTGCTCAGGATTGCGGTGGCCATGGGGGTGTCCTCCTGCTGTATGCCGGCTCAGGCCGGACTATGCGCGCCAGCGACCTTCGCGGTGCTTGGATTTGCGCGCGGCGGCGTCTAACGTTGGCGCATAACAAATCCGGGAGAAGGGCGCCATGCTGAAGGGGCAGATGATGGACCAGCCGTTGCTGGTCTCGAGGTTGATCGACTATGCCGCCGAAGTCCATGGGCCGGCAACGATCGTCACGTCGACCGTCGAAGGCGGCCTCCATCGCTACACCTTTGCCCAGGCGCGCCCGCGCATAGCGAAGCTCGCCAACGCGCTCCTGAAGCTCGGTGTGAAGCCCGGCGACCGGGTCGCAACGCTCGCGTGGAACACGTACAGGCATTTCGAACTCTACTACGCGATCTCCGGCATCGGTGCGGTCTGCCATACGATCAACCCGCGCCTTTCACCCGATCAGATGAGCTACATCGTCAATCACGCGCAGGACAAGCTCCTTTTCTTCGACCTGACATTCGCGCCGCTCATCGCCAAGCTCGCTCCCGCATTCCGACCCATCGGCAGCTACATCGCCATGACCGATAGGGCGCACATGCCTGCCGAGCCGCCGGTCGCGAACCTGCAGTGCTACGAGGAGCTGCTCGACAGCGGAGAGCCCGAGATCGAATGGCCGGAGATGGACGAGCACGCTGCGTGCGCGCTCTGCTACACCTCGGGCACGACGGGCGATCCCAAGGGCTCGCTCTATTCGAACCGCTCGACGGTGCTGCACACGCTCTTCACGCTCGCCTGCGTCAGCTCACCCTTCGGCGTTCGCAATCCCGTGCTGCCGGTGGTTCCGCTCTTCCATGCCAATGCGTGGGGGCTGCCCTATGCTGCGGCCATCTCAGGCACGCCGATCGTCTTCCCTGGGCCGCGGCTCGATGGCGCGAGCCTCTTCGATCTCATGGAAAGCGAAAATGTGTACTCCTCGTGGGGTGTGCCGACCGTGTGGCTCGGGCTCATCTCGGAGATGAAGCAGCGCGGGCGTAAGCCGCGCAATCTGAGCCAGGTGATCGTTGGCGGTTCGGCGCCGCCGCCTGCCATGATCGAGACTTTCGAGCGGGATTTCGACATTCGTGTTCTGCACGGCTGGGGCATGACGGAGATGAGCCCGATCGGCACGTTCACGCCGCAGCGCGCCAACGATCCGTCGCTGTCGATCGACGAGCGCGTGCGCGTGAAATCCATCCAGGGCCAGCGCATGTTCGGCGTGGACCTCAAGATCGTCGACGAGGAAGGCAAGCGCGTAGCTCACGACGGCAAGTCGAGCGGCGAGCTTTTCGTGCGCGGCAATGCGATCGTGACCGGATACTTCAATAACGAAACCGCGACGGCCGCAGCACTCGACAAGGATGGCTGGTTCGGCACGGGCGACGTGGCGAAGATCAGTCCCAACGGCTTTCTGACGATCGTAGATCGCACCAAGGACATGGTGAAGTCGGGCGGCGAATGGATCAGCTCGATCGATGTCGAGAATACCGTCATGAGCTGCCCCGGCGTCGCCAATGCGGCGGTGATCGGCATTCCGCATCCGAAGTGGACGGAGCGGCCGCTGCTCGTCGTCGTCAAGCAGCCCGGCGCGGACGTGACGAAGGAGCAGGTCCTCGCGCATGTCGCGGCCAAGCTTGCGACCTGGCAGGTACCTGACGACGTTATCTTCGCGGATGCATTGCCGATGACGGCGACGGGCAAGGTTTCCAAGCGCGAGCTGAGGGCGACGTACGGATCTCATGTGCTGCCGGGGTAGTGATGATCGCGCCTGCGGCGCGACGGGGCTTTCGCGCCGCACCCCAACCGGGGTGACCCCAGACCCCCTCCTTTGATTTGGAGGCTGCGTCCGCCGCTCGCTCCAAGTCCATAAAAGACGGGGGACCGGGGTGTCCCCCGGACGGAGCGCGAGGCCGCGGCCTCGCTCGTGCCGAAGGCGCGACTACTGCAGTGTGCCGTCTCACAGATACCCACAGCTGTGCGCTCCGGCGCACCCAGAAAAGCCATGTTCCTGCCGACATGGGCACGCAGGATGTTGTGACGATTCGGCTTCACAATAGTGGCGGGCGCAGACTTGGCGAGAGGCGGCTCACGATGGCGCAGTTGGCAGGTTGCGGCCTGCCTGGCTGTGCTTTCGTCGCCCGTTCTCGCCAATGCCCCGAAGGGCGCGCAGCCCGACACTTCGATGCAGCTCAGCATGGAGCCCGTGCATCAGCGCGTGATGGACGCGGCGTGGCTCGCAGGTGCGCAGGTTGCCGAGTCCTATCGGCGATCGCCGGTTCTGGTCATGGGTTTGGCCCTCGCTGGGGCAGTGCCGCTTCTTGCGGGGCTCTTCGCGATCGGACGCGCGATGCGACGCCGAGCCGAGCTGAGAGAACGCGGCGCGCCAGCAGCACCCGAGCCGACGCGGGTCGGCGACAAGGCCTGGCTCAGTATCGGCGAAGGCGCGGATGCGGCGCCGATCGCCTTCACGGGCGAGATCCTGCGCATCGGTCGGCACAGCGACAATGACATCGCGCTCGAGCACGAGTCCGTTCATCGCCATCATGCGCTCATCCAGCGCACGCCTGATGATGAGTTCCTTCTCATGGATTTGACGGCGGGCACGGGCAATCAGCCGCTGGTCAATGGCCGCCCGGTTTCTCGCGCCATGTTGAGCGACGGCGACCGGATCGCGCTCGGCGATACGCTGCTGACTTTCCATCTCGGCGTCGAAGTCCCTGCGGCCAGTGCGCTGCCGGACGCCCGCACGCCGACCACCCCATCCGCGAGGGAGATGATAGATGACGAACGAGACGCCGGTGACGGAGTCGCCGGACGGGCCGCCGACAGGATCCAAACGCGCCGCATCAGCCCGTCCGACCGGGTCGCTGCGCGAGGCACTCATCGCGGCCGGACGTGACGATGCCCGCGTGACGAAAATCACGGAGCGCAGTGTGCCTCCCGAGGTGAACGCGGATACAACCGTACGCGTGCCGCCTCCGCTGCCCGCTCCGCCTGCACTCGAAGCACCGCGCATGATCTTGGCGAAGCCCGCAGCGCGCCCGGCAAGCAAGCATGTCGAGGTCGAGGCGCCGGCCGCCGCCGAGGATCCGGTCTCCGGCCCCCCGCGCACGCAGCTCGTACGCGGACGTTCGACCGTCAAGCGCACGGAGTTTCATCAGGACCCCGTAGTCGGCTGGCTTGTCATCGTCGGCGGGCCCGGGCTCGGTGCCTTCCGCCCGATCTACGAAGGCAACAACACGATCGGCCGGGCCGCGTCGCAGCGCATTCCGCTCGATTTTGGAGATGAAGCCATCTCGAGCGAGGAGCAGGCGTACCTCCGCTATGATTCCGTCGATCGCAAGTTCCTGCTGGTGCCGAACCTCGCCAAGACCAATATCGTCGCCGTGAATGAACGAAAGCCCACGGGCGCGGTCGAGCTCTCCGCCATGGACCTGATCACGGTCGGGCGGACCCAGCTCGCCTTCGTCCCCTTCTGCGGGCTGGATTTCGACTGGTCCGAGCTCAACGAGCTGAAGGGCTGAGCGCCAAGGACACACCCAGCCCACCTCCAGGGCTCCTGCGAGGTCTTCCGTGGACGGCATGACGATCGCTTGAAGGCCCCTTGACGCTCTGTACCGAGGCTTTCATGAAGGTGGGGCCGCCGGGCGCCTTCGCTTGGACAGCTGTCGGGAGTAGAGGCCGTATCGTGAAGTATCAGGTCGCCATACGGGCCAGCCAGGGCGCACGCAGCTATCAGGAGGATGCCGCCGCCGTCTGGCAGCCACCGGACGCGAATGGTGGCGGCAGCGAGCCGACTCGCCTGCTCGCCGTCCTCGCCGACGGCATGGGCGGGCACGCAGGTGGCGCCATTGCCAGTGATGCCGTATGCGCCGGTTTCGAGGCCCAGTACATCGAGCAGCAGGGGGGCGCACGGCAGCGTCTGAAAGCGGCCCTCTACGCGGCGAATGGAGCTATCAGCGCGCTCGTTGCAACCCAGCCGCAGCTCCGCGGCATGGGCTCGACGCTGGTCGGCGTCGCCTTCGACGACGATTACGCGAGCTGGGTCAGCGTCGGTGACAGCCCCCTCTATCTCTACCGACGCGGCGAAATGGCACGCCTCAACGAGGACCACTCGATGGCACCCGTCCTCGACAAGCTCGTCGCGGCGGGCCGGCTCACGCCAGAGGAGGCCGAGGACGATCCGCGCCGGCACATGCTGCGCTCGGCCGTAGTTGGCGAGGACCTGGAGCTCGTCGATCTCGCGCAGACGCCGTGGGCGCTGCAGGCTGGTGACGTTGTCGTTCTGGCAAGCGACGGCATTCATTCGATCGCGGATATCGAGATTGCCCGCGTCATTGCGGCCTATCGCATGGATGGTGCGGATGCGACCGCCGATGCACTGATTGCAGCGGTCGGGGATGCCGGCGTCCCCCACCAGGACAACACGACGGTGGTTGTGGTTACCGCTGGCGACTGAAGGCCAGCCAATTCCTTCCCGCATCCAAGCTCGCGCGATTTTTTCATTTGACCTCCCTGCGGGAAGGATCAGAGTCCTGAACGATGGGCGTGAACCTTGGAAAGCCTTGATCTTGGTGCGCTTGCACCGGGCTCAGGGTTGAACTAAGGAAGCGGTTCCGATCCGCTAGAAGCCGCGATAAAGCGGCCGTGCGATCGAAGGGAGGAGGCGACTACGGTGAACGCAACAATTGCGGCGGCCGACGCATCTGCGTCCGCATTCGACACCGTTCCAAAACTGCTTCTGCGCAATGCGCAGCGTTATGGCGCGCGCCCTGCCTTCCGCGAGAAGGCCTTCGGCATCTGGCAGACCTGGACCTGGGCTCAGGCGAAGGACGAGATCGAGGCTTTCGCGGTCGGCCTCGAGTTGCTTGGCCTGAAGCCCGGCGAGACGGTCGCGATCATCGGCGACAACCGCCCTCATCTCTACTGGGCTTTCTGTGCGGCGCAGAGCATCGGCGCTGTTCCCGTGCCGGTCTATCAGGATGCCGTTGCCGAAGAGATGGCGTACGTTCTCAAGCACGCCGAGGTGAAATACGCGATCGTCGAGGACCAGGAGCAGGCCGACAAGGTGCTATCGGTCGCCACTGACGTCGGCACGATCCGCAAGATCATCTACAACGATCCACGCGGCCTCCAGAAGTACGATCCCAATGATCTGGTCTCTCTCGAGAGCGTACAGGAGGCGGGTCGCAAGGCGCTGAAGTCCAATCCCGCGGTCCGTCAGTCTTGGCTCGATAGTATCGCCGCCGGCAAAGGCAGCGACGTCAGCGTCGTGCTCTATACCTCGGGTACGACGGGACGGCCGAAGGGCGTGATGCTCACGCAGGAGAACGTCGTCGTCTCGGGGCGCAACGCGAACCTGTTCGACCATTTCACGCCCGACGACACCATGATTGCCTATCTGCCCATGGCGTGGGTCGGCGATCACATCTTCTCCTATGGCCAGGCCTATGCCGGCGCACTCTGCGTGTCGTGTCCCGAAAGCCCCGATACGATCGCCGAGGACCGTCGCGAAATCGGCCCGACGTACTTCTTTGCGCCCCCGCGCGTGTTCGAAAACATGCTCACGCAGATCATGGTGCGCATGGAGGATGCGGGCCGCCTGAAGAAGGCGACATTCGACTACTTCCTCAAAGTCGCGCGCCGCGTCGGCGAGCCCATTCTCGATGGCCGGCCGGTTTCGTCCGCCGATCGCCTGCGCTATCGGATCGGCGATATCCTGGTGTACGGCCCCCTGCGCAATCGGATGGGTTTCTCGAACCTGCGCGTCGCCTACACCGCAGGCGAGGCGATCGGGCCCGAACTCTTCAGCTTCTTCCGCTCGCTCGGCATGAACCTGAAGCAGCTTTACGGACAGACCGAGGCGAGCGTCTTCATCACGCTACAGCCGAACGGCGAGGTCTTTCCGGAGACGGTCGGCAAACCCGGCCCTGACGTCCAGATCAAAATCGCGGAGAATGGCGAGGTGCTCTTCAAGAGCCCCGGCGTTTTCCTCAAGTACTACAAGAACGACGAGGCGACGGCCGAGACCAAGACAGGCGACGGCTGGGTGCATACGGGTGACGCCGGCTTCATCGACCAGCGTGGCCACCTGCGCATCATCGATCGCGCCAAGGATGTCGGCCGCCTGACGGACGGCACGCTCTTCGCGCCGAAGTACATCGAGAACCGGCTCAAGTTCTATCCTGAGATCAAGGAAGTCGTCGCGATCGGCCACGGCCGCGATAATGTGACCGTGCTGATCAATATCGACCTGACCTCGGTCGGCAACTGGGCCGAGCGCAACAATGTCATCTACGCGAGCTATCAGGAGCTCGCCGCTCATCCCGATGTCTACACGATGATCGAGCGGCGCATCGACGAGCTCAACAAGTCGCTCGCGACCGAGGAAATGGTGGCCGGCTCGCAGATCCGCCGCTTCCTGATCCTGCACAAGGAGCTCGATGCCGACGACGGTGAGCTCACGCGAACCTTGAAGGTGCGCCGCAGTTTCATAGCCGAGCGCTACGGGCCGCTGATCGAGGCGCTCTATGACGGTAGCGCGCGCTGCCAGATCAAGACCGAAGTCACCTTCGAGGATGGCCGCAAGGGCGTCATCGAGGGTGATGTGAAAATCGTGGACATGAAGAAGTATCCGCCCGTGAAGGCGGCGGTCAGGGAGGCCGCAGAATGAAGGCGGACGTTCAGGAGCGATCGGGCGCCGCCGGCGCAGGGCACGTGGTCGCCGACCGCGTCATCGGTGACGTGCTGCTGTCGGTCGAGAACGTCTCGCTCGCTTTCGGCGGCGTCAAGGCGATTACCGATGTCAGCTTCGATATCCGGAAAGGCGAGATCCGCGCCATCATCGGACCGAACGGCGCCGGCAAGACGTCCATGCTGAACGTGATCAACGGCTTCTACCACCCCAATCAGGGTGCGATCACGTTCAAGGGCAAGAAGCGCAGCGTCATGCGGCCGTACATTGCCGCTTCGCAAGGTATTTCGCGCACCTTCCAGAACCTCGCGCTCTTCAAGGGCATGAGCACGCTCGACAACATCATGGCGGGGCGCGCGCTCAAGATGCGCCGCGGCCTTCTCTGGCAGGCTCTTCACTGGGGCCCGGCACTCTCCGAAGAGATCAAGCATCGCGAGGCCGTCGAGAAGATCATCGACTTCCTCGAGATCCAACACATTCGCAAGGCGCCGGTCGGCAAGTTGCCCTACGGCCTCCAGAAGCGCGTCGAGCTCGGCCGTGCGCTCGCCATGGAGCCGGACCTCCTGTTGCTCGACGAGCCTATGGCCGGCATGAACCTCGAAGAGAAGAAGGACATGTCGCGCTACATCCTGACGGTCAACGACCAGCTCGGGACGACGGTCGCCCTCATCGAGCACGACATGGGCGTCGTGATGGACATCTCCGATCGCGTCGTCGTCCTCGAGTATGGGCGCAAGATCGCAGATGGCACGCCCGACGAGGTCCAGCGCGACCAGCGCGTGATCGACGCCTATCTCGGCATCAGCCATTAAGGAGCGCGCGTGGTCGTCTTCGGTCAATTCCTGGAAGTCCTCATCGGCGGCCTCCTCGCAGGCGTGCTCTACTCGCTCGTCGCACTCGGCTTCGTGCTGATCTTCAAGGCCTCGGGTGTGTTCAACTTCGCGCAGGGTGCGATGGTACTGGTCGCCGGTCTCGCGCTGGTGCGCTCGCTCGATTTTATGGTTGCGCGCGGCGTGCCGGTCTGGGCGGCGATCGTGCTCGGCCTCCTGTTCGCCGCTGTCGTCATGGCGATCACGGCAGCGCTCATCCAGAAATTCGTGCTGGGACCGCTCGTCAATCAGGACGGGCTATCGCTCTTCATGGCGACCATCGGCATCACCTTCGTTCTCGAGGGTGCGGGCCAGATGATCTTCGGGTCCGATGTCTATCCGCTGCGCCTCTTCCCAACCGACGCGTGGTTCATCCTCGGCGGCATTTTCGACGGCGGACTGCTGGTGAGCAAGATCGACGTCTGGGGTGGCGTCATCGCGGGCGCACTCGTTGCCGTCCTTGCAGTCTTCTTCCAGCGCACGAAGACGGGTCGCGCCCTGCGCGCTGTCGCCGACGATCACGCCGCGGCCGAATCCGTCGGCATTCCCATTACGTGGATCTGGTTCGTGGTCTGGCTCGTTGCCGGCCTCGTCGCGCTGACGGCTGCGACCGTGTGGGGCACCAAGCTCGGCGTGCAGTTCTCGATCGTGTTCCTCGCCCTCAAGGCGCTGCCGGTCCTCATCATCGGCGGCTTCACGTCCGTCCCCGGCGCTATTGTCGGCGGGCTCATCGTCGGCGCCGGCGAGAAAATCGCCGAGGTCTATCTCGGACAGCACATTGGCGGCGGTATCGAGTACTGGTTCGCCTACGTGCTGGCCCTTGCCGTGCTGCTCGTGAGGCCGCAGGGCCTATTCGGCGAGCGCATCATTGAACGCATCTGAGGAGGCAAGGCGTGCTCTATCGTGAGGCTGGCCAGTTCAAGACCTCCTACGCCGCGGATATGGCGATCTTCCCGATCCGCCAGGACCGCATCGCGCTTTTCCTGCTGCTGCTGTTCGCCTTCGTCGGCATTCCGCTGCTCGCGCACTTCCAGCTCTGGCCGCTCGGCAGCGACTACATGCTGCGCGCCATCCTGATCCCGTTCCTTATTCTCTCACTCGCCGCGATCGGCGTGAACATTCTCGTTGGCTACTGCGGGCAGATCTCGCTGGGTAGCGGCGCCTTCATGGCCATCGGCGCCTACAGCGCCTACAAGTTCGGCACGGGCGTTCACATCCCGCTTGAGTTTCTCGGCACCGAGATCAAGATCGCACCGCTTCCCATGCTGCCGTCGATTCTGCTCGGTGGGCTCATGTCGGCGATCGTCGGTATCCTGTTCGGCATTCCGAGCTTGAGGATCAAGGGGCTCTATCTCGCCGTCGCGACGCTCGCTGCGCAGTTCTTCTTCGACTGGGTCTTCCTGCGCGTCAAATGGTTTACCAACTACGCTCCGTCCGGATCCATCTCTGCGCCTGACCTGATTTTCTTCGGCTATCTCGTTCATTCGCCAATCGAGCGCTACCTGCTGTGCCTCGTATTCGTGACCGTCTTCGCGCTCATGGCAAAGAACCTCGTGCGCGGCAACATCGGGCGGCAATGGATGGCGATCCGCGACATGGATATCGCCGCGGAGCTCATGGGCATACGCCCACTCTATGCGAAGCTCACCGCGTTCGCGGTCTCCTCGTTCATCGTCGGCGTTGCCGGCGCGCTGTGGGCGTTTGTCTATCTCGGCGCGTGGGAGCCGCTCGCCTTCAATATCGATCGCTCGCTGCAACTCTTGTTCATGGTCATCATCGGTGGACTCGGCTCGATCCTCGGCTCGTTCCTCGGCGCGGCCTTCATCCTGATCCTGCCCATCCTATTGGATCAGGTGCCGCACGCGATCGGCGTGCCGATCAGCGTCGAGACCATCTCGCACCTCGTTTTCATCGTGACGGGTGCTCTCATCTGCTACCTTCTGATCGTCGAGCCGCATGGCTTTGCGCGGCTCTGGTCGATTGCGAAGGAGAAACTCAGACTGTGGCCGTTCCCCTACTGAAGCTGCACGTCGGAGCTGAGGCCCGGTCCGCGAAGTGGTGCGGCGAGCCGGGCAAACAATAAGAAGCACCCGCGAAAACCCGGCATCTGCCGGCGAGTGAGGAGGAAGTAATGCTGCGAAAGACTTTGGCGTTTGCGACCGCGGCCGGCGCGGTACTCTCCGGGGCCGGTATCATGCTCTCTGCGGGACCGGCGATGGCGCAGGGCGAGCAGTTCATCCCGCGCCTCGTCTACCGGACGGGCGCCTACGCGCCGAATGGCATTCCGTTCGCCAATGGTGCGGCCGACTACATCACTATGCTCAACGAGCGCGACGGCGGCATCGGCGGCGTCAAGCTCGTCATGGAAGAGTGCGAGACGGGCTATGCCACGGACAAGGGCGTCGAGTGTTATGAGCGCTTGAAGGGCAAGGGCCCCACCGGCGCGGCCTACTTCTCACCGCTCTCGACGGGCATCACCTTCGCCCTCACCGAGAAGGTGCCGGGTGACAAGATCCCGCTGCTGACGACAGGCTACGGCCGCTCGGAGAGCCGCAACGGTGCGGTGTTCCCCTGGAACTTCATCGCGGTCGGCAGCTACTGGACGGCGGCCGACATCGCCATCCAGCATATCGCCAAGGAACTTGGCGGCATGGACAATCTCAAGGGCAAGAAGATCAGCCTCGTCTATCACGACAGCCCGTATGGCAAGGAGCCGATCGCGGCCCTCGAGGTCCGCGCGAAGCTCAATGGCTTCAACTTCAAGGCGATCCCCGTCACGCATCCGGGCGTCGAGCAGAAGTCGCAATGGCTCGCCATCCGCCAGGATCGCCCGGATTACGTCCTGCTCTGGGGCTGGGGCGTGATGAACTCGACTTCGATCAAGGAAGCCGCAGCCGTCGCCTACCCGCGCGACAAGATCATCGGCGTGTGGTGGTCGGGCGCAGAGCCTGACGTCATCCCCGCAGGTGACCAGGCAACTGGTTACAAGGCCCTGATGCTTCAGCATCCGGCCGGCAAGTTCGCCGTCCACGGCGACATCGAGAAGCACGTCTATGCTAAAGGCCAGGGCGTCGGCAAGGACACCAATGGTCAGGTGCTCTACAACCGCGGCCTGATCGACTCGCTGATCGGCACCGAGGCCATTCGCACGGCGCAGGCCAAGTTCGGCAAGAAGCCGCTGACGGGTGAGGAAGTGCGCTGGGGCTTCGAGAACCTCAATCTCACTGCTGCGCGCATCAAGGAACTCGGCTTCGAGGGCATGCTGGCGCCGATGAAGTTCTCCTGCGATGACCACCAGGGTGCGGATCAGGCGCGCGTCCATCAGTGGGACGGCAAGGAGTGGAAGATCATCTCCGACTACTACACAGCCGATCGCAAGATCCTCGATCCGATGGTGGCCGAGCACTCCGCGAAGTACGCCGCTGAGAAGAAGATCACGCCGCGCGACTGCTCCAAGGAGAAGTAGGATCGGCGGGCTTTGGCGCACTTACGACCAACGAACGAGGCGGCCAATCCGCCTCGTTCACATCACTTCCGACTAAATCGGAGCACACCCGCGTGACTGCAACCGCCGCCCCTGCCGCTCCATCCGCTGCGACAGCAGCAGCGCCCGCCATCCTGAGCATCAAGAACATCGAGGTCATCTACGACCACGTCATTCTCGTGCTGAAGGGCGTATCGCTAGAAGTGCCGACCGGCGGTATCGTCGCGCTGCTCGGTGCCAATGGAGCCGGCAAGTCGACGACGCTCAAGTCGATCTCGAACCTCCTGCAATCCGAGCGCGGCGAGGTAACCAAGGGCTCAATCGAGTTCCAGGGCGAGCGCGTCGATGGCCTGACGCCGAACACCATGGTCAGGCGCGGCCTCGTCCATGTCATGGAAGGGCGCCACTGTTTCGGCCATCTCACTGTCGAGGAGAACCTGCTGACGGGCGCCTACACGCGCCGCGATGGCGGTGCGGCCGTCCGCCAAGACCTCGAGATGATCTACAGCTATTTCCCGCGCCTCAAGGAGCGCCGCCAGAGCCTTGCGGGTTATATTTCGGGTGGCGAGCAGCAAATGACGGCCATCGGCCGCGCGCTCATGAGCCGACCGCGCATGATGCTCCTCGATGAGCCCTCCATGGGTCTCGCGCCGCAGCTCGTCGAGCAGATTTTCGAGATCACCAAGCGCATCAATCAGGAGCAGGGCGTGTCGGTGCTGCTCGCCGAGCAGAACACCAATATGGCGCTCAAGTACGCCAACTACGGCTACATCCTGGAGACCGGTCGCGTCGTCCTCGACGGTGAGGCGAAGGCCTTGCGCGAGAACGCTGACGTCGCCGAGTTCTATCTCGGCGTTGCCGGCGGCGCGCGCTCATCCTTCCGTGACGTGAAGCACTACAAGCGGCGCAAGCGCTGGCTCGCGTAGTCGCGCTGCCGTCACGCAGCCCTATCCCGGCTTCTTGAAGCGCGCGCGCATGGTCTCGCAAGGGTCGGGACGCTCGGCACGCGGTGTCAGAACGGTGAAATCCGCAGCCAGCTGGCCCTTGGGATCGCGATCGACATAGGCTGCGGTATCGGTCACGCCATCGCGAACTTCCATCAGCATAACGCTCAGCACTTTGCGCTCGGGGGCCATGCGCGCGAGATCCCACGGCACGCCGCGATCCGTGCGCACATGGCCATTGCCGGCAAACAGGATGGCGGTGCCGTGCGTCTTGGCTGCTGCCACCAAGGCCGCAGCCATGTGCGTATCGCGATAGCGCTGTGCGTGCGCCATGTTCGTGAAGGCTGTGCGCGGCATGAGCCCGCAGTGTGACGCTTCGAGCTCGTCGAGCAGTGCGCTGTGGAGAGCTTCGGGTAGCGGCACGTCAAGGCCGAGGTGGGCGCGTGCATCGGCGGGAAGGGCTTCGAGCCCGCGCCGCGCCACTTCGCGCACTTCAGCCCGCGTCGGGTGCCCCGGCAGGATCGGCAGGGCACGAGTAACGGCAACCTCGAAGATCGGCAGGAACAGCTCCGCCGCCGGCCATCCGCTCTTATTCCAATCGAGGCGCTCGAGCAGATCGCGCGCACCCGCGGGTGTTGGCTCCCGTGTCGACTCGAGAGCGTCCCGCTGATCCGTGCGGAGGTGTTCGAAGACGAGTGCTGGCGGACGCCGCTTCTTGTTCTCGGCGAGATCGTTGACGATGGCCTGCAACACGGCGCCGCGGAGGGCGTGCTGCGTACCATTGTCGTGCATCTCGCCGAGCAGCACGATCCCGCCATCTTCGAGATGCGCGGTCAGGGCCCGGCGCAGCTGCTCCATGGGTGCGGCTGTGCAAGCATCACCCGTGCGGGTGGCAAGCGGCTCAGTACCTTTGATGATGGTGCCGACGAGCTGGTGCCCGCCGCGCTTCGCATCCCATTGCTCGCTGGGAGAGAGCGTGATGGCGGTGCCCGGGCAGGCGGCTTGTGCTCGCACCTCGGCGGGAGCCAAGGTGCCGAGCAGGCCTGCAGCGACTACGAGGGCCGCACGCAACATCGTCACAGGATTACGCACTCCTCGGCACGCCCTTGCCTTCACCGATATCCCAGTACAGGCCGGCCATGAGCTGAATGGCGCTCCGCGAGAGCGGCATCAGAATATGCTCGTCCGGCCAGTGCTGCGAGCACGAGGCATAGGAGTGCGGGATCCAGATCGTCGGCATCCCGAGATCATCAGTGAAGATGTCGTTGCAAATGGATCCGCCAGTGGACGGAATGATGGCGGGCTTCACATTCGTCGAGCGCTGCGCCGAGCTGGTGGCGAACGTGGCCCAGGGATGATCGGGCTCCGTGCGCGTTGCTGCAAACCCGCCATCGTTGGCGGCAGGCGGCGGGATGACTTTGACGAGCGTGTGCCCCTTGGCGGCGAGATGCGCCTGCACTGCGGGGATGATCTGATCGATATTCGTGCCGGCGACAAAGCGGAGCTGGCAGTTGGCGACGGCCTTCGGCGGGATCGCGTTCACCGGCCGGTCCGGAGTGCCGGTCGTGAAGGCCAGAATGTTGAAGGTGTTGGCGGCATAGACGCGCTCGGCGGGCCGCAGCTCCGGCTCGCCCCACCACTCGTCGACCTTGGGGCCCTTGTCGCCGCCGTCGATCTCGACATCGGCGAGTACATCCTTGACGGCGCGCGACATCGGTGGCGCCTTGAGCGCTTCGATCAGAAGCTCGCCCTTCGGCCCAACGATGGATGCGAGGGCGTGCGCGAGAATGAAGCCAGGGTTCGCAATGAGCCCGCCCCAGTTGCCCGAATGGTGCCCGCCTTCGCGCAGGTCCACGACGAGGTCGAAGTTCAAGGCACCGCGGCAGCCGAGCGAGATGGTCGGCCGATCCTGGCGCACGCGCGGTCCGTCCGATGCGATCAGCACGTCGGCGGCGAAGTCCGCCTTGTTCGCCCGTACGAGCTGCTTCAGGCCTTTGGAGCCGGCCTCCTCGCCGGTCTCGATCATGAACTTGGCATTGAAGCCGAGCTTGCCGCCGCGCTCGGCCATCACCGCCGAAAGCGCCGCCATGTTGAGCGTGTGCTGGCCTTTGTTGTCGGCCGTGCCGCGCCCGTACAGGCGATCGCCGTCGCGCGCCGTAATCCAGGGCCCTTTGCCCTTTGTCCAGCGCTCGTCCATGCCGTGCACGACATCGCCGTGGCCATAGCCGAGTACCGTCGACAGCGACGGATCCTCGATGCGCGTCGCGAGCAGCACGGGGCCCTGGCCGGCGAACGGATTGTCATAGGTCTTGATCGAGAAGCCCATGGCCTCGAAGGCCGGCTTCATGTGCTCATTGAGATAGCGGTGGCATTCGGCGACCGCCTTCGGGTCGGGGAACCTTTGGCTCTCGGTGCGCACCGCGACCCGGTCGGCGAGTTCTCGCTCGAACGTGCCGCCGTCGACATACTTCTCGGCGCGCTCGATGGCGCCGGTGCGGCTTCCGGTCATGCAGCAGCTTCCTTCTTCACGTCGTCATCATAGAGGTGGCACTCGACCATGCCGGCCGCACTCGTGAGCGGTCGCGGTACGATGCTGTCGCACGGGCCGAAGCGGCGCGCGCAGCGCGGATGGAACCTGCAGCCCGACGGCATGTCGAGCGGGTTCGGGTACGCCGCACCGAGCTGCGTGTCGGGTACGCCGAGGCCCGGCTCAGGCGTGAGCACCGATTTCAGCAGGGCTTCCGTGTAGGGATGGCGCGGATTACGGAAGAGCGTGGCCGTGTCCGTCTGCTCGACAATGCGCCCGAGGTACATGACCGCGACGCGATCGGCCATGTGCTCGACAACCGCGAGATTGTGGCTGATCAGCAGATAGGTGAGGCCGAGATCGCGGCGCAGGTCCTGCAGCAGGTTCAGGATCTGCGACTGCACGGAGACGTCGAGCGCTGACGTTGGCTCGTCGCAGATGACCATGCGGGGGCGGTTGATGAGCGCACGCGCGATGGCGACGCGCTGGCGCTGGCCGCCCGAGAGCTGGCTCGGATAGTTGTCGTAGAGCCGCCGCGCGAGCCCGACGAGCTCCATCATCTCATAGACGCGCTTCTTCTCCTCCTCGCCGCTGACGCCGCCCTGCACGCGCAGCGGCAGGCCGATGATCGAGCCCACGGACTTTCTCGGATTGAGCGACGAGTAGGGGTCCTGGAACACCGGCTGCACGAGGCGGGCGACGTCGCGGCGCTTCATGCCGACGAGCGGCTGGCCATCGATCTTCAGCGATCCCGACGAAGGCGGCATCAAGCCGAGCAGCATGCGTGCAAGCGTGGTCTTGCCGCAGCCCGACTCACCCACTAGGCCGACGACTTCGCCCTGGCGGATCGAGAGGTTGACGCCGTTGACGGCGTGCAGCGGCTTCTTTGCCTTCATGAAGCCCTGAGAGACCATGAACATGCGCGTGACGTCGTCGGCCTCGAGCATGGGCGGCGCGGACGCCGCGACAGCTTTTGGTTCCTGGCGGGCGGCTGTTGTCGTGCTCATGCCACGCTCTCCTGCGCCGTCGCTCGCTCGGCAATGAGCTCATCGGCGCGGATGCAGCGCACTTCGTGCGCGGTGCCGGGCGCCGCCAAGAGCGGGATGGGGCCTGCCCTGCACGCGTCGACCACGTAATTGCAGCGGCCGGCGAAGTGGCAGCCCTGAATCTGGCCGACGAGAGAGGGGACCATGCCGGGGATTGTGCCGAGGCGCTCGCCGCGTTTGGTCTTGCCAGGAATGGGAATGCAATCGAGGAGGCCGCGCGTGTAGGGATGGCGCGGTGCGCCGAACACTTCCGCCGCCGTACCCGTCTCAACGACTTGGCCCGCGTACATGACGACAACCCGCGTCGCGATGCGCGCGACGACGCCGAGATCGTGCGTGATGAGCACGAGCCCCATATGGAACTCGCGCTGCAACTCGGCGAGCAGATGGAGGATCTGCGCCTGGATGGTCACGTCGAGCGCAGTTGTCGGCTCGTCGGCGATGATGAGATCGGGACCGGTCATCAACGCCATGGCGATCATGACGCGTTGGCGCAGGCCGCCGGAGAGCTGGTGGGGATACTGGCGCAGGCGCTGGCCGGCCGCAGTGATGCCGACACGCTCGAGAAGATGAATGGCGCGCTCGCGTGCCTTTGCTCGCGTCACTTTGCGGTGGCGCAGCAGAGCTTCCTCGAGCTGGTTGCCGATCGTGTAGGCCGGATTGAGCGACGTCATCGGCTCCTGGAAGATCATGGCCATGCGGTTTCCGCGCAGATCCGCCATGGTCGTCTCAGACACGCCGACAATGGGCTCGCCGAGCAGCGAGAGCTCGCGAGCCTCGCGCCGCGCCCGCTTCGGCAGCAGGTCCATGATCGAGAGCGCGGTCAGCGACTTGCCGCAGCCCGACTCGCCGACGATGCAGACGGTCTCGCCGCGGTCGACGTGAAAGCTCACGCCCTGTACGGCATTCAAGGTTCCCGATGGGACCGGTAGGGACACTTCGAGCCCGTCGACGGTCAGGATACGATCGCTCATTGGCCTCCCAGTTTCTTCTCTGATTTGCTTTTTGGGGCTTAGCTGCGGTTCTCAGGCGCCGTCACATCGCGCAAGCCGTCGCCGACGAGATTGATCGACAGCACGAGCATGAAGAGTGCGACGCCGGGGATCGCGATCAGCCAGGGATCGAAGTACATGAGGCCCTTGGCCTCCGAGATCATGAGGCCCCAGGACGGCGTTGGCGGCTGTACGCCGAGGCCGAGGAACGAGAGCGCCGCTTCGAGCAGGATCGCGTGCGCCATCTCGAGCGTCGCGACGACGATCAGGTGGTTCATGACATTGGGCGCGATCTCGGTCAGCAGGATGCGCAAGTGCGAGCAGCCGAGCGCTTCCGCCGCCGTGACGAACTCGAGTGAGCGCACCTGCTGCGTCGCTGATCGCATAACTACGGCAAAGCGGTCCCAGATGAGCAGGCCGAGCACCCATATGACCACGGTCAGCGACGAGCCGACTATGCTGACGACGGCGAGCGCAACGAGGATCACAGGCATCGAGAGGCGCGTCGTGATGAGGAAGTTCACGACCATGTCGACGCGACCGCCGAAGTAGCCGGCCATCACGCCGAGGATGGTGCCGATGAGCCCCGAGATGATCATCGCGGAGAAACCGATCAGCAGCGAGACCTGCGCGCCGTGGTAGAGCCGCGAGAGGTAATCGCGGCCGAGGTGATCCGTCCCGAGCGGATGGCTCCAGGTGGCCTTGGGGCTGTCGTGCCAGATGGGCGGAATCAGCTTGCGGCCGAGCTGCTGGTCGTAGGCATCGTGCGGCGAGATGACGTTCGCGAATATCGCCATGCAGATGATGACGAGCAGCACGAAGGCGCCGAACATCAGGCCGAAGTGGCCGAAGACACGCTTGCGGAACATGGCGCCCGGCGATGGTGCCAGGATTTCCTCGGCGGTCTGGACGCCGGCGCGGGCGAGTGTCGAGCGGGCGATGGTTGACTCAGCCATGTCAGGTCACCCTGATGCGCGGATCGAGGAAGGCATTGAGCATGTCCGCAAGGAACGTGATCACGACGTAGATGATCGACAGGATCAGCACGATCGCCTGCATCATCGGCAAGTCCTTGCGCTGGATGGACTCCCAGGCGAGGTAGCCGAGACCGTTGATCTGGAAGATCGTCTCGATCACGATCGAGCCGCCGAGCATGAAGCCGAACTGGACGGCGGCGAGCGCCACGACGGGGATCACTGCGTTCCGCAGCGCATGTTTGAAGAGCACTTTCATCGGACGCAAACCCTTGGCGCGGGCCGTGCGGATATAGTCGGAGGCCAGCACTTCGAGCATGCCGGCGCGGGTCAGGCGCATCACCGCCGGCGCCACGTTGTAGCCGAGTGCGATCGCTGGCATGACGAAGTTCCACCAGCTCGCCTGCCCGGTGATCGGCAGCCAGCGCAGCATGACGCCGAATACGAGGATGAGCGTCAGGCCGAACCAGAATGTCGGCATGGCCTGCCCGACAACCGCAATGGTCAGAGCCGCGCGATCGAAAATGCTGTTCGGCTTCACGGCGGCAAGCACGCCGAGCGGGATCGCGAGCGTCAGCCCGAAGGTGATTGCGCAGGCGCCGAGTAGCATGGTCGTCGGCAGGCGCTCGAAGATCACGTCGGCTACAGGAACGCGCAGGCTGTATGAGCGGCCGAGATCACCGTGCACCGCGTGCCACAGCCAGTCGATGTACTGGACGAAGATTGGCCGGTCGAAGCCGTAGTACTTGCGGATGTTCTCGATGTCCTCGATGCGCGCGCCCTCGCCCGCTATCGTGATCGCGGGGTCGCCCGAGATGTAGACCATCGAAAAGGTAATCAGCGACACGGTAAGTGCGACGAGGATCGCCACACCGAGCCGTTTGAGCGCAAAGATCGCCATGGGCGCGTCTGCTTTCAAGGAGCCTAAAGTCTCCCGGGCGCGGCCGAATTCCAATCGGCGACGCCCGGGAGCCAAGCTTTGGACATGCGAGGCGACGGCGCGTCGGGTGCGCCGTCAGCCTGTTGAGTGCTTTACTTCCACTTCGCCTTGTAGAACTGCGGGATCTCGTCGGACGTCGCCTTGAAGTCGAGGTCCTTCGAGTACACGTAGAACTTGGCGTAGGTGAACATGGGCACCCAGTAGGCTTCGTCCGCGATGCGCTTCAGCGCCGTGTGCCAGATCTCCGCACGCTTGACGGGATCGATCGTGCCATTGGCCTGCTGGATGGCCGCGATCACTTCCTTGTCCTGCGCGAGGTCATCGGGCGAGCCCGTGAAGAAGTGACCGGTGCTTGCCGAGACGTCCGGGATCGAGCTCGAGCCCCACGTCAGGTTGATGACAGAGGCCTGACCCTTGTGGATGGCCTGAACGAGCGGGCCGTACTGGAGATAGACGAGGCGCGGTTTGAGGCCGACGCGCACGAGATCGCCAATCACGGCTTCGGTGATGTGCCGCTCACGGTAGGCGTGCAGGTCGAACTCGAAGCCATTGGGATGGCCGGCTTCGGCGAGCAGCTTCTTCGCCTTGTCCGGATTGTAGTCGTACTTCGTCACGTCCTCCGAGCAGCCGAACTGGTCCGGATGGCAGGGCGAGTGGATCAGCTGCGAGGGCGCGCCGACGAGGTTGTCGACGAGCGACTTGCGGTTGATCGCGTGATTCATGGCCTGGCGCACGCGCTTGTCCATGAAGCGCTTGTCGGGCGAGCGTCCCGTCGCATCCATGGTCAGATACGAGATGCGGAGCGTCTTGGCGTTCTCGATCGTGAGGTTCGGCGCGCGCTGCAGGCGATCGGCCTCATCCTTCGGCACGTCCCAGACCCAGTCGATCGCGCCGGTCATCAGCTCGGCGAGACGCGTGTTCGAGTCCTTGATCGTGCGGAAGAGGATCTTGCCGATGATCGGCTTGCCCTTGGCGCTGCCGTCCCAGTAGTTCTCATTCTTCACCATGAGGAGCGACTGGCCGGGCTTCATTTCGGCGACTTTGTAAGGTCCGGTACCGTCAGACGGCACCGCACCGTAGTCCTTCTTGCCGTCCGGCCGTGCCGGCGCCTTCTCGTAGTGGCCCTTCGGCAGGATGTTGCCGGCGCCAGCGAGGAAGGTAAGAGCCGTCGGAAACGGCTTGTCCATGGTCAGGCGGACTTTGTACTTGTCGAGCACTTCCGCCTTTTTGATCCAGCTCAGATAGGAGCGGTTGAGCGAGCCGGTGGCTGGATCGATGATGAAGTTGAGCGTGTAGGCGACGTCCTCGGCATCGAGCTCCTTGCCCGAGTGAAACTTCACGCCCTTGCGGATGTTGAAGTCGAGCGTCGTGTCGTTTTCCCACTTCCACGACTCGGCGAGCAGCGGCACCGGCTTGTAGTTCTCGTCGAGATGGACGAGGCGGTCGAAGATCAGCGTGCCAATAATCACGAGCTCGCGCGTGTTGAGGTAGCTCGAGTCGGTGATCGGGTTCTCGCGGTCCGTGGCCCAGACGAGCGTATCATTGGCCTTGCCCGCCTGGGCAGGCGGTGCCCAAAGGGCAGAGACTGCAATGGCTGTGGCTGCGAGACCGAATACATAGCGCCGCATGGGGCGTACCCTCCTATTGGCTGAGCTGTTGACGGAGGTCCCATTAGTCCGGACCTTGGCCCGCAAGTTCCCATCAAAAGGGACCGGAATGCAAGAGGTTTGGGCCATCTATTCATGGTGGCTCGCCAATGCACCGAAGACGCCGTGTTCGCCGCATTGCTGCGTCGCGTGAGTGCGGCCTTGTGCCGGTCATTCTGGGCGTGCACTGAGAAAACGCGCCGCGCGGACGATTCGGCCCGGCCCGCGACAGCCGCAGAGGACAGGGTGCCAGAGAACCAAAACGAAAAACCCTCTGTGGGCGCGCCAACTGAGGCAAAGCCGCGCGATCCCCGCCCGCTCGTCCGCGACGATCCGATCCGCGCTGTGCTCTGGATCACGGCCGCCATGGCGCTGTTCGCGGTTCTCGCCGCATGTTCGCGCAAAGCGGCGCTCATGGGAATGCACCCGCTCCAGATCGTTTTCCTGCGCAATCTCTCGGCGACGCTCTTTCTGATGCCGATGCTGCTGTGGCGTGGCCGCGCGCTGCTACGTTCCAACGCGTTTCATCTCTATGGCGTGCGCGTGGGAATCTCGATCTTCTCGATGACCGCGTGGTTCTATGCGCTTGCCCTCATCCCCGTCGCCGAGGTGACGGCCATCGGCTTTCTGGCGCCCTTGTTCGGCACGCTCGGCGCCATCGCCTTTCTCGGCGAGAAGGTGCGCATTCGCCGCTGGACGGCGCTCATCGTCGGTTTTATCGGCGCGATGATCATCCTGCGGCCGGGCACGGATTCCTTTGGCATCGGCCAAGCTTGCGCGATCTTCAATGCGATGAGCTCGGGTCTCGTGACGGTGCTGTTAAAGCAGCTCTCGGGCGAGGACGATTCCGGCAAGATCGTCTTTCTGACGACGATCCTCATGCTGCCGCCAACACTGGTGCCTGCCCTGTTCGTCTGGCAGACGCCTGGATGGGAGTATCTTCCGGTCATTCTGACGATCGGCTTCACCGCCGTGTTGGGGCACTACTGCCTCATGCGCGGCTTTGCCTCGACCGAAGCGTCACTGGTCATGACCTTCGATTTCTCGCGCCTGCCCTTCGCCGTTCTGATCGGTTGGTGGATGTTCGGCGAGGTCACGGACATCTGGACCTGGGTTGGAGCGACCGTGATCTTCATCTCGGCTGCTTACATCACGCGCCGCGAAGCCAAGCTGCGCAGTCAAGCGCGCATTGAGAATCTCGCCAAGAGGAGTGAGTGAGGTTGGAGGCCTCAGCGGTGGAGTATCAGCTCCAGGCGAAGCGCGGCTGCTCTAGGTGGGCGACGCGGGTCGCAGCCCCGCGCAGCGCCACTTCGCGGAACTGATAGAGCATCGCCGCTGTCGGTGCGTGCAGGCTGTGGCCGAGCGTCGGGAGCGGCACGCCGAAGATCGGCTCGGAGCCGTCGAACGGGCGCTCGAAGTCCGGCACCTCCGGCGCATCGAGCTCGTGCAGTGGCACGCGGAACACGCGCGCGACTTCATTGGGGTCGGGCGCGAGCGGGAAAGCCGGCCCACCCCAGATGACGACCGGCGTAATGCAGAAGCCAGAGCGCGTCGGGTAGTCATCTAGCAGGCCGAGGATGGCGGAGGGCGCGAGATGAAGGCCGAGCTCTTCTGCCGTCTCGCGCAGTGCTGCGCCTTCAGGCGTCTCGCCGGCATCCATGCGCCCACCGGGAAGCGCGTATTGTCCGGCGTGCCGGTTAAGATGCTGCGGTCGGCGCGTGAGCAGCACGGAGGCCTGCGTCGCATCTTCTCCAGCCGCCACGATGATGGCCACGGCGGCGTGCCTGAGCGCCGTATCGCTGATCGCGCGGCGCTCGAAGCCCGCCATGCGCGCGACCATGCGCTCCCGCAGCTCGGAGGCGAATGCATAAGGCAGGGTATCCGGCTTTCCAGTCACGTCAGACAACGCCCTTGTCCTTGAGGCGGCCGATGTCGCCATCGCTCATGCCGAGCAGGCCCTTGTAGACCTCGTCGTTGTGCTCGCCGAGCGTCGGCCCGAGCCACTCGACCTTGCCGGGTGTGTCGGAGAGGCGCGGCACGACGTTCGGCATGGCGATCTCGCCGACGCGCGGGTCCGCCATGCGCAGGATATTCTCACGCGCGGCATAGTGCGGGTCGTTGAAGATGTCGGCGACGGAATATACCGGCCCGCACGGCACCTCGAACTTGTCGCACTCGGCAATGCAGTCCGCGAGCGTGAACTTCTGCGTCCAGTCGCCGACCCAGGCATCGATCTCCTTGCGATCGCGATCGCGGTCGATGATCTTGCCCCACTTGCCCTCACCCGCGACTTCAAGCGCACCCATGGCCTCGGCGAGACGCGCAAATATCTTGTCGGAAGTGCACGCGATGGCGATCCACTTGCCGTCCTTCGTTGGGTAGTGGCTGTGCGGGCAGACGTTGACTGTGCCCGGTCCCATGCGTTCGCGAACGAAGCCCTTGTAGTCGTAGGCTGCGACCAGCTCGTCCAGAATGCGGAAGACGGATTCGTAGAGGCCGATGTCGATGTACTGCCCGCGCCCTGTCATGTCGCGCGCGCGCAGTGCGTACATAACGCCGAGCGAGCCGTAGAGGCCGGAGAGGTAGTCGGGGATGGTCGCCGAGCCCGGAGTCGTCGGCGGCCGGTCGGGAAAGCCTGCAAGGTAGGAGAGGCCGCCGAAAGCATTGCCGATGCGGCCGAAGCCGGGGCGCGGGCTGTACGGTCCGGTCTGCCCGAAGCCCGAGATGCGCACCATGATGAGCTTGTGGTTCTCGACCTTGAGCGTCTCCCAGCCGAGGCCCCACTTCTCGAGCGTGCCGGGCTGGAAGTTCTCGACCAGCACGTCGGCCTGACGCACGAGCCGCTTCAGCAGATCCGCGCCTTCAGGCTTTCTCAGATCGAGCGTGATGCACTTCTTGTTGCGCGTTTCCTGGAGCCAGGGGAGCGAATCCCCCGATGGGGTCATGGTGCCGAATTTGCGAAGCGCGTCGCCGACCTTCGGCAGCTCGATCTTGATGACCTCGGCGCCGAACTCGGCGAGCTGCGTCGTGCAGTACGGCCCGGCGAGAAAGCTCGACACATCGAGCACGCGGACGCCCTGCAGGGCCTTCACGGTCGGATGCGGGGAAGGGGCACTGTCGCCGCTCATCGGTGCGTTTCCTTCTCGTGTTCGTTCGGTTGTTTCTCAGCGGCGCCGCGTTGCGATCTTCTCGGCGAGCGCGACGATGCGCTGGGCGCGATAGACAATCGGGTAGTCGATGAACTTGCCTTCGAGCTGGATCGAGGCCGAGCCCACCCTTTCTGCCTCGGCGAATGCGGCGACGGCTTTGCGCGACCACTCGACCTCGTCGGCTGTCGGCGCGAACACTTCGTTCACGACCGGCACCTGATCCGGGTGAATGCACATTTTGCCCTGGAAGCCGAGGTTCTTCGCGTGCACAGCCGAGGCGCGGAAGCCCTCTGCGTCCTTGAGCTCGGCCCACACAGTATCGAGCGGCGCTTCGAGGTTGCCCGCGCGCGATGCGAGCACGCATTCGCTGCGGTAAGGCAGCAGTTCGACTTCGCTGCGCGTCCAGGCCATGGCCACATCGAGCGTGAAGTCGCCGGCGCCGAACGCAATGCGCTTGATGCGCGTCCCTGCCGTTGCAATGGCGCGCAGGTTCGTGAGCCCCTTGGCCGTCTCGATGATGGGGATGAGATCGATTGCGCCTCCAGCGAGCCCGCGCTCTTTCTCGATGTTCGCGATCACCCATTCGGCCGCGCGCAGTTCGTCAACCGTCTCGAGCTTGGGCAGGACGATGCCGTCAACACCCTTGCGCACGACGGCGACGAGATCGCCATAACCCCATTCGGTCGTGGTCGCGTTCACGCGGATATAGGCGAGGGCCGAGCGCGGCTGCTGGCATGCTGCGACCACGACTTCGCGCGTCGCAATCTTCTCGGCAATGGGGCAGGCATCCTCGAGATCGAGAATGACGGCATCGGTGTCGAGGCTCAAAGCCTTCTCGACGCGGCGCGGATGATTGCCCGGCGCGAACAGGAACGAGCGGAATACGGACATTGGGGTATCTCTCCCGGCAGCGGCGCCTTGCATTGGCTTAGCGACAAGTCTTGCCCGGCCCCGGTCCGCAGAGTCAACGGCAGGGCGCTACGCGTTCCTTGCAAGGATCGCGACGAAGAAGCCATCCGTGCCGTGTTGGGCCGGCGTGAGCAGGAGCGTGTCGGGGTTCCCATCTGCTGACGTGGGTGGTGTGCTGGGCATGACCTCGCGCCACACTTCACCATAGTGAATGAGCGAATAGCCGGAGTTCGCCGCCAGAAAACTTGCGATCTGCTCGGTATTCTCGGCAGGCAGCAGCGAGCATGTGATGTAGACGAGGCGGCCGCCGGGCTTAACCAAGGGCGCCGCTTGTGCCAGGACCTCGCGTTGCTCCTTCTGGCGCTGCTCGAGATTGCGCGGCTTAAGTCGCCATTTGGCATCCGGCCGCCGCCGCCACGTACCAGTGCCCGTGCACGGCGCATCGATCACCACGCGATCGAAGCGGCCTGCCATGCCGGCAAGCGTGTCGGCATCGCTCGCGGCGAGCACTTCGACATTCTTTGCGCCGGAACGTGCGAGGCGCTCGAAGATCGGGCGCAGGCGCGTCTTGTCGCTGTCGTGCGCAATGATGTGCCCTTCGCCCTTCATGGCGGCCGCGAGCGCAAGTGTCTTGCCGCCAGCGCCGGCGCAGAGGTCGAGCACTTCGTGGCCGGCGCGCGCATCGGCAAGCAGTGCCGCGATTTGCGAGCCCTGATCCTGTACCTCGAAGCAGCCTTTGCCATGCGCAGGTTCAGCTTCGACGTTGGGGGTGCGCCCCGCGCCTTCGGGCGCTGCAAAGCGAATGCCTAGGGGTGAATACCGGGTCTCACTCGGACCGAGCTTTTCGAGATCGGCGAGCACCTGCTTGCGCGTTGCTTTCAGTGTGTTCGCGCGGATATCGACAGGCGCGCGCTCGGACAATGCGGCGACTTCGGCCGGCAGACGGTCGCCCAGCACCGGACGCAGCAGCGGCACGATCCAGGCGGGTACATCGGCCATCAGCTCGTCTGGGTCCGAGGGCTGGGTGTTTTCGATCGCGGCTCGCTCGGCGGCGGTCAGCGGTGCGAGCGCGTGCTTTGATCCATCCGCTGCTGCCGCGATGGCTTCGGCGTCTAGTCCGAGCGCACGATGGGCCGCGCCCAGCACTAGCGCACGCGGCGTGCTCGCGCCCATGCGCGCCGCAATCGAGCCGCGCCGCCTGAGGACGTCATAGACGAGATTGCCGACCGCCGATCGATCGCCGGAGCCCGCGAAGCGGCTCGCCTTGCCCCAGTCGGCGAGCGCAAGCGCCGCCGGGCGGTGCCGCACGGTGATCTCGGTGAGGACGGCGACGGCTGCGGCAAGCCGCGCTCCTGGCTTCATTAGCTGGATGTTCCCGAATAATTCGGCGCCTCGCGCGTCATGCCGACGCCGTGCGTGTGGCTCTCGCGCATGCCGGCCGGCGAGATGCGGATGAACTTGGCCTTCTCGCGGAGCTCGTTGAGATCCTTTGCGCCGACATAGCCCATGCCGGCGCGCAGGCCGCCCACAAGCTGATGCAACACATGCCCGGCTGGGCCCTTGTACGGCACCTGGCCCTCGATGCCTTCGGGCACGAGCTTCAACTCGTCCTTCACTTCCTGCTGGAAGTAGCGGTCTGCACTGCCGCGCGCCATCGCGCCGACCGAGCCCATGCCGCGGTAGGCTTTATACGTACGGCCCTGGTACAGGAAGGTTTCGCCCGGGGCCTCGTCGGTGCCCGCAAGAAGCGAGCCGACCATGGCGACGCTGGCGCCGGCCGCAAGCGCCTTCACGAGGTCGCCCGAGAAGCGGATGCCGCCATCGGCGACGATGGGAATGTCGTGCTTCACGGCAACGTCGACCGCATCCATGATTGCGGTGAGCTGCGGGACGCCGACGCCGGCAACAATGCGCGTGGTGCAGATCGAGCCGGGGCCGATGCCGACCTTGACCGCATCCGCGCCCGCATCGATCAGCGCCTTCGCGCCGTCGCCGGTCGCGACATTGCCGGCGACGACCTGTGTGCTGTTCGAGAGGCGCTTGATGCGCGTGACGGCTTCGAGCACGCGCGCCGAATGGCCGTGCGCGGTGTCGACGACGATGAGGTCGCAGCCTGCCGCGATCAGGCGCTCGGTGCGCTCGTGGCCGTCGTCGCCGACGGTCGTCGCGGCGGCGGCGCGCAGCCGGCCCTGCGCATCCTTGCATGCATACGGATGGCGATGCGCCTTCTCGATGTCCTTCACGGTGATGAGGCCGATGCACTGGTAGGCATCATCGACCACGATCAGCTTCTCGATGCGGTGCGAGTGGAGGAGGCGCTTGGCTTCCTCGCGATCGACATTCTCGCGCACCGTGACGAGTTTGTCCTTGGTCATCAGTTCGTGGACGGGCGCCTGCAGGTTCGTCGCGAAGCGCACGTCGCGATGGGTCAGGATGCCGACGAGCTTGCCGCCGCGGCGCCCGCGTGCCTCCTCGACGACCGGAATGCCGGAGATCTTATGGCGCGCCATCAGTTCCAGCGCGCTTGCGAGTGTGGCCGTCGGCTCGATGGTCACGGGGTTCACCACCATGCCGGACTCGAACTTCTTGACAGTGGCGACCTGATTGGCCTGCTCGGCGGGGGTGAGGTTCCGGTGAATGACGCCGATGCCGCCAGCCTGCGCGACGGCAATGGCGAGACGCGATTCAGTAACCGTGTCCATGGCGGACGAGAGAATCGGGATGCGGACCGAGATCTCCTTGGTCACGCGGGAAGCGACGTCCGTCTCGCCGGGCAGCACCTCGGAGCGCCCCGGTAATAGGAGCACGTCATCGAAGGTCAGTCCGACATTCGCGTCGATGATGGAGCTGCGTCCGGCCATGCTCATCTCCTGCGTCTGGTATGGGCTTTGCTGCCGCACCCCGCTGAGGGCGGGGCACGGAAAACCTCTCTACGCACTGGTTTGGCTTGTTGGACGGACAGCATGTAACAGATGCGACAGGCTTGGGAAAGGGTGGGGGGAAGGGGGCGGAGCGGGCTTCCCTTGTGGGCGGAGGGCAGTGGAGGGGTGACTTGCACCATTGATGCCACTATTCCCGCTTAGGACGACGAATCGAGTGGGGACTCGCATGATCAGTACGGCGTCGGCGGCCATACCTGCGGGCAGTGGAGGGTTTGCAGATGTCCAATCCTGAGAAGCGTGACGACCGGAGCATGAGCGATATTCTCGCTTCGATCCGCAAGATCATGGCTCAGGAGCCCGCCGTGGCAGCGCCGCCGAGCCCGATGCGAGCGCCACTGAACGGCGTGTCCGGTAGTCCGCGCGATCTTGGGCGCGAGCCGGAGCTGAAACTGCCACCTTTGGTAACATCCGAGAACGCTGGAATAGCGGGAGAGTCAGTCAGTCTCGATGAGTTGCTGGCCGAGACCCCACATGCAACGCAGCCGCTCGGCCCGGCGCTGAAGCTACCGGCCGCCGCTCCCGCCGCAGCCCCGGCCGCAGCCAAGACATTGCCTGCACCGAGCTCGGTTCCGCAGGATGTGGGCGCCCCCGAATGGCTCTTCCCACGGCAGAGCCCGTCCGACATGGCCAGCGATACGGCTTCGGGGCCAGCAGTTCTTCCCTCTCCAGGTCAGGCCAAGGACGCCGCCCCGGCGCCGTCCGCCAAGGCTCCGCTGGTGGCTGCTACACCGGATCCCGCCATCAAGTCGGATTCGTCGGCACCGCCCAGCCCGGCCAAGCCGATCCAAGTGGCAGCGCCAGTTGTTCCTATGGGCCCACCGGCCCCCAATCTTGGCGACCTCGGCAGCGTCGTGCCGGGCAAGCTCGATTCCACCGGACACCCGTCGGGCCCCGATGCAGGATCTTCACGCCCTACAACCGGCGAAAGCCCTGTCCTGGGTCCGCCGCTGGCCGGGCCGCTTCTAGGGGAGCCTCCGCGCGCGCCCGCCGCATCTGATCCGCTGCAAGAAGTCCCGGGTGCGGACGCACTCCGGCGCCTGATCGCCGGTGTTATTCCGCCGAGCGCACACCCGAGTGTCGCTCCCGCTGCCAAGGCGCCAGAAGCCGCGCCGACGCCAGCCTCTGTCCGCGTCGAGGCACCCAAAGCGGAAGTCAGCGCGAAGGTGCCCGATGCCAAGATCGAGGCGAAACCGGTGCCTGCCGATCAGCCGCCGGCCGGCAAGAAGGTGGAGACGCCTGCGCCTACGACTGTTGCGGGGCCGACGCCTGCTTCAACACCTGCTTCAACGCTGGCCCCTGCGCCGGCGCCCAAGCCGGCTGCCGCGGCTCCAGCACCAGCGTCGTCAACGGTTCCGGCGACGGTTGCCGCCCCAAAGCCCGCAGTTCCTGCCCCTGCGCCGGCCCCCTTCACCGCGCCGGCCCCGGTTGCGAAAAGCGATGCGCCAGCAAAGGTACCGACGCCGGGCACGCCCGCTCCCAAGCCCGCGGCGGCCGCAGCGGTTCCGCCGGCCGCGACCGGTAAGTCCATGGACGAGACGGTCGTCGAGCTGCTGCGCCCGCTGCTGCGCGAATGGCTGAACAGCAATATGCCGCGCCTCATCGAGCCCGCTCTCAAGGCCGAGCTGGAAGCGCTCCGCAATGCCGCCGCCAAGGACAAGAAGGACTGAGCGCGCCTACCAGCTCTCGATCCAGGGGCGCACGTCCATCTCGAAGGACCACGCATCGCGCGGCTGGCTGTGCAGCATCCAGTAGATGTCTGCAATGTGCTTGGGATTGAGAATGCCGTCTCGCTCCTTCAGCGCGTAGCGCTGCGGGAAGTTCTCGCGGATGAAGGCGGTGTCGATCGCGCCGTCGATCACCACATGCCCGACGTGAATACCCTTGGGCCCCAGCTCGCGCGCCATGCTCTGCGCGACCATCCTGAGTCCCGCCTTGCCGGCCGAGAAGCCCGCAAAGCCCGCACCACCGCGCAGTGAGGCCGTGGCGCCCGTGAAGAGGATCGTGCCGCGTTCGCGCGGGACCATGCGGCGCGCCGCCTCGCGACCGGTGAGGAACCCCGCCATGCAGGCCATTTCCCACGTCTTGAAGAATTTCTGTGCCGTCGCATCGAGGATGGATTCGCGCACGTTGCCGCCAATGTTGTGAACCAGCACCTCGATCGGCCCGTGCTCCTTCTCGACCCGATCGAAGAGCGCGACCACCTGCTCCTCGCGCCGCGCGTCGCAGCCATAGGCGGCGGCAGTCCCGCCAGCTTTCTCTATTGCCGCGGTCAGATCGGAGAGCTTGTCGGCCGTGCGCCGCGCGACACATGCGAGATAGCCCTCGCGGGCAAAACGCCTGGCAATGGCGCCACCGAGCGCATCCCCGGCACCGACGACGAGGCAGACTGGTTTGCTGGCCATGGGATTGTCTCCCTGCGTTTGCGGAGTAGGCTATTATTGTGCACAGCCCGCAAAGAACGGGAAGGATGCTCATGAACGTCGATGGCAAACCCTATCGGACCATCTGGCTCGGCGAGGATGGCTGGTCGGTCGAAATCATCGACCAGACACGGCTTCCGCACGCATTCACTGTGCTGCGCCTTGCCACACTCGAGGATGCAGCGCGTGCTATCCGCGACATGCAGGTGCGTGGCGCGCCGCTGATCGGGGCGACGGCTGCCTACGGCCTCGCGCTCGCCATGCGCGCCGATGCTTCGGATGCTCATCTGAAGGAAGCCTATGCCGTTCTCGCGCTCACGCGGCCGACGGCAGTGAACCTGCGCTGGGCGCTCGATCGCGTGCGTGGCGTGCTCGCGACGCGACCACCGCACGTGCGCGCCGAGGCTGCCTATGCCGAAGCCGCGCGCCTTGCCGATGAAGATGTCGCCACGAATGAAGCGATCGGAAAATTCGGCCTCGATGTCATCCGGGATGTCGCGCGCCTCAAGGCCGGTATGCCCGTGCACATTCTTACGCACTGTAATGCTGGCTGGCTCGCGACGGTCGACTGGGGTACGGCGACGGCGCCGATCTACATGGCGCACGACGCCGGCATTCCCGTTCACGTCTGGGTGGACGAGACACGCCCCCGCAATCAGGGTGCGGCGCTCACGGCTTGGGAACTCGGCCATCACGGCGTGCCGCACACCGTCATCGTGGACAATGCCGGCGGCCATCTTATGCAGCGCGGCCACGTCGACATGGTCATCGTCGGCACGGATCGCACGACGGCGATGGGCGATGTCGGCAACAAGATCGGGACGTACTTGAAGGCGCTCGCCGCCCACGACAACGGCGTGCCTTTTTACGTTGCGCTTCCCTCATCGACGATCGACTTCACGATCACGGATGGGCTCAAGCAGATCCCGATCGAGGAGCGCTCTGGAGACGAAGTCGCTTGGATCAGCGGCGCGACAGAGCACGGCGAAGTCACGCGCGTGCGTCTCGTGCCCGAAGACACCTACGTCGCGAACTATGCTTTTGACGTGACGCCAGCGCGCCTCGTCAGCCGGCTCATCACCGAGCGCGGCGTGATCCCGGCAACGCGCGAAGCGATCGCGCGCGCCTTTCCCGAGCGTGTTGTCTCGAGCTGAGCGTTCTTACTCGCCGTAGCACTCGAACATGAGGCCGGTCAGATCACGGCCCTGTTCGCTGGAAAGATGCAGCGCGAGGCTCGCCATGTCGGGCTCGCCTGTGAGCGCGCCATAGGGCGCCATCATGCTCATCGCGGCGGGGGCAACAGCGTTGATCTGAATGCCGTGCGGTGCCCATTCGCGCGCTTCGTTGCGCGTGAGATTGGCCAGCGCCGAGCGTGCGAGCGCGCCGACGACCCGGTGTGCCGAGGTCGGCTTCTTGGGCAGGCGCACGATCGTGAGGACGAGGCCCTCCGTCATCGTGAGGCGCATGCGGTTCGTCGCGATCTTGGTCATGAGGCAGGCCGCTGAGAGTGTCTCGCTCACGGCTTCCTCGACGTCGCTCTCGCGTGCGGCGGCGCCACCCTTCGGGGCCGGCACAGTCGCGAGGTTGATGACGATATCCACGCCGCCGAAAGCCTGCACAGTCTGACGCGCGAGTTTCACGGCCGCATCCGTCGGGCCGATCGGGCCATCGAAGAGGCGCACATCGAGCGCGCCCTGCGAAACGATCTCGCCGAGCACTTCCATTTCCGGCGTCATCTCGTTCACGTGCAGCACGAGGCGCGTGCGCTGCTCCGCAAATGCGCGTGCGATGTCGATGCCCTGGGCATTGTCTATGCCGGTAATCAGTACGCGCTTGCCGAGGAGATCCGGATAGGCGCTCGCAAACTCGATACCCTCGAGCGTATTCATCAACATAGGCTCTCTCCCCGTGAACTAGGACGCCTTGTGGGCGTCGACGCAACTGAGCCGATTCGCTCCTAACGGTTTCCTAAAGGGACCTCGATTCGGGGTGGCCGCACGGCGCGATTGGGGCGGTCTACAGGCTAAGGTGTGGCACCGTTGATACTCAAGGACTCTTCTTTTCTTTTGGAGGGATCTTACCCTCAGGAACGCCGAGGGCATCGGCGAGCCGGGTTTTGGCGGAGCCGGGGCGAAGTGGCTTCGGTTGCGTCGGATCAGGTGCCCAGCCGGTGAGTGTCACGATCTCGAAGGTCGCTGGGACGCGCCCATCGGGCTCGCCGAACCGCTCGGCATACACCTCGGCCGCCCGAGCCAGCAGGCGCCGCGTCATGGGGCGGCGGGAGCGCTCGGTGAGGACATTGCTCGCGCCCATAGCCTTGATCTCGGCCATGAGCGCGAGCGGATGAGGATAGGTGACGCGGAGGCTGTCGACATCGGCGACGGGAAGGGCAAATCCGGCTCGCTGCAGGAGCCCGCCGAGTGTGCGGACATCGGCAAAGGGCGCGACGCGCGGGGTCGCACCGCCATAAAGCTCTGTTTCGGCAATGAGAAAAGCCTCCCGCAGTTCCGCGAGCGAGCCCGCGCCGAGGAGTGCGGCAAGGAGCAGTCCATCGCTCTTGAGAGCTTGGCGGATCTGGACGAGGACGCCCGGCAGGTCATTGACGAATTGCAGGGCGAGGCCGCTCACGACCAGATCCAGCGTTCCCGGACCGAAGGTGAGAAACTCCTCGTCGGCCGCAAGGCGGGGGCCGTCACACTTGGCCAGCATGGCCGCGCTGGGATCGCAGTCGATCAAGATGCCGATCTTGCCCTGTTCTCTCAGTCGGCGGCTCAGCATGCCCGTGTGGGCCCCAAGGTTCAGGCCTATGGGGAAATGCCGCTGAATGATCGAGAGGCGATCGGCGATATCCTCGCTCACGTGCCGCAGGAGAAAATCATGCGACGCGGCATCGCGTGCGGCCCGCGTCCGGCGACGGGTTAACAGCGTCCGGTCGAAGATATTGGGCTGTGAGGTCATTCTCGGGTGCTGTCTCGTTCTTGCCTGCCGCAGTATAGCCACTCGGGCGCGTCAATGCGGGGTGCTCACCCGATCGGCAAGCAATGATTTAAACACCCCGCCTGAGAATCTGCCGCTAAGTCGCTTGATTCGCTTTTCCTTTCCCCTGCAACCGATCCTCGTTTGCGCCGCTGGAGCCGCAAGGCCATGGACTTCGAAATCATCCTGATCGCCGCGCTCATCTGGCTCTACGTGCAGTTCGGCAGGCGCTTCAAGAAGCTCGAAGAGCGACTGGCGGCGAGTGAAACGCAGATTGCAGCGCTCAGGGCCGGCGGCCCTGCTCCGCAGGGGGGCGAAGCAATTGCACCTGAGGCGCCAACCCCGATCGCCCTCCCGCCACCGGTCGAGACATCGGTACCCCCGATCGCGGAAGGTGCATCCGAGGAGCCCGCGGGGGCTGACGCAACGCCAGCGGCACCCGCCAAGCCCGGCAAGTCCCTTGAAGAACGGCTCGGCACGCGCTGGGCGGTCTGGGTGGGCGGTCTCGCGCTCGCGCTCGGCGGCATCCTCATGGTGCGCTACTCCATCGAGCAGGGCATTTTCGGCCCCGGCGCGCGCGTCTTCCTTGGCGCCCTCCTGGCGCTGGCCCTTGTCGGCGCCGGCGAATGGCTGCGGCGGAGTTCGCGCGGGATCGTGGTCCCCGGGCTCGAAGCGGCCCACATCCCGAGCATCCTCACCGCGGCTGGCACCGTGACGGCCTTCGGCACGGTCTATGCGGCCCACGCGCTCTACGGCTTTATCGGGCCGGCCTTAGCGTTCCTGCTGCTCGGCGCGATCGGTGTTGCGACCATGTTCGCCGCCGCGCTGCACGGGCCCATGCTGGCCGGTCTCGGCCTTGCCGGCGCGTACGCGGGGCCGTTACTGGTCGCCTCGGACAAACCGAGCCCCTGGCCGGTCGTGCTCTATCTCGCGGTTGTCGCCGCCTCGGCGCACGGCCTAGCGCGTCTGAGGCGCTGGCTGTGGCTCGCCGCCTTCGCGGTCGCCGGCGCTTTTCTCTGGGGCTTGCCATACATCGATCAGGCCGCGGCCGGCAGCTACGAATGGGCGCGCGCCGGCTATGCGCACGTGCTCCTGCAACTCGCGCTCGCGGCCGTCTTCATGGCGCTGGAGCCGCATCTCGGCGTGAAGGACGAGGAAGCAAAGGTCGATCAGGTCGCGACAGGCGCTCTGCTGGCCATGGCAGTGCTCGCAGTCGCTATGTTGGCCGACAGCCGTTTCGAAGCGGTCGGCTGGGTGCCCTTCGCTGCGGCTGCCGCCGGTCTCCTGGCCGTGACGGCGTGGCTGAGCCCTCCGGCCGCCGCTGGTGCCGCATTCGCAGGCCTACCGGTCATCGCCGCTGCCGCCTTCTGGCCGGGTCTCAAGGAAGTGCCGGACGCGAGCCTGCTCGCCCCGTTCGCCGCCCAGGTGCTGCGCCTACCCGAGAACGTCTCGGCCTATCTCATGACGCTCGCCATCCTTGGCACGGGCACCGCGGCCGTTGCCGGCTATCGCATGTGGCGTGGCCCGACGCTGAGCGCGCCGGTCACCGGCTTCTACGCGCTTGGTGCCACGGTGCCGCCCTTGCTGGCGCTGGTCCTCGCCTATCTCCGCGTGACGCAGTTCGACACGTCCATCCCCTTCGCGCTCTTCGGCGTCATTCTCGCAGGCGGCTTCGTCTGGATTGCCGAGCGCTTCCTTGCGCGTGAATTGATCGTGCCGCTGCCTAGCATCCGCTTGGGGACCGGCGCCTTTGCCGCTGCTGCGATAGCGGCCTTGAGCTTCGCGCTGGTAGCCTTCCTCTCGCGCGGCTACATGACCGTCGCGTTCGCGCTGATGGCCCTCGGCACGGCCTACGTGGCAACGCTCCGTGACATCCCCTTGCTGCGGCCGGCCGTTGCCACCATCGGCCTCGTCGTGCTCGGCCGCCTCGTGTGGGACCCGGTCATCATGGGGCCCGAAGTCGGGCGCATTCCGATCCTCAACTGGCTGCTCATCGGCTATGGCGTCCCGGCCGTGGCCTTTGCTGTGGCAGGTCGCCTGCTCGAATTGCGCGCCACCGACATCGCTCAGCGCCTCTCGGACGCGCTCGCTGTGGTCTTCTCCGCGCTCCTGCTGTTCTTCCAGATCCGACATGCGCTCAATGGCGGCAACGCGCTGTCGCCCACGTCGAGCCATGTTGAGCAGGGCCTCCACGTGCTGATGGCGCTCCTGCTAGCCTACGTGCTGATGCGCCTCGATCTCGCCCGCGGCAATGTCGTGTTCCGCTGGGCCTCCATCGCCTTCGGGGTCATCGCGATCCTGTTCGGCGTGCTCGGGCTCCTGCTTTTCGAGAACCCGCTATTTGCCAGCGGCAGCAGCAACACGGTGGCCGGGCCAGTGGTCTTCAGCTCGCTTCTGCTCGCCTACTTCGTGCCGGGGATTGCGGCCGCGTTCGTTGCCCGCAACGCGCGCGGCGTGCGGCCGGGTTGGTACGTTACCGGCCTCTATGTCCTCGCCGGCATCCTCGTCTTCTTCTACGTGTCGCTGGAAATTCGCCATGTCTTCCAGGGAGCGCGCATTGGCCTCTTCCGCTCCACGAGTGGCGCTGAGCACTGGGCATATTCGGCCGGCTGGCTCATGCTCGGCATCGTCTATCTCGCCTATGGTATCTGGCGTGGTGCCGGCGTCGCCCGGCTCGCCTCGGCGATCCTGGTCCTGCTCGCGGTGATCAAGGTCTTCCTGTTCGATCTCGCCGAGTTGACGGGGCTCTGGCGTGCGCTCTCGTTTATCACGCTTGGCGCCGTGCTGATCGGAATCGGCCTCGCTTACCAGAAGCTCGTCTTTGCCCGGCCGTCGGCTCCGGGAGCTGCGCTGCCGGAGCAAGAGGCCGGCGCGCCAGGAAGCTAGCTCGAGACGCGCGTACGCGCCGCGGCGGGACAAACAGTCCCACCCGGCGCGCTCATTCTATGATCGGGGATGGCGGCCAGCGCCTTAGGAGGCCGGGAAGCCGTTGTTCACGTTGGTGAAGATGTTGATGAGGGTGCCACCGATCGATGTGGCCGAACCGATAATGACGATGCTGAGAAGCCCGGCGATCAGCGCGTACTCGATCGCGGTGGCGCCCGACGTGTCCTCGCGAAATCGCTTCAAGAGAACTGACACGACCCCATCTCCCTTTAACTTGAGCAGCAATTGTCGAAGCCTGCCATGCCTTCGCTGCGGGAGCGGACTGTAGGGGCGACATTCTTAAGGAATTCTTGGATGGTTCCCGGGAAGGCGGTGTCGGGCGCCGTTCTTCACGGAAGCGGTAAAGAAGTTATGTCGCAAATTGTAGACGTGGGGCCTCTCCCCATCTGCCGCTACATCGCGCAGACGGCACCATTTCGAACTTAACCAAGCCTTCATTCGAAACACGCATACTCTGCATCCGGCGCCGTGCTGCCCTGCCAGCCCGGACCGTGTGCGTTGGAGTGCAGAGCTGTGATCGAGTACGCCGTCATCCTGGTTTTTCCTGCCGCCATGGCCTTTGCCGGCGCCATGGACATGCTCACGATGACGATCCCCAATCGAGTTTCAATTGTGCTTGTCGCAGCCTTCGCGGTTGCCGCGGCCATGGTTGGCATTGGTTGGTGGGCGCTTGCGAGCCACATCGGTGCGGGGCTGCTGATGCTCACGATCGGCATCGGCATGTTCGCGCTCGGCTGGCTCGGCGGCGGTGACGCCAAGCTGCTTGCGGCAACAGCGCTTTGGCTCGGGTTCGATCACCTTCTTCCTTACATTCTGCTCACCGGCATTGCCGGCGGCGCGCTCGCGATTGTGATCATGACTTACCGCAACTTGATGCCGCCGCTCTGGCTCGCCCGTCAGGAATGGGCAATGCGACTGCACCAAGCGAAGTCGGGCATTCCCTACGGCATGGCGCTCGCGGCCGCCGGCCTTCACGTCTTCCCATCGACTGCCCTTTTTACTTCGGCTGGATTCTGATCCTGCTTGCTCCCCGGTGACTTGCCGCCTGCTTCTGCAAGCCGGGAGTTTGCGCGCCGGGCTTGGTTGGCCCCGCTTATTTCCCAGCAACTCGGGCACGCACCATCTGTGTCAAGTTTGCCGCGGCCCTTCTGCCTTCGGCGCCGCCCGCGCTTCGCCCGTATCTGATCAATCCCGCCATTAACGCGCCGTTGAGGATTGTGGGCGAGATTTCCGAACGTGGGGTAGCGGGATTGCTCGTTTGAGAGGACCTGTCGGGCGATGAAGAAGGGACAGCTGATCGGGATCGCGATCGCAGGCGTCTGCGGCGTCGGCGCCTTCGTCGGCATGCAGAAACTCACGACAACGCCGCAGGTCGTCCAGCGCGAGGTGCGGACAAATCTCGCCGAGGTGCTCGTCGCGCGAGCCGACATGGGTCTTGGGGCGATCGCGCAGGATTCGAGCTTCCGTTGCCAGGGCTGGCCGCAGGAAGCAGTCCCGGTGGGAGCGGTGATCTGCCGCGGTGCCGCATCGATGAAGGAGCTCGTCGGCTACATAGCGCGCGCCCCGATCATGGCGAACGAGCCGATCACGCGCTCGAAGCTGATCAAGCCGGGCGACGGCGGCGTCCTCGCTTCGATCCTTACCGAGGGCCGGCGCGCAATCTCGACCAAGATCACCGAGGACACGGCTGTCGGTCGCCTGATTCTGCCGAACGATCACGTCGACGTATTTCTGATCCGTCGCGTGAAAAACGAGCACGCGAGCGAGCTCCTCTTCAGCAACGTGCGCATCCTCGCGATCGGACAGCGGCTCGAGACGAAGGAAGGCCAGAAGGGCGTCGAAGGCAACACCGCGACGCTCGAGCTGTCGCCGGTGCAGGCCGAGAAGCTCGCACTCGCCAAGTCGATGGGCGACATCACGCTGGCGTTGCGCTCGATCGCCGACTTCAAGCGCGATGGCAATGGTGCTGAGGACGGCGAGCGCAAGCAGAGCGAGACGGTGCGTATTCTTCGCTACGGCCAGAAGTCGCGCGTGTCTGTCGGGATGCATTGATCCCGGCGCGCCGTTCCGGCGGCGCCAAACCGAATACCGCGTGTGAGTCGAACGAATGTGTGTCTGCGTGTGTGTCCCCGAAGTTGTGTCTGCGTGCACCCCTAGTGTCGGTCGCTCGCCGGAAGGCTTTGAACCCCATGCGGATAATGATGAAACTGGCCGTTTGCGGCCTCGGTCTGGCGATGGCAGCGCTGGCGCTCGATCAAGCTAGCGCACAGACGAGAAGCCTTCCGACGTCAGCTTCGCGCGCTGTTCTCGACAACGCCGTGTTCGAAGTGTCGCCGCGCGGGCCCTTTCCTCGAGTGGAGAAGATCGAGATCTCCCGGGGAAAGTCGCTGATGGTGCAGTTCCCCTTCGGGCTGCGGGACGTTCTCGTGTCGGATCCGACGCGGGTGGATGCGGTCGTCCAGTCGGCCAATCGCGTGTTCCTCCTCGCCAAGGGCATGGGTGAGGTCAACATCTTCTTCTTCAACGATAAGGGCGATCACGTCGTCACGCTTGACGTCGAAGTCGGCGCAGGACGGAGCCTCCTTTCCTCGACCAACGGCGATGAGCGCTCGCTCAGTCAGCTCAACGAAGTGCTTGCCAACCTCGTGCCGGGCGCGCAGATCAAGACGAAGCGCGTCGGCCAGTCGATCGTTCTGACGGGTAGCGTGCCTTCTCCTTCGGCCTCGGCCCGGGCGGCGACAATCGCCCGAGAGTATGCGCGCGCGCTGATGAATCAGGGTGCCCGGCCCGGTAGTGCGCCTCAGGCCCTCTCCAGTTTTCAAACCCCCGCAGCCGGTTCTGCAGGCGACGGCGGCCCCGTTGGCCCTGTCGGCAACGGCGGCTCCGAAGGATACCGAGGAGGTGGTGGCGATAACGGCGGAGTTGGGCCTAGCGCGCAGGCGGCCGCGTCCCGGCCAACGACGGTGACAGACGACAAGCTCGTCATCAATCTGCTGACGATCGAGGCTGAGGAGCAGGTCATGCTCCAGGTGGTCGTCGCCGAAGTGCAGCGCTCTGTCATGAAGCAGTTCGGCATCAACCTCGGTGCCGCCATCAATTCCGGCAACTTCACGACCCGGCTGCTGACGGAGAACGCGCTGCCTCTCACGGCCGGCGCCGGCCTTGGAACCCTGCCGTTCCCCGGCATCGTGAACGGGGTCCTGAGCAATTGGAACACCGCGCAGGGTCCGGCGTTCACGAACTCGGGACTGAGCGGCACCATTGGCAGCGCAAACTCGCGCATGTCTTACGCGCTGCGGATGCTCGAGCGCGATGGCCTCATCCGCACGCTCGCCGAGCCGAACCTGACTGCCGTCTCGGGCGAGACGGCCAAGTTCCTCGCCGGTGGCGAATATCCGATCCCGGTCGTCGACGCGACCGGCCGCCAATCGGTCACGTACAAGGAATTCGGCGTCGGCGTCGCCTTCACGCCGATGGTGCTGTCGGAAGGCCGCATCAGCCTCAAGATCGAGACTGAAGTTTCGGAATTGACTGACGTCGGCGGCGTGGTGCTGAGCTCGATCTCGATCCCGGCGCTGAAGAAGCGCGAGGCGAAGTCGACCGTCGAGCTGCCCTCCGGTGGCACGCTGGCGCTCGCCGGGCTTCTTTCGGAGGACACGCGCAAGAACATCGACGGCTTCCCCGGCATCAAGGACGTCCCGGTGCTCGGCACGCTCTTCCGCTCGAACGACTTCATCAAGCGGGAGACGGAACTCGTCGTGCTCGTCACGCCGTACATGGTGAAGCCCGTGTCACGCCAGAAGCTCGCGCGCCCGGATGACGGCCTTGCCCCAGCTTCGGACCACAAGTTCAATTTCTACGGCCATCTAAACCGCGTCTACGGCAGGGAAGTCACCAAGACGGGGCTCAAGGACGGCGCTGGTTTCATTATCGATTGATCAGAGCAGGATCGACGGAGACGTATCATGACGGCCAATAAGTCCCTTCGCGCACGCCTGCTCGCTCCTGCCGGTACGGTTGCTACCGGCTTGATGCTCGCGACTATCGCCGCCGGGCTCGTCGGCTGCCGTCCTGGCGACGAGGAGCCAGGCGTGCACGTTGCAAGCTGGGCAATGATCGACGCGCGCCAGCGCCACCCGATCGTCGTGACTGACGAGCCGGCGAACCTGACGCTGCGCGTTTCGGCCGGCTCTTCCGGCTTGACGCCAGCTCAGCGGGCTCAGGCAATCCACTTCTTCCGCACCTATCGCGGCACGGGGTCCGACGCGGGCCGGCTAGCGATCAGTGTGCCGAGTGGCAGCCCCAACGAGGTCGCCTCTGTCCGCGCACTCGGGGACCTGCGGACGATCGTGCGCGATGCCGGCATCGATGAGGCCAGCGTCAACGTGCGCCCCTACAGCGGCGGTCGTGATGCAAGCGCGCCGATCAAGATTGCGTACGCTCGCTTCGTCGCCGAGGCGCCGGAATGCGGCCACTGGCCGGACAATCTCGCCCATGATCGCAAGAACTTGCCGTACGCCAACTTCGGCTGCGCGACACAGCGCAATCTCGCCGTACAGATCGCCAATCCGGCCGACCTCCTCGGCCCGCGGACCATGACGCCGGCTTCCGCCGAGCGCCGCGACAACGTCCACGGCAGGTACGTCAAGGGCCAGTCGACGCCAGCACTCAAGTCGCCCGACGAGCGCCTGGAATCCCTAACGAAATAGGCCGAACGAGCCCTGCGAGCCGGACCGCCGACCAACATCGAACGAACGTAAGCGAGGACAATACCATGAGCCGCGAGCTTGCCAGACTAGAGGAGATCGAGGAGGCCGTCGACGAGCGGAGCTCGGATCGCGCGCGCCCGATCCCGCGGATTTCGATCCAGGCCTTCTGCGAGCGTCCCGAAATGGCGGATGTGGTTCAGGTCGCCGCGGAGGATCGCCGCCTCATCAAGACGCACGTCAGCGTTCATATGGGTGGCGTGCAGGCTGCCGTCGCGCACTACCAGGAAAGCCCGACGCCAAACCTGATCATCATCGAGTCGTCGCTTCCGCAGCGCGAGTTCCTTGGCGAGCTCGATCGCCTCGCGCAGTCGTGCGATGCAGGCACCAAGGTCATCGTGATCGGGCACGCGAACGATGTCGCTCTCTATCGCGAGGTGCTGCGCCGGGGCGTCAGCGAGTACTTGATCGCCCCGATCGGGCCGCTCCAGCTCATGGAGAGTCTGTCGAACCTTTACAACGATCCGCAGTCCGATCCAGTCGGCAATGTCTACGCCTTCGTCGGCGCGAAGGGCGGCGTCGGCTCAAGCACGATCTGCCACAACGTCGCGTGGACCATCTCGGAGACGATGAAGCAGGCGGTCGTGATCGCGGATCTCGACCTGCCGTTCGGCACCGCGGGCCTCGACTTCAACCAGGATCCCGTACAGGGCATCGCCGACGCAATTTCTACTCCCGAGCGTCTCGACGAGGTGCTTCTCGATCGCCTTCTGACGAAGTGCTCGGAGTACCTGAGCATCTTCGCCGCTCCGGGCGCCCTCGATCGCGAGTACGACCTCTCGGCAGATGCCTGTGACCTGGTCCTCGACGTCGTGCGCCAGAACGTTCCCTATGTCGCGCTCGACGTGCCACACATGTGGACGGAGTGGACGAAGCGCATGGTTCTAAACGCCGACAGCGTGATCATCACGGCGGCGCCTGACCTCGCGAATCTGCGCAATGCGAAGAACATGTTCGATCTCATCAAGCAGGCGCGACACAACGACAAGCCGCCACTGCTGGTGCTGAGCACCGTCGGCGTGCCGAAGCGGCCGGAGATCTCGATCAAGGATTTCGAGGCGGCGCTTGGTGCCAAGGTGGCGGCGACCATCGAATTCGACACCGAGACTTTCGGTCAGGCAGCCAACAATGGCCAGATGATCGAGGAGTTGGCGCCCAAGGCGAAGTCCGTGCAGCCGATCCATGAGATTGCGACAGCACTCACCGGGCGCCGCGAGCAGAAGTCCGACAAGGCCTCGGGCGGGCTCGGCAGCATCCTCGAAAAGCTGAGACTGAAGCGCTAAGGAGTGGCTGGCATGTTCGGCAGGCGTTCAAACGACCCCTCGGCACAGCGCCCGACAGTTCCGCAAACGGCGGCTGGCGCGCCTGTGCCGGCAGAGCCTCAGCGTGCGGCGGCACCCGCTCCGCGGCCGTCTGCTGCCACGCCCGCGGCGCCGGTGCGTGTCGATCCGATCGAGCAGACGCGCCGCCATTCCGAGGAGTACTACGACGTCAAGACGTCGGTCTTCAATGCGTTGATCGACACAATCGACCTCACGCAGCTGGCCAAGCTCGAGGCCGCCGCGGCACGTGAGGAAATCCGCGACATCGTCGGCGAGATCATCCAGCTCAAAAACGTCGTGATGTCGATCGCCGAGCAGGAGGAACTGCTCGAGGACATTTGCAACGACGTGCTCGGCTATGGTCCGCTCGAGCCGCTGCTCGCCCGCGACGACATCGCCGACATCATGGTCAATGGTTCCGGCACGACCTTCATCGAGGTCAACGGCAAGGTGCAGAAGACGGGCGTGCGCTTCGCCGACAACGCGCAGCTCATGAACATCTGCCAGCGCATCGTCAGCCAGGTCGGCCGGCGCGTCGACGAAAGCTCGCCGATATGCGACGCGCGCCTCCCAGATGGCAGCCGTGTCAACGTCATTGCGCCGCCGCTTGCGATCGACGGACCTGCACTCACCATTCGTAAGTTCAAGAAGGACCGCCTGAAGCTCGAGCAGCTCGTCCAGTTCGGCTCCATCACGCCGGATGCGAAGGCGATCCTGGAAGTCATCGGCCGGGTACGCTGCAATATCCTCATTTCCGGCGGTACCGGTTCCGGCAAGACCACGCTTCTCAACTGCATGACCGGCTCGATCGACTCCGACGAGCGCATCATCACTTGCGAGGACTCGGCCGAGCTCCAGCTCCAGCAGCCCCACGTAGTTCGTCTCGAGACCCGCCCGCCGAATCTCGAGGGTGAGGGCGAGATCACGATGCGTGACCTCGTCAAGAACTGCCTGCGTATGCGGCCTGAGCGGATCATCGTCGGCGAGGTCCGCGGACCCGAGGCGTTCGACCTCCTGCAGGCCATGAACACGGGCCACGACGGCTCCATGGGCACGCTTCACTCGAACAGCCCGCGCGAGGCCATCAGCCGTCTCGAATCGATGATCATGATGGGTGGCTACGCGCTGCCGACCAAGACCATCCGCGAGATGATCGTCGGCTCGATCGACATCATCATCCAGGCGTCTCGCCTGCGCGATGGCTCGCGCAAGATCACGCACATCACCGAGGTGGTGGGCATGGAAGGCGAGGTGGTCACGCTCCAGAACCTGATCGTCTTCGAGATCACGGGCGAGGATGCGAACAGCAAGATCATCGGTCGCCATCGATCGACGGGCATTGCGCGGCCGCGCTTCTGGGAGCGGGCCGAATACTACAACGAGACCGAGAAGCTGTCCCGGGCGCTGGCAAACTCGGAGGTGCTCGACTCCATGGGCCGGACGATGGGAGAGGCCGATGCTTGATGCCGAGACGATGCAGCTCGGGCTTGTCGGGCTTGCTGCGCTTTCCGCAGCGGTGATCATCTATATTCTCGCCTATCCGCTGCTCTCGGGCGCCTCGAAGTCGGAAAAGCGCATCCAGGGCGTCACCGAGAACAAGACTAAGCGTGCAGCTGGGAATGCCCAGGCCGAGCAGATCAGCAATCGTCGCCGGCAGGTTGCCGAGACGCTGAAGGAACTCGAGCAGAAGCAGAAGCAGCGCGAGAAAGTTTCAATGCGCGTGCGCCTTGAGCGCGCGGGGCTCGATATCACGCCACGCAACTTCTGGATTGCAAGTGTGCTGGCCGGCGCGACGCTCGGCGCGGTCACTTACATATCACTGCCCGGCATGACGCCGCTCATCTCGCTCGCCGTCATGTTCGTCGGCGCCTTCGGCTTGCCGCGCTGGGTCGTCAGCCGCATGATCAAGCGGCGCCAGTCGAAGTTCCTCGACGAGTTCGCGAACTCGATCGACGTGATCGTACGCGGCGTCAAGTCGGGCCTGCCGCTGAACGAGTGTCTGAACATCATCGCCCGCGAGAGCCCATCGCCCGTCAAGGAGGAGTTCAAGGAGCTCGTAGAGCAGCAGCGCGTCGGCGTGCCACTCTCTGAGTGCTTCGAGCGTATGATGGCGCGGATGCCGCTCCCGGAGGTCAACTTCTTTGCGATCGTCATCTCCATCCAGCAGCAGGCCGGTGGCAACCTCTCCGAGGCGCTCGGCAATCTTGCAGGTGTGCTGCGCGACAGAAAGCGCATGCAGGCCAAGGTGAAGGCGCTATCGGCTGAAGCCAAGGCTTCGGCTGGCGTGTTGGCTACCCTGCCGTTCGCGGTCATGATGATGGTGTACATCACGACGCCGAACTACATCAAAATTCTCTTCACAGCCAAGATGGGCCAGTTTTTCCTGATCTGCGCGGCGGGCTGGATGACCTGCGGCATCCTCGTGATGAAGAAGATGATCAATTTCAAGTACTGAGGCGCGCGCGCGGCCCGTCAGCTGCTGCGAGCGAGAGGAGACGTAGGACAATGGTCGATTTTGTCGAAGCCTTCGTGAATGCGCAGTTGCTGGTGATGCTCCTCGCCGCCGCGGCAGCCTTCGCGACGGTGCTGACGGTTACCATGCCGCTTCTGTCTCGCGACCGCATGGCCTATCGCATGAAGTCGATGGCGACAGAGCGCGGTAAGATGCGCGCTTCGCGCCTCGCCGAGTTCTCGCGGGAAGGTCAGGGCCGCCTGCGGCAGACGCCGAAGGGCTTCATGCAGGAGATCGTGAACCGGCTAAATCTCCGCAAGGCTTTCGACTCCGACGAGGTGCGCGATCTCCTGAAGATGGCAGGTCTGCGTGGTCAGGCGCCGCTCGTCGCCTACATGTTCTTCCGCCTCGTGATGCCGATCATCGTCACCATCGTGGCGCTCATCTATCTCTTCGGCATCGCAAACCTGCAGCATCCCCCGATCGCGAAGTTCGGCATGGCGATCGCGGCCGGTTACTGCGGCTTCTATCTGCCGAATGTGTTCCTCAAGAATCTCGTCCAGAAGCGCCAGGCGTCGATCACCCAGGCCTTCCCCGACGCGCTCGATATGCTGCTCATCTGCGTCCAGGCGGGCATGTCCATCGAGGCAGCCTTCGGCAAGGTCTCCAAAGAGGTGTCGAGCCAGTCGCTCGAGCTTGCCGAGGAGTTCAGCCTGACGACGGCCGAGCTCTCCTACTTGCAAGACCGCCGCATCGCCTTTGAGAACCTCGGCAAGCGCACGGGCATTGCCGGCATCAAGGCCGTCGCGACCGCACTCATCCAGGCCGAGCGCTACGGCACGCCCGTCGGCCAGGCGCTACGCGTGATGGCGAAGGAAAACCGCGACATGCGCATGTCCGAGGCCGAGCGCAAGGCGGCAGCACTTCCCCCGAAGCTGACGGTTCCGATGATCGTCTTCTTCCTGCCGGTCCTGTTTGTCGTCATTCTCGGCCCGGCGATCATCCAGGTCATGAAGCTCAATTGAGGCTCCTCGCAGGCTGTTGCATTGCAGCCATGAGCACCCACAGGGACGCCACTGGAGGCTAGCCGAGCAGGGTCGGGTTGGGTTACAGCCAATCGATGGATGATGCCGCCCCAGCGGCACGAGCCCGAGCGACAGGTCCCTGACCCGTGCGACCCCCTGATGCATACGATCTCGCGATCATAGGTGGCGGGATCAACGGTTGCGGTATCGCCGCGGATGCAGCCGGGCGTGGATTGACCGTCCTGTTGGCCGAGATGGGCGATCTCGGCGGGGCCACGAGCTCAGCTAGCTCCAAGCTCGTCCATGGCGGCCTTCGCTATCTCGAGCACTATGCATTCCGCCTGGTGCGCGAGGCGCTTGGCGAGCGCGAGGTGCTGCTTGCGAAGGCGCCGCACATCATCTGGCCGCTGCGCTTCGTTCTTCCGCACATGCCCGGTCAGCGACCGCAGTGGATGCTGCGCGCCGGCCTCTTCCTCTATGACCACCTTTACAGGCGCAAGGCCGTACCTGGCTCAGCGGCGCTCGACCTTCGGCGCGACCCTGGCGGCGGCCCGCTGAGACCCGACCTTACGCGCGGGTTTGCCTACTGGGACTGCTGGGTGGACGATGCCCGCCTCGTCATTCTCAATGCGCAGGCGGCGGCGGAGCGTGGTGCCGATATCCTCCCTCGTCACCAGGTAACGGCTGTGCGCGCCGACGGGGCCCTCTGGCGGCTCATGATCCGCAATGGCACGCAAGAGCGCGAGATCCGCGCGCGCGCGCTCGTCAATGCCGCGGGCCCCTGGGTGGAGAAGGCGGGTGGCCTGATCGCCGGCAGGAACGCGCCGCGACTGCGCCTGATCAAGGGGAGCCACATCGTTGTGCCGCGCATTGCCGGCGCCAATGACGCCTACCTCATGCAGAACAACGATGGCCGGATCGTCTTCGCGCTTCCGTACGAGGAGCACTTCACGATCGTCGGCACGACGGACGTCGCTTACGACGGCGACCCTTCCGCGGTTGCGATCGACGAGAGCGAGGTCGCCTACCTCATCGAACTCGCGAGCCGCTTCTTCCGCAAGCCGCTCAGCCGTTCGGAGGTCGTTTGGACGTACTCCGGTGTGCGCCCGCTCTACGACGACCAGTCGAACAACCCTTCGGCGGTCACGCGCGACTATCATCTCGAACTCGCGGCCCCCACGGGTGCGCCGCCGCTACTGACCGTCATGGGTGGAAAGGTGACCACATACCGCCGCCTCGCCGAGGAGGCGCTCGAGCGCCTGCGGCCCCATCTCGCTGGCATGGGTCCTGCGTGGACTGCCGGCGCACCCCTTCCTGGCGGCGATCTCGACGAAAGCGGTCACCTCGTTCATGCGCCGGTGGCGGCCTTCGAGCAGTTCGTTGAGCGTCTCGGTCGGAAATATCCAGGCTTCGAGCGTTCCTTTCTCCTGCGGCTTGCGCGCCGTCACGGCGCGCGTGTGCCGGCCGTTCTCGGCGATGCCCGCAGTCTCGCGGATATGGGCGCTCTTCTTGGGCCGAGCCTCACCGAGCGCGAGGTCGTCTATCTCAAGGAGCGCGAGTGGGCGGCGAGCGCCGAGGACATCCTCTGGCGCCGCACCAAGGCCGGCCTCCACCTCGGTGCCGCCGAGCGCGCGCGCGTCAGGGACGCGATCGCGGCGCTGCTCTGACCGGAAACGGCAAAATCTTCAAAAAAAGGAAAGCCTCGCGATCATGACCGACACCGCCCCGCCCCGCGTCGCCATCATCGGCGTCTGGCTCGAGAGCAACCGCCAGGCGCCGGTCGCCTACGAGCAGGACTTCAAGGAATTCTACGAGCTCGAGGGCGAGGCGATCCTGGAGGCAGGACGCCATCCCAATCCTTCCATCATGGGCGAGGCGGCTGCATTCATAAAGACCATGGATGCGACAGGCCCTTGGGAGCCGGTGCCAATTCTGCTCGCGGGCTGCCATCCGCACGGGCCTATCGATGGCGCCCTCATGGACAAGTATCTCGCGATCTGCCGGAAGGGATTGACCGAGGCGGGCCCGCTCGATTCTGTGTATGTCGCCAATCACGGCGCAATGATCGCAACGAATCGCGATGATCCCGACGGTGAACTGATCGCGCTCGCGCGCGAAGTCGCCGGCTCCAAGGCGCGGGTCGTTGTCACGCTAGACCTGCACGGGAACATCTCCGAGCGCATGGTCGAGAAATGCGACCTGATCGTGGGCTATCGCACGAACCCGCACGTGGACTACGTGGAGCGCGGCGAGGAAGCCGCACTCGCGCTCCGCCTGATGCTTGCGGGTCTAGCCGATCCCAAGTCCGCCTTCATTCGCCTGCCGCTGACGCCAGCTTCGGTGAACCTGCTGACCGCGAGCGGTCCCTATGGCGAGATGATCGACTACGGCACGCGCCGCCGCGCCGAGCTTGCCGGCGACATTCTCAATGTCTCGATCTTCGGCGGCTTCGTCTTCTCCGACAGCAACAAGAACGGCGTCGGCATTATCGTGACGGCGCGCCGCGATGTTGCGCGCGCGCGGATGCTCGCCCGCGAGATCGCCGAGCTCGGCTGGAGCAATCGCGCGCGCTTCAGGAAGAAGCTGACGCCGCTCTCGGATGGTGTGCAACTGGCCCTCAACACCAACCGAGCTCCGGTCATCTACTCGGACTCAGGCGACAATCCGGGTGGCGGCGGCACAGGGCGGACGACCGAGCTGCTCTCGGCGCTCGTGTGGGCTGGTGCGGAGAACGTGCTCATCGGCAGCTTCTTCGATCCGCCGCTCGCGAAGCTCGCGCATGAAGCGGGTGTCGGCGCGCGCATCCGTGCGCGATTCAACAGCCATCCCGGCCTGCCATGCGACGCGCCTTTCGAAGCCGAGGCAGAAGTGGTCGGCCTCCACCATGGCACGATCGTGGGTCGGCTCGGCTATGCGCAGGGCCGCACCATGCATCTCGGGCCCTCGGCAGCGCTCAAGATCGGCGGCGTGACTGCGGTCGTCATCTCCGACCGGATGCAGACCGCTGACCCGATGTTTTTCGAGATGTTCGGCCTCGATATCGGCGAGGCCGCGACCGTCGTGGTCAAGTCGCGCGGGCATTTCCGCTCGGGCTTCATCCCGTGGTTCCCGCCCGAGCGCGTCTACGAGGTCGACACCGAGGGCCTCACATCGCCGGTTCTGGAGCGCCGCCAGTGGCAGCGCATTCCGCGCCCCTCTTACCCCCTTGACGAGGACGTGACCTGGACGCCGCCCGAGTGGTGAGGCGGCAAGGGGACGCAGCCCGCTATGCGCAGCGGGCAGACGAATTTTCGCGCGCCGCTCTTGCCAACAATACCCACTTGGTGCCAAACCCTAAGTCCGGACAAAGTCATCGGGCGTAGGGACAGGCGCACGGTGGGATTGCCAAGCTGTCCCGTGGGGAGCCCAGGTGAGCGAGACGAGCGCCATCGTCGCGGAGACGGCCGCGCGTATTTTCGAGGATCTTGCAGATCCGCAGTCTGTCAACCAGGCCAAGGACGAGAGCTGGCAGGCGCCGCTCTGGTCCTCGCTGGAGGAGAGCGGGCTGACGCTCGCGTGGGTGCCTGACACGCTCGGCGGTGCCGGCGCCTCGCTCGCAGATGGCTTCGAGGTTGTGAAGGTTGCTGGCCGCTTTGCCGCATCCGTGCCCGTTGCAGAAACCCTGCTCGCCGGCTGGCTGCTTGCTGAGGCGGGCCTCGCCTCGCCCGCAGGTGCCATGACCGTCGCGCCATCGCGCTGGTCCGATCAACTGAAAATCGATGCGGCGGGCTTGCTCACGGTCAAGGCGCGCAACGTGCCCTTCGGAAAGAGCGCCGGGCACATTGCGGTGCTTGCCGACGGTCCGTCCGGCCCCGTGGTGGCACTCGTCAAGCTCGCCGACGTCCGTCCGAGTGACGGGCACAATCTCGCCGGCGACGCGAGCGTCGAGATCTCCTTCGACAAGGTGAAGGCCGCCGCGCACGCCGCCGCGCCTGCCGGTCTCGATCGCCAACGTTTCATGCTGCTCGGCGCAACTGTTCGCGCGAACCAGATGGCCGGCGCGTTGGAAACCGTCCTCGCGATCACCACGCGTTATGCCGGTGAGCGTGTGGCCTTCGAGAAGACCATCTCGAAGTTCCAGGCCGTGCAGCACAACCTCGCGCGTCTCGCCGGCGAGACGGCTGCGGCCGTCGCGGCTGCGGGTTCGGCGGCGGATACGTTCGCCAATGGCATTGTCGACGACCGTTTCTTCCTCGAAGCGGCGGGCGCCAAGATCCGCGTTTCGGAAGCGGCCACGGAAGGTGCCTCGATCGGCCATCAGGTCCATGGTGCGATCGGTTTCACCAAGGAGCACATCCTGCACCGCTTCACGCTCCGGCTCTGGTCGTGGCGCGATGACTTCGGCAACGAGAGCGACTGGGCTGTGCGGCTCGGACGCATGATCGCTGCCAAGGGTGCCGATGAACTCTGGCCGCTTGTCGCTTCGCGCTGAGCCCAAATTCTCCGTTTTAGGGACGCACTCCCATGACCGCCGCTATCCAGTTCGATCAGCTCCGCCTTCCTCCCGAATGCGAGAAGCTGCGCGATGAAGTTCGCGCCTTCATCGCCGAGGAGACTGAGGCCGGAACCATCAAGCCGACCGGCGCCACGGGCGGTGATAGCTTCAGCCGCGAGTTCAGCCGCAAGGTCGGTGCCAAGGGGTGGCTCGGCATGACATGGCCGAAGCAGTACGGCGGCCACGAGCGTACGTTCCTCGAGCGCTACGTCGTGACGGAGGAGCTGCGCGTTGCCAATGCGCCGACGCGCCTGCATTTCGTCGCCGACCGCCAGAGCGGCCCGATCCTGCTCAAGTACGCGCCCGAGCATGTCAAGATGAAGGTGCTGCCCGCGATCTGCCGCGGCGAGTGCTGCTTCGCCATCGGCATGAGCGAGCCGAATTCGGGTTCCGACCTCTTCGCCGCGCGCACCAAAGCAACGAAAACGGATGGCGGCTGGCTGATCAACGGCACGAAGATCTGGACGTCGAACGCGCATCAGGCCGATTACATGATCGGCCTTTTCCGTACATCGTCGCCGACCAAGGAGAACCGTCGCCACGGTCTCACGCAGTTCCTCGTCGATATGAAGACGAAGGGCATTACGTGCAACCCGGTCTACCAGATCACCGGCCATCACGACTTCAACGAGGTCGTGTTTGAGAACGCCTTCGTGCCGGACGACCACGTGCTCGGCGAGATCGATGGCGCCTGGAAGCAGGCGACGAGCGAGCTTGCCTATGAGCGCAGCGGTCCCGAGCGCTTCCTCGAGACTTACTATGTGCTCGAGGAGCTCGTTCGCGTGCTTGGACCCGATCCTGACGTGCGCGGTGCCGAGGGGCTTGGCCGTCTGGTCGCGCAGCTCCACACGCTGCGGCGCATGTCCGTTTCGGTTGCGGGAATGCTGCACGCCGGCAAGGAGCCCGTGCTCGAAGCGGCGATCGTCAAGGATGTGGGTACGATCTGGGAGCAGCGGCTGCCGCATCGCGCCCGCGAGCTGGCGGCATTCAGTGAGCCGGAAGCGACGAACCAGATCCCGTTCGACAAGAAGCTTGCCTACGCGACGACCATCGCGCCCAAGCTGACCATTCAGGGTGGCACCACGGAAGTCCTGCGCGGCATCATTGCGCGCGGTCTCGGTCTGCGTTGAGGTAAGCTGCACGATGGCCGATATCGCAAAGCTTCTGTCGCCAAAATCCGTCGCCGTTATCGGTGCTGCGCCCAAGGGGCAGGGTTTACGCGGGCGCATTCTCGAAATCCTGACGGCTCATCCCTATGCCGGTTCGATTTATCCGGTGAGCCGGAGCAACGGCGAGGTGCAGGATCTCAAGGCATACCCGAGCATCGGTGCGGCGCCCGGGCCCGTCGATCTCGCCGTGCTCATCATTCCGGCTGAGTTCGTCGTCGACGAGCTGCGCCGCTGCGGGCAGGCAGGCGTCGGCGCGGTCATCGTGCTCAGCTCCGGCTTTGCCGAGGAGCCGGGCGAGGCCGGCGCCAAGAAGCAGGCCGAGATCAAGGCCATTGCCGCCGAGTATGGCATGGCCATCATGGGCCCGAACTCCGAGGGCTTCGCCAATCTGCCGCTGGCGCTCTGTCCGACCTTCAGCCCGGCCGTGAGCCCGTCCGAGCGTGCGCTCATCCCGAAGATGCCGCTCGGCAACCGGCGCGTGTCGGTGATCGCGCAGAGCGGCGGCATGGGCTTTGGCTTCTTCGATCGCGGCCGGCCGAAGGAGCTCGGCTTCAACCACATTGTCACCACGGGCAACGAGGCCTGCCTCGAAGTGCTCGATTATGCCGATCATCTGATCGACGATCCCGGCACCGACGTCCTTCTAATGCTCGTCGAGGACATCAAGACAGGTTCGAAGTTCTCAGCGGTCGCCGAGAAAGCACTGCGCGCGGGCAAGCCGATCATCCTGAGCAAGATCGGCCAGTCCGACGCGGGTGCCCGCGCTGCGGCCTCGCACACAGCGGCGCTCGCCGGCTCCTATGCGAGCTTCAGCGCCATGGCGCGCCACTACGGAATCATCGAGGGCCGCGACCTCGAGCATATTGTCGACCTCGCGCAGGGCTTCCTCGCGGCAGGCCCGGACCTCCCGGCGGGACGACGCGTCGGCATCTGCACGGCGTCGGGTGGCGGCGGCGGCTGGATGGCGGACGCTTGCGCAGCTGCAGGCCTCGAAATTCCAGAACTCGATGCTGCGACGCGCCGTGAGATCGACAAGATCATCCCGAGCTACGGCACCTCGCAGAATCCGGTGGACGGCACGGCGCAGGCCATCCGCAGCGCCGGTTATGCTGGTCTCGCGGGCCGCGTCGCGCCATCGCCAGTGGTCGACGGCATCATCGTCGTCATGAGCGGGCGCGCGGGCGAGCATGTTGCCCACGAGCGCGAGGCGCTCATGAAGCTGCGCCGCGAGACCAAGAAGCCGATCTTCATGTGGAGCTACACGCTCCCAGTGTCGCTGACGCTGGAGACGCTGGCCGAAGCCGGTTATCCGCTCTTCACGAACATGCACAATGCTGCCGGCACCATGGCTGCCATGGCCGACTACCGCGAGCGTCGCGAGCGCTTCCTGTCAGCGTCGGCCGCAGTGCGCGTCGCAGCGCCTGTGCACGAGCATGTGAGCGAGATGCTGTCGAAGAGCCGCGGCGCGCTCACGGAGTACGAGGCGCGGCGCGTGCTGGCCGCATACGGCATTGGCCACACAACGGGCCAGTATCTTGCCAAGACGGTGGAGCAGGCGGCGGAAGCCTCGACGGCGATTGGCGGGCCCGTCGCAATGAAGGTGCAGTCGCCTGACATCCTGCACAAGACCGAGGCTGGCGGCGTTGCGCTCGGCATCACGGACGCACGCGTACGCGAAGCGTTCGCGACGATCATCGAGCGCTCGCAGGAATATGCGCCGGATGCGAAGATCGACGGCGTCCTCGTTCAGCCCATGGCGGAAAAGGGCCGCGAGGTCATTCTCGGCATCAATACCGATCCGCTGTTCGGCCCGATGCTGATGGTTGGCCTTGGCGGTATCCACGTCGAGGTGCTGAAGGACGTTGCGCTGGCGCCAGTGCCGCTATCGAAGCCGGATGCACTCGCGCTTATCGGCCAGCTCAAGGGCCGGGCGCTGCTTGACGCGCAACGCGGCGCGCCCGCGGCGGACGTCGATGCACTTGCTGAGCTGATGGTGCGGCTATCGCGCTTTGCCGCCGATCACGCCGAGACCGTTGCCGAGATCGACCTCAATCCCGTCTTCGTGCATCCTCAAGGCCAGGGTGTGACGATCGCGGATGCCCTCATCATCCAGCACGGCCACGGCTGAGATCACGCCACACGAATTCCTGCTGACGGAGAGCACTATGAGCACCTTCACCGACCTTACCATCGAGCGCAGCGGGAACGTGGCGACGATCGTCATTCAGCGTCCGCCGCACAATTTCTTCGACATGTCGCTGATCAAGCAGATCGCGACGGCGCTCGAGGGCTTCGACAGCGAGATCGACGTTCGTGCGATCGTGCTGGCGAGTGAAGGCAAGTCTTTCTGCGCGGGTGCAAACTTCGGCGATGGCAGCAGCCTCGACAAGTCCGGCAACCGGCCGGGCGAGAGCACGCTCAACAGTTCCGGTCATCTCTATCAGGAGGCCGTGCGCATCTTCCGCGCCAAGAAGCCGATCGTGGCTGCGGTGCAGGGACCGGCGATCGGTGGCGGTCTCGGGCTCGCGGTTGCGTGCGACTTCCGCATTGCGGCGCCCGAAGCGCGCTTCTCGGCGAACTTCACGCGCCTCGGCTTCCATCCGGGCTTCGGCCTCACGTACACGCTGCCGCGCCTGATTGGCGCGCAGGAAGCCTCCAAGATGTTCTACACGAGCCGTCGCCTCACCGGCGAAGAGGCGCTCGCGATCGGTCTCGCCGATGAGGTCGTGCCGCTCGCGGACGTGCGCAAGCGCGCCCAGGAGTTCGCGGCCGAGATTGCGGAGAATGCGCCGCTCGCCGTGCAGGCGACACGCGCGACAGTCCGCGCCGGCCTTGCCGACAAGGTCAAGGAGCAGACCGACCACGAACTCGCGCTGCAGCAGAATCTGCGCGCTGCAGAGGATTTCAAGGAAGGCGTGAAGGCCTATGCCGAGCGCCGCAAGCCGAATTTCACGGGGCGGTAACGCCCTGGACGGCGCATGAGTTGTGATAACCGGCTCGCTCAATGAAGCCGGGGGCACGAGCAAAGGAGGAACACATGCCCGCGGGCTATAAGGACGATCCTGGTCTATCCGGGAAGGTTGCGATCATTGCCGGTGGTGGCGCTGCCGGTGACGGCATCGGCAATGGCCGCGCGGCGGCATTGCTGCTGGCATCCTCAGGCACCAAGGTACTCGTCGTCGATCGCGAGCTGGCGCTCGCGCAGCGCACAGTCGATATGATCACGGCGGAGGGCGGAACGGCAGCTGCGCACGCGGCGGACCTCACGGACGAGAAACAGTGCAAGACGACTGTCGAGGCGGCGGTCGACCGCTTCGGGCGTCTCGATTATCTCGACAACAACATCGGTATTTCGAGCCGCGGCACTGTCGTCACCGAACCACAGGAGACCTGGCATCGCATGATGCAGGTCAATGTCGAGGTGATGTTCCTCACCTCGAAGTACGCCATTCCCGCCATGATCAAGACCGCAGGCCGGGGCGCGATCGTGAACGTTTCGTCGATCTCCGCCCTGCGCCCGCGCGGCCTCACTATCTACACGACGACCAAGGCCGCGATCATTGGCCTGACGCGCGCCATGGCTGTCGATCACGGCAAGGATGGCATTCGCGTGAACTGCATCTGCCCGGGGCCGGTCTACACCCCCATGGTCTATGAGCGCGGCATGAGCGAGAAGGCGCGCGACAACCGCCGCCGCGCTTCAACGCTCGCGATCGAGGGCACGGGCTGGGACATCGGCAACGCCGTACGCTTCCTGATGTCGGATCATGCCCGCTACATCACCGGTCATACGCTCGTCGTCGATGGCGGGACTACGCTGCAGGCGCCCGAGCGTGAAAGTGAGAGCGAATAAAAAGCCCACCTGAGGAAATCGTCCATGGCCCGCCTTCCGTACATCGAGAAAGCCGATCTTCCGCCGGAGCAACAGGATCTGCTGAAGCGCGAGATCACGCTCTACAAGCAGCTCGTCAACAGCCCGAATGCGCTGCGCGCCTTCCAAGGGCTCGGCTATTTCATTCGCCACAAGAGCACGGTCGACACGCGGCTCCGCGAACTCGCGATCCTCCAGGTCGGTTGGCTCGCGCGCTCGCCTTACGAATGGTCGCACCACATCAAGCTCGGCTACGAGTTCGGCGTGACTGACGCGGATATCGAAGCGCTGATCGCGGATACGGCAGGCAAGGCAACTTCGCTCGCGCCACTCGACCGACTGGTGTTGCTCGCCGCGCGCGAGGCGACGAATGACGGCGCCGTCAGCCGCGCGACGTTCGATGCGCTCCGCACGCACCTCTCGAACGAGCACATGATTGATCTCGTGATGACCATCGCGTTCTACAACGCCGTCGTGCGTGTGCTCGCGAGCCTCGAGATAGACGTTGAACCCGACTACCTGAAGTATCTCGAGAAATATCCATTCCCGGCCAAGCCCGCCTGAAGGAGAGCGCCATGCGGATGAAGGATAAAGTTACGGTCATCATCGGCGCCGGCCAAAGCCCGGGCGAGGGCATGGGCAACGGGCGCGCCACCGCGATCGTGTTCGCGCGGGAGGGAGCGAAGGTGCTCTGCGTCGACAACCGCTACGAGTCTGCGGAAGAGACGGCGGCTATCGTCAACAAGGAGCACAGCGGCGCCGCAGCGGCCTTCAAGGCCGACGTGATGAAGGAAGTCGACATGAAGGCGGCCGTCGAAGAGGCCGTGAAGCGCTGGGGACGCCTGGATACGCTGCACTACAATGTCGGCGTCTCGCTCGGCGGTGGCGACAAGTCGCCGCTCGAGATCACCGAGGAGGCCTTTGACAAGGTCAACTCGATCAACCTGCGTGGCTTCATCATGGCCTGCAAGCACGCGCTGCCGATCATGCGCGAACAGCGCTCAGGCTCGATCCTGTCGATTTCCTCCGTTGCCGCCCTATCGGCGAGCTACGCGACTGTCGCCTACAAGACGACGAAGGCCGGCATGATCGCATATACCGAGCAGATCGCGCGTCATAATGCTGAATACGGTGTGCGCGCCAACATCATCCTGCCGGGCCTCATGGACACGCCCATGGCGGTCGACACGCGTGCGCGCGTGTGGGGCCAGTCGCGCGCCGAGGTTGTTGCGTCGCGTAATGCACGTGTGCCGCTGCGAAAGACCATGGGCACGGGCTGGGACGTGGCGAATGCGGCCCTCTTTCTCGCATCGGATGAGGCGAGTTTCATTACCGGCGTCGCGTTGCCGGTGGACGGCGGCGCCCTGCTGCGTGCGAGCGATTAAGGAGCATGATCAATTTATGTGACAAGGAACGTTGATCACGCCTCGGTGAACGACTAGCCTGATCAGCGAAGAGGCGCCCCGGCCCGAAGAATTGGTTCAACAATCGGGGGCGCAGAGGAAACGTAAGGCGTTTGGCGCCCGAAGTGGTGCCGACACAAATAACAAAGGAGGAGACGTATGAAAGCAGTTTGGTATGCGGCGGCAGCACTTGGGATTGCTGTCGGCGGCGGCGACATTGCCACCGCATTCGCCCAGAAGTCGGGCGGGACGCTGCGCATTTATCATCGTGACACACCGGCGAGCGCTTCGCTTCACGAGGAAGCGACGGTCTCGACGCAGCTTCCGTTCATGGCGATCTACAACAACCTCGTCGTCTACGATCAGCAGGCGAAGCGGAATACGATGGAGACCATCGTTCCCGACCTGGCCAAGAGCTGGGAGTGGGATGCGACGAAGACCAAGCTCACGTTCAAGCTGAACGAGGGCGTCAAGTGGCACGACGGAAAGCCCTTCACGTCGGCGGATGTCAAATGCACGTTTGACCTGCTGCTCAGCAAAGGCAAGCAGCGCCTGCGCAAGAACCCGCGCGCGATCTGGCATCGCAATGTCGAGGACGTGACCGTCAATGGTCCGCTCGAGGCGACGATCGTGCTCAAGGAGCCGCAGCCCGCGTATCTGACGCTGCTTGCGTCGGGCTATACGCCGATCTATCCGTGCCACGTCAGCGCCGCTGACATGCGAACGAAGCCGGTCGGCACCGGACCCTTCAAGTTCTCGGAGTTCAAGGGCAACGAGGTGATCCGTCTCACCAAGAACGCTGACTACTTCAAGAAGGGTATGCCCTACGTCGACATGATCGAGATGCGCATCATCGACAACCGCTCGACGCGCATTCTCGCCTTCCAGGCGGGCGAGTTCGACATGACCTTCTCGCAGGACATCACGATCCCGCTGCTGAAGGACATGGTGAAGCAGGCGCCGAAGGCGATCTGCGAGACCAAACCGCAGTACGTGCACCGCAACCTGATCGTCAATCGTGATGCGGCGCCGTTCGACAATCCGCAGGTCCGGAAAGCCATGGCGCTGGCGATCGATCGCAAGGCGTTCATTGACATTCTGACCGAGGGCAAGGGCGACATTGGCGGCGCCATGCTGCCGCTTCCGGAAGGCGCCTGGGGCATGCCCCCCGAGGAGCTGACCAAGATGGCTGGCTATGGTGCTGACACTGCGGCCAACCGCGCCGAAGGCCGCAAGATCATGGAGGGCCTCGGCTACAGTGCTGCGAAGCCGCTGAAGGTGAAGATCTCGACGCGTAACATCGCCATCTACCGCGATCCGGCCGTGATCCTCATCGACCAGCTCAAGCAGATCCACATGGAGGGTGAGCTCGAGGTTGTCGACACGCCGCTCTGGCACGCCAAGGTCGCCCGCAAGGACTACCAGGTCGGCATGAACCTCACGGGCGTCGCAGTCGACGATCCTGATGCCAACATGGTCGAGAACTACCTCTGCAAGTCCGAGCGCAACTACACCGGCTACTGCAACCCGGAAGTTGAGAAGCTCATCGAGGCTCAGTCGAAGATCTCGGACGTTGCCGAGCGCAAGAAGGCCGTCTGGAAGATCGAGCAGATCCTCAATGACGATCTCGCGCGCCCGGTCATCTATCACGATCGCGCCGCGACCTGCTGGTGGCCCCACGTGAAGGGCTTCGTCGGTCACGAGAACTCGATCTACAATAACTGGCGCTTCGAGCACGTGTGGCTCGACAAGTGATGCCGGAGACCTGAAGTCTGGCGCGGTGGGGAAATCCATTCTCTGCCGCGCCAGAGGCTACCCGCCTCGGCGGGCGAGTGCGGATGCGGTGGCATGGATTGCCGCATTCGATGAACCGCAACGATGTTCCAGACCACCTGAAGGAGGCTCCGCGTGGGTGCCTATATGATGCGGCGATTTCTGCTGATGATCCTGACGCTGTTCGGGATGTCGGTCCTGATATTCGTCATGCTCCGTGTGGTGCCGGGGAACATCGTCGATATCCTTTTTGACTCGGCGGGGATGGTGAACCCCGCCGACAAGAAGCGGCTCGAGGAGGAGCTCGGTCTCGACAAGCCGATCGTCCAGCAGTACGTCACCTGGATCACCAACATGATGAAGGGTGATCTCGGCTATTCGTACGTGTCGGAGAAGCCGGCGCTCGACGAGATCCTCCCGCGCATACCGGTCACGGCGAAGCTCGCAGCGCTCGCGCTTTTCTTCTCCGTCATCCTTGGCGTGCCGCTCGGTGTCATCAGCGCCGTCCGGCAAAATACGTCGCTCGACTACTTCCTGAGAGTCGTGAGCTTATCCGGGCTATCATTACCTTCATTCTGGCTCGGTCTGCTCATTCTCATGGCCTTCGTCCAGTACGCGGGTTGGATACCAATATATTCCGATGCGCCGCGAGGTTTCTTCCATGAGCTCTGGCTTCTGAGTATTCCGGCAGCTGCGGTGGGTTTCCGTGCCTCGGCGCTCATCATGCGCCTCACGCGCTCATCGATGCTCGAAGTGCTGCGCCAGGATTACATCCGCACGGCCCGCGCGAAGGGTGCCTCGGCGAACACCGTCAATTATGACCACGCACTGCGCAACGCGGTGCTACCCGTGGTGACGATCATCGGTATCGAGGCGGCGTTCCTTATCGGCGGCCTGATCGTTACGGAGACAGTCTTCAACATTCCGGGCGTCGCGCGCTTCCTCGTCGAGGCGATCCGCTGGCGCGACTATCCGATCGTCCAGAACCTTGTGATGCTGATCGCCGTCGTCACGGTCGTCGTGAACTTCATCGTCGACATGGCCTACGTCGTTCTCGATCCGCGCATCAAGTACGAGGGCTGAGGCAAACCATGGCAACCATCGACCACAAAGCCGAACTTGCCCGTGCTGGCGCCGGCGTCAGCGGGTTCTGGGGCACGACGTTCCATCTCGCGCGCCGCTATCCGCTCGGCGCCGCGGGGGCCGTCATCGTACTGCTCTTCGTGCTCACAGCCCTCTTCGCGGGCTATCTCACGAGCTACGACCCGACGACCACCAACCCGCGATCATCCCTTGCGCGGCCGGGTCCAGAGCATCTGCTCGGCGCTGACTTCATGGGCCGTGACATGTGGAGCCGTATTGTCTATGGCGCCCGCATCTCGCTTGCCGTCGGCATCGGTTCGACAGTGCTCGGCTGCTTCTTCGGCGTGCTCATCGGGCTCATGTCCGGCTACTACGGTGGCTGGCTCGATCTCCTGACGCAGCGCGTTATGGACATCCTGCAGGCGCTGCCGCTGCTCGTAATGGCCCTGCTGATGGCGGCGTCGCTTGGGCCATCGCTCACCAACACGATCGTCGCGATTTCGATACCCATCATCCCGAACGTGGCGCGTGTCATACGCTCGAACACGCTCGCGCTCAGAGAAATGCCCTATGTCGAGGCGGCTCGCGCGGTTGGTATGAGTGAGTGGAAGATCGCGCTGCGCCACGTGCTGCCGAACACGGTGGCTCCGCTCATCGTTCTCGCGACGGCTCAGCTCGGCGCCGCGATCCTGACGGAGGCTTCGCTCTCCTTCCTCGGCCTCGGCATTCCCGAGCCGCATCCTTCCTGGGGGCGGATGTTGTCGGAGTCCGCTGCCGAATACGTGAGAACCGCGCCGTGGCTGGTGATCTTCCCTGGCCTTGCGATCTCGCTCGCGGTTTTCGGGACAAACCTCCTCGGCGATGCCGTGCGCGACCTTCTCGATCCGCGCGAGCGCAGCTGATACTCAACCTCAGGCCACGGACCGGCACGTCATGAACGACTGGACGGGAAGTGAGCAGGCCGCGCGACGCGCGGCGATGATGTCAGGGAGTCCAATGACGACGACAGCCTCGATACCCGAGCACGCTCCGCACAGCGCGCCTTCGACAGAGAACCTTCTCGAAGTCACGGATCTGCGAACGTACTTCTTTACGCGCCATGGCGTGGTCAAGGCGGTGGATGGTGTGGACTTCGCGGTAAAGCCGAAAGAGACGCTCGCAATCGTTGGCGAGTCGGGCTGCGGGAAGTCAATCACGGCCCTCTCGCTGCTCCGCCTCATCCCTGTGCCGCCAGGGCGCATCATCAGCGGCTCGATCAAGCTCGATGGGGTGGATCTCATCCAGCTCGGCGAAGAGGAGATGCGCCAGATCCGCGGCAACGACATCTCGATGATCTTCCAGGAGCCAATGACATCGCTCAATCCGGTGATGACGATCGGGCGGCAGATTGCGGAAGTGCTGCTCCTGCACCAGGGTATGACGACCAAGCAGGCCTATGCGCGCGCCATTGAGATGTTGCGGCTCGTGAAGATCCCCGAGCCTGAGCAGCGCGTGAAGGAGTTCCCGCACCAGCTCTCTGGCGGTATGCGCCAGCGCGCGATGATCGCCATCGCGCTGGCGTGCAATCCGAAGGTGCTCATTGCCGACGAGCCGACGACGGCACTCGACGTAACCATCCAGGCGCAGATCCTGGACCTCATCGTCGAGCTGCAGAACCGATTGGGCACAGCGGTGGTGCTCATCACGCACGACCTTGGCGTCGTTGCGGAGACGGCGCACCGCGTCATCGTGATGTACGCCGGCCGCAAGGTCGAGGAGGCGGATGTCGGCGAGCTTTTTGCGCGACCGATGCATCCCTACACGCGCGGCCTCATGGCCTCGATCCCGCGGCTCGATCTCATGCGCGGCGAGGAAAAGGAGACGGTCGAGCGTCTGCAGGAAATCCCGGGCATCGTGCCGGCATTGAGTGCTCTGCCGCCAGGCTGCGCCTTCGCGCCGCGATGCCCACATGCCGACGATCGCTGCCGCGCGGAATACCCGCGCTACGAGCAGAAGAGAAGCGGCCACTGGGCTGCCTGCTGGCGCTCGGATGAACTCTTTGGAGGCGCCAATGCATGACGGAGCGGAGAGCGGCGTAGTGCCTGGTGTGGCCAACGGCACGGACAACAACCCCCGCCACAATCGGGCGCCTGCACTCGAGGTGCGGGATCTGAAGAAGCACTTCCCCGTCAAGAAGGGGCTGCTGCAGAAGACTGTCGGCCATGTCTATGCCGTGGACGGTGTGTCCTTCACGATCCGCGAGGGCGAGACGCTGGGCCTCGTCGGTGAATCTGGCTGCGGCAAGTCCACCGTGGGCCGCGCCATCCTGCGGCTTGTCGAGCCGACCTCTGGCAGCATCAAGGTTGCGGGACAGGAGATTATCGGCCTCTCGAAGCCGGAGCTGCGCCCGTATCGTCGCGAGATGCAGATCATCTTCCAGGATCCGTTCTCGTCGCTCGATCCGCGCATGAGCGCGGGCGACATCGTCGGCGAGCCGCTGAAGGTGCACGGCGTCGGCAATGCCAAGGAGCGCCGGGCGCGGGTGGCGGAGCTTTTCGCCCGCGTCGGCCTCCGGCAGGCGCAGATGGACAGCTTCCCGCACCAGTTTTCGGGCGGCCAGCGCCAGCGCATCGGCATTGCGCGCGCGCTCGCGCTCAACCCGAAGCTGATCATCGGCGACGAGCCGGTCTCCGCGCTCGACGTGTCCATCCAGGCGCAGGTCATCAACCTGCTCATGGATCTGCAGCAGGAGCTCGGCCTCGGCTACCTCTTCATCTCGCACAACCTCGCGGTCGTCGAACACATCTCGCACTACATCGCGGTGATGTACCTCGGTCGGATCGTCGAGTACGCCGACAAGCGAACGCTCTTCACGTCCCCGCGCCATCCCTATACCGAGGCGCTGCTCTCTGCTGTGCCGGTGCCCGATCCCTCGATCAAGCGCAAGAAGGTCGTTCTCGAGGGTGACGTGCCGAGCCCAGTGAAGCCGCCTTCGGGCTGCCACTTCCACACGCGCTGCCCCATTGCGCAGGAGCGTTGCAAGGTCGAGAGCCCTGCGCTGCGCGACGTCGGTAACGGGCAGAAAGTGTCCTGTCACTTCAGATAGCGCCGCGGAAGCACTTACTTCGCCGCGGGCTGCTGGGAAGAGGTGCTGCCGCCTTCTTCTGCTTGGGGGAGGCCCGTGGCGGTCAAGCGGCGAGCGGCGAGCGAGTTGAGGCGCGCGTTAGTCCGCTTGTTTCAAGCTCTCGAAGGCGGCGAGCGCGCGAGCGCGCGCCACCTTGTGGTCAACGATCGGATGCGGATACGTCCGTCCAAGCTCGATGCCGGCTGCAGTGAGCGTGTCGGCTGGCGCGTCCCAGGGCGCGTGGATCTGCGGCGCCGGCAGCTTTGCCAACTCTGGGCACCACTTGCGCACATAGTCGCCCGACGGATCGAAGGTCTCGGCTTGCTTCACAGGATTGAAGATGCGGAAGTAGGGCGCCGCATCGACGCCTGAGCCCGTGACCCATTGCCAACTCGTGGCGTTGTTGGCGAGATCAGCATCGACGAGCGTCTCCCAGAACCACGTCTCGCCCTTCTGCCAGGGCTGCAGCAGATGCTTCACCAGGAATGATCCCGTGATCATGCGCACGCGATTGTGCATCCAGCCCGTCGCCCACAGCTCGCGCATCCCGGCATCGACGATCGGATAGCCCGTGCGACCGCGCTGCCAGGCAGAGAGTGCCTTGGCGTTGTTCTTCCAGGGGAAGTGCGCGAAGGGCTCGCGACATGGCGCGTCCGGCAGCGACGGGCGCTGCACGAGCAGATGATACGAGAACTCGCGCCAGAGTAGCTCCTTGAGAAAGACCTCGGCGCCGTTTGCGCTTTCGGGATGAGCAGCCGCGTGAGTGCGCGCGCGCTGCCAGCACTGGCGTGGACTGACCTCACCATGGTGGAGATGCGGTGAAAGTCGCGACGTGCCGGCAAAGTCCGGGCGATTGCGGCGCTCGTGGTAGTGCGCGAGATCGTGCTCGATGAAGTCGTCGAGGCTCTGTTGTGCCGCCATCTCGCCGGGCGTCCAAGCAGCACGGAGACCAGAAGCCCAATCGGGCTTTGTCGGTGTCAGCTGCCAGTCGGAGAGTTTCTCGGATTTTGGCCAGCGCGCAGGCGCGCGCAGTGTTCGCGGTGGTGCCAGGAGTGCGCCGACATCATCGGCAGAAAGGGCTGCGCGCGCGAACGGGGTGTAGACTTGAAAGGGCGCGCCCTGGCGCGTGAGGAGTGCCTCGGGCTCGAAGAGCAGCGCGCCACGGTGCCGCTTGAGTGCAATGCCGACCTTGTCGAGATCGGCTTTGAGATCGACTTCGATCTGACTCGCCCATGGCTCGTAGGCACGCGAGCAATAGATTGTCGTGGCACCGACTTCGGCCGCAAGACGTGGCAATACCTTTCGCGCAGCACCGCGTGCGAGAATGAGATGAGATTTTATCGAGGCGAGGCTCTGCGCTAGGGCTGTGAGACTGCCGTGAAGCCACCAGCGACTCGCGCCGCCAGTCCGCCAGCGGCCCGGAGTTTCATCGTCGAGGATGTAGACGGGGATGACGGGTAACCCGGCCGCAACGGCGGCATGGAGTGCGGCATTGTCCGTGAGCCGCAGGTCATTGCGGAACCACATGATCACGGCGGCCGTCATCGGCGACTTTTCACCTATGGCTGAGAGCCTCGAAGACGGAATAACGCACGTGCGTGCTCATCAGTTCTTGAAGAGCAGGTCGAAGAGGGTCTTGGGCTTTGCGCCGCCGCCTCCTCCGCCACCACCACCGCTGCCGCCGCGGCGGCGCTCGGGGGTGTATTCGCCATAGTTGCCTTGTGCCCAAGGCGCCCAGGTTGGAGCCTGTCCGCCGCCGCTGTACCGCGGCCCGTCCAGGCGGCGAGGCTGCTGGGCCATCTCCCGGTCCACCGGGGCAACCAGCAGGTACTCTTCGGTGCCACCCTCGAGACCGGCGACGGTGAGCTTCGTATCAGTCCACGTCCAGTTTGCTGCGCGCGTGCCCTGTCGCACCTGCTCGATGGTGATGACGCGACGCGCGCGCGTGTCGATGACCGCTGCATGCTCGACCTCCTCGGATCCGCTCTTGCCGTCGATTGTGCCGGCCGTGAAGCGAAGGAGGCCAATGTGCTGCGATGCCTCGGGGCGCATGGACCAGTCCGTGAGGCGTGGCAGGCCGTCGCCCATCAACTCGAGGGGAACTGTGAGCCGCGGAAACCGTGCGTTCGTCGCGAAGTACTGATTGCCGCGCGCCTGGAGGCGCCATTCGCCGAGGCTCTGCTCGTCGAGCTCGTGGCTTGCCGCGATCTGCGCCGCGCCATTGCGCTCGAGAGCAGCCGCAGCCTCGCGAAGCATGGGCTTGAGCTCGAGAGCCCGGCGCAACTCGACGATTGCCTCGTCCGCGCGCCCCATGGCCTCGAGCATCTCGCCGCGCGTCCAGATGACCTCCGCTCGCTCGGGTTCGAGGCCGATGGCGCGCTCGATTTCCTTTTGCGCGAGCTCTGGTCGACCCGTGAGCTTGTAGACCCAGCCGCGATAGGCATAGGCCTGGGCCGACCGTGGGTCGATCTCGATGGCGCGCGAGAAATCGTTGAGGGCTTCCTCGTAGCGTTCGGCCTTGGCTTCGGCGAAGCCTCGCGCCTCGACTGCTGCACTGGATTTCGGGTCGAGCGTGACCGCGTGCTGGAAATCGCGCAGCGCCGCGGGAATGTCGCGAGCGGCAATGGCGGCATAGCCACGCAGCAGTACGACCTCGATGTTGTCGCGGTCGATGTCGAGCACGCGCCCGAGATCGTCGATCGCATCCTTGTAGCGCTCGAGCGCCAGATAGGCTTCGGCGCGTGCGCGCAGCGCTGGCGCAAAGCGAGGTGCGACGGCCAGCGCGCGTCCGAGATCGCGCAGTGCGGCATGTGGGCGGCCCTGAGCGAGATGGACGCGGCCGCGGCCGGCGAACGCGGCTCCGTCGGTTTGCAGGAGGCCGATGGCGCGTGAGTAGTCGCTGAGCGCGGCGCGATGATTGCCGAGCTTGACGTGAGCCGCTGCACGGTTGGTGTATGTTGCGGCATAGTTGGGCGCCAGGAGGAGCGCGCGGTCGAAGTCGCGGATGGCCTCGGCCGTGGCGCCGATCTCCAGGAGCACCGTGCCGCGGTTGTTGTAGGCCGTGGCGCCCTCTGGCACGAGCTGGATCGCCCGGTTGAAGTCTTCGACAGCAGCACGCGTTTGGCCGAGGCGTGCCCGTGCGACGCCGCGGTCGATGTGCATGAGCGCGCGCTGGTCATTGGGGAGGCTGTCGGCGGCGAGGGCGGCATCATAGAGCCGGACTGCATCCTCGGGTCGATCCGAGCGGAGCGCGGCCACCGCCTGCCGCACGCGCATGGCGGCGTCGCCCGTCGGAGATTGCGCTGCAGGCCCCGTCTGGGCGAGCGCAATCTGCGGCATGAGCATGAGCACGGCCACAGCGAGCAGCCGGCGGGGCGTGCTGCCATGTCTGTCGTGCGATTTATCGTCGAAGCACATGAGCGCTCGCGTGTGGCTTTCGGCGCTAAGCGCCTTCGCCTTAGGAATCATGACTTTGTAGCACAAATCGGTCCGCGGATGGCCGTGCCACCGTATCGCCGTCGCGGCCGCTATGCCGGGAGCTCGTAACCAATCGCCGCTTCGGCCGCGATCGTCTTCTGCACGGCAGGGCGGGCCATCATGCGCTGGTAATGCGCGTCGAGGTTCGGAAATTCCCCTGGCGCAGGGCGCAGCGAGTTGAAGAAACGCCAATACAGGCGAAAGATGTGAATGTCGGCGATCGAATAGCTGCCGACGGCCCAAAGCCCGCTGCCGAGCCGCTTGTCCACCAGCGCATAGATTGCACGGGCGTGGTCGAGGCCGCTGCGGCGCGCGGGGTGGACCGTCGCGGCGATGAACGACATCCAGGAAATGATCTGCGCCTCGGCCTCGCCGTCGTCCTCGGGCAGCAGGCCCGCGGTGGGAAACTGTCGCGCGAGATAGAACAGGATGGCCGCAACCTCGCTGAGCGGCCGCCCCTCGATCAAGAGGGTGGGCACTTTGCCCTCGGGATTGAGCGCGAGATAGGCCGGCGCCCGGTTCTCCTTCCGCACGAAGGAAATCGACCGCGCCTCGAAGGGCGCGCCGATTTCGTGCAACGCGATATGCGGTGCCATGGAGCTTGCGCCGGGTGCGAAGTAGAGCGTCAGCATCGCCACCCCCGGATCGCGAAGAGGTCGTCAGTCCCCGCCGGAGGGCTTGAACTCGGCCTCGCGCGTGCGTCGTGCGATTTTGTCGAGGACGCCATTGACGACGCGCGGCTCATCCTCGCTGAAGAAGGCCTTTGCAACCTCGACGTACTCGCTGATGACGACGCGGGCCGGCACGTCGTCGCGCTCGATGAGCTCGAAGACACCGGCGCGCAGGATTGCGCGCAAGGTCGAATCGACCCGCGTGAGCCGCCAGCCCTCGGCGAGCTGGGCATCGACGACCGGATCGATCTCGCGCTGGCGGCGGACGACGCCGCGCAGGATGGCCGCGAAGAAGTCGCGATCCGCGGCAGCGACCGACTTGTCTTCGGCATTCTCACCGAAATGATGGTGGTTGAACTGGCCGATGACGTTGTTGAGGTCGGTCTCGGCGAGATCCATCTGGTACAGGGCCTGCACGGCGCTGAGGCGCGCGGCGCTCCTTGGCGCAAGCGGACGCTGCTCGTTGGCGGGCGTTCTCATTCTTTCCGCCCGGCAAAGTCGTGACCGATCTCGATCAGCTTGAGGCACGCGCGCGCAGCGTCGGCACCCTTGCCGGCGAGACCGCCCTCGGCACGCGCCATGGCCTGGTCGTGCGTGTCGACTGTCAGAATCGCATTGCCGACAGGCAGCGCGAGGTCCGAAGCGATCTGCATCATCCAGTGGTTCGCGTTGTTGCAGACGATGTCGTAATGCGAAGTCTCGCCGCGAATGACGCAGCCGAGCGCGATGGCGCCGTCGAAGGGGCGGGCGTTGTCCTCGTCGAAACGGCCGGATGCGGCGCTCACGGCGAGCACTTGGGGAATCTCGAGCGCGCCGGGCACAACAATGCGCTCGTAGGTGCAGCCGTGCGCATCGAGCACGGCTAGCGCGCCTTCGATCAGTGCGGCGCTCACGTCTTCGTAGTACGGCGCCTCGATGATGAGGATGTGCGCGTTCAGCTTGCCCGCGCGCGGGCCAATGGGTGTGCCTCTACCGGCCATCTCTTTTATCGAACCTCACGTGTACCAACGATACGCAGGCCGTAGCCTTCGATGCCCACATAGCGCGAGCGCGGCACGTTGGTCAGCAATTCCATGTCAGTAACGCCAAGATCGCGCAGGATCTGGGCGCCGATGCCGATCTCGACGCGGCGACGTTCCGCGCGTGCCTGCGGCGCCTTCGGCTGCTCGCGCTCCGCGAGCCATGTCGAGAGCGAGCGGGGCCGCAGATCGCGGATCAGTACGATCGCACCGCGGCCCTCCGCGGCGACCATCTGGATGCATTTCTGAAGGAACGCCTCAGGGCGATTCGGAACGCCAATGCCGAGGAGATCCGCGGGCATATTGACTGCGTGCACGCGCACGAGAACCGGCTCTGGGGTGGAGAGATCGCCGCGCACCAGAACGAGATGTTCGACGGGATCGACGGTCGTTTCATAGACGTGCAGGTCGAAGGTGCCGCCGAAGCCGCTCTCGACCTTGCGCGATGCCGTACGATTGACGATGCGGTCGTTCTGCAGGCGATAGGCGATCAAATCCTCGATGGTGCCGATCTTGAGGCCATGCCGCTGGGCGAAGGAGACGAGGTCCGGCATCCGCGCCATAGTGCCGTCGTCGTTCATGATCTCGCAGATGACGCCGGCGGGCAGCAGACCCGCCATGCGCGCGAGGTCGACGGAAGCCTCGGTGTGGCCGGCGCGTACGAGGACGCCGCCGTCACGTGCGACCAGCGGGAAGACGTGGCCCGGCGAGACGATGTCGTCGTGCGTCTTGTTCGGGTCGATGGCCGTTGCGATCGTCAGTGCGCGATCATGGGCCGAGATGCCGGTCGCAATGCCTTCCTTGGCCTCGATCGACACAGTGAAGGCGGTGCGATTACGGGCGCCGTTGTTGCGCGTCATGAGCTCGAGGCGAAGCTGGTGCGCTCGCTGCTCGGTCATCGAGAGGCAGATGAGGCCGCGGCCGTGCTTGGCCATGAAGTTGATCGTATCCGGCGTCGCCATCTGTGCTGGGATAACGAGATCGCCCTCGTTCTCACGGTCCTCGGCGTCGACGAGGATGACCATGCGCCCGTTCCGCAGATCCTCGAGGATGTCGGCAATGGGCGAAACGAAGCCCTTTCCCTCGGAATAGGCGACGCGTGCGAGGTCGGCGAGGTCGTTTGTGGGGCCGTTCGTCACCGGCGCATCTCCAGAAGTCGCGCCACGTAGCGCGCAAGAGGATCAATCTCGATGTTGATGCTATCGCCGGGCTTTTTGCCGCCCCACGTGGTCACCGTCAAGGTGTGGGGGATCAGGTTGACGCCGAAGCGGGCGCCCTCGACCTCATTGACGGTGAGCGACGTGCCGTCGAGCGCGACAGAGCCCTTGGATGCAATGAACGGGGCGAGCGCGGCGGGGGCCTCGAAGATCAGGCGGCGGCTGTCGCCATCAGCTCGAATATCGGCTATGCGCGCGACGCCGTCGACATGGCCGGAGACAATGTGGCCGCCGAGCTCATCACCGGCCTTGAGCGCGCGCTCCAGGTTGACCGGGCGGCCAGCGCGCCATTCGCCGAGGGTGGTCAGCGAGAGCGTTTCATTGGAGACGTCGAGAGTATAACGGCTGCCCGCGCCGTCGGGCGCGACGTTGGTGACGGTCAGGCATACGCCATCGTGGCAGATGGACGCGCCAAGGGAGATCGAGGCCGCCGCATAGTCCGAGCGGATCTCGAACCGTCCACCGTCGACGGCGAAGACGGTCCCGATGCCAGTGATGATGCCTGTGAACATGCGTGCGTTCCGCGCAGGCGACCGACGGGCCGCCAGCCATTGCTACCGTGCCCCATGACCTAGGCCCAATCGGCACGCTCGGCAAGGCGAACCCGGGGATGGCTGGACCGCGGGATCGCCAGCGCCACGCGCGGCGGGGTATTCTCGTCGAAGAGGGGTGGGCCGGAGGAGGCGCCCCGCTTTTGGGGGCCGCCATGCAACTCAAGCACCGAAGCAGCAACGCCCTTACTGGCGCCGAGGCAATGCAGGGAGGTGACTATGTGCTCGTACAGAAGGCGATTGCCTTTCTCGTGACGGCGCGTGACGGCCAGGGCCTTGCCAGTGATGTGGCCAGTGGTCTGGCGAACCACCTGAATGTCAGCGCGGCCCATCTGGGAGAGGTGCTGGGAAGATGGTGCGGCCTTTCGCCAAGATCCTTTGCCGAAGCTCTCACGCCGGGGCACATCCGCGGCTTGCTTTCAGCTTCTGGGGGCGTGCTCGCCGACCGCAATGGCGGCCGTCCAGTTCACCCGTTCGACGTGAAAGTCATCTCGACCATCACGGATGACGCGCAGCGCCGAGGAACCGGGCTGGAAATCACTTATGGCGTCCACGCGTGTCCGTTCGGTCAGGCATTGCTGACGATGACCGAGGGAGGCCTATGCGGCCTCGCGTTCGCCGACGCGGACGCAGGCGAGAGCCGGCGTGCTGCCCTCGACGATATGATAGGCCGCTGGCCACGTGCGCGCTTTCGCGAGGCCCCACGGGAGACCAGCCGATTCTCGGCACGGATTTTCGGTCCCTTCGATCGGGACGTCGGAGACGGAGTTCCGTTGACGCTCATCGGCACGCAATTCGATCTGAACGTTTGGCAGGCGCTGCTGCGCATTCCAATGGGGGCGCTGGTCAGCTACACCGAGATCGCCCGCTATCTGGGTCAGCCAACGGCGTCTCGCGCGGTTGGCACGGCCAATGGGCGCAATCCCATCTCGTTTCTCGTGCCGTGCCATCGCGCGCTGCGGAGCGACGGCACGCTCGGTGGCTACTACTGGGGACTGGGGCGGAAGCGAGCCCTCATTGCCTGGGAGACAGGTCGCGCGCAAGCTGTGAAGTCCGGTCAGTTTCGAAATTGATCAGCATTCGGAATGAGTGGACTTTGTCCAATTTCCAATATTCCATCACTGTGGCGCGTGGATCACTATGAGCCCGTTGATATAACTACTTCGTTCCGCAGCCAGATTTCGTAGACCTGCATTTTTGTGCTGTTTTTGAGCGCAATTGGAGGTTGTTTGTTACACGCATCGCTGCGTGTTGGTGTTTTAGCCATGGCCGGCTGTGTGATTCTTGCCCGTTTGGCAAATCGTTTCTCCGACCAGCATTCGATCCAAAATTGCAGATCCAGGAGAGAGCCATGGTACTCGCTCGAGCGATTCGGCGTGTGTTGTTGGCGTGTGCGTTTCTGGCATTTGGAATTCCCGCAGTTCAGGCTCAGGGCCTTAAGGACGGGCCCGCGCCGGCGCCGGTCTTCACTTGGGGCGGAGCTTATTTTGGTCTTCACGCAGGCTGGGGGTGGGCTGACGTGAACTGGAGGAACAATTACCCCTACGGCAATGCGTTGAACCGCCCTGGGAGCTTCGACTTCGACAGTCCTATCTACGGTGGGCAGCTTGGCATCCAGACGCAGCGCGGGAATTGGGTATTTGGCCTTGAGACATCTCTCTCGGGTACCACCGACAGAGAAAGGTCGAGAGGTATCGATCTGTGGGCTGGCAATGCGGTCGGTGATATGACCGTGCGCGTGGACTGGCTGTTGATGGCGGTCGGCCGTATCGGCTATGCCTGGGGGAACACCCTCGGTTATGTGAAGGGCGGTTATGCTGGGGCCGAGATCAGGCTCGAGACTAGTGACAACGTGCCTCCGATCTTTACCTCTGCAAGCAGTAAATGGCACAACGGTTGGACCGTCGGCGCCGGTTTCGAATATCTGTGGTTTCCCAATGTTACAGTCGGCCTCGAATACAATTTCGTGAGCCTGGACGGCGCCAACCGTACCACGAGCATCGTGGGGCCTGGTGGGACGTTCAGGTCCAATGCCGACCTCGATCTTCACACAGTACTTGCGCGCCTCAACTTCAAATTCGACTTCGTGGGCGGCAATCCCTGACTTGAATCTGTGGTTGCTGGGCGCTCGCGCGGCGGCTGAGGCATAAGCCCTCGGCTCGCTGCCGGCGCCCACAAGTTTGTCCCGCCTGGACGTCTATGCGCTCATGTCCTCAGGCTGTCGGCGAGGGCACGCATGTAGCCCTCTGCAGCAACGATGTGCTCGATGCGGCGCGGCTCGACAAGGGCGAGCGCACCGTCCAACTCCTCGTTATCGGAAAGCACCTGGAGGCGGCGCTCGACGCCGGCGAGACGGCGGCCGTCCACGTGGCCCCTGAGTGTCTCGACGATTGTCTCCACATATCCCGCCAGCCGGCCGACCTCGCGTAGTGCGCCGCGGCGCGCTGTGCGGTCGGCGGCATTGCGTTCGAGCCGTTCGAATGCGGCTGACATGCGAGCAAGCGAGTTGGCGACGGCTTCCGCGTAGTCCGCGACCTTGGCACGCCTTGCCTTGTCCAGGTGGACGAGCTTCGCCTGCCAGGCGCAGATTACGTCGGCAAGGCCGAGCAGCTTCAACGCAATGTCGAGGGTGCGCATGGGGCCATCGTAGGCGGATGGCGCCGGGCGGGGATTACTGAAGGGAAAATGGCCGTCAGCGCACCTTCGGATCGGCGAAGCAGCGACGCATGACCTCGCAGCGGTGGGAGCCCGAGAAGTGCATGCTCGAGCCCTTGGACGGTCGGATGAAGGCGCAGATTTCCTCAACGCCTTCCGTGGTCAGCCAGCCCTGCCGGCGACCACGCTGCACGGCGAAGCAATCGGCCGTCTCCTCGTCGGGGCCGCGGAACTGGTGGCCACACTCGTGGGCGTAGATCCACAGTTTCACCGACGTCGGCACCCGCGCCATGAGCTTCGAGTTGAGAATCAGAAAGCCGGGGTAGGCGGCGCCGTAGTCATCGAGCTGGTCGTCGATCACTGTCGGGCGCTGGCCGCAGGTCATGCGCCGGCCGTCGAGGCGCAGCTCGCCCGGCGCAATGATCTTCGCGCCCGCAGCCTGCGCGGCGTAGCCTTCCGGCGTGGGGGCGGACTGGGCTGATGCGCCAGAAGCGGCCGCCGTCAAAAGCACGAGCAATACGCCCGTGAGCTTTGCCAGGCCAGGCCTCGCCAGGCAAAGGAATGCGCGAGCAAGCGTCACCGTAAAACCCTCTCAAGAACCCGCCGCACGTTCGCAAGCTCTATGGCAAGATCATTGCGCGGACGAGCGGCGCTTTCAATGTGGCATCCGAGCCCTAGGCACTGTCTTCTACTGCCGCGGCGCGCGCGCCACACTCCGTGATTGCGAAGTCCGCGTCTGATACCTGCTAGCCGGCTCTCGCCTCGATCGCTTCCATATCGTCATCCGACAGGCCGAAGTGGTGTCCAATCTCGTGGACGAGCACGTGAGTGACCAGGGCGCCGAGTGTTTCGTCGCTGTCGGCCCAATAGTCGAGAATCGGGCGGCGATAGAGCACGACCGTATCCGGCCCCCCGGAGATGTCCATGACGCTCTTCCGCTCGAGGCTGACCCCCTGATAGAGGCCCATGAGGTCGAACTCGTTCTCGATGCCGAGGCTCTCGAGTACCTCGTCGGTCGCGAAATCTTCTATGCGGATCAGCACGTCCTTCGCCAGTTGGCGAAACTCGTCCGGGATCTGGCGCCAGGCGGCGTCCGCCAGAACTTCTAATTCTTTCAGCGTCGGAGCGCGAGTTTCAACCCACTTCTGCTGCTGGCTCATTCCTGAATTTCTCCACCCGAAAGCGGGGTCACTCTCAGATGGAGGAAGCCGTCGCACCAATCAAGTAGCACGTCGCCACAACGGGCCGGGCTACTGGCGCCAGCCCTTCTGCGTCGCGAATACGAGCTGGGCGCCGAGGATGACGATGGCCAGCCGCGCGAGGTGATGAAGAGCCACGTAGGCGACATCGACGCCGAGCACGAAGGCAAGCAAGTTCAGCTCGGTCTGGCCGCCGGGCGCGAAGGCCATCAGAACCGAGACCTGGTCAAAGCCCGTCCAACGTGCGACCAGGATGACGACGACGGCGGTCACTGACAGCAGGACGATGGCATTGAGAATGCCCCACACCATGGTGTGGCTGAATTCCTTCAGCGTCAGCCCGCGGAACTGGCAGCCGAGCAACACGCCGACGCCGATCTGGGCGAAGACCAGAAGCTCGACGGGGAGCCGTACGGCAGTGAAGCCGAGAGCATGAGCAGCTCCGCTCACCACCATGGGCCCGACGATCGGCGCGCCCGCGAGGCCGAGGCGATGGGCGATGCCCCAGCCGGCGGCGGCCATGGCGACGAGCGTCGCGATATCGACAAAGCTCGACTGGGAGAGGCGGACGGGGCTCGCGAAGGGCGTCGATGCCGCGAGACCGTCGTGCAGCTGAAGCCATAGCGGTACGGCGAACACGATGAGCACGATGCGCGTCGCCTGAACGAGGATGACCGTGCGCTGGTTGGCGCCTGCGGCCTCGGCCATGGCCGTCATGTCGGCAAGGCCTCCGGGCACGGCCGAGAAGAATGCTGTCGGGCGGTCGAAGCCGGCGAAGCGCTGGTAGAATGTCATGCTCGTCGTCGTGATGAGGATCATGAACGGCACGAGGATCATGAGGCTCGCGGCCATCGCGCCCATCTGGCCGAAAACGGCGGGCGTGAAGGCCGAGCCGACGGCGACGCCGAGCGTCGCGCGGAGCGGTCCGGCGAGCGGACGAGGACGCTCGATGGGCGCATGCAGAACCGAAGCGATCAGACAGGCCGTGAGCGCGCCGAGATACCAGGGCAGTGGCAGCTTGAGATAGACGAAAATGACGGCGCCGATGGTGCCGATGAGGAACGCCAGCGCAAAACGCGGAATACGCGCCCAGATGGAGCGCTTTCCCGCACCTGCCCGCTCCGCCGCTTGATCGTCTTGCGGGCGGCCCCCCCCGTCGGCCATGCCGCACGTCCCCCGTTCGCTTCGTTCGATGCTACCAGCTCAATGCGCCGACGACGGCCGCCGAAAGGAGCGTCGCGAGTGCCCCGGCCATCAGCGATCGCGCGCCGAGCGCCACGATATCGGCGCGCCGCTCCGGTGCCATAGCGACCAGGCCGCCGATCATGATGCCGAGCGAGCCGAGATTGGCAAACCCGCAAAGTGCATAGGTGATGATCAGCCGCGAGCGAGGCGCGAGGTCGGCTGAGTCGCGCGTCGCGAGGTCGAGATAGGCGAGGAACTCGTTGAGGACGATCTTCTGGCCGATCAGCGCGCCTGCCGTGCCCGCCTCGCCCCACGGAATGCCGAGCAATAGCGCGATCGGCGTGCAAAGCCAGCCGAGGATCTGCTGCAGCGTGAGCCGCGTACCGGCAAGGTTCGAGAGGGCGCCGAGCACCTCATTGGCGAGGGCGACGAGCGCGACCATCACGACGAGCATCGCGGCCACTGCGGCGAGGAGCCGCACGCCATCGGCAGTGCCCTGGACAACCGCGTCCATGGCCGAGCGCGGGGCCTCACCGAAAGCGAGATGCGCCGAGGCGGGGCCTTCCTCAAAGCCCTCGGGAACGGCGAGCCGGGAGAGCATGAGCGCGGCCGGCACATTCATGAGCGATGCCGCGATCAGATGTCCCGCAGCGCCGGGCACGTGCGCTTCGAGCAGGCTCGCGTAGACGACCATGACCGTGCCGGCGATCGTCGCCATGCCGACAGTCATCGTCCCGAAGAGGGCGCCGCGGCCCATGTCCCTGAGATACGGGCGGATGAGGAGCGGCGATTCGACCATGCCGACGAGCACGTTTGCCGCCGCCGCCATGCCAAGCGGACCGCCGATGCCAAACGTGCGCTGTAGCAGGCGCGCGAGTGACGCGACGATGCGCTGCAGGATGCCCCAGTAGTAGAGCAGTCGCGATAGCGCGCTCATGAGTAGGATGAGGGGCAGCGCCTGGAAGGCGAGGATGAAGCCGTGCGCGGGGCGCGTCGTGTCGAAGGGTGCAGGCGCGCCCGCGAGATAGCCGAAGACGAGGCTCGTGCCGGCGTTGCTTGCGCGCTGGAGGGCGCCGATCACGCCGGTCGCGGCATCGAAGAGCACGCTCGCGTGGGGAACTTTCAGAAACAGGATCGCGATCGCGAACTGCAGCGCAAGTCCGGCCGCGATCGTCGCTGCAACCTGCCGCGGCGCGAGCGTACGCCCTTCGCCGGTCGCCCAGACGAAGAGCGGGATCAGAACGATGCCCAGCAGGCTCTGCAAGACAGGCAGTAGCGATTCGGCCATGGAAGCCCCCCACGGGGACTGTAGAGGCGGCCGGGCCGAAGGTCACTTGGAAGTGTCGGTTTCCGCGGGCGCAGGCACCTGATGGCCCCGGCGCCACGCGCCGGGCGGGACACCGACGCACTTCTTGAAGGCGCGGTTGAAGGCGGCTTCCGAGTCGTATCCGACTTCCGCCGCTATGCGTGCGAGCCCCATGCCTTGGCGTTCGAGCAGGCGCGTCGCCAACTGCATGCGCCACCGCGAGAGATACTGCATGGGAGGCTCGTGCACGAAATGCGTGAACCGGTCAGCGAGCACGGAGCGTGATATGCCGACCTCGCGCGCGAGATGCTCGAGCGTCCACGGCTCGGCAGGCCGGCTGTGCATGAGCGTGAGCGCCGCACCGACGTGGGGGTCGCGCAGGCCAGATAGCCAGCTCGCGGCGCCGACTGGCAGCGTGTCGATATAGCGTCGCACGACATCGACGAACATGAGCTCGGCGACCCTCGAGAGCACAGTCTCGCTGCCCGATCGGCGCGTTGCTGTTTCGTTGATCGCGAGCCGGAACAGCTCCGTGATGCTTCCAACGCCATCCGATCCGCGCGCATGGAGCAGGCGCGGCAGACCTTGGAGCACGGGGTTGAAAGGACGCGCGTCACAGCCGAGATAGCCGCACACGAAGTGTGTCTGCTCGCCGCCGCCGTCGCCTTTCTCGATGTAGATCGGGAGGTAGTGGTCGGCGGGGCGGCGATACATTGCGAGATTGGGCGTCGCGCGCATACCGGGCGTCGAGCAAAGAACATGCGCGTCCGACATCGGCAGCACGATGATGTCCCCGGCTGAGAGGCGGAAGGGCGGCATGGAGTCGTCCAGAAGCTCCGCCCAGCCCTGACCCGAAGTGATGGCGTGGAACATGATGATGTGTTCCGCCTCAGGCATGACGTTCGAGGCAATGGCGGCCCCCGGCGGCGTTTCCGCGACCCACGGGGCGCTGAAATCGACGTCGAAGAAAACAGCACCTGTGAGCCGAACGGCTTTCAGAACATCCGACAGCACGTCCATGTTCGCACTCCCGGCGGACTTCGCGCCAAGTGATACGGACGGTCGATCGATTCCCGGACGATCAAGCAACGATGCCAGACGCTCGGTCATCACGCTGCGATCGGGCCCAGAATAACGTGTTTTCGTGAATTCTGGCTCAGAAAACGGTCAAAGGGAATGTGTCATGCAGACTGCTTCGAGCATTGCAGACTTCAAGTCGGGCCTTCGCGGCGCCGTTATCGAGATGGGTGATCCAAGCTACGAGGGGACCCGCGCCCTCTACAATGGCATGATCGACAAGCGGCCCCGAGCCATCGCGCGCTGTGCCGATGTCGCCGATGTGATCGCGGCAGTGAACTTCGCGCGTACCGCAGGCCTGCCGCTCGCCATCCGGGGTGGCGGCCACAATGGTCCGGGGCTTGGCAGCGTCAACGACGGACTCGTTATCGATCTCTCCGATATGAAGGGGGTCCGCGTTGATCCGGCCGCGCGCACGGCGCGCGTCGGTGCGGGCTGCACGCAGGGTGATGTGGATCACGCCACGCATGCCTTTGGGCTGGCCGTTCCGGCGGGCATCATTTCGACGACCGGCATCGCGGGCCTGACGCTGAGTGGCGGGCATGGCTACCTCTCGCGCAGATACGGGCTCACCATCGACAACCTGCTCGAGGCCGATGTCGTGCTCGCCGATGGCAGCTTCGTCACCGCGAGCAAGGAAAAGAACGCTGACCTCTTCTGGGCGCTGCGCGGCGGCGGCGGCAACTTCGGTGTTGTCACGAGCTTCCTGTTCCAACTCCACCCCGTGAGCATGGTGTTTGCCGGGCCGGTCGCTTTCAATCAGAAGCACGCGCGCACCATCATGCAGAAGTATCGCGAGTTCCTGCCGAAGGCGCCGGAGGACCTCGGGATCTTCCTCGGGCTGAAGACAATCCTCTCGAGTGCGCCATTTCCTGAGGAACACTGGGGCAAACGCATGTGCCTCCTCATGTGCTGCTTCAATGGCACCGAGGCAGATGGAAAGAAGGCGCTGGCGCCGCTGCTGAGCGCACTTCCCGAGCCGTGGTTCAACTGGATGGGCGAGATGCCCTATCCTGCTGTTCAGAGCATGTTCGACGGGCTCTACCCGAAGGGCATGCAGTGGTACTGGCGCGGCGATTTCGTGAAGACTCTGTCCGACGAGGCCATCGACGCGCACCTTGCTCAGGCCGCCAATACGCCGAGCGAGCTCTCGCTCATGCATCTCTACCCGATCGACGGCGCTGTTCATCGAGTGGGCCAGGGCGATACGGCATGGAGCTGCCGTGATGCGACCTGGTCGATGGTCATTGCGGGTATCGATCCCGATGCGAAGAAGGCTGGCCCCGTCACTCAATGGACCAAGGCCTATTGGGAGGCTGTCCACCCGTACGATCTCGGCGGCGCTTATCCCAACTTCATGATGGATGATGAGGGCGATGCGCGGATCAAGGCCGCTTTTGGTGAGAACTACGCGCGCCTGCAGGCCGTGAAAACGAAGTACGACCCGACGAACCTCTTCCGTGTGAATCAGAACATCAGGCCGACCAACTGATCAAAGAGGCGCGAGGCACTTACATCGTGCTTCGCGCCTCGCTCATTCGAAGCCGCCGGTATCCAGGCCGGGGGGACCCGGACGCCGGCGGCTCGCCCCCGCCGCACTGTTGCCTAGCGCGCGAGGACAGCGATATCGCGGATCGCCTCCTTGGCGCCCGCGATCTGGCCGACCTTCGTGGCTTTCCCGGTCTCGAGCGCCACCGTGTAGAGGGTGCCGTCAGCGACGAGCCAGGCCGTGTTCTTGCCGTCTGCAGTCGTGTGGATGTCGAAGGCGTAAGCTTTGGCCTTGCCGATGCCGAGCTTTCCGATGGCCTTCAGCGCGCCGTCGTTCGGCTTGGTCTGATGGATGAGCGCGCCGATCGTCGCGTCGATGTCGTACATCGCCGTCTTCTCGGGCTTGCCGTGCGAGTTGCTGTAAGCTGCAGCGACGACGTTTGGCTTCTCGCCCTTGTGCATGTCGCCTTCCTCGAAGGCGAGCTTGCCATCGGTCGTCACCTTGCCGGTATCGACGTCGGCGCGCAGGTTCGTGCCGTCCGTACCCATGAAGCGCAGCCTGTCGGCGGCAGGATTGAAGTCGACGATGGCGGCGACGCCTGCAGGCAGGTTGGTTTCGAGCTTCGAGACCTTGGTTGCCTTGCCGGAGCCGAGGTCGATCGTGACGACTGTGCCGTCCTCCGCGACGCCGTAGAGCATCTTGTTGGCGGGGCGCACGTCGATGCCGAGCAGCTTGCTCACGCCATCCACTTTCATGGTCTTGGTGACGGCCGGCTTGGCGCCGTCGATCATCACGAGTGTGTTATCTCCAACGAGGCCGACGGCCATTTCCGCTGATGCGGCTGAGGCGCTTGCGGCGAGCGCGAAAGCGCTGGCGAGGGCGATATGCTTGATTTTCATGATTTGGCTCCCGGGTATTGGTTTACGGAGGGCGCACCTCTCCTACGCGGCGCAAACGGGTGCGCCGCTGAAGGAGTTCGAGGTCGCTCTCAGACTGGGAACACGGGGGATCATCCGCTTGGATGCAGCAGATGCGAATTATTTTGTCGCCCCTGCGTGACGCATCTGCCTCCAATTGGCCCGCGTGCGTGTTAGCGTGTCATGGAGATGAGACTCGCAACGGGACCCGGGGGAGGTGCGCGCGTGGACTATGCCGGACTAGTGCAGGCCTGCGCGCGCGGCGACCGGCAAGCTCTTCGCAAGCTCTATGATGAGGAGGCGGCACGATTGATCGCGGTCGCGCAGCGCATTGTGCGGCGGCGCGAGCTTGCCGAGGAGGTCGTGCAGGACGCGTTCGTGCAGGTCTGGCAGAAAGCCAGCACGTTCGATGCGAGCGTCGGCTCGGCGCGGGCGTGGATCTATACGATCGTGCGCCACCGCGCGCTCAATGTAATCCGCGATGGCGCGCGCGAGGATCTGTTGGAGACGGACGAGCTCGCGGCCATCCAGGATCGCACGGCTGTCGTCGATGATGCCTTCAGCCGGCTGGCGGCGGAGAGCCGGCTACGCGCCTGTCTCGAGGGCATCGATCGGGAGAAGCGGGAGAGCCTTCTGCTTTCGTATGTTGCAGGCTATTCGCATGGTGAGATCGCGGGCTTGATGCGCGTGCCGATCGGCACGGCCAAGTCCTGGGTGAGGCGCGCTCTCATCGCGCTCAAGGATTGCATGGCATGACCAACGGCACAGGAGAGCCGCATGACATGGGGCCTGAGAAGGGCCTGGAGGCAGGCGAGTACGTGCTCGGCCTGATGGACGATGCCGAGCGCGCGGACTTCGAGGCGCGCCTGGCCACCGATACCGAGCTGCGCCGGCTCGTTGCCGCTGAGCGCGAGCGCTTTTTGGAATTGGATCTCACCGCGACGGGGCCGGCGCCCGGGCCGGAGGTTTGGCAGCGCATCGAGCAGGGTGTCGCGCGTGGGTCTTCGAATATCGTCGATTTAGATGCGCGACGCGCCAAGCCTGCAGTTCCGTCGCGGCGCGGCTTCTGGCAGGGCTTTGCCGCCGCGAGCGTCCTCGGGCTTATTGCCACTGGTGTGACGTACATGCGAGTCGTGCCGCCGCCACCGCGGCTGGTCGTCGTGCTACTGAATGATCAGGCGCAACCCGTATCCATCGTCGAGACACTCGACGACAAGCGCATCCGCGTCATCCCTCTGACAGCAATCGACGTACCTGCAGATCGCACGCTGCAGGTGTGGACGTTGCCTGATCCTGCAACGGGTCCCGTCTCCATGGGCCTGCTCGAAACCGTGCGCGCGACGTTGCTTGAAGGTCCAGTGCTGCCGACGCCCAGGCCCGATCAGCTCTACGAGATCACGCTCGAGCCAGCTGGTGGCTCGCCGACAGGGCGGCCGACCGGGCCGATCGTCGGCAAGGGATATGCCCGCACGCCGCGCATCTAGCATCTACGCCGCGTTCCGCCGGAAGAGCCACTTGGCCAACGCACCCTGTGGGCGACGGTCGCGCAGCACGTCGTCGCGGACGAGGCGTGCCCCCTCGCGACGCCGCGCGAGCGTGAGCTTGCGCGTATGGAAGGCTTCAAGCTCCGGGCGATGACCGACGCTGACGATGGTCGTATTCGGCGAGCGATCGACGAGGAGCGCCATCAGCTCGTCCTGGCTGTTCGGATCTAGCGCGGCCGTCGCCTCATCGAGCACGACGATGTCCGGGCTGTGCAGCAGAATGCGCGCGAACGCGAGGCGCTGCTTTTCGCCGCCGGATAGTGTCTGGTCCCACGGGCCTTCTTCGTCGATCTTGTCGACAAGATGAGCAAGCCCTACGGCCTCGAGGGCCTTGGCGATTTCCTCATCGGACTTGCTGTCGGGGGAGTCGGGGTACGTCGCGGCGCGCTTGAGGCTGCCGACGGGCACATAGGGGCGCTGTGGAAGCAGGAAGAGCGATGCGCCCTTCTTGACCTCGACGGAACCACCGCCCCAGGGCCAGAGCCCGGCCAGCGCGCGCACAAGCGTGCTCTTGCCAGTGCCGGACTCGCCTGCGATCAGCACGCGCTCGCCGGGCATGATCTCGACCTCGGTCTCGTCGAGGATGGCCGTGCCATCGTCGAGGGCGACAGCGAGGTCATTGAGCTTGAGGGCGGCTTCCTTGCCCTCGTTGCTGATGGAGATGCGCCCGACCTGATCGCCTTTCTCGGCCCGCTCGAGTGTATCGAGTGACGCCATGAGCGAGCCGACGCGCACGGCCGAGGCCGTCCAGTCCGCAAGGCGCGGATAGTTGTCGACGATCCAGTTGAAGGCGGCCTGCACGATCGTGAAGGCGGAGGCTGCCTGCATGATCTGGCCGAGCGACATCGAGCCATCGAGGAATTTCGGCGCGCACAGAATGATCGGAAGAACGGGGGCGATGAAAGACGATGTCTGTGAGACGGCCGTCGTCTTCATGGTCTGAATGGCGACGTTGCGCCAGGCGCTGAGCACGTCAGAGAGCGAACGCTGGAGGCCGGCGCGCTCCTCCTCTTCGCCGCGGATGAGGGCGATGCTTTCGCCGTTCTCACGCACGCGCGTAAGCACATAGCGGAACTCGGCCTCGTTCTGGTTCTTGGCCTCCGATGCCTTCACGAAGCGGCTGCCGATGAGGACCATCGCGCCACTGGCAATCGCCGCGTAGAGCACGGCAGCGATGACCAGAAATCCCGGCACCACAAGCGGAACACCAATCACGGAAAGATCGAGCGAGCCGCCTATCGTCCACAACACGACGATGAACGTCGCCGCCGACAGAAACGCCTGCAGGACGCCGCTCACGAAGTCGACTGGCGCCTCGGTCGCAATGCGCATGTCCTCGGACATGCGGCCTTCCGGGTTTTTGTGATCTCCGGTGACAAGGTTGAGCTGGTAATAGCGTCCGTGATCGAGCCAGCGCGCGACGAGCCGCGTCGTGAGCCATCTCCGCCAGCTTCGCTGGAGGGCCGTGCGCAAATAGACCTGCACGATGCTGAACACGACACTCACGAAAAGTATCGCGACGTACACGAGTGCGAGCTTTCCGACCAACGGCGCGTTGCGCTTCTCCAGCGCGTCGAATATTTCCCGGTTCCACACATTCATTGCGTAGGCGGCGCCGACGACGGCCAGAATGATGGCGATCAGCCCGGCCGTCAGCAGCCAGGCGCGCGCCGAGCCTTTCTCTGTCCAGAAACGACGGGACGTGTGCAGGAAACGGCCGAGGAGCAGTCGGCGTCGCTCGCTTTCGCTGAGCTCTTCGAGCGGCTCACTCTTTTCGGGGAGCTCTTCTTCCACCGTGGGAGCATCATCGGGTGGGGGCGTCGCCTCGTCGCGCGCGGCAGCGTGTTGCGCGTCCTTCTTGTCGCTCATGGTGTCAGCTCAAGACAGAGGTATACCGCGGGCCGCGCTTTGTCGCGGACCGGCACCGGGAACGCCGCTCTCAGATGAAAAGTTCCGGCTCAGGCGGGGCGACGGCTATTCGGCGGGCTTTGGAGCTGCTGCTGCTTCCCGTCGCCGGCGTATCGCAAGCCACACCGTCGCCGCGACGACGGTCGCCATCAGTGGGATCGCGGCGAGATTGAGTATCGTCCACCCCGCGCGCTGCTGAAGGAAGCCCGCAAGTGCGGCTGCAGTCGCCGTCGTCGCGTACACAGTGAAGTCATGGCTCGCCTGGACCTTCCCGCGCTCGGCGGGCTCGTAGGTCTGCGTGAGCAGGGCAGAGCCGCCGACGAAAGTGAAGTTCCACCCCATGCCGACCAAAAGATTGGCAACGAGGAAGTTCCAGAAGTCGATTCCCGAGAGATTGACGAGCGCGCAGCCGAGCTGAATCAACGCACCCGCCGCGATAATCGGGAGCGCCCCGAAGCGATGGATCAGCGTGCCGGTGAAGAATGACGGCAGGAACATCGCGACGATGTGAACCTGGATGACCGTTGCGCTGTCGGTGAACCCATAGCCACAGGCGAGCATGGCGAGCGGCGTTGCCGACATGATCAGAGTCATGACGCCATAGCCGAGCATGGAGGAGCACAGCGCAACGCGGTAAGTGGGCTGAGCTGCAATCTCCCGGAGGGGCCGGCCGCCGGAGGCGCGCTCGCTCGCGCTCAGCGTCGGAATGCGCAGGAACTGCACGACCAACAGGCTGACGATACTGACGAGCGAGATCGCGATGTAGACGCCTTTGAAGGTGACGGGCGCGAACCAGTCCACGGACCACTTGGCGAGCTGCGGACCGGCGAAGCCCGCGATCACGCCGCCAAGCATGACATAGGAAATCGCGCGGGCCTTGAAATCGATCGGTGAGCTGTCGGCGGCTGCAAAGCGATAGTACCAGGCAAAGGAAGCGGAGAGGCCTTGCAGGAGGGCCGCCACGCAGAGCCACTCGAAACTGCTGACGGTAACGGCATAGGCCGCGACCAGACCGAATGCGAAGCCGATCACCGTGCCGAGTGTAAAGCCCGCGCGCCGACCGATGCGATCCATGAGCAGCGACGCGGGAATCGTGCCCAGCATGATGCCGGCGTGGGTGATGAAGATTGGCAGCGTCGCAAAGGATTTGTCGGCGCCGAGCAGGGAGTGGGCGGCGAGCGGCGTGGTGGCGATGCCCATGGCCTGGACGGACATGAACAGTCCCTGCGACAGCGCAAGCAGACTTACGTTGCGCCAGACGCGCGACATCACACTCGAGGCAGTCATTGGCGGCGTCAGCTCCCCGGCTTGGACGCGCTCATTTCCCTGAGACCAGAGGGGCGCGACGCGCCACGGGGCGGACCATCTGCGAATCGCCCGGCCCCGTCCAGCGTTACGGCTCATTCGGCCTGTCTGGCAGACGCGAACAACGCGCATGGCTCGACGGGGAACAGTCCCTTTGGGGCCCGCCTTAAAATGGTCGACCTGACCGGGACTTAGAAACCAAAGCTGAAGTCATTGGTGCAATGCGGTCCCATAGGCAACTTTCTTTGTTGCATCGCATTATGGCGGCACCTAGTGTTGCGCCGCGTCAGCCGCCGACCCTAAGGGGGCAGCGCGGGGGACGCTTACTGGGGGAGCAGGATCATGACAATCATGACGCGGAAGTCCTACTACTTCGAGGACCTCGAGCCTGGCATGGAAGCCAGTTTCGCCAAGACGGTCTCCGAAGCGGACATTGTCGGCTTTGCCGAGGTAACCGGCGACAAGAATCCGGTCCACCTCGATGCGGACTTCGCCGGCCGCACCATGTTCAAGGAGCGCATCGCCCACGGCATGTTGACGGCGAGCTATATCTCGGCCGTATTCGGCATGGAGATGCCTGGACCGGGCGTGATCTACATTTCGCAGACGCTCAACTTCAAGGCGCCGGTGAAGATTGGCGACGAGGTCGTCGCCAAGGTCAAGGTCGCCGAGCTCTTCCCCGCCAAGCGTCGCGTACGCTTCGACTGCGTGTGCACGGTGGGCGGCAAGACGGTGCTCGACGGCGAGGCCATACTGATGGTGCCGGCGCGCCCCGCCTGATCTACGCAAGCCCGCCGGCCGTTTCTTGGCGGTCGTTTCTTTCCAGCCTCTCTTCCAGCTTGATTTGGGAGAGGGCATAGTCAGGTGCGGCGGCAAGGGATCAAGCATCGAGACCCATGGACATCTTCCAGGGCTATGACCATGTGCCGCCCGGCGCGCGCGGCGTGTCAGTGGCGATCGGCAATTTCGATGGGGTCCACAAGGGGCACCAGGCGCTCATCTCGCACGCGCGGGAGGAAGCCAGGCGCCTCGGCGTACGCTCGGGCGCTGTCGTATTCGAGCCGCATCCGCGCGAATTCTTCCAGCCGGCGCGGCCGCTCTTCACCCTGACGCCCTTGCCGCAGAAGCTCAAGCTTCTCGAGCGGTACGGCGTCGAGATCACGTTCGTGCTGCCCTTTGCGCGCGAACTTGCGCAGATGTCGGCAGAAGAGTTCGTGGAGCGCGTGCTGGTCGCAGGTCTTGGCGTGAAGCATGTCGTTATCGGACACAACTTCCTGTTCGGCAGGAGCCGCGCGGGAAGTGCCCAGCAGATGGTGGATCTCGGCCGGATGTTCGATTTTGGCGTGTCAGTCGTGCCGCCGATCGGCAACGGCGGCGAGATCTATTCGTCGAGTGCGGTGCGCGCCGAACTGGCGCAGGGTGATGTCGAGGGAGCTGCGGAGATGTTGGGCCATCGCTGGAAGGTCGAGGGCGTTGTCCAGGGCGGCGCGCGGCGCGGCACAGGTCTCGGCTATCCGACCGCCAACATTGCGCTCGGGCGCGGTGCTGCGCTCGCGCACGGTATCTACGCCGTTCATGTGGATGTCGAGGGGCAGCGCCACCAGGGCGCGGCGTATCTCGGCACGCGCCCGACGTTCGACGATGGCTCACCCGTGCTCGAGGTATTCCTGTTCGATTTCGACGGCGATCTCTACGGGCACCGGATCGAGGTCGAGTTCGTCGAGTTCCTGCGCGGCGATCGCAAGTTCGACGGGCCTGATGCTCTCAAGGCGCAGATGGATGTCGACTGCGCACGGGCCCGTGAGGTGCTCACGGCGGACGCTGGTCGGTCCGCCGAGGATCGCGGTTGATTGGGGCGCGCCACGAAGAGATGATCAAGGCGCGCGCGCAGGTTCTGATCTGTATCGGGCCTAACTGTTTCGGAATGTGACGCTGTTTACCGTCCGCCTTCATACACACGGAACTGGCGTCGCCGGCTTTTCACGATGCGTGAGCGCGTGAAGTCGTACTTGAAGGGGCTCGGAGGCGCCATGCGCTCGGCTACAGCGTGCGGACGGCCATCGGGCCATACGGTCTCGCTCAAGACAATGCGGCCCGGCATGACGGGCTCGCTTCCGAGCCAGGGTTCGTGATTGCGGGTCGAGATGGCGCCGAGGAGGCGGGTGATGCGATCCTCGGTGTGGATGAGGGGAAGAATAATGGCCTCGAAGAGGGCTTTGCGGCCGCTCTCCGTCGGCATCTCGGCCGTGATGACGCCAACGGCGCCTTGCTTGGTGATTGATGCCAGAAATGGGCTTAGATCTGAGTGTTCTGCTGCATCGAAGAGATCGGAGAACTCGCGCCCTCGCAGATCGAGACCGAGTTTCTCGGTAACGCGTGTGCCTGCTAGACGGAAGCGATGTCCCTGCCCCTCCTCGCACTCCACCACGAACGTTTCAGGCAGAATTGATGCGAAGCGTGAGGGTTCGATCTCGAAGCGGCGCGGCGCCATGCGGCCGCCGCGGATTTCGTTCCAGTACTTGTAGAGGATCTGGCTTGTCGTATGCTGCATTCCTGGTCCCCGACCCGGCGGAGTTCCCCTCCATTGACCCGTGTACAGGCGCCGAACTGGTCGCAGAGGCCGGCCCAAAGCAGGACAGGCGCGCCAGACGGAGCTTGCACGACGCTCCATCAGCAGCTTTCGTGCCAGTTAACGATCGTCCCGGAATGTGGCCCCCCGCCCGCCGGGTTGCCGATGGGCGTGCCACGCATTACCTGCAGAGCGACATCAGAGCTGGGGCCACTCCTTGACCCGTGAACCGATCCTCAACGTGCCGGCCGCCGTCGTCGTTGCGCTGGCAATATTAGTGTTAGTGCACGTCGGCATGTCGCGACTGACGGATGTCGATGACGAGCATCTGGTCTGGGTGCTTGCGTTCATTCCGGCACGTTATGTTGGGCTCGCGAGCCAGCTCCCGGGTGGGCCGATCGCGTCCTGGACATCATTCCTGACGCATCAGCTCGTGCACGGCGACGTCACGCATCTCCTGATCAACAGCGCGTGGCTGCTTGTCTTCGGGAGCGCGGTGGCGCGGCGCATCGGCGGGGTCCGCTTCTTCCTTTTCGCCGCCATCTGCGGCATCGCCGGTGCCCTGGCCTTCATGCTCGTGCGATGGGGTGAGGTCGTGCCGATGGTCGGGGCATCGGGCGCGATCTCGGGGCTCATGGCGGCGGGCTTCCGCCTCCTGTTGCCGACGATCGACAATGGCGACTTCCATGAGATGCGCGAGGCACCGCGCTCCGTCCGTCTCGCCACGCTAGGGGAATGCTTCCGCAGCCAGCGCCTGCTGTTTGCGGTCGCGGCTTTCATCATCGTGAATTTCCTCGTTGCGTTCGCGGCGCCGATACTTTCGGATGCGGCCGGCATCGCCTGGGAAGCCCATCTCGGTGGCTTTGCTGCGGGGCTGCTGCTTCTCGGTCTCTTCGATCAGCGCGAGACCGTAGATGTGGCGTCGTAGTCCGATGAACGCCTCAGAGGGGCGGCTGACATCTGTTCTGCACCTGTTCACCTGAGCACGCGCAACATTAAATTTTCGCGAGATTGCACCGCGGCCTTGTGCGCGCCGGGAGCGCACCCGACATTAAACGCGCGTCACCAAGGGAGCGGAGAATCTCAGATGGCACTATCCCCAGAAGAGCGGCACGCAATCAACGACCTTTTCGCGCGCCTGCAGGCGAACGGCCCAGCGGACAAAGATCCCGAGGCCGATGCGCTGATCAACCAACTCATGCGGCGAACGCCTGACAGCGCCTACATCCTGGTGCAGACGACGCTCGTTCAAGAAGCTCATATCGCGGATCTGGAAGACCGGATTGCCGATCTGGAGCAGCAGCTCGCCAACAATGCACGACCGGCAGCGAGCGGCGGCGGCTTCCTTGGTCGCCGCGGTTCAGCGCCCCCGGCGCGTGAAGACTACGCCGATGATCGCAGGTATGCCGACGACCGCAGGAGCGGCATTCCTCCAATTGGCTCGCGCAGCGGGCCGAGCGCCTATGAGACATCGCCACAGCCGGCCAGCTCTCCCTCGTGGAGCGGCGGTCGTCAGCAGCCTCCGTCTGGCGGCCCGGGCCCCGGTGCGCAGCCCCCGCAAGCGCAATCGGGCGGCGGTGGTGGCTTCTTCAAGACGGCGGCCGCAATGGCGGCCGGTGTCGCCGGCGGCACTCTGCTAGCGAACAGCCTCGGCGGCATGTTTGGTGGTCAGAAGAGCGGAGAGGCGCAAGCTGGCCAGGGCGGCAGCGGTTCCACGCCGAACGAAGCCAGCCACCAGAATGCCTCCGACAACGATCCTGGCAACTACGATAACGACTACCACGATGCCGGTTCAGACGACGGCGACTGGGGCGGCGGCTCGGACGATCTCGATATCTGATCGACGTCGTTACTCACTGACGGTTGCGAATTGAGTTCCGCCCCGAGGGTCTCTTCGGGGCGGATTTCTTTTTGGCATCACGCGATGGGCGCCATGCCCCGCGCGGCCCGCGCCATCGTGCAGGCGTCGTCACCGGGTAGGCAGTCACGGCACACGATGGGGCGAACTGCATAAATCGCGCAGGCCACCTCGTCACCGACGGTGCCGGCCAGCGCCGCGCAGCGCTCGCCTTCGCACTTCATGCCCGACCCGTCCGCGGCGATCAGTTTTTCCGGTATGAGCGCGATCTCCTCGTCGCTCTCCAGCGAGAAGCGTGGCCACGCGCGCGAGTACGCGCAGCACGCCCCGCACGTCTGGCAGAGGCCGCTGTGGTCTGCCATCCGCTCGCTTGTCTCCTCCAGCGTCCGTGTCATGCCGCCGATCTTATCTTCGAGAGGGGATGCAACTCCAATCTCAGCAAATTCTTAACGCTTGTTTCGCACACTCGCGCTGCGTCGGATGGGACGCGGCCCTTTCATCAAGTGCAGCCTGGTGGCGCCGGGTGGCGCTCCAGTTGGATCGTGTGCATGAAACAGTGTCTCATCGTCGAGGACTCCGAGGTGATCCGCAAGGTCGCCTTCCGCATCATGTCGAACCTCAATTTCGAGGTGATCGAGGCAGAGAACGGCCAGCAGGCGCTCGACATCTGTGATTCAGGGATGCCCGATATGATCCTGCTCGACTGGCATATGCCAGTCATGGGCGGCATGGAGTTCCTTCAGTCCTTCCGCCCGCTCAACAAGAAGAAGCGGCCCTTCATCCTTTACTGCGCTACCGAGAACGACAAGATCGAGATCTCGCGCGCGATCACGGCCGGCGCCAACGACTACGTCCTGAAGCCCTACGATCGCGAGTCGCTGTACTCGCGCATTGCCGAGGCCGGGTTGGGCTGAACTAGCTTACGACTGTCGATTGCGTAGCGCCACGAGACACAGCAGCTCGAAGAGCATCTGCGCGCCCGCTTGCGCCGTCGTCGTGTTGGCGTCGTATTGTGGCGCGACTTCAACGACGTCGCCGCCGACAATATCGATGCCCGCAAGTCCGCGCAGAATGGCCAGTGCCTCGCGCGGCATAAGCCCGCCGACCTCTGGCGTCCCCGTTCCCGGCGCAAAGGCGGGATCGAGACTGTCGATGTCGAAGCTGACGTAGGTTGGCCCCGTGCCGACGACCTCTCGCGCCTTCGCGATGACCGCGGCGAGGCCCATCTCTCCCACCTCCTCGGCATGAATGACGGTCATGCCGCTTTCGAACGAGAACTCCCACAGATACTCCGCCCCGCCGCGAATGCCGATCTGGATCACACGCTCGGGATCCAGCACGCCTTCGAGCACCGCGAGGCGGAATGGGCCGCCGTGATGGAATTTGGCGCCCTCGTACTCGCCAGCCGTGTCGCAGTGCGCGTCGATGTGGACCATGCCGAGCGGCCGCTCGCGGCCGAGCGCCTTGAGAATCGGCAGCGTGATCGAGTGATCACCGCCGACGGAGAGAGGGATCACGCCGGCCCGCGCGATCTCGCTATAGAAGGCCTCGATATCGGCATGGCACTCATCTAGGCTGAAGCGGCTCTTCATGGGGACATCGCCGACATCTGCGACCTTGAGGTCGCCCATGGGCGCAACACGCAGCACGTGCTCATAGGGGCCGATCCGCTCGACGCTGCGCACGGCGCGGGGGCCGAGACGCGCACCCGCGCGGTTCGTCACGCCGAGGTCCATGGGAACGCCGACGAGTGCTACGTCGAGGCTGGCAAAGGCGGTCGCGGCCGCATCAGGCATAAAGTGCGCATCGAGCAGCGTCGCCGGATCGGCGAAGGGCCATTTCCGGCGGTCGGGCGCGGAGAAGACGCGCGCGGACACTGCGGCGAAGGCGGGATCCTGAATGTCGCCGCCCTTGGCACCGGCGTACTTGGCCCTCAATGCTGCGAGCTTGTTCTTGTCCATGAGTACGGTCCCCGTGCCGTCGACGCCCGTCAAGGATAGCCGACCCGCGCCGTATGCCCAACCAGACCGCGCGAGAGCCTTATTGTTCGGGTTGAAATGCTTGCCACGACTTCGCCATTGACGCCATGGCCGTTGATCAGATTGAACTGTGCCGGATCAAGCAAACCAAACTCCAGGGAGAAGCGCTCATGACGGATCAGACCAAGGGCCCGGGCTTTGCAACGCTCGCCGTTCACGCCGGCGCCGCGCCCGATCCGTCGACGGGTGCCCGCGTCACGCCGATCTACCAGACGACCTCCTTCGTCTTCAATGATGCGGAGCACGCCGCCTCGCTCTTCGGCCTGCAGGCGTTCGGCAACATCTATACGCGCATCATGAACCCGACGCAGGCCGTGCTCGAGCAGCGTGTCGCCGCGCTCGAAGGCGGCACTGCGGCGCTCGCCGTGGCCTCGGGCCACGCCGCGCAGTTCCTCGTCTTCCACACGCTCCTCGAGTCGGGTGACGAGTTCGTCGCCGGCCGCCAGCTCTATGGCGGCTCGATCAACCAGTTCAATCACTCCTTCAAGAAGTTCAACTGGAACGTCATTTGGGCGGATTCGACCGATCCGGCGAGCTTCGAGAAGGCGATCACGCCGAAGACCAAGGCACTGTTCGTCGAGAGCATCGCCAATCCCGGCGGCGTCATCATCGACCTATCGGCGATTGGCGCCATCGCGAAGAAGCACAACATTCCGCTCATCGTGGATAACACGCTCGCGACGCCCTACCTCATCAAGCCGAAGGACCACGGTGCCGATATCATCGTGCATTCGCTGACCAAGTTCCTCGGCGGTCACGGTAATTCGATCGGCGGCATCATCGTCGACAGCGGCACGTTCGACTGGCTCAAGGCCGGCAATCGCTATCCGACGCTGACCGCGCCGAATTCGAGCTACAACGGCATGGTGCTCGCCGAGACCTTTGGCAACTTCGCCTTTGCGATTGCCGCGCGTGTCATGGGGCTCCGCGATATCGGCCCGGCGATCTCGCCGTTCAACGCATTCCTCATCACCACGGGTATCGAGACGCTGCCGCTGCGCATGCGCCAGCACAATGTCAATGCGCAGGCGGCTGCGGAGTTTCTGTCGAAGCACCCCAAGGTCGCGTGGGTGAATTATGCGGGCCTGCCCGAGAACAAGTTCAACGCGCTCCAGAAGAAGATTTCGCCGAATGGCGCCGGCGCGGTCTTCACGTTCGGCCTCAAGGGCGGCTACGAGGCGGGCGTCAAGTTCGTCGGTGCCCTCGATCTCTTCTCGCATCTCGCCAACATCGGTGATGTGCGCAGCCTCGTCATTCATCCCGCATCGACGACGCATAGCCAGCTCACGCCTGAGCAACGAGCCGCCGCGGGTGCGGGCGACGACGTCGTGCGCCTCTCGGTCGGCATCGAGGACAAGGCGGACATCCTCGCCGATCTCGAGAAGGCGCTCGCCGCGATCGGCTAAACAGCACGTGAGCATAAGCTTGCGCACAGGGCGCGAATCACCGAGCGTCCGCGGCTCGTCGGTCGGCATGTCGCCGGCCGGCATCGAGTCGATGGAGTTCCATGCGCTTAACGAGCATGGCTGGTGATTTCCCCCGACCACTGAGCGGGTGGATGAAAGGTGGGCCCAGGTTTGCGCTGGCGCTCGGGGCTCTGCTCGTGCTTGGCGCTTGCACGCGCCAGGATCCGCCTGCAGCGAACTGGCGGACCACCACCGAGCCGACAATCACTGCGCCGCTGGTTTCCATGCCGCCGCCGTCGTCAGCGCCTCAGGCGCCCATGGCGCCGTCCGTGCAGGTCCTGCCACAGCCGCCACAGGCCCCGGCGGGGCGCAGCCCATGCCTGACGAAATGGGGCTCGCCACGTCTCGATGCGCCAGCCGAGTGTGCCTCGAAGAGCCCGCGCGCGCTGCCGGGACGCGGCGTCTACAAGATCGGCAAGCCCTACACAGTTGCCGGCCGCACCTACGTGCCAGCCGAGGACCCCAACTATGAGGAGGTGGGTCTCGCCTCCTGGTATGGCCCCCGCTTTCATGGCGGCATGACGGCCAACGGTGAAACCTACGACATGTATCGCCTGTCAGCGGCGCACCGCACGCTGCCGATGCCGTCCTATGCCTACGTGCACAATCCGGCGAACGGGCGGACGATCATGGTACGCATCAATAATCGCGGGCCCTTCAAGGGCGACAGAATCATCGACCTTTCCAAGGAAGCCGCCCGTCTGCTGGATTTCAAGGGGCGGGGCCTCGCAAACGTCCGAGTGACCTACGCCGGCCGGGCGCCTCTCGACGGCGCTGACCACGCCGAGCGCGCCTTCCTCGAACGCCAGCCCTGGTATCGACAGGCGGCCTCGCTCGGCGAGTGAGGGCCTCGCTGGTTAACTTCGATAGCTGCGGGCGACTGTCTACTTCCTGAGCGCGCGACCGCGCGCCGGCCGAGAGGCCGCACCAAATCGGCTCTACTTCCAGAGCGCGTGACCGCGCGCCGGCCGAGAGGCCGCGCCAGAAAATGTCCTCAGATGACCAATATGTAACCTCGAAACCAGCCGGTTTTGCTTGCGTGCGCCTGTGGCCTTTGCCAATCATGTCCCCGCGTCGGGGGTGATAGGAGGCGGAAGCGAGCGATGATCGGTCTGGTCATCATTACGCACGCGGGGCTGGCGACGGAATTCAAGGCGGCGCTCGAGCATGTGGTTGGGCCGCAGTCGCAGCTCGAGACACTGTCGATCGGCCCCGAAGACGACATCGAACGACGACGTCAGCAGCTCATCGAAGCCGTGCAGCGCGCCGACAGCGGCAGCGGCGTTGTCGTCCTCACCGACATGTTCGGCGGCACACCATCGAACCTCGCGATTTCGGTCATGGAGGCGACAGGCGCCGAAGTGATCGCCGGCGTCAATCTACCGATGCTGATCAAGCTCGCCGGCGTGCGCAAGGACCGCCCGCTCGTCGAGGCGGTGGATCTGGCAAAGGAAGCCGGCCGCAAGTACATTTCCGTTGCCAGCCAGGTTCTTTCCGGTACGACCTGACCGGACAGCCGCCACTTCCGCGAAGAGCCATCCGACTTGAGCGAAGCCGAGACCCAACGCGCGGACGTGACGATCCGCAACAAGAAGGGCCTGCACGCGCGGGCCTCTGCCAAATTCGTCAAATGTGCCGAGGCTTTCTCGGCTCATATTTGCGTGTCCCGCGATGGCCAAGCTGTGGGTGGCACCTCGATCATGGGGCTGCTGACACTTGCTGCCAGCCAAGGCACCACGATCACCATCATGGCCGAGGGCGATGATGCTCGGGATGCGCTCATCGCACTCGTGGCACTCGTGAGGGACGGGTTCGGCGAAGAGTCCTGAGCACGACCGTCCGCCGCTTCCGCGTGTTTCTCTCACTGGCTCATCGGCTTAGCGGCTCGAGTGTACGCGGACTGGCCGCGCGACGACAATTGGACGCGCCATAAGCACCCAACACGCGGCGAGCACGCGGAACGAACCCGCGATGCGCGCAGTTCAACTGTCGTCATCGCCTTTTTCGCGAGCAACTGCGGGAGAATTCGGCAGCGTGTCTTGAAACCGCCGCTTCTGTCACCTTCTGGACACAGAAGGCCTGAAAGCAAAGTCGCTGTTGGAAACGACGGTCTAGGCCCGTCGAATCGGGCACGATCCACATTACGAATTTGCAACTGGCATTATGCGTATGCGGTATGCAATTTGTTCGGAGTGAATGCACCGGATGTGTGCATATCCGGCGATCCAATTGGATTTGTGATCGCGCGACCGCACATGCTGACCCTTGCGCGTGGTCAGCCAAGCGATTGCCTTAGTTTCATTTTTCGTGAGTTGGTCGGACGCGTCGGGAGAGGCGCAAGGGCGGGCATGAGGGGCCGCGGCATACACGGCACTTGTATCGTTGCTGCGATGCGATATCGTTATGTTGCGACGCGACATGAGAATGTAGCCGGGGAGTGCGGTTGAATAGCCGCACAGATCGACGAAATACAAAGGCAAAGATGAGCGAACGTCCACGCGATGGGAAAATGGCTCATACTTCGCCTTGGCGATGAAATGCCCGATCTGAGTGACGTATAAGAAAGCGACGGATCGCAGGCCGGGTACCCGTTGGGCTCTAAAACACCGTAGGGCAGAGCAATGGCGACGCGCAGTGAGATCTTCGACCTCTACGCTCAGAGCTACGACCGGCATAAGCAGGTCGTAATGCCGCTGAAGGACTACCTCGAGGGATGCCGCAAGGATCCATCGATGTATGCCACGACCGCGGAGCGCATGCTCAAGGCGATCGGCGAGCCGGTGATGGTCAACACGGCGGATGATGCGCGCCTCGGCCGCATCTTCATGAACCGAACCATCAAGATCTATCCGGCCTTCAAGGATTTCTACGGGCTCGAGGACACCATCGAGCGCATCGTCGGCTACTTCCGCCACGCAGCTCAGGGTCTCGAAGAGCGCAAGCAGATCCTCTACCTGCTCGGCCCGGTCGGTGGCGGCAAGTCCTCGCTCGCCGAGCGCCTCAAGGACCTCATGGAAGCCTGCCCCATCTACGTACTCAAGGCCGGCAATGAGATCAGTCCGATCTTCGAGAGCCCACTCGGGCTCTTCAATCCCGAGACCATGGGGTCCCACCTCGAGGAGAAGTACGGCATTCCCGTGCGCATACTCGGCGGGTTCATCTCGCCGTGGGCGGTGAAGCGCCTTGATGAGTTCGGCGGCGACATCTCCAAGTTCACCGTCGTCAAGCTCTACCCCTCGAAGCTGCGCCAGATCTGCGTCGCCAAGACGGAGCCTGGCGACGAGAACAACCAGGACATTTCGGCGCTGGTCGGCAAGGTCGATATCCGCAGGCTCGAGCACTTCGGCCAGAACGACGCCGATGCCTATTCCTACTCGGGCGGCCTCAACCGCACGACGCAGGGGCTTCTCGAGTTCGTCGAGATGTTCAAGGCGCCGCTTAAGATGCTGCATCCGCTGCTGACGGCGACTCAGGATCGCAGTTACGTCGGCACCGAGAACGTCGGCGCGCTGCCTTATCAGGGCATCATCATCGCGCACTCGAACGAGAGCGAATGGCAGAGTTTCCGGGCCAACCGCACGAACGAGGCCTTCCTCGACCGTATCTGCGTGGTCAAGGTGCCGTACTGCCTGCGCGTGACCGAGGAGAAGAAGATCTACGACAAGCTGCTCCAGGCGAGCGAGCTCGCCGAGGCCTCGTGCGCGCCGGGCACGCTCGAGATGCTATCGCAGTTCTCGGTCCTGAGCCGCCTCAAGGAGCACGAGAACTCTCAGCTCTTCTCCAAGATGCGCGTCTATGACGGCGAAAATCTCAAGGATACCGATCCGCACGCGCGCACCATGCAGGAGTATCGCGATGCTGCCGGCGTCACCGAGGGCATGGATGGCGCCTCGACGCGCTTTGCCTACAAGATCCTCTCGGAGACGTTCAACTTCGACAGCCACGAGATCAGCGCCGATCCTGTGCACCTAATGTACGTGCTCGAGCAGTCCATCAAGCGCGAGCAGATGCCCGAGGATACGGAGCAGCGATATCTCGAGTTCATCAAGGAAGATCTCTCGCCGCGCTATGCGGAGTTCATCGGCAACGAGATCCAGAAGGCCTATCTCGAGTCTTACAACGACTACGGGCAGAACCTGTTCGACCGCTATGTCGCTTACGCCGACTCCTGGATCGAGGATCATGACTTCAAGGATCCCGATACCGGTCAGCTCATGAGCCGCGAGCTGCTCGACCAGGAACTCTCGAAGATCGAGAAGCCGGCCGGCATCGCCAATCCGAAGGACTTCCGCTACGAGGTCGTGAAGTTCTCGCTCCGGGCGCGGGCGCGAAACGGCGGCAAGAACCCGGATTGGACGAGCTACGAGAAGATCCGCGACGTCATCGAGCGGCGCATGTTCAGTCAGGTCGAGGACCTGCTCCCGGTGATCAGTTTCGGCGCCAAGAAGGACAGCGACGCCGAGAAGAAGCATCACGAGTTCGTCGACCGAATGGTTGCCCGCGGTTACACGCCGCGTCAGGTCCGGCGGCTCGTGGAATGGTACATGCGCGTGAAAAAGTCGAGCTGACCCGGCCAGTGTCCCGAGCGAACTTCGGAATCACAAGGGACACTGGAAACACAAACTTGCTAGTGTGGCTCAAATCCAGAATTCGCTCAGTGCCGTGCCGAGATGTCCGGCGAATTCTCGATAATCACACGAGCGTTGGGTAGGGGGCCGTGAATGAACATCATTGATCGTCGGCTCAACCCGAAATCCAAAAGCCTTGGCAACCGGCAGCGCTTCGTTCGCCGGGCCAAGGCCGATATCCGCGAGGCGGTCAAGGACGCCCTCAAGAAGCGTAAGGTGTCCGAGGTCGAGGGCTCCGAGAAGATCTCTATCCGCTCCAAGAGCGTGCGCGAGCCCGCGTTCTCGCACAGTCGCGACAGCGGCACGCGCGACATGGTCCTTCCAGGCAACAAGGACTACAAGGTCGGCGATCTTATTCCGAAACCACAGGGTGGCGGGGGCGGCGGCGGGGGCGGACAGGCGAGCGCGGACGGCGAAGGGCAGGACGATTTCGTCTTCACGCTCTCCAAGGACGAGTTCCTCGATCTTTTCTTCGAGGATCTGAAGCTTCCAAATCTCATCAAGACGCGGCTCAAGGATCTGAAGTCACCGGTGCCGCAGCGCGCCGGCTACACGACCGATGGACCGCCCGCCAAGCTCAACCGCGTTCGCACCATGCGCCGCTCGCTTGCGCGCCGCATCGCGCTCAGGCGACCCAAGGACGCGGACGTTATTCAGCTCGAGCGCGCGCTCGCCGAGGCCGAGACGGATGTGCCGCGTGACGAGAACCGCATTGCGGAGCTTCGCGCGCGTCTCGACAGGTTGCTGCGTCTCAGGCGCACGATCGCCTACGTCGATCCGATCGACCTTCAGTACAATCGAACCGAGCGCGTGCCGAAGCCCGCGACGCAGGCCGTCATGTTCTGCCTCATGGACGCCTCGGCCTCGATGACCGAACCGCTCAAGGACCTCGCCAAGCGGTTTTTCATGCTGCTCCACCTCTTCCTGTCGCGCCACTATCGCGAGGTCGACGTGGTCTTCGTTCGCCACACGAGCACGGCGAGCGAGGTCGATGAGGAGACGTTCTTCCGCGGTGTCGAGACTGGCGGCACCGTCATCTCGACCGCGCTAGAGGAAATGGACCGCATCGTGCGTGACCGCTATTCGCCTGAGGACTGGAACATCTACGCTGCCCAGGCCTCCGACGGCGACAACATCCCCGATGACATGGGCCGTTGCCTCGACCTCGTCGAGAACCACCTCCTGCCCGCTTGTCAGTACTTCGCCTATATCGAGGTCAGCGAGCAGATCGGTTTCGGTGACACGATCGTGTGGGACGGCTACAAGGAGGTTGCACAGCGCAACAAGCACTTCGCGATGCGCCGCGTGACGAGCCCGGCCGAGATCTTCCCGGTCTTCCACGAGCTGTTCTCTGCTTCTGCAGGCTCCTGAGGAAGCCGCCCATGACGATGACGGACATCTTCAAGCCCGCGGTCAAGGCTGAGAGGCCGCTCTTTGAGGGGCCGGACTGGAACTTCGACCTCATTCGCGACGTGTACGACGCCATCGCCGAGATCGGCATCGGCGAGATGGGCCTCGACATCTACCGCAACCAGATCGAGGTCATCACGGCGGAGCAGATGCTGGACGCCTATTCCTCGATCGGCATGCCGGTCATGTACCGGCACTGGTCGTTCGGCAAGCGCTTCGCCCACGACGAGATGTACTATCGCAAGGGCGCCCGCTCGCTCGCCTTCGAGATCGTCATCAACTCCGATCCCTGCATCAACTACATCATGGAAGAGAACTCCATGACGATGCAGTGCCTCGTGCTCGCGCACGCGGCCATGGGGCATAACCACTTCTTCAAGAACAACTACCTCTTCAAGCAGTGGACGCAGGCCGACGCGATCCTCGAATACCTGGCCTTCGCGAAGAAGTTCGTCTCCGATTGCGAGGAGCGCTTCGGCGTCTCGGCGGTCGAGTCCGTGATCGACGCCGCACACGCGCTCATGAACCAGGGCGTGAGCCGCAACGCGGCTCCGCGCCGCCGCTTCGATCCGGCCAAGGCGCGCCAGCGCGAGATCAAGCGTCGCGAGTACGAAGTCGAGATCTACAACGAGCTCTGGCGCACGCTGCCGCAGTCGAAGTCCGAAGCCAAGGCCGAGGAAGTCGTCATCGATCCGACGCCGCCGATCGTCCCCGAAGAGAACCTTCTCTACTTCCTCGAGAAGTACGCGCCCAAGCTGCCCGCCTGGAAGCGCGAGATCCTGCGTATCGTGCGCGTGCTCTCCACCTATTTCTACCCGCAGCGCCAGACCAAGGTGATGAACGAGGGCTGCGCGACTTTCGTTCACTACGAGATCATGAACCGCCTCTACGAGAAGGGCCTCGTCACCGACGGCTCCATGCTCGAGTTCATGCACATGCACTCGGCTGTCGTCTACCAGCCGGCCTTCTCGGATCGCGGCTTCTCGGGCTTCAATCCTTATGCGCTGGGCTTCGCCATGATGCGCGACATCAAGCGCATCTGCCTCGAGCCGACGGACGAGGACCGCAAATGGTTCCCCGATATCGCCGGCAACGCCCAGCCCATGGAGACGCTGAAGGACGCGTGGGCCAACTTCCGTGACGAGAGCTTCATCCATCAGTTCCTGAGCCCGAAGGTCATCCGCGACTTCCGCCTCTTCCACATCCGCAACAAGTCCGAAGACCATGCGGTGCGCGTCGAGGCCATTCACGACGAGATGGGCTATCGCGACGTCCGCCGCCTGCTCGCGCGCCAGTACGACGTCTCGCAGCAGGACCCCGACATCCAGGTGACTGACGCCGACCTGTCCGGCAGCCGCCGGTTGGTGCTCACGCACTTCGTGCGCGATGGCATCCTGCTCGACAAGGATGAGTGCGACCGCACGCTCATGCACGTTGCGCGGCTCTGGGGCTTCCGCGTGCGTCTCGTCGAAGTCGACAACATGACAGGCGCCAAGCTCCGCGAGCACGAGACGCTGCCGCTGCCTTGAGACCTTCAACTTCGCATTCCTAAGAGCTGTCCTATGAGCCGCCTGCGCGTCGTGTTCGATCTCGACGACACGCTCTATCCCGAGCGCCAGTTCGCGCTGTGCGGTTTCCGCGCCTGCGGTGACTGGGCCAAGGCCGAGTTCGGGGTCGACGGCGTCGGCGAGGAGATGAGGCGTCTGCTCGACACGGGCATGCTCGGCAAGCTGTTTACGACCATTCTCCAAACCCACGTCCCCGACCACCGGCCCGAGCATTTGCAGATGCTGAGGGAAGTCTATCGTGGCGCTGCAGCAGAGCTTACGCTGTTCGATGACGGCGCCTGGGCTCTCGATCACTACGGCAGCAAGGGGCCTCTTGGTCTGATCACCGACGGCACGCAGGCCGTCCAGCGCAAGAAGGTTGCAGCCCTCGCGCTCGAGCCACGCTTCCGCGAGATCGTCTACACGGACGCGCTTGGCGAGGACCGCGCCTATTTCAAGCCGCATCCCATGGCGTTCGAGTGCGTCGCGGCGGCGATCGGCCAGCCCGGCGACCGGTTCGTCTATGTCGGCGACAATCCGGTGAAGGATTTCGTGGCGCCGAATGCCATGGGGTGGACGACCGTGCAGGTCGTCCGTGATGGTGGCATCCACGACGCGACGAAGCAGATCGACGGCGGCGCGCCGCAGCACCAGATCACCTCGCTCACCGCGCTCCCTGGTATCCTCGGCGTCTGAGATATCATTCGGCTGCGCCCACGTGCGACCCGGCGCCGCCGCCCATTCCTCTTCCACTCTTGACCTGGATCAACTCCTCCGACCTCCCCGCTTTCTAATGTCCAACGCGTTTGGCCGTACCTGCCTCAGCGGGTGGCCGATGGCTCGGACATCCGGGGGAAGTTTACGATGGCGGATACAAGAGAGGGCCTGGAGGCGTTCGGCGACGTGCTGGCGGTGATCGCTGCCGGATTTTTCACGCTCGTTGGCGCGATCTGGTTCTTCGGGTCGAGCGACCCGGCCATGTCGTTTCATGGCCTGCTCATGATGTTGGCATCGGCCGCGGCCGGCATCTACATCCTAAACGTCACCTTTCGTGAGCAGGCGGCCATTGCGATCGGTAACTACGAACCGCCGGAGGGATACTTCGACGGGCCCATCAAGGTTGCGACGGTCGCCGCGGTCGTCTGGGGCATTGCCGGGTTTCTCGTCGGCGTTGTTATTGCCCTCCAGCTCGCCTATCCGGCACTCAATCTCGACCTCCCATGGACAAGCTTCGGTCGCCTTCGCCCGCTGCACACAAGCGCGGTGATCTTCGCCTTCGGCGGCAATGTGCTGATCGGCACGTCCTTCTATGTCGTGCAGCGCACGTGCCACGCGCGGCTCGCCGGGCGCTGGTCGCCGTGGTTCGTCGTCTGGGGTTACCAGCTCTTCATTGCCATTGCCGGCACGGGTTATCTGCTCGGCATCACGCAAGCCAAGGAGTACGCCGAGCCGGAGTGGTACGCCGATCTCTTTCTGACGATCGTCTGGGTCACGTACCTTCTGGTTTTCCTCGGGACAATCTGGCGCCGCAAGGAACCGCACATCTACGTCGCGAACTGGTTCTATCTCGCCTTCATCGTGACGATTGCGATGCTGCATCTCGTGAACAACGCGGCGATCCCCGTGAGCTTCACGAGCCCGTCGAGCTACATTCTGTGGTCCGGCGTCCAGGATGCCATGACGCAGTGGTGGTACGGGCATAATGCCGTCGGCTTCTTCCTGACCGCCGGCTTCCTCGGCATCATGTACTACTTCATTCCGAAGCGCGTGGAGCGGCCGGTCTACTCGTATCGCCTCTCCATCGTGCACTTCTGGACGCTCATCTTCCTCTACATCTGGGCGGGCCCGCACCACCTCCACTACACCGCGCTCCCCGACTGGGCGCAGACACTCGGCATGACCTTCTCGATCATGCTCTGGATGCCTTCCTGGGGCGGCATGATCAATGGCCTGATGACGCTTTCCGGTGCCTGGGACAAGCTCAGAACCGACGCCGTCGTGCGCCTGCTCGTCGTCTCCGTCGCCTTCTATGGCATGTCGACGTTCGAGGGCCCGCTGATGAGCATCAAGGCGGTGAACTCGCTCTCGCACTACACGGACTGGACGATCGGCCACGTGCACTCGGGCGCGCTCGGCTGGGTGGCCATGGTCTCGTTCGGCGCGATCTACTGCCTCGTGCCGTGGCTGTGGAACCGCAAGGGTCTCTACTCCATGCGGCTCGTCGAGTGGCACTTCTGGATCTCGACGATCGGCATCCTGCTCTACATCACGGCGATGTGGGTCGCAGGCATCACGCAGGGCCTCATGTGGCGCGCCTACGATGCGCTCGGCTTCCTCCAGTACTCCTTCATCGAGACCGTCGAAGCCATGCATCCCTACTACGTGATCCGTGCGATCGGCGGGATCCTTTTCCTGATCGGCTCTTTCATCATGGCCTACAACGTCTGGCGCACGATCCGCGGCGACGAGCCCGTCGACATCGCCGAGCAGCCGCGCGTCGCCGCTGCGCCCGGCCTCCGTCTTCAGCCGGCCGAGTGAGGGGAAGCGCCATGAAGCACGAAGTCTTCGAGAAGAACTCGATCATCCTCCTTGTCGGCATTCTCATCGTGGTGTCGATTGGCGGCCTATTTCAGATCGCGCCGCTCTTCTGGGTCGACAGCACGATCGAGAAGGTTCAGGGGATGCGCCCCTACACGCCGCTCGAGCAGGCTGGCCGCGACGTCTACATCCGCGAGGGTTGCTACAACTGCCACAGCCAGATGGTGCGCACGCTCCGCGACGAGGTCGAGCGTTACGGCCACTACAGCCTCGCTGCCGAGAGCATGTACGACCATCCCTTCCAGTGGGGCTCGAAGCGCACGGGGCCGGATCTCGCACGCGTCGGCGGAAAGTACTCCGATCAGTGGCACGTCGAGCACATGGTCAATCCGCGTGCGGTTGTCCCTGAAAGCATCATGCCGAGCTATCCCTGGCTGATGACGCGCCGGATCAATGCTGCCGATGTCGAGGCGCGCCTCAAGACACTGCGCAAGGTCGGCGTGCCTTACAGCGACGATATGATCGCCAATGTGCGCACCGATCTCGCCGCGCAGATCAATCCGGACAGCCGACCGGCGCGTGATCTCCTCAAGCGCTATCCCAAGGCGCGCGTCGCCAAGTTCGACGGTCAGCAGAACGTGCCGCCGACCGAGATGGACGCGCTCGTTGCCTACCTCCAGATCCTCGGCCAGCTCGTCGACTTCGCGACGTTCGATGCCGCTGGTCCGAACCTGCGCTAAGGGGGTGAACGACATGACGTACGACATCGTCGCCACTGTCAGCCAGGTGGTTTCGCTTCTCATGTTCGTCGGGCTGTTTACCGGCGTGGTCGTGTACGCGCTCTGGCCCGCCAACGGCCCGCGCTTCGACGCGGCGCAGCGCAGCGCCCTTGATCTCGACGACATTCAAAAGGACAAGCGGGGGCGGGAATGAGCGACAAGCGCGAGATCGACGAGGTCACTGGCGTCGAGACGACCGGCCACACCTGGGACGGCATCAAGGAGCTGAACAAGCCCCTGCCGAAGTGGTGGCTGATGACATTCTATGCGTCGATCGTGTGGGCGATCGGCTACATGATCGTCTATCCGGCATGGCCGACGCTCAACGGCTACACGAAGGGCATCTGGGGCTACAGCCAGCGCGCCACCGTGTCGGAAGACATCCAAAACGCGAAGGCTGCGCAGTCGACGTTCCGCGCAGCGCTCGAGAAGACACCGCTCGCGGACGTCAAGAACGATCCTGACCTCCTGCGCTTCGCCATGGTCGGCGGCGCGTCTGCCTTCGCGACGAACTGCGCGCCGTGTCACGGTCGCGGTGCGCAGGGCTTTGCCGGCTATCCTAACCTCAACGATGACGACTGGATCTGGGGTGGCTCGCTCGCCGACATCCAGAAGACCATCCTCTACGGCATTCGAACCGCGCACAAGGAGACACGGCGCAGTGATATGCCGAAGTACGGCGTCGACGGCATCCTGAAGCCGGCGGAGATCGACGACGTCGCTGAGTTCGTGCTCTCTCTGAACAAGCGCGCGACTGATTCTGTAGCGGCCGCACGTGGTGCCAAGACGTTCTCCGAGCAGTGCGCGTCCTGTCACGGCCCCGAGGGCAAGGGGAATCCCGAGCTCGGCGCGCCCAACCTCGCCGACGACATCTTCCTCTTCGGCGGGCAGAAGGCGGACATCGTGCAGTCGATCTTCACCGGCCGCGGCGGCGCCATGCCAGCCTGGGAGGGCCGTCTCGATCCTGTGACGCTGAAGTCCCTGGCGATCTACGTGCACAGCCTCGGCGGCGGCAAGTAGCGGAGGCAGCGGGAGCTGAACCCCATGTGTGGATGCGGGTGCGAGCTGGGACTGGTGATGGCGGCGTGTCGCGCCGCGGAGGTGCAGAGCACTTCGGTTCAAGCCGCTCCTGCGATGGTGTCCGCTCGCCTCACGCTATTCGAGCGATGGAAAGCGACATGGTTCGCCAGCCTGATCGGTGAGACGCTCATGCAGCGCTCGCCTCTTGAGAACCTGAGCCGCGGGAGCGGAAGGTGACGACGGTCCTCGATCGGCGGAATGATCCGGCAGCACGGCCGCGCACGCGTGCGACCGCAGCCGACGTCGAGGCGCACGACGTCGCAGCCGTCAATCGCGCCGCCGATCGCCAGCTCTACGCGGCGCGCCAGAAGATCTATCCGCGGCTCGCGCACGGCCAGTTCCGCGCGGTGAAGTGGATTGTGATGGCCGTCGCGCTCGCGATCTACTACGGCCTGCCGTGGCTGCGCTGGGATCGCGGACCGGATCTTCCTGATCAGGCGGTGCTGCTCGACATGGCGCACAACCGCTTCTTTTTCTTCTTCCTCGAGATCTGGCCGCAGGAGTTCTATTTCGTCACGGGCCTCCTCGTGCTGGCGGCGCTCTTGCTGTTCCTCGTGACCTCGGTCGCAGGCCGCGTGTGGTGCGGCTATGCCTGTCCGCAGACTGTATGGACGGACCTCATGGTGGCCGTCGAGCGCCTCTGGCAGGGCGATCGCAATGCGCGCATACGCCTCGACAAGGAGCCGTGGGGCGTGCGCAAGGTCCTCCTCAAGTCCATGACGCATGTCTCCTGGCTTCTGATTGGCCTGCTGACCGGCGGTGCGCTCGTCTTCTATTTCCGCGATGCGCCGACGCTTGCAGCCGAGCTCGCGACCGGCACCGCACCTGCCGTCGCCTATCTCTTTCTCGGCATCTTCGCAGGGACGACGTACCTTCTCGGCGGCATCGCGCGCGAGCAGGTCTGCATCTACATGTGCCCCTGGCCGCGCATCCAGGGCGCCATGACTGACAGTCACACGCTGCTCGTCGGCTATCGCCCGGAGCGGGGCGAGCCGCGCGGACCAGCGCGCAAGGGTGCGGATGGTCTCGTGGATTGGTCCACGCGCGGCGATTGCATCGACTGCAAGGCCTGTGTCGTCGTCTGCCCCATGGGCATCGATATCCGCGACGGCCTGCAGATGGAATGCATCCAGTGCGCGCTGTGCATTGATGCCTGCAACGAGATCATGGACAAGATCAAGCGCCCGCGCGGCCTGATCGCCTATGACACCATAGCCAAGCAGGAAGCCACCGCTCGCGGCATCACGCACGAGCCAATTCAACTTCTGCGCCCGCGCACGCTTCTCTACCTCGGCATGATCTCGCTCGTCGGCATCATCATGCTGGTCGCGCTCTGGAACCGCACCACGCTCGAGCTCAATGTCCAGCACGACCGTAATCCGCCATTCGTGCGCCTCTCCGAAGGCGGCATACGGAATGGCTACACGGTCAAGATCCTCAACAAGCTGCACGAGCCGCGTACGTTCGCGCTCGGGCTCAGCGATCTTCCTGGTGCCACGCTCTCGATGGTCGGCGCCGAGCCCGGCAGTGCGCTGCAAGTGACGGTGCCGACAAACACGCTGCGCGAGCTGCGCGTCTTCGTGACCGTGCCGCGCGATAGCCTCGGGGCACTTCGCGAAGCCTCGACGAGCATTGCCTTCGAGGTTCGTGACATCACATCAGGACAGACGACGCGTCGCGGGACGCTGTTCCAGGCGCCATACCAAGGAGGACGGCCATGAATACAGCTCGGCCAGACAGTGTGGATGGCCTCAAGGGACGTCACGTGCTGATGGTGTTCCTCGGGTTCTTCCTCGTCGTGTTCGCGGTCAATGGCGTGTTCCTCTACTCCGCCATATCGACCTACACCGGAATCGTTTCGGTCGAGCCTTATCGCAAAGGCCTCAACTACAATGATCGCATTGCCGCGGACGAGGCGCAGAAAGCCCAAGGGTGGCATGAAGCGCTCGAAGTCACGCGCAGCGGGCAAGTGACGCTGCGTCTGACGAACCGCCTCGGCGCGCCCGTCGAAGGGCTCAGCGTCACGGGTACATTCGGTCGCCCATCGACGGCACAACATGACGTGAAGCTCGCGCTTACCGAGGTGCAGCCCGGCACCTACGCCGCGCACGTTTCCAATCCCGAAGCCGGCGCCTGGATCGTCGCGCTTGAAGCGCGTTCCGTCGCGGCATCCAACGAGATCACCTACCAGCTACGGAAGCGGCTATGGCTGAAACCCTGAGCGTCACCGCACTTCGTGATCTGCCGGACAATGTGGCGCAGAGACCGCGCGCACTGACGCTGGTCGTCGAGGGCATGCATTGCGGCAACTGCATGCGCAAGGTCGAGCGCACGCTACAGGACGCGCCCGGCGTGATTGCTGCGCGCGTGAATCTGTCGAATGGCCGCGCGCACGTTACGACGGCGCCGGCTGGCGCGGACCTCGACGCACTCGTCGAGGCACTGCGTGGTGTCGGCTTCAAGGCCTATGAGCTGGTCGAGGGCACGACGTCGGCGCACGCCGCGCACGATGCCGAGTACCTGCGCCGTCTCGGCGTCGCGGGATTTGCCGCATCGAACATCATGCTCATGTCGGTCGCCGTCTGGGCCGGCATTGCGAGCGACATGGATATGTCCCTGAAGACGCTCTTTCACTGGCTCTCCGCCATGGTCGCCATACCGGCAGTCGCCTATGCGGGCCAGCCATTCTTCCGCTCGGCGGCGCGGGCACTCCGCGCGCGCCAGCTCAACATGGACGTGCCGATCTCGCTCGGCGTGCTGCTCGCAACGGGCATGAGCCTCTATCAAACCGCGCGCGGAAGCGATCAGGTCTATTTCGATGCTGCCGTGACGCTTCTCTTCTTCCTGCTGATCGGGCGCTATCTCGATACTGCCATGCGCTCACGCGCATCGAGCGCGGCGCAGAACCTGCTCGGACTGCGCGCGACTGCCGCGACGGTCATCCATCCCGATGGCACCACGCAGCGCCTGCCGACACGCGATGTCGCCCCAGGGATGCGCATCCTCGTCGCCGCGGGCGAGCGCATTCCCGTCGATGCACGGATCAGTCGCGGCATTGCCGAGGTGGACGAGAGCCTCATCACCGGCGAGAGCCGACCGCGTCGTGTCGAGCCGGGAGATGTCGTCTACTCAGGCACGATCAGTGTGACCGGAACGCTCGAGACGGAAGCTCTTGCGCGCGAAGAAAACACGCTGCTTGCCGACATCTCGCGGCTCATGGGTGCCGCCGAGCAGGCGCGCGGGCGCTATGTGCGCCTCGCCGATCGCGCGTCACGGCTCTATGCGCCGGCTGTGCATCTTCTCGGGCTCGGCACGTTCATCGGATGGATGCTGCTCGGTTATGGTTGGGAGCCAGCGCTGACGGCGGCTGTTGCGGTGCTGATCATTACCTGCCCCTGCGCACTGGCGCTTGCCGTACCCGCGGTGCAGGTCGTGGCGAGCGGGCGGCTGTTCCGCAAAGGCATCATCTTGAAGGCTGCCGACGGCCTGGAGCGCATGGCCGAGGTCGACACGATCGTGTTCGACAAGACGGGCACGCTTTCGCTCGGCGAGCCGCGACTCGTGGATGGCGGCGTGATCGACGAGCGCACACTCGCGCGCGCCGCGAGCCTCGCGGCGGTGAGCCGGCATCCATACTCACGCGCGATCGTGGCCGCGGCGAAGGCGCGCGGCATCCCAGTGGTCGCTGCAAGCGACGTTGAGGAAATCGCCGGCGCGGGCCTCCGTGATGGCGAGACGCGGCTCGGATCGGCGCAATTCTGCGGAATTACCGACGCGCCGTCCGAGAGCGGCTCCACGCTATGGCTGCGAACGCCAGATCATGGCGCGACGTCTTTCCACTTCACCGATCCCCTGCGCGCCGACGCAACCGAGGTGGTTGCCCGACTGCGTGATGCCGGCTTCCATGTGGAGATTCTCTCCGGCGATGGGCCTGCGGCCGTGGCAGAGGCGGCGCACGCGACCAGCATTGAAAGGTGGCAGGCGGAACTCAAGCCGGCCGACAAGATCGCGCGCATTGACCAGCTCAAGGCCGAAGGTCGCAAAGTGCTCATGGTGGGAGACGGTCTCAATGATGCGCCCGCGCTCGCCGCTGGACATGCCTCGCTCTCGCCAGCGTCGGCCGCGGACATCAGCCAGACGGCTGCCGATGCAGTTTTTCAGGGTGAGCGTCTTGCGCCCATCATCGAGGTCCTGCTGGTCGCACATGGCGCACAACGCCGCGCCCTCGAGAACTTCGGCATTGCAATCGGCTACAACTTCATCTTCGTGCCGCTTGCCGTGATCGGGCTCGCGACGCCACTCATCGCGGCCGTCGCGATGTCGGCATCGTCCATCGCAGTGACGGCCAATGCGGTGCGCCTCGCGCGCCAGCAACTTGGAATGCATTTGGGGAGGATGTCATGACGGCACTCGCCTGGACCATCCCGATTGCGCTCTTCCTTGGTGGTCTCGGCCTCGCGGGCTTTCTGTGGTCGCTCAAGAGCGGGCAATACGACGATCTCGACGGCGCCTCGTGGCGCGCTCTCGACGACGACCCTCCCGAGCACCGCCGCTAGGTCTTTGCGCCGTACGACGCATCGAGTGTCTCGAAGAGCCGCACGAGAAGCTTGGTGCGCGGCACGAGGCACGACACGAGCAGATATTCCTGATGCGTGTGCGGGCCGTCGCCGAGCACGCCGAGGCCATCGAGCGTCGGCACGCCGAGCGCGCCCGTGAAATTACCGTCGCTGCCGCCACCCGCCACGCGCTCGCCCTTTACCGGGTAACCGATCTCCTCGGCGAGCCTCACGGCATGATCATAAAGCCGCTGAATGGCCGCTGACTTCACGAATGACGGACGATACAAGCCTGGCGTTACTTCCAGCTTCACATCGGGATCGTGGCTCTTCAGCGCAAGCAGCTTCGCGCGCACCTCGGCTTCATGCTCGGGCAGCGGCACGAGACAATAGACGATCGCCTCGGCGCTAAGCGGTACCATGTTCTCGTGCGTGCCGCCGTGCACGATGCCGACGTTTAGCGTCACATTGCGCGCGTAGTCCGTCATGTCCTCGATGGTGAGGATCTGTCGCGCAATCTCGCGGATAGCGCTGCGGCCCTTCGAATGGTAGGCGCCGGCATGCGCGGGAATGCCCGTGGTCTTGAGATGATATCGTGCAATGCCGTGGCGCGCGATCGTGATGCGACCGAAGTCGCCGGACGGCTCGACGACGAGCACGATGGCGTGCTTCTTTGCCTCGGCCTCGATGGAGGGCCGCGAGAACGGACTGCCGATTTCCTCATCGGGGATCATCATGACCGTGACGGGAAGATGCGGCCGTCGTCCCGTCGCGTGCAGATGCGCGAGTGCCGAGAACGCGATCGCATTGCCGCCCTTCATGTCGTAAATGCCGGGGCCATACGCGCGATCGCCTTCGACGCGCATGGGCAGCGCTCCCGTGAGCGTGCCGACGGGGTGCACCGTGTCCATGTGGCCGAGCAAGAGGATGCCTGGGCCGTTCGCTGCGCCGGGCACGCGGCCGATCAGAATGTCCCCGATGCCATTCTCGCCGGAAATGCGCTCGATGCTGGCGCCGATCGAGCGGAGCAGCTTCTCCGCGTGATCGGAGACACGATTGACCGCGGCAGCATCCTGCGTCGGGCTCTCGATTTCGACCCAGGCATTGACGGCAGCGAGCAGGGCTTCAGGCGTGAGGTCGCGCATGGGGAGGGGGCTTTCGGCTAGCTGGCTGGTGAGCGTCCAGAATAGTCATATTGCCCGGTGCGCCAAGTGCGGCCGAGCACTGCCGAGTAATGCAGCGGCGTGCTGATTATTCGACCTGGACGAGCCCGGGCTCGATTTCCGAGGATGGTGACGACGGCGAACCATTTTCAAAGGACAGATGGCACCACTACTTCCATACCGCTACGCGCCCTATGCCTACGGTATCCTGCAGGCGGCGATCACCACGGCCGTGGCGACGGCGATCGCGATCTATCCGCTTGCCGCTTCGGCCATGGAGTTCATCGAGCGCTGGATGGTGGCGTGGGGCATCGCATGGCTGACCATGCTGCCCGTGGTGCTCGTCGCCGCGCCCTTCATTCAGCGCGCGGTCATGCGCCTCTTCGAAGCGGATCGAAAGGCGGATCGCTGACGCCTGCGGCTTCGCGCTCTGCCGCCTTCTCGTCGGCACGGCCGCGCTCGACCTCGCGGGCAAGCGCAAACAGCGCCTCCTTCATCCCCTGGCCGGAGACCGCCGAGATGATCAATGGCTTCTTGCGCGCGGCACGCTGGAGCTCAGCCGCCTTCTCCGCGATGACGTCCTCGGTCAGTGCGTCGCATTTCGTCAGCGCGACGAGCTCCTTCTTGCGCGCGAGCCCGCCGCCATAGGCCTTCAGCTCGGCGCGCACGGTCTTGTAGGAGTCGGCCACGTCCTCGCTCGTCGCATCGACGAGATGGAGCAGGGCACGGCAGCGCTCGACGTGTCCGAGAAAGCGCGTGCCGAGCCCCGCACCCTCATGCGCACCTTCGATGAGCCCCGGAATATCCGCGAGCACGAAATCGATGTCGCCTGCGCGCACGACGCCCAGGTTCGGATGCAGCGTCGTGAAGGGATAGTCGGCGATCTTGGGCTTTGCGCGCGAGACGGCAGCGAGGAATGTCGACTTTCCCGCATTTGGCAGCCCCACGAGGCCGGCATCGGCGATCAACTTGAGGCGCAGCCAGAGCGTCAGCTCCTCGCCCGGCTGGCCCGGATTGGCATGGCGTGGTGACTGGTTCGTGGACGACTTGAAGTAGGCATTGCCGAAGCCGCCGTTGCCGCCGCGCGCGATAAGTGCGCGCTGGCCAGGCTCGGTCATGTCCGCGAGCAGCGTCTCGTTGTCCTCGGCCAGAATCTCGGTCCCTGGCGGCACCTTTATCGTGCAATCGTCGCCGCTCGGGCCGGTACGATTGCGGCCCATGCCGGGAATGCCGTTCTTGGCCTTGAAGTGCTGCTGGTAGCGGAAATCGATCAGCGTGTTGAGGTTCTCGACGCACTCGACCCAAACGTCGCCGCCCTTGCCGCCGTCGCCGCCGTCCGGGCCGCCATACTCGATGAACTTCTCGCGCCGGAAGCTGATGCATCCGGCCCCGCCATTGCCGGAGCTGACATAAATCTTGGCCTGGTCGAGGAACTTCATGGTCCGAGCTTTCGGGATTGGGGCGGGCAGCGCCCCTTTTGGGGCTGTGGTATCGCGTGTCGGGCCTAAAGTCGATGGTGCGCCGCTTGTTCTTCATGTAGGCGAATGCGTGTCCGGTTCCAGGGGGAAAGCATGAACGAGGTAACCATTCTTGCCTTCGCCGCCGTCGCCTTGATCGCTATCGCGACGCCAGGGCCGACTGTTCTGCTTGCTCTTGCCAACGGGTCGCGCTTTGGCGTGCGGCGTTCGCTCTTCGGCATGGCAGGCGCCGTGCTCTCGGATTTCATCCTGGTCGGAGCGGCTGCGCTCGGGCTCGGCGCGCTCCTGGCGGCCTCAGAATTCTGGTTCTCAGTCGTGAAGTGGATCGGCGTGGGCTATCTCGCCTTTCTCGGCGTGATGCTGCTCAGGTCGAGGGAACGCTCGGCGAGGCCGCGAATACGGCAACCGCAGGCAGCGGATCCGCGGGCGCTATTTTCATGCGCAGCTTCCTCATTGCGGTAACGAATCCCAAGGGCTACCTGTTCGTTTCGGCCTTTCTGCCTCAGTTCATCGCGCCGGCCGCGCCGCAGGTTCAGCAGTACGTCATCCTCGCGCTGGTGTTCGCGGCGCTCGACTTTGCCGTCATGCTCGCCTACGCCCTGCTCGGCTCCCAGGCCGTACGCCTGCTCAAGCAATCCGGCGCCCTCTGGCTGGACCGCATCTGTGGCGGCGCGCTCCTTACGCTCGCCGGATCGCTGGCATTCTATCGCCGGGCGAATACCTGATCCCCATGCGCACGGACGGGTTTTGATCGGCCCGCGAAGGTGCTAAGCCTGCCGGCGCTCACGGAATTGACCTACCAGGGAGAAGAAACGTCATGGCCGCCAAGCAGACCGGCAAGAAGCCGAACGCCTACAAGATCGCCGTCATCCCGGGTGATGGCATCGGCAACGAGGTCGTGCCGGAGGGCATCAAGGTGCTCGAGGCCGTGGCGCGCAAGTTCGACATCGCCTTCGAGTGGGACAACTTCGACTGGTCCTGCGAGGTCTTCAAGAAGACCGGCAAGATGATGCCGGACGATGGCCTCAACCAGATCCGCAATCATGACGCCATCTACCTTGGCGCGGTCGGCTTTCCGGGTGTGCCGGATCACGTCTCGCTCTGGGGCCTTTTGATCCCGATCCGCCGTGAGTTCCAGCAGTACATCAACCTCCGTCCCGTGCGCCTTTTCGAGGGCCTCAAGTGCCCGCTCGCCGATCGGAAGCCCGGCGACATCGACTACTTCATCGTGCGCGAGAATAACGAAGGCGAGTATTCCTCGGTCGGCGGGCGCATGTATGAAGGCAGCGACTACGAGATGGCCGTTCAGCAGGCGATCTTCACCAAGCGCGGCTGCGACCGCGTCATGCGCTATGCCTTCGACCTCGCCGCGACGCGTCCGCGCAACCACGTCTCGAGCGCCACGAAGTCGAACGGCATCTCGATCTCGATGCCCTACTGGGACGAGCGCTTCGCCGCGATCTCGAAGGAATATCCGAAGGCCAAGACCGACCAGTACCACATCGACATCCTGACCGCGCATCTCGTGCGCAACCCGCACTGGTTCGACGTCATCGTCGGCTCGAACCTGTTCGGTGACATCCTCTCGGATCTCGGCCCCGCAACGACGGGCACCATCGCCATCGCGCCCGGCGGCAACATCAATCCCGAGAAGGACTACCCCTCCATGTTCGAGCCCGTGCATGGCTCGGCGCCGGACATCGCCGGCCAGGGCATCTCGAACCCGATCGGCCAGATCTGGTCGGGCGCCATGATGCTCGAGCATCTCGGCCACAAGGACGCCTCCGACGCCATCGTCGGGGCCATCGAGAAGCTCCTCAAGGACACTGACGTGCGCACGCGCGACATGGGCGGCAAGGCCATGTGCACGGAGTTGGGCGACGCAATCGTCGAGCTGCTGAAGTAGGGCCTGTCTCGGCCTTGTCCTGGGCCGATCCAAGCGGGCGTGGCCGAACGGGCACGCCCGCTCGGCATTTCGCGGAGGATTTACCACCCCCGGTTGCCGCTGTTGCCTTTCGCGGAAACAATGGCCCTCATGTGGCGTAAGGCTCGTGAGCGACCTTCCGGGAGGCCACCATGGCAGTTTGCAGTTCCGCACTCTTCCGCGGTTGGCTCGCGGCAATTCTCGCCGCGCCATTCCTGCTGCTACTCACCCTGACGAGCATCTCCACTTCTGCGAATGCCCAGGTCATTGGTACCGATCCGCGCAATAGAAGCTGCCAGACTATCCTGACCTGCAATTACAGCAAGGGCGGTTACTTCCGAGGCTGCCTTTCGTCCTACAGCTGCCGCGTCTGCAGCCTGCAGCCCGTGCGCTGCACGGCATCCGACCTCGCGAGCGGACGCACACGCTGCACCGAGTTCGTCTGCCGCTGGGGCGGGTGAGTTTCGCCTACTGAGAGCCCTATATCCGTCCATCTCGCGCGCGAGGAAGTCCACCGGCATGCGGAGGGCATTTCATGAAGCGCGCGCTGCTGTTCCTGGCGCTTCTCGTTGGCGCCATCTACACCTGGAATGCTTCGTGGCTAGCGCGCGCGCCGGTATCCGCTGACCTGCGCTTCGTTGCGCATCGCGGCGTGCATCAAACCTTCCACCGTGAGGGGCTGACCGGCGAGACGTGCACCGCCTCACGTATCCACCAGCCCACGCACGCGCTCATCGAGAACACCATTTCCTCCATGCGCGCTGCATTTGCTGACGGCGCTGAGATCGTCGAGCTGGATGTTCATCCTACAACCGACGGCAAGCTCGCCGTTTTCCATGACTGGACGCTCGAGTGCCGGACCGAAGGCAGGGGCCGCACGCGCGATCACTCCACGGTCCATCTGAAGTCGCTCGACGTGGGCTACGGCTACACGGCCGATGGCGGCAAGACCTTCCCGCTCCGTGGCAAGGGTATCGGCCTCATGCCAATGCTCGATGAGGTGCTCGGCGTTTTCCCGGACAAGAAGTTCATCGTCAATTTCAAGTCCAACGAGGCGCGCGAGGGCGACATGCTCGCTACCCTGCTGCGTGAGAACCCCACTTGGCGCAAGGCCGTCTGGGGTGTTTACGGCGGCGATCCGCCGACTCTCACCGCGAAGGCGGATCTGCCGGAGTTGAGCATCTGGACGCGCGGCGGCCTCAAGAGCTGCCTTATGCAGTACTTTGCGCTCGGCTGGTCGGGCTACGTGCCGCCACCTTGCCGAGACACGCAAGTCATGGTGCCGATCAATATCGCGCCCTGGCTCTGGGGCTGGCCCCATCGCTTCCAGCAGCGCATTGCGGATGCGGGGAGCCAGATCATCCTGCTCGGGCCGTACGGCGCGGGCGATCCCGGCACGGCAGGCATCGACGATGCAGCGACGCTGGCCAAGGTGCCACCGCGGTTTAGCGGCCTCCTGTGGACGAACCGCATTGAAAGCATCGGCCCGCGGGCTCGCGGGGCGCAAGTACCGCGGGTTGCCGCGAAGTAAATCTTCAAAAGGCGGGTGGGTTCGGGAGGGTGTCCCTCCCGATGGGGGCTCGGGGGCTAGCCCCCGTCGCGCCGCAGGCGCGAGTGGGCTGCCGCCCACACCCGCCCGGGGAGACCCTGAACCCCCTCCTTTTATGACTTGGAGCCCGTCGCAAGCGCGCTGTGTGGGCCCCGCTCTCGCTATGGCTGCCGCGGTACATAGCACCTCTTCCCAGCAGCCCGCGGCCCGTTGCAATCGCTCTCGCCATGGCCGCCGCAGGCATAGCACCACGGGGTGATTGCGAAGCACCCCTTCCCAGCAGCCCGCGGCAAAAAAACAAAAAGCGCAGCAGCCGAAGCTGCCGCGCTCTTGCAGGCTCGCGGCCACAAATGGCCGCTGTCGTTGTTGCCGCCGCCGGCATACCGCCACGGACGAGGGCGAAGCACCCCTTCCCAGCAGCCGGCGGCACAAAGAATACTGCTTACGCGGCCTGGATGTTTGCGACAGCCATCTTGCCAGAGCGGCGATCCTTCTCGGTGTCGAAGGAAACCTTCTGACCTTCCGAGAGGGTGCGCAGACCGGCGCGCTCGAGCGCGGAAATGTGCACGAACACATCGGCGCCGCCATTGTCCGGCGCGATAAACCCATAGCCCTTCTGCTCGTTGAAGAACTTAACGGTACCAGCTTGCATGGCGATTTTCCTTTTAATAGAGCCATGGCCTAATGCCGAACGCGCGCATCTGCGCACGTGGCACACTCGTCGAATTTTGGGGGGGTCTGTGATCGCGCGCTCGATCACGTCGTAGCGCAACGGCCCGGTCGTCCGGCCAAAGTCGATAACGCTACGTAGGCGTGTCGGTGGGACTTTGCAAGTGCGGCGGCATCACATCTGTGGGAGCGCGATCGATTTCTCGTGATGTCGCGGTGAGGATTTTGCCCGCAAGCCGAGACGCGAACGCGCAAAATGAGAGGCGTGGGGCGCCTTTTTTCCGCGCGGCCCGCCGGTCGGCGCCCAGTCGCGCGCTCAGGAAGTGCGCCGCTGCCGCTGTTGCCGCCGCCGGCATGGCACCACGGAAGAACGCGATAGCACCTCCTTCCAGCAGCCGGCGGCAAGCAAAAATTACCGCGAATAGAACTCGACGACCAGGTTCGGCTCCATGTGCACCGGATAGGGCACATCAGCAAGCGCTGGCACGCGCGCGAGGCGAGCCGTGTACTTGTTGTGGTCGGCGTCGATGTAGTCCGGCACGTCGCGCTCGGCGCTCTTGACGCCCTCGAGCACGAGCGGAAGCTGGCGCGACTTCTCACGCACCTCGATGGTGTCGCCGATCTTCACGCGGTAGCTCGGGATGGTGACGCGACGGCCGTTAACCGTCACGTGGCCGTGGCTCACGAACTGGCGGGCGGCGAACACGGTCGGCACGAACTTCGCGCGGTAGACGACGGCGTCGAGGCGGCGCTCAAGCAGGCCGATCAGGTGCTCGGAGGTCGAGCCCTTGAGGCGGGTCGCTTCCACGTACAGGCGGTGGAACTGACGCTCGGTGATCGAGCCGTAGTAGCCCTTGAGCTTCTGCTTGGCCTTGAGCTGCTGGCCGAAGTCGGAGAGCTTGCCAGCGCGGCGCTCGCCGTGCTGGCCGGGGCGCGAATTGCGCTTGTTGAGGGGGCTCTTGGACCGGCCCCAGACGTTCTCCTGGAGGCGGCGGTCGATCTTGTGCTTGGCGCGAATGCGCTTAGTCATTGGTTCTGTTCCGTCTTTTGCTATTCACGGGGTATCTGGCTTTCTCCTCTGCGGGCGAACCCACCGACAGATGCGCCGCATATGGGCGCATCACGAAAGCAGCGCGCGGGCCAACGAGGGCCCGCGACGTGGCGTTGTGTACAGGAGGGTGAGAGGGAGGTCAAGGTGGGTGGGAGGACGCGGGGTGGCGTGCGCCTCCAAATGATCTCCAATTCGGCCATGGGTGAGCGACCAGAATTCCATCAAAGTCCGTTGGCTCGCGAGCGGACGCAGTCTCCCGGGTGACAACTCCACGGCCGCCCTAGCGACGCTATCGCATTCGTCTATGAGCTGTGCCCTTTCCCCTCCGCCTACGGATTGCTAGAATTCGAACATCGTCCATAAATGCGATGTTCGTATGCCCTCCTCCTCCGAGCGTGCCGCGTTCGAATCCGCCCACATCCGCTGGGCGGCGGAGGATTTGGAGGGATTTCTTGAGCATCTCACCGAGGACATCCTCTACACCGTGAACGTGGACGGGCTCGCCGTGCCCTATGCGTCGAGTGCGCTTGGCAAGGAGGACGTACGGCAGCGGCTGCAGCTCCTGCTCCTCACCTTCTCCGTCGACAAGTTCGAGCCCGTGAGCATCGTAAGCGAGGCCGATGGGTGGCGCTCCGTGGTAATTGGGCATTACACGCACCACAAGACGCGGGAGGTGCTGCGCGTCCGCGTCCGATTTCGCGTGTGGTTCAGGGATGGCTTGATCTGGCGCATGGACGAGCACCACGACGCGGCCTACGTCGAGGCATTCCAACGGTTTGTCTTTCACATCGAGAATGCTGCCCGCGGCGAATGAACCGCGTTGCGTGTGGGGCTTGCCTTCGTCCAACGTCCCGCTATGTTCCGCGTAGCGCAATATGGCCACTCCCAGACTATGTCCATTCATCATGAGCGTGCCGCTGTTCATCGGGCACTTGAGCGCTGGGCCGCCGGCGATCTCGAGGGCGCACTGGCACAATTCTCCGAGGACATCCTCTATCTCGTGAATGTTGACGGCCTCGCCGTGCCGTTCGTTGCGAGCTCGCTCGGCAAGGAGGACCTCCGCCAGCGCCTGCAGCTCATCAAAGCGACATTCTACGAAGAGAAATTCGAGCCTGAGAGCATCGTTTACGAGGCGGATCACACTCGCGCGCTCGTGGATATCGTGAATAGGCACAAGGTGACGGGCGAGCGGCTCTGTGTGCGCCTGCGTCTGCGCTATTGGGTCCAGGACGGCCTCATCGTGCGGGCAGAGGAGCACCTCGACGCACAGTATGTCGAGGCCTTCCAGCGCTTCGTCTTCCATATGGAGAACGCGGCCCGCAGCGCTTAGGGCTCGCGGGCGAGCTGGATGAGCGTCCCGGATTGGTGTGCTGCGCGGCGCTGCATTCCGTGACACTTCAATCGGACGTCATCCAATCATCTTGACAGAGGCCGCCGCACGCGCTTTTCTAGGTTAATAGTGGTGTGTGGGTGGGGTATTTCGTCATGTTGAGAGTAGTGGGCGCGACGCTCTTCATTTCGTGCTGCGCGGTTTCGCAAGCGCTGGCGCAAAACGGATCCAGGGGGGCCTCAGCGCCCGAGATTGACGGCCCGGCAGGCGTGGCGGCGATCGCTGTGCTCGTGGGCGCTGGCCTGATCGCTTACAATCGCTACAGGAAGAAGTAGTCCGCGGCTCGGAGCCGATGAGGCTTCGCTATCCTTATCTTAATCCTATTTCGGGCGGCGCCCGGATGGCACGAAGCTTGCTCAAAGGGCCGCTGGGAACGGCGTAACCCTCGAGCTGATTTAACCATTATATTTTGATCGGCTTGACACTGAGCATTATTCGCCGTTCGATGGTAAGGTACGCGACGTGGCGAAAGCGAGTACAATATGTTCAAGATTGCGACAACCACGGCCTTCCTCTGGTGCTGTACAGCGTCACAGGTACTGGCATTTGCTTCGTCAGGCGGTGCCGGCAAGGGCTTCGGCGGCGGCGGCGGCCACAGCGGTGGTGCCAGCGCGCCCGAGATTGACGGGCCAGCTGGGATTGCGGCCCTTGCCGTGCTCGTCAGCGCTGGCCTCATTGCCTACAACCGCTACCGGAAGAAGTGAGCAGAGGTCTCGTTCGAGCGCTCGGACCGAAAGGCCCAAGTATCGACTGGCCTGAGTAACGGGTGGCGGATCCGCTGAGGTTCCGCCATTTTTCATTCGGGCACACCGAGGGCGCCAGAGCAGCTATAGATATGCAGAGTGACTTGGCGAGCGATCGATACGCTGCGGCGTTGATCAGGCTGCTGCTATTTGTCGGCCTCGCCCTGACCGAAGCTGCTGTTACGTCGCTGCTCTTCGTGCCTGAAACGCCGATCGCCGACATCCACGCGGTTCAGTACTACGTCCGTCAACTCGTGCTCGTGGCAATTGCCGCGGCGATGGCCTTTGCCGTTATCAGTTGGCCCATGCGTTATGCGCTCGCCGAAAGCTGGAGCGCTGAGATCGAGAGCGGCTCCTGGCGCCAGCCGCTCGCGGTGAACTTGGCGCTGTTCTGCCTGCTGGTGATCGCGACGATCGCATTCTCGCGCCATGTCTCGACGGTCGATCGGGTGCCCTGGGCTCTCTACTCGGCTTATCTTCTGTTGCTCGTGGCAACTGGTGTCTCTCTGGCCTTGCTGGCAGCGCCATTTCGCGTATGGCGATCGCTTGTCGACACATATAGAGGGACAATCGCCCTATCGGTTGTGACCGGGGTTGGCGCCATCGTAGCTGGAAGCTTTTTCCAGGCGGCATGGACTGACCTTTCCGGCATTACGCTGCGGCTTACGTACGCCCTGCTCTCGCTCTACGAGGCAGATGTTGGCGTCGACTTTGAGACGCGCAGGCTTCGCGTCCGCGACTTCACGGTCATCGTCGATAACGCTTGTTCGGGCTACGAGGGGATCGGGCTCGTGCTGGTCTTCCTGGGCCTCTACCTCTGGGTCTTCCGAAGCTCGCTGCGGTTTCCGAACGCGCTTCTCCTGCTGCCGATCGGCGTCGCCACGATCTGGTTGCTCAATTCCGTGCGCATTGCCGTCCTGGTCAGCATCGGCGCCCATACGTCGCCGGAGATTGCCATTGGCGGCTTTCACTCGCAGGCCGGGTGGATCGCCTTTCTCATCGTGACAATCGGCATCATGGCGACCGTGCCGCGCCTTGCCTTCTTCGCTCCGCTCAGGAGCGCGCTGAGGGATCGCTCGCCGAGCGACCATCTCATGGTGGCATTCCTTGCGCCCTTCATGGGCCTGATGATCGCCAACATCGTGATGTCCACTATGGCCCCATACGACGAGTGGTTCTATGGGCTCAAGGTCGTGGCTGTGGGCCTCTGTCTGTGGATTTTCCGCGATGCCTATCGCGACCTCATTGCGCGCGTCGACGCCTTGGCGCTGGCGAGCGGAGTGACCGTCGGAATCCTCTGGATCATCACCGCGCCGACCGGTGGAGAAGACAACGGTATCGGCACGTGGATCGCCGCCCAGCCCGTGTGGCTGGCATCGGTATGGCTGATGATCCGTGCGATCGGATCGATCGTGATGGTGCCCATCGCCGAGGAGCTTGCCTTCCGCGGCCTGCTTCACCGCTGGATCATTTCGAGGAATTTCGAGCGCGTCGATTTTGCGACATTCACTTGGCCGGCGTTCGTGATCTCGTCACTGCTGTTCGGGCTCATGCACCAGCGCTGGGTCGCGGGCGCGTTGGCTGGCGCCGTTTTCGCGCTCCTGATGTATCGCTCTGGTCGGCTGTCCGATCCTATAGCGTCGCACATGGCGGCAAACGCCGTCATTATCGCCTGGGCAATCGCGGCGCAGAACTGGGCCTTGATGTGATTGAGACACAGCTCGATGGGCGACCACGCGACGTTCCATCCGCGATGCTGGGCTAACTGCAGGTGGCATCGCAATGTTCAACTTTAGGACACACCGAAGTGCTTCTTTTGTCGTCCTGGCGACGGAACAGGGGCGGGTAACGCGTTAGTTCGGAACATCTGCGAGCATCACTCGTTCCTTCGTCATACCGCATTGAGCCGCGGCCTGAGCCGTCCCCGTGAGAGAAGTACAAAAGGAGAAGACTGTTGCGTTTCATGAACCTCAAGATCGCTGCGCTGGTCATCGGCCTCGGTGCGCTCGGCAGCGTTCCGGCCTCTGCGGGGCCGGTCCCAGCCCCATCGCAGTTCTCGAAGTCGAGCATGGTGATCAATACCTCGGCGCTCGGCGCAGTTGGTTCAGCAAGCCAGAACCTCGCGACAAGCCAGGTCGAGCAGGTGCGCCGGCGCGGTGGCTACTATGGCAGGCGCCATTACCGGCGCGGCTATGGCGGTGGCCGCTGGATCGCTCCTGCGATCATCGCCGGGACGGCAGCGCTGATCATTGGCGGGAGCATCCGGGAGTCGCAGGCCGGGTATCGCGACCGCTGGGAAATGTGCGCAGATCGCTACCAGTCCTTCAGCTGGTCTGACGGCACGTTCCAGCCACTCGATGGCCCGCGCCGCGTGTGCCCCTATCTCGTACGCTAAAGTCGAGTTTTAGAACGTATGGCGACCCGTCGGCGAAATGCTGGCGGGTCGTTGTGCATTTGCGAGGGCAGCGTGGCGCGTCTGCAACGAGCCTCACTAAACAATGATCGGCCCCATTTGTCTCCGCGACTCACCTGCATAATGGGATCGTTCTTGATCGGCGCAATCCCGAGAGGAGACTCGCATGAAGAAGCTGCATTGGATCGCATTCGCGGCAACGGCGGCCGTTCTGGCCATCGGCAGCTCTGTCGGTACCCGCGTCGAGGCGAAACCGTCCTGCGTGCGCGCCGGCGGCACAGCTACCATGATCACCGAGGACCTCGCCAAGTACATGGCGACGGCAGCACTCAATAACTCGATCAGCAACATGGGCGCCAAGGCGGTCGGAAAGGTCTCCATGACCTGCGCGATGAACATGGGGATGCCGAGCTGCACCGCGCGCCAGAAGGCCTGCAAGTCGTAGCGGACTCCACCCATCCAGGGCCGAGCTAGGTCTCGCGCAGCAGCGCTTCGAGATGCTCGAGGCGATCGGCTTCGCGCGCCGGTTTGTCCCAGCGTATGCGGTGAATGCGGGGAAAGCGCATCGCGATCCCTGAGCGGTGGCGTGTCGAGCGGTTGATCCCCTCGAAGGCGATCTCCAGCACGACGCCCACATCCTGGGTGTGGACGACCTCGCGCACGGGGCCGAAGCGGTTTGTCGTATTCTTGCGCACGAAGCGGTCGAGCGCGGCGAGTTCCTCGTCGGTGATGCCGGAGTAGGCCTTGCCGACGGGCACCAGTTCGTCGATGCCGTTGTCGCCCTGCCGCCAGAGGCCGAACGTGTAGTCCGAATAGAAGGACGAGCGCTTTCCATGCCCGCGCTGGGCGTACATCATCACGGCATCGACCGTGTAGGCATCACGTTTCCATTTGAACCAAGGGCCTTTGGGGCGTCCCGGCACGTACGTGCTGTCGCGGCGCTTGATCATGATGCCTTCGACCGCTTCGGCGTCCTCGGCTGCACCCGCTGAAGCAGGCGACGCGCGTGCGGCCGTGAGAGCGTCCCAATCAGCGAAGTGCACGATCGGCGAGAGATCGATGCGCTCGTGATCGAGTTTGGCGACGAGCGCTTCGAGGCGCGCGCGCCGCTCGACGAATGGGAGACCGCGGATATCCTCGCCCTGATCGACGAGCAGGTCATAGGCGCGGACGTGTGCGGGGAAGTCCGTTAGCAGCTTCTCCGAGATGGCTTTTCGGTTGAGGCGCTGCTGGAGCACGTTGAAGCTCTGCACGCGACCGTGGCGCAGGATTAGCAGCTCACCGTCGAGCGCACCTTCGAACTGAATGGCATCGACGACATCGGGGAACGCTGCCGAGACGTCCTCGCCCGTGCGCGAATAGAGGCGCGCGACGCGCTCGCCACGACTGTCGCGCCCGCCGACAGCCTGAACGCGAATGCCATCCCATTTCCATTCAGCAGAGAAATCGGTGGCGTCGAGCGTCTCGCGCCAGTTGCCGACATCCTCCAGCGGATGCGAGAGCATGGGCGGATGAAAGGGCGCGGGGTTGACCGTGTCAGGCTTTGGCCCCGTGCCCTCGGCCCACGCGAAGAGATCGAGATAGGGCGGCGCGAGACCGTGCCAGACGAGCTCGATCTCGTCGGGCTCGAGCGTGCCGAGGCGCGCGACAGCCGTCTTCGCGAGGCGCGCCGAAGCGCCAATGCGCATGGCGCCGGTGATGAGCTTCAAGAGCGCCCAGCGACCGGTTTCGTCGAGCGCATCGAGCCAGCTCGCGAGGCGGCGCGGCAGGTCCGCCTTGGTCGTCTCGTTGAGGCCGGCGACGATGTCGGAGAGGTGCGGGATCTCGTTGGCGCCGCCTTGCGCGGGCCACATGAGCGCGACGGTCTCGGCAAGATCGCCGACATAGTCATAGGAGAGCGCGAACAGCACTGGATCCGTGCGCTCCTCGATAAGGCCCTTGATCAGCCCGGGCTTCGCGTGGCGGAAGGAGAGCGCACCCGTGAGTGCGGCAAGTGCCCAGCCGCGCTCGGGATCGGGCGTGTCGCGGAAGTAGTCCGTCATGAGCCGCAGCTTGGCATTGCGGCGCGGCTCATAACCGAGGCGATCGATGAGCGCGGCGAAGCGGTTCATGCAGCCTCGCCTTCTTCTTCGCCATAGCCGACGAGCCGCAGTGGGCGTGCGGCGATCCCTTGCGTCTCGCACCAGTGCACGAGGGCTTCCTCAGCGCCGTGCGTCACCCAGACTTCTTCGGCGCCGGTCTCGCGGATCGTGCGGCCGAGATCATCCCAGTCCGCATGATCCGACACGACGAGCGGCAGCTCCACGCCCTTCTGCTTGGCACGGGCGCGCACGCGCATCCAGCCCGAGGCAAAGGCCGTGACGGGATCCGGGAACTTGCGCGACCACGCTTCCTGCATGGCGCTTGGCGGACAGATGACGATCGCGCCGCCGAGGTTCTTGCGGTCATCGAGTGCGACGGGACGGATGTCGCCGAGCGCGATCCCGCGCGATTTATAGAACTCCGTCAGCCGCGCGATTGCCCCGTGCATGTAGATCGGCTTGTCGTAGCCGGCATCATGCACGAGAGCCATCAACCGCTGCGCCTTGCCGAGCGGGTAGGCTCCGACGAGATGCGCGCGCTCGGGAAAGAGCGCAACGCTCTCGAGCAGTTTCGCCACTTCGTGCTCGGTCGGGGGATGTCGGAAAACCGGGAGCCCAAAGGTCGCCTCGCTCACGAACAGATTGCAGCGAATGGGCTCGAATGAGCCAGCCGTGCGGTCGGGAAGGCGCTTGTAGTCACCCGAGACGACGGCTCGGAAACCTTGCCATGCGAGGCAGATCTGCGCCGATCCGAGCACGTGGCCAGCTGGATGAAAGGAGATCTCGACGCCATTGACGTTCACAGTGTCGCCGAAGGCAATCGGCTGGCGAGCTTCAGTAAACTCATCGCCATAGCGCACGGCCATGATGCCGAGCGTTTCCTCTGTGGCCATGACTGCACCATGGCCAGCACGCGCATGATCGGAGTGCCCATGCGTGATGAGCGCACGCGGCACCGGCCGCATGGGGTCGATGTAGACGTCCGCAGGTGGGCAGTAGAGCCCTTGCGGCGTCGGGCAGATGAGATCCTCGGGGCGCATGGATCGGAATTTGGGGGCGCGGCGTTCCGAGATCAACGCGTAAGCAGATCATTCACCATGCTGCTGCGTCGTTCCGTAACTTTCGGACGCTATTCTGGCGGGCGCAGTCAATTGTGGAGCGTACTATGTCGCGGCAACTCGAGAGCCTCTACGGTCCCATTCTGGCCTGCGCCGGCTTCAGCGTCTGGGCGCTGTTCTCGCTCATGCCGGTCATGGCCGGTGGTGGTGTCCGCGAAGGCTGGGACATGGCGCCTTATTGGATCGTGGGCGTCCCGACACTGCTGGCGCTGCACGGGCTTGCCGGCGCGCTCACGGAGGACGGCGCGTGGCGCCTGCCGCTCTGGGCGATCGGCGGCCACATCGCGGGCATGATGCTCATTCACCCGACAGGGGCCGGTCTCGGCCTCCTGCCAATGGCGGTGATTTTCATCGGGATCCCGATGTACGTGATCCTGCTGCTTGCGACGCTCACCGGCCGCACGATTGCGCGCTTCGTGTGATCCCGGCGCCGCCAGGCCTTCACAACTCGATCACGAGCTTGCCGAAGTGGCCTGCTGCCTGCATGGCGTGATAGGCCGCGCGCGCATCGGCGAAGCTGAACGTCTTGTCGATGACCGGCTTCAGCCCATGAAGCGCGATGGCGCGGTTCATGTCGAGGAACATGCGCCGCGAACCGACGTAGATGCCCTGCAGGCGAAGCGACTTGCGCATAACCGTTGCGGGATCGATCTGGCCGCCCGTGAGCACGCCGATGAGTGCGATCGTGCCTGCGACGCGCGTGGCTGCGATCGTGCGGGGCAGGGTGCCGGCACCGCCGACCTCGACCGTGAGGTCGACACCCTTGCCGCCCGTGGCTTCGAGCACCGCATTTTCCCAGTTGGGCTTCTGGCGGTAGTTGATCGTAAGAGACGCGCCGAGCTCGCGGGCGCGCGCGAGCTTCTCCTCGCTCGATGATGTGATGATCGTGCGCGCGCCCATCATACGCGCGAACTGCAGCGCGAAGATCGACACGCCGCCCGTGCCGAGCAGGAGCACGGTATCGGCGGCCTTCACGCGACCGACCTCGACAATGGCATTCCACGCGGTAAGCGCTGCACAGGGGAGTGTCGCACCCTCTGCGTATGAGAGATGAGCCGGCAAAGGCACGACGCCATCGGCGCTGAGGTTCACTTCCTCGGCGAGCACGCCGTCGACTGCCCCGCCGAGAGCGCTGTTCATCGCGTCGATAGTGCACGGCCCATCTATCCAGCGCTGGAAGAAGCAGGAAGCGACGCGATCCCCCGGCTTGAAGGACGTGACGCCTGGGCCGACAGCGACGATATCACCGGCGCCATCCGAATTCGGGATGCGCGGATAGGGGAGCTTGCGCGCAACCGGATCGCGGATCGTGCCAAGATCGCGGAAGTTGATCGAGTTGGCCTTGAGGCGCACCCGCACCTCGCCGGGACCCGGCGCGCTCCGCGCCACATCGGCGAGCTTCAGTGCATCGATGCCGCCATCCGAGACGATCTGCCAGGCTTTCATGTCATTCCTCCCTGGATTTCTTGTTATCGGGGTGTTTCAGGCACGATCTCGACGCGGGAGACGGGTTTGCCCGTCTGGAGGTCGAGGATCACGATGCCGCTTCCGCCGGGGCTCTCATAGTGCACGGCGAGACGTTGCCCGGCGAGCGAGATGTGCCGCACGCTCGCTCCCGGCGGCAATGCTAGTCGCGCCGTATCACGGATGGGCTGGGAAACCGTAGTTGCGGTTCCAGTATCGCTGCTGCGATTGACGAGATAGACAATGCGCGCGATGACCGTGATGAACCCGAGTACGAGTATGACGCCCATGGCGATGACGGCGACCCTGAGCATCTTGATCTGGCGCTCGCCGAGCACGATGCCCGTCATCTGGCCATTCGGCTGCTCAGGTCCGGCGCTATCGTCGCGCATTCATGCACTCCTGGCCGCACATCCGGCCGCTCTGATGTTCGCCCGCTGACATGACCGCCCCGGAAGAAATCCGCACGATCGAAGTCACCGAGGCCGATGCCGGCCAGAGGCTCGATCGCGTGCTCGGCAGTCATATTGCTGAGCTTTCACGCGCTCGCCTGCAGGCTCTCATCAAGCAAGGCCGCGTGACGGGCGCGCGCGGGACGATAGAAGAGCCCGGCCTGAGGGTCAAACCGGGCGAGCGCTATGTCGTGACTGTGCCGCCCCCGGAGCCCGCCGAGCCGCAGGCGGAATACACGCACCTCTCGATCGTTCATGAGGACGGCGACCTCATCGTCGTCGACAAGCCCGCCGGCATGGTCGTCCACCCGGCGCCCGGCCATGCCGGCGGGACCCTGGTCAATGCGCTCATCGCGCACTGCGGCGACAGCCTTTCGGGGATCGGCGGCGTGCGGCGGCCGGGGATCGTGCACCGTCTCGACAAGGACACGAGCGGGCTGCTGGTCGTCGCGAAGTCCGATGTCGCGCACCGCGGGCTCTCCGAGCAATTCGCCGCGCACGGCAGTGACGGGCGTCTCTCGCGCCGCTATGTGGCGCTCGTGTGGGGCGCGCCAGATCGTCCGCGAGGGGCCATCGATGCAGCTATCGCGCGGAGCAGGCACAATCGCACGCGCATGGCCGTGTCACAGGGGCCGACAGCACGCCATGCCGTCACGCACTACGCGGTGCTCGAGATCTTTCGCGATGAAAGCGGGACGCCGATCGCGAGCCTCATGGAACTGGAGCTGGAGACCGGCCGCACGCACCAAATCCGCGTGCATCTGGCGCACATGGGGCATCCCGTGCTCGGCGACCCTGTCTATGGTAGCGGTTTCAAAGCGAGCTCGAAACGGCTGAACGAGAAGGCTCAGGCCGCGCTCGCGAAGCTCGATCGGCAGGCGCTGCACGCTGCAGGCCTCGGCTTCGAGCATCCCGTAAGGGGCAAGCGTCTCAGCTTCGAAAGCCCATTGCCCGAGGATCTCAGTGCCGTGCTCAATGCGCTGCGCGGACCAGCAGTGAAAAAGTCCGCGGCCCGGAAGACCCGCTCAAAATGAACAAGTCAGAATGAGCTCATCGGTTGTTTGAGGAAGGCGATTTCTTCCGGCGTCGACTCGCGCCCGAGCGCGGCGTTGCGATGCGGGAAGCGGCCGAAGCGGTCGATGATCACCTTGTGTGCGAGCGCGTACTTGTCGAGATCGGCGTCGCCGAGCTCTGCGAACAGCGCCACCGATTGCTCCTGATCGGCGACGCTCTCGCTGTGCTCGAAGGGCAGATAGACGAATATGCGCTCACGCTTGCTCATGGCCTGGTCGAGGCCATCGGATATCGCTGCGCGCGCGAGACGGAGCGCGATCGGGTCCGTCGCGAAGGCGCGCGCACTACCGCGGTGGAGATTGCGCGAGAACTGGTCGAAGACGATGATCGCGGCGACCAACTCGCGGGGCGCCTCGGTGCGGATTGCCCCCTCTGCGGCGGCGAGCCGTTCATTCAGTGCGCCGAAGCGTGCACGGATGACCGCATCGATCTCGTCGCTCTTCTGGAAGCACTGATCGAGCGTCAGCTCCTCAAGCCAGTAGCGGAGCACATCCGCGACCCAAGTCGGCTCGCCTGCGGGAGGAGAAAGCGCGAGGACCGACATCAGGCTTTCAGTGCCTCGAGGCGCTCCTTGGGGGCGGGCGTGAGGTTCACGCTCTCGCCGCAGCCGCAGGCGCTCGACTGGTTCGGGTTGTTGAATACGAACTGCGCCGACAGCTTGTCGACCTTGTAGTCCATCTCGGTCCCGAGCAGGTACAACACGGCCTGTGGATCGATGATCACGCGAGCGCCGTCCTGCTCGACGACCTCGTCGAACTTCCCGACGCTGTCCGCCCACTCCATCGTGTATTCCATGCCGGCGCAGCCGCCCTTCTTCACGCCGATCTTGAGGCCGGCGACGGACGGGCCCTTGCTGGCCATGATCGACTTGACGCGCTCTGCAGCGACGCCCGTCAGGGTCAGAACTTTGGGCCGTAGGCGGGGAGTGCTCATGCAACGCTCTCCATGGTGCGGGTTCAAGGCCCGCTCATGCGGCTGATTTGATTCAGCTCCGGATACCACGAAAATGGGGTCTCGGGCGAGGATTGGCAAGCGGAGCTGCACATTCGTCAGACCTCAGATCGGATCGCGCATGGCCAGGCGGCGCCGAAACCAGAGGGCCGTCAGGGGCAGCAGGATGGCCGCGGCGAGGTAAACGGGCGGCGCCCCGAACCGGTCGACGAAGGGGGCCGCGACCGACACCCCGATCGATTGGCCGATGAAAAGGAAGAAGGCGAACAGGGAGACCCCGAGGCCGCGCGCTTCCGGCGCCATCTGGGTGGCGTTCGTCTGCAGCGTATTGTGGAACATGTAGAAGCCCAGGCCGAGGAGCACCATCGACGGGATCGCAAGGCCGATCGCGGGGGCAATTGCGAGAAGCCCGAACCCCGCCGCGATGATCCCACCGCCGAGCACGACGAGGCCGCGCTCGCCAAGGCGGGAGAGAAGCCAGCGGGCGCTGAACGAGTAGCTGAGCGCGCCAGCACCGAAGACGGCGAGCACGAGCCCTGAGACCGCGAAGCTCGCGCCCAGTCGGTGCACGAGATCGGCGCCGACATAGGCAAAGGCGCCGTACATCGCAAACGCTTCGAGGAAGACTGCGACGAGCATCACGCGCACGAACGGACGGCGAAGGATCAGACGCGCGCCGCCGATCATCGCGCGGAAGCTGTTCGCGCCAGGGGCTCCGACGGGCTGAGCGCCGGGATTGACCTTGAGCTCGGCCAGCATGGCGATGCCGGCGACGAGGTGGACGGCGCCGACCACGACGAACACCGTGCGCCAGCCGAACTCCGCGCCGATGTACCCGCCGGCCGCCTGCGAGAGCACGATCCCGGTGAACTGGGCCGTGAGAAAGCGCGCGAGCACGGCCTGGCGCCGTTCGAAGGGAATGGCGTCGCCGATCCAGGCGAAGGCGAGCGGGATGACTGCCGAGCTCATGGCACCCGCTGCGAAGCGCGCGATGGTGAGATCGGAAAGCGACGCTGCAAACGCGGCGGATGTAGTTGCGAGGCCTGCCGCGAGCGACAAGATGCCCGCGATGCGGTACTTGCCGAAGCGGTCGCCGACTGGCCCGAACGCCAACTGGAAAAGCCCGTAACCGATCGTGAAGGCCGTGATGATGATGGCGGCCGTGCCGATCGTCGTCGAAAAGCCGGCGGCGACCTGCGCCAACAGCGGATCGCTGATGCGGATGTTGAGCGCGCCGGCAAACGCAGCGAGTGCGAGCAGCAGGATGGTGCGCAGCGGTGGCTCAGCCCGCGATTGTTCGGGCGCACTCATCCTCTGGTGGGACCCTTGCCGGCGCCCGGCTCGTTCACAGCGGCGACGCCGATCAGCACGGCCGTGAGCCCGATCGCGATCGAGGCCGTGAAGGGCTCACCGAGCAGGAAGCAGCCGATCACGACGCCGAAAGCGGCCTTGAGGAAGCTCACGGTCGACGTGCCAAGCGAGCCGAGCGTGCGGATGAGGCGGAAGTAGATGGTGACGCCGAGACCATTGCAGAGAATGCCGCTCGCCACTGTCGCGAGGGTCGATCGCATTGAGGGATCGATAAGCAGTGGCCGCTCGACGATGAAGGCGAGGATCGTCATGAGCACGGCAGAGCAGGTGATGGTAGCGGCCGCAGCCGAGAAGGGCGAGATGGTCGTGAAGCGGCGCCCGAACAGCGTTGCGCTCGCATAGCCGAGCGTTGCGATCATGATCACGACCTGCCCGGCAAAGCCGCGGTCGAGGCCATCGAGCGCGCCGAAGCCAATCACGGTAATGACGCCGCCGAGTCCGAGCGCGAGCCCGAGCAAGCGCTTCGGCCCGATGCTCTCCTGTCGCGTGTAAAGGAGCGTGATCACCGTCACGACGATCGGCGAGGTCGAATTCAGGATCGCGGCGAGTGCGCTGTCGACGTACTGCTGGCCCCAGGCGATCAGGACCCCGGGCCCGGCGCTCGTGAGCACGCCTTGGATCGTGAAGTCCCGCCAGGTCCGCAGGCCCGTTGGGACGTGCGCGCCCTTGGCAATGACGATGGCCCACATGAAGGCCGCACCTATCGCAAGTCGGATCGCGACCCCGGTTACCGGCGGAATGGACTCGAGCTGGATCTTGGTGAAGCCGAACTGGGCACCCCATAAGAGTCCGACAACCGCGAGCAGAAACAGCTCGACGGGCAGGCGTATGGCGCGCTCGGACGTCTGGACGCTCATGGAGCTGCTGGAATCCCCGACGATCGGCCCGTCTGCGGACCTGTCCCATGGCTACAGTGCGGAGCGGCATCTTGTCGAGGTGCGAGGAGCGGCCAATTGTGCGCGTCTGGGCTGAGCGTGGCGCCGGTCGCCGGTTGGGTATAGGCTTTCCCGAGTTTGAAACGAGCCTGCCAGCGAGGTGCCCCATGCATGAGAGTTTGCAGAAGCTGGCCAGCGGCGCGCTCCTTCTGGTCATGCTTGCGGTCACTGCTTCGCTCGGCGCCAAGGCCGACGAACTCTTCACGAGGTCCAAGGCCGGTAAGTTCGAGGATGTGAAGTTCGACCTCACCAATGCGATCATCGGGCGCGGCCTTGTCATCGACCATACGGGCTTCATCGGCCAGATGCTCGAGCGCACCGGCGCCGATGTTGGCTCGACGAGGCCGCTCTATCGCAATGCCGAGTATCTGATTTTCTGCTCGGCCAAGCTCTCACGCGAGATGATGGAGGCCGATCCTGCCAACATCGGTTTTTGTCCCTACGTGATCTTCATCTACGAGCGTGCCGACAGTCCGGGCGAGATCGTCGTTGGCTTTCGCGAGCCGCCTGAGCGTGGGAGCGCTGAATCGCAGCGGGCGCTCGCTGCAATCGAGAACCTGCTGAAGGACATCGTCGTCGAAGCCCTCAAATAGCTCCGCGTCCGCGCGAGCGTGTCCCATATGTCGCGCGCCCCGAATATCCGTCCGGCCCCGATTGACGCGACAGCGGCCGTCTGCTTGCCTTGAGACGCGTGACGGTTCCCGCGCGTGAAAGCGCACGGGTGAAAAGGGAACGCGGTGCTTGGGCGGGAATTATTCGCGTCTGCCCAGTCCAATCCGCGGCTGCCCCCGCAACTGTAGACGGCGAGGCTCTTCCACAATGCCACTGACCGGGTTCACCGGTCGGGAAGGTCGGATGAGCCGCTCGAGCCGTGAGCCAGGAGACCTGCCGTCACGGGTCGCTCAACTTCCACGCGGGGCGTGTGGGAGTGCGGTTGAACCCGTTGTGGCGACTGTCTGATGGTGGGAGACGTCGCCTTGGGTTCGCAGCGAGAAACTCGTGGCATCCGTGATAGCGGTGCGTCGGCAGGTGCAGCCGATCATCGACCGCGCGTGCTTCGAGCGCTTGGGTAATCAAGACGGCTCTCCCGGGATCGCAACGGGAGCAGGTCGTGAGAGACTTGGGTTTGAGGTTCGGGCGGCAGCCAGCATGGGCCGCGGCCGCCGGGCTACTGGTATTCATTGGCTTTGATCAGAGGCCTGCAGCAGCGCAGCAGGAAGTGCAGCTGCCGGGGCTCATCGTCGAGGGCGCAACGCTTTCGCGCCCCGCAGCACCGCGCGCGCCGCGGCCAGCAGCGTCCTCGGGTAGGCCGTCAGCGACAGTCACGGAGACCCCCGCAGCCGAAGAGGGCAGCGGCGAGGAAGCCATCGGCGTGCCAGCCTCGGAGATCGGCTCGGCGGTCACCATCGTCACTGGCCAGGAACTTCGGGATCGCCAGATCCGAACGGGTGCGGAGGCGCTAAGTGCGCTCCCTGGCGTTCATGTCAATCGCAACAGCACGCCGGGTAGCGTCACCGAAGTGCGCATTCGTGGCGCCGAGAACAATCAGACGCTGGTGTTGATTGACGGCGTCGTCGCCAACGATCTTTCGAGCGGCGCCTACGACTTCTCCGATCTCTCGACGGCCGACATCGAGCGCATCGAGGTCATTCGCGGGGCGCAGAGCGTGATCTACGGCACCGGCGCCGTCGGTGGCGTCGTCAACATCATCACGCGCGGCGGCCGCGGTCCGGCGCGCGTCACGATTGCGACAGAGGGGGGCAGTTTCAACACGCGCGCCGTCACGCTCGGCGCCTCGGGTGGCAGCGAGCGGATATGGGGATCGCTCACCTATGACGCCCGCAAAGCCAGCGGCTTCAATATCGCGCCACAAGGCAGCGAGCGCGATGGCTGGGGCCTCGAGACGTTCAGCTTCCGCGGCGGCGTGCAGATCATGCCGGGGCTCACTGTCGATGGCTCGCTGCGCCTCTCGCGCAAGTCGGGAGACCGGGATGGTTTTGATGGAGCCCCCCTTCAGCTCGCGACGGCCCAGGATGATCCCTCGCACTTCACAAGCACCGTCCTGCTCGGCGGTGTACGCGCACGCTGGGAGACCTTCGGGAGTGCTCTGACGCACGAGTTCCGTGCCAATTTCAACGACACGAGGACCACCGACACAGATCTCTTGTTTCCGACGTCTCCATTCATCTCGAAGTACGACAGCACTGCGCGCACCTACTCTTATCTCGGCACGCTGAAGCTGCCCGGAGTTCCGGCGCTGCTGAGCCACACGCTCTCGGGCCTCGTCGAATGGAACGAAGAGAGTTTCACGCCGCTCGGTGATTTCACCGACGGCCTCAAGCGCACGCGTGACCGTCTAGCCTTCGCCGGCGAGTGGCGCGGCACGCTGGCTCGTCAGCTCTATCTGACCGCTGGCATCCGCCATGACGACAACAGCGCGTTCGAGGACTTCACGAGTTGGCGGCTGACCGCTGCGTGGCAGGTGCCGGGCTTGGCGCCAGGCCTCGGCCTGCGTCCACACGCAAGTGTCGGCACGGGGTTCAAGGCGCCGTCATTCTTCGAACAGTTCGGTTCGATACCGGCGTTCTTCACGCCAAATCCCGATCTGACGCCGGAGGAGAGTTTCGGCTGGGATGCAGGTGTCGAGTTCAGCCTCTGGAACGGGCGAGTAATTTATGACATCACGTACTTCTCGGCGGAGCTTGAGAACAAGATCGCCCGCAATCCGGGATTCGTGCCGACCCTGATCAACCTGCCCGGCATCAGCCATCGCAAGGGCGTGGAGATCTCGGCGAAGTATCGTCTGATGCCTGGCGTTGTGATCGGCACGAGCTACACCTACCTCGATGCCACAGATCCGGGTGGGCCCCGTGAGGTGCGTCGCCCTCCGCACTCGGGACGCGTCGACCTGGATGCGCGCTTTGCAGATGGACGGGCACGCTTTCACTTCGCCGCTATCTACAATGGAACGCAGCGTGACCTCGCGTTTCGTACCGGTGCGACCTCGCTTGCCCCTTGGACGAACGAGATCGTCTCTCTCGACGCCACCTGGCGGCTCAGTACCGCACTTTCCTACGAGCTCCGGCCTGGGTGGGAGATCTTCGGTCGCCTCGAGAACATTCTCGATGACCGCGGACAGGAGGTCTTCGGCTACGCCCAGCCCGGCTTTGCTGCCTACGCCGGTATGCGCCTGACGCTTGGCGGCGAGAGCGGCGGCCTCAAGCCCTAGCTCGGCGCGCCGGATTGCATTATGCGGAAGCGGCTGCGGAGCCGCTTCCGCGTTCCTTGATTGCGAGCCTTTCTAGGGGATTGTTCCTCGCCTTCGAGAATTCCTGGAAGGAGCGCCTTGGCCTCTTTCGCAGGACCGCAGCTGTGGGATAATCTCTGCGAGTACTTCAAATTCGAGGTGCGACGGGTGAACGCTTGTCATGCCTGACGGCTTGATCTACGACGTTGCCGCGGCACGCCTTGGGGGATCGTTGGACGCGGCCCCGTCGTTTCGACGGTCGCGCACATAACCTTATCGGACCGAGCTTCCGACCAGGCCTGTTCTGCTGAAATCGTGTCGGGCTGGCCCATCGGACCCGCCCTGATTAACTATGCGTCTCGGAGCTGCAAAGGCTCTACAGGCGCCAGGAAGCCATCATGACGTACATCGTCAACGAGAACTGCATTAAGTGCAAGTTCACCGACTGCGTCGAGGTCTGCCCCGTCGATTGCTTCTACGAGGGCGAGAACATGCTCGTCATCCACCCTGACGAGTGCATCGACTGTGGTGTGTGCGAACCCGAGTGCCCGGTCGAGGCGATCAAGCCCGACACTGAACCCGGTTTAGAGCGCTGGCTTGAGCTGAACCGCGAGTATGCCGACAAGTGGCCGAACATTACGGCCAAGAAGGCCGCTCCGGGCGACGCGGACAACTTCCGCGACGAACAGAACAAGTATGAAAAATACTTCAGTCCCGAGCCTGGAGAAGGCGACTGAACAGTCGATAGTCACCGAAGCCAGCCAAGTAACGATTGTAAGATTTTCGAATACTGCTGAGCGCATCGCTTAAGCATTCGAACAGGCTATGTCCGGGAACTTTGCGCCGGACGGCTTCTTTTTGCATGAAAAATGTGTTACAAGATCCCTCGGAGGCAGAAGTCCAACTTCCGGAGTTCGAATCAGTGACCGGCATTCAGGTCGAGTGGGAGCGGTGTGCGTGAACATTCGCCTGATCAGTGGCGCCTCCATATGTCGAGAAGCCGCCTGTGCTGCCCGTGACGGGCCAGGGCAGGGGCGCGACGAAGAACTCTTCTTCCACTACGAACGGGTGGGGTTGCGGACGTAGCAGCCCCTGACTTGGGATGACTTTCTAGGCTGCCGCGGCGGGCAGGGCCTGTCGCACGACGTTTGCGGGCATATCGCGGGGGCCGCAACCCAAGGTAAGGGTGTCGAGGCAGCGTATCGTTGGATCTGAATGGTCGCGGAGTGAGATGTAGCGATGGCGCAGAACAAAAAATCCCCGGCAAAGTCTGCACCCAAGCCGGCCGTGCCCCGTAAGCCGGACAAGGCGGCCGAAAAGGCAGCCCAGGCCAAGAAGGCGGCTGCGAAGCCCGCCAGCAAGCCGGTGGCCGCCAAGGCCGTGAAATCCAAGTCGGCTGTTGTGAAGCCGGTGGACAAGGCGCCTGTCAAGGCGCCGGCGAATGCGAAAATCAAAACCCAGGCAAAGGCCGCCCCTCCGGCCGCGCCCAAGACGAAAGCAAAAGCCGAAGTGACTGCTGCCATCAAGAAGACGGCCGCTGACAAGCGGCCTGCAACGAAGACGCCTGCCGCGAAGCCCGCACAGACGAAGCCCGCCGACGCAAAGCCGGCGCTGGCGAAGCCTGTTGCAACCGCCAAGGTGCCCACGTCTGCTCAGAAGTCGGCGGCTCAGGCTATGCTGGCCGCCCGCGCGAAGGCGGCCGCGACGCCGGCCGCGCGCGCCATCCCGGCTGCTGTCCACAAGCCGGCGGCCCGCATGATGACGGCGCCGTCGATGCCTGTCCTGCCCGCGCAACCGCCCCTGCCGCGCGCTGCGGCTGCCAATCCCAAGGATGTGGCCGCCAAGGCTGCCGAGGCGAAGCGCCAGCAGATGCTCGCCGCCGCGCCGAAGAAGCCGGTGAATTCGCGTCATGGCTTCAAGATCGGCGAGTCGATCGTCTATCCGGCGCACGGTGTCGGCCAGATTATCGGGATCGAGGAGCAGGAAATCGCGGGCATGACTCTCGAGCTGTTCGTGATCCAGATCGAGAAGGATAAGCTCACGCTCCGCGTGCCGACGGCGCGTCTCGAAGCTGCCGGCATCCGCAAGCTCGCCGAGGACAACATCGTCTCGCGGGCGATGGAGACGCTGAAGGGCCGCGCGCGCATCAAGCGGACCATGTGGAGCCGCCGCGCGCAGGAGTACGAGGCGAAGATCAACTCGGGCGACCTTATCGCTATCGCCGAGGTGGTCCGCGATCTCTATCGCTCCGAGACGCAGCCAGAGCAGTCCTACTCCGAGCGCCAGCTCTATGAATCCGCGCTCGACCGCATGGCGCGCGAGATCGCGGTCGTCGATAAGCTCGACGAGCGCACGGCCATGCAGCGCATCACGGAAGTCCTCTCGCGCAGTGCCCGTGGGCGCCGCTCGACCGAGGAGAGCACTGGCGACACGCAGGCCGCCTGATTGCGTCCGAGCTGAACTATTGCGAAAGCCCGGCAGCGCGAGCTGACCGGGCTTTTTGCTGTCTGTGCGGGGTGAAACCGCCTACTCCGCTGCTTCCGCGCGGACGGGCTGCCTGGCCCCCTTTTTCGGCTTGAAGCCAATGCCGATGTCGCGCGCGGGGGCGCCAGCGCGCTTCTGCGCCTCGCCCATTGTGCGCTTGAGGTCGGCGAAGTAGGGCAGGTGCTCCACTTCGATGGCGTGGCGCGGCGTATCCTTGAAGTTGGTCCGCACCCATGCTTTGCGCGTCTCGATCTCGGCCAGCATATCGACCTTGCTCGGAAAGGCCGCGCGCCCTGCCTCGTGCTCGCGAATCCAGCGCGTCTGGCCCTCGCAGATCCAGTTGAGCGCCGTATCCGAGTTGAAGAATGCAAGGAAATAGAGCCCGCGCCAGTCGGGTGGCACAAGGCGCATGTAGAGGTCGAGCCCGTTGTCCTTGATCGCGAGGATCTCCGGCGGCACGAAATCGAGATCGATCTCGTAGCCCGTCGCCGCGATCAGCGTGTCGAACTCCTCTGCCGTGCCGTCGACGAAATGGAGCGTCTTACCCTCGATGCGCTCGATGCCATTCTTCACGACGACGCGGCGGTAGTGGATGTGATTGACGATGTTGGCATTCGACGTCGCGTGCACGCGCTTCGACGTCTCGGGAAAGCCCAGGCGCTTCATGTCGCCCTGGATGATGTAGACGAGTGCCTTCAGCACGCGATTGCGGACGGCTGCCGGAATCCACGGCTTGTAGAAGGGCTGGATCGTGTCCCAGAAGGGCCGCCCGAATGCGAGCTTTGGAATGATCAGCGCACTCGATCGCGCAATGAGCACGGTGCGCTCCGCGCCGACCGCGAGGTCGCTCGCGATGTCGAGGGCGCTATTGCCAACGCCGACCACGCACACGCGCTTCTTCACGTAGGGCGCCGGCTCCTTGTAGTCGTGCGAGTGAAGGTACTCGCCCTTGAAGCCGTCGCGGAACATGGCGACTTCGAGCGGTTTTGTGAGATGTCCGCTCGCTACGACGACCGTGTCGTGCTCAAAGGTCTCGCCAGCTTCGCTCTTCAGTTGCCAGCGCGGCTTGTCGGGCGAATAGGAAGGCGCCGGCCTCAGGTCGACGATCTTGGTGTTGAAGCGCACGCGCCTCGTGATGTCAAAGTGCGCGCCATAGTCCTTGAGGTACTTGGCCATATCCCAGTGCGAGGGAAACGGCTGCACGCTCGAATCGAACGGGTAGTCGGAGAAACTCGTGAGATCGCGCGCCGTGTTGATGTGCAGCGTGCGATAGGCCGAGGAACGATTGTTGTCGTTATTGTAGACCCACATGCCGCCGACATGGCTGCCGATCTCGTAGAGGGTGACGTCCCAGCCCTCTTCCAGCATGTGCTTGGCGCAGGTAAGGCCCGAGGCCCCCGCGCCCACAATCCCGATCGACTTCAGTTCCGTCATGGCAATCTTGCTTGGCTCTGAGAAATTGCACCGTCCGGGACGTTAGCGGGGTGCATGGAAGTTGTCACCCGCGCGCCGCGCATGACGGCACGACATGAGCGCCGTGTTCAGAGCACTTCGAAGACGTCGTAGATGGCAAATTCTGGTTCGCGCCGCCCGACGCCCACGCCGACGATCCGATTGAGCCAATCGTACTTGGGCGAGGCTGTTTCGAAGATGAGTGCCGTGCGCAGGTAGTGGCTCTCCGGTGGCACCCTCTCGCCGGCCGCAATGCGAGCCATGACCTCGGCCGGGGCGTGCCGGACGCCGCGATAGCTGATCAGCAGGGGATGGCCGTCATCGAGTTCCAATGGCAGACGCACATCCGGGCGCACAGCGCCGTCGCTGCCGCCGAGCAGGATGTCCACGCCGCCGGGCAGGATCTTCGCCTTGATGCGCGGACCTTCGAACTGGCCCTGGCTCAGCAGGTCAATGCGCCGCCGGCCGAGCGGCCCGTCGCCGAGCATGTAGGTTCCGGTGACGGCGATCTTCAGCTCGCCGATGTAGGCGGATTTCAGTTCGGGCATTTCCTGCTCCCCTCGTGTCGTAGTGGCGGAGGAGGCAGGATCCGAACCTACTGCGCACCCCCTTAGCCCACCTTCAGATAGCCATACCCCTTGGACTGCAGATAGGCGACAGTCGCGACGCCCGAGGGCACGATCTTGATGTACGGCGCCGTCTTTGCCTTGGCGAGATCCAGTGCCATGCGCTCGAAGGTGATCCTGCAGAGATAGACCTCGACGCCGTACTGCGCGAGGCCGGCCATGCGCTTCTCGAACTCTGGGTCGATTGCGGGAGCCTTCTCCCATGGCGTGCCGGCGAGATCCGTCAGGTGGTACTTGATGCCGGGGCCATGCGCGACGATCACGATCTTGATGCCCATGGGATCGAAGTCGTGCGCGGAGAGGTGATTGTTGATGTTCCGTAGCATGGCGTCATAGCGGCGATCGTCGCCAAAATCGCAGTGATAGAGGCACGCGATATCGGTGTCCTTCTTGAGGTCGGTGAGCTTTAGCTCACGTGACGCCGCGCCTGCCGGGAGCGCAACCGCAAGTGCTGCCGAGCCCGCAGCGAGGGCACCGATGAGATGACGACGGTCAATGTCTGTCATGCTGTTTTCTCCGCAGATCGGGCCGAAGCCGCATTCTCGGTCCACATTTTAGGCGCTCAGGCTGCTCAGTCACGGATCAATTCTGCGTGCGGTGCAGTGTCTACTGTGCCGCGTCCCAGGCAGGGCGCGCATCGAAGCGCTCTTCGCGTACGTAAGGGCCGCCACCTTGGCCTGGGCGCGACGACATGAGCGTGAATTGGTCGACCGTGAAGGGCCAAGCCTGCAGCGGCGGTCGCGCGCTGAGAAAGCGCGCGACCATCTCGGGCTTGGCATTCTTCAGGCGGGCAAGCGTGATGTGCGGCTTGAAGGCTCGTGTCTCAGGCGGCAGGCGAGCGGCACGGGCAGCGCGCTCGCTGGCGCGCTGGAGCGCGTTGAGCGGCTCGCTCTCGGCAATGCCGGCATAAAGCGCGCGCGGCTCGCGCCCTCCGAACACGCCGAGGTCCGTGACTTTCAGCTCGAAAGGATCGAAATCGACGCGGGCGAGCGTGCTGACGAGTTCGTCGGCCTCGAGATTGTCGATATCGCCGAAGAATCGGATCGTGAGGTGCATGTCCTCGATATCGACCCACTTGGCACCCGGCAGGTGGCCCCGCACGAGATCAAGCTGAGCGCGCACGATCTCGGGAATTTCGATGGCGGTGAAGAGGCGCGGCATTGTCGTCTCATTCCGTCGACTTGGTCTGGCGTATCATTTGCGGGCTGCCGCTGCATGCCTCTTTTTCACGCGGTCGATCAGCTCTTCCACGTGCGGCAGGATGCCCTGGACGATCACATCGACGCCCTTCGCGTTGGGATGCATTCCATCATCGAGGTTCAAGGCGTTATTGAGCACGACCCCCTCCAGGAAAAAAGGGTAGTAGAGAACCTCGTGCTTCCGGGCGAGGTCGGGAAAGATCATATCGAAGGCCTTGGTGTATTCGGGCCCGAGATTGCGCGGCGCCCGCATCCCTGTGAGCAGGACATCGGGGCCCTTGGCCTTGATTCGCGTGATGATGGCGTCGAGGTTTTTGCGCGCGGCAGCCGGATCGAGCGCGCGCAGCGCGTCATTCGCGCCGAGTTCGACAATGACCGCGTCAGCATCCTCCGGCACGGCCCAGTCGAGCCGCGCGAGGCCGCCCGCCGTCGTATCGCCCGACACGCCCGCATTTACGACCGCGACATTGTGCCCGCGGGCTTTCAGCGCCGCTTCGAGGCGCACCGGAAAAGCATTCTGCGGCGGCAGGCGGTAACCCGCCGTCAGACTGTCACCGAATGCGATGATACGAATGGGGCGCTCCTGGGCAAAGGCCTCGCTCATATTGGAGAGCAGCCCAAAACACAGGCAGAGATTGACGGCGGCGAGGAGAGCCACCATTTGCCCCCAATGCCGATCAAATTCAGGCCGTAAGCGCGTGCGAGAGATCATCAAGACATCCTGCGTTGGGAGCCGGACTGGAATCTGTCAGATAGGTATCTCGGCTCAAGTTGCTACCTTTGATTGGAAAAATCCGCAGTTCAGGCGGTTTATCCAAATTTCCCCCACACTGATGGAGTACTCCCATCGTTTCCGAACCCGTTATTGAGCTCTCGAATGTCGATCTCACGCTCACGAGCCGTGCCGGCCAAGTCGCAATCCTGCGTGATCTGAGCCTCTCGATCGCCGCCGGCGAATCGGTCGCCATCGTCGGCCCGAGCGGATCGGGAAAGACCTCGCTGCTGATGGTCATGGCGGGCCTCGAACGGGCAACGGCCGGGCGGGTGGCCATTGCGGGCCATGATTTCTCGGACATGAGCGAGGATGGGCTCGCGCTTGCCCGCGGCGCCAGCATAGGCATCGTCTTCCAGTCCTTTCATCTCGTGCCGACCATGACGGCGCAGGAGAATGTCGCCCTGCCACTGCAGTTTCGCGGCGAGGCCGATGCCTTCGAGCGCGCTGCAGAGCTGCTCGGCGAGGTCGGCCTCTCGCATCGCATGACGCATTTCCCGGCTCAGCTTTCGGGTGGTGAGCAGCAGCGTGTCGCGCTCGCCCGCGCACTTGTTACACGCCCGCGCCTCCTGCTCGCCGACGAGCCGACCGGCAATCTCGACGGCAAGACAGGTCGCCAGATCGTCGATCTGCTCTTCTCGCTGCAGGCGCGTCGCGATGCGACGCTCATTCTTATCACGCACGACGAGCGCCTCGCCGAGCGCTGCCGCCGCGTCATCCGCATGGCTGACGGCCGCATTGTCGAGACAGTCGACGGGGCCGTGACCGCATGAGCGCCGACACTGTTGCCACGGGGACCGACTACGGCACACCCCGCCCGCGGTTCACACTGCTCAGTCTTGCCCTTCGCGAGCTGCGCGGCGGGCTCGCGGGGTTCTACGTCTTCGTCGGCTGCATTGCGCTGGGTGTCGCCGTCATTGCGGGCGTTGGCGCGCTCGCCGATGCCGTGCAGTCGAGCTTCGTGCGCCAGGGTGCGACGCTGCTCGGCGGCGATCTCACGTTCACGCGACCGAACCAGCGGGCAGAACCTGCTGAGCAAGCGTCAATTGCACGTTTCGGGACGACGAGCGAGACGGGTTCGCTACGTGCTATGGCGCGGCGCCTCGATGGCAGCGACCAGATGCTCATCGAGGCCAAGGGCGTCGATGCGACCTATCCGCTGATCGGCGCACTCGCGCTCGAGGACGATGTTACGCAAGCCGACGCGCTCGCCGCGCGCGGCGCTGCGGTCGATCCTATTCTTCTCGAGCGGCTTGGCCTGAAGCGTGGCGATAGCTTCCGACTGGGCAACATCGAAGTCCAGCTCCGGGCCGTCATCCGCAATGAGCCGGACAAGATTGCCGAGCGCCTCTCCTTCGGCCCGCGTGTGATGGTGTCCATTGACACGCTCATCGCGAGCGGCCTCGCCGATGTCGGTAGCCTCACGAAATGGCGCTATGCCGTCCGCCTGCCGGATACCGAGCGCGGCTCGGAACGCAATCTCGCAGCCGCCGCCGCCGAAGTACGCAAGGCGCTCCCCGAATCGGGCTTCACTATTCTCGATCGTCGCGATCCCTCGCCGCGCGTGACGCAGACACTCGAGCGCGTCCGCCAGTTTCTCACCCTGATCGGCCTCACCGCGCTGCTCGTTGGCGGCGTCGGCGTCGCCAATGCGGTTGCGACCTACATCGATCGCCGGCGCAAGGTCATCGCCACCTTCCGCAGTCTCGGCGCGACAGGACGGACGGTGTTCGCGCTGCATCTGGTGCAGGTCGTCGCGATCACCGCGATTGGCATCGTCATCGGGCTCGCTATCGGGCTCATGGTGCCACACGTCGTGGACTGGCTCGCGGGTGAAGCTTTGCCTTTCCGCGCCGAGGCGACGTTCAGTCCCCTCGCCATCGGTATGGCTGTTGCGTACGGCTTCCTCGTCGCGCTGCTGTTCACGCTCTGGCCGCTCGGTCGCGTCGAACAGATACGCCCGAGCGTGCTTTTCCGTGACGAGGTGAGCGAGGAGCGCCGCTGGCCAGCCTGGCCCTTCATCGCGGCAACAGTTGCGGTTGGCCTCGCACTTCTCGCACTCGCTATCATGAGCTCGGATTCGAAGCGCATTGCGCTGTATTTCTGCGCAGGTGCGGCGGGCATCCTCATTCTGTTCGCGTTTCTCGGAAGCGCGGTCACGTATCTCGCGCGTCGCCTGCCGCGTCCACGCAATCCCTCGCTCGCGCTCGCCATCGGCAGCCTCGGCGCACCCGGCGGGCTCACACGCGCGGTCGTGCTCTCGCTCGGCTCGGGTCTCTCTCTGCTCGTCGCGGTCGCGCTGGTCGATGCCTCGATCGTCAATGAGCTCGACGGGCGGGTACCGAAGAACTCGCCCAACTTCTTCGTGCTGGATCTGCCACGCGATGACGTCGCCGGCTTCCGCGGCCTCGTCGAGAAAGAGGTGTCCGGCGCCATCGTCAATCAGGCGCCCATGCTGCGTGGCCGCATCGTCGCGCTCAAGGGCCGTCCCGTCGAAGAAGTCAAGCCACCGCCCGAAGCCGCCTGGGTACTCAATGGCGATCGGGGCTTGAGCTACTCGGACGAGGTCCCGGAAGGCTCGACAGTTGTCGCCGGCCAGTGGTGGGCAAAGGACTACAGCGGCGAGCCGCTCGTCTCCTTCGAGGAGGAGATCGCGAGGCGCCTCGGTCTCGGCATCGGCGACACGGTCACCGTCAATGTGCTCGGCCGCAACATCACGGCCCGCATTGCCAACCTGCGCGACGTGCGCTGGGAGAGCCTCGCCATCAACTTCGTACTGGTCTTCTCGCCGAACACGCTGCAGGCGGCGCCGCACAACATTCTCGCCACCATCAGCCTAGACCCGGCAACGCCGCTCGCCAAGGAAGCCCAGCTCGCCCGCGCGATCGGTCAGGCTTATCCGGCGACGACCGCGATCCGCGTGAAGGACGCCATCAACAACTTCAACACGCTGTTTCGGCGCGTCATCACCGCCGTGCGCGCGGCCGGCGGGGTAACGCTGCTCGCCGGCGCGCTCGTGCTTGCCGGCGCGCTCGCTGCAGCACAGCGCCGCCGACTTCAGACAGCGGTCATTCTCAAGGCACTTGGCGCCACCCGGGCCCGCATCCTCGCTGCGCACGCCACGGAGTACGCGCTCCTGGCGCTGATCGCGGCCACGCTCGCGCTATTGCTCGGCGGGGTCTCAGCCTGGCTCGTCACGACACGGATCATGGATTTGCCGTTCGTCTTCTCGGGCGCGGCTATACTGCAGGCTCTTGGGGTGTCGCTGGCGCTAATCGCGCTCATCGGTGGGCTCAGCACATGGCGGGTGCTCAAGGCGCCGCCGGTGCCCTATCTGCGCTCGGAATGAGCCTTCGAATGGCGGCTTTCGAGCAAATCCTGCTGAATTTAGGAAACATGAATCAGAATTAACGTTTGTTGTCCCCCCTTCCGGCTTGAAACTGTCACTGTCAGGGCACATATTTGACAACGTAGTGCGGCCGCCGACGTAAATGGGCCGCTTGGGATCAAAGGGAAACATAACTCATGGCTGAACTCGACAAGCGTTACGGGCGATTTGGCGTCGCGACGCGCGCCGAGCCTGGCGTAATGGATGAGGGCCTTCGGAGCTATATGACCGGCGTCTACAACTATATGGCCGCCGGCATCGTTCTCACGGGCATCGTCGCATATCTTATGTTCTCGATGCTCACGACATCAGACCCGACGCTTGCCGTGGCAAAGCTGCGCAATGGCGTCATGCTGACTGAGATGGGCCGCTCGGTCTACGGCTCGCCCCTGATGTGGGTGATCGTGCTTGCGCCGCTGGCGTTCGTCTTCTTCCTGTCGTTCCGCGTCTACAGCATGAGCGTCGGTGCGACGCAGATCGCCTTCTGGGCCTTCGCTGCCGTGATGGGCGCGTCGTTGTCGACGATCTTCCTGCGCTACACCGGCCAGTCGATCACTCAGATCTTCTTCGTGACGGCGGCCATGTTCGCGGCGCTGAGCCTCTACGGCTACACCACGAAGAAGGATCTGTCGGGCTGGGGCACGTTCCTGTTCATGGGCGTGATCGGCCTGATCCTCGCTTCGCTGGTCAACATCTGGCTCCAGTCGCCGTCGCTGTACTTTGCGATCTCGGCGATCTGCGTCCTCGTGTTCGCCGGCCTCACTGCCTATGACACGCAGCAGATCAAGGACAACTACTACCAGATCGCCGGCGACGGCGAGCTGATGGCCAAGGGTGCGATCATGGGTGCGCTGAATCTCTACCTGGACTTCATCAACATGTTCCAGGGCCTGCTCGCGCTGTTCGGCAACCGCGAATGATGCATTCAGTTGGCTGGCGGTATCCGCTGGCTGGCTGGGTAGGTTGAGCAAGGGCCTCGTCGAAAGACGGGGCCCTTGTTGTTTGGAGGTGGCGTGACTGCCCAAGAAACGGGCACCCCACGAGCTTGCGTCCATTCGCGAGGCACGTTACGCGAATCCGTAGCGGCTGCGTTCCAAGCAGCCCATGGCATACCGCAGGTGCCCGATGACCTCCCTGAACGTGCGCCCTGTGCGCGAGACGGACATCCCTGCCATCACCGCCATCTATACCCATGCCGTGCTGCATGGCCTTGCGAGCTTCGAAGTCGAGCCACCCGACGAAGCGGAGCTGACGCGCCGGATGCGCGCGGTGGTCGACGGCGGCTTTCCCTATCTCGTCGCCGAGAAGGACGGGCAGGTGCTCGGTTATGCCTATGCCGGGCTTTATCGGACGCGACCCGCCTACTGGAACAGCGCCGAGAACTCGGTCTACGTTTCACCGGATGCGCACCGCCTCGGCGTCGGTCGCGCGCTGCTTAAAGATCTCATCGACATCATGACCGAGCGCGGTTTCCGCCAGATGATCGCGGTCATCGGCGACTCTGGAAATGCCGGCTCGATCGGCCTCCACCGCGCGTTGGGTTTCACCTACTGCGGCGTGATCCATTCGGTCGGCTACAAGCACGGCCGCTGGCTCGACAGCGTCATCATGCAGCGCGCGCTGGGACCGGGCGATACGATCCCGCCGGATCGGAATCGGTGACGGGTCGCGCCTGCGGCGCGAGCGAGACTAGTCTCGCGCTCTACCAGGAGGGACACCCTCCCGGGCCCACCCGCCTTTTCAGACTTGGATTTTGAGCAGTGACGCGCTCGAAGCGATCTGCAAGTCAATAAAGAGTGGGGGTTCGGGGGCTCCCCCGAGCGGGGTGTGGGGCCTGCGGCCCCACGCGCGCCGGAGGCGCGACTAGTGCAGCACTGGTCCGCGGAGGAACTTGCGGCGGTCCCCGGACTGCACGGTCACGTCCATGGTGCGGCCATTGCGATTGATCGTGAGCGGGACCGGCGCGCCGGCCGATCCCTGTGCCCAGACATTGCGGAAGAAGGTCGGCAGGCCACGCACGTCCTGGCCCGCGACGGACATGACGATGTCGCCGACGCGCAGGCTCGACTTGCTCGCCGGACCGCGTCGCGACATGCCCGCAATGACGATGCGATCGCCGACCTCAGCGGCAAAAACACCGAGCCATGGCCGCGGCGACTTGTTCGGCCGTCCGATGGTCGAGAGATCCTCGAGGATTGGCTTCAGCAGATCGATCGGCACGATCATGTTGATGTCGACAGCCGATTGCTTGCTGCCTTCGCCGCCACCCTGCTGCACCTGAAGCGAGCCGATGCCGAGGAGTTCGCCTGCTGGGCCGATGAGGCCGGTCCCGCCCCAGTGCGGGTGCGATGGCGCCGTGAAGAGTGCCTCGTCCAGCAGGTACTCCCAGTAGCCCGCGAACTCCTGCTTCGCGACGATCCGAGCGGCAACCGCGTTCTGACGGCCGCCCGCGCCAGCGACGACCATGTGATCGCCGACCTTGACCTTAGCCGAGACCCCAAGCGTCAGCGCCGGCACGTCGATCCGCGCGAGCGCCTGGACGAGGCCGAAGCCCGTCTCCTGGTCATATCCGAGTACATGCCCCGGCACGACGCGCCCGCCGGCAAGCGTCAGCCACACCGTCTCCGCTTCGGTCACGAGATAGCCGATGGTGAGTACGAGCCCGTCGGGGCGGATGATCACCCCGTGGCCGGCGCGCTCCGTTCCCAGTGTGTCCGCCGTGAACGCGTCGGCTGGAATCGTCGTGCGAACGCCGACGATCGACGAGAGCGTGCGGTCGAGATCGTAGTCGTAATCTTCCAATTTGGGCTGCACGGGCGGCCTCCCATCCGGTTCGATCCGCGGATCGGGACAATCACATACTTTAATCTATGTCGCGCCTGTCACGGGGACAACGGGTCATGGCCGTATTGTATTGCGAGATTGGAGGGTCTGAAGGTCATCGCGGGGCGCCTCAGGAGCCACGGAAAATGCGCCATTTGCCGGGCGCTACTCTACCGGTGGAAGCGCTCGCGGGCGCGCTGACGCGGATCGCGCCGGCCTGTTCCGTGGTGCGCGCATCCGATGGCGCCGCGCCGGATCCGCGGATTTCGACTTCGGCTTCCTCCTCAAAGTGCGGCGGAACCTCCCTGAATACCCGCAGCGCGTGCCGTGCAGCGTTCGCGGTCGGCTCGGCGGGCGTGCCATCCGGGCCGATGATGGCTATTTCTGCATCCTCATCATCGCCATGGTCATCGCCCATACCGGCCTCGTCAGCCTTGCGGGCATGCGTGGGGGCGGGTGCCGCCAGCCGCGGAGCGCTTGCTGGTTTGGCCGCTATTCGGGGTTCATGCGTCGTCGTGCGCTCGGGCTTTCCTGTCACCGCTTCGGTGAGGTCTGCAATTTCCGCCTCGAGCTGAGCGAGCCGTTCCGCCGTGTTTCCGAGCGATGTGCGTGCATTTCCAGGCTGCGGCGCTGCATCGGTAGCGCTCCCGGGGCTCGCATCGGCGGGCGGGCTGGAAGTCTTGGCAGCCGCAGCACCAAGGCGGGCAATCAATGAGCCCGTGGGGGGCGTCTGCGCTGTTTCAGGGCGTCGCGCCGAACGCGCGCCTTCCTGGCTGCGGTTGCCGCGCGTCGCGGGTTTGCCAGAGGATGCTGTGGATTTAGCTGACGTACCGGGGCGCGCGCTCGCGTTTGGCTCGGTAACTTCGCTTTCGGCCTTGATCTTGACGCGCTGCTTTCCCTGGGTGCCAGCGGCAACGGTGGAGCGCGCCAGTGCGCCGATCGCGGTGCGCAAGAGAGCGCGCGCATCTTCGATCTCAGCGATCCCGCCTGCATTGCCGGACGCGAGTGCGAGTTTTTTGTCGACCGACTCGAGATCGGCGATGACGCGTTGCACGCTGAGGGGCGGCGTCTCTGCGTTGTCGTGTCTGTCGTTCACGTTGAACGCTTCCCGATCAAATCCCTTAGCCGCACGGCGCGGCGCACCGGCCTCCATTAGAGCTGATCGGAGGCAATTTTCCCAGGGATGAGCGGTGCAACGTTCAGATAGTCGGGGATTGATGGCGGCGGTGCCAAAATACAATCGGGCCGGCGTGCTGCCGACCCGACCCGCTAAACTGAACTCTATGGCGTTAGCCTGATGACCCGGTCTCGCCGCATGACCCCGTGGGGCTGGGGGGCTGAGATATACGAGACCACATTGCGAGACCGGGTACAGAGGCAACGTGACTCTTATCGCCAGACTTTACGGCGCAGCGAGGACCAGATTTTGGCCAAACCACGGTAACGAGTGTTCGATTTCGTCCGTGCTGCACAAATTCCTGCCGACACGACAGAATTCGACTGCCGTCAGACAGCATTTGCGAAGTCGTGGCGTCTTTTGCAGTGCAGCGATTCGTTTGGTGCCGCCACTTGTACTCGAAAGGCGACTATTGTTGCTTGGCATGCCCCGCCGATGCTGCAACCGCGAGCATTGCGTGACAGCGTCGTGTGTCGCGTCACGTTATCCGCGAAGGCGGCGGCCGCCCTTGATCCGGCTCGCGAGAATCTTGTCGATGCGCCGGCCGTCGAGATCGACAACCTCAAAGGTCCATCCGCTCGCATCGACACGCTCGCCGACCTGCGGCAGGTGCTGAAGGTGGGCCAGAACGAAGCCCGCCACTGTCGCGTAGCTGCGCTGCTCCGGGACGGCGACGCCGATCTTGTCCGCCATTTCGTCGACGGGCATGGCGCCGTTGAGCAGCCACGAGCCATCATCACGCTCGACTGCGTGTGGCTCCTCCTCGGCGGTGTCGGAGCGGAACACGCCGGCGATGGCTTCGAGCACGTCAGCCGGCGTGACGAGGCCTTCGAAGTGCCCGTATTCGTCATGGATCAACGCCATCGGCACCTCGGCATCGCGCAGCACCGACAGCACGTCGAGCGCATCCATGGTCTCCGGCACGATCGGCGCCTTGCGGATGTGGCTCCGCACCTCGAAGGTCTTGCCGGCGAGGATCGCGGCCAGCAGCTCGCGTGTCTGCACGACGCCGATGAGCGCATCCGTCGAGCCGTCGCCGACAGGCAGGCGCGAATGCGGTGTGGTGATCAGGCGCTGGCGGATTTCGGCTTCCGGTGCCGCGATGTCGATCCAGTCGACGTCGGTGCGCGGGGTCATCAGTCCGACCACGGCCCGGTCAGCAAGGCGCATCACGCCCGAGATCAGCTCCCGCTCGCCGCTTTCGAGCACGCCCGCGCTCTCCGCCTCGAGGATAAGCGCGCGAATCTCTTCGTCGGTGACGCGGTTTTCGCTCTCCGTTGATTTCCCCATGATGCGGAATACGAGACGCGTCGACGCATCGAGCAGCCACACCGCTGGTTTGGCGATCTTCGCCACGGCCGTCATGAATGGCGCGACCACGCACGCGATCCGCTCCGCGTTGCGAAGCGCCAGGTTCTTTGGCACCAGTTCGCCGATGATCACCGAGAGGTACGTCACGACGACGATCACGCTGCCATAGCCGAGCACGCCGGCTGCGGCAGGCGGCACGCCGAGACCTCGGAAGAGGTCGCCTGCCTCCGAGCCGAACGCTTCGCCCGAGTAGGCGCCGCTGATGATGCCGATGAGCGTGATGCCGATCTGGACGGTCGAAAGAAAGCGACCCGGATTTGCCGCGAGTGCGAGGGCCGAGTTCGCGCCTGGGTGCGAGGCCGCTGCCATGGCCCGCAGGCGTGGGACGCGCGCGGATACAACTGCCAGTTCGGAAAGCGCAAAAACGCCGTTGAGCAGAATAAGAGCGAGAACGATCAGTAGCTCGATCACGTCATTGCTGGCTGACGTGTTTGCGTCCAAGCCACTCCATGTCGTTGAAGCCCTCTAGTTAGGGCAGGCGAGGTCAAGCGTCAATGCACGGGTGCCCCCAAATGCGCGCACAGCAGCGGGCCTTATTCGGCGGCCACGGATCGTCTACAGTGTGCGTGCAGAAAAAGAGCGCCTTCCGATGGCTCGGTTCGAGCGCCACGCACTGCAATGAACCAGGGAGCGAAACATGAAGAAGGTCGCAATTGCAGCGGCAGTGACAGTATTCGGCTGCCTGACTTTCGGTGAGGCCCACGCCCAGGGAGCCGCTTTCCCGCCGCCGCCACCGAAGGTCAGCCCGGCAAAGGGCGTGATCGACATGCACGTCCATTCGCATCCGGATGTGTTTGGGCGCAACATGGACGACATTGACGTCGCCCAGCTCGCGAGATCGCGCGGAATGCGCGGGCTCCTGCTCAAAAACCACATCAGCGAGACCGCGAGCCGCGCTGCGCTGGTCATGAAGGTCGTGCCGGGTATCGAGATATTCGGCGGCATCGTGCTCAACAACGCGGTCGGCGGCATCAACCCGAATGCTGTCGAGTGGATGCATCGTGTGTACGGTGCGCGCGGCAAGGTCGTGTGGCTGCCGACTTTCGAGTCCGACAAGCACGTGAAGACATTCGGCAAGCCGGACGCGAAGGGCCTGACCGTGGCGCCGAACGGGCAAGTGTCGGCCGAGATGGAGGAAATCCTCAAGATCATTGCGCGCGAGAATCTCGTGCTCGCCACGGGGCATGTGCACCCCGAGGAGATCATTGCGGTCGTCAAGAAGGGGAAAGAGCTCGGCGTGAGGAACATGATCATCACGCACGCGCTGACGAACGTGCCGGGCCTCACGATGGCGCAGGCCAAAGAGGTGACGAGCCTCGGCGCCAAGATCGAGATCTGCTTCCTGCAATTCCAGGCAGGTCCGAACGCGCCGCTCGCCTTCCTCACGCATTGGACGCAGATCAATGCACGTCACGTAGCGCAGGCCGTGAAGGAATTCGGTGCCGGCAGCGTGGTCGTCTCGACCGACCTCGGTCAGAGCGCGAACATCACGCATCCCGACGGCATCGAGGTCGCGATTGGTGCCATGAAGCGCGAAGGCATCTCGGATGCGGACATCGACACGATGATGCGCAAGAACCCCGCGGCGCTGCTGGGTATTGAAGGCTGAGCGCGGTACGCCCGAAAATTAATCGGGGCCGCAAGAATTGCGGCCCCGTTTCATTTCAGAATGGTGACGTTCGGCTCAGCGCTCGATATTGAGTTGGCGCTTCAGCTCCTCGATCTCGTCCTTCAGACGCGTATCGTTGCTAATCTCGCCCTCGATCTTGCGGATGGCGTGCAGGACGGTCGTATGGTCTCGATCTCCGAAGCGGCGCCCGATCTCGGGAAGCGACCGTGTGGTGAGCTGCTTCGACAGGTACATGCCGATCTGGCGCGGCCACACGACTGAGCGATGCCGCCGGGGTGACAGAATGTCGGACTTCGACACACCGTAGTGACGCGAGACGAGGCGCAGGATGTCTTCGATCTTGATGCGACGCGGCTCGATGCCGTTGACGAGATCGCGGATGGTCGTCTCGACGAGATCGAGGGTGATCCGCGTCTGCGTGTACTGCCACGTCGCGTAGAGCCGCGTCACGGCACCCTCGAGCTCGCGCCCGCTCTCGGTAAGCTTGTCGGCGAGCAGATCGACGACATCACGGGGGATCTCGAAGGAAGGATCCGAGGCCCGCTTCTCCTGCACGCGCCGCTCGAGGATCTTCAAGCGGAGATCGCGGTCGTGGCTGTTGATCTCGGTGACGAGACCGCGCTGCATGCGCGAGCGCATGCGGTCGTTGAGGCGCGTCAGCTGGCTCGGCGCGCGCGCGGATGCCACGACGAGCTGGCGACCGCCGTCGAGCAGCGCATTGATGATGTGGTCGAACTCGAGTTCGGTCTGCTCGCCGTGCATGAACTCGAGATCGTCGATCAGCAGGAGGTCGATGAGCCGGAAGCTCTCCTTGAACGCCATCGCGTCCTGCGCCTTCAGCGCCTCGACGAACTGGAAGCGAAAGCGCTCCGCCGTCATGTAGACGACATTGGCCGAGGGCTGGCGTCGGCGCACTTCCCAGGCGATCGCGTGCAGGAGATGAGACTTGCCGTGCCCGACGGCCGCATGGATGTAGAGCGGGTTATTGCCGCGCGCCTCATCCGGCACTGTCTCCGCGACCTGCATGGCGCCGGCATGAGCAATGCGGTTCGCGGTGCCGACGACGAAGCTGTCGAACGTGTAGCGTGGATCCAGCGGCGAGCCTTCCAGGCCGTCGACGCCAGTGCGCGAGCCGACACTCGACGTATAGCCGGGCACGGATACGCTGAGCGGGCTCGCCTCGCCGAGCTTCGTGTGAGGCGCGGCGGCGAAGCCCTTCTCCTGCCGTGCCGCCACAGTGCCAGCCTGGGCTACGGGCGCGCTCGCAGCAGGGCTGCGCACCTTGACCTCGACGCGCTCGATGCCGTCGAACTCGATCGACGCACAACGTTGGATAGCGTCGAGATAGTGCTGCTCGAGCCAGTTCTTCAGGAACTTTACGGGAACGGTGACTGTCAGTGTGCCACCTTCGAAAGCGGCGAACTCCAGCGAGCCGAACCAGCTTGAATAGACGTCCTCGCCCAGGTTCGCCCTTAGGGCTTGTCGCACGCGCTGGCCCCGCGCGTTGATCGAACCTTCCTCGCTCGCAGGCTTCTGGGCGCTGCCGCCGCCAAGGGCTGTTGGGCCGCTGGGGCGCTTGACTGTGCCGCTTTCCTGCTCCGGTCCCGATTTCTTCGATGGCCCCTCCGGCCGTTCGCGGTCGTGCATCATGCTTGTACCCCACCTGTAAATTCTGTTGTCCTCAGGATCCGATCCCGCGCGCCGGCCCATAAAGATGCGACCCCGCACCTTTCGGCTGCCGACCTCCCGAGCGTCGATCGTTTCCTGCCCTCTTCGCCGCCTCAGCCCTGAACCCAGGGCAAACCAGCAGCCCTCCAGCCCGCCACCGTGCCGCGCCGGCGGTGCTGATCGAGCGGACCCTCGAAGCCGTCCGCTACATTGTGGCAATGCGCAAAGCCTTGCGCTGCGATGGCACGCGCCGCCATTAGGCTGCGCCCGCCGGAACGGCAGATGAAAAACAGCTCGCTTTCCCGGTCCGCACCAAGGGCGGCAAGCTGCTCGGTCACCTGCTCGACGAATGCCGGATTAAGACGGTTGTCGGGAAACGTCTGCCACTCGACCAGTACCGGCTTGGCGCCGATCTCCGAGAGGTCAGGCATTCCGACAAAGGCCCACTCCGATCGCGTCCGCACGTCGATCAGAACGGCCTTGGGGTTGGCTTTGAGAGCACCCCACACATCCCGCACCGGTACGTCGTCTACCGCACCAGAATCAAACGCCACTTAACAGTCTCCGCATTAACCAACACAGCAGCAGCGCAGTATTGGCAAGCGCTAGCTGCCACTACACAAGCAATCGACAAGTACAATGGGCGCCATCAGGCGGGATGCCTGACGGATTACGCAATACAAAACGCTTATGAGCCCCGTCTCCGAGCGCTAACCTTTGGTCTCTGCCCGGAATGCCTGCATCTGCTTGGGGATAACAGTGCCGGATGGCCCCGGCACGTTCTCCTTAAGGCCATACTAACCATGTTGGACGCCGGTGGCGCAAGAGCGGACTTTGGTCAGGTACGCGCAAGGTCCGCTTCCCGCGAGTCTGGAAAGCCATCGGCCGACAAGAGGCCCCCCTGTTGATGACGTGTCAGGGCTGTGGACAAGGCCGTTGAGAATCCGAGCTGAATCTCGCCTGCCAAAACCAGGGTCAGAAAGAAATATGACGCCCCGATTGGAGCGTCATCTGAATCTCGTTTTTGCTTGAATGAGTTCAATAAGCGGACTGAAGCGGTTAACTTTCTGGCGGCGGCGTTGACACAAAACCGTCAACAATCAACCTCTTGAAGAGGGCGCCTCGCACCGCTTGCGAGTCGCCGTTGTGCTCTTTCCGCCACATTCCCCCGGCGTCCGCACCGGGGGTACTGATCAGTGGTCAGACGGCGGCCGCGCCGATCGATTTGATGCGCGCTGCTAGGCGCGAGACCTTCCGCGACATCGTCTTCTTGTGGACGACGCCCTTCTGTGCCGACCGCATCATGACCGGCTCGGCAGCCTTCAGCGCCTGCTCGGCGGCAGTCTTGTCGCCCGCCGCAATTGCAACCTCGACGGTGCGCACGGTGGACCGCAGGCGCGAGCGCCGGGCCTTGTTGGTTGCCGTCCGCCGCGCCGCCTGGCGGGCCGCCTTCTGTGCCGAGCTCGTATTGGCCATTCTGTAGTCCTTCCTTGGTGTCTAAGCTGGTCGGCGCAGTTTCGGCTCGCCGTAAACCCTGGGCGAAACGCGAACCACGCAGCAAACAGATGCACCGCCCATGGCGCTGAGGCCAGGGCGGTTCGCTGCGCAACCGTATAGAAGACCGCATGGCCCGCGGTCAACGGGGTGTTGTTCTAAGCCGCGGGCTGCTGGCGCCCTCGGGCATGTCGGCAGCGCGGCTCGTCGACCGTGTCGCGCCTGCTGCGCGAGCGAGGGCCGGCCCGCGCGCAGCCGGGGGACACCCCGCCCCCCATCTTTGGGAACTGGGAACTTGCGCCGCCTGCTTAAAAGGGCGGGCGGGTCCGGGAGGGTGTCCCTCCTGGTTGGGGTGCGGGGGCGAAAGCCCGTCGCGCCAACGGCGCGAGCTGCCAGACGACCGCTATCGCCGGGCTGCCCGCGGATCTAACCAAGACTCTCCGGCTCGAGCTCGATGAGTTGGCCGCCGTCCATGCGCAGCACACGGTCCATCCGGGCCGCGAGTTCGAGATTGTGGGTCGCGATGAGGGCTGCGACGCGCTTCACCCGGATCAGCTCAATGAGTTCCTCGAAGACGACATCGGCGGTTCGCGGATCGAGATTGCCCGTCGGCTCATCGGCAAGGAGGAGGCGGGGTGTATTTGCCAGCGCGCGCGCGATGGCTGTCCGCTGCTGCTCGCCGCCGGAAAGCTCCGCCGGGCGGTGGTCGAGGCGCTCTGCGAGCCCGAGCGAGGTCAGAAGCTCGGTCGCACGCTCGCGCGCCTGGCGCTTCGAGCGGCCCTGGATGAGCTGCGGCATAGCCACGTTTTCGACGGCCGAGAACTCGGGCAGGAGCTGATGGAACTGGTAGATGAAGCCCATCTGCGCGCGCCGGACACGGGTGCGTTCGTCGTCCTTCATGCGTGCGCAGTCACGTCCACCGATGATCACCTGACCGCTGTCAGGTGTCTCGAGAAGCCCTGCGATATGGAGCAGCGTCGACTTGCCGGCGCCAGATGGGCCGACCAGTGCCACCGCCTCGCCGGCCCTGAGGACGGTCGAGGCGCCGTTCAGGACGTCGATCCGCCGCGAACCCTGATGAAACGTGCGCCTCAGATCGATGAGCTGCAGAATCCCAGCCTCGGGCGGCTCTGCGCGATGTTGAGTGAAGTCCTGCACGTTTGCCCTCACTCGTAGCGCAGCGCTTCGACCGGATCGAGGCGCGAGGCACGCCACGACGGATAGAGCGTTGCAAGGACAGAAAGGACCAGCGCCATGATCACGATCGCTGTCGTTTCGCGGACGTTGATCTCCGCCGGCATGCGCGAGAGGTAGTAGACGGTCGGATCCATGAGCGTCGTGCCGGTAATGCGCTGCACGAGCTGACGTATGCCCTCGATATTCCAACAGAAAACGACGCCGAGGATCAGCCCGGCGATCGTGCCCACAATGCCGATCGATGCGCCTGTTATGAGAAACACGCGCATCATCGCGCCCTTCGTCGCGCCCATGGTGCGGAGGATGGCGATGTCGCGGCCCTTATCCTTCACCAGCATCATCAGGCCCGAGATGATGTTCAGCGCCGCAACGAGCACGATCAGCGACAGGATGATGAACATCACATTCCGCTCGACCTCGAGCACCGTGAAAAACGTCTCGTTCCGCTTGCGCCAGTCCGTCATGTTGAGCGTGGGACCGCCTGCGGCCTGGAGGGGGGCTAGGATTTCTCCGACTTTCTCGGGCTCGTGGAGGAGCACCTCGATGACGTCCACCTGCTCGGGCCGCGAGAAGTAGCGCTGCGCCTCCTTGAGCGGCATGAAGATCATGGCCTTGTCGTACTCGGCCATGCCGAGCTCGAAGATGGCTGAGACCGTGTAGCGCTTGATCCTGGGGGCCGTGCCGAAGGGGGTCGCTGCGCCGCGCGGCGAGACCAGCGTTATCGCGTCGCCGGCGCTCACCCGCAGCATATTGGCAAGGCGGATGCCGATCGCCAGGGATTCGCTGTTGTCGAAGCCGTCGAGCGAGCCAAAGCGCACGTTGTCGGCGACGAGGGGCATCTGCCTGAGCGCGCCCTCGCTCACGCCACGAACGAGGCCGCCAAGCGTGACCGCGCTCGAGGAGATCATGGTTTGCCCCTCGATGAGCGGCAGCACGGCACGTACGCCCGGTACCTGCGAAAGTCGCGCCGTCGCCTCGTCGTAGTCCGTGAAGGGATCCGCGACGCGATAGACGATCACATGGCCGTTGACGCCGAGGATCTTCTGGATGAGCTCGCTGCGAAATCCGTTCATCACCGCCATGACGATGATCAGCGTCGCCACGCCAAGCATGATGCCGATGAATGAAAAGCCCGCGATGACAGAGATGAAGCCTTCCTTGCGGCGCGCCCTCAGGTAGCGGCGGGCAAGCAGCCACTCGAACGGCGCGAATGGCCGCGTATCGACGCTGGCGGCGCCCGATGTGGTCGTCATCGTGGTTCGGCTCCGGTACGCAGCGGGAGTGGGCGCAGCGGGCTGCAAATCCGCATATGCTCTGGAATCCCCGTTCAGCGTCCGTTGACTACCACAATCCGCCGCAATTAGGGCCGCCGGCGGTTCACGTTTCCCACCGTGGCGGTCAGGCGACAGGAAGGATGAATAGTCGCAGGCGCAGCTAGAGCCACGTCTGCTCGCCGCGCTTCAGCCGCAGGATCTTGTCCTGGGGCACGTCGAGCGCGTGGATCTCGCCCCAGTCGAGGCCGAGGACGTGGCCGCGGACGACCCGGCTGACGCCGCCGTGGGAGACGGCCACCGTGTCCCGCTCGAGGCTCGCCAGCCAGTTGCCGACACGCCTGCCCAAATCCTCGTAGCTCTCACCATTGCGTGGGCGCCAGCGGTACGGGTCAGCCTTCCGGGCGGCGAATTCCTGCGGATCGCTGCTCGGGAGGTCGTCCCAGATCTGGCCTTCCCAATGGCCGAAGTTGATCTCCTTCAGCAGGTCGTCGCGGGCGAAAGCTTCCGGATCGAGCCCCATCTCGCGGCGCATGATGCGCATGGTGTCCGCCGTGCGCGTGAGCGGGCTTGCGACGAAGTCGAAGCGCGCGGCTTGGCCATCGAGAATGCGGCTGAGTTCGCGCCCGTTTCGCGCGGCCTGCCCACGACCCTTGTCGTTGAGCGGTGTATCCGTCTGGCCCTGATAGCGCCGTACGGCATTCCAGTCCGTCTCGCCGTGGCGGACGAAGTACAGTGTAATTCCAGACTTGAGCACGAATTCAGACCTTGAGGACGAGCTTGCCGTTGTTGCCGCCCGTGTAGAGCAAATTGAGCGTTTCGGCAAAGGCCTCGAGCCCGCCCGTGCGCACATCCTCGCGGATTTTGAGCTTGCCCTCGCGGTTCCAGGCTCCGAGCTGGGTGATGGCCTCGGGTACCCGGTTGGCCCAGTCGAGCACGATGAGGCCCTGCATTCTGAGGCGCTGGGTCAGCACGGCGCGGAGATTCTTCGGCCCTGCGGGAAGCTCCGTCGCGTTGTAGCCCGAGATGAGCCCGCAGAGCGCGATGCGCCCGTGCACGTTCATCTGCATCAGGATCGTATCGAGAATGTCGCCGCCGACGTTCTCGAAGTTGACGTCGATGCCCTTGGGGCAGGCTGCCTTGAGCTGTTCGGCCAGATTGCCGCTCTTGTAGTCGACGCAGGCGTCGAAGCCGAGCTCATCGACGACGTAGCGGCACTTGTCCCTGCCACCGGCAATGCCGACCGCGCGGCATCCTTTGATCTTCGCAATCTGGCCGACGATCGAGCCGACCGCGCCTGATGCCGCCGAGACGACGACCGTCTCGCCGGCCTTGGGCTGCCCGACTTCGAGAAGACCGAAGTAGGCCGTCCATCCCGGCATCCCAAGGCCACCGACCCAACGCTCGAGCGGTGCCAACTTGGGATCTACCTTCACGAGGCCCTTTCCGTCAGAGATGGCGTACTGCTGCACGCCGAGCATTCCCTGCACGGCATCGCCGACCTTGAACGCCGGATTGCGCGAAGCATCGACAATGCCGACCGAGAACGAGCGCATGACGCCGCCGATTGCAACGGGTGGCACATACGAGCGCCCCTCGTTGATCCAGCCGCGCATGGCCGGATCGAGCGAGACGTAGGCGATCTTGACACGCACCTCGCCTTCACCCGGCTCGGCGAGGCCTGCCTCCGCAACTTTGAAAGTGTCCGGCGTGACGAGGCCCGGGGCCGGGCGCTTCGCAAGAAGGACTTGGCGGTTCGTACTCATGGGAGCCTCCGCTGGTCTGAATGAAGTCTCTGCTATTCGGCTGCGGCCTTGGGCGGCGCGGTTTCTTTCGCAGCGCCTTCGGCGAGCAGCGCGTTGATCTCGGCGGACGTGAAGCCGGCCTCCGTCAGCACTTCGCGCGTGTGCTGGCCGTAGAGCGGTGCGGCAAGCGAAATCTCGGTCGGTGTCTCCGAGAACTTCGCCGGCACACCGATGGTCTCGACGCGGCCAGCGACGGGATGATTTACGGCGACGACCATGTCGCGCGCGCGTGTCTGCGGATGCACGAGCATTTCGGTTATGGAGAGCACCGGCCCGCAGGGAATGCCGACGGCTTCGAGTTTCTCGAGCCAGTATTCCGTGCTGTGCTTGCGGAAGCGGTCGTTGAGCAAGTCGATGAGCGTATCGATATTACCCATGCGATCGCGGCCGGTGACGAAGCGCGGATCCTTGCTGAGCTCGGGGCAGCCGAGCACGTCGCAAAGCATGGGATACATTTTCTGGTTCGAGGCCCCGACATTGAGATAGCCGTCACTGCTCTCGAAAGCCTGATAAGGCGTGTTCAGCGGATGGCGAGACCCCATCGCCCCCGGTGAAACGCCTGTCGCGAGCGCGATCGCCGACTGCCAGTAGGTGAGCGTGATGCCGGCCTCAAAGAGCGAAGTATCGACGAACTGTCCTTCGCCCGTCGTGAGTTTGTGCGCATAGGCCGCGCAAATGGCCATGGCCGCGATGATGCCGGCGGTGATGTCGCAGGCGGGCGAACCCACTTTCACTGGCGGACGGCCAGGGCCTTCGCCCGTGATAGCCATGAGGCCCGACATGCCCTGCGCAATGAGGTCATAGCCGCCCTGTTCGGCGAATGGCCCCGAGCGGCCGAAGCCCGAGACGGCGCAGTAGATGAGGCCTGGGAATTCCTGGTGCAGGGCCTCATAGCCGAGGCCGAGCTTGTCGAGCGTATCGTGGCGATAGTTCTCGATGAGGACGTCCGCATCCTTCAGCAGACGCTTCAAGGCCGCGCGTCCCGCAGGCTTCTTGAGATCGAGCACGATGCCGCGCTTGTTGCGGTTCATCATCATGTACGCGGCCGGCTCACCCTTGATGTCGGGCGGGAGCATGCGCCGCGTGTCGTCGCCGCCATCGGCCTTTTCGACCTTGATCACGTCGGCCCCCATGTCGGCGAGCATGCGCGCCGAGGTCGGGCCCGCCATCACGTGCGAGAGATCGATGACGCGCATTCCGGTGAGCGGGCCACGGCGTTGGTGCTGAGACATGGTTCCTCCGTACATTCTTCTTGTAGTGCTCACTGCTCGTCCGGCTCGGCCGATCAGCCCGGCGCTCGCAAGCCCAGCTCCTGATCGGCGGGCAAAGGCGCAAAGAGCGCTTCGACCGTCGCATCGCTCAGCTCAGCCATGGTCGCTGGTTTCCAGCGCGGCTGCTTGTCCTTGTCGACGAGGAGGGCACGCACACCCTCGACGAATTCGCCGTCCTCGAACAAGTGGAGGCACAACCTGAGCTCGACGTTGAGTGCGTCTTCCAGCGATCGAAGCTTACGCGCACGGCGGACGGCGGCGAGCGTTGCAGCAAGGGCCTTGGGCGATCGCACGAGCAGCGCTTCACGCGTCTTGATGGCCCATTCGTCGTCCTCGCGAGCAAGCGCGTCCAGAATGGCAGGGACAGTCGCCGCGGAGAACGTGCGGCCAATCACATCCGCGCGATCGGCGAGGTTGGAGTGCGGCGGCGGCTCGCAGAAACGCTCGAGCACACTCTTCACTTCCGAACCCCGCGCCTTGATCAGCACCGCGCGCAACTCATCGAGCCTGGCCGATTGAACGAACACATCGGCAAAACCCGAGAATATCGTGCCAGCGCCACGCATTCGCTCACCGACGAGACCCAGGTACTCGCCGAACGAGTCCGGTGCGCGGCCCAGCAGCCACGTGCCGCCGACATCCGGAATGAGCCCGATGGTCGTCTCCGGCATGGCGAGCTGCGAGCGTTCGGTAACGATGCGCGTGCCGCCCTGCACGTGCGCGGACAGCCCGATACCGCCGCCCATGACGATGCCGTCCATAATGGGCACGAACGGCTTCGGATAGCGGTGGATCAGGGCGTTGAGCGCATACTCCTCGCGCCAGAAGGCGAGTGCGTCGTCCAATCCCCGCGCGCGCGAATCATAGAGCCAGCGGACATCACCGCCAGCGCAAAGCCCGCGCTCGCCCGCGCCGTCAAGGATGACCAGCTCGACCGCCGGATCGTCCTTCCACTTCAGGAGCGCCGGCCAGATCGCGCGCACCATGCCGAGCGTCAGCGCATTGAGCGCCTTCGGCCGGTTCAGCGTGATGCGCCCTGCGGTGCCTTCGATGCGGATCAGGACTTCGTCGGTTGTCTCCGTCATTGTCCTCAGCCTCAGATCTTCGGCGCCGGGAAATCACCGCGCGCCTTCTCGAAGGCGCGGCCGATGCGCAGCGCCAGCGCATCATCAAAGCGGCGCACGACGATCTGCAGGCTTAGCGGCAGCTTGCTCTTGCTGAGCGCCGTCGGGATCGCGAGGCTCGAGAGCGCCAGGAGGTTCGCCCAGCGTGTGAAGTGCGCCATCGGCGACTTCGTTTCGTCGGCCTCGGCGACGGGGATGGCGGGGAACGGCATTGTCGGGAGAATGAGCGCGTCGAGCCGGTCCATGGCGGAGAGGAAAGCATCGATCGACTTCCCACGCTCCTGCATGACGTCGAGATAGTCGGCGGCGGAGATCGCCTTGCCGCCGAGGAAACGCGTGCGGATTGGATCGGCCATACCCGACTTCGGATCGTCGATGTAGCGGCGCCAGTTCGCATAACCTTCGGAGGCGATGATGATGCCGGTCGCGCGCGTGAAGCTCTCGAAGGACTGCGGCATCTTGAAGGGCTCGATGCGCGCGCCGAGCTTTTCGAGCGTGCTCGCCGACTTGGCGAGATCAGCCCTGACTTCCTCGGTCGTGAGTGTAAGGTCTTCATCGACCACGCGTCCGATGCGGAGGCCCGCAATACCCCTCTCCAGATCGCGCAATGGATCGATCGGGCGGAAATCCTCGGTCGAGGAATCCTCGGGATCATGCCCGAGCATTGCCGCGAACATGCGCGCCGTCGTCGTCACGTCGCGCGCGAGCGGGCCTGCCGTGTCGAGTGTCTGCGAGAGCGGCGCGATACCGGAACGGCCGATCAGGCCGATCGACGTCTTGAGCCCAACGCAACCGCAGAGTGCTGCCGGAATGCGCACCGAGCCGCCGGTGTCCGTGCCGAGGCCGCCTGGAAGCACGCCTGCGCCGACGATCGAGCCCGTACCGCTCGAGGATCCGCCCGGAATGCGGTGAACCTTCAAATCCCATGGGTTCCACGGTGTGCCGACGGTCACGTTCGTGCCGTAGCCGCCGAAGGCATACTCGACGGTGTGCGTCTTGCCCGCGACGATGGCCCCGGCTGTGCGCAGCTTCGTCACGACGTGTGCATCCCGCCGTGCGGGCTCGGCCTGCTTGCGCGTCAGCGATCCGCAACCCGAGACAAGCCCTTCGACATCGGCAATGTCCTTGATGCCGACCGGCATTCCGTGAAGCAGGCCGTGGGCGGCGCCGTCGGACACGCGCGCGTCGGCGAGCCGGGCTTCGGCAATGGCGCTTTCACGCGTGATGACGGTGAGTGCGTGGATCTTGTTGTTGGCCGCCTCCATGCTGTCGAGCGTGCTCTCGATGGTGGCCGTGATGGTTCCTGTGGCTGCGGCCTTCGGGGACTTGGACATGAGGCTCACCGGTCCGTTGGGTCTGATGCTTGTGGATGGTGACGAGCCTAGCACCCTCGGCGCGGTTGGCGCGAGGGCTCAGGGCGCAGGGGGGCCTTGCGCATTATCTTGGTGCCGCGGACTGCTGGAAAGGGTGTTATCGCTTACTACGGTGGTGCGTCGCGCCAGAGGTGCGCCAAGAACGTGCCCGCGGCGGACATGCCGACAGGTCGCGTCTAGGCAACAAAGTCATAAAAGACGGGACGTCCGGGGGTGTCCCCCGGGCGGGGTTGAAGGGGCGGCAGCCCCTCTCGCGCTGAAAGCGCGAAGCTCCTACGAGGTTGGCAGGCGGCACTGCTCGTCGGCAGGGAGCGGATCGCACTCGCGATCCTGGACGCACGTGTGCAGCGCCGTCTTGGTCTCGGCGTTATAGATGCCGTCCATCTGGCCGCGATAGTGCCCGCGCTCGGCAAGGCCGCACTGGTAGAGCTTGACCATGCGCTCGCCGCCAAGGTGGATCGCCATCTCGTAGTCGCGCAGCGCGCCATCGACATTGCCCATGAGCTGGCGGATATGCGCGCGCGTATCCCAGGAGTGCTCACTCTCCGGGTTGAGCAGCAGCGAGCGTTCGACGTCCGGCAGGCCTTCGGTGCCACGGCCGGCGCGGAAATAGGCCCAGGCGCGGTTGTTGAGGGCAGACGGTGAATTGGGATTGATCGCGAGCGAGGCGTCATAGTCCTCGATGGCACGGTCGAGCTGGCCCTTGATCGAGAGCGCAAGACCGCGAATGGCGAGTGCGTTGCTGCGGTCCAGGGGCGGTGTCGCCGGATTATCGATGATGATCGAGCAACCGACGATGCGGCGCTCGTTATCGTCGCTCAGGCAGTCGGCCGCGCTGCTGTCCGCGCGCGCCGAGGTTGCGGCCGCAGCGGCGAGCCACAAGGCGGCCAGGATCATGCCTGCGCGTCTCATTCAGTGCTCCTGCAGTGCGGCGGGCCGCCGGATCTGGGGCCGATGTTCAACAGCACTGCGACACAAGTATGTCCAGTCCTGCCGTGGCGAAAGGGGTTGCGACGGATGGCCCCGTGAGAAGCTTGTTCAGCAGCTTGCCTAGTCTGGACGATTGTCAGGGACCTCCACCTCGAGGTCCAGGACGAGGAAGCTCCAGGACTTGCCGTGACTGTCGAGCCCGAGGGAGGTGTTGACGCCCCCTTCTAGCGCATCGAGCATGACGAAGTTCAGGCCGTGCAGGTGGTCGAGGGTATAGCGTTTGACGGTGCCCTGGATGAGATCGGGATAGGCGGCCTTGATGCGCTCGGGCGTGAGTTGCTCCTTGAGGAGCGGATAGTCGCCGGGATCGTAGACCCACACGGACACATTCGACGTATTGCCTTTGTCGCCGGCACGCGCGTGCGCGATATCGTGGAGCTTGATGCGGCGGCTCATGCGCGGAACATCCTCACGCTCGGGCGTACTGCGGCGCGGTCGATGAGCGTCGAATGCGTGATGACGCTCGGTGTGATCTGGCCGCGATAGCCGCCGCCGCCCGCCGGCCCGCAGCAGAGCAGCGACTCCACCTCCCAGAGCATGGTCGCGACGTCATCACGATTGGCCGAGCGCATGGCCGTGTGAACGCGCACGTCGGCACTCTCGGCGCGGGGGCTGTGCGCCGTCGCGTGCAGCGAATTGATACCGATGAGGTCGATACGCAGGGCCTCGAATCCGGGGCGGCGCCCGAGGCGATCACGCAAGATGTCGCGCGCGAGTGCCGCGCGTGCGGTAGCGTTCGGACCGGCATAGCTCACGCCTGCCTCGCCGAAGAAGCCCCCGTCGAAGCCGATCGTGACTTTCAATTTGTCCGGGCGCTGGTGACCACTGCCGTTCGCGACGGTGACGCGATCGCGCCCGGCTTCCTGGATGGTGACGCCACTGAAATCCGCGGTCACGTCCGGCGTCAGGTAGGCCGCCGGATCATGCACCTCATACATGAGCTGCTCTTTGACCGTCCGCGCATTCACCGCGCCGCCCGCATCGGCGAGCTTGGTGATGACGCAGCCACCGTTCTCGTCCACCTCCGCGATCGGGAAGCCGCAGTTCGCAAGCCGCGGCACGTCCTTGCGCCCCGGATCGGCGAAATAGCCGCCCGTGATCTGCATCCCACATTCCATGAGGTGTCCGACGAGCGTACCTTGGCCGAGCCGCTGCCAGTCGTCGCGCTTCCAGCCGTAGTGATGAACGAGTGGCGAAAGGAATAGCGAGGGATCTGCGACGCGCCCGGTGATCACGACGTCGGCGCCGCTCTCCAGGCCCGGAATGATGGCGTCGATGCCGAGATAGACATTCGCGCCGACCACGGGCCGCCCGACCTCGGCCACCGTCTTGTCGTGGTTATCGAAGAGGACGGTATCGGGGCCGATCAGCTCGGAAACGTCATCGCCTTCGATAGCCGCCACGGTCACGCCGCTGAGACCTTGCGCACGTGCGACATCGACGATGACCTCGGCGGCGGCCGCAACATTCGCGACGCCCATGTTAGTGACGATGCGCGTGCCTTGGCGCTTGCAGGCCGCGAGCGTGCCGCGCATGCGTGCGGCAAGCTGCGGATTGTAGCCGCGCCTCGGATCGAGCTGACGATCGCGATGCCCGAACGCGAGCGTACGTTCGCCGATCGTCTCGAAGACGAGATAATCGAGCGCGCCCTTCTCGGCGAGATCAATCGCCGGCTCCAGCCGATCCGAAGAAAAGCCGGCCCCACATCCGAGCCTCAGCAAAGCATCCTCCGTCATGTGGGGCCCGTGTAAGCGCGCGTGCGCTTACAGGCACTTCGTAATGGTCGAGCCGCACTTCACGTAGCTGATGGCATCCCACGCGCAGCAAGGCTCTTCCTTCTTGCATACCCACGCGCGTTTCTCGCCGCTCGGGAACGTATGGCGGCAGACCTTCTCGCCTTTGCCAGCCTTCACCACCGGCGCCTTGGCCTTCGGTGCGCTCTGCTGCGCCATCACAGGCGCGCTCATTCCCAACGCGAACGCCAACGCCAGTCCGATCTTCATCATCCGCATGATGTCTACCCCCTAGTGAATGTGCCTAATCAAACCGTCAGCGGGGGCATCATGCCGTGCCACGGGGGAGGCGACAAGTACCGGTTGCCCCTTGGCCACAGGCGACTATCATCCCGGCAACAGACACACCGCTCGCCCAGGGAGAAACCCATGAAAACCCGCGCCGCCGTCATTCACGAGATGGAAAAGCCGCGCCCCTATGCCGTGTCGAAGCCGCTCGTCATCGAGACGCTGGACCTGGACCCTCCGGGCGAGGACGAGATCTTAGTGCGCATTCGTGCGGCCGGCCTTTGCCACTCTGACCTTTCGACCATCAACGGCGACCGCCCGCGCCCGATGCCTATGGTGCTCGGTCATGAAGCGGCCGGTGAGGTTATGGAGCTCGGTCCCGGGGTGAAGGACCTCGCCGTCGGCGATCACGTCATTCTCGTCTTCGTCCCGAACTGCGGCCGCTGCGCACCCTGTCAGGAAGGTCGTCCCGCCCTCTGCGAACCGGGCTTCCGGGCGAACGGCGCCGGCAAGCTCCTCAACGACGTCACGCGCCTGACGCGCAACGGCCAGACCGTCTATCACCACGTCGGCGTCTCGGCCTTCTCCGAGTACGCTGTTGTCTCGCGCTGCAGCGTCGTGAAGATCGACAAGTCCCTGCCCTTCGAGGAAGCTGCACTCTTCGGTTGCGCTGTCATCACGGGTGCAGGCGCCGTCATCAACACGGCGAAAGTGCCGCCCGGCACCACCGCTGCGATCGTCGGGCTCGGTGGCGTGGGTCTCATGTCCATGCTCGGTGCGAAGCTCTCCGGCTGTAGACAGGTCGTTGCGATCGACATGCTCGATGACAAGCTCAAGCTCGCCAAGCAGCTCGGCGCGACGCACACCGTCAATGCGAGGGATCCCAACGTCGTCGAGCACGTGAAGGACCTCACAGGCGGCGGCGTGGACTTCGCCTTCGAAATGGCAAGCTCCATCAAGGCACTGGAACTCGCCTACAAAATCACCAAGCGCGGCGGTACCACCGTCACCGCGAGCCTGCCGCATCCGACGCACACCATGCCGTTGCCGGGAACGCACCTCGTTGCTGAGGAACGCACCGTGAAGGGCAGCTACGTCGGTTCGTGCATTCCATCGCGCGATATCCCGCGCTTCATCTCGCTCTATCAGCAGGGACTGCTGCCCGTGGATCGGCTCATGAGCGAGCGCATCAAGCTCGAGGAGATCAACGAGGGCTTCGACAAGCTCTCGGATGGCGGAACTGTGCGGATGATCCTGGTGCCTTAGTCGCGCTTTCAGCGCGGACGAGGCTGCCGCCTCGCGCTCCGCCCGGGGACACCCCGGAGCCCCCGTCCTTTATGAATTCGACATTTGCCTCGAACGCCCAGTCCATAAAAAGAAGGGGGTTCGGGGTCTCCCCGAGCGGGTGCGGGCGGCAGCCCGCTCGCGCCGAAGGCGCGAGTTAGCCGCGCCCCTTGGAAAGAAATGCGTTGGCACCGGAGCCGAAGAGCTTTGGCAGGTGCGTGTAGATATAGCGGCAGCCGCTGGCGATGACCTGTTCGAGGTTGTCGGCAGTCGCGGGCATTCCGGGCGTCTTACCCGCGGCGAGGATGCGCGCGAGCGTCTTCTCGATGGCATCTTTGACGGGCGGCGCTTTGGGATTTCCCGGGTGTCCCATGGACTGGGAGAGATCGGAAGGGCCGATGAAGTAGACGTCGATGTCGTCGACGGCGAGCAGCGCGTCGACGCTCTCGATGGCCTTGGCGTGCTCGAGCTGAACACAGACGAGGCTTTGCGCATTCGCCTCGCGCACGAAGTCCGGCATGGCCTTGGCGAGGCCATAGCTGTCGGGGCGCGTGCCGGCGGCGAGGCCGCGATTGTCGCCGGGGCCAAACTTCACGGCAGCCAGAGCGCGTCGCGCGTCATCGGCTGTGTTGATGTGCGGCACCTGCACGCCTGCGGCGCCGCGATCCATGACCGAGGTGATCTCGGCGCTTGAATTATTGCGCGGGCGCACGATGGGCGTGATGCCGCGCGCCTCGGCCGCCATGCACATCAACTCGGCGGTCTCGAGCCCGATCGTGCCGTGCTCCATGTCGATGAGCACCCAGTCGAAGCCCGCGTGCGCGGCCATCTCGACCATCTGCGGCGAGGGGATCATGATCGAGCAGCCGAGTGCGGGTTTGCCCGCCTGGAGGCGCGCCTTCATCTCGTTCGTACGCATGAGGGCGCGCTCCTGTCGCCGCGGCTCTACTCTGTTGGCGCGCCGTCCTCGCCGCCGTCACCGTTCTCGCCGCCATTCTCGCCGCTTGTGCCGTCGTCCGGGATGCGCTCGACCGAGGCGACGGTCTCTTCCGCGTCGGTGCGGAAGATGCGGACGCCCTGCGTGTTGCGACCGGCCGTGCGCACGTCGTCGACCGGGCAGCGAATGAGCTGGCCACCATCGGTGACGAGCATGATCTGGTCGCTGTGCTCGACAGGGAAAGACGCGACGAGCGGGCCGTTGCGATCATTGACGACCATGGCGAGGATGCCTTTGCCGCCTCGACCGCTTACCCGGTATTCGAAGGATGACGTGCGCTTGCCGAAACCTCGGCTGGACACCGTGAGCACGAACTGCTCGCGCGCGCCAAGTTCGGCATAGCGCTCGGGCGTCAACTCCTCGCTCGTTGCCTCTTCGGCCTCGGCGTCGGGGGCAGCTTCTTCGGCGCCATTTTCCGCGCCTTCGCCGGTGGCGCGCCGCATGGCACTCGCCTGCTTGAGGTATGCCGCGCGCTCGGCCGGCGTCGCCTCGACGTGGGCGAGGATGGCCATGGAGATCACCTGATCCTCGCCATCCAGGCGGATGCCGCGCACGCCGGTCGAGTCGCGCCCCTTGAAGAGGCGCACATCATCGGCGGGGAAGCGAATGCACTGGCCGACGGCGGTGGTCAGCAGCACGTCGTCGCTCGGCGCGCAGAGCGCCACGTCGACGATCTGATCGCCCTCGTCGAGCTTCATGGCGATCTTGCCGTTGCGATTGATGTTCTCGAAGTCGGCGAGGCTGTTGCGGCGAACACCACCGGAGCGCGTCGCAAACATCAACTCGCGATCGGCCCACGTGCTCGCATCCTCGGGCAATTGCAGGATGGTCGTAATGACCTCGCCTTGCTCGAGCGGCAGGAGGTTGATAAGGGCCTTGCCCGTTCCCTGCGGTGTCGCGGCAGGGAGCCGCCAGACCTTCATGCGATAGACCATGCCGCGCGATGAGAAGAACAAGAGCGGCGTGTGCGTCGAGGCAATGAAGAGCTTCGTGACGACATCCTCGTCGCGCGTCGTCACACCGGAGCGGCCCTTGCCGCCGCGGCGCTGCGCGCGATAGGTCGCGAGCGGCACACGCTTGACGTAGCCCTTGAGGGAGACCGTAACGACGCAGTCCTCGCGCTGAATGAGATCCTCGTCCTCGAGGTCGCCCTCCATGGGGACGATCTCGGTACGACGCGGCACGGCGAACTCGTCGCGGATCGCGGTCAGCTCGCCCTTGATGATGTCGATGATGCGTGCGCGCGAGGAGAGGATCGCGAGATACTCTTTGATCTCTTCGGCGATCTTGGCGAGGTCATTGCCGATCTCGTCGCGGCCGAGCGCAGTGAGGCGGGCAAGGCGCAGCTCGAGAATGGCGCTCGCCTGCTCGTCCGAAAGCTTGGTCGTACCTTCGTGCGACACGCGATGACGCGGGTCGGCGATGAGTTCGACGAGCGGCGCCACATCCTTCGCCGGCCAGTCGCGCTCCATGAGCTGCTCTTTGGCTACGGCAGGGCTCGGTGCGCGACGGATGAGATTGACGATGTCGTCGATGTTGGCGACCGCGATCGCCAGGCCGACGAGAATGTGGGCGCGGTTGCGCGCCTTGGTCAGCAGGAACTTCGTCCGGCGGCTCACGACTTCCTCGCGGAAGGCGTTGAAGGCCTGGATCATGTCCTTGAGATTGAGCTGCTCGGGGCGGCCGCCATTGAGCGCGATCATGTTCGCGCCGAAGGTCGTCTGCAGGTCGGAGTAGCGCCAAAGCTGATTGAGCACGACGTCTGCAACGGCGTCGCGCTTCAGCTCGATAACGATGCGCATGCCCTCGCGGCTCGACTCGTCCCAGAGATTCGAGATGCCCTCGATGCGCTTCTCGCGAATTTGCTCGGCGATCTTTTCGATCAAGGTGCGCTTGTTCACCTGATACGGGATTGCTGTAACGATCAGCGCTTCGCGATCCTTGCGTAGCTCCTCGACCTCGACGCGCGCGCGCATGATGATCGAGCCGCGGCCGCGATGATAGGCGGCGAGTGCGCCGGCCTGGCCGAGAATGAGGCCGCCCGTCGGGAAGTCAGGGCCCGGAACGATCTGCACCAACTCGTCGATCGAGATGTCGGGATTGTCGAGATGCGCTATCGCGGCATCGATCACCTCGCCGAGATTGTGCGGCGGGATATTCGTCGCCATACCGACGGCGATGCCGCCCGCGCCGTTAACGAGCAGGTTTGGAAACTTTGCTGGCATGACCGACGGCTCTTTGCGCGTGCCGTCGTAGTTTTCCTGGTAGTCGACCGTATCCTTGTCGAGGTCGTCGAGGATGTGCTGCGTGACCTTGTGCAGGCGGCACTCGGTGTAGCGCATGGCCGCCGGGGGATCGCCGTCGACCGAGCCGAAGTTGCCCTGGCCATCGACGAGCGGCACGCTCATCGAGAATTCCTGGGTCAGGCGCACGAGCGCGTCGTAGATCGCGCTGTCACCGTGCGGGTGAAAGTTACCCATCACCTCGCCGACCACTTTGGCCGACTTGACGTACTTCTTGTTCCAGTCGAGCCCGAGCTCGTTCATGCCGTAGAGAATGCGACGATGCACGGGCTTGAGGCCGTCGCGCACGTCGGGAAGCGCGCGCGACACGATCACGCTCATCGCGTAATCGAGATAGCTGCGCCGCATCTCGTCGGAGATCATCACCGGGCGAATATCGCTCGGCTCCTGGCCGCCGCCGTCACTACTGGTCTTGTCCTGGTCAGCCACGTTTGCTTACCCGCTGTAGGCCGAGAATGAGGCGCATGAAGCACGCTCCGATCCGCCGAATCGGATGCGTGTGACGCCGAATTTGCGGGCAGATATAGCACGCTGGCGCCCCGCGGCAATGGCGCGAAAGCGCCCACTTCAGGGCCAAATCCGCGCACCTAAATATCTTTACTAATCAATCTCTTGTTCCGGCCATTCGGCGCTGAAAACTTTGCAGGATCATGGGGCCAGCCTGGACCAGCAGAACGGCGCCGAGAATGAGGGCTGCGCCGCACCATCCGGCGATCGATAGACGCTCTCCGAGGACCAGATAGGCCGCCAGGGCCGCGAACAGCGTTTCGCTTGAGACGATTATGGCAGCCTCGGTCGGCGGAGTGTACTTCATCGCAACCGCGAGCAGCGTGAATGTCAGCGCGCTCGAGAGTAGGCCGACATAGGCGATCTCGCGCCATGCAGCTGCCAGCCCTGCGATGGAGATCGGCTCGATAAGGATCGCACCGGTCAGGCCAAGGGCTGCGACAACTGCGAACTGTATGGCACTGAACGCGACAGGGCGCGCGTGCCGCGTCGCCTGGGCAACTACCACGACGTGCGCCGCCCAGAACACGGCAGAAAAAGCGACGAGCAGATCGCCGCGCGCGAAGCCGCCTACGGTGCCTCCACCAAGCAACCACATGCCGACAAATGACATCGCGACCGCCGGCCAAACGATCCATGCCGGCGCGTGGCGCATGAAAAGCCAAACCAGGAAGGGCGTAAACACGACATAGAGCGCCGTCAGGAAGCCGGTGTTCGTGACGCTCGCCGTTATGATGCCGGTCTGCTGCGCAATCGCGCCGAGAAAAAAGAGGCCGCCTCCCAGAGCAGCAATCGAGACAAGTCCGGCCGGGAATTGATCCTGCGCACGGCGGCCCTCGCGCAGTGCGATCGGGATCAATGCGAGCGTCGCGACAGTCGCGCGCGCGGCGACGAACAGCAGTGGCCCGATGTGGTCCATGGCCGTCTTCTGGAAGACGAAGGCGACGCCCCACACGATGGCGGCGAGGACGAGCAAGAGATCGGCGTGAATGCGGCGCATGGGGCAATTGTTCGAGGTATTCGGATGCGAATTGGAGGGCAGCGGCGCGTAGGCCGATTGGATTTATACTCAAATCCCCGAGAGGGGTAGTCGCAGAGAGCGGCACGCCTTCCGGTAGGAAGTCGGGAAATTCGAGCTGATAAGGCTCCGATCGGCAGAGGCTCTAGTTCTCGCTCAGCCGCACGAGATAGGGCTGCATGGCCGCAAACCATTTGTTCGCTATCTTCTGCTGACCTCTCGGATTGGGGTGCGACCAGTCGAAAGTATCGGACCAGGGCCAGCTTGGCCTCTCCCACCAATTCTCGTATAGCCGCACCGTGACGACAGGCGACATGGGGGTCGTGATCTCGTTGGCCAAACGCTCGATCAGTGGGCGTGTGGCGCGCGAGAGCCGGTCGTGCTCGAGCAGATGCCCGATCAAGATGATCACATGGGGATTGCGATGGCGCAGCATCCCGACGATATCCTTGATCGGTTCGATGCTCGCCGTCTCATGGCTCGGCGCATGTATATCATTACTGCCAAGCTGGATCAGAGCTATGTCGGCCGGTGCCGGGTAGCTCGCGAGTACGGCCCGCAGACGATCGCGCACCTGCGCCGACGTCCAACCGTAGTGGCCCTCGTGGTCAAGGTCGAAGGGAACGCCGCCCTTGTCGGGCCACACGGCCTCGGGCTGGAGACCTGAGCGCATCGACCCGATGAAATCCACTCTGAAGCCAGCATCCCGCAGCATGAAATAAAGTGGGTAGCGGTAGCTGTACTCCGGGCGATCCGTGCGGCCGCCCTGCGTTACCGAGTCGCCGATCGGAAGGACGTTGATCGTTTTTAGTGGCGCGGCCGCGTTTTCGGATGCGTCGGCAACCCAAGGAGTGGCCGCCCAAATCGAAGCGAGAGCACAGACAACTGCCGTGAACGACAGCAATCTAGACATCTTTTGTCCTCCGGCGGGACAGAATGTACCCCGCTCAGGTGCCATCAAGCCAGAGCCATGCCAGTCGGACGCCTGAGGCCGAGCTAGGGATTAACAGGCCGAAGCCTTGTCAGAGCTGCCCGCGCCGCTAGAGTGCCGGCACGCGGGCGGTCGACGCCGCGTCCCAATCCAGCGCCGCGAGGTCTGCACCATGACCCGATCCGCCTCTCGTCCGGGCCCTCTCTCCGCCATTACCGTGCTCGACATGAGCCAGGGCATTGCCGGCCCCTCCTGCGGCGGCTACTTCGCGGAGCACGGCGCGCGCGTGATCAAGCTCGAACCGCCGGATGGCGACTGGATGCGCCACCTCGGCACGCGGATCGACGGCTCGTCATCGCAGGCCATCGTCTACAACCGCGGCAAGGAAAGCCTCGCGATCGACATTCGCAAGCCCGAGGGCCGCGATGTCGCGCTGAAGCTCGCCGAGCGCGCCGACGTCGTGATCGAGAGTGCGCGTCCCGGTGTCTTCGAACGCCTCGGTCTCGGTTTCGAGGCGCTGAAGGCGCGCAATCCCGACATCATCTACGTTTCGGTCTCGGGGTGGGGACAGAGCGGGCCGAATCGCGAGCGGCCGCTGGTGGATGCGGCGGCCCAGGCCATGTCGGGTCTGATGAGCGTCATCCGGTCTCGCGAAGGCGCCCCCGTCAAGATAGACGCGACGCTGATCGATGCCATCACCGGTCTCTATGCCTTTCAGGCCGCCACGATGGCGCTCTGGGGAAAGGCTAAAGGTAGCGGCGCGAAGCACATCGACATTTCGCTGCTGCAGTCGTCTGCGCATATGCAGGCACCCAATATTCTCGAGTACGGATACGTCGGCAAGCCACCAGGCCTGCTCAATCCGCCGGCCGGCAACTACCGCACCAGTGACGGCTGGCTTCTCATCACTTTTGTGACGCCGGCGCAGTACGAGGCCATCTGCCGCGCGATCGGGCGTGCTGATCTCGTCACCGATGCGCGCTTCGCGACCGTGCAGGCGCGCAAGGAAAACGTCGCGGCTCTGCGCGCAATCGTCGATGAGGCGCTCCTAGCGCGCTCCACCGCCGAGTGGGTCGCCGCCATCGAAGCAGAGGGCGGGCTCGCCAGCGGCATCAATTCCTATGGTGACTGGCTGGCACTGCCGCACGTACAGGCTACTGCTGCAGCGCCCGCGCACACGCTATCGAGCGGCCAGGACGTGCCGTTGCCGCATCTGCCCGGCCAGCCCGCGTTCGATGCCCCGTCACCGGCCATCGGCGAGCACACGCGCGCGCTACTGGCCGAGGCCGGCATTGGAACTGCTGCCATCGATGCGCTGCTGACCTCGAAGCTCGCGCGCCAGTCGGGTGGAGAGCGCTGACCATGACGCCGCAGGAGCATCACGACCTTGCATCGAAGAATTTTGGTTCTCAGCGATACTTCGAGGACTTCGAGATAGGTGAGACCTTCTACATTCCCTCGCGAACGATGACGGACGCAATGTTCGCAGCTTTCCAGCTTGCGTCGGGAGACAATCACCCCATTCACTACGATCGCGAATTCTGCAAGTCGCATGGTCATCGTGATCTGTTTGCGCACGGCTTCCAGATGCTGATCCAGACAGCCGCCGGCGCGGGCGTATTTCCGTTCCTCGTGCAAGAGAGCCTGCGCGCCTTCATCGAGCAGTCCTCGCGCTTTCTCGCGCCCGTATACGTCGGCGATACGCTTTACCCGCTGCTGACAGTTGCGGAGATCAAGCCGCAGCGCACGACTGGCGTGCTCGGTCTCGCTTCGACCATCCACAATCAGGACGGCGTGCTGGTGATGGACGGGATACAGCGGTATTTGGTTCGCAAACGGGCTGTTTGATTTGCCGCGGGTTGCTGGGAAGAGGTGCTGTCGCCTTCCACTGTGGTGCTATGCTCGCGGCGGCCATGCGGACAGCTCTCACCTGTTGCGCCTTTCTTAAAGACGGGGGTTCGGGGGTGTTTCCCCGATTAGGGAGTGGAGTCATGCCGAAGGCATGCCAGAGGCATGCGGCCCCACTGGCGCTGAAAGCGCGACTTAAATCACCGGCACGTCCACACCGAGCGGCAGCACGACTTCCCGCATGGTGGGATCATCCGGCACGACTTTGATCTCGAAGCCGAGATCGGTGCACATCCTGAGCATGGTCGTGTTCTCGGCCAGCACGTCGCCGTGCAGGACACCGATGCCCCGCGCGCGGGCGTGCGCTATGAGATGGCTCATGAGTGCCCAGCCGAGGCCGCGGCCCTTGAGGTCGGAGCGCACGAGCACCGCGTACTCTGCCCGTGCGAGATCGGGATCGGCCGTATAGCGCGCGACGCCGAGCAGGGTGCCGCTCTGCTGGTTGAGTGCGATGAAGGCCATTTCGCGCGCGTAGTCGATCTGCGTGAGGCGGGCGAGAAAGCCGAAGTTCAGCGCTTTGATCGGCGCAAGGAAGCGCAGCCGCCGGTCGTAGTCCGTGACGTGGGCCATGAAGTCTGCGTAGAGGGCCTCATCCTCGGGCTTGATGGGCCGCAGCAAAATGCCGTCGAGGCCGGCGAGGGTGATCGCCTGCTCCCAATCTGCGGGGTAGGGGGCAATAGCCATAGGGACGCGCGGCTCGTCCCTTTCCGAGCGCAGTGCCACGCGTGCATCGAGCGCGATGACGCCGTCGGCGTCGGCAAGCAGCGGATTGATGTCCAGCTCGCGGATTTCCGGATTCTCAGCAATCAATTCGGAGAGGCGAACGAGGGCAGCGGCGATGGCCGCGCGATCGGCGGGGGGACGGTCACGATAGCCGTGCAGCAGGCGATCGATGTGCGTCTGCTTCATGAGCTGATCGGCAAGGCCGAGATCGAGCGGCGGCAGGGCAAGGGCTGTATCGGCGACGGCTTCGACGGCGACGCCACCGGCGCCGAACATGATGAGTGGGCCGAAGGTCGCATCCACGCTCATGCCGAGGATGAGCTCGAGCGCGCCGGGTCGCCGGATCATTGGTGAGAGCGTGAAGCGCAAGGATCGCGCGTTCGGCGCGGCTGCGCGGACGCGATCGAGCATGCGTTCGGCCTCGCGCACGGCATCGTCGGCGCTCGCGATGTTGAGGCGCACACCTCCGACATCCGATTTGTGGATGACGTCGGGTGAGAGAATCTTGATCACCACCGTGTGGCCCGACGCGATGATGCGCTCTGCAATTGAGCGGACTTCGGCCGTATTCGCTGCCACTTGCGTCGGGACGATCGGAATGCCGTAGGCGGCGACGAGATCTTTGCCGTCCGCCTCGTTGAGCATGGTTGTGCCCTCGCGCAGAGCTTGCTCGATGATGGTGCGGGCTTTCGCGCGATCGATCGTTACCTTCGGATCCATGGCTGGCGGCGCCCGCATGAGCTCGGCCTGAGCGCGGGTGTAGCGCACGAGCTGCATGAAGCCGCGCGCTGCGGCGGACGGTGTGTCGTACGTGGCGATGCGGGCGGCCGAAAAGAGGCGGCGAGCTTCCTCTGCCGCGGGATTGCCGAGCCAGTTCGTGAGCACGGGTTTGTTGGTCTTGCCGGCGGCGCGACGCTTGGCGAGCGTGTCGACGAGCTGGGTTGCGATGTCGGTGCTCGAGGCGAGGGCTGTCGGACAATTGATGACGAGCAGCGGTGAAGGATCGGGATCGTCGAGCAGGATTCTGAAGGCTGCGTCGTACCGGCCGGGGCTAGCATCGCCGATGATGTCGACGGGATTGGCCTTCGACCAGTTCGCCGGCAGTACGGCGGAGAGTTCTTCGCGCGTTGCGTTGGAGAGCTCGACGAGATCGCCGTCGAAGTCAGCGAGGCGATCGGCGGCGAGCACTCCGGCGCCACCGCCGTTCGTCAGGATCATGAGCTTCTCGCTCGCGAGGCGCGGGACGCGTGTCACCGTCTCCGCAGCCTCGAATAGCTCATCGAGATCGATGACGCGTAGCACGCCCGCGCGACGGAAAGCTGCACCATAGGCATTGTCGGCGCCAGCGAGCCGGCCTGTGTGAGAGGCTGCAGCTGCCGCGGCTGCTGCGTGACGGCCGGATTTGACGACCACGACGGGCTTGACGCGTGCCGCGCGCCGCGCTGCCGACATGAACTTCGGGGCGTTCGTCACGGCTTCCATATAGAGGAGAATGGCCTTGCTGCGCGTGTCGCCCGCAAGGTAGTCGAGCATGTCGCCGAAATCGACATCACTCATGTCTCCAAGTGAGACGACATGCGAGAAACCGATTCGACGCTCAGCGGCCCAGTCCACAATGGCCGTTACCAACGCGCCCGATTGCGAGAGCAGCGCGAGCTCGCCCGGGGCCGGCGCAATGTGCGAGAAGCTCGCGTTGAAGCCGAGATGCGGCAGCATGAGCCCGATGTTGTTCGGCCCGAGTACGCGGAAGAGCTTCTCGCGTCCGGCTTCCAGCGCGGCAAGTTTCTGCTCCTCGCTGAGCCCGGCTGTGATGACAATAGCGGCGCGTGTACCGCGCTGGGCGAGTTCAGCGACGATGCCGGGTACGGTCGCGGGCGGCGTCGCGATGATGGCGACATCCGGCGCGGCCGGCAGGCCACTAATGTTTGAATGGCAGGCGTGCCCCTCGATCTCCCTATGTTTTGGATTGACGAGATAGATATCGCCCTTGAAGCCGCCGGCCAGAAGGTTTCGCGCGACGGTGTTGCCGATCGATCCTGCGCGCGGGCTCGCGCCGATGAGCACGACAGAGCGAGGCTCCATCAGCGCATCAAGATTGCGCATTGTCATGGCTGAGGCTCCCGTGCGCCCTGGGCGCTGAGCGTTTCGATGTAGGTCGTGGACTTGGCGCACGTCGCCTCGAGCGAGCCGCCAGCATCGAGTCGATGCCACGTCATTTCACCGAGATCATAGTCGAGCTGGCGCGCGACGACATCCGCAGTGGCGTCGGACGCATCACCCTTACGTGTTGTCACGCGATCCTTGAGCACGCGCTCGGGCGCATCGAGCCAGAGGCCGGCAAAGGGCACGCGCGCGGCTTCGGCAACGCGGGCAATGGCAGCGCGTTCCTGCGGCGTTGAATGAACGGCATCGACGACGACCGAATAGCCGGTGGCCAGAACCGCCGCCGCCTTGTCGTTCAGCGTCGCGTAAACCTTCTCTGTGACGGCGCCCGCATAGGCGTCGTCGGGCAGGCGATCAGTCTCGCCCACGTTGAAGAGGCGTTTACGCTCCAGATCACTGCGCAGATGCACCGCGCCCGGTGCAGGGCCGAACCGAGGGGCGAGCTCTGCCGCGAGCGTCGACTTGCCGCTCCCCGAGAGGCCGCCGACGGCGACGAGGCATGGTCGCGCCGGTGTGAGATGCTGAATGGCCTGATCGAGATAGCGGCGCGCGTCGCTATGCACTTCCGGCAATGTCTCATCGGTGCCAGCGATGCGATGGAGATCGACCATGGTGCGGATGCCCGCGCGCAAAGCGAGGAACAGCGGGAGCGCAGCCAGGCCTTGGAGATTGCGGTCATCGCCGCGCCAGAGATAGCGGTTGAGTACCTCGTTGGCTCGCGCGCGCAGATGCCTGTGCTCGAGGTCCATGAGCAGGAAGGCGAGGTCATAGAGAATGTCGATCGTGCCGAGCGCTTCGTCGAACTCAAGAGCATCGAAGGGCAAGGGCCGCCCGTGCCACAGGACCATGTTGCCGAGATGAAGATCGCCATGACAGCGCCGCCGGAAGCCGGCGCGGGCACGCTCGGCGAGTAGCGGGCGCACACGATCGAGGTGCGCGCGTGCAAGGGTCGAAAATTCAACGCGACGCGCGCCGATTACCGGATCACCATTGCTGCCGCACGCATCTGCGATATCCGCGATGATCTTCTCGAAGTGTCCGCTGTCTCCGCTGCTCGTATCGATGAGCGCCGCATCGTGCGACGCAGATATCACGTCGGCGATTGCCTTTGCCATCACCCGGTCGATGCGACCGGCATCGGCGGCTCGGCTCAGAAGATCATCCTGCGAGAAGCGGCGCATATGCAGCACCACGTCAATGGTCTCGCCGGTGCCATCGAACGCGAGGCGGCCATCGCTCTCGCGCGTTATGCGCATGAGCGCGAGATAGATGTCCGGCGCAGCGGGTTGGTTGAGCTCAAGCTCGCGCGTCAAAGCGGCTTGCCGGTGTGCGAGCGTGGTGAAGTCGAGGTAGGGCAGGCGGACGTGCTTCTTGACCTTGAAGGCATCATCGCTTCTGAGAAAGATGCGTGCGGCGTGCGTCTCGATCAGGTCAACAGGTGCAGCCGCATATTCGAACAGGCTCGAATAGGACGCAGCATTGGCCAGGAAGGCCGTGATCTCCGCTTCGCGCGACGCGCTTGTTCCTCTGTTGTCCGGTCTGATGGTGCAACTCCTTTCCGTCTAGGCGATGCGTGCACTCCCTTTTTGACCAGTGGCCGGTTCGAAGTCGAGGCACCTTGACAGGCATCAAGGCAGGTCGCGCCTTCGATACATTTTCGATAATTGCGCAGTTGCGTTTTTGTTGCGCGTCGCGGCAATCCAGCACATACTTCGAGAAAATAAGCTGGTCCGTTCCATCCAGCGGACCGAAGAATGCTGGCCCGGAGATCCCCGGGGAGGAACCGCTGCGATGACTGACCGAGGCGTGCGCCTGCCGGCGTCCGTTGCCGCGCTGGGCCGCTTGAACAACGCGCTGCTGTTCCTTTGCCGCTGGTTTGCCATCACGCTTGTCGCTGTGATTGCGATTGTCGTTTCGGCGTCGGTGATCATGCGTTACGGCTTCAACAGCTCATTGTCCTGGGCAGAGGACGCGGCCAAATTCCTGATGGTCTGGCTGACTTTCATCGCTGCGCCGCTCGGCTTTCGCCATGGCGCTCACGTGTCTCTCGAGCTTCTCCCCCCACTCCCGCCTCTTGTGCGGCGGATCATCCGTGTTCTCGTGCACGCCACGGTCTTCGGACTGATGGCGATGCTCACACGCTTCTCCTGGGTGTTTGCGTGGAACGGGCGGTCGCAGGTTGCGCTGACCATTGGCGACATCTCGATGTTCTGGATTTTCGTGTGCATGCCAATCGGGTGCGCGTTGATGGCGCTCGTCGCCCTCGAGTTCATGATTCTAACAATCCTCGGCTATCCAGAGCCGACAGTGTCGGAGGAAGACGTCATCTCAACCCAGGGAATGTAAGTCGCAATCTAGGGAGCAGCGCGTGAGCCTCGTTTTCCTTTGGGTGTTCCTGGTGGCCATGGTCATCGGTGTCCCCGTCGTATTTGCACTTGCCTTCGGGCCACTCGTTGGCATTCTCGTTGATGGCCGATCGGTCTTCCTCAACCTCATTCCGCAGCGCCTCTTCGTGGGCATCAACGTTTATCCTCTTCTCGCCATTCCGCTTTTTATCCTGGCCGGCGAGATCATGAACGTCGGCGGCATCACGCAGCGCCTCATCGACTTCTCCCAGAAGCTCGTCGGCCACCTCCGCGGCGGTCTTGGCCACGTGGTGATCGTTTCGGGAACGGTATTTTCCGGTATCAGCGGCTCAGCGGTGGCTGACGCCTCGGCGCTCGGAAAGATCCTCATCCCGAGCATGGCACGCGAGGGCTATCACAAGGACTACGCAGCTGCCGTCGTTGCGGCGACGACCGTGCTCGGCCCGATTATCCCTCCGAGCATCATCATGGTGATCTACGCCTACATCATGCAGCTCAATGTTGCCGCGCTCTTTGCGGCTGGCTGCATTCCGGGGCTGATGATCGGCGCCGGCCTGATGGTCGCGAATTACTGGGTCGCCAAGCGACGCAACTATCCGGTTGCTGCAAGACGCGCGACAGCTCGTGAAATCGCAGTGTCCATGAAGGGTGCCTTCTGGGCGCTCATCGCGCCGTTTCTCATTCTCGGCGGGATCCTCGGCGGCATTTTCACTCCGACTGAAGCTGCCGCTGCGGCAGTCCTATATGCCTTCATCATCTCGGTCGTCGTGACGCGCGAGCTGCAATGGCGCGAGCTACCGGAAGTGCTCTACCGTACGGCCGTTATTTCGGCCGCGATTCTACTTGTCGTTGGCACGGCGATGATCTTCTCCTGGGTCGCCGGTCTCTCCGGCGTGACCGGGAAGATCGGCGAGTTCCTCTTCTCGCTGTCGTCGAACCCTTACATCCTGCTCTTCCTCGTCAATGTTCTGTTGCTCATCGCTGGCTGCTTCCTCGATGCAGGTCCCGCCATCCTGATCCTGGGGCCCATCCTCGGGCCGACGCTGGCGCAGCTCGGTGTCGATCCGCTCCATTTCGCTCTCGTCATGTGCGTGAACCTCTCGCTCGGCCTCGCAACGCCGCCGATGGGCCTCCTGCTTTTCGTCGTCTCGGCCATGAGCCGCGAGAGCATCATGAAAATCGCGATACAGATGTGGCCGTTCTATCTGGTGCACCTCGTCTGCATATTGATCGTCACTTATGTGCCGGCAACGGCCCTTTGGCTGCCGAGAGTGCTCGGCCTCTGAGGGAATGAGAAGGAACTGCAAGGGAGCGATGGAGGAACAAGTATGAAGACCCTACGTACTCTCGCGACGGCGATCGCGGTCTCATTCGCCGCCACTGCGCCGGCTCTGGCGCAATATACGCTGAAGATCGGCCATGTGGGGCCGGCGACGGATATCTCCGATGATCACGTCGCGTCAGTGTTCCTGAAGTCATTCCTCGAGAGCCGCTCTGGCGGACGAATGAAGGTCGAGATCTTCCCGGCCTCGCAGCTCGGAGACTTCCGAGCGCATGTCGAGCAGGTGCAACTCGGCGGCATCGAGGCAACGCATACTTCGGTCGGCGGTATCGGCCAGTTCTTTCCCGAGATCCAGGTTCTGGAACTGCCCTATCTCATACCGAACGATCTCGTTGCCGAGCGGCTTGCGCGCGGACCGCTGTTCAAGGAAATCCGCGACGCAGTGTTGAAGAAGACCGGCAATGTTCGGCTTATGTCGATCACCAACACGGGCAGGTTCCGCTCGTTCTTTACGACCAAGAAGCCGATCCATACGGCGGCCGATCTCAAGGGCGTGAAGATGCGCACGGTCGACTCGCCCCTCGAGATCGAGTTCGTCCGCTACCTCGGCGGAAATCCGACGCCCGTCGTCTGGGGCGAGCTGTACACCTCGCTCAAGACCAACGTCGTCGAAGGCACGAAGAATGCCGCCACCGACATTATCCCGACCAATATGCACGATGCGCTGAAGTTCGTGATCCTCGACGAGCACGCGTTCCTGTGGGGCTTCAACTGGGTCAGCGACAAGTGGCTGCAGTCCCTGCCCAAGGATATGCAGGAGCTGGTCGCGGACGCCTTCGCCCAGATGGCGGACGTCCAGTTCCAGTACAATAAGGAATACGAAGGCAAGAGCCTCGCGGTCTTTGCCAAGTCGGGCGGGAAGATCCACATACCTACGGAGGAGCAGCGCAAGACCTTCACGGTTTCCAAGGATCACATGCGCAAGTGGTTCATCGACAAGTACGGCACAGAGTGGGTCGATAAGGCCGAGAAGGCAGTCGCCGCTGCCGAAGCCGAGGTTGCCAAGGAGCGTGCCGCGATTCTCGGGCGCTGAGCACGCGTGACGCGACGCGGTTCGCCGAGGGGCGGCCCGCGCTTTACCTCCTCAGATCTGGTCGACCGTCCTGGTTTGACCAGGTCGGTGGGGGCATGGCACTGTCGGCGAAACATCTTCAGATCGGATGAGGATACCGCCCATGGCCATGGACGCCGAGAAGCTGCGCAACTGGAAGTTCGACGACGTCATCCAGACGTTCGGCAAGCGGGACACGATGCTCTATGCGCTGGGCGTTGGCTGCGGGAGCGATCCGCTCGATGAGAGCGAATTGCGTTACGTCTATGAGGACAATCTCGTGGCGCTGCCGACCATGGTCACGGTTCTCGGCTATCAGGGCTTCTGGTTGAAGGACAGCGGCACGGGCGTCGACTGGCGCAAGGTCGTCCACGGCGAGCAGGCGATCACCATCCATGCGCCCGTGCCAACGTCCGGCACGTTCATCGGCCGCTCGCGCATCACGGGGCTGATCGACAAGGGCAAGGATCGCGGCGCACTGCTCATCTCGGAGCGCGACATCATCGCGAAGGAGAGCGGCACGCACATCGCGACGCTCGTCTCGACGAGCTTCCTGCGCGGCGATGGCGGCTTCGGCGGACCCTCGGGACCGACACCGGCTGTGCACGCGCTATCCGAGAAGGCGCCCGACTCCGTGCTCGATATCCCGACGCTGCCGCGCCAGGCACTCATCTACCGGCTCTCAGGTGACATGAACCCGCTTCACGCCGATCCCAAGGTGGCGGCCGTCGCGGGCTTCCGCGCGCCGATCCTCCATGGGCTCTGCTCGTTCGGTGTGGCCGGGCGTGCGCTCGCGAAGCTCGCGTGCGACGGTGACGCGAGCCGCATCAAGCACATGCAGGTGCGCTTTTCCTCGCCGATCTATCCCGGCGAGACCATCAGGACGGAGATCTGGCGCAATGGCGCGGAAATTTCCTTCCGCTCGCGCTGCGTCGAGCGTGATGTCGTGATCCTCAATAACGGGCTTGCCCGGATCGCCGGATGAGAGGTGGGGCCCGGGGACAGCCCCGGGCGCTCGCCTTTTCCAAGGGATCAGCGCGCGTCGAGAAACGCGTGTTCAGGTCTTGAAATTGATGAAGCCGAGAAACTCGCGGAGCACGGTCGACCACCAGTTGACCGTCTCGTCGAAATTGGCATTGCAGACGCCGCCCTGCAGGTTGACGTTGAACTCGATCGTCGCGTCGCCGTCCTTGTCGATCGCCGCCTTGCCGAAGCGCTTGCCGACATTCCACTCGTTCATGCGCTCGATGGTCTGCTTCTGGTTCTGAGTGAACCCGGCGCGGAACTGGACGGAATTGCACTTCTCGCCATTCGTGCAGCCGTAGAAGTAGATCTGATAGCGCACGCCGTGCATGCGTCCGTCGATCTTGGGATCACCCCGATTGTCGGTCCCGATCTCCGCGGAGCCGTAGCCGCGCGCGAGCTGGAAAATGCGGGACGGGTCGCTGCCGTCGACAATGTTGGTGCAGGAAGATTGGGCGATTGCGGGGGTGATGGAAACGAGGAACGCAATCAGCAAGGCGAGGAATTGCATGGTCGAACCTCCCGAGGACGAGCATCCGGCGGGCATCTATGCACTTCCCCGTTGGCGCGATCAAGACAGCGCCGAACCGGCTCAACAGCATCCGTGGCGCAGTTTCAACACCGCCGGCATAGGGGGTTGCGCCGCCGCATATTGACTTTGGGCCAGCCGCGCGCTCACCTGGGTGCGAGACTCCGTATGCGCAGCAATGCGCGTCAAGACCGGGGCCACCGTAGGGAAGGAGCCGATCGTGTCGGGTATGGGAACGCAAGAGGCGAGCCAGCCGACGCCCGGGGCGGGCGACGGCCGCGCGATGAGCTACGACGTCATTATTGTTGGTGCCGGCTTTGGCGGCATGTACATGCTCCATCGCCTGCGCGAACTCGGTCTCTCCGCGCGCGTGCTCGATGCAGCAACGGGTGTCGGCGGCACCTGGTACTGGAACCGCTATCCGGGTGCGCGCTGCGACGTCGAAAGCATGCAGTATTCCTACTCGTTCTCTAAGGAACTGCAGACGGACTGGTCGTGGAGCGAGCGCTTTGCCGGTCAGCCCGAAATCCTCGCCTATGCGAACCACGTGGCGGACCGCTTCGACCTGCGGCGCGACATCCAGCTCGAAACGCGCGTGACGGCGGCGCATTACGATGAGACGGCGCGGCGCTGGCAGATTTCGACGGATCGAGGCGATCAGTTTTCGGCACAGTTCTGCGTGATGGCAACAGGCTGCCTCTCGACAGCCAAGCTGCCTGAAATCGAAGGACGGGATTCCTACAAGGGGGCCACCTACCACACCGGCTACTGGCCGCATGAAGGGGTCGACTTCAACGGGCTTAAGGTCGCCGTCATCGGCACGGGCTCGTCGGCGATCCAGGCGATCCCCGTCATGGCGGAGCAGGCGGCTCAGCTCACGGTCTTCCAGCGCACGCCGAACTATTCCATTCCATCGCGCAATGGCCCCATGACGCCCGATTATGAGGGGCCGTGGAAGTCGGACTACGACAGGCGCCGCGCGAAGGCCCGCACCATGCGCACGGGCATCATCTATGATGCGAGCGATGCGAACTTCGGCATCAATGACGTCTCGGCGATGGCCGTGACGCCAGAGGAGCGCCAACGAACCTACGAGCAGCGCTGGGCAGTCGGCGGCACATCGTTCATGGCGGCCTTCAACGACCTCATCACCAATCAGGAATCGAACGATACCGCCGCCGAGTTCGTTCGTTCGAAGATCCGCGAAATCGTTAGGGATCCTGCCACGGCTGAGATCCTGTGCCCGAAGGATTATCCGATCGGCACGAAGCGCATCTGCGTCGATACGAACTACTTCGAGACCTACAACCGGGCCAATGTCGAGCTGATCGATCTCAGGGCGACTCCGATCGAGGCTATTACGCCGAAGGGCGTGCGCACGACGGCCGGCGAGCAGGCGTTCGACGCGATTGTCTATGCGACCGGCTTCGATGCCATGACGGGCACGCTCATGAATATTGACATCCGCGGCCGCGACGGCGCGGAGCTCCGCGAGAAGTGGACGGCCGGCCCGCAGACCTATCTCGGGCTGATGTGCGCGGGCCTTCCCAATCTCTTCATGATCACCGGACCGGGCAGCCCGTCAGTGTTGAGCAATATGATCCTGTCCATCGAGCAGCACGTGGACTGGCTGATCGATGCGCTGGCGCATCTGCGCGCCATTGGCATCGAGACCATCGAGCCGACGGCCGATGCTGAGGTCACTTGGGGTCAGCACGTGAACGAGGCCGGCCACCGCACGCTCTATGTGAAGGCCGCCTCCTGGTACATGGGCGCCAACGTGGCGGGCAAGCCGCGCATGTTCATGCCATACATCGGCGGTGTCGGCGTCTATCGCCAGGAGTGCGACGAGGTCGCCGCGAAGGGGTACGAGGGGTTTGTGTTGACGCGGCGCGATGCGCGTGCGGTTGCGGCAGAATAGAGCGCGCGACAGACTTCAGGATGCAGAATGGAAAACGACCGCTTCGGATGGACCGAAGCGGTCGTCTTGTTCATAGGCTGCGAACCTGTGCAGGCTGATTAGCGACCGCCGCGTTCACCGCCGCCGCCGCGGCCACCTTCACCGCCGCCGCCACCACGACCGCCGCCGCCACCACCACTGCCGCGACCGCCGCCATCACCGCCACTGCGTCCGCTCGAGGCACCGCGGCCACCATCACCGCGACCACCGCCGCCTCTGCTCATACCATCGCGGCTGCCGCCGCCGCGGCCGCTCATACCATCACGGCCACCACCACGACCTCGATCCATGCCACGGCTATCACCGCCACGGCGCCCGTCGAAGCTGCGTCGGTCGCCGCCGCGCTGGATGTCGCGACCGCGTCGATCACCATCGAAGCGTCGGCGGTCTCCACCGCGATCCCATCCGCGATTGCGGCGATGCCAGTCGCGATTGTTATAGCGCCAACCCCGCCAGCCAGGCGAGCCACCCCAGCCGTAGCCGCGTCGCCAGCCATATCCGCACCAGTACCAGCCAGGACCATTCCAAGCATCCCAGTAGTAGCACCACCGGCGCCCGCCGAAGACGATGATCTGGGTCTTCTCGACCATGGCATTGGGGTCGATCAGGGTCTTCGTGCCCATGCCGCCCGTGACAGGAGCGGCTTGCGCGCTCGAGAAAAATGCGCCGGCAACAAGAACTGCGGTGCCCGCGCCCAATCGTCTCCACGACATTGGGTGTCTCCTTCACACGTTGGATAAGACGACAAGGCCGAGCGCATCGTCGGCGCAGCTCTCACAATCGGAGACCGCCGCGGCAAGGTCTACCTTGCCGCGATTGTCGTCATCGTGCTTGGAAACGTTCGACGTAGAGAACTGTTCCGTAGTTCACTTATTGCGCCGCACTAACTACGAGCGAGCCGCCGGCGGTGCGCGCGTAGAGATCGGGGCGGTACATGTCCTCGACGGATGCTGCGGGGTGAATGTAGCGGCCCGGTGTGACGGCGCGGACGATGTACGCCACTGTCGCGACGGGCTTCGTTCCGCTGCTGCGGTCTTCTCCCCCGAAGTAATCGAAGGCGGCGACGAAGCGGTCATCGCGGAACTCGGTGTGCGTGGGCTTGCCGGCCGCGCCAACCCACGCAAGGCTCTTCGTGTCGCCGCCGTCAACGAGGCGCGGGTTCTCGATCTCGAAGCCGGCCGGCAGGCGATCGACGAGCAGCACGCGTCCGCCGGTGTGCTGGCCTTCCATTTTGAGGACCACCACGACGCGATCGTTCTGCTTCACGGCCATCTGCGCGTCGGTTGCCGCGATGGGTGTGCCATCGAGCGTGTGATACGTGCGCGAGATGGTGAACCCCTTAGAGGCCGCAGGCTCGGCCGTGAGCGCCGATCCCGTCACCGAGACGACGGCCGAGACCGGCGCCTCGCCGCTGTTGATCACGGCAAGACCGCCCTGGCCGAGATCCGACGCTGCGAGCGAGCGCGTGAGCTCTCCGCTGTGGTCCGTGCCATTGACCGTGAGGCGCGTGCCGGCTGCCGCATCGCTGAGTGCACGCGCGGCGAGAAGCATCCAGGCCTGCTCCTGCGTGGAGGTATAGGTGCGCGTTGCCTGCGCCCGCTCGATGACGCGCGCAAGCTGCGGCGCCTCGCCGACGAGCGTGCGGGTCTCCGAGACGAGCGTGAGCACCGCAGCACCATCGCGCAGACGCGAGCCGTAGTCGGCACGACCACTGTCGGCACCGTCATCGCCCATGCGGGTGAGTGCGGCGCGGAAGGCCCGCTCGGCGCGGGGCTTGTCGCCGGTCATGGCGAGAGCCGCACCGATCTGGGCTTGTGCAAGCGCCGTCGAGAAGCGCTCGAGACGCGTGTCGGCGTAGTAGCGCAGCTCACCGACCGGCGCGCGGCCGTTGCGGGCAAGGACGTAGAGTGCGTATGCGCGCGCCTCGCCACCCTTCTCGAAGTCCTGGGCGTACGAGATGAAGTTGGCGAGCCGGTCGAGCGCCTGCATGAGCTGCCGTTCGGGGACGGTGTAGCCAAGCTCCTTTGCGCGCGTCAGGAAGTCGGTGACGTAGCCCGTGAGCCAGAGATCGGGTTCGCCCGGTCCCCAGATGCCGAAGGCGCCGGATGCATCCTGCATTTCGAGGACGCGCGCGACGGCCTTCTCGACGCGCTCCTTGAGCTGGCTCTCCTCGGCAAGTCCGATGCGCTTTGCGACGTCATTCACATAGAGCAGCGGCAGCGCGCGGCTCGTCGTCTGCTCGGCGCAGCCATAGGGGTAGCGGTCGAGTGAGGCGAGGAGGCCCGGTACGTCCATGCCGGCAGAGGGACCGACATTGAGTGCAAGGCGCGCGCTCGACGGGATGAGATCTGAGAGCAGGTCAGGCGAGAGGCTCAGACGGCCGCCCTTGGCTGCCAGACTTGCCACGACCGTGCGGCGGATGTCGTTTGCCGGCGGCATGACCTCCAGTGCTACGCGACGGCGCACCTCGATGCCATCGGGTCCGCTGACGCGCACATTATAGACGTGACGGCCGAGGCTCGCAGGCTTGATCGCGACCCGCTCCGACGAGCGCTGGTTCGGCGCGAGGCGCGGATTGCGCTGTGCGAGCGAGGTCGCGAGGCCTTGCGGATTTTCCTGCTCTGCTGCGAGCTGGTAGCCCGTGTCGGGACCTTCGATGTTGTGGACGTCGATGGCGATGCTCGCCTCGTCCCCAAGGCTCAGGAATCGCGGTGCCGTGACAGTGAGCGCGAGCGCATCGCGCACGAGCACATCCGAGCCCGTCGAGCCGACCTTGCCGGCGCTCCATGCGACCGCCATGAGGCGCACGGTGCCGTTGAAGTCGGGAAGCTCAAACTTGGCTTCGGCCGTACCATCGGCCTTGACCTCGACGATACCTGAGAAGAGCGCGAGCGGTTTCTCGACGGGCGGGCTGCCGCGCATGGACATGCCACCGCCGCCTTCGCCGTCACCACCCGAGCGCAGTGACCCACGCGTCGCGCGCATGCCGTCGATCAGGCGGCCGTAGAAGTCGCGAATCTCGACGCCGAGGCGGCGCTGGGCATGGAAGTGACGCTCAGGCGCGGGGGCCTCGAAGCGCGTGAGGTTCAGAATGCCGATGTCGACGGCTGCAACCGTGAGACGTGCGGTCTCGCCGGCTTTCAGGCCCTCGATTTTCACGGGCACGACGAGCGAGCTCGCAGGCTTCACCTTGGCCGGCGCATTGAGTGTCAGCTTCAGCGTCTCGCTTGCCGTGTCGAGCGCGAGCCAGCGCACGCCGATGGCACGGCTCGGCATACGCTTCGCACCTTCGTCCATGGCGCGATAGAACATGGCCGTTACGTACGCGCCCGGCATCCAGTTCGCGTCGACGGGGAGTGCGATCTCGCCGCCGCCGGCGGGGATGTCGGCATCCTGCATGGTCAGAAGGCCGCTCGATAGCACGGCGAGGCGCACCTTGCCGGCAGCGCGGGCGTTGATGCGGACGCGCGCCGTGTCGCCGGCTTTGTACGTGGGCTTGTCGAGGACGACGTCGAGTACCTCGGGGCTCTCGGCATCCTCACTCGCATGCCAACCGACATTGAAGAGGGTGCTGGCGACGCCAGGTGCCTTCGGATCGGCGCTCGTCACTTCGATGCGATAGCGGCCCCAGTCGAGAACCGGTGCCTCGATGCGCGCGGGCGTGGCGCCATCGGCTGTCGCCGTGCCATTGGCGATGCGCTTGGTCGTCGTGATGGCTTCGTAGTTCCACTGGCCATCGCGGCTGTACCACTGCCAGCGCTGATTGAGCTGCACGATCTCCCACTTGAGCGCAGCGCCGGTCTTCGGCTTGCCGTCCGTATCGACGAGCACGCTCTCGAAGCGCGCGCTCTCGCCCTCGCCGACCTGGCCACCCGAGAAGAGCGGCTTGATGCCGACGCGGGCGGTGCGCGTGTCGACAGGCAGACGGACGCTTCGCTCGATCGTGCGGCCACTCTGCTCGCGCAGGCGGACCATGATCTCGGCTTCGAGGGGCTTTGACGTCTTCGGGATTGCAGGCAAGCGCACGCCGATCAGGCCGCGGCCGTCAGCACCCGTCTGGGGCAGACTTTCGAGCGGCTGGCGCACGGGCATGACCTGCTCGCCGGCGAGGCCGAACTTGTAGCCGGGGAGACCAGGGAGATCGCCGGTCGCGAGGCGCACGTTGATGTCGCCCTCCATGGCGAGGCCGGCGGCCGGCGGGCCATAGAGATAGCGGCCGTTGATCGCGATCGACGCCGTTTCCTCGATGGCAATGGCCTTGCTCTGCGGCTCGAGCGTGAGCGCGAGGCGCTCGGGCACGAAGTCCTCGACGAGGAAGGAAGTCTGCGCGAGGGCCTTGCCGCGCACGTCAGTATGGAGGCGGGCACGCCACGTTCCCGTCATCGCGGTCGGGGGAAGCGCGAGCGTCGCAGCGCGCCCGCCAAGCTGTGGGTCATTGAGGACAACGCGGCGATGCTCGACGCCATCGGGCCGCGTGAGGATCAGCGTCGCGGGTGTGTCGGAGGCGGCACCCGTGCGGTCGCGCATCAGCGCGACGAGGTACACGGGCTCGCCGGGTCGATACACACCGCGATCGGCATAGACATAGCCGTCGAGGGGGCCGGGTTGCTCGCGGCCCTTCACGCCGCGGTCGGTGAGGTCGAAGGCGGCTGTCGCGAGATCGAGGAACGCATAATCCTTGTTGCCTTCGGCGACGAGGAGTGCGGGCGCGAGGCCACCCGTGCCGCGCATGAGGCCGGCGTCGAAGCGCACATAACCGCGTGCGTCAGTCTTGCCTGTCGCCAGCACCTCGTTGTTGCGCGCGACGAGGCGCACTGCAGTGTCGCCGACGGGCGCGGCGGCGCCGAGCGAGCGCACGAAGGCGTGCAAGCCGTCGTCACCGGAGAGTGCCGTGAGGCCCAGATCGGAGACGATGAACCACTGTGTTGCCGGCGCCTGATATTCGCCGCGCTTGGCATCGACCGCCGAGGCAATCACGAGATACACGCCGGGCGCGAGATCGGGAATGGCCTCGCTGACGGGGATGGCTGTCGTCACGTCCTCATTGAGACGGCTCGCAATGTCGAGTTCGCCCTGCCAGACGCGCTGGCCGCTCCTGTCGCGAATGGTCTCGAGCTCATAGGTTTGCACCTGCTTGAGGAAGCCATCGAGCGTGGTCGCGCCCGCAAGCGCGCGGTCACCAATGCGCAGGATCTCGATCGCGGCCTTGCTCGCATTGACCGAGACGAGCGGAATGCCCTGCTGGCCTCGGTTCGGCAGCACGTAGGCGCGGCCCGTGAAACGCACGGTCGGCGCGCGATCGCGCACATAGACGGCGATCTCGGAAGCCTTGGAGAGGTTCTCGCCGATGGTCGAGGGAAGACCGGCGCGGAGCTGCACTTCGTAGCGCTTGCCGTGCTCGAGGCCGTCAAGGCAGAGCTGCTGGCCCTCGACGGTCATGTTCTGCGGCTCGCGCCCGTCGATAGCGACGAACTTCTGCAGATCGCCGACCGCGCTCGGCAGGCGCTCGGAGAAGTTGATGCAGAGGCGCGGCTCGACGGCATCGGACTCGGTCTTGTAGTCGACCAGGCGGAAACCGTGCTCGGCTCGAAGCGCTTCGAGCATGTCCTTGACCTCGTCGGTATCGACGAGACGGACGCTCGCCGCCAGCGCCTCGATGGCTGGGCGCCACATTGAGCGCGTCTTCAAGGCTTCGCCGAGTGCGGCGAGGGCTTCGGCGCGCTGCTGGTCGTTGGTTGCGGTTTCGAGCGCGCGATAGGCGGCGCCCGAGGCGTTCACGGGGATCGAGTAGCGCTCGGCGGGGCGTGCCGGGTCGGGCGTCATGGCGAGGAGCGCCTTGGCGAGGCCCGTCCAGGCTGCTGTGTCCTTCGCGTCGGTCACCACGGCTGTGGCGAGGTGGCGTGCGGCGACGCGGGCATCGCCGCCATCGGTCAGGACCTTGAGCCCGGTTTCGCGCTGCTGGCGCGCCGTCTGTTTGCCGGGCTTGAAGGCCCCCTTGAGATAACTCTCGTAGCGTTCGGCGTCCTTGCTGACGACAGGGTGCGAGAAGAGCGGCTGGGCCTGTTGGGCGAGGGCCGGCAGGCTCAAGAGGAGCAGGAGGCCGAGCACAAAGGCGATCGGGCGGGCGAGGAGCATGGAGATCATCCCGGAGCGCGAGGAATTGGGACTGGCCGGACAGGTTCTGATCGGACAGGCAGAACCGAGTTCAGCGTCGGTCGTTGACCAATTAATGGCACTCGGAGCATCTATCCACGTCAGGGCGGAAAGCTGGGTCAGCTGGCGGGAGGGGCCCGGCAAATTCCGGCAAGTTTGGGCTTGATTTTTAGTGCCGCGGGCTGCTGGGAAGGGGTGCTGCCGCCTCCCGGCGCGGTGCTATGCCCGCGGCGGCTATGCGGAGAGCGCTCGCATCAGGCGCCGTTTTTCCCCTTCTCCCCCTTGCCTTCAATGGGGAGAAGGGACCTGTGGCGTTCGCGGCCCGGGGACAACGGGGGTGTCCCCCGAGCGGGGTTGAAGGGGCGGCAGCCCCTCTCGCGCCCAGGCGCGACCCGCCCAAGGTTGACACTGGACCCCCTTTCCCCCAATAAGGCGCCATAGCAAGCAGGGCCCTGGTAAACAGAGCCGCGGGTTTGCACGTGCCGCGCCCTCCAGGGAACGGCGGTATGAGGCAAACACCGTCAACGTCCGTCAGCGAGGGTTCGCTCACGGGCGCGTTTGTGTTTGGAATTCGCAGGTGCGGTCGGCGGGGTGCGGATTGGCCAGCGAGAAGGAATGAAGTGCGATGCTGAAGGTCTGGGGACGCAAGTCGTCCGTGAATGTCCAGAAGGTCATGTGGGCCGTGGGCGAGCTCGGCCTTGCGCATCAGCGTTTTGACTACGGTGGGGAGTTCGGCAAGCTCGATACGCCCGAGTATGTCCAGCTCAATCCCAACCGCCGGGTGCCGACCATCGATGACCATGGCTTCGTGCTCTGGGAGTCGAATGCGATCGTGCGCCACCTGGGGCAGCGCTATGGTCGCGGCACGCTCTCGCCCGCCGATGAGCAGACGTTTGCGAAGGCCGATGCGTGGATGGATTGGGCGCTGTCGACGCTCTACCCGGACATTATCTCGACCTGCTTCATCCAGCTCGTGCGCACGACGGCTTCGGAGCGCGACGATGAACTGGTCGAGGCCTCGGCGCAGCGGATTGGCGAGAAACTTGCGATCCTCAATCGCCAGCTCACGCAGCGTCCTTATATCATGGGGGAGCAGCTCACGATCGCCGACATCGCGGTCGGGGCACAAATGTATCGCTACTTCAACCTGCCGATCGAGCGGCCGCCGCTCGCGAATGTCGAGGTCTGGTACAAGAAGCTCACGCAGCGGCCCGCGTACCAAGCGCACGTGATGGTCGATTTCAAGTCGATGATGGTGCCCGGCGCATGAAGACGAAGCGCATGAGCGCGCAGCATCCGAGGAAGGCCGCGGCGGCGCCTTCCCGTAGAGAGAATTGAGAGGCCAATGTTTCAATCGCTGTCCGACCGGCTTTCCGGCGTTCTCGACAGGCTCACCCGGCGCGGTGCGCTGACCGAGAGTGATGTCAGCGAGGCCATGCGCGAGGTGCGCCGCGCACTTCTCGAGGCCGACGTCGCGCTCGACGTAGTGCGCTCGTTCACCGACAAGGTGAAGGCGAAGGCCGTCGGCGCTAACGTGATCAAGTCGGTCACGCCCGGCCAGATGGTCGTGAAGATCGTCCACGACGAGCTCGTCGAGATGCTGGGCTCGGACAGCCAGCCAATCGATCTTGTGGCGACGCCGCCCGTGCCGATCATGCTCGTCGGCCTGCAGGGCTCGGGCAAGACGACCACCTGCGCCAAGATCGGCAAGCGCCTTACGGATCGCGACAAGAAGAAGGTGCTGATGGCCTCGCTCGACACGCGCAGGCCTGCAGCGCAGGAGCAGCTCCGCGTGCTCGGCGAGCAGACGGGGGTCGCGACGCTTCCGATCATCGCCGGCCAGACGCCGAGGCAGATCGCGGCGCGCGCCATCGAAGCGGGCAAGCTTGGCGGCTACGATGTCGTGCTGCTGGATACGGCAGGCCGCATCCACATCGACGAAGAGCTGATGCAGGAATCTGCGGACGTGCGTGACATCGCGCAGCCGCACGAGACATTGCTGGTCGCCGACAGCCTCACTGGACAAGACGCCGTCAATCTCGCGAAGAGTTTCAATGAGCGTGTCGGCATCACGGGCATCGTACTGACCCGCGTCGATGGTGATGGCCGCGGTGGTGCGGCGCTCTCCATGCGCGCGGTGACTGGCAAGCCCATCAAGCTCATCGGTGTCGGTGAGCGCTGGGATGCGCTCGAAGACTTCCATCCGCAGCGCATTGCCGGCCGCATTCTCGGCATGGGCGACGTCGTCAGCCTCGTCGAGAAGGCCGCCCAGACGATCGACGCCGAGAAGGCGCAGGCCATTGCGCAGAAGATGCGCAAGGGCGAGTTCGATCTCGAGGACCTCGCCGAGCAGCTCAAGCAGATGCAGAAGCTCGGCGGTGTAGGCGGGCTCATGGGCATGATGCCCGGCATGGGCAAGATCAAGCAGCAGATGGCCGCCTCGAGCATGGACGACAAGATGCTCAAGCGCCAGGGCGCGATCATCTCGTCCATGACGCCCTACGAGCGACGTCATCCGAAGATCCTCGACGGCAAGCGCAAGCGCCGCATCGCAGCCGGCTCCGGCACGCGGCCCGATGAGATCAACCGTCTCCTCAAGATGCACCGCCAGATGGCGGACATGATGAAGATGATGGGCAAGAACAAAGGCATGATGCAGCGAATGGCCGGCGCTATGGGGCTCGGCGGCGGTGCCATGCCGAATGCGGCCGAGGTCGAGCGCATGCAGGCGGAACTCGCGCGGCTAGATCCCAAGGCGCTGGAGCAGTTGCCGAAGGAAGTGCGCGAGCAGCTCGCGTCGGGCGGTGCGCCTGCGCCGGCTCTCCCGGGGCTCGGCGCGAAACCTTTGCCGCGACTTCCTGGTCTGCCGGGACTCGGCGGTGGTGGCCCGCGCTTCACTCTGCCGGGCCTTCCAGGAAAGAAGAAGTAGCTCATGGCGCCCGTCCTCGAAACCGAGCGGCTCCGCATGCGGGGCTGGTCAGAACAGGATCACGAAGCGTTTGCTGCGCTTCTCGGAGACGAGGAGAGTGCGCGGTTCATTGGGGGACCGTGCGGCCCGCAGGACGCCTGGCGGCGCATGGCGACGCAAATGGGCCATTGGGCGATGCGCGGCTACGGCTCGTGGGTGATCGAAGAGAAATCGAGTGGCAACTGGGTCGGCTACAGCGGCCTGTGGTGCCCGTACGGGTGGCCGGAACCCGAGGTGATGTGGGGGCTCGCGCCTGCGGCGCGTGGCCTCGGTTATGCGACTGAGGCCGCGATGCGTGCGCGGACCTACGCGTATGAGGATCTCGGCTGGCCGAGCGCGATCAGCTTGATCGCTCCCGAAAATCGCCCGTCGCAGAAGGTGGCCGAACGCCTTGGCGCGAAGCGCGAAGGGACAATCGAATTGCGGGGTTCCGTCGCTGACGTCTGGCGGCACCCTGCGAATGCGAACTGAAGTTGACGTTGTAAAACCCGACGAACTGAATTGAGAACTGGAGAAACCTCATGTCCGTGAAGATCCGCCTCTCGCGCGGTGGCGCCAAGAAGCGCCCCTACTACTACATCGTCGTCGCCGAGGCCGCCGCGCCGCGTGATGGCCGCTACATCGAGCAGATCGGGACGCACAATCCGATGCTGCCGAAGGACCACGCCGACCGCGTGAAGCTCGACCTCGATCGTGCGAAGCACTGGCTGTCCGTCGGCGCCCAGCCGACCGACCGCGTTGCTCGCTTCCTCGATGCAGCCGGCCTCATGAAGCGCACGGCCCGCAACAACCCGCAGAAGGCGAAGCCCGGCAAGAAGCGCCTCGAGCGCGAGGCGGCGGCAGCCGAGGCAGCAGCGAAGGCCGCCGAGAGCAGCGGCGAGGCCGCGTAAGCCTAGGGCGCAATCAGGAGAGCGGGATGCCGGGCGAAAAGGATCGGGGCGGGCGTATCCTGCTCGGCCGGATCGTCGCCGCGCATGGTGTGCGCGGCGAGGTGCTCGTTCGGTCTTACGCCGATGAGCCCGAGGCGATCGGCGCCTATGGACCGCTCTCCACGCTGGTCCCTGGCCGGAGGCTCGAGCTGCGTGTGTTGCGCGTGACGACCAAAGGGGTCGTCGCGCGGATTGGCGGCATTGGCGATCGCAATGCTGCCGAGGCGCTTGTGGGGACCGATCTCTACGTCGATCGCGCACAACTGCCGTCGGCTGGCGAGAACGAGTACTACCACGCCGACCTGATCGGCCTTTTGGCGGTCGCGCCCGACGGCGCCGAGATCGGTCGGGTGGTGGCCGTTCACAACTTCGGTGCCGGTGATTTGATCGAGGTCGCTCTTGCGCCTTCGCGGCGCACCGAGCACATACCCTTCCATGATCGCTTCGTGCCCGAGGTCGACGTGCCAGCCGGGAGGATCGTGGTCATCTTGCCGGAGTCTTCCGACGAGGAAGATCCTCCACAAGGGTAAATCCAGCTCTATGTCCTAGCTTGTCGGTCTGGTCGTTCGTTGGCCGGGCGAGGTCGCGTGTCTGCACCTGCCCGACCGCGAGCGGAACGAACTTTGCGGCCGGGGCGTTAAGCGGCCGGACGCAATGCACTGATCTCCGAAAAGTACTGGAACGTTTGCCATGCTCGCGCGCGCCGAAGACCTCCTCGCGAACGCCTCGAACGATGATGATTGCTTCGTGCGGATCGTGCGGTCCAAGGCGCGCTGGAGTACCATGCTCGGGCTGGCAACCGCCGGAGCGATGGTTGCGTCGCTCTTTGGAGGCATGTTTCTCATCACCACGCAGGCGATCAGCGAGCCCGAGGCAATAAACCTGGCATTGGCAAAGCCGCTCGCGACGCTTCAGATCATTGCGGGCGTGATGCTGCTCTCGATGCTGCTTCTCGTGCCGGTCCGCCGTCTAGTTGCCGGGATCGGACGCGGCGGCATCGTCGAGATCGATGGCAATATGGTGCGGGTCGCCGAGAAGGGACCATTCTCGTCTCGCAAATTCCGCGAGCCGCTCGATGCGTATCGAGGCATTGTCCATCGTATACGGACCACGGTATCGGGCATCCACCACGAGCTGATCCTGGTCCATCCCGACCAGCGCCGCGATGTCGTTATCGCGCTCGATCGTCTGGAGCCTGCTGTCTCCCCGGCCTCCATGATGGCGCGCATAGGGCTCCCCGAGATTGCGGCCAGCGACATTTCGCGCCGTCACTGACTGGCACTGAGATGGGTTGTTGCGAGCGGGCCTGCCGGGCTACATACGCGGCATGGCCATCGAGCTTATCCGCCTTTCCGGCATCCATCTGACCTTCGGCAGGACGGCGCTACTCTCCGGTGCCGACCTTTCCGTGCGCGCCGGCGACCGCATCGGCCTTGTCGGGCGTAACGGTTCAGGCAAGTCGACGCTTCTGAGGATCGCGGCGGGTGAGGTTGCGCCAGATCAGGGCGAGCGCTTCGTCCACCCGGGGGCGCGCGTTGCGTACCTGCCACAGGAGGCGGACCTCTCCGGCTTCGCCAGTGTGGCGGCTTATGTCGAGGCGGGCCTTGCCGATGGAGAGGGGGCTTATCTCGCGCAGTCGGCGCTCGAAATGCTCGGGCTCAATGGCCGGGAGGATCCTGCGCAGATTTCGGGTGGCGAAGCGCGCCGCGCCGCTATCGCTCGCGCGCTTGCGGCGAGCCCCGACGTCCTGCTGCTCGACGAGCCGACCAACCATCTCGATCTGCCCGCCATCGAGTGGCTCGAAAAAGAGCTTGGGAGCCAGAGATCCGCGATCGTCCTCATCAGTCACGACCGGCGCTTTCTGGAGACGTTGACGAAGACCACCATCTGGATCGATCGCGGCATCGCGCGCCAGCTCGACAAAGGCTTTGCGTCCTTCGAGAGTTGGCGAGACGAGGTTCTCGAACAGGAGGAACTCGAGCGCCACAAGCTCGATCGCAAGATCGCACGCGAGGACAGCTGGATGCACGGTGGCGTCACGGGGCGCCGTAAACGCAACGTGCGCCGCGTTGCCGAGCTGCACAAGCTCAGAGCGGAGCGCAAGGACGCGCGTGGCCCCGTGGGAAATGTGCGCTTTGCGGTGAGCGAAGGCGGCACCTCCGGCAAGCTCGTGATCGAGGCTGAGCAGATCTCCAAGAGCTTCGACGACCGGCCGATCGTGCGCGATCTCTCGCTGCGCATCGCGCGCGGCGACCGCCTCGGCATCATCGGTCCGAACGGCGCCGGCAAGACGACGTTGCTGTCAATGCTGACCGGCGCACTCGCGCCCGACAGCGGCACGGTCAAGCTCGGCACAAACCTGGAAATGGTGACACTCGACCAGCGCCGCGAGGAACTCAAGCCGGACTGGACGCTCGCGGATGCGCTCACAGGTGGCCGCGGCGACCAGGTGATCGTGAATGGCAGCGCGCGCCATGTCATCGGTTACATGAAGGACTTCCTGTTTGCGCCCGAGCAGGCGCGCACACCGCTGAGCGTGCTCTCGGGCGGCGAGCGCGGGCGGCTCATGCTCGCGCGGGCGCTGGCGCGGCCGTCTAATCTGCTCGTTCTCGACGAGCCGACCAACGATCTGGACCTCGAAACGCTCGACCTTCTGCAGGAGCTTCTAGCCGATTACGCCGGCACGGTACTTCTCGTCAGCCACGACCGCGATTTTCTCGATCGCGTGGCGACGGGCGTCATTGCCGCAGAGGGCGAAGGGCTGTGGACCGAGTTTGCAGGCGGGTATTCCGACATGCTCACGCAGCGCGCGGGCAGTCAGGAGCCTCAGCCGAAGCAGCGTGCCGCGGCGCGCTCCGTTGATACAACCGAATCACCTTCCGGGGATGCGGCGACGTTCGCCCCGCAGCGTAAGCTCAGCTACAAGCAGACACAGGCACTCGAATCTCTGCCCAAGCAGATCGCTGCTCTCGAAGGCGAGATCGCCGAACTGGGGCGTCGTCTCGCCGATCCGAATCTCTTCGCCCGCGACCCAGCGACGTTCAACGCATCATCGACCCGCCTCGCACGCGCCGAGGCCGAGCTTGCCGAGGCCGAGCACGCCTGGCTCGAGCTCGAGCTCTTGCGTGATGAGATTGCGCACCACCGCGCGAGCATAAAGCGCTGAACAGCCCGATTTTCGGCCTTTATCTGGTGACAGCAGGCCCCCGTGGATTGCGAATCGGAAGCGCTGCGAGAAAAGTCATCACGGGTCGAATCACTGGAGGCGGCGTGCGGGGATGACACATACCGCAGCTTACGACGCCGATGCCCTCGAAGAACCGGCAGAGACCGGCTCGGGTGGCTGGTTGCGCGAGGTAACTGTTCACATATCGATGATGATCGTGATTGCGGCGCTTGGCATGGCGCTGCGCACGAGCTTCGGCTTCGGCATGTTGCCGGCGATCGTCATCTCGCTCACCATCTACTGGTGCCTGTTGGTCGTGCACGCGCTCGTGCGGCGCGGACAGGAGGCGGCGGATCTCAGCGGTGACGTCGCGCATCTGGCGGACGAGAACGCCGCTCTGCGCCGTCTCGTCGGCGCACGACGTGGGATGGATGCCGAGCGCGAGCTGCCGCGGCTCGCGGGCTTCACGGGAGACCGGCCGCCACCACGTGTCATGGAGCGCGCGGCGGCGCCGGAGGCTTCTCGCCAGCAGCCGCCAGTGGCACCGAAGGCAGCATTGCCGAAGACCGAGCCTACGCCGCCGGCCGCGGGCAAGGGGCCGCGCGAGGATGCCAAGTCCGCACCGCGCGCGAGCGATCCGAAGACCAAGCCTCCAATCGCGCCTCCAACCGCGCAGACAGCCGTCGCGCCGAAGGCGATGTCAGCCGCCCCGCCGGCGCGCCCAGCAAGTGCGGGAGGCCCGGTCGCCCAAGCAAAGAAGCCCGTGCCCACTCCCGCAGCGACGCGCCCCGCGCCGCCGCCGTTGCCCGCGCGTCCCCGTCCGCAGGGTCTGGCGGCACTGGCTTCCGAGAGGCCGGCTGCCATGCCGCCCGTCGTAGACGCCCCGCGCGAGATGTCCAAAGCGGAGGATCCGCGCGCGCAGGACATTGCGATCATGCAGTCCCTGATCAAGGGGCTGGCCGATCAGATCAACGGGCCGTCAGTGAAGGCCGAAGCCAAGGCTGAAGTCCCCCGCGCGCCGATGGCGCCAGCGCCTTCCATTCCACATGCGCCCGCTCCGGTCGCGGCGGCGACGCTCGATACGCTCGAGGAGCAAGTGGGCGCACTGCGCGACATGGCCGATGACATGCGCGACAGCCTCGTCGAGCCTGCTGCGAGGAATGTCGCAGAGAGCGCACTGATTGGTGTGCACGAGGAACTCGAGCGCGCAATCGACGCCTCGCGCATTGATCTCTGCCTAGATCCGATCCTTGATCTCGGCGACCGCAAGGCGCGCCATTTCGAGGTCTCGATCCGCCTGCGCGGCGAGGATGGCGAGATCTTCGATCCCGAGGCCTACGGCGCAGCTTTGTCGGGGACGGGCCTTCGCCCCCGCATCGAGGCACTCACGTTTGGCGAAACCATCCGGCTCGCAGGTGAGTTTGTGGCCCGCGGCGCCTATGCGGATCTGTTCTCTGTCGCTTCGGCTGAGTCTCTGCGCGATCTCGGCTTCCATGCGGCCCTCAGCGGCGCCCTCGCTCCCGACGCGACGCTTGGCGCACGGCTCGTCATGTCTATCGCGCAGTCCGAGGTGCGCGCGTTTGGTCCAGCACACTGGGAGGCGCTGGCAGCACTATCGGACGCAGGCTTGCGCTATGCGCTTGTGGACGTCGTCGATCTCGACATGGACTTCGAGGGGCTTGTCGGGCGCGGCTTCCAGTTCGTGCGCCTCGACGCCCATGTCTTCCTGCAAGGCCTCGCAGCGCCGCATGGGTTCGTTCCGGCTGCCGACCTCTGCCGGCATCTTTCCGGCCTCGGCTTCACGCTGATCGTCAGCCGGATTGCCGAGGAGCGGGAACTGGTCAAGGTGCTGGGCTTCGGCGCCCTGCTCGGCCAGGGCCGACTTTTCGGCGGGCCCCGGGCCATCCGACAGGACCGATCGGCAACCCGATCGAGCGCCGCATAGAAGGCGCGAGCTGCAACTTGAACCGCACGGGCCGCCCGGCTAAGGCTGTGGCGGCCCGCGGCATGTTCAGACAATGCGGCCGCGGCTCGATCTCAACGACATCATCCAACGCGGAGGCGGGATGCAGAACAAGGCTGGCCCGCATATTCCGCTGCTGCGATCGATCGCACCCCTCGCGGTTACGTCCGACGCCTGGATCAGCGACGTGTGGGGGGTATTCCATGATGGCGCTCATCCCTATCCGGCAGCGAGCGATGCGTGCGTGAAGTTTCGCGCGAGCGGTGGCACGATCGTGCTCGTCAGCAATGCACCATCGACCGGCGAGGAGGTGACGGCTCATCTCGATGAGCTGGGCGTGCCGCGCGCCGCCTACGACGCGATTGTCACCTCGGGCGATGTCACGCGCGCGCTGATCTCGGCCTGGGCCGGCAAGCCCGTCCATCATCTCGGGCCGGATCGCTACCTCGGCACATTCGCCGGGCTCGATGTCGCCTTCGCGCCGCTAGTTGACGCTGCCGTCGTTGTCTGCACCGGGCTCATCGAGGATGATCACGAGACGCCGGACGACTACCGGGAGCGGTTGGCAGCGATGCGAGCGCGCAATCAGCCGATGATCTGCGTCAACCCGGATCTCGTCGTCGAGCGTGGCAATCGCCTCGTCTACTGTGCGGGCGCGCTCGCGGCGGCCTACGAGGCGCTGGGCGGCAAGGTCGCCTATGCCGGCAAGCCGCATCCGCCGATCTATACGCGGGCCCGCGAGCTGATCAGCGAAGTGCGTGGGGCGCCTGTCGAGACGTCTCGCATTCTGGCCATCGGCGATGGCATCAAGACTGATATTGCGGGTGCCGCGGCGGCGGGCTTGAGCGCCGTTTTTATCGCGAGCGCGCTGCATGTGGCGGGAAAGGCGACCCTCGACGAGGCCACGCTCGCCCAGCTTTTCGAGGGGCATCCGGCACCTCCGATTGCCGCCCTCGAGGCACTCACTTGGTAAATCCAGGTAATCCGTAGATTGTGCGGCAAAAATGCTGCACCTGCGAAATAGATTGACGGAACACCGCGGATCACCCATATGAGGCGTGTCGTTCCGCGAGCGCGCCAGGCGCTCTGCTGTTTCGCCATGTGGCTGTGTGAGAGCCCGGCGAAGCGTGAAGTGATCCCTCCGGGACGTTCGACCAACAAACGGGCCTCGCTGCGGTGCGCAGCCTGGGGCCAACCGCGCATATAAGGGCCATCCGGCTGGCGCTAGCCCCCGGTCGCTCGCGCAGAAAGCTATAGTTTCCGTGACCACTCCGACGTTTTCCGAGCTCGGCCTCGCCGAGCCCTTGCTGCGTGCTTTGAGCGACGCAGACTACATCCACCCGACGCCCATCCAGGCCAAGTCCATTCCGGCACTGCTCGAAGGCCGCGACCTGCTCGGCCTCGCCGAGACCGGCACCGGCAAGACGGCGGCGTTCGTGCTGCCGCTGCTCCATCGGCTCACTGCCGAAGGCGGTCGTCCGCAGCCGGGCGCGCCACGCGCGCTGATCCTTGCGCCGACGCGCGAACTTGCCATCCAGATCGGCGAGAGCATCCACGCCTATGGCCGTCATGTGCGGATCTCGCACACGGTGATCTTCGGCGGCGTCGGCCAGCGTCCGCAGGTGAACGCCATCGCTCGCGGTGTCGACATCCTCGTCGCGACGCCGGGCCGTCTGCTCGACCTCATCGACCAGCGCCACCTCCGCCTCGACAAGATCCGCACCTTCATCCTCGATGAAGCGGACCGGATGCTCGATATGGGCTTCGTGCGCGACGTACGGCGCATTCTCAAGCTCGTGCCGAACGAGCGCCACACGCTGCTGTTCTCGGCGACCATGCCGCAGGACATCGCGCAGCTCGCCGCCGACATGCTAAAGAACCCGCTTCGCGTCGAGATCGCGCGTGCCGGCAAAACCGTCGATCGCATCGAGCAGAAGGTCATGTTCCTCTCTGCGGGTGCGAAGCGCGAGGCGCTCGCGCGTTTGCTCCAGGATCCGGCCATGCGTCGCGTGATCGTATTCACGCGCACGAAGCGTGGGGCAGACCGCGTTTCCCAGGCCATCGATCACATTGGCATTGGCGTCCATGCCATCCACGGCAACAAGAGCCAGGGCCAGCGTCAGTCGGCGCTCGACAGTTTCCGCAAGGGCTTTACCCGCGTGCTGGTCGCCACGGATATCGCGGCGAGAGGCATCGACATCGACGAGATCACGCACGTCATCAACTACGAGCTGCCGAATATTCCCGAGAGCTATGTGCACCGTATTGGCCGCACGGCACGCGCTGGCGCCGAGGGCGTGGCAATCGCGCTCTGTGCGCCGGATGAGCGCGAGTATCTGCGCGACATCGAGCGGTTGACGGGTACCCGCCTGACGGTTGTGAGCGCGCCGGGTTTCCCCGAAGGCGCAGCCGCGAGCGAGGCGTCAGACGAAGCCGTCACGGAAGAAGGTGGGCGCCGCAACGGTTCGCGCCCTCCACGCGACAGAGCACCACGCGAGAGAGCATATCGTGACGGTGGGCCTCGCAGAGAGCACGGCGCCCGAGACGGCCGGCCACATCGAGATGAGCGCAAGGGTGCGCCGAGGCGCGATGGCGCGTCTCACGGTGCGCGCAATGGTCCGCGCCATGGTGAGCGGCCGAACAGAGATGGCGACGCGCCGCGTGAAGGCGCGCGCCACGCCGACCGGCAGAATGGCCATGCACCGCGTGACGGGGACGCACGCCGCGGTGGCGACGCGCCGCGTCATGGCGCGCGCCACGGTGAACGGTCGAACGGCCATGGCCATGCCCCACGCCATTCGGATGGCCGTCGTGCGGGGGACGCACGACGTCAAAACGGCGATAGGCCGAATGGACACGGTGATCTCCCCCGAAACGGGGATACCCGCCGCAGCGGCGACGCACTACGTAACGGCGAGGCAACCAAGGATGCGCCGCAGCCTTGGCGCAACTGGACGCGAGGTAGCGGCGTTTCTTCGGACGAGATGCGACGAGAGCGCCCTCCGGGACGACCCCAGCACAAACGCGGCGGAGACCGCCAGCGTGATGGCGGCAACGGTCGCGGCCGTGTGCGCGTCGAGCGCTAGCAGGAATCCTCAACGAGCGCTTCCATGTGGTCACGTAAGAGTATCTGGCCGCAAAAAGCCAAAAGATCGATTATCGCGCCGCCATTCGTGGCGGCGCGCACCAAGCCAGGCCGTCCCGTACGCGCCTGCGCCGCTTGTTGGCCGAAGCCTGGGAGCACTCTGATGCGTGATGAGCTGAACGCTGCCATGAAGGCGGCCATGCGGGCGCAGGACAAGCCACGCCTCGGTACAATCCGTCTGATCCTCGCCGCCATCAAGGATCGCGATCTGGCAATCCTCAACAAGACCGGTGATGCGAGCGCCGAGATCTGCCGCATTAGCGACGGCGATATCGCGCAGCTGCTTGCCACCATGATCAAGCAGCGCCGTGAGAGCATTCGCGTGTATGAGGAAGCCGGCCGTCTGGAGCTCGCGCAGAAGGAAGCGGACGAGATCAAGGTCATCTCCGAATTTCTTCCTCGCCAGCTCGACGCCGACGAGACAACGGCTGCCATCAAGGGCGTGATCGCCGAGACCGGCGCGACGAGCGTCAAGGACATGGGGCGCGTGATGGCGGTGCTGCGCGAGCGCTATCGCGGGCAGATGGACTTCGCCAAGGCGAGCACGCTCATCAAAGAGCTGCTTTGAGCTGACCCATTCAGGTCATCATCAATTGTATGCGATGTAGCGGCCGAGGCCGTCGACGCTGAGCCATGTCAGCATTGAGAGCGCACCGGCGAAGCGGGCAAAGCCGGGCATTGGGGCCTGTGGTCCGAGCACATCGAGCGCCTTGGCAGCACGATTGCCGACGAAGAGTGCGTGCACGAGCCCGAACGCGATGAGCGCCATCTTCAGCTGGAAGACGCCGTTGAGGGCGACGTGGCTCGCCTCGGCCGTGAAGAGGACCGCGCCGGAGAAGAGCACCGCGACGAGGGCTGCGATCGCCACGCGCCGCGCGGCGCGCACGACGCGGGCCGGATCGGAGCCGGCCATGGCCCCCATGAGGCGCATATCCATGACAGCGATGGCGCCGGCGAAGAGCACGATCGTGACGACGTGCGCGACATTGGCGGTCGGATAGATCCACGCCGACTGACGGATGAGCGCGCCGAGTTCCGAGGTCTCGAGCGCAATGAGAAAGCCCGGCGCCGCCGCATTCATCAGCGCATCTCGATGGTCTTGCCGCCGGCGGTGATCCGTTCGGCGCGCATTTCGCCGGGATCGGCCGTCGAGGGATAGCCATAGGCCGAGATCTCAGCGCCGACGGCAATGAGCTCAGGCAGAGCACCGCGATTGCGCATACGCGAGGTCGGGGCAAGCGTTACGGTCCAGACCTTGTCGGCGCCCTGTACGGTGATCGTTGCGTGCGGGTTCTCGTAAACGGATGTGAGGATCTTGCCTGTGACGGTGATCGGGCTCTTCGCATCGTAGCTGCCCCAGCCGTGATGGGCGAGGAGCAGCGCAGGCCATAGAGCCAGCAGACCTGCAGCGAGCGCCAGACGCTTCAACATCGTCGGTCTCCTTCAGCAGCCTCTAGTCAGTGCGTCGGCGCATTCTACACATGCGTTGGACCGCAGGCGAGCGGGCCCGCGCCCTCAGGAAATTGCGCCCGTGGCTCCCTTGTAGCCCATGCGCCGCTCCGGCGGTACAGGATGGCGCCCGGCGACGCGTTCGAGGATGAGAGTGACGTCGTCGTTTGCATGAGCGGCGACAGCGCAATCGAGGAAGAGCTGCTCGAGGACATCTTGCTGCGCGTGGCTCCCGCCCATGCGGTACATGCCGCCGATCGCCGGGCGCATGACGCGGACAGCGGCCGCAGGATCACCCTTTACTCTCAGCATCAGTGCCTCGCTGATCGGGAGTGCGTAGTCAGCCACGAGGCGCGCGTTGAGCGTGCCCGCGGTGGTGGCATAGGTGCGCATGGCCTCGATCATCCGCCCGCCGGCATCGAAGCGGCGTGTCGCTGCGAGCGCCATCATCCAGTGCGGCAGCGTGAAGGGTGAGAGGCAGTCGCCGATGCGCGTCTCGGCCTTGTCGGCGATCTCGTTCCAGCGCGTGCCGACGTCGACGCCCTGGCGCTCGAGGCGGAAGAGCATCGAGGCGGCATTCTGCACGTCGATATAAAGGTCGGGCTGCGCCTCGGTGATTGGCGAGGCAAGATTGCGGAAGTTGCGGTCGTAGAGGTCGAGCACGGTATCGAACTCGCCACGCTCGAAATGATAGAGCCCGCGGTGCCACCACAGATGATGCTTCAGATTGTTGGCGCCTTCCCAGTGGGGTTCGAGGCCTGCGAGCCAGTCGATGCCCTCCGCACAACGGCCCTGCATCTCGAGAATGTGGGCGACGGCGTGCGCGGCCCACAGATCGCCCTTATCGACATCGATTGCGTCGCGCCCCGCAGCTTCGGCGAGCGTATAGTTGCCGAGCTCCTCGTTCGCGAAGCAGCGGCAGGCGAGCAATGTACCCCAGCCCTTGAGGTCGCGGCTGTAGCGCGGCAGGGCCTTCTCGACCTCGCGCGCCATGATGCCGGGCCGGCCGAGCCAGAAAGCGTTGAAATGGTGCAGGCGCAAGGCAAGGACGTCACGCGGATGCTCGTCGAGAATCTGCTCCCAGATGGCGAGCGTGCGATCATGATCGCCCTCGATCCACGTGCGAAGCGCGGCGGCGTGCGCCTGCTCGCGAGAGCTCGCCCGACCGATCAGCGCATCGGACGCCTTGAGCGCCGAAACCGCAGCCGGGACATTGGCATCCTTGAAGGAGAGCATCATCAGGTAGCCCTTCATGACATGGGCCAGGGCAAAGTCCGGGTCGGCGTCGAGCACCGTCTTGAGATTGGCGGTGACGTCTGTGCGGTAGCGGAGGTAGCTCAGCACCATCTTATTGAAAGCCTCGGCCGCAGCGGCACTAGCGGTCTCGAGCGGCAGGTCATGCAGGTCGGAGTGGGGCATGGGACTTCCTCACGCGGGCGGCCGGTCATTTTCAGAAGGTAAAGCGGCGGGCCGGTGAGTCCAACCGATTAGGCAGGGCGGATGCCGAGGTGGGGCGGCGGGTGGACTGGCGTTCCGCAGCGGTAAATGTTCGGTTGAGCGGGGGCTCTGCATTATTGGTGAAAATATCGATAAAATAATGCCTGGAAATGAAAGCAATAGAAATAACCCAATGTGTTAATGGCCCGTCCACGTCTTCTGTTTATGGCTTCTGTAGAAGCGTTCAATTATTCAGGAGATGCACGTGCTCCGCTTCACGAAATCAAGTTTCAGTTTATTGCGCGCCGACTCTGAAGGTCGGTCGGAAAGTTCCGGTGGGGTACTGGCGCGCCTGGCGCAGAATCAGCGCGGCTCGGTTGCCATCATGTTCGGCCTCGCGACATTCGTCGTTGTTTCCCTTGTCGGCAGTGCCGTGGACTATGGTCGGGCATTGCTGGTTCGCGAACGGTTGCAGGCGACGGTCGACAGCACGGTGCTCGCAGCGGCGCGCGTCTGGCAGATCGAGCAGGATATGACGCTCGCCGAAAAGAAGGCGATCGCCCATTTCGATGCCATGAAGCCGGAGGGCGTCGAGGCGAAGATGACCAAGCTTACGCCCGACACGGTCACAAACACGCTGACTGTCGAGGCGACGGCTGCAGTCAGTGCGCCATTTCTGAGCCTTCTCCTGGACGGCAAGCCGCTTGAGGTCTCTTCTCACGCGCAGGCAAAATTCTGCGTCGGCTGTCGTGGCGGCGGTGGTGGGGGCAACGAGGGCTACGACATCGAAGTGGCGATGATGCTCGACGTCACGGGCTCGATGGCCGGTCAGCGCATTGCAGATCTCAAGGAAGCGGCGAAAGACCTCGTCAAGATTCTCGTCTGGGACGACCAGAAGGAGCACAAGTCGCGCGTCGCCATGGTGCCGTTCTCGCACGCCGTAAACGCCGGCTCGCTGCTTGGGCCGACTGTGGCCTACAACCCGTCATCGAGCCTTACGTTCCGCTTCCGCGACGGCAAGGACCGCACGTGGTATCGCACGAATTCCTACTGCGTGTCGGAGCGGCTAGGGGCTGAGGCGTATACAGAGACCGCCGCGACAGGAAATAACAGGCTTCCGCGCATCTACTATTCCAGCTCGAGCAACAGCAGTTGCCAGCCGACAACGGCGGTCATGCCGTTGACCAGCGACAAGACAGCTCTCGTCAATGCGATCGATGGTCTGAGCGCCGCGGGATGGACGAGCGGAAATCTCGGCACGGCATGGGCCTGGTACATGCTTTCGCCAAAGTGGTGGACGGGCATCCCGAACAACGTGCACACCGCGGGGCGCCCTGCTGCCTATCCGTCGCTTCCCTCCGGCTGCACCAAATGGGAAACGTGTTCCCCGACCATGCGGACGGGAACGGACGTGCGCAAGTACGCCGTTCTCATGACGGACGGCGAGTACAATATGCAGTTCTGCAATGGCTCGAGCGGTGGGACAGCCGGTGCCTCGATACCGGATCGCGATTCCGGCCCGGGCAACAGCGAGAAGGGTAACTGCACATCGACGCTCGGCAGCTCGAACACGCAGGCTCTGGCGATGTGCACTGCCATGAAGAAGACGGGTATCGTCATCTACACCGTGGGCTTCGGCCTCGGCGCGAGCGGTGCGCAGGTCGATCTGCTTCGCGCGTGTGCATCCGAGGACGGCCACTTCAGCAAGCCGGGCAAGCTCTTCTACAATACTCAGACGGGGTCCGAGCTGCGGAGCGCGTTCCGGCACATCGCTACCTCGATCGCCTCGCTCTACGTTTCGCAGTAGAGGCGGGCAAACTGGCCAGGAGGAGGGGCACCCATTGAGGTGCCCCTCGTCGTTTTGGGGGCATCGCGGGCATGGCAAATAGATTGGAAAGACCGGACTTACGCTTTGTTTACTCAAAGGCTACGCTTTGAATAAAAGAGAAAATTGCAGAGAATTGCTCGGGATCCGATTAAGGGAAAATCAATTGCGGAGATCTATTTGTCATCGTACGGGGCGGGTCCTGTATGAGGTATGCGTCATGTTCGCGTTTTTGAATTGGCGGGCAGGCCGGTTGCAGCGGGCATCTGGGCGACTGCGTGGGTTTGCGAAGGATGATCGCGGCTCCGTGGTGATCATGTTCGGTCTGACGGTCCTTATTATTTTTACGATCGTCGGCAGCGCGGTGGATTACGGGCGAGCAATGCTGGCGCGCGCGCGGCTGCAGGCAGCCGTCGACAGCTCCGTCCTCGCGGCGGCCCGCGTCTGGCAGCTCGAGAACAGCCTCCAGCTTGCCGAACAGAAGGCAAACGCGCACTTCGACAGCAATAAGCCGCACGACCCCTCGCGCGTGGTGTCTTTCACGCCGGACATGGTGGCTGCGACCTTCACGATGGTCGGCGAGACCGTGGTCAGGACCCCGTTCCTGAGCTTCGTCAACCATCCGTACATCACCGTCGAGACGCGCGGCCAGGCTCTCATTGCCGGTGGCGGCAACGCCGGTACGAACCTCGAAGTCTCGCTGATGCTCGACATCACGGGTTCGATGGCTGGCACAAAGATCGAGGATCTTAAAGCTGCCGCGAAGGATCTGATCGATATCGTCGTGTGGGCCGACCAGACCGAGTACACGTCGCGCGTGGCGCTGGCGCCGTTCTCGACGGCTGTCAATGCCGGCACGCTGGGACCGTCAGTCGCCTACAATCCCAACTCAAGCCGCAGCTTCCGCCTCCGCAATGGCAACACGGAGACGCGCTACCGGACAAGCACCTACTGCCTGTCTGAGCGTACGGGTGCCAATGCCTTTACCGATGCGGCGCCGACCGGCTCCAACGCGATCCCGCGGGCTTATCAGACGGGTAGCAACACTGCGTGCATCCCGTCCGCGCCGATCGTGCCGATGACGAGCAACAAGGACTCTCTCAAGACAGTCATCAATGGCTTCACGGCCAACGGCATGACGGCTGGTCACCTCGGCACCGCATGGGCCTGGTACCTGCTGTCTCCGAATTGGGCGAGCGTGATGCCCGCAGGCAGCAAGCCTGCTGCCTACTCGATGCTGACGCAGGTCGGCGAGAAGGGCCAGCCGCTGCTCAAGAAGGTCGCGGTGCTGATGACGGACGGCGAATACAACCAGCAGTACTGCAACAGCACGAACCCCAATACCGCCGGCGCTACCATCCCTGACTACGACACCGGCAACAGCGGGGCCAACTGCAAGTCGCCGAACGGTACGTCGACAACCCAAGCCCGCTCGATGTGCACGGCCATGAAAGCCGCCGGCATCACGGTCTACACGGTGGGGTTCGGCCTCGGCAGTGCAGGTTCCGCAGTGGATACGCTTCGTGGCTGCGCCAGCGAGCCGCATATGTTCTACAACACGACGACGGGCGACGAGCTGCGCAATGCCTTCCGGCACATCGCGACCTCGATCGCGGCTCCGATCCTCTCGCGCTGATCGGACACCAACGTCCCGAAAGAGCACACAGGGCACCCCGCGGGGTGCCCTGTTTCTGTTTTGGCGGGAGGATGGGCTCTAGGGGCTATCGCCGAGCAGGACTCTTACGGCGCGCATGAATATCTCGGGCCCGGTGTAGCCGACGAGGCGGTCGATTTCAGCCCCGTCGCGCATGACGATCACTGTCGGAATGATCTCCACCGGTGCTGCAAGGCCGAGGCTGTCGATGTCCGTATGGGCAACATCGACGAACCGCAGTGGCGCATTTCGTGCGCGGGCGGTCGCTCGATAGAGCGGGGCAATCTCGTCACGGAAGAGCTGGCACATGGGACAGCCCCGGGCCTCGATCACGAGAAGCTCGACCGCTGGTGCCGGATCTGGCGTGAGCTCGGTGGCGGCACCCGCCGGGCGGGGGGCGCTCGCGGGTGAAAGAAGTGCAGCACTGAGAAGCAGGCAGGCGAACGGGCGGAGCACGGCCGTGGTCCCTGGGACAAAACGAGGTTAGCAAAATGTGAAATGCAGGAATGGGGCCAGCTGTCACGGCGCCGCGTTTCAGGCTGCCAATGGGCCGCATTTGGGCCGTTAATTATGACTTGGACGGAGGGGCTGCGCGTCGTACTGAGAACGCCTGAGGAAACAAGCTGGAACGACGATGAGCCTGACGCTGGGGCTGGCGCTCTACTTCATCATTTGGTGGACGGTGCTGTTTGCCGTGCTGCCCTTTGGCGTGCGCACCCAGGGCGAGGCAGGCGAGATCGTCCCAGGTACGCCCGAGAGCGCCCCTGTGGCGCCGCGCCTTTTGCGAACCTTTGCGATCACCACTCTGGTCGCAGGGGCGGTATTCGCTGTGGTTTACGCGGTGCTGGCCGGCAATCTCATCGATGTCGGCGCCTATTTTCCGAATCCCGTGGGGCCGCCAAGCGTGCGCTGAAGGCTGGATGGTGGGCACAAAAAAAGCAAGGCTCAAAGCCCTGCTTTCCTAAAGTCCGAGAACTAAGCGGATTGAAGAACCGCTCTATTGCTAGCCATTCCCACTCGCGACCACGTGGGCCGCACACTTGGCGTCCTCGATCCTCTGTCCTGGGATCGTAGGTGCGCCGCCTGCTCCCTAGACTTGGGCTATGCGAAGACCCCTGACGTGGTCTCACGGCCCTTTTTTCGTACGCGGGTGTGACACTAGCTCATCTGCGACGTCTTGTCAGCCCTTGATTGCGCCTTCCATCAACAGGCGCAGTGGCCGGATTTTGTTCGCCTTTTGCGCCGCATCATAGGATCGTGCGATAGGTAGAAAATGGTCGAACTGGGGCCATTGGACCCGCTTCAGTCAGGTGCCCTCCGTGAGATGAACCCGATGCCGACGAACACACCTTCCGAACGCAAGACACTGATACTGACCGGGGCCTCGCGCGGCATCGGGCACGCGACCGTGAAGCGCTTTGCCTCGGCCGGCTGGCGGGTCATCACCTGCTCACGCCATCCCTTCCCCGAGAATTGCCCCTGGGAGATGGGACCCGAGGATCACATCCAGGTCGACCTCGCCGATGCCGCCGACACCGCGCGTGCGATTGTCGAGATGCGCAGCCGCCTCGCCGATCAGCGCGGCCATCTCAATGCGCTGGTCAACAACGCCGGCATCAGCCCGAAGGGAGCGAGCGGCGCGCGCCTCGGCACGCTCGATACGCCGCTCGAGGACTGGCAGCATGTGTTTCAGGTGAACTTCTTTTCGCCCGTGCTGCTCGCGCGCGGATTGCTCGCGGAGCTCGAGCGCGCAAAGGGGGCGGTCGTCAACGTGACATCGATCGCGGGAAGCCGCGTGCATCCGTTCGCGGGCGCGGCCTATGCGACATCGAAGTCCGCCCTCGCGGGATTGACGCGCGAGATGGCGACGGACTTCGGTCCGCGCGGCGTGCGCGTGAACGCGATCTCGCCGGGTGAGATCGACACGTCGATCCTGTCGCCGGGCACTGATCGCATCGTGAATGAGCAGATCCCGATGCGGCGCCTCGGCGAGCCGGAGGAGGTCGCGAAGGCGATTTATTTCCTCTGCACGGACCAGTCCAGCTACGTGAACGGCGCCGAGCTCCACATCAACGGCGGGCAGCACGTTTGATGAGTGCAACGGGCTGCCCTAGGCAGCCCGTGGCAAAGAAAATTACGGCGTCGCGAGGTTGATCGTGACGTTCTTCTTGACCGTGAAGCTGTCGAGCATGCCCTCGAGCGAGAACTCGCGGCCGATGCCGCTCTGCTTCACGCCGCCGTAGGAATGTCCGGGCGACTGGCCGAGACCCTGGTTGATCTGCACCCAGCCCGCTTCGATCGCGTGCGCAGTGCGCAGTGCGCGGCCGATGTCCTTCGTCCAGACGTAACCGGCGAGGCCGTAGTGGGTCTGGTTGGCCATGCGGATGGCTTCCTGCTCGTCCGTCCATTTGATGGCGACGAGGACGGGCCCGAAGATCTCTTCCTTGGCAAGGCGCCAGTCATTGGCCTCGTGAGCGAAGAGTGTCGGGACGGCGAAGAAGCCTTCGGAAAGCGGGCCTTCCTTCGGCGGCAGACCGCCGAAGCGCAATGTGGCGCCGGGCTGCTTGAGGCCATCCTCGACATAGCCGCAGACCTTGCGGAACTGCTTCTCGTTGATGATGGCGCCCATGTCGGTTGCCTCATCGAGCGGGTTGCCGATCTTGAGCTTCGAGGTCTTGTCGGCGAGCTTCTTGAGGAAGTCGTCGAAGATGTCGGCGTGGAGGAAGAGGCGCGAGCCGGCCGTGCATGACTGGCTCTGGCGCGTGAAGCGCATCGCGGCAATGATACCGTCGACGACCCAGTCCTCGTTCGCATCCGGGTAGACGATCGACGGGCTCTTGCCGCCTAGCTCGAGAGACACGGGCACGATGCGCTCTGAAGCCGCCTTCATGACGAGCTTGCCGACTTCCGTCGAGCCCGTGAAGGAGAGCTTGCGCACGCCCGGATGTGCCGAGAGCGCAGCGCCTACTTCGGGGCCGTAGCCGGTGATGACGTTGAGCACGCCCTTGGGCAGGAACTCCTGGCAGATGCGCGCGACCCAGAGCACGCCGAGCGGCGCATCCTCAGCGGCCTTGAGGACGAGCGTGTTTCCGGCGCAGAGAGCGGGCGCAATTTTCAGCGAGCCGAGGAGCACAGGCGCATTCCACGGAATGATCGCACCGACGACGCCGATCGGTTCACGGCGCGTGTAGCTCAGTACGTGCTCGCCGAAGGGAATGGTTTCACCCTTCAGCTCGCTCGCGAGACCGCCGAAGTAGCGGAAGATTTCGGCGGTGCCTTTGGCTTCCGGGCGCGCCTGCGTCTTGATGGCGTTGCCGGTCTCCTCGGCGATGATCTTCGCGAGTTCCTCGACGCGCGCCTCGATCACATCGGCTATGCGCGTGAGAATGCGGCCGCGATCGCGCGGCGGCACGCGCATCCACGCGGGAAATGCTGCGGTCGCGGCCTTGACGGCGGTGTCGATGTCCTCGGCCGTGCCGCGCGGGACGCTTGCGATCGGCTTGCGGTTAGCGGGATTGAGGACGGTGATCGCTTCGCGCGCCTTGCCGTCGGTCCAGGCGCCGTCGATCAGCATGGTCTCATGGCGGAGGCCAGTGCTCGTGCTGGGCTTGCTTGTGACTGCCATGGCAGGTTCCTCCATACGGATTGGGTTGCGCTCAATCGAGCGCGCGGGCTTCGGAAGGCAAAAGGTACGGCACGCCGCTCTTGATCGGATAGGCGAGGCGGGCCGCGCGGCTGATCAGTTCCTGATTCTTCTCGTCGTATTCGAGCGACGTCTTGGTCAAAGGGCAGACGAGCAGCTCGAGGAAGCGCGGCGCGGTGCGCTCCGAAGTGGCGGCTGGCTCATCGCGGCGTTCATTCATGCCGGCACTCCTTTCGCTCGGCTATTGGAGGCGCGACCCAGGCTTTCCTGCGGGACCGGCGAGTTCCATCTCGGCGAGCGCGATCAAGGCGGCGGCTCGTTCGGCAAGGGTCGCGGCTTCGAGCAGGGCCTGCTTCTCCGGCGGCGCGAAGGGCCCGGCAATGGCGAGCCCGTTGACGAGATCCTCGTTCTCGGACTGCTCGATAGCCTCCCAGTCGGGCTTAAGGTTGCGCGCGTTGAGATAGCGCTGAAGTACCGAGAGGAGCTTCGCGCGAGGGACTTCGTCGGCGCCCTGAGACGCAACGAGATCATAGGCAAAGCGATCATAGGTGACGGCAAGCGTGCGGTAAGGCGTCTTGCTTTCAACATCACCGACGACATCGAAGCGGCAGATGCCCGTCAGCGTGATCAGCAGGCGTCCGTCGGATTGTTCCTGGAAGGCGGAGAGCCGCGCGGCGCAGCCTACAGCCTGAAGCGCGGCCGTACGTGAAGCCGGCGAGCCGGTCGTGCCGCCGTCACCCGTCGGTTGGATGATGCCGATGACGCGATCGCTGCGGAGCACGTCATCGACCATGGCAAGATAGCGCGGCTCGAAAACGTTGAGCGGCAGCGTGGTGCGTGGGAGCGTGATTGCGCCAAGCAGCGGGAATACCGGAATGCGATCCGGCAGATCCGATGGCGAACGGTATTGCTCCAGGAACTTCACGCCCAACGTACTCCTGTGACCCGCGGCGTCCGTCGCGGGGTCTTCACATCATGCGAACAGTAGCGACGACAGCCGTCGCCGGCCGTCGAGCGTCGCGGGGTCCTTGGGGCCCCAGGCTTCGAACAGCTCGACGAGCTGCTTCCTCGCGGCTTCGTCATTCCACTTGCGGTCGCGGCGGAAGCTCTCGAGAAGGTGGCTCACGGCCTCTTCCTTCTCGCCGCTGGCAGCGAGCGCAGTCGCAAGGTCGATGCGCGCCTGATGATCGGCCGGGTTCGCCTCGATCTTTGCCTTCAGTTCGCCGAGGTTGCCGCCCTCCTGGCCGCGCTTGGCAAGGCCGAGGGCTGCGCGCACGCTTGCAAGCGGTGCGGCGTCGCGCTTATCGGGAGGTGCGAGTTCGAGCGTCTGCTCGGCGCGCTCGAGGTCGCCTGTCTTGAGATAGCAGCGGGCGAGGCCGGCAAGCGCCTTGATGTTATCGGCTTCCTCCTGAAGCACGGCCGCGAATATTTCGGCCGCCGTCTGAAGGTCGCCCTCCTCGAAAGCTTTCTCGCCTTCTGAAATTGCGTGCTCTAAGTCGGCGGCGCCGGCATCGCCGACGAGGCGGTCCACAAAGGCCTTGATCTGGCTCTCGGGCTGCGCGCCGGCAAAACCATCGACTGGGCGGCCGTCGAGGAAGGCGTAGACCGTCGGAATGGATTGCACGCGGAGCTGCTGGGCGATCGCCGGATGCTCGTCGATGTTGATCTTGACGAGACGGACCTTGCCGCCGGCGGCCCGTACAACTTTCTCGAGGATGGGTGTGAGCTGCTTGCAGGGCCCGCACCATGGGGCCCAGAAATCCACGATGACGGGCTGGCCGCGCGACGCCTCGATGACGTCCTTCATGAAACCCGCAGTCGTGGTGTCTTTGATCACGTCTCCGCCGGGGCCGGCTGCCCCAGGGGCCTTCTGGCCGAATTCCATACGTTCAACTCCCGAGATGCGAGCTTTCGCAGTCTGTCAGCCGGCCTCGCCGGGTGCGTCGATGGCGACAACGAGAGGGTCGTGTCCAGTAGCGCGCATGAAACGCAAAAGATCGTCGCGCGCGATGCTCGTCGTCGCCGTGTTCACCAGCGGGTGGCAGTTGATCCTTTCATAGCCCATGAGGCGTTCGTCCACCACCACGCTCACGCGCTTCTGATCATCGTTAATAAGGGCCAAAGCGGTGACCGATCCGGCCGGCACGCCGAGCACCTCCATGAGCAGATCCGGCTTGCCAAAGCTGAGGCGCGCCGCCCCGATCTTCTTGTGCAGGGACTTGAGGTCGACCGGCGTGTGGCTCTCGGCGACAACGAGGTAAAGCTGCCCTTTGGCGTCCTTCAGGAACAGGTTCTTCGTGTGGCCGCCCTGGAGATTGCGCTCGAGGTGCGCACTCTCCGCGACCGTGAAGACCGCTTCGTGCTCGACGGTCTCGGTCTCAATGCCAAGCGCGGCGAGGCGCGCGAAGAGATCTTCCCGGGTTGCTGGCATGGGATGGCTCAGCGTGGCAGGTCCGTGCGGCCCATGAGCGTGCGATCGATCGAGGCGGCGGCCTGCCGGCCCTCGCGGATCGCCCACACGACGAGGCTCTGGCCGCGGCGCATGTCGCCTGCGACGAAGAGCTTGTCGCGGCCGCGGATGCGGTAGTCGCGCTCATTGGCTTCGAGGCCCTTGAAGCGGCCGCGCGCGACGACGGGGAGGTCCATCTCCTTGACGACATCGTTTTCGATGGGACCGGAGAAGCCCATGGCGAGCAGCACGAGGTCGGCATCGAGCGTGCCCTCAGATCCCGGGACGGGCTGCAGCTTGCTGTCGACGCGCGTGTAGTGGAGTTTCTTGATCTTGCCGCCCTCGCCCGAGAACCCTGTGGTCGAGATCGAGTATTCCACGACAGCACCTTCGGCCTGGCTCGAAGAGATGCGGAGCTTGAGCGGCCAGTGCGGCCAGGAGAGCGACTTGTTCTCCATCTTCGGCGGTTGCGGCATGATCTCGAGCTGGGTCACGGACTTCGCACCCTGACGGAAGGACGTGCCGATACAGTCGGAGCCGGTGTCGCCGCCGCCGATGACGATGACGTGCTTGTCCTTGGCGCTGATCTCCTTGGTGCCCTTGGCAATCGCTTCGCCGGAAACGCGGCGGTTCTGCTGCGGCAGGAAATCCATGGCGAAGTGAATGCCATCGAGATCGCGGCCAGGCGACTTGGCAAAGAAGTCGAAGGGGTTCTCGGAGCCGCCCGTGAGCAGCACCGCATCATGCGACTTCTTGAGAGAGGCGATCGTCACGTCCTTGCCCACGTGGACATTGCAGTGAAACGTCACGCCCTCGGCTTCCATCTGCTTCACGCGGCGCTCGACGACGACCTTCTCGAGCTTGAAGTCGGGAATGCCATAGCGCAGCAGGCCACCGGGAAAGGCGTTCTTCTCGTAGAGGTGCACCTCGTGACCCGCGCGCGCGAGCTGCTGCGCGGCTGCGAGGCCGGCAGGGCCCGAGCCGACGATCGCCACGCGCTTTCCTGTCTTCTTTTCGGCAGGCTGCGCGATCCACTTGTTGCCGCTGTCGGCGAAGGTGCGCTCGGCGATCGAGTACTCGATGGTCTTGATGGTGACCGGCACGTCTTCGATGTTGAGCGTGCACGAAGCTTCGCACGGCGCCGGGCAAACGCGCCCCGTGACCTCGGGGAAGTTGTTCGTCGAATGCAGGTTGAGCGACGCTGTCGACCACTGGCCCTGATAGACGAGATCGTTCCAGTCGGGGATCTGGTTGTTGACCGGGCAGCCGTTGTGGCAATAGGGAATGCCGCAATCCATGCAGCGCGCTGCCTGCGCCTTCACGTCCTTCTCAGGCAGAGGCTCGACGAATTCGCGGTAGTGCTTCAGCCGCTCCTCGACCGGACGATAGCCGCGGTCGGCGCGGTCAAACTCCATGAAGCCCGTAATCTTACCCATTTCAGTCGCCTCTCGGATCGGCGTGTATCGGAGGTGGTTCTAGTGGATGCGCAAGCTGCTTTCGCAGCGCGCGATCCATTTTCGGATACCTGGACGCTCGGCCAGATCGAAGCCGCCTTCATCGGCCAAGCGCGTGTAGGCGAGGACGGCGACATCGGCGATCGTGATGCCGGGGCCTGCGAGGAAGTCGCGCTCTGCGAGCTGCTGCTCGATGAAATCGAGGGCCTTCTCAGCCCGCTCGACGCGCCATGCCTCGCGCTCAGCCTTCGCGCGGCCGAGGTACTTCATGTGAAAGCGGCACACCGCGACATAAGGCTCGTGGCTGTACTGCTCCCAGAAGAGCCACTCGTCGATCTTGGCCTGCGCGAAGCCGTCGTCGGGCAGGAGGCGCGAGCCGCGGGCGAGAAAGCGGATGATGGCGTTCGACTGGGCGAGCGTGCGCCCGTCGTCGAACTCGACGGCCGGCACCTGCCCCTGCGGGAACTTTGCGAGATAGGCGGTGTCGCGAGACTCGCCCTTCATGATGTCGATCGGCACCCACGTGTAGGGGCGGCCGACAGCGTCGGCCGTCCACTTCACCTTCAGGCAATTACCTGAGATGACGTCACCGTAGATTTTCATGACGTCTACTCCGCAGGCTTGGCCTTTGCCTTCCCATTGCCGTTGGCTTTGGGCTTGCTGGCACCCTTGGGCACGCCGATCTCGATCACGCCGAGACCCGTCGTGTCAGCCTCCTGGAGCTTCGCCATCTCGCTGAGCGCGCGGCGGTACTCGATCGGCATCACCTTGCGGAACTTCGCGCTCCATGTCGGCCAGTCGGCGAGGATCGCCTGCGCCTTGGCCGAGTTCGTGTAGTGTGCGTGCCGCGTGATGAGGGCGTGCAGCCGCTCGGCGTCCTGCGCTGTCATGTTCTGCATGACATCGACGAGGCCGTGGCTCGCGAGATCGCCGCTCTGATTGGCGAGGCGGCTCATCACCTCCTCCTCGGCAGCGACCGGCTCGAGGTCGACCATGGAGAGATTGCAGCGCGTTTCGAAGTCGCCTGCCTCGTCGAGCACGTAGGCGACGCCGCCCGACATGCCGGCCGCGAAGTTGCGGCCCGTTGGTCCGAGCACGACGACGACACCGCCGGTCATGTATTCGCAGCAGTGATCGCCTGTGCCTTCGACAACCGCGTAGGCGCCCGAGTTGCGCACGGCAAAGCGCTCGCCCGCGATGCCGCGGAAATAGCACTCTCCATTGATCGCGCCGTAGAGCACCGTGTTGCCGACAATCATGCTCTCCTCGGGCACGATGCCGGACTTGGGATCCGGGCGCACGATCAGCTTGCCGCCCGAGAGGCCCTTGCCGACGTAGTCGTTGCCTTCACCGACGAGGTCGAGCGTGACACCACGCGCGACCCAGGCGCCGAAGCTCTGGCCGGCAATGCCCTTGAGCGAAATCCAGATCGAATCCTCGGCGAGACCGGCGTGCCCATGGGCACGGGCAACTTCACCAGAGAGCATGGCGCCTGCGGCACGGTCACGGTTCGAGATCGTGAACTCGGCCTTCACCGGCTTCTTCGCCTCGATGGCCGGCTTGGCCGCCTCGATGAAATTGCGGTCGAGAACTTTCTCGAGGCCATGGTTCTGGCGCTCGCAATTGTAGATCGCGATGCCAGCCGGCACGACCGGTTTGTGGAAGAGCTTCTCGAAGTCGAGGCCGCGCGCCTTGAAGTGGCCGATAGCCTTCTCCTTGTCGAGGCAGTCGGACTGGCCGACCATCTCGCTGAACGAACGGAAGCCGAGCGCCGCCATCAGCTCGCGCACCTCTTCCGCAATGAAGAAGAAGAAGTTCACGACGTGCTCGGGCTGGCCCTTGAAGCGCTTCCTGAGCTCGGGGTCCTGCGTCGCGACGCCGACCGGGCAGGTGTTGAGGTGGCACTTCCTCATCATGATGCAGCCGGCCGCGATGAGCGGGGCGGTCGCAAAGCCGAACTCGTCGGCGCCGAGCAGCGCGCCGATGACGACGTCACGGCCCGTGCGAATGCCGCCGTCCACCTGCACGGCAATGCGCCCGCGCAGACGGTTCATCACAAGTGTCTGGTGTGTCTCGGCGAGGCCGATCTCCCAGGGGCTGCCGGCATGCTTGATCGAGGTGAGCGGGGAGGCGCCCGTGCCGCCCTCGAAGCCCGAGATCGTCACGTGATCGGCGCGCGCCTTGGCGACGCCCGCCGCGACTGTGCCGACGCCGACCTCGGAGACGAGCTTGACCGAAACATCAGCCCGTGGGTTGACGTTCTTCAAGTCATAGATGAGCTGCGCCAGATCCTCGATCGAGTAGATGTCGTGGTGCGGCGGCGGTGAGATGAGACCGACGCCCGGCGTCGAGTGGCGCACCTTGGCAATGACCTGATCGACCTTGTGGCCGGGGAGCTGGCCGCCTTCGCCGGGCTTCGCGCCCTGCGCCATCTTGATCTGCATGAGGTCGGAGTTGATGAGGTACTCCGTCGTCACGCCGAAGCGGCCCGAGGCCACCTGCTTGATGGCGGAGCGCATGCTGTCGCCGTTCGGCAGCGGCACGTAGCGGTCCGCTTCCTCGCCGCCCTCGCCCGTGTTGGACTTGCCGCCGATGCGGTTCATCGCGATTGCGAGCGTGGTGTGCGCCTCGCGGCTGATCGAGCCGAAGCTCATGGCGCCGGTCGAGAAGCGCTTGACGATGTTCGCCGCCGACTCGACTTCCTCGATCGGCACGGGCTTGCGCTTCATCTCCTCTGCATTCTTGATGCGGAAGAGGCCGCGCATGGTCATGAGCTGCTCGGACTGGTTGTTGATCTGAGCCGCGTAGTCGCGCCACTTCTGCGGGATCTTGCCTGCCATGGCGTCATCGTTCGAGGTCGAACGGACGGCGTGCTGCAGATCAGCGACGACGCTCGGGCGCCACGAGTGCGACTCGCCGCGCGTGCGATAGGCATACTCGCCACCCACTTCGAGCATGTTCTCGAGGTAGGGCACATCGCCGAAGGCCTGGCGGTGGCGCTCGGCTGTCTCGCGCGCGATCTGGAAGAGGCCGACACCCTCGACCTGCGTATGCGTGCCGGTGAAGTACTTCTTCACGAAGCTCGACTTGAGGCCGACCGCGTCGAAGATCTGCGCGCCGCAGTAGGACTGATAGGTCGAGATGCCCATCTTGGACATGACCTTTAGCAGGGCCTTGTCGATGGCCTTGATGAAGCGCTTGTGCGCTTCCCTCGTATCGAGGCCGGCATCGAGTTCGGGCGCGAGCTGCTCGACCGTCTCGAAGGCCAGATAGGGATTGATCGCCTCGGCGCCGTAGCCCGCGAGCGTCGCGAACTGGTGCACCTCGTGCGCCTCACCCGTCTCGACGACGAGGCCGACCGACGTGCGGAGCCCCTGGCGAATGAGGTGGTGGTGCACGGCCGAGGTCGCAAGCAGCGACGGGATCGGGATGCGATCCGGGCCGGTCGCGCGGTCCGAGAGAATGATGATGTTGTAGTCGCTCGAGCGGACGGCTTCCTCGGCCTCCGCGCACACGACATCGAGCGCCGTCGCCAGGCCCGCAGCGCCGGCCTCGGCAGCGTAGGTGATGTCGATGGTGATCGACGAGAACTCGTTGTCCGCAACCTCGCCGATGGCGCGGATGCGCTCCAGATCCTCGTTCGTGAGGATGGGCTGATAGACCTCGAGGCGCTTGTGGCGCGAGGTGCCCTCGAGATCGAGCAGGTTCGGCCGCGGCCCGATGAACGAGACGAGGCTCATGACCAGCTCCTCGCGGATCGGGTCGATGGGCGGGTTCGTCACCTGCGCGAAGTTCTGCTTGAAGTAGGTGTGCAGCAGCTTGGGCTTCGACGACAGCGCCGAGATCGGCGTGTCCGTGCCCATGGAGCCGATCGCCTCCTGGCCCGTCTGAACCATCGGGGCCATGAGGAACTTGAGGCTCTCCTGCGTGTAGCCGAAGGCCTGCTGCAGATCGAGCAGACTGACGTTGCTCTTCTTGCGCGGTGACTTCTTCGGCAGCGGCAGGTCGGAAACCTGGATCTGCGTGCGCTTCAGCCACTGCTCGTAAGGGTTCTTTGCGGCGAGCTCGCGCTTCAGCTCGTCATCCGAGATGATGCGGCCCGAGGCGAGGTCGATCAGCAGCATCTTGCCGGGCTGGAGCCGCCACTTCTTGGCGATGTTCTCCTCGGCGATCGGCAGCACGCCCGACTCAGAGGACATGATTACGCGATCGTCCTTGGTGACGAGGTAGCGCGCGGGGCGCAGGCCGTTGCGGTCGAGCGTGGCGCCGATCTGGCGCCCGTCCGTGAAGGTCATGGCGGCCGGGCCATCCCACGGCTCGATCATGCAGGCATGATACTCGTAGAAGGCCTTGCGCTCGGCATCCATGCTCTCGTGGCCGGCCCAGGCTTCCGGGATCAGCATCATCGCTGCGTGCGCGAGGCTGTAGCCGCCCATGACGAGGAACTCGAGGGCGTTGTCGAAGCACGCGGTATCCGACTGGCCCTCGTAGGAGATGGGCCAGAGCTTCGTGATGTCCTCACCGAAAAGTGGCGAGGAGACGGAAGCCTGGCGGGCCGCCATCCAGTTCACGTTGCCGCGCAGCGTGTTGATCTCGCCGTTGTGGGCGACCATGCGATAGGGGTGCGCTAGCTTCCACGACGGGAACGTGTTCGTCGAGAAACGCTGATGCACGAGCGCGAGAGCGGAGACCACGCGCGGATCCGAGAGATCCTTGTAGTAGGTCTTCACCTGCCACGAGAGGAACATGCCCTTGTAGACGAGCGTGCGGCTCGACAGACTCACGGTGTAGTGGCCGACGTCGCGCTCCTTGAATGACTTGAAGAGCGCGTTCGAGACGACCTTGCGAATGAGGTAGAGCTTGCGCTCGAACTCGTCCTGGTCGGTCATGCCCTTCGGACGGCCGACGAAGAGCTGCCGGTGTGTGGGTTCGGCCGCGCGGACAAGGCCGGGCAGCCTGGAGTTGTCGACGGGGACGGTACGCCAGCCGAGGAACTCGAGGCCCTCCTCGCGGATGAGGCGCGCCCAGATTTTCTCGCAGTGCGTGCGCATGCGCTCGTCCTGCGGCATGAACATGTGGCCGACGCCATAGTGGCCCGGCTCCGGCAACTTGATGCCGACCTTCGCGCATTCGTCCTTCAGGAAAGCGTGCGGAATCTGAATGAGAATACCCGCACCGTCGCCGGCACCTGCCTCGGCACCCTCGGCGCCACGGTGCTCGAGATTTTCGAGAATGGCGAGGGCGTCCGCGACAATCGAATGGCTCGCGCGGTTCTTGAGATCGACGATGAAGCCGACCCCGCAGGCGTCAAACTCTCGTTTCGGATCGAAGAGGCCCTGGGCGCGCGGCTTTGCCCATTCCATGACACTCGAGTCAATTTCGGATTGCACGGCGCCGTTTTCGAGAGTCGCGTGTGCCATGGTCGCTAATACCCCAAGTCGTCCGATTACCATGTGTCTGAGAACGCGCCGCCCCATCTTGTGCGGGTTTACGCGCCCCACTTCCAGATCGCAGACACGCCAAGCGGCGCCGTGTGGCCGGAGGTGGCCATCCTGCGTTTGCAGTGGGTGAATCAGACGGTCGGGTCATCGCTTCCCCAGCCGTGGCATATCTCCGGTTCGGATATGCTGCACAGCGGGCGAAGGGTCCTGCTCGACGACTTACAGCCTGCCCCACGAGGTGGATCACGCCCCCCGAAAATGGCGCCTTGGGTTTAGGCGCGCGCCGGGCGGTTTGAGCGGACGATCCACACAAAGGACAGGATAGCTGACCTAGTCCACCTTGGAAACGCCAAAGTTTGGGCGGCGCAGCAAAAAGTTACGTTCGAGTAATGATCGATTGTCTCGAGTCAGTAGAGTTGGGATGGGCCGTATCGGGTGTGGAACGTATTAGTGATGGAAAGTCAGTTAGTTAAATGGAGCGTGGCAAGTCTGGGGCGGGCTCGCTATACGTGGACGTGGAGGAGTTTGCCATGCAGCGCTCGCCTCAAAGGCTTCCGCGGGCTGTCCGGCTGATTTTTATGAGCTGGGCCATGGGGGCGGGCATTGGCGCGCTCGTGGCGGCCGCTGCCCTTGGAATGGAGGGCTCGATGCTTGGCCAACTCGTGGCAAAGAGCGACGAACCCTGGATCCCGACCCTGTTGCTCTTCGGCGGCATGATGACGACGTTTGCCGGCCTCTCGGCCGGGACGGCGATCATGCTGACGCGCTGAGCTAGAGAAGCTCAGGGACGACCCAGAGAGGTGGCTTCCCGCGTGCCACGCGCTGGATGTTGTCGAAGGCATTGCGGAAGCGGGCAATATGGTTGTCGGACGTTGGGCCCGCGAAGTGGGCGGTCAGAACCACGTTGTCGAGCTGGAGCAGCGGATTGTTCGCCGGCGGCGGCTCCTGGTCGAACACATCGAGGCCGGCGCCGAAGATCTTGCCCTCGCTCAGAACCTTTGTCAGCGCCGGCTCGTCGATGACGGGACCGCGGCTGGTGTTGACCAGGATGGCCGTCGGCTTCATCAGCGCCAGCTCTTCGGCGCCGATCAGGTGCCGTGTCGAGTCGTTGAGGGGCACGTTCAGCGAGACAAAATCGCTCGTCCGCAGCAGCTCCTTGAGCAGACGGAACTTGACGCCAATGGCGTCCTCCTCGTCCTCGGTCAGGCGGCGGATGTCGAAATAGACGATCTTCATGCCGAAGGCGCGCGCGAGTCGGGCGACTTTCTTGCCGATCGTGCCGAGGCCGATAATGCCGAGCGTCTTGTCGTAGAGCTCGTACATGGCCGGTGCCGGGCCGTTGCCGCGCCAGCGCCCGCCGCGCACGCTCGCGTGCTGCCAGATCACGCGCCGCGAGGTCGTGAGCATGAGCATGATTGCGTGCTCGGCGACCGAAATCGCATTGGCGCCGCCATTGTTGCAGACGGGCACGCCGGCGGCGCGGGCCGCCTCGATGTCCACCGCGTCGTAGCCGGCGCTCAGGAGCTGCACGAGCTTGAGATTTTTGGCCGCGCGATAGAAAGGCGCCTCCATCTTCACGTTCGGATAGCAGACCATGAACTGGGCGCTCTCGACGGCGCGCATGAGCTCAGAGCCCGAGTCCGGCGCCAGCACCAGCTCGAAACCGGAGGGCGCGAGCGATTGGGCGAGCTCCCCAGTCTTGGCGGATGGGGGAACGAGCACGATCCGCGGCGGGGTAGTGGACATGGCTGGGCGCTCCTCGGTGTCGGATTGATTGGGAGCCGAATGGCTCCGGGTGTTGAAGAGCGCCCACTATCCTCCTGCTTCGCTGTCCGGACAAGCTCCCCGCGCGTGGAGATGAGGCGCGCCGGGCGCAGGGCGGCGTGCGCCTGCGGCCGTTGTGCCCCCGCACCGGGCGGCCTACGGGTAGGGCAGAACGCGACCCGGCGACCCCGCGGCAAGCAGAATGACTGATACAACCGACAGACCCGCGGCCGAGATCGAGATGGGGGCGTCCCGGCGCATTCTCATTCTCATCTCGGCGATGCTGTCGGTGGCGCTGTACTTCAGCTCGATACTCGTCGCCTCGACCGTGCTGCCGCAGATGCAGGGGAGCTTCTCGTCGACGCCCGACGAGATCTCTTGGACTATGACGTTCAATATCCTGGCGACGGCCATTGCCATGCCCATGACGGGATGGCTCACGGCGCGCTTCGGCCGCAGCACCGTCATGATCTGGTCGACGGGGATATTCACGGTCGCAACCGCGCTTTGTGGCTTCGCGACGACGCTCGAGGAGATGATCCTCTGGCGGATCCTGCAGGGGGCTGCGGGCGCGCCGTGCGTGCCGCTCGCGCAGACCATCCTGCTCGATACGTTTCCGCCGCGGCAGCACCGCATGGTGCTTGGCGTCTACGGCATGGGCGTCGTCCTGGGCCCGATCATCGGGCCGACCATCGGCGGCTATCTCGCCGAAATCCTGAACTGGCGCTGGGCTTTCTTCCTGCTGATTCCAGTCGGCGTCGCGGCGACGCTCGGGCTCTCGGCGACCTTGCCTGCTGACCGTGGGCGCGGACCCGTCTATCTGAGCTGGATCGGTTTCATCCTGCTTTCGGTGGCGCTGGGCGGCCTTCAGCTCGCGCTCTCGCGCGGCCAACGGCTCGACTGGTTCGAGTCGATGGAGATCCGCGTCACGCTGTTCGTCTCGGTTGTCGCGTTCTACCTTTTTCTGGCGCACAGCCTCACTTCGCGCCGACCCTTCCTCGATCTTCGGCTTCTGCTCGATCGCAATTACAGCGTCGGGCTCGCGCTGATTGCCATCTTTGGCATGCTGAACTTCGTGCCGATGGTGTTGCTGCCGCCGCTCATGCGGATCTACATGGGTTTTCCGGATGTACTCGTCGGCCAGGTCGTCGGCGCGCGCGGGCTCGGCGGGCTGCTCGGCTTCTTCGCGGTGATTTTTCTCTCGCGGCTCGATCCGCGCGTCAGCGTTGGCGCGGGCTTCCTCCTACAATTCATCGCCGGCGTTTGGCTCATGCGCATTGATCTCAACGTGACGCCGTTCGAGCTGGCGCTCAACGGTGTGACGCAAGGTCTCTCGGCCGGCATCATCGTCGTTGCATTGTCGCTCGTGACGTTCGCGAATATCCCGCGCGAACGGATGCCCGAGGCGACGGCGATGTTCCATCTCCTGCGCAACATCGGTGCGAGCATGTTTATCTCCCTCTGTGTCGCCGAAGTCGTGCGGTCAACGGGCGTGAACTACTCCCTGCTGTCAGAGCCGATTTCGCACTTCAATCGGACACTGGCGTTGCCGTGGGTGGTTGGTCCGTTTGACATGTCGAACCCGACTTCGCTCGCGCGTCTTTCGAGCGAGATCTCGCGGCAGGCGGCCATGATTGCGCACCTGAATGCGTTTGGGCTCTTTACGGCTGCCGCTGCGGTGTCACTGCCGCTCGCCCTGCTCTTGCGCAACGCGAAGAAGCCAGCGGGGTAGCTTTCTTTATTTGCCGCGGGCTGCTGGGAAGAGGTGCTGTCGCCTCCCGTAGTAGTGCGATGCCCGCGGCCGCCATGCGGAGAGCTGCCATTTGCGGCAAGCGATATAAAAGGCGGGTGGGTTCGGGAGGGTGTCCCTCCCGATTGGGGGGCGGGGCGAAAGCCCCGTCGCGAAGCGACTGCCTCGCTCAGCTCGCGATGCGTCCGCCGCCCTTGCGACGGATGACCAGCACCGACGGTCGCGGCGGCATGTTCGGCTCGAAGTCCGGCCAGCGCGTGGCTGGATCTTCGAAGGTCGACGGTCGACCGAACGGCTTCCACGCGCTCGCGCCATCCGTGCCGGGATGTTGCACGGCGAGGAACAAGGTCTCGCCGTCGGGCGTGAAGCAGGGACCACAAACCTCGGCACCGATAGGCGCGCGAAAGAACAGTCGTGATCGTCCGCGGAGCGAGCCCTCGGAGTCGACGGCATAGAGGCCATCGGCCTTGCCGTTCCTGACTGCGCCCGAGCCTTGGTCGGTGCTCACCCAGAGACGGCCATCCGCATCGAAGGCGCAATTATCGGGGCAGGCGAACCAGCCATCGGCGGTCGTCGCCGGATTCCAGCGCGCGCCAATCTCGGTGACGGCCGGATCCCCGCATACGACGAGCAGGTCCCAAGTGAAGCGCGCTGCAGTGTGGTCGTTGTCCGGCGGTGTCATCTCGATGATATGACCGAAAGCGTTCTCGGCACGCGGATTGGCGGCATTCTTCTGGTCCGCCTTGCGACGATCGTTGTTCGTCAGCATGGCGTACACCTTGCCGGTGCGCCGGTTCGGCTCGACGTCCTCGGGGCGGTCCATGGGCGTGGCCTTGAGGAGGTCGCCGGCGATGCGTGCGTCGATTACGACATCGGCTTGGGAATTGAAACCGTTCTCAGGCGTCAGCGGACCTTCGCCGAAGACGAGCGGTAGCCAGTCGATCGTACCATCCTCATTATAGCGCGCGACGGACAGCGTTCCCTCCGAGAGCAGGCGCATGTTGTGCGCGCGATCACCCTCGCGATAGCGGTCGCGGCTGACGAAGCGGTAGACGTACTCGAAACGCGCGTCATCGCCGGAATAGAGGACAACGCGGCCGTCCTTGTTGGTGAGGCACTCGGCACCTTCGTGGCTGAAGCGGCCGAGCGCGGTGTGTTTGACGGGTGTGGATGTGGGATCGCTGGGGTCGATCTCGACAATCCAGCCGAAGCGGTTCGGCTCGCGCGGCTCCTTCTCGACATTGAAGCGCGCGACATGACGGCCCCAATTATACCAGCCACTCGGAACGCGGTAGCGCATGTAGCTCCGCGCCTCGGCGCCGCCGGTGCCGCCCGGCCCCGCAATGCGAAGCTTGTCGGCGAAGTCGGGCGTGTCGGCCCAGAAGTAGCCGTGAAAATTCTCCTCGGCCGTGAGGTAAGTGCCCCAGGGCGTGTGCCCTCCGGCGCAATTGTTGAACGTGCCGAGCACGCGCAGCCCTTCTGGATCGGCGCTGGTTTTCAGCCGCGCATGTCCGGCTGCGGGGCCGTCGACAGTCATGGGCGTTGAGGCAGTGATGCGCCGATTGGCCTTGCCTTCCAGCACGGGCCGCCAGCGCTCGCCTTCGCGCACGATCTCCACGACGGTCACGCCATGAGCCGCCATCTCGACCGCGATATGGGCTTCGGTGATCTTCGAGAAGTCCGTGCGTTTGAGACGGTTGAGGCCGGGAAACATCACCTCCGAGTTGACGTACTCGTGGTTGAAGCACAGAAGCCCGCGATCGCCCGCGCTGCCGAGCGGGAAGAAGGCGACGTAGTCGTTGTTGTAGCCGAAGCGGCGCGCCTGCTCCTCGCCTGTCAGTTTGTGCGGATCGAAGGGCGCCATGCCGGGAAAGAGCGGATCGCCCCAGCGGAGCAGAACGTCTGCCGTGTAGCCCTCGGCCACATGATGGCGCTCGTCGATGCCGGCGGCGAGTTCCTTGAAGGTCGCGGACGAGAGAGTCTCTCCGCGCGCGCCCCCGGCGACGAGCGCGTCCGCTCCGAAGAGCGTCGTCGAGGCGGCAACACCGAGGCTGCCCTTGAGGATGTCCCGGCGGCTGAAGCGGCGGGCAATCACGGCGCCGATGCTGCGCTCGGTATCGGGATTGAGCGGAATGTCGTCAGCGTCTTCGAAATCTTGCGCCGTGCTCTCGCTCTGGTCGTCATCGTGCATTGCGCCACCCCCATCGGGCCGCACCTCGGCCGCTGCCTGACATGGCTATTTTATCATTGTCGGAGATTTGTGACAGCGCATCTCATTTCTCTCATCCGCGCATGGAGAGAGATAGAGCGACAATTACCAGGGTGCACGGTGGCAGCTACTCGATCGGCACCGCGACGAAGCGCAGCTCGCCTTTGGCGTCCTCGACCCTGAGCAACACAGCCTTGCGGCCCGCTTTGCGGGTCTTCTCGACGCCGGCTGCAATGTCGGCGACCGACGCCACGGCGTCTTGGCCGGCTTCCACGATCACGTCGCCGACCTTGATACCGCGCTTGGCGGCCGGACTCTGCGGATCGACTTCCGTCACCACGACACCCTTCGTCTTGGCGTCGAGAGCGAACTGCTTGCGCAAGTCGTCGTCTAGCGGCGCGAGACCGAGGCCAATCAGCCGCCCGCTCTGCGGCGTGTTTTCGCCAGCCGGCTTTTGCGCGGCCGCGTCATCCTCCATGAGCCGTGCGACGGTCACCTTCAGCGTGCGCCGCTCACCCTTGCGCAAGACTTCGACGTCCACCGTCTTGCCGATAGGCGTCTGCGAGACGAGGCGCGGCAGCCCGCGCGTCGTCGTGACCTCGCGGCCGTCGAAGCGCACGACCACGTCACCAGCTTCGATGCCTGCTTTCTGCGCCGGACTGTCAGGCGTAACCGCGGAAATGAGCGCGCCAAAATTCTCCTTGAGACTGAGAGTCTCGGCGACGTCCTCCGTGATGCTCTTGATGCGCACGCCAAGCCAGCCGCGCCGCGTCTCGCCAAACTGCCGAAGCTGGTCGATGACCGATATCGCTGCATCCGAGGGTACGGCGAAGCTAATGCCGACCGAGCCGCCGGTCGGCGAGATGATAGCGGTGTTCACGCCGATGACCTGACCGTCCATGTTGAAGAGCGGACCGCCGGAGTTGCCCTTGTTGATGGATGCGTCCGTCTGCAGGTACTCGTCGTACGGGCCGGAGCTGATGTCGCGCTGCTTGGCCGAGACGATCCCGACCGTGACCGAGCCGCCGAGGCCGAAGGGATTGCCGATCGCCATCACCCAGTCGCCGACCTTGAGGTCGTTGGAGCTGCCAAAAGCCACCTCGGGGAGTGGCTTCTTCGGTGTCACTTTAAGCAGCGCGAGGTCCGTCTTGGTGTCCTTGCCGACCACGCGGTCGACCTTCAGCTTCGTGCCATCGTGGAAGTTGATGACGATCTCGTCGGCGCCGTCGATCACGTGGTTGTTCGTGACGATGAGGCCCTCTTTGCCGTCGATGATGAAGCCCGAGCCGAGCGAGGATACCTTGCGCTGATCGTCCGGCTTGCCCTTGCGGTCGAAGAAGTCCTCGAAGAACTGCTCGAAGGGCGAGCCCTTGGGCACCGAGGGAAGCGGTACGCCGCTCTGCTTTCCCTTCACGCTCTGGCTGGTCGAGATGTTGACGACCGCGTTGATCAGGCGCTCGGCGAGCGGGGCCACCGACTGCGGACCGCTCCGCGCCGTCGCCTCCAGGGTCGGTATCGCGGCGGTCATGACCAGCGCGCCGAGGAGCCCGATTGCCAGGCGGCGCAAGGCCGTCCGCCGCAAAGAGCGGCGCTTCGCCTCAGTCATCGACGTGACCAGCATGGTCGTTCTCGCCTCGCAGTTGATCACACGGCCAAAAATGGGCGGCCGCGCACATCGGCGGGCCGTCGCTCAATACCGGGGTTATCCATCCAGCCCGAGCCGTGACCTGTCAACGCCCGCACCCATCGCGGGCATATCACAAGCACGTTGATCCCCATTCGGATGGCGGTTCCGCGGCATCTGGGCACGCACTTGCGTCAACTTGGGGGCAGGATGCTTAGTGCCGCGGGCTGTAGGTGCGGCGTTCGCGCCGTTGGCGCGAGCGGGGCCTCAGCCCCGCTCCCCGATCGGGGGGCACCCCCGAGCCCCCGTCTTTTATGGACTGGGAGTTCGCGGCAACATCGTCATAAAGACGGGCGGGTCCGGGAGGGTGTCCCTCCCGGTGGGGTGCGGGGCGAGCCCCTCTCGCGCTGAAAGCGCGATCCCGATCAGCTCGAAACGCCACCTGCGAGCGTCGGCACGTCGAAGGGCAGGAAGCCGTAGTGCCTCAGCCAGCGCATGTCCGCCGAGAACATGTCGCGCAGGTCCGGGATGCCGTACTTCAGCATGGTGATGCGATCGAGGCCCATGCCGAAGGCAAAGCCCTGATACTTCTCCGGGTCGAGCCCGCAGGCGCGGATCACGTTCGGGTGCACCATGCCGGAGCCGAGGATCTCGAGCCAGCGACCGGGCTTGCCGATTGCAGCGGCATCGACATCCACTTCCATGGACGGCTCGGTAAAGGGGAAGTGTGAGGCGCGGAAGCGCATCTTCACTTCGTCCACCTCGAAGAAGGCCTTGCAGAATTCTTCGAGGCACCACTTGAGATGACCGAGGTGCGTCTCCTCGTCGATGACGAGGCCCTCGATCTGGTGGAACATCGGCGTGTGCGTCTGATCGCTGTCGGAGCGATAGACGCGGCCCGGCGCGATGATGCGGATGGGCGGCTTCTGGCTCAGCATCGTGCGGATCTGCACGGGGCTCGTGTGCGTGCGCAGAACCATGCGCGAGCCGTCGGCGCGTGGCTGCAAGTAGAACGTGTCGTGCTCCTGGCGCGCGGGATGCTCGGGCGGGATGTTGAGCTTGGTGAAGTTCAGATCGTCCGTCTCGATGTCCGGGCCTTCGGCGACGGCAAAGCCCATATCGGCGAAGATTTCCGTGACCTCGTCCCAGACCTGGCTCACCGGATGAATGCGACCCTCGGCCTGAGGGCCGAGCCGCACGGGCAGCGTGACGTCGGCGCGCTCGTTGGCGAGGCGCGCGCTCAGCGCCGCTTCCTCGAGGACCGACTTGCGGCTCTCGAGGGCGTCGGTGACCGTGGTCTTGAGCTGATTGACCGCCGCGCCGAAGGCCTTGCGTTCCTCGGGCGCGAGCTTGCCGAGCTGGCTCATCAGCTCGGACACGCGGCCCTTCTTGCCGAGCGCGGCAATGCGTACCTGCTCGATTGTCGCGAGACTATCGGCACGACCGATCTCGCCGATGAGCTCGGTTTCGAGGGTATTCAGGTCGGCAGTCATGGCGAGCCTCGCGCTGGTGAGCTGACGAGACTTACGCAGCCTTGGCGACGGCCGACTGCGCCTGCTCGACGAGGGCCTTGAAGCCCGCCGGGTCCTTCACCGCGACATCGGCCAGCACCTTGCGGTCCACCAGGATGCCGGCGACGGACAGGCCATGGATGAAGTTGCCGTAGGTCATGCCGTGCTCGCGAGCGGCGGCATTGATGCGCTGGATCCAGAGCGCGCGGAACGTGCGCTTCTTGCGCTTGCGGTCGCGATAGCCGTACTGCAGGGCCTTCTCGACGGCCTGCTTGGCAATGCGGATCGTATTCTTGCGCCGGCCGTAATAGCCTTTGGCGGCGTTCAGAACTTTCTTGTGCTTTGCGTGAGCGGTCACGCCACGCTTGACGCGGGCCATGGGAATTCTCCTAGAGCTTCAAAATCTTATGGTGACAGCGGGGCTGGTCGGCGAGGCCGCTCAGCGGTGATAGGGCATGTACTTCTTGACGATGCCGGCGTCGCTGTCGTTCAGGGTCATGGTGCCGCGGGCAGAGCGAATGAACTTCGCCGTCCGCTTGATCATGCCGTGACGCTTACCCTGGGCCGCGGCAAGCACTTTGCCCGTACCCGTGATCTTGAAGCGCTTTTTGGCGCCGCTCTTGGTCTTCATCTTGGGCATTTGGCTCTCCATATTCTTGATTTTACGCAGATTTCTCCGCGCGAGCCCGCAAAATGCAGGCGGTGATGCAAAGCATCGAAAGCCGCCACGGCATGCCCCGCCGGGCGGCTCGAACGAGCGGGGTTATAGTTGAGGCCCAATCCACAAGCAAGTGCCCCCCAAGCTAGTGCCCCAAGCAACCCCTGAGCCAAGCGCAGAGCGCAAGGCGTCCCGCTCACTTGGAACCAGCCTTGAGCTGACGGTCTTATGCCGTTAACCCTGGCCGCCGGCTTTGCGGGGTGCAAGTCGGGCCGGCGCCCTGCGCGACGGTCGCGAGCGCATGAAAGACACTGAGAGAAACCAGGAAATGTTCAATGTGGCGCTGAACCAGCGCCTTCGGGAGATTACCGCCGCCAAGTTCCGCGAACGCCTACTGATCTTCGGCCCGGTGGTGGCCCTGATCGCCGCGAGCTTCTGGTTTGCTTCCCTCTTCGTCCAGCAGGCCCCGCCGAGCCGCATCGCGATCGCCACAGGCGGCGAGTCCGGCGCCTACTATGCTTTCGGCGAACAGTATGCGGCCATCCTGGCGGAGTCGCGCGTGGGCCTCGACGTGCGCGCGACGGCGGGGTCGGCCGAGAACGTCGGGCTCCTGAAGAATCCGGCTTCCGGTATCTCCGTGGCACTTCTCCAGGGCGGAACGACCAACCGCACGGAGAGCCCGGATTTACGCTCGCTCGGCCGCCTTTATCTCGAGCCCATGTGGATCTTCTACCGCGGCGAGGCGACGCTCGACCGCCTCACGGATATCCGCGGCAAGCGCATTGTCGTCGGCGGTGAGGGCAGCGGCACGCGCACGCTGGCGCTCAGGCTCCTCGCCCTCAACGGCATTGACGAGAAGAACGCGACCTTCATCACGGCGCCGGCCCAGGCGGGCGCCGACATGCTCGTGCGCGGCGAGGCCGATGTCGGCTTCTTCACGTCCGGGCCGAGCGCGACGCTCATCCAGGAGCTGCTGCGTGCGCCGGGCGTGCGCCTCATGAGCCTCGCGCACGCCGAAGCCTACGTGCGCAACCTGCGTTATCTCACGCGCATCACACTCCCCGCGGGCGCGATCGACCTCGCGGCGAACTATCCGCCGGCCGATGTCCAGATGGTGGCGCCCGTCGCCGTGCTCGCAGCCCACAAGGACCTGCACCCCGCGCTCGTCTCGCTGCTCGTCGAGGCGGCGAAGACCGTGCACGCGCCGGGCGGGCTCTTTCATGAGGTCGGTGAGTTCCCGAAGGCCCAGGACCCCGAGCTCGAAATGTCGGCGGATGCCGAGCGCGCCTACCGCTCCGGTCCGAACTGGCTGAACCGCACGCTGCCCTTCTGGTTCGCGAATTGGATCGAGCGCATGACGGTTCTGCTGCTGCCGCTCATCGGTGTGATGATCCCGCTCGTGAAGGGCGTGCCGGCGCTCTACCGCTGGCAGATCCGCCGCCGGCTCATCTACTGGTACGGGCGTCTCAAGGCGCTGGAGGCCGTGCTCGCCGAGCGCTCGGCGCCGCAGGATTTGGAGCTGCACCGCGCCGAGCTCGACGTGATCGACGAGGCCGTCCGCAACATCCCGCTGCCGATCTGGTTCGCCGACCAGTACTACATCCTCCGGTCGGCAATCGATCTCGTGCGGCAGAGATTGGATGGGGTGGGGAGGGGGAAGCAGGTGAGGGAGGCGGTGGGGTAGGGGGCGTTAGCTCCTTAGCCGCATTTTGCCCGTCGGCTCCGCGACGGCTTAGATTTGCAGAAGTCGACCGCGCCGTCGGGGTTAGCCCAATTCACTGTTCATAACCACGCTTCGCTGTCTCGGCTCGTCTTGCGACGCGAAGACTGCTTGGTAGGCTCTGGATGCTTATTTGATCCTCCTGCCCCTTTCTTTTTCCGAAGCGAATTGCTCGCTGTCCCTTGATGCCTGCGCAAAGTGAGCTGAAACAGATCAAGAATCTCAAAGGCCGCTTCGGCCGAAGGTACGTGTGCGAGAACGGAGATCCCTCCGACGCGCGGCCGATCATCCAGCATATAGAGGTACAGCCCGGAGCGGAACGCCGGACCTTTCAAACCCTGTTCGGCGAGAGTTTCGCGGCTGAGTTCCGATACGCAAAGGTGCTTTTGTCTGCCAATGCGGTGGCTGAGAAAAAGGTCAGACATGGGAGACCTCTGTGAGTGATGGAAGAGCCAGGGCCGAGCCCCAGATTAGCGCTAACGACTTGGCGCTGTATTTAGTCTCCAGTGACGTTGGAAAGCTTGGTATTATTCGCAGAAACAAGTACCCATCCAAGCATGTTGTCATGCCCTACCAAGAGGGCAAAAAGTGGCTGGTGCGCTTCCTGAGTGATGATGTCCGCGATCGCACTATCCTAGCTTCCGCTATCAGCTACTTCGATCATCTAATAGGCGATTCTTCGACGCCTCCGTCGAAGGTTGAGGATGCGAGGCGGTCGAAGGCTGCGATCGACGCCTTCTTTGAAGCCTACAATGAACTCGAACTTGGGAGGCTTACGTTTCGGCCCGCGCCCAAGCTGCAGCCGCTCATGATCAATGGTGTACGCGTTTCGGCCTCTATCGACTTGCTTACTTCGACAACACTTAAGGGCGCCGACTACCAAGGCGGCGTCATATTGCGGCTCACACTTCCAGAGGAAAACGATTCGGCCAAGTCAAAACGGAGCGACATGGGAGGCTATACGGCGACGCTCGCGCATATGCAGATCGAGGACAAGCGCCCTGGCGTCGGTGCGCCCCTTGCAAAAATTTGCCTAGCGATCGATGTCCAGCACAAAGCCAAGTATGAGGCACGTGCTGGATCGTCGCGCCGTCGTTCGAACATCGAAGCGGCGTGCACCATGATCAAAAGCATTTGGCCCGCGGTGTGACCTATGCCGCGTCCCATCTCGCTTAAGCGGCTGTACCCCGCAGTGGGTGAGTTCATGATCCAGTACGCCGTCCTACAGGGCACTTTGCGGACGCTCTTGTTGGCGCTGCTAAAGGTAAGGGGACAAGGTGCGACGGCTTTGGTTTACGGCATGAGCGACGAGAATGTCTCGAGGAAGCTTAGGATCGCTCTCGCCGGCTATGGGCGTGGCTACGGCGAGTTTCGGCCAGCCCTCGATGCGCTTGGAGAGGTAGCGACGCTACGAAACCAGCTCGTGCACTGGGTGCCATTCATCAATCCGGCGGGCACGACAATTCAGGCATTTGTCGACGCCTATCGAGATTATCGGAACCCGCCGGAGTTGAATTGCACGCCGGAAATGTTGCGAGCGCTTTCAAAATGGCTTCGGCTGTTTCAATGGGATGTCGCGCTAATGGTCCTCGCACTCGACAAGCGGGAGCGTTTTGAGCGGCAGATATACCGGACGCTAGATAAGTCATGGCAGCCGGAGGTCCCAAAATCGAACTACCGGAGAAAGTCTCAGAGCGCCGCTGACGCAGCTTCGGAACCGCCACGCAAATCTCGCCAACGGTCACCTAGGAGGCTCAGCGGCGCCTCCCCCCAAAGATCGACTTGAAGATCGCGTTTTTCACCTGGGTGACGATCGAGCGCATGACGGAGCGGCCGACGTCGCGCGTGATCTGCTCGCCGACGGACATGCCGCCGCGCGGGCCCTTACCGAAAATGGTCTTCGCAATGCCGCCACCCCAGCCGCCAGTCTCGGCCTCTTGGGCCTTCGCCTCTTCGGCAGCGGCCGCCTCGGCCTTCTTCTGCAGGACCTCGTAGGCGCTCTCGCGGTCGATGAGATCCTCGTACTTCCCCTGTATGGGGCTCGTGTCGATGAGCTTCTGGCGCTCCTGCGGCGTGACGGGCCCGATGCGTCCCGAGGGCGGGCGGATCATGGTCCGCTGCACCATGGAGGGCTCGCCCTTGTTGTGCAGCACGGAGACTAGCGCCTCGCCGACCTTCAACTCCTGGATGACGCGCTCGACGTCGAGTGCGGGATTGGGCCGGAAAGTCTCGGCGGCGGCGCGGATGCCCTTCTGCTCGACGGGCGTGAAGGCGCGCAGCGCGTGCTGGACGCGGTTGCCGAGCTGGGCCGAGACGGTGTTCGGCACGTCGCGCGGGTTCTGCGTCACGTAGTAGACGCCGACGCCCTTCGAGCGGATGAGCCGCGTGACGCGCTCGATCTGCTCCAGCAGCGCCTTCGGCGCGTCGTTGAAGAGCAGATGCGCCTCGTCGAAGAAGAAGACGAGCTTGGGCTTCTCGGGATCGCCGATCTCAGGGAGCTGGTCGAAGAGCCGCGCCAGCATCCAGAGCAGGAACGTCGCGTAGAGACGCGGCGTGTTCATGAGCTTTTCGGCCGAGAGCAGGTTGATGACGCCGCGGCCGTCGTTGGTCGTGCGGATGAAGTCCTTGATGTCGAGGGCGGGCTCGCCGAAGAAGTGGTTGGCGCCCTGCTCTTCGAGCACGAGCAGGCGGCGCTGGATGGCGCCTGCCGAGGTCGGCGCGACGTTGCCGTACTTGGTCGTCATCTCCTTGGCGCGGCCGGCCACCTCGGCGACCATGGCGCGCAGGTCCTTCAGGTCGAGCAGCGGCAGCTTCTCGTCGGCCGCGACGCGGAACATGATGTTGAGCACGCCCTCCTGCACCTCGTTGAGCTCGAGGAGGCGCGAGAGCAGCAGCGGACCCATCTCCTGCACGGTCGCGCGCACGGGATGGCCCTGCTGGCCGAAGATGTCCCAGAAGACCACGGGAAAGGACGTGTTGGCGTAGTCCTCGAGGCCGATCTCTTGCGCGCGCTTGGTGAGGAAGGGCTTGGGCTCGCCTTGCATGGAGACGCCCGAGAGGTCGCCCTTGATGTCGGCGGCGAACACGGGGACGCCGGCTGCCGCGAAGCCCTCGGCGAGCACTTGGAGCGTGACGGTCTTGCCGGTGCCGGTGGCGCCCGTGATGAGGCCGTGGCGGTTGGCGAGTTTCAGCTCCAGGCACTCGGGTCCGCCGCCCTGGCCGGCATCGCTCTGGCCAATGAAGATCAGGCCTTCCTCAAGCTTCGCTTCAGCGCTCGTCATGCCGCTATCTCCAAACCCCTGCCGCGCGGTTTCCCGGGCTGATTCGCCCGGCGCCTGCGGCCCACACCGTGATTGCACGGGCTTTTTGGCAATGCAACGCAGGCCCACAATGTAACTGTTTGAAGCTCGGGCGCTAATGCACCGAGGTCACTTCGCTGCCGGGCTGCTGGGCTTCGAGAAGGCCTCGAAGAAAGCCTCGAGAAGCATTTTGCCGCCTTTTGCGGCTTCCCGGCTGCTGATACCGGCGTCGAGGGTTGCGCCCTGAGTGAAGACGAGGCGCTGCGACTGCCCCTTGTTGACCGAATGGGGGAGCGTGTTGGCATCAGCCTGCAAACTGATGTTCCAGCCCGGCCGCGCGCCCGAACCCATGCGCCGGACCTTGACCAGAAGCCAGAGCGCGTTGGCGGGATCGAAGCCGGCATCGCGCGCCTTCTGTTTGTTCGTCGCGTCCGTATCGGTGGTCTTGAGAGCGACGAAGTGCACCTCGGCGGTCTTCGCGAGGGTGGCTGCCTCCTTGTCGATGGAGGCGCAGAATTCCTTCGTCCAGGCTTCAGCGGCGATGGGCATGCAGTAGAGGAGGATGCCCGTGACGAGGTCGAGGGTACGGGGGCTGGCGGGCTTGTCCTGTGCGGATAGCGGGCCGCACGCGAGAAGCCCGAGCACCGTCAGGAGGCCGATGAGCTGTTTGCGCGGCATCGCTATGTGCAACCTGTTCTGCGAGAGGTCCCTGGAGCGACACCGATCATTCAAGGATTTGCCGCGCGAGGGAAGTGCACAGCCTCGATGCGGTTACCGTCGGGATCGCGGACAAAAGCACCGAAGTAGGTGGTCATGGCGGCCTGCCGGTCCCCGGGGGCGCCGTCACATGTGCCGCCGGCCTCAAGGGCCGCCGTGTGGAAAGCGGAGACGGCTTCGGGGCTCGGTGCGCGCAGCGCTATATGGGCGCCGACATCGGTCGGGATGGGTGCCATGGCAGGCCGCGCGTTCAGCCACAACTCGGGATAGCGCTTGCCGAAGCCTGCCTGGGTCGTGCGTTCAACGAGGCGGGTGAGTTCGAGAGGCGCGAGGGCCGCGGCATAGAAGGCTGTGCTTTTCTCGAGATCGCGGACGGCAATGGAGAGATGGTCGATCATGTACTGGCCTCCATGGGCCGGCTCAGCGCCCGCGCACGTCGGCCAGCGCATGGCCGAGCGCATTGGCGAGGTCGCGCCGCTCGTCGTCCGTCAGGAAGCTGCCGAGAGCGTAGTTGCGCCCATGCGAGCGCAGGTAGAGGCGATTGGCGCCGTCCGGCCGCTCGGCAAGGTGCGGGCGCGCCCAGTAGGGGTTGAGCGCGATCTCCTCGCGGCGCCCATCTGGGTGGACGCGGATCAGCTTCAAGTCCCCGGCGGTGATCTCGACCACCTCGAAGCGGCGGGCGGCCCGGTAGTTGAGCTTGAACGCGCCGTAGATCAGCAATGCGTCGAGGCCGAAGAAGCCCATGACCGGCCAGGCACCCATGGCAAGGAAGCTCAAGCCGGCGATGAAGCTCACGCTGCCGATGAAGGTCATCAGGATGATGAAACCGCGCGGCGACAGCGAGCGATGCGGCGTCAGCACGGCGCGGAAGCCGCGACCCTCTTGCGCCTGAGTGGGATTCTCGTCCATCACCGCTTACGTCCACTACAGACCTCTCGAAGCCCGGAGCCTAGTCCAGATGGCCCGTCCTGCAAAGTCATCGGCTGCCAAGCCTGCCTCGGGTAAGAGCACCCCCCATGCGAAACTAGAGGGTGATGGCACACGTTCTCTGCCGCGCCGGCGGAATGGGCGCGTCGATGCCGCGACCGTCGAGGAGATCTTCCGTCGATTTGCCGCCGCCAATCCCCATCCCGAGGGCGAGTTGGAGCACACGAACGCATTCACCCTGCTGGTCGCCGTCGTGCTCTCGGCTCAGGCGACGGACGCGGGCGTGAACAAGGCGACGCGACCGCTGTTCAAGGTCGCCGACAGCCCGGAGAAGATGGTGTCGCTCGGCGAGGAGCGCGTGCGCGAGTACGTCAAGACCATCGGCCTCTACCGTAACAAGGCGAAGAATGTGATCGCGCTGAGCGAGCAGCTCATTGCTGGGCATGGCGGCAAGGTGCCGCACGATCGCGAGGCGCTCGAAAGTCTGCCGGGTGTCGGTCGCAAGACGGCGAATGTCGTGCTCAACATTGCTTTCGGCGAGCCGACCATGGCGGTCGACACGCACGTCTTCCGCGTCTCGAACAGACTCGGCATCGCGCCCGGCAAGACGCCGCTTGCCGTCGAGGAAGGTCTCATGCAGCGCATTCCAAAGGAATACCTCCAGCACGCGCACCACTGGCTGATCCTGCACGGGCGCTACGTATGCAAGGCGCAGCGTCCGCGCTGCGAGGTGTGCATCATCAGCGATCTCTGCACGGCGCCGGATCGCATTCTCCCCGTCGCACCGCCGGTGCCGGTGTGATGATGGCCATGTCTCAGCGCCCGATCGTTCACGGTCCTGCCGATGCACCGACATCTGTCGTGATCCAGTCACTCGATGCACTGGATGCCGGCGCGCGTCCGCTCGTCGTGGATGAAAGCTCGGGGCAACTCGCGGCCGCCCTGCACGCGCGCGGCTGCGAGCCACAGGTCTGGCGTCGTTATGCGTCGCGCGGTAATACGACGTCGCCCTGGCCGCACGTGACGGACTGTACGGCAGCGTTCGCGCGGCTCGGAAAGGATCGTCGTGCGCTCGCCATGGCGCTGCACGCGGCGGCGAGCGTTGTGGCGCCCGGCGGCATGATCGTGCTGTTTGGTGCGAATGCCGAGGGCGTGAAGTCGGCGGGGAAAGCGCTGGACGATGTCGCCGAAGGCATCATCACCGTCGATACGCGGCGGCATTCGCGCGTGCTCGCGGGGCGGCGGCGGCACGACATTCCTGGGCTGCGCGGGTCGCTGGAAGCGTGGCGCGACGTGCACGAGATCACGCTGAATGGGCGCGCGCGTCCCTGGATCAGCTATCCGGGCGTGTTCGCGGCAGGCCAGCTCGATCCCGGCACGGCGATGCTGCTCGATCATTTGCCGGGGCTGAGTGGTCATGCAGTGCTCGACATGGCGGCCGGCAGCGGCATCATCGGTGCGGCCGTGCAGGAGAAGTTCGCCGAAGCGGCGGTCGATCTCGTCGACAACGATGCGGTCGCCATCGCAGCTGCGCGCGAGAATGCTACGGGTGTGACGGTCATCTGCGGCGATGGTCTTACCGCGGCGCCGCGCGCCCGCTACGACGCCATCCTCTCCAACCCGCCGATCCATGACGGCGTCGAAGAGAGCCTCGCCTTTCTGCAGCAATTGATTGCTGATGCGCCCGCGAGGCTAAAGCCCGGCGGCATTCTTCAGGTCGTCATTCAGAGCCGCATTCGCGCGCTGCCTTGGTTCGAGGCGGCCTTCAAGGAAGCGGCAATCGTCGCACAGGACCGGCGATTTCAGATCATCAGAGGCGTTGCCGGTGCTGTTGCTCGCGCTAACCGTCGAGGCGCACGCTGATGCCGGCAGCCGCCATGTGCTGCTTGGCTTGGCCGATCGTGTACGTACCGAAGTGAAAGATCGACGCCGCGAGCACGGCGCTCGCGTGCCCTTGCTTCACGCCATCGACGAGATGATCGAGCGTGCCGACGCCGCCGGACGCGATCACAGGCACGGTCACGGCATCTGAAATCGCGCGCGTGAGCGGGATATCAAAACCCGCCTTCGTGCCGTCGCGGTCCATGGATGTGAGCAGGATCTCACCGGCCCCGAGCGCCACCACCTCGCGAGCGTATTCTATGGCATCGATGCCCGTCGGCTTGCGCCCACCGTGCGTGAATATCTCCCAGCGATCGGGCGTACCCGCAGCCGACACCTTCTTTGCATCGATCGCGACGACAATGCACTGCGCGCCGAATTTGTCGGCGCCCTCGGCGACGAATTCGCGCCGGTTCACGGCCGCCGTGTTGATCGAGACCTTGTCGGCGCCCGCGGTAAGGAGGCGACGAATATCATCCACCGTGCGCACGCCGCCGCCGACCGTGAGCGGCATGAAGCAGCGCTCGGCCGTGCGCTCGACGATGTCGAAGATGGTCTCGCGATTGTCCGAGCTTGCGGTGATGTCGAGGAAGCAAAGCTCGTCGGCACCGGCAGCGTCATAGGCCGCGGCTGCCTCGACGGGATCACCGGCATCGATCAGGTCGACGAAGTTCACGCCTTTGACGACGCGGCCGTCCTTGACGTCGAGGCAGGGGATGATGCGGGTCTTGAGCATAATCGTCTCGTACTTTTGTGGCCCGCCGGAACAACATCACCGTGGAGGGGAAGCCCCCTTTCGCGGCAGCCGGCGGCTCTCGGCTAATGCAACTTGTCCGGCGGCACGCCGCCCTCGCGCTCGCCGCGCGTCGCCTCGCTCTCGTCGCCGTCCTCGTCGGCATCGGCGCCGCCCCCCGGCACGACATACGTCTCCGACATCCAGCGTGCGAGGTCGATGTCCGCGCACCGCTTCGAGCAGAAAGGCCGGACTGCTGGATCGATCGGCGCGCCGCAGATCGGGCAGCGCCCGCCTTTTGGTTTGCGCTCGTTCATTCCGTCTCGCGCTCGCCGGCCTTGAGCCAATTGAAATGGAGTGGGTAGCCCTCGCCGGCCATAAGCCCGGTTACCTCGGTGAGCGGCAGCCCGACGACGTTCGTGTAGGAGCCGACGATCTTCTGCACGAAGCAGCCCGCGAGACCCTGAATGGCATAGCCGCCGGCCTTGCCGCGCCACTCGCGCGAGGCGATGTAGCTCTGGATGTCCTCGGTCGACAGGCGCCGGAAGCGCACACGCGTATCGATAACCTTGAGCTTCACGCGGTCATCAGGTGTGATCAGGCAGAGGCCGGTCAGGACACGATGCGCACGCCCGGAGAGGAGCTTCAAGCAGGCGAGGGCCTCGTCCATGTCCTTGGGCTTGACCAGGATCCGCCGACCGACCGCGACGACCGTGTCCGCCGCCAGGATGTGCGCATCCGCAAGTTCGGCGTCATTGGCGATGAGATCGCGCGCAGCCTCGGCCTTTGCGCGGGAGAGGCGTGTCACGAGCGTGCGCGGCATCTCGCCCTTGCGCGGCGTCTCGTCGATCGAGGCGGGGCGGAGCGCATCGGGCTCGATGCCGACCTGCGAGAGCAGCATGAGGCGGCGGGGACTGGCGCTCGCGAGGACGAGGCGCGGTCTCAGCTCCGCGTGACGGCCCTGCGGTTTGCTGCGCGCCCGCTGACGACGCAACGTCTCACGCTGCGGGGCAAGAGTTCCGCCGAGCAAAGACAACAGCCCTGATTTCGTCGTCGCCATATTCGGGAGATTCCGCGGTTGCCGGACACCATGGCCATGGAGGGCGGGTGAAATCAAGCGCGGCGCGCTCGATGTTGTGAGATCGCGCTTTCAGCGCGAGCGAGGCTTGCCTCGCGCTCCAATCGGGGGACACTCCCGAACTCCCGTCCTTTATGGGCCTGGAGCGCGCCTCTGCGGATGCATGGTCGCTGCGGGCATGGCGCCGCGCCAAAGTTGCGAAGCACCCCTTTCCAGCAGGCCGCGGCAAAAAATTCAACGTCCGGAGATGCGTGCGAAGAGCCGCGTCCATCCACCGGCGGCGATCACCGCCGGCTCGGGCAGACGGTAGATGATCTGTGCAGCCTCGCGCTCGAGCCTCCACGTCGTGCAATCGACGTCGTGGCCGCGCGCAACGCTTCTCGTCCGCATCTGGCCGTTGGCCGAGAAGCCGAGCTTCGTCAGGATGCGCGCTGACGATGGATTGTCGATGAAGTTCGCCGAAGTGAGCGCTTCGAGATTGCCGGCGGTGAAGGCATAGGTGACGACCGCGCGCGAGGCCTCGGTCGCGAAGCCCTGGCCCCAGTAATCCTCGCCGAGCCAGAAGCCGAGCTCGCCAACGCGCGTGCGCTGGCAGAAGTAGCCGACGCCGCCGATAAGCTGCCCCTGGTGCTCGATCGCGAAGCGCACCTCGCCGCGCGCCTGGCGCAGCCAGCGCCGACACTGCCAGATGTACAAAGGGTTGGGTATGTCGCTCGTCATGCGGGCAACGGCGAGGCTGCCCGCAAGCGCAACGAAACGGCTCGCATCACCGAGCCGGAAAGGCCGGAGCGTCAATCGCGCGGTGTTGAGCACGGGCGTTTGCGCCATGGCCGAACCGCTTGGAAAACGTGCCCTCGGGCGGGGCTTACTCCGCGGCCTCGGCCTTCTCCGGCCGGACCGAGATGTAAATCCGCTGGTTGCGCTTCGTTGCGAATTCGACGGTGCCGTCGACGACGGCGAAGATCGTATGGTCCGTGCCCATGCCGACGCCGGTGCCCGGGTGCCACTTCGTGCCGCGCTGGCGGCAGATGATGTTGCCGGAGATCACGCGCTCGCCGCCGAACTTCTTGACGCCGAGGCGCCGGCCCGCGGTATCGCGGCCGTTGCGGGACGAGCCGCCTGCTTTCTTCTGTGCCATGACTTAAGTCTCCTCGCTGTATTGCGCCGATCGCGTTTCGCGCTCCGCCGGGCGGAGGCTGCGCGCTCAGGCGCCGATGATCTCGGTGATCTTGACGGTCGTCAGCTCCTGGCGGTGGCCGCGCTTGCGCCGTGAGTTCTTCCGGCGACGCTTCTTGAAGGCGATGACCTTTGGGCCACGGCCCTGCTCGACGACTTCGGCCTTGACGATGGCACCCGAGACGAGGGGCGCACCGATCTTCACGGCTGCACCTTCTCCGCCGACCATGAGGACTTCGCCGAATTCGACTTTAGCGCCAGCCTCGCCGGCGATCTTCTCCACTGTCAGGACGTCGTCGGCTGCCACGCGGTACTGCTTGCCGCCGGTTTTGATGACTGCGTACATCGTTGTCTTCCTTGTGTTATCCGCGTCCTTCGGCGGATCCGGCCGTTGTCGGATCACTTTGGTGCCCGGCTTCGATCCCGGCGGGGACGAGCGGACAGGCCTCGAACAGCGCATGAGCACGGCAGCCGAACGGCCCCGCGCGATGCCGTCTTATGTTGGAGGTCACTCGCACTGTCAACTTAAAGGTGATTAAAGCGGCTCCGGCACGGAGAGGAGTGCGCCAAATGGATCGGGCCAAGGTCGCTGAATACTGGGAGGCCAATGCGGACACGTGGACCCGCCACAGCCGCGCCGGGTACGACGTTTACCGTGACGCCCTGAACACGCCCGCCTTCCTGTCCATTCTGCCGCCGATCGATGGTCTCGAAGGGCTCGACATCGGGTGCGGCGAAGGATCGAACACCCGCAAGCTCGCAGAGCGAGGGGCGCGGATGCGCGCCGTCGATATCGCGCCGACGTTCATCGAGCACGCCCGGGTGCGAGAGGCTGCCGAGCCGCTCGGGATCGCCTTCGAGGTCGGCGATGGGATGGCGCTGCCCTTTGCCGATGCCTCCTTTGATTTCGCGACGTCTTTCATGGCGCTCATGGATATGCCGGATCAGCACCTCGCCTTTCGCGAGGTGGCGCGCATCCTGCGCCCCGGTGGCTTCTTCCAGTTCTCGATCCTCCATCCCTGCTTTGTGCCGCCGCACCGTCGGAATCTGCGCGATGCCGACGGCCAGCCGCGTGCCGTGGAAGTTGCGCGCTATTTCGAGGGTACCGATGGCGAAGTGGAGAGCTGGTGGTTCGGAAGCGTCACAGCAGAAGAGCGTGAGAAGGTCGCCCCGTTCCGCGTGCCGCGGTTTCATCGCACGCTCAGTGCGTGGGTGGATTTCGTCGTTGAGGCCGGACTGACGATCGAGAAATTCGCCGAGCCGCGTGCGGACATCGAGACGGCCAGAGCCGAGCCGGAGGTCGCCGACACGCGCGTTGCGCCGATCTTCCTGCATATGCGCGTGAGGCAGCCAGGTCTCGCCTCGCCGTCTGTGGGCTCTGCGGCTCAGAGCACCTTTCCATAAACGATGAAGCCGCGATTGGTCGCCAGCTTGTCGTAGAGCAGGCGTGCCGTCGCGTTGGTCTCGTGGGTCAGCCAGTAGACACGGGAGCTGCCGGCATTCCTGGCGCGCTCGTAGAAATCGAGGATCAGGGCGCGGCCGACGCCTTTGCCGCGGGCGTCCTCGCTCGTAAAGAGGTCGTTCAAGTAGCAATTCAGCTCGACCGAAATCGTGCTGCGGTGAAACAGATAGTGGGCGAGGCCGAGCAGGCGCCCATCCTGCTCCGCGACGAGCGCGTGCATAGGCTCGCTCTCATCGAAGAAGCGCTGCCAGGTGATGCGCGTGATCTCGAGGGGCAGCGCCGTCGGTCCCGACCGCTCATAGAAGGCATTGTAGCCATCCCAGAGCGGCAGCCACTGCTCGAAGTCATCTGGCCGGACGGCGCGGACAATCAGCTCAGCCATAGAGAGCCTCGCGAGCTGGTGATGTGGCCGGCAGCCGGGCTAGCGCGTCGGGACGGGGTGCTCGCCGCGGTAGTCGTAGAAGCCGCGCTGGGTCTTGCGGCCCAGCCAGCCCGCTTCGACGTATTTCACGAGCAGCGGGCACGGGCGATACTTCGTGTCGGCGAGGCCCTCGTAGAGAACCTGCATGACCGAGAGGCAGGTATCGAGGCCGATGAAGTCGGCGAGTTCGAGCGGCCCCATCGGGTGGTTCGCGCCGAGCCGCATGGCCTTGTCGATAGCTTCGACGCCACCGACGCCCTCATAGAGCGTGTAGATGGCCTCGTTGATCATCGGCAGCAGAATGCGGTTGACGATGAAGGCCGGGAAGTCCTCCGAGACGGCGATCGTTTTGCCGAGGCTCTCGACGAACTGCCGCGCGCGCGAGAAGGTCTCGTCCTCAGTGGCGATGCCGCGGATTAGCTCGACGAGCTGCATGACCGGCACCGGGTTCATGAAATGCATCCCGATGAAACGCTCGGGACGGTCCGTCGAGGCACCGAGGCGCGTGATCGAGATCGAGGAGGTGTTGCTCGCGAGCGTGGCCTCCTTTTTCAGATGCTGACACAGCTCGGCAAAGATCTTGCGCTTGACGCTTTCGTCTTCGGTTGCGGCCTCGATGACGAGATCGGCATCGCCAAGATCGCTGAAGCTCGTCGCAAAGCCGATCCGCTTCAGGGTGGCCTTCATGTCGGCCTCGGTGACGAGGCCGCGCGTGACCTGGCGCGTCAGGTTCTTCTCGATGATGCCGACGGCCTTCTCGAGAGCTTCCTTCTTGAGGTCGTTGATGACCACATTGTAGCCGGCGAGGGCGATAACGTGCGCGATACCGCTCCCCATCTGGCCGGCACCGATGATGCCGACCTTCTTGACGAAGGTGACGGGCGGCGATGCGCTGGCTTTTTTCGTCTTTACGGCAGTGTCCATGTCGCCCGTTCCTTCGCGTATCAGATCATCGGCCGATTTTGGCGAGCTCGGCTTCGAGCTCGGGGAGCGCGGTGAAGAGATCCGCCACGAGGCCGTAGTCGGCCACCTGGAAGATCGGCGCTTCCGCGTCCTTGTTGATCGCAACGATGATCTTGCTGTCCTTCATGCCCGCGAGATGCTGAATGGCACCTGAGATGCCGACTGCGACGTAAAGCTCCGGTGCAACCACCTTGCCGGTCTGCCCGACCTGGAAGTCGTTCGGCACGAAGCCCGCGTCGACCGCGGCGCGCGAGGCGCCCATGGCCGCGCCGAGCTTGTCGGCAACCGGCTCGATGTACTTCTTGAAGTTCTCGCCGGACTGCATGCCGCGCCCGCCCGAGATGACGATGCGCGCCGAGGTGAGCTCGGGACGGTCCGACTTCGAAAGCTCGGCCTTGTCGAAGGTCGAGATGCCGGCAGCAGCCGGCGCCGCGATTTTCTCGACCGATGCCGAGCCGCCTTCGCCGACGGCCTGGAAGGACGCCGTGCGGACGGTGATGACTTTCTTCGCTTCGCCCGACTGCACAGTCTGGATGGCATTGCCGGCGTAAATCGGACGCTCGAACGTGTCGGCCGACACGACCTTGGTCACGTCCGAGAGCTGCATGACGTCGAGCAGCGCCGCGACGCGCGGCAGGACGTTCTTGCCCGAGGCGGTCGCCGGCGCGAGCACGGCGTCGTAGTTCGCCATGAGCGGTACGATCAGCGCCGACATCTCCTCGGCGAGCTGGTTCGCGAACTGCGGGGCATCCGCGACGAGCACCTTCGCTGCGCCGTCGAGCTTGGCCGCGGCTTCTGCAACCGCGCCGCAGTTGCTGCCAGCGACGAGCACGTGCACATCGCCGCCGAGTGCCTTTGCGGCGCTCATGGCCTTGGCGGTGGAGCTTCCGAGCGCGGTGTTGTTGTGATCGGCAACTAGAAGAACAGCCATCAGAGCACCCCCGCCTCATCCTTGAGCTTGGCGACCAGCTCGGCCGCGCTCCCGACCTTCACGCCAGCCTTGCGGCCCGGCGGCTCGGTCGTCTTCAGTACCTTGAGACGCGCGGCGACATCGACCCCGAGATCGGCGGGCTTCTTCGTGTCGAGCGGCTTCTTCTTGGCCTTCATGATGTTCGGCAGCGACGCGTAGCGCGGCTCGTTGAGGCGCAGGTCCGTCGTCACGATGGCCGGCATCTTGAGCTTGATGCTCTCGAGCCCGCCGTCGACCTCGCGCGTGACGTTGAGCGTGCTGCCGTCGATCGCGAGCTTCGAGGCGAACGTGCCCTGTGGCCAGCCGAGGAGGGCTGCGAGCATCTGGCCCGTCTGGTTGCAGTCGTCGTCGATGGCCTGCTTGCCGAGAATGACAAGACCCGGCTGCTCGGCCTCGACGATGGCCTTGAGGAGCTTTGCTACGGCGAGCGGCTCGACAGCCTCTTCGCCGGTCTCGACGAGGATGCCGCGGTCGGCACCCATGGCAAGTGCAGTGCGAATCGTCTCCTGGGCCTTGGCGGGCCCGACAGAGACGGCGACGATCTCGGTAACGGCACCCTTTTCCTTGAGGCGGATCGCTTCTTCGACCGCAATCTCGTCGAACGGGTTCATCGACATTTTGACGTTGGCGAGTTCGACACCCGATCCGTCCGCCTTGACCCTGATCTTGACGTTGTAGTCGACGACCCGCTTAACGGGCACCAGCACTTTCATTGATACGTCGCTCCCCAGACTTCAGGAAAATCGGCTCCGAAACGGCATAACGGACCGCACCCGCCATGGCGTGCCGATCCGATTGCGCAGTGGTTCAATGCGGCTCCGCCAATCGGCCTGGAGGCCTGCGAATGTCCGCACAAAGCCGGGTGATTTCGGCCTCTCGCAGATGCGAAATAAGACTAGGTCGTGTCAATTTACAAGTCAATCGTGCGACAGTTTGTCGTGTAATTAGGCATATCCTGCCATGCATTGCGTGGGCGGCGTGATGCGCGTGTTGCGGACGCCCTGAACATTGCGCAAAAGGCGGCGCGCCGCCTAGTGTCCGAATGGACAGCGGGCGCCGCTCGATTGGTCGTCTTCACCAGTTTTCCAAGGAGCACCTCATGGCTGGCGCGTCAGCGGCAGACGGCGACAGCGGGCAGCAGGGTACGGGGGCTCTCGGCGACGTCGTCGTACTCGACCTGACGCAGATGTTGGCGGGGCCCTTCGTTACCATGATGCTCGCCGACCAGGGGGCGCGGGTCATTAAGATCGAGCCGCCGGGCGGGGATGCGACCAGGCTCTTCGGCCCCTTCATGCCGGGGCAGGTGGGCGTGCCGGAGGGCGGCTATGGCGGCTACTTCGGTTCGACGAACCGCAACAAGGAATCGATCGTCATCGATCTCAAGTCCGAGGCCGGGCGCGAGATCTTGAAGCGCCTCGTCGCGAAGGCCGACATTCTCGTCGAGAATTTCCGCGCGGGCGTCATGGAGAGGCTCGGACTCGGCTATGAGACGCTCGCCGAGATCAATCCACGCCTCGTCTATGGCACCATCCGCGGTTTCGGCGATCCGCGCTCGGGGCGCAGTCCCTATGCCGAATGGCCGGCGTACGACATCGTCGCGCAGGCCATGGGGGGCATCATCGCCATCACCTCGCCGACGCCCGGTGGACCGCCGACGAAAATAGGCCCTGGCGTGGGCGATCTCATTCCGGCCATGCAGTGCGCATTCGGCATTCTAGCAGCGTTGCATCGCGCGCGAGCGACGGGGCGTGGTCAGTTCGTCGATGTGGCCATGGTCGATGGCGTGTTGGCCGCCTGCGAGCGGCCGGTCTTCCAGTATTCGTATGACGGCAAATCTCCGGGTCCGGAAGGGAACAGCCATCCGCTGCTCTGTCCGTATGGCCTCTTCCCCGCGAAGGACGGCTGGGTTGCCATAGGCTGTCCGCACGATGAGTTCTGGCGCCTGCTCGTGAAGACGATCGGTCGGCCGGAGTTGGCCGAGGACACGCGCTACCGCCTGACGCGCGATCGGCTCGACCGCCGCGCGGAAGTCGAGGGACTGGTGACGGATTGGACCTCGGCGCGCACCAAGGCGGAGATCACGGAGGTCCTCGGCGGTAAGATCCCATTCGGTCCCGTGCGCAGCTTCGACGAGATCTTCGACGACCCGCACATCGCCGCGCGCAACATGCTCGCCGAGGTAGAGCTTCCCGGTGTGAGCGATCGCACATTCAAGGTGGCGGGCACGGCTGTGAAGCTGTCCGAAACCCCTGGGGGTGTACGCACGCGCGCGCCTATGACCGGCGAGCATACGGATGGCGTTCTCGCCGAGTTGGGCTTCGCCGCCGAGGAAGTTCAGAAGCTTCGGGGCGCAAAGGCGATTGGCTAGCCCTGCAGTGCACGACCTCAGATAGCACTCTCGCGAGCTAATCCGTCCGCTGGTTGCGGCGTTGGCGCAATTCTGCGTCTGAGCCGCAACACGTGAGAACTGAACTGACATATCTCGCCACGCAACGTGGTGAAAGCGCATTGACTGAGTGGCAATTGGAGGCGCAGCGTCCTCGCGGCAGTGCAGGTACGTTCTCGTAAAAAGTGTCGTAACAAGTCATGCGTGGGGTGGGAAATGCGTAGCTATCTCGTTGCTGCGGCCGTTCTCTGTGCGACCGCAATCCCCGCTGCGGCGGGTGACTACAAGGGCAGCGGCCCGTCTCCCTGGAATGGTGCATATATTGGTCTCCACCTGGGTGGCGCGTGGAGTTCCGTTGATTGGACTTACGCTAACGGAAATACGGCCGATCACAGCGGTAATGGTGCCTTCGGCGGCGTGCAGGCCGGATACAATTTCCGCACCGGCGGCATTGTGGTGGGAATGGAAGGCGATTTCTCTGCGGCCAGCATTTCTGGTGGGACGTCCTGTCCCAATAACGCCTTTTCCTGCGACTCCCATGTCAGTTGGTTGGGGTCGGCCCGCCTGAGGGCCGGCGTGACGATGGGTGGCGTGCTGATCTACGGCACGGGCGGCTTTGGTTTTGGCCACCTCGAAATGAGCACCACTCTGTTATCGAATGGCGCGACCGCTGGTTCGTCGCGGAACGAGGTTGGTTGGACGGCCGGAGGTGGTGCTGAGTTCATCGTGGACAGGAATTGGTCCATCAAGGCCGAGTATCTGTACTACGATTTCGGCACCAATACCTACACGGTGGATGCTGCCCAGCGGATCAAGGTCGACACCACCATTCACACCGGTAAGATCGGTTTCAACTACCGCTTCTGACACATTCAGAGCAGCACAGAAGCCCGGCATATCGTCGGGCTTTTTGCTTTTGTGCGTTCGAATGATCGCTATCTACGAGGCCGAGCGCGCGCGCGGATGGGCGAGGTCATAGACCTTAAGCAGACGCTCGCGGTCGACCTCGGTGTAGACCTGTGTCGTCGACAGCGATGCGTGGCCAAGCAGTTCCTGGATCTGTCGAAGATCCGCGCCGGCTGAGAGCAGATGCGTCGCGAAGGAGTGGCGCAGCGCGTGCGGCGTTGCCGTCTCGGGAAGACCGAGCGCGCCGCGTAGGCGCTCCATCAGAAGCTGGATAATGCGCGGGGAGAGCGGCTTGCCCTTGGCGCCGCGGAAAATCGGCTCGTCTCTTTCGAGATCATAGGGGCAGAGTTCCAGGTAGCGCGCGACCGCCTGCTGAATGGTAGGCAGGATCGGGACGAGACGTTCCTTGCCGCCCTTGCCCACGATGCGAAGGGTCTCGCGCCCGCGTGTCGGCGCATTTGCGAGCGTCAGGCCGAGCGCTTCGGAGATGCGCAGGCCCGCGCCATAGAGGAGCAGCAGCACGGCGAGATCGCGGGCGGAGATCCAGTCGAGATCGCCTGCCATGTCCGATGCGACAACATCCGCTGCCTTGGGGACTGTGAGTGGGCGTGGCAGGCCGCGCGCGACACGCGGTGTTCCGACCTTGAGAATGGCGTGGTTCTTCAGGTCTTGGCTTGCCTCGAGCCAGCGGAAAAATTGACGGAAGGCGGACATGGTGCGTGCGAGCGAGCGGTTTTCGACGCCGACGCGTCGGCGCTGCGCGAGGAAGGCACGGAAGGTGAGAGGCTCGAGATCACGGATGTCGTCGAGCGTCGGCGCGTGTCCGAGACGGTGCGCCAGCCAGTGGCAGAGCTGGCGCCAGTCGCGCTCGTAGGCTTGGATGGTATTTGCGCTGGCGGCGCGCGCGGAGAGGTGCTCGCGCCAGCGGGTGAGTGCGGCGTCGAGATCGTCTGCGATGGCGAGTTCGTCGCTCTCCTGCATGCGGGGCACGCTCCAGACGGTCCCATTGTTGTGCTATCCAGCGCTCGGCTGGTTCGGTTAACAAAGCCTTAAGAACTCGAGAATTGGGGGGAAGGCGTGGCTTGGCAGATGGCATGCGATGTCCTTGTCGCCGGTTCGGGCGCGGGTGCTTTCTCGGCAGCAATCACGGCCCGCCATCATGGGCTCGACGTGCTCATGGTCGAGAAGGAGCCGGTCTTCGGCGGCACGACCTGCTACTCGGCCGGCGTCATCTGGATACCGGGAAGTGCGCAGGCGAAGGCCGCTGGCATCAAGGACAGTCCTGCAGAGGCCTTGCGCTATCTCGAGAGCATCGCCGGCAACCGGCTCGATCGCGCCCGGGCCGAGGCCTTTCTCGCGACAGGGCCCGAGATGCTCGCTTTTCTAGAAGCGAATACGCCCGTGCGCTATGGCCTCGTGCCGACCTGGGCGGACTATGAACCTGAGCTGCCGGGCGGCTCGAATGGCGGACGCTCGCTCGCTCCCGATGTGTTCGATGGCCGCCGCCTCGGCAAGCGCTTCGATCAAATTCGCCCCCCGCTCGCATCGATGATGCTGTTTGGCGGCATGATGGTCGGGCGCACGGATCTGCCGCACCTCTACAACATGCTGCGCGTGCCGAAATCGGCATGGCACACCGTGCGCATGTTTGCGCGCTATGGCCGTGATCGGCTCAGCTGGAAGCGCGGCACGCGGCTCACGAACGGCAATGGTCTCATCGCGGCGCTGGCGTTGGCTGCGGAGGAAAAGGGTATCCCGCTGTGGCTCGATGCGCCGCTCGTTTCCCTCGTGCATGAAAATGGCCGCATTGCCGGCGCCGTCATTCGCAAGGATGGCGAGGACGTCGAGATCCACGTGCGGCGCGGCGTCGTGCTTGCCTGTGGCGGCTTTGCCGGAGATGCAGCGCTCAAGACGCGGCTCTATGCGCATGTTGCAGAAGGCAGATCGCATCAGTCACTGCCGCCAGCCACCAACAGCGGCGATGGCATCCACATCGCGACAGGCTCCGGCGCGGCCTTTCACGAGGATGTCCATCACGCGGCCGCATGGACGCCGGTCTCGTACCTGCCGCAGCCGGACGGCACGAAGCTGCCCTATCCGCATTTCATCGACCGCGGAAAGCCCGGCTACATCGCCGTCGACCGCCGAGGGCGGCGCTTCGTGAACGAGGCGAAGTCGTACCATGTATTCGTGCCGGCGATGATCGAAGCCTGCCGCACCGACGCACAAACCGAGTGCTGGAATATCTGCGATCACACGGCCATCCGGCGCTGGGGCCTCGGTGCGGCGCCGCCTCGCCCGGCGCGCCTGAAGCCCTATCTCGAGTCCGGCTACATCGTGAGCGGCGCAACGCCTGAAGAGCTGGCCGCGCGGCTGGGTATCGATCCGGCCGGCCTCGCTGCGACCATCCGCACCTACAACGAGGGCGCACGCCGCGGCGTCGACGCCGAGTTCGGCCGCGGCACGGATGCCTATCAGCGCTTCAACGGCGCGCCCGGTCACGCACCCAATCCTTGCGTCGCGCCGCTCGACAGCCCGCCTTACTACGCGGTGCGGCTCATTCCGGGCGACATCGGCACGTTCGCGGGGCTCAGGACGGATGCATCGGCGCGCGTGCTCGACAAGGAAGGCCAGCCGATCGACGGCCTCTATGCGGCGGGTAACGACATGGCGAGCGTGATGGGCGGCACCTATCCCGGCGCCGGGATCACGATCGGTCCGGCGCTGACATTCGGCTTCATTGCCGGCCGGCATTTAGCGAATAAAAGTTGATCCGTGACCGTAACTGCTTGCTAATCGCCACATTTTTGCCAATCGGGTCGCGATCTTGCTGTTCTGGGCCGGACCACGTATGTTGCGCCGCGACAACAGCACCCTGGCGCGGCCTCCGGTGCTGGAACGCATTGCCGCGTCGTCATGGGATTTCTTTGCGGCATCGAATCGGTTCACCGCATGTCCATCGCCAACCTCGATCCGACCCACTTGGGGCGCCTCCACGGCGTTGCCGATGGCGCGCGTGTCGTCGTCGCGATGTCGGGCGGGGTCGACAGCTCGCTTGCGGCAGCTCTCGCCAAGGCGGCCGGCTACGATGTCGTCGGGATCACGCTGCAGCTTTATGACCACGGCGCCGCCACCGCTCGCAAGGGCGCCTGCTGTGCCGGGCAGGATATCCACGATGCCCGCCGCGTCGCCGAGCAGCTCGGCATCGCGCATTACGTTCTCGACTACGAGCGCCGCTTCCGCGAGGCGGTCATAGCGCCGTTCGCCGACAGCTATCTTGCCGGCGAGACGCCCATCCCTTGCGTGTCGTGCAATCAGAATATCAAGTTCTCAAGCCTTCTCGACACCGCGCGTGAAATTGGGGCTGAGGCGCTGATCACGGGCCACTACGTCGATTGGCGGTTCACGGACGGCCGCCCTGCACTCTATCGCCCGGCGGACCTCGGCCGTGATCAGAGCTATTTCCTTTTTGCGACGACGCGCGAGGAGCTGGCGTTCCTGCGCTTCCCGCTCGGCGCACTGCACAAGGCCGAGGTGCGGGAGCTTGCCCGCACGCTGGCCCTGCCGGTTGCCGAAAAGGCCGATAGCCAGGACATCTGCTTCGTGCCGCAGGGCCGGTACAGCGACGTGATCGAGCGATTACGGCCCGAGGCTGCGACGCCAGGTAACATTGTTCACGTCGATGGGCGCGTGCTCGGCCGGCACGATGGCATCATTGGCTTCACGGTGGGGCAACGCCGCGGGCTTGGCGTGACCGGCCGCGAGCCTCTCTACGTGGTTCGGCTCGATGCAGGCCGTGCAGAGGTGGTGGTCGGCCCTCGAGACAGCTTGCGTGTGCGCAGGATTATGCTTAAAGACGTCAACTGGCTCGGCGACGAGCCGGTCGATGGCGGGGGCGTCATGCGGAAACGTGTCAGCGTACGCGTGCGATCGTCCCAAGATCCGATGGCTGCGTACCTCTCGCTCGAGGGGCGTACGGCAACGGTTGTTCTGGACGACGGAGAGTTCGGGGTGGCTCCGGGTCAGGCATGCGTCTTCTATTCTTCCAATACAGCGGCGCGTGTGCTCGGCGGAGGCTGGATTGCCTCGACATCTGCCGACATCGACGTGATGGACTTCAGCGCGGTGATGCGGACAGCTGATGATGCAGCGGCTGTGCGCGAATTCATTGTGTCGGGCCCTGGCGAGTGAGGGCCTGGTGAGTGAGGAAAAGCGGGCCCACGGCCCGCGCGGGATACGTTGACGAGGATCGGCGTCGATGTTGCGTTCGGAAAATCGGCAAGAGGCGTCAGGAATGCAGAACGGGTCAATGAGGCAGTCGGCGGTTGCCCAGATGGATGAGCAGTCCATCAAGAGTGCTTATCGGCGTTGGGCGCCTGTCTATGACAACACGTTCGGTCGCTTCACGACTGAGGGCCGTCGCCACGCCGTCGAAATTATCAATCAGCGGCATGGCAAGGTGCTCGAGGTCGGCGTTGGCACTGGCCTGTCGCTCCCCGAGTATGGTCGTCACCTCGAACTGGTCGGCATCGATCTCTCGCCCGAGATGCTCGACAAGGCGCGCGAGAAAGTCGCTGAGGAAGGTCTCAGCAACGTCTCCGGCCTCCATGAGATGGATGCGGGCGAGCTTACGTTTCCGACTGGCTCGTTCGACACCGTCGTTGCCATGTACGTCATGACGGTCGTGCCTGATCCTGAGAAGGTGATGCGCGAGCTGGCGCGCGTCTGCAAGGTCGGCGGCGAGGTTATGCTGATCAATCACTTCAGTCAGGAAGAGGGCGTGCGCGGCTGGGTCGAGCGTCGCATGGCACCCTTCGCCGACAAGCTCGGCTGGCGTCCGGTGTTCGACGTCGACCGTGTAATGGTGTGCGATAACCTGAAGCTCGTCGGCCGGCGCGCTCTGCGGCCGTGGGGCCTCTTCACGATGCTGCGCTTCGAGAAGATGCGCGAGGTCGTGCAGGTCGCCGCCGAGTAGTTCCGGCAATTCAGAAGTTTGGGGCAGGAGCCGTCTCCCGAGAGGGGCGGCAGGCCCGTTTTGCGTCGCGGGCGCGAAGTCTTTCACTGTCGAGGTTTGCTTCTATTGACAGTTCGGACGCAGCGTCCTTATACGAGGGCGCCGCAAGTGTGATGATCGTGATAGGCGATCTGAGACACACTTGAAGTAGTGGCGGGATAGCTCAGGTGGTTAGAGCGAAGGTCTCATAATCCTTAGGTCGGCGGTTCAAGTCCGCCTCCCGCTACCAAAATTTCATCCGTTGCGTGCGGTGCGCAGGTCGTGTTGCGGGCTTTTGCGCATACGGACCCTAATCTAGCCCAATTGGCGCGGTAACCATCTTATGCTTGCGCGCATTACTTCGCGCAGCTCGCTACGCGATTGCCGTTTTTCCCGCCCGACGGAGCCCGATGGGCATGCCCGAGCCGCATTTCTCGACGCTGGATGATGACCTTCCCCGCACCTTGCGGCGGGCACGGGACGAACGCGAAGCGCGGGAGAGAGAAGCGAACGGTCAAGCTCTTCCACCATCTCTCAAGGCTGCGATTGCGGCTTCCGGCTCCGCGACCTCGTCGCCTGATCACGCAGCGCGAACACTTCCTGGTGAAGGCGTGACCGTCACGCGCATCGACGTGCCGTTCAAGAGTCTCGTCGCATTCTTCATGAAGGCAGTGTTCGCGTCGCTGCCGGCGCTTGTCGTGCTGATGATCGTGCTCTGGACGATCGGCGAGGTGCTGCAGCGCTATTTCCCGTGGCTCCTCAAGATGCGCATTCTCATCCAGTTTCCTGGATAAATACCCCGACATCGCGATCGCAAATCGCTCTCGAAGTTTCACCTTAGTGTGAGACCTGCAACGTTTGAGTTCCGCATGTGGTTTGGTTCCTGGCAGTGCACCAAACCAAGTGGAGGCTCAGATGCGGAAGCTTACGGTTGCAGCGTTGCTGCTTACTCTTTCCATCGGCCAGGCGATCGCCCAGGTCGGCGTGCCCGGCAGTGAAGTCAAGCCAACGGGTGAGGAGGACAACCAAGCAGAGTGCATGGCGAACTTCAGATTGGCGGACCGGAACGGTGACGGGGTACTCACCGGCGACGAGCTCTCAGCGACGAGAGCGGTCATCCCGACAGATCTTGGACTTTCAGGCCCCATTGGCTTCCAAGAGTTCTTGGACGCCTGCACTGCCATCATCCCAAGGGGCGGTTGAATCCTAACTGAATAACACTGCAAGCACTGCCGCGCTCTGCCTCAACCGAGACACTCGGTTGAGGCGGCGTCAATTCAGCGTGACGAATAACATGGAGGCAGTCATGCGTAACTTTGCGGTAGCCGCGGTATTGATTGGTGTTTGCCTATCGCCGGCATTCGCCCAAACTCCCGGGAACGAGGTTTTGCCTGCGGGAGAAGCGAATTCCCGTGAGGACTGTCTTGCGCAGTTCCGTTACGCCGATAAAGACGGCAATGGCGTAATCAGTCCCAACGAAGCAGAGAATGCGAGCCGGGTCATTCCGACGTCTCTCGCGCTGACAGGACCAATCACCATGACTGAGTTCATGGACGCGTGCATGGCCCTCGTCGACAGGGGCGGTTGAGCCGGCGCGCGGACACTTACATCTTGCTGTAGCCGCGCGTCATGCAGGCCGATGTAGCACGCGACCAGCCACGGCATCGAGCTTCGCAACGAGCGCAGGATCGCGCGCCGCGGGCGGTGTGATGATTGCGGTCTCGAGTGAACGATCCGATCCGACAGGGCAGGGCGGATGCTCGCGCGGAAACGTGTGGCAGAGGCGCCCGATGATGCGCTGAGCTTTGCTCACGTTCTCCGAGAGCACCTTCAGGATCGCTGCAACATCGACTTCACGATGGTCGTCGTGCCAGCAGTCAAAGTCGGTGACCATGGCGAGCGTCGCGTAACAGATCTCGGCCTCGCGGGCCAGTTTCGCCTCGGGCATGTTCGTCATGCCGATAACGTCGCAGCCCCAAGAGCGATAGAGGTTCGATTCAGCGCGCGTGGAGAACTGCGGGCCTTCCATCGCCAGATACGTGCCGCCTCGCGCGATCGCGATGCCTTCCGCGCGCGCCGCCTTCTCGATCTCGTCGGCAAGCGCCGGGCTCACCGGGTCGGCGACCGAAACGTGCGCGACGCAGCCTGTGCCGAAGAAGGATTTCTCGCGTGCGAATGTGCGGTCGATGAACTGGTCGACGAGCACGAAGTGCCCCGGTGGAAGCTCCGACTTGAGTGAGCCGCACGCCGAGATCGAGATGAGGTCCGTGACGCCGGCGCGCTTCAGGCAGTCAATATTGGCGCGGTAGTTGATCTCGCTCGGCGGCACGCGGTGGCCGCGTCCGTGGCGGGGCAGGAAGCGGACAGGCATCCCATCCACCTCGGCGAAAAGTATCGCGTCGGAAGCTACACCCCACGGGCTCGCGACAATCTCCCAATGCTGGTTCTTGAGATCGGGCAGATCGTAGTGGCCGCTTCCGCCGATAAAGCCCAGAACTGTCCTCGTCATCGCGGCTCCTTGCCAGTTACCAAAATAGAAAGCGGCGGCCCGAGAGCCGCCGCAGGAACATTGCCGCGTGACAGGCTACCGACCTGCCGCCAGCCTAAGCTTTGCAGAGCGTCGCGAAAACCTTGCACTCCGAGCCGAGACCGCCCTTGCCACACCTGAAGCGAACCTTGCTCACCTTGTAGCCCGGTGCGGCGCCAATCTTCTGGCCGCTCGCCATGAACTGCGCCCAGCTGCCCCAATCGGTCGCCTGCAAGATGGCTTCCCATGCCTGGAACTTTGCGCCGTCTTCGGTGGTGTTGGTGCCCTGGGCACCCTTGTTGACGCACTGGGCCGAAGCCACCGACGCCATACCGACCGACAACGCGGCTGCCATCGCCGCCGCGGCGATCCCACAACGAATAGTTCTCATATCCGTCTTCCCCTGTCAGAGTGATCGGGTCGCTGCGCAGTGCCTCTCAGAGCCCGATTCGCGCACTATAGCTGCTCACGACGAGCAGCACCGATGCAGCTCAGCAACAGAGATCGTGTGATCACAGCGTAAAGCCGCCGTCGACGAGGAAGGCCTGCCCGGTGGTGAACGCAGCTTCGTCACTCGCCAGGTAAACGGCAATAGCAGCAATTTCCTCTGCAGTACCAAGTCGCCCCATGGGTTGGCGGTCGACGAACATCTGTCGAACTTCATCCTGCGACTTCCCGAGCACCTGCGATTGAGCCGCGATGCGCGCATCGAGCGAGGGCGACTGCACGGTGCCGGGGCAGATGGCATTGCAGCGAATGCCCTTGCGAATGAAATCCGCGGCGACGGACTTCGTGAGTCCGATCACGGCGGCTTTCGTGGCACCATAGACATAGCGGTTGATGACGCCGCGGGGTGCGCCGGCGGCTGAGGCGATGTTCACAATCGAGCCGCCGCCCTTCGCGAGCATCGCCGGCAGGAACGCCGAGATCGTGCGGTGCATCGATTTTACGTTCAGGTCGAAGGAGAAGTCCCAGTCGCCCTCGGAGCACTCGAGCACGGTACCGGCGGCGACGAAGCCCGCTGCATTGAACAGGATGTCTACGGCGCCGATCTCCTTGGCGAGGGCATTCACGTCCGCGGTGTTGCGCACGTCGAGCCGATGGACAGCGGCAATGCCTTCACGCTTCAGTGCCTCGAGCGCGGCCGCATCGATGTCGGTCGCGATCACGCGTGCCCCCTCGCGCGCGAAGGCGAGCGCCGTGGCGCGGCCGATGCCAGCGCCCGAGGCGGTGCAAAAAGCGGTCTTGCCGTTCAAGCGGCCGGTCATGTCGTTCTCCCTGTGGAACAGTTTTTTGTCGGGCCAAGCTTAGTGCGTGATCCGCCATGACGGAACTGGCGGCCGCTCGGGCGCTATTGGACCGTCTCGCCCTGATAGACGCCCCAGAGCTTCGTCTGCTCTACAAAGCCGCGGAAGTCGCCGACAGAAATCTGGCACCAGCGCCCATCGCAACGGCGGATGCCGCAAATGACTCCCGCCTCGAGCAGGGCGACAGTGCTCGAGGAGGTCGAGTCTTCGCGATAGAGCGGGATGGGTTTTGCAGCACTCGTCCGCGCCTCACCCGTGGCCCATGCCATCACGACGCACGTGCGCCGCGCCGACAGCAGCGTGTTGGCTACCCAGCCGACGCCGCCGTCCTGGTCGCGGACCTGGCGCCAGTTCTCGTGCTCCTGGATTACCTCGACCGGAAGCCCGACGCGATTGAACACCCACAGGATCTTATGGTCGGTGCCTGGGCCCTGCCGAACCTGAACGCGATCGGCCTTGAGGCTCACGAAGCGCGGGAGCGGCAATCCTGTCGAGCTGATCCCGAGAGGCTGCGGCGCTTGCGCCTGTAGCGCGCTGCTCGACACGACGATGGCTGCAAGAGCAAGCACCCACGCCCGAGCGCGGCGGCCTTCTCGCGCGCCGTGGCAGGATGAAGTGATTGCCAAGCCTCTTCCTCGTCCTTCCCGCTGCGTCCCGGGTGCCAGCCAGGGCCACCCAGCGGCCAATAAGGGGTCAGTGCCTAGGCGATTCTCACCCCACGCGCGACGCCGCACCCTGCCGCGACTTATAACATATTCATGAATTCGGCCGGATCGTTGTCCGAAGGCTGAATGATCGCGGGTTGCGGTCCGCGGCTGTCGCGGGTACCACTCTGCCTCGAACACGCCAAAATCGCGTCGCATCCCGGCCCTCGGGCGCGCGCGTCAGCTATAGCTCAAGGTGCCCCGTGGCCGGAAACAGTCTTCCTTCGACCATCATTTCCATGTTCGTACCCGTCCATCGGGACGGCTGGAAATTTCTCGCGATCGGCGTCGCCCTGGCGCTGCTGTTCCTCATGGTATGGCCGCCGCTCGGCTGGCTCCTCGTGGTGATCTCGGCGTGGATCGCCTACTTCTTCCGTGATCCCGATCGCGTCACGCCGCTGCGGGAAGGCCTTGTCATCTCGCCGGCCGACGGCCGCATCTCGGCGATCGAGCGAGTCGTGCCGCCGCCCGAGCTCGGCTTCGGCATCGGCGAGCGCCAGCGCATCTCGATCTTCCTCAATGTTTTCGACGTGCACATCAACCGTTCGCCGGTCGCCGGTCGCATCAGCCGCTCGGTCTACGTCCCGGGCGCGTTCCTCAATGCCGCACTCGATAAGGCGAGCGCTGACAACGAGCGCCGCGCACTCGTCATTACGACCGGTTCGGGCGAGGAGATCGGCGTCGTCCAGATCGCCGGCCTCATCGCGCGCCGCATCGTCACCTTCAAGGACGAGGGCGATACCGTTGCAGTCGGTGAGCGCTTCGGGCTCATCCGCTTCGGCAGCCGTGCCGATGTCTACTTGCCCGAGGGCAAGACCGCGCTCGTTGCCGTCGGTCAGCGCGCCATCGCCGGCGAGACCGTGCTCGCGGATCTCTCGTCGAGCGAGGCTGAGCGCGAAGCGCGGCTGGGGTGAGGTCGCGCCTCTGGCGTGAGCGAGACCAGTCTCGTGCTCTACCTGGAGGGACACCCTCCCGGGCCCGCCTGTTCTTTTTCACGGACGCCCAATCGCGATCTGTCCGCATGGCGGCCGCGGGCATAGCAACACTTAGGAAGGCGGGAGCACCTCTTCCCAGCAGCCCGCGGTACTAGGACAAAGCCGCGTAAATCATGGTCAGGCCCGCCAGTACCATCATCGCCTCGAGGATGCCGGCGTAGTGGCGCGCATCCATGCGCATGACGATGGACTTCGCGAACCACGAACCGACCATGAGCGACGCGCCGACAATGAGCCCGCGCGCGATGGTCTCCCAGGGCAAGACGCCGTACGTACGGAAGACGAGCGACTTGACGAGGCTCACGGCGCCCGAGCCGACCGCTTCGGTGGAGATATAGGCGCCTTTGGTCAGGCCATAGGCGAGGAAGAAGGGTGTATTGAGCGGCCCCGTGGAGGCGACGAGCCCGGTGAGAAACCCGATGCACGCGCCGACCAGCGCCAGGCCCCATAGATTCACCGAGAAGCCGCGCTTCGTGAGCCATCGCCGCACGGGCACGACCGCGATGAGAAATATGCCGAGGCCAACCTCGACCATGCGGGCATCGAGCGCGATCAGCGTGCGTGCGCCGAGGGCTGCCGCTGGAATGGCCGTCGCGCAGTAGGCAGCATTGGCGCGCCAGTCGACCTCGCGCCACCAGATCGCGACGCGCATCCAGTTCGCGAGCACGCTGGCGATAGCCATGATCGGAACGGCTTCCTTGGGGCCGAACCCAAAGACGAGCACGGGCATCATGAGGATCGAGGCGCCGAAGCCGACTACGCCGCCAATGACACCGCCGATGAGCCCGAACACGAGAATGAGCAGCCAGATCATGGGGGCTCGGCGAGGCAGGAGGAAACGGCCCGTGGGGAGGCACGGGTGCGTGCGGGCTGGCGTGGCGGATGCCGCACGGGGCGGCGCGCGAAGCTACGCCGAGTCCGCCGATGGGTCCAGTCGCCCGACGGTTCCTTGGGCAGCCGAGGTGCTATGTTGCTCGAAGGCTTCCCGTAGAGCCGCAAGCTCTGCGCCGGTCGCTCCGCGGTCGGCATCGCTTCGCGAGGCCGGCAGGTCGGCGTACGTTATTGGCTGAGCGAACTGGCTTTCCGTGAAGTCGTACCGGCGGCCGTTGATGCGGTTGTAGTAGTGATCGCCTTCGGGCAGCGGCGTTTTCAGGAGTTCGCCGCCAAAGCGCTCGTGAACGAGGAGGGCCGTGACATTGCATTGCCCCGCGGCCGGGTTCGTCGCCGTCCACTGGCGTGCTGTGTCGAGCGACCAGGACAGGCTCAGCGCTCGGGCAACCTGCGCCGGATCGAACTTCATCGTGTCTCCCGTGGGCAGGACCTAGCGTCGCTCACTGGCGGCCAGGCGGCGCTCGATGAAGAGCGAGTAGCGCGACATCCCGAAGCAGAAGATCCAGAAGACGAGCCCCGCGAAGATGTAGCCCGTCATCGCCGTCGTGGGCGAGAACCACTTGGCGTCGGTCTGGTTCAGCTGCACGATGCCGAGCAGATCGAAGATGCCGATGATGAGGACGAGGCTCGTGTCCTTGAAGAGGCCGATGAAGGTGTTCACGATGCCGGGGATGACGAGCTTGAGCGCCTGCGGCAGGACGATGAGGCCCATCTTCTGCGCGTAGGTCAGGCCGAGTGCGTCGGCGGCCTCGAACTGTCCGCGTGGGATCGCCTGCAGGCCACCGCGAATGACCTCGGCGAGATAGGCCGCCGCGAACAGCGCCACCATGATCAGCGCACGCAGGAGCTTGTCGATGGTCATGCCTTCGGGGAGGAAGAGCGGCAGCATCACCGAGGCCATGAAGAGCACGGTGATGAGCGGTACGCCGCGCACGAGCTCGATGAAGCCTACAGATACCCATCGCACGATTGGCATCCGCGATCGTCGACCGAGTGCCAGCATGATGCCGAGCGGGAAGGCGCCTGCAATGCCGACGCTGGCGACGACGAGCGTGACGAGCAAGCCGCCCCAGAGTTCTGTCGGAACGTAGGGAAGGCCGAAGTAGCCGCCGGAGAGAAGCAGGAAGGCCGCGATGGGGAAGAACACGATCATGTAGAGCGTGTTGAAGAGTTTGCCCGGGACGCGCGGGATCATCAGTGGCACGAGGCCGATGACGGCGAGGACATACGTGAGGTCGACGCGCCAGCGCTGCGGCTCGGGGTAGCGCCCGTACATGAACTGGCTGAACTTCGCCTGGATGAAGGGCCAGCAGGCGCCGGCGCCCGCGCGTGTGCAGGCCTTGCCGTCATCGCCTTCCCACGTCGCATGGAGGAAGGCCCAGTTGGCGACGCCGCTGACGACGGTCCAGATGAGCCAGATGCCGACGATCGTGAGGAGCGCGTTGGTCGGGCTCGAGAAGAGGTTCTTGCGGAGCCAGCCGATGAGGCCGACTTCGCTGCGGGGCGGGCGCATTTCTGCGGTTGTGCTCGTCATGGTGGGGCCCCTATCTCTCGACGAGCGCGATGTGCTTGTTGAACCAGTTCATGAACGCCGACGTGATCAGGCTGATCGTCAGGAAGACGAGCATGGTGAGCAGGATCACCTCGACGGCCTGGCCAGTCTGGTTGAGAACCGTGCCGGTGAAGACACTGACGAAGTCCGGGTAGCCGATCGCCACCGCGAGCGAGGAGTTCTTCGCGAGGTTCAGGTACTGGCTGGTCAGCGGCGGAATGATGATGCGCAGCGCCTGCGGAAGAATGACGAGGCGCATGGTGAGGCCGCTTGAAAGGCCGAGCGCGTTGGCGGCCTCGCGTTGGCCGCGGGGGACGCCGGCAATGCCAGCGCGCACGATCTCGGCGATGAAGCTCGCCGTGTAGGTGGCGAGGCCCACGACGAGCGCCATCAGCTCCGGCTGGATGGCGATGCCGCCCTGGAAGTTGAAGCCGCGCAGGACGGGATACTGGAAGCTCAGGGGCTGACCGAGCAGGATGTAGACGGCACCGGGCAGAAGAAGCACGAGTGCGAGCGTCGTCCATAGGACGGGGAAGCGCTCACCCGTCGCGCGCTGGCGCTGGCGGACCCAGATCGCGACGACGATCGATGCGACGATGCCGATCGCGAGCGCGATGAGCACGGCACCGAAGCCGGCCTCGGGAACCGGTGCAGGAAGATAGAGGCCGCGCACGTTGAGCGAGGCGCCGAAGGGAAGGCCAATGCTCTGGCGCGGGCCCGGCAGGTTCTTAAGGACGGCGAAGTACCAGAAGAAGAGCTGTAGCAGCAGTGGCAGATTGCGCAGGATCTCGACATAGGCGCCGCAGATGCGCGCGATGAGCCAGTTCGAGGAAAGGCGCCCGATGCCGATGAGGAAGCCGAGGATGGTCGCGAACACGATGCCGATCGCGGCAACGAGCAGCGTATTCAGAAGGCCGGCCCAGAAGGCCTGGCCGTAGGTCGACTGGTTCGAGTAGGCGATCAGCGACTGGGAGATGTCGAAGCCGGACGTGCGGTTCCAAAAACCGAAGCCCGATGCGATGTTCTGGCGGGCGAGGTTGTCGGCGACGTTGCTCGCGATCGTCCAGAAGGCGAAGATCAGGCAGACGACGAGAAGGATCTGATAGACGGCTTGGCGGAACTCCGGCCGATAGAGCAGGTTCGGCTTGGCGGGCGGCGTGATCGGGCCAGGCGCCGGCCTGTTCGTGGTTGCCGTCATGACCGCAGAGCTCCCTCGCCGATCGGAAAGTCATGGTGCGTGCGGCGCTGCCGCACGCACCAGCTTATTCAGCTCCGCGTGTCAGCGGATCGGCGGGGCGTACTGCAGGCCGCCCTTGGACCAGAGATTGTTCTGGCCGCGAGCGATGTTGATGCGCGAGCCGGCGCCGACGTTCTTGTCGAACAGCTCGCCGTAGTTTCCGACCTGCTTGACGATCTGGTAGGCCCAGTCATTGCCGAGGCCGATGCCCTTGCCGAACTCACCCTCCTTACCGAGGATGCGGCGGATGTCGGGGTTCGTCGAGTTCAGCATCTGCTCGACATTGGCTTTCGTGATGCCAGCCTCTTCCGCGTTGAGCAGCGCGAAGTGCACCCACCGCACGATCGTGAACCACTGGCTGTCGCCCTGGCGAACGGAGGGTCCGAGCGGCTCCTTGGAGATGATCTCGGGGAGTACGATGTGCTCATCGGGCTGCTGGAGCTGGAGGCGCTGGGCATAAAGACCCGAAGCGTCCGTCGTGTAGACGTCGCAGCGGCCGGCCTGATAGGCGGTCAGCGTCTCGTCCGCCTTCTCGAAGACGACGGGCTTGTACTCGAGCTTGTTGACTCGGAAGTAGTCGGCGAGGTTCAGCTCGGTCGTCGTGCCGGTCTGCACGCATACCGTGGCGCCGCCGAGCTCGGTTGCGCTCTTCACGCCGAGCGACTTCTTCACCATCATGCCCTGGCCGTCGAAGTAGTTCACGCCGGCGAAGCTCAGGCCCAGCGAGCTGTCGCGGCCCATGGTCCAGGTCGTGTTGCGATTGAGCACGTCGATCTCGCCCGACTGCAGCGCCGTGAAGCGCTCCTTGGCGGTCGTCGGCACGAAGCGCACTTTCGTCGCATCACCGAGCACAGCGGCAGCGATGGCACGGCAGTAGTCGACGTCGAGGCCCGTCCAGTTGCCCTTGTCGTCAGGCGCGGAAAAGCCGGCGAGGCCGGTGTTCACACCGCACGAAAGCGTCCCTTGCTTCTTGACCTTGTCGAGCGTTTGGGCGCCGGCGGCGCCCGCTGTGCCGACGAGCACGGCGGCGGCGGCGGCGAGTAGTTTGTTTGTTGGTTTCATCTGGTTTCCCTTTTTCCTCGTCGTAGCTGCTGTTGATCTGCCGAAAACATGGAAGGAGCGGGCGGCCGTCGGCGCGGACCCGGCCCTGAGTTCTGCGTCAGTGATTGAGGATCTGACTGAGAAAGTGCTTCGTGCGATCCGACTTCGGATTGGCGAAGAATTCCTCGGGCGGCGCCATCTCGACGATTTCGCCGCGGTCCATGAAAATGACGCGGTCGGCAACGGAGCGGGCAAATGCCATCTCGTGCGTGACACACATCATGGTCATGCCCGAGTTCGCGAGCTCGATCATGACGTCGAGCACTTCCTTGATCATCTCGGGATCGAGTGCCGACGTCGGCTCGTCGAAGAGCATGATGTTCGGGTTCATGCAGAGTGCGCGGGCAATCGCGACGCGCTGCTGCTGTCCGCCGGAGAGCTGGCCGGGGTACTTGAGCGCCTGCTCGGGAATTTTCACGCGCTCGAGATACATGCGCGCGGTCTTCTCTGCTTCGGCGCGAGACTTCTTCTTCACCCAGACGGGCGCGAGGCAGAGATTGTCGAGGACCGTGAGATGCGGAAAGAGGTTGAAGGACTGGAAGACCATGCCGACCTCGGCACGGATCTTGTCGATGTTCCGCAAGTCGTTGGTGAGTTCGATCCCGTCGACGACGATTTGGCCCTGCTGGTGCTCCTCGAGCCGGTTGATGCACCGGATGAGGGTCGACTTGCCCGAGCCCGAGGGGCCGCAGATGACGATCTTCTCGCCGTCCTTCACCGTGAGATTGATGTCCCTGAGGACATGAAACTCACCGTACCACTTGTGCACGCTATTCAGTACAATCGCACCGGCTGCGCCGTGAGCACGACGGACCGGTTGCCGGCTGGTATCAGCCATGGCCACTCCCTACTTACATCTGTATGCGCCGGATCGGCCAAAGAACGGATGCCGTCAGGCGTCACTCACAAAAGTATGGCGGAAGAGTAGGCACGTGGCAACTTCGTAACAGCGCCAGTTCTCATGACACGAAGGTCTAATTTCAGGCAGCGGAGCACTTGAGTCTCGAAACGAAGATGCTTCAGGCCGATCGCGGCATGTAGAGGATGATCAGCGCTCCCGTGACAGCTACAGCGGCGCCGATGATGTCCCATCGATCCGGCACGCGTCCCTCGACGCCCCACAACCACATAAGTGACGCCGCGATATAGATGCCTCCGTAGACCGCGTATGCGCGGCCGGCGTAGTCAACGTCGACCTTTGTCAGCAGCCAGCCGAAGAGGATGAGCAGCAGAATCCCTGGCGCGACCCAAAGAGCCGAGGCGCCGTTACGAGCGACTGCCCAAAGCGCAAAGCAGCCGCCGATCTCGGCGATCGCGGCCCCGACGTAAAGTGCCAGTGTCCTCATCTCGTTGCTCGTCTCCAAAGTCTGGCCGAATCAATATGTTACCGGATCGTTAACCAAGTGTTGCCTTGATGCAACGATATGGCCAATCGACGCCACCATAGAGCCACAAATTCCCGACAGGGTCACTTTCGGCCACTCGCAGGAATCACCTCGCAAAGATGCATCTATATGCCGTCGCGGGGTGCACGGATCAGGCGGGCGGGCCGGCAGTATTCGCATGCGGCGCATTGAGCGGTCCGCCTGCGCATACGCATCAGAGCAGGTTGCTGCGTAAGTACGCGGACCAGATGGGGTCGGCCTGTTTGTGGCAAGGCCCGCTGGCGGAAAGGTTGAAGTTGTCGGCTGTGCTGACCACTCGTCGGGCTAGAGCGTGGACGAGCGCGGTTGCGCTTGCGCTTGCAGTCCTCCTGGCGCCTGCAGGCGCCGGGCCGACAGCAGCCAAGGACGCCAACGCCACCGTGACGTTCGTTTCGCCCGAGGCGGCGCTCGAGCAGGGCATCAATGCCTATCGCGGCGGCTACGTCGAGTTTGCCATTCCGGCACTGAGGTTTGCCGCCAACAGTGGCGAGTTTCTCGCGCAATACGTGCTCGCCGGTATCCTCTCCGATAACTCGGGCGCTAACACCGATCACGGCGAGGCATTCCGCTTGCTGCGCCAGATCGTCGTTAACAATGCCAACATAGACCCCGACGACGACCCGCGCGCGCCCTATGTCTCGAAGGCGCTCCTGTCGTTTGGCGAGTACCTGAATCGCGGCGTGCCAGAGCTGAAGATGCCAGCCAATCCGCCGATGGCGCTCCGGTACATCGAGCACGCGGCCAAGTTCTTCGGCAATCGCGATGCGCAATTCGTGCTGGCGAAGATGCTGGTCAGCGGCGAAGGCGGACGCAAGGATCCGCAACTCGCCCTGCACTTCCTTTCGACGCTGGTTCAGGGCGGGCACGCCGGCGCGCAGGCCTTCCTCGCCGAGCAGTACTGGCGCGGTGGAATAGTCTCCAAGGACGAGCCGCGGGCGCTGGCGCTTGCCGAGCTCGCCGTCAAAGGCGCTGCTCCGACCGACTACCTTTGGATCGATGAGATCTACCAGAACATCTATTGCGGCATGAACGAACCACGGCGCAACGAGGCTCGGCCCCTTGTCCAGCGCTGGGGGCAGTTCTTCGGATTCGGCGGCCGCGGCGCGCGCAAGTCCGATCAGGAGCAGGGCGATATGGGATTCGTCCCAACGCGAACCTGCGCGGATGGCAAGCCCGTGCCGCTACTCGAGGAACTGCGCGGTCCGGGCAATCTGCCTCCGGAGGGCGCGATGGCCGGAAGTCCCGAGCCGCGCGTTGATCGCAAAGGCGTTCGCGACGTCGGCGCACCGGGGCGCTGAGGACTTCCTCATCGTTATTCCGTCGAGGTCCACTCGGCCGGTCAGGCCGCGAGTTCCACCCATGCAGGAACATGGTCCGAAGGCTTCTCCCATCCGCGCGTGAAGCGGTCGATACCGGCCGCGCTCAGGCGATCGGCGGCCTGCGGGGAGAGCAGAAGGTGGTCGATGCGAATGCCATCGTCCTTCTGCCAGGAACCGGCCTGATAGTCCCAGAAGGTGTAGGCGCCCGGACCCGGATGGCACGCCCGGATGGCGTCCGTGAAGCCGAGGCCGACGAGGCGGCGAAATGCCGAGCGCGATTCGGGCTGAAAGAGTGCGTCGTTCTTCCAGGCTTCGGGTCGGCGGGCATCGGCCGGCGTTGGAATCACATTGTAGTCGCCGGCGAGGACCAGGGGCTCCTCGAGAGCGATACGCTGGCGCACGTAGCTCTCGAAAGCCGCCATCCACGCGAGCTTGTATGAAAACTTCTCGGTCCCGATCGGATTGCCGTTCGGCAGATAGAGACCGCCCACGCGACAGATACCGGCATCGCCCGTCACGACAGCCTCGATATAGCGCGCTTGTCCGGTATCGGGCTCGCCAGGAAAGCCTGTGACCACGTCCTCGATGGGGAGGCGCGAGAGTATGGCAACGCCGTTGAAGCCTTTCTGGCCGTGAACCACGCACTGGTAGCCGGCATCGGCGATGCGATCGGCCGGAAAGCCCTCGGTTAGGCTCTTGATTTCCTGCAGGCAGACGACATCGGGCTCAGTCTCGCGGAGCCATGTCAGCAGGCCCTCGATGCGGGCCTTGACGCCGTTGATGTTCCAGGTCGCGATCCGCATTCGGTCTCGTGCCTCCATTAACTCGTCGGCCGGAAAGCTTGAAAGCCCGGCTCCGCGCGTAACCTTCCGTTTACCGTGCGGGGATAGGATGTCCATCTGCCCATGAGGTAACGTGCCCATTTTTGGTTTTCGACGACATCGAGGCCGCACGTGACGATTTCTTACTACGGCGACGAAGCCCGCGCACCCATTCAGCCATCAGGGGTCATGACCTTCCTGATGCTTGCGAATGCGGTTGTCGCGATGACGGTGCTGTTCGCGTGGACGGCGGTTTCACTCTATATTGTCGAGCCGATCGCCTGGGCAACCTGGATGCCCGTCCGGCGCGGAACCACTTTCGAAGATCTCTTTGAGTATCCGTTCGTGATGCTCTGGCTCATGCCGGCAGTGGGGATTGGGGGAGCTTGGTTCGCCCTCAAGCTCGGCCGCCGCTTTCTCGCCCTGAGCAGCGTCATGCTGCCAATTGCGCTCCTCGCGCTGATTTTCGGCTGGTATCACTTCGCGCCGCCGACCTACCTCTGATCTCCGAAGCTCGGCTTTCGTGCCCCCCACGCCCATGCAGAGCGCACGGTGCGGCGTTCGGCCGTGGCGGCAGCGCTTATGCTTCCCTCAGCCACGTTCTCCTACTAGGTTGCCCCCGACCGACACCACCACCGGGGAATGAACCTAGATGCCGCCCGCCCCTGCCTCTCTCGTCGAGGTCGAGCCGACGCTCGATCCCTTTTCGGCCACCTACCGGCAGGGCCGCGCGCAGGTCGTATGGGCACGGCTCGTCGCCGATCTGGAGACGCCGGTCTCGGCGATGCTCAAGCTGTCCGATGGTCGGCCGCTGAGCTTCCTTCTCGAGTCCGTAGAGGGTGGGGAAGTTCGCGGTCGCTACTCGATCATCGGGCTGGAGCCGGACACCGTCTGGCGCGCCTTCGGGAACCGCGCCGAGATCAACCGCTCGCCGCGCGAGACGCCCGGCAAGTTCGAGACCGAGACCGCGCCGACGCTCGCGTCGCTCCGCACATTGCTCGAGAGTTCGCGCATCGACACGCCGCCGGAGCTGCCGCCCATGGCAGCGGGTGTGTTCGGTTACTTCGGCTATGATAATGTGCGGCTCGTCGAGCACCTGCCGAGCACCCCACTCGACCGGCTCGGCGTCCCCGATGCCATTCTCGTCCGCCCGACCGTGATGGTCATCTTCGATGCGGTGAAGGACGAGATGACGCTTGTCTCGCCTGTCTATCCGCAGCCGGGGATTGACCCGGCCACGGCCTACGAGACCGCGCGCCGGCGCCTCACCGATGTTATTGCCGGCCTCGATGCGCCGCTCCCGCACCACGCTCTGGCTGGTTTCGATCCTCTCGAGGCGCCCGAGCCTGTGTCGAACACGACGCCGGCCGAGTACCGGGTCATGGTGGATCGCTGCAAGGAGTACATCGCCGCCGGCGATGCCTTCCAGATCGTCGTGTCGCAGCGCTTCTCGGCACCCTTCACGCTTCCGCCCTTCGCACTCTACCGCGCGCTCCGGCGCACGAATCCATCGCCCTTCCTCTTTCACCTCGATCTCGGCGACTTCGCGCTCGTCGGCTCTTCGCCGGAGATCCTCGTGCGCGTTCGCGATGGCCGCGTCACACTGCGCCCGCTCGCCGGCACCCGCCCGCGCGGCGCGACACCTGAAGCGGACGCGGCGCTCGAACGCGAGCTGGTCACCGATCCCAAGGAGCGCGCCGAGCATCTCATGCTGCTCGATCTCGGCCGCAATGACGTCGGTCGTGTCGCGAAGATCGGCTCGGTGTCCGTGGCCTCGAGCTTCGATGTCGAGCGTTATAGCCAGGTCATGCATCTTTCGTCGACCGTGCACGGCGAACTTGATCCCAGGCACGATGCCATCGACGCGCTGATGGCCGGCTTCCCGGCCGGCACGCTATCGGGCGCCCCCAAGGTGCGCGCCATGGAGATCATCGACGAGCTGGAAAAGGAGAAGCGCGGCCCCTATGCGGGCTGCGTCGGCTACTTCGCCGCCGACGGCAACATGGATACCTGCATCGTACTGCGCACCGCGATCGTCAAGGATGGGCGCATGTACGTGCAGGCCGGCGCCGGCGTCGTTGCCGACAGCAATCCCGAAGCCGAGCAGATGGAGTGCGTCTACAAAGCCCGCGCCCTCTTCCGCGCTGCAGACGAGGCCGTGCGCTTTGCAGAGAAGGCCAGGCGCGGCAATCGCTGACCGGCGCGACCCCACCTGCCGATCGCCATCAACGAGGACAAACGCTCCATGCCCGGCCCGCTCGATGGCATTCGTATCGTCGACCTGACCGCAGTCGTCTCCGGTCCCTTCGCGACGCTGCATCTCGCCGACATGGGCGCCGATGTCATCAAGATCGAGCCGCCCGAAGGCGACATCATGCGCAACCCGGGCACGCCGCCGACCAAAGGCATGGGCCCGATCTTCCTTGCCGCCAACCGCAACAAGAAGTCCCTCTGCCTGGACTTGAAGCGCTCCGAAGCCGTCGAAGTCGTAAAGCGCCTCGCGGCGAACGCCGATGTCTTCGTGCACAACAACCGCCCGCAGGCCATCGAGCGGCTCGGGCTCGGCTATGAGGACATCCGCGCGGTCAATCCATCGATCGTCTATGCCTACTGCCTCGGCTACAAGCGCACGGGGCCCTACGGCGCCAAGCCCGCTTATGACGACCTCGTACAGGGCGCCAGCGGCGCGGCCATGCTGACGGCGCGTGCCTCTGGCGGCGAGCCGCGCTTCATGCCGAGCCTCATCGTCGACAAGACCACCGGCCTCCATCTCGCTATGGCCGTTCTCGGTGCGCTCGTGCATCGCACGCGCACCGGTCAGGGCCAGCTCGTCGAAGTGCCCATGCTCGAGACGATCACGTCTTTCTGGCTCACCGAGCACCTTTACGATGCAACATACGATCCGCCGCGCGGCCAGATCGGCTATCCGCGCCTCCTTAGTCCGCAACGCCGCCCGTCGCGCTCGAAGGACGGTTACGTCTGCATGCTCATCGTCACCGACAAGCACTGGAATGCCTTCTGCACGAACCTCGGTCGCGAGGATCTGCGCAATGATCCGCGCCTCGCGACGGTGGCTGCGCGCGCCAATCACCAGCCGATCGTGCAGCAGATCGTGAATGATCTCGCGCCGAGCCGCACAACTGCCGAGTGGCTCGCATTCTGCGATGCGCATGACATCCCGGCGATGCCGGTCAACGATCTCGACGGCGTGCTCGAAGATCCCCATCTCAACGCGACGGGTTTCTTCACGACGCGCGAGCATCCGACCGAGGGCCCCGTGCGCACGATTGCGAGCCCTCTCGGTTTCTCCGAGACGCCGACGGAATTTCGCAGCCATGCGGGCTTTCTCGGCGCTGATGGGCCTGAGGTCCTGAGCGCCGCCGGTTACAGCGAGGCCGAGATTGCCGAGCTGGAAGCGCGCGGAGTGATGAAAGTCGTGCGGGAAAAAAAGTCATAAAAGACGGGGGTTCCGGGGGTGTCCCCCGGTCGGGTTACAGGGCGGAAGCCCTGTTCGCGCCAAGGGCGCGAGCGAGGCTAGCCTCGCGCTCCACAGGGAGGGACACCCTCCCTGACCCACCCGCCTTTATGACTTTGCTGGCTTGATCGGCGCGCCGATCTCGTGTCCCGTGCTCGCCGATAGCGATGAGGGAGTGTGCGCCATGGCGGATCTCGACAGCTACGTGACCATCGAGCGCGGACTCGGCCCGGACGGGCGCGTGGCGCTTGTGAGATTTGACCGTGGTGACAGCATCAATGCGCTGTCGCCGGAGGCCATGCGGCAGCTTCGCGATGCGGCGCGCTCCTTCGAGGATGACATCGAGACCTCGGTCGTCGTGCTCGCGGGTAATGCGCGCGCTTTCTCGGCGGGCTTCGATCTGAAGGACAATGAGCGCAAGGCGGTTGCCGAGGAGGGCCTCAGCGCGTTGCGCCGCTCGATCTCGATCGGGCCGCGCATGTGCCGTGCGTGGTACGAGATGGAGCAGGTGACGATCGCTGCGATCGAAGGCTTCTGCATTGGCGGGGGTGTTGCGCTGTCCGTGTCGCTCGACTTCCGCGTGACGGCGCGCGGCGCGCATTTCCGCATTCCCGAGGTTGATCTCGGCATGAACATGAGCTGGGGTTCCATTCCGCGGATGCTGCAACTCATGGGGCCGGCGCGCACGAAGCAGGCTGTGATGCTCGCGTCGGAGCGCATTTACGCCGAGCAGGCATACGAGTGGGGTCTCGTCGAGCATCTGGCCGAGGATGGGAGCGCGTTGACTGCGGCAATGGCGCTCGCTGGACGTTTGGCGGCCGAGCCACCACTTCCTGTGAAGATGACCAAGATGACTGTGAACCGGCTCTCCGGCGCGCTCGATGATCTTGCGAGCCACATGGATCTCGACCAGTTCATGCTGACGACGACGAGCGAGGACAGCAAAGAGGGCATCGCCGCGTTCCTCGAGCGGCGACGCGCGCACTTCAGCGGTCGCTGATCGGGACGAATGCATGTCGGGTGTTATCAAGCTTCTCGTCTACGTGGCGATTGCCTATCTGGCGATCATCGGGATTGCGTATGTCGCGCAGCGCAAGTTCACGTACTTCCCGAACGCGTCCCGTGTCGCGCCCGCCGACACCGGCCTTGAAGGCTTCCGCGAGGTCGAGCTTCCGACACCCGATGGCGAACGCGTTATCGCGTGGTACGTGCCCGCGCCGCCAGGCCGGCCGACGATCCTCTACTTCCACGGCAATGGCGGCGGGCTCGCGAACCGCGCCGGGCGCTTTGGCCGGTACCAGCAGGCAGGCTTTGGCATCTTCGTGATGTCGTATCGCGGCTACAGCGGCAGCACGGGCAGTCCCACCGAGGCGCACAACATCGCCGACGCCCGCCTCGCCTATGACTATCTTATCAAGCAGGGGCTCAAGCCGTCGGACATCTTTCTCTATGGCGAGTCGCTCGGATCGGGCGTCGCCGTGCAGACTGCGGCAGCGGTGCCGGTCGCCGGTGTCATTCTCGACGCGCCCTACACGTCCATCGTCGAAGTCGGCGCGAAAGCCTATCCCATTCTGCCTCTGAACTGGCTGATGGTGGATCGCTACGAGAGCGATAAGCGTATTGCCTCGATCAACGCGCCGCTGCTGATCCTGCACGGTGCGCGCGATCAGGTCATCCCGCTCGAAATGGGGCAGCGAATGCACGCGCTTGCCCGTGAACCCAAGAAGATCGTCGTCTTTCCCGAGGGGCGCCATGTCGACCTCGACAACTATGGCGCCGTCGACGTCGTGCGCGACTGGATACTCGCGCTCAAGCGCTGAGGCGGCGTGCCTTTGCTGCCACGCATAGACAGGATGTGGCAGATCGGCAGCAACCGTCCTGTCGGGACGAGCGTATAAGGCTGTAGACGCCGATCGGGGGAGCCAGCCATGAACCAGGCGATCAACCAGCTTGTGCAATTTCTGCAACAGGGTATTTCGGCCATCTTCCGCTTTGTTCAGCTCGTCTGGACATGGTCGTTCGGCCAGATCGTTCAAATTCTCCAGTCGAATTGGCAAAACCTGCCGGCGTGGAAGATCGCAGTTCTCGCCCTCGTCATCCTGGCCATTGTTTACGTGCTCTACAAGGCAGTGATATCTCTCTGGGGCGCCGCCGAGAAAGTACTGCTTGCATTCGTTGCCCTGCTAGGCGTGCTTATCACCATGCTGCCGTACATCGTCATCGCAGGACTGATCGCAGCCGGCGGCGGTTGGGTTATCCAGAACGTCAATTTCTGAAGTCTGCCGCTGCTGTCGATAGGAGTTCCGTTCGATGCCCGATGGACGAATTGAGCTACGCCGTCGTGGCGCCGAAGTGCGTAAGGAACTCGGGCTTCAGCGCACGGATACGAATGAGGCCCTCCCAAACTTTGACGATTTCATCAACGAGGTCGCGTTCGGTGGAATCTGGGACCGGCCGAACCTCGCGCGCCCCGATCGAATGATCTGCACGCTCGCCGTGCTCGGCCTTGGCCCGCACACCGAACAGCTTCGCCAGTATGTGGCCTCGGCCATCGATCTTGGCCTCGCGCCGCGCACGATCCTCGAAGTCTTCATGCAGGCCGGTCTCTACGGCGGCTTCATCACGACGGAGAGCGCCGCGCGCGTTGCGCACGAAGTTTTTGCGGGCCGAGGTGTGAGCGTCGCCCCGGAGCCGCCGCGCTCCGACAGCAGCGAGGTCCTGGATGAGCGCGGCCATGAGGTCATGGCGAAGCTGCATGGCGACCGCGCCGGCCAGGGCTATGCGGCGGCCGACAACAAAGTGACGGGCGCTCTCTATCCTTCGGCAATCCGCTATGGTTACGGCGAGCTGTGGGCGCGCGCTGGGCTCGATCATCGCCAGCGCATGCTGGTCGCGATCGCTGCCTTCACGGCGCTGGGTCTCGAGGGGCAGCTCAAGAAATTCGGCGCCTCGGCCCTCAATATCAGGCTCAAGAAGGAAGAGGTCATCGAGGCCATCATCCAGACCGGTCCCTACAGCGGATTTCCTCGCGCGCTCAATGGCCTCGGCCTCTTGAGCGACACGCTCAAGTAGCATTTAGCCGGCCGACCCCGTGCCCTTCGCGCCACACGCCGGCAACGACGTGGAAAGCTCGCGCCTCGGCGTTTGGCCGCTGCCTCAAAGATGCTAGAGGAACAGGGTTAACGCAGGGAGGGATAGCATGTCCGGGAAGTCTTTCAGCGCGCTCCTCTTGCGCGCCGCTGCCATCACTGCGGCGGCCGGCCTCGCAGCCACGGCGGCACCACTCTGGGCCGCCGAATTCGCCTACAGCGAGAAGTCGAACCAGGATATGGCGCGCCGGCTCGATATGCCGGTCTATCTGGCGGTGCCCGCGAGTGCGCGCCTGACGCTGCCGAAGAATATCAACACGACCGATCGTCTGATCGAGTTCAAGCATCCCGACGCCAAGGGTGCGCAGGGCGACGTCGGGCTGCGGCTTGTCGTGGCGAAGCGGGCCGGCTTCGGGCAGCGCATGGCCAAGAGCGGCCTCATTCAGACCGGCGACATCATCCTGACCTTTCGCCCTGAATGGGGCGGCGGCGGCGCCTATCCGAACATCCAGATGGGCATCAGCCACACCGGTATTGCCTACGTGCAGAATGGCGTCGCGCGGCAGCTCGATATCCCGCTCAACGCCGAGTACCTCGGTGGGAACTACGGCGGCAACTTCGACAGCGAGCACTATCGCACGCTGAAGTTCATCCACATCATCCGCCCGCGCGGGCTCACCGATGCGCAGCGCGCCGCGATCCTCGCCTGGGCGACGCGCATCAACCAGCAGGCGCGCAAGATCTACCCGTCGCAGATCAGCTTCAACGATGACTACAATGCGCCGAAGTACAAGTCGGGCAGACCGCTCGACTTCGTGCAGCACTTGGCGCGACTTGGCCTCGGCCAGAACCCGGCCGGTCAGACGAGCATGTTCTGCTCGGAGTTCGTGTGGTCGGTCCTTGCGCTCAGGAACTGCGATCCCGCCAAGACAGGCGACAGCTTCAGGCAGAGCCGCATTCCTTCCTGCGTCTCGCCCATCATGGAGCCACTGCCCGCGACCGGCTCATTTATGGCGACGCGTACTTCCGGGGCAAAAATCGGCCTCGGCGAGGGGCCGCTCATGGTCATCGATGCTCTAAAGCTGCCGGCTGACAAGCGCGATCCGCTGGTCGAGTCGATTTTCGTCGAGAACCCGAAGGCGGTCGCGCGGATGTCGTCTGGTCATCAGACCGTTGCCAAGGAAATGGCGCCGCGCTTTTCGCCGCTGAAGGACTACTACAAGAACGCGGCGGCTGGCGGATGGCGGCGCGCGCAGACCTTGGTCGCCAGCGCTGCTTTCCGGTCGGCCGTTCCCGAGAATTACTCGCCGACCTCCTTCCTCATCAACACGATGCTGCCACGCACCAACAAGAACCGGACCATGGACTACGTGGCAACCGTGATGTTCGAGTAGTACCTTCTGGCGGGCGATCGATCGAGCGATCGCCCGCGATGCCTCCTGCCATGATCGGAAGACTGCACATGCCGGCTCGCTTCAAGGTGGACCGTCGGACGCTCATGCTTGGTACTGCCGCTGCGGTGGCCGCGCCCGTTGTCGGCCTTCGCGCAGGCGACAGCAGCACGATCCCGATCGGCGACATGCACGCGCATCTCTTCTTCTCGATCAGCCGGCAACCGGCTTCGGTGCGTCCACTTGGCAAGCTCATGGGCGAAGGCAATGCGTCGCTTGTGTCGTGGTCGATCGTGGGCGATCAGCCCTGGATCCGGCCGACGGCACAGGGCCTGCGCCAGCACGGTGCGCCAAAGGCCGGGGCCGCGACGAAGTGGTTCACGGAGGAACTCGCGCGCGCCCGCAAGCATGCCGAGCAGCAGAAGATCAAGATCGCGACGACGCCGGCCGATCTCGATCTTGCACTGAAAGGTGAGCCGCACATCGTACTCTCAATAGAGGGCGCGAGCTTCCTCGATGATGGCATCGACGGTCTCAAGGCCGCGTACGAAGCCGGCGTTCGGCACATCCAGCTCGTTCATTTCGTGCGCAATACCATCGGCGATTTTCAGACCGAGGCTCCCCAGCATGGCGGGCTCACGGATTTCGGCCGCAAGGTCGTGGAGGAATGCAATCGCCTTGGCATTCTGGTCGATCTCGCGCACTGCACGCGCTCGGCTGTCGATCACGCGCTGGCGATCGCCAAGGCGCCGCTCGTGTGGTCGCATAGCTCGGTTGCCAAGAGCGCCAGCGCCGGCAAAGCGCGTTCGATGTGGCAGGTGCGCCAGCTCGGCCTAGATCAGGCAAAGCAGATCGCGGCCAAAGGTGGTGTGGTCGGGCTCTGGGCGCTGCGCTCGGATGTCGGGGCGACAGTCGAGTCCTACGGCGATCGCATTATCGAGATGGCCGGCTGGCTCGGCGATGATCATGTCGCCTTTGGGACGGACATGAACTCGCTCGGAAATGCTCCCGTGTCCAGCTATGGCGATCTGCGCCGCGTGGTGCGTCACCTGGAGCGCAAGCTCCCGGCTGATCGCGTGCGCAAGATTGCGATCGGCAACTACGCCCGCGTGCTGCGGCAGGTCATGGAAGCCGGCAAGGCCTAAGGCGCACTTGCACCGCGGGCGGATCACGCAGCGCTGATCGCTGCCGCATCCGCATTACTTGACCATCAGGTCACTTCCCTTGCTATGTTCGAGGCAGGCGACGCTGGCTGCCGATGTCCGCGTGCGCTGTGCCCAAACATAACCGGGGAAACGCGATCATGAGCAGTGCACCGATCGACGTCCATTTCTGGCCGACGCCCAACGGCATCAAGATCACGATCATGCTTGAGGAGTGCGGCCTTCCCTACAAGCTGATCCCCGTCAATATCGGCAAGGGTGAGCAGTTCAAGCCGGAATTCCTCGCGATCGCGCCGAACAATCGGATGCCCGCAATTGTCGATCCCGATGGCCCTGGCGGCAAACCGATCTCGGTCTTCGAGTCGGGCGCAATCCTCCAGTATCTCGGCCGCAAGACGGGGAAGTTCTATCCGAGCGACGAGCGCAAGCGCGTTGCCGTCGACGAGTGGGTCTTCTGGCAGATGGCAGGCCTCGGTCCCATGGCGGGCCAAGCCAATCACTTCCGCAATTACGCACCCGAGAAGGTGCCTTATGGCATCAATCGCTACACCGACGAGGTGAACCGCCTCTATGGTGTGCTCAACAAGCGGCTCGAGGGGCGCGATTACATCTGCGGCGAGTACTCGATTGCCGACATGCTGAGCTTTCCGTGGGTGCGCCGCTATGAGGTGCAGGGCCAGGATCTCGCCGAGTTCCCGAACATCGCGAAGTGGGTCGAGCGCATGAACGCGCGGCCGGCGGTTGCGCGCGGTGTCGCGGCGGGCGCGGAGTTGAGATCGGCGACCTATAACCTCGGTCAGGACAAGGAAGCGCAGAAAGTTCTTTTCGGCCAGCGTGCGCGAAAGTAGGCGCGCATAATCACAACACGAATTTGGGAGAGACGAGCAAGGTGGAGAAGATCCATATCGAGTTCACGCTGTTCTCAGCGTTCTATTCGCCGCTGATTTCAGTCATGTCGGGCGGCTTCCTGAAGGAAGAGGGCCTCGACGCCTCGTGGTCCGTTGCGCCGCCGGGCGTGTCGGCCATCAAGTCGCTCGAAGAGGGCACGGCCCAGGTGATCCAGACAGCACCGAGCCAAGCGTTCACCTCGCTCGCCAAGGGCGAGAAGCCGGTCGCAGTTCATTTTGCTCAGATCAACGAGATGGACGGCTTCTTCATCAACGGACGTGCGCCAGATTCGAACTTCAACTGGAAGAAGCTCGAAGGCGCCGAAGTCGTGATGTTCGGCGGCGGCCAGCCGCTCGCCATGTTCAAGTATGCCTGCCACCAGGCCGGTATCGACTTCAGCAAGATAAAGGCCATCACACCCGGCGGTGCCGGCGACATCGACAAGGCCTTCCGCGCAGGTCAGGGTCAGTACGTGCAGCAGCAGGGACCTTTCCCGCAGCAGCTCGAAGCGGATGGTGTTGGTCCTGTTGTCGCTGAGGTAGGTCCGAAGATCGGCCCGGTTGCCTTCTCGAGCCTTGCCGCAACGCGCGAATGGCTTGCGACCGATACCGCAAAGGCCTTTACGCGCGCCTATGCCAAGACGCGGAAGTACATGCTTGCGACGCCGGCGGCCGAGATCGCGCGAGCGGAAAAGTCTTACTTCCCGAAGATCGACGAGGACGTGCTCGCGCGCTGCATCGCCTCCTACCAGAAGCTTGGTTGCTGGACGCCGCACGTCGAGATCACGCGGCCGGCGTTCGAGGTGGCACTAGATGTGTTCGAGCATTTCGGTACGCTCAAGGAGCGCTACCGCTACGAGCAGGTGTGCGCTGCGCCACCGGCAATAACCTGATTTGAAGACGCATTGAGGAGGATCGGACAATGGCGACGGAAATCGAGGCCATCGAGAAGGTGATCTGGACCTACTTCGACGGCTTGCACGAGGGTGACGTTAGCAAGCTCGGGCAGGCTTTCCATGAGGGTAGTCACCTCTATTCGGTGACCGACGGCAAGGTGAGCGATCTGCCGCGCGAGAAGTGGTTCGAGATGGTCAAGAGCCGTCCGTCGGCCAAGTCGAAAGGGCTGAAGCGGACCGACCGGATCGTCTCGATCGATTTCGCGGGGCCGGAGACGGCACACGTGAAGGTCGAGTGCTCGATCCATCCGCGGTACTTCACGGATTACCTCCAGTTGTTGAAGCTCGACGGCGGCTGGCGGATCGTCTCGAAGACCTTCCGCGCGGATGTGCGCGAGTAGGCTGCACGCACAACCAAACCGCCGCCTGCCACCGAACGTGGCGGGTGGCGGTTTTTTCTTTTCAGATCAGAATAATAGTTCTCTGCGACGATTCGTTAACCGTCCCCGGCACGAGAAATGCATTACGCAAATCCGCGTAATAGAACGTGAATTGTACGGATGGCTGACTTGCCTGTAGCTCGGCTACAACACAGGGACAGCCGATTCGCGGGGATCTGACCGTATGTGCGGCATCGTTGGAATTCTGGGCGAGAAGCCCGTTGCAAATGAGCTGGTCGACGCTCTGCGCCGGCTCGAATACCGAGGCTATGACTCAGCTGGCGTGGCGACCGTCGAGAACGGGCATCTGGACCGCCGGCGGGCCGAGGGCAAGCTCCGCAATCTTGCCGAGCGCCTGACAAGTCAGCCGCTCAAGGGCCGTGCCGGCATCGGCCACACGCGCTGGGCAACCCATGGCGCGCCGAACGAGCAGAATGCCCACCCGCACATGACTGACAAAGTCTCGGTCGTGCACAACGGCATCATCGAGAACTTCCGCGAGATCAAGGACGCGCTCGTTCGTGAGGGCGTGACGTTCGACTCTGAAACCGACACTGAGGTCATTGCTCACCTCATCACCGAGGAGATGCGCCGCGGCGCCGATCCCGTCTCGGCGACGGGCAAGGCTTTGAAGCAGCTCAAGGGGGCCTTTGCGCTCGCCATCATCTTCGCCGGCCATGACGACCTCATGATCGGTGCACGCGAAGGAAGCCCGCTCGCCGTCGGCCACGGGGAAGGCGAGATGTACCTCGGCTCGGATGCCATTGCGCTCGCGCCCTTCACGGACCGCATCACGTATCTGGAAGAGGGCGACTGGGTCATTCTCCATCGCGGCGGCGCCGAGTTCCGCGACCGCCATGGCCGCAAGGTTGAGCGCAAGTCCATCACCTCGTCGGCCTCCGGCTTCCTCGTCGACAAGGGCAATCACAAGCACTTCATGCTCAAGGAGATCCATGAGCAGCCGGAAGTGATCTCCCACACACTGACGAACTACATCGACCTTGTCGCCGGCAAGGTGGCTTTCCCGGACCTCGGCATCGACCTCGCGAAGGTGCCCCGTGTAACGATATCGGCGTGCGGCACGGCCTATCTCGCGGGTCTCGTGGCCAAGTACTGGCTCGAGCGCTATGCGCGCGTGCCGGTCGAGATCGATGTCGCGTCGGAAATGCGCTACCGCGAGGCGCCGATGCCCGCAGGTGGCATTGCGCTCTTCATCTCGCAGTCGGGCGAAACCGCAGATACGCTCGCGACGCTGCGCTATTGCAAGGCGCAGGGGCAGCGTATCCTGTCCGTGGTCAACGTCCGCACCTCGACGATCGCGCGAGAAAGCGATGCCGTTCTGCCGACGCTTGCCGGCCCGGAGATAGGCGTTGCCTCGACGAAGGCCTTTACCTGCCAGCTCGCCACGCTCGCCTGTTTTGCGCTGGCGATCGGCCGCGCCAAGGGGACGATCACACCTGAGAAGGAGCGCGAGCTCGTCCAGGCGCTGACCGAGGTGCCGCGCCATATGGTCGGGCTCCTGCGCGAAGAGCAGCCGTACGAGGATCTGGCGCACTGGCTATCGAAGGCGCGCGACGTGCTCTACCTCGGCCGCGGAACGGCCTTCCCAATTGCCATGGAAGGCGCGCTGAAGCTCAAGGAGATCTCCTACATCCACGCCGAGGGCTATGCCGCCGGCGAGATGAAACACGGGCCGATCGCGCTTATCGATGAGAACGTGCCGGTGGTCGTCGTGGCGCCGGAGGACGATCTCTTCGAGAAGACCGTCTCGAACATGCAGGAAGTGGCGGCGCGCGGCGGCCAGATCGTGCTGGTATCAGATGCAACCTCGGAAAAGGTCGGCTGCAGGATCGCGGCACACTTGAGCGTTCCGAGAGTTCATCCCTTCGTCGCGCCGATCGTCAATGCGCTGCCCATGCAGCTCATCGCCTATCATACGGCGACGTTCATGGGCACGGATGTCGACCAGCCGCGCAATCTCGCCAAGTCCGTGACGGTGGAGTAGGCTGGAACAACGGGGAAAAGCTGCGTCATACATTTGCCGGAGCAGGGTGATTTTGATTTAACTGACCAAAAGGTGCGCGTGTCGGACCTAGAGGGGGTCCTGGGGGAATCGTGATGAGCCTGCGCCCAAGCCTGCAAAGGATGGCGCTGTCGCTGGCAGTTGCCTTGCCGTGCATCGCTGCCGGCATCGATGGTGCTGATGCGCAGCGCGCATCGTCCAAGGCAGCTGCAACCAAGGGTGCGCCTGCCGGCAATGAGACGGATCGCACGCTCGATGGCGCGGCCAAGTCGCTCGAAGCTGGCAATGCCGACGCGGCGATGACCGCTCTCGAAGGCGTCCTCGCAGGCGGTGGTCTCTCGAATGCGCACATGGCGCGCGCGCTCTATCTGCGCGGCCTCGCCCATCGCAAGAAGGGGCGCCCGGCCCAAGCCATTGCTGATCTCTCCAGCGCGGTCTGGCTGAAGGACGGTCTGAGCGAGAAGGACCGGGCCGCAGCACTCGGTGCCCGCAGCGAGGTTTCGCGTGAGGTGGGTGTCGCCGCGCCTGCGGCAGGCGACAGCACGCCAGCGCCAGGCGCCAGCATCGCCGCCGAGACACGGCCGGCGCCGAGTGCCGCCGCGACGCCGGAACCAGGAATACGCACGCGCTCGGCGGCAGGGCCGCGTTCCATGGGGGATGATCTGTCGGAGGCTGGCTTCACGCGAAGCTTCAAGCCGTCGGCTCCTTCTGCGGAGCCCGCGCAGCCGTCGGCGCCAGCACCTATAGTCTCGGCACCGGCAGCCCGTACTGCCGCGAGTGCGCCGGCCACGGGCCCCGCAACCTCGAGCTGGCAGAGCGCGACGACCGTCGATGCGAAGGAGCGGCCGCGCCCGGCGGAAGCACGCCAGCAGGTGAGTGCAGCGCCAGGCGCAGTGCCGGCATCGCCGGCGCCGGCTGCGAGCCCGCCCGCCAATACATCAGGCAGTCCGCCGGCTTCAGGTGGTGGGTTCGGTTCGTTCTTCACCGGCCTCTTCACCGGGACGGCGCCCCCCGTTGCGTCGGCGCCTTCCGGCGACGCGGGCGGAAAGGCTCAGTGGCGCCCCCGGACCGAGCAGTGGGCTACGACGGAAAAGCCGGCTCAGGCCTCGGCTCGGGCCGCAGTTCAGGCCAAAGCCGGCAAGGATGCCGCACCGATCACGACGAGCGCGGTTCCGAGCGGCGCCTTCAAGCTTCAGATCGCGACCGTCCGCAGCCGCAAGGAGGCCGATACGGTGGCCGAGCGGGTGCGCAAGGAGCACGGAAATGCAATCGGCAGGCGTCAGCTCGATGTCGACGAGACAGTCTTCGGAGGCATGGGCACGTTCTATCGCGTGCGCCTTGGTCCCTACGCGGACATGAAAGAGCCGAAGGCGCTTTGTGATCAGCTTCGTCCCAAAGGCTTCGACTGCCTTGTCGTGACGAACTGAAGTCGAATTCTCACGCAAGAAAACTTTGGCCGACGCGCGTGTCGCTCAGCGCTGAAGGCGAGCGGCCTGCGGACAGAGGTCGAACGCCCTGATGAGGGCCGCCTCGCGGTTCGGGAAGGCGCCGCCCAGGCGTGTTCCGCCGACAGCGTGCGTCTCGATGAAGGTCGCAGCGAGCTCTTCTTCCTGCCCGTCGAGCACTTGTAGTGCTGTCAGGTGCATCTCTTCCCCGACAATCGTCTGGATGAGCACATTGCGGCTGCCGCCATAGCTTGCCGTCCACACTTTGCACGCGCGCGGGGCCTCGGCGCGCGATGGAGCCTGAACGATCGGCCGGGACGGCGCTGCTGCCGCACCGGCTTGTGCCTTGAATTGCGGCGCGGGCGCTGCTGCCGCCGTGCGCACGTTCGAGGCACGCGTCGGTTCGTCGTCGTCGTTCACGACAAGGGTTTCGTCCGCGGGCATGGCGCGCCCGCGAGGCAGAGCGCGCGATTTCTGCGAGGTTTGCGCAGGTGGCGGTGCCGCGCGTGTCGTCGACTGGGCTTGGCGCGCAGGCGTAGCGCGCTCGTTTGCAGCGATCTGCATTTCGGAAGCGCCATCGCAGAACTGCGCGTGGAAGCGTTCGGCGATCGACGAGATCGTATTGGCGTACTTGCGATCGACTGCCCAGCGGCCCGCGAGATCGCGCCACGTCACCGGCCGGCCAAGCGCGCGCGATAGGTCGACGACGTGCTGCTGCACATCGCGCGTGCGCCGCGCGACGGGGTTCTGGACGATCTCGCCCGAGTAGGCGACGAGATGCTGGATCTGCGCAAGCACGCCCGTCGAGACATCCGGGTAGCGGTCGCCGGGGACGCCACCGCCGGTCGCGCCGATGCCGGCAAAGTTGTTCTGGCTCGGCCTGACGTCCCCCCACTTACCGCCCGGCGCGCGATATGTGAGGAAGTTCGTCTCGATCAGCATCTGATAGAAGGCATAGTCCCAGCGGACGCGATAGCGCTCGCCATGGGCCTTGTAGTAGCGCGCGATCGTCTTGAACTGCGGCGACAGCCGGCGATTTCGCTGCTCCATGTACTGCATCAAGCGCTCGGGCGTGACGCACGCCGGCACGCGATTGCGCTCATGGGTGCGAAGCTCCGGCAGTGCCGACGCGGGAGCCGCAGTGCCCGCCGCAACGACGAGCGCAGCCGGCAGGCCGAGCAGGAGAGCGAGCCATGCTCGCCGCCCCGCCAAGGAGCGTGTGCGCGCACGCATAATGAAACCTACCCCCGTCATTCAAGATGCGGCTGGGACGGTTGCGCGGCTTCTGACGTCCGCTCCCCCTCCAACCGCTCCCTCAATCGTTGTCGGCCTTGGCTCTGAGCCTTGGCCCATAGCCTCCGGCTCAGCCTTCCGGGCAGAGCTCGAAGGCCTTCTCCAGAGCCTGTATCTGGCTCGTGAATGAATTTTCGATCTGGCCACCTTTTGCATAGGCGGCGATATAGGCGGCGGCCTCGCGCTTTTCCGCGCCCTCGTTGACGTCGAGGACCGTGTAGCTGACGCCTTCCGACGTCGGGGCCTTGATCAGGATGGCTTTGGTGCCACCGTAGCTCGCGGTCCAAACGCGGCACGACGACTTGGCGGCTACCGCGGGCGGTGCGGGCGGCGTTACTGCCGGAGGTGGCGGGGGCGGCGGCGCCTGCGTCATGCTCTTGAGCATGGTGCCGACGGCTGAGGCCGCCTGGATGAGGGGCGAGAGCGGCGAGACTTGCTCGCCCTGCTGTCCATTGGCGGGCGGCTGCGGATTGGTGCGCATCCCGCCACCAAGCGAAGCCGTCTCGATTGCGGGCGTGGCAGCGCCAGGGGCGTCACCTTCGGTGGCGAGTGCCCCGAGGCCCGCACCGCCGAGGCCGCTGCGGCGCGTATCACCGCGGGCTTGTGCTTCTTCAATGGCGCGCTGGGCAAGCTCGCGGCCGGTGACGGCGGGCCGTGCTGCCGTGCGCTGGGCCGTCGGCTCTTCAGCTTGCATTGCTGGCTGGACAGGCGGCTGGGTAGTTGGCTGGGCGGCCGTGCGTGCCTTGGCCGTATCGCGCCGCTCGGGGCGGGCTTCGGCGAAAAGCTCGGGGGCTGGATCGGGCACATTGCAGAAGTGCTCGGCGAAGATCTCGGCGTGCTTCGCGATCATCGAGCTATAGGCTTTGTTGTTCGCCCACTTCTCCGCGAGATGAGTATAAGTCATCGGGCCCCTGACGCCGGCGCGCCAGCTGTCGAGCACCTTCCACTCGATGACCTTCTGCGTTCGCTCGGCGACCGGGGCCTCGATGGGCTCGCCCGTGTACATGAGGACATGCTGGAGATGGGCGAGGACGCCCGTCGAGACATCCGGGAAGCTCTCGCCGGGGACGCCGCGCCCCGTGGCCCCGAGGCCAGCAAAATTGTTCTGCTTCGGGCGAACGTCGCCGCGCCGGCCGCGCTCACGCTCGAAGGTGAGATAGCCGGTCTCGATCACCATCTGGAAGAAAGCGTAGTCCCAGCGAATGCCGAGCGCCTCGCCATGGCGCATGTACTCGACCGCGATCTTTTCCTGCTCGGGACTGAGCCGCGGATTGCGGTCCTTGAGGAAGGCCATGAGCCGGCCGGGCGTGACGCACTCCGGCACAACGTTCGACGACGATGTCTTGATAGGTGGGAGGCTCTCTGCGGCAAGGCTTGTGGCCGGCAGGAGCAAAATAGTGGCGAGAACGCCAACAGACGCACGAAACGACATTCGACACCCAACTCGGCTACTCGACGCAAACCCCCGACATCGCGCCTACGGTTTCCCGTTAAGCTTATTAGGCGCTTAGTATTAATGGAGCGTTACCCCTCGGTTCACGCTGACCACGAGAGGCAAATTGCTCGCGGTTTGCGGCACGAGTTGGGGCAGCGCGGGGAGGAAATGTGGCGGCGCGTTCCGAGACGCGTCGAGTCTCAATCAAACATTGAGCAGGATGATTACGCCAACAACGACGAGAGCAATGCCGAGCCCCTCGCGCGAGGCGAGGCCTTGCTTGAACATGTTGCGGGCGACGAGCTGAGCAAAAAAGATCTCGACGAGCGCCAGCGTGCGAACTTTCGCAGCGCTCTCGAGAGCGAACGCGAGAAACCACATCTGCGATGCGAAGGCGCCCATGAAGCCCGCGAATACAGACGGCCGCCACGCGCGGAAGATCGCCATCAAGCGATCGCGCTCGAAAAGCCAGAGGTAGGCGGTGAGCACGGCCGTCTGCATGATGAGGCCGACAGCGAGAGTCGTGGTCGCGGCGACAACAAAATTCGGATGCTCGAGGGCGAGGATGCCGCCGCGGTAGCCGATCGCCGAGATCCCGAAGACAGCGCCCGCCGCGAGCCCGAGCAGCGCCGGCTGCCAGCCGCCGTCAGCGACCGCCGACGCCTGATCCTGCGGCCAGGACATGATGAGCACGCCCGCGCAGGCGATAAGGATCGCAACGATCAGCGGCACACTCAGCGCATCGCCGAGAAAAATGAGGCCGAACAGCGCGACGTGCACAGGCTCAATCTTGATGAGGGCCGTCGTCACCACGAAGGATTTCTGCTTGAGGGCCGCGAGCAGCATTGCGGTGGCGGCTATCTGGGCGCCGGCACCGAGGACAGTCCAGGCCAGCATCCGCCCGTTGAGCGCCGGGAAGGAATAGCCCGTCGCCGTCAGCACCCCAATCAGGAAGACGAGCGCAAACGGGAGGCCGAACAGAAAGCGGACATGTGTCGCGCCGACCGTTCCGAGAGTCGCCGTCAGCTCCTTCTGCATGGCATTGCGCAGCGTTTGGCCAAACGCCGCCAACACGGTGAAAACCGCCCACAGCCCGATCGACACTTAAGCCTCGCTTTGCTTGTTTCCGCCCCTGCCCGCTTGGAGGAACCGCAACCCCTGCGTCCGCCATGGCGCGGGCGACCATGCGGTTTGCTGCATCAGTCCGGTCAGTGATGAGCTGCGAAGCCGGCCGGCCGACAGGAGGCGAGCATAACAGCGCTGGCCTGCGGCGCCAGCGTCAGGCGCTGCAGGGCAGATCCGCCGAGGCGCTACTCGTCAGCCTTCGAGACGCCAGGACTTGTCGGTCATGCGGCACGCAATGCCTTCGGTGCGCGCCGTTTGGCGACCCGCAGTGAGCGTCATGGTGACGTGGCGGCATACGCGGCCCTCGGCGTCCTTGAAGGAGGCGGTCGGGCTGATGATGCCGGACAGGCGGCCGTTGCGACGGTGCCAGACGTATGACGATCCGTCACCGAGTTCGCTGAGCGCGAGGTGCACGGCTTCGAGTGTCGCCACCCGGTCACTCGTGTCGAGCCTTGGTATGGTATCCACCGGTGCGGCATCGGCGAACTTGGGCCGCGGCCAGGGCTTGGCGCTCTCGCTGTCCGGGCAGGTGCAGGTTGCTTCGTCGGGCTTCTTGGGCGGCGCCTTGTCCGTGGCATGGACGAGCGCGGGGGCCAGGAAGAGATAGCTACCGAGCAGAACGCTCGACGACAGCGCCAGCGCAAACGCCAGCGGGCCGGGGAATGGACGCATGGTACGGAACTCGACTAGAGGTTACGCAAGCGATCCGTGGAAGCGGACCAGACTGTGGCAGCTTGCCGTGTCTTGGTTAAGGCGGCGTTGACGTCCGTGCCGCATTCGCTTGTGGAAACTTCGCCCGCCATGACGGGCAGGATAGGCTGAGCGCGATGTCCGATACGAACAAGGAGAGTCCGGCCGCTGCCGGTAACTTCACTGCCGCTGAAGAGCCATTTACGCTGTTCGCGCAATGGCTTGGCGACGCGGAGGGACATGAGCCGAACGATCCCAACGCGATGTCGCTCGCGACCGTGGACCCTGATGGATTGCCCAATGTCCGTATGGTCCTGCTCAAGGGTGTTGATGGCGCCGATGCAACACATCGCGGATTTGTTTTTTACACGAACCTCGAAAGCGCCAAGGGTCGCGAACTCTCATCGACGCACAAGGCAGCGCTCTGCTTTCACTGGAAGAGCTTGAGACGGCAGGTCCGTGTCCGTGGCCTCGTCTCGGCGGTCAGCAGTGCCGAGGCCGATGCCTACTACGCGACGCGGGCGCGCGGCAGCCGGCTCGGCGCCTGGGCAAGCGCGCAATCGCGGCCGCTCGAGAGCCGCTTCGCCCTCGAGAAGGCCGTCGCTGCCGTGACTGCGCGCTATCCGTTCGGAGAGATCCCGCGCCCGCCGTATTGGTCGGGCTTCCGCATCGTGCCGCTGGAGATCGAGTTCTGGCACGATCGCCCCTTCCGGCTGCACGACCGGCTGGTCTTCCGCCGCCCCGATCCTGCAGCTCCCTGGGAGAAGCTGCACCTCTATCCGTGAGGATGCTTCTCCCCTCCCCGCAAGGGCGGGGAGAGGGCAAAGCCATTGCCTCAGTGCCTGAGGCTCAGCTTCGAGCGGAATGGCCCGATGATGTCCGAGAAATCATCGGTCCAAGGCTTGAGGCCGCGCGGGTCGAGCTCGATGACCGTCTCCAGCTCGCGGAAGGGCGCGAGCACCTCTTCATTCTTCGCGACGACCACCACGGTCGAGCTCGTCTGCGCATAGCTGCCGTCCGCAGCGTCGTCGGAGATGATCACGCCCTTCGCGCCCTTCACGAGCGGCAGCGTTGCGGCGGCGACGCCGTCGAGGTCGAGATAGCGGTTCGAGACATGAAGCACGAAGGCGCCGGTCGGCTTGATCTTGGCGAGAAAGAGATTGAGCGCCTCGGCTGTCATCAGGTGGACCGGCACCGCGTCCGATGAGAAAGCATCGACGATGATCAGGTCGAAGCTGTTATCGGGCTCCTTCGCCATGGTCAGGCGGGCATCGCCGATGACGATGTTGGGATCGGGCTGACACCGCGAGAGGAAGGAGAAGTTCTCCGGATCCTTGGCGATCGAGACCATCAGCGGATCGATCTCGAAGAAGCGCCACTTCTCACCAGGTTTCGAGTGACAGGAGAGTGAGCCGGCGCCAAGCCCGATGACGCCGTAGCGTCCACTGGGCTCGGTGCCCTGGGGCACAGTCTTCGCGAGCGCGTCGCTTATGATGCGCACGGACTGCGCCATCGGACTTTTCGGGTAGTAGTAGGTCGCCGGCAGCGGCTTCTCGGAGACCTCGTCGCCTTTGTCGTCGCGAACGCGCTGGGCGCCGTGCAGCGTCGTGCCGTGCATGAGAATGTTGAAGTCGCCGGCCGAGCCGACGCGATAGACGCCGAAGTAGCTGCGTTGTGCTTCGCCGCGCTTCACGCCTGACGGATACATCACGATCGCCGCGAACATCATGAGCGCCATGACGAGCTGGCGCGGCGGCCATTTCCAGAACAGCAGCACCCCGGCGCCAAACAGCGCGACCATCACCGCGGTCATGCCGTACTTGCCGTAGCTGATGTTGAACGTCATCCCGACCCAGGGAATCCAGATCAATGCCAGGACGCCAGTCGCGATCAGCAACCACATGACCAGCAGCTCATCGCGATCCTTGAGCGAAAGGGAGAGCGCGCGCGGCCGGCAGGCCATGGAGAGGGCGAGCAGCAGTGGGTACTCGAATATCTCCGAAAAGAGTTTCGGAGCGATCAGCGCCGCAAAGAGCCCGCCGAGCACGCCGCCGAGCGACATCCAGAGATAGAATTCGGTGAGATAGGCAGCGCTCGGCCGCGCTTCATAAAGCGTGCGGTGTGCGACCATGGCCGATGTGAAAAACACCGCGACGCCCGTGCCCGCCGTCAGGAACCAGCCTTCTCTGACCGATTGCGAGAGGACGAGCAGCGCGACGATCACCGAAGCGAGGTGGGCCGCCAGCAGGATCGGCATCGGGATAAGCGAACGCTCGCGGAAGACGAGCACGAAGGTCAGAAGATAGAGCGCGAGCGGCAGCACCCAGATCAACGGCGCCGAGGCGACGTCGGTCGAGACATGGGTCGTGAACGCGGTGAGCAGCGCCGAGGGAACGAGCGCCAAGCCGACCCATTTGATGCGCGAAGCCCAAGCAGGCGGTGGCCCGGCTTCGACCGCAGAAGGCTCAGCGGCTGCCGAGGCTTGCGGCGCGCCCGCCCGCACAGTCGCATAAGAGACCGCGAGCAGTCCAACGAGCACCATGTAGCCGATGGTCCAGATACCGCTCAGCGCCTTGAGGCCAAAGGCCGGTTCGAGCAGCACGGGATAGCTCAGCAGCGCAATGAGGCTGCCGAGGTTGCTGGCCGCATAGAGGAAATAGGGATCGCGCCCGTGCGGGTGGCCGGTGGCGGCGAACCAGGCCTGGAGCAGTGGGGCGTTCGCGGCAACGGCGAAGAAGGGCAAGCCGACCGCGACCGTGAAGAGGCCGAGCTGCCAGAAATAGGGCTCGCCCGGCGGTGGCTCCGGCCATCCCGCCGGAAGGCCGATTGGCAGTACGACAAAGGCCAGCAGGCAGACCCCGAGATGGATGAACCCGCTCGCGCGCGCGCCAATGAGCCGGATGACCAAATGCGCGTAGCAGTAGCCTGCGAGGAGCGCGCCCTGGAAGAAGCACAGCGCGACGGCCCACACGGAAGGCGAGCCCCCGAGCACCGGCAGCACCATCTTCGCGAACATCGGTTGGATGGAGAACAGCAGCAGCGCCGAGACAAAGGTCGTCAGCGTGAAAAGCCACAGCGTCGGCGGCCCTGCGAGCGCAGCCGGCACCGCTGAAGCGGGCTCGGGTGGTGACGACGGTCCTCCAGCGACCCCAGGACCGTTGCCCTCGACACTCTTGTCCTGCATCGTCACCAGCTCCGAGTATTCGCGCGGCCGGGCCGAATGGTCCGGCCCGCGCCTTGTTCTAGGATCACATAGATGGCTTTCGTCAGGCCGTCACGGCCTCGCCGACTTTCGGCACGTTGACGTTGTGTCCGGCCATGGCCTCGACGAACTTCGAGGCGTCGGGATCGAGCATCCCGGGGAACGTGCCGTAGTGGCAGGGCAGGATCGTCTTGAATGAGAAGAACTTCTTGCACGCGAAGGCAGCGCGCTTGCCGCCCATGGTGAAGCGGTCGCCGACCGGAACGATGCCGATATCCGGCTTGTGGAATTCCGCGATCAGGCTCATGCCGCCGAACATGTCCGTGTCGCCCATATGATAGACGGTCTTGCCTTCCTTGGCGGTGACGACGATGCCATTCGGGTTGCCGAGATACACGCCGCCGCTCGAAGAGGAATGCAGGGCATCGACGAGCGTCAGTTCGAAATCACCGAAGTCGACGCTGCCGCCGGTATTGCCCGGCTGGAGCTTTTCGGCACCCTTTGACGCGACATGCATGGCGAGCTCGTAGTTGGCGAAGAGCGGCGCGCCATTGCGCTTGCAGATCTCGCCGGCATCGCCGATGTGGTCGTCATGGCCATGGGTGATCGCCACGTGGGTCACGCCGTCGACGGCCTTGTCCCAGGCGATGCCTGCTTTTTCGAATGTCGGATTGCCCTTGAGGAACGGGTCGATCAGCAACACGCTGCTACCGGTTTCGATACGGAAGCAGGAATGTCCAAACCAAGTGATTTTCATCAGGGCATTTACTCCTTTTGAGGGCCGGCCGGTTTACGGTCCGTTTGCCTGGTGTCGGCCAGCCTCATGCCTGAGCAGGACCTGTCGCGCCGATTGAAGTGAAGGTATAAGGCCCGAATGACAAGCGATAAACCCCCCCAGGCTGACGCTTGCGTGAAGGCCGCGGCGCCGACAGCAGAGATCCTGGACGTGGAAGCTTTCGCGGCGGCGCTTCCCGCGGGCGCGCGCCTCATCGGCATCGACGTTGGAACGAAGACGCTGGGCCTCGCGCTGTCCGACGTTCTGCGTACGATCGCAAGTGGCCTCGAGACCATCCGGCGCACCAAGTTCAAGGTGGATGCCGCGCGCCTTGTCGATCTGGTGCGCGAGCACAAGGTCGGCGGCCTCGTCATTGGTCTGCCGATCGGTCTCGATGGGTCCGTGGGGCCGCGCGCGCAGGCCTCGCGCTCGTTTGCGCGCCTGATCGGGCCGTTGGCAGAGGTTCCCATTCTGATGTGGGATGAGCGTCTGACGACAGCCCAAGCCGAGCGCCTGCTGATCGAGGCCGATGCTTCACGCAGGCGCCGCGCCGAGGTCATCGACAAGATGGCAGCGACGCTCATCCTGCAAGGAGCACTCGACCGGATGCGCGTCCTGGACAAGTCACGGCCGTAGGAATTGGGGGGAGCAGTGTCTGTACCGATCCTCATTGCCGGCCCGACGGCCTCGGGCAAAACCGCGCTGGCGCTCGACATGGCGGAGCGCTACGGCGGCGCTATCATCAACGCCGATTCTATGCAGGTTTATCGCGAGCTGCGCATTCTGACGGCGCGGCCTACGCCTGAGGAGGAAGCTCGCGCGCCGCACCACTTGTTCGGCCACGTTGGCGTGCGCATTGCGTATTCGGTCGGCCGCTGGCTCGATGACGTCTCGGGGGCGCTCGCGTGGTGCACAGCCGCGGGCCGCAGACCTATCATCGTCGGAGGAACCGGACTCTATTTCAAAGCCCTGCAGGAAGGCCTCGCGCCCGTGCCACCGGTTACGCCGGAAGTCCGCACGCACTGGCGCCGCGAGGCTGGCATCCGATCGGCCCCCGAGCTGCACAAGGTGCTGACCATCCGCGACCCTGAGATGGCTACGCGGCTCGATCCGGGGGATACGCAACGCATTGTGCGGGCGCTCGAGGTCATCGACAGCACGAAGGTGTCGCTCGCGGAGTGGCAGCGGCGACCCGGCACCCCTCTCGTCCGGGAGGCCGAGTGCTACGTGACCCGTCGTTCGCGGGAGGAGGTGCGTCAACGCTCGGATGCGCGGTTCGACGCGATGATGGCGGCCGGCGCGCTCGAGGAGGCTCGCGCCATTGAGGCGCTCGATCTCGACCCGGAGCTTCCGGCGGCCCGCGCTCATGGCCTGCGCCCGCTCCTGAAGCACCTCCGCGGGGAGATCGATCTTGCCGCGGCCGTCGAGGCCGGAAAGCTCGAGACCCGCCAGTATGTCAAACGGCAGGAAATCTGGCTCAGGCGAAATATGATTACGTGGAAAGCTGGTTGATCGAAATATTGCGACTATTTCGAGCGTATCTGCGCCATTTAAGGCGAAATCGCTTGACCGTATCGTAGGTTGGGCTCAAACAGCGGCCATATCCGAAGTGCGTTTGCGTGTGCGCGCCGCCGTTCCGGCCGGTGCTGAGCCTTGCAGCGCGCCTTGCCACGAAAAAAAGAGGTATCCCATGGCACGCACGATGACCGGCGCCGAGATGGTGATCAAGGTCCTGGCCGATCAGGGCGTCGAGTTCGTTTTCGGCTATCCCGGCGGTGCCGTGCTGCCGATCTATGACGAGCTGTTCCAGCAGGAGAAGGTCAAGCACATCCTGGTCCGCCAGGAGGGGGGCGCCGTGCACGCCGCCGAGGGATATGCGCGCTCGACGGGCAAGGTCGGCGTCGTGCTCGTGACTTCGGGGCCTGGCGCGACCAATGCCGTCACGGGTCTCACCGACGCTCTCATGGATTCGATCCCCGTCGTCTGTCTCACGGGCCAGGTTCCGACGCATCTCATCGGCAACGACGCCTTTCAGGAGTGCGACACGATCGGCATCACCCGGCCGTGCACGAAGCACAATTGGCTGGTCAAGGATGTCAACGACCTCGCTCGAGTCCTGCACGAGGCCTTCTACATTGCCAAGAGCGGCCGTCCCGGCCCGGTCGTCGTCGACATTCCGAAGGATGTGCAGTTTGCGACGGGGACGTACGTCACGCCATCGAACACGGCCATCGCGCACAAGAGCTACCGGCCGAAGCTCAAGGGCGATCAGCCGGCGATCCAGCGCGCCATCGAGCTGATGGCGAGCGCCAAGAAGCCCGTCTTCTATACGGGTGGGGGCGTCATCAATTCGGGGCCCAAGGCGAGCCAGCTGCTGCGCGAGCTCGTCCGCCAGACAGGCTTTCCCATCACATCGACGCTGATGGGGCTCGGCGCGTATCCGGCGTCCGACAAGCAGTGGCTCGGTATGCTTGGGATGCACGGCACGTACGAGGCCAACATGGCCATGCACGACTGTGATTTGATGATCAACATCGGCGCGCGCTTCGACGACCGCATCACTGGCCGCACGGATGCCTTCTCGCCCGGCAGCCGCAAGATCCACATCGACATCGACCCCTCCTCGATCAACAAGAACATCAAGGCGGACGTGCCGATTGTCGGCGACTGCGCCTACGTGCTCGAGGACATGATCCGCGCCTGGCGCAGTCTCGCCTCAACGCCCGAGAAGAGCGCAATCAAAGGCTGGTGGAAGCAGATCGATCAGTGGCGCGGCGTCAATTGCCTCAAGTACAAGGCGTCGAGCGACGTGATCATGCCGCAGTATGCGCTCGAGCGATTGCAGGCGCACATCAAGGATCGCGATGCCTACATCTCGACCGAAGTCGGCCAGCATCAGATGTGGGCGGCGCAGTTCCTGAAGTTCGACGATCCGAACCGCTGGCTGACCAGCGGCGGTCTCGGCACGATGGGCTATGGCCTGCCGGCCGCGATCGGCGCGCAGATCGCGCATCCGAAGTCTCTCGTCATCGATGTCGCCGGCGATGCCTCGATCCTCATGAACATCCAGGAGATGTCGACGGCCGTACAGTACCGCCTGCCGGTCAAAGTCTTCATCCTCAACAACCAGTACATGGGCATGGTGCGGCAGTGGCAGCAGCTCCTGCACGGCAACCGCTACTCGGAGAGCTACACCGAGGCGCTCCCTGATTTCGTAAAGCTTGCGGAGGCTTACGGCGGAGTCGGTATGCGTTGCGATCACCCGTCGGACCTCGACGATGCGATCAAGGCTATGCTCGCCGTGAAGGACAAGCCTGTGATCTTCGATTGCCGCGTGGCTGCGCTTGCGAACTGCTTCCCGATGATCCCCTCGGGCAAGGCACATAACCAGATGCTGCTCGGCGAGGATGTCTCGGCTGAGGAGATCGACAAGGCCATCGGCAAGGAAGGCAAGGTTCTGGTCTAAGTCGCCGGCAACGGCGCTGGCCCTCGACCTATGGCGGATGTCATGACGACCTCGGACGCATTGCAATACTACGCGAGGCACGACGCGCTCACGGACCCTGCTGGTTGGACTCGCCTGTACGACGAGCTGCCAGTGGAGCCCGCGGCGCTTTGCAATGTGCTGTCCGGGCTGATTGTCCACACCTCGTGGGCGGAGAAGTACGGTATTCCCTCAGGCACGCCGCGGCCGCGGGAGACGAAACCGATCGCCGAGCGACTGGCAGAAATTCAGCAGCACTTCGACGGTCCGCTCATCGTGCATCGCTCAGCCCTGCAGCGTCCCTTCGGCACGTGCCGCGACTATGCGCTGTTGCTCTGCAGCGCGCTGCGTCATCGTTCGATCCCTGCGCGAGTCCGCTGCGGCTTTGCAACATACTTCGCGGGTCGCCGCTTCGCCGATCATTGGGTCTGCGAGTACTGGACGGCCGACGAGAACCGATGGGCGATGGCTGATGCGCAGCTGGATCAGCTCCAGCGCGACCAGCTCGGTATCGAGTTCGACTGTGCCAATTTGCCGGCAGGCGCTTTCCTGGTCGCCGCATCTGCCTGGAAGCTTGCGCGCTCCAAGGCTGCAGCCGCCGATGAGTTCGGGCACGGCGATGCCGGAGGTCTGTGGTTTCTCTACGTCAATCTCCATCGCGATCTGCTGGCGCTCGCCAATGGCCATATCTCTGCCTGGGACACTTGGCGCGACGCAGCTGAGGGCGGCAAGGCTTTGAGCGACGCGGCTCTGTCCACGTGCGATCGCGTGGCGGATGCCGTGATGGCAGGCAGCCGTTCACGCGATCTATCCGATGTACAGGCTTTGGCGGCGCGTTCGCGTGTGCCGCCATGGCACCAGTCAGTGCCGGAGCAAGAACGCGCTCGTCAGCTTGCGAACTAGGAATAATCCGATGCATCTCTACGTCGCCAACAAGCTCTACTCGTCCTGGTCGCTCCGGCCGTGGATCCTGATGACCGCCCTCGACATCGCGTTCGAGGAGACGGTCATCCCAATGTACTTCCCGGACTCCAAGGGGCGGATGCTCGACATCTCGCCGACAGGCAAGATGCCGGCTCTGATCGTGCCGCCCTCGGAAATGCCGTCTGCTGGGAGTGTCGTCTCCGGTACCTGCAGCGGCTCTCATCAGGTGATCTGGGAGAGCCTCGCGATCATGGAGTTTCTGCACGAGCGGTTCCCGGACAAGGGTGTCTGGCCGCGAGTGCCTGCCGCGCGCGCCCACGCGCGCGCGATCGCGAGCGAGATGCACGCGGGCTTCCAGGCCCTTCGCCAGACGTGCCCGATGAACCTCAGCAAGCGCTTTGCGCCGAGAGAGCTGTCGTCGGACGTGTCCGACAACGTGCGCCGGCTCGAAGGCATGTGGTCCGACTGCCGGCGCCGGTTCGCCGCAGGTGGCGATTTCTTGTTCGGCGATTTCTGCGCTGCCGACGCCATGTATGCGCCGGTTGTCACGCGTCTCGATACGTACCAGGTGCCCGTCTCGTCAGAGGCGCGCCGCTACATGAATGCCGTTCTCGCGCACCCTGCGTTCGTGAAATGGAAGACCGAGGCGCTCCGCGAGCCCTGGACCATCGATCACTACGAGGAAGGCTGGACAGCCGTCGAGACCTTCCACACGGGTGCCGCGCGCACCGATCATCCACGCCACAAGGCCTGAGGGCACCGAGGATATTCGCCATGTCAGAAAAGGGCACCGGCTCCGCCTACTTCCTGGAGGAGCGCAAGGACACGGCCGAACGGCACACGTTCTCCATCCTGGTCGACAACGAGCCGGGCGTGCTTGCGCGCATCGCTTCGCTGTTCTCCGGGCGCGGCTACAACATCGAAAGTCTTACAGTCTCCGAGACCGATGAGGAGCGGCGCCTTTCGCGATTCACGGTCGTGACGACCGGCACCCCCATGGTTCTGCAGCAGATCAGGAACCAGCTCGACCGGCTCGTCCCCGTGCACAGCGTGACCGATCTGACCGTCGGCGGTCAGCCCATCGAGCGCGAACTCGCGCTCGTGAAGGTTGCGGGGAAGGGCGAAAAGCGTATCGAGGCCCTGCGTCTCGCTGAGATTTTCCGTGCGAGCGTCGTCGACACTTCGACGGAGCATTTCGTCTTCGAGATCACAGGCAAGTCCTCGAAGATCGAGCAGTTCATCGTGATCATGCGTGAGCTCGGCCTCGTCGAAGTCTCGCGCACTGGCATCGCTGCCATGGCGCGCGGACCGCAGGGGCTGTGAAAAAGTCCCGCCCTCGCGCGGTGGGAGAGACAACAGTTACCGCAGCTTGGACTTGCCTTTCGGTGCCCCGATCACATCCGGCGTGTCCGTGTTGCCGGGCTTGAGCGCGGCGTCGAGGTCGTAGCGGCCGCAGTTCTTCTCGACCATCAGATTGTTGAGTGCGATGAGGCGGGCACGGTCCTCCGAGTAAGCCACGCTCGGCGCGCCTGAGGCCGTGGGCCGAGGCGTGGACTTGTTTGCCAGCGAGGCCACGATGCCTGTCGGCGGATTGGCCTCGCTGTCGCGCACCTGCTGGATCTTGAGCTGCATCACCCCGGTAAGGCGGCGGCACGTGTAGGCCCGCTCTTCCGCCGAGGGCACATAGCTGCCGTCGGCGGCTTGTGTCCCTACCGGGGCCGACTTCGACTTGGCTGCCATCTCCGCTATCTTGAGGCGGCTTTTGTCAGGGACGTATCCTGGCATGGCGGCCGCACAGCCGGCGAGGAGCAATGCGAGGAAGCAAGATATGGGGGTCGTCTGACGCATATCCGGCCTTGTTCTCTGCAGGCGCAACTATTTGCTGGAGGGGCAAAAACAGCGGGACTTACATTCGCACGCCACGGGCACCTGTTCTCCCGCAATGCGGACTGGACAAGGGGGCGCGCGGCGTATAAAACGCGGCACTCTTCGGCAATAGAGCCATAGCCGGAATCGCGGCGGAAGCGAGGCTGTCTGATCGACAGTCCCGCCTTTTGTTCGTCCGGTGGGCCTGAAGCGGGTCAGATCCGACCCGAGGTTGCCGAAGTGGGGCGATTAGCTCAGTTGGTAGAGCAGCTGACTCTTAATCAGCGGGTCGAAGGTTCGAGTCCTTCATCGCCCACCAATATTCCAAGCACTTAGACATCCTGATCGCTGAGGTACCGCCATCCGGGTAACGCTGCGGGTAACGGACACCGTTTGGCCGCGCCGTGTCTTGCAGCCTTCGCCGGGAGATGATGACGGCCTGGGAGACGTTCTCGGCAAGCGCCTAGTGCGCGGTCGGGGAAAGCTCGCAGTGAGCTTCCTTCCACTCGTCGGCGGACATGGGTTTGTCGGTCACGACATTCTGCGTCAGCTCGCCGGAGTGCTCGATCGCGGAAAGCCTCGGCTTCTCGTAGCTAATTGCGGCTGTCGCAGCTGCCAGCCTGTCCTTGATCGGCAAACTCGCGTCCTTGTAGACCGCCATCAGGTAGGCGTGAGCATCGCCCGAGAATGCCTCGGGAAGTGCGCCCTCGATGGCTGCGGCAGCTTCGCGCACCAGCCGCTCGCGCTCATTCGTCCGTTTATTTCGAGCGCCCTTCGGACGACCGCGAGGCTTGCCAGTCTTTGGTGTCATTATCCGATTATCTCCGAATAAAATAGTCGGGCTGATCCGCCCCGCCTGCCGCCCGTGCGATTTGATTGTTCTTGATTTCTAAGGAAGCTGGCGCCCTCTCCTAGTGCTCTACCGCGCCAGCGGCTTTGGCCTCGCTCGCCTCCCGATCTGCACGCACGTGCTCGACGATCGCTGACACAAGGGCGTTGAAGTCATTCTCGCACATGCCTTCGCACTGGCAGATCTTGGCATCCTTGGGTGGAAGCTGATCGGCGACCAGCTTCAGATAGCCAACCGGATCTTGCTCGGCGAACTTCCGCAATACGGTTGGGCCGCACTCGAGCCAGCTGTCCAGCAGAGCAGCGAGAAAGGCCTCGCTCAGCTTGTGCCGCGATCCCTTGGGCCTGCCGCGGGGGTTGCGCACCTCTCCCGGCTTAGGCGGCTTGAGGCCAACAAGTCTCGACGGCGGGTAAGCGGCCTTACGCTGTTCTGACGTATTTATTAATACGTCGACGGGCTTTGAGCTCATGGCGAGTTCATCCGCTGTGAGGTCATCTTTGCCACTCCGATTGCGAAGGCCTTCAAATATGCCTCAGCCTTCGCCTCGAGCGCCCGGTAGGTCTTCCAGTGCATTCCCTTCGGCTTCACCGGGAAGTCGCGGCCGGGGTCGTGGCCGCCGACCTTTTCCAGAATCCGCCGGCGCTGCCTGGAGGCCCGAGATAGCACGTCCTCGACTTCCGATGTGTATCGGAGATCAAAGCAAGCCCGGCACGCGAAGCCCTGCTGTTGGTAGTAGAGAACCCGCCGGTGCGTGAGACAACCCGGGCACGTGAACCACGGGCGCCGGCCTCCAAAGCGAGTTTCCGTGTAGCTGAGGGCGATACGGTGCGAATGGCCTTCAACCTCGAGTACCACGGCCCAGGGTTCAGGATAGGCGGCGATCTTCAGTCCAACGTCGCTGTACTTCCACACGCGCGGCGTTTGATGGTCGTATCTGCCGCCATGGCTGAGCCACGAGAGATCGACGCTTTCATGGGCTTCGCAACGCGCCTTCATGGAAAATCGGCCCAAATCATATGGGTTCTTTCCAAATCATATGGAATGTTCCCGCGCGTGACCGTTCGCGGCGCGCAAGTTGCGTACTCGCTTTGCTTTCCCCACAGCGCGGCGCTCGGCTTCTTCGTTCTGCAATTCCCGGATGCGCGCGGAGATCGGCGGCCACGTGCGCAGATCCATGGCAGCCCGGTCGATGTCATAGCCGAGCGGGTTCCGGTAGTGCTCGAGGATCCCGTCGCCCGCAGTCGCGCCATCGCGGATCTTGATCCCGCAGTGGGTGAGATAATTGGCTAGCCCGTCGATGCCGTCCTTCTCGAGGAAGTGGGCAAACCAAGCGAGGATGAGGCCTTCGTCTTCAGTGAGCTCGGATGCCTGTTTCATGCCGCCATTTCCGTATTGGGGGCGATGCTGCCGAAGTCGGCGGCGAACCGTGCCAGATCATAGCCGCGGCGCGTCCGGTAGTTAGCGAGAATGGCGTCGGTGAAAGTGGCGCGCCCGGCGCGCCGGATCTTCGCGCGCCGCATGAAGTCCCGGAGGATGTCCGGGGCGGCCGAAGCGCAAGTGATCAATATGAGGGCTTCCTCGGCCGAGATTTCCTTGCGCTCGCTCATGGCTTGCCTCTTTGCGGCTCAGTGCAGAGGGTTACCCGAATTCGCGATTAGACGGTGTGGCCCGCAGGACTCAGAGCGCGCTATTCCCCAGAAGAAGCTGGCATGGCTGGCGTGGCTGGCGCCGATGAGCGCCTCACGACGGTAAGGGGCAGAAGGAGACGAACGCATCTACTTGGACGGTGCGCCGCAAAAAGTTGAGTCTCCCACTAGCGGAAGTCGGGATCTGTTAGCGAGTGCGGGGAAGTCGTAGCCAATAAAATTATGTCACACCGTAAAACGCATTGTCGCGCGCATCGTGTTTGTCGAGTAGCCGTCGTGGATTGGATTTCTACCCCTACTCCTCGATCGCCATACCGTCGTCACTCCCGAACCAGCCCTGCTCATGGGGGGCGGGCGATGGGAATGGTGGTGGAGGATGTAGAAATCTTCGCGCCAGTACGATCAATGCGAGCAAGTCCGACCATGAAAAAGCAGCGCACGCTCCTCAAGAATGCAACGTTGATCGCCGGCACAGGCGAAAAGCCGCTCCCTCAGAGTTTTATTCTCCTCGAAAAAGATCGAATCATCGGAGTCGCGGAGCGTCCAGACGGCCTGCCGCGCGATGCTGATCAAGTAGAGATCGACCTGACGGGCAAGTTTGTCTTGCCCGGGTTCATCAACACCCACGATCACGTCGCGACGAAGCGCGTGCGCGGTCACCTTGGGACCCAGGCGCTTGTCAGCGATGAAATTCTGCTCGGCATTTGCGTCAAGACGGTCCTATCGAATCTGGCTGAAGGCATAACGACCATTCGCGAAATGGGCTCGCGAAATGGTCTCAGCAGAATTATGCGCGCGATGATCGACAATGGTCATCTGGTCGGCCCGCGCATGGTGATCGTTGGTCGCGCGCTGACCGCGACGGCGGGCTACGCATCCCGCAATGGCGTCGAAATCGACTCGCCCTTGGAGGCCCGCAAAGCTGCGGCGCAGCAGATCAAAGAGGGTGCGGACTGGATCAAGTGCATGGCCAGCATCGAATGGGAGCTTGCGGCGGGCGAGCCCATCAGCGCCATAAACCTCGATGTGGAGACGATGAAGGCGGCCTTCGACGTCGCCCATCATCACGGCAAGCGCTGCGCCGTGCACGCCATCTGCGATGAAGCGATCGCCAACGCGCTCCAGGCCGGCGTGAATACCATCGAACATGGCATCATGCTGAGCGCGCGCACAGCCGAGGAAATGGCGCGTCGCGGAACTTATCTTGTCCCCACATTCAGCGGCTATCTCGAACACTGCAATGACTGGGGACGCGGCGAAGGTGTGCAGAAGCATGGCGAGCTCCTTCGTCAACATCACGCGCCTGGTTTCCGCAACGCCCTCAATGCGGGCGTAAAGTTCGCGTACGGTACCGACACGTTAGGGAATTTCGTCGACGAGACGCGGCTCATGCTGGAGGCCGGCGCCAAGCCGATGGACTGCGTGCTGGCGGCCACCCGGTGGGGCGCTGAACTTCTCGGCCTCGCGGACAAGATTGGTACGGTCGAGGCTGGAAAGTTCGCGGATCTGGTTGTGCTCGATAACAACCCCCTCGAGAGCGCGGCGGCGTTCGGCAACGTCCATCGTGTCATCAAAGGTGGGCGGGTCCTGGATCCCCACCACATCCCGATCTGATCGCGCGATCGTCGCCGCAAGTACACTACCTGAACCGGGAAATGAAGCGCGGGCGATCCCGAGAGGGACCGCCTGCGGTGCTTTGCCCGTTGAGAAACCTGTGTCACCCGGTAAAATTTGGCAGAACGGTCGCTCATTAACGTGCGACCAGATGGCCGAATTTTGTGCAGGAGGCCGGGCATGAAGCCAGGCGACGGCATGACACCTCGGAAGGCCGGTTCCGTAGCCGAGCTGAAGGTCCGCTCAGGCCGAAAGTTCATTAGTGGACTTGCTCGGGGCATCCAACTTCTCGAAGCCTTCCGACCGGGCGACGATTTGCTCACGAATGCCGAACTTGCGGCGCGATGCGGATTGCCCAGGCCGACGGTGTCGCGCCTCACGCATACGCTGTGCGAGCTTGGTTACATCGAACGCGGAGAGGACGGCGCGGGATATTATCTGACGCCGCGGATTTTGACTCTCGGCCATCCTATGCTGGCCAAGTTGCGTATCAGGCAAGTTGCTCGCCCCCTCATGCAAGAAATGGCTCGCGAGACGCATCTGTCCGTGGGTTTGGGCGTGCGAGATGGACTGGAGATCGTCTTCATCGAGCGGGTGCGAAACAGCGCCGCATCCTTTTTGGTTCAGGACATCGGCGCGCGATGCCCGATCGGCGTTTCCTCGATGGGGCGCGCGTACCTCGCCGGGTTGGAAGCAAACGAGCGCGAAGCCATCTTGGAGGAACTCGAGGCGACAATTCCGAAGAAGGACTGGCCGTGTACGCTGAACAGTATCGAGCGCGAGATGAAGCGCTTCGCGACGTCCGGATACTGCTTCAGTCTTGGTGAGTGGAAAAATCAGGCATTCGGCGTCTCTGTGCCACTGGTGCTTCCTGACGGCACCGTGGTCGCGATGAACTGCGGCGGGATGGGCCCGAAGGTCAAAGCCCTGAGCTTCGACAAGTTGGGGCGGCGGCTCAATCTGCTCGCCAAGCGCATTCTCATGAACTGGCCGGTTGCGAACGAGTCAAGCGCAAGCTGAGCCGCCTCGCAGACCTTACCCATCAGGCGCTGCGTCGCGCGCTTGCGTTGATGCTCGCCATCATTCGGCGCGGTGTCGCGCTTTCGCGTGCCGACGGCCGGCACTGCTTTAGCCGCCACTCAGTCTAGAAACCTTCTTCAGCCCCACGATCCAGATGGAGATCAACAACAGGAGGGCGGAGAGAACAATCAGCAGACTTGAGAGAGCTGCCACGGTTGGGTCCGTCCGTGACTCGATGTATTCGAGCATCTTAATCGGCAGAGTCGTGGTCAATGCGTCGGACATGAACAAGCTGATCGCGTAATTATCGAACGAGATGATGAAGACGAAGATCGCGCCGGAGAATATCGACGATCTGATCGTCGGCAGTGTCACGTAGATGAACGATTGAAACATGTTGGCACCGAGCATGGTCGCCGCTTCCAGGACGCTCCGGTCTTCCATCTCCAGGCTCGCGACGACCGTGCGCACCATGTACGGCAAGGTAATCGCGATGTGCGCCACCATCATGGCCTGCGTCGAGCTTATCAAGTCGATCGTCTTGAAGAATTGCAGCATGGCAATTCCGATCACGATCGCGGGCACGACGAGCGGTGACAGCAGGACGCCAATAAGGACGCCCTTGCCGATGAATTCGTAGCGCGCCAGCGCCAGCGCCGATGTCGTACCGAGAATGACGGAAACCGGCGTTGCGACGCCGGAGATCACGAGGCTCGTTCGAAGTGCTTCACCGAGGCCGTCCAGCTCAAGGATTTCGCGGTACCACTTGAAGGAGTAGGAACTCGGCGGGAAGTACAGGAACGCCGCCTCGCCGAACGACGAGACGATAACCACGACCAAAGGCGACAGGATGAAGAGCAGGATCACCAGAACCAGCGCCTTGAGTAAGATATGTCGCGAACCCGCCTTGCTCATTTGCCCGGCTCCGTTTGCGAAGACCGTCTGGTAAGGCGAGCAGCCGCCCACCAGTGCAGGATGACGGCGCTGAGGCTCACGACTGTGAGCACCATTGAGACGGCCGATCCGAACGACCAGTCCAGCAGCGTGAGTACTTGCTGCGCGACCATCGTCGGCATGACCTGAATGCCTTCACCGCCAAGGAGCGCCGGCGTCACGTAGGCGCTGATGCTTGCGGTGAAGACGAGGGTGGCGCCTGCAGCCAAGCCGGGAATGCTCAACGGCAAAATAACATGCAGGAATCGACGCGGCGCGGACGCGCCGAGGATCATCGCGGCCTCTTCGAGCCGCCGGTCGATGCGCTCGATCGCGGACGCCAGGGGCAGAACCATGAACGGCAGGAAGACGTGGACGAGGCCGATCACCACGCCCACTTCCGAGAACAGTAGGCGGATCGGCTCGTCGATCACGCCCAACGCGATCAGCGTTTGATTGATCGGCCCGCCGTTCCGCAACAAGATCTGCCATCCGAACGTTCTGATGACAACGCTGATCGTCAGAGGCAGAAGGGTGACGATCAGAATCAGCGTGCGCCATCCGGTCGCGAGCCGCGCCATCGCATAGGCGAGTGGATAAGCGATGATCGTCGCGGTCAAGGTGGCGTAGACCGCGATACGGATCGAGTTCCACAGAGTCGAAACGTACTGGGTGTCGGAGAAGAAGCGCCAATAGCGATCGAGCGTGAAGTTCCTATCGGCATCGAGAAAACTCGACGTCGCCATCACGGCAACCGGCAAGACGAAAGCCAGAAGCATGAAGGCGCCGCCCGGCCCAGCGAGCATTCCGAACGCCCATCGATCCCGATAGCGCGACGACATCACGAACCCCGATTGTCAGCCGATGGGTTGGCGAAAATCAGAGCGTCGCTCGGATCCCAGCGAAGCCACACCTCTGCGCCCTCTTCCAGCGTCGAAGGGATGTTGCCTTGCTGGTTCACGATGATTGGTTGGTTCGCGATGGCACTGCGAAGCCGAAGTTCGGTTACGCCACCCAGGAAAACGGCGTCTTCGATGCGGGCGGGAATGCCCATCTCCGCAGCCCCCGGACTCGCGCTTGTCGCGCTGATTTGCTCTGGACGAACCGAGAGCATCACGCTCTCACCGCGCTGCAGTCGGGCATTTTCGGGCGGACGAACGTGCATTTCGTGGCCGCCGACATCAACCTTCAGCAAGTTTGTGCTCGCCTCGAGCACTTGACCAGTGAACACGTTCGACTTGCCAATGAAGTTGAGGACGAACAGCGTCTTCGGTCTCCGATATAGCTCGATCGGGCTGTCGATCTGCTCTATCCGTCCTGCGTTCATGACCGCTATGCGGTCGCTGATCCGCAGGGCTTCGTCCTGGTCGTGGGTAACGAACAGCGTCGTAATGCCCACCTGTCGCTGCAGGGCTTTCACCTCCATCTGCATATGGTCGCGCAGCGCGCGATCCAGAGCAGCGAACGGTTCGTCGAGCAGTAGCAGCGTGGGATTGAGAACGATGCTCCGTGCAATCGCAACGCGTTGCTGTTGTCCGCCTGACAGTTCGCCGGGATAGCGGTGCGCAAGGTCGCGCATCTTGACGATATCGAGCACGCGAGGAACGGCGGCGTCGATTTCCGCGCGCTTGGTGCCACGCATTCTCAAGCCAAAACCCACGTTGTCGAGGACGTTCATGTGAGGGAAGAGCGCGTAGCTTTGGAAAACAAACCCTACGTTGCGCTGATGGGGCGGGACCTGGACAATCTCTTTGCCCTTGATCTGGATCGAACCTTTTGTCGGATCGACGAGACCCGCGATTGCCCGAAGCAGTGTCGTCTTTCCGCAGCCGCTAGGGCCAAGCAGAGAGATGAGTTCACCCTTGTAAACGGTCAGATCGATCTGCGTAAGGGCAGCCGCGTCCCCATAAATTTTGGAAAGATCGCGAACTGCGAGATCGATCTCTCCGCTGATGTTGTGATCCATATCGCAATCCGGCCCAGGGCGTTCTGCCCTGGGCTTTATGGGTGGGTTCGGGGCAGACGTCACGATGCTTAGCCGGCGATTTCGCGGTTCCAGCGATCGAGCAGGTCGGAGCGTCGATCGTTGAAGGATCCCCAGTCGAGCTTGTGCAGTTTACGAATGGCGTCTTGGTTGATCGGGGCCCGGTCTGCCATACTGGCAGGAAGCTCGACGCGGCGATTGACGGAGCCTGCGATGCAGCCCTCTGCCAAGGCTCGTTGAACTTCGGGCGTCAGGCCGAAATCAATGAACTGGGCGCCGAGATCGGCTTCGGGGGCATTCCGAATCAGCGCCGCTCCGTTGAGACCGACGAACCCGCCTTCCTTGGGAACGGTCAAGTTGATTTTCGCGCCAGCATCGGCATGTCGAAACACGTTCTTTGCGTAGAACGGCGCGGCGGCTTTTGCTTCCCCCTGAACGAGAAGATTCAAGGCAATATTGGTATTCGAGTAGATCGTTAGGAAATTCGGCTTGAGCTCCTTGAGGTACTCGAACCCTGGAGCGAGGTCGTACTGCGCCTTCTCGACGGGCAGACCGCTTTTGATCGACGCGGCCATGGTCAGCAACATGCTATGGGTCGCAAAATTGCTCGGGGGAATGAGTATCGAGCGCTTGAACTCCGGCCGCCATAGGTCGGCCCACGATGCTGGCGCCTTGATAGACGTGTTGAAGGCGAGACCGGTGAGGAGCACCAGAATGGCGACGCCTGATCCGTCCTTGAACTGCAACGCCGGATCGACGTCGGCAAGCGCGGGCATCTTGTCCTTAGGTAGCGGCTGCACCAAATTGAACCGCCCTGCTTGCTCGACCACCCAGTCGTCCGCCAACATTACGCTGTAGGTCGGCTTTGCCTGCTCGGCCCGAATCTTGCCCACCAACTCCATGCCGGCGCCGGGAACGAACTGCACCTTGGCGCCGGTCGCCTTTTCGAAGGGTGCGATCCAGACCTTGGCGATAACGTCGCGGATATCAGTGTATCCGATGACATGAAGAACTTTGCCCTGGCCCTGGGACAGAGCGGGAGCTGCGACCATCGCGCCTAGACTGCCGGTTATTCCCGCAACGAATTTGCGACGAGAGATCCTCTTCATCTAACGGCCCTTCGCGTTTTGTGTGTCAGGGAAACTTCGGTGGCTCAGCAAATTCGTTGGCACGTTTGCGCTCGTGGTTGTTCGGCAACGGTCTGCTGTCAGCATGGATCGAATTATCGCTACTCGATCGATGAAGACACGGCGACAAAGCGTTTCACTTGGTGACATAGTTTTCTCGGCGAGGAAAAGCTGGATGCGCGCGGATTCCATCAGTGCCCTGAGCTCAGTGTTCCACTTCGAGTTCAGGCTTGCGACGCGCGGCCGGACCATACATTTCTCCGCGGAGCATCAATGGCTGTCGCGAGGAGCTTTGTTTCACGGACGTCTGCAGTGGGGTCAGAAGCAGACATTTCACCTGTCTCCAGACGTAAAGGGCATTTGTAGATTGGCAGCCGTTTGACCGGCCAATCGAAATTGGCGTCACCGGCTCCGAAGTCGCATTACGAAGCCAAGTGGTCAGGATTAGCGAGCGCGCTGCAATGGGGGAATCTTTCGCCTATCAGTGATGTTGAACGCGCGAAGATCCATTGCGATACTCCTCACCAGTAGATCCTCGCGCCGAGCCGTCTTCAGTTCTAACGTCCGCGAAGTCATCGTATGGAACGCCTATTACCCCTGTTGCCGGCTCCATCGCAGCCACTCGTAGTTCGCTATGGAGTTTCTGCACTCCTTAGCGCCTGCAGTCTCGGAATCTTTGCTGCGATGGAGGTCCAAAGCGGGTTCATCGGCCTCTATATTCTTCTGCCTGCCATCTTCCTCTCTGGCGTGATGTTCGATCGCGGCAGCGGCTTTCTAGCGACCGGAGTGGCAGTCGCTGGCGTGCTATTGATTTTGCGCCCCCAGTGGCCTTCTCCTCTCGTCCTCCCGCTCATTCTGTTTGTCTTCATTGCGTTGGGATTCGCCGTCATCGCCGAGACGCTTCGCAAAGAGATGGAAAAGGCAGTCGCCTCCGACCAATCAAAGACGCTTTTGCTTCGTGAGGTCGCTCACCGTACCAAAAACAATCTCGCGATGCTGAGTGCGATGGTTCGCCTGCAGTCTCGCACCCTCGGGCAAGAGGCTTCGGCCGCGCTTGAGACAACGTCGCAGCGAATTCAAACGATGGCCGAGGTTTACGATCACCTCATGCTCCGCGATCAAACGAAGATTGTCGACCTGAAGGAATACATCGGTGATATCGTAACGCGACTGCTAGCGCTCAGCGGTGAAAAGCCTGTCGCCTTGCGATGTGAACTTGACGAAGCTTACGCTCACAGCGAGATCGCGGTACCCATCGCAATTATTATCAATGAGCTGGTAACGAACAGCATCAAGTACGGTTTTCCAGACGATCGATCGGGGCAGATTTTGATCGAGATGCACACCGGTGACGAGTTGGTGCTCACCGTGTCAGATAATGGTGTCGGCATGCCCGCGACGGAGCGAGCGACAAAAGGCGTTGGGTCGAGGGTGATCGCACTGTTGGCTCAACAGCTGAATGGAACGCTTAAGTACGAGTCGGCAGAGCCTGGATGCCGCGTGGTTTTAAGAATGCCCCGACCGGAACTATGAGCAGCCAGCGGAATCTTGACGTCGTCGAAGCCGCTTGCTGAAGCCCCATGGCGGAAAGAAGCCCTGAGAGTTCATCCTAGAGATCGATGGCAGACGCCACCACGAACATCCTCGTGGTGGCTCGGATTGCTTCTCGTGTTCGTTGCTTCGATCGCCGCCGGTGCATGGGGGGCGTCGTGGCTGGCGGGGCAGCGTGAGATCGTGGGGACCGCACGCGTCATCGACGGGGATACATTAGATCTTTGCGCCGGGCCTGACTGCCGACGAATTCGTATCTGCGGCATCGACACACCGGAGAGGGATCAGCCTGGTTACGGCGCGGCGCGACGGACCCTTACTGCATTGGCCGCAGGCGAAACGCTCCGCTGCATCCCAGTAGGACGAGGTAGTGTGTGCGATGGGCGCTCGGCACGATCGACGCACAGCCGGATTGTGGCCCAATGCTTCCATGCCAAATGGGGCGACATCGCCGGGGAGATGGTCACCCGTGGGCACGCGTGCGATCTCACGCACTTCTCGGGTGGACATTATACCCGAGCGTACGGGGGGCAGCCGTGCCCGCCGCGGACCGGTCAGTGATACGTGGGACCCGGGATACCTTTGGAGTGGGCTGCCGCCGCAAGAAGTCGGCAGAGCGCGCGCCGAGCTTCCGGGTCACTCTGCCTCCTCAAAAGCATCCGGCACAGGGGGCTGAGGGCGTCGCCAGCGCTGAGGCCTTCGAGCTCGCGACTGGTGAGCTCACCAATGAGGTCAATACTGAAGCGGCTTCGACGCATGCCGAGGAGCCTAACGGCGCAGCGGAGACCGGGGATGAATTTTTTTTCCTTTGGCCAGCGATTGAAGCCTTTGAAGGGGAACTTGTGCTAAATCAATATCTTAGATGCTTTGAGCCCTGGTGAGATGCTAGGAACCCCGTCCTACAGCACACGTCCTGAATGAGTTTGGTTAACTTGACGGCGGTTCAGTTTCCCGGCCAAACTGCAATTGTCAGTGCGAGCATAAATCGCGCGACCACATGCGTAACCTGTGGGGGTTTCTATGATTGCCAGGCTGTACGGGAGTAATTGTGAACAGCGGAATGAGGTTCGCGCGCTCGGGACCTCTTCCAAAGCAAGCGACAATCTCGCTGAGCTACATAGAGAGTTTACAGCGCTCACCGCTCGATCTGAGCAGCTCGCAGAGTGGCTGCGATCGCAACATCCGGGCAATCCGATGCCTGACGAGGTGACGCGGTCGGTCCAATTGGCGGCGGACGCCATCGCCGATCAATGTCTCGAGGTTTGCTTCAAGATGACGACGCTCCAAGCTGGAACGGTTGCCGAGCTGGAGATGAAGGCCGCCGCTGTTCTGTATCTCATGCCGGACGAGGCCGAGCCGCACGCTGAATTGGTCCGCTCAATGTGCAAGGACATCTCGCGCCTCAATTTCTAGCTCGGGCGCGCTCGGCGCGTTGGCACAATGCTGATCGATCCGCAAGGACGCGTTTGGCCAGAGGATGCGGCGACTGTTCGGAGGTTGTTTGGCTCTGACCTGCCTCGATCGTCCGTCACACGATTTGCAACGCGCAACATGGGCTGGATGCATGTGCGTTGCATCTCAGGCGAAGCCGTTATCGAATGCAGAGCGGGGCGCGTAACTGATACAGCAGTGTCGGCGGTGGCCTTTATCTTAGCGGACAACGCAATCACTCGGGCGCGGATCCCGGAGCTTGGCACTCGAGGACTTGTTTTGGGTCTCGGAGAAATCATCGCTGCTCTGGAACGACTGAAATTTGTCCCGGAGCAGCGACATGCAATGCGGCACATTCAGCGAGCTGTCGTGGCCAGCAGCTCACCTTATGAACGGCTTCGTGCGGAGATAACCTCCCAGGGCATCTTCTCGCTTCCGATGGATCAACTGAAGGCTGCCTGTGACCGCATTCTATCCGGCCGCTACACGCTTGCCACCGCAAGTGGTTCAGGTCGCCCAGTTCGCATCGTCGGAATTGGCACCAGTTATACGCATTTCAACTCGAAATTCTACGATCGTGCCGTAGGCCTGCGGTTCGAAGACGGCCCCGATGTCGAGTATGGGAGGTGGATCGCCCATACCATGGCGCAAGCCTTGGATTCGATGGAGGGGTCATTCAGTGAGGTAGATGCGGAGGTGCGCTATTCAAGCAATCCCCTCCGCATCCGTTACGACCGCATGATCATTCCCTTTGTCGATCAGAGGGGGCAGCGCTTCGTGCTAAGCACGTCGAGCATGCGGAACGACATCGATCTCCGCTCCTTGCCCGTTGATCCATGAACGGAGATCCTTGAGCGTTTCGGCACGGCTGATCCAGATGAGGCCACCAGCGAAGAGGACGTCGCCAGCGCGATCGTCAGTTAGAAGAAAGTGACGCTCGAAGCGAGGGTAGCCGTACTTGGACGCCATGTCCTTCCTCAACAGAGGGTCCTCGACGAATGACAGAACGAGGTCAGCATTCCAGGTGCCGAATGCGAGCGCTCGCGACATTCTCGGTAGGAGGGTCGCCAGTCCCTGCCGGCGAAACCGCGGGTGATACCAAACCCCTCCAGAGTAGACGACGTTGCCCGAGATACTTTCTGCAGACGGGGCACTCAGGAGGACGGATAGGTCTTGAGGCGGTGATCCATCGTAAAAGAGGCGCATCGACTCCGCCTCTGCCTTGAGATTGGTCCCGCGGAGATCGATCATTCGTGCCGCCTGCGTAGCGACCACATTGCCGTCTTGATCCCGCCCGAGGATGCAGAAGGACAAGCTGGTATCGATCTCATTGCACGTGTGGTCGAGCGTAGGCACCAATGGGCGCCAGGTTGCTCTATTGGCCTGATTGCAGGAACGGAGCTCCTCGAACGACCCGAACTCGAGACGGACGCCTAGGGCGCGTACGCGCATCTCGGCGGTGAGTAAAAATTGGGCGAGAACTTCGGGGGCATCGTGACGTAGACTGATGTTGTCGAGGAAGGAGCTAGATCGCTCGATTGGGCGTTGGGCGTATTCTGGCTGGTGGGAGGCAGCTAAAGGGTTTGGGAACTCGACATCAAATGGCATCGTCATCGCATCCTCGTTGAAGTGATCGATGCGAGGACGGTACTGCAACCTAAGGTTGTGAAGACTGGTTCGGCTGGCGCGTTTGGCGGCGTCTACAACTTATCAACCGCTTTTCAGGCGCTTTTGCAGAACTTGGTCAGTCGTCAGAATCTGTATCTACGGGGCGAATTCAATTGGTCGATTCATTGGACGGTCCGCTGGAATTGCAGGCCTTGCGGTCTACGAGCGAGATCGACCGCCTTATTGGTCGTCAGCTTCGACTTCGTCGAGAATTGCAGGGCTTGTCTGAAGTTGAGTGCGCAGAACGCGCTGGCATTTTGCCTAGCCAGCTTCAGTCGTACGAGGCAGGTAGGGCCCGTGTGCCGGCAGCTGCCCTTGCAGAGCTCGCGCGTGCGTTGGACGCGCCAGTTAGCTACTTCTTTGATGCTGTTGGATCGCGTGGGCAGGAGCAGTCGGACGACAACGTCATAGACTTTCCTGTCGATAACCCTAGGGCACCGAGAGAACTGACTCTAGCCGAGCATGATCTGCTTCGGAGCTTTCGGGCGATTTCAACACCTCAGGATCGCGAGCTCCTTCTCCAGATGGCCGAGAGGCTTGCCGGAAAATAGGTCGACGAAGCCGAGCGGTTCAGAGCGGCCGAGAGGTCCATAGCGTCTCCTGAGCGCGCGCCGCGATCATCGGGCCGGTTCCAGCAAATACATCCGAACGCTGAGGCCATCACGCTCATTATCAATTGGCTTGAGCCAAACGGACTCTAGCTCGCCGGCTAATTTGCTCGTTCGCTTGGCCTTCGCAGCTACTTCTCGCGGCAGGTATCCAATTTTCACCGAGCGCGGCTCAGTAGCTCCAGAATCCCACCACCCGTGCACCGCTACTGCCGATGAATCGTAGGGATTGTCTGGCTCGCGAACGAGATGAAGCCCAAATTCTCGGTCCTCATCGTGGGCCGCTTGCACTCCACGAATGAAGTCCTCTGAGCTGGAGGCGTGATGCATTACTCCAGCAACCTGGAACCAGTCGCTAGTTGCGCGGCGCCAGTTTCCTGGTGGACGAATTCCCCGCGTGCGAAGGATGATGTCGACATCGTCGTAGTACCCATCGTAGTCGGAATCATCACGCGGATCGGCTGCAGACTTGCGCTCCCCTTGTGTTCGACGCCGGCCGGAGGGCTGTGGCCGGCGATTGAGCGACCAAGCTAAAACAATCCATATGGATAGGAATATTCCCCAGGCCATGCCATCAAAGGTTGACAGACCGGCGATCGCAACCAGCGTCATGAATAGGTGGAATATCCAGTACAGAATTCTGCCGGCTTGGCGGAGCACGTGATTACTCCTGCTCGACTAATCCATCGAGGCAGGGTCTTCGATTCGCCACCTAAGTGGAACATTCGCTCGAGTGCATATCCCCACCACTAATCCCACGGCATAGCCATTGAGCCGGCTGTGAGCGAGATGGTTTCAAACTTCGAAGGAGCCAACTTCGGCGGTCGATGGGCGAAGCTGTTCGCTCAAGCGCGCTCGTTCACAATAGGACGTCGTAAAGAAGCTAACGTGTACCAAGTCGCGACTACGGGCTCGCCGAGCGCAACCGCCAATGTATTCCACTACTGACGGCAGCTTCCTCTAGCTCAGTCGTCCTCAGGTGTGGTGGACGCCTACCCGTCCGTAAGATGCTGCCAATGTCGCTCACAATGACGGGGCTCGAAGAGTAGACGTCGTGGTTGGTGGCGAACAGCTCCATGCCAGCCTCCGTTATGTCTATCGTATCGACGCCCTTCACGATCAGCGGGTGATCCCTGATGTAGCCGGCTCTTGGTCTGTCTCGCATCCAAGTGGAAAACCAGAGTGCACGGTCGGATCTGGAGGCGTACAGCGTCCGTCCCAATGCAGCGTTCTTGCTCGACAGGTCTACAAAGAGATCCGGATCCACGTCTGGCGCGGCATGGATGACTTCGCCTATCGCCAATCGTTGCTCTGTCGGTGCTCGCGAGTTCTCATCGAGAGCACGCAGCAAAACTAGATTCCCCATGCTGTGCGCGACAAAGTGGGTCTTTCTCGGCCTAATTTCCTGAGCAATGTCCTTCAGTAGCTTTCCCAGATTTGCCGCCGCGACATCAACAGCGTCGCGGTCGGTGAGATAGTCGAAATACCGCCCTTTCGACGGCCAGCTGAAGACCAACACAGGGCCCGAGAATTTGGTGTCATGCGCGATCTGAGCTGCGCGTCTTATGGAACTGTCGAAGGTAGTATTGTAGCCGTGCACGAAAACCAGGGCATCGTCAGTCTCGCTATCGACCTGGCCCTTTGCGTTATCCAGGAACGCAGGCCTGTCCATCTCTTCGGCGCAATGCATCGCGAGGCGCTTTGTCTCGGTCACCGCAGCGGTGCGCTCCTTCGCTTTGGCGGGTCGGTGTTGTGCATAGGGGCCGGCCGACGGGGCGTTAGGCACTGCAACGGTGATCTGACCGAACGACAGCGACTTTCCGCGCTCACTACCGAATGCGATGGTCCTGCTCGATGGGTCACGAGCTCGATCCGTACCAAAGTAGACGGGTATATGAGCATCTCGCGTATCGTCTGCGGCTTGCGATGCACGGTCGAAGTGCTCCTCAGATTCTGTGCACTGCCCCTGAAGCCTCTTGAGATCGCCGAGCTGGCGAAGGACCTCCACAAGATTGGGATGATCGGCGCCAAAGATCTCTTCATTTGCTTTGAGAGCAGCGGAAAGCAGGCGCTCGGCATCTTCCAGCTGACCAAGCGCTTTATATAGGCCGCCTAGGCTCGTGCGAGATGTGGCAATCTCAGGATGAGTTGGGTCAAGTTCCTTCTCGAAGATGGCGAGAGAGCGAACGTACAGCGTTCGCGCGTCGGTCATCCGCCCTTGACCCTCATAAATCTTGGCCAACGTATCAAGCGCACGGGCTGTTTCTGGATCTGCTGGGCCAAGTGTCTTCTCCAGGATTACCAGCGCACGGTTAGCAATTGGTTCGGCACGATATAGCCGACCCTGAGCTTGGTACAGCCAGGCCAGATTGTTGAGTGCGACGCCCATGCTTTGATGATTGGGTCCCTCTACGCGTTCGACCAAGCTGAGATCTCTCTTGCGGAGCTCCTCTGCTTCTCCGAACCGGAGTTGGGATTGGTAGATGTGCGCGAGGTTGTCTATGTGTGGGCGCAGTCTGATATCGCTGCTTCCAAATTTTGCCTCGTCCAAGCGCAGTGCTTCGCGCGACAGGAGCTCGGCAAGTATGTAACGGCTCTGGAGCCGATACGTCACTGCGAGCCAAGCCAAGGCCTCGGTGAAGCGCGAGTGGTTCCGACCTACGCTGCGTTCGACTAGTGCCAAGTACCGTTCGGCGTAATCAGCGGCCGCAATGTAGTTACCCGAACTGTAGTAGGTCTCGAGCCGGCGAAACAGGCGCTGGCTGACCGGGTCCAGTTCCGCTTCCGACACTGTGCCTGACGGTAACACTGGCGAGGAGGAGACCTTCTTCTTCGCTTGCGAGTGCGCAAGGTCAGACCCCCCAAGGGATAAAAGCAGTAGCGCTAGTAAGATGAGAAGGGTGCGGATGACTGGCATCTGGCACCTCCGGCGAATTGAGAATGGCCAACCAACGTTCGCAAAATCGTGCGGACACCGGGCAACGCAGATCGGGCCGCCGCACGTACATCGTTAGCCGAACTCCAAATCGATGCAAGTGCCGAACACGAAGGTGGCGGTTTGCGACGCAAGGGGGGCAGCGCTACGCGATGACCCGCAGCACGTTAGCCACAAAGGCATAGGGGATCACGCCGTTATCGGTGCGGCCGCACAGGAATTGCTCGCTTGCGACACGGGCGAGCGCGCGCAAGTCGTCAACAGAAGCGGCCTCTACCTTGGCAATTTCATATTCGAAGTCACCGAGTTCGAAACTGAGCGCGACCAAGCGATCGTCAGCCTCTTGGCCGAGGATTTCCCAGGACGGTCGATCGGCCCGCACGTGCTGCTCTGCAAGCGTGAGGCGCTCTGCGTCGCCTCGTTCCTCCCACCATCCACCGGTGGCCCAAAGGCAGGCTTCGCCGTCGACGGCCGCCGTGTTGAAGCTCGCGCATCCGCTATCCAGCAGTCGGGGGCTTGCGTCCACGTATGCGATACGAAGGGCGTCTGGCACGCGGGCCGCGCTGGGCAGGCGAGGGGCCGCAATGCGGGCAATTTCTGCGGTGAGCCGCTCGCGCTGCTCGAGCAACTGCAAGAGCCGTGGCGATACACCAGCCGAAGCTGGCAAGATGCTACCGGCTGCAGCAGCGGCAGCGCCACCGGCAAGCACGGCGCGGCGCGAGACAGGGGAGACCGATCGGGACATGGGACAAACTCCATTGAATAGGTGCTAGGCGGTAAGGCGAAGGGCGCGCTGAAAAATGAGCATCGGCAGCACGTCGAACATGGCGCGGTCGACGACTTCCTGATGGATGGCTAGCTCAATCTGCATTCTGAGATCCGCGACCGATCGCGGCTCGAAATTCACCATTTCGAGTTCAGCATCGGTGACGATGCCGAATTGGGCCTCGAGGGCGGCATTGATCGTCAAGTAACCGCTCTCACGATCGGCAGACGCGACCGATGCCTCATAGGCTTCAGCGATCGCCGCCCGGTCGCCATAACCTCGTCTGCGCCAGTCCGTTGGCCTGACATGCAGCCCCGGATAGCCCTCGCGTTCGATGATGGCGGGGATTGGCGGTCGCTTACTTTGGGCGGCATTGGTGAGCTTTTGCAGGCGATCGCGCTCGGCCCTCGCTGCTAGAATTCGCTCATGTATGGCGAGCAATTCGGGCGAGGCTTGCGCAGCTTGCGCGGCGCTGGGAACGTTGATGGCGGCAGCGGCGACCGTCGCGCCCCTCAGTACGTTTCGACGTGACAATGTGGTTTTTGACATGGCGTCCATCGTCTCGCGCGCGTGCGCGTAATTCGCGAAAAAGGTCGGAGAGCTGATGGCCTCTCAGGGGGCGAGGCGCTGCGAGCAGGCGGGCTTGCCTGCAGTCCGCTTAGACATGGCGGGCCTCCCGTGCAGTAAGGTTCCGAGCAGGGGGCCTGCTGCAGTCGGTGCCAAGGGCGCGGGCGATCACCTGCGCCTGTTCAGGCAGAAATCCGAAAAGGTTCTCGAGCGCCCGCTCGTCGAAGATGACGCCGCATTGCAGACCGAGCGCGAAAAACCGCATTTGGAAGCCGGTCGATATTTCGCCGTGGTGTATCCAGCGTTCGACCGCAGGCACAGTCAGTCGGCATTTGCGTGCTACGGCTTCAACGCCGCCGATCGCATCGAGAAACTCGGCGATGCTGCGAACAGTGACGGGTGCTTTAGCGTTCATGGCCCCATGTCCCCCCCGTAGAGGGCGAGACGGAGCTTAGGCAGTTGCTCGCAACAGAGTTCGCAGAGCACGACTAGATGGCCGTCCGGCTGCTGCTCGAGCTGGCGGCGCATCGTGTCAATCAGTGCCTCGATACTGCGGATGTAGATATCCGCGTCATAGGCCGCGCTATAGAGCGCATCGAGGTCATGCGGGGCCTGCGGCATGATCACGGACCGCTGCGCATCGATGCCCGCAAGGGTTTCCTCCATTTCGCCGAGGATCGTGCCTAGCTGCGCCGCGCCGGGCTTGGATAGTTTGGCCTCGCGTTTCAGCAGAAGGCCTGCGGCCTTGGCGGACCGCCTGAGCTGTGAGATCTCGCCGACAATGAAGCCAAGGCTTTGCTTGCGGGTCGCTTCCGCTTGGAGCTGAGCAGCGAGGCTGGGGGATGCCTCGCGCTCGCTCTGCGGGTCGATCGGTTCGGCGACAGTGGGGGCTGCCGGGGGGCCGATCGACTGAGGCGCTGGGGACGGGGAGGGGTTTGGACGGGGATCAGGGAAGATCGATGGAAACATTGGGGACGCTCCACTAACGCAACCATGTCAAAAACACGCTTCCGTTATAAAAGATTGTTAATGGCATTGCAAGGCGGCTCCGTTACAAAACAACGCTTCTGGTGTTTTCTCCCAGCTTCGTGTTATGCGGCTTCAGATGATCACCCCCGAGCAATGCCGCGCCGGCAGGGCGTTGGTGAACTGGTCGCAGCGTCAGCTCGCAGCGGCAGCCGAGGTCGGCTACGTGACCGTGCAAGCGTTTGAGCGGGGTCAGACGAGCCCGCGCGTCCTGACGCTGCGAGCGATCAAGCAGGCCCTCGAGGCCGCTGGCGTGCTGTTCGTCGACGAGAATGGTGCGGGGCCTGGCGTCCGGCTACGGGATCGGACCGGCAAGAAGCAAAAGAGCTAGCTCGTGCGCGTGCGCGTACTTCGGCGAGCCCTAAGAGTCTCTTAGGCGCAGGCCTCGCTACTTGTGCGCCTTCACGGCCGGATTGTGCAGATGGAAATAGCCTGCCGGGTAGCCGCATCTCGAGCAGACAAGCCGGGCCGCGAGCAGGATGATTGGTGTCTCCAGATCGACACCTGCCCACGCCGCGGCTTTTCGGGGTGTCATTTGCTCACCACGATGCCAGCAGTTCCGGCAACACGGCTCAATCTCGAAGCACTCCCGTTCCATGTAGGTCAGAGTGCAGCGCTTCCAGGCGTCGTCGTTCGGGAAATGGTGCCAGAAGGAGCGCGTCTTGCGACCAGCTGGATCGTCTAAGTCATCCACTGTTGCCCCTGAACCATTGACCGTTCCGACAGGTTCCCTCTTTGTTCCATGAAGGCGCGGAAGTCAAGGCGACGGACAATGGCTGAGACACTGGGTGAAGCTTACGATCTCGGATGGAAGGTCCGGGTGCGCTGCGCATTCGGCAAGCGCGGCGGTATGAAGTCAATCCGCGAGTGCACGCACAATGCCTATCTGGACCTGCCGACGCTTCTCTGGACCCGCGGCCGAGACTTCCCACTCGCCATTCTCGGCGCCCGGCTGAAATGCCCTGCCTGTGGCTCTCGTGAGGTGGCGGTGATGTTCATTCCGCCCGCGGGAGCAGGCAGACAGCGCAAGCAAGCTTAGCCGACGGCGACAGATAGAACGGTAACAAGTCTAGCGATCAACGCCACCCGGCCAATGTGGGCAGACGCCAGACACCGTTCGGCCGCAAGAGACGCTATCACTTGCATCGCCGAATGAGATTGCAGTGGGCCGTGACGCTCAGGATCGGCTATTCTCGATTTTTGTTCGTGAACATACATTCCGAGAAGAGTCCATATGAAGCGCGCGATTGCTGCTGCAGCCATTTTGCTAGTGCTGATTGCTGAACTGTATTCGGCTCGTCTTACCGTTGCTCAGCAACGCCAGGACGATGCAATGAAATTGATTAGTCGCGTCCTCGCTCACCTCGAGGACGTCTGGCATTCGATCTTCATTGAGATGGGGCAACGCTACGAAGAGCCAAAGTTGGTTTTATTCACATCAGTCACGAACACCGCCTGCGGCACGGGGCTGTCTCAAACCGGGCCATTTTATTGCACTGTCGATCGGCGAGTATACCTCGATACCGATTTCTTTCGCGTACTGACAGAATCCTACGGGGTGCCTGGCACCATAGCGACGGTATACGTGATCGCTCATGAGGTAGGTCATCATGTGCAGAACATACTGGGGACTGAGCGGCAAGTAGCACAACTTGAAAGCCGCCTCCGAGCGCTTGGCGACCAGACCGGGGCCAATCAGCTTTCGGTACGGATGGAGCTCCAGGCTGATTGCTTTGCTGGAATATTCTTGAACCGCGTAGACAGAGTTGGCCGTCTTAATGCCATCGACATTGTTGCGGCGCTCAATGCATCTGCGCAAGTAGGTGATGATGTAGCGCTGCAACGAGCGGGACAAGCTGTCCGGCCCGAGTCGTTCAGGCACGGCAGCGCTGAGCAACGTGCTCGGTGGGTCCGCAGGGGCTTGGAGATGGGAGAGATCAGCGCTTGCGACGCATTCGACGTCGATAATCCCTGATCTAAAAGTGAGCTTCTAAAAGCTTGCAGCGACGCGCTGTCCGCAGTCGCTTGGCGGTTCAATTTTCGTGGCGAAGACTAGCTCGCCCTCGCCAAGATAAGTCGCGCTCGAAGTATCGCCCGCTTGGAGACACCCCGACCACAGCAACCTATCATGCCGCGATGTGCAATCTCTACTCCCAGACTCGCGCAGTCGAAGCCGTCCGGCGGCTCTTCCGCGTCTCCTCAAATCGCGCGGCGGCCATCGAACCCAAGGACGCGATCTTTCCAGGCCATTCTGCGCCCGTCGTGCGCCGCGCCGAGGATGGCGAGCGGGAACTCGTCGAGCTGTCGTGGGGCTTCGTGCTGCCACAGCCTGGTAAGGCGCCGCGTCGCGTCACCAACACCCGCGATGACAAGGCACACTCGGGGTACTGGGCAGACAGCGTGCGCCGTCGCCGCTGCCTAGTGCCGGTCTCATCGTTCTGCGAACCCAACAGCACGGTGAAGCCGGCGACGTGGAACTGGTTCGCGCTCTCGGGCGACGAGCCGCGACCGCTTTTTGCTTTTGCCGGGATCTGGAAGCGGCACGTCGGGCCCATCAAGAAAGATGGCGAGCCGGTCGATATTCATGTCTTTTCATTCATGACCACTAGCCCGAACGCGCTTGTCGCCACGGTCAATCACGAGCGAATGCCCGTGCTTTTGACGACTTCCGAGATGCATGATCAGTGGATGGAGGGCACGCAGCAGGAAGCGATGGAACTCGTGAAACCCTATCCTGTCGAGCATATGCGTATCGTGCAGACGGGCTTCGAGAAGAAGGACCTGCTCGCGTGAGCGATGAGGACAAAGTCATCGTTCCTGCCGAGGCGGGCGCGATTGCCATTCCCGAGGGCACACAGTTTGTGATCGTCGATCTAGACCATGAGAACGAGCGGGTGCAGATCGAGTTCACGCTCGATGATCGATTGCTGCGCGCCTGGGTGCCAGCGGCGAATTTTCAGAGGATGACAACGAACTGAGTGGCCCAGCTCGGACCAATTCCCGCTCAGGCTCAGGGCAGTAGCACGGTGGATATGGCTCCGAGCGCCAGAGCCAGTACGGCGAAGCCGAATGCCGGGAGGATCTGGAAGTGCACGATGTAAGCGGCCATTGTTACCAGTGCCGCCAATGCGCCAAGGCCGAACGCCAGCACCCAGAACGGCCGATAGAAGGCGCTCCCGAGTATGAGCATGGCGACGAAGAAAAGGGTCCAGCGCGCAAATTCTCCGGACAGGCCGAGAACGTCGGCGACATAGCCGGATATCGCCGTGGCTACCATCGCAGCCGCGATCAGCAACGCCACTAGGGCAAGGGCTCCGGCCCATTCCTTCAGCGTGTACGGCTGCGCAGAGTCTTCCTCCATGGCAATCACCACTCAATGAACTAGCTACAACACAAAGACTACTTCACAGGCCACGGCTCGAGCAGCTTTCCCTCAGCAATGGCGCGCATCAGGTGACGAACCGCCAGCGAGGGGATAGAGGCACGCCCTCGCGTTCGATCAATGCCGGCATCCAAATTGATGATCTGAGACTTGGATAGGCCCAGAGCCTCCGCCGCTTCATCTTGCGTGAAGCCCATTTCGGTGCGCCAGCGGCGGAATGCGGTCTCTTTGCCCATGAGCCGGTCGGTAGCACGGCTGGGGATAACTTGCAACAGTTGCGCTTTTAAATGGACATGTAGCAACTGTTGCACTATAAGAGAGAGTGGGACGAGCGGATTTGGCCCCGCCCGCCCCGATCAACCTCCAAGCCGTAAAGCGATCGGAGATCGACCATGCATGAATCATATCACGGCCTTAGCGCCGACGACTACATCCGCCGTATCGACCGCTACATTCTGGCAGTTGGCTCCGTCATTGTGGCGCTCGTCGTCGCCCTCATCCTCCAAATCCCCTGATGCAGCGTCTAGAGGCGGTTCGCCGCCTCCTTTCCCTGCACCAGCAGGCGGACCGGACGAGCATCGGAAGTGCCCGCCCGGTCCCGATCAACCTCCACAGCTTTGACCCTACGGAGATCGACCATGCACACGCCTACCATTCCGGGGCGCGGGATCGCAATTCTGGCGGGAACCGCGCTCTACATCGGCAGCCTCTCGGCCCTGTTCGGCGAGGATCTGCTCAATTGGTCCACTTGGACCATGCACCACTATGAGGTCATGGCGACGTCGCTTTGCACGATCGCTTTCGGCCTCTTGTTCAAGTACGCCAAACGGGCCCGGTTATGGCTCGCCGCTGCCGGATTCGCCTTCCTGTTCGTCGCTGGTACTTGCTTCGTGGTCTACAAGTCGATTGGTCGCCAAGCGACCGCGACCACAACGCAATCGATGTCGGCCGAGGATGCTAACAAGCTGATCGCCGACAAAATGGCGGATCTGGCGACCACTCGGCAGCGCCTCAATGATGCCGAGCGGGAGATCGACCACGAGCAGAAAGGCCGCCCCGACAAGAAGGGCACCGCGACCGTCAAGCCGGGCTGCGGAGATCGCTGCAAAGACTGGAAGCGGCGCGCCGACGAAGTTCGGAGCCGCATTCAGGTACTCGAGGGGGAGCTCAAGGCGCTGGGCCCTCGGCAGGTTGCCGCCCCTGAGGCCGAGACCTTCGCGCAGATCATGCACATCATCTTTGGATGGTCTGCCGCCACGGTGAAGGCTCTTGCCATCCTGTTCGTGCCGATTGCCTGGACCATGTTCCTGGAGTTCGGTTCGATCTGGTGCCTCGAGTACGGCTTTGGCCTCGGCAAGCCTTCGAAGATTGCCCCGCAGACTTCGCTTGCCGGCAACGGCGCCGACACGAAGCGGGGACCGGCAAACGAACCGCCCAGGGGTGGAAAGCGGCGCCGGGAACACTTGCCGGTCCTCGTGCCCCAACGTTTGCCGGCAAACGTGGTGCCCATCGGCAAGGGGCACACATCATTTGCCGGCAAGCATCCCGTGATTGCCGCTCTCGAGGTTGCTGGCAAGCCCCTGACGAATTCAGAGCTTGCGAAGGCCATGGGAGTTTGCGGCGGGGAGAGCACGAAGCGGCGCCGAGAGGTTGCCGGACTGGTCGACGAATGGACCTCCGGCAAGTTCGTTCTGATCGGCTTGAAGTCTTGGCGGCAAGCGACTGCGTGACGTCCAATGCGAACTACAACTTGAGCCCCGGCAGCTTACCGGCTGCCGGGGCTTTTGTCGTCCAACAGGACATCCAAGTGCCAATTGTCACATAGTAGGCCGGTGAATTACTGCGAGAAAGCAATAGAGTAAGAATGACGTGGACGAACTGAGATGCGATGATTGCATTTTAGTCCATTGCCGTGCATTCTTGATTTCTAGGGGAGATCCACTCTATGCCGGCTAAAGACACTCTACACGACGACGTGCTTACGCTCTCTCGACTTGCTCTGACGGGCCGCCCGGAGGATGTGCAGGCATTCATCCATAAGATCGCGCGGCGGCAGCGCAGTGCGGCGCCGGAATTGGCTGAGGCGCTCTTGAAGTTGCTCCGCGAGTCTCCGAGTAGAGCTTCGCCTCTTCGCCGTGAAACGGCTCTGCCGACGCCCCTTGACGGCGAAAGCCGCCTTCAGCTGGTTCGCGTCGAGCCTCCAGCAACGCTTGAGAATGCGCCGATTCTCAGCTCTGAAGTTGCGGGAAGCATCGGCCAACTAGTCGATGAGCGCCTGAAGGTGGCTGACCTGCATCGCGCCGGCCTTGAGCCGACTCGATCGGCACTGTTTGTTGGACCGCCCGGCGTAGGTAAGACGATGACCGCGCGTTGGATCGCGGCGTCGCTTAATCTGCCACTACTGATCCTCGATCTATCCGCGGTTATGAGCAGTCTGCTTGGTCGCACCGGAAACAACGTTCGCGCAGTTCTCGACTATGCACGGAATTCTGAGTGCGTGCTCCTCCTCGACGAACTCGATGCGGTGGCGAAGCGCAGGGACGATACAGGTGAGATAGGCGAGCTAAAGCGCTTGGTCACTGTTCTGCTACAAGGGATTGACGATTGGCCAAGCAGCCGGTTGCTCATTGCCGCGACAAACCATCCCGACCTGCTGGATCCTGCAATTTGGCGTCGCTTCGATGCAGTGGTGAACTTTCCTACGCCAACTGGAAGCCAACTCAGATCCGCCATCCAAAGATTCGCAGAGCGCGACGCTTCGCTGACCGATGAATGGCTATCTATTCTGACGGTTGTCTTTGCAGACCAGAGTTTCAGCGACACCGAACGCACTATCAAGGCGGCACGCCGCCGAGCGGTACTCGGCGGTAGGAAGCTCATCGACGAGCTTCGAACCGGCTCCATGTCGGAGATCGCAGCGCTTCCTCGAAAGGAAAGGCTGCATATAGCCAAAGCACTCGTCGAGGCTTCCGACATTTCGCAACGTCAAACAGCAGAGATAACGGGGGTCAGCCGCGACACCCTACGCAAACTTGCTTTGCTGAAGCCGGGCGTCAAGCATCGGAGGGCATGAACGAATGGATGGGCCAAAGCGCAATTTTTTGCTTGCGAAGGGAGAGAGCTTGACCGTCGCCATTCCGGCGCCGGGCCGTGTGTTGGAGCGCGAGGCTCCTTACACGTTTGCAGAGGCTCAGGCCCGTCTTACACCTATGCTGACCGAGACAGTAGCAGCGTTTGATAGACTTCCGGACGCGGCTTGTCCTAGCGGACAGACGGTCGCTTCGCTGATCCTCAATCCCGAATACATCGCGAAAAGCTACTATCCAGAGGCTCTTCTGCGCGCTTTCGATTTACGGGCGGTTGGCAGTCACTCGACGCGCATAACCCCGGAAAAACGGAGCAAAGGCAGACTGCCTGTCGAGAAAGTGACGACGGAGCTCTATGTAGCGGGCTCACGCCAGCGCTTTCATGACATGTTGGATGCCATCCCGCTTCTCATCGATCCAGCTGTCGCGGAAGCACTTCCTGCGGTGGAGCAGCTAGCGAAGAAGCCTGCCGGGGAAAAAATCAAGCCGATCGACGCTGATGCGCGTGAGGTTACATTAGAGGTGGTACTCCACGCATCGGAAGCGGCGAGCAATGGTTTTATTCTAGAAGGCTTTCGGGCTTTCGCAGCGGATCTCGGCCTCCGCGTCGATATGGATCGTCGTCTTCATGCGGGTGGCCTGTGCTTTCTATCATTGAAGGCGCATCGGGAACTGATCCAACGACTCGCAGAGTTCTCATTTCTTCGGGTCATTCGGCAGATGCCGCAGTTGCGTTTGCTTGAGCCCGTGCTGAGAGGGGCCACCCCCAGCGTCGGGAAGGCGAACCTTCCCGCCGACAAGGCGCATGACTCTCAGATCCGCGTTGCCGTTTTCGACGGGGGGGTTCCTGCCAGTTCACCGATCTCGCCGTGGGTTACGCTGTATGAACCCCTCGGGATTGGTGCGGCGCGACCCGCCTATGTGAATCACGGTTTGCAGGTCACCTCGGCGATCCTGTTTGGTCATCTGGACACTGCCTCGGCGGCTCCGAGGCCTTACGCTAATGTGGACCATTACCGCGTTCTAGACGAAGCTTCCGGTAGTGATGCAGATCTTCACGATGTCCTCCGACGCATTCTCGATGTGCTGGACACTTCACCAACTTACGATTTCGTCAACATAAGTCTGGGGCCCGCACTATCGATAGAGGACGACGATGTGCACGCGTGGACAGCCATGCTTGACGAGCGTCTTGCCGATGGCCTTACGGTTGCAACTATAGCAGCTGGCAACAACGGCGAGGCAGACGCCGATAGCGGACTCAATCGCGTGCAGGTTCCCGGCGATAGCGTCAACGCTTTGTCGATTGGGGCTAGCGACGGAACCGACGTCCGTTGGGCTAGGGCGAGCTACAGTGCGATCGGCCCTGGTCGGAGCCCTGGGCTCGTAAAGCCCGATCTGATCGCCTTTGGAGGCTCCCAGCGACAACCGTTTCTAACTCTCACTGCCGACGCGCATATAATTGGCGTTTGTGGAACCAGTTTCGCTGCTCCCTATACGCTGCGTTCCGCAACGGGAGTTAGAGCCCATTTCGGGGGCACGCTCGGCGCATTGGCCATTCAGGCCTTGTTGGTGCACGCCAGTAATGCCGGCGACCATCCTCAACACGAGGTCGGCTGGGGCAAACTTCCGGATAATCTTGACGACCTGGTCGAATGCCTCCCGGGCGTCATCCGCGTTGTTTATCAGGGCGAACTTACGGCTTCCAAGTATCTACGCGCGCCCGTGCCTCTTCCCACCGGCGAGATCAAAGGCAAGGTCGCAATCACTGCGACCTGCTGCTATTCGACCGAGGTCGACACTGCGCACGCTAGCAATTACACGCGCAGCGGCCTTGAGATCGCCTTTCGGCCGCACGCCGAAAGGTTTAAGGATGACGCAGTCCAGCCGATGACACGCGCATTCTTCAGCAGAGCGGGGATGTTCGCAACTGAAGACGAGCTGCGCCAAGATGCGCACAAGTGGGAAACGTGCCTTCACCACAGCGAAGTCATGCTCGCAAAATCGCTCAGCAAGCCGGTGTTCGATATTCACTACATGTCGCGCGACGAAGGTAGAGCTGACACTAAGTCACGAAAGATCAAGTACGCGCTGGTGGTAACCGTCTTCGCCAAGCACCACAAAGATTTCTACGATCGCGTCGTGCGCGACTATCGGGGTTATCTCGAGCCACTAGTTCCTGTTATCGATGTACCGGTACGGTCAATCATCCGGCGAACACGTTGATAATAGTGCATTGTTGTTGGAAGTAGGAACTCTGGACCAATCGAACGGCAAATTGAGGCGCCTCGTGCTTGCGAACCGTGACTTTGATCGCTCTGCTTTTCCCCTGACGATCAGCTCTTCTTTGTCTTCTCAGCGTCGTCCTCCAGCCTGAAGTACTCGTCGATCGCGTCCTCCCACTCGCGCCTTGCGTCTTCAGGCCAATTGTCCATGGCTCCCCGCATTCCGATGCGGCCTGTCTTCTTGTGCGCGTAGATCACCTCAGGCGGCGCCCCGCTCTTTTGGAGCGCGTCGAGCAACATCTTTTCCATCTCCGCCTCGTCCATCGGCGTCGGCACGTCTTTCTTTGGATCGAAGAACACCGGATCCCCCGGTCCAGGATCGCGCCCGAACTTCTTGCGGAATGCCTTGAGCTGCTTGCGCATCGCGCGCGCGGCTTCCTGCTCAAGGGTGCGTTTTCGCTTCATGGCAATCCCGTCATTCGAGATCCGAGAGCGCTTCTTCGTGCCTACGGACGTTGAGATTGAGATCGCCATCGATGCTCGACAGGCGGGGATGGACGTAAGGCGCCGCGGCCTTGGCCATCTCGTCCCGTCGCTGTCTGTCGGCAGTCTCGTCGCGCATGACCTGGAGCATGTAGGTGAGGGGCAGGTCTCCAGTGGCGACCATGGCCGCTGCAACCTCCTGGCTCCGCTTGCTCAATGATCCCGTCTTGCGGCCGGCTCCTGACCTCTTACCGCCTCGAGCCATGGTTTGATTTCCTTTGATTAAATTCAAAGCTGTCGCCATTTCAGTACGGCGCGGGCATCGCGCTGGGGATGTCCGTCAGGGCGTTCCGAGGTGCCGGCGCACTGCGAGCTGGTGGCACCGGATCGGATGCGCGCGCATCGATGACCGCGCCCCTGCCACCCTCGGCAACCTGCACGGCGAGACGCACGAACCGCTGACGGTTCGCCCTGGTGAGGTTGCGGCGTTGCGAGAGTGCGAACAGGGCATTGGCGACGTTGTCGCGCGCCTGCCCTTGAGCGATCAACATCTCGGCAGCGTCTCGCGCAATCCGCATACGGCCTTCTGTGAAGGTCGGACCGGTCACAGCATTGGCGAAGCGTGTCGCCGCATCGATCGCATAGCCCGTGATGCCAGAGCTGCGCCGAGCAGCGATCCGGTCGGAATTGGCGACGCTGTTCGGGAACTCGGCTTGCGCAGCCAAGCGCGATGCGGTCGCGCTGTTTGCCATGACGCCCTGCCGCGTCTGATCGAATGTCGTCTCGGCATCGAGGCGGCGTGTGAGCTGCCCAGCCCCACGCGGCCCGGCGATCAGATTGAGTTTTTCTCGGGCATGGTCCGAGCCGAGCTTAGAACGCGCTGCTGCCGCGGCGTTTTCGCCGTGTGCGGTCGCTGCCGTCCCCATGACGCTACGGATCTGATCGCGGGCGCCGAGCCTGTAGCCATCGAGCTGGCCTGCAGACATGCCGCCGACCGGTGGCTGCCCCACACCGTACATCTCGGCGTGCATCTGGTCGGGCGTGAGGGGCCGGTTGAACGCATTGCGCCCCGCGGCGACGGCATCCCTGATCTGGAAGTCTTCCGCCTCTACAGCTCGGGCGCGAGCCCATGGGCTGTTCTGTGGGGCGCCGGGACTGATCGCGTCGTCGACTTGGCTTCGTACACGGTGGGACAGGGCGCCGTAGATGCGCTGATCGTTGAGGTCTGGCCGTTGTGCGAGGCCGTCGAGGGCGCGCTTGATGTAGTCCCATTCCGTCGCGTTGGGGACGCGCGTGATCTCGTATTGGCCATTCGCGACCTGACGCGCGAAGAACTGCTGCGGCCCTGCAGCAGGATCAATCGCTGCATAGCGAGCCGCGGCGTTGAGCACGCGAGGTTCATTTGCAAGGATAGTGAGTGTGTCCTCGAGACCCTGCGTGAAGGGTACCGGACTGTGCTGGAATTGCTGGCGGTGTGGTGCGGCCAGGGCTCGGTAGTGCTGCTGTGTCGCGTGCACGGTCTCAGGAATGTTCGCTGCAGGGCCAAGAGCCTGATTGACGTCAGCCGTGATGCGTACTGCCGCACCATCGCGCCGCGTATCGAGTGCATTGCTGATGGCCCGCTGCCCCGGTCCTGGCTGATTGGCGAGAGCACTGGCCTGCCCCCGGAGATTGTTGCCCATATCGGCCAACATGCCTTCTGGGCCGAGGTCCGCGACCTGCTGCTGATATCGAGCAGCAAGACCATCATCGGTCGTTGATCGCACGAGTGCATTGACGGCGCCGCGCTCATAGCCCTGCAGCGCCGGCGGGACCGGGCGAAATCGCTCGGCGACATGGCCGGCCAAGTTGGTACCGGCGCGCACCAAAGGAACTGCTGCAGGGCCAAGCACGCCACCCGCACCTGCGCCCTTCCCTGCTTCCCAAGCCCGCTCTCGGGCACTTTCGCCGAGACCGGCGCCATAGGCTGCGCCATAGCCGAGGCCGGTGATCGCTGCATTGCCTATCTGTGGCAGCATAGACGCGCCGCGGAACACAGCGGCCACGGGAGCGGCTGGGATCGATACAACGCCGCCCGCGAATTTCTCAAGATCCGCGGTCGTGATGTCAACGTTCGTCTTGGGGATGCGGAATATCTTCGCCGCCTCTCTATCAAGCGCACGATCGGTCGACTGCTGATAGGCCATCGTCTCGTCGTATGGTGCGCCGGCGCGCCCGCCAGTGATTTTGTGAACACCGGCGGCAGTGACAGCATTGGCTTCGTCGAGCCATGAGCCGGGCAAGAACCCTTGCACGCCTCGAGCCATGTTGCGCACGCGATCGGAGACGAACTGGCCAACGCCACCGCTTGCGCGCTCTTTGCCGACGAAGTGATCGCCCCAGGCGCGCAAGGCGCCTTCGCGCTGGGCCTCAGGCAGTTTCGCGATATCCGCGCGGACCCGTTCAACAGGGCGGTCGAAGTTGATCCGTGGCGCTGCGCTCAAGACCTCATCCGCCTGCCATGCGGGCTGCCCGGCGCCGGGTTGCCCCGAACCGGGAGGACTGGCGCTCGACTTCTCAACAACGGGATCGTCTCTCCAGCCCATTAGTTCTTCCTCCGCAGAGATCCATCGGGCGCGTAGTACTGCGAGCCGGAAGGCAGGGATTGATAGTCAGCATCTCCCCGAATGCTCGGGATCGCGCTGCCGATGCCGGGAGAGGCAAACGAAGCCCGTCCGCTGCTGATCGGCGGCTCGCCGGCATCTGGCTCATTCAGCCGGCCGTTGAATTGCTTTGGCGCGGCCGGACCGGTCGCGGGACCGCTCCGTGCGCCGTACTGCACGCCCGTCATGCCGGTGATGCGGTCGCGCGTCTGCTTGGACAGGGCCGGATTGCGCTCGGCCCAGGCCTGCATGTGTTCAGCGAGGCCGGCCGAGGATTTGCGCTGCTGCAGGAAACGCGCGGCCTCACTGTTCTCGCGCATCTTGTGCTTCTCGAGCTCGATCATCACGCGCACCATGAGCGCATTGCCCTGCCGTGTGTTCGTCAGGCCTGGTGTGCTCGAGACGAGGAAGGCGAGATCGCGATCCGAGAGAGCGCCAGGCATTCCTTCGCCGCCGGCGGGGTTGCGAAGCGCAAGGGCGAACTGATTGGAGATCATGCGCACGGCTTCGGAGCCGGACAGATCACCAACGTCAATGCCGAATGCCTGCGCGGCCTTCTTGAGCTCGAGAACGGCATTGCCGCCGGTGCCCTGATACACATCGGGGCGGCCGATCAGCTGCTCCATGATCTCGAGGCGCGGCAGCTTTCCGCGGCTGACCTGATTGGCCGCGCTGCGGTCCTTGATGTCGGCGACGGCGGCCTTGGCGTCCTCTTGCGCGAACGTGCCACCGCGCAGGCTGTCCTCAACATCGCCGACGATGCGCCCTGTTGAGATGTCGACCATGTGCCGGCCGACCTGCTTGGTTCCACGGGCCGGAGAAAGCGGCTGGCGTGGTGCCGGCGCGGGCTGCGAGCCCGGCACGTCGGCCAGGCGGCCTTCAAGTCCAATACCTGGAGGATTTGGATAGGCGTTAGCTGAAGGTGCGCCGGTGGGACCGCCTGCGCGCCCCTGTGTAGCAATCGGCGCTGGCGGGCCGCTCCGTGGCAACGGAATTGCCTGGCTCGGTGGAGCAGATCCTGGCTGACCGACTGGAGGGCCAATGGGGCGTGGCGAGCCACCAGCGCCGCCGCTCAGGTCGAGAGGATAGACACGCGGGGGACCGCTCGCCGCGGCCTGCACAGCGTAGAAGCTTCCATCCGCACCTTGGAATGTCTGAAACGCCTTGCCTTGTCCGCCGTCGATGGACTCGCGCTGTGCCTTCGCAGCGGTCGCCCTCTTGAGATCGATATCGGCCTGATCTTTTTCGCCGATGTACTCCGCGGCCTTCGCGAGCAGCAGCGGGGCGGCATAATTGAAATCGTCAAATTCCTGCGGCAGATCTCGGAAACCCCTCTGCTGGCGCGCGGCCCTCCAAGCCGTCATCTGCTGCTCGGGCGGTAGGCCCTGGATGTACCGAACCCGCCCGCCGACCATGCGAGCCTCTTGAATCTCCTGCTCGCGCTCTGCTTGCGCCATCCGCGAGTTGTGCGCCTCGCGCTCCATACCCAAGCGGTTCTCTTGCATGCCGACCTGGCGTTGCTGCAATCCCAGAGAAGCTTGAGCGAGAGAGTTCTGCGCAAGGAAGTTCTTCTGCTGCTGGTTGCTCGAGAGAGCATTGTGCAGCGGCGACCAGTCTGCGGCGGGACCTGGATTGTAGCCGGGGAGCTGGAGCATGTTGATTGCCATTAGAGCAGTCCTCTAGCTGAAGCGTCGTGATGATCGGGACTGCCAACAGCGGCCAACGCTTCCCATTTCCTGAAACCGTGATCGCGAAGGATGCCTTCGTGCTGAGCGAAAATCATCGCGGCCCGGAGTGTGCGCTGCGTACGCGCGGGCCGGCCGTCGCAAGATGCGAGCACTTGGTTCCCGTGTCGCCAGACACGGAAGCGCTGGCAGCTCGATCGCCATTCGTAGCGTCCCCCATCTACAACCCAGCAGTGCCAAGTCACGTCTCCCAGCTGAAAGGTGAGGCCGGTGTCGCGTTCCATCATGCGATGGGGTTCGTTGAGGCAGTGCAGTTGGGTCATTGCAGCGGCGCCCCAACTTCGAGATCTGCGAACGTCGTCGTGGCGCCTTCGAACGTCAGCTCAACAGTTCCAAGCGTGCCCTGACGGGCTTTGGCGACAATAACCTCTGCCTTGCCGCGAACGGCGTCGAGCCTTCTAAGCCAGTCGGAATACTTCGCCTGATCTGAAGGAGGCGGCTTCTCGCGCTCGACGTAGTAGTCATCGCGATACATCATCAGAACGACGTCAGCGTCCTGCTCGATGCTGCCGCTCTCGCGAAGGTCCGAGAGTTGCGGCCGCCTGTTATCTCTCGTCTCAACCGCTCTGCTGAGCTGCGATAGAGCGACGACGGGCACGTTGAGTTCTTTTGCTATCGCCTTGAGGCCGTTCGTGATCTCGGTGATGTCCGCAACACGGTTTCCAGTCGACCTGCGCCCCGTCGTCATCAACTGTAGATAGTCGACGAACATAACCTCGAGACGCCCCGAGCGGTGGAGCCGTCGCGCGCGTGCGTGCAGCTGTGAAATGCTGATGCCGCCTGTGATGTCCAACGTCATTGGATATTCGCGAAGGGCGTTCTCCGCTTTGATCAAACTCGCCATCTCCTGGACATTGAAGGTGCCACGCGCGATCTTGTGAACAGGGACACCTGCATGTCTGGCCAGTATGCGAGTGCTCAACTCGCTTGCCATCATCTCGAGCGACCAGAAGCCGACCGGAATGCCATCTCTCACCAAATTGTCGGCGATGTTTATCATCAACGCGGTTTTTCCCATGGAGGGCCGACCGGCGCCGATGATGAGATTGCCACGGGCTAGTCCTCCGATCTTCTCATCCAGAGCGCGCAAGCCAGTGGAGTAGCCGGCAAGACCGCTACCGCGCTGATGCGCCTCGTTCGCCGCGGCGATCGCGGTGCGCATGGCCTCGGCGAGTGTAACTTCCGACTTCTCGTTCGCGGCCTTCGGTGCCACCGCGTAGAGGCGGGCCTCGACTTCTTCGATCAGATCAGCGGCCGTGCGCCCATCGTCCGTGGCGTAAGCGTCCGCGATGAAGTCCTCGCCGGTGACGATGATCGTTCGGCGCACGGCGAGGTCGATCAGGATGTCTGCATATGCCCGGGCGTTTCGAAGCGACGCCGCGTTTGCAGCAATTTTCCCGATGTACTGCTTCACGGTCGTTTCCGCATCGATGGGCGGAACATTTGCGAAAAACGGATCAAGCGTGAATGGATCTACTGGCTTACCCGATGCAATCAAACGCTCAATCGTGTCGAAGATGGCCCCGTGCAGCGGCTCGAAAAAGTGCGTCGCCATGAGCGGCGGCGAAACGTCGTGGAACAAGTCGTTCCGCAAGAGGATCGCGCCGATAACCTGCTGCTCGAGATCGAGATTGTGAGGGGGCGGTTGGGACACCGGGTGATCAGGCTGCGCGAGCATGGCCACCACCGACGGTCACGAGGTTGCTGCTGGCAGTGCGGGGGCGGGCTAGGCTCTCCCTGACTTCGGCAAGCAGATCTGCGGAGACTATCGAGCCCGGCATTCCAGGTTTCGGACCGTGCTCTGGTTCCCACTCATCTGAGTGCAGGAACTGCCGGACGAGCCGACGATGATGTTCGTCGATGTCGACGACTGCCGGCGCAGCACCGGCTGTGAAGTCCTCGAAGCGCTCGCCATTCAGCCACGTCGCTGCGTGCGGGATGTATCGCTCCTCTTTCCTCGCCATCTTCGCGCTAAAGGCAGGCACTGCGGCAATGGCCGCAGTGCGGTTCTCCGCGCTGAGGTTCTGCCAAGCGCGCCGAGCGCCCTTCTTTGCTTCCTTGCGCGGATACGCTGCCCAGAAACGGTCGAACGAACCGTCGTCCTCGGCCAGGAGCTTCCGCGGCTTCTTTGCTGCCTTTGCAGCGACCACACACACCTGGCCCCCTTCAGGGGGTAGGGGGGTAGATTCTTTTTCTTTTTCTTTTTGTGTAGACGGCCCTGGCAGAGCAGTGGTCAAGTCGCCATTGTTATCATTGCCGATTTCCGAATTTTCAATGCACGCCGTGTGCACGGTGGGCGCATAGCTTGCGCAAGGTGTGCGCACGTCTTGCGCATGCTGTGCACACGGCGTGCGTGTCCCGCGCTTCTTTGCTTCGCGCTCGAGTGCCGCCGCGCGCTTCAGTTTGGCCGTCGCGCAGAAGCGGGCGATCTCCTTGATCGCGCGGTCATTGCAGATGTAGCCATCACGCACCGAAATCTTCCCGAGTGCGATAAGCTGAGCCTTGATCTTCTTGTACGTGCGGACGTCGCACTGGCAGTGTCCTGCAATGTAGCGGTCGTCATCGCGCAGCATTCCCATGCTGGCGTAGATGAGCGGTAGGATGACCGAGTAGATCCCGATCTGATCCGGCTTCAGCCCGCGTACGCCCTCGAGGAACTCGAGAAAATACCACTGCACATAGTGCATGCGATCTTCGGGCGATCGGTCGAAGATGGGCAGCTTGGGGAGCGAGCTCTCGCCTGAGGCGGTTTCCATTGCGCCCCCCTCAGAACGGTAAGGGATCGTTGGGCGCAGAGCGCGACGAGCGAGCCTCGGGCAAAGGTTCGTTTGCCGTGGCGCGCGTTTGTCGGCTTGGCTTGCTGTCTTGCCGAGTCTTTTCCTCAGCTTGCTGGAGAACTAAGTTCCAGATCTCGCAGCCGTCGTCGGTCGTCTCGCTTGATTTGAGCAGTGCAACCTTCAACAGACCCATGCGGCCGGTGAAGTAGGTCGTGCCCTTCTGCGAGGTTCGCTTGTAAAGCTTGAGAGCCGTCAGGCTCGGTCCATATTCGCTCATTAGTAACGCCGCTCCGAGTTATCGGTGGAGACAGCGCGGTGACTACTTGGATCCACGTTATCAGCGTGGTACTACGATCGCGCTTCGAGAGAGATTAGTCCTTGCCCGCCGCACCTGCCCCCAGGTTGCGGCGGTTGCGTTTAGGCGGCCCGATGCTCGGCATCCTCGCCCGCCTCATTAGGTGGCTCTGGTCTATACGGATGCAGTGCGAGCCACGCTATGACCTGAGATTTCCAGGTGTAGCGCCGGCCGCCGATCTCGTGGTCTGCAACAGGGAAGCTGAGTTCTTGACGCCAGCGCCAGAGCGTCATCCGAGAGATGCCGCCAAAGAGGGCACAGATGTTTGGATCAGAGAGAAGGGTGTCCTTCTGATCGCGCTTTGAAGCGAGACTACTAGCGCAACCGCCTAGCAGTGCGGGTATCGCCGTCTCTGTTCGAGCAGAGAGATTAAGAGAAGCAGTCTGGTTCATCACCTCATCCCACGTATCGGAGTGTCAAAACTTCGATAGTGGGAAGGTGCAGGAAATCTAATGGGTTGTCATACGACGGATACTATCAGCAATATGAACAACACGAGCGTATAAGTAGGTGCCAATATCGTCTCGCTCATGCAAAAAAGGTGAAGGCTATTTGTGTCAATGTGAGCACGATATTGTGCGCCAATTTCGCCTAACTTACTGATTCAGCTTGGTCAGCCCCATGATCGCGGTTCGCCGTACGACCAAAGTCGTTTCCCGCCGGGGCAACTGCCGACCCAGTCCAGTTGGGTCTTGTGATTCCACTCTCCAGCAACATCACTAGACTGTCTCGACCAGATCTTGTTTACGCTAGCTGGCTTCAATTCGATGCCGAGCTGCGCAAGCGCGTCAGAGACAACTTGGCTTGCTGTTGTAGGAGAAATGGTCGCGTCATTGGCGCCATAGGGCAACTTAAAAACCTTGGCGGTGTCATATACGGCGTACGCGATGACGAAGTCCCTCTTTTCGTTAATCTTGGGTCGCCCCCTCGACGAGGCGCTTCGCTCACGAGAGTCCTTCAAGCGGTGACTAATGTACCGCCACAATTCGACGGTTGGAGCTCTGCCGCAGAAGACAAAGTCTTCGATGATGCTGTCCATTGCATCAATGTGAATCTGGCTGCCGCGAAGGGCATCGTCGATCAGAGATTTGGCTTTCTCGTCGTCATATTCGTAGGTCTCATATCCTCCCTTAGGAAGTTCCCTCGCTAGTCTTGCCGTGGTTCGGAAGCCCGATCGGGAAAAGCAGTTTGTGGGATCATCAATCTTCCTCCACCTATTGCCCGCGCTATGTCGAAGTTTGTACCGACTGAGAGGACGATCCTTCTGGGGCTTAAGTGTTCCCCTGCTGTCTTCATGACTCAAGAATAGGCGAACCCGTTCTGTCGCTCGCTGCATGATGTCGGTTGCAATTGGCCGGTCTAGCGTCTCGCTCACGGGCAGGCCTCCGTTCCTTTGGTTTTGGATTGATCGGTGACTGGGGCCACGTGTTTGGCCCACAGCTCGAGCGCCGCCCGTTTTTCGGGCTCATACATGCTGCGGTTATACGTGCCTGCGACGCCTGCCTTGCTTCCACTGATGTGATTGAGAACTGCTTCGATGATGTGCGGCATCACGCCGAGATCGGCCATGCGCGTTGCTGCAGTCCGCCTGAGATCGTGGAGCGTCCAGGGCTCAACCTTCTTCGCCGCTAGCTCCTTCTTCGCCAGCTTGTCGATCCGCTCATCAAGCCGCGCCTTCGCATGACTGAAGCCAGAGAACTCTGACCTGCCTGACAGGCCGAAGAGGAAGTCGCCGTCGGCAAATCGAGGAACGACGTCGATCAAGCCCACAGCTGCTTCGCTCAGTGGCACGAGATGGGGTCGACCGTTCTTGGTACGGCTTCCGGGAATCGACCACGTGCACGTGACGAGATCGAACTCCGGCCAAATAACGCCTCCGACCTCCGCGCGGCGCTGGGCCGTCAGGATGAGGAGTTGAACGAGTGTCCCGAACGGATAGCCCTCCGCAGCGGCAGCCTTCCAGACGATGGCTAGCTCGAAGTCTGAGAGGACGCGCTCTCGCTTTACTTCAGGCGAGGGCTTGCGGATGCCGTGGGTCGGCGACGCTGGGACGATGTCGCGCTCGCAGCACCACGAAAAGAATTTGCTTAGCGCGGAAAGTGCGCGGTTCGCCATCGTACCCGCGCCGCGTGCGCGATATTCGTCGAGCAAGGAGATGATCTCGCGTCGCTTGATCGCTCCGATAGGGCGTTCGGCCCAACGTGCTGCTAGCCCATCAGGGATGGCCCTAAAGACGGGAGGAGCATTCGGCTTCGATCGATGAGTATCGACATGCAACCCGAATGTGCGCGCAGTGTCTCGCCAACGGCGCGTGTTCGGGATTGCGTGGCTATAGAGAAACTGACGGGCGAGTTCGCCGAAAGCATCGTGATCGGAGGTCGGCAAGTGTCGAAGGGTTTTCGTGGCTTTCTTCTCGGCCGCTGGGTCCTCGCCACGCTCGATGGCTTCGATCGCGTCCTTGGCACGGTCGCGGGCCTTGAGGAGATCCACGACGGGATAGCTACCCAAGGTCAGCTTGCGAGGGCGCCCGCCATAGCGATAGCGCACGCACCAAGATTTGGCAGATGAAGGCTTGGGCTGAATGACCAAGCGAAGGCCCGGCATGCCAGCGTCTGGGATTTCACGCCGGGCAGAAGAGCCTTCGAGTTTATCGATGGCTAGCGGTGTTAGAAGCTTTCGCATCGCAGAGGGGCTCAGGGTAACGGCAGGGTAGCGAAACTCGCTGTTCTGCCGTGATATGCCCTGTGACGCTCTGCTACTAGAACACTCGCGAGGAATGCCGTTGAATCAAGTGGATAAGTAGATGTTGTGCGCGCTCATGTGCGCCTTTGTTACCGGCCGGCCGATTCCTCTTAATCAGCGGGTCGAAGGTTCGAGTCCTTCATCGCCCACCATCTATTCCCGCACAAAATCAGGGCGTTGGATGTTCTCATCTGCGATGTTCCATGTCACGCTTGGCATGGAATTTACGTGACATGACATCCAGCAATTACAAGCTGTTCCCGGGTGGTTCCCGCGGGTCGCATGGGCTCCACGCAACACGGACGTGACATGGAGCTAACTGGACCTGACGTCACCAACTCCTAGCTTCTGGCGAGATCGGAAGTCCAGGAGACAGAGCCCAACATCCGCAATACGTCGGTGTGGGGAAAGCTCACAGCAGCGCTCTAGTTGCAATGTCTCGACGCCTCTGGGTGTGTGCCCACCAAGGATCATCTACTTGGCAATTTGAGTGCACACCCCTTGAAAGCTAAAATGCGGTGCAACACGTAATTGCTGCGGCGTGCTTGCGCGAACAGCGGCTGTCATCACCCACTACAGTATGTGCTCTCGAAGCGGCGTAAGGCGCCGCATTGTTGCTACTCTCAGTTCCCAGATGCGAACGGAGCACATCGGCTGGATATCATTGAGCGCCTCCTCGGAGAGGCCCTCACTGCGTTTGTCGACTCGCAATCGATAGGCTGTCACGTCAGCCGAAGAGCGCCCACGAGAGGACATTGGCCTCTCGACGCGAAGGGCCAGAAGCAGACCACGAATCTTGCCGGATGTTCCGCCGCGCAGGGCCGCATCATCCGGTTGTTCAAGCTAGCGGACTACAAGACCTGCGCTTCAATGGGCTAGCCAATCGCGAATAGTGTCAATGGCGCGATTGCCCGCTTGTGTAATGTCCGACCCGAGCATCACACCTAGAAGTAGTCCCGACCAGCAGCCGGTGACGACGGCTAGCTTGCGGCCAAGCGAAGGCCCCCCCCATTGCCGGCCTAACGACCATCCGTTGATAGGCAACAGGATCGAGTGAAGAAGCACGATTGGCGCGAGTTGTGCTCCAGCTCCGTAAACGATGAATAGGACATTGCTGAGGATTGCAAAGGTCCTGAGGGCCAGCATCGATTGCATGCAAAAGGTTGCAAGAACACAAACTGCAGCGAGTAGTCCAACAACGTCCAAGTAACGTCTCCGATCAGCAGGGCCAATACCCGAGGACTGCATACCCTGCCGAGGCGGTCGGCAGACGCGCAACGATCAGGTCGGTATCCGACGCGTTCGTTGTCCTTCACGAAATACGGCCGTGGTGCCCGTTCCGATCGCCAAAATTCCGACCGACGAGCGCGCTTTGACGCCCCTGAGCACCACGGCCTCTGGCAATGGCTGTCGACACATTTTTTAGACCCCGGTTTTGGCTGCACATCGCACCCGGCCGTAATGCGCAGCGGAGGTTCGCCATCCCAGCAGCGCCTCATCACGTCGAATGCGCTGAGCTGTTCACCGCGTCGGATGGTCTGCGCTAACATGTGCGAGGCCGTGACCTCACCGGAAGAGTTGAGAAATTTCCTGAAGTGATATGAAATGCCTGAAATCCGCGTCGGAGCACTGGGTTAGCAACAATGTCCGCCTCTCCTTCCCGCATCTTGCAGTTCGAAGAGTTCACGTTGGATGTCGGAAGGGGCGCTCTGATGCGAGGGACATCAGAGGTTCGACTGCGGCGGCAGACCTTCGAGGTGTTGCTCTATCTCGCCGATCGCGCGGGCCAAGTTGTCCCTAGCCACGAGCTGGTAACCGCTCTTTGGACATCTGCGCCTGCTGACGCCAATGCCTCGGCCGGACAATGCATCAAGGAGATCCGCCGCGCACTCGGAGCCGACGGGCGCTGGATCATCAAGACGGTGACGGGCTGCGGCTACGAATTCAAGGCAGCCGTCACGACCGAGCAGCGGCTGCCATTGGAAGACGTTCTGCAGAGTGAAGTCGCGTTCGCTTCAGCGCCACTGCCAACGGTGGCCGGTTCGGCAAAGAGCGTGAGGCAATCATTGTTCTCTCGACAATCTTTGATCAGGTATTCGGTCATGTTGGCAGCGGTCGGCGCCGTTGTCGGTTTGGGGGGGCGGCTGTGGCTGGGTTCCGATCCCCCACAAGAAGCGCTAACCATGATGGCGATACCCGCAATCGCGGTTCCTCCGTTCAAGATTGAAGCATCAGACGACAGCGCCGCGACGCCGGGGGGCGGCTCGATTGGCGAACTCGTTCGGTCGGAACTTGCCCAGGCATCCCCGGGGCTGGATCTCGTAATCAAATCTACAATCGAGCATCAATCGGCGCGTTCGGCAGACTCTAATCGAGGCGTGCGCTATCTTGTGCTGGGTACGACTTGGCATCGGCAGCGCACTCAGCACCTCAATGTGCAGCTTACCGAGAGGGAGTCCGGCGAACAAATCTGGGCGCGAGCGTTCTCCTTCGATCGCGATCAGATTGGAGCTGAAGAGCGTACGGCAGCCATCGTAGCACGCGAGATTGGCGTGGCGGTACGGCACACCGAAGCGCGAAGGCCGCTACCACCGGCGCCGGAGGCCGGTCACTTCGCCCTGCAAGGCTTTGCTCTGCTCGAATCGGAACGCGGGTCGCAAGTTACGCTTCCAGCTCTTACTCTCTTCGAGAATGCGCTCGCGATCGATGCCAATTCCCTGTCAGCGAAGCATGGCCTGGCGAGACTGAAAATCAGCATGGCAATAGGCGGCGCCTGGATGCTGCCGCGAGCGTGGCGGATCGCCATGCTTGATCAGGCCGATACTGCCATCCAAAGCATTCTTAAGCACGACCCTAGGAACCTCGCGGTGCAAGCGCTCCGTGGTTCTCTGTTGCGGGAGCGCCGACAAGTCGACGACGCACTCGCTGCTTTTGAACTCGTGCTTTCGAAAAATCCGAATGACAGCTTTTCGCTCGCTGAGCTGGGGCGAACCAAGATCGATGCCGGTCTGTCCAGGGAGGCAATTGCTCACTTAGAAGATGCCATTCAATTGAGCCCGACAGACCCGCTTATATATTTGCGATACTTCTGGGCTGGCATGGCCGCTGTCCATCTTTCGGACGACGCGACCGCCGTGAAGTGGTTGATCAAGGCGCGTCAAGCAAACCAATTCTTCCCCCATTCGAGCATGTGGCTGGCTGTAGCCTATCAGAGACTGGGTGATGACGAGAACGCCAAGGCCATGATGGCCGAATTTCGCAAGGCGGTGCTCAGCTTCACTATCGCAAGCTGGAAGAAGCATTTCGCCACGAATAACGTCGTCGTCGCTGATCAGCGCGAGAGCATAGAGACGGCCCTGAGGCGCCTCGTTCCAGAGATCGCCTCTGTCGAGGCCGAACATTCGTACTCCAGATCCATCTCTTGCGCAGGCTTTCACTTCTGTTGATGGTCTCGCCAAGCGGCTCACCGGTGCTGCGAATTTGGCGCACTGCTGGTCGGACGAGTATGACCGCGTCGATCACATGCATCGATGAGAACTCTGCCGAGTGTTCGACGGCGGGTCCCGCGTGCTGCAATTGGTCAGCACCGCTTTGGGTCAGACGTGTCGGTTAGCCCACCACTGGCGCTCGCCCGCTTCACCCTCTGCAGCGGACGTCTTCTCGTGCGGTGGCAAGTTCCGTTCAGGGCCAACAGCAGCCATCGGCACTACCGCAATCAGCGACGTTTATTGGGTCTCCGACAGTGTCCGGTCTCAGGGAATGCAGACATTGGTCTACCGCTAGAAGGGCTACCGCGTCTCCTGATGCGGCATCAGGCATAGAGGGTTGGCCATTGGGAGCCAGGGGTTTTTCCCGATTTCAGATGGCAGAGTGCCCGCCGACTGTGGCTTGCGTGATCAATCGCGTCAGCGAGCGAGCTGAGTAGGCCGAGGCGCCAAGGAGACATACGATGCAGTCGACCGACAATCGCGCAGCGGGCGCCGTCCCGGGCCCCATTCCGGGCACACGCATCACTGAAGCCTACGCTCGGTTGCTGGCGCGCGACGCATACCTCTGGGCTTGGCCGATGGCGAACATCTACAACAAGCGGCTGGGGTTCGGGAAGGCGCCGGAGCCGGGCCTGCTGGGTGGCGTTCTGCCGTTCGCGCCAATCAACCGCATGGCGATGCTCACCGACTACATCGACCCGGCGGAGCGCGCGGTCGCCTGTCCAAATCAGGATGTTGTTTATGGCGGCGGCCCACTCGCCCTCGACGTGAGCCCGGTCGTCGTGCAGGTGCCCGACTTCGGCAGTCGCTTCTGGGTGTACCAGATCGTCGACCTGCGGACCGATAGCTTCGCGGACCTCGGCGCGATGTACGGAACGAAGCCGGGCTTCTATCTCCTCGTCGGGCCGACCTGGAAGGGCGAGGTCCCGGCGGGCATCACAGAGGCCTTCCGCTCGGGAACGAACACGGGCTTCTTCGCCCCACGCGCGTTCCAGGACGACACGCCGGAAGACAAGCGCGCCATTCAGGACGTCATCAACCTCGTCGACGCCTATCCGCTCGCCGAGTTCGACGGAAAGATGAAGCAACACGACTGGTCGAAGCTGCCTCACTTCCCCCAGAAGGACTCCGGCGGGGCCGAGACGAAGTGGGTCTTCCCCGAGACGTTCTTCGATCAGCTGCCCCTGCTGCTCGACGACGCGACGCCGCTGCCGGGCGAGGAGCCGCGATATGCCGCCTTGCGCGAGCTGGTTGCAGCCGGAGAGAGGGATCCGAAACTCAAGGCGGCGATGATCGACGAGGCCAAGAAGGCCGACGAGGATCTGGTCGCACCGCTCTTCCAGTTCCGCAATTACGGAGTTCCGCTCCCCCACAATTGGACCACCATTGACAACGGCGCCGCGTTCGGCACCGACTACTTCACCCGCACCGCCGTCGGGAAGTCCAACATCCTCGTAAACAAGCCCGCGGAGACGAAGTACTTCTATCAGGACCTGGATGAGGTCGGGCAGCGGCTGACCAGCGCCAATCGCTACTCTGTCACGTTCCCGAAAGGCCAGCTCCCACCGGTCAAGGGCTTTTGGTCGCTCACGATGTACAACCGGCACCACTTCTTCGAGCCCAACGCGATCAAGCGCTACTCGGTGGGCACCAAGAACAAGGATCTCCGAAAGGCAGCGGACGGATCCCTGACGGTCTACGTGCAGCCGGAGGAGCCGACCGATCAGGTCGAGCGCGCCAACTGGCTGCCGTCACCCAGGGATGGCGAATTCTCGCTCTACGTGCGGGCGTACTGGCCGGATGATGCGATCACCCGCGGCCAGTGGACGCCTCCAGCGGTGGTAAAGAACTAGAGAGAAGGGTATCGTTCTCAAGCAGCCGCATGTTCGCTTTGGGTCAGGAGCGGACTAAGTGACGCAACCTGCGCGCAGGAGAGCGGTGCCAGGAGCACCCTCAGCTGAAGCCTATGTAAGCCGCGCGACTTCTTTCAGCCCGCTGGCAAACATGAACGGAAGCGGTGCTGATCCCGTAGCCCCCAAATCGCCGGCTCGTTCGTCTCGCAAATTGAGCGATGGCTTCAGTTCAGAGGTATGCGCAGCGATGCCGTGCCACTGAGGGCGCTGTAACCGCTGCCGATGCCGTCATAGGCGCCTGACAAGTCAAGGCGCAAGCCGGAGGATGTAACCGCTCCGATGCCGATTTCGGCGCGGCCGCGAACGCCTGTGATGGCAGCCGTCTCGCCATCGATCGTGATCCCGTCCGCGGTCGTGCCGCCAGCAAAACCCCAGATCACCTGCGCACCAATACGCGGCTCCAGCATCACACTCGACGACCACGGCAGCCGGTAGCTGATCTCGGGTCCAGCCTTTGCCTGACCGAGTTCACTCTTCACTGACGGAATCGCCGCACCGAACGTATCAACAAAACCTTCCGCAGTGTCGCGCATGTAGCTGACTGTCGCCGATGGCATGAACGTCCAGGCACCGTGCGTCCAGCGTCCAACCAAAGCCCCGCTGACGAGGCCGCGCGTGCTGTCGAACTTATCGGTGTAGGTCATAAAGGGGCTGACCTCGTTGCTCGACTTGCCCCACGCCGCACGACCTTGCAAGTAGACGTACTGGCTGAGGCGTAACGTGGCGTATGGCCCAATCATCCAACCATTGCCGCCGACATCAGAGCGCGCGGCCTTCGATGTCTGCCGCATACTGTCGAACTGGACCATCGTGCCGATCAGAAGTCGCGAATTGACTACGTAGTCTGCACCGATTGAGACCAGGCCGAAGTGACCGCCAATGTCTTGACCGCGACTGCTGTCGCGGTACTCCGTGAAGCGCCCTTCCACCCAGATATCGAAGGGATTGGGAGGCGATCGCATTACTGACCCGAGACCGGCGCCGAAGGCTAGACCCTCGTTGCTTTTGGCGCGCTGTTCTTCGACGTATCGCGTGAAGCCTGCCATTGAAAAACCAAACGAGGTGCGCAGCCCGCCGTCAAAACTGCTCGTCATCTGAAACGGCCCGCCAAACCTCAGCGCCGCGTGCCGGCTCTGGTCTGGATGGCCCAGGGTGTCGAAGTCACGGACGGGAGGCCAAGCGAAGTGAGGATGGGCATCGGCGTTGGTTGCGTCGGCGGCACTGCCGAGGCCACTCATCCCCATGCTCGAGGCGGGTGCCCGCACGCCACCCCGCATCCGACTTACATCACTCGCATCGGGACCAGCTCCCATGCGACGCGCGTCGCCGAGCAAGCCGCCGAAAGAACCGTTGCCTCCTGGCGCAAAGCCCGCGTTGTTGCCGCCTTGAGCATCCTCGCCGCCGGCCGCAGCCAGCCGATCAATCTGCCGGCTGGCGTCCGGTCCATAGGACATGATCTGGTTCAGGCGCTGGCCCATGAACTTACCAACGGTGGATGCGGTTTTTGTCGCCTGATCGGTTACGGCACTGACGACCTCGGCGGATGTTGATGCAGCGAGGTTTGCGCTACCGGAATAGATTGCCGAGATGCGATGCGAGCCGCCGGTGCTGAAACTGGCCGTGCAGCTTCCCGTGCCGCCCGACAATGTTGCCGTGCAAAGAGAAGTCGATCCGTCGAACACAGTGACGAAGCCGGTCGGCGTGCCTGCTGGCGACGACACCACCGTTGTGAATGTCACAAGCTGTCCAACAAACGGCGCGGTGGGGGAGAAGGATACGGAAGTCGTCGTGGCTCCCTGGCTGATGACAAACGCACGGGACACGGGCGATGCGGGCAGATACGCCGCATTTCCTGCCTGTGATGCCGTGATCGAGCAGCTTCCAGCCGAAAGCACAGTCGCGGTCGCGCCCGACACGGAGCAGACATCCGTCGTGTTGGAAGCAAACGCGACTGTCAGACCAGAACTTGCTGAGGCAGACAGTGGCACCTGTCCACCCGAGGTGAATGGCTGAGCCGCCGGCTGATCGAAAGTGATCGACTGCGCGCCTTGTGTGACTGTCACACTCACATCGGCAGAATTGGAGCTGTAGTTCGTATCGGCGGCCTTTGTCGCTGTCACAGTGCAGGCGCCGACGCCCGTGCCGGTCAGCGTGCTGCCGGAGATCGAGCAGGAAGATCCGCCAGCCGTCACAGCGTAGCTGACCGCGCCGGTTCCGGATCCCCCAGACGTGGAGAGAGCAGATGTTCCGTTCAAGATGATCGACGTTGGCGAAGCAGAGGCTGAGAGCGGTGCTTGAGCGGCCTGACCGACACTGACATTCACTGTCGCCGTTGCGGCGTTGTAATTCGTGTCCGCGGCCTTCGTCGCCGTCACGGTGCAGGCACCGACGCCCGTGCCTGTCAGCGTGCTGCCGGAGATCGAGCAGAAGGATCCGCCCGCCGTCACAGCGTAGCTGACCGCCCCCGTGCCTGAGCCGCCACCCGTCGAAAGTGCCGACGTGCCGCTGAAGGCGATCGACGCTGGCGAAGCCGAGGCCGAGAGTGGCGCTTGAGCGGCCTGGCCAACGGTGACATTCACTGTTGCTGTTGCGGCGTTGTAATTCGTGTCCGCGGCCTTCGTCGCCGTCACGGTGCAGGCACCGATGCCCGTGCCGGTCAGTGTGCTGCCGGAGATCGAGCAGAAGGATCCGCCCGCCGTCACAGCGTAGCTGACCGCGCCCGTTCCTGAACCGCCAGATGTCGAAAGTGCTGAAGTGCCGTTGAAGGCGATGTTGGCCGGAGACGCAGACGTCGTCAGCGCCGCCTGTGTTGCTGTGGTTACGACGACCGAAATCGGGGCAGAGGTGATCTCATTGTAGTTACTATCCGCGGCCTTGGACGCCGTGACCGAGCAGGTGCCTACTCCCGTCGTCGAAAGCGTCGATCCAGAGACGGAGCAGGGACCAGAAACGACGGCATAACTGAGCGCGCCTGTGCCGCTACCACCCGTGGCACTCATCGCGACATTTCCGGCGCCGAATGCGATCGTCGACGGCGAAGCCGATGCCGTAAGAGCTGCCTGCGATTGCTTCGTGTAAGTAAAGCCGCCCGTCGAGGTCACCGATCCGTTCGGCACTGTCACGACGACATTGACGGCGCCTTCGGCATGTGCCGGAGTCGTCACTGTGATGGAATTTGCAGTGGAGGCTGTGACCGTAGCTGCAGAGCCGCCGATGGTCACAGTCGGATAGAGCAGATAGCTACCGTTGATCGTGATGCTGGTGCCACCCGAGGGTGGCCCTGAATTCGCGACGATGCTCGAGATGGTCGGCGCCGGCACGGGCGTATAAGTGACCGTGAACGCCTGAGCAATGGAATTTGTCGTCGTGTGCGTGAAGCTGATAGAATTACCGTAGGGATCCGAATACGAAATGTTATTCGTGCACGTCGCACCCGTCGTCGATATATATAGAACCTTATAGTTCGGAGTGCCTGGATATGGATTGAAAGACGTGCAGTCGGGGCTTCCGCTTCCTGAGTTCGTCGTTACGACGCTCGCATTGTTCATAACGAACTGAGGGCCGATGTTAGAGTAGTACATCTGGAAGCTGACATCTTGACCAGCTCCAACACTCGAATTGCAAAGCCCCGTGTAAGCATTGAAGCTGAAGTTGGTGCCGCCCGATAGATGCCCGCCCGGGCACGCCACTGTTGCGGCATTTACTGGGGAGGCCGGGATCATCAGTAGGGCGACCAAGCCCGTGGCCAAAAACAACCGCCGACGAAGCGGCGCTGCTGTGGCTTTATCCGCAGAACAATCCCGGGCTGCGACGCGAGCAAGACCTGACAGCAAATGCCGCCCGAAGAGCCGCGCGGAACGACGCGCCGCCTCAAGCATCTCAGAACCTGTCATGGAGTCTTATCCCCCCGCAGACGTTGCGTTTTTGCATTCGGCCGGGAGTCAACAGCGGGCAAAGCTACGCCTTCGCGCGACAGAGCTGCCGCGCGCAAAGCCGCCTCACCGGTCTCGAATACGCCCCCCGCCCAAAACTGACGCAATCGTTGTGCGTGATTCGCGGGGAAGCCGCGGGGCACAAAGGCGCAACCTATTCTCGTCTTCTCGCTAAGGAATATGAACGCGTGTGCGTGAAGGCAGCCGCCCGGCAGGATCGACGGGCATGAAGCGCGCCTCGATGTCGAGAGCGTATTTGACATACAGGGCCATCTCGCGCGCGAGCAACCCCAGATGCTGATCGACCAGCAGCGTCGCATCGACGATCTCGCCGTTGCTGTTCCGCACGATCAGACCACGGTTCGCAAGTTGCCCCATCACCTGCCGCACCTGCGATGCCGATAAACTGAAGTCGCGTGCAATTGCCTTGGCTGCCGGCGCTCCGCAACCCCGCATTTGGGCGTCCGCGATACTGAAGCACGTGGGCAGGCCACCAGCTTGGCCGATGATGTCATGCAGTTCGGGAAAGGCTTCAGTTATGACGACACCGTCCTCAATGACCGCCCGGCCGATCCGAGCCATATTGTTGGCAAAGAATGTGGGGTCGCTGCTTATGCGCGCCCCGTAGTGCGTGTCGCCAAGCAAGGCATCGAGGGCGCTCAAACTTATACCGTAGTAAGTGCGCGCTTGCTGCAATAGCGAGTCCGCCGGCACGTAAACGGATACACGCCTGTCGTCCGTCGCGCGCGTCTTCCGCAGTAGGCCGAAGAAAGTGAGACCGGCCAGAACTGTCCGCAGCGCGCGTGAACCACAATTGCCGCGCGCCTCGCAGATGGCGAGCAACCGGGAGAACGTCGCGCCATGCTCGATTTGTCCGGCCTGCGCCGCGAGATGCAGGTAGACGACATAATTGGTGATGTGAAACAAAACGCTGGTACCGGCGCGATTGAAAATCCCTAGCTGCCGCCGCCAAGCGACTAGCTGTGCGGCATAGCTTTTGGCGGCAATATCGAACGCGACATCATTCCGGATGACACGTGACAGATCCTGCAGTGGGTCGGCGCTTCTCGCAGCATCAACCATATCGAAGACTTTGCCCTTTCGAGGGTGCCGAGGCTTGCTTAGGCGCACGCCCCCGACACCACATTAAATGCTGGTCTGGAGTCAAGCTTGACTCAACACGGTGTTCTGACCAGCCCGACCAACGTTTTCCAATACGGATGTCGGTTCACAGTTGGCTTTTTGCGTCGGGCAGAGCGAGGCCGTCGGGATGCCCTCAATGAGGACAGACGGCCACGCGGCGAAGCTGGATCCGAATCATCGGCGCAGATGGCTGGCAGCCCAGCGATGCGTGAGAACGCACGGCGTTGTGTTGGCGACGCCACCCCTCGATGACGTCTGCGCTTCCTTCAGCGGATAGAGTATCTAGCCGTCGAGACGCTCGTCGCATAATCGGGTGAACCTTCTCTACCGGGAGGAAGAGCGGGAGATGATGCCGCTTTGTGCCGACCAGGGCATTGCCGTGACCCCATGGAGCCCGCTCGCCCGTGGTCGCCTGTCGCGGGCGTGGGGCGAGAGCAGCCAGCGACAAGAAACGGATGAATCCGGTAAGCGCTTCTACTCGAATGCCCTCGAGCAGGACGCCAAGATTGTCGAGGCAGTCGGCACCATCGCCAAGTCACGAGGTGTACCAAGCGCGCAAGTGGCGCTCGCTTGGCTCGCGCAGAAGAAGGGTGTGACCGCTCCCATCATCGGGGCATCCAAGCCGCAGCATCTGACCGATGCCGTCGCCGCGACGTCGCTCGGCTTGACGGCCGAGGAGATCGCGATGCTGGAGGGACCGTACGTCCCGCATAGCGTCTCGGGTTTTCAAGCCGCCTGAAGCTGCTCATCGCGAGGGAATTTGCCGCGCGGCAAACGCGATTGAAGTTGCAAGCGGCTTACTGTCTCTCGCGCCCCTGCAGTTGTTCGGTGAATTGCAAGATTGCGTATCTGCCGTGCAGAACTTGGGACACACCAGCATTCCCGGCTGCTTGCTTCAGAGTGATCTGGGTGCGAGACACTGACTGCTGTCGGAGCGACCGCTAAGACCGCCATCCTGCCCGCGCCTGCACGCGCAATTTCGCCGACAACCAAAACAAGACGTGCCTCGAGAGATACTCGCATGAACTTCGAGCGACCCACGTCCCCAGCACAAGGGGCTCATATCCCGCTGCTGCTGGTGCTCAGCGCGACGCACTTCCTCAACGACATGATGCAATCGCTCATTCCAGCGGTGTATCCGATCATCAAGCAGGCCTACGCTCTCGACTATGGACAGATCGGCCTCATCACCCTGACGTTCCAAGTCACCGCATCTCTTCTGCAGCCCGCGGTTGGGTACGTTACCGATCGCCGGCCCATGCCCTACACGACCGTCGTCGGGATGCTGTTCACGCTTTGCGGTCTGATCGGTCTTGCCTTCGCCAGCAGCTACGCGTTGCTGCTTGTTTCAGCAGCGAGTGTCGGACTTGGCTCCTCGATCTTCCACCCCGAGGCGACGCGCATGGCGCGCAATGCCTCGGGCGGACGGCAAGGTCTCGCGCAAGGGATTTTCCAGGTTGGTGGTCAGTCGGGGAGCGCTGCCGGCCCGCTGCTCGCGGCTTTCATCATTGTGCCACGCGGGCAATCGAGCCTTTCATGGTTTGCGGTTGCTGCGCTGATCGCGATCATTCTGATGGTGTGGTCGTCCGGTCGGCACACAGCGGTTCGGCGCCGTGCCGAACAGGTGAGGTCTCAGTCGGATGGTGCCGCGCGCCCGTCCCATTCGCCCGCGGTCGTGGCGGTCGCGCTGACCATCCTCATCGTGCTCCTGTTCTCGAAGAACGCCTACACGGCGAGCTTTACGTCCTTCTACACCTTCTACCTCATGGGCCAGTTCAACGTTTCCCTGCAATCCTCGCAGATGATGTTGTTCCTGTTTCTCGCATCCTCTGCGGCGGGCGTGCTCGTCGGCGGCATCATCGGTGACAGGATCGGCCGCCAGCGCATAATCTGGTTCTCGATCCTCGGCGCCCTCCCGTTCACGCTCGCGCTGCCGTACGCCAATCTCTTCTGGACCGGCGTCCTCACGGTCATGATCAATCTCATCATGGCGAGCGCATTCGCATCGATACTGATTTACGCCATGGAACTGCTACCTCATCGCGTCGGCATGGTCGGCGGATTGTTCTACGGCCTTACATTCGGGCTTGGCGGCATAGCCGCCGCGATGCTCGGTCAGCTCGCCGACAGCATCGGCATTGATCGCGTCTACCAGCTTTGCTCGTTCATTCCGGCTGTGGGGTTGTTGGCGGTCTTTCTGCCACCGCTGCACTCAGAAAAACGGTGATAGCGGCAACCTGCTGCTGAGCCAGGTCTAGGGCTCACCTCGAGCTTGGCGCAAGCGGCTCGGCGATGGAGTGTAGCGAGAAACTGCGCCATCGTGCCCCATCGTGGGCGAGGGATGGCGCACGATGCGGCGCCTCGCCGTCGGCGCGAGCGACGATCATCGTGATGCACTCAGTAGACCGAGTCCGAGGGACATTGATGGCCCATCGGTGCACGGCGCGGTCAATCGATCGACACACGGCCAGATTGATATCCCCAGTTGATTGCGAGCGCCGTGAGCAGCGGTGCATTCGCCTGAAACGCCCTGGTGCCAATAGCATTTCTCGCGCCTCAAAAGTCCGCCCGACGTACTCGCGCCGCGCCGCGCAATCTCGTCGCGTTCGAAGTCGAGGAGAGGTGCATGAAGATCACATTGCACAGCACGATGCTCGGCCTGGGCCTCATCCTGGCGACCTTCACGATCGCAACCCCGTATCGCAATGGAGCGTGGCTCGACCCTGCGACAACTATGAGCGTGATCGGCCTGAGCTTGAACTATGGCCTCGGGCCTGTGATGATCGCGCCAGCGTGTTGTCGACATCCGTCGCGTTCATGGAGGGTAGAAACGTCGAAGCGTTCGCCGCGCGATCTCACGATCCAAAGTTGGCCACTCAGCGCCCAATCCGGGAGCTTCGGATTTTTGCGAAGACTATGCGTCGCCGATTGAGCCAACAGGCTCGGCCAACTCGGCGCTCGTCGTTGAGAGGGCAGATGATAGCGAACTTCAGGCTGTGAAGAATAGGTAGTTCATCCAGCTATTGGCTCGTAACACAGCCATTCGGATCACGCCTGCGATCTGAACATTGCCGCTGTAAACGGCAGCGCTTCCTTGCGTCCCCGCCGGCAATCGCAGGTCATCACCTTCGTCAAGCTTGATGCGCACGGCAAACCGGGCGTTATGCGGGGTCTCTATCCCGGGGAAGAGGCCAGTAACCGCCAACTGTCCTTCACTTGCGAGATCGATAGTGGTCAGCACTTTTCCAGGGAATACGCGGCCGGGATACATAGGGAATACAACTTCCGCGTAGGCCCCCGGCTTGATCGAGAGATAAGGCCCCTGCATAAAACTTGCTACCACGACACCGAGATTTCCTTCATCACGATCGCAGACAAAGGGCATGACGGCCGCGGCAGCGCTTACCACAGCGCCCGGCAAGAGCTGCACGTTGGTGACATAGCCGTCGCAAGGTGCCCGTATGGTCGCTTCTGCGAGATTGTACTTCGCCTGTTCGAGCTGCTGGCGAGCTTGCGCGACAGCGGTGTTTTCATCGCCGATATTGGATTGGTAGGCGAGCCGCGCCTTCTGCTCCACGGCTCTGGACCCAGCGACCGCCTGCTGGGCGGCTTCGAGATTGCGCTGAAATTTATCGAGGGAAGCCTCGGCAATGTCGCCCTTCTTGAACAACTCGCTCTGTCGGTCAAAATTGGCCTGCGCCAGATTCAGTTGCACCTCGGCACGTTCAGCCGCCGCCGACGCCTGTTCCACCGCCGCCTTCAGTTGCGGCACCATTTGTGCCGCCGCCGCGACAGCTGCCTCGAGGCGATTGACCTCAAACTCAAACGGACGCGGATCGATTGTGAAAAGCACGTCGCCTTTTCTCATCGGTGTGTCTGGCTGAGCTGGAACGCTCTGAACACGACCCGGCACCGTGGTGTGTGGAGTGATCTGCACGACCTTCTGAAACACCCGTGCATCCGCCGATGATGGGTGATGATTATTCATGGACAAGATGAGGTAGAAGGCAAACAGTGGGCCGACTGCGGCGAGAACGAGCGCCAGCGGCAACGATAAGCGGATCAACTTGAGCTTGGCGAACACGAGCCAGATGAGCGCTGCGTAGGTTCCGAAAATGGCAGGCATCATGGCGTTGCCTCGCTGGGGATCGTCACCCCAGTTTGCTCTCAAGCGCAGAAATTCGGGCATTGAGCGCTGCAATCTCCGCTTCGACGCTGTCGGCGGCGACTTCAGCAGTAGTCGGCGCGCTTTCGGCGTTCAGCGTCCGATACAGGTAGATCACAAACACGGAGCTTGCGAGGGCCCAAAGCATGTCAGCCTCCTGCCGCCGAGCGCTGATGCGGCACGCGACTCTCAAGGGCTGCAAGTCGCTGACGTGCCTCATGCAGCGCGCGGATCATCGCCTCGTGCTCGGTCTCGGCGGCGGAACTACCCGTAAGGAGCTTGCTTGGCGAGTAGTAGGCCCAGATCAGCGCCAGAGGCCACAACACCAGCGTGATGATGCCCATCCATCCGCAGATGCTGATGGCTTCCGCCTGCGGATGGTTGCGCGAACGCGCGATCGCGCCCGGCAGATTGCCGAGCCGATAGATGACGTAGGCCACGAGCACGGGCGTGACAAAGAGTGCAACTAGCGTCATCCAGTGCAGAAACGGCCCGAACGCCTGGAGTTTGAAGTCCATCGCCTCCTCCGAGAGCTGCCGCACGTCTGGTCTAAGGTGCGCTTGAAGGTTCGGTGTCGTGCTGCCTGAAATTAGGAGTTCATCTCTTACACGCTCTCGCCTTCCTCACAGTCGCTTGAGAGGTTTGTCAGCGGTTGGGCGTTGTATTGAGCTGATGCACCATCTCGTCGATGTTGAAGTCCATACTCGCCTGACGCGGCGGGTAGTCCTTCAGCGACTGGAGATACTTTCCAATCTGGGCACTCGCTGGCGCGAGCAACCATGATCGATTTTCCTGCCACTCATCGAAGCCTCGCGCCTCGTGGAAGCGCTCAAATGGGTCGAGCTTGAGATTAGTAATGAGCGGTGTGTTGAGGTTCTGCTGAACTCCGTTGAACCACTTGTCCTGCGACTTAAACAGAAACTTCCAATCGCCATACCGGAGCCCGTGCAAAGTCGTCTCGGTGAAGTAGTAGAACTCTTTGCGCTTGCTCTTCCCCTTTCCGGAGACCAACTCAGTCTGGTCGATGCCGTCGAGATGAACCTTGAAGGATTTGTCGCCGACCTTCTTGCCCTTGAGTAGCTCCTCCTTGAGGCTCGGTTGCCCAAGCGCCGACATGATCGTCGGGATCCAATCCTCCATGATCATGAATTCGCCGGTGCACACGCCGGCCGGAATTCGCCCCGGCCACTTGACGACCATCGGGACGCGGAAGCCACCTTCATAGCCGCCAACGCCCTTTTCACCGCGGAACGGCTGATTGCCGCCATCGGGCCAGCTATTGGACGCGGCACCATTGTCGGTCGAGAACATGACCATGGTGTCATTGTCGACCCCAAGCTCTTCAAGGAGGTCGAGTAGTTCCCCGACATGATCGTCCATCTGCGTCATCCCGTCGGCATACAGGCCGTAGCCGCTCTTGCCCTCGTACTTGGGTGGCAAGTTCGTCCGATAGTGCATACGGGTCGTGTTGTGCCAGACGAAGAAGGGCTTACCCTCGTCAACCGCTTCGCGAATGAACCGCTTTGACTCCACCATGAATTCGTCATCGAGCGTGCGCTGACGTTCCCGGCCGAACTTGCCCTTGTCTTCAATCTTCTGCTTACCGTTGGGCCCAGTTGCCCAAGAATGGATCACACCGCGCTGCTCGAAATGCTTGGCGACATCGGGATCCTTGGGGAAGTCGTACTCTTCTTCGTACTCGCCAGCATTGAGGTGATAGAGGATGCCGAAGAATTCATCGAAGCCATGCGCCGTCGGCAAATGCTCATCGCGGTCGCCGAGATGGTTCTTGCCGAACTGCCCAGTCGCATAGCCGAGCGGTTTCAGGAACTCCGCCAGTGTGGGATCTGCTTTCTGAAGTCCGATGGGCGATCCCGGCAGACCAACGGTGGCAAGCCCCACGCGGATCGGGTTCTGGCCTGTGATGAATGCGGCGCGACCGGCGGTGCATGATGCCTGACCGTAGTGGTCCATGAAGAGCATGCCGTCCTTCGCGATGCGGTCAATATTCGGGGTGGAGCCTCCCATCATGCCGCGATGATAGGCGCTGATGTTCCACATCCCGACATCGTCGCCCCAAATGATGAGAATATTCGGGAGCTTTGCACGTGACGTCGCCATTGTGCACTCCTTCAAAAAAACTGGTTTGAGCTCTGCTTTCCAATCTCCAATGGTCACACCTCTGTCCCGACAGTGGGATCGGAGGAACTCCCTATGGGGGGCAGGCTAAATTGATTGGCCCCCGCGAGCGCTCCGAAATTTCGTGAGCGACTGCCGAGAGTTGAGCGGCAATGCCAGAGATGTTTGCTGGCGATTCGGCGATGCAGATGCCTGCGCCCATCAGCATCTATCGTTCCAGGAACCCCGCAACAGAGTGGGTTGCTTCGTGCGCACCACGCCTGAAGCCATAGCGTTCTGGCGACACCTCCAGGGCAGCCCTCCGGCACGCACGCGCGAAAGTGCCCACCAGCGACTCTTGCCAGGGCGAAGCGCGACGAAACAAGTCAGACGAACGCGCGCACCCAAGCGCCCGGTCCGCTATCTGCGGAGTGGAGCGCGGTTGATTTCCTCCACGCCCTTGAAGGCCTCTTCTGCCCAGTCCGAATACGAGCTCCTGGTGTTAGGATCGATGTCTACGAGATACAGCTTATCGCCTGCCCGCACGATGACAGCACCGTCCTTCACTTCTTGAGCACCGAGCTTCATAAGCTGAGGGGTCGGATCCGACTTGGCCGTTCCCTTGATGATGCCGAAGCTCTTCACGTCGACGTAGATGCCCTCGTTGGCATTGAGCGCACCAAGCTGCACTCGCTCATGCGCCGATCTGGCGAGCTGTGCAGTAGAGATGGCAATGGCGATTGTTGACGCGCTCAAGGCGAGCATCGTGAATGCGCGTGGTGACATGAGATTTCCTGCGCGCTGTTTACTGCGCTGCCAGCCGTTGCTCTGGTGGTGACCCAAAATGAGCAACAAACTGCATCATCGACATTACATCGTCTGATCCACGTCGAAGGCCATACAGCCAAACCCTACTTGCGACTGATGCAAGCAGAAATCGACCGGAGTCGCTGGTACAGCGTTTGAGGCGAGGTAAGCTAGAGGCCGCAAGCTGCAAGAGTGCATCGCCTCTAAGGCGTTGCACTCTATGCCGTTGATCTTAGATCAAAGGAGAACGGAGAGCTTCCCGCTCCTTACCGCCGATCCAAGCTCTGATGATGGTGTCAGAAGCGGATCGTACCGCTGGCGATCGTCATGTCCCCGTCCCAGCGGTTTTCGACGTTGAATTCGCGATAGTGTCGCAAATTGAGGATAAGCGGCATCTTGTCGATCAGCGTGGTGTAATTCAACCCCACTCCGACCGCGTCCACGGTGCCCTTGAACGGCCCACGCGCTGAGCCGGAATCGCCGGTCAATTGGCGATAGTCATAGCCGACGAGTCCGATCACAAGTCCCGGGGAGCACTCGATGCCGAGCGCCCACTCGAAGTGAAACTCGTCGCCCGTCTTGTAGTCGGTCGCGGTGTTCTCAAAATTGAACGTGAAGCCAAGAGCTCCATTTGCCTGGAACTTTGTCTGAGGGTCTACCCACGTGAAGGCCCAGCCAATGTCGATGCCAGGCCGGTGCAAGCCGATAATCGGAGCAAATCCGGATTCCCATTTGCCCGTTGGCGCGACGACCTGCAGATAGGCCGTGTGCGAGAATGATCCCTGCTGCCATCCGAGCTGCACTTTAGAGACGACATCCCCGAATCCCCAACCATCGACGCTGCGCGCCCCTACGATGGGACTGCTAAGCGACGCTGAAGTGTCGTTGTGACCGACCGGCACAGTGATCGAGAGGCCGAGGTTGCCACCGAACAGCTTCCACTCGGGGACGTAGAGCAAGTTGATGCCACTTGTGAAAAAATGAACCTTTGCGCCAGCATTGACCGTGACATTATCGAAGTCGACGCTCACGCCGACCTTACCGGAATAATACCCGGTCACACTTGTCACATAAGTGCCGGCTGCAGGCGTGGCGCCTGCACCGAAGGCCACTCCGCCAAGCGCATATGTGGAGAAGCCATATTCTGCCGCCTGAGCCCCATGTGGGGCGCCGCCGAGCATGAAGAACACCGTCAACGCACTCAGCTTAAGCTTGGAGATGCGCATGGTCCGCCTCACTATGTGGCAAGAACGATGTGCACGGAGATTAGCTGATTCGTGTGCGGGGAGAGTTGCACGATTGCATAAGCAGGCAGTTTACTGGCGCAATCGGGCGAGCCAGTGAAGCCGTTGAACGACATTTAGAATTTAGAGTGTGCAAGCGTCGCGCGCGGCCACGCATCACTGTCTTTGTCACGTTGTGCGTCGCGCCTCCGTCGCGCCGCGACGCTCCGACTCGATTTGGCGTTCTCGCACCTCCGCAAGATCGCGCTCGAGGAAATAGTTCAGGAGGGTGCGAATTACCGCAACAACACCCAGTCGCCCGATGTCGTCCCACGTGGGAGCGATCGACGTCTCGATGATGTCCGAAGCAAGTTGGAAGGTAAGTCCCGCAACGAGCCAGCGTGCATAACGCAGCCAGACATCCCGGCTCTCATGCGCGCCTGATGATGTGACCAGTACATACAGGCCGCTGACAAAGGCCTGAAACGTTCCGGCAACGATCACGGCAAGTGCCATCGCGTCGATGACGGTAGTCGAGTGATGAGCGATGAGTACCAGCCAGTCTTTCATCGTGTCGAGCCAAGCCGCAGATCGAAAGATGTGGCATGTTTGAAGCAGCGACGACGCGCCGAGGCAATAATCCTCACGTGCGCCTCCTGCTGCACGCGGAGGCTCGCCTCTATGAGAGGCCGTGAGAGCCCCACGGTACCTGGAAACACGTTAGTCGGAAATTGTGCGGCCCTAACATAGGGGAAGACCCTTGAACTGCATGGTGCGAGATGGGGCTGCGCACCCAACGCCGGCAAGATTGACTCCCAACGCTTTCGGCCTTGTCTCTCAGCGATGTCTCGCAGCGATAAGCCTCGGCATCCGCCGCGGCGCCGATCGGAGTTACTGCCGATGCGCAAGCTTGGGCGAACTGAAGCATCATCAACACGCCCGATGCCGGTTGCCGTCCCACTTCTTGGATTGATCATGGACTTGATCGCCGATCTCGCAGCGCGGAGTTTGCTTCTGTTCGGCTTTTTGCTTTTCGCGTGCCAGATGGTTGCTCACAAACTTGGTTACTTCCTCGGCCGTCGAGGCCGCGCCGCGGGGCGCGACGAGAACGTCAAGAGCGTAGGGCTTGTGGTGAACAGCCTGTTCTCATTACTCGCATTCACGCTCGCGCTGACATTATCCTTTGCAAGCTCAAGATATGCGGAGCGACGAGCAGGCGTACTTACCGAAGCAAAGGCCCTTGGTACGGCGTGGTCGCGCGCTGAAGCAATCGGCCATCCACTCGGCCATGAAATTGCGAGTCTGCTCAAGCAGTACACGCCACTGCGCCGCGACTATGTATTGGCATCCCGCGGATCGCCGGCCATTGTCGAACTCAACGGTCGCGCGGCCGACCTGCAGACACAAATGTGGACCCGCCTATCGTCGATCGTGCGCGAGCGGCCGGACAATGTGTCATCATCCCTGATGGCGTCTCTCAATGATGCATTTGACGCAGGGATGGCGGAGCGGTTCGCAATTGAGACGACCATGCCCCCACAGCTCTTTTGGCTCCTGATCGGATTGATCTTCGTTTCAATGGCGACCTTTGGCTACCGGCTTGGCTTGAGCGGAGATGAACTTCGAACACTGCTTGTGATCCTGACCGTGGTTTGGACTGCTGTTCTCGTTGTCATTCTGGACTTGAGCACGCCACGCATAGGCGCAGCGCGCACCTCTAGTACCGTGTACGACTGGGCACTTGAGAGCATGGCTGGCGAACGCCCGCATCAATCATCTTCTAGATGACGGCACGGAACGTTGAGGGAGCAGTGTCACGCGGAGGCCTACGCGCATGGAGTGGTCGGAAGCTCACCTTCCAGCGACGAAGAGACCGCCCTGCCGAAGTCCGTCCAGTATAGCGTGAACGGCGAGTGCTGCCTGCAGCACCGAGATCAGCCAGCTGAAGGCGAGAAGGGTGCCAGGCCTGATGAATTTCAGGATTGGCTCCGCGAAGATCATCGCGAGGTAATCGGCAATCATCATCCCCAGGAAGATGACAAACACACCAGTGACGAATGTCTGTGTATCGGCCGCGACCGCAGCGAAGAGGAGTAATGCCACGATGCCGTAAGGAGTAATTATGATTGGGAATGTGACCGGGGAGAGCGCCAAGCCCTCGGGGGATGTGGGCGGCGCCTCCGGTGGGTGACTGTGTTGCGCCTGTTTGATGCTCTCAAGTGCACCGATGAGCAGCAGCAGGCCGCCCGTAACCAGAAGATCGGCCCGCTCAATACCCCAGTTTTGTCGCAGGATGTCACCGAGGAAAATAATAGCGAGACCGACGATCGTCGCGAGTAGAGCAGCCTTGAGCGCGAGATCTCTTCTCTGCTCGGGACTAAAGTTGCGCGTCAATTGAGCGTAGGCGGGGATCACCTTGATGGGGCCGAGAGTCACAAAGAAGATAATGAAGGCGAAGCTGAGTTTGTTCATACATGCTCCAGTTTGCCGTCGTGGCCACTCAATGCGTTGCCGCGAAGGCCTTGGTTCCAACGGTGAGAAATTAGGAGCGATCACGGTCCCAACAACAATGTCGTGGGATCCAAGAGGAATGCCATACGGCTAAACCCTAACCGCGGTGGCTGGGAGCGGAACTTCGCGCTGCCTGCTGCGAGCATCGCTGCAATGGGTCAATAGCGGAACTCGCCGAAAGGCGCGGTCGAAACTCGACGGGCGCCTTCATGGATGCCTGCGCTGAGAGGAAGAGTAGTCGCATTCACATATACTGGCGGACAAATGAACCGACGTTCGCCAGTGCCGCACGACCCGCCGCAAGCCGGGCATTCCACAAGGGCCAGGCGTGGATCATGTCTGGCCAGATTTCCAGAGTGACGCGGACACGATGACCGCCGGCAGCGGCTGCGAATCTGATCGAGTCATCTAGAAGCGTTTCCTCGGATCCAACTTGAATGAGGAGAGGAGGCAAGCCTTTGAGATCTGCAAATAGAACAGAGACGCGGGGGTCTCTCCGATCGAAGTTGGTTGGAACAAACGCAGCAGCCAGTTCCTCGAGGTATGGCTTGTGAATCAGCGGGTCGACATCGTCTTTACTCGCCATCGTCGAGCCAGACATCGTGAGATCAGTCCACGGTGATGCCAGCCAGGCGCACGCAGGGCCCTCTTCTTCTCGGACGAGAATTGTATTCATCAGCGAAACGGATAACCCGCCTCCTGCGCTGTCGCCTCCTACCGCGATGTGGCGGGCAGAAACGCCTTGATTTAGTACGTAGCGCCAAGCCGTCAGCGCGTCCTCAAGGGCACAAGGAAAGGGATGCTCGGGTGCCAGCCGGTAGCCGACCGCCAGCGTTCGCACGCCGGCCGCCCGGCCTGCTTCGGTGATCATTCTTCGATGGCTCAGAATGGATCCCGAGCAATAGCCGCCCCCATGAAAGAATATGAGCACGCGCGACGCATCGCTGCCCGGCGCCAAGGACCATTCTGCGGAGAACTGACCGAGGTCAACGGCATCAAGACGAATGTCGTCGGCCACTGGCCAAATCGATCCAACCTCGTCCAGGCGATTGCGTCGTTCCGCCCACCCGATAGGCCTTGGTCTCGAACCCAACAATGCCCGGATTTCGTCAATTTCAGTGGTGGGCACCATGGTCGTCATCCTTCTGCAAGCACTTGTGATGGTTCAGCTTCGCAGACCTAGCTGCCCTCATGCCGCTGGATCGGGGCGCCGGCAGGATTGATCGACTGTGCGGTTTAGCCGACGATCTCCAGCACCTCCGGGTTTGGCCGCCCAGGTGTCCTGACTGATGGACGGTGACGATGTGTGAGTGAGCGTACACCCGGATGCCCGGATAGGGCATTGATGGTCCGTTCAGGTGCTCCGTGCGGCAATCCGCACAAACCCGCTTTAGAGGCGCGAAGGTTCTGAATACAGCCGGCCATGGTCTGGGAGGAGCTTGGGTCGCGACAGTCGGCGCGACAGCCTCAATGCTCGCGGTCATCATGGGAACGCTCGTCAACGGTCTCACAGCTTTCTTTGTGCCGATGGAGGCTGCGGAATGATGGGCTCGCGCTGATATCGCCGGGATCAACTCCTTCGGGCTGATCGGGCTCGCGTTTGGCGGCGTCGTTATGAGCTACGTGACGAATCGGCTGAGCAGGCGCGCAATTTGCCTTCTTGGATCAGCGAAAGAATAGGACATATAGGGTTCGGGGTGAGGTCGCCTGTGAGGCAGGATCGAGCAGGTTCCCGTCGCCGGCCGAGCTCAATTGCGCGCACAATTTCCGCGTCAGTCCAGCCACCGAGACCGGACGCCTAATGCGATGTGATGTTGCTGGAGCGGACTTCACCAAACGAACCCGGAAACACGACGCCTTCCTTGCCGTGGTTTCCGCTGCATCAGAGAAGATCGCCCTCGGGAAGATTACTCGCGCCAGTAGGCGAAGCGCTTCTCCAACCCCCTGATTCCAGTATCTATCAGAGTTCCGAGAATGCCGATAAGCATCATCGCGCCGATCGTGAGGTCAGCATGGAGCTGTTGCTGGCCTTGTAAAATGAGATATCCGAGACCATCGCGGCTGCCTGTTCCAGCGACAATTTCGGCGGCGATGAGCGCCATCCATCCCGTGGCCAAGCCGATGCGGAGCCCCGTGACGACATGCGGCGCGGCCGCTGGCAAAGCCACTTCGAAGAGAATGGTCCACGCGCGCGCGCCAAGCGTTCGTGCGGCATCGATGAGATTGCGGTCCACGAGCTGAACACCGCGGAACGTGTTGATGAGTATCGGCGCGAACGAGGCCGTGAAAATGACGTAGGCCTGCGCACTGCTGCCTGCGCCGAACCACAGCATCGCGAACGGCGCCCACGCGATGGGCGGGATGTACCGGAAGAATTCGAACAGCGGTTCGACAATCCACTGGAGCGGCCGAAACAGCGCCATGGCCAGTCCAAGCGGAACGCCGATAGCGATAGCCGCGGCAAAGCCCCAGACGAGCCGGACAATGCTAGCCCAGGCATGGGTCGCCATTGCGCCTGCCCCAATCGGCTCCCACGCCAGGCGGACCAAGCGCGCTATCACCTCCGCCGGATTGGGCAGGAAGTCCTTGGACACGCCGAGCGTTTCGACGAGGCCATACCAGACGAGCAACCAGAACACGAGCATTCCGCCGACGCGAACGGCATTCGGCAGGGCATCGATGCGCGCGCCAAGACGGTGCTCGGCGCCGACGGCGATCTGGCTCGATGATGGCGGCGCGACAACCGGTGTCCCGTCAGCCATGGTGCTGGTCCTCCCTCCAGGGGACGAGACGCCGCTCGATCGACACGAAGACAAAGTTCATAGCGATGCCGATGAGTGCGACGGCAGCCATACCTACGAACACGATGTTGCTCTCGAGATTGCGATATCCGTTCATGATCAGGAAGCCGAAGCCTGCCAGTGAAACGACCAGTTCCGCGGCAACGATCGAGGCCCAGGAAAATCCGAGCGCGATCCTTAGGCCCGTCATGATCGTTGGAAGGCCTGACGGTATCGCGACTTCAAACAGCAGCGTTCGAGGTTTCGCACCGAGGCTTCGCGCCGAGCTCAAGAGCTCGGGCGGCGTCTGCTTGATGGCCAAGTAGCTGTTCATGATGCATGGAACGCTGGCAGCGATGAAGACGATGAAGATCTTGCCCGCGTAGCCGATGCCGAACCACAAGATCGCGAGCGGAATCCAGGCAGGTGGCGGAATGGGGCGAAGGATCTGCAGTAGTGGGCCGAATACCCAATCTGCCCATCGGTTCCACGCCATGAAGATCCCGAGTGGCACGCCGATCAGAATGGCCATTGCATATCCGCCGAGCATGACCGAGATGCTGGCGATGAAGTGATTCCAGAACGGCACGTTGAGATAACCGTGCCAGATATCGACGAGGCCACTCCATACTTCGGCTGGGGGCGGCAGAATGAGTGGCTTGATCAGCCCCTGCTCGGTCACAAACCACCATGCTAGCAGTAGTGACCCGATAGAAATCGAGCCGAAGGCAATGCGAGCAAATCCGCTATTTCGCATCGTCCCTAAGCCCCGACTGTGATTTCGCTCTTGACCAAGCCCCAGATGCGCGACCGTACATTCTGAAAATCGGGGCGGCGTATGACATCATCGAAGGGATCGAAGCGCCAATGGCGCTCACCAACCAAGTTTGCGATATCGATCACTTCTTTCACGCGGCCCGGTCGACGCGTCATCACGATAACTCGGTCAGCGAGAAACACCGCCTCTTCGACGCTGTGCGTGATGAACAGAACTGTTGGCCGCTGTGTCTGCCAGATACGGACAAGCTCCTCCTGCATGATTTGCCGGTTCTGAGCATCCAGCGCAGCGAAAGGTTCATCCATCAGAAGCGTCCGCGGGCTCAGAACGAAGCTTCGTGCAATCGCGACGCGCTGTTGCATGCCGCCCGACAGCTGCCGCGGATAGTGGTTCTCGAAACCGTTAAGGCCGATGAGGCTGATGACGCGAGATATCTGCTCTTCTCGCTGTGCCCTCGGCACTCCGTTTATGCGAAGACCGAACTCGATGTTGTCATGCACCGTTTTCCACGGAAACAGCGAGAAATTCTGGAACACGATGGCTTTGTCGGGGCCAGGTTCCTTTATCTCCTGCCCACCGAGCAAAATGCGGCCAGTAGGCGGCTTGTAGAGGCCGGCAGTCAGATGAAGAAGCGTGCTCTTGCCGCAACCGGAAGGTCCGACGATGACGACAAACTCGCTCGAGGCGACATTGAAGTCGAAGCGGTCCAATGCCTGGACAGTGCCAGCGCGGCCCTCGAACCGCATGGTGACATTTTCGTACGAGAGATCGTTCGCCATCTAGCCTATTTGCCCGATGCTGTGGTCTGTGCGGGGTGAACTGACGTCCACCCCGTTGGAGGACTGCTCAACGGGCAGGGAGGGCGGCGGCCTTGTCGACCCAGCTTTGGTCGACCATCTTGAAGATGGCTGGCTGGACCTCTTTCATGCGCCCGATGCGAACGTAGAATTGCGCGATGCCCTCGATGGCTTCGGTGATGTAAGCGGGCTTTCCGCCTTCACCCTTCATAAGCTTGCCTTGTTCGCTAAGCGGCCAAAGGTCCACGGCGAGATCAATCTCTTCCTTCAGGAAATCATCGGGCGTCTGGGAGCCGCGGTACGTATCCCACTTCTTGTAGAGAGCAGCCACTTCCGCGCTGTTCTTCGGGTCGCGAATCCAGGCCGCACTGTCCAGCGTCGCGCGGAACCAGCGAGCCGCTGCATCTGGATTCTTCTTGGCGAAATCTGGATGCAGCGCCCACACCGAAGGTATCTTCGCTCCAGCTTCCGTGCCGTCGCACAGAACCTTGTTTCCCCGCCCGCGTGCGGCTGTCGATTGCGGCGTCCAAAGCTGAGCGAGATCGCCATTGCCCGCAATGAAAGCCGACAGTGTCGCTTGCTGCTCGGAGGGCAGAATCTGAATCTCGGGCATCGCGATGCCCCGCTTCTTGAGGCACAGCTCTGTCATGTAGTGGCCGGTAGATGCGGTCGTGATGAAGATCTTTGCGCCCTTGATCTTCGCCGGTTCTTTCTTTGCCGCCTCGACATAGTCCGGACGGCCGATGAGCTGGTGGTTCGGCGCTTCCTCGCTGATGACACCGGCGATAATCAGTCCGAGCTTAACGCCCTGAATCATCGGCGGCAGACCAATTTGTGCGGCGTCCCATTCGCTGGTTGCCGCGGCCTGAACGATTGGCGCTCCGGAGGGAAACAGCTTGATCTCCGGCTCAAGACCCCATTTCGTGTAAATGCCGCGCTCCATGGCGACATACATTGGGAAGCTCGGGAACCAGACCTGAGCCGCAAGGCGGATCTTGTCCTTCGCCTGAGCGAGTGCCGAGCTGTGCTGCGCGTCCGTCGCAAGCAGGCACGCAATTGCAGCGATCGCTGCTGCGCTGCTTTTTGCAGCGTTCAAATATTGCTTCATCGTTTCCTCTCCTGGCGTGATGGAATTGGTTTCCATCTTGTGTTGTGGCGATAGTGCACGCTTCTCAGAGAGGCGCTCGCGCACCGTTTCGCCCAGCGACACTTAGCGTCTCACTATCTGGCGGCTTGTGCAATGGCTTGATTGCAATTCAGACACCAACATCGATCAAGCCAGATCGGGGGTCGAGTAAGCTGATCTAAATCAGCGGTGTGCGAAGTTCCGCCGGGCGAAACAAGCGGCATCCAAGCATCTCGCAGTTGCCTGCCAACTGACGTCATGCGAGGCAAAGACGATGCGCTCGCGCGTGAAAGCCGACCATTCAGCAATCCGGGTGCAAGTGCTGATCTGGCAGGCAGGTGTCGATCTTGCATCGTGCCTTGGACACGCAGTCTTCCTACCCAGACATACCGATACAGAAAATAGCGGCGATGCCTGCGATGTGACCGTCATGCACAACATGCCTGTGCGGCTAGACCGACGGCGGTCCACCTTGCAGGAAGACCTGCATACGCTGAAGTTCGTCGTTGAGAGCGCGCTTGAACGCGGCATCGCGCGGCGGTTTGCCGGCCACGTAGCCGATATCGGCCGTGAGCTTAGCTTCACGCCAGGCAAGATTGCCCCAGCCGATTACCTGGTCGCGCCATAGCATCGGCAGCGCGTAGTAGCCGCGCACGCGCTTTTGCGCAGGTGTGTAGGCTTCGAAGCGGTAAGCCCATCCCCACAGTCTCTCGAAACGGTCGCGGTCCCACACGATCGGATCGAAGGGAGCGAGCAACCGCAAGATGTCGTCAGGCTCGTGGCGATTGGACGTCGGATTCTCGCCGTCAGGCCAGTACCAAGAATGCCCGTCGACCTTTGCGTGTTGTAGTCGAGCGCGAAGACGCGCCAACGTGTCCTTGCGCAGATGCATCCATTGCGGTGCCGCGAATACCAAACGGCTGACCAAGTGCTTCAGGGTTCGCTCCGGCAAGGGGGCGTAGAGCCCGACCACGATGTCCGCCAGGGCGTCCATGTGCCGCTGCGGGTCCTCAGGTGGCTCGACGATTGGTGCAGCTGCGTACAGACGCACACCACCCGACCGACCGGCGATGCGGACCATTCCGCGATACTGCATTCCGTCGAGCAGCTGTGTCGACGCATTCGTGGTTCCACCAAACCAGTTCCTCACCTTGCCGTGCGAAAACCGGGCATCCACCTCGCGCGGATGCACCGTGCCGCGCTCGCGTACAAAGTCCAGCACCGCCTGTGCCTGGCGCATCTTGGCCGCGTCCCACTCTGAGCGGGCACGGCGCGGGTGCATCAGCCGCTGCGTTTGGCGCGGCAGGATACCGTGGTTGATGAAGAAGTCCTCTTCGACGGCCAGCCGGTGGTAACGGCGTTTCAGATCCCCGGCACGGTAGCCTTTGACGCGGTGGCGCAGTGTCAAGTCCTGCGCGGGTGCGGGCGCCCGGATCGGGTCGGCTTGCACAAAACCGAGCTTGTCGATGGCACGCAGAAGCGTGGTCGGGGTGAAGAGCGTACGCGCTACGGCGTGGCGGCGGAGGGCTGGGATGTCAACTGGCTTGGGCATGGGTTTCTTGCTGGGCACATGGAAAGGGCGTCCACAGCTTCGCCATCGCTCGAGCCTCTCTCAGGGGTCAGCGTGCTGGGACGGGCAGATGTTATCTGAGATGTTTTCGCTCGGCAGGCATTTACTGACCGCGCGCTGCCTCGGATTTGCAATGAACTGCGGAGCTGACTGCTGTGCGTCGGCAACACAAGCGCGACGCTGACGAAATATCTGCTATTGGGATAGCAGGGCCGACGTCGCGCCACGGCTGTTAGGGAGCAAGCTTCTACGCCCAGCCGCAGTCAGCATTCGCGACTTGCCTCAATAAAATACAGGGGGCGGTCGTTCGGTATGTTTTCCAAAGTCTCTAACTTCAGCGCCTAGTCCCAAGTCTACAGCGGCGAGCGGCCTCGCGGATCAGCGCTGCAGTTTGTCGAGCGTGATGGGGAGGTCGCGCACGCGCTTGCCGGTGGCGTGATAGACAGCGTTGGCGACTGCCGCCGCCACCCCGACGATACCTATCTCGCCTACGCCCTTGACGCCCAGCGGGTTGCTGTCATCCGGCTCGTCGACGAAGATCACCTTGATGTCATGCACGTCGGCGTGAACCGGCACATGGTACTCGGCAATGTTGGCATTCATGATGCGCCCGAGGCGGTGGTCTATCGCCGTTTCCTCGTGCAACGCCATGCCGATGCCCCAGACGACTCCGCCGAGGATCTGACTACCTGCGGTCTTCGGGTTCAGGATGCGCCCGGCGGCGACAGCGCTGATCACACGCGTGACGCGCACGACACCCAGTTGCTCGTCAACCTTCGCCTCGGCGAACACCGCTGAGTGCACGTTATGCGCCCGCGAATGATCCTCGGCGGGGTTCGTAGTCACCTCTCGCTCGATGCGGTCCAGGGTGCCCCGCCGCATGGCATCGGTGATGGCCACAGCGCGCGATGGGGCGCTCCTACTTGCAATCTTGCTGTCCACGAGCACGACGTCCTCCGGCTCGGCATGGGCCAGCGGCGAATTCGGCAATTGCTTGGCGAGAAGCAAGAGCTCGTCGCGGATTGCCTGCGCCGTCGTGGCGATGCCGTTCGCAACCGAGACCGCAATCCACGATCCGCCTTCGACGGGAGACTGTGGCAGGCTTGAGTCGCCGAGCTTGATGTCGATGTTCTCGAGCGGCAGACCAAGCATGTCGGCTGCGACCTGCGCCATGATGGTGTAGGTGCCGGTGCCAATATCGGAGGTCGCGCATGCGACCTCAGCATGGCCATTGGCGGTGAGGACGATCCGCACCGTGATCGGCACCTGCAGCGCTTCCCAGACACCCGTTGCCATACCCCAGCCGATGAGGTCGCCGCTGTCGCGCATGGAGCGCGGCTCGAGGGGCCGTTTGGCCCAGCCGAACGCCTCGGCGCCCTGGCGATAGCATTCGCGAAGTGCCTTGCTGCTGTAAGGTCGACCGTCGTGCTGGTCGCAATCCGAGTAGCATCGCAGACGCAGCTCAAGCGGATCGAGCTTGAGCGCGACTGCGAGCTCGTCCATGGCGGATTCGAGCGCGAAGAGCGCAGGCGCGGCGCTTGGGGCGCGCATGTCGCACGGGGTCGGGAGATCGAGCTGCGCGAGCTTGTGTGCGTACTTCGCGTTGTTGCACTTGTAGAGCAGGCCGGACCAGCCCGTTTCCTGGCGATGGAAGGCCTCGTACTGGGAGGTGATGGTGACTGCGTCGTGTGCGATCGCATCGAGCATGCCGTCGCTATTCGCGCCGAGCGCGATGTTCTGGATCATCGCCGGCCGGTAGCCGAGCACGTACATCTGCGAACGTGTCAGAACGACTCGGACCGAGCGCTTCAACGCGCGCGCAGCCAAGACGGCCAGCACCGCCTGGAATTGCGGACGCAGGCCCGAGCCGAATCCGCCGCCCATGTATGGGGACATGACACGCACGTCTTCCGGGCGCATGCCGAACACGCCGCAGAGATACGCGTGCACGTTCTGCACCCCTTGAGTCTTGTCGTAGACCGTGAGCTTGCCTCCTGCCTCGTAGATCACGGTCGAGGCATAGAGCTCCATGGGGTTGTGATGCTCGATCGGAACGTAGTATTCGGCTTGGTGGCGCACCGTAGCGGCAGCCAGCGCCTGATCGGGCGTGCCGCGCGCTTTTGGCGGCGCGAACGGTGCCTCGATTGGACTGGTTGGAGCCTTTATCGGGACGGCGGTTTTAAGCTCGTGGTATATGCTGGTGACGTGCGGCTCCTTTTCGTACTCCACCCGCACCAGCGAGGCCGCATGGCGCGCGATCTCAGCTGCCTCAGCCACCACCAGTGCGACCGGCTGGCCGTCGAACAGGACCTTGCCGTCGTACAGCGGTCGATACGGCGAACCGTCCGGCGCCACGTCATCCTTATAGGCTTGATCTTTGTCCGCCATGGGTGGGCGGTTCTCGTGCGTGAGCACGGCCAGCACGCCTTTGACGTACGCGGCTTCGCCCGTATCGATGCGTGTAATGCGGCCCTTGGCGATCGTGGAGCAGACCACGCTCGCGTGTGCGAGATTCGGAACGTTGAACTCGGCGGCATACTTGGCGGCGCCTGTGACCTTGGCGATGCCGTCGACGCGCGACGTTGCGGTGCCGATATATTTCTGCATAGGGAGCCTCACGCGATCTTCTTGTCGGACTGCGATTGCGGGGTGCCGCGCGCGGCCTGGGAAAGCCCGCGAACTATGGCCCGGTGCGTCAGCTCGATCTTGAAGGAGTTGTGCCCGAAGCCCTTCGCATCGCGCAGAGCGATATCGGCCGCTTTGGCGAAAATTGCCTCGCTTGCTGGATGCCCGCTTAGAGCGGCCTCGGCCTCCGCGTTGCGCCAGGGCTTCTGTGCGACACCGCCGAGTGCAAAGCGCCCATTCTTGATCGTTCCCTGGTCAAGATCGAGGGCAACCGCGACGGAGACCAGCGCAAATGCATAGGACAGCCGGTCACGGATCTTGAGATAGGTATAGTGGGCCGGGAAGCCATGGGGAGGCAACTCGACAGCGACGATGAGTTCGTCCGGCTTGAGGTTGGTGTCACGCTGCGGTGTGTCGCCAGGAAGTCGGTGAAAATCCTCGATGGCGATGACGCGCGCGCCGCTAGGTCCGATGACATGCACCGTGGCGTCCAGCACGGCCAGCGCTACGCACATGTCGGAGGGATGCACCGCAATGCAGGTGTCGCTGGTGCCAAGAATTGCGTGCGTGCGGTTGAGACCACCGATCGCTGCGCAGCCGATGCCGGGTTCGCGCTTATTGCAGGTCGTCGCGATGTCATAGAAATAGGCACAGCGCGTGCGCTGCACGAGATTGCCGCCGACCGAGGCCATGTTACGCAACTGCTGCGAGGCGCCGGCCATGATCGCGCTCGACAGCACCGGATAGCGCTTCTCCACGAGGGGGTGGTAGGCGAGGTCGGTATTGCGCACGAGCGCGCCGATGCGAAGCCCGCCGCCAGATGTCTCCTCCACTTTGTCCAAGGGCAATCTGGAGATGTCGATCAGCCTAATTGGCTGCTCGACCAGCATCTTCATCAGGTCGACCAGGTTGGTGCCGCCAGCGATGAATTTGGCATCCGGACCGGCGGCCTTCAGTTTTACCGCATCAGCAACGCTGCTGGCTCGCGCGTACTCGGGGCTGATCATGGCAGTCACCCCATTGCCTGTTGGATGGCCGCGACAATGTTGGGATAGGCCCCGCATCGGCAGATGTTGCCGCTCATGAGTTCGCGGATTTCGTCCGCAGAATTTGCTCTGCCTTCGGCAATGAGGCCGACAGCCGAGCAGATCTGCCCCGACGTGCAGTAGCCGCACTGGAAGGCGTCGTGGTCGATGAATGCTTGCTGCAACGTATGGAGCATCCCGTCCGTTGCGAGCCCTTCGATGGTCGTGACTGTCGCGCCGTCTTTCATGACGGCCAGCGTGAGACATGAGAGGACACGCCGCCCGTCCACCAGGACAGTACATGCGCCGCACTGACCGTGGTCGCAGCCCTTCTTCGTGCCGGTGAGATCGAGATGGTCGCGTAGCGCGTCGAGCAACGTCGTCCAGGAGGAGACATTGAGTTGCCTGCCGACGCCATTGACAGTCAAATCCACCTGGATGTTTGCTGGCGTTACCGATGCGTAACGTGCAGGTCCGCCTCGCTCAGTCATTTTGGCCTCCGTTCTGTTTCGCTCGCAGCGCGAAGCTCGCGCTTCCTGCGGCAGATTGCGCTCGATGCCCCCTGCTCTCTCTCCTCGAGTTGTGGTGAGCGTTTGTGCGCAGACACGTCGCCCTAGCGAAGGGATTTGAATGCGGCCCGGAGCTCTGTGGTCCAGTGCAACGGGAGTAGCTGAAAGCACTTGCCCCCGCTGAGCCGGCAAAGTTGCTGCGGCCGTTTCGCGGGCGATGAATTTCTCAACATCGACGGTGTAACTTTGACGGTCTTACTGGCGTATCAGGAGAAGTCCCCAATCCAACTCCGAGCGAATGCCCAACGAAGAGAACGTCGGCATTGAACCGTGCTGCATCTATCGGCCCACAAATGCTTGTGTCCGAAGTGCATTCGATGGCCTTGGAGAAAGCAGCTTGGTCAGCGGGTCGAAGGTTCGAGTCCTCGACCGCCCACCACTAAATCAATCGACTTTGCGCGCGACCGGAGAGAATGGCGTCCTTGCGTCAGCGATTGATTCTTCGGCGAGGGGCCGCGGTCATCTGTGACCATAATGCATCGCCTCGCGCGGTCATCCCAGAATGGGGCATCAAATACTTGACGCCAGGAGTGCAGTATTTTCTATCATTGATCTGACGAGCATAGGCAGCCAGGCCCAATCCCAGCCCCCCACCGCAAAGTCGCACGCGCGCAGACCCACGTAAGGGACTGTGGCTTCAGGGGAATTGTTGCGCGGTCGCGCAACACGGGGGTTTGAATGCACACAAACGAAATAAAGATTTCCGGTGCGAGCGTCGGCAATGACTGTCTCACCGACAAGCGCGTTTTTGCTCAGGTTTCGCTCGGCGTAGCAGCCTCGATGCTGATGGCATCGGCGGCCACAGCACAGACAACCTTGCCACCGCTGGCGGTCGAGACCAAGAAAGCGGCACCCAAGGCGAAGGCAAAGGCCGCTCCCAAGGCCAAGCAGGCGCCGCCGCCCGCAGTGGCCGCTCAACCCGCCGCGCCGGTCGATCCATCTTTGCTGCCCGGCAGCTACACCACTTCCACGGCAAGCTCGGGGAAGCAGACGGCTCCGCTGCTCAATACGCCACAAACAGTCACCGTCATCCCTGGCACGATCATTCAGGAGCGTCAGGCGACTAACCTGACGGAAGTGCTGCGGAATACGCCCGGCATCAGCTTCAATGCCGGCGAGAACGGCTTTGGCACTAACGTTTCGAACTTCCAGATTCGCGGATTCGATGCGAGCAACAGCGTGTTCGTCGATGGCATGCGCAGCTCCGGCGTCTTCCCGCGCGACGTATACAATGTCGACCGCGTGGAGGTGTTCAAGGGCCCCGCCGCAGACAATGGCCGCGGCTCGGCCGGCGGTTACGTCAACATCGTGACAAAAGCTCCAGTGATGGAGAATTTCGCTCGCGCGGAAGTCGGCATCGGCTTCGACGAATATGATTCGGAAATGCGCCGCCGCGCGACGTTCGATCTCAATCAGAGGGTCGGGACCACCGCCGTCCGGCTCAACGGAATGGTTGAAGACGGCGGCGTGGCGGGGCGCGACGTTGCCGAGGCCAAGGCTTGGGCGTTTGCTCCCTCGATCACGTTTGGCATGGGCACCGACACGCGGCTGACGATCGCCTATGAGCATATCAAGCGCGATGACCGCCCGGACTGGGGCGTTCCCGGTGCCTTCATTCCCGGTACCATCAACTACAACAGTCCGAACTACGCGCGAATTCCCGGTCAACGGTATCGTGACAATTTCTACGGGCTGAATTCAGACACGGATCGGATCACGGGAGACTCCGTTCTCGCGAAGCTTCAGTATGATCTGTCCGACACGTTTACCTGGACCAATCAAGTTCGCTGGGCGCGGGTAGACCGGTATGCTGCTTACACCCTGCCGACGGGAGTTACGGCGCCTGCGGTGCCTGGGGATCCGGTAACTCAAGTAACTACGGCGCGTAACTTCTACGATCGTGAGATCTCATCACTGTCCGGCCAATCCGAGATCACCGGCCGTTTCAGGTTTGCCGGCTTCGACCATAAGATGGCGGCGGGCGTCGAGTTCTCGCATGAGGAAGCGGACGCGAACCGCTTCGGCACCGCGTCTCCGGCAAGCGGACCGACGTCGATTTCCAATCCCAATCCTGGACGCGCATTTCCAAGCGCTTCGATCACGGAGCGAAACAAGGTCGAAGTCGACACTGTCGCTGCCTACCTATACGACACCATCAATCTCACGCGACAGGTGCAGTTGACGACCGGCATCAGGGCCGAGCGCTATAAAGTTAGCATTAACAGCACCAATGCCGCCGGTGTGCCGTTGGGCGCGCCCGGCACCTGGCCCTACGAAGACAGTGAGACATCACTGTCTGGCAAACTCGGCCTCGTGTACAAGCCCGTGCCGCAGGGCACACTCTATGCCGCGTACAGCACCTCGGTGCTCCCGCACGGCTCGCTGCTGTCGACACCCGACATCTCCCGCACCGGCGACAATGCCTTCCCTGGCTTTGTGCGCGACGCGGATACGATGCGGTTGCACAGTTATGAGCTCGGCGTGAAGTGGGATTTCTTTGGTGGGCGTTTGACGACCGCTGCTGCCCTGTTCCGCACCGAGAAGCACAATGCGGCGCTGACAGGATGCTCGGTCCTGGTCACGGCGCCACTCACGTCGTGCCCGGCTGCCAACAGGACATTGGGCTATGGCAAGCAGATCGTGCAGGGTCTTGAGATTGCAGTGGCTGGCAATCTTACCGAGTCGTGGAAGGTGTTCGGCGGAATGGCGCTGATCGACAGCGAGCGCAAGCACAGCGCCGAGCTCGATCAATTGCGTTATAACGACGCCCCTGGCGACCGCGGCAACAACCCGCTGCTCCGCACGAGTGGCGATGAACTGGCCTTCACGCCGCGCTTCACGGCCAACCTCTGGTCGACCTACAAGGTCACCGATGCCTTCACGGTCGGTGCTGGCGTCCAGTACGTCGGAGAGTCATGGGTCGGGCGGCCGGACGACGCACTGCGCATCATTCCAAATGGCCGCGCCGGAAAACTCCCGGACTACTTCCTGGTCAACTTCATGGCTCAGTACGACGTCACGAGCAACATTGCGCTCAGGCTCAATGTCGACAACGTGTTTGACGAGTTTTACGCACGTTCGCTCAACTGGAACGCGTCACGTGCGGACCTCGGTGCGCCTCGCACCTACTGGCTGAGCGCAAGCTTCAAGTACTGATCACAGAAAAAGTTGCGTGAGGAGATTGCCGGGCTTGCCCGGCAATCTTCGCGTGTTTGGAGACATGATGCTTGTAACCATTCCAGATGTCCTGACCTCGGATGAGGTCGCACATATTCGAAGCGTGCTGGAGAACACCGCCTGGATCGATGGACGCAAGACGGCGGGTGATCAGGCGGCTGCCGTCAAGAAAAACTTGCAAGTGCCGCTGGATGCTCCCGAGGCGCAAGATCTCGGTCAGATCATTCTGCGTGCGCTCGGGCGCAACCCAAGCTTCACCACGGCCGCGCTGCCGCTGAGTGTGCTGCCGCCGATGTTCAATCGCTATGACGTGGGCATGACGTTTGGCGCCCACGTGGACAACTCAATTCGCGCGCTGCCCACCGGTCAGCGCCTCAGAACGGACGTCTCCTCAACACTCTTTCTCACGCCGCCGGAGGACTATGACGGCGGCGAACTCGTCGTGCACGACACGTACGGGAAGCACACGGTCAAGCTGCCGGCAGGACACATGGTCGTCTATCCAGCAACGAGCCTGCACAGCGTTACGACGGTCACGCGTGGCAGCCGCTGGAGCGCTGTCTTCTGGACGCAGTCCATGATCAAGGATAGCTGGCGCCGCAATATGCTCTACGACCTCGACATGGCGATCATGAGGACCAGAACGATGTTGCCGGAGGACGATCCGGCCGTCTCCGCGCTCATGGCGCACTATCACAATCTGCTTCGTCACTGGGCCGACGTGTGATGCCCGAAGAAGCAGCGTCTCGCCATGCGGTTTTTGTCTGGGAGGGGGCGACGCGGCACAGGTCGCGGCTCGCCGACAATCCGAATTTCCTTGCGGAGCGCATGCAGCGAGCGGCAGCCACGGGAGATCCGCAGGCGCAGCTCGGCTGGGCGCATATGCTCCTCGAAGGCCACGGAACCGAGCGCGATCCAGGCGCGGCCTTCCGCTGGTTCCAGCTTGCCGCAAGGTCTCGCAATGCGGATGCGATTAATATGCTGGGGCGCTGTCACGAGCTCGGCTGGGGTACGGCGCGCAACACTCAGGTGGCCGCACATTGCTATCGTGCAGCAGCGGAACTGGGCCACGACTGGGCGAGCTTCAATCTCGCCATGCTGATGTTGGCGCAGGACGGTGTCGAAGGTGAGAAGAGCGAAATCCTCTCGCTGCTGGTGCGTTCGGCGCGCAGCGGCAACGCGAAGGCGATGAACGCCATCGGCCAGGCGTGCGAGGAAGGATGGCGTGGATCGGCGAAGATCGTGCCTGCACGTCGCTGGTACATTCGCGCCGCGCGTCGCGGCTGCTACATGGGCGCCTTCAACACGGCACGTCATCTCATGGACGCTGGCGACGTGGACGGTGCCGTGCTCTGGCTCCAGCAAGCCGTAGCCTGGGCACCCGGTAGCTTCTGTTCGAATCTCGGCAGCTATCTCGCCGATCATCGGGATGGTCGACTGCGCGAGGTTGCTGCGCTGGCGCTCGAGCGGGTACGCTCAGTGCCCGAGCGTCTTGCTGTGTCGGCCCCGGAGATGGCAGCGAAGCCCACACAAAAGACGCCGTCGACCGGGCGGAAGCGCCGATCGGTGGATCGCGTGTGGCGCGCGCTCACCGGTGGCAAGAGGTCGCGCAAGGCCTGACGGCCGACTACTCTTTCTTTCCTCGCTCAGTCAAGATATACGAGGCCGATGAAACGGGAACGTCATTGTCCCCTCGGCGGGAGCACCGTCCTCCCGATGAGCAAAACAACCTGATGTCATTGTACGGCGATAGACTGGAGCCTCGGTGGTGGTGGTGGCGGCGCGTGACTGCGTCGGCGGCCATTGTCATTGGGCTGCACGCCGGCCTGGTGGCGTATGCCTATTTCATGCCGCCTCCTGAAGAAGTCGTGGAGGAATCCGAGGGCGCATTCATGCTGGAGCTGGCGCCGCTCCCGGTTGCGGCTGTCGCTGATGCAGCCGAGCTACCCGGGCCTTCGGCCGAGGTAACCCAGCCCCAGATCACCGAGAAGACGCCGACCGAGGAGGTGCCAGAGGTCACGCCCCCTAAGGAGGTGCCGTTGCCGGTGGCGCCCGAACCCGAACTGGCCATGCCGATCCAGAAGCCAGTGGAGGAGCCTAAGGAAGAAAAGGAGGAAAAGCCTGTCGAAAAGCAGGTGGTCAAGGAAGAGAAAAAGGAGAAGGAGCCCGAGGTCGAGGAGGCCAAGCCTCAGGAGGCTATGGTCCAGCAGGGCGCGCCGCCCGCCCCCACTGCGACACCGGCGCCGCAGACTGCGGCACGGCGCCAGGGAACGACAGACCGGCCGTCCGACGAAGCCATGTCGTGGTCAAAGGCTCTCATGAACCACCTTGGTCGTCATCGCCGCTATCCGACCGCCGCACGCCAGGCGGGGCATCAGGGCGCCGTTCAGGTCGGCTTCACGATCGACCGCCGGGGACAGATCCTTTCGGTGCGAGTCATCAAGGCGTCGGAGAGTGCTCACCTTAATGCAGAGGCCATCGCGACGTTGCAGCGGGCCTCGCCGTTGCCTGAACCGCCGGACGAGATTGCCGGTGAAGTCGTGGAATTGGTCATGCCCATCGAGTTCACGATCAAATAGCAGGACGCGTCTCCCGCTCAGCGACGTAGAAGGTGCGGGCCGATATCCGCGATCGACTTGCAGCCGGTCAGGGCCATGGCCGCCTCGAACTCGTCACGCAGAATCCTCAACACGTGCGCGACCCCCATCGCTCCGTTGACCGCGAGCCCGTATACGATTGGGCGTCCAATCATCACAGCCGCAGCGCCGACTGCGAGAGCCTTCAGGACGTCAGTTCCGCGCCGGATGCCGCCGTCGACGAGGATCGGCACGCGTCCGGCGATACATTCCGCAATCTCGGGCAGCACCTCGATGGTGGCCGGCACTGTATCGAGCGTGCGACCGCCATGGTTCGAGACTGCGATACCGGCGGCCCCCACGTCGATGGCGCGTATGGCGTCATCGGCGGCCATGATGCCCTTGAGGACGATCGGAAGTGCGGTTACGCCGCGCAACCATTCGATGTCGCGCCAGCTCGGTGCGATGGCCATGAAATGCTCGAAGACGACGCTGCCGAGGCTTGGCGGCGGCGTTTCATGGCGCCGCACAAGAGCGCGCAAGTTCTCAGGAACGAGATGCGGCGGCAGGCGGAAGCCCGCGCGCTGCTCGCGATTGCGCACACCGCTCACCGGCGCATCCACCGTGACCACGATCACCTTGTAGCCAGCGGCCTCCGCTCGGCGCACGAGACTTAACGTGTCTTCGCGATCGGGCTGCATGTAGAGCTGAAACCACCGGCATGTTTCGCCTGCTGCCGCTGCTTCCTCCATGCTGGCCGATGCGAGCGTGCTGAGCACCATGCCTGCGCCTTGTGCTGCCGCGGCCATGGCCGTCGCGCGTTCGGCGTCAGGATGTGCAAGGCCCTGATGGGCAACCGGCGCGAGGAGGATCGGGTGGGCGTATGTATGCCCGAAAAGATTGATCTGCGCTGTCCCGCCAGGGCCGCCGTTCAGCACGCGCGGGAGCAGCGCGATCCGGTCGAAGGCTTCCCCGTTCCAGCGGAGCGTAATCTCGTCCGCCGCCCCACCCGAGAAATAGGCCCATGGGCCGGCATCGAGACGCTTTGCAGCCAGCGCTTCGTAGTCGGCAAGATTGAGAGGGTATGTAGTGGGTTGGGCATTCATTGGCTCCGAGCCTTGCATGGCAGGGCGCTCACATCAATTGCCCGATGGCCGCAGGATGCAAATCGCAGAATTCATCGAGATAGGTAAATGAAGCGCAGCCTCGATTCTTCATCGCCTCCGCTCGACGCACGATGCGCAGAGCTACTCTTCGAGCGTGCGATCCAACTCTTGCAGCACCCCGCGCGACGAGCTGAGTATTGGGGGAATTTCGCCGCGCGGGGGCGCCCGTCGGCAGCTTTCGCTGCACGCGGACGCGCCCCACGGCTAGAAGCCGCGCAGCCGTCGCGCTACTGGCTGAACCGCCAGGGTGAAAGGCAACGGCAGGTCCGCTAGGCAAGGCCATGTGCTGTGTCCTGCACCAGCGCGCGCTGGGCGTGAGGAAGGCCAGGGAGCGGCAAACCGCGCATTCCCGACAGCCTCACGCTCTTCTGAGCCCGCTTCGCTATGCCTGGCGCCGTGTGGTGGCGATCACTCAGGGCGTGCCGCGCCGAATACCTTCACGCATTGCCTTCGCCGCCGCGACCATATTCTCGAGCGCAGGCTTCACTTCCTCCCAGCGTCGCGTCTTGAGGCCGCAATCGGGATTGACCCAGATCTGATCGGGCGCGAGCCGCTCTTTGGCTTTCTTGAGCAGTGCCGTCATATCCTGAGCGCCGGGGCAGCGTGGTGAGTGAATATCGTAGACACCCGGACCGATTTCGTTTGGATACTTGAAGCCGGAGAAGCTCTCCAGCAGCTCCATGTCCGAGCGCGAGGTTTCAATCGAGATCACATCCGCATCGAGCGCTGCGATCGACGGCATGATGTCGTTGAACTCACAGTAGCACATGTGCGTGTGGATCTGTGTCGCGTCCGCGACGCCGGCTGCGGCAAGTCGGAAGCTGTCGACAGCCCATTTGAGATAGTCGGCGTGCTCGGTTGAGCGCAGCGGCAGTCCCTCACGCAAAGCTGGCTCGTCGATCTGGATGAGGTGAATGCCGGCCTTCTCGAGGTCCAGAACCTCATCGCGAATGGCCATAGCAATTTGCTGACAGGTGACCGAGCGCGGTTGGTCGTCACGCACAAAAGACCACTGCAGAATGGTCACGGGGCCAGTGAGCATGCCCTTCATCGGGCGCTTGGTCAAAGATTGGGCGTAGGCCGACCACTCGACCGTCATAGGCTTCGGACGCGACACGTCGCCGAAGATTACCGGGGGCTTCACGTAGCGTGAGCCATACGACTGAACCCAGCCGTTCTGCGTGAACGCAAAGCCGGAGAGCTGCTCGCCGAAGTACTCGACCATGTCATTGCGTTCGAACTCGCCATGCACGAGCACGTCGATGTCGAGATCCTCCTGGATGCGCACGGCCCTCTCGGTCTCTTTCCGCAGGAAGTCGTTGTACGCCGCGTCACTCAGCTCGCCGCGCTTATGAGCGGCGCGCGCTTTGCGCAATTCCTCCGTCTGCGGAAATGATCCGATGGTCGTCGTCGGGAATGAAGGCAGCGCGATCGCCGCACGCTGCTTTGCGCGACGCGCCTCGAATGTGCTGTCGCGGGAGAGATCCTGCTCAGAAACGCGCCCGATACGCGCCGCCACTGCCGGATCGTGGATGCGCGGGGACGCTTCTCTGGCGCGCGCCGCCTCGTCGCTTGCTTTGAAGGCCGCATCTACGGCGGTGCGGCCCTCTCCGATCGCGGTCGCCAGCGTAGCGACCTCGCCGAGCTTCTGCTTGGCGAACGCCATCCAGCTTCTGAGCTCGGGATCGAGCTTCGTCTCATGGTCCAGATCGACCGGAGCGTGGATGAGCGAGCACGATGGCGCGATCTCGATCATGTCGGCGCCGCGCGCCTTTGCCGCTCTTTCGACGAGCTCGAACGCACCCCATAGGTTGGTCCGCCAGACATTCCTGCCATCCACCACGCCAAGCGACAGCACACGGTCTGCCGGCAGCGCCTTCAGCAGCTTGTCCAGCTCCTTCCATCCGCGCACGCCATCTGCATGATGTCCTGCAACAACGAGGTCGCCCGCGACCGAGATGTTGTCGCCATACCCGCCGAAGTAGCTTGCGAGCATGATCTTCGGAGCCTTTGGCGCCAGGTATTTGTAGGCAAGCCTCAAGGCCCGGCGCTGGGGCTGTGAGAGATCGAGTGCGAGGATCGGCTCATCCATTTGCACCCAGTCGGCGCCAGCCGTCTTCAGCTCTGCCAGTAGCTCCGCATAAACAGGCAGCAAAGTATCCAGCAACGAGAGAGGGTCGAGACCTTCGCTCTTGGCTTTGCCGAGTGTGAGAAATGTGACGGGGCCGATCAGAACCGGGCGCGTGTGGATGCCGAGTGCCATCGCTTCCTTGAACTCGTCGACGGCCTTGCGCGATGTCAGCTTGAAGGTCTGGCCATTGTGGAACTCTGGCACGATGTAGTGATAGTTCGTATCGAACCACTTCGTCATCTCCATCGCAGGCGCCGCTTTGGAGCCGCGTGCCATGGCGAACATGAGATCAAGCTCGCGATGGCCCTGACCGTTCGCCGCGGCCTCCATGGCGCAGCGCGCGCTGCCGTTCGGATGCGTGGGCGGAACCTCGGCGCTGGCGAGAAAGCGTGGCGGAACGGCGCCCACCGTCGCGGTCATATCGAGCATCTGGTCATACAACGAAAAATCGTTCGACGGGATGACCTCGATGCCGGCCTCGCGCTGCATCTGCCAATGCCGTGCTCTGAGGTCAGCGCCAGTGGCGAGGAGCGCCGTCGCGTCGATCGCACCACTCCAGTAAGCCTCGGTTGCCTTCTTCAGCTCGCGCTTCACACCAATGCGCGGGAAACCCAAATTTGCTGCTCTGGTCATGGCTCTACCTCTTGCTTGAGATCAGGTCTGGGGGGGCGTTCGTCCGCTTGTGCGCGGCGACGTGAGCGAGAAGATCGAGCAGCCGCCGCTGAAAGACCGACGGCTGTCCCGAGAGGAGTTGGTTCAGATGACGCGCGAGCTGCGCGGCGGATGGTGGCGCATCCGCGCCCTTCGGGAGCAAGGCGAGCCATGCAATCAGCACAGCTTCCGCATCGTCCTCGGGCTGGATGCCGAGAAAGACGGATTCCACCAAGCGGCCCGGATCGATCAGCTGGCTATCGTATCGCTGCGCGCTGAAGAACTCGCGGGCATCGGTGTATTCCGCAAGCTCATGAGCTGCGCGCGAGCGCGTCCAGCTTGTTGGCGAACGATCGGGCCGCGACAGAAGTCGCGGCGCGGCCACGGCTCAGTCTCGATAGGATCGTGCGGCGAATGTTGTGAGCGGAAGCGTCGCGCGTCGCGCGGGCAGCAAGGAGCCAGTGATTGCTCTCATGGTCTCTACCTCCGCCGATTCACCCCGATCGGCAATCATGGGGTTCAATCCGGCGGTAGGTCTCCTGGCTCGCGGGCTTGAGGCGCTCGCCTTCCCGAGGTCTTCGACCCCAGTGGCACTATTGAGCACCCTACACCGCTTACAGTTGCGGGGGCAGCTTCGGACTAGCAGGCAAAGCCTGCGCACCGAATTCCCTGTTATCCCCTTGCGGGGACCGTCGGCGCATTTCCTGTAGCAGAGGCCTGCGGAGCTGTCGAGCGTGCTCGATTGAAATCAGATGTTGTCGCCCTGCACGTCAACGGGCGTGACAGCGGGCGCACGCTGGACGACCGCCGCCAGTCTTGTCACTCCCAGCTCAATGCGCCGCCGTTCTGATATTCGATGACCCGGGTCTCGAAGAAGTTCTTCTCCTTCTTGAGATCCATCGCCTCGGACATCCAGGCGAACGGGTTCTCGCATTCCTTGAAGACGGGTGCGAGCCCGAGCTGGGCGCAGCGGCGATTGGCAATGAAGTGCATGTATTGCTCGCACAGCGCCGCATTGAGGCCGAGAAAACCTCGCGGCATGGTATCGCGACCGTAGGCGGCCTCAAGCTCTGCCGCTTCGCGCAGCATACCGCGCACCTCCTCCTGGAAGGCCTTGGTCCACAGGTGCGGGTTCTCGACCTTGATCTGATTGATCACGTCGATGCCGAAGTTCAGGTGAATACTCTCGTCGCGCAGGATGTACTGATACTGCTCGGCGATGCCGACCATCTTGTTGCGCCGGCCGAGCGAGAGGATCTGCGCGAAGCCCGTGTAGAACCACATTCCCTCGAACACGACATAGAAGGCGACGAGATCGCGCAGGAAGTCCTGGTCGGACTCGAGCGTGCCGGTCCTGAAATCGGCATCATCCAGGTTTCTGGTGTGCTTCAGTGCCCAGGCCGCCTTGTCCGTAATCGAGGGCACCTCGCGGTACATGTTGAAGAGCTCGCCTTCATCAAGTCCAAGGCTTTCGACGATGTACTGGAAGGTATGCGTGTGAACGGCCTCCTCGAAGGCTTGGCGGAGGAGATACTGGCGGCACTCGGGATTCGTGAGGTGCCGATAGATGGCCAGCACGATGTTGTTGGCAACGAGAGACTCCGAAGCAGCGAAGAAGCCGAGATTGCGCTTGATGGAGCGGCGCTCGTCCTCCGTCAGGCCATCGCGTGATTTCCAGAGCGCGATGTCGGCCTGCATGGAAACCTCGGTGGGCATCCAATGATTGTTGCAGGCGGCGAGATACTTCTCCCAAGCCCATGTGTACTTGAGCGGCAGGAGCTGGTTCACGTCCGCGCGGCAATTGATCATGCGCTTGTCGTCGACCGAAACGCGCGCGCCGCCGCGCTCGATCTCGCCGAGGCCGGTGCTGTCAGCCGGAAGTGCGGGTGGTTTCGAGAGTGGATTGCGGGCGGCCGGCGCAATCGTCGGCGCTGCTGGTTCGGACCAGTCGAGCATTGTCGTTATCTCCGTATAGAATGCTTGTTGCCCGCTCACTGGCAGGCTTCGCAGGTCGGATCATCGATCGAGCAGGCCATGACCGGCGGGCGCTCGTCTTCCTCGGGGGCCGAAATCATTCCGCTCGCAGAGACCGCGTTTAGCTTGCCGTCCGTCCCTTTCAGCGTCGACTTCTCGACGTGTGTCGCCGACTGCGTGCGTAGATAGTAGGTCGTCTTGAGACCACGCTCCCAGGCGAGACGATAGAGAGCATCGAGCTTCCGGCCATTCGGCGCAGCGAGGTACAAGTTCAGTGACTGTGCTTGGTCGATCCACTTTTGGCGGCGCGCCGCAGCCTCGATCAGCCAGTGTGCATCGATCTCGAAGGCCGTCGCATAGAGTGACTTCAGATCGTCCGGCACGCGATCTATGGGGCCGAGCGATCCATCGAAGTACTTGAGATCCGAGATCATGACCTCGTCCCAAAGGCCGCGCGCCTTGAGGTCACGTACCAGAAACGGATTTACGACCGTGAAGTCGCCGGACATGTTCGCCTTCACATAAAGATTGCGGAACGCAGGCTCGATGGACTGTGCGACGCCGACGATGTTCGAGATGGTTGCCGTCGGTGCGATCGCCATGACATTCGAATTGCGCATTCCGGATGTCATCACGCGCTGGCGCAGGCTCTCCCAATCGAGCGAAGTCGATGTGTCGAGGCGCAGGTATTCGCCGCGGGCCTGCTCGAGCAACCGGATGGAGTCGATCGGCAGAATGCCCTGGCTCCAGAGCGAGCCATCGAACGAGGCATACCGCCCGCGCTCCTCCGCGAGTTCTGCCGACGCAGATATCGCACAGTAGCTGATCAGCTCCATGCTCGTATCGGCAAAGGTCACGGCCTCCTTGGAGCCAAGCGGCAGGCGCAACATGTGCAGTGCGTCCTGATAACCCATTAGGCCCATCCCGACCGGGCGGTGACGCAGGTTCGAGCGACGCGCTTCAGGAATCGTGTAGAAGTTGATATCGATCACGTTGTCGAGCATCCGCATGGCCGTTTTGACCGTGCGCTCCAGACGCTTGCGATCGAGCCCCTTCTCCGTGATATGTGCGGCAAGATTGATCGAGCCGAGATTGCAGACGGCCACTTCGCTGTCCGAGGTATTGAGCGTGATCTCGGTGCACAGGTTCGACGAGTGGATCACACCGCAGTGCTGTTGGGGCGAGCGGATGTTGCAGGGATCCTTGAACGTGATCCAGGGATGCCCGGTCTCGAACAGCATGGTCAGCATCCGTCGCCACAGGTCGACGGCGCGCACGCGCTTGGCGACGCGCAGTTCCATGCGCTCAGCCTTCTGCTCGTAGAAGGCATAGCGCTCGGCGAAGGCTCCGCCGTGCAGATCGTGCAGGTCCGGGGTCTCGTCGGGAGAGAAGAGCGTCCATTGGCCGTCCTCGGCCACGCGCTGCATGAACAGATCGGGCACCCAGTTGGCGGTGTTCATGTCGTGCGTGCGGCGGCGATCGTCGCCCGTATTCTTTCTGAGATCGAGAAACTCCTCGATGTCGACGTGCCAAGTCTCGAGATAGGCGCACACCGCGCCCTTGCGCTTGCCACCCTGATTGACGGCGATGGCTGTGTCGTTCGCGACCTTCAGAAAAGGCACCACGCCCTGGCTCTGTCCATTGGTGCCATTTATGTGGGCGCCGAGGCCGCGCACGCGGCTCCAATCATTGCCGAGCCCGCCGGAGTACTTCGCCAGCAATGCATTGTCCTTGATAGACTTGAAGATGCCGTCGAGGTCGTCGGAGACGGTCGTGAGGAAGCAGGAAGAAAGCTGCGGATGTGTCGTGCCGGCATTGAAGAGCGTCGGCGTCGAGCACATGAAGTCGAATGACGAGATGAGATCGTAGAACTCGATGGCGCGTGCTTCCCGGTCGATCTCGCGAATGGCGAGCCCCATGGCGACGCGCATGAAAAAAGCTTGCGGCAGCTCGAAGCGGGTGCCGTGAACGTGCAGGAAGTAGCGGTCGTAAAGCGTCTGCAGGCCGAGGAATTGAAACTGCAGATCGCGCTCCGGTTTTAATGCAGCGCCAATGCGCTCGAGATCAAACTGCGCAAGTTCCGGGTCCAGCAGACCGGCGCTGATGCCGGACGCGATATAGGCGGGGAAATACTCGATATAGCCGGTGGCCATCTCTGCCTGTGTCGCCTGCTCTGCGCGGGCGTGGACGTACGTGAGAGCCTCGCGACGCAGCTTGTCCAGCAGCAGGCGCGCGCTGACGTACGTGTAGTTTGGCTCCTGCTCGATAAGCGTGCGCGCAGCCATGATGGGCGCGAGTGCGAGTTCATCGAGCGTGATGCCGTCATAGAGATTGTGCCGCGTCTCAGCGAGGATCGACGCCGGCGAGACGTCCGCGAGGCCGGCACAGGCTTCCTCGATGACACCAATCAATCGACGCTCGTTGAGCTGCGACTTTGAGCCATCGGCATTGGTGACATTGAGCTGGATCGAAGGAGAAGCGGTCGGAACCTTTTCCGCGGCGCGTTCCTTCGCTCGTGCTTCGCGGTAGAGCACATAAGCGCGGGCAACCTTGTGATGCTCGCCACGCATGAGCGCCAGCTCGACCTGGTCCTGGATCTCCTCGATGTGAAACGTGCGGCCCGCATCGCCGCGCCGGGTGAGTGCGCCCGCGATCTGATCGGTCAGTAGCCCGACGACCTCGTGCACGCGGCGCGACGCGGCCGCGCGGCCGCCTTCGACGGCCAGGAACGCCTTGGTGAGTGCGATCGTGATCTTGCTCGCGTCGAACGGCGTGACCGTGCCATTGCGGCGAATGACCTGAAATGCCGGTGCGGATCTGGTCGCCGTAGATGACGACCGAGCGCTTCGGACCTCGGAGGAATTGGAGGATTTGGCTTCGAGAGTGAGAGACACCGGCTTGACCCCATACGATTGGGGGCATGGGCCGAGCGGGCGCGAGCGGGAACGGCGCGAACAATCGCGCGAGACAAGCCTGCCAGCGACCACCGGGACACCCCGCCCGAGGACGTTGCTTTCGCTATCGCGGTAGGTCTCCTGGCTCGCGGGTCGCTGTGCTCGTCCTGGCCTTCCCAAGATCTTGCGATCTCAGTGACACGGATCGGACGAGCACTCGCCGCTCACAGTTGCGGGGGCAGCGCCGGAATCACCTCGCGAAAGGCTCACCGGCTTCACTCTTAGCCCGAAGCCACAGCGGCTTCAGGACCACGATCTCTATATCTAGTTGGTGATTCTCATTTGAGCCGCAAGAGGTCGTGTCGAGCGTTTGGCCGAAGCACTTCGCGCCAACAGTTTTTCTACAACAGGCCCACAGCCTGCGAGTGCGCGCGACATCCTGCAATGGACCCGCGTGCTCTCGTGGCGACCTGCCGGGGTGTCAAATGCGAGTTGTCACCACGGCCGCCAATCGGTCTGACCGATGCGGTCTTCCAGCAGGGGGCGTGCATTGTACCGCTTCCAGTTCGCGGTCACTTTGGCGCCGACAGGCACGCGCTCATAGAGCTCGATGACGTGGGCATTGTGCATTCGGACACAGCCCCGCGACACGTTTTGACCGATCGTTGAAGGCGCGTCGGTGCCGTGAATGCGATACAGCGTGCTGCCGAGATATAGCGCGCGCGCACCCATGGGATTTTTCGGATCGCCACCTGCAACTGTGGCTGGAAGGCTGGGATTTTCGCGGCGCATTTGCGCTGTGGGCGTCCAAGGTGGATCGACACGCTTCTGCGTCACGCGCAAGTCGCCCTCCCAGCGGCTTTCTGCCCGAGGAACACCGATGGGGTAGCTTACGGCGCGGCCACGGCTGGTGACGTGATAGAGACGACGGTCGCCAAAGCTCACAATAATCTCGCCCGGCGAATATGCCGGATCGAATACGACCACGCGACGATCCGATACGGTGTTCTTGCCCGTATCAACCCCTGACAGCCAGTCGAATAGGTTCTGGGCTTGGGCCGGTTGCGCGGCTGGCACAACAAGCGTGGCGACTGCGAGGGCAGCGAACACAGCGCCGCGGACACGAGAGATTGCATTGATCATGTTGAGCATCCTGATCTGCGCTCACTTGATGAGCGCATAGCCTCTGAAGTGGTGGAGAGAAGCTTGATCAGAATCTAAATGTGCATGCGCCGCGTGGCGCCATACACGTCATTGAAATTCAGTCGCAGGTGTCCGTCGCTACTGAAGCCAATCCTAAGGGGCCTTGAGGCAACAGCCAGCCCGTGGCTTACGCGGATTTCGATGAAATCTATCTGCTTGCGTTTGGCAATAGGCTCGATGATTGCCGCAATGGGCCGCAGCTGTCGTTGGCAGCGGTGCTTTTTCGGCGCTTGATGGTGACAGTAGGCGGCCAACCGATCCTGAGGGCCAGCGAACTCGATTTGAAGTGCGTGAATGGTCTGATCTGCGGCTGTCGAGGCCTCGCCGCGGTCGGCTGTGACGAGCGTCAAGAAGCCTATGATGACGCCGGCCACAAGGACCTTCATGACACCTATCAGAGACCTCGGCATTCCGAAAAACCATCCTTGTTGCAGCGGTCGCATCCATATGAAAGCAGAGACCATAAAGTATAGGAGTTCGATCAGAATTGGCAGTTGCGCGTCGTGGACTTTTACCGCGACGTTGCGAACGTGCCACAACTACTCCTGCTAAGACGCAGCCTCTAGGGCGCGCCGGCCTGCTCGCGGGTCGGCTGCTGATCGCCTTCATCTTCGTGCATGAGGGTTGGAAGCTCATCAGCAACTGCAGCGGCTCCGTGGCTTACATGCTGAAGTTCGGCGTGCCTGGGCTGCTCCTCCCTGCGGTTATTGCGCTCGAGCTCGGTGGTGGACTGCTGATTGCCCTCGGTGCATTCACGCCATGACGGCGTCGGTCTTCGCAATCTTCGGCGTGCTCACCGCCGTCCTCTTTCATTGGCAATTCGGCGATCGCAAACAGCTCCTGCATTTTCAGAAGAACCTTGCGATCGCAGGCGGCTTTCTGATCCTTGCCGTTAGCGGCCCGGATACTGGTCTCTGGAGCGATAGTTCAATCTAATTTTGCACGGCTTCCAAGACAGTGCTGCTTAAGCACCTGGGGCTCGCAATCTCGGTCTTTCAGGGGAAAGCCCGATGGGTGAGCGCACCAATCAATGCGAGCATCCCCCACAGCAAAGTATGGACCGCTGACAGTGCCGTGGGTCAGGAGGTGCTATGACCATCCTTGATGCGCCGCCTGCCCCGACGGGTAAAGGCGCGCCATCTCTCAACTCGGGAATGGTCTGGATACCCGGCGGCACATTCCGCATGGGCTCGGATCGCCACTATCCAGAGGAAGCGCCGGCGCACCGCGTCAAGGTCGGTGGCTTCTGGATGGATCGCACGCCCGTGACGAACCGCGAATTCCGCGAGTTCGTGAACGCCACTGGCCACGTTACCTTCGCAGAGATCAAGCCGAGAGCCGAAGACTATCCCGGCGCGCTTCCACATATGCTCAAGGCTGGGTCGCTGGTCTTCACATCGCCGAAGGGCCCCGTCTCGCTGACCGATTGGAGCCAGTGGTGGCAATTCAAGTTCGGCGCAAATTGGCGGCGGCCGTACGGACCGCGATCATCGATCAGCGGTCTCGATGCGCATCCCGTCGTGCATATTGCGTACTCCGACGCCGAAGCGTACGCGCGATGGGCCGGCAAGGAACTGCCGAGCGAAGCCGAGTGGGAGTTCGCGGCGCGCGGCGGATGCGAAGACGCTGAGTTTGCCTGGGGCGATGAGCTCATGCCGGGCGGGCGTGCCATGGCCAATACCTGGCAGGGCGAGTTCCCACACCAGAATCTCGCGAGCGACGGCTATGAGCGCACATCGCCCGTGACGGCATTTCCGCCGAACGGCTATGGCGTCCATGACATGATCGGGAATGTCTGGGAATGGACCGCGGACTGGTGGTCAGCCAAGCATACCGCCGATGCACCCAAGGCCTGCTGCATTCCGACGAACCCGCGCGGAGGTCCTCAAGCAGCAAGCTACGACGCGTGCCAGCCCGCGATCAGAATTCCCCGGAAGGTACTCAAAGGTGGATCGCATCTTTGTGCGCCGAACTATTGCCGACGCTATCGCCCTGCAGCCCGCCATGCGGAGCCGGTCGATACATCGACGAGTCATGTCGGCTTTCGCTGTGTGGTGCGCGAATGCAAGGACAGTTGAGCATGCGCGCGCGCGGATCTCGAGCGGCGCTATTGCCGACCGTACGCCGGAGATCGGTTGCGAGCCGACTAGAAGCGCCGGAACGACAGCATGTTCATTGCGTGCGCCAAGGATGCGAACGGCTTGCTGCACGCGGCGTGATAGAGCCCGCTCAAACCACGAAAGCCATGCTGGTCATTCGGAAAGTCGAGACGCACGCTCTTTTGGTCGGGAGTGATCGGCTGTCGGCACTGTGTGCACCACGGATCGTTCGAGCCATCCCCCCACTTGGGATTGTAGTCCACGAATGCCCCCCGGCGTTGGTCAAGGATGCGACCAGCATCGCACGGGCGCGAAGTCCCAGCAAAATCAAATTCAGCGCTGCGACAGTTTGGAATTATCTCGCGTAATCAATGTGAAAGAAGGAGTACACCATGGCGACGACGCGTAAAGGCGGCCAGAATGGGGCGGGAGGCAAGAAGCCCAACTTTCTCATCCTGTGGGGCGACGACATTGGACAGTCGAACCTCAGTATCTACTCCAGAGGCATGATGGGCTATCGGACCCCGAACATCGACCGCATTGGCGAAGAGGGCGCTCTCTTCACCGACTATTACGGTGAGCAGAGCTGCACGGCGGGCCGCGCCTCGTTCATCACGGGCCAGTGCGGGCTGCGCACCGGTCTCACCAAGGTCGGCATGCCAGGCGCCGCGCTCGGCATGCGCGCCGAGGATCCGAATATTCCGGAATTGTTGAAGCCGCTCGGCTATGTCACCGGCCAGTTCGGCAAGAACCATTTCGGCGACAAGGACGAGCATCTGCCGACCGTGCACGGCTTCGACGAATTCTTCGGCAATCTTTATCACCTCAATGCCGAGGAGGAGCCGGAGAATCCAGATTATCCCAGCGACAAGGACTTCCCCAACTTCAAGAAGAAGTTCGGCCCACGCGGCGTGCTGCATTCATGGGCGGACGGCAAGGGCGGACAGAAGATCGAGAACACCGGCCCGCTGACCATAGAGCGGATGAAGAAAGTCGACACAGAATTCCTCGCTGCCGCGAGGGATTTCATCAAGAAGGCGGTCAAGGACGATAAGCCGTTCTTCGTCTGGTTCAACACCACCCACATGCACTTCCGCACCCATATCGAGGATCGCATCCGCGGCCAGTCCGGGCGCTGGCAGTCGGAATATCACGACTGCATGATCGAACATGACAAGCATATCGGCCAGATGCTCGATCTGCTCGACGAGCTTGGCATCGTCGACAACACCATGGTCATGTACTCGACCGACAATGGTCCGCACATGAATTCGTGGCCGGATGCCGGTATGACGCCGTTCCGCAGCGAGAAGAACTCAAACTGGGAAGGTGCCTATCGAGTGCCCTGCCTGGTGCGGTGGCCGGGTGTGATCGAGCCTGGCACGGTGGTCAACGACATCGTTGCCCATCTCGATTGGCTGCCGACTATTGTCGATGCGGCCGGCGATCCGGACATCAAGCAGAAGCTGCTGAAGGGCGGCGTCGAGGCGAACGGCAAGAAGTTCAAGTCGCATCTGGACGGCTTCAGCCTTATGCCGTTTTTCACCGGCAAGGCGAAGAAGCCCGAACGCCAGGGCTTCCTTTATTTTACAGATGACGGCGACCTTGCCTGCCTTCGCTTTGACAATTGGAAGGTGGTCTTCGCCGAGCAGCGCGCGCCGGGCACGCTGCGGATTTGGGCGGAACCATTCGTGCCGCTTCGCGTCCCGAAGCTCTTCAATCTGCGGATGGATCCTTACGAACGCGCGGATATCACGTCCAACTCCTATTACGATTGGCTGCTGAGCCGCGCGTTCATATTGGTGCCCGCGCAGGCGGGCGTGGCGGAGTTCCTGCAGAGCTTCAAGGAATTCCCGCCGCTGCAGAAAGCGGCGAGCTTCAGTATCGACCAGGTGATGGAGAAGATGAAGGACTCCGTCGGCGGAGGCATGCACTAACTGCTTTGACGAGCGCTGTGGCGGCGAGACTGCTTTCGCCGCCATTGGCGCGGCGTGGATCAGCTGATGGAGTAAGGCGTATGGCGAAGGCTGCCAAGAATGGGAAGAGCGACAAGCCGAATATCCTCGTCATCTGGGGTGACGACATCGGTATCTCTAACCTCAGTTGCTATTCGCATGGATTGATGGGGTACGAGACCCCCAGCATCGACCGCCTCGCCAAGGAAGGCATCATGTTCATCGACAGCTACGGTGAACAATCCTGCACCGCCGGTCGCTCGGCATTCATTACAGGTCAGAGCGTGCTGCGCACGGGTCTCTCGAAGGTCGGCATTCCCGGCGCTCCGGTCGGCATGACCGAAAAGGCCATGACCATCGCTGGCGCCTTGAAGAACCAAGGCTACGCCACCGGTCAGTTCGGCAAGAACCATCTGGGCGACTTGAACCACATGCTGCCCACCAATCACGGCTTCGATGAGTTCTTCGGCAACCTGTATCACCTCAATGCCGAGGAAGAGCCGGAGATGTACGACTATCCTCCCGAGAAGGATTTTCCGAACTTCCGAAAGACTCTCGGTCCCCGCGGCGTGATCCATTCATGGGCAACCGACAAGGACGACCCGACGAATGAGCTCCGCTGGGGCAAGGTCGGCAAGCAGAAGATCGAGGATACCGGCCCTCTTAACGCCAAGCGCATGGAGACCTGCGACGATGAGTTCGTCGCAGCGGCGAAGGATTTCATCAAGCGCTGCGAGGCGGACGGCAAGCCGTGGTTCGTGTGGCTCAACACCACGCACATGCATCTGTACACGCATACGAAGAAGGAAAGCCTCGGCCAAGCCGGTAGGTGGCAGTCGCCCTATCACGACACGATGATCGACCACGACAAGAATGTTGGGCAGATGCTCGACTTCCTCGACGAGCTGGGGATCGCCGAGAGTACGTTCGTGCAGTATTCGACCGACAACGGCCCGCATCGCAACACCTGGCCGGACGGCGGCATGACGCCGTTCCGCTCGGAGAAGAATACGAACTGGGAAGGTGCGTTCCGCGTTCCGTTGATCGTGCGGTGGCCAGGCAAGATCAAGCCAGGTCAGATCTCGAAGCAGATCGTTCAGCACCACGATTGGTTCCCAACCTTCCTCGCGATGGCTGGAGAACCCGACATCGTGGAGAAGGCCAAGAAGGGCTATAAGGCCTGCGGACGCACCTACAAGAACCACATCGACGGTTACAACCTGCTCCCTTACCTGACCGGCAAGGAGAAGGAGAGCCCGCGCAAGCTGTTCGTCTACATCAGCGACGACGGCGACATCATCGCCATGCGCTACGACAACTGGAAGGTCGTGTTCATGGAGCAGCGCTGCAAGGGCACGCTCGAGGTCTGGGCCGAACCCTTTACCCGGCTCCGACTTCCCAAGCTCTATAATCTGCGAACGGACCCATATGAGTTCGCGGACACGACGTCGAACACGTACTGGGAGTGGTTCCTTCGCCACGACTACATCGCGCTGGCGATGAACGTCATGGCCGCGAAATGGGCGGACACGTTCAGGGACTTCCCCCCGATCCAGAAGCCGAACAGCTTCACGATCGACGACGCGATCGGGAAGATGCAGGAAGCGGTTGGCGGAAGCTGAAGCCGTCGCACCGTCGGGCGGCACGATGCGCCGCCCTGTATGAACAAGTGGAGAGCACAATGCCGAACTGGCGCGACGCTATCGCGGGCCTGTGCGCGCTGCTCATCTCCTCGAGCTGTGCCTTTGCCCAGTCGGACCCACTTCCTTCATGGAACGAGGGTGCAGTCAGAAACTCCATCACGGAGTTTGTCGCGCGAGTGACGGCGAAAGGACCGGACTATGTACCGGTACCCGAGCGCATTGCCGTCTTCGACAACGACGGCACGCTCTGGGCCGAGCAGCCGTACTACTTCCAATTGGCATTTGCTTTCGACCGCATCAAGGCTTTGGCGCCACAGCATCTCGAGTGGAAGAACAAGCAACCGTACAAGGCGCTTCTCGAAGGCAACGTTAAGGCCGCGCTTGCGACGGGACACAAGGGGCTGCTCGATGTCATGGCTGTTACTCACTCGGGCATGACCACGGATGTGTTCAATGATCTTGTCGGTGACTGGACGAAGACCGCGCAACACCCGCGCTTCAAGAGACCCTACATCCAACTCGTCTATCAACCGATGATCGAGTTGCTGGAATACCTGCGCGCCAACGACTTCAAAACATTCATCGTCTCTGGCGGCGGCATCGAGTTCATGCGCGTGTTTGCCGACCAGATTTATGGCATTCCGCCGGAGCAGGTGGTCGGCTCGGCGGGTGAGGTGAAGTTCCGGCGCGCGCCTGACGGCACGATATCGCTCATCAAGCTGCCGAAAGTTGTGTTCATCGACGACGGCGACGGCAAGCCCGTCGGCATCAATCGCTTCATTGGTCGTCGGCCTGTGTTCGCCTTCGGGAACTCCGATGGCGATCAAGCCATGTTGGAATATACGGCAGCGGGGTCAGGGCTGCGCTTCCAGGGTCTCGTGCATCACACCGATGCCGAGCGCGAGTATGCCTATGATCGCCACTCCCAAGTAGGCAAGCTCGACAAGGCTCTCGATGAGGCCAGGAAGCGCGACTGGACCGTCGTCGACATGAAACGCGACTGGAAGGTGATCTTTCCGCACGAGCGCATGGCTATTCAGCCCGCAAAATGAGGGTAGGAAGTCATGATCGACGTCTTCGCCTGGATTGTTCTGATTGTTCTTCTGGCGATCGCAGTCGCAGTTTTTGTCGCTCTCGGCGCCCTGCCGGGACACATCGCATACAAGCGTGGCCATCCATGGGCTGAGGCAGTGCAAGTCGGGGGCTGGGCCACGCTGATCTGCGGGTTCATCCTGTGGCCGCTCGTTCTCATTTGGGCATATGTCGACGTCCCCGCTAAGAGTAGCGCGGCGCCATGATCATCTTCCTGGTCGTATGCTATATCGCAATCCTGGCACTGTTCGTTTGGCTCAAGTTCATTCGCCTCAACTTGTTCTGGAAGATCTCGCCGCTCATCGTCCTGTTGCTGCTCAATATCGGGCTGTTCATCCCGTTGACGTGGGGAGCTCCTCAGGGCTCTGCACTCGTCATCCGTCACTCTGTTGCAATCGTGCCGGACGTTTCAGGTGAAGTGCTGGAAGTTCCAGTGCAGCCAAACATGCCGCTGAAAGCGGGCGATGTCCTGTTTCGGATTGATCCCAAGCCATTCGAGAGCCAGGCGCGTGCCATTGCCGCCCAGCTCAAGCTGCAGGAAACGCGCCTCGCGCAGATGAGCGAGCTCCAGCGAACAGGTACGGGGCGCGGCTTTGATGTCGAGCAACGTCAGGCCGAGGTCGAGCAGCTCAAGGCGCAATTGGATGGCGCCAATTGGAACCTCGAGAAGACTGTCGTCCGTGCCCCTGCCGACGGCTTCGTCACTAACGTCGCCTTGCGCAAGGGCGCGCGCGTCGGCAACCTCCCGATGGCGCCGGCCATGGCCTTCATCGATACGTCCGAGACGATAGTCGGCGTAGAGGTCCAGCAGATCAATGCGCGCTACGTGCGTGTCGGGCAGCCCGTTGAAATTACATTCAAGCTCAGGCCGGGCAAGATCTATGCTGGTAAAGTGGATATGATATTGCCTGCCATTTCCACCGGTCAAACAGCCGTCTCAGGGGCAGCGGTGTCACCGCATTCTGTAGAAGCTGCGCCGTTCGCCATTCGAGTGCGTCTCGACGATGCAGAGCTTGCGAAGTGGCTTCCGGCAGGCGCGACGGGTACGGCTGCTGTCTATACGGATCACGTCCAGGTGGCCCACGTCATTCGCAAGGTCATACTGCGGCAGATCGCGATCTTGAACTACGTCATTCCGTTCTAGCAGCCGTAGCCAAAAATCTAGCGCGGGAGGCTTCGATTGGAAGTCGCCCGCACCGCCCCCCGTACGCGCCTACAGCTATGCCCTGGCGCGTACCGCATCGGGTTGATTGAGCACCAGGGCAGCCAGCCCCTTGATCCAACCGCCGAGCCTGGAGCCAAGGCGCTGCAGGTCGGGCATGGCCTTGCGTGCTAGCTGCGAGGGCCCCAATTCACAGTCATTGAGATAGCAGCCCGTCAGGTGCACTTTCTCGTCCACCGCGAATTGGTGCCCTGCCGGGAGTGCGACGCGCACAGCCTGGCCGCGACCACGCACCTTGTTCGGCATCTGGAATTCCGGCGGCAGAGCCTCGGTGACCGGCAGAACCTTCTCGATGCGTCCGGCGACGACCTGAGCGCGCCCCTTGACGGCAACCTTCTGTCCTTCCTCGACGTCGAACAGATAGCCATCCGGGATGTAGGCGAGCACGAAGCTCGCACCCGTATAGATGCTTGCGACGCCGTCTCTGCCGGCGCCGAGCACTTCGCCAACGACGGCGACCTTGCTGCCGACATAGCCGCTCGCTGGCGCGGTCAGGACGCCGCGACCGTAGTTGCGTTCGAGATCCTGGAATGCGCCGGACACTTGGGCGAACGCGTCCTGGTTGGATTTGACTTCGTGCTCGAGCGAACCCTGCTCGGCCTTCAGCGTCAGCAGGCGATCTGCGGCCTGAACGCGCGCCGTCATCATCTCCTGCAGCGACTTGCTCGCAACATTCCCGTTGGCGCTCGCCTTCTGGAGGGATTCCAGGAACGACTCGGTCTGAGTCGCATTGGCCTCGGCCATGGGGAGCAGCGCCGTCACGACGCTCCTGCGCGCTTCGAGTTGCGCGAGGCGACTGCTGATGCGCGCCTTTTCAGCCGCGAGCTCGGCGAGGGAGCGCGACATGGCCGCCGACTCCACGACGGCAATCTTCTGGCCAGCGTCGACCCAGTCGCCGGGATTGACGAAGATCGCCTTGACCTGGGCATTCTCCCATGGCGATGCCACCGCGACGCTGCGTCGTGTCGCGAGCCCATCCGCATTGAGGAGTACGCTGCTGCCCGAGAGCGCGTAGGTGGTCGTGCCGACGACGCCGCCGACGATGATCGTCGTGAGGAATAGCCTGCGCAGCTTGGTCCAGGCGAGGCGGCTCGCTTTGAGTTCCGTGCTCATGATGTTTCTCCTGTCCTCGACAGTTCAAGCCGCGAGGCCGTGATGATGATGTCTTGTGTGCATCAGGCGTGCCGCGATGCGCTCGGAAGCATCGCCATTTCCGAATGGGTTGGATGCGCTCAGAAGATGCGGCTGCTCGCCCGTCGTCAGCCGGCGGACGCCGGACACGATGGCGCGGTAGCTCGAGCCGACGAGCGTGCCAAACCCAGCTTCGACGACCTCGGGGCGCTCCGTGCTCTCGCGTGTGATAAGGATCTGCAAACCAAACGTCGGCGCTTCTTCCTGCACGCCACCCGAGTCCGTCACGACCGTCCATGCGCGGCTCAGCAGGTATACGAAGTCGGGATACTGCAGCGGGCGCACGAGCCGGACATTCGCAACACCACCGAGCGTCTTCATGACTTCAGCGCGTACGGCCGGGTTCATGTGCACGGGGAGAACGATCAGCTTGTCGCCGTCATTGGCGAGCGTGCGCAGGGCGCGGAGCACATGACGGAGTGGCGCGCCGATATTCTCGCGACGATGGAGGGTGGCCAGAACTAGCTTCTTGTCGGTCGGGAGGGCCGCTACATCAGGATCGATCGGTTGGTAGTCAGCCTGCAAGGTGGATCGTGCATGGAGAAGCGCGTCGACCACCGTATTGCCGACCATGTCGATGTCGCTCGCGGCGACGCCTTCGCGCAGCAGGTTGTCGCGCGCTTGCGGTGTCGGCGGGAAATGCAATGCGGAAGCAAGGCCGATCACGCGGCGGTTGAACTCCTCGGGCCAGGGTGAATTGAGATCGCCCGTACGCAGGCCAGCCTCGACGTGCGCGACAGGCACGCGGTTCATGAAGCCGGCGGACGCGGCTGCTGCGGCGGTAGCTGTATCGCCCTGCACGACGATCCAGTCAAAGGGCTTCGCCCGCAGCAGCTTCTCGATCTGTTGGGTCATCAAGCCGAATTTTCCAGCGAGACCGGGCTCGGTCATGATGTCCGAGCCGTTGTGCGTCACGCTGATCTTGAAGAGATCGAGCAGACCCGCGGCGAGCTCGATATGCTGGCCCGACCAGAAGACCTCAAGTTCCGCACCGGCCCGCTCGAGGGCTTTGCAGACAGGGCCGAGCTTGATGATCTCGGGGCGAGTTCCGAAGGCGACGAGAATACGCATGACATTATTCCAGGGATTGTTCAGCGTGTGGCTGTGGTGAAATCGTCGGGCAATTCGTGGGTGGTCTTCGACCAGACGATGGGGCGGGTGGCGAACTCGGACTCGCCGAGATAGGTCTTCCAGGCGCGGAAGACGGCGACCATGTTGATGTAGAGGCCGGCAGGCCAGCGCACCGCGACGCCGACCCAATCGAAGGTGCCGTACACCTGGTAGATCGCGGCGACGCGCACGACGTAGCGCATGACGAGGGCGGCGAGGTTGGCCCACATGGACGTCGCGAGGATCGCCATGCTCGTGTCGGAGAGCTCGCCGAGGTCGATTGCGCCAAAAGCCAGAAGCGTGAAGATTGCGAGCGAGATTGGCGGCAGGAAGTTCGTCACCATGCCCTTGCGGTCGCGGATGAAGAAGTAGTGATCCCAGAGATCGCCGTGCCAGCCGAGCTTATGCAGCGCCTCGAAGTTGATGCCGTAGACCCAGCGGGTCTTCTGCTTGATGGACGTCGCAAGAGTCCGCGGAAAGAACTCGCGCGTCGCGACGAAGTCGAGGCCTTCGTCGGCATTCGCGGAGACAGCAGCGAACGCGGATTTGAAGCCAGCCCGCTTGGCCTCGATGCCGAGGATATAATCCTCGGTGACCGTGCCGGACATGAGCACCTGGCCGCGTGTTGCGAGAAAGTGCTTGATGAGGCGGCGCGTCAGGCCGGTGCCGACGCCAGCCGAAGGAATGGCGGCGCCGACGGCATCTCGGACGATCATTTCGCGGGTGTGGCGTTCGGCGAACTCGTCCATGTAGGTGGACGCGACGATCGCGCCGCGGCCACGGTTGAGTGAGAAGACCGGCACCTGGATGAAGTCGCGATCGCCCGCATAGGCGGCATAGACCTCGAAGGTTCGGGGATCGATCACATCCTCGCTGTCGTGGAGGATGACGAGCGCGGGGCCATCGTCGTCGCCGCTGAAGACCTGTGCGAACATCTCATTCAGCATCTGGCCTTTGGATGTCGGACCCGGCGTGCGATTGACGATTACGCGCACGCGATCGGGATACTTCGCGGCCATGTCCTCGGCGACGCGGCGCGTGCCGGTGTCGTTCGGATAGACGCCGAGATAAAGCGAGACCTGGGGCAGGTGGATGCGGGCGAGATTGCCCTCGACCATGCGGCCAAGGACATCCTCCTCGTGCCAGTTGGCGATGAAGACGGCTGTCGGAGGGATGGAGGACTCGTCGGCTGCGCGGCGCGGCAGGCGGATGCGCGCAATGCCCATGGCCATCGCGTCGATGAACGCGTCGTCGAGCGATGAAATCGTGATCAGGAGGCTGACCGCGAAGAGGAGGATGATGAGGAGGTCAGACACGGACGTTCCGATCTGTCTGCATGTTGAGCTGCAGTGCAGATCGCAACGGGTGTGCCGCGCCCCCTCGAAGTCAGCGCGCGTGTGTCAAGCCGTCGCGGCCTTTAACTTCAATGTGCGAAAGCGCTCGGCAGAATGCGCCTTTTGAAGAGGCGTGGTTAATATGCGCGTGTTCCAGTCGACGGTATGGAATTCCAGCCGGGCGCGTCAGGCGAGTGGCGGCGGCCAAAGTGTCCCGAGCTGGGACACTTTTCCACGACGAGAGCGGAGCGGACGGATCAATCTGGGACAAACGGGACGGCCACAGGCCGCCCCGCGGGAATTTTTGATGTGGACAAGCTCCGGCCTCCAGCGCCGATTTCGGGGCGCGTGAACTCGTGACAACAGTGGCTCAGATGAGCCCCTCGGCCTTCATGGCAGTTTGCACGGCTGGCCGGGCCTCGACCCGCTTCATGTAGCTCTGCAGGTGCGGATAGGGCGCAAGGTCGATCTTCATCGGCACAGTCCAGCGCATGACCGTGAAGCAATAGGCATCCGGGCAGGTGAACTGCTCGCCCATGAGGTAGCTGTTCTTGGCGAAGTGCTTGTCGAGGTGGGCGAAGCGGGCAGCCAGCCGCTCCTTGGCGATAGCCTTGGCTTCATCCGGCATCTGCGGATTGAACAGCGGCGAGAAGCCTTTGTGCATCTCGCTCGAGACGAAGTTGAGCCAGGACTGCATCTTGTAGCGCTCGAGCGTAGCGTTGGGTGGCGCGAGCTTTTTCTCGGGTGCCCTGTCTGCAATGTACTGCACGATCGCAGGCCCCTCGGTGAGGAGCGTGCCGTCGTCGAGGGCCAGAGCCGGGACATAGCCGAGCGGATTGACTGAACGGTAGTCGCTTCCGTTCGCCGTGGTCTTGGCGCGGATATCGGTCTTGACCAGTTCGTGCGGGAGCCCCGCTTCTTCGAGCACGATATGGGGCGACAGCGAGCACACGCCGGGGGCATAGTAGAGCTTCACAAGCAGACTCCTGATGATCTGTGCTATGAGTAATGATGGCCTCGCGCCGATTGAGACACACTCGCTCCCATTCGTCGAGGGAACGCGTCGCCCTCACTGCGAATTGATCCTGGGGCGCCGACACATAGCCGACACGAGCCGTGCGTCACTGGACCCGGGCGAGCTTTTGTGTAGGATCACTCAAAACTTGGCCCAGGTAGGTTGGGCTGCTAGCTAGGCCCATGTAGAAGCGGCATTTTCGGGGGCAACGGAGAGATGGCAACTGCAGGTGGCGAGGCGGCACGGTCGGCCGCAGGTCTGATGGCCGGTAAGAGGGGCCTCATCATGGGGCTGGCCAACAGCCGCTCGATCGCCTGGGGTATCTCCAAGGCGTGCGCGGCTGAGGGGGCGGAACTCGCGTTTACGTATCAGGGCGATGCGCTCAAGAAGCGCGTGGAGCCGCTGGCAGCCGAACTTGGCTCCAAGATCGTTCTCCCTTGCGATGTGACGGACTATGCCTCCGTGGACGCCGTATTCGAGGCGCTCAAGGCCCAATGGGGTCGCCTCGACTTCCTCGTCCATGCCATCGCCTTTTCGGACAAGAACGAGCTCGACGGGCGCTACGTCGATACGAGCGAGCGCAACTTCGTCCAGTCCATGCTGATATCCTGCTATTCCTTCACGGCGCTGGCCCAGCGGGCCGAGAAGCTGATGACGAACGGCGGCTCTTTGCTCACGTTGACCTACTACGGTGCCGAGAAGGTCATGCCCCACTATAATGTCATGGGCGTTGCCAAGGCCGCGCTCGAGGCGAGCGTGCGCTATCTCGCCGCCGATCTCGGCAAGCAGGACATCCGCGTCAACGCGATCTCGGCCGGCCCGATAAAGACGCTTGCCGCCTCCGGCATCGCCGATTTCCGCTACATCCTGCGCTGGAACGAGTACAACTCGGCGCTGAGGCGCAATGTAACCATCGAGGACGTCGGCGGCTCGGCCCTCTATCTGCTGTCCGACCTTGGTCGCGCGGTCACCGGCGAGGTCCATCACGTCGATTCCGGCTACCATATCCAGGGCATGAAGAACGAGGATGCGCCCGATATCTCGGTCGTGAAGGGCGAGGGCTGAGCAGAGCCCGCGACACGCATATGGGCAGGGCGCGATGAGCGATGGGCTTCACGAGGGCTTGCGCGTCGATGCCCGGATCCACATTCCCGACTCCGAGCTGAGCGAAAGCTTCATTCGCGCCTCTGGCCCCGGCGGACAGAACGTCAACAAGGTCGCGACCGCCGTTGAGCTGAGGTTCGATGTGCGCGGGAGTCCGAGCCTTGCCCCGCCTGTGCGGCGTCGCCTGGAGCGCCTCGCCGGCCGCCGTCTCACCAAGGACGGCGTGATCGTCATCCGCGCCGACCGCTTCCGTACGCAGGAAATGAACCGCTCAGAAGCTCGCGAGCGCCTCGCTGAGCTGATCCGCGAGGCCGCGACGCCGCCCAAGCCGCGCATCAAGACCAAGCCGACCAAGGCATCACGCGAGCGGCGCCTCAAGTCCAAGGAAGAGCGCGGCCAAGTAAAGCGCGGACGCCAGAAGCGCATTTCATTCGACTGACGGGATCAGCCCGGAGCGGCACGCGAGGCGAGGGAAGAGATGATGATATCAGATCGGCGACCGGACGAGGTGCTGATCGCGCCGGGCGCGGGGGTAAGTGGTGTGCCAATCTGGCTCGCGCCACAGGGCGGTTGGAAGGACGCGCTCGCTCATCTTTCGCGAGAGCACATGGCCTGGCTGGAGGCCAATGGCTTCGACGGTACCGCGCGTAAGCACGTTCTGCTGCCGGGGGCGGCCGGAACGATAGAAGGCGTCGTGCTCGGCATCGGTACGCCAGATGGCGCGAGCCCCGCAGTGACCACGGCCGTGAACCTTGGTGCGCTGCCGCCGGTGCTGCCGTCCGGCACCTACCGTCTCGGCGATCCAGCTGCGTGCGATCCGACCATGGCGGTCATCGCCTGGGGGCTCGGCGCCTATGCCTTCCGTCGATACAAGGCGAACGGCACCCGCAAGGGTCCGGTACTGGTTATGCCGGAGACGGCGGATGCAAAACACGCAATGGGTGCAGTCGAGGGCATTTGGCTCGGCCGCGATCTCATCAACACGCCATCGAACGACATGGGCCCGGCCGAGCTGGAGCTCGCGGTCCGTGCACTCGGCGCGCGTCACGATGCAGCCGTCGACGCGGTGATTGGCGATGATCTCATCGAGAAGAACTATCCGCTCATCCACGCGGTCGGGCGGGCGAGCACGCGGCCGCCGCGCCTTATCGATCTCACCTGGGGCCGCACCGATGCGCTGAAGATCACGCTCGTCGGCAAGGGTATCTGCTTCGATACCGGCGGTCTGGACATCAAGTCGGCGAGCGGCATGCTGCTCATGAAAAAGGACATGGGCGGCGCGGCTGCTGCATTGTCCCTCGCGCACATGATCATGAGTGCAGGCCTCGATGTGCGCCTGCGCGTGTTGATCCCGGCAGCGGAGAACGCGATCTCGGGAAGCGCCTTCCGCCCGAGCGACGTCATTCGCTCGCGCGCGGGAACGACGGTCGAGATCGGCAATACCGATGCCGAAGGCCGCCTCGTGCTCGCCGATGCGCTGGCACTCGCTGACGAGGAGGCACCCGATCACATCTTTACGTTCGCGACGCTCACGGGCGCCGCGCGCGTAGCCCTTGGCCCCGACCTGCAGCCGTATTTGTGCGATGACGAAGGGCACGCAAGTGTGATTGCTGCTGCCGGTGCAGCCGTCGCCGATCCTGTCTGGCGCCTCCCGCTCACCACACCGTATGAGTCGTGGCTCGACAGCAACGTCGCCGACATGAACAATGTCGCTGAGGGTGGATTTGCCGGCGCGATCGTCGCGGGCATCTTCCTCAAGCGCTTCGTCAAGAAGGCCGGCACATTCGCGCATTTTGACATTTACGGTTGGCGCCCCTCGCAGCGCGCGCTAGGCCCTAAAGGCGGCGAGCCGCAGGCTGCACGCGCTGTCTTCGAGGTTGTTCGCCGCATGGTCGGAAGCTGAGAGCACCAGCATGAATCCGGGCTCGCTCGATTCGCGTCGCAATGCCTTCCGCGAGGATCTGGCCGACGCACGCCTTGCGGGTCGCGTTGGCGCAACGAACTTCGTCGATGGCCGACCCGGGCAGGTGCGCGTTGCGATCGCGCCCGTGTTCGGCACGCCCGATGCGAGTGCCGCGCTGACGACGCAGCTTCTCTTCGGCGAGCGCGTGCGCGTCTTCGAGGAGCATGAGGGCTGGGCCTGGCTGCAGGGAGATGCCGACGGCTATGTCGGCTATGCGCCGGCAGCCGCCATTGGCCGCGAACTCACGCCGCCGACGCATCGCGTGGCGGCCATATCGACGCCGGCACTCGCGCGGCCGGAGCTCAAATCGCCGCCACTCGTCGATTTGCCGATGGGTGCGCGTCTAACGGTGGAGCGCGAGGAGAACAGCTTTGCCGAGCTGGCCATCGGCGCGTTCGTGCCCGTGCAGCATCTCGCGGCCGTCGATGCGCGCGCCGCCGATTTCGTCGCAGTCGCCGAGCAGTTCCTCGGCGCGCCTTATCTTTGGGGTGGACGCACACGCGCAGGGATCGATTGCTCGGGCCTCGTTCAGGTCGCGATGCAGGCGACGGGCATTGAGGCGCCGCGCGACAGCGACATGCTGATGGCCGAGATCGGGAGCGCGATTGCTGTCGACAACAATCTCGTCGGACTACGCCGCGGTGATCTCATCTATTGGCGCGGCCACGTCGGGATCATGATCGACGCTGTGCAGATGTTGCACGCCAACGCGTATCACATGCGCGTCGTTGTCGAGCCAATTGCCGGGGCCGTCGCGCGGATCAGTGCAGCAGGCGGCGAGATCATCGGCGTGCGCCGGCCGTAGGTCGCTTCGCGAATGGGGCTATCGCCCGACGCCTCAATCGGGTGACACCCCCGCACCCCAGTCTTTCTAATTTCTGGAGAGCTCGGCGCTCGCTACTCGTCATGAAGGCGGGTGGGTCCGGGAGGGTGTCCCTCCCGGTTGGGGTTCGGCGTGAAAGCCCCGTCGCGCAGCGAGCGCTACCGCCGATACGGCAGATACCACCGATCCTCGCGCAGCATCGCGCCGGGCTTGATGCCGGAGACGAGCCAGCGATCCGCCTTCCAGAGCTGGCCATCGGCGAGGCGTATCTCGGTCTCAATGGCAAGCAAGAGGCCAGTACCGGTGCTCGACTTGGTTCGTGTCAGCACGCGACCTGCGGAAATGGCCTCGGCCATGGCGGGCAGGCGATCGAGATCATCGCTCGAGCGACCTTCGTAGCTCTCCGGTCCAATGGCGAGGTCGCAGACTTGTCGCTGGTGGAGGATCACCTCGAACGCGCAAGCGCCGGCTGAAAATGGAGTGAGCGCCAGTCGCCAGAAGGTCGCCGCCGCCTCTTCCTCGATGCGCGCGCAGTCGCTGAGCTTACGCTGCCACTGCTGGAGCGCAGCAATCGTGCGGTCGCGCTTCGCGCGGAAGGCATCATCGGGCAGCATCGGCCCCGCCCCCTCCATCCTGCTCAGCCTCGTGCCGTTGCAGCGCGCGCCGCCGCCTTGCGCGCGATCTCGATGCGGTAAGGGCTCGCGGGGTAGGTGCCGAGAATGCGCAGCTCCGTCGAGAAGAACGAGAGCTCTTCAAGCGCGAGCCGCACGGAGCGGTCGGTCGGATGGCCCTCGATGTCGGCGTAGAACATCGTCGCCACGAACTCGCCGTTGACCTGATAGGACTCGAGCTTGGTCATGTTCACGCCGTTTGTGGCGAAGCCGCCCATGGCTTTGTAGAGCGCGGCCGGCACGTTGCGCACATTGAAGATGAAGGTCGTTACGACCGGGCCGTTACCGGGCTCGGCGTCCTCGGGCTCGCTCGACAGTACGACGAAGCGCGTCGTGTTGTGCTTCTCGTCCTCGACGTCCTCGGCGAGGATATCGAGACCATAGATGTCGGCTGCTATGCGTGGGGCGAGCGCGGCGCGTGACCGATCTCCCCATTCCGCGACCTGTCGGGCGGCGCCTGCAGTATCGCCGGCTACGTGCGCCTTGAGGCTGTGCTCGCGGATGATGCGGCGGCACTGGCCGAGCGCGTGCACGTGGCTGTAGACGTCCTTGATCTCGCTGAGCTTTGTTCCCTTGAGGGCCATGAGCTGGAAGCGTATCGGCAGGAAGTGCTCGCCGATGATGTAGAGGCCCGACTGCGGCAGCAGATGGTGGATGTCGGCGACCCGGCCTGCGAGCGAGTTCTCGATCGGGATCATGGCGTAGCGAGCTTCGCCCGACTTCACGGCGCCAATGGCATCCTCGAAGGTCGGGCAGGGCAGAGGCTCGTGGCCCGGGAAGACCTCGTTGCAAGCAAGATGCGAGTTGGCGCCGGGCTCGCCTTGATAGGAGATCCGATGGCGTGGGGCGTCAGATTGGTCAGCCCGCCGGGCCGTGCCCGCCGCGGTGGAGGACTTCTTAGGCGACATGATGTGAGCCAGACTGGGAGTGAGCCAGATTAAGGGGTTCAGGCTGGGGCGAGCAGGCGGCGTGCCCGCTCAAGGTCGGCCGGAGTATCGACACCGAGAGGGACCGTGTCAACGAGGCCGACATCGATCCGCATGCCGGCTTCGAGGGCCCTAAGTTGTTCAAGTCGCTCGCGTTGTTCGAGATGGGCAGGGGGGAGCGCGACGAACCGCTCCAGTGCCGCCCGCGTGTAGGCGTACATGCCGATGTGGTGGTAAAGGGGCCCCGGCCCGCTCGGCGCCGTCGAACGCGTAAAGTAGAGTGCGCGCAGTCTGTCGGGCCCAATTGGCGTGCCCACGGCCTTCACCACGTTAGGATTGGTGCGCTCTTCCTCGACCGCAATCTCGCAGGCGAGCGTCGCGATATCGGTGCCGGGCGCGGCGGTGAGCACGTCGAGGCACGTGCGGATGAGGCGGGGCTCGATCGTCGGCAGGTCGCCCTGCACGTTGATGATGGAGCCGAACTCCCGCTCGGGATCGAGGCTTTGGACGGCTTCGAAGATGCGGTCCGTCCCGTTCTGGTGATCGGCACGCGTCATTTGCGCCTCGCCGCCTGCCGAGCGGATTGCGGTGGCGATCTCGGGGCTGTCCGTCGCGACGACGACACGTCCGAGGTTGGCCTCGATGGCGCGCTGCCATACGTGCACGATCATCGGCGCGCCATGAATATCGGCGAGCGGCTTGTCCGGTAGCCGCGTCGAGGCCATGCGGGAGGGAATGAGGATCAGTGCATTGTGCATCGGCGGCTGGGCCCCATTCAGAACCATCCTAAAGAGGTGACAATTGGTCTCGGCTTGTCCTGGTAGAACAGGTGCCGTTCAGGTTGCAAGCATTCGGGGAACGCCTATATTGGCGCCCGTTCTAGTGTGACGATCGACGAATTCGCTTGCGCTCGCGGGTCGATACCGCGCGAATTTCTCGATCTACATCACACTAGCAAGATTATGATTTTAGTGCCCCTTTGCTTCCGAAGTTCGCTCTCAGCGCTTACGGCTAGGTCCGGCGCACTTCGGGAACGGGGCACTAGGGGGAGCCGGACCTCGGCCGCCTGGCCGGGAACGATGGGGCTACGCAACTCAGATGAACGCTTTCGAGCTGAATAAGATTGCCGGTGCGGTGCTGACGGCGCTGCTGATCATCTTCGGGGGCAAGACCCTACTCGAGATCGTCGACAAGCCGCGCCATGTCGAAAAGGCGGGCTACACACTCCCCTTGCCGAAGGGCGGACCGGCGGGCGCTCCTGCCGCTACGGCTGCTGCGTTTGATTTCGCAAAGGAGGTTCAGCCTCTTCTCGCCAAGGCGAGCGTCGATGGCGGCAAGGACGCCTTCAAGAAGTGCGTCTCCTGCCATACGGTCGAGAAGGGCGGGCACAGCAAGACCGGGCCAAACCTCTACGGCGTGGTTGGCCGCGATGTCGCCAAGTATCCGAACTTCAATTTCTCGCCGGCCATGCAGGCTCACGGCGGCAAGTGGGACTATGCACATCTTGCGGCCTATCTGCACAATCCGCGGACGGAAGTGCCCAACAACCGCATGGCGTTTCCTGGCATAAGGGATAATGCCGAACTCGCCGATCTGCTTGCGTACCTGCGCACGCTGTCGGATGCGCCGGTTCCGCTGCCCAACTAGGCTCGTTGGAGCAGGCTCCATCCTTTGCGCGCGCGCCGGCGGTGAGACTGCTCGATGCACGCAGTGGTTGTGGATGGACGATTATTAACTTGGCAGAATGCGTCAGGTTTCTCATCTATAGCCCGTCCGGTGTACTCTGGGCGGGCCCGGCGTGTCCGTCCGCTCGCGGCGCGTACAATGAGGCCTGATGCATGGGGCGGATACTGGTAATCGAGGCCCTCAGGGACCGCGTCGGTGGTGTCGTCGCCGCCGCTTTTGCCGTCGTCATAGGTACGATGGCACTGCCGTCAGTCGGTTACTGCGATCCCAACGCCCCACGTCAGCACGCCGTCTCGCTCCTCGATTCCGTGCGTTACGGACCGGACTTCAAGCATTTCGACTGGGTCGATCCCAATGCCCCCAAAGGCGGTCGCGTACGGCTGCGCGCGACGGGGACGTATGATTCGCTGAACCCGTTCGCCCAGAAGGGGCTCGCGGCAGTGTGGTCGAGCGTGATCCACGACACGCTGATGGCAGAGAGCCTCGACGAGCCGGCAACCGAGTACGGCCTCATCGCAGAATGGATCTCCTACGCTCCCGATTTCAGCACGGCGACCTTCGGCATCCGCCCGGAGGCGCGCTTCCACGATGGCCGGCCGATCACGCCCGATGACGTCGTCTTCACGCTCGCGGCGCTCAAGAAATCGAGCCCGCGCTTCCAGATCTACTTCAAGGACGTCACGCGGGCGGTGATCTCCGGCGAGCGTACCGTCACGTTCGAGTTCGCCGTGAATGGTAACCGCGAGCTACCTGTAATTGTCGGGAGCATGCCGGTGCTCCCGCGACATTACTGGGAAGGCAAGGACGCGAATGGTGAGGCGCGTGATATCGGCCGCGGCTCCAGCGAGATCCCGCTCGGCTCGGGACCGTATCGCATCAAACACGCCGACATGGGCCGTTCGATCACATACGAGCGCGTCGCGGACTGGTGGGCACGGGATCTGCCGGTCTCTCGCGGTCAGTGGAATTTCGCCGAGGTGCGCTTCGAGTACTTCCGCGATGCCGTCCCCGCGTTCGAGGCATTCAAGGCGGGCCAGCTCGATTTCTGGGCCGAGTCGAGTGCGAAGTCCTGGGCCACGGCTTACGATTTCGATGCGCTCCGTCGCGGCCTCGTCAAACGCGAGGAATGGCAGGTCGATCTGGTGACGCCCATGCAGGGCTTTGCCTTCAACATCCGCCGGCCGCAGTTCAAGGACCCGCGCGTACGCCGCGCGTTCAACTTCGCCTTCGACTTCGAGTGGGCGAGCAAGAACATCCTCTATGATCAGTACACCCGCGTCGCGAGCTACTTCGAGAATTCCGAGCTGAAGGCGAGGGACCTGCCGACGGGCCGCGAGCTCGAAATTCTCGAGAGCGTGCGCGCACAGGTGCCGCCGGAAGTATTCACCACACCCTATGCCAACCCTGTCAACCGCGGGCCTGAGGATGCGCGCCGCCATATGGCCGAAGCCGCCAAGCTGCTCGCGGCGGCCGGCTGGAAGCAGCACCAGGGTGAGCTTCGCAATGCAGCCGGCGAAGTCTTCACGGTGGAGTTTTTGATCGTATCGCCGGAGTTCGAGCGGATCGTCCATCCCTATGGAGCGGCGCTCGGCCGACTCGGCATCAAGACGTCGGTGCGGATCGTCGACAGCGCCCAGTACCGCCGCCGCCTCAATACGTTCGACTTCGATATCGTCGTCGCGAGCTTCCGCCAGACGGTGACGCCCGGAAATGAACAGCGCGATTACTGGGGTTCGGCGGCTGCTGACAGCGAGGGCAGCCGTAACTTGATCGGAATCAAGAACCCCGCGGTCGATCAGGTTATCGAGAAGCTCATATTTGCGAAGGATCGCGCTGAGCTCGTTGCCTCATCACGAGCGCTCGATCGGGTTCTGCTTTCGAACCATTACCTCGTTCCGCAGTGGTATGTTCCGAAGGAACGTGTCGCCATGTGGGATATGTTCGGCGGACCGGCAAAGATGCCGACCCATGCTCAAGCCACCTCGCGTTTCCTGCAGGTATGGTGGCATGACAAGGCAGCCACCGCTCGTCTGGAGGACGCGCGTCGGCGGTAAGGCAACGCAGGTCCGACGCTTCAGCGGTGGCGATGAAATTTCGGCCTAAGACCGGATCATGAGAGGATGAACTGGATGACGCGCTGGATTTTTCCGAAGTGCTTCGCTGCCGGATTCGCGGCTATTGCGCTGCTCGGCGGCGCATCGCAGCTCGCAGCCGAAGAGTTCCGCCATGGTCTCTCCACCTTCGGCGATCTCAAGTATCCCCCCGACTTCAAGCATTTTGACTACGTCAATCCGGACGCTCCGAAAGGCGGCCGCTTCTCCACCTACGGTGGCCCGCTCAATTCCTTCGACAGCTTCAACCCATTCATCCTCAAGGGTGACGCGGCATCCGGCCTCAGCCTGTTGTTCGACACGCTGATGGAGCGCTCAGGCGATGAACCTGATGCCATGTACGGCCTCATTGCCAAGGAGGCCGCCGTCGCCAAGGACGGCATGTCGGTTACGTTCCGTCTGCGGCCCGAGGCGAAGTTCTCCGATGGCTCGCCAGTGACGGCGGATGATGTCGTTTTCACCTTCGATACCCTGAAGTCGAAGGGCCATCCGAGCTACCGCATCATGATGCGCGACGTGACCAAGGCCGAGGCACTCGACAAGCATACGGTGCGCTTCAACTTCACCGGCGAGCTGACGCGCGATTTGCCGACGACGGTCGCCGGGCTTCCCGTGCTCTCCAAGACCTACTACTCGACGCGCGAGTTCGACCAGACGACGCTCGAGCCGCCGATTGGGTCAGGTCCGTATCTCATCGGTGATTTCCGTCCTGGTGCTCAGATCACCTACAAGCGCCGCGACGATTATTGGGCCAAGGATCTTCCGAATAATCGCGGCACGAACAATTTCGATGAGATGCGCTTCGAGTACTATCGTGATCGGACGGCTGCGCTCGAGGGCTTCAAATCCGGAACCTACGACTTCCGCGAGGAGTTTACCGCGCGAGACTGGACGACGGGCTATGAAGTGCCCGCGATGCGCGATGGCCGCATGAAGCGGCTGACGCTTCCCGATGCAAATCCCTCGGGAGCGCAAGGCTTCTTCTTCAATACGCGGCGCGCCAAATTCGCCGATCCGCGGGTGCGTAAGGCACTGGATCTCGCATTCGACTTCGAGTTCACGAACAAGAACCTGTTCTATGGGCTCTATCAGCGCACGAACAGCTACTTCGAGAACTCGGACATGAAGGCCGTAGGCAAGCCTTCGCCCGAGGAGCTGGCGCTCCTCGAGCCCTTCAAGGACAAGCTGCCGAAGGCCGTGTTCGAGGAGCCCTACAACTCACCCGTGTCGGACGGATCGGGGACGGATCGCCGACTCTTGCGCGAGGCCGCGCGGCTTCTCGATGAAGCGGGCTGCAAGATGAAGGATCGCCAGCGCATATGCCCGAATGGCGAGCCGCTCGAGATCGAGTTTCTGATCTACGAGGGCACGTTCGAGCGTGTGATCGCGCCTTACATCCAGAACCTCCAGGCGATCGGGGTCGGCGCCACGATCCGCCGCGTCGATAGCGCGCAGTATCAGCGGCGCGTGAAGGCCTTTGACTTCGATGTCGTGACGTCGCGCTTCGTCATGAGGCTGACGCCGGGCATGGAGATGCGCAACTACTGGGCGAGCGAGAACGCCAACGTCGAGGGTAGTGTCAACCTCGCCGGCATCAAGGACCCGGTCATCGACGCGCTGCTCGACAAGGTCATCGAGGCCAAGAGCCGGCAGGAACTGGTCACGGCGACGCGCGCGATAGATCGCGTCCTGCGCGCTGGGCATTATTGGGTGCCGCAGTGGTACAAGGCCTCGCATCACATTGCCCACTGGGACAAGTTCTCATACCCGGAGAAGAAGCCCAAGTATGCGAGCGGCGCTCCGGACACCTGGTGGTATGATGCCGCGAAAGCTGCGAAGCTGAAGTCGAATTGACGATCGAAACCGGCGAAAGCGTACTGATCCTATGGGCGCCTATCTACTGAAGCGAATCTTGCTGATGATCCCGACGCTCTTCGGGATCATGCTGATCAGCTTCACGATCATCCAGTTCGCTCCCGGCGGCCCCGTCGAACGCGTCATCGCGCAGCTCACGGGCACGGACTCGTCCGCGACCTCGCGCATTGGCGGTGGTGGAGGCGATGGGATGAGCGCCGGCGGTGCCGCCCAGCAGGGTGGTGGCGCGGACGCCACGTCCTCGCGCTACCGCGGTGCCCAGGGGCTCGATCCCGAGTTCATCAAGCAGCTTGAGAAGCAGTTCGGTTTTGACAAGCCGGCGCACGAGCGCTTCTTCATCATGATGAAGAGCTATCTGACGTTTGATTTCGGCAAGAGCTACTTCCGCGACATCAGCGTTCTCGAGCTGATCAAGGAGAAGCTCCCCGTCTCCGTCTCGCTCGGCGTCTGGATGATGCTGCTGACCTATCTGATCTCCATCCCGCTCGGTATCCGCAAGGCCGTGCATGATGGCGAGCGCTTCGATACCTGGACCTCAGGCCTGCTGGTCATCGGCTATGCGATTCCAGGATTCCTGATTGCGGTGCTGCTGCTGATCCTCTTTGCCGGCGGCTCGTTCGTGCAGTGGTTCCCCTCGCGCGGCCTCACGTCCGACAACTGGGCGAACCTCTCGCTCGCGGGCAAGGCCATCGACTACTTCTGGCACCTGGCGCTGCCGCTGATCGCGCTGGCGCTCGGTGCCTTCACGACCATGGCCTTCCTGACGAAGAACTCCTTCCTCGACGAGATTCGCAAGCAGTACGTGATGACGGCGCGCGCCAAGGGCCTCGCCGAGCGCCAAGTGCTGTACGGCCATGTTTTCCGCAATGCCATGCTGCTGATCATCGCTGGTTTCCCGGGCGCGTTCATCGGCGCCTTTTTCAGCGGCGCGCTGCTGATCGAGACGATCTTTTCGCTCGACGGGCTCGGGCTTTTGAGCTTCGAGTCGATCATCAATCGCGACTACCCGGTGGTCTTTGCCACGCTCTTCATCTTTTCGCTGCTCGGGTTGGTCGTGAACCTCGTATCGGATTTCGTCTACACTCTCGTCGATCCGCGCATCGACTTTGAGTCGCGGGAGGTCTGACGCCTTGGATGCACGGCGCGACGATACGCTAGAGCGCAAGCCGGAGGCGCCGGTCGTGCCGGAGATCGCGCCGCCCGTTATCCCCTCGGTCGATCCGATCGTTCCGCCTCCTGAGGCCGAGCCCGTCGGCACGCGGCGCCACCGCCATGGCTTCATCACGCTCTCGCCGATCAACGAACGCCGCTGGCGCAACTTCAAGGCCAATCGCCGCGGCTACTGGAGCCTTTGGATTTTTCTCACGCTCTTCATCGTGAGCCTTTTCGCGGAAGTGATCGCGAACGACCGTCCGATCCTCGTGCGCTACAAGGGCGAGCTGCTTTCCCCGGTCCTCATCGACTACCCGGAAGAGAAGTTCGGCGGCTTCCTCGCGGTGACCGACTACAAGGATCCGGTGATCCTCGAAGAGATCCAGAACAACGGCTGGATTCTCTGGCCGCCGATCCGCTACTCCTACAACTCGATCAACAAGGACTATCCGCGCGTCAAAGGCCCCGAGGGCCGCTGTCTCGGCTATCCGGCGCCGCCTCCCTGGGCGACCAGTGCGGAACTCTGCGAGGCCGATCCCGCGCAGATGGCGCGATATCAGGCCATCGGCAACCGCAACTGGCTCGGAACGGACGATCAGGGCCGCGACGTCGTCGCGCGCGTCATCTACGGCTTCCGAATATCGGTGCTGTTCGGGCTCATTCTGACGATCCTTTCCGCGGCGATCGGCGTGACGGCGGGGGCCGTGCAGGGCTACTTCGGTGGCCGCACCGACCTTGTCTTCCAGCGCGTCCTGGAAGTGTGGTCGTCGATCCCGTCGCTCTACGTGCTGATCATCATCTCGGCTGTGCTGGTGCCGGGCTTCTGGACGCTGCTCTTCATCCTGCTGCTCTTCCACTGGGTGTATCTCGTCGGCGTCGTGCGTGCCGAGTTCCTGCGCGGGCGCAATTTCGAGTACATCACCGCGGCGCGCGCACTCGGTCTCTCGAACGCCAAGATCATGTTCAAGCATCTTCTGCCGAACGCGATGGTGGCGACGCTGACCTTCCTGCCCTTCAAGCTTTCCGGCTCGATCACGGCGCTGACGGCCCTCGACTTCCTCGGTCTCGGACTGCCGCCGGGCTCGCCGTCGCTGGGTGAGCTGCTCTCCCAGGGCAAGGCCAATCTGCAGGCGCCGTGGCTCGGACTCGCCGGGTTTTTCTCGATCGCGATCACGCTCTCGCTGCTGATCTTCGTTGGTGAAGCCGTCCGCGACGCGCTCGATCCGAGGAAGACATTCAAATGAGCGCGGCCGCCGAAGCACCCTCCCAGACACTCGTCTCCGTCCGCAATCTCGCGGTGGAATTTCGCTCGGGCGAGAGCCGCCACGTCGCCGTCCGCGGTATCGATTTCAATATCGGCACGGGCGAGACGGTCGCGCTCGTCGGTGAGTCGGGCTCGGGAAAGAGCGTCTCCGCGCTCTCGATCATGCGCCTGCTGCCCTATCCGGCGGCGAGCCACCCAACAGGCGAGATCTTCTTCGAAGGCAAGGACCTCCTGAAGGTGCCGGGTGCTGTCATGCGCGATATTCGCGGCGGCCGCATCTCGATCATCTTCCAGGAACCCATGACTTCGCTCAATCCGCTGCACACGATCGAGCAGCAGGTTGGCGAGATCCTCCGCCTTCACAAGGGGCTCTCCGAGCAGGAGGCCAAATCGCGCACACTCGACCTCCTGCGCAAGGTTGGTATTCGTGATGCGGAGAAGCGTCTCGGCGCCTACCCGCATCAGCTTTCGGGCGGCCAGCGCCAGCGCGTGATGATCGCCATGGCGCTCGCCAACGAGCCGGACCTCCTTATCGCCGACGAGCCGACGACGGCTCTCGACGTGACCATTCAGGCGCAGATCCTCGCGCTGCTGAAGAAGCTGCAGCGTGAGCTCGGCATGGCCATGCTGCTTATCACCCACGATCTCGGCATCGTGCGCAAGATGGCGGACCGCGTATACGTGATGAATGCCGGTGCGATCGTCGAACGCGGCACTGTCCGCCAGATTTTCGAGGCGCCCCAGCACGCTTATACGCGCCACTTGCTCGCCGCTGAGCCCAAAGGCCAGCCGCCGGCGGGCAATCCGCAGGGGCCGATCGTCGTCGAGACCGACAACCTCAGGGTCTGGTTTCCGATCAAGCGCGGTCTCTTGCGGCGCACAGTCGATCACGTGCGCGCCGTGGACGGCGTGACGCTGAAGCTGCGTGCCGGTGAGACGATCGGCGTCGTCGGCGAATCCGGGTCCGGCAAGACATCGCTCGGTCTCGCCATCCTGCGCCTGATCAGCTCGCAGGGGCCGGTCGTCTACATGGGCAAGCGGATTGACGGGCTCGGCACGAAGCAGATGCGCCCGCTGCGCCACGAAATGCAGATCGTCTTCCAGGACCCGTACGGCTCGCTCTCACCGCGCCTCTCCGTGAGCCAGATTGTCGAGGAGGGCCTGCTTATCCAGGATCCCGGTCTCACGTTCGAGCAGCGCCGCGCGCGCGTGAGCCAGGCGCTCGCCGAGGTCGGCATCGACCCTTCTGCGCAGGACCGCTACCCGCACGAGTTCTCGGGCGGCCAGCGCCAGCGCATCGCTATCGCCCGGGCCATGGTGCTGGGGCCCTCCTTCGTCATGCTCGACGAGCCGACGAGCGCCCTCGACATGAGCGTCCAGGCGCAGATCGTCGATCTCCTGCGGGACCTACAGAAAAAGCACGATCTCTCGTACCTCTTCATCAGCCACGACCTGCGTGTCGTCAGGGCGCTGAGCAACTACGTCGTCGTGCTGCGCAATGGCGTCGTCGTGGAGGAAGGGCCGACGAAGGAGATCTTCGAGAGACCGCGCGAAGCTTACACGCAGGCCCTCCTAGCGGCGGCCCTCAATCTCGAAGTCACGCACGAAGAAGTTCTAGCCACCTGAGCGTGCGATAATAGTAATCATGCGCGCAAAAGTCGCGGCGCGCTTAGTCTGACGATTTGTGTCCGCCTCAAAGACGGTCACGAGCCGAAATGACTGATTGGGTTCAGAAAAAAGAAAAGCCGGGCACGAGGCCCGGCTGAAGTTTGGTCCGTATCGCCGAAGCGACACAGTTGAAGGCGTCAAAGGGAGGGAACTGCCTTCAGTAGCTGTCCGTCACAGCTGTTTTGTATATGTGGGCTATCGGACTTCAGTTCAATCCGGTTGGAGAGAAGGTGCCCATGCGCAAAGCGCATGTCTAGAGATGAGTACTGACTTACAGTGTGCTCAGTACTTCCACTGCCGACCCTTGGCGACCATAAAATCCCGGAAAACCTGGACTTTTTTCGCCGTCTTCAGCTCTTCCGGGTAGACGAAGTAAACGGGCAGCTTTGGCAGCTCGAGGTCGGGCAGGACCGGAACCAAGTCAGCTTCTTCCTGAGTGAGGTAATCGGGGATCATGCCAATCCCGATACCGGAGCGGATGGCGTACTTGAGGGCCAGTATGGCGCTCGCGCGCATCACCGGGATTCGTGGCGCGCGGCCCTCGCGACCGAGCGATTCGAGCATGTTGATATGGGAGAGGTGCGGCGCCGGATTGCCGACGAATGACACGATCCGGTGGCGGTCGAGGTCGGCGACGGCCTGCGGTGTCCCGAACTTGCGGATGTACTGGCTCGAGGCATAGCAGTGCGTCTGCATGGTGAAGAGCGGCCGGCGGATGAGGTCGCCCTGTGCGGGTTCGCGCGCCCAGATGGCGACGTCCGCGACTCGCATCGAGAGATCGACCGGTTCGTCATTCAGAATGAGCTCGACGCGGATATCCGGATAGAGCTCGAGGAACTCGCGCAGGCGCTGAGTGATCCAGACCGAGCCGAGCCCGACTGTCGCGGTGACGCGGAGGTCGCCGGCCGGCTTCGTTGTCGAGTCCGATAGGAGCGACTCGGCCGTCTGCAGCTTGTTCATCACCTCGCTGGCGGTGCGGAACAGCATCTCGCCCTGCTCGGTGAGCACGAGGCCTCGTGCGTGGCGGTGAAAGAGCGAAACGCCGAGTTCCTTCTCCAGCGCGGAAACCTGGCGGCTTACGGCCGACTGGCTCATGCGCAGGCTCTCGCCCGCATGCGTGAAGCTCCCAGCCTCGGCAGCCGAATGGAAGATGCGCAACTTGTCCCAGTCCATATGCCCCGGCACGCGACTGTTTCCTCCGTGTCTTTAGTTATTGAGCGGCTTCAAGGTGCTCGCCGGCATGGGCGAGGAACCGCTCGGCCTCGAGTGCCGCCATGCAGCCCATGCCGGCGGCGGTGACCGCCTGGCGATAGACTTCGTCCTTGACGTCGCCGGCGGCGAAGACGCCGGGGATGTCGGTGGCGGTCGAATCTGGTTTCGTGATCAGGTAGCCGCCCTTGGTCGTGGGCAGTTGGCCGACGAAGAGCTCGGTTGCCGGCGCGTGGCCGATGGCGATGAACACGCCGTCGACTGGGCGATTTGCGATCGCGCCGGTCCGCACATTGCGCAGCCGGACGCCAGTGACACTCTTTACCGGGTCGGTATCGCCGGTGATCTCGTCGAGTGCGGTGTCCCAAAGGACTTCGATCTTGGGGTTCTTGAAGAGACGGTCCTGCAGGATGCGCTCGGCGCGGAAGCTATCGCGGCGATGTACGACCGTGACCTTCTTTGCGAAGTTCGTGAGGAAAATCGCCTCCTCGACCGCCGTGTTGCCGCCGCCGACGACGATGACTTCCTTGTCGCGGTAGAAGAACCCGTCACAAGTCGCGCACGCAGAGACGCCATGGCCCTGGAAGGCTTCCTCACTCGGCATTCCGAGCCAGCGTGCCTGGGCGCCCGTGCAGATGATGAGCGCGTCGCAGGTGTAGCTATCGCCGGAATCGCATTCGAGCAGGAAGGGACGCTTCGAGAGTGTGACCTTGACCACATGGTCCATGATCACCTCGGTGCCGACGTGCTCGGCCTGGGCGCGCATCTCCTCCATAAGCCACGGGCCCTGGATGACCTTGGCGAAACCTGGATAGTTCTCGACGTCGGTCGTGATGGTGAGCTGGCCGCCCGGCTGATTGCCTTGGATGATCAGCGGCTTGAGCATTGCGCGCGCAGCATAGATGGCGGCCGTGTAGCCAGCCGGGCCTGAGCCGAGGATGACAACTTTGGCGTGGCGCGGGCTGGTCATGGTCTCACTTTCTGGCGCTTCCGAGTTTCGTCTTGTCTTTCAGCTATGCGTTAAACGCATATGGCCTAGGTTGGCAAGCCCTTCAAGTACGGCGGCGGTCCTTGCGAACCAGATTCCGGCGGTTCTGATCAAAAAATGGGAGCAGAGCCGCACCAAAGCGCGTGCGCGATAGAGGTGATACAACTTTAAGGGTGGTTGCGGCAGCTTGAGGGCGCAATCGGGCGCGGTTACTGCGCGACGCGCCGGTCCATGGTCGTCCAACGCAGGTCCAGGCCCTCGTTGAGTGGGCTGAACAGCAGCCCCGAGAAGCCGCTACGAAAGACGCCAGAGCGCACGGCGGTGCCGATCCAGAGCTCGGCTGCGTCGGCCTCGATGAGGGTTGCGGCAGCAGTGTAATTGCGCCAGCGGGCGGCGGGGTCGTTGCTGCGGCGTGCCTCGGCGACGAGCGCATCCACGGCGTCGTTGCAGTAGCCGCTATAGTTCGTGCGGCCGATCGCCTTGCAGCCAAAGCGCGCGCCGATCCACGGATCGGGATCGGGGGGCAGACGGGTCTCAGCCATGAAGAGCACGTCGTACATCTGCTTTTCGTCGTGCGAGCGCGCAAAAATGGCCTCGGCTGGCTCGGCGACGATCTTGGATTTCACCCCGAGCTGGTCCAGGCCCTGCTTGAGCGTGGCGGCGGCCATTTCGGCGTGTACCTGGCCGGCGACCGCGCCAATGGTGATTTCGGGAAGCGGCCCCGGGACACGCTCGAGATACTCGCGAGCGCGGACGAGATCGAATCGGTAGCCGCGCGTCGCGCTGGGGCCCCCCCAGATGAGATCGGGCAGCGGCGAGCCGTTTCTCGCCATGGTACCGGCGAGCAGGCCCTGTGTCAGTCCGTCATAGTCGAAGGCGTGCGAGAGCGCGCGGCGGAAGTCGATGTTGCTCCCCGGCAGGCGGCGATTGTGAAGTACGCCGCGTACGAGGCGGAGCGTTGGCTGCTCGACGACCTGATAGCCAGGCGTATTGCGCAGCTGCGTGAGCTGGTCGATCGCCAGATGCCCGAGAATGCCGCCGAGCTCGCCTCTGAGCAGGGCGGCGATGCGCTCGCCGGCATCGGCGACCGGATAGACCTCGAACTCATCGATGGCGTTGGGACCCCAGTCCGGCACGAAGTGCTCGAGATTGCGCGATGCGATGAACGCACCTTCGCGGTCGCGCCGGAAGGGAATGTAGGAGCCGGAGCCGGCGCTATTGCGCTGCAGCCATTCCTGGCCCCAGTCGTTGTTCTTCTCATTGGCGACCACGAGCGCCCGATTGACAATGGCAAGCTCGGGCAGCAGCGTCGCAAAGCCCTGCATCGGTTGCGTCAGGTTGAACACCACCGTGGACTCGCCGACAGCGCGGGTGCCGCCCGGGGCAATCACGCCGGCAAAGAGCGGATACGGGCCCTGCTTCAACGCCAGCAAGCGCTCCATGGAGTAGGCAACGTCCGCGGCGCGGACGGGACTGCCATCATGGAACTTCGCGTCGTCGCGGAGGTGGAAGGTGTGAATCTGGCCGTCCGGCGACATCTCGTGGCGGACTGCGAGCCAGAGCTGGAGGCGTGGGGGCGTGCCGACCCACCGCAGCAGGCTGTCGTAGAAGTTCAGTCGGATAAGATTTTGCCCGGGGTCGTCGACCACGTGAGGATCGAATGTGCCGTAGGTCGTGGAGGTCCCGAGAACGAGGCGGCGCTTCTCCTCAGGCGAGGCGCCAGCCGGTGCCAGGCACAGCATCACGCCGGCCAGGACAACCAAAATCCAGCCTGCAATTCCGGTCCGACCGATCGCGCCCATCCCGCAGCCCAAGTTCCTGCCACACGCGATCTTGACGCTCAGCCGCGCGTGGGTCAATGAGGCGCCGGTGAATTGGTGACCAGCGCTGTGCGTACGTGGCAGAAGCGCCATCAGTGCGGCGATTTTTGGATGGCTGCGTCGATGACAGAGCTTCTCTGGACGGGCCCGGACGACGCCATGGCAACGCTGCTCCTCGCTCACGGGGCCGGTGCCCCAATGGACAGTCCGTTCATGGCCCTCATCAGCGAGATGCTGGCCGCACGCGGCATCCGAGTCGCGCGCTTCGAATTCGCCTATATGGCCGCGCGGCGCAATGGCGGAAAACGCAGACCTCCCCCCAAGGCCGAGGCGCTCGACGGCGAAATGACCAAGGCCGCGCGGGCAGCAGGAAAGTCCGCGTCCGGCAAGCTTGCGATCGGCGGCAAATCCATGGGTGGGCGCGTCGCGAGCCACGTCGCAGACGGCTTATATAAATCGGGTGACGTCGCGGGTCTCGTCTGCCTCGGCTATCCCTTCCATCCACCAAAGACGCCTGAGCGGCTCCGCGTCGCCCACCTCGCGGACCTCCAATGCCCGACGTTGATCATCCAGGGTGAACGCGACCCGTTTGGCAGTCGTGCCGAGGTCGAAGCACTCACCTTGCCACCGGCCATTGGCATCCACTGGGCGCAGGATGGCGACCACGACCTCGGGCCGCGCGGCGGCTCAGGTACAACCCGGCGCGGGAATCTCGAGGCGGCCGCTGATGCGATCACGGAATTTCTGAAGGCGATGTAGTTCGCGTTGCTTCGTGGCTTCGCCACGAGAGTGGCCCCCATGCCTCTGGCATGCTTTCAGCATGACCCCACGCCCGATCGGGGGACACCCCCTACCTTCTGTAGACTTGGAGCATGCCGCGATCGCGGCGCGCCACACGCAATCGCTGTCCGCATGGCTGCCGCGGGCATAGCACCTCAGCGAGGTTGCGAAGCAGCTCTTCCCAGCAGCCCGCGGCAAAAACAACTAGGCCTTCGCAGGGACCTCATCCGGCACAGGCAACTTCCGCGGGATCATCGAGACGAAGAGGAAGATGATCGCAGCGGCGCCGGCCAGCACGCGGAACAGGGTGTCGAAACCCCAGTTGCCGTGTACCCAGGCGATGAGGGGCAACGCCGCAGCCAGGGCGACGAAAGAGACGACATAGCGCGCGCCATAGACCGATCCGCGCATCTCGGAGCGCGCCATGCGTCCGATCATGTAGTCGTTGATCGGGATCTGGCCGAAGGCGCCGAGCATGAAGCCGAGTGCCACGGCGAGGGCCGTCCAGTCCGTGAGCCCCGGCATGAGCAGGAAAAACACGACCTGCATGGCGGCGACGAACATGAACACGGTGCGGGGCCCGAGCGTGTCGAGAAGGCGTCCAACCACGAGCTGGGCCATGGATGCGACGGCGAAGACGACGAACGCGAGCCAGCCGACGACCGTCGCCGAACCGGCAATGCCGCCCATACGCTCGTCGAGCACCTTCGGCAGCGCGAAAGTCGTCGACTGGAAGACGATGCTGGAGATGGCACTTACGACGAAGATCACGATGGTGAGGCGCAGCAGGATCTGGCGGAGTTGAAGATCGGTCGCCGACGCGCTGGCTGACACCGGCTTGGCGCCGCTGGTGCTGGCAGCTGCCCGCTTGGCTGCTTTCGCCGCTTGTTCGGCTGCCATGTCGGGGCGCGAGAAGATGAAGTAGGCGATGCCGATGCCGATGGAGATGAGCCCCGGCAGGACGAAGGCCGCGCGCCAGCCGCCGTTGTCGATAAGGAAGCCGGTGATGAGGGCGGCGCTTCCGACGCCGAGATTCCCCCACACGCCGTTGACTGCAATTGCGTGGCCCGTGCCGGAGGCTTTGGCACTTTCAACGACCATAGCGAGACCTACAGGGTGGTAGATCGCCGCCAGCACGCCGACGAAGAAGAGGAGGAGCATGATCTGGAACGGCGTGTTCGCAAAGGCGGTGAAGATCGAGGCGAGCCCGATACCGACAAAGAACACCGACATCATGCCGTAGCGACTCCAGCGATCGGAGAGCCAGCCGGCAGGAAGCGAAAAGAGTCCGAAGGCGACGAAGCCAGGCGTCGCGTACGGGACGAGTTCAGCGTAGCTCATACCCCATTCGCGCGTAAGCGCGAGCGCCGCGACCGTCGCGAAGATCAACGTGAACAGGTGGTCCAGGAAGTGGCCGATATTCAGAAAGAGAAAATGTATGCGCGCGCGCGTCATGCTGGGCCCCTCCCGGCGCTATGCTTGTTGTATTTGGCGGGAGACTAGCAAGACGAGCGACGGAGGTCACCCGGCCTTGGGAGCGGGGGCGTGTAGCTCGGTTCGCATGTCTGCAAGGGCAGTTCCGGACAGCTGACAGTGGTGGGAGCGGCCGGCTAAGCTCGCGCCTTTGCAAGGGATCGGATCCTATGAGCCGTCGGGATATCTACTACTGGAAATGCGATCGGCCCGCGGCCTTCCACGGCACTGCGCTTCGTGGCAGCGGAGATGCTGATCTTGAAATGCCGCTCGCCGATGCCTTGCGGGCTCACTTCAGAGCCGCGCAGGTTGCGGTTCGTCCGGGCGCGGGCCAGGGCAATCATGTGACTTTCGAGGCCGATGTCGACGGTCGCGCGATGTTTGTCCGGGTCGAGAACGGTCCCGAGCAGGATGGGCATCTAGCCATCGAATCGAAGGTTGCTGAACTGGTCCGCGAGACCGGCGTGCCCGTCCCGAGGGTCTATGGGTGCGATGCTTCGCGGCGTCGCGTACCGTTCGCCTGGCAGGCGCTTGAACGCATCGAAGCGCGCGACCTCAATCATTGGTTCAAGGCCGGAGAGCTCAATGAGGCGAAGGTCGCATTCGAACTCGGCGGCGCCGTCGCGCGCTGGCAGTCGCTGACGTTTCGGGGGTTTGGTACATTCCACACTGTGGATGGGGTCACCTTCGTCGGACACCATGCCAACTACCGCGACTACTTCCACACGCAGCTCGCGCGGCATCTGATGTTTCTGGTTGAGCGCGGCTTTCTCTCCGACAGCGAGAAGGCTGCGATCGAACGACAGGTTACGCGTCACGACGCCCTGCTGCAGCGCGCGGAGGGTTGCTTCGTGCACAAGGACCTCGCGCTTTGGAATGTGCTCGGTACGCCCGATCGCATCGCGGCGATCATTGATTTCGACGATGCCATCAGTGGCGACGCGATGGATGATCTTTCGCTGTTGGCCTGCTTCCATGGCGCGGATTTTCTTGGTGCTGCGATCGACGGCTACCGACGCGTCCGGCCGCTTCCAGTAGATCACGAGCCACGCTTCTGGCTGCACCTCATGCGCAACATGATCGTCAAGGCCGTCATCCGTGTAGGCGCGGGGTACTTCGACCGCGACGACGGCTTCTTCCTGATCTCCTCAGGTGGGACCGGGGGATCGCTGAAGGAGATGACGCGCGCGCGATTGGCGCTCGCTGTCTCGGCGCTGGATGAGGGCTGGCCTATCAGCCGGCTCGGATGAGCCAGTGGCCATCGCAGGGAAGTCCATTCTCTGCTAGAATGGGCACCAATGAGGTAGGCGGGAGACATCCCATGCTGCCCAAGACGCCATCCGGCGACTCCTATTTGGCTCTCACCAACGCGGTGATCTATTTCGGCTCCGTGATCGCTTTCGGAGTCACCGCCAGGATCATCTGCCGGTGGCTCATGAAGCGCTATGGCGTCGACTTGGACGACGTGCACAAGCAGGCGGGCGACAATCGACGCGAACGCGACGTGTTCCTGCTCGGAGCATGGCGCAAGGAAAAGTGAAGGGCGCCCTGTCGCTATCGCCCTGTACTCAGCCAGCCGACCTTCTTCAGAATGATCTCTGCGAGTTCCGTCGGTTCTTTCCCATCCGTGGATAGACCGATGACGCGTTCTGAGTTCTCGCTCGCCATGCGCCTTGCTTGCCGAAGCGAGCGTTGCCTCTGATCGTCCGCGCCGGGCCCCATTTCGCGCTTTGCAAGACGCGCCAGCAAGGTGGTCTCAGAAGCAAACATGCGAACGACAGTGATCTGTGCGTCGGGTATGGCGGCAAGTATCCACTGCCGATCGAAGTCCAAATGCATCATGACGCCTGACATGATCAGGCGAGAGTGCCCCAAGGCACGATAGGTCGACCAGATGGCGGCGAGATTGATGCTGCTGACGTCCGTCGTGCCCGGTCGAATTCGTGCAAGCTCCTCGGCGTCGGGGCGCGGATAGACCCTGTCGAGTTCGTCGCTTTCAATAACCGCATGAGCAACGCGCTTCGCGGCGAGTTGCGCGCTCACCTCCCAGGTCAGCGTCGATTTACCTACGCCGGCTGGTCCAGTGATCAGCAATAGCTGCATGTCGGCCCCTGAGGCATTTTTCGAGCTGCTGGCAAGCTGCCGCGCTTCAGCTCGTAACCGTCAATGTCCCCGCTGTCGGATCGACGGTAACCGTCTCGCCGCTCTTGATGGCTGTGGTGATGTCCACGTCAAAGCGATCGATGAGCGGGAGATCGGCGAATGCTGCGCCCTGCGCCATGATGGGGTTGGCGAAGTTCAAGATCAGCGCCTTCGGCGTGCGCCCGCTCTGGACCATGTCGCGCAGCATCCAGGCCGATGCGACGCCACCTTTCGCGATGTTGAGGATGAGGATCTTGCCGACATAGCTCTGGCCCGCGAGCTTGTGTGCGGGCCGCGAGACGATGCCCTTCACGAGATCGAGGTCGTAGCGCGCGGAGAAGTTGTCCGACGCGACAAGCGCTTCGCCGGTGACCGTAACGCCGGGGCCGGGATGACCTTTGTAGACACGCGTGCTCATGAGGAGGCTCCGACAATGCGACCGGCGACGGCGCTTTCGACACAAGCGGACATGCTGTCGAGAATGGGCTCGTAGCCGTAGCCGCCAAGGATGTTCACGAGTTTTGCGGAATTCGACATGAGCCGCTTCCAGCCATTGGCCTCGCCGATGTCGCGTGCGTACATCTGATAGAAGCAGACACCCGAGAGCACCATGCCGCCCGCCCCTTCGATGGAGGCGGTGATGCCCATGCGGTCCGCGGCGGCCTTGATGTCCGGCGAGGTGGTTGCGATCAGAGTCACGTCCTTGTTGATGCGGCGGCCGTCGAGATGATCGGCGAGCGTGCGCATCTCGAAGAGCGAGAGCTGCGGGGCCGCGAACACAACGACATCGAGCTTGTCGTCCTTCGGCCGGTAAGAGGCCATGAGACGGTCGATCTCGGCGCGCCCGAGCGGCGTGGCGGCGGGCACTGGACCGTCGAACACAGCCTTGAAGTCGGGTGCCTCGGGCGTAATGCCGATCATGTGGAAGAGCGGTGTCGAGCCGAAGCTCGCGAGCGCGGCGCCGAACTGCTTGATCTCGTCGGAGGTCACGGGCCCACTGACGCCGCTCAGTACGGGCACTTCCCAGTACGAGCGCATGGCGCGGCCGACGAGGCCGCCGAGCGCACCCCATTCGGCGAGATCACGCGGACGCGTCGTGACTTCGAAGTGCGTCTTGCCGCGCCGGTATCTGTCGAGATGATAGCCGTAGCGCGGCGTGTAGCCCGTGAGCGCGGCGGCGAGCGCGGAGGGCCCACCCTCGAAGTTCGTGCGCGCGCCGAGCACGCTGTTGGCATAGATCGACGAGCCGGTGTCGCCAAAGGCGATGTGCTCGCCGAGCACGGGCGGGATCACGGACTGATAGTTGATGCAGGTATTGGTCATCATGAAGCCGAGAGCCTCGAAGGCGGCCGTTGCGCGGCGCTCGAGGTCGGCCATGGTCTCGGTCTGGCCGAGACGCTTGTAGGCGTTGAAGTCGACGCCGCGCGGATCCGTAATGGATGGCACGCGGACGCGGCGCTCAGGCAGCGGCAGTTTGGCTAGGTCCTCGAGGAAATCGACGCCGGAGGGTCCGAGCGCCTCGGGATCGGCCATCAGGTGGACCTGAGAGATCGGAACGCAATCCTCGGCATCGAAGAAGCGGCCGACCTTTAGGATCTGTTCCATGGCGTACTGGCGCGCGCGCCCTTCGGCGCCGGCCAGCATGGCCTTCTGATGATCATCGAGCTTCATGCGGCATTTCCAACCTTGTTTTCATTCAAGGGTGGACAATGCGTCCCGATGGACGAGACGACAAGTCTCGAAATCCCTGCGCGCTCGGGAGGCCGTTATGCAGAACGGCGGAGCGTCACCGCTCCGCCGTCCAGAAATTCAGTCGGTCGGGGTCGCGGGCGGCGCTCAGTGCACCGTCGCGATCTCCAGGTCATCACCGAGAGCGTGGCTCATCGCCGCCTGGCGCGTGTCGGTAAGCGCGATCGGCGTGCCGTCAGCCGCGTGCAGGGCATAAAGCGTCAGGCCGCGGGGCAGGTTGTCGATCGAGGGGAAGCGCTCCTTGGCCTCTTCCGACGTCATTGTGCGGATGTAGGCGACAACGCCATCCCCGAGACGGGCGAGATCCGTTGAGCTCATGATCGGCGCGGTCAACTTCTTCGACGACCTGCGCCGGGGACCGCTTTTGCTGCTTCGTTCCATGTCGGTACTCCTAACGTATAGGAGGCGCAGGCTGGCCTCCATGACCGGCGCCTGCGGGAGGTCCCGACAGGGCCAGTCCGCTCATGCAACCGAATGTTGCGACGATTCGGCTGGATGATCTGTAACTGAAACGACTCACCCGGACGATTTCCGTCCAATCTCGATGCGGCGAATTAGCCGCTCGGGCGTGTGTCGAACGAGATCGATCGACAGAAGCCCGTTGTTGAGGTCGGCATTGCGCACCTCGATCCCTTCCGCGAGCACGAACGTGCGCTGGAACTGGCGGGCTGCGATGCCGCGGTGCAGGTACTCGCGCGTCTTGTCGTCGTCCTGCTTGCCGCGAATGGTGAGTTGGTTGTCCTCGAGCGTGATGTCGATCTGGTCGCGGGTGAAACCTGCGACTGCGAGGGTGATCCTCAGCGTTTCGGCCGAAGCCTCATCTTTCGGAATTCGTTCGATATTATAGGGGGGATAGCCGTCAGCGCCACCCTTGGCGACCCGGTCGACCAGACGCTCAATCTCGTCGAAGCCGAGGAGCAGTGGGCTCGATAGCAGCGACATCCGTGGCATTGCAGCAAGCCCTCTCCCTGAAGCGACCTCGCTCGCCCATTTCCGATCACCGGCCCCGATTGGGCGTCCGGTTCCCGCTTGGCCCCGTTCCACGGGCGCCCGGGCGTGCACGACTCATATGGGATGGCAGCCGCAGACTTCAAGCAACGCGAACTGTGGCCATTCGGCCGCGCTGAACCGTCTCGATTGCCATTAGAAAGTCGTGGCGGGGCGCCAGAAGTGCGGCCTGCTGCCGGAAGCGTCCGGTGCTGCGTATCGGAGATACAACAATATGCGAAAGTCTCAGCTCGGGTCGGTGCGGCTGGCGCTGGTCGTCGGCCTTGGCGTGTTGGGGGGCCTGGGTGGTCCCGTGGCGGCACAGCAGACGGCAAAGCCCGCACTCGAAGAGCTGACACCCGAGGAGCTCGCCGAGCGCGAGGGCCGCAAGGCCTGCAAGGTGGCGATCTGCGCGGCCTTCCACATGAAGAAGGCCGAGGGTGGCGACATCACCTGCAGCGTCCTCAAGACGTGGCGCAAGGAGCAGCTCCAGAAGATGATCGAGCGGGCCAAGGTTTCCTGGCCCTGGGGGCGGGTGAAGTGCGTCGCTGACATCCGGCTGAAGCGGGACGTCCTCATCAAGGCCATGACCGAGGCGAGCCACGTCGCCGAGCTCGAGAAGCATCAGGTCAACTGCGAGATCGAGCGGGAGAAGGACGGCCCCGCCAAGATCAGCTTTGCATTTTCGCCGAAAGTGACTTTCGCGAATGGCAAGGCGACGAAGGCCACGTTGAACTGGGGCGCCATCGAGGCGCCGACGCTCGTCAAGGGCGCCATGTGGACGGCGACGGCGACCGACAACACGTTCAATGTCCTGCAGTCGACTGTGGTCGAGGACATCAACGATTTTATCGGCCCGAAGTGCGATGAGGTGAAGGACGAGTGGGCCAAGTAGGCTCCGCTCTGCCCTACGCCAGCGCAGCACCGCGCACGAGCACGCGTCCCTCGAAAAGACGGCGCGCCGTGCGGTAAACCGCAGCATACTCGGCGTGTGCGGGACTGCCCGCGCTCGCCGGTGTGACCTTCGCATCTACGTGCGTGAGGCCCGATGGATTCCCGATCCGGATCGCCGAGGCGTCCGTGGCGAGGCCCTTGGCGCACATCGCAGGGATCGTACCTTTCAGTCGGGTCGCAACCGACAGGCACATCGCGCCGGTCAGGGCCACGGCGCGGTGCGGCTGCCCGACCGAGATCATGCGCACCATGATGTCCATGTCTGCTGGACCGAGCTTCGCGCCGGCGAGCGTGATTGCCTCGCGAGGAGCTGCGACCATCGCCACCTTGGGCACGCTCTTGATGCGCGCGGCTTCGTCGAGGTCGCGCGCGATGCCCATCGCGACGGATGCGGCTCGGCGAATGCCTTCGAGTTTGGCCAGCAGTTCTTTGTTGCGGTCGATGGCTTCGGGCATCTCCATCCCAGAGCAGCCAAGTGTTTCGGCCGCGACGAATACGCAGGGGTTGGCCGCGTCGACGAGGCTTGCTGCGATCCGCCCGAAACCCGGCACATCCAGCTCGTCGACGGGGCGCCCCGTCGGAAGTAGCTTGCCCGTTCGCGCGCCGCCCGGCGCCATGAACTCGAGACGAATGGGTGCACCTGTCCCGGCCACGCCGTCGAGTGCCATGGTGCCGTCCACGGCCGCCTGTCCATCGTCGATGGTAAAGCGCGAGACGATGATCTTCGACGTGTTCGTATTGTGGATGCGCACGACCGCGCGGCCGTCGGTCGGGAGTGGCACAAGCCCCTCGTCGATGGCGAAGGGGCCAACGGCCGAGGACATGTTCCCGCAGTTGCCGCCGTAGTCGACGGTGTCGTCGATTACGCCGATCTGCGCGAAGGTATAGTCGACATCGGCGTCCGGGCGGCTCGGGGGCCCGATGATGCAGATCTTCGAAAGCGATGATACGCCGCCGCCCATGCCATCGAGCTGGCGTGCGCTCGGGTCGTTGGCCCCGATGGCGGAGCGGAAAATCGGCGCCCAGGCTTCGCGGTCCGTGGGCAAGTCGCGCGCGTGGAATATCACGGCCTTGGATGTGCCGCCGCGCATGAACACGGCTGGGATGCGCACCTGTTTCATGGGTCTCACCTCACTTGCGGGGCGTCTCCTAGTCCAGCGTCCGCAGCAGCTCGGCGAAGAGCCGGCAGCGCGGCACCATCGACGACACCAGCATGTGCTCCTCGAAGGTGTGCGCGCTCGCGCCATCGACGCCGAGGCCGTCGAGGGTGGCAACGCCGAGCGCTCCTGTGAAATTGCCGTCGCTGCCGCCGCCGAATGAGCCGTGATCGAGCTTGAAGCCGATATTGGCCGCAATGTCGTGCGCGCGCTCGTAGAGGGCCATGGTCTGGCGATGCGGCTGCCAGAGCGGACGCACCGGACCACGCTCGACCTTCACGGTGATGCCGTCGTTCTCTGATTCGAGGGCGGCCATGCGGGCTGCAACTTCATCGAAGATCGCCTGTGTCGGCGCGACCGTAAGTACCTGCGCGCGGCAGCGGATCGGCATGACATTGACGAATGTGCCACCCTCGATGGTACCGACCGAGAACGTCATGCCGCGCTCGAAGTCGGTCATGTTCTCGATGCGCTCGATGAGTCCGGCCATGGCGCGGATGGCACTGCGGCCTTGCCGGTTCGTGGCACCCGCATGCGCGGGGCGTCCCTCGATGTCGATCCAGAAGCGCTGGAAGGCAAAGCGCCCGGTGACGATGACGCCGTTTTTGCAAGGCTCGGTAACGAGCACGTAGCGGTGCGCGCGCGCTTCCTGCTCGATGCGCTCGCGCGAGGATGGGCTGCCGATCTCCTCGTCGGGGATGAGCATATATGTGATGGGAAGCTGTGCGCCGCCGTTCTCGCGAGCGATCTTCAGTGCCTCGATGGCGATCGCGACTCCGCCCTTCATGTCATAGATGCCGGGGCCGAAATAGCGGTCGCCATCGCGCCGCAACGGCAAGCGTCCGGCGAGTGTGCCGACAGGATGGATCGTGTCGAGGTGCGAGAGAATGAGAATGCCGGGGCTGTTCGATCCCTCGCGGCCCGGAAAGCGCACGAGCACGATATCGGCGAGGCCGCCGGTGCCCGCCAGCCGCTCGATGGTCCCGCCGAGCTTGGCGAGATCACCGCTGACGAGATCCATCATGCGGTTCACGCCGGCGACATGGTTGGTCGGGCTTTCCTCGCGCACCCAGGGCAGCAGGCGATCGAGCATTGCGTCGGTATTGAAGAGGTCCTTGGACAGCACGTTCTTGTCTCCTGATCCTGTGCAAGCCTGACGGAGCGGGGACAGGCTCGCCCACAAGGGCCGCGCTGGGCGACGTCAGGTGCACGCGTATTCTAGCGCAACCCGGCGTGGTTGTGTGCAGATGTGGTGTTGCCGCATGGCTCGCCTGCGCGTGGGCGATGCATAAATCCTCCGACGTCGTGCGGAGCGGTGCGCGGACTACGCCTCGGATGTGGCATCCTCGCGGCGCCTGGGATCATAGCTCCCAATTGATCTAAGTGCGTTTGCAGTGCCAATTGGCTTGCTGCAAAGTGCGCGCGAAACGTCCAAGGAGAAAAACAATGGCCAGCCCATCGAGCGCGCTGCCGCGCGGCGTCTTCACCATGCAGGCCCAGGAGCGGATCGTCTTCGGCGAGCCGGCGGGCGACGCTCTGATGACGGAGATCAAGCAGCGCGGTGCGCGCCGCGTTTTTGTTACCTCGACACGCTCCTTGGCAAAGCTCTCCGATGGCCCACTACAGGCCATCGAGAAGGCGCTTGGCAGCCTGCACGTCGGCACGTTCAGTGCGATCGCCTCGCATAGCCCACGCGAGGACGTCATTACCGGAGCGGGGGCCGCGCGTGCAGCCACGGCCGATCTCATTGTGGCCGTCGGCGGCGGCTCGGTCGTCGATGCGACCAAGGCCATGCTCATGTGCCTTTGGCACAATCTGGGCAGCCCGGCCGCCATGGAGCCTTTTCGCTCAGGTCGCGATGACGGGCGCATTCCCACACCCATGGTGCCGCCGCCGGATGCGATCCGCATGATCGCGATACCGACCACGCTCTCCGCGGCCGAGTTCACGCCCAATGCGGGCGTCACCAACAGCGAGACGCACTTCAAGCAGTCGTTCAGCCACCGCCTGTTCGTGCCGATGACGGTGATCCTCGATCCGGTCATGACCATGGCAACGCCTGAGTGGCTGCTCGTCTCGACGGGCATTCGCTCGGTCGATCACGCGGTTGAATCCTATTGCTCGCCGACCGCCAATCCGGCGACCGAGCCGCTCTCGCTGCAGGGGCTCAGGCTGCTTCATCGCTCGTTGCCCGCCATGGTCGAGCGCCCGGACGATTTGGCGGCCCGGCTCGATGGTCAGTTCGGCATGTGGCAGGCGATTTCTGCCTCCATCGCCGGCGCGGGGAGCGGCGCGAGCCACGGTATCGGCTATGTGCTCGGCTCGGGCTATGGCGTGCCTCACGGGCACACGAGCTGTGTCATGCTCCCGGCCGTGTTGCGCTGGAATGTTTCCTTCAATGGCGAGCGACAGAAGGCGCTCAGCGCCGCCATGGGCGCCCCGGATCGGCCGGCCGGCGACCTCATTGCCGAACTCGTCCAGCGGATTGGTCAGCCAGGGAACCTGCGTGCGCTCGGCATCAAGCGCGAGGATCTGCCGACCATCGCTGAGCGAGCAATGACCTACGCGCCCGTGCGGCGCAACCCGAAGAAGATCAGCGGTCCCGCAGATGTCATGGAGATCCTCGAGATCGCCTGGTAAGGCGGTCTCGGCCCTCAGGCGCGCGCCAAGCGGCCGCTTCGCGGAATGACAGTCTCGTGGGTGCGCTGGCGGCGCCCGCGCCGGCGTCGCCACAGCAGGAACAGCACGATCGACACATTGAGCAGGTTCCAGGCAATGCCATTGAGGAAGGCGGCCTGGTAGGAGCCCGTGTAGTCGAAGATAACGCCCGAGAGCCAGCCGCCGAGGGCCATGCCGAACAGCGTCGCCATGAGCACGACGCCAACGCGCGCGCCCGCCTCCTTGGGCGAGAAGTACTCGCGCACGATCAGCGCGTAGCTTGGCACGATGCCGCCTTGGAAGAGCCCGAAGAGAGCCGAGACCACGTAGAGAGACGCGAGCCCGTCAAAGGGTAGGTAGAGGCAGAGCGCGATCCCCTGCAGCGTCGACCCGAGCAGCAGCGTGTACAACCCGCCGATCTTGTCGGAGATGAAGCCGGAGATGAGCCGGCTCACGATGCCGAAACCGAGCATGAGTGAAAGCATCTCGGCGCCGCGCTGGGCACCAAAGCCGAGGTCGGCACAGTAGGCGACGATATGGACCTGCGGCATCGACATGGCGACGCAGCAGGCGAGGCCCGCCACGATGAGCAGGGCCTGGAGGGTAAACGGTCTCAAGCGCAGCTGCGCAGGAGAGGGTTCTTGCGCGAGGTTGCTGCTCGCGATGGGCGCCTCGTGTGGTGGCCGGCGCTGAAGCAGAGGAGCCAGCAGCAGGAGCGTCACCGTGCAGAAGAGGCCGAGGGCGATATGCGTGGTGCGCCAGCCGTAAGTGTCGATCGACGCCTGCAGGATCGGTGGCCAGATCGTGCCCGAGAGGTAGTTGCCGCTGGCGCAGATGGCGAGCGCAATGCCGCGCCGCTTGTTGAACCAGTGCGTGATGTCCGCGAGCAGTGGCGCGAACATGGTGGCGGTGCCCATGAGGCCGATCAGGACGCCATGCGCGATCGCGAACTGCCAAAGGTTCTGCGTGTAGCCGGTCGCGACGTAGCCGAGCCCGAGCGCGATGGCCCCGTAAATCACGGGGAACATGACGCCATGGCGGTCGGCAATCCGGCCGGCAATCACCCCGCCAAAGCCGAAGCCGAGCAGCGTCAGCGTATAAGGAAGCGTGGCCGCACCCCGGTCGACGCCGAATTCGGCCTGCACGGCCGGCAGGACGACCACCACCGACCACATGCCGACATTGCCGATCGTGCCGATCAGCGCTGCAGCGAGGAGCCGCAGCCAAGCATAGGCCGAGTCGACGTCGGCGGCCGTACCGTAGGTGTGGTTCATGGGATTAGCGGTCTCGGCCTAAAGCAGCACTGGGCGGCGCGCACGCAGTGTGCTTGCGCGACTCACGTTAGTCATTGTCGGGATCGAAAGACTATGCCTGATTTTCGGGCGTCAGTCATGCCGTTCGCTGGCGGGGGTGTTGCCGTTGTGCCGCGCGAGGAACCGGGCGCAGGCTCAATACGTCATTCGGCTGACGAATGAAACGTAACATGATAACTTCTTGCGACAATGTCGCCTCATCACCATGTAGGCCGACACCTGCCGTCGGGTGCCGCGCATCGTTGCGCGCATCGTGCAGGTCGCGAGTTCAACCAGGGAGTTATGCAATGAGCGGGTCGTGGGCACGTGTCGGGGGGCGTGGCATCGCCCTTGCCGTGCTGATGATGACGGCCGGTTTTTCCGAGGCGCGGGCTGAGACGCCCTTCCAAGCGCTCGCGGGAACGTGGGCGGGTTCCGGGCAGATCCGGCTCGACAACGGCAAGACGGAAGCTCTCAAGTGCCGGGCCTTCTATACGCAGAAGGAGACGACCTCGCTTGGTATCGCACTCCGCTGCGCCTCGGCCAGCAACAAGATCGAACTCCGTGCAAACCTGAACCAAAGCGGGAGCCAGGTTGACGGCAGTTGGGAAGAGCGAACGTTCAACGCGGCCGGCACTGTGAGCGGCAAGGTCTCTTCCGGCCGGATCAACCTCTCGATCACGGGGGGCGCATTCTCGGGCACCATGAACGTAGCCATCACCGGTGCCCGCCACACGGTGTCGATCGACACCAATGGCATCGGCCTCAGGGCCGTGAACATCAGTCTGTCGCGCAGCTAGCGTTGCGCAGTTAGACTAGGAGTTGGGGTAGGGGTGTAATTTCGCCCGGTGGGGCGGTGACGAGCGGCCGAGGGGGCCGCCATGGCGCGCAATGCGCCACGCCGCAGGGCGAGTTCAGGGAGAAGGATCATGAGGAAGTTATCGATGTCGCTCGCAGCTCTGGCTGCCGCGGGCGGAATGTGGCTGAGTGCTGATGCCGCGATCTTCGGTGATGCTACTGCGCAACGGTCTCGTGATGGGGCGAGGCAGGCGCCGGCCTATGTCGTCGCGGAGAGCCGCTGGGGGCACGGCTCGATTTCGGGCCCGGTACGTCGCGGTCCCAATGGCTGGGAAGTGCGGATGCCGCGCGGCACTTGGCTCGAGTGCAAGCGGAGCTGCTCGGAGACTCTGCGTCTTGCGACCGTCGATTTCTGGGAGACGCAGGGTCGCAACCCGCCTGACGGTGGCCCCAACTACTTCACCTTCGATTTCTATTTCTAGATACAGAAAATCCCTCTCCCCGGCCGGGGAGAGGGGTTGTTGCTTTTCAGCGCGTGGCGCCGGCGATCAGCCGATCACCAGCGGCACCTTCTGATCGATCTTCACGCCGGCATCGTCGATCCAGGTGAACTCGAACTCGCCCGGTCCCGGCACCTTCATGAAGAAGGCGAGGTAGGGGTTCGCTGAGATCCCCGGCAGCACATCGGCCTTGAAGAACTCGGTGCCGTTGAACTTCGCCGTGAACGTATTGATGATGTTGCGCGGGACGACCTTGCCGTCGGCGGTCTTGCGATTCCCGGTCTCCATCACGTGCTGGACGAGCGTCTTGATCTCGATGACCTCGCCGACTTTGGCCTTCTCCGGCACGCGGATGCGGGGTTTTGCTGCTGACATCGTTCTCGCTCCCTATGCCTGCCTCAGCCGCCGCAGCCGCCGATGGTGACCTTGACGTTCCGCTTGCCGAGCAGGAACTTGCCGTCGCTCAGCTCGGCTACCACGATGATGTCCTGCGTCCGCGCAAGCCGCATCCGGCTCGAGACAGCGGCCTTGCCCGCAGCGGGTGTGAACACATAGCTCGCGACGCCCACCTGGGGATTACCAGAGGCGAAGACATGTACCGCCTTGACGTGATTTGCATCCGTCATCGGGCTGTCGACGGCGAGCGTGAAAGGAACCGTATTGCCGTTCTCGGCAATTTCCGGGATCTCGAGCGTGATGCCACTCTCTGTCGGCTTGGCGTCGCCGAGCACCTTTTTCATAGCCTCGTCGATGCTCCGGACGGGCTCCTGGGCAAGGGCCGGCAGACCGGCGAGGAATGAGGCCATCGCCAAGCTGGCACCGGCGCCGATCAGGAATGTCCGACGCCCAACTACTTCGATATCAATCCTTTGCGTCATCGCCTCGCGCACACCCAGCTTTTGGGGCCGGGCCCTCCTCCGTTTGGCCGCGCACCGCAGCGTCGTCGGTTGCTCCGACTGCGTCAGTACTTGCAGATTTCCAGTAGCATATTAGAATGTTTGTATGCAACCGCAGGGGCGCTGAGAAGGGCGTGGTTTTGAGGTTCATGCAGCATTTCTTGCGCCCCTCCTTCGGTATGGTCGGCGCGCTCCTCGCGCTTCTTCTGCTGGCGGGTGCGGTGCACGCGCAAATCCCCTCCCGATCCGAAATCGATGTCGCGACGGCACCGGCCGTGCTGGTCATGATCAGCGATCCCGGCTGCCCTTATTGCGCGCGCTGGGAGAAGGAGGTCGCACCCGGCTACGAGGCTGGCGAGGACGCGAAGATCGCACCGCTCGTTCGCCGTTTCCGCCATGCCCCGGATATCGCCTTCATCGAGCGGGTCGTTTACTCACCGACGTTCGTCATGCTCGTGCGAGGCCGGGAAGTGGGCCGCATCGTTGGCTACGGCGGCGCCGATCTCTTCTGGATGCAACTCGCGGGGCTGATGGAGGATGTGCGTATTGCGCTGCAACGCAGTGGCGCGGCTGCGCCCAACTTCGCGGCCAAGCCAGTCGAAAGGAGATAACAGTCGCCGGTGTTCAATCATCACTTGCGCGGAACACTGAAAGCTTATCAAAAGAAAATATAAGAAAGAGCGCCGAAAGGCTGCAAAGAACGTGCGCCGGATTCGAGCACTCGATCTCACGGGAGGAGTAAATGACTGAAATATCACGGCGGAATCTGATCGTCGGCGCTGGTGCCGGCGCCGTTGCGGTGACGGGCTTCGGTAATTTCGCGATCGCGCAAGGCGCAAGGGCAGGCCGTGTCGTCGTCATCGGCGGTGGCGCCGGCGGGGCGAGCGTCGCACGCGCGTTGAAGCTCGGCGCGCCGGCGCTTCGGGTGACGCTGATCGAGCCGAACAAGATCTATTCGTCGTCGTTCTTCTCGAACCTCTATCTCGGCGGTTTCCGCACCTATAATTCGCTCAACCACAACTATGACGGTCTGCGTCGGCTCGGTATCGACGTCGTCCACCAGCGGGCGACCGCAGTGGATACGGCCAAGAAGACGGTACGCACCAGCGGCGGGCAGACGTTCGCCTACGACAAGCTCGTCGTCTCGCCCGGCATCGAAGTGAAGTACGATTCCATTCCAGGCTACTCGGCGGCCGCCGCGAGCGGCAGCGCGCCCCACGCCTACACCACCGACGGTGCCGGCAAGCAGCACTTGAAGCGCCTCATCGAAAAGATGCCCAACGGCGGCACCGTCGCCATGGTCATGCCGAGTGGCGCATTCCGGTGCCCGCCGGGGCCCTACGAGCGCGCGGCCATGATCGCGCACTTCCTCAAGACCAAGAAGCCGAAGTCGCGCCTCGTCATCCTCGATCCGAAGAAGGCTTTCTCGAAGCAGCCCGTTTTCGTCGAGGCGTACAACAAGTACTACAAGGACAATCTCGAGCTGAACCTCTCGAACGAAATCGATGATTTCAGCGTGACGAGCTTCGATGTGAAGTCGCGCGAAATCACGACGAAGGCGGGCAAGAAGGTCAAATTCGACGTCGCCAACATTATTCCCCAGCAGAGCGCCGGCCAGATCGCGCTCCGGGCGGGGCTTGCCAAGGGGGATTGGTGCCCGGTGAATCCCGAGAACTTCGCCTCTGCGCTGGTGAAGGATGTCTATGTGCTCGGCGATGCGACGATCGCTGCCGAGATGCCGAAGTCGGCGTTCTCGGCGAACAGCCAGGCGAAGGTTGCCGCCAATGACATTCTTGCGGAGCTGGCGAAGGGCGAGCGGTTCCCGGCCCGCTTCCGCAATACGTGCTGGTCGCTGCTGGCGCCCGACGACAACGTCAAGGTCGGCGCGAACTACACCGCCAAAGGCGGCAAGCTGGAGCCGTCCGGCTCGTTCGTGTCGAAGCCCGGTGAGGATGCGGCGACGCGCGCGCAGAACTATCAGGAATCGATCGGCTGGTACTCCGGCATCATCGCCGACATGTTTGCGGGGCCGCCGGCCGCCGCCGGCAAGAAGAAGGGCTGAGCGTCAGCTCCATCGCGCGCTTCTGGAACGCTCGGCCATGCGGCCGGGCGTTCTGCGCTTCATGCGCCTGCGCGCGTCGCGAGACGGTCAATGATCTTCGCGAGCTTTACATCGCGCTCGGTGAGGCCGCCGGCGTCATGCGTCGAGAGCGTGATCTCGACGCGGTTCCATACGTTCAGCCACTCCGGGTGATGATCGAGCTTCTCGGCGGCGAGTGCCACCTGGGTCATGAAGCCGAACGCGGCGCTGAAGTCCGCGAACTTGAACGCTCGGGTAAGGGCGTCACGGCCGTTGACCAACTGCCAGAGTGGCAGTTCGGCGCGGGCAGCTTCGCGTTCCGAAGTGTCGAGTTTCCGGGCCATGGTGGTCCTCCGTTTGCGGCTCCGCTTGCCGGTGATGGTCCACAATTCATTCGGGATTTAAGCGCATTGCATCATTTGGTTGCGAGTCTAGAAGTTCAAGACGTTGTGATTGCGCCACGGGATCTGGAAGCGCCGGATTGTGCCGTGTCGCGCGTTGAGACAAGTGCAGGGGGCGTAGTGTAATTGGATCCGGGAGAAGCCGCGCAAGAGGCCAATCTTGGAATTGAGACTTAGGAAGATCGAGGAGGCCGCCGGATGGCCCTCAAGTCCATGTTGAGCATATGGCTCGCGGCCTCGGTGCTTCTGAGCATGGTTGGTGCTGCCGATGCGCAGACTCGCAGGGCAAGGAGCGAGGGTGGGAGCACTGTGACGGCGTGCAGTCGCTACGGCAATGGATGCCAGACCGCGCCGCTCCGCCGCGGACAATTCGACGATGAGTACCGCTTGCCGAACGGCACGTGGATGCCGTGTAAGCAAAGCTGCAAAGACGCCTTCCGGGAAGACGTGATCGACTATTGGGAAACCATCAACGAGCGCGCGGGCAGCGGACGTCGCTGATGCGGGAGTTTTCGTTGCGGAGGATGTAGGGGGGACCGCTTAATGTTTGTGAGGACGGCATCGGCTGCGCTTGCTTGCGCGTTCATACTGAGCCTGACGGGGGCGGCTGAGGCGCAGGTGCGCAAGTCACGGGATGGCGCAGGCTCCGTGACTGTGTGCAGCCGCTTCGGCAATGGCTGTCGGACGGTGCCGGTCCGTCGTGGTCAGTTCGACGATCAGTACCGTCTGCCGAACGGCACCTGGATGCCTTGCAAGCAAAGCTGCAAGGACGCTTTCCGGGAAGACGTGATCGACTACTGGGAAACGCTCAATGAGCGCGCAGGTCGCACCTGATCCATAGGTTCTGACCGAACAGAATTAAGGAGGCCATCGAATGTCTCTGAAGTCAGTACTAGGAGCTGTGGTCTCTGCGGCGGTGATGCTGTCCATGGCTGGTGCCGCCGATGCTCAGTCGCGGAAGCAGAGCCGCAATGAGGGGCAGGGCGTGGTGAAGGCGTGCAGCATCTATGGGAATGGCTGTACGAGCGCGCCGATCCGGCGTGCCAGCTACGATTACGAGTTCCGACTGCCGGGCGGCACTTGGATCTCGTGCCGTCAAAGCTGCCAGGACACGCTGCGGCGCGAGACCGTAGACTTCTGGGAGACGCAGCGCGAGAACGGCGGCAGCGACGTCCACTAGCCGTCGCAGTGATCGCCGATGGCCTGCCTCAGCTCTTTCGCCGAGGCGGGCGCCGGCAGAAGGCGCCCGCTATTTGACTACTTCTTGTTGGGCAGGTTCAGCCTGATGTGCAGCTCGTTGAGCTGCTTGTTGGACGCCTCGGACGGGGCGCCCATCAGCAGATCGCTCGCCTGCTGGTTCATCGGGAAGAGCGCGACGTCGCGCACGGTGGAGCAGCCCGTGAGCAGCATCACGATGCGCTCGATGCCAGCCGCCATGCCGCCGTGCGGCGGCGCGCCGTACTGGAAGGCGCGATAGAGCGCACCGAAGCGCGCCTCCACAACCTCAGGTCCGAGACCAGCAACGCCGAAAGCCTTCACCATCGTATCGGGACGGTGATTGCGGATGCCGCCCGAGGCGAGCTCATAGCCGTTGCACACGAGATCGTACTGGTAGGCCTTGATCTTGAGGTAGTCCTCCGCCGACTTCGCTGCGTCGAGCGCCGCCGACCCTCCTTGCGGCATGGAGAAGGGGTTGTGCGAGAAGTCGATCTGCTTCTCGTCCTCGTTCCACTCGTAGAAGGGGAAGTCGACGATCCAGCAGAAGGCAAAACGGTTCTCGTCGACGAGCTTCAGCTCGCGGCCGATCTGGTCACGAGCCAGGCCGGCAAACTTGTAGAACCGCGCAGGATCGCCTGCGACGAAGAACGCGGCATCACCCGTCGCGAGACCAAGCTGGCCCTGAACGGCACCGGCGCGCTCGGCGCCGATGTTCTTTGCGATCGGGCCGGCACCGGCTGCGCCCTCCTCCTCGCGCCAGAAGACATAGCCGAGCCCCGGCTGGCCTTCTTTCTGCGCCCAGGCGTTCATGCGGTCGCAGAAGGCTCTGGAGCCGCCGCCCTTGCCGGGAATGGCCCACACGCGCACCTTCGGGTCCTTCTCGATCATGCCAGCGAAGACCTTGAAGCCCGAGCCGCGGAAGTGCTCGGTGACATCCTGCATCTCGATGGGGTTGCGCAGGTCCGGCTTGTCGCTGCCGTACTTCGCGATCGCCGTGTCGTAGGGAATGCGCGGGAAGGACGGGGTGACCGCCTTTCCGTCCGCGAATTCCTCGAACACGCCGCGGATGATCGGCTCCATGGTGCCGAGCACGTCGTTCTGCTCGACGAAGCTCATCTCGACATCGAGCTGGTAGAACTCGCCGGGCAGGCGGTCGGCGCGCGGATCCTCATCGCGGAAGCAGGGCGCGATCTGGAAGTAGCGGTCGAACCCCGAGATCATCAGGAGCTGCTTGTACTGTTGCGGCGCCTGCGGCAGCGCATAGAACTTGCCGGCGTGCACGCGTGAGGGAACGAGGAAGTCGCGCGCACCCTCAGGGCTCGAGGCCGTCAGGATCGGCGTCGGGAACTCATTGAAGCCGGCTTCATGCATGCGCCGGCGGATCGCCCCCGTGATCGCGAGCCGCTTCATGATGATGGCGTGCAGCGTCTCGCGGCGCAGATCGAGGAAGCGGTAGGTCAGGCGCAGGTCTTCCGGGTAGTCGGGCTCGCCGAACACCGGGACCGGCAGCTCCTTGGCTTCCGAGAGGACCTCGATCTCGGTCGCATAGACCTCGACCGCACCCGTCGCGAGTTCGGCGTTCACCGTGCCCTCGGGGCGCGCGCGCACGCGTCCGTCGATGCGCACGACCCACTCCGAGCGCAGGCGCTCGGCGGTCTTGAAGGCGGCCGTATCGGGATCGACGACGATCTGGGTGAGACCATAGTGATCGCGGAGGTCGACGAAGAGCAGGCCGCCATGATCACGGACCCGGTGAACCCAGCCCGAAACGCGCGCGGTGGCGCCGATATCGCTCTCTCTCAACGCGCCGCAGGTGTGCGAGCGGTAGCGGTGCGTGTTGGCGTCGGCCATGGTGGGCTCCCTCACGCCTGAGGCGTGGTGCTTCAAAGGTACGCGCCAGCCGTGTGCAGCGCGCCAAAATGGGTCCAAATCGGGCGCGAACAGCGCACGCACGCCCGGGCTTGTCAAGGTGGGCCGGTGAGGCCGGCGCGTCGGGGCTAATACCGGAAGCGGGAGGCCAGGACCCAGCCAGCGATCCAGCCGACGATGAGTGCGACGAAGTTGCTCGCCATGAAGATCAGCGCGTGCATGTTGGCGACATCGTCCGGGCTCTCGAAGGTCATGCCCGAGACCAGCCAGTCCGCCAGCCGGCCACTCAGGAATATTGTCGCGATGAGCGCGAACACCATCGCCACAACCATCGAGATCACGTAGCGCATCGGGAGCTTTCTTTTTGTTCCGCCGACTGCTGCAAAGTGGCCTTCATTTCTACCGTTGTGTCATACCGGCGGCCGCCGTTCTTCGAGCGCCTACTTCACTTCCCAGAACCAGACTTCCTTGGCCTGCGCATAGTTCGAATAGTAGCCGAGCCAGGAAAACCACTCCATGAGCCATTTCGTCGAGGGGCGGAAGCCGTTCCAGACGTCGATGTGGTCGCCCGTCGGATTGCCGGGCCGGTCGCCGGTACGCATCCAGTAGTCCTGAATATAGATGATCCCGGTGCGGCCGAAGAGCTTCGGGTAAAACTGCGCGGCATCGGTGCCGGTAATGCGCTGGACGGGCGCAATACCCGGCAGTTTCGTGCTTGCAAGCGCGCCTGCAAGCTCGGAGGCCCGGATGAAGTGCATTTCGTCCGCTGGGTGCACGTAGCAGGTCGAAACGCGGCCGAGCTGAGCGGGCGCCACGCCCGCGCCCTTGAGGCTCACCCCCATGCGTATAGCGCACTGGTTGCCGAAAACCGGCAGACCGCGCCGTATCGGCTTGCTCTCGATGTTCGTCAGGTCATGCGGCGCAATGCACGGGTGCGACATGCTGTGATTGGCTGGATGCTTGAGCCAGAGATCTTTGAACGTGATCATGCTGCCCCTCCCCCGGCTTCCTCGACGCTGCCATATCACGGCGCTCCGATCGGCTCGCGTTGATCGGGATTCGATCGCGCCTAGGCCGTTCATGTCAATGAATTATCTTCCCATGCCGCGGAGGGCGTCGGTTGCTGAACCTAGTGTGGCTCAATCGCCTTGAAGTTGAGCGGTTGCCGTTGCAGCATCCGGCCCGCGTAAGGGATTCGGGGGATTTCCGAGATTGGGCCCCCGGCCAGAAAACGCCATCGCGCGCGGCGCTGGCGAGCCGATGCCTCAGCATTCGGCACACGTGGGGGAGGAACCGCAATGGCGGGCACCGGCGAGCCAAGGCGGACGTTTGCCTTCACATTTGGGCTGGAGCGGCTCGGCCTCGTCGCGCTCAGAGCACCGTGGATCACGTTCGGCCTGATCGTCGTCATGACCGTCCTCGCGATCTTCGGCGTGATGCGTCTCAAGGTCGACGACAGCCTCTCAGAGCTTTTCCGCACGAATACTGCCGAGTTCCGCCAATACGAGGAGATCGACCGCCGCTTTCCCTCGAGCGAGTACGACGTTCTCGTGGTGATCGAGGGGCCGGGGCTTCTCGAGCGCGAGAAGCTCAAGGCCGTTCACGACACGATCGTGGACCTTCAACTCGCCGATGGGGTGAACGGGCTCGTCTCGATGCTGTCGGCGCGCGAGAAGCCCGACGCCAACGGATACGCCGCGCCGGTCGTTTCCGACGAGCTCCCTGAGGGCGCGGACTACGACGCGATGATCGCCCGGCTCAAGAATAACGAGATCGTCGCCGGGAAATTCCTTTCCGAGGACGGCACGCTCGCGCTCGCCGTGATCTCGCTCGACCGCAACCTGGTCGAAGAGCGCGGCGCCAAGGCCGTCATCGGGGGCATTCTTTCGGAAGCCGAGCGCGGCCTTCAGGGCACGGGCCTCAAGGTGCAGCTCACCGGCGCGCCGGTCATGCAGCTCGAAATCCGCAATGCCGTCGAGCGCGATCGCCTCGTCTATAACGGTCTCGGCTTTGTGCTCGGCGCAGTCATCGCGTATCTCTTTTTCCGGCGCATCTCGCTGACATTGCTCGCTGTGATCGGCCCAGCGGTCGCGATCCTGTGGACGCTCGGCGTCGTCGGCGGTCTCGATTTCCGCCTGAACCTCTTCATCAATGTCATCACGCCGCTGATCCTCGTCTCCGGCTTCTCCGACAGTATGCATCTCGTGTTCGCCATCCGCCGAGACATCATGGCAGGTGTGGACCGGCTGACCGCCGCGCGCGAGGCTGTGCTCGACGTAGCGCCTGCCTGCCTGCTGACGGCAATGAATGCAATGCTCGCGCTGTTGTCGTTCTCGTTTGCAGAGTCCGCGCTGATACGCACCTTCGGCATGGTTGCGATCATGGCCGTCGCGATCTCGTACATAGCTGTTGCCGTCGTCGTGCCAACTCTGGCGGCGCTGCTCATTCCTCGTGAGAAGACGCCGATCAAGGACGTCGCACCAAATCAGGATGGCGGCTTTGGCGTCCTCGGCGCCATTACGGAGGCCATCGTCCGCCGTGTCATCGCGGCCCCGCTGGCGTTCAGCATTGCCGGGCTCGCAGCCGTCCTGCTGACCGGCGCGGCCTATGTCCAGCTCGTGCCGCAGTACCGTCTCGCGGACCAGGTGCCGGACAAGGAGCACGCGCTCGCCGCGACCGAGCGCCTCGATCAGAAGCTCACCGGCGCCAATCCGGTGCACGTCATGATCAAGTGGACGGGCGGGCAGTCGCTGTTCGAGGACAAGACGCTCGCCGCGATCGCTGCCGCGCACACCGTCCTCGAGAAGGAGGCCGGGCTCGGTAACGTCTGGTCCATGGAGAGCCTTAGGCGCTGGCTCGCCGATGCCGGCGACACCAGCATCGAGACGGTCAAGAAGTACATCGGCATTTTGCCGGAGCACCTCGTCCAGCGCTTCATCGCGAAGGAGCAGGATGCGGTGCTGGTGACGGGGCGGCTCCCCGACATCGACTCGAGCGAGATCCTGCCCATTATCGAGAAGATCGACCGCGCGCTGGAGCCAGTGCGCGCCACGCACCCCGGCTACGAGATTTCCGTGACAGGTCTCCCCGCGATTGCGGCACGCAATTCGGCACGCATCATCGGTGAGCTCAACTGGGGCCTGATCGGCGACATGTTCGTGATCTTCATCTTCCTTGGGATCGCGCTGCGCTCGGTCCTCTCAGGGGTGACGAGCATCCTGCCCTCCCTCTTCCCGATCTTTGCGACCGGGGCCCTGCTGTGGGTCGGCGGGGAGGGGCTGCAGTTCGCTTCGATCATTGCCATCACGGTGGCTTTCGCACTGGCGATCGACAGCACGATCCACTTTCTGAACCGCTTCCAGCTCGAGGAGAGCCGCCCCGGCACGCGCGACGTCAACGACGCGCTCATCCGCACCATGCACCATATCGGGCCGGTCATTGTGTTGACGACCATTGTGCTGGCGCTCGGCCTCGGCGTCACCATCCTCTCGCACTTGCCTTCGCTCAGGCTGTTTGGGAGGCTGGCCGGCATCTGCCTTTTTGCCTCATTGATCGGCCAACTCGTCATCCTGCCGGCAACCGTGGCACTCTATCGCCGCTACTGGCCCCGTCGCGTTCCGGCAGCCGCTGCGTGACCGAAGGCCGGTTCGGCTGGTAAGGTCAGCTGAGGTCCTTGCTGCGTTCTCCGTCGTTTCCGCAACGATCAACGTCGGATCCAACCGATGCCTCGAGCCCCGAATGCCGTCGACTTCTGGCGTGGATTTGCCCTCGTCTCGATTTTCATCAACCACATTCCTGGGATTTTCTTCGACCAGTTCACCCATCGCGCGGTGTCGATTTCCGACTCGGCCGAGTTGTTCGTGTTTCTAGCCGGGTGGTCGCTGCGCTACGTGGTCGGCGACATCGATCGGCCGAAGCCTATGAGCCAGGTCGTCTTCCGGCTTGGAGGGCGCTCGGTGACCCTCTATGCCGCCCATATGATGATCGTGATGCTGGCAGTCGCGATCCTCGCCTTGAGTTCGCGGCTTCTCGACAACCCGCTCCTGCTCGAGTGGCACAACGCGGCGGCGGTCTTCTACCGGCCCGTCGAGACGCACATCGGCATCGCGCTGCTGACGCATCAGCTCGGCTACTTCGATATTCTGCCGCTCTACGTCATGCTGATGCTGATCGCGCCACTGCTCGCCGTGATCGACCGCCTAGCGCCGAACTTTTTGCTGCCGGCGTCGTTTCTGCTGTACGTGACTGCCCTCGTGGTGCCGCTAACCATCCCGTCGTGGCCGATCGAGGGGCAGTGGTTCTTCAATCCCCTGTGCTGGCAGTTCATCTTCGTGCTCGGCTTGGTTCTGGGGCGTGATTCGGGTATCGGGCATCGGGTGCGGGCCCATATCGTGCCGATCCGTTGGGTCGCGTTGCCGATCGTCATAATCGGGACAATCTTTGTTCTGACGGGCGGTACCTGGATCGATCCTACCGCGGTTCCTGAGCCGAAGTTGCTGTTCATTAATGGCAAGACTTTTGCAACACCGATCAGGGTTATCCAATTCCTGGCTCTAGTCGCGGTCATGTCGATCGTCTATCCATATATTGCGCGGGTCGTACCAACTGCTGTCGGTTTTCTTGCATTGCTCGGTCGAAACTCGCTGGAGGTGTTCTGTGCGGCATCAATCCTCAGCCTGGTTTGCCAGATCCTGAGATATGCGTTGCCGGACGGCGTATGGCTTGACACGCTCCTGGTCGCAGGTGGCGTGGCTCTCATGGGAATTGTGGCATGGCTAGCCGAGTGGCGCTCGCGGGCCGGAGTGGCATCCTGAAGGGGATGCTTCTGATGTCCGCACTTGTGGCAGGCCTCCCGGCCTATGCCTCCGGCCAGCCGGGCGCAGCCGTGCCGCCCGTGCCTGCTCAGGCTCCAGCGCAGTCCGCTCCAGCGGAGCAGAAGCAGGAAGAGAGTTTGCCGCCGCTGACGCGCGAGTGTCAGGTCGGCACGACCGAGGTCGTCACGCAGTCGCCATTGCCGAATGTGCTGAAGGCGTGGCGTGACCGCCAGAAGATCGTGATCCTCGCAATTGGGGCAGCACCGATCGTCCGTCGTGACGCTGGCGCGGGCGGCTACTACGATCTCGTCGAGCAGCTTCTCGAGCAGACTTTCAAGGGCCTCGAGGTCGAGATCGTCCATCGTGGCGTGTCGGGCGAACTCGCAAAGGACGCGGGGGCGCGCATCAAGATGGAAGTGGCGCTCGTTAAACCGGATCTCGTGTTGTGGCAGGTCGGCACGGCTGACGCGCTCGCCCGTCTTCCGATCGAGGACTTCGAGCGCAGTCTCGGCAAGACCCTCGTCTGGCTGAAGGCACATGACGTCGACGTCGCGATCATCGGACTGCATTACGTCAAGGCGCTGACCAAGGATTCGCATTATCAGGCGATCCGCAAGTCGATCAAGAAAGTGGCGACCGAGCTCAACGTCATGCGTGTCGGTCGCTACGAGGCCATGGAGACCATCTCCCGACTGCGCGGTGAGCAGGGGGCGCCGGCGAACCGGGTGCGGATGACCGAAGCAGCTTATGAATGCAGCGCCGAATATCTGGCGCGCGCCATTGCGACGGGACTTTTCCACAAGGATCGGCCCAAGCCGGTCAACAAGCCCGCCACCAACTGACGGCAGCCTCCGAGAGGGCCTGCGGCGGGGCCGCTGGCCGCAGCTCGTCCATGATAGGCCTCCGTGATCGACCTGAATGATTGAGATGACCGCGGCTGCCGAGGTCGTTATGGTCGCGACCCTGAGTGCGGGCGGCTGTGCGGCTCGCCGGAGCGCCCGTAAGGATAGCGGACATGACGCAGCATTTCGCCTCCGACAACAATGCCGGCATCTGTCCCGAGGCCATGGCGGCGCTGAAGCGGGCCAACGCGACCGGTCACGAGCTTTCATACGGCGAGGACCGCTGGACGGCGGCCGTGTGCGATGGGCTCAGGGCGCTCTTCCAGACTGACTGCGAGGTCTACTTCGTCTTCAACGGCACCGCGGCGAACTCGGTTGCGCTTTCGGCCATGTGTCAGCCCTTTCATGCCGTGATCTGTCACGAGCTGAGCCACATCGAGACCGACGAGTGCGGCGCACCAGAATTCTTTTCCGCCGGCTCAAAGCTTCTTGCGGTCGAAGGCCCGCTCGGCAAGCTCACGCCCGACATCGTCGAGTACACGGCGACCAAGCGCTCGGACATGCATTTTCCGAAGCCGAAGGCGGTCTCGCTTACGCAGTCGACCGAAGTCGGCACGGTCTACACCGTCGAAGAACTGCGTGCGATTGCGGCGATCGCCAAGCGGCGCGGGCTCAACATCCACATGGATGGCGCGCGCTTTGCCAACGCCGTGGCGACGCTCGGCTGTCATCCATCTGAGATCACGTGGCGCGCTGGCATCGATGTGCTCTGCTTCGGCGGCACCAAGAATGGGCTCCCGGTCGGCGAGGCCGTGATCTTCTTCAAGAAGGAGCTTGCCGAGGACTTCGCCTGGCGCGTCAAGCAGGCGGGCCAGCTCGCGTCCAAGATGCGCTTTGTCTCGGCACCCTGGCTCGGTCTCCTCGAGAACGACGTGTGGCTGCGCAATGCGCGCCACGCCAATGCCATGGCCAAGCGGCTTGCCGATCAGATCAGCGGGCTCGAGGGCATCAAGCTCATGTTCCCCGTCGAGGCGAACGCGGTCTTCGCAGAAATCCCGCCGCCGGCGCAGGCCAAGCTGCGCGAGAAGGGCTGGCGCTTCTATACGTTCATCGGTGCTGGCGGATGCCGTCTCATGTGCGCGTGGGATACCTCGCCCGATACTGTCGACCGGTTCGCCGCCGATCTCGCGAAGGCCGTGCATGGTCTCGCGCCCGCCCGCGAAGCTGCTGGTGAAGCACGCGGCCGCGGGCGGCGCTGAGCGCCAGGAGACCGTGACGGCGGCCCAAGGAAAGTACACGTGTCATGAAAGGCAGGATCGCAGGGCCGGAAATCGAGCGCCTGATTCAGCTCCTGGCGCGCCTGCCGGGACTCGGCTCGCGTTCCGCGCGCAAGGCAGCACTCGCGCTCCTCAAGCGCCGCCACGAGCTGCTCGAGCCGCTGGCCGCTGCCATGCAGGAAGCGGCGCGCAGTCTCGTCGCGTGCGAGGTCTGCGCCAATCTCGATACGGTCTCGCCATGCACCATCTGCGGCGATGCGCGGCGTGATCGATCGCTGATCGTCGTCGTCGAGGAGATCGGCGACCTCTGGGCGCTCGAGCGCGCGGGCGTCGTCACGGGCCTCTATCACGTGCTTGGCGGACATTTGTCGCCGCTCGATGGCATCGGGCCCGATCAGCTCAATATCGCGCGGCTCGTCGAACGCGCACACACGAGTGAGGTCCGCGAAGTTTTGCTCGCACTCAATGCCACTGTTGAAGGACAGTCGACGGCGCACTATGTGCGGGAACAACTCACCGATGCCGATGTGAAGGTATCCGGTCTCCAGCACGGTGTTCCCGTTGGGGGTGAACTCGACTATCTCGACGAAGGCACCCTTGCCGCCGCAATCCGTGCGCGCCGGACACTCTAAAGGGATTAGCCGAAATGGCGAACGAACGCGGGGCCCGTTTTGTCACGGGCTCCATACCCGCACACGTTCTGCGCATGACCGGCGCCGCCGCGTTCGGCCTCATGGCGATCTTCGTTGGCGAGCTCGCAAACGTGCTGTTCCTCAGCATGCTCGGCGATGTCGAGATCATCGCGGCCGTCGGCTATGCCTCGACGATCCTGTTTCTTCTGCTCTCGGTCGGGATCGGCACCGCGATCGCCGCGAGCGCGCTCATTGCGCCGGCCATCGGCGCGGGCGACCTTGCGCGCGCCAAGAGCCTCAGTGCCAGCTCGCATGTGTTTTCGGTGATTTTCGCCGCCATCGCCGGGATCATCGTGTGGATCTTCGTGCCCGAACTCATCAGTCTGATCGGTGCCGAAGGCCGCACGCTGGCACTGGCGACGAGCTACCTGCGTATCCTCATTCCCTTCATGACGCTCATGTCGCTCGGCATGTGCGCCTCGGCCGTTCTGCGCTCGCAGGGCGATGCGCGCCGCTCTATGAACGTCACGCTCGTCGGCGCGTTTGTGAACGTCGTGCTCGATCCGCTCTTCATCTTCGTGCTCGGCCTCGGCATCAATGGCGCGGCGTGGGCGACGAACATTTCGCGCATTGCCGTCGCCGCTGCCGGCATCTACTGGCTCGTTCGCAAACACGATCTTCTCGAATGGCCGCGCCTCAAGCACGTGATCGACGACGCGCGCACCATCATGAGCTTCGCTGTGCCGGCCATCCTTACCAACCTCGCGACCCCGATCGCCAATGCCTACGTGACGTATGCCATAGCGCGACACGGTACGGCAGCCGTCGCTGCGTGGGCGCTCATAGGACGCATAGCGCCGGTGGCATTCGGCTCGATCTTTGCGCTTTCCGGTGCTGTTGGGCCGGTCCTTGGCCAGAACCTTGGCGCGCGGCAGTGGGCGCGTGTTCGCGAGGCCTTCGATGTCTCGATCCTGGCGGCGCTGGGCTTCACGGCCATTGCATGGCTCGCCCTCGCACTTGCTGTCGAGCCGCTGATCGCCCTTTTTCATGCGAGCGGCGAGACAGCGGACATCCTCCGAACGTACTGCCTCTATCTCTCGCCGATGTTCGTTTTCCTCGGCATTCTCTTCGTCGCCAACGCCGCGCTCAATGCGCTCGGTCATCCGCACTGGCCGACCGTGCTCAACTGGGGCCGCGCCACACTCGGCACGGTGCCCGTCGTGACGGTCGCAGGAATGCTCTACGGTCCGACTGGCGTCATCGGCGCGAACCTCGCAGGCGCTAGCGTCTTCGCGCTCCTCGGCGCGTGGCTCTGCCGGCGGCTCATTGCAGGGAAGTCTCAGAAAGAGGCGGAGTGATCGAAATGGTCGCGCCTTTGGCGCGAACAGGGCCGCATGCCTTTGGCATGCCTCCGGCATGACCCTGTAACCCGACCGGGGGACACCCCCGGAGCCTCCGCCGTTTATGGACTTGGAGTTCGCGGCTAGCTCTTTCGTCATAAAGGCGGGAGGGGCCGGGAGGGTGTCCCTCCCGGTTGGGGTGCGGGGCGAAAGCCCCGTCGCGCCGGGGTCGCGAGCTAGCGCTCGTCACCTTCCTCGTTCGCCGGCAACGCTGCACCGGTGAGATCGTGGCTGTGGTCGTGCTGATGCTGGTAGACGGCGAAGGAGCGCGCGGCCTCGGCGCCGAAGAGGCGCGCGTACTCGGGATGCTGGGCCACGGCCTCGGGCTGGCCCGAGCAGCAGATGTGGCGGTTAACGCAGATGACACGGTCGCTCTGTGCCATCACGACGTGGAGATCGTGGCTGACGAGCAGGATGCCGACACCGCGGGCATCGCGGATGCGGCCGATGAGGTCGTACAACTCCGCTTCGCCCGTGTAGTCGACACCGCGCACGGGCTCGTCGAGGACGAGGAGATCGGGTCGTCGCAGCAGAGCCCGCGCCAGCACGACGCGCTGCAACTCGCCGCCGGAAAGGGCTGAGAGCTGCTGGGCGATGACACGCGCGGCACCCACTTCCTGGAGGGCTGCCTCGGCCTCGGCAGGCGTATGCCTGCTTCCAAGTGCAAGGAAACGGGCGACGGTCATGGGGATCGCCGGGTCGCGATCGAAGCGCTGCGGCGCATAGCCGACCGAGAGGCCATCGCGTCGCGTGATGTTGCCGCGGTCCGGCTTTTCGAGGCCGAGCAGAATGCGCACGAGCGTCGTTTTGCCGGCACCATTTGGGCCGATCAGGGTGACGATCTCACCGGGCGCCAGATCGAGGTCGATGCCTTCGAGGATCGTGCGGCCGGCGCGGGCGAAGTGCACGTCGCGCGCAGCGAGCAGCACGTCGGTCCGACCTGGGAGCGTCCCAGTGTGCCCGTGATGGTGGTGGTGCCCATGATCACGATGATGGTGGTCATGACCGCGATGGTCGTGGGCTCCGTGCGCGTGCGTGTGTGCGCTCATGCCGGTGTCGCCGCGCAGCTTGCACAGAGGCCCGTCACCTCGACCATGACGCGCGCGGGACCGAAGCCCGCGCCGCGGGCGGCGGCGTCGATTTCATCGAAGGCGGAAGGCGTGGCGACCTCGGCGACCGTGGAGCAGCGTTCGCACGCAAGGATGATCTGGCGCGTGCCGTGCTTCCCGTGTGGCGCATGACAGGCGAAGTAGGCATTGCGACTCTCGAGACGATGGACGACACCCATTTCGAGGAGGGCATCGAGCGCGCGGTACACCGAAATGGGCGCCATGCGCGTGCTCTCCTTTCGTGAGAGCCGTTCGAGGATCTCGTAGGCGCCGATGGCGTGATGGGAGGCAGCGACCTCCTCTAGTACTCGCTGTCGTAGCGGCGTGAGCTTCAGCCCGCGAGCCTCGAAGGCAGCGGCCGCACGTTGCAAGGTCTCCTTGAGACAGGGCGCATGGTCGTGACCGGGGGTCGGGAAGGCCGGTGCGGTTGGTGCACGTCGCATTACGTTCTCACTGCTGGCCAAGGGGGTGTTTGAGGAATAATGTAACACTATTCGGGCGGCCAGCGCACCCCACTCGCGGTCGGTAAGCAAGATCTGCGAGGCGTCAGGCACTATCAGCCGGGGTGCTCGGCCAGGCTCGGGAGTCATCATGCCGCCGCAGCCAAGCCGCACTGCGGCCCGGTCTTGCGGCAGCTTGCACGAGGTTTCTCCATGAGTTCACCTGCCACGCCCATTCATCCCGGCACCCGGATCGGGCACGTCCATCTCAAGGTTGCCGACATCGAGCGCGCGCTCGGCTTCTGGCGCGATGTGCTCGGTTTCGAGGTCACGCAGCAGCGCGAGGGGGCGGTGTTTCTCTCTGCCGGCGGCTATCATCACCACATCGCGCTCAATACCTGGGAAAGCAAGGACGGAGCGCCACCCGCGCCGGGCACGACCGGCCTCTACCACGTCGCTATCCTCTATCCCGACCGTGCCGAGCTTGCTGATGCGCTGCGCCGGCTCGTGCGCGCTGGCATTAAGATTACGGGTGCCAGCGACCACGGCGTCAGCGAGGCGATCTACCTCAACGATCCCGACGGTAACGGTGTCGAGCTCTATCGCGACAAGCCTAAGGAGCAGTGGCCGCGAACCGCCGAGGGTGCCCTGTCGATGACGCGCGCGCGTCTCGATCTCGACGCGCTGATGGCCGAGGCACGCTAGGCTGCTGCGCGCCCGCAGTCTTGCTGCGATCGTCTCCGGCGGATAGCTTGCTCGCGAGAAACGATCGCGCGATCTCGCGCGTGGCGGCATGGCTGTCACGCGCGCCGCTTCCGGGAGAAAAACATGCAGGACCGACCGACGACGTTGAAGCGCTATCAGACCTACATCGATGGCAAGTGGATGGATGCCGCCTCGGGCAAGGTCTTCGAGACGAGTGATCCCTACACGGGCGAGGCCTGGGCGCAGATCCCCGAGTGCGATGCGCGCGATGCCGAACTCGCCTGCGCTGCTGCCGCACGCGCCTTTGAGAAGGGCCCTTGGCCGGCGATGACGGCGACCGCGCGCGGCCGCCTGCTGCGGAAGATGGGTGATCTGATCGCCAAGCACGCCAAGCATCTCGCTGAGATCGAAGTGCGCGACAACGGCAAGCTCATCTCGGAGATGTTCGCGCAGACGCAGTATCTGCCCGAGTGGTACTATTACTATGGTGGTCTCGCCGACAAGATCACCGGCCAGACCATCCCCGTCGATAAGCCCGACCACTTCTGTTACACGCTCAAGGAGCCCGTCGGCCCGTGCGTGTTCATCACGCCGTGGAACTCGCCGCTCATGCTGGTCGGCTGGAAGCTTGCGCCGGCGCTGGCCGCTGGTTGCACGGTGGTCATCAAGCCGAGCGAGTTCACTTCCGCGTCTCTCCTCGAGTTCATGAAGCTCGTCGTCGAGGAAGCTGGCGTGCCGCCAGGCGTCATCAACGTCGTGACGGGCTATGGCGCCGTGGTCGGCGAGCCGCTGGTCACCCATCCGAAGATCGCGAAGGTTGCCTTCACAGGTGGCACGGCCACGGGTGCCCGGGTGAATGAGCTTGCCGCCCGCAGCTTCAAGAAGGTTTCCCTGGAGCTCGGGGGCAAGTCGCCGAACATCATGTTCGACGACTGCATTCTCGATGAAGCCGTCAACGGTGCGATCTCGGGCATCTTCGCCGCGACAGGCCAGACGTGCATCGCGGGTTCGCGCCTGCTCGTGCAGGAGAGCATTCACGACAAGTTCGTCGAGAAGCTGGTCGAAGTCGCGAAGACGGCGAAGCTCGGCAATCCGCAGCTCTTCGAGACGCAGGTCGGCCCGGTGACGACTCCGCCGCAGTACCAGAAGATCCTGGGTTACATCGACATCGCCAAGGGCGAGGGCGCCAAGTGCGTGCTCGGCGGCGGACCGGCGACGGCGGACGAGGGCGGCGGCAAATACTTCGTCAAGCCGACGATCTTCACGGGCGTGCACAACAAGATGCGCATCGCGCAGGAGGAAGTCTTCGGTCCGGTCCTCTCGGTCATCAAGTTCAAGGATGAGGCCGAGGCCATCGAGATTGCGAACGACATCGCTTATGGACTGGGTTCGGGCGTCTGGACGCAATCCGTGCGCCGCGCCACGATGATGGCGCAGAAGATCAAGGCGGGTACCGTCTGGGTTAACACCTACCGCGCCGTGTCCTTCACGATGCCGTTCGGAGGCTACAAGGCTTCAGGCCTCGGTCGCGAGAACGGCGCAGATGCCATCGAAGGTTATCTGCAGACAAAGAGCGTGTGGATCAACAACGCGGTCGGCGGCGGCGGGAATCCTTTCGTGATGAAGACGTCAGCGAACAGCTGACTAGCCCGCAACGCAGATTGAGCATGACTTTTGGCACGCGCGGACGATCCGCGCGTGCCTGCTCTTATGTGGAGACGGATAGACGGCTCGCATCAGACGCAGGCGTCGAGGCCGTGCTCGTACACCATGCAGACCTGTCCGGTCGGAAGGCGACAGCGTGCGCCGACCCAAAGGAAGCCCGTGCATGATGGATAGTTGCCTCTGAGGGGCTCGTACACTCGGCGCCCGCCTCTGCGGGCATTGGACTCAGGCCCAGGCGGCCTGTCGACGCCCATGGGTTCAAGGCGGCGATAGCCGTTGAAGAACTGCGCCTCGGCGGATGCGGGGAAACCGAGCAAGGCGATCGCGGTGATCGCGGCACTTACGATGAGTATACGCATTTTATGGCCCCTTCCATCTCATGGGGACTTGGGGGCGCTGGCAGCGATGTCAACCCGCGCTACGGAAGCTACCGGGCAGAAAAGAAAAAAGCCCGCGGTCGGGGGGAGACCGCGGGCTATCACGTGACGCCTCTATGGGGGGGATAGGTGGGACGGCGCCACGATTTCAGTGTGTCCATATGCACTCATCTGGGGACAAACTGCAAGGGGAAGCACGAAAAATTGTTTACAAAAGGTGAAATCTAGGGCAGCGAATTAATCAACTATCGGTAGTCTGTTGTTCGGTCTGCAATCACCGAGTGCGGCAGCCTCCGCGATAACCCTGATTCGCCTCCGTTCGACACCCTAACGTTGGCAGAGGCAACTCGGTTCCGGGCAAGGCCCGGCCCTTCAGCCGTGATGATCATGCATGTGTGGAACCCACCTACGCATGGCCGCGCAACGGCTCATTTTCCTCATTGCCTGCCCCTGCGCGCGCGCTATGAACTTGGCTTGCAGCAAAAAGCAGATCTGGAGCCCTCTCGGAGTCCCGAGGACGTGCTTCAGTGCATCTTAGGGCGGGGAGCGACGCATGGGCGCTGAAGGCACCTATGACTACATCATCGTCGGTGCGGGGACGGCGGGCTGTCTGCTCGCCAATCGTCTTTCAGCGGACCGCAGTCAACGCGTGCTGCTCCTCGAGGCTGGTGGCAGTGACAACTATCACTGGATCCACATTCCCGTCGGCTATCTCTACCTCATGGGCAACCCCCGGGCCGACTGGGGATATGCAACGGCAGCGGAGCCGGGTCTAAACGGCCGCTCACTAAATTATCCTCGCGGCAAGGTGCTCGGCGGCTGCTCCTCCATCAACGGCATGATCTACATGCGCGGTCAGGCGCGCGACTACGACGGCTGGCGCCAGATGGGTAATCCGGGCTGGGGCTGGGACGACGTACTCCCGTTCTTCCGCCAGCACGAGGATCAGTGGGCGCTCGAACCCGATGCTTTCGAGGGCTTGCACGACCGTGGTGGCGAGTGGCGCATCGAGAAGCCGCGCATCTCCTGGGAAATCCTCGATGCGTTCCGCGAGGCCGCTGCGGAAGCGGGCATTCCGAAGATCGAGGACTTCAATCGCGGCGACAACGATGGCTGCGGCTACTTTCATGTCAATCAGCGCTCCGGCATCCGCTGGAATACGGCGAAGGGCTTCCTGCGTCCCGCCAAGAGCCGGCCGAACCTGACGATCGCGACACACGCGACGGTGCACCGCCTGGAGATGTCCGGTCGGCGCGTGACCGGCGTCGCCTTCAATCAGTATGGCGCCATGCGTCAGGCAACCGCGCGCCGCGAGGTCATCATGGCGGCCGGTGCGATCGGCACGCCGCAGATCCTCCAGCTCTCCGGCATCGGTCCCGGCGCGCTGCTGCAGCAGCACGGCATTGCCTTACGCCATGAACTCAAGGGCGTCGGCGAGAATCTGCAGGACCATCTGCAGATCCGCTGCGCTTACAAAGTGCAGGGCGTCAGGACCATGAACGAGCGCTATCAGAGCCTCGTGCAGCGGGCGAGTTTTGCGCTCGAGTACGCGCTCTTCAGGCGCGGGCCGATGACCATGGCGCCGTCGCAGCTCGGTGCCTTCACGCGCTCCGATCCCTCGCGCGATACGCCGAACATTCAGTACCACGTGCAGCCGCTGACACTGCCGAAGTTCGGCGAGCCGCTCGATCCTTTCCCGGCATTCACGGCGAGCGTGTGCAATGTCCGCCCGACGAGCCGCGGGCATGTGCGCATCGTGTCGCCTGATCCGAGCGCGCATCCCGAGATCCGGCCCAATTACCTTTCGACCGAGGACGACCGACGCGTCGCGGCTGACAGCGTGCGCGTCACGCGCCGCATCGTCTCCATGCCGGCGCTCCAGAAGTATCGTCCCGAGGAGTTCCGCCCTGGTCTCGAACTTCAGAGTGACGAGGACCTCGCGCGGGCAGCCGGCGAGATCTCGACCACCATCTTCCATCCCGTATCGACATGCCGGATGGGCACCGACGATCTTGCCGTTGTTTCGCCCCGCCTCAAGGCGCATGGTCTCGAGGGGCTGCGCATTGCCGATGCCTCGGTCATGCCGACGATCACATCAGGCAACACCAATTCGCCGACGCTGATGATCGCGGAGAAGGCGGCGACGATGATTGCGGAGGACTGGCAGACAGCAGGGGCGCGAGAGCTGCCCGCTGCGTGAGAACGCCAAAACGCACGCGAGCATGGCATCACAGTTGGGGCGGAGAACCTCTTTCCAGCAGCCCGCGGCAAGTAAGCAAAACGGAGAGCATCGCATGGCGGCAAAGGATCAGGTCAAGGCACTCGTGTTCGACGTGTTCGGCACGGTCGTCGATTGGCGCGGAAGCTCCATTCGCGAGCTCACGGCATTCGGCAATGCGCGCGCCATCAAGCGCGACTGGGAGCAGTTCGCCGACGAATGGCGAGGTCTCTATCAGCCCGGCATGGAGGAAGTACGCTCAGGGCGGCGCCCCTACACCATTCTCGACGTGCTCCACCGCGAGAGCTTGGAAAAGCTGCTCGCCAAATACGAGATCAAGGGCCTTCCCGAGCAGGACATCCAGCACCTCGTCACCATCTGGCATCGCCTTGAGCCCTGGCCCGATGTCGTCGAGGGGCTCACGCGTCTCAAGAAGCGCTACATTATCGGGACGTGCTCGAACGCCAACATCGGCCTCGCCGTGCGCATGGCCAAGCACTCCGGCCTCCCGTGGGACACGATCGTCGGCGCCGAGGTCGCGCGTGCCTACAAGCCGACCGCGCAGGCCTATCTCGGCACGGCCGCTGCGCTCAATCTCGATCCGCATGAGGTGATGCTGGTGGCTGCTCACAACAGCGATCTCGCCGCTGCCGCAAAGACCGGCTTCCGCACGGCGTTCGTTGCGCGTCCGACCGAGTACGGTCCGAAGAAGAAGGCGGATACTGCCGAGAATACCAATTGGGACATCTCGACGGACAGCTTCAACGGCGTTGCTGACGCGATGGGGTGCCCGAGACTCTAGTTTGTTTGCCGCTCGCGCCTTTGGCGCGACGGGGCTTTCGCCCCTGGCCCCAACCGGGAGGGACACCCTCCCGGACCCGCCCGCCTTTTATGACGATGTCACTCGCGGCAAACTCCAAGTCCATAAAGGACGGGGGTGTCCGTCGTGTCGAAGACACGCGCCTTCGGCACGATGCGGGGCGTGGGGCCTGCGGCCCCACTCGCGCTGAAGGCGCGAATGCTACGCCCCCAGCATCGCGTCGCCGTTACCGTGTCGTAAATCCCGTCAGACTCAAAACGCGCCGGCGTCGGTGGGCCAGCAGTCCTGAGGCTCATAGCCGACGAGGTCACGAGCAAGTTCGAGATCGTAGCGCTCGCGGACGAGCGGCCTGCTCGTGACGTAGACAGGTGCGAACGACGGCAGGCGATCGAGTGCCGTATCGATGGCGCAAGCGAAAAAGCGCCCGGCATCTGAGGGGCTCAGGTACACGTCCTGATCGTCGGGGTTGGCGGTCAATTCCTCGACCTGGCCTTGATTGCGCGGACACCAACCGAGCCGCACTGCGATCACCTTCATGCCGTGATGGGCGGCATAGACTTGGCCGAGCTGCTCGAGGAACACCTTGGTGCAGGCGTAGAGATAGCGGGGCGCGTACGACGCGTCTGCGCGGACCGGGATGTTGCCGGCCTTGCGGTGCCCGACGATCACCTGCCCGCTGCTGGCGAGTACAATCTTTTTCACGCCAGCCTTGCGCGCGGCCTCCATCACCCGATAGGCGCCGACGATGTTGTTCGGAACAAGCTCGGCTTCGAAGTTGTCGACGTCGCCGGGTGGAGCGGGGCGTGGATAGACGGCATCGTCTGGCGTCGCGCCGAGATGCACGAGGCAGTCGGCGCCTGCAATTGCGGCCGAAAGTTTGTCCTGCTCCAGTAGCGACGCCACGAAAACTTGCGCTGGCGGCAGGCTCGGCGACGGCCGGACGTCGAGGCCAAGCACGGTGTGGCCGCGAGCGGCTATGGCAGTGACAGCAGCTCTTCCGATGCGTCCGGCAGAGCCGGTCACGAGAACACGCTGGATCATGCTGGCTCGCTCTTCTCGCGCTCTACCGGGAAGGACACCCTGCCAGAACTCATCCGAGTTCATGCCGCCAACATCGCGTCAGCGATCTTTTCCGCCGACATGAGCACGGGGAAGTTCGTGTTGGCGCTCGGCACCATCGGGAAGATCGAAGCGTCGACCACGCGCAGTCCGCTGATGCCGCCGCGCACACGTCCCTGCGTGTCTGTCACAGCCATGGGATCGCCGTCCGCGCCCATGCGGCACGTACATGACGCGTGCCACACGCCAATCGTTGCCTTGCGTACGAAGGCTTCGAGCGCCTCGTCGTCCTGCATGACTTGATTGAACTTGAAGCCTTCGACGATGACGTTGTCGAAGAGATAATTGCGCACGAACTGCGGACCGTCGAGCAGTGCGCCGGCGATGCCGGTGATGATCTTGTTTTTTGTGCAGACGACGCCGAGCGCGCGCACGCGGTCGGAATAAGCGGCGGGAAACGGGTTCGAGGTGATCTTCTGCATCTCGGGATGAGAGTACGCAGCGCCCATGCGTTTGAAGCCGTCCATGAGGCGCTCGAGATCGCGACGGTCCGAGAGCAGGTTGAACTCGACGAGCGGCTCATCACGTGGATCGCGTGAGACGAGTTTCACTTCACCGCGCTCCGAGCAGGTGCGGTTCACCCAAAGGAGCATCGAGGCAATGCGCTTGCCGACATCATGCCAAGCCGATTTGGAGACCACGCTCACGTACATGTCGCCCGGCGGCAGGCCGCCGATGCCGGAAGAGTAGCGCAGGCCAAGCGTCATGTGCCGCCGCGTGTGGCTGTTCATGCGGCCCTGCGGGCGCAGGTACGACGACACGGAGATGGCCGGGTGGTCCGTCAGGCGCTGGCCGACGCCGCCGAGCGCGGCCCGAACTTCGATGCCGAGATCCTTGAGATGACCCGCGGGCCCGATGCCTGAGCGCATGAGGTGCGATGGCGAGTGGATCGCGCCGCTGCACAGGATGATCTCGTTCGCGCGGAACTCTTGAGGACGCCCGTTGACCTCAGCGCGCACGCCAATGCATCGGTTACCCTCGAAGAGCAGCTCGCTCACAACCGTGCTCGTGGAGATGGTGAGGTTCTGGCGCGCGCGCGTCCCGGGTCCGAGATAGCCGATGGCGGCGGAGACACGCTGCTCGTTGGCGTTCGAATGCGTGAGCGGCATGTAGCCGTCGACGAATTCACCGTTCTGGTCCTCGACGTACTTCCAGCCTTGCGCCTCGAAGGCCTTGGCCGCCGCCTTGGCGTGCTCTGTCCAGTATTGCGGGAATATGCGGCGGACCGGGATGTGGCCGTCCTTGCCGTGGTACGGCCCGTCGAAATCCATGTCGCGCTCGACCTTACGGAAATAGGGGAGCACGTCATTCCAATTCCAGCCGCGCGCGCCACGCGCTTCCCATTCGGCGTAGTCCGTCGGTGCCCCGCGATTGGCGAGCTGACCGTTGATCGATGAGCCGCCGCCGAGTACGCGCGCTTGCTCGTACTTGCGGAAAGGCGGTGGCGATTCGGTTGGATTGTTGTGCGAGACGACCTCGGTGCGCACGCGCAGTTTGGTCCAGTGGAAGCGCGGATCGAAGTAGGCGGTGCCGGGATAGCTGTCGAGGATCTCGGGTGGGACGGCGCCGTGCGGCGTGTCGGGACCGGCCTCGAGGAGCAGCACCTTGTTCGAGCTCTTCGCGGAGAGCCGATTGGCGAGCACCGATCCCGCCGAGCCGCCGCCGACGATGATGTAGTCGTACGTCATTGGGAATTTCCACCGAACGCGTTCATGGGCCTTTCACAGGCGCCTTCGCCATTCGATAGCAGTTGGTCAGCCCTCGCACAAAGCCCCAGCTGTGCAGGCGCACGATTGGCGGATGCATGGCGCGGGGCTAATCTTGGTACAATCCGCCGAGGGGGTCACTATGCTCAAGATCTACGGTCGTGCCGATGGCATCAACGTCCGCAAGGTGCTGTGGCTGTGCGAGGAGATGGCGCTGACGTACGAGCGCGAGGACTGGGGGCGCGGTTACCGACCGACCAGTGATCCCGAGTTTCAGCGGATCAGCCACTTCGGTCTCGTCCCGGTGATCGAGGACGATGGCTTCATTCTCAGGGAAAGCAATTCGATCCTGCGCTATCTGGCTCGCAAGCATGGCCGGCACGACCTGCTGCCCGAGGATCTGCGCGCACGGGCGACAGTCGAAGCCTGGATGGACTGGGGTGTGAGCGATGGTTTTGCCGGCCTCAGACCCGTATTTCTGGGTCTACACGCCAAGACACCGGAGTTTGTCGGCAAGAGCGAGCTGATCAACTGGGGTATCTGGCACTGGAACCGTCAGCTCCAGCGACTCGATGCCGACCTCGCCAAGTCCGGCGGGCCCTATGTGTGCGGGGCGAACTTCACGCTGGCTGACATCCCGGTTGGGATGATTGTGAACCGGTGGCTGCAACTGGACTTCGAGAAGCCCGAGCTGCCGGCGGTGGAACGCTACTATGAGCAACTCAGCACGCGGCCTGCGTACCGGCTGCACGGTCGGAACGGCTTGGTCTAGTGAAGTGACAGCCACTCGCGGGCGCGGCGCTGGGCTTGGCCGATCTCGGCGCGGGTCATCTCGCTCGCGAGCTCGCTGCGGTAGTGCTTGGCCTCGCGGTTGCCGCGCAGCGCCGCGAGATTGAACCACTTGTGGGCCTCGATCAGGTCGATTTCCACATCTCGGCCGCTGCAGTAGGCGAGCCCGAGCTCGAAGAGCGCATCGGCGCCGCCACCCTGGGCGGTGAGGGCCGGCATCTCCTGGAACGAAACTTCAAATCTGGCCATGGGGAACGTACTCCTATCCCGATACTCAGCCGTGGAATGCTGCCACGCTTAGTTCGGTGCGGGCATAAGCTCACGATGTCAGTGCTCTGGCTGAGAAGAAGTAAATTCGATGAGCTTTTGAATTAATGGCGTGGGAACGCGTTGGTTAGCTGTTCCCTAAGGAACGTCCGTCCGTAGGAATTTCGGCCGATTTCGGAACAAGACGAGGCTGTTCATCAGGACCGCCATTTGCGCTGCATTAACCATGCTGGACGAAAGCCTTTTCTGCCCCGGCGACCGTCTGGCTGGGGAGCTTGGTCAGTCGCGCCCTTGAGACCCGCGCCTCAGCCATGTATTGCTCGCGCGGATAAGCAATGGGGACACGGGCATGGTGACTCGGGAAGAAGGGCGGCTCATCGCAGTAGTGGGCGGCTCCGGCTTCGTCGGCCGGCATACAGTCAGGGCACTGGCGCGGCGCGGTTTCCGGGTCCGGGCTGTCGTGCGCCGGCCGGACCTTGCCGGCTACCTGCAACCCATGGGCAGCGTCGGCCAGATCCATGCCGTGCAGGGCAATGTCCGTTTCCCGGATTCGATTGCGCGCGCGCTCGAAGGAGCCGACGGCGTCGTGAATCTGGTCGGGGTCCTGGCCAAATCCGGCGCCCAGACCTTCGATGCGATCCACGTGGCCGGCGCGCGGACGGTTGCGCGCGCTGCCCGCGAGGCTGGCGCGCGACGTCTCGTGCACGTCTCGGCAATCGGTGCTAGCAGCAACTCGGCCGGACAGTACGGGAGGACCAAGGCCCAGGGCGAGGCGGCCGTGCTCGAGGCGTTCCCCGAAGCCATCATCCTGCGCCCATCGCTTGTTTTCGGCCCCGAAGACAGCCTCTTCAATCGCTTTGCCGCCATGGCGCAGATGGCGCCAGTGCTGCCGCTTGTTGGCGGCAAGACGCGCTTCCAGCCGGTCTATGTCGCCGATGTCGCGACGGCGATCGCGAATGTCTGCGAGGGTGCCGGGAAGCCGGGCACGATCTACGAACTCGGTGGCCCCGAGGTGCTCACCTTCCGTGCGCTTCTCGACCGCGTGCAGGAGCACGCCGGCCGCGCGCGCCCTTACTTTCCGCTGCCCTTCTGGGCCGCAAAGCTACTCGCGGCCGTGACGGCGCCGTTGCCGAATGCAGTCCGGCCGCTCACCGTTGATCAGGTGCGTATGCTCCAGAGCGACAATGTCGTGAGCGAGGCTGCCGCGAAGGAAGGCCGCACGCTGCAGGGCCTTGGCATCCAGGGGCCACACGCCATCGATACGATTGTGCCGGCGTATCTGGAGTCGTACCGGCCCAAGGGGCAGTATTCTCATTATCGGGGATAAGCTCGGGAGCCACGTGATAGGGTTGCTGGCGTCCGGCTAGATGTGTTGGCGAGACTCAAAAGGGAACGGCGCCCGTGCTGCTCATCCGAATACTCGTGTTCATCAGCTATCTCGTTACGCTCTACACGTGGGTGGTCATCGCCAGCGTCGTGCTGAGTTGGCTCATGGCGTTCAATGTCGTGAACGCCTACAACCCGTTCGTCCGCTCGTTGTGGAACGGGCTCAATGCGGTCACCGAGCCGCTGCTGCGCCCCATCCGGCGTGTGCTGCCGGACCTCGGTGGGATCGACATCTCGCCCGTCATCCTGCTGCTCGGGTGCTACTTCGTGCAGAGCGTGGTCATTCCAACCCTCATCGATCTCCTGCGATGACGGCAAGCGCCGCCTCGCCCTGGATGCACTCCCGAGAGGGAGTGGTCCTGAGGGTGCGGGTGACGCCCAAATCCTCCAAGGACGCTGTCGAGGGACTTGAAGCGACGCCGCAAGGTCCGGCACTGAAAGTGCGTGTGCGCGCCGTGCCCGACAAGGGGGCCGCAAACACGGCCGTCGCGGAGACTGTTGCGCGATGGCTCGGAGTATCGAAGAGCACGGTCTCGCTGCTGAGCGGCAGCACGGCGCGGGTGAAGAGCCTCGCCATTGCCGGCGACGGCGCATCCCTTGCGGCGCAACTCGCGCGTCGGCTCGGCGAGCGGGACTGAAGGACGGAGGGAACTGCAATGTCCAGCGCGACGATCATTGATGGCAAGGCCATTGCAGCGCGACTGCGGGACGACGTCGGCGCGGCGGTTGCACGCATGAGCCGCGATCATCGCGTAACGCCAGGACTCGCGGTGGTCCTCGTCGGCAACAATCCGGCGAGCGAGGTCTACGTTCGCAACAAGGACCGCCAGACCCGTGAGGCCGGCATGGTCTCCATCGAGGTCAAGGTGCCGGCGACGACGAGCGAAGCCGAGTTGCTCGGGATCATCGACGAGCTCAACGATCGCGGCGATGTGGACGGCATTCTGGTGCAGCTTCCGCTTCCGCCGCATATCGATTCTGGACGGATCATCGAGGCCATAGATCCCGCAAAGGACGTGGACGGCTTTCATCCGCTCAATGCCGGACGCCTCGCCACGGGCCAACCCTCGCTCGTGCCGTGCACGCCACTCGGCTGCGTTATCCTGGCGAAGTCCGTGCAGCCGGACCTCACAGGGCTGGAGGCAGTCGTCATCGGCCGGTCAAATATCGTCGGCAAGCCCGTCGCACGTCTGCTGCTCGGCGAGAACTGCACAGTTACGGTCGCCCACTCCAAGAGCCGGGCGCTGCCGACGATCGCGGCGCGAGCCGACCTGCTCATCGCCGCCATCGGTCAGCCCGAGTTTGTCCGCGCCGACTGGATCAAGCCAGGTGCCATCGTGATCGATGTCGGCATCAACCGCGTGCCGGGCGAGGGCGGCAAGCACCGGCTCGTCGGGGACGTCCACTTCGAGGACGCGCGTCACGTAGCCGGTGCCATCACGCCGGTGCCCGGCGGTGTCGGGCCGATGACCATTGCGTGCCTCCTGCGGAATACGCTGACCGCGGCTGCAGCGCGGCGTGGGATAGCGTTCGCGCTTTGATGCGTGAATGATGGCTTGTCTACAGCCGAACGTGGAGCGCCCATGGCGATTGTGCTGCGCCGATTGATCGAGGCCGACGCCGATTTGGCTGCGCGCCTGGTCCATGCCCTGCTCACGGAGCTGTCACCCGCAGGCAACTTCCAGCTTGCCGCACTCGAGCGGGCTGCGCGCGATGTTCTCGCCATGGAGACGGCATTCGGACTGCTGGCAAGCAGCGAAGGTACAGCTGTCGGCCTCATGATGTTGAACGAAAGCACGACGATCTATGCTGGCGGGCGCATTGGCACGATAACTGAACTCTATGTCGTGCCGGATTACCGCTCCCGACGTGTCGCGCCGGAACTCATGCAGGCCGCCATTGCTCTCGGGCGCGCTCGTGGCTGGAACCGGCTTGAAGTCGGCGCACCGAGACAGCCGATGTGGAAGCGCACGCTGGCCTTCTATCAACGTGAAGGTTTCGTCGAGGTTGGACCACGTCTCAAGAAGTCCATCTAGTTACCTCAAGCGAGCCGCGTTCTGAGCAGGAGAACTCAACCATGACAGAAGCCGCGTCCAATCCGTCAATCATTTCCCACGTCTCGATCGGGACACAGGATTTTGACCGCGCGACGCGCTTCTACGACGCTGTCCTTGCAACCCTCGGCTGTCGCCGCATCATGGAGCACCCGGGCGCGGTTGCTTATGGCCGCGCGTACCCTGAGTTCTGGGTTCAGGTCCCGATCGACGGCAAGCCCGCAAGCACAGGCAACGGCACGCATTTCGGCTTCTTCGCAAGCTCGAGCGCGCAAGTGGATGCCTTTTATGCCGCCGGCGTCGCGGCGGGCGCCACGGACGACGGCAAGCCTGGGCCGCGGGCCGAGTACGGCGCGCCGTACTACGGTTCTTTTCTGCGCGATCCCGATGGCCACAAGATCGAGGCCGCCTTCTGGGACCTCGACATGGCGCAGAAGCTCGGGATGTCCTAGAAGGACAAGGGCGCGGACATTTCTGGCGCCTGTGGATAGACCGCAGTTCATCGCGCTGTCTGCAAGTTGACGCAATCGCATGAGATACGGGGCGGGTTTGAAAACAGTGACTTTCCGCGCGGACGCCGGCTGTGGCGGTCGGCGTGTTGGCGCGGGCGGGGCGACGGTCATGACCAAGTGGCTTTTTGCATTCCTCCTGGCGATCGTGGGGATCTCCAGTACTGCCAGCGCCCAGGATCGCTGGGCACGCATCAACACGGTGACGGCCGGCGCCAGCGCGCAGCAGGTGATCATCGACGCCTCCGGCTGGAGCGCGGGCTGCAAAGGCATCCGCTTCGCCGTCCTCGATACGACCATTGCGATCGAGCACATTTCGATCGTCTATGCCACGGGGCGCGTTCATGCGGAGAACGTCTCGCCTCCGGTCCGTGTCGGGCCCGGTGTGCAGAGCCGCGTATTTGCGCCCACGGCCGATGCGCGCCAGATCCGTCTGATCACGCTCCGCTTCTCGCGTGTGGACCGCACGGCAAGGGCGGCGACGATCGAGGTGTGGGGCCTGCAGGCCGCGCCGGCGCCGATTGGTGGGTCTCCTCCTACCGCACAAAAACGCGAGTTCAGGATCGAGCGAGACCAGCCCTCGGGTGGCGCGGCGCCGCCACCGCCGATGGCGCGTCGCATGGAAGTTCAGCCGCCGCCTCCGCCGCCGGCAGCACAGCCGCAGCCCCGTATGCAGTCCGCGCCGCCACCGCGGGAGTCTGTCGAGGCCGCGCGCCCTGCGCCGCCCCCCGATGCCGCACCGCGCACGCGCAGTATGCAAGCGCCTCCGCCGGCAGCGCGTGCGCCTGAGGCAGCACCCGCGCCACCGCCTGTTGCGACGTCGCCAGGTACCGCGCCGAAGGCCGCAGCGCGCTCGCTGGCGCCGAGTGACCCGAACAAGCCCTACACCGAGATCGACGTCTACTTCGGCACGGACCGCAAGAGAGAAGCGGACCGCACCAAGTTCGGGCGCGCTGTTGCAGCGTTCGGGACCGGCCGCTCAGCCCAGCTCACGCTCGGCAAGGCTGTGGTGACCGTGCCCAAGGAAGGCCGTGACAAGGGCTCCATCCCGCGTCCTGAGTGGGATCTGATCGTCGCGCGCTTCTCGCTGCGTGAAGAGGATCTCTCGCGCGACTTCACCGTGTTCGCCGTCGATGTGATGTCGCAGCGCGACTTCGTGCGTGAAGCCCGCCAGAAGCTCAGCTCTTCGCGCCGGTTCCCCGGCCAGGCCTTCGTGTTCGTGCACGGCTACTTCGTCACATTCGATGATGCGCTGTTCCGCGCGGCGCAGATTGCGCACGACCTCGAGTTCGACGGCGTGCCCTTCGTCTATAGCTGGCCGTCCGTCGCGGGCCTCACGGGCTACGTGCTCGATCGTGGCCGTGCGCGCGACGCGCGCGACCAGCTCCGCGAGTTCGTTGATCTCATCGCCAAGGAGAGCGGCGCCACCGAAGTCCATCTGATCGCGCACAGCATGGGCGCCGACCCGCTGCTCGAGGTGCTTCGCGACATCCAGCGCAGCGAGCCGCAAGTCGCGAAGGCCAGCCGGCCGCGCTTCGGCGAGATCATCCTCGCGGCACCTGATGTCACGCGCGAGAGCTTCGAGCTGATTGCCTCACAGATCACCGGCCTCCGGCGCGGAATGACGCTCTATGCCTCGTCCAATGATCGCGCGCTTGCCGCTTCGCGCTGGACGCGGCTCGGCGAGAGCCCGGCCGGCTATGTGCCGAATGGCGGTCCCGTCATCGTGCCGGGCGCTGCCGACACGATCGACATTTCGAGCCTGGATACGAGCTTCTTCGGCGTGAACCACTCGACGTTCGCCGATCGCGAGGCTCTGCTCGGGGACATCCGCCGCCTCATCAGCAGCGGCATGCGGCCTCCCAGCACGCGCGGCGCCGAGTTCGAGCTCGTCCAGAGCGAGCACGGCGCGTACTGGCGCTATAAGAAGTAGGCACCCTCGGGTCCGCTGCCTCAAGCGTCCGGCCCCTTCCAGAGCTTCTTCGCTTCATCCTCGCCGAGCGTGAAGTCGAGGCCGTAGAGGCCAGTGACGGGGCTATTGGCGGCGCCGTGTGCAGCGATGCCGTCGGTGCCAACGAGCTCGGCGCGTGCCATCTCGACAGCGGCGCGGTCATAACCCTCGACGAGCACGATCCAGTCGGCGACGGCATCGGGCACGCCGCGTAGCGCCTTTTCGCGACTTCCCGTCTGGCTCGCGGATTTATCGGCGATTAGGAGGTGCGCGCCGTTGAGGCCGGGCCGATGCGCCAACGCTGGAAGCGCTTCGTCGATGAGCCGTTTCTTGAGACGATCACCATCGCCTTCGCGCGCAGAAAGCTGCATCGTCAGCAGGTAACCGCCGATGCCGTGGCCGAAGCTCGCAGCGACGGTGCACAAGCTGCGGTTCATGCTGCGGAAGAGTGGAAAGCAGCGCGCCGACCACGGCGTCGGATTATCGAGGCGCTCCACATAAGCCCGCGAGGTGAACGTCGCGAGCGTTTCGCCGAGATAGATGGTGCAGACGCGCAGACCTGCGTCGAGCGCGCGATATCGCGAGCCGCGCAGGAAGCCCGGAATGGCCACGCGCTCGATCATGTGCTCATGCGTGTGCCAGTTGTCGTGCTCGCTGGCGCTTTCGGCGGCCACGTCCCACCAAGCGACGAAGCATCCCGTGCCCGGCATCGCCATGGCGCCACCCCCGTAGTGTGTTGCTGCGTGATCGGCTGCGATCAGGCGATGATCGCTTCCGCCTGTTCCAGAAAGCGGCGGTTCGGTGCACTCGCGGGCCGCGCGGCCAATCGCTCGTGCGAAAGCGATAGAGCGATGTCGCGCAGGCCAGCTCGCGTCGCAGCCTCGGTCAGTGTCCAATCGACGACATCGCGCTGGGCCTTGCTGCCGCCCATCTTCCACAGATCAAAGCGCGCAGGCAGCAGGTGCTCGACCGCCTCCGCATGAGCCCCCCGCCGGTAGGCTGCAAGGCCCTGCACAACGGGCAAGCCGATGTCCCGATAAACAGCGGCGCGCTCCGTGCCATCTGCCGCCGTCGCGCGCATGGCCGTCAGTCGGCGCTCGACCGCAGCAAGATCGTCCACACCGAGTTCCGCCATGGCGGCATGGATGTCGGTGAACACGCAGATCTTGCCATCCGCGCGATCTTGCCAGTGCCGGGCTTCCTTCGCCCACCTGCCATCGGCGCGGCAGCCGAGCATCTCGAGACGCCACAACAGCGCCGACGCATTGGTCAGGCTGAGACCGACCGGCCTCTGCGTCGCCACGAGTGGTCCGTCATAGACGGCAAGCGCTGTGTCGTACTGCCCAAGCTCAACGTGGAAGAGGGCCTTGTGCCACCACACATGGGTCTTCGCCGTGTGCGCCTCTGTCGACCAGAGCGGTTCGCGCGCGTCCATCCAGGCAAGGCCGTCGTCGGGCCGGCCCATCATCTCCATGACGTGAGAGACGGCATGATGGGGCCAGTAGCCATAGGGCTCGAGCTCGGCAGCCTCGCGCGACGTCGCTTCCGACCGCGCATAGTCGGCCGCTTCTTCGAGCCCGAAGCCGTAGAAGGCGAGCAGGATGCCATAGCCGGGATCGCTCTTGCCCCACTGCGGCAGTGCGCGCGCCGAGCGGTCGGCGACGAAAGGAAAGCGGCCGAGAAAGCCGTCCATGAGCATGGCGGCAAAGTGCGCGAGGATGTCGCGCGGATAGCTCATGAGATGTCTGTCGAGGATGGCGACGCCGCTTGCGCGCTGTCCTTCGGCTGCATAGCTGACAGCCGCCAGATGTGCCTGCTCGCGCTCGTTCAAGGGGAGCGCGCGCGCTGTCTCGATCAGCGGGCGGGCCGCCGCGGCGAAGGCTGCGTCGTTCGCGAGCGCGAGCACCCAGGCCTTGCCGATATGCGCCATCGCGAATTCCGGCGCGGCCTCGCGTGCCTTGTCGAAGAGCCCGAGGGCATCGCCATAGGCGAGCCCATAGGCGCGGACGGCAGCGTCATAGGGAGACACAGCCTCGCTCGTTGCGCCGCTGAGGCGGTGTCCCTGGGCGTCTCGCAGCATAGTGCGCTCCCTGGTTCGGCCAGACTACAAGCACGGCCAGCCTAGCAGCAAACGTTGGGGCGGACAGGTATTAACTGATGTCGAGAGCCGGTGCTTAAGTACACTTTGCGACAACACTGGTGGGTTTGCCTTCTGCGGGGCATTGTCCGCCCAATTTCTTCTGGTGCATGGGCGCGCATTGTCGGTCAGCGGGGCGTTACGATGTTTTCAAAGCTGGCAATTCTATTGGTGGGGCTTGCGTTTGGTCCGGCGGCGGCATTCGGCCAGAGCAATGACACTCCTGCAGAGATCACGCCTGAGGAGACATGGGTGGTTGCTAACCTCGGGCAGCTTCGCCCGGGTGGTTCGATCGTCGATCTCAGGAACATTCTCGAGTCGCGTTACCTGGCCGCTGATCTGGATGGAAGCGGTGATATCACGCAAGGAGATCACGAGCTCAGCCGGATGATCGCGCAGGCCCAGGTTCGTGCGAGCAGGCTCAACTCGTGGCTATTGTGGGATCTCGATGGCGACGGGCAGGTAACGCGCGAGGAGCTTGCGGTCGCTCACATGCGGCAAACGGCAGGCCCGATCCGAATGGGCAGCACCTCGGTCATGCCAACGCCCGAGCAACGCAAAGAGGCCTCCGACAGGCTCATCGCGAACGCGCTTGCGGCGGATAGCAATGGGGATGGCGTCATCAGCTTCGAGGAGATACTCCGCCACACCAAAAATCAGCAGGAGGGGACGGTTGCCCAGTACCCGCACGCGCGGACGCGCTTGTTTCCCGACGTGTTCGACACCAACAAGGATGGATCGATCGAGCGCGCCGAGTTCATGGCTGTCGTGAGCCGCGTGCTTTCGCGCATCGACGTCGATGGCGATGGCATCATCGGCGTGCGCGATGTGGAAGCATACAAAGGATTGCTGCAGGCTGGGCAGCGCTTCCGCAATTAGCCTCGAGCTTCGTTCGAGGCAGCTAACCCACAGCCGATGCTACCGCGCGGCGCGCGAGCACGCCAACGAGTTGGGCGCGGTAGGCTCCTGGCGCGTGCATGTCGGCGATCATGTCGTCGGCGGAGACGCTGAGGCCCTCGATGGCCTTGGCGCTGAAATTCTTCGCCAGTGCCGCTTCCATCTCGGGCACACGGAAGACGCCGGCTTGACCCGCACCCGTGGCCGCGACGCGGACGCCACCTGCGCCCTTGCTCACCATCACGCCGACGAGGGCGAAGCGCGAAGCGGGGTGCGGAAACTTCTCGTAGGCCGCGCGCTCCGGCACCGGGAAGGAAATGGCGCGAATGATCTCGCCTTCCTCGAGCGTAGTTGCAAAGAGCCCGTCGAAGAAATCATCGGCGGCAATGCTGCGGCTGTCGGTGAGGACCGCCGCGCCGAGGCCGAGGACGGCTGCGGGATAATCCGCCGAGGGGGCGTTGTTCGCGAGGGAGCCGCCCATGGTGCCGCGATTGCGCACCTGCGGATCGCCAATGAGACCAGCGAGGTGCGCAAGTGCAGGAATGAGGCGGCGCACATCGGCCGAAGTGGCGACCTCGGTATGGCGCGTCATAGCGCCGATGACGAGGGTGTTCCCTTCGACGCGAATCCCCGAGAGCCCCGCAATGCCGCCAAGATCGATGACGGATGTCGGCTGCGCGAGGCGCTGCTTCATCACGGGCAGCAGCGTCTGTCCGCCGGCGATGTAGCGTGCGTCACCGGCTGCTTCGTAGGCCTTGCGTGCTTCGGCGAGATCCTTCGGGCGCACGTAGTCGAAAGCCTGGATGCCCATGGATCAGCCTCCTGCCTTGGACGCGTGCATGGCGCGTGCGCCATCGAGCACGGCTGAGACGATGTTCTGATAGCCCGTGCAGCGACAGAGATTGCCTTCGAGCCCGTGGCGGACGCCTACCTCATCGATCTCTGGTTTGTCGTCGACGAGTGCCACGGCGGCCATGATCATGCCGGGCGTGCAGAAGCCGCACTGGAGGCCGTGATGCTTGCGGAAGGCCTCCTGCATGGGATGGAGCGCCGCGCCCTTCTGCAGGCCCTCGATGGTCGTTATTCGTGTGCCATTTGCCTGTACTGCGAGTACCGTGCAGCTCTTCGCCGAGCTGCCGTCGATATGGACTGTGCAGGCGCCGCACTGGCTGGTGTCGCACCCGATGTGCGTGCCGGTAAGGCCAAGCGTATCCCTCAGCACGTCGACGAGCAGCGCGTTGGCCGGCACGTTGAGGCTCTGCGGCGTCCCGTTCACGGTGAGCGTGATCTCAGGCATGGGGCGGTCGGTCTCCTGGTGAAGCTCCTGGGACGCAACTTCTGGGACGGTGCGCAGGGCGCGCGCATCGGTCTGCGTAATGAGCGGCAAATGAGCGGGAACGCCCGGTCCATACGGCAATGCGCTCGTCCGGACAGCTGCGAGGTTAGCGCGCGGATGGGGCCATGCCAACCCCCGGTGGGCGGGACGTTGGTCGCTTGGGGCAGGGCTGCCCTGCTCAGTGGGCCGGCGCGGCCGGCAGCTCGAGAATGGCGCGCCAGCGGCCATCAATGCCGTGCGCCGTATGCAGGTGCGTCCCGAGCAGGGTGACCAGTGTGCGGGCGACCGCAATCTGGAGCGCGGCGGGGCCGCGGTCGGCGCCGCAGTCGACGCGGTTGGCGGCGGCGACCCCCGCTTCGGCATCGCCATGCGTCAGCGTGACCATCAGCTCGACCATGCCCGCTGAGGGCGTCAGCTCGACATGGATGGCAGCTCCGTGATCGGCGTTCGTCAGTGCGCCATCGATGATGCGGGCAATGGCATGATGGAGCGCGGTCTCCTCGGAGAGCACCGCGCGGTCCGTACCGGACTGCCAGCTCAGTGCCACGTCCTTGGCCTTGGCCCCGGCGGCTGCCTGCTGAAGGATGCCGCGCACCGTGCTTTCGAGATCGACCGGCTGGTGGGGGGCGAACGCTGCAGCGGCAACGGCGCCCGTGAGCGTGAGCATGTCCTCGGTCGCGCGCAGCAGGTTCTGGCCGCCTTCGAGGATATGGATCGCGCTCTCGCGGTAGCGGGGGGCGCCGACCGGGCCGAGGATCTCGTGGCGGATGGCATCGGCATTGCCGAGGATGGCATTGAGGGGCGTACGCAACTCGTGGCTCATCATGGCAAGCAGCCCGGAGACTTCGCGGCGAACGCCGTCGATCGCGAGCGTGCCCGCCGTCGCCAAGCTGTTGACGCCGGCCTCTTTCGCCTGGCGGGTGCGGGACTCGGGACGGGCGAGCGGGGCGGGGCTCTCGGAAGCGCGGAGCATGAGCAGGAGGGCAACCGCTGCCGCGCTGAGACAGAGACCCGCGCCGGCAACGGGGCCGATGGTGTCGCCCATGGCCATGGTGAAGGCCACGGCGAGGGCGAGGTGGCCGAGGGCAAGGGCCGCGTGAAGGCTTCGGTCGAGGGCGATGCGGCGGAGATCGATGCGGCGGACGAGGACGGCGAGGTCCCTGAACTGATCCTTGGTGCCGGCGAATACTTCCCGCCGGACCATCGAAATCGCCCGCACCATCTTAGCCCCCGCGCCTTGTCTGTAGGTGAGCCGGGTCCCCCAAGCGCCCGAATCACATGGACATTATCGCTGCAAGAATCGCGGGCTGTCGAGTTTAATGTTTTGGTAATACTTGCAGATCGCAGATAACGGCGGCCTTCCGCAAAGTATTAGTCGAGCATCTTTGAGACTATCTCGCGGACATCATTTGAGAGCTCCGGCGTAGATGCAATCTTCTCCAGGGCGCGCAAGGCCAAGCGTTTTCTCCCGCTTTCCAACGCACGCCAGCTACGGAATGCTCCGAGCACCCGTGCAGCAACCTGAGGATTGATCTTGTCAAGTTCAACGACGCGGTCAGCAACGAAAGCATATCCCTTGCCGTCGGGACGGTTGAACTGAAGCGGATTGCTGCCGGCGAATGCGCCGATGAGTGCGTACACATTATTCGGCGTGCGCATCGAGAACTGCGGATGCGTCGTGAGCTGCCGCACAGTGCGCAGTGTGGACGAGAGGGGCGAAGCTGCTTGCAGACCGAACCAGCTCGCGATGACGAGATGGTCGCCCTTCCAGCGCGTGTAGAAGCGATCGAAGGCTTCGGCGCGCTCCGGCACGCTCAAGGTTGAAAGAATGGCGAGCCCGCCAATCTCGTCCGTCGCGTTGCGTGCTTCCTTGAAGTGACGCACGACGCGCGCGATGTCGGCCTGCTGGCCGCGTGCAGCGAGAAGCCCGAGCGCTCCGAGCCGCAGAGCACGCAAGCCTGCGCTCTTCGAATCGGGTGAGTAGCGCCGACCTGCGTCGCTCGCGTCGTAGATCTCGACGAGATGTTCGCCAAGCTCGGTGCCGATTGATTTGCGCAGCCAGCGGCGTGCGCGATGAACGAGTGCTGGATCGACATCGCGCGCCAGCACGCGGGCAATATCGCTCTCGCTCGGCACGGCCAGCACCTGCGCGATGTAGGCAGGCTCGAGGCTCTTGTCGACGAGCACCGCTGCAAGCGCGCCGCAATAGGCGCTCGGACGCGCCGGGCGCTCTCCCTTGCGAAGCGTCCTGACGGCGCCGATGAGGAGCCGCATGGCGTAGTCCTGCGTCGCCTGCCAGCGATTGAAACCATCGCTGTCGTGCGTCATCAGGAATTCGAGCTGGCGCTCGTTGTGGCTTGCCGTGAGGTTGACCGGGGCCGAGAACTCGCGCAGCAGCGACGCGGTGGGCCTCGACGGCACGTCGCGGAACGTCCAGCGCTCGGTGCGCTTGGTCATTTCGAGCACGCCGTCTGTGATCTCGCGGCCGCTGGCCAGCTTCAGCGGAAGTTCCTGCCCATTCGCGCCGATGAGGCCGATCTTGAGCGGCACCGGCACCGGCTTCTTCTTCGGAGAGCCGGGTGAGGGCCCATGCACCTGCTCAACCTCGAGCGTCGCCGTCTTCGCGCGTGCGTCGTACTTCAGGCTCGCGACCAGCTCCGGCGTGCCGGGCTGATTGTACCAGTTCATGAACTGGTCGAAGTTGCGCCCGCTCACATCGGCAAAGCACTGCAGGAACTGCTCGACGGTCGCCGCTTCGCCATCGTGGCGCTCGAAGTAGAGGTCCATGCCGCGGCGGAAGATTTCGCGTCCGAGCATGGTCGCGATCATGCGCACGAGTTCGGCGCCTTTCTCGTAGACGGTCGCCGTATAGAAGTTGTTGATCTCGATGTAGCTCGCCGGTCGCACAGGATGGGCGAGCGGACCCGCATCTTCGGGGAACTGGCGCGCCTTGAGCTGGCGCACGTTCTGAATGCGCTGCACCGTGCGCGAGCGCGTGTCGGCGGAGAATTCCTGGTCGCGATAGACGGTCAGGCCTTCCTTCAGACAGAGCTGGAACCAGTCGCGGCAGGTGATGCGATTGCCCGTCCAGTTATGGAAGTATTCGTGCGCGATCACGCGCTCGATATCGGCGTAGGCGGCATCGGTCGTCGTCTCGGGCTTGGCGAGGACGAGACGGTCGTTGAAGATGTTGAGCCCTTTGTTCTCCATCGCGCCCATGTTGAAGTCCGACACGGCGACGATGTTGAACACATCGAGATCGTACTCGCGGCCGAAGCGCTCCTCGTCCCATTTCATGGAGCGCTTGAGCGCATCCATGGCCCACGCGCAGCGATCCTCCTTGCCGGGCTCGACGTAGATCCCGAGATCGACCTTGCGCCCCGACATGGTCTTGAAGGTGTCCTCGTGCACGGCAAGCTTGCCGCCGACGAGCGCGAAGAGATAGGCCGGCTTGGGGTGTGGATCGTGCCAGATGGCGAAATGCCGTCCGCCGGATAGACGTCCTTCCTTGACGAGATTGCCGTTCGAAAGCAGGACGGGCACGGCTTCGCGATCGGCTTCGATGCGCGTCGTGTAAGTCGCGAGTACGTCCGGCCGATCGAGGTAATAGGTAATGCGGCGGAAACCCTCGGCCTCGCACTGCGTGCAGTAGATCTGCCGCGAGCGATAGAGGCCGCTCAATGCCGTGTTCGCCTCTGGATCGCAGAACGTCTCGATGTCGAGCTTGAAGGGGCGATCAGGAACGCGCTTGATCGTGAGTGAGTGCGGCGCCACCTTGTAGGCCGCCGGATCGAGCGGCTTGCCATCGAGGCTGATTGCGCCGAGCTCGAGCATCTCGCCATCGAGGACGAGAGGGCCGCCGGCTTTGCGCGCGGCGGGATTTGGCCTGAGGTTCAGCGCGGCCCTGACGCGCGTGCTCGTCGGATGCAGCACGACATCCAGATCCACGGTATCGATGAGGTAGGGTGGGGCTGAGTAATTCTTGAGCAGGATCGGCTGCGGCTTTTCAGGCTTCATGTGAGATGTCCGTTTATTGGGGCGCGCCGTCCAGGGCGCGGTCCGCGCTCGGGTCATTGTGGGACTTTCTGGTGGCCCGGCCAACCGTATTTCGCGCGCGCCCCGTCAGGTTGCGCGATTGTTGCGCGCCGCCTACACCTGGGCAGTGCCGACGCACCTGAGAAATGGCCCGAGGAAACGCACATGACCGAGCGCTATGCCCACTACAAGGCTTTGAAGTTCTCCCGTCCGCGCCCGCGCGTGCTGGAGGTCATCATGTCCAACCCCGGCAAGCTGAACGCGCTCGATGCCGATGGACACCGGGAGATCGCGGAGGTCTGGCGCGACATCGATCGGGATCCCGAGACGTCGGTCGCGCTGCTGCGCGGCGAGGGCGGAGTGTTCTCGGCCGGCGGCGATCTCTCCATGATCAAGGACATGCACGAGAGCTGGGAAGTGCGAACGCGCGTTTGGCGCGAGGCGAGCGATCTCGTCTACAACGTCATCAACTGCATGAAGCCGGTTGTCGCGGCGATCGAAGGTCCCTGCGTCGGCGCGGGGCTCGCGGCGGCCATGCTGTCCGATGTCACGGTCGCAGGGCGCAAGGCGCGCATCATCGACGGTCATGCGCGCCTCGGAGTAGCTGCGGGCGATCATGCCGCGATCATCTGGCCGCTGCTCGTCGGCATGGCCAAGGCGAAGTACTACCTCCTGCTGAACGATCCGCTGACCGGCGAAGAGGCAGAGCGCATCGGTCTCGTCTCGCTCGTTGCCGATGACGACAAGGTCGTCGACACTGCTCTTAATGTCGCCGAGCGCCTTGTCGCGATGCCGCCCGGCGCCGTCCGTTGGACGAAGCACGCGCTCAACAATTGGCTGCGCATGGCAGGGCCGACTTTCGATGCCTCGCTCGCCATGGAGTTCATGGGCTTCTCGGGCCCGGAGGCGAAGGAAGGCATGACCGCGCTCATGGAGAAGCGGCGGCCGAAGTTCGATCCGAAGGACCCGTTTTGAGGCGGCTCAGAACTGATATCGCCTGAGGCCGCCATCGACTGGGATGACAGCCCCGGTGATGTAAGCCGCGCGCGGCGAGGCGAGGAACGCGACGAGGTTCGCTATGTCCTCGGGCTCGCCGTAGCGACCGACGGGGATCTCGTTATCGGACTGCCACTGGCGGTACTCGGGCGTGTAATTGCGGCGGATCTGCTCGCTCATGATGCGCCCGGGTGGAATGCAGTTCACCGTGATCCCAGCCTTGCCGACCTCACGCGAGAGGCCCTTTGACCAAGCGTGCATGGCGGCCTTGGCTGCAAACGCGCCGTTTACGCCATCGGGCTCGGACTTGCCGGTGATGCTGACGATGCGGCCCCACTTCCGCGCGATCATCTGATCGAGCAGGCGGTGCGCGAGCTGGCGCTGACGCGTGAAGTTCAGCGTGAGTGCCTCAGTCCACTGTTCTTCGCCGGCATCCTTCCCGAAGTGACGGCTGCCGCCGGCATTGTTGATCAGGATGTCGATTGAGCCGAGTGCGGCGAGCGCTTTGCTCGCGATCTGCTCGACAGCATCCTCGGCCATGAAATCCTGCTGAATGAGGATAGGCGCGGTGCCCCCGGCTGCTGTGATTTCGCCCGAGACTTCCTCGAGCAGATTGAGGCGCCGCGCGACGAGCGCGAGACGCACGCCCTCAGCAGCCAGCGCCTTCGCGATGCCGCGGCCGATGCCCATGCTGGCGCCCGTGACGAGTGCCGTCTTGCCCGCTATGCCCAGATCCATGGCTTTTCTCCTTCTTGTTACTTGAGGATGATCAGCGCGTCCGCGGCGACGCAACCCTCGCCCTTCGCACGGACAAACACCGGATTGATGTCCATTTCCTTGAGCCGATCGCCGAGTGCCACCGCCATGCGCGAGACTTCGACGAGCATGGCCGCCAGAGCATCCTTGTCGGCGGGCGGGCTGCCGCGATAGCCGTCGAAGAGCTTGGCGCCGCGCAGTTCCGCGATCATGTCGTGCGCCGTCTCGATATCGAAGGGCGCGATCCGGAAGGTGACGTCCTTCAGCACCTCCGTGAGCACGCCGCCGAGGCCGAGCGCGACGGTCGGCCCGAAGCCTTCATCGTTCACGACACCGATGAGCGCTTCGACGCCCGATGCCATTTCGCTCACGAGTACGCCGTCGATGAGTGCGTCGGGCTTATAGCTCTTGGCGCTCGCAATAATCTCGCTCGCGACCTTGGGAAGATCCTCGGCAGCGACCTTCAGCTTGACGCCGCCGGCTTCGGTTTTGTGCGCGATGTCACGCGAGACGATTTTTACGGCGAATGGGCCCGACAGATTGGCCGCGAGGCGATCGAAATCCCCATTCGGCGGCACCACGACCTCGCGAGTCACCGGCACGCCGAAGCGCGAGAGAATGGCCTTGCTCTCGATTTCGGAGAGCGTCACGGCGCCCTTCGGAAGTTCGAGGCCTGCTGGCTGCTCGGCCGCAGGCATGACGCGCGGCAGGAGACGCCGGCGGTCCTCCGCGTAGCGCGCCAGCACTGCCGCAGCGTGCGCGAGGCGGATCGGCGACGCCATATGCGGAATGCCGGCCTTGTGGAACATCTGCCAGGCATCCTCGGATTTGTCGCGACGGCCCGACCACGCAACGTGCACGGGCTTGTCGGTCTTCGCGGATGCCGCGACGATCGCCTCTGCGGCGAGCGCAATTGCCTTGCCGCCAGCGGATGCGAGCAGGATCGAAAGCTGGTCGATCGCCGGATCTTCGAGGATGATGTCGAGGGCTTTGGTGAAGAGCCCTGGATCGTTGAATACGCCCGCCGTCGTGTCCGCCGGATTGTCAGCCGCGCCGAAGCTCGGGATGATGGCCTTCAGCGCGTCGACGGAGCGGGGCGAGAAGCTCGGCAGCGCGAGGCCGTCCTTCACCGCGCGATCGGCGAAGACGATGCCCGATCCGCCGGAGATCGACAGCACGCCGATGTTTCGGCCCTTCGGTAGTCGTCCCTGTAAGGCAAGCTTGGCGACATCGACGATCTCCTCGACGTCCTGCACCTCGATCAGGCCCGACTGGCGGAAGGCGGCGCGATAGAGATCGTAGTTGCCCGTCATGTTCGCGGTGTGCGAGGCGGCGGCCTTGGTGCCGCTCTCGGTCTGCGCGCCTTTCCAGATGAAGACGGGCTTGCCAGTCTCGAGCGACTTGCGGCCGAGATCGAGCAGGCTGCGCGCGTTGGGCGTACCTTCCATGTAGGCAAATGCGAGCTTAGTGCCGGGGTCATCGAGGAACTCGCTGAGCAGTTCCGGCATGGTGATGTCGGTCTCGTTGCCCGTCGAGACCACATGGCGGAAGCCGAGACCTTGCGCCTCGGCCATGTTCACGACGGCATAGCCGAAGCCGCCGGACTGGAAGGCGCACGAGACCGGGCCTTCGCGAAGCTGCGTTTCCTGACTGACGCTGCCGAATACGCACCACATGCGCGAGGGGACCGACAGTGCGCCCTGACAGTTCGGCCCGATGACGCGAACCCCGGTCTCGCGGGCGGCGCGAAGCAGATCATCCTCGAGCTTGCGGCCCTCGGGACCGCCTTCGCGGAAGCCTGCGGTCAGCACGATGGCGAAGGGGATGCCGGCCTTGCCGCAGTCGCGAATGGCATCCGCCACACCTTTCGCCGGCACGGCGATCAGCGCGAGGTCGACCGGCGATCCGATGGCCGCCGCGCTCGGATAGCATTTGAGGCCATGCAACTCGCTGTACTTCGGATTGACCAGATGGATGGGCCGCGAAAAGCCCGCGCCTTTGAGCGCAACGATGGGCTGGCCGCTGATGCGGGAAAGATCGCTCGAGGCGCCGATGATGGCGATGGCATTGGGATTGAAGAGACGCTCGAACGACATCGGCGAGGGTTCCTGAGAGGATGCGGGGGTGCTGGCTGACAGGATCGCGGGCTGAGCCGCGATCCTGAAGTTGAGCGCGTGCTGTGGCTGGTGTCAGCCGCGCGCGAGGCCTTCGGGGGCCGAGAGTGGCAGGCCGAGCATGACGCGGCGCTTGAGCCAGGGTGATGGCTTGTAGCGAGGGTCACGGTAGAACTCGAAGAGCCGCTCGAGAATGAAGCAGACGCGACCGGGCCCGATCCGGTCGCCCCACTCGATGGGCCCGAAGGGATAGCCGAGGCCGAGCTTGGCGCCCTTGTCGATGTCGGCCGGCACGCCGATCGCGCGCTGGGCGATATTGCATCCGACATTCACCAGGGCAGCAACCGCGCGCTGGGCGACGAACCCCGGACTGTCGTTGATGACGATCGCCGCCTGCCCGTCGTGCCCCATGAGGCCGTGCGCCTGATCGCGGAACTTGGGATCGGTGCCAGGCGTGACCATGACCGTGCGCGGACCCTTGAGGCCGAACAGGAGGTCCACCGCGACGGTGCGCGCCGCGTCCAACTTGAGCTCGGCGACGGCTGTGGTCACGTCGTAGCCAACAGGCGTGATGATGATCAGCGCGTCCTTGCTCGGCGCCGGACCGACCTCTATCTCGACGCCGGTGCTCTTCAGATACTCGATGAACGGCGCCTGGAGATCCTGGTTGTGCTCGCTCGTGCGCAACCACACGGACTTCGGCCGTACGGAGGGCGTCGGGCGGCCTTCCGGCTCGATCTTCTTGCCGCCATCGTACTTGTACCAGCCCTGACCTGTCTTCTGGCCGAAGAGGCCGCCTGCTGCGCGCAACGTGGTCAGCGGTGAGGGTGCGTAAGCGGGTTCCTGGTAGAACTGCTGGTACATCGACTCCATGGCCGCCGAGCCGATGTCGATGCCGACGAGATCGGCGAGTGTGTACGGGCCCATGCGGAAGCCCGGCGCGCCGGTCATGATGCGGTCGATCTCGTAGAAGGTCGCGATGTCCTCGATGAGAATGCGCTGGCATTCAGGCCCCATGCCGCGGCCGATGTGATTGACGAGGAACCCTGGGCTGTCGACGCAGAGCACGGGCTCGCGCGTCATGCGCCGGCCGATCGTCATGAGCGCATCGGACACCCACTGCTCGGTCTTGAGGCCGGGAATGACCTCGACGAGCTTCATGAGCGGCACGGGATTGAAGAAGTGCATTCCCCCGATGCGGCCGGCGTGCTTCGATTTGGCGGCGATCGCGGTCACGGGCAGCGACGACGTGTTCGTCGCGATGATGGTCTCGGGACCGCAGATCTCGTCGAGGCGGGCGAACATTTCCTGCTTGATGTCGAGACGCTCGAAGATGGCTTCGACGACGCAGTGCGCCTTGGCCATGTCCTTGAGGTCGCTCGAGACGGTGATGCGATCCAGTGTGGCCGCCATCTGCTCGGCGGGCATCCGGCCCTTCTCGACCTGCGAGGCGAGCAGCTTCGCGATGAACTCCTTGGCCGCCTCGGCCGCGCCCGGCTTCTCGTCATAGGCGATGACCTGCATCCCGCCCTGAGCGGAGACCTGCACGATGCCGCGGCCCATGGTTCCCGTGCCGACGACGCCGATGATCATGTCCTTGCGGGTTGCGTCGTATGCCATGTCTTCCTCTCTGGTCATTCATTGGGCTGATGTTGCCTGCGGCCCGGGGGACCGGCACGGCAATTGTAGCGCGCGGCTTCCGGCGCGCGGTCGGCGTTTCCGGCAAGTTTTTTTGTTGCTGTCTCGCACCCTAAGGGGCGCCACAGGTCTGGACAATAGCGCAGTGAGCGGGCGGGCTGCACGCTCTGGCGGGTAGTCAGAGGCGTACGGATTGGCTAAATTCGGCGACCAAGTCGGGGTCTGGACAGGTGGGGGTGCCATGCGATTGCGCTTCTGGTGCGCACTGTCAGTCGGTCTGGTGTTGAGCGCCGTCGCCGGCCCTGCAAACGCGCAGTTCATCATCGATCACGAGACGAGCGGCAAGAAGCTCAGGGGCCTGCACGGGCCGTTGGCGCCACGCATCAAGCGCAGCTTCGAATCGGACCGCGAGGCGGCCTCGACCTTCCGCGAGATCCTTGCCGCGACCGGCATTCCGGGCGTGGCCGACCGCATTCACGTGCGCGCCAGCGCCGAGACGGCCAATGCCGAAGCCCAGATCGGCGAGGATGGTCAGCGCTATATCTTCTACAACTCGACTTTCATGCGTGAGCTCGGCGCCAAGACGCGCCAGTACTGGGCGCTTGTCTTCGTCATCGCGCACGAGGTCGGCCACCATATTGCCGGACATCTCGACTTCGCCGGGCAGAACCATCGGGTCGAGCTCGAGGCGGACCGCTATGCGGGTTTCATCCTCGGCCGCATGGGCGCGAACCACGACGAGGCCATCGCAGCCGTCGGCGCCATTGGTGCCGGGGGCGCTGGAACCGATACCCATCCGCCGCGCGACCAGCGCGTGCAGATCGTCTCTCTCGGCTGGAATGATGGGGCTGGTCCGCAGCGTGTGCGGGCCGAGGCAGTCCCGACGCCAGCGCCGCCCCCGCCCATGGCCCAGCCTCAGCCGGCGCCGCAGGTGGCCCCTCAGCCGACACCGGCTCCGCAGCCACGGCCGACGGCCGCCCTGAAACCGCCGGCTGCGGCACCGGCAACGCCGGCAAACTACGCCTTCCGTGTCCACACCCGCCTCGACGGCAAGGTGGTCTCGACGGCGCCCAGGGCCGATGTCGAAACCTGTCGCAAGTCCTGCGACGAGACCAAGGGCTGTGTCGGCTATCAGTTCGGCGGTACGCCACCGTTGACGAGCACCTGTCAGCTCTTTGACGCGGTGACCAAGCGCACGGTCGACACGCAGTGGCGCTCGGGTGTGCACAGCAATCTCGCCTTGTCGCTGCCCGTATCCCAGGAAGCGGCGGCGCCGGAGCCACAGCCGACCCGATCGGTCGCTCCGGCGGCGCCGCCCGCTCCGGCCGCCGTGAAGTCCGTCGTCGCGCCGCTGAGGTTCGGCTATCAGACGCGCACGTACGCGCGCGTCATTGGGGAGGAGATCAAGTCGGAGCCGGCGGAGCAGCCGCTCGGCTGCCTGATCTTGTGCATGAACACGCGGCTTTGCGCCCTCGCGGCGTTCCGTCCGGCGGCGGCGGGCGCGAGCCATGGCACGTGCACGGCTTACAGCGCCTTCAAGCGGATCGAGCACGACCGGCCGGACGGCTCCACCGTGATCTACAAGGAGTAGGCCGTCCGCCGCTGATCGGGCGCGGCGCTACTCCGCCGCCGCAGCCTTCGGTCCATCGACGATGCGCGTCGCGAAGTCGGCGGGCGAGACGATCTCGAGGACCTCGAAGTCATCCGAGCAGGCGATCTCGCGGTGCCTGATCCCTGGCGTCTGGAGAATGCAGTCGCCCTTGCGGATGGTGTGCTCGCCCTGGCCTTCGTACTCGAACGTCGCCCAGCCGTTCATGACGAGTACGAACTGAAAATTGCAGTCGTGGACGTGCCATTGCTGGACTTGGTCCGGCACCTTCTTGCCGTTGTGGCGAATGAGGTGCGCGACGAAATCGCCCTTCGTGCCGTCCTTGATGCCGAGATCGCGGTACTCGAAGATTTCGCGCAGGCCCGGCGTCCACTTCGCCTCGCTGGCGAGGTTGTGCACGAAGTCCCAGGCTTTTCCGCTGAACGGCTTGCTCTCGGTCATGGCGTCCTCCGGCAGGTTGTGCGTTGTCGTTGCCCGCACTGTAGACCGGCCGCACGGCGATGTGGAGGACTGAGCTTATTCGGTAAGTGCCCCAACTCGAATTTCGGCTTCAGGCCACTTTCTGCCGTGAGCAGACGCCGCATTGGCAGTTGCATTTTGGTTGTGGAGAAGCGGGAGGGCGGGAGGCCGCCCCCCCGCCCATTGCGACACTTCACGCCTCAGCTGTTGTTGGATCGATTGTGCGCCGTACGCGTGCCACCTTGTTCGCTGGGAAGCCGCCGTTCCTGGCGTGCTGCCTAACCGCCTCCTCGTCAGGGGCGATGTAAACGCAGTAGATCTTGTCGTCGGTGACGAAGCTCTGCTGCCACTGGATGCTTGGCCCCATGTTTTTCAGCACTTCGCAGGACTTCTGCGAGATGGCCTGCAGCTCTACCGTTCCTAACTTTCCGGCGCCGGGAAGCTCGCGTTCGATCACAAATCTAGGCATTGCCATGCTCCTTCTTCAAACCTGGGCACCTCGCCAGGTAAAGGAGTTAGGCGGCGCGAAGCGGCTCCGTCTTGAGGCAGCTGCCCCGGGGCACCACCGCGGCCGGGACAGGTGTCCCGGGCCGTTTCCAATCTCAGGGGCTGCCTGATACCCCGAAGCCGGCTTCGCGTGCGACAACGATCGCTTCATAGCGGTGGCGAACGCCGATCTTGTCAAAGACGCGCGTAAGGTGGTTGCGCACCGTCTTTTCCGAGAGCTCAAGGCGCCGCGCAATCTCAGCGTTGTCGTGTCCGCCAGCGACTTCTCCAAGCACGTCGCGCTCGCGCTTGGTCAGATCAGCAAATCGCTCAGGGCATGCCCCTGGATGATGCCGCTGCTCAGTGAGGAAGTTATCGATCTCAGCGACCAGTCGTTTCCATGCGGGCTCGTCGGCGAGCGGCATGTGATTGTTCGTATCAAGCGGTACGAAGCGGGCGCCCGGAATCAGCCTTGCGAGCCTGCGCCCCTCTTCAAGCGGCACCAATACATCTCGTTCAGGGCTGATCAGCAGCGTGGGGCAGCGCACGCGCCTGGCCGAGGCCTCCACCTCGACATTGAAGGTCGCCTCAAACAGCCGTACGGCCACCTCTGCCGACGTGCTCTGCCGCTGCAGCTCCGACCAGGAACGTAGATGTTCGATACTGCCGCCTGGCTGGAACAGCGAGGCCCATACTTGCAGGTAGGCGTGGTTGTCATCGCCCCACCCCAGCCGCAGCATGTCCAGCAGAACCTTTGCCATCTCTGCCTGCTGCGCCATCTCGCGACGCCTTGCCAAGCCGCGCGCATAGGTCCCGTAGAGCAAGAGTTTTGCAACCCGCTCCGGATGCCGGGCCGCGTACTCGATTGCAATTGGGCCGCCTTGGCAGGTCCCAAGCAGGAACACTTGCGCAAAGCCGGCGGCTTCGATCACTGCCTCGAAGTCGCGTATCCACAGCTCGAAGGAGAAATCGGTTACGTTGCGGTCAGAAAGTCCGCATCCGCGAGGGTCATAGCGGATGAGCGTAAAGCGCCGCGACAGATGGTCAAGCCATGGCTTCCACGCCAAGCTGCGCCATTGGCTTTCCAGGTGCGTCAGCCAGGATGCCGACATGACCAGCGGAGGACCGCGGCCGACAATCGCGTACGCTATGCGCACGCCATCGAAGCTGGTGCAAAAGCGAGTCTGCTGATGCATGAGGTGATCCCTCGGCTATCGCGTCTGGATCTGCAGGCTCGGCTGCTGATCATGACCAGAGGTCTCTCGGTTGGGGGCTGCTCCTCTCTCGACCCACCGGGAATCGGCGGCGCTCGACGTTGTTCCAGTCCTGCTTCCGATCGAAGGGATAACACACATTGCCGAACTGCGGGATTTCAGTTTGGCCTATGTCGCATACACGCCAGAAGCGGACACTCAGACGGAGACACTCCTGCCTACTCCGCTGCCACTGGCTCCTTGAGCAGCGTCTCGCCGGGCTTGACGATCGTGAACTTCACCGGCTCGTTCGTGACGTTGAGCTTGCCGTCCTGCTGGCGCACGACCGTGTAGGCGGACGTCTCGAGGTCGCCGGCATCCTTGAAGTCGTCGCGATAGTGGGCGCCACGGCTGTTCTCGCGTTGGAGGGCTGCGAGCGCGATCACCTTCGAGACCTCGATCTGGCTCTGCAGGTTCAGCCAGTCGTGCCATGTGAGATTGAAGCCGCGGTTGCGGTCGGCGATGCCGGAGGCGAGCAGCTCGATTTCCATGGTCTCTAGATGCGCAAGGCCGCGCTTCAGGCCCGCCGCATCGCGGATGATGCCGACGTCGTCCCACATGAGATTGAGCAGATCCTCGCGGATGCTGTTGAGGTCGCCGCGCGCCTTCGTGAAAGGATGTAGCGCACGTTCCATCTCGAATGCGATGAGCGCCTCGTCGGGCGGGCGATGGCCGCCGTTCTTGGCGATCCAGCCCGGCATGACGTCGCCGGCAATGCCGCCGAAGACAGTGGAGTTCGCAACGCCGTTGCCACCGAGGCGGTTGGCGCCATGAATGCCGCCCGCATCCTCGCCCGCGACAAAGAGGCCCGGCAGCTCCGTCTTGGTGTCGACGTCGCACTGGATGCCGCCCATGAGGTAGTGCGCCGTCGGCACGACCTCGACGAGACCGCCCGCAAGATCGAAGCCGCAGTCCGCACAGCGCTCGACCATTCCCTTGAACTGCTTCGCGACCTTCTCGCGGCCGAGGTGGCCCATGGAGATGTACAATCCGCCGTTCGGCGTCGTGCGGCCTGCCTGCATCTCGCGGTACATGGATTGCGAGACAAGATCGCGCGTCGCGCGCTCGCCACGCGAATCATAGTTGAACATGAAGCGCTGCTCGTTGCCGTCGAGCAGGTAGCCGCCGGCGCCACGCAGTCCTTCCTCGATGATCGTGCCGGTCATGCGTGTTTCCTTGCCCGCGAGCACGCCCGTCGGGTGGAACTGCACCATCTCCATGTCGCGCAAGCCGAGGCCGAGGCGCAGGCCCATGGCAATGCCGTCCATGCTCTTGTCGCCGGAAGGCGTGTGATAGAGATACATGGTCGGCCCACCGCCGGTGCCGAGCAGCACGGCCTTCGCTTCGATGAAGCGGAAGTTGCCCGTGCGCACGTCGATCATGAGTACGCCGGAAAGTGCCGAGCCGTCCTTTGTCGGGATGAGCGCGATGGCGCGATGCTCTTCCAGGCGCCGGATCGGGCGCTTCCAGACCTGCTCCATGAGCCGGTTGATGATCTCGATGCCGGTGAGATCACCTTTGTGCACAGTGCGATCGAAGGTTTGTCCGGCGAACGCCTTGCCGTGGAGTGAGCCATCGGAGTTGCGGTCGAAGAAGCAGCCGACCTCGTTCTCGAGCTCGCGCACGCGCTCGACGGCGGTCTCGACGAGGCGCCAGGCGAGCTCCTGATTGGGGAGCCATTTGCCGCCCTCGATGGTGTCCATGAAGTGGCGCTCGACGCTGTCGCCAGGGATGAGCGAGACGTTGTAGCCGCCCTGCACCATCCGCGTGCAGCCGGACTTGCCGACGAGGCCTTTGGTGGCGACGACGATGTCGAGGTCCGGGTTCGCCTGATAGGCGTGGAGCGCGGCAAAGAGGCCGGCGCCGCCGGATCCGAGGATGAGAATGTCGCACTTCAGGCGTTCGAGCATCGGGTCGTTTCCGTCTTGTTGCGGCTTGCGGCGTCAGGTGGGACGGGCAGCCGGGGCAGGGACCTTTGGAGGTCTTTTAGATCGTCACGGCGCCGAGCGCCATATCAGCGGCCCGGCCTGGTTTCAGGAGGTAGAAGACGTAGCCATAGCTGCCCTCGCTCGCCGCGAAAATAGCGCGCTCCTGCGCGAGCTCTGCGGTGAACGCGGGGTCGAGATGCGCCGCCTTGCCGGCTTCGATGCCCCGGGTGATCGGGTCGTAGTAGTCGGCCCAGGCTTCGCTCGGGAGCGTCAGAGTATCGATGATCTCGAAACCGGCGGATGTCGCGCGGCTGACATTCTCCCCGCGCGTACCCATGGCTGGGTAGGTGGCGGCCCAGAATTTGGCCACCTCAGCCGGGCGCTCGTCGCGTAGCCACGTGCATTCGGAGACGACGGCGAAGCCCTCCGGCTTCAGTAGTGGCCGCCAGAGGCTCAAGGCATTCTCGAAGCCGATGTTATAGGCGGCGCCCTCGCTCCAGGCGAGGTTGAGGCTTCCGGGCGCGATCGGCGGTGCCGCCATGTCGGCTTCGACAACCCGGATGCGGTCTGCGAGGTCACATCGAGCGACCTGATTGCGCAGCCGCCGGCAGAAGACTTCGGAGAAATCGATCGCGGTGATGGTCGCATCCGGCAGCGCGGCTGCCAGCGCGAGCGTCGCGCGTCCCGTGCCGCAGCCGACATCGGCAATGACAGGGTGTGCCGGCAGGTGATCGGCGATGCGGCCCAGAACGTGCAGCGTCTCGCTGTCTCGCCCCGGTCCCTGCTGTGGCAGGTCAGCATAGAACTCGAAGATCGCGGGATCGAAGGCCTCGCTCAATGCGCCGCTTCCCAGTTGGCGGCGGCCTTCGCATCTACGTGGATGGGCACCGAGAACTTGACCGCCGGCTCCGCGGCGCCTTCCATGACCTGCCGCACAACCGGCAGCGCCTTCGCAATCTCGCTCTCGCGCACCTCGAAGATGAGTTCGTCGTGCACCTGCAGCAGCATGGTCGTATGGCCGAGGCCCGCTGCCTCCAGCGCGCCCGGCATACGGATCATGGCGCGGCGGATGATGTCGGCCGCCGAGCCCTGGATGGGTGCGTTGATTGCCGCGCGCTCGAGGAAGCCGCGCATGGATGGGTTCTTCGTGTTGATCTCGGGATAGTGGATGCGCCGGCCGAAAACAGTCTCGACATAGCCGCGCTCGCGCGCGAACTGCTTTGTGCGCTCCATGTAATCGCGAATGCCGGGAAAGCGCTGGAAGTAGGTGGCGATGTAGTCGCCGGCCTCCTGGCGCGAGATGCCGAGCTGGTTTGCGAGCCCGAATGCCGAGATGCCGTAGATGATGCCGAAGTTGATGGCTTTTGCTCGCCGCCGCGTCTCGCTCGGCATGTCCTTTACGGGCACCCCGAACATCTCCGACGCCGTCATGGCATGAATGTCGAGGCCGTCGGCGAATGCCTTCTTCAGCTGTGGAATATCCGCGATGTGCGCGAGTACACGAAGTTCGATCTGGCTGTAGTCGGCGGAGATCAGTTGGGCACCTTGCTCGGCAATGAAGGCGGTGCGGATCTCGCGGCCTTCCTTCGTCCGCGCTGGAATGTTCTGCAGGTTTGGATCGGTCGAGGCGAGGCGCCCCGTGGTCGTCGCCGCGAGCGCGTAGCTCGTGTGGATGCGCCCGGTTGCGGGATCAATGTGCTGCGGCAGCGCGTCCGTGTACGTGCTCTTGAGCTTCGTGAGCTGGCGCCATTCCAGCATCGTGTTGATGAGCTTGCGCGCATCCGGCGGAAGCTCCTCGTTGGCCGCGAGATCATCGAGGAGACCGGCGCGCGTCTCCCACTGTCCGGACTTCGTTCGCTTGCCGCCGGGCAGTTTGAGCTGGTCGAAGAGCAGTTCGCCGAGCTGCTTCGGACTGCCGAGATTGAAGGGCCGGCCGGCCAGCGCCTGCACTTCCTCCTCGAGGCGTGCAATGCCCTGGGCGAAGCTCGACGAGAGACGTGAGAGAATGGCCCGGTCGACTTTAACGCCGGCCGCTTCCATGTCCGTGAGCACGGGCAGCAGCGGCCGCTCCAGTGTCTCGTAGACGGTCGTCATGCGTTCGGCGACGAGGCGCGGCTTGAGCGCGAGCCAGAGCCGCAGCGTCACGTCCGCATCCTCGGCAGCGTATTCCGTCGCTTTGTCGATGGGCACGCCGGCGAACGTGCGATCGGACTTCTTTTTGGCGGGCGGTGCGTGCTCGATCACTTGCGTGAAGGCGATCGGCGTATGGCCGAGATGGCGCTCGGAGAGCGCGTCCATGCCCTGAAGGCCCTTGCCCGCATCGAGCGCGTACGAAATCAGCATCGTGTCATCGATCGACGTGATGCGAATGCCGTGGCGGCGCATGACAAGGCAGTCGTACTTGAGGTTCTGCCCGATCTTGAGGATGGCTGGATCTTCGAGCAGCGGCTTCAGGACTTCGAGTGCCGCGCGCTTGTTCATCTGGCCTTCGACAAGGCCGCCATCGCCGAAGAGATCGGCATTGCCGGTTGTGTGGCCGAGCGGGACATAGCAGGCCTTGCCGGGCTCAGTCGCAAGCGAGAACCCGACGAGATCGGCCGTCATGGCATCGAGGCCGGTGGTCTCGGTGTCGAACGCGACGTGGCCGACTTCGCGGCCCTCTGCAACCCATGCTTCGAGACGCGCGAGGTCGCGCACGGTCTCGTAGGAGCTGCGGTTGATCTTCGGCTCGCGTGCTGCGGCGCGGCCGAACTCGGCGCCTGCTGCTGGCGTTTCCGCACCGGCTTTGGCGGCGGCGGTGTCCTTGGATTCCTTCGTCGCAGCACTCGACGGCTTCACACTCGATCCGACGGATCGCTCGAGCGGCGGCGGTGCTTCGACGCCAATGGCCTCTGCGACACGCTTCGTGAGCGTGTTGAACTCCATGGTGCGCATGAAGCTCAGCAACGGGTCGGCGAGCTGCTCCTGCAGGCCGAGCCGTTCGACCGGCACCTCGATGGGCACATCGTCCTTGAGGCGCACGAGCTCGCGGCTCATGCGTGCCTGCTCGGCGAATTCGATCAGCTTCTCGCGGCGCTTCGGCTGCTTGATCTCGCCTGCACGCGCCAACAGGGAATCGAGATCGCCATATTCGCGGATCAGCTCCGCAGCCGTCTTGATACCGATGCCAGGAACGCCCGGTACGTTGTCGGTCGAGTCGCCTGCAAGCGCTTGGATGTCCACGACGTGCTGTGGCTCGAGGCCAAACTTCTCGATGACCTCCTCACGCCCGATCGTCTTGTTGCCCTTCATGGTGTCGAGCATGAGAATGCCAGGCTTGACGAGCTGCATGAGATCCTTGTCGGACGAGACGATCGTCACGTCGCCGCCGGCCTCCACGGCCTTGCGCGCGTACGTCGCGATGAGGTCGTCAGCCTCGAAGCCTTCCTGCTCGATCGAGGCGATATTGAACGCCTTCACGGCTGCGCGGATCAGCGGGAACTGCGGAATGAGCTCCTCGGGCGCGGGCGGGCGGTTGGCCTTGTAGTCGGGGTAGATGTCATTGCGGTAGTTGAGGCGCGAAGCATCGAAGATGACGGCGATGTGCGTCGGTCCGCGACCGGCCTTGGCATCCTGGATGAGTTTCCACAGCATCGCGCAGAAGCCGTGAACGGCGCCAACGGGCAAGCCGTCCGAGGGCCGCGTCAGTGGTGGCAGTGCGTGAAACGCGCGGAAGATGTAGCCCGAGCCGTCCACCAGATAGACGTGGCTGCCCTTGCCGACGGGCACGGGCTCGCCCTCGGGCACGGTGATGCGCCCGTTCGGCGCGGTCTCGCTGGCGGTCATGGTCTCTGTGCTCATGGCGGCGGAGTATAGAAGGCGCGATTGTCGCGGTCAGCCAATTCTCGCCGCGTACATATGTCAGGCTGTGGCCAGCGGTGTGGCAGCAGTCTTGACATGTCAGCTATAGTTCTCCCATGCGAACCTCGGACATCGACATGCTGATCGTACCGGGCTGGACGAACTCCGGCCCGGATCACTGGCAATCGCGCTGGGAGCGTCATTTCAAGACGGCGCGGCGCATCGAGCAGGCGGACTGGGACACCCCGCGACTCACCGACTGGGTTGAACGGATCGTCGACGAAGTATCCAAGGCGACACGCCCCGTGGTGCTGGTTGGGCATAGCTGCGGCGTGTCGGCGATCGTACACGCAGCACCGCGGCTGGTGCCGAGCCGCCTCATGGGCGCGTTCCTCGTTGCGCCGCCGGATCTCGAAGGCACGGACACGTGGCCGGCCAAGGAAGGCGGGTTTGCGCCCGTGCCCATGGTGCCGCTCCCCTTTCCCGCGCGCATGATCGGCAGCTCGGATGACCCGCACTGCTCTGTCGAACGCGCGCAGGAATTCGGCGCGGCCTGGGGCGCGGATGTGTCTTTCATCGCCAATGCCGGGCATCTCAACACGGCATCGGGCCACGGGCCCTGGCCCGAAGGCCTGCTGACGTTTGGCCTCTTTCTGCGCTCACTTGGAGACGTGCCAGGGAACGCGTGAGGGACCGTCTGAGGCTGCGTCTCAGCCGTTCTGCGCGCGGTGGCGCAGGAAGTGATCGGCCAACACAAGCGCCATCATGGCCTCGCCGACCGGCACAGCGCGAATGCCGACGCAGGGGTCGTGGCGGCCTTTGGTGACGATCTCGGTATTGTTGCCGTGCTTGTCCATCGTCTGGCGCGGCTGGAGGATTGATGACGTAGGCTTGACGGCGAAGCGTGCGACGACTGGTTGTCCGGTCGAGATGCCACCCAAAATGCCGCCCGCGTGGTTCGACAGGAATACGGGCTTGCCGTCGTTGCCGGCCCGCATCTCGTCGGCATTGGCTTCACCATTGAGCGCGGCAGCGGCAAAGCCATCGCCGATTTCGACGCCCTTCACGGCATTGATGCTCATCATCGCCGAGGCGAGATCCTGGTCGAGCTTGCCGTAGATGGGCGCGCCCCAGCCGGCCGGCACGCCCTCAGCTATGACCTCAATGATCGCGCCGAGGGATGAGCCTGCCTTGCGCACGGCATCGAGATCGTCGGCCCAATGCGCGGCCGTCGCGGCGTCAGGGCAGAAGAACGGATTGTTATCGACCTCCGCCCAATCCCAGCGGGTGCGATCGATGGCCCGACTTCCGATCTGGACGAGGGCGCCGCGGATCGTCACCCCCTCGAGCACTGCCCGGGCGACAGCGCCTGCAGCGACCCGCGCGGCCGTTTCGCGGGCCGACGAGCGCCCGCCGCCGCGGTAATCCCGGATGCCGTACTTGGCGAGGTACGTGTAATCGGCGTGGCCGGGGCGGAATTTCTCGGCGATTTCGCCGTAGTCCTTGGAGCGCTGGTCAGTATTCTCGATCATCAGCGAGATGGGAGTGCCGGTGCTCACCTGCCGCCCAGAAGCATCGTCAAACACCCCCGACAGGATCCGCACCGCATCGGGCTCGCGTCGCTGGGTCGTATAACGCGACTGACCCGGTCTCCTGCGATCGAGGTAAACCTGAATGTCCTCTTCTTTGAGAGGGACGCCTGGCGGGCAGCCGTCGATGATACAGCCGAGCGCCGGCCCGTGGCTCTCGCCCCAGGTCGTCATGCGGAAAAGATGGCCGAAAGTGTTGTGGGACATGAGCTATCCGGTATTTGCGGCAGTGCAGCAACACTCCCTATAGCACAACTGCATATCCTCCGTCGCGGCCCAAGATTAACAAGCGTTCATGATGCAGATTAACAACCATTCAAGTAGACGATCACTGAAGATGTGTGACTATCGCGTCACGAACGCCGTTAATATTGTGCATATTATCAGTATTGCTTCCTAGGCTGGCAATATAATGCCAGAGTGAGTTAGGCACCGGCGCTGATGCAGGTTCAGACCTACACGGCGGCGGTGCCAGCTTGCATGCATGAAGCTGGAACTGTGGAGGAATTACCATGAAGCTCGCGAAGCTGGCTCTCGCCGGGGCGCTCGGCGCGTTCCTGTTCACCTCGGCGCAGGCTGCGCCCGCGGTTGCTCCCGCCAAGATCACGACTGACAGCGTGGTCGAACTGGCCCAGGGCAAGACGAAGAAGGCCACTGCCAAGAAGGCCGCCCCGAAGAAAAAGGCCGTGAAGAAGAAGGCCGCTCCGAAGAAAAAGGCAGCCAAGGCGTCCAAGAAGAAGGTCGCGAAGGTTGGCCCGGGCCGCTGCGGTACCATGAAGTACTACAGCCCCAAGCAGAAGAAGTGCCTCTCGAAGGGTTGATCTCGACCTTTACGGGGACAGAATTCGGGGTCGGACGCCAGTCCGGCCCCTTATTGTTTGGCTAGTCCCACAACCCTGCTCAGCGCCAGGCGAACGCGATCCGCTCGACCTTGCTGTCGCCGAGCGCATCGAAAAGGCGCGCAATGGGTCGCCCGCCGCGCCGCCAGTAAAAGTGGCAGGCCTGGTCGTTCTCGGCGAGTGCCCAGACAATGAGGCCGGCGAGGCGGCGGACGTCGAGGGCGTGGCGCGCAGCCTCGAAAAGGTGCTCGCCGAAGCCGAGGCCCTGGTGGGTCGGCGTCACATAGAGCTCGTAGATTTCACCCTGGAAACGGCCTTTCGATCGCGCGCGGCCGAACGTCGTGTAGCCGGCCACGGTGCCGCCGACCTCGAGCACGAGCATACCCTCGCTGCGGCTCGCGACGCCGCGCCACCATTCGACCGTACGCCGGCGGATGATGCCCTCGAGGTGCTTATGCGGGATGATGCCGGTGTAGGCGAGCCGCCAGGACTGGGCGAAGAGCTCCGCCAGCGCTTCCGCATCGCTTGTGTGCGACTTGCGGACGATGATATCGGACCGGGACTGCAGCATCACCGTACTATAGCCCAGATGATCGCCCGCGGTCAGATCACGTCGTCGCGAGACGGAAGCTCGTCGCCTGTCTCGCCGCAGGCGTGCACCCATTTGCTTTGCGGTGGGGCTGTGCTAGACGGTCGCCCGTGCGCCGTGCCCGGCTGCTGAGCTGTCGGGCCACCACCTCGGTGCATTTCTCGATTTGGCGTGCCTGGAACAGGTGGCCGATCGGCGGCGACGTGGCGGAGTGGTGACGCAGCGGACTGCAAATCCGTGCACGCCGGTTCGATTCCGGCCGTCGCCTCCAAAAAACACCGCGAAAACCCGCGCCGGCTCTACATTCGACGCACACCCCCTCTCTGCCCTGTGCGGTGCTCGTGCAGTAGACCCGCCGCCTTCCGCCGTGCGATGGAGTGGGAAATTCCCCATTCAAGCCGACACTCCCGGGAGGACCAATGATCCGCATCAAGGCCCAGGCGCTCGAGGATCTCGTGCGCGATATCTTCGTCAAGGCGGGCTGCTCGGAGGCCGAGGGCAGGCGCATCGGCAAGTATCTCGTGATCGCGAACCTCACCGGGCACGACAGCCACGGCGTGCAGCGCGTGCCGCGCTATCTGCAGTGGAAGGCCGACGGTGCGTTCATTGCCGACCGCGAGATCAAGATCGTCTCCGAGACCCCGGTGATTGCCGTCGTCGATGGCCAGTATGGCTTCGGCCAAACAATTACGCCGCAGGCGGTCGCGCTCGGTATCAAGAAGTGCAAGGAAATGGGGCTTTCGTGCATTGCGCTACGCGACGTCGGCCATATCGGCCGCGTCGGCGACTGGGCTGAGATGGCAGCGGCGGAAGGCCTCGTCTCGGTCCATTTCGTGAACGCTGCCGGAAGTATCCTGGTCGCACCGTTCGGCGCCACGGAACGCCGCTTCTCGACGGCGCCCTACTGCGTGGGCGTCCCGCGACCGGGTCAGACGCCCGTGATTCTCGATTTCGCGACGTCGGTGGTTGCCGAAGGCAAGGTGCTCAACGCCTCGTTCGGCGGCAAGGCGCTACCCGAGGACGCGCTGATCGGACCGGACGGCAAGGTCAGCAATGACCCCCACGTGCTCTACGGCGACTACACGCCAACGGGCCTGCGCAATCATAGCCAAGGGACCGGCGCAATCCGCGCTTTCGGCGATCACAAGGGCTCGGGCCTCGCGCTCATGTGCGAGCTACTCGGCGGTTCGCTCACCGGCACGGGCGCCACCGAGCCCGGGCGCAAGTTCTCGAACGGAATGCTTTCCTTCTACGTCGACCCAGCAAAACTCGACACGTCCGGCTTCTTCCCGAAGGACGTGCAGCGCTACATTGATTTCGTGAAAGGCGCGCGGCCGGCGACGCCCGGTGACGAAGTTCTCATTCCCGGCGAGCCCGAAGAGCGTACGAAGGCCGAGCGTCTCGCCAATGGCGTGCCGCTGCCCGAAGACACCTGGGGTGCTATCGTCGAGGCAGCGCGCAAGGTCGGCGTCGACGAGCGCCGTATTCAACTTGCGGCGCAGTAGTATTTTGCCGCCGGCTGCTGGGAAGAGGTGCTGTCGCATCCCTTCCGTAGTTCTATGCCGGCGGCGCCGCCCCTAGACCCGGTCTCCAATCCTCCAAGGAAACGCCATGACCACCATCTCCGAGAAAACACTCGCTTTCCTCCGCACCGTCGACACCCCGACGATCTGCAATGCCCTCGAGATCGTTGCGCCCGAGCGCCGCATGCACGGCTATACGGTGAAGCCGTTCGTCTGCCCGTTTCCCGATGTCGTCGCCGTTGTCGGCTATGCGCGCACGGGCTGCGTCCGCGCCACGCATCAGAATGAGCTGACCGGCGAAGCGGCCCGCAATCAGCGCATTGGCTACTACGAGTACATCGCCTCGGGTCCCGGCCCGACGATCACGGTGCTCCAGGATCTCGATGGTGCCGAGGTCGGCTACGGCGCCTTCTGGGGTGAGGTGCAGAGCACGGTGCACAAGGGCCTCGGCTCCCTCGGCGTCATCACCGACGGCTGCATTCGCGACATTCCGCAGTGGGCGCCGGGCTTCTTCGCTCTGGCCGGCTCGCTCGCCCCGAGCCACGCCTGGACGCACCTCCACGACTACGGCAAGGCAGTGCGCGTTCACGGGATGGTGGTGAAGCACAACGACCTCATCCATGCAGACCGGCATGGTGCCGTGATCATTCCGCACGCCGTGGCCGACAAGATCCAGGGTGCCTGTGATCTTCTGTCCCGCAAGGAAGCTGTCATCCTCGATCAGGCCCGCGCGCCGGGCTTCAATATCGAGATCCTGAAGGCGGCACTCCGCAAGATGGAAGAGATCCACTGAGCGCGGACCTCACAGGCGCGCGGCTGCCATGCGGGCGGCCGCCGCCACTTGAAGAACTCCCCGATTCGGCAGAGAAGAAATCCAGTTTAGAACCAACACAGCAATTGCCCCTGTTGCTGCACCGCGTTAAAAGCCCATCTGGCGGTCAGGGGCGCTACAGGGGCCTTGCCGCCACGGTGGTCAGTGGCCGACCGGCAACGGGGCGGCGGACGACCACCGAGTGAGAGGCAATAGGGGCCGTTTCGCGGTTCGCCGGCGCCCGCCGGCATTGCGGGCCGGCGCCCAATCTAACGAGAGCCGAAAGCATGGCCAGCGCCAAGCCATCCGCCGGGACGCAGCGACCGGTGTCGCCGCACCTGCAGATCTACAGCCCGCTCGTCAATATGATGATGTCGATCGTCCATCGCATCACGGGTGGAGCACTCTATTTCGGCACGCTGTTGCTGGCCTTCTACCTCGTCTCGGTAGCCAGCGGCGCCGAGGCTTTCGCCTACGCGAGCTGGCTCTTTAGTACGCCGATCGGCCTCTCCATTCTGTTCGGCTACACCTGGGCGCTCTTCCATCACATGCTCGGCGGCGTGCGCCACATGATCTGGGATACGGGGCGCGGATTCGATCTCGCGACCGTCGACCAGCTCTGCTGGGGATCGCTGATCGGTTCCATCTCCCTGACGATCCTCGTCTGGACCGTCGCGATCGTTTTCTGAGAGGGCGCTGCCATGACCACGACGCTCCGCCCGACGCCTTCGCCGAACGATGCCCAAATCCGCACGCCGCTCGCGCGCGTGCGCGGCCTCGGTTCGGCCAAGGACGGCACGAACCACTTCTGGCGCCAGCGCGTGACAGCAGTCGCCAATCTCTTCCTCGTCATCTTCGCCGTGGTGCTCGTCCTGCGCCTCATCGGGGCTGAGTACAATGAGGTCCGCGAGACACTGTCGGGCCCGTTCGTGACGGTGGCTCTCGCGATGCTCATCCTGTCGGGCGTCATACACATGCGCCTCGGCATGCAGACCATCATCGAGGACTACATCCACTCCGAGGGGCTCAAGATCGTGCTCCTCATGCTCAACACCTTCTTCGCCATTGCCGTCGGTGCGACGTGTATCGTGGCGGTGTTGCAGCTCGCTTTCGGGAGCCAAGGCCCATGAACGCTCAAGCCAATGGTGTCGCCAAGCCTGCGATCAACGGCAAGGCCTACTCGACGACCGACCACACCTATGACGTTATTGTCGTCGGTGCCGGTGGCGCTGGTCTGCGTGCGACGCTCGGCTGCGCGCAGGCGGGCCTCAAGACGGCGTGCATCACCAAGGTCTTCCCGACTCGTTCTCACACGGTCGCCGCGCAGGGCGGCGTTGCTGCCGCGCTCGGCAACATGGGCAAAGACGACTGGCGCTGGCACATGTACGACACCGTCAAGGGTGCCGACTGGCTCGGTGACCAGGACGCCATCGAGTACCTCTGCCGCAACGCGCCGCAGGCTGTGTACGAGATGGAGCACTACGGCGTGCCCTTCAGCCGCACCGAAGATGGCCGCATCTACCAGCGTCCCTTCGGCGGTATGACCACCGAATTCGGCGAAGGCCCGCCGGCACAGCGCACGTGCGCCGCAGCCGACCGCACCGGTCACGCCATGCTGCACACGCTCTATGGCCAGTCGCTGCGCTACTCGGCTGAGTTCTTCATCGAGTATTTCGCCATCGATCTGATCATGGATGCCGATGGCGCCTGCCGCGGTGTCGTGGCGCTCTGCCTCGAGGATGGCACGCTGCATCGCTTCCGTGCCAAGAAGACCATCCTGGCGACGGGTGGCTATGGCCGCGCCTACTTCTCCTGCACCTCGGCGCACACCTGCACGGGTGACGGCAATGCCATGGTGCTGCGCGCCGGCCTGCCGCTGCAGGACATGGAGTTCGTGCAGTTCCATCCGACGGGCATCTATGGCGCCGGCGTCCTCATCACCGAGGGCTCGCGCGGCGAAGGCGGCTATCTCACGAACGCGAACGGCGAGCGCTTCATGGAGCGCTATGCGCCGCACGTGAAGGATCTCGCGTCGCGCGACGTCGTCTCGCGCTCGATGACGATCGAAATCCGCGAGGGTCGCGGTGTTGGCCCGCACAAGGACCACATCTACCTGCACCTCGACCATCTCGACCCGAAAATCTTGGCCGAGCGCCTGCCGGGCATCACGGAGAGCGCGAAGATTTTCGCGGGTGTCGATCTGCACCGCGAGCCGATCCCGGTGCTGCCGACCGTCCACTACAACATGGGCGGCATCCCGACGAACTATCACGGTGAGGTCGTGACGCTGAAGGGCGGCAATCCCGACCAGATCGTGCCGGGCCTCATGGCCATTGGCGAAGCTGCCTGCGTGTCGGTGCACGGCGCCAACCGCCTCGGCTCGAACTCGCTCATCGATCTCGTGGTGTTCGGTCGCGCGGCGGGCCTCAAGGCGGCCGAGACGACCGAAGCCGGCAGCGCGCAGCCGGATCTGCCGAAGGACGGGGCCGACCTCGCGCTCTCGCGCCTCGATCGCTTCCGCCACGCCAAGGGCGGTCAGCGAACCTCGGAACTGCGCAACAAGATGCAGCGTCTCATGCAGACGAACTGCGCCGTGTTCCGCGACGGCCCCGTGCTCAAGGAGGGGGCTGAGAAGATCGTCGAGATCTGGAAAGAGACGGGCGATATCGCCGTGTCCGACCGCTCGCTGATCTGGAACTCCGACCTCATCGAGACAATGGAATACGACAACCTGATCGCGCAGGCCGCGGTCACCATGATCTCGGCGAACAATCGCCAGGAGAGCCGCGGCGCACACGCGCGCGAAGACTATCCCGATCGCGACGACAAGGAGTGGATGAAGCACTCGCTCACCTGGTCCAACGACGCGAAGTGTGAGGTGCTCATCGACTATCGTCCGGTGCACACGTACACGATGACCAACGAGATGAAGTATGTCGAGCCGAAGGCTCGCGTTTACTGATCAGCCGAAGGCTCGCGTTTACCAGGAGCGCGGAAGCGCCATCGTCGAGTGAAGTTCGGAGGCGGCTGCGCACTAGCGCGCCGCCTCCAAGCGCACTAAATAGCGGGAACTGCGCGCCCGCGCGCATACAACTACAGGTGACGCCAATGACTACCGCCAGCAAGGCTGCGACCACTGACGCCTGGGCCCGCCCGCCGGCGACGGCCCGCCTCGTGCTTGCCGATGGCACAGTCATCTCGGGCCGAGGGCTCGGCGCGGTCGGTACCGCGGTCGGCGAGGTGTGCTTCAATACGGCCATTACGGGCTACCAGGAGATCCTGACCGACCCTTCGTATGCCGGGCAGATCATCACCTTCACCTTCCCGCACGTCGGCAATGTCGGCACGAACGTCGAGGACACCGAGACCTCGAACCTCGCGGCGCGAACAGGCGCGCGGGGCGCCGTGCTGCGCGCGGGTATCTCGGCGCCGTCTAACTACCGTTCGGCGGAATCGCTCGACCAGTGGCTGAAGGCTCGCGGCATCATCGCCATCGCCGAGGTGGACACGCGCGCGCTCACGGCGCGCATCCGCGAGCAGGGTATGCCCAATGCCGTGATCGCCCACAGCCCCGACGGCAAGTTCGACATCGAGGCGCTCAAGGCCGAGGCCGCCGCATGGCCCGGCCTCGATGGCATGGACCTCGTGCCCGAGGTGACGAGCGGCCAGAGCTACGGCTGGGATGAAATGCGCTGGGTGTGGGACAAGGGCTATCCGCGCCAGGAGAACCCGGAGTTTCATGTCGTCGCTGTCGACTACGGCCTCAAGCGCAACATTCTGCGCTGCCTCGCCAATGCGGGCTGCCGTGTGACCGTGGTGCCGGCGCAGACTTCGGCTGAGGACATTCTGGCGAAGAAGCCCGATGGCGTTTTCCTCTCAAATGGTCCGGGCGATCCGGCTGCGACCGGCAAGTACGCCGTTCCCGAGATTAAGAAGCTCGTCGCGTCAGGCCTGCCGACCTTCGGTATCTGCCTCGGCCACCAGATGCTCGGCCTCGCGGTCGGCGCGAAGACGCACAAGATGCACCAGGGGCATCACGGCGCGAACCACCCCGTGAAGGACTACACGACCAACAAGGTCGAGATCGTCTCCATGAACCACGGCTTTGCAGTCGATCGCGAGACGCTGCCCGCGGGTGTCGAGGAGACGCACATCTCGCTCTTCGACGGCACGAACTGCGGCATTCGCCTCAAGGACAAGCCCGTTTTCTCCGTGCAGCATCACCCCGAGGCCTCGCCCGGTCCCGAGGACAGCCACTACCTCTTCGACCGCTTCGTCGAGCTGATGCGCGCGCGCAAAGCGGCCTGAGTAGAGCAGCCAGAAGTGACGAAGGCCCGGGAGGTTCCGCCTCCCGGGCCTTCTTGCGTGTGATGCTTTAAGTGCGGGCTCAGCCCGCAGCCTTCTTCAGCGCGTCGGCGATGTCCGTCTTCTCCCACGAGAAGCCGCCCTCGTCGTCCGGCTTGCGGCCGAAGTGGCCATAGGCCGACGTGCGCGCGTAGATTGGCTTGTTGAGGTCGAGATGCTTGCGGATGCCGCGCGGCGAGAGGTCCATGACCTCGGCGAGCGCGCGCTCGAGCTTCGCTTCGTCCACTTTGCCCGTGCCGTAGGTGTCTACATAGATCGAAAGCGGCTGGGCGACGCCAATGGCGTACGAGACCTGGATGCAGCAGCGATCTGCGAGGCCTGCGGCAACGACGTTCTTCGCGAGGTAGCGCGCTGCGTATGCCGCCGAGCGGTCGACCTTGGTCGGGTCCTTGCCGGAGAAGGCGCCGCCGCCGTGCGGGGCTGCACCGCCGTAGGTGTCGACGATGATCTTGCGACCGGTGAGGCCTGAGTCGCCGTCCGGGCCGCCGATGAAGAATTTACCCGTCGGATTGATGTGCCAGATGGTGTCCTTGCCGATCCAGCCATCTGGAAGGGCCTTGCGCACATAGGGCTCGATGATGGAGCGCACGTCTTTGGAGGTGAGCTTCTCGTCGATGTGCTGGTGCGAGACGACGATCTGGGTGACGCCGACCGGCTTGCCACCCTCGTAGCGGACCGTGACCTGGCTCTTGCTGTCGGGGCCGAGCTTCGCAGCGTCGCCCTTGCCGCTCTTGCGTGCCGAAGCGAGGTCTTCGAGGATCTTGTGTGCGTAGTAGATCGGGGCCGGCATGAGCTCCGGCGTGTCGCGGGTCGCGTAGCCGAACATGATGCCCTGGTCGCCTGCGCCTTCCTCCTTGTTGCCGCCCGAGTCGACGCCCTGCGCGATGTCGGCGGACTGGGGATGCAGGAGGACCTTGATGTCGGCGTTCTGCCAGTGGAAGCCGTCCTGTTCATAGCCGATGTCGCGGATGGCCATGCGCGCCACGTGGCTGATCCAGTCGTGCGTGACAGTGCTCGGCCCGCGCGTTTCGCCGGCGATCACGACCTGGTTCGTCGTCGCAAGCGTTTCGCAGGCTGCGCGGATAGCCCAGGGATCAATGCCGGCCTTGGGGCCTTCGCGGTAGAAGAGGTCGACGATCTCATCGGAGATGCGGTCGCACACCTTGTCAGGGTGGCCTTCGGAAACCGACTCACTCGTGAACAGGTACGACTGGCGCGCCAAGGTAACCCCCTAGGGATTGGTGTGTGCGTAAAAACGCGCCGTTCTTGCAGTCTTTTACAGGCCGGTCAAGACGACTGAATTTCAAATACAATGCGGTCAGCGAGATAAAGCCGTAGAGCTGCCCCGCCTGCGCCTCAATCCTCGCGAAACACCCGCTCGCGGCGCTCGTGGCGCTCCTGCGCCTCGATGGAAAGCGTGGCGATCGGCCGCGCGTCGAGCCGCTTCAGGCTGATCGGCTCGCCCGTTTCCTCGCAATAGCCGTAGCTGCCGTCGTCGATGCGGGCGATGGCGCTATCGATCTTGCCAATCAGCTTGCGCTGGCGGTCGCGCGCCCGAAGCTCGAGGGCTTTGTCGGTTTCGGAGGTGGCGCGGTCGGCAAGATCGGCGTGCTGGTTGGTCTCGTTGTGCAGGCCCATCAGCGTCTCGCGGGTCTGGCGGAGGATGTCCTCCTTCCAGGCAAGCAGCTTGTTCCTGAAGTAGATGCGCTGCCGCTCATTCATGAACGGCTCGTCGTCGCTGGGCTTATAACCTGGGCTCAGCGTGATCTCGCTATGTCGGGCATCAGGCTTCCCGGAGGCACGGCCGCCTTTCCGCGAGCCGTTGCCGTTTTCGAGTTTTCCGGATTTTGTCATGCGTTGCCACCCATCATGCAAACCCGAACGACCGACCCCCACTACGACTTCGGTCGTAGGAAAAAGTGCGCCACGTAATAGGCGAGCCGGGTTCACAGTCAAGCGAATAGCGCCATAGAGTTAGCCGGGGGCCCAAAGGGCGGCCGGTCGGACTTGGCGCCGGGCTTGGCGAGGTGCCGGGATTACTGGGGGCCCTGGCCGGATTGCTGCACCGCACGTCCGGTCGCTGGGCTACCGAAGGGCCCCCGGGTGGCTGATTCGCGCCCTCTATCCGGCCGGGGAGGGGGAATTTGCGCCTTGTTGCGGCATGATGGACTTCCCGCCCCGGCTCTGGTAAAAGGCGCGCCATAACGCCGACAGCCGCCGCTGCCACGGGCACCGGGGGCGTCCGCGTATCCGGCATTCAATGCGGCAATTCGAACCCACGAGGAGTGGTACGCTTGCAAGTTCTCGTTCGCGACAACAACGTCGACCAGGCGCTGAAGGCGCTCAAGAAGAAGATGCAGCGCGAAGGCATTTTTCGCGAGATGAAGCTGCGTAATTATTACGAGAAGCCCTCCGAGCGCCGGGTCCGCGAGAAGGCAGAGGCCGTTCGCCGCGCCCGCAAGCTCGCGCGCAAGAAGCTGCAGCGCGAGGGCCTGCTTCCGAACAAGCCGGCCGCAACCAAGACCCCTGGACGTGGCGGTGGCCGCGGTGGCCCCGGTGCGGGCGCTGGCGCTGGTTCTGGCGGTCCTCCCCGTACCTGATCAATACCGGATGAGAACTGTGCCGGGAGCTGTAGCTCCCGGTGTTCGCGGTTATGGAGCGCGGGACGGCTGTCTCGCGCTTTTCGCTTTCTGGGGCCGGAATCCGCACTTTGCCGGCGTCATAGGCCGAAGCTCCAATACGGCAAAGCTCGCGCTGGACGCAGGGGACTCCGGCGGCTCGACGACTTCCTCCGAGTTTGGATCAGACGATGGCACGCAGTTGGCTGGCCGTCGCGCTGGTGGGCGTGGGTGCCCCGCCGACCAGGATGTCCGCCGTCACGTTCCGGATGTCGCGGTGGCCGCACAACGCCATGGTGAGATCCAGCTCCTTGCGGATGATCTCCAGCGCCTTGGTCACGCCCTCCTCGCCCATGGCGCCGAGGCCATAGGTGAAGGCGCGGCCGATGTAGACGCCCTTGGCGCCGAGCGCGATCGCCTTGATTACGTCTTGGCCCGAACGGATGCCGCCGTCCATGTGAACTTCAATGCGTTTGCCAACGGCCTCGGCAATCGCCGGCAAGGCCGCGATCGATGAGATCGCGCCATCGAGCTGACGCCCGCCATGGTTGGAGACGATCAGCGCGTCGGCGCCCGTCTGCGCGGCCATTTCAGCATCCTCGAGATCGAGAATGCCCTTGAGAATGAGCTTGCCGCCCCACTCGTCGCGGATGCGCTTCACCTCGTCCCAGGAGAGGCGCGGGTCGAACTGCTCCGCCGTCCAGGCGCCGAGCGCGCTCATGTCGCTCACGCCTTTGGCGTGCCCGACGATGTTGCGGAACGTGCGCCGCTTCGTGCCGAGCATCGCCGTCCACCAGCGCGGCTTCATGCCGATGTCGATGATGTTCGGGATCGTGAGGCGCGGCGGCGCGGTGAGCCCGTTCTTCAGGTCCTTGTGGCGCTGGGCGAGGATTTGCAGGTCGAGCGTCAGCACCAGCGCGGAGACGCCTGCCGCCTTGGCGCGCTTGAGAAGCCGGCTCACGAAGTCCTTGTCGCGCATTACGTAGAGCTGGAACCAGAATGGCTTGTCGGTGTTCTCCGCCACGTCCTCTATGGAGCAGATACTCATGGTCGAGAGCGTGAAGGGAACGCCCGCTTTGTTGGCCGCGCGCGCTGCGAGGATCTCACCATCGGCGTGCTGCATCCCCGTCATGCCGACAGGCGCCAGCGCCAAGGGCATTGCGACAGGGATGCCGACCATGGTGGAGGCCAGCGTGCGGTTGGTCATGTCGACGGCGACGCGCTGGCGCAGTTTGATGCGCTGGAAGTCTTCCTCGTTGGCGCGGTAGGTGCTCTCGGTCCAGCCGCCCGAGTCGGCATAGTCGTAGAACATCCGCGGCACGCGCCGCTTGGCGAGCACGCGCAGGTCCTCGATGCAGGTGATGATCTGGCTCATGCGGCGCTTCCCCGAATGCTGCGCGCTCGATGCGCGCTTACCGTCATTGGCTTAGCGCCTTTTCGGGCGCGACGGAACAGCGCGTTAGGGGGAATAGCGGGGTGTGGATGGGGCTCGGGGCCTCAGCCGTCGAGGTCGTAACGATAGAGATCCATGCCGTGGATGCGCAGCCAGGCTTTGGCTTCGCCCGAGCGCGGCATGATGCGGTCGACGAGGCGCCAGAAGCGCGGCCCGTGGTTCATGTGGACGAGATGGGCGACCTCGTGAGCTGCCACGTAGTCGAGCACGACCGGTGGCGCTAGCAGCAGGCGCCACGAGAAGGAAAGCTGCCCGGCGCTTGAGCAGGAGCCCCAACGGGTCTTCTGGTCGCGAAGCGTGATCCGTAGCGGCTTCACGCCGAGTGCCTTCGCGTAGCGCGATACGGCGACGTGGAGATCGCGCGCCGCCTCGGCATAAAGCCAGTCGCGCAGACGGCGCGGCGCGTGCTCCGAATTTCCGCGGACACTCACGACCGGCACACGCCGCCCCGCTCGCGCCGCGATGTCGATGACGCCGCCACCACGGACGGCAGGCTCGAACGCGATCTCGTGCGGCACACCGCGGAGCGGGAAGACAGCGCCGCCGACGAGCGGCACAGGCTCCGGCACGCATTCGAGGCGCTCGCGGACCCAGTCGCGATTGCGCAGAAGGAAGCGATCGGCTTCGCGCAGGTCGGAGCTGCGCGGCATGGTGAGAATGACTGCATGCTGGGTGCGACTGACGCGCAGCGTCAAACGTCGTGCCGTCGGATGCCGACGCACTTCCACGGGCGCTGAGATCCCATCGACCTTCAGCAGCTGGACTGATCCCGTCGGTTTGGCGGTCCGCCGCTTCATGCGCGTCCTCGCTCGTCTCCGTTATTGGTGAAGAATGCGCCGAATGCGCACCCGCAAGATTTCCCCCTTCGACCGGTGTCAGGCACACCACTCGACCAACGCGCTTCGCACTCGTTTGAGGCAGTCCTGCGGCGCACCCCGATGCACCACCAAGTGAACGAGTCCTAGCAGGCCGAAAGGGTCAAGCGAACCCGTTCGGCGGCTGTGCGCTGCACGTGGGCCTGAGCATGTGGCGTGCGTGCCACGCGACGCTTCAGCGCCACATTATCGGTGTTCGGGACTGAGTCGCGCGGCTGATGTCGGCGCCGGATGCCACGCTCTGAGACCATCGAGCATCAGACTGCCCGCGAGCTGCCAGATCGTAAGCTGTGCGAGCTGAGGAAGATACATGGCGTCGGCTGCCAGCGTGTGTGAAGCGCGCGCAGTGGTCGCTGCGACCTCGCGCCGCTCGCTCGTTGGCACGTCGTGTGTGCTGCTGTGCGTTCCGAAAGTGAAAGCCGAGGAAGAAATTTCGCGCCGCTGCGGATCGATTTTTTCTTCGGCCGTGCGGCGTTGAATCGCAGGCGCGGCGATGCCCGCTTTGGTGCGCGGATCGCGTTCGCGCGCGAACGCCGCGATTCGAGGCGCGATCTCGCGACGAAAACGCGAGCCATTGAAAATGCCGTAGTGGCCGACATGCGGGCACGTGAAGTGCATTTTGTCCGCGGCGGGAATGGACGAGCAGAGATCGTGCGCGGCTTGGCACTGACCGAGGCCGGTGATGTCGTCCTTCTCGCCTTCGATGGTAAGGAGGCCGACGCGGCGGATCGCGCTCGGATCGACCGCACGTCCGCGATGGCGCATGAGACCACGCGGCAGGAGGTGCCGCACGAAGACGGTGTCGACCGTGTCGAGGTAGAACTCCGCCGTGAGATCCATGACGGCGAGATACTCGTCGTAGAACTCGCGATGTTTCTCCGCGCTGTCACCGTCACCGCGCACGAGATGGAAGAAGAGGTCCTTGTGCGCATTCATGTGCCGGTCGAGGTTCATGGTCATGAACCCGCTCAACTGCAGGAAGCCCGGATAGACCGATCGCCCAAAGCCCGGATTGGGCCATGGCACCGGCGTGATGACATTGCGGCGGAACCAATCGGTGCCACGTTGCTCGGCAAGCTGGTTGACGATCGTTGGGCTGCGCCGCGTGTCGATCGGACCGCCGGCCAGCGACATGCTGAGCGGCACGGACGGATCACCCTCGGCTTCCAGCAGCGACACGGCCGCAAGCACAGGCACTGCCGGCTGACAGACCGCGAATACATGCACGTCGCCGCCGAAATGGCGGAACATGTCGATCATGGCATCGATGTAGTCGGCGAGATGGAAGTCACCGGCTGACAGCGGCACATCGCGCGCGTCCTGCCAGTCGGTGATGTAGACCTCGTGATCGGGGAGGAAAGTCTCGACGGTACCGCGCAGAAGCGTCGCAAAGTGTCCCGACATCGGCGCGACGAGCAGCAGGCGCGGGTCACGCGCGGCGCGCGCAGCCGGAATGTTGCGCTTGAAATGTACGAGCCGGCAGAAGGGATGCTCCCACACGACTTCCTCGCGTACGCCGACGCTCGTGCCGTCGACAGTCGTGCGATCGACTCGATAGTTCGGCTTGTCGTAGCGCCGTGTGGTTCGCTCAAAAACTTCGAGCGCCGCTGCGGTATGTCGCGCGACGCTCGTGTGAGTGAGGGGATTGAAGGGGTTCGAGAGCAGGAGCCGGGCTGAGCCGGCGGCCGCACGAACCGGGCGCACGGCCGCGTGGCCGAGCTCGTACCAGTGGTAGAGCATTTAGAGTCCCCCAGTGTGCTTCCTCGAGTGATCGTTGGCTCCGACGTGCTGCGCAGCTTGCTGCTTGCCAGTGCGGTCGGCAGTTCCGGTGGTTACACCTTCACCGCGTGCGCTGGGCGCGCCTTGTCGCGACGGAACGGTCACTCAGTTGACACAGTAACCCACACCAGTCTGATCCGATTCGCAAGAAAATTAAAGGGGAGAAGGGTTTAGGGGGCTGCGCTCTGAATGCGGTTCGCAGCCCACGAGGGGCTTTAAGCGACGGCGCGAGCCCATGAGGCAAATAACCGGACCGAGCTCAATTTGGGGTGGCCGGGGCGGTGGACGATATAAATGCCGTATCCGGACAAAGTAATCGGCGAGACCGGCACAAGGGCACCACTTTCGAGCTCGGCGGCGATCAGCGCGTCGCTGCAGATGGCGATGCCCTGACCCGCGATCGCAGCCTCTATGGCGTGAAGCTCCTCGCGAAAGGAGACGCTCGCCAAGGCGGTGAGATCGGGTACGCGCCTGTGGTGGGCGCGCGCTGCTTCTCGCCAGCGTTGCCAGTTCGGCGCGTGAGCATCCGTCGGCGGCCACTCAGCCTCGATCAGTGGGAACCGGGCGATTTCGGCAGGCTTGAGGGCCTTCCGACCGATTCTGAGGAGCTTGGGGCTCGCGACGACGTGGAACGTGTCGCGCAAGATCTCGACGAACGGCCCGTCGCTCGGTGGCGTAGCTGAATATCTGAGTGCGACATCGGCCTCGCCAGCCTTGAGATCCAGGACCGCGTCCGTCCCGACAATATCGAGTTTCAAGCGCGGGTGTGCCTCGCGCCACTTCGGCAGGCGCGGCACCAGCCATCGGGCGGCGAAGGCGTTGGTCGCGGTGATGCGCAGGCTTCCGCTCGCGGCTCCGGCGCGCACGGTCGAGAAGGCGTCGGCGAAGGCTTCGAAGCCGTCCCTGACGACTGGAAAAAGCCGTTCCCCGGCGCGCGTGAGCGCCAGCGGCCGCGGCTGCCTACGGAACAGCGGCTGGCCGCAGTGCTGCTCGAGGAGCTTGATCTGATGACTTATTGCGGTCGGCGTGACGCCGAGTTCGGCAGCTGCGAGGCGAAAGCTGAGGTGCCGCGCGGCCGCCTCGAAGGCTCTGAGCTCCGTCAAGGGTGGCAGGTTCCGCATCGCGCCGGTATCCCGATTCCGAAGTTCGCCACACTCCGAAGCTGGCGTCCCGAGCGAACTTCGGAATCAAAGGGGACACCGGAATCATCATCTTGCTGGTGTGATTCAGATCGAGAGATTCGCTCCATTCCTTGCCGCGAGGCGTGGCGAATTTCTCGATCATCACGCTAGTCTAGATGAATCCAATTCATCGGCACCTGAATTCTTTGATCTTGCGGAGCCGGCTTGCGATCGCCGAGTGTCGCAGCTCTGCCGCACTGCATCGAAGGGACACGACATGCGCGACAGTCACCGCATCGCTCCCTATTTTGAGGCCCTTCGCGCGCTCGCCCCGCTCATTGCCGAGCATCGAGCAAGCTTCGATCGGGATCGGCGGCTTCCCGAAGTCGTGTTCGCCGCGTTGGCCCGCGCCGGCCTCTTTCGTCTGTGGCTTCCGAAGAGCCTGGGAGGCGCCGAGCTGTCGCCGCTCGAGTTCATGGACGTCGTCGAGGCGGCTTCTGCGCTTGATGGCACCGTCGGCTGGATCGTGGGCAATGGCGGTGGCATGAGCCGCATCGGCGGCTACCTACCGGAGAAGATCGCCCGCGCATGGTTTTCGAACCCGAGCACTTTCTGCGTCAGCGCAACGGGAGCGGTGGGCACTGCCGTGCCTGTCGAGGGGGGCTTCCGCGTGTCAGGCCGCTGGCCCTTCGGCAGTGGCGCGCACTATGGCTCGCACTTTATGGGCGTAGCGTCCGTCAAGGATGCGGCCGGGAACAATCAGCCGCCGATGTGCTGCTACTTCACGCGCGAACAGGTGATCGTGCACGATACCTGGCACGTGTCGGGCCTGCGCGGCACCGGAAGCTGCGATTTCGAGGTCAGGGACGGCTACATCCCGAGCGCGCAAGTGCACCCGCTCCTCGATCCCGTGCCGACCGATCCTGGCGTGGTTTATCGCTTACCGCCGATCTCCGTGTTTTCCTGGACGGTGTCCGTTGTGCCGCTCGGCATTGCGCGCGGCGCGCTCGATGCTTTCGCGCAGTCGGCAAGCCGGAAGACTCGCCTTGGCACCTCGGCGCAAATTCGTGACCGCGAGATCGTGCAATCGGCGATCGGGCGGATCGATATCGAACATCGCGCCGCCCGTGGTCTCCTTGTCGAGGCGATGAGAGAACTCATGGCCGCAGTCGATGCGGGTGGCGATCGTCTGCTTCGAGCCCGCGCGCTGTTGCGCGCCGCGTGCGCCCACGCCGCGGAAACGGCCGTGAGCATCGTCGATAGGCTCACGGCGGAGGCTGGCGCGGGCGCGATCTACGAGAGCAATCCCCTGGAACGAGCGGCGCGCGACGTGCACGCAGCCGTCAAGCATGTCGCTATGAACCCATCGAACTACATCGTTGCCGGGCAGCTGGCACTTGGCCTGCCGCCAGGTCCTGGTCGGTTCTGAAAGGCTCCTGCCGCTCGGGAGGAAAAGCAATGCCCTGCGTTCGCATCTCGACGGGAACTTGGGCTGCCGGCTCTGAGCTGAAGATCATCGACGCGGTGCAGTCGGCACTCGTCAGCGCATTCAAGATCCCCGCGTGGGATCGCGACGTGGTGCTCGATGTCTACGACGAGCGGCGACGGATCGTATCGACCGGTCGGTCCGAGCGCTACACGCGCATCGAGATCATCGGGATTGCGGCACGCTCCATGGACGCCAAGCGCGCATTGTTCAAAGCCATCTCCGACAATCTCGAAGCCGTGGGCGTGCCGCGCAATGAGACGCGCATGGTGCTCATCGAGCCGCATGCCGACAACTGGGGCATCAAGGGTGGTATCCCTGCCTCCGAGGCCGACATCGGATTTGAGATCAAGGTCTGAAATCGCAGTGCGCAGCGCTAAGCCGAGATCAAAGCACCTGCGCCAGCCGCTCGGCGATGCGATCGACGCTCGTTGCGTGGGTGAAGTGCGCGACGTATCCGCCCTCGCGATCCATGAGGTACATGAGGGAGGTATGATCGTACGTGAAGCCGGCCGAGGACTTGGGATCCTCCACCTTCTTGGCGTAGACGCGGTAGGCCTTCAGTGCCGCCGCGACCTGTTCGGGTGAGCCGGTCAGCCCGACGAGACGAGGGTGGAAGCTCGGCACATACGACGCAAGTTGCGCGGGCGTGTCGCGCTCGGGATCGACGGTGATCAGGATTGGCGTCACCTGGTCGGCCTTGGCGCCGAGTTTGTCGAGTGCGGCCGACATCACCTGGAGGCCCGAGGGGCAGACGTCCGGGCAGTTGGTGAAACCGAAGTAAATGAGCATGTAGCGGCCACGGAAGTCCTTGTCCGTTACCGTCTTGCCTGTCTGGTCGACGAGCGTGAAGGGGCCGCCGACGAGCGCCTTCCCGGTCGAGGGAAGGGCTCGGGTGACCTGCTCGCGCGGACCCGGCAGCACCATCAGTGCAACGAGGCCGCCAACGAGGGTGGCGGCGAGTGCGACGGCGGCGAGGCGGAAATTCATTTGTGCTCCAGGAAGGCTCGAGGCGACATCAATGCCGGCAAGGCTGCGAGCCGATTGACTGTTTCCTCTTTTGCACAATCTGGTCTACAGGACGCTTCGCGACAAGGTTCGTCCCCTGCGGCGATGAGCCCCTGTGACGACGTGCGTAGAGATCCGCGGCAGGCGCACCCATGCCACCCATCGAGCTCAATTACCTCGGCCCCCACGACAGCCGCCTCAGGATGCAGACCATCGTGCGCCTGCGCTGGTTCGGCGTCCTTGGTCAACTCGGCACGGTGCTCGCTGTCTATTTCGGCCTTGGCTATGACCTTCCGCTGGGCTGGTGCCTGCTACTCATTGCGCTTTCGGCGTGGGTGAATGTCGGCCTCCGCGTGCTCTATCCGGCGCGCCATCGCCTGAGCCCGGCTTTTGCGACGGCGGTTCTCGCGTGTGACATCGGCACGCTCGCGGCGCTGCTCTATCTTACCGGCGGGCTCGAAAATCCCTTCGCGCTTCTCTTCATCGCGCCCGTCACGGTCTCTGCGGCGACGCTTCCCGTGCGCAATACCATCGGTCTCGGCATTCTCGCCGTCGCGGCGGCGACGCTGCTGGTCACCTTCCATCTGCCGTTGCCCTGGTACCCGCCTGCGATGTTTGCGGTCCCCTGGATCTACAAGGCCGGCATGTGGACGGCGATCATGGCCGGTATGCTGTTCCTCGCTCTCTATACGGCGCGGCTGTCGCGCGAGGCGCGGCTCATGTCGGCGGCGCTCGCGGCATCGGAGCTTGTGCTCGCGCGCGAGCAGCGCCTGCATGCGCTCGATGGTCTCGCGGCGGCCGCGGCGCACGAACTCGGCACACCGCTCGCCACCATCGCCCTCGTGACCAAGGAACTCGAGCGCGAGGCATCGATTGCGCCCGGGATGGCGCCGCACATCGCCGAGGACATCGCGCTATTGCGCTCCCAGGCCGAGCGATGCCGCGAGATCCTGCGCAAGCTGACGCGCAGCCCCGGCGAGCAGGACCCCCACCATGTCAGTCTTCCGCTGACGCAGCTCATCCAGGAGGCCGCGCAGCCCTACAGGACGCGGACCGTCGTGATCGAGATCACTGCGCAGCCGATCGGCGGGCGCAGCGTTCCCGGAATGCTGACCGGTCGCGAACCCATTGGTGAGCGGCGGCCGGGCGTCATCTTCGGCCTCGGCAACATCATAGAGAATGCAGTCGACTTCGCGCGCAAGCGGGTCGAGGTCTCGGCGCTCTGGGACGATGCGGAAGTCTCGATCACCATCGCCGACGACGGCCCGGGATTTTCACCCGAGATCATGGATACGCTCGGCGATCCCTACGTCACGACCCGACCTGCGGGCTTCAGGTCGAGTTCGGGTGGGGGGAGCGGGCGTGTCGGGGCAGGTCTCGGGCTTGGGTACTTTATCGCGAAAACCTTGCTCGAGCGCTCAGGCGCTGTAGTGACGCTTGCCAATCGACCTGACCCCGCTACGGGTGCGGTGGTTAAGATCGCCTGGCCGAGAAGCGCTTTCGACCTCCCGACGCAGGTTGCGTCGAGTAACCCTCCCGTGACGGCTGCATCCCTTTGATATTCGGGACTTAACCGGTCATTGTCCGCATTGGATCTCGGGCTTGGCGTGCCCTCTAACCTTCGGTATGCTGGAGCATATGGAGAACATAGCCGTGTCCGAAGACCTCTCGTTCAAACAGGATGAGTTGCCGGCCGATCGAACGCTCGTCATCGTCGATGACGACAAAGCGTTCCTGCAACGGCTCGGCCGGGCCATGGAGCTGCGCGGCTTCGAAGTCCGCATGGGCCATTCGGTCGCGGAGGGGCTCGATCTCATACGCCAGAAGCCGCCGGCGTTTTGCGTCGTCGACATGCGCCTCGACGACGGCAATGGCCTCGACGTCATCGCCGAGCTCGCGCGCGTCCGCCCGGACGCCCGCACGATCGTGCTGACGGGATACGGCAACTTCGCGACGGCCGTCTCCGCAGTGAAGCTTGGCGCCGTCGACTATCTCGCCAAGCCCGCCGATGCCGATGATGTGACGGACGCGCTCCTCGCGCCCTCGGGCGAGCGGGCCCCGCCGCCGGAGAACCCCATGTCGGCGGACCGCGTCCGCTGGGAGCACATCCAGCGCGTCTATGAGCTGTGCAACCGCAATGTCTCCGAGACGGCGCGGCGGCTCAACATGCACCGCAGGACCCTGCAGCGCATTCTCGCCAAACGCGCGCCGAAGTAGACGTCCGCTACTCTCTCGGCAATGGCTCGAAGCGCGCGTGCGGGTCGAACGCGGAGCTGAGCCGGGCCGCTGCAAGCCGCGCATAGTGGAGTGTGAGGGCTTTGCGCCGCGCGGGTGCGATACGATGCTCCGGTGCTTGCCGCAGGATCTCGCCACCGAAGCGATCCGCAACGATGAGGCCTGTATCTTCGGGCAGTATGCCCTGCGGGAAATCCGTCGCGACCGCGAAGAACAGCGCATCGCAGTACTCGCGATACTCAGGCCATTTCTGATCGACCTGGAAATCCGTGAGGCTCGATTTGATCTCGATTATCCAGAGCGCGCCTTTGTCCGAAAGCGCCATGATGTCGGCGCGCCGGCCGTTTGCGAGCGTGACCTCGATCAATCCGGTGAGACCATGCTGCGCCAGAACGCGCATGACACCGCGGCAGATTTCGGCGGCCTTGTCCGATTGCCGGTTGTCGACGAGCGCGCCGGGGCCGTCGGGGAGCGGCGGCACATCAGGCGGATTTGAACGCACCAGGGACATCGTCAAGCACTTTCCCCTCCCCGTTCTTACGGGAGAGGGCCAGGGTGAGGGGCGGCGGCATACGCTAGCGTCAGCGCAAGTTCCCGCCGCCCCGACATTCTCCCCGTGAAGGACGGGGAGAACGGGAAGGGGCGCCGCCGCGCATGAGCGCTCTCCGTATGGCCGCCGCGGGCATAGCACTACGGTAGGAGGCGATAGCACCCCTTCCCAGCAGCCCGCGGCAAGAAAAAAACTAAGCCCGCCGCCCAGCGATCAGCCAGTAAATGAACCCGCCTGCAAATCCGGCGGTCGCGAACACCTGCCAGATGACGCTGAGCTGTGACGGATCCTGCGCCACGCTGCCGATGCGGCTCAGAAACGGCCATGCTGCGAGAACCGCGCCGCCGCCGAGGATGTAGTAGAGAGACGAGCGAATGCGCGCGACTTCTCCGATGATGACAAGCAGGATCGCCGGTACGATCGTAAAGGTCGAAAAGAGCAGGATCGTCTGCTGCGCGAGATCGAACATGGCGAACCACGCATCGGGGTCGGAATTGCGTCCGTGCATGGCATGTGTGACGCGCTCCATGCCGAGCGTGACGAGGATGAACATCGCCGCCAGCGAAGCGAGAATGAAGCCAAGCGGCACCAGGATGATCCGACCGATCGCGCGCCAGACCACGGTCAGTGCCCCTCTGCTGCAGCCGTCCGCTGGCTCGCGCGCGTCTTGATGCTTTCTGATTTGAGCTGGCCGCAGGCGGCGAGGATGTCGCGCCCGCGCGGCGTGCGCACGGGGCTCGCGTAGCCGGCGCGATTCACGACCTCGGCGAAGCGTTCGATCTGTTCCCAGTCGGAGCACTCATAGGGTGAGCCCGGCCAGGGGTTGAACGGAATGAGGTTGATCTTGGCGGGGATGCCCGCGAGCAAACGAACGAGTGCGCGCGCCTCGGCGAGGCTGTCGTTCACGTCCTTCAGCATGACGTATTCGAAGGTGATGCGGCGCGCATTCGAGAGGCCCGGATAGGCGCGGCAGGCATCGAGCAGCTTGGCGATCGGATACTTCTTGTTGATTGGCACGAGCACGTCGCGGAGCTCATCGCGCGTCGCGTGGAGCGAGATCGCGAGCATGGTGTCGGCTTCCTCGCCCCACCGCGCGATGTTCGGCACGACGCCCGACGTCGAGAGCGTGATCCGGCGCTTGGAGAAGGCGAGCCCACCGCTGTCGGACGCCGTGAGCATTGCGTCGCGCACGTTGTCGAAATTGTAGAGCGGCTCGCCCATTCCCATGAGCACGATGTTGGTGATCTTGCGCTCGCTCGAGGGAAGAAGATGCGTGTCCTTGATCTCGACGCCGTCCGGCGCACCTGCTGGCCAGTCGCCGATGCGGTCGCGCGCGAGCAGGATCTGTCCGACGATCTCGGAGACTTCGAGATTGCGGACGAGGCGCTGGGTACCAGTGTGACAGAACGAGCAGGTGAGCGTGCAGCCGACCTGCGAGGAAATGCAGAGCGTGCCGCGGTCGCTTTCGGGGATGTAGACGGTCTCGATTTCGGGGGCGCGCGCATCATGCCCGCGCCGCGGAAGGCGCAGCAGCCACTTGCGCGTGCCGTCCGTGGAGATCTGCTCTGTGACGATTTCCGGCCGGTCGAGCGAGTAGGCTGCGGCGAGCTGGCTGCGCAAATCCTTGGAGATGTCGGTCATGGCGTCGAACGAGGTCACGCCATGCGCGTAGAGCCAGGTCCAGAGCTGGCCGACGCGCATCCGTCGCTGGCGCTCGGGCACGCCGATAGCGGCGAGCGCATCGTTCAGTCCCTCGCGTCCGAGCCCGGCAAGGGTCGGTCGCGCCGGTGCCAATGCGCCAGTCTGGCCCGCATTTTCCGGCGCGGGCGTCGAATCGAGAACCAGGACCATTGATTTGGAACCATTCGCGTCTGATTTGTGCCCCTTATATAGGGTGTCGCGCGCTGGGGCCACGGCTGCGACGATGCGGCGCTCGCTGAGCGACTGAAATGTTGCATCGTTTGAACCGCGGATTGAATGTGTTAGTTAAACGCTGCAACATTTGCAGCATCGGGTACACCCGGTACGGGCGCGAGCCTGGGCGCGGGGCAGGGGCCAAGAAACTCCAGGTATTTGGGGGCAGGGACGGCAGCGCAATGGCAGAGCGGCGGACGAGCTTCGATTATGACGATCTCCTGGCGTGCGGGCGGGCCGAGTTGTTCGGTGCCGGCAACGCTCAGCTCCCGTTGCCGCCGATGCTGATGTTCGATCGCATCACCCATGTTTCCGAGACTGGCGGCGCCCACGGCAAGGGCCAGATCAAGGCGACGCTCGCCGTCGCCGGCAATCCGAATGTCGACTGGTTCTTCGCCTGTCACTTCAAGGACGATCCCGTCATGCCGGGCTGTCTCGGCCTCGATGCGCTGTGGCAGCTCACCGGCTTCTTCCTCGGCTGGCTCGGTGCGCCGGGCCGGGGCCGCGCGCTCGGTGTCGGCGAGGTCAAATTCACTGGCATGGTCCTGCCGTCGGTGCGCATGCTGGAGTACACTGTAGATATCAAGCGCGTCATACTGCGCAAGCTGAAGCTCGGGATCGGTGATGGCACGCTCACGGCAGACGGGCAGGTCATCTACACGGCGAATGAGTTGAAGGTTGGATTGTTCGAGACCGGGCAGGAAGCCGGCGGCGTGGTCGGCTGACGTGGGCCCCAGGTGGGGCCCACGGTGGGGGTTGATGGCCGCGCGTCCGAGGGGATCCGGATGGCAGTGGCGAGGGTCGGTTGCGGTGGCCGCGCCGTGCAGCGGTCGCCATACCAGTGGAAGGAAGTCCGAGGATGAGGCGGGTCGTCGTTACCGGGATGGGGATCGTCTCGTCCATCGGCAACAACACGCAGGAGGTGCTGGCCTCGCTCCGCGAGGGCAAATCGGGCATCACGCGCGCCGAGAAATACGCCGAGCTCGGCTTCCGTTGCCAGGTTCACGGTGAGCCGAAAATCGACTGGGAATCGGCCGTACCGCGCAAACCCAAGCGCTTCATGGAGGCTGGTGTCGCCTGGAACTACGTCGCCATGGAGCAGGCGATCCGCGACGCCGGGCTCGAGGAAAAGGACGTCGTCAACGAGCGCACTGGGATCATCGTCGGCTCCGGGGGCCCTTCGACGTACGCGATTGTCCGCGCCGCCGATACAACGCGCGAGAAGGGTCCGAAGAAAATAGGCCCCTTCGAGGTTCCCAAGGCCATGTGCTCGGGGCCGTCCGCTGTTCTCGCGACGAGCTTCCAGATCAAGGGCGTGAACTACTCGATCTCGTCGGCCTGCGCGACGTCGGCCCACTGCATCGGCAATGCCGCTGAGATGATCCAGTGGGGCAAGCAGGACGTGATGTTCGCAGGTGGCTGCGAGGAGTTGGACTGGACGCTTTCCGTCCTCTTCGATGCCATGGGCGCCATGTCCACCAAGTTCAATGAGACCCCGGCCAAGGCCTCCCGCGCCTACGATGTGAACCGGGATGGGTTCGTCATCGCCGGCGGCGCGGGAATGCTGGTCCTCGAGGAGCGCGAGCGCGCGTTGGCGCGCGGCGCCAAAATCTATGGCGAGCTCGTGGGTTACGGCGCCACTTCTGACGGTTTTGACATGGTGGCGCCCTCCGGCGAGGGGGCAGTGCGCTGTATGCGCAAGGCGCTCGAGGGCTTCGACGGCAAGGGCGTTGGCGCCAAGGTCGATTACATCAATCCCCACGGCACGGGCACCCCGGTCGGCGACGAGCGGGAAATTGCGGCCATCCGGGAGGTTTTCGGGGCGGAAGTACCGCTAATCTCCTCGACGAAATCCCTGACGGGCCACTCCCTCGGGGCCATCGGCGTCCAGGAGGCGATCTTCTCGCTCCTTATGCTGAACAACGGCTTCATTGCCGCCAGCGCGAACATCGAGGAACTGGACCCGGCCTTTGCCGACGTCCCCATTGTGCGTGAGCGCCAGGAGAAGCTCCTTAACTGTGTGCTCTCGAACAGCTTTGGTTTCGGCGGAACGAATGCCACCCTGGTGTTCCGCCGCCATTCAGGTTAAGGGCAGGGCGCCGATTGGCGCCGCCTCTGACCTTCCTGGCGGTCCGGTCAGGCGCTCGTGGCGCCTTAAGGGGTGCCAGGATCCATGGAGCATTTTCGCCGAGACAAGGCGACGGTCACCAAGCGCTGCTGGCTGTCAGCAGCGCGTCGGGCTGGCCTCGGCATCGTAGGGGCTCATATGAGTGAGAAAGACATTCTTGCGCCAGGCGCATTGATGGCCGGCAAGCGGGGCCTCGTGATGGGCGTCGCCAACGACCGGTCGATTGCCTGGGGCATTGCTACCGCGCTCGCCAAGCATGGCGCCAAGCTTGCCTTCACCTATCAGGGTGATGCGTTCGGCCGGCGCGCCGTGCCGCTCGCGGAATCGGTCGGCTCCGAGGTCATCGTTCCCTGCGACGTAAGCGACCTCGCCAGCGTCGACAGCGTGTTCAGTGAGATCGAGAAGAAGTGGGGCGGGCTCGATTTCATCGTCCATGCACTTGCCTTCTCGGATCGTCGCGAGCTCATGGGCCGATACTCGGACACGACGCGCGACAACTTCACCAATACCATGGTGATCTCCTGCTTTTCCTTCACAGAAATCGCCAAGCGGGCGGCTCCGCTCATGAAGGATGGCGGATCGCTGCTGACGCTGACCTATGGCGGTTCGGAGCGCGTCGTCCCCTCCTACAACGTGATGGGCGTCGCGAAAGCAGCGCTAGAGGCCTCGGTGCGCTATCTCGCTGCCGACTTCGGCCCGCAGGGCATTCGCGTGAATGCGCTTTCGGCGGGTCCCATGCGGACGCTCGCGGGTGCGGCCATCTCGGATGCCCGCGTCATCTTCAATTTCCAGGGCGAGAGCGCACCCTTGAAGCGCACGCCGACACTGTCGGAAGTGGGCGGATCGGCCCTCTATCTGCTATCGGATCTTTCGGGTGGCGTGACGGGCGAAGTGCACTACGTCGACTGCGGCTATAACATCGTCTCCATGCCCTCGCTGGAAACGCTCAAGGCCCAGGACGAGCTCGTCGAGAAGGCCCGCGCCGCGCTCAAGGAAGCCGGCAAGAGCTGAACCCGACCCCTCACGCTGAAATCACGCCCTACTTACGTTGCATGGCGCTTCCATCGGAGGCGCCATCGCACTATGGTGCGCCGCGAAATTCAGGTCGAAGTGCCCTGGCACGTACGCGAGGAGAGGAACCGAATATGTCCAAGATCAAAGTCACGGGAACGGTCGTCGAGATGGACGGCGACGAGATGACCCGCATCATCTGGCAGCTGATCAAGGACAAGCTGATCCACCCCTACCTTGATGTGAACCTCGAGTACTACGACCTCGGCGTCGAAGCCCGCGACAAGACCAACGACCAAATCACCATCGATGCCGCCAACGCGACGAAGAAGCACGGCGTCGCCGTGAAGTGCGCGACGATCACGCCCGACGAGGCGCGCGTCGAGGAGTTCAAGCTGAAGGACATGTGGAAGAGCCCGAATGGGACCATCCGCAACATCCTCGGCGGCACCATCTTCCGCGAGCCCATCATCTGCAAGAACGTCCCGCGCCTCGTGCCCGGCTGGACGCAGCCCTTCGTGATCGGCCGTCACGCCTTCGGCGATCAGTACCGCGCGACGGATTTCCGCTTCCCCGGGAAGGGCACCATCACGCTCAAGTTCACGGGCGAGGACGGCAAGGTCATCGAGAAGGAAGTGATCAAGACGCCGGGCTCGGGCGTCACCATGGCCATGTTCAACTACGACGAGTCCATTCGCGACTTCGCGCGCGCCTCGTTCAACTACGGCCTCGCCCGCAACTATCCGGTCTACCTCTCGACCAAGAACACGATCCTCAAGGTTTATGACGGCCGCTTCAAGGACATCTTCCAGGAAGTGTTCGACAAGGAATTCAAGGCCGAGTTCGACAAGCGCAAGCTTACCTACGAGCACCGCCTCATCGACGACATGGTGGCGGCAGCTCTCAAGTGGTCTGGCGGCTATGTCTGGGCGTGCAAGAACTACGACGGTGACGTGCAGTCCGACACGGCGGCGCAGGGCTTCGGATCGCTCGGCCTCATGACCTCGGTGTTGATGACGCCGGACGGCAAGACCTGCGAGGCCGAGGCGGCACACGGCACGGTCACGCGCCACTTCCGTGAGCATCAGAAGGGCCGCGAGACCTCGACGAACTCCATGGCCTCGATCTTCGCCTGGACGCGCGGCCTCGCCCACCGTGCCAAGCTCGACAACAACCCAGATCTGGCGAAGTTCTGCGCAACGCTCGAGAAGGTCTGCATCGACACGGTCGAGTCAGGCTTCATGACGAAGGACCTCGCGCTTCTCGTCGGCGCCGACCAGAAGTGGCTCTCGACCACGGGCTTCCTCGACAAGATCGACGAGAATCTCAAGAAGGCTATGTCAGCGTAAGGTTCCTGACGCTCTGACGGTCTGCTCCGGCATCCGGCTGCACAGCCGGATGCCGGACGCGTTTTGAGCCTCGCCTGCTGGGAGACACTTCGTCATGACGGAGTTGCGCACGTATTATCCCGAGATCGAGCCCTATGAGACCGGGCAGCTCGACGTAGGCGATGGCCATGTCATCTACTGGGAGCGGGTTGGAACGCGAGGCGCAAAGCCCGCGGTCTTCCTGCACGGCGGACCGGGCGGGGGCATCTCGCCGAAGCAGCGCCGCGTATTCGATCCGGTTCTGTATGACGTCACGCTGTTCGATCAGCGCGGTTGCGGGCGGTCGACCCCGCACGCCAGTCTCGACGCCAACACGACATGGCACCTCGTTGCCGACATCGAGCGATTGCGTGAGTTCGCCGGTGTCGAGAAATGGCAGGTGTTTGGCGGCTCATGGGGTTCGACACTCGCACTTGCCTATGCGGAGACACATCCGCAGCGCGTGACCGAGCTCATCGTGCGTGGGATCTATACCCTGCAGAAGAGCGAGCTCGACTGGTACTATCAGTTTGGCGTGTCCGACATGTTCCCCGACAAGTGGGAGCGCTTTCTTGCGCCCATCCCCGTGGCCGAGCGCGGCAACCTCATGGCCGCCTACCACAAGCGGCTGACGAGCCCGGAGCGGGCCGTGCAGATCGAGGCGGCCAAGGCATGGAGCCTGTGGGAAGGCGAGACCATCACGCTGCTTCCCGATCCGGCACTGACGAGCCAGCATGGTGACGATGATTTCGCGCTCGCCTTCGCGCGCATCGAGAACCACTATTTCACGCATGGCGGCTGGTTCGAGGAAGGACAGCTCCTTCGTGACGCCCACAAGCTCAAGGGTATTCCCGGCCTGATCGTGCACGGTCGCTACGACATGCCGTGTCCACTGCGTACGGCGTGGGATCTGGCCAAGGCGTGGCCCGATGCGGATTTCCATATCATCGAAGGCGCGGGCCATGCCCTTTCCGAGCCGGGCATCCTCGATCGTCTGATCCGCGCGACGGACAAGTTCGCCGGCAAGGATTGAGCCCTCACCGCTTTCCCGATTGGGCTCCTTTTGCTGATCTCGTGCGTTATGATCGCAGATGAGCTGCGTCAGAAGCATGAGGTCTCCATGACGGATCGGACACCAATCCACACCGGCGGCTGTCAGTGCGGCGCTGTCCGCTATGCGCTCTATTCGGAGCCGACTGGAGCTTCCATCTGCCATTGCCGCATGTGCCAGAAGGCGTTCGGCAATTACTTTGCGCCTCTTGGCGGCGTGCCGCCCGCAGATCTCGATTGGACGCGGGGAACGCTCAGCACATTTCGATCTTCAGAGGCGGCCGAGCGTGGCTTCTGTCGTGATTGCGGCACGCCGCTCACGTATCGCGTTTTCGGCAACGATCGCATTTCAGTCTCGCTCGGCTCGCTCGATGAGCCATCGCGGGTTGTGCCCAGCAGTCAGTACGGCCTGGAGGGCCGGATACCGTGGGTGCATGAGCTTCTCGATCTCCCGGGCGTGAAGACCGAAGACGATATCCCGGCCGACCTCCTCCCGCGATTTGCAAGCCGCCAGCACCCTGATCACGACACTTGATCGCGCAAGCTCTACTTCCAGCGCGCGGCAGGCAGCACGCTGAACGGCTGGCTCTTTTGCCAGCCGGTGCCATTATGCCGCCAACAGTACAGAAATCTCGGGAGAGAGTGTCCGATGAGGAAGAGTGCGGGTTTGATGCTGGCGATCGCCGCCGGTTTTGCATGGTCGGGAATGGCTGCGGCCGAAACGCCGGTCCGCGGTGGCATCCTGAATTTTGCTGTCGTCGCCGAGCCGCCGAACTACGACTGCCACTCGAATACGACCTTCGGGCATACACACCCGATCGCGCCGCACTATTCGACGCTGCTCAAGTTTCACGGCAAGACCTATCCTGATGTGACGGGCGATCTCGCCGACACCTGGACGGCCGCGCCGGACGGCATGAGCTACACCTTCAAGCTGCACAAGGGCGTCAAGTTCCACGACGGCTCGCCGCTGACGTCCGCTGACGTGAAGGCGAGCTACGAGCGCATCATCCGGCCGCCCGAGGGGATCGTCTCGGCGCGTCGCTCCTACTATTCCGACTTCGGGGACATCGAGACCCCGGACGAGCAGACGGTCGTCTTCAAGATGAAGACGCCGATCGCCGGTGTGCTGTCGCTGCTGGCGTCGCCCTTCAACTGCATCTACAGCGCCGCCAAGCTGAAGGAGAATCCGCGCTACCCCGAACGCGAGATCATGGGCTCGGGTGCCTTCTCGTTCGTCGAGCACGTGCGCGGCGCGACATGGACCGCGAAGCGCTTCGACCAGTACTTCAAGCCGGGCCTTCCCTACCTCGACGGCTACAAGGCATTCTTCGTGAAGTCGCCGACGGTGCTGCCGGGTCTGCTCGGCGGACAGTTCGATGCGGAGTTCCGCTTTCGCTCGCCGGGCGAGCGCGACCAGCTCGTTGCGAAGCTCGGCGACAAGGTCTGGGTGAAGGAGCAGCCGCTCGTCTCGGCGCTCATAGTGATCTTCAACACGAAGCGCCCGCCGTTCGACAACGAGAAGGTCCGCCAGGCGCTTTCGCTCGCGATCGACCGCTGGGGCGGGGGTGAGGCTCTCGGCAAGATTGCGGCGATCCGCTACGTCGGCGGCGTCGCCCGGCCCGGATACGAAATGGCGCTGCCGGAGAGCGAGCTCGTGAAAATTCCGGGTTTCGGAAAGGATCCTGCGGCGGCGCGCGCCGAGGCAACCAAGCTGCTGAAGGAAGCCGGCGTCGACAAGCTTTCTTTCAAGCTGCTGAACCGCTCAGCGACAGATCCCTACACCGCTGCTGGTGTCTATCTGCTCGACCAGTGGCGCCGCGTTGGTGTGACGGCGCAGCACGAGCAGTACGAGACGGCGCCCTACCAGTCGGCCCTGTCGAGTGGCAACTTCGACGTCGCCATCGAATTCATCTCGGACTACACGGACGACCCGACCGCCCAATTCACGAAGATGCTGTCGAAGAAGCTGTCGGCTGTCGGCTACTCCAATCACGAGGACGACAAGATCGACGGCCTCTACAAGGCTCAGCAGCGGGCGGTCGATCCGGTCGAGCGCAAGCGCATCGTCAACGAGCTCGATCGTTACGTGCTGACGAAAGCCAATGCCGTTCCCTTCCTCTGGTTCCAGCGGATCACCGTCCAGCCGACGCGCCTGAAGGGATGGTACGCCATGCCGAGTCACTATCTCGGCCAGGACCTCTCGGATGTGTGGCTCGAGCCCAAGTGATGGCAGGGGCCCTCGTGCCCCTAGTGCACGAGGGCTGCCTAGCGCTTCACATGAGGATCTCGCGGGCGCCGACGACGGCATTAGCGATGTAGTCGAAGGAGACGCGGAGGCGCTCCACGGATCGCACATCGTGATGCGCGACCAGCCAAAGCTCGCGGATAAGCGTCTCTCCGCCGACGTCCACGACCACGAGATCGGGATATTGGTGAGCGACGAATTTGGGAATGAGCCCGACGCCGAGGCCGGCACGCGCTGCGGCGAGGCGTGCAAACAGAGTGTTCACCTTTAGGGAGATCCGGTGTGCATTGCCGGCCATGCGCGCGGAGTGCTTGGCCGCTTCCAGGTGCGCGACGTCATCGGCAAACCCGATGAAATCCAACGGGCCATCTCCGCGCGATTGGATATATCGACGGTCGGCATAGAAGTAGCTGGCGTAGTCGGCAATCTTTCGTGCGATGAGGTTGCCGCTCTCGGGGCGGGAGTGTCGGATTGCAAGGTCGACGTCGCGCTTGGTCAGGCTCAAGTTCCGGCTGCTGATCACCAGCTCGACCTCGAGGCCGGGGTTCTCCAGCATGAGTTCCCGCATGCGCGACATGAGGAAGTACGAACCGAACACCTCTGTCGCCGTGACCCGAACTTTTCCCACGACTGCGTCGGCGGGACCTGCGGCGAGCCGCCGAATGGATTGAGCGCCATCAGCCATGGCCGCGGCCGCGACTGCAGCGCGCTCGCCAGCCGCCGTAAGCGTAAAGCGGCTATCCTGCCGGTCGAAGAGCTGAACGCGCAGGACCTGTTCGAGGGCCGTGATCCGCCGGCCAACAGTGGCATGCGTGACGCCGAGCGTGCGCGCGGCGGCAGAAAGACTACCTACCCGGACCAGTTCTAGGAAAAAATGCACATCTTCCCAGTCCGGATAGGCTGTGCGTTTTTTAACAGCCATAGTCGATTTTTAGGGGATTGCCGTTCGTTGATCAACAAGCAAACTCACTCGCCGGATGATCTCGATACTTTCTATTTCGACATCCGAAATGTGTGAGCTTTCCCGGCTGCTCGTGCCGGAAACCGTATGAAGGTCACGAATGGCAATGGATGGGGGAATGCGCGCCGTGGACCAGGAAAAGGCGAACGGATTCGATTTGAATGGCTGCGTACTGCACCTGCTGCACCGAGCGCAACAGGCGGCGGACGAGGCATTCGCTGCAGCATTCTCCGACACCGGCCTAACGCCGCGCCAGCTTGCCGTGCTCGTGATCGTCGGAGAGCGCGAGGGGACCAATCAGGTCGGCCTTGTGGACGCGACGGGTATCGATCGCTCGACGACTGCCGATCTCGTCCGCAGGCTGATGCGCAAGGGGCTTCTGGCGCGCCGCCGGGCGCGTCACGATGCGCGCTCCAACGTGCTCCGCCTCACCGACGAGGGAAGGGCGCTCCTCGAGACCTTCCGCATCCGCGCCGCCGAGGTGGATCGGATGCTGCTCGCCGTACTGCCCGAAGGGGGCCGGGCGGGCTTTGTCGAGGCCCTTGGGCGTATCGCCGCGATGTCGCCGCCAGCCGGCTCGCAGGCCCATGACCGCGGCCTGCTCGCGGCCGAATAGCACTTTCAACGCCCGGCCACGGTCGGCCAGCTCTCGATCAACGCTTCAACGCCCAGCGATCGCGCTTCGCGCGTGAGTTGGGCGTTCTTCAGCGCGCGGATGACATCGCCGAGTGTCAGCAGGTTGGCATCGGCAGCGCTCGCCGGCCCCATGGCCTGCGCCGCGCGGAGGACCACGCGGCCGCCTTCGCCCTTGTCGTTCGCACTCTTGAGCTCGGCGAGTACGCCAGTCGCCGGAAGATGTCCGTCCGTTGGCTGCGGCGTGCGGCTCGCCGCTTCCCAAAGCGGTATGGGGATCTGCACATCGAGCGCATCGAGTACGGTCACGAGGCGATGCAGCCGGGGCGCATCGATGCGGCCGGCTCGCGCGAGCCGTTCGACGCTGGCGAGGCTGGCGCCGATAGGGACCATGTCGTCGCTCGAGAGTGCGCCGAGAGCGCGCCAATGATCGAGGTCCCGTCCAAGATCTGCCCAAGCATCGACGGCGTCGCCCCGGCCCGTATGCACGAGCACTTCCGCTGCACTGTCGGCGAACCACGCGATCTCCGGCATCGGCCTCATTCTTTCGACCATTGGCGCGACAGTTCTCGCGACCGCAGGCCTGAAGCCGGCCTTGCCCGCATCTTCGAGTAGAGCGCTAATGAGGCGGGCCTTCTTGTCGGGCGCGACTTCTGCCTCGGCCGCCTGCATCAGCAGGGCACGTCTCATGGTGCCGGTCTGCCTTGATGCCAGTGGGTGCGCCAGATCCTCGGGGGCCATCGGCAGGGCGCGGTATTGTTCCGCGAGCACATCGGGGGAGATGAGGTGCAGCTTTGCCGCGCGCTCGGCGGCAATCGCCCTGAGGCCTGGATCGATTGTCGACGCGGTTGCGACGACCGCGAGCACTGCCGGCTCGGCACGATCGACGAGCGCGCTCGGCCAGACCACACCCGCGGCTTCCCCAATGCGGAAATCGAGCACGCCGATGGATGACGGCAGTTGTGGCGGCGCCTTGCCGCGCGCGCCGGCGCCATCGAGCACGGCGAGTGCGAAGGGGGCTTCGAGTTTCTCGCCCCGGATGAGGTCGGCCGTGAGCCTGCCCGCGTCAGCATTGCCGCCAGCGAGGGCGCAGTAGCCAGCGGCGAGTACGGCATCGCGCCGGAAGCTCGCTGGAAGCGTGGCGCGATTTCGGATGGCCTCGCCGGCGAGCGCGCAACCGGCTTCGCGATTTCCGACCAGCAAGTGGCCGCGCAGGACGACGACCGCGAGTACGGGCTCGCTCGGCTGAGCCACGCGGTCGAGCACAGTCTTCAGCGCGCCGATGGCACCCGAGCGGCGCAGGGCTTCGATGCGGATTGCCTCGAAGGCGGGTGACACCGATCCGCTCGCCGCGCGCCAGGGCTCCGGCCAGAGAGACGCGAGCGTCGCTGATCTCGGCGGCAGCCCCACTCCTTCGACGATATCCTCGAGTATTTTTGGGCTGAGCGTCGCAAGGCCTTCGAGAGAGGGACGCACATCGGTGCGCGACGGCGCTTGAAGTGCCGGCGTCCTTTGGTGGGCAAACGGCCGTATGGGTTCGCGATCTGGCGGTGCGAGCCGGCTCTCGCGCGGCGGCGGCGGCGGGATCGGGGCGCGCTCGGCGGGTGCCGTTCGCGTATCCCAATGCGGCGATGCCGGCGTCGAAGGGCCAGGTGCGGCCGCGGTCGGCGGCGGCTCTGGGATAGGCGCGAGCTCCTGCCGCTCGACGGCCACCGGAGCCGCACCTCGCGGGCCCCCTGAAGGCGCCTCATACGTGCGACGGGCGTCGCCCGAATAACTCGGTAGGCTGTCGCGCCCACCTCTCGGCTCGAGCGGCCGGTCGCCCTCCCGGACGCCGGAGCGGTCCACGGGGGCCGGCGCTGCGCGGCGGGATCGCTCGTCCTTCTGGAAGAGGCTCCAAGTGTCCTGGGCCGCTGCCGGTCCTGCGCAAAAGATCAGCCCGCAGAGGGCCAATACGGAGCGGCTTGGAGAAGACAGCGCCCAATTGGGTGATCTCGAGGGCGTTCTGGCCATCGTGATGATTGCACCTACTGACGCCGCACCTTGACGCCCGGCACGGGTTGCGTGACTTCCCGGGCATTCGGCTCGAAGAACTCGGACAGGACGTAGAGGCCGCCCGCCGTCATGGCCGACAGTACGGCAACCACCATCAAGAACCTGAAAAGACTGGGCATCGGAAGTCCTGTACATTGTGCCGATAGGTCGGCGAGTTGGCGCTATTATGGCGCCGCGGCCACCCCTGCCAAGGCGCCCGCCCCCCTGTACCCGGACTTATTCGCTTGGTTAGCGAACCGATATGATGCAATTCAGTGGATTGCAGACCATGAGATGGATCAAACCGAGGCCCCGGGCTGAGGCGTGGCCCCAGCGAAGGCTGAACGCGGCCGTGGCAGCCGTCTGGGAAACTTGCGGAGCCCGGCGATGATGCGATTCGGCTGGAAGAAGAGGGGCCGGGGTGAATTCCTCGCGCGTGGGCAGCAGGTGCGCGAAATACTCGGCCACCGCTCGATTGTCATGGTCGGCCTCATGGGCTGCGGCAAATCCTCGATCGGCCGCCGGCTCGCCGCAGCGCTGAGCCTTCCCTTCATCGATGCCGACGACGAGATCGAGCGTGCCGCCCTGAAGACGATTCCCGAGATATTCGCCGATCACGGCGAGGCCTATTTCCGCGAGGGTGAGCGCAAGGTCATCAAGCGGCTCCTCGACTCCGGGCCGCAGGTGCTGGCAACGGGCGGCGGTGCTTTCATGAATGATGAGACACGCGCAGCGATCAAAGCGGCCGGAATCAGCGTATGGCTTCGCGCCGATCTCGACGTGCTCATGCGCCGCGTCGCCAAGCGCGACAACCGTCCGTTGCTCAAGACCAGTGATCCGACCGCCGTCATGAAGAACCTGATGGAACAGCGCTACCCCGTCTATGCCGAGGCCGACATCACCATCGACAGTCGCGATACGACGCACGACGTGATCGTCAACGAGATTATTACCGCTCTGATGGACCGCGTCGGTCCTGGCGATGCCGAAGTCGCGGCTGGAGCCGTCCATGGCGAGCCCTGAGATGTCGACCGCGGCCCTCGCCGACCGGACGGTGCGCGTCGACCTTGGCGATCGCGCCTATGACGTGCTCGTCGGCCCCGATCTCGTCGCACGTGCCGGCGACATGATTGCGTCGCGTTTCGGCAAGGCGCGTGCGGCTATCGTCACGGATGAGAATGTCGCGAAACATCAACTCGCGGCGCTGGAGACTTCGCTTCGCGCGCTCGACCGCAATCTCGGCACGATCATCATGCCGCCGGGTGAAGGCACCAAATGCTTCGCCGAGCTTGCACGCCTCAGCGAGAGCCTGCTTTCGCTGAAGCTCGAGCGCGGCGATCTCGTTGTCGCGCTGGGTGGCGGCGTCATCGGCGACCTTGCTGGCTTCGCGGCGTCGATCCTCCGTCGCGGCGTCCGTTTCGTGCAGATTCCAACGAGCCTCCTCGCTCAGGTCGACAGCAGCGTCGGCGGCAAGACCGGCATCAACACGCCCCAGGGCAAGAACCTCATCGGCGCTTTCCATCAGCCGAGCCTCGTCCTCGCCGACACCAAGGCGCTCTCCACCTTGCCGGTCCGCGAAATGCGCGCCGGCTACGCCGAAGTCGCGAAGTACGGTCTGCTCGGGGATGCGCGCTTCTTCGGCTGGCTCGAGCAGAACTGGCAACGCCTTTTCGGCAATGATCCCGCGACGCTCACCGAGGCCATCGAGGTTTCCATCGCCGCCAAGGCGCGCATTGTCGAGCGCGATGAGACCGAGATCGGCGATCGGATGCTGCTCAACCTCGGCCACACATTCGGCCACGCACTCGAAGCCTGGGCCGGCTATTCGAGCCGCCTCCTGCACGGCGAAGCCGTTGCCATCGGCATGGCGCAGGCGGCGCGCTTCTCCGAGGAGCGTGGGCTCTGTCCCTCCGGCACGGCCGCGCGCGTCGAGAAGCATCTGCGCGCGGTCGGGCTGCCGACACGTGTCGCGCATATTCCCGGGAGTGATCGGCCGGATCCGAAGTCGCTCTTCGCGCTCATGCTGCAGGACAAGAAAGTGCAGTCCGGGCGCTTGACCTTCATCCTCATGCGCGCGATCGGCGACGCCTTCGTCACGCGCGAGGTCGAGGCGGAGGACGTCGCGGCGTTCCTGGAGCGTGAAGTGAAGCTGCCGGCGTAGCTGATCGCGGCTTCGCCGCGAGCAGGGCTAGCCCCGCACCCCACCGGGAGGGACACCCTCCCGGACCCACCCGTCTTTGATACTTTTGGGTGGCGGCCGAAGGCCGCGAAGCAAGATCGCCAACCGGGTCAATTGCAGCCGCGGCGCCAGTAGCCATCGCGCCGGAGGCGCGTCTACGACGCGACGGCGTTGGCGTCCGCGGAAAAAAGCTCACCCAGGCGAGATCATGTTCTCCGGGCGCACGATGGCGTCGAAGTCGACTTCCGAAATGCCTTCCTTCAGCGCTTCCTCACGCAGCGTCGTGCCGTTCTTGTGCGCCGTCTTGGCGATCTTGGCGGCCTTGTCGTAGCCGTACTTCGGCGCCAGCGCGGTCACCAGCATCAAGCTCCGCTCGAGGCCGGCCTTGATATTGTCCTCACGCGCCTCGATGCCGACGACACAGTTGTCTGTGAAGGATACGGACGCATCCGCGAGCAGTCGCACGGACTGCAGGAAGTTGTACGCCATGACCGGATTGAACACGTTCAACTCGAAGTGGCCTGAGGCGCCGGCGAACGTTATCGCCGCCTGATTGCCGAACACCTGCGTGCAGACCATGGTGAGTGCCTCGCACTGCGTCGGGTTCACTTTGCCGGGCATGATGGATGAGCCCGGCTCGTTTTCGGGCAGGCTCAGCTCACCGAGGCCTGAGCGCGGGCCCGAGCCGAGGAAGCGGATGTCGTTCGCGATCTTGAAGAGCGAAGCCGCGACCGTGTTGATCGCGCCGTGCGTCATGACCATGGCGTCGTGCGCGGCCAACGCCTCGAACTTGTTCGGCGCGGTCGTGAAGGGGAGGCCGGTGATCACCGCGATGCGTTCGGCGACCTTCTCGGCAAAGCCGATCGGCGCATTGAGGCCCGTGCCGACGGCCGTGCCGCCCTGCGCGAGTTCCATCAACGACGGCATGGTCTGCTCGATGCGCGCGATGCCATTGCGCACCTGCGCCGCGTAGCCGGAGAACTCCTGGCCGAGCGTGACCGGCGTCGCGTCCTGCGTGTGCGTGCGGCCGATCTTGATGATCTTCGTCCAGGCATTCGCCTTGTCGTCGAGCGCCTTCAGCAGGTGGCGAAGCGCAGGCAGCAGCTCGTGGTGGATCTGCTCCGCACAGGCGACGTGCATGGCCGTCGGATACGTGTCATTCGACGACTGACTCATGTTGACGTGGTCGTTGGGGTGCACGGGCTTCTTCGAGCCCATCTCGCCCCCGAGCATCTCGATGGCGCGATTTGAGATGACCTCGTTCGCATTCATGTTCGACTGCGTGCCCGACCCCGTCTGCCAGACGACGAGCGGGAAATGGTCATTGAGCTTGCCGTCGATGACTTCCTGCGCGGCCTTGACGACCGTTTCGCCGAGCTTCGGGTCGAGCCGGCCGAGCGCCATGTTCGTTTCGGCGGCGGCGCGCTTAACGATGCCGAGGGCGCGCACGACCGAGAGGGGCTGCTTTTCCCAGCCGATCTTGAAGTTCCCAAGCGAGCGCTGGGCCTGCGCGCCCCAATAGCGGGTGGCATCCACCTCGATCGGGCCGAAGGTGTCTGTCTCGGTGCGGGTCTTGGTCATGGGGCGGTCCGGCTCTCGGCGGTTTTCTGGGCGAATTCGTTTGTCGCCGAAGGCATTAAGCCGCGGGGCCGCCGAGTGCAAGGGGTGGGGGTGCAGTCAATATCTGCGGGAAACCATTACCTCGTACTTTGCGTTGATTAGGAATCAATTCAAGGTCTGACCGGGCCGATAATCTGAGGAGCTGGCATGCTGGCCATTCCCGTCATTACACTGAGCACGGTCGCTGGCGTGTTCGGCGGAAAGATCTGGGTGGCATTCGCGTGCGGCCTGCTGCTGGCGACAATCGCGCTTTCGGAGCGCGCGCCTTCTCTCCGCCGCGCGCAGGCGATCAGCACAGCGACCGCGGCTGTCTCGATCGGCGAGAGCCTCGCACTCGCACAGCTTGCCTCAGTTGGTACGTTCGCCATCGGGCGTGTTGTGGGTGTGCTGCTGTTAGCCTAGCACTGGCAGGCTCGCGCTCGCGCCATTCCCGTCTCCCGAGCCTCCGTTATCGCCGTCTAATACCCCATTACCGATTTGCTCTAGCGCCTTCAAAGCGGCAATCACCCGCTCGGTGCCGGTCGGCTCGGCATTCTTGTTGCTGCGCCTATGAGTTCGCTCGTATTCGGCATAGCGAGCCAGAGCGTGCATAAGCATACTGTTCGCGAGAACATGGAAGCCCAATTGTGTGGCTATTAGGCCTCGCCGCTCATAGATGCGGGCCAGTTCAAGCTGTGGTCCCGTGCGAGGGAACAGTGTGATAGCTGCACTGTAAGCAGCGTTGGCATTCATCGGCAGGGGATTTGGTGGAGCCTCGTACGCGGTGCCGCAAAAGAATAGGGCGCGGGCTTCCAACAGCTTATCGCTCTTCTGTTGTGCGATTTCCTGTAGCTTTTGAAAGGCGCCCAGAGCTTGCTGCGCATTTCCTAGGCGAAGGTACTGAAAGCCCAGGTATTCAATTGCTTCGGTGTCCTCGCTGTCCACTTCGAGGGCGGATTGAAAATGAATGAGAGCTGTTTGATGATCTTCGGCTGCGTCCGCGAGAGCTCCGAGAAGCAGGTGTGTAATCGCTCTCTGCCGATCATGTAGATCGCCCTTGCGGTGCGCAAGTTCAGCGCGCTCCTGCGTTCGGGATAGGGTATCATTCAGTGTCGATTTGGCTGCCGAGTAACGCCGCTTTCCAATAAGCTTGAGAGCTGTCTGTAGCTCCCCATTTGTGAAAAGCTTTGGCCTGTCAGAGGCGGCGACGCTGCGCTGTTCGCGGATTGCGCGAATGGCGCCCCGAGCTTCATCGAGTTTTGCTTCCTCGCTCTCAAGAAATTCGTCGAGGCGCTTTCCCAGCCGTCTCTCGGCGTAGCGCCACGCCTTATAGATGCCGAGCGTCGAGAGAATGATGCCGAGAACGGCCGCAACTCCCTGCACCACTTGAAGCGCAGTTATGTTCGTTTCGAATTTCGCGAGCCAGGACAGCAGCGAGCCAAGTGGCTTCGCGTACAGATCAAAGAACTCCATAAAACACCCCCAACGCCACCACCCGTAATTTGGTTAATCTATTCTCGCGGGCGGGCGATTGTACAGACGTCAGACAGTACATTGGCCGGAACAGCTGCGCCCCACGCAGGTGGGCGTGCGTGACGGCATCGCGCATCCCTAGCCATCCCTGCCCGCTTTTCCGGCAGGTCCGAGGCCATGAGTCGCGGCTTTTGGGGGTCGATTGGCGCGACAATATGCAGTAAGCGCCTAAAACTCGGGCATCTGTCCGCCCGGCTCGCCTCGCCTCTTCATGCCCCCAGGAGTTCCGATGTCCGATGGAAGCTTGCTCGACGATGCCCTCGTGCGCCTCGATGAGGCCGCCCGACACCTTAATGTCGACCCGGACGTCGTCGAGAAGCTGAAATATGCGCGCGAGACTACCAAGGTCCGCCTCATGATCCGCATGGACGACGGCTCGCGGAAGTCCTTCCTTGCCTGGCGCTGCCGCTATGATGACACGCGCGGACCCACAAAGGGCGGCATCCGCTATCACCCCGATGCGCACGTCGAGGAAGTAGAGACGCTCGCTTTCTGGATGACATTCAAGTGCGCGGTGATGAATCTGCCCTACGGCGGCGGCAAGGGGGCTGTGCGCGTCGATCCGCGACAGCTCTCCAAGGCCGAGCTGGAGCGCCTTTCGCGCGCCTATATGCAGGCCTTCGCGCGCACGGTCGGCCCCGATCGGGATATCCCGGCGCCTGACGTCTACACGAACTCAATGATCATGGGCTGGATGGCCGACGAGTACGCCCAGATCGTCGGGCAGGCTGTCCCCGCAGTGATCACCGGGAAGCCGATTTCGCTAGGCGGCTCGCTCGGGCGTGGCGATGCGACGGCGCGCGGCGGCTACTATCTCGTGCGCCATCTTGCCGAGGACTTGAAGCTCGGCAAAGTCATGCGCGTCGCGGTGCAGGGCTTTGGCAATGCGGGGCAGCACGTGGCGCGCCTGCTGGCCGGCGATGGGCATCGCATTGTCGCGGTCTCGGACTCGCAGGGTGCCGTGTATGCCGGCAATGGTTTGAACGTGGAGGCCCTGCTCGCCGCCAAGGCTGTGGGAAAGCCCGTAACGTCGACTGTCGGGGCGCACGGCCATGAGGCGCTTGATCCCGATCAGATCGTGGGCGTGCAGTGCGAACTGCTCGTGCCGGCTGCGCTCGAGAACATGATCCATGCGGCGAACGCGAAGAGCGTGCGAGCGAAGCTCGTACTGGAACTCGCCAATGGGCCTGTCACGCCGGAAGCGGATGAAATCCTGAGCAAGGCGGGTGTTGTCGTGCTTCCCGACATTCTCGCCAATGCTGGCGGCGTGACGGTTTCATACTTCGAGTGGGTGCAGAACCGGCAAGGCTACTACTGGACGGAAGAGGAAATTCACACACGCCTTCAGACAATTATGGAGCGCGAGGGGCGCACCATCTGGCAACTCGCGCGCAGCAAGAACATTGTCATGCGGACCGCGGCGTATGTGCACGCGCTCGCTCGGCTCGCTGAAGCCATTGAGGCGCACGGCACGCAGAGCTTTTTCACGAGCTGACGGTGGCGCTCGCCCCATCAGCAGGGCGTCCACGTCCGCTCCAGCAAAATGGGTATCGACTCGACCCGCACCAAAGACACAGGCCTCTGGTGCGGGTCGTGGTTGCGAGAACGGTCCGACCTACTGCAGCGCCCTTCCGCCAGTACCGAGTGCGGGCTGGATCGCAGGTGGCTGCCAAGTGCCTTTCCCGGGCGGCAGGATCGAAGGCGTGGTTTCGCGCGGCCAGTACATCCGCATCATGGCGATGAAATTGCCCTTTGGGGCCGGCAGCCAGTTGGCCTGTTTGTCCGCGCCCGGCGACTCGTTCTGGAAGTAGAGCGTCAGCGAACCATCGTCGTTGAACTTCGGATTGTCGCGCAGGCTGACCGTGAACTTGTTGAGCGGGTTCGGATAGAACCACCAGCCACCATCATCGAAGTACATGGTGATCGACCAGAAGCCATCGACCGGCGGTGTCTGCCCTTTGGCGAAGGTCAGCGTGTAGTTGTTCGCGCCCGACAGGACGCGCCCTGCTCCGTCGTGCGTGGCATAGGGGTAGACCGCGTCTTGCGGTAGATTGGCCGGCCAACCGAACGCCGCGATGAGCGCCCGCTGGAGGTAGGTGTCGTACACGCCTGCAGCCGCCGGGATGCGCCACCCATTGACCAGCGTGCCGGACGTCGCCTGCTGGGCGAAGATCTTCTCGGAGGCGACTTTGCCTACGTTTTTCAATGCGTCCTGCGTGGCCGGATCAAGCTTGGTCATGTCGAAGGGCTTCCCGGGCACGATGCCGATCCTCGCCATTTTCGCGACCATCGCAGCGTCGCCGGGAAGCGGCGGCGCTGTGTCGCCCATCAAGCGCGCCATCATGTTGAAGTAGGTGGACGTGTCCATCGCGTTGATGACGGCCTGCGGCTTATCCGTCATGCTGAAGCCGGGGTTCGGATCGACAGGCGGCGCGACGTAGGTGAAGGATTTGCCGAACGCGCTGAGCGGAACGGCCTTGTACTGCGCCTGGAGCGCATTGACGGCCTTGTAGTCCGCTTCCGTTCCGTCGGCGTAGGTGCGCCCGAGGATCAACATGTACTTGGTCGGCGACTTGATCTGCTTCATGCCCGCCGGCACTTCGCCCGTCCATCCAGGGCCGCTTATCAGGTAGTTCGCCGCCTTGCCGCTTCCGGTTCGTTTGCCTGGTGACTCGATCACCGGCATCCAGAGGCTGTACATCGGGAACAGGAAGTAGCGGTCGCCCATGTCGGGGTGGGAGAACACCATCGGCTCCTTCCCGACGTCCAGCCACACTGCCGAGTAGAGCGTGTCGGCATTTGGCGCAGAGACGCCGCGATAGTCACCGGGCGGATACCGCGGCACGTTGATGAATTGCCCCATAGGCCCGTGAAGCCCGCCCTCCACCTTGGGCACGTTCGTCATCTGCACGCGCGTCACTTCGGTGGTGATCAGCGAGTAGCCGTAGATGTAGGCGTCGATCGCAATCTCAGCCGCCTCTTGGGGTGAGACTGAAGTCTGTGCGCTCGATTTCGTGGAATTGCTCCCCAGCACGAGCGCTGCCGCCAAACACGCAAAACTGATTGAACGCAACATGGATAGTTCCCCTTGCATCAGTCACCGGTGGCGCAATAGCGCCCGGGGGAGAGTGCTTTTCTGTATGAGGGGGCGCTATCAGGGATTTCCCGAGATCGCAGTGGCCGGGACCCCGATGCTTGCCGTGCCTGCGGTTAACGCCGAGATTTGCCGCTCTCTGCTGACATGCTGGCGTCACGCCACTAGCATGAGCTGCAACGGGCCGAACAAGATATGGGAGAGATGACGCATGAGTGGTTTTCTGACCGAGGACGAGATTGCGGCGCTTAACCCATCCGAGCTCCTGCCGCATTCGACCCCGATCCCGACCCAGATCGTCTCCAGCGACGAGTTTACGCCGCCGCCCCAGAGCGAGAAGCAGAAGGAGGTCGAGGCGCGCCTCCTTGCCATGGCGGATGAGTTCGGCGCCAAGCAGGGCCAGAGCCGTCGCCAGTTCTTCCAGTCGGCCGCAGGAATGGCGGCGGCGTTCGTCGCGCTCAATGAAACCTTCTCCGCCGTGTTCGATGCGAGCCGCGCCGAGGCTTCGACGCCCGCCATGGCGGATGAGCGCGCGAAGAAGTTCAAAGATCAGTTCATCATGGACATGCACACGCATTTTCTGCGCGATGACACGCGGCTCGTGAATTTCATCCGCGCGCGCGAGGCCGTGGGCAAAGCGGGCTGGAATCCGCAGCTCGTCGACAAGCCGCAGACGATCGAGGACCTGAAGTTCAACAACTTCTTCAAGGAGATCTTTCTCGACAGCGACACCAAGGTGGCGCTCATCTCCTCCTCGCCCTCGGAGGAGCCGCAGGATTGGTTCCTCACGAACGAGCAGATGATCGAAGCGCGCGACAAGGTGAACAAGGATGCCGGCAGCCGCCGCATGTTCGCCCACGCGATCTTCACGCCCGGTCAGGACGGCTGGCTCGAGAACCTCGAAGCGGCGCTGGAAAAGAAGCCCGAGTCCATCAAAGGCTACACGGTCGGCGACAACACGAACAAGGATCTCGCGCGACATCCCTGGCGCATGGACGACGAGAAGGTCACGTACAAAGCGTACGAGCTCGCCGTGAAGCACGGCATCAAGAACATCTGCGTGCACAAGGGGCTCTTTCCAGAGTCGACGGCGAAGCGCTTTCCGCATCTGCTCGAGTACGCCAAGGTCGGCGATGTTGGGAAGGCGGCGAAGGACTGGCCGCAGCTCAACTTCGTCATCTACCACGGGGGGTATCGCTGGGCTGCCGGCGGGCGCGCGGCGGATGGCTGGAACGAGTTCGAGCAGACGGGGCGCGTGTCCTGGGTGAGCGACCTTGCCGAGATCCCTGAGAAGTATGGCGTCACGAACGTCTATGCGGACGTCGGCCAGCTCTTTGCGCAGAGCGTTGTCGCGGAGCCGCGTCTCGGGGCAGCACTCATGGGTATCATGGGGCGCGGCATGGGATATGACCGCGTCGTGTGGGGAACGGATGCGGTGTGGACGGGCTCGCCGCAGTGGCAGATCGAGGCGCTGCGACGCCTCGAGATCAGTGAGGACATGCAGAAGAAGCACGGCTTCAAGCCGCTTGGCGATGCGGATGGCCCGATCAAGAACATGATCTTCGCTGGCACGAACGCGAAGCTCTACAACTTCGACATTCCGACGCAGCGCGGCGATATCGGGCCGAACCGCGATCGCTTTGCGCTGATGAAGGAAGAGTACGAGAAGAGCGGGCCTGCGCGGAGCAACCTCCGTTATGGCTATGTGACGGGCCCCGTAGACTGGTCGGCCTTCGCTTGAAGGGGTGGGTGGCGGGTTTATGCGCTGATCAGGGAATGCGCCGCATTCTCGGCGGCTTTGCAGTAGCTACGGTCGCCGTGGATCAGCATGAGTGCCATGGCGCCCTCGGTCAGGATCCACACCTGCCGCGCCCGGGTCGTGGCGTCCGTCAGGCCTGCCTCCGCAAAGGCCTCGGCGAGATGCGCCTCCAGCAGCTTCTTGTGACGGCTGGCAATCCGTCGCGCCGGATGCCCCGGCAGGTCCGCGAGCTCCATGGCCAATCGCGTGAACCCTGACCCCGGCCACTTTGGCTTGCCGGACCAACGGAACAGCTCGGTGAAATAGATACTGACGATCTCGCGCGGGCTGCCGACAAGCTTGCGGCCGAACGTCAGGAACGCCGCGAAGGCCGTCGCGTGCTGGGCCTCGAGTACAGCCTCGAGCAGCGCATCTTTGCTTTCGAAATGGCTGTAGAGCGTGCGTTTGGTGACGCCGGTGGCTTCGGCGATCTCATCGACACTGACACGCGTGTAACCGCGGCGCCTGAACAGGCCGTACGCGGCATCCATGATCTGACCGCGGGTCAAATCCTTGCTTCGCGCCATCGCCATCAATCCCTGAAGTATACTGCATAGTGAGTGTACACCCCGCGGTGCCCGCTCGATAGTTGCGCGCGATCCCGAGCTATCGAGAGGTGCAGTCATGTCCCAACGTGCACAGCCCCGACCACCCCGGGCGGCAATCGAGACGGCGCTGGCGGAGCTTGCCGCAATGATGGGCAATCGGCTCGTGACGTCGCAGGCTGTGCGCGACCAGCACACGAGCACGACGACGTGGTCGGTGCGAGAAGCCCCGGACGGCGTCATCTTTCCGCAATCGGCAGGCGAGGTGCAGGAAGCCATGCGGATCTGCAGCCGCCATGGCGTGCCGGTGATCCCGTTCGGTGCCGGCTCGTCGCTGGAGGGGCACGTGAATGCGCCGTTCGGTGGCATCACGTTCGACCTCAAGGACATGAACCGCATTCTGGCGGTGAATGCCGAGGATTTCGACTGCGTGGTCGAGCCCGGCGTTACGCGCAGCCAACTCAACGACTACCTGCGCGACCAGGGATTGTTCTTTCCGATCGACCCCGGTGCCGACGCCCACATGGGTGGCATGGCCGCGACGCGGGCGTCGGGCACGACGGCGGTCAGATACGGCACGATGAAGGATGCCGTTATCGCCATGAAGGTCGTGCTGCCGTCTGGCGAATTCCTCACGACCTCGCGGCGTGCGCGTAAATCCTCCGCGGGATACGACCTGACGCGGCTGTTCGTTGGAACCGAGGGCACGCTCGGCATCATCACCGAGCTTACGCTGCGCCTTCATCCGATCCCCGAGGCGATCGCCGGCGGGACGTGCCGCTTCCCAAGCATCGAGGCGTCCTGCGATGCCGCGATCATGGCGATCCAGCTCGGCATCCCGCTTGCGCGTGTCGAGCTGGTCGACGCGGAGCAGGTGAGGATCTGCAACGCCTATTCGAAGTTGAGCCTGCCAGAGCAGCCGACGCTGTTCGTCGAGTTTCACGGCAGCGAGGCCGCGGTCAAGGAGCAGTCCGAGCGCTTCGCGGAGATCGTGGCCGAGCTCGACGGCAGTCCGTTCGAGTGGACCGCCAATCCAGAGGATCGCACGCGGTTGTGGAAGGCGCGCCACGATCTGTTCTGGGCCGACAAGGCTTACCGACCGGGTTCGGAAGTCGTCGTCACCGATGTCTGCGTTCCGATCTCGCGCCTCGCGGAATGCGTCATCGCAACCCAGGCAGACATCAAGGAGAACCGGCTGATCGCACCGATCTTCGGTCACGTCGGTGACGGCAACTTCCACACCGTCGTGTCGGTGATGACGGACGACGCCGACGAGGTTGCGCGCGTGAAGGGTTTTGTCGGTCGCCTCGCGGAGCGGGCACTCGCAATGGAAGGAACCTGCACCGGCGAGCACGGTATCGGCGATGGCAAGCAGAAATATCTGGTGGCAGAGCTGGAAGAGCCGGCCGTACAGCTTATGCGCTCGATCAAGCACGCGGTCGATCCCGCCGGGATCATGAACCCCGGCAAGATTTTCTGAGCTTGCCAGGACGATCGGTCGATCTTCGCGTAGGTCATGCGGTCTCCGGTAGTGTGTCGAGGCGCGGCACTTGCGACGTCATGATCACGAGAAACTGCGCGAGAAAACCAAGCGCGGAGAGAACCAGGCACGCTGCTACGCTTGATCGCGCAGCAACGAGGGCGCCCAATGCCGCGCCGATCGGGCGCGCGCCAAAGGTGGCCGTCAGGATCAGCGCCGAGACGCGGCCGAGCATGGCGATCGGCGTTACCGCTTGGCGCAGAGTTGTGGTCGTGATGGTCCAGAGAATGGGGCCGGCGCCGAACAGGAAGAAGCTCGCGCCCGCGACGATGCCCGATGGCAGCCAGAGCGTCGCGAGCATGACGAGGGCAGCGGCGAGACCAGCGAGCGGGCCGAGCACGATCATAGTGCCGAGCGAGAAGCGGCGCATGAGGCGAGGTGCGAGCAGTGCGCCGACGATCATGCCGGCGCCGTAGATGCCGAGCGTGATGCCGACGCCCACTGCGGTGAGCCCGAGGTTCTGAATCGCATAGGCCACATAGACGGCCTGCAGCACGAACCACGCGGCATTGAAGAAGATCGCCGTGATGAGGATCGGCCGCAGGAGGGGATGAGCAAAGACGAAGCGCGCGCCTTCGCCGACCTCGACAAGGAGATTCCGCCGTGGGCCCGCTGCAGGGACATCCTCGCGCAGGCTGGCGAGCAACATGGCTGCAAGGAGAGAAAGAACTGTCGCGATCACGTAGGCTGTAGGCGCACCCGCCCAGCCGACAATGGCGCCACCGAGCGCGGGACCGCCAGCATAGGCAGTGCTGCGGGCAAGCTCCAGCCAGCGGTTGGCCTCGCCGAGCTGGTGACGCGGCACCATCGAGGGCAGCAGCGCCGGCGCCGCAACGCTGTAGCAGACCGTGCCGATCGCGCCGATGAAGCCGAGGGCCGACAGCATGGTCAGGTTGAGCATCCCGCCGGCAAGGAGCGCGAGAATTGCAAGGAGTGAGACCGCACGCAGGGCTTCCGCGCCGGCCATGAGACGGCGCCGCGCCACGCGATCGGCGAGAACGCCGGCCTGGAGGGCCAGCAGCAGAAAGGGCAAGGTCTGAACGGTCTGTAAGAGGCCGGTTTCGGCCGCGCCCGCGCCGAGCAGCAGTACGGCGACCAGGGGCGCGGCGGCGAGCGCAATCTGTTCAGAAAGCTGTGCCGAGAGATTGGACCATCCGAGCCGGGCAAATGCAGGCGGCAACGCGGCGGCTTGGGCGGACTGTGCGGCGGACATGGCGGCCTCCTCGAAGATCGGAGGCGCAGAGAAATCAGGGCCGACGCGGTCCGGCGATCCGTTTCCTGGCTTCGAATCCGATAGCGCGCGACCGGTGCGCATCCACGGCCATGCCGCGGCGCTTCACTTTGCAGTATCCTGGGCTTGTATCGACTCGAGCGACAGGATCCCCGCCTTGCGACGCGGCTACCACCACGGCAACCTCAAGGAAGCGCTGATCGAGGCCGCACTCGCGCTCATTTCCGAGAAGGGGCCAGGCGGTCTCACCTTCGCCGATGCCGCGCGTGCCGCCGGCGTCAGCCCGGCAGCACCCTACCGCCATTTTCGCGATCGCGAGGCTCTTGTCGCGGAGGTTGCCCAGCGTGGGTTTCGCGTGCTCGGTGAGGCTCTGACGAAGGCGTGGAACGATGGCCGCCCGGAGCCGAGGCAGGCGCTTCATAACGTTGGGAAGGCCTATCTGAGCTTTGCGCGGGAGGAGCCCGCCTACTACGCGGCGATGTTTGAATCCGGCGTCGATATTGGCGCCGATCCAGAGCTCAGATCCGTTGCCGATGCTGCATTCGGCGCCGTCCGCGCGGCCGTCGAGGCGGTGGTGGCGACGTTACCGCCCGGGGCGCGGCCGCCAGCGCTGATGATGACGCTCCACATCTGGTCGCAGGCGCACGGCATCGCGAGCCTCTTCGCCCGGACGGACCGCGCCCGCCGGCCGATCCCGATGAGTCCCGAGGACCTCCTCGAGGCCGCTACGCTGATCTATCTGCGCGGGCTCGGGGCATCGCCGGGCTGAGCACGGCATCCTGGCGACCATTCCTCGTTTCTGGCATTGCCACCAGGAAGACGATGAATGCGAACGCCGCGATGGCGCCTAGCGTGACGAAGGCCGCGGCGTATCCGAGCTTCACGATGATGAGGCCGGCCAACGATGTGGAGAGCATTGCGCCGATGCCTTGTGCGGTGATGATTGCACCCTGGGCGACATTGAAGCGTCCGGTGCCGCGCATCAGATCGGCGACGATAACGGGAAATAGTGCGCCATAGATGCCAGCTCCGACGCCATCGAGGAGCTGCACGGCGACCAGCCAGTACATCTTGTCCGAGAAGGTATAGAGGACACCGCGCACCGCCAGCACGGCGAGGCCGGCGAGAAACAGCGGCTTGCGGCCCCATGCGTCCGCCTTGGCTCCGACGAGAAGCGCCATCGGCACCATGACGAGTTGCGCCGCTACGATGCAGGCCGACATCAGGCTGGTCCCAAGGTTTTTGTCCTGCAGTGCCAGCTTCTGCCCGACGACCGGGAGCATGGCCGCATTGGCGAAATGAAAGAGCGTCGCGCAGGCTGCAAAGATCAGGAGCGGCTGGCAGTTCAGGAGAATGCGCAGGCCAGAAGGCTCGTCCGCGTCATTTTGCTTTCGGTCACCAGACGCGTCGTGCAGACCACGAGCGAGATCATGGTCGATCTCGCGAGGTGGAATGGCGAGCACGCTGAGCAGGCTCGCAAAGCCCATTGCCGCGATAATGTAAAACACGACGGTCGGCCCCCAGAAGTAGGCGGCCGCACCTGCGGCAGCGGCTGCAAGCGCGTTGCCGGCGTGGTTGAACGACTCGTTGCGTCCGATGCGCTTTGTGAAGCCCGCGTGGCCGACGATGCCCAGTGTCACGGCGGCAAGTGCGGGCGCAAATATCACGCCGGCGGCGTGCGCTATGGCCTGCGACACGGCGATCGTCCAGAAGGAGGTGAGCCAGGGCAGCGTTACGGTGCCCGCAACCACGAGAACTGTCGCCAGAACCATGACGCCGCGCTTATCACGCGTCACGTCGATGAGAGCACCTGCGGGTGTTTGCGCAAGCAAGCCTGCTGCTGCCGCGATCGACATGACGAGGCCGATGCTCGCCTCGTCCCAATGCTGCACTGTCAGCAGATAGACCGCGAGATAGGGACCGAGCCCGTCGCGCACGTCGGCGAGGAACAAGTTTGACGCATCCAGCGCGTGATGGGCAGTGGACGATCCGCCTGCTTCCGGGCTCTGCATCGGTCTCTCCGGCCGCAGTCGCCGATCCAGTCACCGCCTCCAGGCGGTCTAAGAGTGGAACCGCCCGGGATGTCGGCCGTTCCCGGGCTGAGGGTGCGACCAGCAACCAAAGGCGCGCCGGCGAGCCGCGAGGAGGCCCTTGCTTGGTCATGACCTCGCGCCAACGAGAAATAGTTGCCGCCGCCTCTTGAAGTGATGTAAATGTTCGTTACATTCACATCGAGGGAAGGCTCCGAGGGAGCCCCTCGAGATGTTGCTAACGAACGCCAGGAGGGCGCGATGCATCAGATGGCCATGAGGATCGATGATTTTGGCAGGCCGGCCTGGCTTGCCTTGATGGTGATCGGGTTCATCGTGTTCTGGCCGATCGGCCTCGCCATCCTGGCCTACATCATATGGAGCGGACGCATGGGATGCGGATGGCGGCGAGGCGAATGGCGCGGGCAGCAGTTCCGCGAGAAGTTTGGACAGAAATTCGGTGGCTGGGCCGGCCCAACGGGGCCGTTGTATTCGACCGGCAACCGGGCCTTCGACGAGTACCGCGCCGACACGCTGCGCCGCCTCGAGGACGAGGCTCGCGACTTCGAGGGCTTTCTCGACCGGCTCCGGATGGCCAAGGACAAGGCCGAGTTCGACGAGTTCATGACCCAGCGGCGTACCAATCCGCCGCGCCCCGAAGCTCCAGAAGCCGACAAGCCGGCCGGGGCCTGAGACGATAACAAGGAACAATGATCTGAGGCGACAAGGCGGGCCCCGAAGCCCGCCTTGTTTGCGTTATCAGTGGATCACTTGGTTTGCGCGTCGAGCGCGCCACTCTTGAAGACGATGCCCGCGGCGGCGGCACCGATCAGCGGCGCCACAATGAACAGCCACAGCTGCCCAAGCGCGCTGCCACCTGCAAACAAGGCTGGGCCGAGGCTGCGCGCCGGGTTGACCGAGGTGCCCGTGATCTGAATGCCCACGATATGGATGGCGACGAGAGCGAGGCCGATTGCCAAGCCGGCATTGGCCGTTGGCGCACCTGCGCCGGTCGAGCCCAGGATGACTGTCACGAACAGGAAGGTCGCCACGACCTCAAAGACGAAGGCGGCGCCCATGCCGTAGCCGCCGAGGTAGGTCGGCCCCCATCCGTTCTGACCGAGGCCTTGCTTCGCAATGTCGAAGCCGGCGAGCTTGCCCGAAGCGATCATGTAGAGGACAGCAGCGCCGGCAATCGCACCTAGGCACTGAGCGATTACGTACTGGATGAAGTCTCCGCTGCTGAGACGTCCCGCAACGAACGCACCGAAGCTGACGGCCGGATTGATGTGGCAGCCGGAGACGGGGCCAATGCCGTAGGCCATTGCGATCAGCGCGAGGCCGAAGGCGAACGCGATGCCAAGCACGCCGACGACCCCGGCACCGGCGATAACAGCCGCGCCACAACCGAGAAACACGAGCGTGAAAGTGCCGATGAATTCTGCGAGAGCTTTGTTCATGGGGTCCCCATTGCTGCTGCATCGCTCACCGGATGGCGCGCGGGCCATCGGCGATTCGTGCCCTCGGAGGATAACTCTCATAACGGAATGTATGTGAGGGGATTAATTCGCCGCTGTTCAATTCTTTTCGGCCGCGCGCGCGGCAAAGTCGGCGCCTTCGAGAATGCGCGAGACGATTGCGCCGAAGACGAGCCCCCAGAATGGTGCGCCGATACCTGCAATCGCAATGCCGCTGACCGTGACGAGGAATGCGACGAGCGCACCGATCCCGAATGCGCCCTGGAATGCCGTGGCGAAAGCACTTTGCAACACGCGCAGCATGGCAAGCCCCGCAAGCGTGGCGATAAAGGCATGAGGTGTTGCCAGCAGAAGCTTCGTGAAGAACGGCGAAAAGAGGCCGAAGACGAGGGCGAGAAGCCCAAGCAGAATGCCCGCCGTATAGTGCGTGGCCTTATCGCGCCCACCGGCGAGAATGGCGTTGGACGGCCCCGTGAGGCAGGTCGAGACAGTGCCGACAAGGCCCGCAAGGATCGACCAGATGCCGCAAGCGGTAGCGATCGCGTTGACCGGCGGCGCGTGTCCCGCAGTGCGCAAGACCGCAATGCCCTGTCCGTTCTGCACGACGAGGACCGTGATCGCGAGCGGCACGACAAGCTCGATCAGCGTTGCGGGATTGAACTGGGGCGCCACCAGAACGGGGCTCGCGAGAATAGCGCCCGTGTCGATCGATGGCATCGTGCCCGTCCGGGCGAGCGCGATGGCCACGAGGCCGACCGCCATGGCGACGATCAGCGGCGGCAGCCGCCTCGCGACGCCCGGCAATGCCGAGATCACAAGGAACGTTGCCGTCATCGAAAGCGCGATCAGAAGATCACTTTCGAAAGCTTTGACCCAGTCGAGCCCGAAGGGCAGAAACACGCCCGCGACCATGCCCATGACGATCGGCATGGGCACGGCGTCCATCACACGGCGCACGACGCCCGAAAGGCCGAGCACGGCCATCAGCAGGCCGGTCACCAGGAACGCGCCGACCACCTCGCTGAAGCTCGCGTGCGCGAGGGCGGGGCCGACCAGAACCGTGCCCGGAATGGTCCAGAAGAAGGCCAGCGGCTGGCGGTAGGCTGCACAGAAGGCAATCGAAAGCAGGCCGTTGATAAAGAACGCGCCGAAGAGCCAGGATGCCGTTTGCGCCTCGCTCAAGCCACCGCGTGCTGCGACCGCGAGAATGATTGCGACCGGTCCCGAGATCGAGAAGGCAAATGCGACGATCGCATTGACCGTGTTCTCGGCCGACAGGTCGCGCACGAAGGCAGCGGGCCCCGCGACAGGGCGGCTGATCGGCTCGAGAGCCATGTTGTTTCCTCGGGCATTTCTCTTGGAGCCCCGGCAGGGCTGACATGCAACGGACTCATTTCCACTTGATCCGGCCGTCGCGTGGCTTCAGTTTCGGCGGTCGGGAAACGCTCTAACTGCAATCCAAGCTCAAACACTTTCCACGAGGGAAGGGGTCGCTCATGAATGCCGCACGTCCCAGCTCGGTGCACAACTATGACGAACTGCGCCGATTGGCCAAGCGGCGTCTGCCGAAGGTCGCCTATGATTTCATCGAGGGCGGCGCCGACGGCGAAGAGGGCCTAGAGCGGAATTTCCAGGGCTTCTCGCGCTACAGCCTCGTGCCGCGCTATCTCGTCGATGTCACCAAACGCGATCTCAGCACCGAGCTTTTCGGCCGGCGCTATTCAAGTCCTGTCGGCATCGCGCCGACCGGCCTTGCCGCACTCTTCCGTCCTGGCGCTGACCTCATGCTGGCGCGCGCAGCACGCGATGCCAACGTGCCCTTCATCATGTCGGGAACCGGAAACGGATCGATCGAGGATCTCGGGCGCGAGGCGCCGGACCACGGCTGGTACCAGCTCTATGCCGCCAAGGACAAATCCATCTCCGAGGACATGATCCGGCGCACAAAGGACGCCGGCCTAAAGACGCTCGTCTTCACCGTCGATGTTCCCGTCCACTCCAATCGTCTGCGCAACAAGCGCAATGGCATGTCGCGGCCCCTGCGGCTGCCGCTCAAGACCAAGCTCGAGGCGCTCATGCACCCGGGCTGGATGCTCGATTACTACCGTAGTGGCGGTCAGCCGACGTTCCCGAACTGGGCACCCTATGCGGGCCCTGGTGCGCAGAACGATGCCGAGAAGGTTGCGGCGTTCGTCGCCTCGCAGACTGCGCCAGCTATGACCTGGGACGACGTCAAGCGCTTCCGTGATCTCTGGCCCCACAACTTCGTCCTCAAGGGCATCATGCATCCGCGCGATGCGGAGATCGCCAGGGATGCGGGCGTGGATGGCATCATGGTGTCGAACCACGGCGCGCGTCAGCTCAACACGGCGCCCTCGCCGGTCGAGGTTTTCCCGGCGATCCGTGATGCGGTTGGCGACAAGATGACTCTCATGCTCGACAGTGGCGTGCGTGGCGGCTCGGATGTCGCGACGGCGCTTTGTCTTGGTGCCAAGTTCGTATTCGTCGGGCGCATGACATTGTATGCGGTCGCGGCAGGTGGCGAGAGGCTCGCTTCGCGGGCGCTCGAGATCGTTCGCAACGAGCTCGATCTCACCATGGGCCAAATGGGCGCGCCGAATATCGCAGCGCTCGGCCCCGACTTCCTGATGTGGGACGACCCAGAGGATCTCAAGCGCAATCGCCGACCCTGAGCAGCTACGCGCTCTCGACCTTGTACTTCTTGAACTCGGCAACGAGCGCCTGCAGGGCATTGGCGATGTCGAGGCCGGATGCGACCAGCGTCTTGAGGCTCGCGCGCTCCAGGACGAGTTTGTTGAGCCGGTCCTGCTGCTCGCCGAAGCCGAAGTAGACGGGCTCCGGCGCGACGATCTCGCGATCCTCGACAGCGCACATGATGTCGAAGGCATTCTGCGAGGCGAGCACCAGCATGGATGCGACATCGTTCATGAGCTGGTGATAGGTACGGGCGAGGCTCGCGTCGATGCGCGGCCCGTGCACGCCGAATTTCAGGGGTGAAGCAGCCGCTGCCCCTTCGCCGGCAAAGAGGCGGGGATTGCGGTTCAATCGCTTGAAGATTTCCTGGAGACCGAGACAGCACGACTCGAGATCGCGGAGCACGAGGCCGACCTTGCGGCGGCCACGTGTGCCGTCAGGTGTGCGCTCCTGACCAACCCAATTCACCGCGGCAATGGATGCGATTGCGGCCAGCGCCGAGAGCGCCGGCAGCACGACGGCCAGCGGATCAGGCGCGATGCGCGTGTCGGGCTCGCTTTCGTCGTCCCTCGGCTTAGCAGGTGGTTGATGTCTCGGGGGGCGTCCCAAGTCTCGGTCCTCTTTCCAGTGGCGGAGATTCGGCTCCGCAGCGTGTAAGGCACGAATGCGGCGAAGGACGGCGCGTTGCCCGGCCACAGTGCGCGGCAGCCTTGCGCCGCATCAAGGCGAACAGCGTTCCGTGCAGGCAGAAATTGGCGTCGGAATGTTGGGGGGCTGCCGCCATGGCGCGGATTGTCGTCATCGTTGGCCACGCGCTTTCGGGAACCTATTGCGGGGCACTTGCGGAAGCTTATGTGCGCGGCGCCGAGCGTGCGGGGCACGAGATCTCGCTTTTCAACACGGCAAGCATGGCGTTCGATCCTGTACTGCGCGGCGGCTACCGCACGCTACAGCCTCTGGAGCCGGATCTGGCTGCGGCCCGCGCGGCAATTCAGGGGGCGGACCACATGGTGTTCATCTTCCCGCTCTGGCTCGGCACGCTGCCGGCGATCTTCAAGGGCTTTCTTGAGCGGGTCATCCAGCCCGACATCTTCGAGCCAGCCAAGACGGGAAAATTCGCGAAGCCATGGAAAGGCAAGTCCGCGCGGATTGTCATGACCATGGGCATGCCGGGGTTCGTCTATCGATGGTATTTCGGCGCGCACGCACTGAAAATGCTCAAGCGGAATATCCTCGGTTTTCTCGGTGTCGGTCCGATCCGCAGCACTCTTCACGGCTCTATCCAAACTGCTTCGGGCGAGAAGCGCGCTCAGTGGCTTGTCGACATGGAAGCGCTCGGCCGAGTGGCGGGATAGTCGCTACTCGCAGAAGCTCTTGTAGCGGCGCTTGGCCATATCGAGATGGAAGTGATCACGGTGGGCTTCGTTCGCCTCGGGGCCGAGCACCGTACCGAAGGTACCGCACGCAGCTTCGTGAATTTCGCGCAGGAACTGGCCGCGCGGGCCGGGTTTCTGCGCTGCAGCGGCGAGTGATGCCGATACGGGGATCACGCTCAGTGGCTTTTCGCGAGCGATGCGGGCCGCATCTTTTGCTGCATCCTTCGCTTCCTGGCGCGCCTTCTGTCGCTCGGCGCGTTTGAGACGGCGGCGCTCGCGCGGAGAGAGATCCTCGATATCCTCGGCGGCTGCCTCTTGCTTGGGTTCGACCTTCGGTTCCTCTTTCGGAGTTGCCTTGGGATCGGCGGCAGATTTGCCCTTTGGATCGACCGTCGCGCCCGCCTTTGGATCGGCTTTCGCGTCGATCTTCGTCTCGCCCTTGCCCTTGGCTGCCTTCTCGGCTGCGGCTTTGGCGGCGGCTTCCTTCGCGAGTTTGGCCGCGGCTTCTGCGGCTGCTGCAGCTGCTTTGCGCGCAGCTTCTGCAGCTTTCTCGGCGGCGATCTGGGCTGCGATGTCGCGCGCGGTGGGCCCCCAGTCGCGCTTCAGGTCGATGACCTCGCCGTCAGCGGTGATGAAGTCGCGAACGTCAAGGGCATTTGCGAGCGCGTGCTCGCTGAGCCGCGTGGTGGTGCGCCCCGGCGCATTGCGGCAGGAATAGTCGCTGATGTTACTGATCTTGGTGACAGGCTTGCCAAGCAGGCGTCGCGCCGTCGGCTGCACGTCCTTTTCCATCCATTGCGCGAGTGCGACAACGAGGTCGCAGGTCATGGTTGCGGGCGGCGAGACGCTGACCTTTGCCATCTTGCCGATGCTGATCAGCTTGACCGGGGCCGGCGACCCGCAGCCTCCATCGCGGACGGGATCTGCAGGCTCTGTTTCTGCCTCGACTTCCTTGAGGACTTCGGTGCAGCGGGCGCGCTCGGCATTGATCTCTTCCTCGGTCCAGGTCTTGAGAACCTCAGGCGTACCGGGGAGCAGCTTCGGCCAGGTCCCGCGCTTCTCGTCTTTTGATGCGGTACTGGATTCGGGCGCGACGCGCAGGGGATTGCGCTCGGGTAGCGGCAACTCCGCCTCGCGGACAGGATTGCGCTCGGGTAGTGGCATTTCGGCTTCACGCACGGGGTTGCGTTCGGGGAGGGGCAACTCGGCCTCGCGCACGGGATTTCGCTCCGGCAAGGGTACGGTTGCCCAGGCCGATGTGGTGGCGAGCAGCAGCACGAGCGCCAAGGCCACGGGGCCGAGGGGCGTCAGAACGCGCATACCATTGCAGCTTTCGAGTGCCATCGGTCCCATTCAACGATCGACAAGCTGGTGCGGTTGCTTTTGCCGCACGAGAATCATCAGACACCTGCGCATAGATCATGGCGCGCCTATCCGGGCCATCCAATGGCGGAGATGGTGGCCGTTCGCTAAGGTGCAGGTGCGAAATGAGATCCAGAGGGGAGGCGGAATGAGCGCTGAGGCCGCGGCAGAGAATATTGCAGAGGGTCTCGTGTGCGATCGGCGCGGCGCGTTGGCGCTCGTCACGCTTGCGCGGCCCGAAAAGCGGAATGCGCTTACCATCGCCGCGCGCGCGCGGCTTGCCGCGAACCTGCCGAAGTATGCCCGCGATCCGCTGGTCTATGCGGTCGTGATCCGCTCTGCCGGAGAGGGGACTTTCTGTGCCGGCAGCGACGTCATCGAAATGGCCGGTCTCGCCGACACGGATATGGAGGCAACCGAGAAGGCGCTCGGCGAAGAGATTTCTCTCGTCTGGTTGGCCGAATGCTTCACGAAGCCAACCGTCTCGCTGATCAATGGCGCGGTCATAGGCGGCGGGAACGGCATCAGCCGTTTCGGTACGCATCGCGTCGCCGGAGAACACTACAGCTTTGTCATGCCCGAAACCGGTATTGGGTTTATCCCCAACTACGGCATGGCTCACACCCTCTCGCGGATGCCGAAAGACATCGGCACGTATCTCGCGCTGACGGGCGAGAGTATTGGCGCCGCCGATGCCTTCCATTTCGGGATCGCCACGCACTGCATCCCGGCCTCCGAGTATGACACCATCATGGATGCGCTCGTCGATGCCGAGCCAGTCGATCCCTTGCTCGACACCCGGCACCGGGATCCCGGACCGGCCCCACTCCTGGAGCGCGCTGACGCCATCACGCGCACATTCGGCGCGGGCACGATCGGGGAGATCATTGCCAGGCTCGAGCGCGAGAAGGGTTCTCACGCGGCCTGGGCCGAGGCCACGCGCGCCCGCCTCCTCGAGCGATCACCAACCGCGCTTGCCGTCGCGCACCGGCTGGTCCGCGAAGCGTCGGCCATGCAACTCTCCGAGCTTCTCGAGCTCGAGCACGCGCTCGCTTGTCGCATGATGGAGTTGCCGGACATCCACGCTGGCGTGCGTGCGCGGCTCATCGCGCGGGGTGAGCGACCGCGCTGGCGGCCGGCGCGGATCGAGGAGGTGAGCGTGGCCATGCTGGACGCGATCTTCTCGCCGCCGGAAGCCCATCACGTACGGCTCGCCACTCGGCAGAAAATGCAGGAGATGATGACCTGAAGGGCGCAAAGCCGGCTTTCAGCACTGATTTTCAGCGTGCCAAAAACGATCACATAATCAATCGTTTATTTAGTATGTGTATTAGCGCAAGATTTAATTTCCTCATGTAGCCTCCGGGTTAATTCGAACCCTATCGGTTGGGACGCGCCCACTGATCTGGAGGTAAGCGTTATGAGTGCAGTACTGGAGAAAGTCCGCCCGCGGGATGCCGCGATGGGTGAGGATTTCCGCACCGAGTATCTGCAGGCCCTGCGCCTGATCGAGCGGCTTCACCGTTTGCTGCTGGACGTCATCAAGGACGAGTTCGACCGCGAAGGCGGCGCCGAGCTCAACAGCGTGCAGGCGCTGCTTCTCTACAACATCGGCGAGAGCGAGCTCACGGCAGGCGAGCTGAAGACGCGCGGCTACTACCTCGGCTCGAACGTCTCATACAACCTGAAGAAGCTCGTCGACATGGGCTATCTTCACTACAAGCGCTCCGAGGTCGACCGCCGATCGGTGAAGGTCAGCCTCACGCCGAAGGGCATGGAGGCGTGCGACGTCGTCGACAGCCTGTACCACCGTCAGCTCGGCTCGCTCGAGGTCGTCGGCGAGGTGAACCAGGGCGATGTGCAGGGCCTCAACCGCGCACTCATGCGGCTCGAGCGCTTCTGGTCGGATCAGATCCGCTACCGCCTGTAGTCGCGGCACGATCCTCAGCAAATCCAAGGCGGGTGCCGCGGCCAGCGGCGCCCGCCTTTGCTTTTGCCCGATCGTAGGTCTGGCGCTCTAGCCGAACCGGCCGGTGATGTAGTCGCGTGTGCGCTCCTCGCGCGGGTTCGTGAAGATCTGCTCCGTCTCGCCTTCCTCGACCACGACGCCGAGGTGGAAGAAGGCCGTGCGCTGGGAGACGCGGGCCGCCTGCTGCATGGAATGCGTCACGATGATGATGCAGAAATTCGAACGCAGCTCATCGATCAGCTCCTCGATCCTGGCGGTCGCGATGGGGTCGAGCGCGGAGCACGGCTCGTCCATCAGGATGACGTCAGGACTGACGGCAATGGCGCGTGCAATGCACAGGCGCTGCTGCTGGCCGCCCGAGAGGCTGGTACCGGAGTCGTTGAGCCGGTCCTTCACCTCCTTGAGGAGACCCGCCCTTTCGAGGCTCGTTAGGACGATCTCGTCGAGGTCGGACTTGTTCCTGGCGAGGCCGTGAATGCGCGGACCGTAGGCGACATTCTCGAAGATGGACTTCGGGAAGGGGTTTGGCTTCTGGAAGACCATGCCGACGCGCGCGCGCAGCTGCACGACGTCGAGCGCCGGGTCGTAAATGTCCTTGCCGTCGATCTCGATCTTGCCCGTCACGCGGCAGATCGGGATCGTGTCGTTCATGCGATTGATGCAGCGCAGAAACGTTGACTTGCCGCAGCCCGATGGACCAATGAAGGCCATGACAGCCTGGTCGGGGACTTCGACGGAGACGTCCTTGAGCGCGTGCTTATCGCCGTAGTGCACGTTCACGCCGCGCGCGACGACTTTCGCCGCGGCACTGGGTTTTGCGGGCACGAAGGGCTGGGCGATCTGGATGCCTTGGGTCGTCATATCCATAGTGGTTTACTCTCCGAGAGCAATTCAGGCTACCAGCGGCGTTCGAAGCGCTTGCGAAGCCAGATGGCTGCACCATTCATCACGAACAGGAAGATGAGGAGGACGACGATCGCCGCCGCCGTCTTCGCCTTGAAGGCGACCTCGGGCAGGTCTGCCCAGAGGAAGATCTGGACAGGCAACACGGTTGCGGCGTCGGTGATGCTGGCCGGCACATCGACGATGAAGGCGACCATGCCGATCATGAGGAGCGGTGCCGTCTCACCGAGTGCGTGCGCCATGCCGATGATGGTGCCGGTCATGATGCCCGGCATGGCGAGGGGAAGCACGTGATGGAAGACGGCCTGCTGATGCGATGCGCCGACGCCGAGTGCGGCTTCCTTGATGGACGGCGGCACGGCTTTCAGCGCGGCGCGAGAGGCGATGATGATCGTCGGCAATACGAGTAGCGCCAGCACGAGACCGCCGACGAGCGGAGCTGATCGCGGCAGGCCGAAGAAATTGAGGAACATGGCGAGGCCGAGAAGGCCGAACACGATCGAGGGGACAGCCGCGAGGTTGTTGATATTGACCTCGATGATATCAGTGATGCGGTTCTTTGGTGCGAACTCCTCGAGGTAGATTGCCGCCGCGACGCCAATGGGCACGCACAGGATGAGCGTCACCAGCAGCGTGAGCGCGGTTCCCACGATTGCGCCGCGAATGCCGGCGAGCTCCGGCTCACGGCTGTCACCCGACGTGAAGAAGCGCCAGTTAAAAGCCGTCTCGACCTGTCCCTTGGCCTTGAACCGCTCGAGGAAAGCGACCTCGAGGTCGCTGATCTTGCGGCTGCTCTCCGGCGTCACATAGGTGACGATGCGCCAGTCGCCGGGCTTGGCTTCGTTCGTCGAGGCGAGCGGCAGAAGTACATCGCCGTCGATGCGGTCGGCGGCCAGTTGGCTGATCTTCACGAGACCGCCGTTGATCTCGACGAGAAGCGTCGGCAGGCGACTGTCGAGCGGTTCCGCGGCCGCTGGATCCTTGGCGCGGGCGGCAAGAGCTGCAGCCTCGGTGCGCAGCTCTGTCGCGCGATCAGCTGCATTGGGGGCGGTGCTGCGCGCCGCACGCTCAGCCTCGGCCGCAAGTGCTCGCGCGCGTTCCGCGACCGCGAGCTTGAGCGTCACGAGATTTTCCGAGAAGTCGTTACCGGACGCCGTGACCGTGATCGTGCCTGTCGTGCCGCTCGGTGCTGCGGCACCGCGGCTCGGCCGCGTCGTCACCTGCGTGCCCGTACCCTTGAAGTAGAGGTCTGCCGTTGCCGAGAGCAGCAGCGGAATCTTGAGCGTCGTGCCGATGAGCGAAGGATTGGCTGCCAGCCGCTCGCGAAGATCATCCGGTGCACCGGGGCTGAGGAGACGGAGCATGGTCCGCTCCGGGCCGCGGCCCTGCACGCCTGGGATGGCCGTCTTCAATGCCTCGCGCATGAGCGGAAGGTAATCCGCCTGGCGGATTGCGGCTGGATTATCCCGCTGGTCCGGCGGCACGAGGTCGCTCGGCACGGCGACGTCGAGCTGCAACGAGGTCGTGGTGAATGCCGGCAGCGCCTTCGACACGACATCGACGAGCAGCACGACAAGGAACACGGCCGCGGTCAGGATCGCGAGCAGTCCGTAAGCCTTGAAGCGGGCTTCGGCGCGATAGCGTCGGCGAACGGCGGCTTGAGCCTCGGGCGACGTCGTGTCGACGCGCCGAAGTATGGGAGCCGAAGAGGTAACTACTGAGTTATCAGTCATACTGCTCTCGGTATCTGCGCACGATCTGCTGCGCGATGATGTTGAGCACGAGGGTGACGAAGAAGAGCACGAAGCCGAGTGCGAAGGCGGCGAGCGTCTTGGCGCTGTCGAACTCTTGGTCGCCGACGAGAATGGTCTTGATCTGGACAGTAATAGTCGTGACGGCCTCGAGCGGATTGAACGTCAGGTTTGCGGCGAGGCCTGCTGCCATGACGACGATCATCGTTTCGCCGATGGCGCGACTGATTGCGAGCATGAAGGCTGAGACGATGCCGGGGAGGGCCGCGGGCAGGACGACCTTCTTGATGGTCTCGGACTTGGTTGCGCCGAGCGCGTAAGCGCCGTCGCGCAGCGATTGTGGCACAGCATTGATCACGTCGTCGGAGAGCGACGAGATGAATGGAATGATCATCATGCCCATGACGAGGCCGGCGGCTAGTGCCGACTCGGAGGCGACGTCGAGGCCGAAGCTCTCGCCCCAGCCGCGAATATGCGGGGCGACCGTCAGCGCGGCGAAAAAGCCGAGCACGACTGTCGGGATGCCGGCAAGGATTTCGAGAATGGGCTTGGCCCAGGCGCGGAAGCGAGGCGTCGCATATTCGGAAAGATAGATGGCCGAGAAGAGGCCGAGTGGTCCCGCGACGAGGATTGCGATGAAAGTGATGAGCAGCGTGCCCGTCAGAAGGGGAACGAAGCCGTAGGCCGTCTTGATGTCACCCTGGTCGGCGCGCAACGCAGCCTGCGGGTTCCATTCCGTGCCGAACAGGAAGTCCGTAACGGTTGGCCGTCCTTTGAGCGTCGTGTCGAAGAAGAAGCGGTACGTCTCCCAGACGACCGAGAAGACGATGCCGATCGTGGTCAGGATGGCGACGAGCGCGCAGAGGACCAGCACGGCAATGACGAAGCGCTCGAAATGATTGCGCGCGCGGAAGGCCGCGCTGATGCGGCTCAGGACAAGGAGGAGCGCTGCAAGGCCAAGCGCCACGCCGGCGCCGAGCACAATGAGGCGCCCCGTCGAGTAAACGTGCGCATAGTTGGCAGCGGCGTCTCGCAATGCCGCTGAAGGTTCACCCTGATGACGGCCATCGAGCAGATTGGCAACGTCGCGGAGGATCACGCCTCGCTGAAGCGGATCGCTGGCGGCTTCGGGTGGAAAAAAGTTGAAGACGCTCGATGTCGCGAGGTGCTTTACGACCGGCGTGCCGATCGCGAATACGAGCAGCATTGGCACGATGAGCGAAACGGCGGCGAGGAGGCCGTGATAGGTCGGAAGGGAGTGGATGGCGGCGCCAGGCGCGGTGCGTAGCGCCTTCGCACGCCCAGCAGCGATGACGTAGCCGGCGACGACCAGACAGGCGAGCGTGATGAAATATACGGCCGTCATCGTCCAGGTCCTGTTCGGTTTCGCGCTACTTATACTGGCGCTATCGCGTCAGTCACTGCGGTTCGTCGATGCGGTGTGGCCCGGGTCAGAGAAGGCCCGGGCCACCTATGGTGCAAGCGCGTCTCGGCCTACTTCACGTCGGCGGCGGTCAGCGACTTCATCGCCGTTGCGTCAGCGGCGACCTTCTTGGCCTCAGCTGGCGGCAGCGAGATCAGGCCCTTGAGAGCAAGGTAGCCATCCTTCGACATGGCCTTCGTCGACACGTACTCGGCGACGAACTTGTCGAGGCCGGGGACGACGCCGACATGCTGCTTCTTCACGTAGATGAAGAGCGGCCGCGAGCCAGCATACTTGCCGGCGGCGATCGGATCATATTCCGGCTCGACGCCGTTGATCGGCACGCCGCGCAGCTTCGCCGTGTTCTCCTCGAGGAAGGAGTAGCCGAAGATGCCGAAGGCATTGCGGTTGGCTTCGAGCTTCTGGACGATAACGTTGTCGTTCTCGCCGGCTTCGACATAGGCGCCATCCTTGCGGATCGACTTCCACGCCGCGTCGAAGGCCTTGCGGTCCGACTTCTTCAGGGCCGCGAGAGCCGGGATCTTCTCCGCACCAGGCTCCATGAACAGCTCATGGAAAGCGTCGCGTGTGCCGGACGTCGGCGGTGGCCCGAGGATCTCGATCTTGATGTTCGGCAGCGAGGGATCGATGTCCGACCAGCTCTTGTAGGGGTTGGCAACGAGCTTGCCATCCTTGTCCGGCACCTGCTCGGCGACGGCGAGGAAAGCCTGTTCCAGCGTCAGCTTGAGGGCCGGGCCGGCCTTGGACTGCGCGAGCGTGATGCCGTCAATGCCGACCTTGATCTCGACGACGTCCTTCACGCCATTCTTCTGGCAGTCGTCGAACTCGCTCTTGCGGATCGGGCGCGAGGCGTTGGCGACATCGGGATGGCCGACGCCAACGCCGGCGCAGAAGAGCTTGAAGCCGCCGCCAGTGCCGGTCGACTCGACGACCGGGGTCTTAAGGCCGCCCGTCTTGCCGATCTGCTCGGCAACGGCCGTGGTGAAGGGATACACCGTCGACGATCCGACGACACGGATCTGGTCGCGTGCCTCTGCCGCATCGGCAAAACCGACGAACCCCACAGCAGCAAGCGCCGCCGCGGTCGTGATAAACTTGGTGCTCATTGCAATCTCCCAGAGCATCTGAGGTGAGGCGCGCAATTCCCGCTCGACGCCTCTTTGGGCCCCTTGGCCCTGGGCAGACTTCTAGCGGAGGGCCATAATCGTTTCGTGACAGTATAAAACGTTGATAGGCATGATATAATTCTCTGTCCCATCGCGGACCGGCCGGCGCCCCGCGGAAAGGCGTTCACGCAGTCCCGCAAGCGCTCATGACTTTGGCGGCCCAAGGCAGTATGGATGCGTGAGACGTCCCTTCCGGGCACGACGGACAAACCTCATGGCAAATGAACAAGATAGCGGCCGCGTAGAAGGCCCGGCCGGCGTGCTTGAGCGTCTCGCGGCGACGATCCGGGCGCGGCGCTCGGCGGCGTCCGACACGTCCTATACGCGCCAGCTTCTCGATGCCGGGGTGCCGAAATGCGCAAAGAAGCTCGGCGAGGAAGCCGTCGAGCTGGTCATTGCGAGCCTCTCCGAGGATGACGAGGCGCTGAAGGGCGAGGCCGCCGATCTCGTCTATCATCTGCTCGTGCTGCTCGAGGCGCGCGGGGTTGCGATCGAGGACGTGCTAGCGACGCTCGAGAAGCGCATGGGGCTTTCGGGCCTCGATGAAAAGGCGAGCCGGAGCCGCAAGGGGAGCTGACATCATGCGCGACGTCCTGCAGCAGGAAGATTACGCAGCGCGCTCGGGGGTGCTGTACTCGCCGTATCGCACATTCAGTCGCGCGGACTGGGCGCGTCTGCGCGCCGATACGCCAATGACGCTGGTGCCGCGCGATCTCGCCACGCTCTCCGGTCTGATCGAGGAGCTTTCCATCGAGGAAGTCGAGCAGATTTACCTGCCGCTCTCTCGTCTCCTCAATCTGTACGTCGCAGCTTCGCAGGAGCTTTACGCGGTCACCTCGAAATTCCTCGGCCGGCAGGGCCGCCGCGTGCCGTTCATCATCGGTGTCGCGGGCTCCGTTGCTGTCGGCAAGAGCACCACGGCACGCGTGCTGCGCGCGCTCCTTGCACGCTGGCCGGATCATCCACGCGTCGATCTCGTGACGACCGACGGCTTTCTCTGGCCGAACCACGAGCTCGAAGCGCGCGGCATCATGCACCGCAAGGGTTTCCCGGAAAGCTTTGATCTGACGCGGCTTCTGAACTTTCTCGGCGACGTGAAATCCGGGCGCGAGAAGGTTGCCGCACCGGTCTATTCGCACTTCCATTACGACATCATTCCAGGCCAGCACATCATCGTCGATCGGCCCGATATTCTGATCGTCGAAGGGCTGAATGTGTTGCAGCCGGCGCGCCTGCCGAAGGACGGCTCGGCGATCCCCTTCGTTTCGGATTTCTTCGACTTCTCGATCTACATCGACGCCGATCCGGAAGTTATCGAGGCGTGGTACGTGAAGCGCTTCATGCGCCTGAGGACGACGGCCTTCCGTGATCCGGCGGCTTATTTTCACCGCTATGCGCATCTGACCGACGAGCAGGCGCTCGCCAAGTCGCTCGAGATCTGGAACGGCATCAACCGGATAAATCTCGAGGAAAACATCCTGCCGACACGGCAGCGGGCGCGGTGCATACTTCGCAAGGCCGACGACCACACCGTCGAAGGCGTGCTGCTGCGCCGCCTCTGAGCCCACAGCGCCATTGTGGCGGTGCCTCAGCCCTCACGCGGCTTCGCCTAGGCCCTGCGTGCCTTCGAGCGCTGACCTCGGACCGCGGCGAGCCATGTGTTGAGGGCTTCCGAGCCCTGCTGCATCGCTGCGGTGGCGGGTGTGAAGTTCATGGCCACTCTGGCAACCCGGGCCTGCATTGCAATGCCCACCGTCGCCATGTGGAAGCCGAGCATCATCCACGGCCGCGCCAACTCGATCACGCCCAGCACCGGGACATGGTTGGCTTTCCGCGCCTTCTGCAGGGGCGGCAGCTCGGTCTTGGGATGGTAGCTGGCGTGCGAGGATGCCTTTGAGGCTGTTTGCCTTGGCACCGTGCCCACCTTTTTCGGCTCGTTCGCGAGCAGGGGGGCGGCAGCCTGCGCGCGACCTTGCCCTGAGGATTTGCGTGGTGGCGTGCTCGACTTCGCCTTTTTCGCTGGCGCCACGAGTTTGGCAGCGAGACGGCGCACCTCGCGTGCCTCGGTAACGCCTGCGCCGCGGAGCGCAGAGCTCTTGGAGAGGCCACGATCCTTGGCCATGAGCTCCGCAGCGCGCTCGAGTGCGCGGGTCTCCTTGTGAGAGTTCTTTTGGGAGCTCTTCTCCGACGGTCGGGTACTTGGTCGGGATTTTGGCGTCTTGCCGGCCATGTGCGTCCTCCGCAATCGACATTGACGACTTCCGCGCAGTTCACGGTAGCGCGGGGCGTGGCGGCTCTATGATGCGACGCACAAAGATATATCACGGACGGCGCGCAGGTCACCGCTCCTTTTTAACTCGATGAATTACGTTAGGTTTCAGAACCCGCGTGCGGCTGCGAGCGCGGCCAATGAAGTCTCGGGGCGTGCGCCCACGTGGCTGATGATCTCGCCCGCGGCGAGAGAGCCAAGATGTCCGCAAACATCCAGTGGCTTGCCGTTGGTGTAGCCGTAGAGGAAGCCAGCGGCGTAGAGGTCGCCAGCCCCCGTCGTGTCGACGACCTGACGGATGGGTGCGGCCGGCACGCTCACGGCCTTGTCGCCCTTGAAAATGACCGAGCCCTTGGCGCTGCGCGTGAGCACCGCGACTTTGGCGTCGGCCTTTGCTTGCCGCGCCGCCTCCTCGAAGTTTGCAGCGCTATAGAGCGCCGTGATCTCGGACTCGTTGGCGAAGAGAATATCGACACGGTGGCGGATCAGCTCGAGGAACTCAAGACGGTGGCGCTCGACGCAGAAGCTGTCGGAGAGCGTAAGCGCGACCTCGCGGCCGGCGCGCTCGGCCATGTCGGCCGCGTGCCGGAACGCGGCCTGGGCGTCCGGCCGGTCGAAGAGATAGCCCTCGAGATACACAATGCGGGAAGCTTCGATGAGCTTTGCATCGACGTCGCGCGGGTTGAGCTCCGGGCTCACACCGAGAAAGGTGTTCATCGTCCGCTGACCATCCGGCGTGACGAGAATGAGGGAGCGCGCAGTCGGCGCTCCGCCGGTCGAGGAGGGCGTGTCGAAGGCGACGCCGGCGGCGCGAATGTCGTGGCGGAAGATATTGCCGAACTCGTCCTCGGAGACCTTGCCGATGAACGCGGAGCGGCCGCCGAGCGAAGCAATGCCGACCATGGTGTTGGCGGCCGAGCCGCCGGAGATCTCCACCGCCGGTCCCATCTCCTTGTAGAGGTGCGAGACCCGGTCGGCATCGACCAGCATCATGTGGCCCTTGGACAGGTTGTGCTTGACGAGGAAGTCGTTCTTGCACCGGCCAATGATGTCGACGATGGCATTTCCGATGCCAACGACGTCGTGCTCGATCTTGGCCATGATGAGGTCCCCCGCGTTCTTTCGTGCGGCCGCACTATAGTCTGCAGGGTTGCGCGAGCAAGCCGGCATGTGGCCGTCCCGGAGCCTTCAACGGTGAAAACACGGGGTAGGCGGCGCGGTCAGGCCCGCTGGGCTGACGTGTCGCGGGTTGCGGCCAGCCGCGCGATCTCCATGAGCAGGCGTTCAGCGTGCGCGTCCTCGAGGCTCGAAGCGGTGCGGGCGGCGAGCGCGCTGGCGCGGATGCGCGCGAGGGCGGCCGCGAGCTTTGGCGCGGTCCAGCGTCGGCATTGGGCCTCGACGGCTGCACGGCGTTTGAAATGCAGGGGTGGACGGATCTGGCGCATGGCCTCATCCATGCTGCGGCCCCCCTCGATCGCCCCGCGAACGCGATGGAGACGGGCGAAGTGCCACTGCACGGCAGCAATCACCGACTGGGCGCCTTCGCCGGCGGAGAGAAGGCGCTGGCAGCCTTCGATGGCCCGCGTCCCGTCGCCGGCGGCAGCGGCATCGATGACGCGTTCCATGGCAAGCTCAGAGGCATCGCCAACGATGGCCTCGATGGCCTCGGCCTCGATGGTGCCCCGGCCTGTCGCGTAGAGGGCGAGCTTCTCCACTTCACCGCGCGAGAGGGCGCGGTCGGCGCCGAGCCGGGCAAGCAACATCTCGCGCGCGTCGGGCGTGATCGATAGGCGGTGAGCGGAGAGAACCTCGTTGAGCATCATGTCGAGCGATTGGGCATCATCGCCGAAGCAGGGAATGGCGGCGGCCTTCGCAGATTTCTCGAAGGCCTGCCGCGCAGTATCGTCGGCGCGCAGGTTACCGCCCTCGACGATCAGCACGCCAGCGAGCTGCGGCCCATCCAGAATACCGCGGAGGAGTGCGCCGGTGATCCGTCGGCCCATGCTGGTGCGCACGATCTTGCGGCCACCGAACATTGGCATGGTCAGCAGTTCGACCGAGAGCCGCTCGCTGTCGTCCTCCAACTCAGGATCGTCGATGCGGACGATCTCACCGGGCGGCTTGTCGCGCGCGGCGAGTGATTGCGCGAGCCTGACGGCGCGCTCGCTGACGAGGCCCGCGTCACTGCCGTAGATGAGGAATGCCGTCAGGCCGGGGTCCGGTCGGGTCAGAACGGCATTGGCCTGCTGGGCTTTGATGGCGACCATTCTTTGTTTGCCGCGGGCTGCTGGAAAGAGGTGCTTCGCATTCTAACACAAGTGCCATGCCCGCGGCGGCCATACAGCCAGCGCGTCGGGAAGCCCGGCCCTCACGCCGCAATTATGGGGACAGGGGATAAGGGCGCGTTCGCGCGAACGTAGCAGCGCGTGCCGACGGGTGCAAAAGTCGGGGTGGAGGTCTGTGGAAGATCAGACCGGCGTGCGCGAGATGAAGGCGCTGAGGCGTACTTTGAGCTCGTCGGCAATCGTGCGCGCAACGCGGAGTTCGGCGTCATCGCGGGCGCGGACGTTCGAGTAGATCGACTGGAAGCGTTCGAACGCGGCACGGGCGTGCGAGCTGCCCTTCAGCACGACCTCTTTCTTCCGGATACTGATGAGCTGGTAGGCGACGTCGACGTTGTAGATCTGGCTGTGGGCCTCGCCGGTCGAGGTGACGAGCGTCGAGTTGATGCCTTCGCGCAGCACGATCTCCAGGCGATAGTCCGGCTTCGGAGCCTCGCCGCCGCCTGTGTTGTGGAAGATCAGCTCATTGCGAATGCGCTGGCCGACCCGGCTCGGGATCGGCGCGATGTCGACCTTGGCGAGCGCATCCTGGAGGCGTTCGCCACTGGCCGTTGGACCATAGAGCGGCTGGAAATCGCCAGCGCCGCAGCCCGCGAGCACGGGAGCGACAGCAAACGTCACCGCAAGACCGCGCAGTAACGCGCGTCTCGTCGTGACGATTTCCGGCTTCTTCCCCCTAGGCGACGACATTCACGATCCTCTGTGGGACCACAATGACCTTCTTCACGGGCCGTCCCTCGATAGCCCGTACAACAGCGTCAAGCTTGAGCGCTGCCGCCTCGATCTCTTCCTTCGCAGCCGATCGGGCTATGGTCAGCTCGTCACGGCGTTTGCCGTTCACCTGTACGGCAATGGTTACGTGATCGTCAACGAGCAAGGACCCCTCGACCTGCGGCCACGGCTGATCAGCCAAAAGAGTGTTGTAACCGAGCCGCGCCCAGCATTCTTCAGCCAAATGCGGCATCATCGGGCCGATCATCTGAATAAGATGCTCGATCGCCTCGCGAAGTGCCCAGTCGAGCCCCTGATCCGACTTGCCGAGGGCGCCCGAGACCTCGTTTGCGAGCTCATAGAGTTGCGCGACGGCCACATTGAAGCGCAGGGCCTCGATGTTCCGGCCTACCGCGTCGAGCGCTTTGTGCGTCGCACGGCGGAGCGCCATGGCCTCTGGGCCGAGGTCGGGCGGGCGCTGCGTGCCTTTGGGGGCAGCCTTGCTGTCGATCTCGCCGAGCACACGCCAAAGGCGCTGGATGAAGCGGCCGGCACCGGCAACGCCGGCCTCGGTCCAGATCACATCACGCTCGGGTGGGCTGTCGGAGAGCATGAACCAGCGGGCGCAATCGGCGCCGTAGTGCTGGATGATGTCGTCGGGGTCGACGAGGTTCTTCTTCGACTTCGACATTTTTTCGATCGAGCCGATCACGGCCGGTCTGCCGGTCGAGATTTCGGTTGCGCGGCGTGCATCACCTTCGCCATCGAAGCGGATCTCGGTCGGCAGCAGCCAGGCGCCGTCGGCAGACCTGTAGGTCTCGTGCACGACCATGCCTTGCGTGAAGAGCGCCGCGAACGGCTCCTTCAGCTTCGGATTCAGATGGCCAGCAACGCCCATCGCGCGCGTGAAGAAGCGCGAATAGAGCAGGTGCAGAATCGCGTGCTCGATGCCGCCGATGTACTGGTCGACGGGCAGCCAGTAGTCCGCTGCGGCCTGATCGACAGGGGTGTCGGCATCGGGATCCGTGAAGCGCACGAAATACCAGGAGCTGTCGACGAAAGTATCCATGGTGTCCGTCTCACGGACGGCCTTGGACCCGCACTTCGGGCAATTCACATGGCGCCAGGTCGGGTGGCGGTCGAGTGGATTCCCGGGCTCGGCGAATGAGGCATCCTCCGGGAGTTTCACGGGAAGCTGGTCGACGGGGACCGGCACCTCGCCGCAGCTCTCGCAGTGAATGATCGGGATCGGGCAGCCCCAGTAGCGCTGGCGCGAGATGCCCCAGTCGCGCAGGCGATAGTTGATCTTGCGCTTGGCGACAGGCTTGCCGGCGAGCGCCGCCTTCTCGAGGCGGTCGGCAATGGCGTTGAAGGCCGCCTTCACGTCGAGCCCGTCGAGGAACTGCGAGTTGATCATCACGCCGTCATCGAGATAGGCCGTGCCGCCCTCGATCTCGGCGATGACGCGCGTGCGGGCCTTGGCGTCCGTCGGCGCGACGACGGGGACGACCGGCAGGCCATAGGCGCGGGCGAACTCGATGTCGCGCTGGTCGTGTGCCGGGCAGCCGAAGATGGCGCCGGTGCCGTAGTCCATGAGGATGAAGTTCGCGACGTAGACGGGCAACTTCCAGTTGGGATCGAGCGGGTGCGCGGCGACGATGCCCGTGTCGATGCCCTTCTTCTCCGCGCTCTCGATCGTCGCGAGCGAGGTGCCCATGCGCCGGCATTCCTCGCTGAAGGCGGCGACGGCGGGATTCGCCTCGGCTGCCGCGAGCGCCAGCGGATGATCTGGTGCAATGGCCAGGAACGACGCGCCGAAGAGCGTGTCCGGGCGCGTCGTGAAGACCTCCAGCTCGGTCGCACCGTTCGGTGCAGCGCCATCCAGCGCCCAGCGGATGAGCAGGCCTTCGGATTTGCCGATCCAGTTCTCCTGCATGACGCGGACTTTTTCGGGCCACTTGTCGAGTGTGCCGAGCGCCTCGATGAGGTCGTCAGCGAACTCGGTGATCTTGAAGGCCCATTGCAGGCGCTCACGCTGCTCGACCAGCGCGCCTGAACGCCACCCACGGCCATCGATCACCTGCTCGTTGGCCAGCACGGTCTGGTCGACCGGGTCCCAGTTCACCTTGCTCGAGCGCCGGTAGGCGAGGCCTTTCCCGTACATGTCGAGAAACAGGCGCTGCTGGTGGCGGTAGTAGGTCGGATCGCATGTCGCGAATTCGCGGGCCCAGTCGATCGCGAGGCCCATGGACTTGAGCTGGGCCTTCATGGCGTCGATGTTGGCGTACGTCCACTTGGCCGGGTGCGTCTGGCGCTCCATGGCGGCGTTCTCGGCCGGCATGCCGAAGGCGTCCCAGCCCATGGGGTGGAGGACATTGAAGCCGCGGGCGCGCTTGTAGCGGGCCAGCACATCGCCCATGGTATAGTTTCTGACGTGCCCCATATGGATGCGCCCGGAGGGATACGGGAACATCTCGAGCACGTAGCACTTGGGCTTGGCCGGGTCGGTCGTCGTGCGGAACGAACCGCGCGAATCCCAGACAGATTGCCAGTGCTGCTCGCGTTCGGGCGCGTTATAGCGTTCGGCGGCCATGGAGCGACCTCGGTAAGTGTTTGCCGACTGTGGGCGAATAAGCTGGCGCGTAATGTGCCCAAAGGATCAGTTGGGTCAAGGGTTGGTCGGGTCAAGGGATTGGCGGTTCAAGGCGGAGACAATGACGGAGACGGTAGAATCACGGCTCGAGGCGGTCCGCGGCCGGATCGAGAAGGCGGCGCGGGAGGTTGGACGGGATCCGGCCTCGGTGAGGCTCATCGTAGTCTCCAAGACCTTCGGCGAGGTGGACATCAAGCCGGTGATCGCGGCGGGGCAGCGCCTCTTCGGCGAGAATCGCGTTCAGGAGGCTCAGGCCAAGTGGCCGGCCCTCAAGAATACGAACCCGGATCTCGAGCTGCACCTCATCGGCCCGCTGCAGACAAACAAGGTGCGGGATGCCGTCGCGCTCTTCGACGTGCTGCACACCCTCGACCGGCCGAAGCTCGCTCATGCGCTGAAGGCCGAGATGGCGGCGCGGGCTAAGACCCTGCGCCTTCTTGTCCAGGTCAATACGGGCGAGGAAGAGCAGAAAGCGGGCGTGCTGCCCGCAGATCTCCCAGCCTTCCTCACGCTGGTGCAGGATGAGCTGAAGATGGAGATCGAGGGCTTGATGTGCATTCCGCCGGTTGACGAGGAGCCGGCGGTGCACTTCGCCTTCCTCGCCAAGCTCGCCCGCGAGCACGGGCTCCCCGAGCTCAGCATGGGCATGAGCGGCGACTTCGAGGCGGCCGCGGAACTCGGCGCGACCTACGTGCGCGTCGGGAGCGCGATATTTGGGAGCAGGCCACCGTTGCCTGGATAGAAGCTGCTCCCCCGAGGGATCAGAACTTATATGAGAGGCCGGCTCGTACCACCGTCAGGTCGAGATTTGTCGCGCGGGTCGCTGGCGTGAAATTGCCTCCGCCCGTGTTCGTCGGCAGGGGGCTCAGCGTGTCTTTCACGGTCCCGAAATCGTATCGAAGAGCCTCCCACCTGATGAGCCAATGCCGCGAGTAGGCGTACTCCGCGCCGGCTCCAAGGACGAAGCCCGAGACATTCTCGGATGAGCCGCCTGTCCAGTTCCTCCAGTTCGGCCCGCCGACGGGGTAGCTCTGGGCGATGTGCGCGCCGGTCTTTGCATCGGCTCGCGCAACGCCAGCCGTGGCGTAAACCATCAGATTGTCACTCGTGAGCCCAATACGGCCACGCAGAGATGAAATCGCGTCCAGTTTCACTGATGCGCGGCTATCCCATTGGTTGCCATCGACGTAGGTGACGCTGTCGACAGGCAATGAGATCGGGCCGGCACTGATCATGGTGACCGACGAAGTCTTGCTGAAGCTGCCCGCGCTGAAGTCGCCCTCCGCCCCGAATATCAGCGAGCCAACACGGAAATTGTATCCGAGTTGCGCGCCGCCAGTGAGTTCGCCAGTGCCAGCATTATAGCTTCCAGGCAGCGCGCCGCCGGCGATGAGCGCCCTGACGTCGGCATTGCCGGTGTATGATGTTCGTGTATCGCTGCGGCCGTAGCCCGCGTGCGTTCCGATATAGAGCCCCTCCCAATGCACCTGCTGAGCTTGCGCCCGCTCCACTGATATGCACGCAATGGCACCAAAGATCGCCACGCCAAAACGTGCCCAAAATGAGCCCATCTGCCATCCCCCCGCCGAATCGATAAAAGGATATCGGAATCCCGATCTGACGGATGCCGGAAACTGATCGAACTAAAAGCGCTAGAACGCAGTTGAATTAGACAAACAACTGCAATATCGACGCCGCCCATGGGAGGCACGGGCCGAAAGCTCATCCCTCCCGCCTTCGCGCGACATCCCCAAAGCATTCGAGGAGACGCCCCGTGGATACCGTTCTGATCATTGGCGCCGGTGCAGCCGGCTCCGTCGTCGCGCAGAAGTGCGCGATGAACCGCGACGTATTCAAGACGATCCACCTCGCGTCGCGCCGCATCGAAAGCTGCAAGGCGGTCGCCAAGCGCTGCAAGACGCCGATCGAGGTCCATCAGGTCGACGCCGACGACGTCAAGGCGACGGTGAAGCTCCTCAAGAAGATCAAGCCGCACCTCGTCATCAACATGGCGCTCCCGTATCAGGATCTGCCGATCATGGATGCGTGCCTCGAGACGGGCGTGCACTACATGGACACGGCCAACTACGAGCCGCGCGACGAGGCCAAGTTCACCTACAAGTGGCAGTGGCCCTATCACTCCAAGTACAAGGCCGCCGGCATCATGGCCGTGCTCGGCTGCGGCTTCGACCCCGGCCAGTCGAACATCTACTGTGCCTATGCGCAGGAATTCCTATTCGACGAGATCAACCAGATCGACATCGTGGACTGCAATGACGGCAGCCACGGCAAGGCGTTCGCGACGAACTTCAATCCCGAGATCAACCTGCGCGAGGTCACGCAGCGCGGCAAGTATTGGAAGAAGGGCAAGTGGATCGACATCGATCCGCTCTCGATCTCGGCCATGATCGACTACCCCGAAGTGGGTGAGCGCAAGAGCTACCTCATCTATCACGAGGAGGAAGAAAGCCTCGTGAAGCACATCAAGGGCCTCGAGCAGATCCGCTTCTGGATGACGTTCTCCGACAACTACATCAAGCACCTCGAGGTGCTCCAGAACGTCGGCATGACGCGCATCGACCCCGTCATGTACAAGGGCAATCCCGTCATCCCGATGGAGTTCCTGAAGGAGCTACTGCCGCCGCCGTCCTCGCTCGGCGAAAACTACACGGGGCGGACGTCCATTGGCTGCATCTTTGTCGGCAAGAAGAACGGCAAGGAGAAGCGCGCGATGATCTACAACGTGTGCGACCACGCCGAGTCCTACAAGGAGACCGGCGCGCAGGCGGTCTCGTATACGACCGGCGTGCCTCCGGTGGTCGGCGCCATGATGATGTTCAAGGGCCACTGGAAGGGGAAGGGCGTGTTCAACGTCGAGCAGCTCCCGTCGAAGCCCTTCATGGACGAGATCGGCAAGCAGGGCCTGCCCTGGCATCTGATCGATGTGAAGAAGAGCGATCAGAAGGAGCTCTTCAAGGTCAAGACCTGAGAACTACGAGGGCGCCCCGGACACGAGGGCGCCCTTTCAGCTCTTTGCTTCGAACACTTTGAAGATGCCGGTAGCGGTTACGAGTACCGTGCCGTCGGCGCTCGCTTCCCCGTCGACAAACGCGAGCGTGCGTGTCAGTCGACGCATTATCACGCGGCCATCGATCCAAGGGCCCGGTTTTGCGGCAGCAAGGAAGCGGCTGTCGAACCCTATTGTCGCCGTCGGACGCTTGGACGTGGCGGCAGCGAAGTGGCCCATGATCGAATCGAGAAATCCGAGGATGGCACCGCCGTGGAGGACGCCATTCGGATTGGTGTGCCGCGCGTCGCTCTGAAAGCCGTACTCGTAGCCGCTCTCGGCGACGCGGCGCAGATAGTACGGCCCGTTGTTGGCAAGGAAGCCGTCATTGGGCAGCAGGAGCTTGAAGCCTTGCGGAACGGACGGCGGCGGCGCTGCAGAGGACATGTGGTGTACCGATCACTACATTTTTAACGACACTCTTTCGATTCGCACCTTGTCGCCCATCCGGCGCGCTGTCCACCGCGGTATCGCGCCATTTGCGTGAACTTTCTTAGATGGATGTCCACAGTCCTCGGCGTTGATTGGGCTCTATCCAGAGCTTTTCCCTCTGCGTGCATTGCGGCGAGCCGTTGTCGCAGAGGGGGAGCGATCCTAACTTTCGGACGATGGGGAGAGGAGCACGATCATGACACTCGTTCGCGCAAAACGCACATCTGCAATCGCACTCGGCGCCGCCATCGCATTCGTCGGCGCATTCGGTGTACTCACTGCCGGCGCGAGCCCGGCTTCGGCACAGTCCCTGGCCGGCTCATGGGCTGGCAGCGGCACGATCGTCTATCCCTCGGGTGAGAGGGAGCGCGCACGATGCCGCGCCACGTTCCGCAATTCCGGCGGTGGTGGTGTTTCCATGCACGCGGTTTGCGCGACGGCTTCCGCGCGCGTTATCCAGAACGCAGCTCTGTCTCACCTGACGGGTGGCACGTACGCGGGCGAGTTCTACAACACCGAGTACGGCATTCAGGGATCTATCCGCATCCGACTGCATAGTGCCAGCAAGCTCAGCGCCTCGCTCTCGGGCGGCGGCGGAAGCGCACAGTTCAGCCTTAACCGTTAAGCTTCACGCTTATCCACAAGCACCGCGAAGTGCCGCGCGAGGGCCACATATTAGCGACAATCTCAAGAGAGTTTTGTTAACCAGCAGCTGCGATGTTCACAGCGAACAAGGTTGCTGATAGGTTGAAAGCCGTGTCGAGTTCTGTCGTGTCGGTGGGTCCCATGGTGCGTAGCGTCGCTTCGAATGCCAGCAATGGTGAAACGGTTTCGTTTGCCGAGCATTTCACTGCTTCTGAGCAGTTCGACCGGATATTCAAGGACGGCATGGCGCTTGTCGAGCGCACCGCCGCCTACCTTGATGGCGCCGGGCGGCAGGAAGCCAAGGCACTCTCCGCTTCTCTCAACGTCGTTTATGCAACAGAGAGCATGCGTCTGACGACGCGGCTGCTCGAGCTTGCTTCGTGGCTCCTCATGCGCCGTGCACTGAAGCTCGGCGAGATCACGCCCGAGGAAGCGCACGTGAAACGCCGCCGCATCCGGCTTGGCGTCGCACGGCCCCAGCACGTAAAGGACTATGGCGGGCTGCCGCGCACGATCCGCGCCCTCATCGAGGAGAGCTTCGCGCTCCAGGATCGCGTCGTGCGGATCGACCGCGCGCTCGAAGCCGCCCGCGCAGGCAAGATTGATACCCAGGATAATCCGGTCAGCCAGCAAATCGCCTCCATCGAGGCGGCTTTCGGCAATCTCGCCCGTCCTCACTGATTGGCTGCTTGCTGGGTCCGATCATTCCGCGTTCTATTGTCAGCCGGCGGCGTGCATGGCACGTCTGCCGGCAAATTAATATCAACTGACGCGCAAGGGTCCGGGCTGTGAGCTCCATCCGTTATCTATCGACGGCCGATGTGGCCTCGCTCATCGAGCCCGGTGCAGTACTCGCGACGCTGGCCGAGGGTTTCAAGGCGTTGAGCGCGGGGTCTGTTCAAGCTCCGTCGCGGCCGAGGATCGACGTGCCGGGTGAGGGTTTCGGCCTGGCGATGCTGGCATGGATGCCAGGCCGGCACATCACGCTCAAGACGGTCAATGTCTTCGAGGGCAACCACGCCCACCATCTGCCGAGCCACATGGGGCTCATCAACCTGTTCGATCGTGAGACGGGCGCCCCGCTCGCTGTCATGGACGCAGCCGTCATCACCGGCCTGCGCACGGCAGGTGGCGCCGTCCTGTCAATTGATCCGCTCGCCCGCAGGGATGCGAAAGTCGCGACTGTCGTCGGCGGGGGCGTGCAGGCGCGGGAGCATGTCCGCCTGCTCGCGACATTGCTGAACATCTCGGACATTCGTGTTGTCGCGCGACGTCACGACGTCGCCAAGTCCATCGCCGAGCTGAGCCCGCTGGCAAAACCGACAAACGACCTCGAAGGGGCGCTGCGAGAGTCCGACATCGTTTGCCTCACGACATCATCGGCAACGCCGGTCATCGAGGACGCGTGGATCAAACCAGGGACGCACGTCACGTCTGTCGGGTTCGCGCCGCCGGGAAGCGAGGTGCCGAATGCCCTCATCGAACGCGCGCGCATCTGTGTCGAGACGCGCAATGCCTTCAGCCCGGCTCCGGTTGGCTGCGCGGAACTGGCCGGGCGCGATCCGTCCTTGGCCGTCGAACTCGGTGAGGTGCTGGCCGGCACAAAGCCGGGGCGCACGAGCGACGCGGAGGTGACGCTCTACAAATCCATGGGCAACGCCATGGAGGACATGGTCGTCGCCAATCTCGTGTACGAGACGGCGCTGTCGCTCGGCGTCGGCGTTGAACTCCCGCGTTAGCCCGCGATTCGCGCCTGCGTCGCGAGCGGGACTAGCCTCGCTCTCCACCGGGGAGCCCCGGACCCCCTCCTTTTTTATGACTTGGAGCGATCCTCGGACTCGGATCGCGGCGCGCTCCAAATTCATAAAAGACGGGGGTGCGGGGGCGCCCCCCGCGTGGGTTACAGGGCGACAGCCCTGTTCGTGACGTAGTCGCGATCATCGATGCAGCAGAAAAGCAAACGGGCCCGGATTGCTCCAGGCCCGTTGCGATTTTGGTGGTGAGGCGCGCTTAAGCAATCGCCTTCAGCACGGCAGCGATCTTGTCGCGGATCTCGCCGATCTGACTCTCGCTGACGATGAGCGGCGGCGAGGGGATGAGCGTGTCGGCGGTCACGCGGCAATAGAGGTCGTGATCGGCATACATGCGTTCGATGGCGTCGTAGCCGCGAACGCCGACCTTGCCCGGGATCGGATCGAGGTCGATGCCGGCGAGGAGGCCGATGGTGCGGATGTCCGCCACGTGCGGAAGGCCCTTGAGGCTCATCATGGCATCGGCGAAGACCGGCTCGAGCGCCTTGGCGCGCTCAAAGAGGCCCTCGTCATTGTAGAGCTTGAGCGTTGCGAGCGCGGCGGCCACGGCGAGCGGATGGCCGGAGTAGGTATAGCCGTGAAAGAGCTCTGGCAGATGCTCGGCGCCGGTCATGTGCGTCTCGTAGACGCCCTTGCGCACGAATACGCCGGACATCGGGACAGCGCCGTTGGTCACGCCCTTCGCGAACGTGATCATGTCCGGCACGACGCCGTAGCGATCGGAGGCGAAAGCGTGGCCGAGACGGCCGAAGGCTGTGATGACCTCGTCGAGGATGAGCAGAATGCCGTGCTGCTCGGTGATCTGGCGAAGCTTCTCCAGATAGCCCTTGGGTGGCGGCAGCGTGCCTGTCGAGCCTGCGACGGGCTCGACGATGACGGCGGCGATGGTGGAGGCATCATGCAGGCCGATAAGGCGGTTCAGCTCGTCGAGCGTCTCCGTGCCCCACTCGGGCTCGCCCTTGGTGAAGGCCTGCTTGGCGCGATTGTAGGTCGAAGGCAGATGGTCGACGCCGGCGAGCATGTTGCCGAACATCTTGCGGTTGGCGACCATGCCGCCGACCGAGATGCCGCCGAAGCCGACGCCGTGATAGCCGCGCTCGCGGCCGATGAAGCGCGTACGGCTCCCTTCGCCACGCGAGCGATGGTAGGCGAGTGCCACCTTGAGCGCCGTGTCGACGGCCTCACTGCCGGAGTTGGCGTAAAGGACATAGTCGAGATCGCCCGGCGCCATCAGCGTGAGCTGGGATGAAAGCTGGAACTGCTGGGGATGGCCGTACTGGAAGGGCGGTGCGTAGTCCATGTTCGCGGCGGCATCCTGGATCGCCTTGACGATCGGCGCGCGCGTATGGCCGGCATTGACGCAGAAGAGGCCGGCGGAAGCATCGATGACCTTGCGACCATCGGGCGTGATGAAGTGCATATCCTTCGCGCTGGCAAAGAGGCGCGGCTTCTTCTTGAACGCCCGGTTGGGCGTGAAGGGCATCCAATAGGGCTCGAGCTCATTGGGCTTCATATCGAGCGGGGCCATGCGGTCCTCCTGGCTGAATAGGCTCACGATCGGCGGTGCTAGCGGAACAATTGGTTCCGCAGGACGATATCAGGGGGTTTGAATATTTGAAAGGCGCGCTCCGCTTGCGGCGGCACTTTGGGTGCTGCCGCTTGCAGCGGCGGGGGCCCCCTGCAATAAGGGATGCCGCTTCGCGTTACGCTGCGACGCAACAACGCAATCTCCCATAGTTCACCGAGAACTTACTGACATGGCTGCCTTCGTCCTCGTGCTCATCGGCCCCGCCGGGGGCTACGCGCCCCTCAGCGAGGCAGCGGAGCGCGCAAGGCTCGAGGTCGGGTGCAGCGCGCCGCTCTGGCTCGCGCCGGGCGAAGCTTGCGAACTGACATTCGAGGCTCAGAACATCGAGGATGCGCGCGGGGCGCGAGATCGGGTGGCCACCCTGCTCGCCGGCCAGCCGATCGATATTTGCGTGGTGCCGGCGGAGGGGCGCCGAAAGGCGCTGCTCATTGCCGACATGGATTCGACGATCATCCAGCAGGAATGCATCGACGAGATGGCCGACATGCTCGGCCTCAAGCCGCGCATTGCCGCCATTACGGAGCGAGCCATGCGAGGGGAGCTGCCCTTCGAGGCGGCACTGCGCGAGCGGCTGGCCCTTCTGGCTGGTCTGGAGGTAAGTGCTTTGCAGCGGGTCTTCGAGGAGCGCATCAGGCTCATGCCCGGTGCGCGCACGCTCGTTGAGACCATGCGGGCCAATGGCGCTTTCACCGCGCTCGTCTCGGGCGGTTTCAGCTTCTTCACGTCGCGCGTCGCAGCTGCCATTGGCTTCGACGTAAATCGCGCGAACGAGCTCGAGATTGCGGATGGCCGGCTGACGGGCGGCGTGGTCGGCCCCATTCTCGGGCGCGAGGCCAAGCTCGAAGCCCTGGTCTATTTTCGTGATACCCGAGGGCTTCCCGCCGAGGCGACCCTCGCGGTCGGTGACGGCGCCAATGACCTCGCGATGATTGCCGTGGCGGGCCTTGGTGTCGCGTACCGAGCTAAGCCAGTGGTCGCAGCAGAGGCTGACGCCGGGATCACGCATGGCGATCTCACGGCGCTGCTCTACTTGCAGGGCTACCAGCGGGCTGAGTTCGTCGTGGCGGGCTAGCTCGCGTCTACTGGAAGCAGGCGCTCGCCTCGGCGCTCTTGAGAATGATCTGGAGGCCGTGCAGCCCCTCGGGCACTGTGACCGGCTTCTGGCCCTCGGTGCACTGGTTGAGCACGGTCGCCCCCTCGAAGATGAGCCTCAGATAGTTGGCTTTCGGCTCGGTCGGCTTGGTCGGCAGGGCTTCGGCGCGGAACTTGCCCACGATCTTGTCGCCGCACTTCAGGGCGCAGTTGAAGGCGAGACCCTCGCCCGTGCAGGGTGACGAGAGATCGTTCGGGACGGCTCCGTGCTGATTCTTGAGAAGAATGCCGATGCGCAGCCGCGTCTCGGGGATCGGCTTGTTCTCGACCTTGAACTGGTGCGGCTGCAAGTCGACCCGGTTCAAGAAGGCCGATGCAGGATCCTTCTCGACGCCTGTCTCATCGGTCACGGTGTAGCTGAAACAAGTTCCAGGGGACGACGGCACTTGTTTTGGTACGTCATCAGCCGCCTTGGCGAGACTGCTCATCAGCAAATAGGCAAGCACGGGCAAGGCGAGACGGCGCAGCATCACGGTTCCAAAGCGGCGGGATTGTTCGGTCAGACACTCATGCGGCCAGAGTGCAGCCTCGCGGCATCTGCAATCAAGCATCATCACATGCCCACGTGGCTAAATCCCGGTGGGATGGTGATATTTCTTTTGAGATGTGGTCTGGAAGGGGCATGTACGCGCTGGCCGCACGCCGCACGCCGCACGGCGCGCTAGCCGATGTTGTGGTGCACGAAGAAGCCTCAAGGCCTCGCGCGAAGTTTGCGCCAGAGCCAGATGCCGAGCGCGAGGCCAATCACGCCGCCCACGGGACCGATTCCGAAGAAGGCGACCATGGCGCGCTCGCCTTCGAAGTCCCGAAGGCCGAAGGCGCTGCCAAGTATGAGAGTACCGAAGGCGGCGACGAGCCAGCCAAGTATCAGCCCAGCAAGTGCAGCGAAAAAGGCCAGAACGTAGGTCACGGGCACCTCACGTCTGGCGCGTCACGTCTTGCAGGATCTGGCCTCAGGCTTGGCCTTCTGTCTCGAACATGGTCGAGGCGAGAGCCTCGCGACTGTCCTTGCCGGCCCAGACGACGAACTGGAAAGCTTGGTAGTAGCGCTCGCAAGCTTCGAGCGCGGCGCGCAGCAACGCCTCGCACTGGCTCTGCGTGGCAATGGCGCCGTTGAGCATGAGCCCCTGGCGGAACATGATCAGCCCTTCGCGCGTCCAGACGTCGAAGTGACCGAGCCAGAGCTGCTCGTTGATCTGGGCGACGAGGCGGTAGACCTCGGAGAGGCGGTTGTCGGGCACCTTGAAGTCAAAGGCGCAGGCGATATGCAACGATTCCAGGTCCTCGCGCCAATTGAGCGAGATCTGATAGTCCGTCCAGTTTCCGGCGACGACGAGAGTAAGTTCGTCCTCGTGCGTCCGATCGCAGGCCCAATCGTGTGCGCCGGCGACCTGTTCGATCAGATCGACCGGGTTTCTGGCACTCGTGAAGCCCGTCTCTGCCATGGCCATGCAGTTTCCTCGTTTGGCGCGTCGCCCCCTGAGCGCGCTGGCGCGCTCGGCGAACCGTGCGCAGGACGGAGCTAATCGAAGCCGCCCCTCGCCCGCAAGGCGCGCTCCGCCTTCCCCACAATCAAAGTAAACGAGGGTGGCAAAATGAAGGGCGGAGGGGCCTCAACGCACGGAGTTCGTGGAGAAACTGTGGCCGCCCACAGAAAGCAGGGGAATGTTGCGGCCGGGGACTGGTCGCCGCTGCACGCGCGATTCCGGGACGAGCTCTGTCCTCGGTTCTCTCAGGCCTCGGAAGACTTGACCCGAGCCTCGAGCGCGGCGATGCGGGCGGCCAGCGCGTCGTTCTCCTCGCGCGCCTTCTGCGCCATGGCCTTCACGGCCTCGAACTCCTCGCGCGAGACGAGATCCATTTCACGTACGATCCGCTCGCCTTGCGCCTTGAAGAGGTTCGCCGCTTCGCGCTGGACGCCCTGCGCGGCACCGGCCGCGTCGGTCATGAGCTTGGCCAACTCATCGAGCAGGCGGTTGTTCGTCTGGGTCATGGGCATTACTCCGCACGTCATTGGCGGTTGTTTGAGGGTCCTGCTACCACGTCGCGGCCGTCGCGGCCATTCCGGGAGCGAGGCGCCGGCGTCCCCGCGGTGCGGCGATCGGACGCCCGTCAGGAAAATTTCCGCATATTTTGTCGGAACACGTGCCCGCCGGTCGTCTTCAGGGCATAGGCCCGCGAGGCCGGCATCGAACAGGAGAGCCATCCCATGAAAGTCATGGTCATCGTCAAGGCGAGCAAGGCATCGGAAGCCGGTGAGATGCCGAGCGAGCAGCTTCTGACGGAAATGGGCAACTACAACGAGGCGCTGGTCAAGGCCGGGATCATGCTCGCGGGCGAGGGTCTGCACCCGACCAGCAAAGGCAAGCGCGTGCGCTTCTCCGGCAAGGACCGCATGGTCATCGACGGCCCCTTCGCCGAGACCAAGGAGCAGATCGCGGGCTACTGGATCTGGAAGGTTAAGGACATGGCCGAGGCCGTGGCCTGGCTAAAGAAGTGCCCGAACCCGCATTACGAGGAGTGCGAGGTCGAGATCCGTCCCGTCTTCGAGATGGAGGATTTCGGCGAGGCCATGACGCCGGAGTTGCGCGCCCAGGAAGAGCGCCTCCTGGCCGAGGCGAAGAAGAATGCGGGCGGGTGAGCCGCGCGCCGCCCGTTCCGCGGCCCGGCAGCACGGAATCTCTCCACGACGAGGTGCAGGGTAGCGTCTACAATGACGGTGCCCTTCGCACGACCGATGGAGATTCCATGCTCTTGATCGGGGTGAACCGCTCTCCATACACGCGGCGTGTGGCGATCGTGCTCGAAGCCTACGAGATTCCTTATGAGCAGCGCCCGCTTACTGGCTTCGACCATAGGGCGGATGTGCGCTCATACAATCCCCTTGGCCGCATTCCCGCGCTCGTTCTCGATGATGGCGAAGTCTTGATCGACAGCGCCTCGATCATCGATCACTTGGACGAAGTCCACGGCCGAGAGCGCGCTCTGACGCCTTCCTCGGGCTCCGAGCGTCGTGCTGTGCTTCGTATTGCAGCCATGGCCATGGGGGCGTGCGACAAACTCCTGCACGCAGCTTACGAGCGCAATCATCGCCCGCCCGAGAAAGTTCACCAACCTTGGAGGGACGACTGTCTGGCACAAGCGACGGTGTCACTCGCGGCAATCGATGCGGCCGCCAAGGGGCAGAGTGGCTACCTCATGCTCGGACGGCTCACTCAAGCGGACGTCTGCGCCTTCGTCGCGGAGCGATTGGCGCGCGTCGGGCTTGGTGTGGATACAGACGCGAAGATGCCGCATCTGCGCGCTTTGACGCGGCGACTGGCCATCGAGCCAGCCTTCCGATCGACCGAACCGGATCGCTAGGTCCCCCGGAGCTTTCGCGCGAACCAAGACAGTTGCCAAGGGCCCGCTCGAGCAGCGCTGCGCCTGTTGCCCGCCTTGACAGCGCCATCAGGCTCGCTGAAAGGTCCGAAAACCTTTACGGGAGCCGTCAGGCCGCTCATGAGTCCGTTTGCCAGCCTACTCGCCATTCCCTTTCCGGCGATCGACCCCATCGCGCTACAGATCGGTCCCATCGCCATCCGCTGGTACGGGCTCGCCTACGTTGCGGGGCTCCTGCTCGGCTGGATCTATCTCAAGCGCCTCGTCGCGACGCCGCGTCTGTGGCGTGGAGACAAGGAGCCGTTTGCGCCGACGCTGGTCGATGATCTCTTCCTCTGGGTCGCCGTCGGCGTGATCCTCGGCGGCCGACTTGGGCACGTGCTGCTCTACCAGCCCGGCCACTATCTCTCCTACCCGATCGAGATTCTCTACGTCTGGCAGGGCGGCATGGCCTTCCACGGCGGCATGCTGGGTACCATCCTCGCCATGTGGCTGTTTGCGCGCTGGCACCGCGTTTCGGCGCTGAATGTCATGGATGGCGTTTCTGCAGCTGTGCCGATCGGGCTGTTCTTCGGCCGTATTGCCAACTTCATCAATGCCGAGGTCGTCGGCAGCGAGACGACTGTGCCCTGGGGCGTTGTCTTTCCAGGCTGGGGAGATGTGGCTCGCCACCCCGTCCAGCTCTATGAGGCAGCGCTCGAGGGCCTCGTGCTCTTCTTGATCCTGCGCACCCTCGTCTACCGGCACCGGGCGCTCGCCATGCCGGGCGTGATTGGTGCGGCCTTCCTCGCAGGCTACGGCGGCTTTCGGATCATATGCGAGTTCTTCAAGTACGATGAGTACCGCACCATCGTCTCGGAGGGCTGGCTCACGACCGGCATGATCTATTCGATCCCGATGACCCTCTTCGGCTTGGTTGCCTTCATCATCCTCTGGCGGCCGAAGGCCGCGTGATGGACCAGTTCGAGCCAACACCTCTTCTCAGCGCGCTCGCTGACCGCATTGCCCGCGATGGGCCGATCTCGGTCCGCGCGTATATGGACGCCTGCCTCAATGACCCCGAGCACGGCTACTACCGCACGCGCCGCGCGATTGGGGCGAAGGAGGATTTTGTTACCGCGCCCGAGATTTCGCAGGTCTTCGGCGAGCTGATCGGGCTCTGGGCAGGGGTTGTCTGGCAGCAGATGGGCGCGCCGGCCAAGGTTCGTCTCGTGGAGCTCGGTCCAGGGCGTGGAACGCTGATTGCCGATGCACTGCGCGCGGCGCGAAAGGTGCCCGGATTTCTGGGCGCCGCCGAGGTCGTGCTCGTCGAGCCGAATAGTGCCCTCCAGTCTGTGCAGCGCAAGGCTCTCGCAGATGCGCCTGTGCGCTGGGTTTCGGATTTCGCCGCGCTCGACGATGTGGCTGAGTGCGCGACTATCGTGATCGCCAACGAGGTGCTGGACGTCTTGCCCGTTGCGCAACTCCAGCGCACGGACAACGGCTGGGTCGAGCGAGGCGTCGGCGTCAATGATGCCGGCCGGCTGGTCTTCGGCATTGCCGCGCATGGGATCACGGCACCGCTGGACGTTCGCGATGCGCGTCTGGGTGACATCGTTGAGCTGCGAGATACGGCAGAGATCACAGGTAAGCTGCGCCAGCTCGCGAAGGCCGGGCCGCTGGCTGCTCTCTTCATCGACTATGGCTACGAGGCCCCCGCAATCGGCGACACGCTTCAGGCTGTGCGGGCACTGCGCTATGAGGATCCGCTCGCATCGCCGGGTGTTGCAGACCTTACAGCCCACGTCGATTTCTCGGCCTTCGCGGCGGACGTTCGCGCGCAGGGTCTCGCGGTCGATGGTCCAATGCCTCAGGCAACCTTTCTCGGTGCCCTCGGGATTGTCGAGCGCACCTCGCACCTGATGGCGGCCAATCCGGCCACTGCGGCAGCACTCGAGGCCGCGACAGCGCGCCTCACAGCGCCGACCGGCATGGGCACGCTCTTCAAGGCAATCGGCGTGCGCTCGAATGGACTGCCGCCGCTGCCGGGGCTCTGAAGTGCCATGCGGAAATTCGCGACATGGGTGATCGGTATGGCAATGAGCCTGATGCCGATCGCAAGTGCCGGCGCCTGGACTGAGCGCGACGTCAACCGATCCGGCCTGTACGGGACGCTCAATCTGCCCGAGGGTGGCAATCCCGTGCGCGCCGCCCTCATCCTCGCGGGCTCCGGCCCGACTGACCGAAACGGCAACAACCCCGCCGGCTCGAACGACAGCCTGAAGTTGCTTGCTCATGGCCTCGCGGTCGAAGGCATCGCGTCCCTGCGCGTGGACAAGCGTGGCATCGCGGCGAGCGCCGTCGCTGCGGTTCGCGAGGACGATCTGCGAATCGAGACTTATGTGGCGGACGCCCTCGCATGGCTCGAGTTCATGCGTCGCGAGTTGCCTCAATCGCGCCTGTTCTTGGTGGGTCATAGCGAAGGTGCCCTGATCGGCACGCTAGCTGCGCGGCGGACCGATCTTGCCGGCCTGATCCTGGTCGCAGGTGCAGGCGAGAGTGCCGATCGCATTATCGCGCGCCAGCTCGCGGCGGGCGGCGTTCCCGAAGCGCTTCAGTCGGCTTCAAAGCGAATTGCCGAGAGCTTGCGCAAGGGGCAACCCGTGGCGGATGTGCCGGCGGAGCTGCTCTCGCTCTACCGGCCGAGCGTGCAGAACTATCTCATGTCGTGGCTGCCGCTCGACCCGGCGACAGAACTGGCGCGCACGAGCGTCCCGGCGCTGATCGTGCAGGGAACGAGCGATGTGCAAATCCTCCCCGAGGATGCGCAGCGCCTCGCCTCGGCACGGCAGGGGACGAAGCTCGTCTTTATCGAGGGCATGAACCACGTACTGAAGGAAGCGCCGCTAGAGCGCCGCGCAAATCTCAGCACGTACATCAAACCTGACCTGCCGCTCGCCCCGGAGCTGCTGCCAGCCATCATAGAATTCATCCGTAGTTTGTGAGTTCAGCTTGGAGCCGGGCCGCTCATGCAGCGTGCCCGCGCCAGAATGGCCGTCGTGCGCTCATCAAAAGCGGTGCCGTGCCGCGGCGCGCGGACGACGACGAGGCCGCGGCTCTCCGGGGCCTGGATGCGCGAAGCATCGAAGTTCGGTGCCATGCCAATGCCGAAGAGATTAAGCAGCGTCGCCCGCGTCGGCTCGAGCACGAGCGTCACATCCGGCTGGCGAAGGCCTGCGGCGGCGACGGCATAGTAGTTGTCTCCATGCGGCGTGTAGATGGCGAGGCTCCAGCCGGGATCGGGCAGGGTCGCGCTCACCGTCAGCAGTCCATCATTGAGATCGAAGGGGCAGACGGCGAGCTGAAGCGCGGGGTCGTTGAAGGGCAGCGACTCATTGCCGGGCGTGGCAGGCGGCAGCACGCGCATGGAGTTGAGCGGCAGCCCCGCGCTCACGCGGTCGAAGGCCGTCGACGCGCCCATGTAGGGGATCGCTAGCGTCGAGGATATGTGCACGATCCCGCCCGCAAGGAGGGCGACGAGGAGCACGTGGAGGCTCAGGCTTGGCAGCCAGCTTTTCCTCGGCGTCAGCACGTGACCCTCCGTACATTCGGAAGCTGCACATGCGGCTCGTCGCCGGTACCGGGCCCGCCGCCCGTCGTGGCGTCATGAGGGTCTTCGACCTGCAGCACAAGGGTCAGCCGGCCGGCGCCGCCCGTCGGCAGCCAGTTGCCCGGGCGCGCCGAGCGCGCCAGCTGAAGGGCCACGCGACCTGACGGTGTGCGCATGGCCGTATCCGAGCTGAAGGAGTGGCGCCCCGCATCATTGCGGATGAGCTTGCCGTTTGCATCGAACACCGCAATGCTCCACCAGCCGCGTGACGGCTCCGGTCCCTCGATCACGTACTCGCACGAGGAGTGCAGCAGCTGGCCCTCGCTGTCCGTGCTCGCGTGATAGCGGCCCATGAGGGCCGTCGACACCGGCAGCACGGCGTGGCGCAGGAAATGCGCGCGCGTATAAGGGTCAGCATCGAGACGGCCCGCCGCCGTCCAGTGCCTCCAGGGACCATGAACCTCCGTCGTCAGTGCCGAGCCGCGCTCGATCATGATCCAGGTGGCACTTAGGCCGCCGCCGACTGCAATCAGGACAAAGAGCAGCATGTTCAGCATGGGCGAAGGCCTCACCGTTCGCGCCCGGGCGGTGGGCGGACCGCGCTAGCAGGCTCGAACATGCGATCGGCTGGGGGCGTAGCGGGCTCGGCGCGACGGCCCGGCGTGGTGGCCGGTTTCGTGTTTCCGGGCGCGGGCGTGCTGCCGGCCGGCCGCGTTGTCCCTATGCCGTCCGGGCGCTCGGTGGCGGTGCGCATGTCATCGCCGAGCTGACGGAGCGCCTGGCGCGTGCGGTCGGACATGCTGCTGCTGCGCGCGGACGTGGCTTCGAGCGATGTTGCACTGCCACCCTGCGGCTCGATCTGGCGAAGTGCGGCGACGCGATTGCGCTCCTGGATCTGGGCCGGATGGGGCTCAAGGCCGGCAATGGTCGGAATGTCCGCATTGTTGGTGGCGATGGCCATGAAGCTGTGCCACGCCATGGCGGGGAGGTTGCCGCCCGTCACGTCGCGCATTGGCCGGAAGTCATCGTTGCCGATCCACACGCCCGTCACGTATTGGCCGGTGAAGCCGAGGAACCAGGCGTCGCGGTAGCTGGAGCTCGTGCCCGTCTTGCCGACGGCGTGCGCATTGTCGAGCAGCGCGCGCTTGCCCGTGCCGTCGGTGACGACCGCGTGCATCATGCGGTTCATGTTCTCGACGACGCGCAGGTCGAGGACCTGCTGGGCCGGCGGCTCGTCTTTCTCGCGCGAATAGATGACGTCGCCGCGCGAGTTCATGATCTCGAGAATGGCATAGGGCTTCACGGCCTTGCCCTTGTTGGCGAAGTGGGCGTACGCGGCCGTGTGCTCGAGCGGCGTGATACCCTGGTCGCCGAGTGCCATGGAGCAGGTTTTCTTGATGCCCTGAACGCCGAGGCGGCGCGTCATCTCGATGACGTTGTCGCGTTCGTAGCGGAAGGAGAGGTCGACCGCCGTCGTGTTGAGCGATCGCGCGAAGGCGCTGGTCATGGTGATGCGGGCGCCGCTGCCGGAGCCGCCGTCATAGTTCTTCGGCGCCCAGTTGCCGCAACCCGGCGAGGCATCGCGCACGATGGAGGTCGACGTGAGGTTGCCTTGCTCGAGGGCGGTCGCATAGACGTAGAGCTTGAAGGACGAGCCGGGCTGGCGGCGGGCCGCGCTCGCTCGATTGAACTGGCTCTCGCCGTAGTCGATACCGCCGACGAGCGCGCGCACGGCGCCGTCCGGCTCCATGGTGACGAGTGCGCCGGAGGTCGCGTTACGTGCCCGACCATGCTGCTGGATGGTCGAGACGAGCGCCTGATCGGCGATCTGCTGGAGACCGACATCGAGGGTCGTGCGCGCGGTCAGCACGAAATGCCCGCGCCCCTCGGCGACGCGCTGGATCTCCTCGAAGGCCCAGTCGAGATACCAGTCGGGGCTGTAGGTCGCCCGCGTCTCGATAGAGCGGGCGGGATTGAGGCGGGCGCCATGGACTTGGCCTGCCGTCATGAAGCCGGCATCGACGAGATTGGTCAGCACGACGTTGGCGCGGGCGCGCGAGGCGGGAAGGTCGAGGTGCGGCGCAAACTTCGTCGGCGCCTTGAAGAGCCCGGCCAGCATCGCGGCTTCGGCCAGCGTGACTTCGCGAACGGACTTGCCGAAGTAGAAGTGGGATGCGGCCTCAACGCCGAAGGCGCCGCCACCCATGTAGGCGCGGTCGAAGTAGAGCTTCAGGATGTCGCGCTTGGAGAAGCGCGCTTCGAGCCAGAAGGCGAGAAACAGCTCCTTCAGCTTGCGGTCGAAGGAGCGCTCGAAGGAGAGGAAGAGGTTCTTGGCGAGCTGCTGTGTGAGCGTTGATCCGCCCTGGACGGTCTCGCCGGCCCGTACGTTTTCGATGAAGGCGCGTGTGGTGCCGAGGAAATCGATGCCGAAGTGCTCGAAGAAGCGCCGGTCCTCGGTGGCGAGTGTCGCCTTGATCAGGTAGTCGGGAATCTCCTCGAGGGGCACGGCGTCATTGTGCAGGATGCCGCGCTGCCCAATTTCGCGACCCTCGCGGTCGAGGAACTTCACGCTGTAGCGGCCGGTCGAGAAGATCTTCCCCTCGTCCATTTCCTCGAAGGCTGGAATGGCGAGCGCGTACATGAGGACGAAGCCGCCGCAGGCGAGCGTCAAACCCTCCGACATCAGCTCATTGGCAATCTTGCGCCATCCATAGAGGCGGAAGCGGGCGAAGAAGCTCGAGGCGGCGTTCCAGCGATCCTGGAAGGACTCCCAGGTGTTCGACAGACTCGAATCGATCCAGCTGTCGAGGCGCAGCCAGTCGATGCGGCCCCGACGCGTCTTCCACTGCCTGCTGAGCCAGTCGCTCAACGCAACCCCCAAGATGATCCGTGAGCCCCGATCTGGAGCCGTCGGTTCTCATAGCTTGAACATTCGGTCCGATTCTGGCGTTGATATGCTGAATCGATCAAGCCCGGCAAATATGATAGGCGTACAGTAGTCCGATTCAGGAGTTTTCGCGTGCCTGCACGACCGCCGCAGAGACCGCCGCAGCCCTTCTGGCGCACCAAAACGCTCGACGAGATGTCGGCGAGCGAGTGGGAGCGGCTTTGCGACGGCTGCGGGCGCTGCTGCCTCGTCAAGCTGGAGGACGAGGATACGAGCGAAATCTACCTGACGCGGCTGGCCTGCGGTTTGCTCGACCTCAAGACTTGCCGGTGTCGCGACTATGCCGCCCGGCACGAGAAGATGCCCGACTGCATCTCGATCACGCCCGAAAAGGTGCGCACGCTCGGCTGGCTGCCGCCGACTTGCGCGTACCGCCGGGTCGAGGAGGGCAAGGACCTGCTGTGGTGGCACCCGCTGGTCTCGGGTTCGCCGGATACCGTGCACCAAGCCGGCATTTCGGTCAGAAAGCTCGCTCGCAGCGAGGTTGGCATCAAGCCCGGCTGGATCCCCCATTACATCATCGATGATTTTCTCGATGATCCGGCGCCTGCCAAGCCCGCACCTGCGCCGAGCAAGCGGCGCGCGACGGCCAAGGCCTAAATTCGCAATACCCTGAGCCAGCGCATGACGTCGAGCAGGCTTACAGCGGCCGCGGCGACGTACGTGAATGCGGCGGCGCGCAGGAGCTGGCGGGCCGAACTCATATCCCGCGCAGAGATGTAATTGCCGGTTTTCAGCAGCGGCAGGGCACGGCGGAAGCTCGCGTCGAACTCAACCGGCAACGTCACCGCGTGCATAAAGACCGTCGAGCCGAGGATGAGCACGCCGATGCCCATCTGCATGAACATGATGTGGGGCGATTTCGAGAGAAGCATCATGACGGGGGCGGCCAGCATGACGACCGAGCCGAGCTTCTCGACCTTTTGGGCTTGGCGCGCCATGCGTGTGCGTGCGAGCAGCGGCTTATAGGCCGTGGCGTCCTGCATGGCGTGGCCGACCTCGTGGGCCGCGATCACGATCGCCGCTAGCGAGCGCTTGCCAAAATGCTGCGGCAGAAGGCGTACGGCCTTGGCCTCGGGGTCGTAGTGGTCGCCCGCCTGGGTTTCCTCGACGACGACGTGATGGAGGCCCATGCCGTCGAGCACATGACGCGCGAACTCGCCGCCGGTGCCGGCGAAATCGGCCCGCTCGCCGGAATGACGAGCGATGACGCCCCTGATCCACATCTGCGGCAGGAAGGCGAGGCCGAAGGCCAGGGCGAGAACGATCAGCGCGAGGGTCAACCGGGGCTCCTCAAGGCAGATGGCGGGAGAATAGCATGCGTCGTATCTCTCCGCCCGATCAGCCGACACGCCCGACGATATAGTGCGACTGCACGAAACCGGAAGGGTAAGCCGTCGTTTCGAGATGCGTGAGACCGACGTCGCTGGGAAGGGCGCCGAAAAGCGGGCGACCCGCGCCCAGCAGTATGGGGATGTGTGTGATTGTAATATCGGCGATGAGGCCGGCGCGCAGGAAGGACTGAATGAGGCGCCCGCCATCGACATAGACGCGGCTCCAGCCTTCCGCATCGAGATTCTCGAGCACTTCCTCGGGCGAGAGGTCGACGATCCGCACACGCTCGGCGCGGTCGGGCGGGATGGCATCCGGGTCGAGGGACCGGCTGAGCACGATCACGGGTTTCTCATAGGGCCATCTGCCGAATGACAGCACTTTCTCGAAGGTGCCGCGGCCGATGATCATGCCATCCACAGAGTCCATGAACGCGCTGTAGCCGTAGTCGTGCCCGACATCCGGCCACTGGTGCAGCCAATCGATGTCGCCGTCCGGGCGGGCGATGAAGCCGTCCAGGCTGGCGGCGACGTAGACGTGGCAGGTGGGCATGGGTACGCGTGCGGCTTGGCCAATATGCTGGGCTGGTCTGCTCTGAGTGCGTCTTCTATCACATCGCAGCGCTTGCGCTCGGCCCTCCAGCCGGTGGAAGATGGGGTACCGGCGGTGCCGGCAGGCCGAGCCGCCGCACCCCTCAGCACTGTCCATCAGAATGAGAAATTCCGGGAGGAATACCGCATGGTCGCAATCGCGATCCTGGACGACTACCAGAATGTGGCCTTTTCGTTCGCCGACTGGTCCCGCTTGAAGGCGGCCCATCACGTGAAGGTCTTCGACTATGCGTTCGAGAGCGAGGCGGCGGCGCGGCGAGAGCTGCAGAGCTTCGATGTCGTATGCTGCATGCGCGAACGCACGCCTTTCCCTCGGTCACTCATCGAGGGGCTTCCCAATCTCAAGCTCATCGTGACGGCGGGCATGCGCAATGCCGCGATCGACATGGAGGCGGCGGCTGCGCGCGGCATCAAGGTCTGCGGCTCCGACAGTGGCGGCCATGCCACGGCCGAACTCACCATGGGCCTCATATTGGCGCTCGCGCGCAACCTCCACATCGAGTTCGCCAACATGCGCGAGGGGCGTTGGCAAACGACCGTCGGGCGCGATCTCAAGGGACGGACGCTCGGCCTCGTCGGTCTCGGCCGGCTCGGCGGACACGTGGCGCGCATGGCGCAAGCCTTTGGCATGAAGGTCATTGCGTGGAGCCCCAATCTCACGGACGAGCGCGCCAAGGAGCACGGTGCAACGCGGGTCGCGAAGGATCAGCTTTTCCGGGACGCGGACGTGATCTCTGTGCACGTGGTGCTCTCGGAGCGCAGCCGCGGCATCGTCACGGCTGCGGACATCGCGCTCATGAAGCCGACGGCCTTTTTCGTGAATACCTCGCGCGCGCCGCTCGTCGACAATGCGGCGCTTGCCGCGGCTCTATCCGCTGGCCGGATCGCCGGCGCGGCGCTCGATGTCTACGAGGTCGAGCCGCTGCCGGCTGCAGAGGCGTTGCGCAAGGAACCGCGCGCGGTGCTCACGCCGCACATCGGCTATGTCACCGAAGAGACGTATCAGCTCTTCTATCCAGGCATGGTCGAGGACATCGAGGCCTGGCTCGCCGGCAAACCCGTGCGCGTGATCGCCGGCTGAGACAAAGCGACATCGTAGAGTTGGGGGGCAAACGCGGATGATCATCGAAATCCTCTGCACTGGCGACGAAATCCTCACCGGCAAGACCATCAACACCAACTACAGCCACATCTCGACACGGCTCAACGAGCTCGGGCTCTCCGTGCGCTGGGGCACGACGGTCGGCGATGACCGCGAGACGCTCATGGAGGCTTTCCGCATTGCGGCTTCGCGTGCCGAAGCCGTGATCGTCAACGGCGGACTCGGCCCCACGGTCGATGATCTCTCGCAGGAGATCGCGGCAAAAGCGGCTGGCGTCGAGCTCGTGCTGAGCGAGGAATGGCTCGCGCGTATCGAGAGCTTCTATGCGCGGCGCAATCGCATCATGCCGCCGAACAACAGGAAGCAGGCGCTGCTGCCTGCGGGTTCCGAGCTGATCGACAACCCGATCGGCACGGCCTGCGGCTTTGCGGTGACCATCGGCAAGGCGCGCTTTTTCTTCACGCCCGGTGTGCCGCGCGAGATGCGGCGGATGCTCGACGAGCAGCTCATCCCGCGCCTCCTCACGATGAGCGGGCTCAAGGGTGTGACGCGCTTGAAACGCTTTCACTCGTTCGGCATTGGCGAGTCGCGTGCCGACGAGATGCTCGCCGGCATTCCAGGACTCGAGGATGGCGGCAGCGTCAAGCTTGGCTTCCAGTCGCACTATCCGCAACTCGAGACGAAGCTCGCCATCCGAGCCGATGACGAGGCCGCGCTTGCGCGCGTGCTCGAGCCGATTGAGTCGGAGGTGCGCCGCCGGCTTGGGAACTTCATCATTGCCGAGGACGACCAGCGGCTCGAAGGCGTCGTCATCGATCGGCTCGTGGCAGGTGGGCATACGCTTGCCATTGCCGAGATGGTGACGGGTGGTGGAGTAGCAGCCCGGATGGCCCCGCAGGTGGCTGCGCAAGGGGTCTTCCGACGCGGCATTGTCGGGCGTGACGTCGCGCAGGTGATGAGCTCGGTCGGTCTCGATACGGGTTTGGCGGCGGCGGGCATCACCGAGGACGCAGCGATCGCTGTCGCGCAGGGCCTGCGTCAGGTGAGCGGCGCCTCGCACGCTCTTGTCGTGCTGATGGAACTCGACGAGGGCGAGGATCGCCTCGAGCTTGGCGGCAACATCTGCATCGGGCTTGCCGATCCAACCGGTGCGCTCGCGCGACCGGCGCGAATGCTTGGTGGTCGTGAGTGGGTGCGCATTGGTGCGATCGAGCTCGCACTCGATGCCCTTCGTCGCCGTCTGCTCGGACTTCAAGTCGACGAGCGCATCGACTTCGAGAGGCGCTGATTTTTATCTGCCGCGGGCTGCTGGGAAGAGGTGCTTCGCAACCACTTCGTGCCGGTATGCCCGCGGCGGCCATGGCGACAGGTCCGCGTGTGGCCCGGCGGGCTGTAGCTCGCATAATTCCCGCGGCGGCCGTGCAGCGCAGGCGCGTAATGCGGCGCTGATACAAGCAATACGCCGTTGTCCTACATTCAGCCAAAAGCCGCGGAAGAGCCGCCATGCGGCCCACCGCCTCGCACAATCGCGCGCTACACGGAGAAGGCTCGTTCTCCGCATCTCGTATCTCGTTTCATCACGGAGAGCCTTCTCGAAGGCATCACGCCTTGGCCATCGGCCGAGGACGATGTCGTTCACCCTGCAGCATCAGGAGTGCGACCCGTGCCAACGTCTACATCCACCTCGGCAAACGAGAAATGGAAGAGGCTGGCCACGGCGCGTTCTCCTTAACGGCCGGTTAACCAGTTCACGGTTAACTAAGGGCGCGTAGAGGGGTGTACCACATGTTGCGTTTTGTACGTTTGTGTGAGCGTTTGCCGAGGCCCGCCGCCGCATCCCGGGGCGCGGCCGTTCTCGTATTGGCGATGGCCGCCGGCGGTTGCAGTGCCGGTTTCGAGATGCCCTCGCTCAGCTACAACGGCGGCCCGTCCTCGACCAACGCCGTTCCTATTCCGCGCGAGCCCGTCTACCAAAGCCGCGGCGGCCCTCAGCTGCTCGGCGACGAGCGCCCGCAGGGTGGGCAAGGCTATCAACCGTCCTACAGCGCGCCCGGCAGCCAGCCTTATAGCCAGCAGTATGCGCCGCCGAGCGACGGTGGCGGCTATGAGCGTCCCTACACCCCGCCTTACGAGCAGCGCCAAGCGCCGCGCCAGGAGTGGCGTGAGAGCAATCGCGGCGTTCCCGCATCGCAGGAGAGCGATCGCGGCGTGCGCGTCGCCGGACTGCCAGAGCCCTACGATCGCAATCCGCGGACCGACTCGGTTCCCCCGCCGCGTCAGACGTCGTCGCCGGCGCCCTACCGGGGCGTGGAGCCTGCTTCTCCGACGCCGCCAGTGCCCCCGCGCGCTGCCTTCGATACCGCGCCCTCGCAGCCCGCAGCTGCTGACGGTGAGACGATCGAGGTCCGCCAGGGCGATACGCTCTACGCGCTCTCGAAGAAGCACAACGTGTCAGTCAACGAGCTGATGCGCGCCAACAATCTCAAAGGTCCGCAGCTCCGCGTCGGCCAGCAGCTCGTCGTGCCCTCTAGCAACTCGCGCACGCGTCAGGTCGCGTCCCTCCCGACGGCGCCCATGGCCCAGCCTGCACCCGCGCCGGCAGCAATGCCAGAAACACGCGCGCGGCCCGAGCCTCGGCTTCCGCACCATGAGGTCGGGCCGATCGTGCCGCCGCTCGTCGAGACCGATCCTTCAACACCGGCTGCCACGCCGGCACCCGCTCCAATCGCGACATCCAAGCAAGCGCCACGTGTCCCCGCGCCTGCTGACGAGTCCGGCTGGACGGGTACCTATACCGTCGAGCGCGGCGACAGCCTCTATGCTGTCGCGCGCAAGCACAATGTCCGCCTCAATGAGCTCGAGCGCGTCAACAAGATCACCGATCCGCGACGCGTCAAGCCGGGTACGGTTCTGAAGGTGCCGGGCACGGGCGGCGTTGCTTCTGCCCCGATCGCGCCCTCTGCTCCTGCTCCGCTCGCCAAGTCCGAGACGGCGGGCGCGCCCTCCGTCGAACCGACGATCATCAATGCGCGCACCCGCGTAGCAGCGCTCGGGCCGGATGCGACCAGCGCGCCGACCGGTGCATCGTCGGACGCTGCGCCGCCTCAAGCGCCGGCTGCCGCATCCGAAGCGCCCGTACGCGACGCCGCAGTAGCTGCACCAAAGGTTCCTGTGCCGGCGGCCAAGTTCCGCTGGCCGGCACGCGGCAAGATCATCTCGGGCTTCGGCCCGCAGTCGGGCGGTCACAATGACGGCATCAACATCGCATTGCCCCGCGGCGCCGAGGTCTATGCGGCCGAGGCGGGCGTCGTGACGTACTCAGGCGATGGCGTGCAGGGTTATGGGAACCTCGTGCTCATCCGTCATGACGGCGGCTGGATCACGGCCTATGCCCACAACGACACGCTCTCCGTGAAGTCCGGCGAAGCCGTGCGGCGCGGCCAGGTCATTGCCAAGGCCGGCGCCACCGGGACTGTCGACACGCCCCAGCTCCACTTCGAGATCCGCCAGGGCACCAAGCCGGTCGATCCCATTCAGCACCTCGAGCGCTAGGCGAGATTCGCATCCGGGACACTCAGCGGACGGGCGCCCGGGTGCACATTTCGGGGCAGGACCAACTCCCCGGTCCTGCCCCGAAGGCTTTTCAGGAGCGCCCCTGCAACCTGGGGCGAGCCCGGCGCTGGGCGCGGTCCGAGCCGCCGCTGGCGCAAGGGTGGGCGGGTTGCGCCAAGTGCATCGATTTGCGAGTTTTGGCCGACTGCATCTGGATGGTAGTTCGCTGAAGGTCAGGCGAACTTCGAAATCGGGACCGGCCGTCCATGACCGATATCGCGACACGGGTCTACAATCACGCCTGGAAGATCGATCCGATCGTCCGCTCGGTGCTCGACACCGATTTCTACAAGCTCCTCATGGCGCAGATGATCTATCGGCGTCACCGCAACACGCGCGTGACCTTCGGGATCATCAATCGCACCGCGAGCGTGCCGCTCGCCGATCTCATCGATGAGGGGGCGCTGCGCGAGCAGCTCGACCACATACGCTCGCTCTCGTTGAGCCGTGGCGAGTCGACCTGGCTGCGCGGCAACATGTTCTACGGCACGCGGCAGATGTTCTCGCCGGACTTCATCGAGTGGCTCGAAGACTTCCGCTTTCCCGCCTATCACCTCGAGCGGCGCGGCAATCAGTACGAACTGACATTTGAAGGCCCGTGGATCGAGACCACCATGTGGGAGATCCCGGCGCTTGCCGTGATCATGGAGCTGCACAGCCGGGCGGTGACCAAGGGTCTCGGCAAGTTCGAGCTGCAGGTGCTCTATGCGCGCGCCATGACGCGCGTGTGGGAGAACATTCAGCGCCTCAGCACGCTCCCCAACCTCAACATCGCGGATTTCGGCACCCGCAGGCGTCACGGCTTCCTCTGGCAGGACTGGTGCGTTCAGGCGATCAAGGAAGGGCTTGGCGATGCCTTCCTCGGCACGTCGAACTGCCTCATCGCCATGGGTCGCGAAGTCGAGGCCATCGGCACCAACGCGCATGAGCTGCCGATGGTCTATGCGGCGCTCGCGGAGGACGATCGCGCGCTCGCCGAAGCGCCCTATTCGGTGCTTGCCGACTGGCAGGGTGCCTATGACGGCAATCTGCGCGTCGTGCTGCCCGATACGTATGGCACGGAGAACTTCTTCGAGCGGGCGCCCGGCTGGGTCGCGAAGTGGACGGGCGTGCGCGTCGATTCGGGTGATCCGATCGAGGGCGGGGAACTCGCCATTGCCTGGTGGAAGAAGAACGGCGAGGACCCGACGAAGAAGCTCGCGATCTTCTCCGATGGTCTCGATGTCGACCTCATTCACAAGATCCACCGCCATTTCCATGGCCGCATTCGCATTGGTTATGGCTGGGGCACGCTGCTCACAAACGACTTCCGCGGCCTTGGCCCGAATGGAGGCCTCGATCCGTTCTCCATCGTCTGCAAAGTCATTTCCGCCAATGGCCGGCCGGCCGTGAAGATCTCCGACAACCCGACCAAGGCCGTCGGACCGTCCGACGAGATCGCGCGTTACCGCCGCGTGTTCCGCGTCGGCACGCAGGTCGCGACGCCCGTCCTGGTGTAGGCGGGGTTTGCCATGATCGAGGGCACGATATCGCTGCTCCGCTCATGGCTCTTCGTCGGCGGCCCGAATGCGCATAAAGGGATGGCCCGGGACAGCGCGGCCGATGTTGTCATCCTCGAGCTCGAGGACTTCACACCGCCGGAGGCGCGGCCAGCGGCGCGCGCTGCGGCACCGGCGCTGCTCACTGCATGGCGCGCTGCGGGGGCCGTCTCAGCCGTGCGTGTCAATCCGCTTGGTGGCGATGGCGCTGATGATCTCGCAGCCGTGATGGTCGCCGCTCCCGAGATCGTCATGCTCCCGAAAGTGCGCGGGCCCGAGGACATCGTGGAACTCGCAGCTGCCGTCTCCGCGCACGAGCGTGCGTATGACCTCACTGTAGGCAGTACCAGCCTTGTGCCCAACATCGAGAGCGCCGCGGCGCTTTTCGAAACCCGTGCCATTGCCAAGGCCGACCCGCGTGTCGTCGCTTGCCTCCTCGCCAGCGAGGATCTGACGGCCGATCTTCGCGCGCCGCGCACCAAGGAGGGCGGGGAGATCGCCTTCGCGCGGGCCTACTTCCATGCCGCCTGCATCGCCGCCGGCGCCCTCTCGATCGACTATCCCTATACCTACGCCGACGAGAATGGGCTCCGCGCGAGCTGTGCCGGCGCCAAGGCACTGGGCATGTCTGCGAAATCGCTCGTCACGCCGGGGCATGCGCGGCTTGTAAACGCGGCCTTCACGCCAACGGATGCGGAGGTCACGTTGGCTGAACGGATTGTCGCTGCGTTTGATGAGGCGCGCCGCCAGGGCCACGATCGCGCGCACGTGGACGATCATCTCGTGGAAGTGCCGACGTGGCGCAATGCTCTGGGCCTGCTGCAGCGCGCGAAGGCGCTTACTTCGAGAACTGCTTGAGGTAGGCGATGAGGTCCTTGCGGTCCTGCTCGTCCTTGAGACCAGCGAACGCCATCTTGTTGCCGGGCATGGCCGCGCGCGGATTGAGGAGATACTCCATCATCTTCTCGTCCGTCCAAACCCAGCCCTCCGCGCCCGCTTTGAGGTTGGCGTCGGAGTACTTGAAGCCCTCGATGGTGCCCGCCTTGCGGCCGATGATGCCGTTGAGGATCGGCCCGACCTTGTTCTTCGCGGTATCACCCACGTCGTGACAGGCGCGGCAGCGCTTGAAGACCTCGCCGCCGTTCTCGACATCCTGGGCCGAGACGAGGGTCGTGCCGAGGAAAGCGGTCGCGACGATCGCGGAGAGCAGGACGGCCCGATTCATTTTTCACTCCCTATGGCGGCCATCAGCGTGGCCTTGCAACTCGTGCGGTGAGCTGCCGAGCTATCTTATACGCCAAAGGAAGTTGTCGACCACGCTGTGCGCGCGACCAAATGCTGCATATGGGATTAGCGTGGATCAGGCCGGCTCATCGGGCCCGCTCATGAGGTTGGCGCACTTGCTCGGGCTTGCGCGTCTCGCGCTTGAGTGCCGTAGATGGCGCGTCCTTTTTTGCTGAGACACCTGCCATGAGGTAGGGCTTGAGCATCCTCTGAAGGTCCGCGCTCTGGTTCCAGTAGGGCTCGGGCCCGTACGTCTCGCCGAGAAACTCGATGAAGACGTTGACCTTCTCCGGCATGAAGTCACGACACGGGTAGACCGCGTGGATCGCCACGCTGTCCGAGCCGCTGTATTGCGGCAGCAGCACTTTGAGCGCACCGCTCTCGAGCTCCGGACCGATGTCCCAGGTCGAGCGCAGCCCGACACCGAGACCGGCGAGCAGCGCCTCCCTGACGAACTCGAGCGAGTTCGAGCGGATGTTGCCCTTGACCTTGAGTTGATGTTCCCCGTCCGGGCCCTGGAGGCGCCAATGGTCCTGCGCGCCTGCCGACAGGCAGTTGTGGAAAGCGAGGTCGGCAAGGCTCGAGGGCACACCATGGGATTCGATGTACTTCGGCGCGGCGCAGATCACACGATTGTCGCCGGCTAGCTTGCGCTGGACGAGAGAGCTGTCGCGCAGCTCGCCGATGCGCACGGCGAGGTCGAATCCTTCGCGAATGATGTCGACGAAGCAGTCGGTGAGATGGAAGTCGAGTTCGATCTCGGGGTACTTGGCGAGAAACTTCGGCAGGTATGGTGCGATGTGAAGCCGACTGAAGGCTGTTGGCGCGGTGACCTTAAGCACGCCGCGGGGCTTGGTGTTGCGCCGATTGACGAAGTCTTCCGCTTCCGCGACCAGGCCGAGGATGTCGACGACCCGCTTGAAGTAACCCTCGCCGGTCTCGGTCAGCGTGAGCTGGCGCGTCGTGCGCTGAAAGAGACGTGTTCCAAGGCGCTCCTCGAGGAGGCTCACGCGCTTCGAGACGACAGCAGGCGACAACCCCATCTCGCGTCCCGCTGCCGACATGTTGCCGGTGCGCGCAACGCGAGCAAAGATTTCGAGATCGGTGATAGCTGTCAAAGCGTTGCCCCCTCAAGCCGCGTCCGCGCCAGAGCTCCCTCTCCCCTCAGAGAGTTCGCCCTTGCCGGCAATGACCAAAGTCTGTTGTCTGCCTTAACCCGTGAGGGTGGGTATTGTTCCCTGCCATTGAAAATACGCGCGGGCGGGCCATTCAGCGCTGCACGTTTCCGTGCACGACGCGAAGGCGGCCTCCGCTCCGTCGGCACCTGGGGAGCAGATGTGCGGAGCGCGCGGGTGCGTTGCGGGGTTCGGGTGCGGCGGTGCTATGATGCTATTGTTCGAATCCTGCTACCTCGGCGTGCGACCTGTCCCGAATGAGAATTCGGTCCTAGTCCCGCCGCCGCTTTCGGCCGAAAGGCAAGGGTCCCGATGCTCGTGAATGTATTGCCGCCGCCCGACCGTGCGGTCGTCTCGCGCCGCGATGCGATCGCCAAGGATCTCGCCCGTCTCGTCGGGTCGGGGGGCGTGATCGCGGACGAGGATGGCCGGCGCGCCTTCGAGACTGACGGTCTCTCTGCTTATCGTTGCATGCCGCTTGCGGTCGTGCTGCCGCGTTCGACCGAGGAAGTCTCGCGCGTGCTCAAGTACGCCCACGAGAACGGCATCACCATCATCCCGCGCGGCGCCGGCACATCCCTCTGTGGCGGGGCGCTGCCGGCAGAGGATGCGATCGTTATCGGCGTCTCGCGCATGAACCGCGTACTCGAGGTCAACCTTGAGAACCGCACGGCACGCGTCGAGACCGGGATCACCAATCTCGGCATATCCGCGGCCGTACAGCCGCATGGCTTCTTCTATGCGCCGGACCCGTCAAGCCAACTTGCCTGCACGCTCGCCGGCAATATCGCGATGAACTCGGGTGGCGCGCACTGTCTCAAGTACGGCGTCACGACCAACAACGTGCTCGGCGTGAAGATGGTGCTCGTCGATGGCCGCATCGTCGAGATCGGCGGCGCCCACCTCGATGCTTCAGGCTACGACCTGCTCGGGCTGATCGTCGGCTCGGAGGGCCAGTTCGGCATCGTCACCGAGGCGACGGTGCGTATTCTGCGCGCAGCCGAGGCGGCGCGACCCATGCTGCTTGGCTTCGACTCGAGCGAGATCGCGGGACGCTGCGTTTCGGCGATCATCGCGTCGGGCATTATTCCCGTCGCCATCGAGTTCATGGACAAGCCGGCCATCCATGTCTGCGAGGCCTTTGCCAAGGCGGGCTATCCGCTCGATGTCGAGGCGCTGCTCATTGTCGAGGTCGAGGGCTCGGAGGAAGAGATCTCGACACTGCTCGCGCGCATTGTCGATATTGCGAAGCCCTTCAAGCCCAAAGGTATGCGCGTCAGTCAAAGCGCGGAGGAAAGCGCTGCCATATGGCGCGGGCGCAAGTCCGCCTTCGGCGCACTCGGGCGCATCTCCGACTACTTCTGCATGGACGGCACGATCCCCCTCGGACGCCTTCCCGAGGTGCTGGTCCGGATTGGCGAGATCTGCACCGGTCACGGCCTGAAAGTCGCGAACATCTTCCATGCCGGTGATGGCAACTTGCATCCGCTGATCCTGTTTGATGCCAATGACGCCGATCAGCTTCACCGCGCCGAGCAGGCGGGTGCCGATATCCTGAAGCTGTGCGTCGAGGTCGGCGGTTGCCTCACCGGCGAACACGGCGTCGGCGTCGAGAAGCGCGATCTCATGCCGAGCCAGTTCACGCAGGGCGAGCTTGCCCTGCAGATGCGGATCAAGACCGTATTCGACCCGCAGTGGCTGCTCAATCCGCACAAGGTCTTCCCGCTCGAAGGGCGCGAGATCGAGAACCAGGCCTGGGAGAACTGAATTGGAGAATGCCCGCCCAGGCAGCGAGCGCGAGCTCCAGCGCCTCATCGCGGATGCGGCGCGTGCCGAGATGCCCATTGAGGTGCTCGGCGCCGGCACCAAGCGCACCGTCGGACGGCCGGTCAATGCAGGTTTGGTGATCTCCACTGCTTCACTCAATGGCGTGACGCTCTACGAGCCGACCGAGCTCGTCATGGGCGCCCGGGCGGGAACGCCGCTCGTCGAGATCGAGAGAAGGCTGGCCGAGAAGGGGCAGATGCTGGCCTTCGACCCGATCGACTTGGGTCCCGTACTTGGCGGCACCGTCGACGGCGGTACGATAGGCGCCGTGTTCGCGACGAACCTTTCAGGAAGCCGCCGTGTCATGGCGGGGGGTGCGCGTGATCATTTGCTCGGCATCGAAGCCATAACCGGCACGGGTCAGGTCTTCCGGGGCGGCGGGCGCGTCATGAAGAACGTGACGGGCTATGACCTCTGCCGCGCGGTGTGTGGAAGCTGGGGCACGCTCGCAGTCATGACGAGCGTCACATTCAAGGTGCTGCCGCGGCCTGAGCGCACCGGCACGCTCGTTCTGTTCGGGCTCGATGACACTTCGGCGATCGAGGCGCTCTGTGCGGCGCTCGGCACGCCCTTCGAGGTGTCCGGCGCCGTCCATCTCCAGGCGCCGCTTGCTGCGCGGCTGAGGCATGCCGGCCTCGCGGGAGCGCAGAAGGCCGTCACCGCAGTGCGTATCGAGAACTTCGAGAGCTCACTGCGCTACCGCCTCGACCGTCTCATGGGTTCGCTGCGCGCATACGGCGAGATCCATGAACTCGATGACGCAAACTCATCGGCATTCTGGGGCGAGCTGCGCCAGCTCTCGCCACTGCAGGGGAGCACCGCTCCTCTCTGGCGCCTTTCGACAGCGCCGCGCTCTGGTCCGACGGTGGTCGCGGCCATCGGGCGCTATATGGAGTGCCGCGCTTTCTATGACTGGTCGGGCGGGCTCGTCTGGGCCGAGGTGCTCGACACGGCCGATGCGGGCGCTGCTGACATCCGCCGCGTGATTGCCAGCCATGGTGGTCATGCGACGCTGATCCGCGCGGCACCGGCCGTCCGCGCCGGGATCGACGTCTTCCAGCCGCTCGAGCCCGATCTCGATGCCATCACGCGCGGCATCAAGTCGGTCTTCGATCCTGCAGACGTCCTCAATCGCGGGCGCTTGCTCGCCAACCTCTAGACGCAGAGTTCCGGCTCCGATGCAGACGAATTTCACGCCCGAGCAGCTCCAGGACCCGCGCCTCGCGGAAGCGGATAGTATCCTCAAGCGCTGCGTCCACTGCGGCCTTTGCACGGCGACGTGCTCGACCTATGTCCTGCTCGGCGACGAGCGCGATTCCCCGCGCGGGCGAATCTACCTCATGAAGGACATGTTCGAGCGTGATCGCGACGCGAGTCCCGAGGTTCAGTTCCACGTCGATCGCTGTCTTTCGTGCCTCTCGTGCATGACGACCTGCCCCGGCGGCGTCGACTACATGCATCTCGTCGATCTCGCCCGCGCGCATATCGAGGAAACAGGGAAGCGCACGGCGAAGGAGCGCCTCGTGCGTGGGCTTCTCGCGCGCCTGATCCCGTACCCCGAGCGTTTTCGCAAGGCACTCGCGTTGGCGCCGCTCGGCCGCCCCTTTGCCGGGCTGATGAAGCGCGCCGGCTTTCCCGAACTCGCCGCCATGCTGGCGATGGCGCCGCGTGAGCGCTTGCCTGAGGCACGCTTCGGCGGCCCGGGCACCGCCGTCACGACCGACAAGCGCCAGAAGCGCGTGCTGCTGCTCGCGGGCTGCGCGCAGCAGGTTCTGCGCCCTGAGATCAACGACGCGACCATCCGCCTGCTCGCGCGCAACGGCGTCGACGTGGTCGTGCCGGCGGGCGCCGGCTGCTGCGGGGCGCTCGTCCATCACATGGGCCGTGAGGTCGAGGCCATCGCGCAGGCCAAGCAGAATGTGGATGCCTGGTGGAAGGTCACGGAGCGTGAGCCCATCGACGCCATCATCATCAATGCTTCGGGCTGTGGCACGACGGTGAAGGACTACGGCCACATGCTGCGCCATGAACCGGAATATGCCGAGAAGGCAGCGAAGCTCGCCGCGCTCGCACTCGACATCACCGAGTTCCTCACCCGCTTCGATCTCGGCGCGCCGCATCGTTGGTCGAGCCTGCGCGTCGCCTATCATTCCGCCTGCTCCATGCAGCACGGCCAGCGCATCACGGGCGAGCCGAAGACGCTGCTGAAGAAGGCCGGCTTTACGGTGCTCGAGCCGCCGGAGGGGCACATCTGCTGCGGCTCGGCCGGCGTCTACAACATTCTTCAGCCCGAGCTAGCCGGCGAGCTGCGCACACGCAAGGTCGCAAATATCGAGAGCGTGCGCCCGGACATCGTCGCAGCTGGCAATCTCGGCTGCATCACACAGATCGGGCTCGGCACGCACCTGCCGATCGTCCACACGGTGGAGCTTCTCGATTGGGCCTACGGCGGGCCAGTCCCGCGTGGGCTCGAGAATTTCAAGGGTTTTGTGTCGGATGTGCCGGGACACGTCGCGGCGTGACAGCATTCGCGCTTTCAGCGCGAGCGAGGGCTAGCCCTCGCGCTCCCAACCGGGGGACACCCCCGGAGCCCCCGTCTTTTAATGACTTGAAATGAAACTGGCCGCCGTTGCTTCCAACGACGGCCAAAACTCATTGAACCTGTCAGCATGGCCGCCGCGGGCATGGCACAACGGGATGAGGCGATAGCACCTCTTCCCAGCAGCCCGCGGCAAAACAAACTAGTTCTTGCTCTTGTCGACCAGCGCGCCGGCCTTGATCCAAGGCATCATGGCGCGAAGCTTCGCACCAACTTCCTCGATCTGATGCGAGTCGTTGAGGCGGCGGGTGCCCTTGAAGCGTGCCTGGCCAGCCTTGCACTCCTGCATCCACTCGGAGGCGAACTTGCCCTGCTGGATGTCGGCGAGAATGCGCTTCATCTCGGCCTTGGTCTCGGCTGTGATCACGCGCGGGCCGCTCATGTACTCGCCCCACTCCGCGGTGTTGGAGATGGAGTAGTTCATGTTCGCAATGCCGCCCTCGTAGATGAGGTCGACGATGAGCTTCACCTCGTGCAGGCACTCGAAGTAGGCCATCTCCGGCGCGTAGCCCGCCTCGACCAGCGTCTCGAAACCGGCGCGGATCAGCTCGACGAGGCCGCCGCAGAGCACAGCCTGCTCGCCGAACAGATCCGTCTCGCACTCCTCCTTGAAGGTCGTCTCGATGATGCCGGCCCGGCCGCCGCCGATCGCCGAAGCGTACGAGAGGAAGAGGTCATGCGCGTTGCCGCTGCGGTCCTTGTCGATGGCAATGAGGCAGGGAACGCCGCCACCGCGCAGGTACTCCGAGCGCACCGTGTGGCCGGGGCCTTTGGGGGCGACCATGCCAACATCGAGATCGTCACGCGCCTCGATGAGGTTGAAGTGTACGTTGAGGCCGTGCGCGAACAGGATCGCAGCGCCGTCCTTCATGTTCTTGTGCAGGTGCTCGCGGTAGATGTCGCCCTGCAGCTCGTCCGGCGTCAGCATCATGATGACGTCGGCCCACTTGGCGGCCTCGGCGACTTCCATGACCTGGATCTTCTCGCCTTCGGCCTTCTTGGCGCTCGCCGAGCCCTTGCGCAGGCCCACGGCGATGTTCTTCACGCCGGAGTCGCGCAGGTTGAGCGTGTGGGCATGGCCCTGGCTGCCGTAGCCGATGATGGCGACCTTCTTGCTCTTGATCAGGTTGATGTCGGCATCACGATCGTAATAGACGCGCATGGGTGTTTCCCCTCGTCGAGGCTGGGCTTTCCGGTGTTGGGCTCGAATGATGGAATTCGATGGCCCGAACGCCTAGCGGCTAAGGCGCCCCTGTTGCAAGCAAAAAGGCACCACCCGGTGCGCGGCACGGGCCCGCATTCCGCAATTTACCAGAAAGGCGTCGATCAGTACGCGTTTTGAGCGCTGCTCAGCGCTTGAGGAAGTAGCCGATCACCGCACCGATCAGCGGCCAGAGCAGGACCTCCAGGCGGGGGACGATCTGGGTCACGGCCTGGGTGACTGGCGGTACGAACGTGAGCGCCGCGAACACGAGCGCCAGAATGAGGGATACGGTCAAAGTCCCCGCGCCGGGCGTACGTACGCCCTTGAGGACGATCGAGCCGATGAAGCCGATCACGAAGACGATGACAGCGAAAAGAACCGCCCAGACGAAGATCTCGACGTTGTAGCCGCCGAACTGCGGGATGGAGGGAAGGTAGCGCTTGATCTGAGGTGCAAGCACCCACGCGCCCCCCATCTGGAGGATCATGAGGATGATATATCCCAGCATGTAGCTGTTCCCCTTGATTGGGCCTTACGTGGCGGCCACCGCTCGATGCGCCGGGCGGCCCGTCGCTCGTGCGACTCTCTACCAGCCCGTGGGGAGCGACGCGAGTAGGCCCCGACGATCGGCGGGAAAGTGTGGCCGCGGGAGCGCGCTTTGAGCTTGGGTCAGAGCGGTGGACAGATCCAAAAAAACAGAAAGGCCGGAGCAAGCGGCTGCTCCAGCCTTTCCATTGGGTGTGTGGATACGGATTTGAGGACAGAGGAACGGTGCTCAAGCCGCTCGACCGCCTCGGTTTCCGACGCAATCCTGGGACGCAGTACAGTTTGCACACTACTGGCCGCAGGCTCTTGAGAGTTCTCTCACGAGCCGGAGCCACGGACTCGAGCAGCATCTTGCCGCTCGCACGTCCTGCAGCGTTGTAAGGCGGGTGGGGCAACACGACCCGGCTCGCCGGTCCGTTGGACCGTGAGCGGGGAGGCGAAGGCGCACGCGCCGCTACTCGACGCGCAATGAAGGCCGCCCACGTTGCAGTGGCCACCCTTATGAATTGCGCGACGGTAGAATCACACGCAGCACTACTCGTTCATAGTCTGTGCGCGTTCGGCTTGTCACGGGCTCTGTGCGAGGCGGGCGGAAAAGCTCACCGTCCGCTGCGGTTCAGCCGGTCACGAAGGTTCCTCAACGCATTCGAGGCCTGCGCGGGAGGCGGGGGAGGTGCGCCTGCGGGGGCCATCTGGCCGTAGCCGGCCGGCTCGGGAACGCGCGGCCGGTGGCTCTGGCCCTCGGTCGTTGCCGGCGTCGGGTAGCGACGAGCCGCCGGATCGACCGCCGGTGCGGGATTTCGCGGTGCCGGCGCCTGGTCACCGTTGTTCGTCAGGCCCATGGCATCGGCGAAGAGGGCCGTTTGGCTGGTCTCGGTCGCCGCTGATCCACTGACCGAGAGCCGCCACTTCTCGACGATCTGCTCGAGGAAGCCCGTATCGGTGCTCGGCTTCTGCCACATGGTCGTGAACATCGCCGACGAGCTCCGCGGCATGGCGTGCTTCGGCAGGTCGTCGAAGCGGATGCGGACCGGGAGCGTCACTCCGTCACCGAAGGCGATCGCCTCGCGCTGGCCAAGCGCCGAGAGGAATTCGAGGAGGCCGGAGCCGGTGTCGGAGATGGCCGACTTCACGATCTCCTGGTCGCGGTCATTGGACATGCGCAGCGCGAAGACCGTGTTGCACTGCGAGAGGATCGTCGGATCGATCTCCGCGGGACGCTGTGTCACGATGCAGAGCGAGGCGCCATACTTGCGGCCTTCCTTCGCGATCTTGGCAATCGCGCGCTTGCAGGGCTCGAAGCCGAGGGCGGGATTGGCGGGCACGTAGCGGTGCGCTTCCTCGCAGACGATGGTCACGGGGATCTTGCCTTCGCCCCACAGCGCGAAGTCGAAGGTCATGCGGCAGAGCACCGAGACCACGACATTGACGATCTCGGTCGGCAGGCCCGTCAGCTCGAGGATGGTGATCGGCTTGCCTTCGACGGGAACGCGGAAGATGCGCCCCAGGATCTGGGCCATGCCGTCATAGACGGTCAGCGAGCCGAACATGAATGCGTAGCGCGGATCGAGAGACAGGGACTCGATGCGTGTCTTGAGATTGCGATAGGGGGCGATGTCGCGCTTGTTTTCGAGCTTGCCCATGCGCTCGTCGATGAGCGACGTGAGATCCGAGAGGCGGTAGGGAACGGGCGTATCGACAGTGAAGCGGCCCGCGTCGCCGCGCGTGCGCACACCCTGCGCTTCCTTGCTGCGCCCGGCGCTGTAGCGGCCCTTGGCGACCGGAATGAGCTCCTGGAGAATTTCGACTTCCTGCTTCCTCTCGGAGGGATCGCCGATCAGAACTTCGATGAGTTCCTCGAACGTGAGGAGCCAGAACGGAAGCTGCATATTGCGCGGCGAGATCACCTCGCCCCACTCGGGAAATGCCGTCGCGTACTCGTTGTGTGGATCGAGGAGTACGATGTGCGCCTGCGGATTCTGCTGGAGGATGGAGCGAAGCAGCAGTGCGGTCGTGCACGACTTGCCCGTGCCTGTCGTTCCGAGCACGGCGAAGTGCTTGCCGAGCAGGTCGTCGACGCGGACCATGGCGGGGATCGTGTTGTCCTGGCGAAGGCAGCCGACGCGGACCGAGCGATCCATATCGCCGCAGAAAGCCTGGTGGAGCTCCATCTTAGAAGCGACGCGAACGCGATCGCCGAGACCGGGATAGATGGTGACGCCGCGATTGAATTGGAGGGGAGAGCCGTCGTTGCTGCGCCGGAGTTCGCCGACGAGGCCGAGTTCGGCAATCCAGATCTCGCTGTCGTTCTCGCGCTGTGCGGGCACCGGCACGCTGAGCGCGGAGACGATCGCCAGCACGATCGTTTCGCTCGTCTCAATTCCGAGCAGTGTGCCCATGTCCGGGCGCGTGGAGATGTCGCGCGGCCCAGCGCGCCCGGCATTGTCCAGAAGGACGATCGCCTTTGCGCCGGTGACCGAGACGATACGGCCGATCGAGGCGTCCGCTGCCGGTGCGGTCTGTTCGGTGGTGGAGGACATCAGCGCCATCGGATTTGCCTCGGCTCATGCAGTGGTGTCGGTATGCGTCTCGTAGCGGTGTTCACGGGCGGTGTTGCTGGCGTCAGTAGGACGAGAGATCGAGCCGGGCTGTCGGCAGCCTGACCGTGACTTCGGTTCCCTGTCCCTTGGTGCTTCGTATCTCGATCGTGCCGCCATGGAGATCGACAAGCGCCTTCGCGATCGGCAGGCCGAGGCCCGAGCCTTCGCGCCAGCGTGTACGGCTCGCGTCGGCCTGGCCGAACGGAGCGAGGGCGACGCGGATCTCTTCCTCGGTCATGCCGACACCCGTGTCGCGGATCGAGACGACGATGTCGCCATTCGATGCATTGGTCGCATCGACGTTGATAGTGCCGCCGGGTGGCGTGAACTTGATCGCGTTGCCGACGAGATTTGAGAACGTCTGGCGGAGCTTCTGCTCGTCGCCCTGGATGATCGGTAGGTCCGAGGCAACGTTGCAGACGAGATTCAGACCGTGATCACTGATCGATTTGCCGAAATTCGTGAGGCAGTCATCGATCGCGTCGGCGACCTGGACGTCGGACGGATCGAGCATGAAGCTGCCGCTGTGCAGCTTCGAGATGTCGAGGATATTGTTGATCACGGTGAGCAGGTGCGTCGCCGCGTCCTGGACGAGGCGCGCGTACTCGACGACGTCCTCGTCGGCGAGCTTGCGGTGCTCATGCTCGGTAAGGAGTTTTGAGAAGCCGAGCACGGAGTTGAGCGGCGTGCGCAGCTCATGGCTCATGTTCGCGATGAATTCGGACTTGATCTTGTTGGCGAGCTGGGCTTCGAGCTTGGCCGTCCGCTCGGCCTCGCGGGTACGCTGACGCAACACCGCCTCGCTGAGGCTGATGGCGTAAGATCCCATGAGGGAACTGCCGTGACCCGCTCCGATAACCGCGTTCAACATCGCGGAATTGCCCTCTGACCCATCAATGAATGAGTCGACAATAGGTGCTAGAGCATAAGCATCGGTTAATCTGCGACGCTCTGCCTACGGCGAGGTTCCGCGGCTCGTGCGCGTACACTATATGTGCTATGTAATCAGGCAGATCGGTCCCGGGGTCGCCCGACCCCGGCGCTGCTACAACGTAAGGCCTGTCGCGTGCAGGCTCGGGAATGGCGATGACCACTAACCAACCGCACGCGCGCGGTAGCGACCTGATCGACCCATTTGGGCGCCACGTCAGCTACCTCCGCGTGTCCGTGACTGATCGCTGCGACTTCCGCTGCGTATATTGTATGTCCGAGCACATGACGTTCCTGCCGAAGCGGGATCTGCTCACGCTCGAGGAGCTCGATCGGCTGTGCTCGGCGTTCGTCGACAGGGGTGTCCGCAAGCTCCGCATCACGGGCGGCGAGCCGCTGGTACGGAAGAATATTCTGTGGCTCTTTCAGTCGCTGTCGCGCCACCTCAAGAGCGGGGCCCTCGAGGAGTTGACGCTGACCACCAATGGCAGCCAATTGCCGAAGTACGCCCAGGCGCTGGCCGATTGCGGCGTTCGTCGCATCAATGTCTCCCTCGACACGCTTGACCCGGAGACATTTCGCCGGATTACCCGCTGGGGCGACTTCGCAAATGTCATTCAGGGGATCGAGGCGGCCGAGAAAGCGGGGCTCAAGGTCAAGATCAACGCCGTTGCGCTTAAGGGCGTTAACGAGCACGAGATTGCCGATCTGGTTCGCTTCGCCCACGGCCGCGGCGCCGACCTGACTCTGATCGAGACCATGCCCCTCGGCGACATCGACGGCGACCGCACGGACCAGTACCTGCCGCTCTCGATCGTCCGTGCCCGGCTGATGGACGCTTTCACGCTGCATGAAATTCCGTACCGGACGGGCGGCCCAGCCCGGTATGTCGAGGTCGAGGAGACGGGCGGGCGCCTCGGTTTCATCACGCCTATGACCCACAACTTCTGCGAGAGCTGCAACCGGGTGCGACTCACATGTACGGGCACGCTCTACATGTGCCTCGGCCAGGAGGATGCGGCTGATCTCAGGACCCCGCTCAGGGCGTCTCCCGACAATGCGTCCCTCCAGGCAGCTATCGACGAAGCTATCTTGCGCAAGCCTAAGGGTCACGACTTCGTGATCGACCGTCGCAGCAAGCGTCCAGCTGTGCAGCGTCATATGAGCGTGACCGGGGGCTGACAGAGGCAGTTCGTGACTGCGGCACGAGAGGGGCTGCCGACTCTTTTCGGTGCGTGTCTTTGACATGACGGGACACCGGAAACCCGCTTTTCTGAGACTGGGTGGTAGCTGGGGCCGGGTAGCGCCAACGATTACGGCTGGGGGAGGCCGACGGGGTGAACGAGCCCAAGGGGCACAGTCCGCGTCCGGGAACGGATGACGGCGGAAGCACGGTTGCAGCGGCCAATCTGAAGGCGATCATGGCGATCTCGCTCGCCATGGCCTCGTTTGCCTGCGGCGACACCCTTATGAAGCTCGCGTCGACGAGCCTTCCCACAAGCCAGCTTCTCTTCATTCGGGGGGCCATCATCTTTGCGGTCTCGCTCAGCGTGGCATTCGTCATGGGGGCGCTCCGTGAGCTCCGCCACGTCTTCGAGCGTGCCATGGCGGGGCGAATGGTTGGCGATGTCAGCAGCGGATGGCTCTTCCAGAGCGCACTTGCCCGCTTGCCCTATGCGGACCTGACCGCGATCGGACAGCTGAGCCCGATGATGCTGACGGCCGCCTCCGCCATCTTCCTTTCCGAGCGCGTCGGCTGGCGCCGCTGGACGGCAACGGCCGTCGGCCTCGTCGGAATCCTGATCATCGTGCGGCCTGGCAGTTCGGCTTTCAGCTGGTGGGCGCTGGTCGGCATCGCGTCGGTGTGCTGCACGACATTGCGCGATCTCTCCACGCGGGGCATCAACCGCCGCGTCCCGGCAATCCTGATCATGACGCTTTCGGCTGGTGCCGTAACCGTGGCGGCCCTCGCAGTGGCGCCCTTCTCGAACTGGCAATGGCCCGATCAGATCGTGATGCTCAAGCTCTGCGGTGGGGCCGTGTTCAGCCTGCTCGGCCAGCTCGGCGTCATCATAGCCATGCGCACGGGCGAGGTGTCGGCGGTCGTGCCTTTCCGCTATACGATTATCCTGTTCTCGATCGTTTCGAGTGTCGTCGTATTCGGGCACCTTCCTGATGCGCTGACCCTGCTCGGGATCGCGATCGTTGTCCTCGCCGGCCTCTACACCTTCTACCGGGAACAAAAACTACGCCGGCTGGCGGCGCGACAATCCTGACCACTGCAATGATGTGATAATCCGGGCGGATATGACCCGGAAGCATGAAGGGCCGGCCCCAGGGCTGGTGAGGGAGGTCTCGAGGTGGGGAGCGGTCCGTCCGAGGGGAGCATCCGTGCGCCAGCCCTCGCCCATGCGCCGCCGCGCAACAATCTGCTCGCGATCGCTGCAGTCATCGGCGCCGGCTTCTTCCTCATCTGCTCGGACGCCTGCTTGAGGATCGCCTCCGCCGAGCTGCCGCTCGGTCAGGTCGTCGCCGCGCGCAGTGCCGTCGGCTGTGCACTGCTCGGCTTTGCGGCATGGACGCAATCGGCGCTCCGCTGGCATCCCGCTCTTCTCAAGCCTGCCGTCGGTCTGCGTGTGCTCGGCGAGACCGGCGCGGCGCTGTTCTTTATCGCGGCGATCCTGCGCATGCCTTTTGCCAATGCCGCCGCGATCCTCCAGTTCATACCGCTCGTGACAACGGTCGTGGCGGCTAGCCTCTTTGCCGAGCGCGTCGGTTGGCAGCGCTGGAGTGCGGGCGCCGTCGGCCTGGTCGGCGTGCTGCTGGTGCTCCAGCCAGGGACGAGCGGCTTCACGTGGTGGTCGTTGCTCGCGGTGGCTGCCATGCTCTGCATGTCGCTGCGAGATCTCGCAACGACACGGATTGACCGCAGCGTCCCCACGCTGCTCGTCGGCACGGTCTCGGCGGCCGGCGTTGCGCTCGGCGGCGTCGCGCTATTCCCCTTTGCGCCCTGGCCGTGGCCCTCGGGTGAGGCGACGCTCCTCGTGATCGCGAGTGGCGCGTTCGTTGCCGGTGGCTTCTACTGCATGGTTCAGGCCATGCGTCTTGGGGAGATCTCGGCCGTGGCACCCTTTCGCTATGGCACCATGCTCTGGGCGCTGCTCATTGGCATTGTGCTTTGGGGCGAGACGCCGAACCTGGTTGCCATCATCGGCATCCTCATTGTGGTCGCGGCGGGGCTTGCGATGTTTGCGCACGAGCGCCGGCTCATGCGGGCGCGGAACCCGTCATGAATGCTCCCGGTGATCATTCGACGTCCAACCTGCACGCTATTGGGGCAATGCTCGTTGGTCAGGCGAGCTTCACGTTCAATGATGCGCTGATCAAGCTCGCGGCCGAAGGCCTTCCCGGCGGACAGGCGATCTTTTTGCGCGGCGTGATGGCGATCCTGGTTTCGCTGTCGGTCTGTCTCGCCGTCGGTGCCTTCAACTTCGCGCCGCTGCGTGGCGCGGGACGCATCCTGACTTACCGTAATATCGGCGAGATTGGTTCGACGTTCTTTTTCCTGTTCGCGCTCTTTCACATGCCGATCGCGACGGCCACCGCGATCCTTCAGCTGACGCCCCTTGCGATCACGGCCGGTGCGGCACTGTTCCTGGCCGAGCCGGTGGGCTGGCGGCGCTGGCTCGCCGCATTCGTGGGCTTCCTCGGTGTATTGATCGTCATCCGTCCGGGCAGCGATGCCTTCAATGCCTTTTCGCTGCTCGCACTGGCCGGCGTTGCCTTCTCCGTGCTCCGCGATCTGTCGACGCGCCGCATCGGCCTTCACGTTCCGGCGATCCTGCTGGTCACCATCTCGGCCATATCGGTGACCACGGCCGCCGCCGGCTTCGCGTTGATCGAGACCTGGGTCGTCCCGGGGCCGAAGGCCATTCTGATCCTGTTCTGCTCGGCGGTCTTCCTGCTCGGCGGTTACTACTTCATGGTGCACGCCATGCGCCACGGCGAGGTGGCCGTCGTCGCGCCATTCCGCTACTCGGTGATCATCTGGGCGGTGCTTGCGGGTATTCTCGTCTGGGGAGAATGGCCCGATGCGCCGGCACTTATCGGCACGGTGGTCGTCGTGGCGGCCGGTCTCTACACGTTCATGCGCGAGCGCAAGGTGAAGGCGCTGGCAGTACGGAAAGGCACGAAGTGATGAAGCACGACACGGAGCGCGAGGGCCCTCTCGCAGGCCTCAAGGTCATCGATTGCGCGACCGTGTTCGCGGGGCCGTTGACGGCAATGGTGCTCGCTGATTTCGGCGCCGATGTCATCAAGATCGAGCATCCGGATGGCGATCCACTCCGCAAGATGAGCAAATCCAAGGACGGCCACGGCTTCTGGTTCAAGGTCACGGGGCGCAACAAGCGCTGTATCGTGCTCGATCTTCACGAGGACGACGGCAAGGCCGCCTTCCTCGCCATGGTCAAGGACGCGGACGTTCTGATCGAGAACTTCCGCACCGGAACGCTCGAGCGCTGGGGCCTCGGCTGGGATGTGCTCTCGGAGCTCAATCCGGGTTTGGTCATGCTGCGTGTGACCGGCTTCGGGCAGACGGGGCCGTACAAGCATCGCCCGGGCTTCGGCACGATCGCGGAAGCTTTCTCCGGCTTCGCGCACATTACGGGCGACGCGAAAGGGCCGCCGACGCTCCCGCCCTTTGGCCTCGCCGATGGCGTCGCGGCTTATCACGGTGCGTTCGCGATCATGTTCGCGATCTACGAGCGCGACGTGCAGGGCAGCGGCAAGGGGCAGGTCATCGACCTCTCGCTCTACGAGCCGCTCTTTTCTTTGCTCGGCGGCCAGGCCACCACGTACGATCAGCTCGGCATCATCCAGCAGCGCGCGGGAAACCGCTCGGCCAACAACGTGCCGCGCAATGCCTATGAGACCAAAGACGGGCGCTGGGTCTCGCTTTCGGCGGCTTCGCCAAGCATCACCCGGCGTGTGCTTGAGCTCACCGGCGGTCCCGGAACCGCCGATGATCCGCGCTTCCGCACGAATGCCGATCGCATTCGCCACGTCGATGAGGTGGACGCCATTGTCGGTGGCTGGATCGCAAAGCACACGCTGAAGGAGGTGCTCGACGCCTTCGAGAAGGCGGAGGCCGCGATCGGACCCGTCTACGACATCGGCCAGATCTTCGAGGATCCCCAGTACATCGCGCGCGAAAGCATCACGACTGTCCAGGACGCTGACCTCGGTCCCCTGAAGATGCAGAACGTGTTTCCCCGCATGTTGCGCACGCCCGGGCGCATCAAGCACGCTGGGCCGCGCGTCGGCGAGCACCAGCGCGAGGTGCTCGCCGAACTCGTCGAGCGGGGTCTGCCGGCCGAGGTGGCCGCGCGACTGCGCGCGAAGGGCGCGAGTGACAAAGCCAGCTGACCTGCGCCTGTGCAACTCTGGCGGATGCCAATCGCTCGCCCTTGACCTTTCCGGGCGCGGGCCGATCTATTCTCTGCGCACGCGGGGTATCCGATCCGCGTGGCAGCAGAACAAGGACGCCCCTTGCCCCTTTCCTCCGTCACCCAGGCGACCGGCGCTGCGCTCCGAGAGGCGGCGGGCTATCTCGCCGATCTCGTGACGCCGACAGTGCGGATCGGTGTGACTGGCCTCGCGCGCTCGGGAAAGACCGTCTTCATTGCCGCTCTCGTGCGCAATCTGACGCTCGGTGGGCGGCTGCCGTTCTTCTCCGTCGCGAGCGAGCAGCGGCTCGTGCGCGCCTATCTGGAGCCGCAGCCAGACGACAGTGTGCCGCGCTTTGCCTACGAGGAGCATCTGGCCGCGCTCTCACGCGATCCGCCGCAGTGGCCTGAGAGCACGCGCCGCATCAGCCAGCTCCGCGTGACCATGGAATATGCTTCGGCGAGTGCGGTGCGTCGCGCGCTGCTGCCGAACCGCCTGCACCTCGACATCGTCGACTATCCGGGCGAGTGGCTTATCGACTTGCCTATGATGGCACAGAGCTATGCGGCATGGTCAGCCGAGTCGCTCGCGCTGGCTTCGGCGCCGCGTCGCTCAGCGTCCGCCGCCGCATTTCTATCATTCGTACGCGCGCTCGATCGTGATGCGCTGCAGGACGAGCAGGTTGCCATCCGAGGCGCGCGCCTCTTCACGGATTATCTGATCGCCGCCCGCGCCGCCGATCCGACGCTGTCCATCACAGGTCCAGGCCGCTTCCTTCTGCCCGGGGATCTCGAAGGCTCGCCGCTGCTGACCTTCTTCCCGCTGCCGCTCGACGGAGAACAGCGCAGCGGCCTTGCGCAGATGCTGGAGCGGCGCTTCGAGTCCTACAAGACGCACGTCGTGCGGCCCTTCTTTCGCGATCACTTCAGCCGTCTCGATCGCCAGATCGTACTCGTCGATGCGCTTTCCGCTCTCAACAGTGGGCCTGAAGGCATCGCCGACCTCGAGGCAACCTTGACTGCAGTACTCGGGGCTTTCCGCCCAGGTCGCGCCAGCTGGCTCGGACAGCTCTTCTCGCCGCGCATCGACCGCATTGCCTTTGCCGCGACCAAAGCCGACCATCTGCACAGCACCAGCCACGATCGCCTCGAAGCCATACTCGGCGCGTTGACGGCGCGCGCTGAGGCACGAGCCGCTGGTGCGGGTGCTGAGATCAAGGCCTTCGCCATCGCCGCCCTGCGCGCGACCAAGGAAGGGGAAGTCATGCGCGACGGCCAGCGCCTTCCCTGCATCATCGGCACGCCGCTCGCGGGCGAGAAGATTGGCGGCGAAACGTTCGACGGGCGGCGTTCAGCAGCCGTTTTCCCGGGCGATCTGCCGTCACCGGATGTCGTGACCGGCGAGGTTGCCGGCAGTAGCTTCAAGCATGATGTGCACGTCGTGCGCTTCGCGCCGCCGCGGATCATTACTGAGACGCCGTCCGGTCTCGTCGCGCCATGGCCGCACGTGCGCCTCGATCGTGCGCTCGAATTCCTGATCGGAGATCACCTGGTGTGATGGCAGCCAACACCGATCCTCGCCGACCGCGCGCCTTCTCGCCTTCCGAGGCCGAGATCATCGAGCCGGCGGCGCCGCAGGCAGAGTCCGCAGATGATGGCCCGCCTGCGCGGCCCGCTCTGCCTGCTGGCCTTCAGATACCGACCTTCGAGGATATTGGCCGCGGCGTGCGCTGGGGCACATGGCTCCTCTCGGCCATGGGGGCACTTGCCAGCATTGCCTTTGGCGTGTGGTTCTCGCGCTTTGTTTCCGTCGCGCTCGCGCGCGAGGATTGGATCGGCTGGATCTCGTTCGGCCTTGCGGTCGTCATACTTGTCGCGCTCGTCATGCTCGTATTGCGTGAGCTCATTGGCTTCGTTCGTCTGCGACGCCTCGGTAAAATCAAGGCTGCCGCCGAGAAGGCACTGCGCGAGCGAAATGTCACCGAGGAACGCGAGACGATCGAGGCCATCCGGCGTCTACTAGCAGGCCGCGCCGAGCTGCGCTGGCATCTCGCGCGGCTCGATGAGCATGCCCGCGACGTACGCGATCCGGGCGATCTCATGCGCCTCGCCGATCGCGATCTCATGCTCGTCATCGACGGCGAGGCGCGCCGTCTCGTCGCCAAGGCCGCAAAGCGCGTCACGGTCGTCACCGCGATCAGCCCGGCGGCGTTCGTCTCGGTCGGCTACGTGCTGATCGAGAACCTTCGCCTGTTGCGCAATCTCGCTGGACTCTACGGCGGCCGCCCTGGATTTGCCGGCACGGCACGCCTTGCGCGCATGGTGTTGACCCACATCGTTGCCACCGGCAGCATTGCGCTCACCGACGACCTTCTCGGCCAGTTCCTCGGACAGGATCTGCTGCGGCGCGTCTCCCGCCGCCTCGGCGAGGGCGTGTTCAATGGCGCGCTTACTGCGCGGATCGGCGCTGCCGCTGTCGAGGTTACGCGCCCGCTCCCGTTCATCGAGGCGCCGCCCGTGCGCGTCCGCGACTTCCTGGGCGAGCTCATGCGGCGCGCGCCGGGTGCGGATACCAAGCCACCTGGCTGATCCGCTAGGCCGACACGATCGGCTCCGGTGCCACCTTGCCACGGATGAGGTCCGAGGCCTTGTCGGCGAGCATCATCGTTGCGGCATTGAGGTTTGCGGACAACATCGTCGGCATGATCGAGGCATCGACGACCCGCAACCCCTCGATCCCGCGCACGCGTAACTGGTCGTCGACGACGGCCAGCGGATCGCTCGCGGGTCCCATGCGGCACGTGCCGGCCGGATGGAAGGTCGTCGTACCGCGCTCCTTGGCTGCGCCAAGCAGCTCGTCATCGCTCTGCACGTTTGGTCCCGGAAAATCCTCGCGCTCGAAGTAGGGGGCGAGTGGCCGGCTCTGCAGCAGGCCGCGCGCAAGTTTCATCGCACCGAGCAGCACGCGCCGATCGATCTCCTCGGCCAGATAGTTCGGATTGATGATCGGAGCATCGAACGGATCGGCTGAGCGCGCGCGCACCGTCCCGCGGCTCTCCGGGCGCTGCTGCCACGAGGCGACGGTCATGCCAGGCTCGCGCTCGAGCTGGCCCTGCACGCCCTCCATGTAGCTCGCCGGCGTGAACGTGAATTGAACGTCCGAGCTTTCTGCTGTCTCGCCCGAATGCCAGAAGCCGTAGACGAGCGTGGGGCTGAGCGCGAGGATACCCTTGCGCTGTAACGCCCAGCGCGCGACTTCCGAAGCCAACTTCAGGCCGCGCGTACGCTCGTTGATGGTCTCGATGTTCTTGACGCGAGCGGCAAAGCGCGGCGCGTAGTGATCCTTGAGGTTCTCGCCGACGCCGGCGAGTGCGTGTCGCACCTCGATGCCGAGATTACTCAGCACCTCCGGCGGCCCGATGCCCGAGATCTGCAGAATGACCGGAGAATTGTACGTGCCGCCGCAGAGGATCACCTCGCGCGCAGCGCGCAGCGTGTGCTGGGCGCCGTTTCGTTCGCCTTTTCGATAGGTGATGCCGGTCGCGCGTCGGCCGTCGAGCTCGATGCCCGTCACGTGCACGCCAGTGCGCACGTCGAGGTTCGACCGCTTCATGGCAGGATGGAGGAAGGCACGTGCGGCGCTCACGCGCCGGCCCTTGTGTATCGTGCGCTGGGCGTAGGAGACACCTTCCTGAATGCGGCCGTTGTAGTCGGGATTGCGAGGAATTCCGGCCTCGACACAGCCCTGGATGAAAGCCTCGCAGAGCGGGTGACGGTAATCGATGTCGGTAACGGTGAGTGCGCCATCGCGCCCGCGGTACGTGTCGTCGCCGTCACCGATCCGGCGTTCGAGGCGCTTGAAGTAGGGGAGGACGTCGGCGTAGCCCCAGCCGCGATTGCCGTATTGCGCCCAGGTGTCGTAGTCCCCGCGCTGGCCGCGGTTGTAGACGTGCCCGTTGATAGAGCTCGAGCCGCCGAGCGTCTTGCCGCGTGGGGCCAGGATGCGGCGCCCGCCCGTCCATTCGCTCGGCTCCATGTCGTAAAGCCAGTTCACCCGCTTGTCGTAGAACGTCTTGATGAAGCCGGCAGGGATATGGATGTAGGGATGCCAGTCGGAGGGGCCGGCTTCGAGCACTGCGACACGGCAGGCCGGATCTTCGCTCAGCCGGCTGGCCAGGACCGAGCCTGCCGAGCCTGCGCCGACGATGATGTAGTCGAACGTCTCCACGGCTTCCCCCTCCGCAGGCTGATTTCCTGTTTCGGTGCACGTGCACGAGCAGGGCTGGGATCGTCAAGGCCGCAAGTCCATACGTAGCGCGACTGCGCGGCAGGCATGACGCGCCAGGGGGGCATAGGCGTAGGGCCCGCTGGATGCAGCTATAAATTGCATATAGTCAGAGTGCAATCAATGATTGTGCAGATTGTCGTGTCGTGAGCGCAACGTCACGGTGGCGCCGTTGCATCAGTGGTCTCTCTGGAAGCTCGATAAACTGCGGCGGTCTGTGCCGGGGCTGGCGTCACGTCGCCTCTCGATTTTGTCACCGCTCCTGGCATCGCGCGGGGCCATCTATATGTCTAGGAAATGCCTGCTTTATGGCGCTTTTGCCCAGATTTGAAGGCAGGAATTTGGGGGGCGCCGCCGGTGCATCTTTCTCTCTCGGACCTGGATGGACGGACTGGCGAGACGCGGATCTGTGGATTGTACTCAGGGAATTGTGCAGCGCGGCCGAAGAAATGCTGGTCTAAGAAGGAAAATTGCCTCTTACTGTGTTCGGACGTTAAGTCTGCGCGCGACGCCGTAATGTATTGAACTGCATCAGTAAAATAATAGATTGCATGAAGTGCCGCGCTGCACGCAATGCGTGTATGTGCCGGATTCGCCACTGACCTATTCGAAACGGCCGTCGTCTGGGCATTAACTGTTTACCGGGCATCGGGTGGCGCGTTAATCGTTTGATACCGGCAAGGGGTCGATGGCCGTATCAGTGGCAGTCGAAGGGCTTGATCGGCCAGGGACGGTCTCTAGCGTCATAGTGGCGTGGAGTAGCGTTAGCGAAATGGAGTGGTGTCATATGTATGGGGGACTGTTGAAATCAGCTAGCGCGCTGGCGATCGTCGCTGCCGCTGGTCTGTATGGCGTTAGCTCAGCGTCGGCTGCCGATCTCGGTGGTGATTGCTGCGCCGACCTCGAGGAGCGCGTTGCCGAACTCGAAGCGACGACGGTCCGCAAGGGTACCCGCAAGGTCTCGGTCACGATCTCGGGCCAGATCTCGCAGCAGCTGATGTTCTGGGACGACGGCGTCCAGAAGGACATGTATCTCTCTGGCCCGGCGCAGTCGAACTCGCGCTGGCGCATCACGGGCTCGGCCAAGATCTCGCCTTCGATCAGCGCCGGCTTCATTTACGAGTTCGAAGCCTTCCGTAGCGGCTCGACCTCTCAGAACCAGGCCAATGGTGGCGGTCATGGTAACACCGTTGGGCAAAACGGCGTACTGCCGGCCGGCACGCCAGCCGGTGACGATGGCGGTGCGACCAGCGCCAACCTTCGCGAGGCCATGGCGTGGATCGAGCACGACCGTCTTGGTCGCGTGAGCATCGGCGCCGGTTCGTCGGCAGCCAACAACGTGATCCTCGTCGATCTCTCCGGCAAGGGTATGGGCGCGTCGAACGACGTCCGCCTGATGAACTCGGGCTTCCGCATCCGCAACAATGCGGGTGGCTTCACGCCTGGCAACCGGACCTGGGGCAACTTCTTCCAGGGTGGCAATGATTGGCTGAACGAGCGCAACCAGCACATCCAGTACCGCACCCCGACGGTTGCCGGCTTCACGCTCGGTGCCTCGTTCGGTGAGGACAACTACTGGGACGTCGCGCTGCGCTACGCGGGTGAGTTCAATGGCATCCGCATCGCTGGCGCCGTCGGCTACAGCGTGCGCTCCGAGTACAACGCGACGGTAACGGAGTCGGTCACCTCCACTGGCGGTGTCATTTCGACTTCGTATGCGGCGGGTGCTGGTGGCTTCGGCTGCACCGTGAACTGCGACAAGGAACTGCGTCAGCTCGCTGGCTCGCTTTCTGTCCGTCACATGCCGACCGGCCTGTTCTTCACGGGTGCTGCTGGTAAGCGTGAGAATGAGGACTACCAGTCGGTGACGGCTGCGACGGGCGCGATCTCGGCTGCTCGCTCCTTCGACTCCAGCTTCTGGTACGTGTCGGGTGGTGTTGCTCGTAACTTCTTCGGGATCGGCGACACGGTGCTCTTCGGTGAGTACAGCCGCTGGAACGACATGGGCTTCGAGTACAACGCCGCTGGCGCCTCCAAGCTCGACCACTGGGGCGTCGGTATCGTCCAGCACGTCGACGCAGCTGCGATGGAGTTCTGGCTGACCTACAAGAACTACTCGCTCAGCGCCGACACGGTCTGCGCAGGTGGTTGCCAGGACTTCAACTACGTCCTCGCTGGTACCCGCATCCGCTTCTGATCTGAACAAGATCGAGGTGCACGGAATAGGAAGGGCCGCCCAAAAGGCGGCCCTTTCTTTCGCCCGCTCGCAGGACTGATATATGCTGCGCGACGAGCTGCCCCTTTTAGTGCCCGCGACATGCGTTCCTGCCACGGGCTCGCCCCTTGCGCAGGCCTGCTGGCTGGGCTAACACCGCAAAATGGCGCAGGGACCGGCGAGGTGTGATTCCGCAAGCGACCTCGCTCCTAGCACCTGACGTCAGCCACCCGGGACGGACCGATGCCTGCACTGCTGATGGACTATCTCCCGATCGCCGTCTTTATCGGCGTTGCGCTCGCCATCGGACTGGCGCTGATGGTCGCGCCATTCCTGGTCGCGGTCCGCAATCCTGATCCCGAGAAAGTCTCGGCTTACGAGTGCGGCTTTAATGCCTTCGACGACGCGCGCATGAAGTTCGACGTGCGCTTCTACCTTGTCGCCATCCTGTTCATCATCTTCGACCTCGAGGTGGCTTTCCTCTTTCCCTGGGCCGTGGCCTTCAAGGAGGTCGGCGCCTTCGGCTTCTGGTCGATGATGGTCTTCCTCGGCGTGCTCACCATCGGCTTCATCTATGAGTGGCGCAAAGGAGCGCTCGAATGGGATTGATCACGCCGCCCGTACCGGTCTTCGACAAGCCGCGTGAGGGAGCCAGTGGCCTCGTGAAGCCCGGCGACCGTGGCTTCACGGAGCTTTCCAACGAGCTCGCCGACAAGGGTTTTCTCGTCACCACGACCGACGACCTCATCAACTGGGCGCGCACCGGCTCGCTCATGTGGATGACGTTCGGCCTCGCCTGCTGCGCAGTCGAGATGATGCAGGCCTCGATGCCGCGCTATGATGTCGAACGGTTCGGCTTCGCGCCGCGCGCCTCGCCTCGCCAGTCGGACGTGATGATCGTCGCCGGCACGCTCACCAACAAGATGGCGCCCGCTTTGCGCAAGGTCTACGACCAGATGCCCGAGCCGCGCTACGTGATCTCCATGGGCTCGTGCGCCAATGGCGGCGGCTACTACCACTACAGCTACGCGGTCGTGCGCGGATGTGACCGCATCGTGCCGGTCGACATTTACGTGCCGGGTTGCCCGCCGACGGCCGAGGCGCTCGTTTATGGCATTCTGCTCCTGCAGAAGAAGATCCGTCGCACCGGAACCATCGAGCGCTAGGACCGAGATGCAGACTAATCACGAGAGCCTCGACGAGCTCAAGGAGCACATCGCAGCCGGCCTCGGCGACAGGCTGCGCGAGGCGCGCATTGCCTATGGCGAGCTTACGCTCCTCGTTCCGCGCGAGCAGATTGTGCCGGTGCTGACATACCTGCGCGACAATGGGCGCTGCCAGTTCGAAGTCCTGATCGACATCTGCGGCGTCGACTATCCCTCGCGCGAGCGGCGCTTCGACGTCGTCTATCATCTGCTCTCGGTGCGCCAGAACCAGCGCGTGCGCGTCACGCTCGAGACCGACGAGGCGACGCCGGTTCCGAGTGTCGTCAGCGTCTTTCCCGCTGCCAACTGGTACGAGCGTGAGGCCTACGACATGTACGGGATGCCCTTTTCGGGGCACCCGGATCTCCGCCGCCTGCTGACCGACTACGGCTTCGAAGGCTATCCCCTGCGCAAGGACTTCCCCCTCACGGGCTATGTCGAGGTGCGCTACGACGACGAGCTGAAGCGCGTTGTCTACGATCGCGTGCGCCTGACGCAGGAGTTCCGCAACTTCGATTTCGAAAGCCCCTGGGAAGGCGTCGACTATGTCCTGCCGGGCGACGAGAAGGCGGCAGCGCCGCCGCAACCCGCACCGCCGCCGGCGGCAAAGAACTGATCACCTACCGTTGCTGATTGCCGCTTACCGACGCGAGCGGCATCAAGCTCGCGCGTCGACCTTGATCATGTCGGCAGCTTTCTCTGCAATCATGATCGTCGGTGCGTTCGTATTGCCCGAGATCAGGTTCGGCATAATGGACGCGTCGATAACCCTGAGCCCGCCGATGCCGTGTACACGCAGTCGCGTGTCCACGACGGCCATGGGATCGCTTCCCATCTTGCAGGTGCCGCAGGGGTGAAAGACCGTGGTGCCGCGCTCCTTGGCGAACTGCATGAAATCCTCGTCGCTCGTGACCTGCGATCCGGGGATGGTCTCGGACTTGATAAGAGGTTTGAACGAGGGCTGCTCGGCAATGCGACGGGCAAGCTTCAGGCCGGCGAGCGTGACGCGGCGGTCACTTTCAGCCGCGAGATAGTTCGCGATGATCGACGGCTTTTCCTTCGGATCGGACGAGACGATGTGCTGGTGCCCGCGGCTGTCGGGCCTCAGAACGCAGATGGTCGAGGACACGCCGGGATACTTGTGCAGGCCTTTACCGGGCGCGTCGGCCGAGAATGGTATGAAATGAAACTGGATGTCGGGCTCGTCGAGCTCCGGCGATGATTTTGCAAAGACGCCCGCCACGGCCGCGCCAGTCGCGAGGATGCCTTGACGATTGAAGGCATACTGGAGGCCGGTCTTCAGCTGCAGCATTGGGCTGTGCCACACGGCATTGAGGCTGTAGGGGAGCGTGACCTCGTAGACGGTCCGCACCTGATAGTGATCCTGCAGGTTCTCGCCCACCCCTTTGAGCTCGTGGCGCACGTCGACGCCCGCCTTTTTCAGCACTTCTGCCTGTCCGATACCCGAAAGCTCGAGGATCTGAGGGCTGCCGATGGCGCCCGCCGCCAGCAACACTTCGCGACGTGCTTTGATGAAGCGTTTCTCGCCACCGACCGAGTAGCGCACGCCCGAGGCACGCTTGTCGTCGAGCGCGATACCCCCGACCTCCGCGTTTGTGATGACGCGCAAGTTCGATCGCGTGGCCGCGTCCTTGAGATAAGTGACGGCCGTCGAGCCGCGCCGGCCATTGCGTATGGTGGCCTGATAGTAGCCAGCGCCCTCCTGGGAGGCGCCATTGAAGTCGTCCGTCGGCGGAATGCCAGCCTCGATACAGGCCGCGACAAACGCCGAGCAAAGCGGATTGTCGACGTGCACGTCGGTGACTGAGAGGGGGCCGCTGGAGCCGTGCAGCTCGCTTTCGCCGCGCTCCTGGTTCTCGGCCTTCTTGAAGTAGGGGAGTACGTCCTCGAAGGCCCAGCCGACATTGCCGAGCTGGCGCCACACGTCATAGTCGCGCGCCTGACCGCGCACATAGAGCAATCCGTTGATCGCGCTCGAGCCGCCGAGCACGCGACCGCGTGGCCAAGGGACATAGCGGCCGCCGAGATGTGGCTCCGGGCCTGCCGCGTACTGCCAGGTGATGTCGGGATTGTACATCGTGCGGAAATAGCCGCCGGGGATGTGGATCCAGGGGTTGGTATCTTTGCCGCCTGCCTCGAGGAGCGCGACCGTCACGCCAGCCTGCTCGCTCAGCCTGTTGGCGAGCACGCACCCGGCCGAACCGGCCCCCACGATGACGTAGTCGTAGCTGCCTTCGTCCTTCCCAACTGGCATTTTGCCTCCCGGTCGTCCCACATCCTCGGCCTTGGCTTTTCGCCGGCCGCACTTTGCTCGGAATGTACACGGAATGAGCGAAAGATCGACTCTCGGCAGTTGCCCGGAGCGGAGTTCAGTGCGGGGCTGCAGCCTGACATGATTGGGGAAAGGCCCGATTGTGGCGGCAGGCGAGTTCGGCGATATGTGCAGGCGACGGAACAATCCTTGGCGCCGCGTTGTTGAGGCAAGTATCCGCAACCTCTGCTCGTCGCCGGCCGATGCAGGGGTGCTCCGTCCCGCGTAGGTAAACCTTAATATGGCTCGTCTATACTCGGTTCGTGGATCGGGAAACGGCCCATGCCGAGGGGGGAAACAAGTTCCCCGGCACGAGGATTGCACGGCCAGAGGCACGAGCTTAGGCTCGTGGCGTCCGCTGCCGGCGGTCGCGCGGGGAGTCGAGTATGGCACGCGGTAAGGTCGGCATAGCACTAGGCGGTGGCGCGGCACGCGGATGGGCGCACATCGGTGTGCTCCGGGCCCTCGCCCAGGTGGGCGTCGTGCCGGATATCATCGCCGGGACATCGATCGGCGCGGTAGTGGGCGGCTGTTTCGCGGCCGGTCGCCTTGATGAGCTCGAAGGCTTCGCGCGCGATCTCACGAAGCGCAAGATCTTCGGATACCTGGATTTCAATCTCTCGGGCTCGGGCCTGATCACCGGCCAGCGGGTGGTGGAGCGGCTCGAGGGGCACCTCAAGGGCCTTCAGATCGAGGACATGCAGTCCCGTTTCGCGGCCGTTGCGACGGAATTCGGCACCGGCCAGGAGACCTGGATCACGCGCGGGCCGCTCGTCGAGGCCATGCGGGCCTCCTACGCTCTGCCCGGCATCTTCAAGCCTGTTCGCGTCAACAATCGCTGGCTGATGGACGGTGCGCTGTGCAACCCGGTGCCGGCCTCGGTCTGCCGTGCCCTTGGTGCCCGCTATGTCATCGCCGTCAATCTCAATTCCGATGCCTGCGGTCGTGGCAACCAGTTCCCGGAAATCGACGGCAGCCTGATCGAGCCCTTGCCGCCCCCGCAGCCGGAGCCGCCGGCCCCCCGGACACTTGCCAATGGATTCGGCGCCCGCAACCTCATCAAACGCCAGCTCTTTGGCGGCGGCGATAGCGGACCCGGCATCTCGAGCGTGATGGTCGACGCCTTCAATATCGTCCAGGACCGGATCGCTCGCTCCCGTCTCGCCGGCGACCCGCCCGATGCGATCATCAATCCGCGCCTTGCCGGCGTCGGCCTTTTCGACTTCCACTCTGCGGATGCCCTGATTTCACGCGGCATGGCGGCCGCCCAGCGCGAAGCCGAGGACATCCGCCGCGAGATTGCCGCCCGCGAATCCGCGACGCAGCGCCACCTCGCCATCGCATAATCTCCGCGCTTTTTCCCGGATACGGTTCCCGATGATTGACGCTGGATTGTCGGCGCCGGTCGTGATCTTGTGCGCGTCGCTGATCACAATAGCGCGGGCCGACCGGAAGGCCGGGAACCATGCAGGACTCAAACGCAGATGCGGAGGTGGCGCGCCGCGCGGCGATCAAGGTCGCGCATGACCGCCTCGACCTGTTCGCGGTCGGTATCCTCACACTTCTGTGCGTCTTCCTCGGTATCGGCCAGGTGGCGATGAAGGTAGCGAACGCCGGCATCTCGCCGGTCCTGCAGGGAGGGCTCCGCTCGCTTCTCGCGGCGGGCCTCGTCGGCTTGCTCTGCGCCGTGCGCGGCATTTCGCTTCGTGTGAGCCGGGTAGCCGTCGTGCCGATGCTCTTTTCGGCGTTTTTCTTCACCGCGGAATTCGCTTTCCTCTATCCCGGCCTCGAGCGCACGACAGCTTCGCGCGCTGTGATTTTCCTCTATACCTCACCCTTCGTTGTTGCTGCGGGCGCGCACTTCCTGATCCCGGGGGATCGTCTCACGTGGTCCAAGACCGCGGGCCTTCTCGCCGCGCTCGCCGGCGTAATGATCGTGCTTGCCGGCCGAGAAACGACCGGCGCCAGCTCGCTCGCAGGCGACCTTCTCTGCCTCGCAGGTGGTATTTCCTGGGGGTTCCTGACGCTGTCCATTCGCGCAACACGCCTCGCGGCGGAGCGCCCCGAGCGCGTCATCTTTATGCAGCTCCTGATTTCCGGCGTGCTGTTGTGGCTTCTCTCGTTGGTGCTCGGGGAGCGGGGTATCACCGATCCCTCGCCGCTCGTGCTGGGCGCGTTCGCTTACACGGTCGTCTTCGTCGCTTTCATTACGTTCACGACTTCGCTTTGGCTCATGACGCGCTATCCAGCTTCTCGCGTGATGGCGTTCCTCATGATCACGCCCGTTTTCGGTGTCGCCGCGGGCGTGCTTCTTCTCAACGAGCAGCTCACCATCCATCTCGGCATCGGGTTGGCGGTCGTGGTGATCGGCCTGTGGCTCGTGAACCGGCCCGCCACGAAGCGCAAATAAAAGCGGGTGGGTCAGGGAGGGAGTCCCTCCCTGTGGAGTTCGAGGGTCATGCCGAAGGCACGCCAGAGGCACGGCCTCGCTCGCGCCGAAGGCGCGAACAGGGCTGCCGCCCTGTAACCCGCATCGTGCCGAAGGCGCGTGTCTTCGACACGACCGACACCCCCGAACCCCCGTCTTTTATGACTTTCAGAACAGCGTGCCTTGGCCGTCCGGGCCACTGCGCTTCGGTGCGCGAGGCTTGGGCGCTTCGGCGGGCTTGCCCTCCGAAGCCTCCACCGCTGTGATGCTCGCGCTTGCGCGGCCGTCGGCGAGCTCGATCCCCACGCGAGCATCGATCGCGAGGCTGGAAATGCTGCGCACAGCGCGCCCCTCCACATCACGCACGAGCGCAAAGCCGCGTTTGAGCACACTCTGATAGCTCAGCGATGCTAGCATCTGCGTCTGCGCATCGAGCGCGCGCCGCTCGAGCACGAGGCGGCTTGCAAAGCCCTGTCGTAAGCGGCCCGAAAGGCTCATGAGCCGCTCGTCGAGGCGGACGACGCGGTGGCGGAGCGGATGCGGCGTGAGACGTGCGGCAAAGCGCTCGAAGCGCGTGCGCTGCGTCGATGTACGTCGCGCAAGGGCCGTGAGGCCGGCGCGCTGGGCGCGGTCGAGGCGCTGACGGTCGCGATCGAGAAGCTGCGAGATGAGGCGCGGCTGGAAGCGCGCCTCGATGCGGGCGAGCCTCTTGCCATGGGCCTGCGTATTGGCATCCAGCGCGCGCGCGAGCCTGCGCTCAACGGCATCGAAGCGCTGGCGTGGGAGCGCGAGCAGATCCTCGAGACGAGGAATGCCGCGCGCGGCTGCCTTGAGATGAGTGCGAGCGGCCTCGATGGCGCGATTGATGCACTTCTTCAGGCGAAGCGTGAGATCGCCGGTTCGCTCGACGAGTTCGGCATGCTTCGGCACGGCCCACTCGGCGGCTTTCGTTGGTGTCGGCGCGCGCGCGTCCGCCGCAAGGTCGATGAGCGTCCAATCGGTTTCATGGCCGACTGCCGATATGAGCGGGATTGCGCTCTCCGCGGCCGCACGGATGACGATCTCCTCGTTGAAGCCCCACAGATCCTCGAGGCTGCCGCCACCGCGCGCGACGATCAGCACATCCGGTCTCGGCACAGGCCCATCCAGCGGCAAGGCATTGAAGCCGCGGATCGCAGCCGCCACTTCCTTCGCACTTGTCTCGCCTTGGACGCGCACCGGCCACACGATCACGTGGGCCGGATAGCGTTCTTCAAAGCCATGGAGCATGTCGCGGATCACGGCGCCAGTTGGCGATGTCACGATGCCGACGACACGCGGCAGGAAGGGAATAGGCTTCTTGCGCTCCTCGGCGAAGAGCCCTTCCGCGCCGAGTTTGCGCTTGCGTTCCTCGAGCAGCGCCATGAGCGCGCCGACGCCGGCCGGCTCGAGGGCCTCGATCACGATCTGATATTTCGATGAGCCCGGATAGCTCGTCACCTTGCCAGTCGCGATGACCTCGAGGCCTTCCTCGGGCTTGAATCGGAGCTTCTGGAAGACGCCGCGCCAGATGACCGCCTCGATCTTGGACTTGTCGTCCTTGAGCGAGAAGTAGCAGTGGCCGGAGGCATGCGGACCCCGGTAGCCGGAGATCTCGCCCCGGAGCCGGACAAAACCGAAGTTATCCTCCAGCGCCCGCTTGATGGCATTGGAGAGTTCGGAAACTGTCAGTTCCGGGTTGTTGCTGGCGCCGGCGCGGCCGGCGCGGACTGGCTCTGCCACGAATCGCATCCGTTTGTTACAACGCTGTTCATGCTACATGAAATTGGCCGCAACAAGGGGCTCCTGGCGGGATATCCTCGCGGTGGGGCGACCTCGTGAAGTCGGCCGCAGCGCAGTTGTTCGGGGGCAGCCCGGAGGCCAAGCGCCGCTGAATATTATGAGGCAGGCGGATGAACGTCCTACTGATCGGTTCCGGCGGGCGTGAGCACGCACTCGCCTGGGCGCTCTCGGCGAGCCCGCTGCTGAGCCGTCTCTACTGTGCGCCCGGCAATGCTGGGATCGCCGAGGTTGCCGAGTGCGTACCGCTCAAGACGGAGGATCATGCAGCCGTCGTTCGGTTCGCCCAGGAGAATGCGATCGACCTCGTGGTCGTCGGGCCCGAGGTGCCGCTCGTCGCGGGACTTGCGGACGATCTCGCTGCGGCAAGAATCAAGGTCTTCGGCCCTTCCCGCGTGGCCGCCCAACTCGAAGGCTCGAAGGGTTTCACCAAGGATCTCTGCACGGAGTTCGGCATCCCGACCGGCGCCTATCAGCGCTTCACGGCGGCCGAACCTGCGAAAGTGTATGCCGCCGCCCAGGCCCTGCCCATCGTGATCAAGGCCGATGGTCTCGCCGCCGGCAAGGGCGTGATGATCGCCACGACGCGCGCCGAAGCGGATGCTGCCATCGATAGCTGTTTCGCGGGCGCCTTCGGCAGCGCCGGTCACGAGGTCGTCGTCGAGGAATTCCTCGAAGGCGAGGAGGCGAGTTTCTTCGCGCTCGTCGACGGCAAAAGCACGCTCGCACTGGCGACGGCTCAGGATCACAAGCGCGTCGGCGACGGCGATACCGGTCTCAACACGGGCGGCATGGGCGCCTACTCGCCGGCGCCTGTCATGACTCCAGCTCTCGTCCAGCGCACGATGGATGAGATCATCCTGCCGACCGTGCGCGGCATGGCCGAGCGCGGAACGCCCTTCCGCGGCGTGCTCTTTGCGGGTCTCATGCTCACGGCCGAGGGGCCGAAGCTCATCGAGTACAACGTGCGCTTCGGCGATCCCGAGACGCAGGTCCTCATGATGCGCCTGAAGTCCGATCTGCTGGCCGCATTGCTCGCGGCCGTCGACGGCGTGCTCGACAGCTTCGATCTGCGCTGGTCCGACGAGGTCGCGCTTACCGTCGTGATGGCCTCGAAGGGTTATCCGGGCGATTACACAAAGGGCACGGAGATCCGCGGCCTCGATGCCGCGAGCACGGTAGATGGCGTGCAGATCTTCCATGCCGGCACAGAGCGGCGCGACGGGCAACTCGTTGCGACGGGCGGCCGTGTGCTCAACGTGACGGCGCTCGGGCGCACAGTGAGCGAGGCACAGGCGCGCGCGTACGCTGCCGTGGATCGCATCGATTGGCCCGGTGGATTCTGCCGGCGCGATATCGGCTGGCGGGCGATTGCTCGGGAACGACAGGAGAAGGCGGTCGGATGAGCACCCTGGCCGACCTGTTCCCGGGCTTCACCGAGGAGCGCGCGATCGCGCGCGGGGTCGAAATTTTCTCGCGCATCGGGGGCCGTGGTCCACCGCTCCTTCTGCTCCACGGCTATCCGGAGACGCACGCCTGCTGGCATCGAGTCGCGCCGGCATTGGCGGAGCACTTTACGGTCATCGCGCCCGACCTCCGCGGCTATGGCCGCAGCGGCTGCCCATCGGCGGATGGCAATCACCGCGCCTACTCGAAGCGGACGATGGCCCTCGACAGCGCAGCGCTCATGACGGCACTGGGCTTCAACCAATTCAGCGTCATGGGCCACGACCGCGGTGGACGTGTCGGCTTTCGCCTGGCGCTCGATGCGCCCGATCGCGTGGAGCGTCTCGTCCTCCTCGACATCATCGCGACGAGCGACATTGCGCGACTGAGGGACGAGGGCTTCAGGTTCGGGATGCTTCATGGCGTATTCCTCTCGCAGCCGGCGCCGTTGCCCGAGAGCCTGATCATCCAGAATCCGCGCGATTGGGTTGAAAGTCGTTTTCGCCGCGCGACGCTGGCGAAATCGCCGAATGTGATCCATCCTGTCGCGATGGCAGATTATATCGACATGCTGGCGCAACCCGATCGCGTCCACGCCACGTGTGAGGACTATCGTTCGGAGCACCTTGTCGATCTCCTCCTGGATCAGAGTTATCGGGAGACCGGTGCGCGCATCGAATGTCCGGTGCGGGTGCTGTGGGCGACCGAAGGTTCGCTCGCCGAGCTTGCGGATCCCCTCGCCGTATGGGCGCCGTGGTGCGCGCATCTTTCCGGTGGTCCGATCGAGAGCGGACATTTCATTCCCGAGGAAAACCCAGCGGCGCTGCTCGAGCAGGCCCTGCCGTTCCTGCGTGCAAAGGAGGCATGACCATGGCCGATCTGCCGGATCTCTTTCCGGGCTTCGACACGCACCACATCGATGTGCCGGGTGCCGAGATCTTCGCCCGTACCGGCGGGAACGGTCCTCCGCTGCTGCTGTTGCACGGCTACCCGCAGACTCACGTCTGCTGGCACAAGGTGGCACCTGAGCTCGCGCGCCACTTCACTCTCGTCATTCCGGATCTGCGCGGCTATGGCGCGAGCCGCGGGCCCGCAGCCACCGACGAGGTCGATCCTCAGCATCTCGCCTACTCGAAGCGCGCTATGGCCGCTGATTTCGTTGCGCTGATGCGGGTGCTCGGCCACGAGCGCTTCGCCGTTGTCAGTCACGATCGTGGTGCGCGCGTGGGTTATCGCCTTGCACTCGACCATCCCGATAGCGTTTCGCGCCTCGCCGTCCTCGATATCGTCACCACGTTCGATGCCTGGGCCGACACGCGCAAGGAGACGGTGATCGGGCGCTTCCACTGGAGTTTCCTTGCGCGACCCGCGCCATTTCCCGAGACGCTCATCGGGCGCGACCCCGTCTATTTCCTCGAGTACCTGCTTGCGCAGTGGACCGCGAGCGCCGATCTCTCGTCGTTCGACCCGGCTGCGCTCGCGCACTACCGCGCAGCATTCATGAAGCCCGAGGTCATTCACGCGAGCTGCGAGGATTACCGCGCAGGTGCGACGAGCGATGTCGCTTTCGATGGTGCGGACAAGGCAGCCGGTCGGCAGATTGCGTGCCCGATGCTCGCTCTCTGGGGTGTCGAGCGCGGGCAAGGTGCGATCAACACACCGCTCAAGGCGTGGGAGCCGTGGTGTCCGCACATTCAGGGAGCAGGCGTCGTGTCCGGCCACTTTCTTCCCGAGGAGCAGCCGGCCGCGACACTGTCGCACCTGATGCCGTTCCTGCTTGCGAACTGATCGAGGCAAGTGCCCGCGACATGGGTAAGAGTATCGCCACGACCCCGCAGCCAAGAGGACAGTTGCCAGCGCCGGTTCAGCGAGGGCCGAGCATCGGTCTCGCACTTGGCGGCGGCGGGGCCCGCGGGCTCGCGCACGTCCTCATTCTCGAGGCTTTCGACGAGCTCGGCATTCGTCCGGCCTTCATCACGGGAACCTCGATCGGCGCCATCTACGGTGCGGCCTATGCGGCCGGGCTCTCTGCTGCGCTCATTCGCGCCCACACCGAGGAGATCCTGGTCCAGCGCCTCGATCTCGCGCGCAATCTGATCGCGGCGCGCTCAGATCCCGTGCAAAAGCTCTTTCGCCTCTTTTCGCTCCGCTCGTCCCTCCTGAAGTCCGAGACGTTGCTCGAGCACATTCTGCCGTCGCGCGTGCCACGCCGCTTCGAGGATTTGAAGATCCCGCTCGCCGTCGTCGCGACGGACTTTTATGCGCAGGACAGTGTCGTCTTCACTGAGGGCGACTTGCGCCAAGCGATCGCCGCCAGCATCGCGCTCCCTGTCATCTTCCAGCCGGTCATCGTAAACAATCGCGCGCTCATGGACGGGGGGCTCGTCGATCCACTGCCTTTCGATCTCGCGGCGGCTGCTGCGGACATCTCCGTTGCGATCGACGTCTCGGGCGCGCCGCGATCGGATCCGCGCGACATGGGGCCAGGGGCCGTCGAGGCGATCGTCGCGTGCTCGCAGATCCTGCAGCGGTCGCTCGTGCGCGAGAAGCTCAAGCGCCAGCAGCCCGATGTCTATATCGACGTCGATGTCGATGCCTTCCACGTGCTCGAGTTCAATCGATTTCGCGAGATCCTCGCCGCGGCCGAGCCGGCCAAAGATCTCCTCAAGCGCAAGCTCGCTCTGCTCATGGCCAGCCACACAGTTCCGGCTGCAGAGCCGCCTTCCGCCATCACCGATCAATCACCCAAGACCACCGAGGCGCCGCCGGCCAAGCGCCGCCGCCTCTCGCTTGGTCTGAAATCGCGCAAACGCAAGGAATGAGCATGGACGCGCAGCCCGTATCACTCCCGTCCGATCGTCCGACCGTTGCGCTCGCCCTCGGTGGCGGAGCCGCGCGCGGCATTGCGCACATTGCCATGCTCGAAGCCTTCGACGAGCTCGGCATCCGCCCCAAAGTCATCGCCGGCTGCTCGATCGGTGCTGTCATGGGAGCGTGCTACGCAGCAGGGCTTTCAGCGAAGGACATACGCGCGCACCTTGCGCCTCTCGTCGTCGGACGCCGCGCTGTCATCAAGCGTGTGCTGGGCCATCCATCCAAGCTCTTCAAGCTTTGGGGCCCGCGCTATCCTTCCATTGTCGATGGGCCGACGCTCTTGGAGATACTCCTGCCCAAGGCGGTCAATACGGACTTCGCGCGACTTGCGATCCCGCTTCGGATCATGGCCGTCGACTACGCCACCATGGAGCCGTTTGTGCTCAGCAAGGGGCCAGTCATTCCAGCGATCGCGGCGAGCGCATCCTTGCCGTCGCTCATGCGGCCAGTGGAGATCGACGGACGCGCCCTGTTCGATGGCGGCTTTGCGAATCCGACGCCCTTCGACATCGTCCAGGATCAGGCGGACATTACCGTCGCGGTCGATGTCGACGGTCGCCCGGACATGCGTAAACCGGTCGCCTCTCACTCGAAAGAGGAGTTGTGGGACGGCGCCTTCTTCGCGCTCTTCAATGCGGTCGTGCGTGAGAAGGAAGCGCGGCGCGCACCGGATTTGATGCTGCGCCCTGATGTCGGGCTCTATCGCACTTTGGATTTTGCAAAGATGGATGAGATTATCGCGAGGTGCGAGCCCGAGAAGGCGCGCCTGAAGCAGTTCCTCTACGAGCGCGTCCTCGGTCGTGTGGCTCAGGGAACATCGAGCACGATGTAGTCGTCCTCGACGGCGACGCTGAACGTCTCGGCCTTGTACGGGCCCTCGACAACGCTAGCGCCGGTCTCGACCGCGACGGGGAACTGCATGAGCCGCATCCGTCGCGGATCACAGTACGAGCGCCCGGTGCGCACGTCGAACTCCCATTGATGCCAGGGACAGCGCAGGATCTCGCCTTGGCGCTCGTATTGGTAGTCGCCGGGTCCGTTCGAGCGCACGAGACCGGTCAGCAGACCGCCGCAGAGGCTCGCGCCCTTGTGCGGGCACTTGTCGGAGAGCGCGAACAACTCACCCTTGATGTTGAGCACCACGATGTCGCGGTTCTCGATGCTGACTTTCTTGCGCGTGCCAGGAGGCAGATCGGCGGCACGCGCCACGACATGACGGGTCACGGTCTCGAATGCTCCAGCGTATCGACGGCTCAGCTCAGCCGGAAGACCGACTTCCCGTTCTCAGCGCAGATGCGACGGTGCTGCTCGGTTGTGACGCCGGCCGGGAAGGCGCGGAATGGATCGTCGAAATCCCAGTGGGGGTAGTCCGACGCGAATAGCAGCTTGTCCCAGCCGATCCAATTCATCACGTCGAGCACGTGGCGGCGGTCGTCAGGCTCTTCCATGGGCTGCGTCGTGAAGTACACGTGATCGCGAATGTACTCCGAGGGTCGGCGCTTCAGGTGCGGCACCTCACCCCGCATCCGCTCGAAGACCTTGTCGAGACGGAAGGCGAGCGCGGGTGCCCATGCGAAGCCGCCTTCGATCATGACGACCTTGAGCTTCGGGAAGCGCTCAAACACGCCCTCGATGACGAGGCTCGTCACGACAGTCTGGCACGAGGTCGAATGGCCCGCACCTTCCTCGATGTAGTAGGAGGGCCAGCCGGCGCCCGACACTGGATGCCCGCTCGTGCCGAACACGTGGAAGCCGATCGGCAGTCCGTAGCGCTCGGCGGCTTCGTAGATGGGCCAGTAGCGGCGATTGCCCAGCGGCTCGGACGAGCGCGTCAGCAGGAACACTTGCCCGAAATCCGTATCGGCGCCGCAGCGCTCGATCTCCTGTGCCGAGGCGAGGCCGTCCTCATAGGGCACGACGAGGCCGCCCTTCAGCCGCTTCTCGGGTCGCGTGAATGTCTCGCGCTGCCAGTCGTTCGTCGCCGAGCACAGGGCGGCGGAGAGTTCGAGGTTCATCTCGCCCTGGCCGGTATTGCCGAGCGGTCCCAGAATGCCGGCTTCGATGCCATAGGCGTCGAGATGCTGCGTCTGCATGAGCTTGAGCGAGGAGCCGGGACGTCCGCCCTCCTCGGGCCAGGCATCGCGCCGGCAAGCAAGGGGCGCCGACTTAGGATAGGGCTCGCCATTGGCACTGCCGTGCTTGCGGCGCATCCCGTACGTCTCGTAGTGATCCCACCAGCGCTTGCTCAAGTATGGCTTGAGGTCGGACATTGATCTGACGGCAGGGTGAACATCGCCATCGATCACGGCGAGGCGGTTTGGCGCGGCACTTCCCTTGCCGTTGTCGGCCGTGATCTTGGGGGCCATCGGATCGTCAAGCGGCATGGCTGCCTCCGAGTCTCGAATAGGTTGCGAGTGGGTTGTCGATCAGGATCTTCTTGCGCAGCGTCGGATCGATACCGACGGGTAGCATGTCGTCGTTGTCGAACTGCCAGTGCGGGAAGTCGCTCGCGAACAGCAGCATTTCATCGGACTGGAGCTGGTCCATGAGCCGCCCGACGGTCTCGCCGGAGGCCGGCGCATCGAAGGGCTGGATGGTCAGGCGCACGTGGTCGCGCACGAACTCGATGGGCGAGCGATCGATCCACGGCACTTCAAGTCGCACGCCGCGCCAGAATTTCGAGAGCCGCCAGAGATAGGGCCCGATCCAGGTCACGCCGGACTCGATCAGCACGAGTTTCAGCTTCGGGAACTTGACGAACACGCCCTCGGCGATGAACGAGCCGAGCTGCGTGTGGAACGCGAGCGACTGCGCTGCATAGTCCTCGAGATAGTAGCTCGGCCAGCCCGAGCCGGTCGTTGCGTGGTGGTAGCTCGAGCCCGCATGAATGCCGATCGCAAGACCGTGCTTCTCGGCCGCCTTCCACACCGGCCAGAACTGGCTCTTGCCGAGCGGCTGCTCGCCCATTGCCAGCGCCAGAACCTGCACGAAACGCTTGTCGCCAGCGCGGCGCTCGATTTCCTCGACGGCAAGCTCCGGGTTCTGCAGTGGGAGCACGATCGAGGCGCGATAGCGTGGGTCGCGGTCGAGCCACTCGGCGCGCACCCAGTCGTTGACGGCCCGGCAGAAGGCCGCGGCCATGTGCTCGTCGCGGATGAGCTGGACGGCGTAAAGACAGTTCAGGATCGAATGGGCAAAGCCGTGCCGGTCCATAAGCGCTGCCGCGGCGCGGCCGGCATCGGTATCAGCTCGCGCGCGACCCTTGGCTTTATCGGCACGCCAGTCGGGCCGCATGGTGAGCGGGACATTGGGCGGATACGCAACCGACTCGAACGCCGTGATGCCCCGCACCTCGACGGTCTCGCGCCAGTACTCATTCATGTGCCGCTTGAGCGCGTCGATGTTCGGCACGTGCGGATGCACGTCGCAGTCGATCGCGCCCTTCCAGTCGGATGACAAAATGCGTCTCTCCTGCGCGGCGGATCTGGCCATTCTCGCCCATGAATCTATTGGCCTAATATTTCACGCGGGGGCGGTGCTGGCTAGTGCCAGAGCGGCGGCCAGCAATGCATATCGAGGTGCGAATTCGCGCTTTCAGCGCGCGGGGGCTGCCGCCCCTCAACCCCGCCCGGGGGGACACCCCCGGACCCCCGTCTATTTTGGGATTTGACCGCGGTCAGGATCCGCGATCCGCATCCACGCGCTCGAGACGCCACCGCACGACGGTCTCGCCTGGGGTAGCGCCGCGCAGCACGATCTGCTGGCTGAGCCGGGGCCCCGAATAGTGCGCATAGTCGAAGCTCTGCTCGAGTACCAGCGCGGCCCCATCGGCGCTGAATTGCCAGTGACGACCGTCCAATGTCTCGATGTGAGCGGTCCCCGCCGGATCTCCGAGCCGGCACAGCGTGTCGGGATGAAGGTGGAAGTGAATGGCGAATGGCAGGTCGCGCCCGAGCCGCAGGGTACCCGTCGGCGCGCCGAGCCGCTCCTCGCCCTCGACCCTCGCCCCGTCGGCTGAAACGTGCAGCCGGCGGGTGTAGCGCGGCCCGAAGTCCTTCACGTAGCCGTCGTGGCTCGCACGCACGCTGGAGCCCTCCGGGCTCATGTTCACGCCAAAGCGGACCTCACCCTGCTGGCGGATGGGTGGCGCTCCTGCCCATTTCTCGAGGAGGCGCGCGCGCACGAGCCGCGAGGACGAGCGGTCCGCAAGGCAGAGCGTGTTGTGGCTCGCAGTTGCCCTCGAAGCAGCCCGCATGGTCTCGTGCGCCTGGCCGGGTGAGCCGCAGTTGACGAACAGGAGGCACGTCCCGACGCTCAACTCGAACGAGAGGCATCCGGCGTGAGCGTGTCCGGCTAGCTCCAGTGGCGGAGGCGCGCCGACATCTAGAACAAGCACCGTTCCTGCATGTTCGAGACGGACGTAGTGGGACTGGAGCATTGCCGGTGGTAGCGCTTCGGGCGCCGGGTCGTATGCGATCACCGTCGCAAGTGCATCGGCCTCCGTCCGGCCCATCCCATTGAAGCGTGCCAGCGTGCCATCGCCGAGGCGCATGGCCTTCAGGAAAGCGATCATGCGGTCGATGGCGTCGACGAGTGCGCGCGGCGCCGTGCGTCCGCGAGCAACGTAGCATTGACGCAGCGGCATGAGGTCGAGGAGGATCTCGACGGGGGTGCCCGGATTGCGGCTGATGTGTCCCCCGTCGCGCATGATCTGGCGGTTGAGCTCATCGCCGAAGAGCCGCTGCATGCGCCGCAGTTGGCGGTCGTGCCCCGCCACACAGAGATCCGCGATGATGAGTGCCGTCAGCGTGAGTAGGCGTTCGTAACCTGCAGGCGCGTCCCGCCAGGAGGCCGCGAGAAACTGGATCTGCTGGCCGAGGCTGTCGGTCGTCGCCTCGTAGGCGCGGGGCGAGACGCCCTCAAGGATCAAGCCCGCATGACTGATCCAGGAGATGATCCGCCGAGCAATCACCGCGTGTGGATCCGTCCGGGGAAATGTCAGGGCATTCCGTTGCACCCATTCCGCGACGAGCCGGCGCGCCATGGCGTAGGCGGCGTCGCTGTTCGCGGCGCGTAGGTCGCGCAGCCAGCCAAAGCCATTGAGCTCCCGCGCCCAGGCAGGCGAAGGCGGCAGTAGGGCAAAGGGCGAGTGCCCATTGAGATCGACGATGGCGCCGCCAAGCCCGAGCTGGCCGGCCGCCAGTTCTTCGAAGAGGCTCGGATCGGGCGTGCGCAGGTCCGGCGGGACGATCAGCAACTCATCGGCAATGGCCGGTCCCGCGAGCCACCGCAGCGCCGGTGTGCGCATGGCGCGGCTCAATGCTCGTCGACGAGCCCGTGCCAGGGCGAGGCGCGCCAGATGCAGGCGCTCCCCCGGCGTCAGCCTGATCATCGACCTCAATCCGGATGCCATGAACCCCCCATCGCTCGGATACCCTTATAGCCGCAATGATGGCAAGGCTTGGGGGCGCTACGGCTCACCCACCGAGATCCGCCTTCAGGCGGTCCAGCATTTCGACGCTCCGAGCAGCGTACGGGCCGATCCAACGGTCGTGAATACGCTTGATCGGCAAGGGATTGAGGTGGTTCCAACGGATGCGCCCCTCGCGGCGCGCGATTACGAGGTCGGCGTCCTCGAGCACCTTCAGGTGCTGCATGACGGTGCAGCGGTCGATGGTCGGGAGGTGAGCGCAGAGCGCACCCGTTGTCTTTGGCTGGTCCTTCAGCGCGTCGAGGATGGCCCGCCGTGTCGGGGCGGCTAGCGCCTTGAAAATTCGATCGTTCGCCTCGTCCATTGACATGTTATATAAATATAACATATTGGCTGGATGTACAAGGAGGAGCACCCATGGAGCTGAAGTTCAAAGTTGCCGCACACATCGCGCGGCCGGTAGCGGAGGTGTTCGAGGCCGTGGCAAATCCGGTCGAGCTCTCGCGTTATTTCACCACCGGGGGCGCCGAGGGGAGGCTCGAGACCGGTGCGACCGTAATGTGGGATTTCCACGACTTTCCGGGTGCCTTCCCGGTCGAGGTCGTGGAGGTCGTGAAGGACCAGCGGATCGTCCTGCGCTGGGAGGCAAACGAGGGCGCGCCTTCGGACGGCGACGCGGCGGTCACTGCGTCAGCGGGCTATAGGACGACCGTGACGATGGCGTTCGAGGCTCTCGCGGACGGCCGCACACTGGTGACAATCGCCGAAGAAGGCTGGCGCGAAACACCCGGCGGCCTCAAGGCCTCTTACGGCAATTGCCAGGGCTGGACGCAGATGCTCTGCGCGATGAAAGCGTACATCGAGTACGGCATCAATCTGCGCGAGGGCATGTTCAAGTAGGTGGCTGGCCGCCTCGGTTATCGGCCGCGGCCACCGCCCCCGCCCCCGCGACCGCCGTGATGGATGGCGCGCGGCACGTTGATCATGTGGCCCCTACCGTCCGAGCGGAAGTGATGGCGGCCCCGGTGACGCCCCCGCAGACCGTCGTAGAACAGACCGCCGTATCCATAGCCGCCATCGTAATATCCACCGTCGTAGTAATCGCCGCCGCCACCGTCTCCTGCCGAGTATTGATACAGATACTGGTGCTGGTTCACGGTGATGTTGCGCTCTTCAATGGTCAGGTTGAGCGGTGTCTTTCCATCCGGATTGATGATGACATGCCGCTCCGGGGGCAAGGCCCGGTACACGCGCACACCTTCTTCGATCGTCACCGAAGCGCCGTAGAACGGGCGCGTCTCGATGCGGGTGAGCGACGCTGCGGCAGCGGCTGTGGCGCCGATGAGCAGCAGGGCGAGGCTGAGAAGTGAGGTTGACAGCAGCGCGCGACGCATGGCGGTACAACTCCGACTGGAACGCAATTGTCGGAGATACTACCCGAGGAGCTGAGACGCATCTTAAGAATTTGGTAACAATGCTTAACGTTCGCGCGGGGATGCGGGGAGGACACGCGATCCTGCCGAAAGAGCGAACCCACGCAGCAGTTCGGTGACGGTCATGGGCCGCTTGCCGGCACGCTGCACCTCCAAGAGGCGGATCGCTCCATCACCGCACGCGATGGTGCCGGCATCATCGATGAAAGTACCGGCGATGCCCGTACCGCTGGCGCGCGACGCGCGCAGGACCTTGAGCCGCTCGGCGCGGCCGTCGTGCATTACCTCGAAATAAGCACCGGGCCACGGGGCCAGGCCGCGCACTTGATTGTGCACTTCGGCCGCTGAGCGGGACCAGTCGATGTGCGCTTCGGCCTTATCGATCTTTGCGGCGTAAGTGACGCGCTCCGTCGACTGTGGCGTGCACGTGAGCGCATTCTTCTCGAGTGCTGCGAGGGCTTCGACCATGAGCGCGGCGCCGCGCGCGGCCATTAGATCGTGCAGTTCACCCGCCGTCATTTCAGGGCCAATGGCGATGGGTGAGTGAGCGCAAACTGGCCCTGTGTCGAGGCCCTCATCCATGCGCATGATGCTCGCCGCGGTCTCAGCGTCACCCGCCATGACAGCCCGCTGTATTGGCGCGGCGCCGCGCCAGCGCGGGAGCGCCGAGGCGTGAAGATTGAAGCAACCGAAGCGCGGCGCCTCCAGGATCGCTCGCGGCAGGATGAGGCCGTAAGCAACAACGACCGCGGTATCCGCGCGGTGCGCCCTGAAGGCCTCCTGAGCCGTCGGATCGCGGAGCGACCGCGGCGTGAGGACAGGGGCTCCCGCTTCCTCGGCGAACTTGTGGACGGGCGACTTCTGCTCGTGCATGCCGCGCCCTGCCGGCCGCGGCGGTTGCGAGTAGACGGCCACGATCTTGTGCCCGGCCTCCCTAACGGCCGCGAGTGTCGGTACGGAGAAGTCCGGCGTGCCCATGAACACAACGCGCATCATGTTCCTTGAGCTCCAAAGGCGCCGATCTTGCCAACCGTCGTGAATCAGGCCGAAGGGGCGTCCTTCGCCTGCTTGCGGAAGCGGCGGACGATGATGTCACGCTTCAAGCGGGTCAGAAAGTCGATGATCAGCTTGCCGTCGAGATGATCCATTTCGTGCTGGATAGCAGTCGCGAGCAAGCCATCCGCTGCCAGTTCCTGACGGGCCCCAGCGCGATCCGTGTAGCGCACAGTCAGTGAGGAGGGCCGTTCGATTTCGATCCGAACGTCGGGAATGGAGAGGCAACCTTCCTCATGCACCCGCATTTCGCCACCGAGGGACAGGATCTCGGGATTGATCATGGCGATCGGCTGCTTCTCATCCTCCTTGTCGCTGACGTCGAGCACGAGCAGGCGGCGCGGAACGCCCACCTGCACGGCTGCGAGCCCCACGCCAGGCGCCGCGTACATCGTTTCCAGCATGTCGTCGACCAGCCGGTTCAGCTCGTCGTCGACGCGTTCGATTGGCGCGGACGGCTGGCGGAGAATAGGATCGGGGAGGATGATGATTGGAAGCTTGGCCATGCCGCTCAGATAGGCAACGCGGCCGCGCCGGTCAATCATCATTAGGATCGTATGGTGAGTGCCCGGTTGGCATTGCGCTCGGGGCCGGGCTGCGCTACCTGCTCGCCAGATCGATCCGGCAACTGCCAATGCGAGGAAAGGGACGTGTCTGAGGCCTTCGTGCTCGGCTGGGAGGAATGGGTCGGTCTGCCCGATCTCGACCTGCCTGCGATCAAGGCGAAGGTGGATACCGGCGCCAGGACCTCGGCATTGCACGCCTTTTTTGTCGAGCCCTTCGGATCTGAGGCGCGACGCATGGTGCGCTTCGGTGTCCACCCCATTCCGGGCCGCAACGATGTCAAGGTCATCTGCACCGCCGAGGTCGTCGACCACCGCGAGGTGACGAGCTCAAACGGCGAGAAGGAGTTGCGGTACGTCATCCGCACGTCCCTCAAGCTCGGCGAGCGCACATGGCCGATCGAGCTCACGCTCGCGAACCGCGAGACGATGAGCTACCGAATGCTGATCGGCCGCCAGGCCATCCAGGACGACATGCTTGTCGACCCCGCAACCTCCTTCCGTCAGCTGCGCTTGAGCTATCGTCGCTACGACATCCCCACACGCCCGGCCGAGGATCGCCAACCGCTCACCATAGGCCTCCTGACCCGGCGCCCCGACAACGCCACGAACCGGCGCATCCAGCGTGTCGCCGAGCGGCGCGGCCACAAGCTCGTAATGGTGGATCGCGATCGCGTCTCGCTCTTCATCGACACGAATGAGCCTGCGATCCTTCTCGATGGCGAGACTGCACCACGCTGCAATGCCCTGATTGTGCGGCCGGGGCGCGGCACGCCGACGTTCTCCGCTGCCGTCGCGCGGCAATTCGAGACACTCGGCGCAGTGGTCGTCAATGGGGCCGATGCGCTGCTGCGCGTTGCCGATCCGCTCGCGACGCGACAGCTTCTTGCGCGCGCGGGAATTCCTGTCCCCGCGGCTGCCGTGAGCAGTGCCGCTACAAATCCGGATGCTGCGGACCGTCACCTCTTCGCCGACGGCTTCAGCAGTCACGCGCTGGGGCCGCTCGTGAGGCACACGATCGTCGGCAGCCGGGCAGTCGCGGCGATGTCTCGGACGTCGCAGGGACGCGACGATCTCGATGCCGAGGCCGAGTGGCGCACCGACGACGCGGCAGCGATCGATGCCACGCGTGCCATCGCCGAACGCGCGGCGCGCGTCCTCGGACTCGAGCTTGCCGGGGTCGATGTCGTAGCCGCGCGCCAGGCCCCCATCGTGATCGGTGTAACTGTCGCGCCGGCCATCTCGCTCGCCGAGCGCGTCACCGGCGCCGCCATCTCCGAGGCGATCGTCGTCTATCTCGAGCAAACGGCGCGTCCACTCGCGAGAAATCAATAAAAGACGGGGGCTCCGGGGGTGTCCACCGGGCGGGATACAGGGCGGCAGCCCTGTTCGCGCCTGCGGCGCGAGCGAGGCCAGCCTCGCGCTCCGCCGGGAGGGACACCCTCCCGGACCCCACCCGCCTTTATGGACTTCAGCGCACCCGATAGCGCTCGATGGCATCAGGATCGAACGTGAAACCGAGGCCAGGACGATCAGGTACCGCGACACAGCCGTCCTCGATGGCAATGCGCTCGCGATAGAGCATGGCCGTCCACGGCATGTACTCCAGCCACGTCGCATTGGCGAAGGCGCCGAGGATCGAGACGCTCTGCTCCGTGAAGAGGTGATTGGAAATCGCGATGTCGTGCGCGGCCGCGAGATGCGCGACCTTGATGAACTCGCTGACGCCGCCGACGCGACCGAGATCGGCCATCCAGATGTCGGCCGAGCCGTGCGCCAGCATTTCGCGGAAGCCATAGCGCGTCGCTTCGGTCTCGCCGCTCGCGATCGGGGTGTCGATAGCCGCTGCGACGCGGCCCGAGCCACGGTGGTCGTAGGGCGGTACGGGTTCCTCGTACCAAGTGAGATCGAAGTCTTCGAGCTTGCGGCCGAGGCGGATGGCATGATCCGCCGTGAAGCCGCGGCTTGCATCGCACATGAGCGACACTTTCGGGCCGATCGCCTTGCGCACCGCGGCGACGCGCTCGACATCCTCCTCAATGTGCTTCTTGCCGACGCGCATCTTCACGCCCGCAAAGCCCTGCGCGATGTATCCCGCGGCTTCCTTGGCAAGTTCATCCGGTGTCGCGGAGAGCCAGAGGCCCGCGCTCGAGTACACAGGAATGCGGTCGTGCGCGCTGCCGATCATGCTCGTTAGGGATGCGCCGAGCGCCTTGCCCTTGGCATCCCAGAGTGCGGTGTCGATCGCTGCGAGCCCGAAGATCGTCACGCCCTTGTGGCCGAGGAAATAGAGCTCGCGCCAGAGCTTGTCCCAAATGCGCTCGGCATGGCGCACGTCGGCGCCGACAACCGCGGGCTTGAGGCTCTGCACGATGGCCTCGAGCACTTCGATGCGCCGGCCGCCGTTCGTGAAGAGGAAGCTCTCACCCGTGACGCCGACATCCGTGTCGAGGAACACGAGCACGCAGCGAATGCGGTCGTGTCCGACACCGCTCGAGTTGAGCGTCGGTCGCGCCAGCGGCAGCTCGACGATGATCGTACGCAGATCCGTGACGCGCATGGCGCATTCCCCCAGCCAGTAGCTCTCTTAGCTCTACGTTCGCGCGGCCGAGACGCAGAGCGCAAGCCTCAATGCGCGGCCATGAGATCGCTATCGGGTTCCTCGGCGCGGCCATACAGAACGAAGCCGTCCGGCGATTTCGTGCGCACAGCGCGGCCGCGGCTGACGAGATAGTTGGCGTGCGCCAATGTCTCGGCAAGCGCGAGGCGTCCCTGACCTTCGGCGACTGCACGGGCGAAGAGACCGCGCGCCAGCTCCATGGAGACGCGTGGCCGGTCCATGAGGCGGGCGAGCTCGTCGAGGCGCAGTTCGTGATGGCGCGCGAGCTGATCGGCGCGCGCGTGCAGGCCATAGAAGGGAAGGCCGTGTGACGGCAGCACCAGGGCATCCGCTGGCAATGCCTTGAAGCGGGGAAGCGAGCCGAGATAGTCGGCGAGCGGATCGGCCTCGGGCATGGCCGGGAAAACACCGATCATGGGCGAGATGCGCGAGAGAATCTGATCGCCGGCGATGAGGATGCGATCCTCGGCGCACCAGAACGATGCGTGCTCGATGGCATGGCCACCGGCGACGATGACCTCCCAATCGCGCTCGCCGAAGCGGATCATGTCGCCGTCGCGCAGGCGCGTGAACGATGGCGGAACCGGTCCGAGCAGGGACTGCGTGCGATCCCTGTCGACAGCGTAAGCGGCGAGCGTATCAGCGTCGCAGCCATGCGCGGTCAGATAGCGCACGGTGGCTTCGGTTGCCGGCTTCGATTTCGAGTCCCAGAGTCGCACCTGCGCCGACATCCACTCGCCGAGCGTTGCGGCGAAGGGAACGCCGCCTGCTCGCTCGGTAAGCCAGCCCGAAAGTCCAATGTGATCGGTATGACCGTGCGTCGAGATCAAACGGTTCACGGGCGCATCGGAGAGTGGTCCGGCAAAGAGCGCATCCCAGATCGCGCGTGCTTCTGCCGTATCCGCGCCCGTGTCTATGAGCGTCCAGCCGTCGGCGTCGCGCAGCAGCCATACATTGACGTGATTGAGCCGAAAGGGGAGGGGCAGCCGGGCCCAGAGAATGCCGGGCGCAATCTGGTACGTCTCGGCGCCCTGGGGATGGCTATCGTGGAGATAGCGGATTTCGGCTGCCGCTGTTGTCATGCCGGAACGCTCTCCTGGTCAATGAGGGCCTAGTACTTGGCGGCAGGAGGTAGCGCACCTGCGGCGGCGCCGCCACCGTAAGTCGCGCATGGCTGCCGACCGCGTTCGAGCGGTTACCAGCGCCACTGAACGGGCTCGGCGCCCGCGATGGGTGACGAGAACGAGACGACGCCCGTGCCGTTGAGGCAGCCGAGATAGACCGTCTTGAGGTCCGGCCCGCCGAACGCGACGCTGGCAATGTTCTTGAGCGAGCGCGTGGCACCACCCTCGAGTCCTTCGCGGCCGCCCAGCCGACGCTGGTATTGGGCCTCCGCGCGATCGATGATGTTGGCATCGGAGTCGTCGAGGATCAGCGTGCGTCGGCCGTTTGGCTCGATGCGGATGACGCGGTTTGAGACCACGCAGGCAACCCAGGCCGCGCCTTCCGCGTCAAAGGCGAAACCATCGGGAAATTCGCCGGGACCAAACTCGTGCATGACCTCTCGCCGGCCGAGCCCGTGCTTTGTGACGGCGAAGCGCGTGATGCGTCGGCCCATGGTTTCGTTCACCCAGAGCCATTGACCACTCGGATCAACGTGGCATTCGTTCGTGTAGGCGAGGCCGCCTGCAACGATGCGCGCACCCTGCTTGTCGCGCCGAACGATGAAGCCATCGCCGAAGTCGGGCTTCATGGCGAGCTCGCGCGGATATTGTCGCGTCGAGACGGAGATCCACTCGTTGTGATCTGCATCGAGACCGACGAAGTTGCACACGCGAAGAGCTTCGCCTTCGACCTCGAAGAGCTCCGGCCACAGTCGCCACTCATGATCGAGCCGCCACACGCCGCCGCCGGGACCCAGATTGGCGATCAGAAACTGCCGGTCGGGCCGCATTGCGACGCCATTCGGCACGAAGCCCGGCGGCGCGCCCACCAAAGTCCGCTTAGGCTTACCGATCTCGGCGATGCCGGCTTCATGATCGCCGACGAAAATCTCGCCCTTGGCGGTCGTCAGTACGCATTCCGGCCGCTTGAGGCCGCTGCCGACCCATGAGATCGCCGACAAGGGTACGAGAGGTTTCTCCGGCATCATTCTCTTCTCACTGTGATCAGACGGCGCGATCTCGGCTGCGCGGGGCAAGGATCCTGAGCTTCATGCCGAGGTTCTGCGCGCAGCATCGTGCCCACCATGTGGGCCCGAGCTTCGAGAGATTATACCGTACCTTGGTGGCGCCCATACGCATTCGCTGCAAGGGTGGCAGACCACCTCGATTGCTGCCGATCGTGCTGGCGAGCGCGACATTGTCCTGAAATATCGGATTGGGTACAACGCCGTACACATCGAGATCGAAGAGCCAAGCCTGAGAGATTTCCTTATCGAGTGGATTGCGTACGATGCGAGGCCGCAACAGCTTTCGAGCGCCCCGGCCACTCACGAGATATCCAGCAGATCCGAGTGGGACGCGAGAATATCTCACAAGGTGCCGGCCTGCGGAGAGCGCCTTCAACGGTCGCACGGACGACTTGGATTGTCTGCACAGGCGGACCACGTCCCATGTATCGGGGAGCGCCTCCACGATCTCTTCGATTAGCGCTTCCAGATTTGGCGGGAGTGTCGCGTCGTCTTCGAGCACGAGGGCATGGTCCAGGCCCTGCTCGACGATGAAATTCCAGATCTTCATGTGACTGGCGTGGCAGCCGATTTCATTCGGCTGCAGCGCATGGCGCCCCGCACTTCCCAAATCGTAGTAGACGGAAAGCTCTGCGGGAACATTGAGGCCGTCGACTCCAGGAACACGTTCCGCGCTAATTCCGCCGATCTGAAGCTGCTTTTCGAGATGTGCCCTGCGTTCTGGATGTCTATCAAGATTAATAAAAAATGCGTGCATATGAGGACGATGTTCGCTCCCTGGCTGCTACCCCGTTTCTATTGGCAACTCCGTGCGTGCTCCCCACTCGGTCCACGAGCCGTCATAAACTGCCGTGTCGGGCCGCCCGAGCTGGGCGAGTGCGAAGGCAATGACACCAGCGGTGACGCCCGAGCCGCAGCTTGCGACGACGGGCCGGTTGATGTCCACGCCTGCGGCGCTGAAGGCCGCTCGCAGCCCCGCTTCGTCCTTCAATGTGCCGTCGGCGTTGAGGAGGTTCGTGAAGGGTACGTTGCGTGAACTTGGAATATGTCCCGAGCGCAGACCAGCGCGTGGCTCCGGCACCGTGCCCTTGAAGCGGGCTGCGGCGCGGGCATCGATGATTTGCGTCGTCGCATGTCCGATGAGCGACTTCACGTCATCGGCGTCGCGCACGAGCGCGGAATTGAAGCGCGGCGTGAAGTGGCGCGGCTGGCGCGGGCGCGGCGGCTCGTCGGTGAGCGCGCGGCCTTGAGCCTTCCATTTCTTAAGGCCGCCATTGAGCACGGCAACATCGTCGTGGCCCATGATACGGAACATCCACCAAACGCGCGCCGCGGAATAGAGACCTTCGGTGTCATAGACCACGACCTGCGAGCCGTCGCCGATGCCCATCTTCTTCACCTGCGAGGCGAACTGCACGGTCGAGGGCAGCATGTGCGGCAGCGGGTTCGACTTGTCGGCTACGACGTCGATGTCGAAGAAGAGCGCTTCTGGAATGTGCTCGGCTTCGTATTCGGCGCGCGCGTTGCGGCCCGAGGTCGGCAGGTGCATAGTTCCGTCGAGGATCACCAGATCGGGCGAGCCGAGGCGGTCGGCCAGCCACTTGGTATCGACGATCCATTTGGACGGGCTCGTGGGCATGGGCATTTCCTCTGGAATGTATTGCTGGCTGGCTTAAGTGAGCGCGACGCGGATGCGCCGGTTCTGCTTGCCCTTACTCTCGATCTTGACGACGGCGAGGCGGCCGATCTCGCTCGTACGTGCGACGTGAGTGCCACCGCAGGGCTGCAGATCGACGGCGCCATCTTCGCCGATCGCGACGAGGCGCACCTTCCCCGAGCCCATGGGGGGCTTTACGCTCATGGTGCGCACGAGATGGGGCTGGGCTTGGAGCTCGCCATCCGTGATCCAGCGCGTTGTGACGGGATGATCGGCTTCGACGAGCGTATTGAGCGCCGCTGTCAGCGTTTCCTTATCGATGCCGGTCATGTCGGCAATATCGAAATCGAGGCGGCCATCCTCGGCACCGATCTGGCCACCCGTGACAGGCCATTTCACGAGCGAGCAGAGAAGGTGCAGCGCCGTGTGCACGCGCATGTAGCGGTGGCGTGTTTCCCAATCGAGGGCGAGGCTCACCGGCGCGCCGATTGTCGGCGCCGCGCTTCCGGCAGCTGGCACGTGCACGATTGTCGTCTTGTCGGCATCGTAGACCGTGGTCGCGATCGGGCAGTTGCCGCCGTTCCAGCTCAGGGTACCGGCGTCGCCTGGTTGTCCGCCTGCGCTCGCATAGCAGACGGTACGATTGAGCACGATGCCGCCGCGCTCGTTGATGGCGACAACCTGGGCGTCGCACGCGCGCGCATAGGCATCAGAGCGAAAGAGGGTTTCGGTCATGCACTCAACTTCCTTCGACGGGCTCGAATACGGTCGGCACCGGCGGGCGCGGGTTCGCGAGCCAGTCCGGCACGGGAAGGTTCTTCGAGCGCAGGAACTCGGGATTGAAGAGCTTGGACTGGTAGCGCGTGCCGTAGTCGCAGAGCAGCGTCACGATGGTGTGACCGGGACCCAGCTCGCGCGCGAGCCGCACGGCGCCAGCGATGTTCACGCCCGATGACGAGCCGACGCAGAGACCTTCCTCCTCGAGAATCTGGAACACGATTGCGACGCTCTCGGCATCAGGAATGAGGTAGGAGTGATCGACCGTCAGGCCTTCGAGGTTCGCAGTAATGCGCCCCTGGCCAATGCCCTCGGTGATCGATGAACCCTCGGATTTCAGGACGCCCGTCGTGTAGTAGCTGTGCAGCGCCGCGCCTGGCACGTCGGCGAGCGCGATCTTGATTTTCGGGTTCTTTGCCTTGAGCCCCATGGCCACGCCCGCGAGCGTGCCGCCAGAGCCGACGGCCGAGACGAACGCATCGACCTTGCCGTCCGTGCCGTCCCAGATCTCGGGGGCCGTGGTCTCGATGTGACCCTGGCGATTGGCGACGTTGTCGAACTGGTTGGCCCAGATGGCGCCGTTGGCTTCGGTCTTGTCGAGAGCCTCGGCGAGACGCGCCGAATATTTCACGTAGTTGTTGGGGTTCTTGTAGGGGACGGCTGGCACTTCGACGAGCTCGGCGCCGAGGAGGCGAAGGGCGTCCTTCTTCTCCTGGGCCTGGGTCTCGGGAATGACGATCACCGAGCGATAGCCGAGCGCGTTGCCGATCACGGTGATGCCGATGCCCGTATTGCCGGCCGTGCCTTCCACGATCGTGCCGCCGGGTCGAAGCCGACCCTTGGCCACGGCATCCTGAATGATGAAGAGGGCCGCGCGGTCCTTGACGGACTGGCCTGGGTTCATGAACTCGGCCTTGCCGAGGATGGTGCAGCCGGTCTCCTCGGAGACCCGGCGCAGCTTGATCAGGGGGGTGTGGCCGACAGCGGCGGCGACGCCTTCAGCGAAGGACACGGTGGCTTCGGGCTCCTCGATTGATTCACGGGCGAACACGGCGGCCCGAGCTTTGCGGTCAACCTAGTTCGCACCCAACTTGGTCGCAAGGTCCGGTCGGCGCTTAGGCCCTATGCAATTGATGCCAAACCGCTATCTGCTTGTGCCCGTCTTGAAGTCATAGACGCGCCCGCTCTCAGTGAGCCCGGCATCGACCAGATCCAGGAACAACGGCACCAGGGCCTCCGGCTCGGGCAGTGTCGCGGGGTTCTCGCCGGGGAAGGCACGCTGGCGCATAGTCGTGCGCACGGGACCAGGGTTCAGCAGGTTCACCTTGATGGGCGTGCTGGCGACCTCATGCGCGTAGGTCTTCACGAGGGCTTCGAGACCGGCCTTGGAGACGGAATAGGGGCCCCAGTAGGCATTTTTGGCCGCCGCAGCACCCGAGGAAACGAACACCGCGCGTGCCCCCTCGGATCGCCGTAGAACCGGATCGAGCGAGCGGATGAGCCGCCAGTTGGAGGTGAGGTTGGTCTCGATGACCTCGTTCCAGGCATCGCCCGTAATGTGGGCAAGCGGCGAAAGCGGCCCGAGCACGCCGGCATTGGCCACCAGAATGTCGAGTTTGCCCCAGCGCTGGTAAATCGTCGGTCCGAGCGCATCTACCTTGTCGCTCTGGCGAAGGTCCAGATTGACGAGCGTCGCGGTGCCGCCGAACGCGCGGATCTCGTCGTCGACCTCCTCGAGCCCGCCGACCGTGCGCGCGAGCACGATGACGTGTGCGCCCTCACGCGCGAGGCCGATGGCGACCGCGCGCCCGATCCCACGCGAGGCGCCGGTGACGAGCGCAATGCGGTTTTCCAGACGGGTGCCTTTAGCCATGGATGCCTCGTAGGGGTTAGGGCCCCGCCCGTTCTAGAGAAAGTCCGCCCGCGATGGAAGCACGGGGCGCCTTAGCCGAGCGAGATGACCTCCACGGGCGGCAGCGCGAGCGTACCTCCCGGCTGGAGGCGCCAGTCGGCGCGGTTGCGCATTTCGCCCGTATCTGCAAGGCGAGCCAACGCGGCGAGGTCGACCGTGGCGTAGGCCCAGCCTGGAACATTGAGTGCACCCTCCGCGAGAACACCCGTATCCGATAGGCCAGATTCGGCCGGCACATAGATGCCGGCAGCGCCATTGTTGTGGTCGACGGCGGGCGACCAGGCGGAATCCCCGACCGTAGGCGAAACGACGGCCGCGCATGTTCCTTCGAGCGCTCGCGCCATGGCCGACGTGCGGATGCGGTGATAGCCCGAGACGAACTCCGTACAGGAGGGGACGAGCAGAATGCGCGCGCCCGCTTCGATAATCCCACGCACGAGCAGCGGGAACTCGCTGTCGTAGCAGATGGCGACGCCGATCCGTCCGAGCGTCGTGTCGAAGACGCGCGTGCTGTCTCCCGGAACGATGCCCCAGCCGTGCTCGAAGGGCGTCATGACGCGCTTGTCCTGCGCGCCGGACTTGCCCGAGGGCGCGAAGATGCGCGCCGAATTGCGATAGCGGCCATCGGGACCGAGGCGTGGGCCGCTCGCCGCAAGAATGTGGACATCGTAGCGCTCGGCCAGATCGGCGTGCACGGCATCGACGCGCGGCAACGTCTCCGACACCGCTTGCAGCGAAGCATCGAGGCTTGCGCCGACGGCTTCACCCGCCGGCGCAGCCAATTCCATCGCGCCATACTCGGGGAAGACCAGCAGCTCCGCGCCTTCGCCTGCTGCCTCTGCAACCCAACGCGCAATCTTGTCCTCGACGGCACCAAGTGTCGGCAGCGCATCGAGCGGATAGGCCGCGGAGGCAATACGGACGGTTTGTGCAAGCGCCGTCATGTCAGAGCGCCTTCATCCAGAACTGCATGAGCTTTTCGGTCTCGTCGGACTGATCGATGTCTTTCCACGCGAACTTCGCCGTCAGGTCCTCGGCCTTGGCATAGCCGCGCTTCGTCCAGAACGCATCGAGGGGGCGATAGTTCGCGGGCTTCAGCGGATGATCATCCGGCCTGACGACGCCGCAGAAGGTGATCTTGTCGAAGCGCCCGAGCACACGCGCGTGCGCTTCGCGACCATCGAAGAAGGCGTGACCGAGCCCGTGCCCGCGGTAGTCCGAGAGCAGGACCGACTCGCCGCAGTAGAAGAATTTGGCGATGTCATAGCCACGCTCCGTGAATGCCTTCGCGAAGACCACGGCATGATCGCTGAGCGGCGCGCCGGTCGCGACGCCGACGATGGCGTCACCGTCGTATGCGGCAATGACTACGGCATCCTTGGATGCGGCGAACCGGCGGAGATAGGCGGTCTCGTAGTTGATTGTGCCGTCATAGAGATAGGGCCAGTCGCGGAAGACGGTGACGCGCAGGCGCGCAAGTTCGGGTATGGCGGCTCCGACCGCGTCTCCGGTCAAGCTCTCAACGCGCAGCGCCATGTCGCTCTCCTCAAGCCCTGCCTGCCAGCTCCTTCGCGAGCGCCTCGCCGGCCACCTGCAACAGCCAGTCGGTGAGATTGTAGTAAGTGGTTACGCGCGTGATCTGCCCGTTGGCGACGGTGAAGAACGTGCCGGCCGGAAGCTGGTACTTCTGTCCCGTCGCGGGCGGCAGGCCCTCGTCCGTCTTGAGGTAGGTACCGTGGACATTGAACTCGGCGGCGGCGCGGGTGCCGTCAGCGTTGGTCATGACGGCGATATCGGTGAGGCGCTCCTGGTAGGTCTCGCTCATGTGGCGGCAGAAGTCGGCGAAGTGCGCCTTGCCGACGCGGCGCCCGCCCTGGTTCGCGTCGTGCACCACGTCCTCGGCGAGACAGGCGAGCATACCCGCGGTGTCGCCGCTGTTGAACGCATCGTAGTAGCGGCGGATGAGGGCTTCGGTCGCGGATTGGGACATGGGTTCTGGGCTCGCCTCGGAGGGATGCTGCATTGCCGAAATCGCACGGTACGGCCGCGAGGTCCAGGGTGGTGTCTTCACCTAAGTTGACGCACTACCTTGAGGTGGTAGCGCGCGTGCTGCTCCCAGCTCGCGAAATCGCATCATTTGGTGTACATCGCGCCTCATGACGCAACACCTGCGCAATCTGTCAGGCCTTCAGCCTGCCATCGGCTGGCGTGTGAGCCCCGAGCCGGTGGCCTATCCGGAAGCCGTCGCCTTCATGGAGGCGCGCGCCAAGGCAATCGCTGAGGGCGAGGCGGGGGAGCTCGTCTGGCTGCTCGCACATCCGCCCCTTTACACTGCAGGGACCAGCGCGAAGCTGGCGGACCTCGTCGCGCCGGATCGCTTTCCGGTATATGCGGCTGGCCGCGGCGGGCAGTACACCTACCACGGTCCCGGTCAGCGCGTGGCCTACGTCATGCTGGACGTCCGCCGGCGCGGCGGCGACGTGCGCGCCTTCGTGCACGATCTAGAAGCGTGGCTGATCGATACGCTCGGGACATTCGGCGTCACAGGCGAGACGCGCTGCGATCGCGTGGGCGTCTGGGTGCGCCGGCCGGAGCGCGGGCCCACCGTCGAGGACAAGATCGCGGCGATCGGCATTCGCCTCAGGCGCTGGGTCAGCTTCCACGGCATCAGTCTGAATGTCGCGCCCGACCTCGAGCACTTCTCAGGCATCGTGCCGTGCGGCGTCAGCGCTCACGGCGTGACCTCTCTCGCCGATCTCGGTATCGACACGACGATGGCGGACGTCGATCGGGCCTTGCGCACCACCTTCGAGCAGCGCTTCGGCCCGACCAAACCTGAGTAGCGGCGCGCCTACTGCTTGGGCGCGGGTGCAGGCACCGGCTTGATTGCCTTCTCCTGGTCGATCTGCGCCTTGATTGCCGGATCGACATACTCGAGCTGTGCCTTCGACCTGAGATCGGCCGCGACTTCCTGCGCCTTGCGATGGATCAGCGAGGCAATGATGCGCTCCTTGATCGCGTCGAAGGGCGGCGCGCCGCGCTGACGGCGATCCTCGAGCTTCACGATGTGCCAGCCGAACTGGCTCTTCACCGGGGCAGAGACCTCACCCGGCTTCAAGCTGAAAGCGGTTTCCTCGAATACCGGCACCATCTGACCCTTGCCGAAATATCCAAGGTCGCCACCCTCGCCCTTGCTGCCCGGATCCTTGGAGTGTGCCTTGGCGAGAGCAACGAAATCCTCGCCCTTGTTGACCCGCTCCTGCAGCTCCTTGGCCTGGGCTTCGGTCTCGACAAGAATGTGACGGGCGCGTACTTCCTCCTGCGCCTTCGCGCCACTGACCTGCTGGTCGTAGAACTTCTTCGCCTCGGCCTCGCTGATGGACTTGTTCAGCTCGGCTTCGAAGTAGTATTCGCGCAGCGCCCGGCGGCGCCAGTAGGCCATACGCTCTTCGAAAGCCGAGCCGCTGCCGAGCTTGGCCGCCTCGGCGGCATCGGCGAAGAGCTGGTTCTCGATGATGTATTCGAGGACGACGCGCCGGCGGGCCTCAGCGGGAATGCTGCCGAGCTCGCTGCCGATCTCGGCCTCCGCGAGCTGCATGTCCGACTCGGTGATCGTCTTGCCATTGACCTTGGCGACGACCTTTTCCTGAGCCGCTGCGGTTTGCGCGATGTGGATCGCGGTAGGCAGCGGTGCCGCAAGCAGCGTAGCGGCGATGACGGCCTTCATCACTTTGTTCACGGGACGCGATCCTCAATTGGGGCGGATACCCGACGCTGCCGCTCGGCCCGTCGATACGCCCGATGGCTCGGGGCGGCTCAGCCATAGTCTGTTGCCGGCTTCTCGCCAAGCCAAGCGCCAGCCGAATGGCGCGATTGTGACCGCCCGTGGTTAAGGCGGCCATGCGAGGGCCGGCAGCACATACCACTCCGGTAAGGAGGCCGCGAGTTACGAAACGGCAATCTTCACGTACTCGAAGTCGCCGGGTTTGCTGTCGATGCCAACCTTTGGCGGCGATATCCAGTTCGCGTACTTTCCGCGATCCCAGCACGGTTTCATGAGGCTCTCGATGAAGGCGCCATCGTCCTTCGAGGGGAGCCATTCGTCCTTGCGCGCCGCCCATTCTCCATCCGAGAGAAGCTGGCCCTCAGGCGAAGCGTGAATATTGCGGAACTCGCCGATCGCCCGATTGAACGTGACCGACGGCAGCGTGAGCTGGAACTTGATGCCCGCCTTCTCGATGATCCGGTTCCAGCGCGAGACGCCGCCCTGGCAGTCCTTCACGTAGTCGTCCCTGAGCCGCATGTTGATCGCGGTCAGCGCCGGCTCGTCCACCATCTTGATTGCGCCGTCAGCGTACTTGAGGATGGGATATGTCGCGCTCGTGAGCTGGTGATCGTCGTCGATACGCGTCTCGTTGAAGCGGCCCTTCAGGCCCGAGTTGTAGAAATTTGCAGCGTTCGTCGAGACCTCGGAGCCGAAGAGGTCGAGCGAGAGCGAGAAGTGCAGGTTGGCCTTCTTCTGCAGTGTCGGCAGATCGACGACGCCGAGCGCGCGCACGCGATTGATGTCGTAGGGATCCTCGATGCCCGCCGCCTTCATGACCTCGCATGTGCGCTCGATGGTGCGCCCAACGCCCGTCTCGCCGACGAACATGTGGTGCGCTTCTTCCGTCAGCATGAAGCGACACGTTCGCGAGAGCGGATCGAAGCCCGACTGCGCGAGGCTTTCGAGCTGCATCTTGCCGTCGCGGTCCGTGAAGAAAGTGAACATGAAGAAAGAGAGCCAGTCCGGCGTCGACTCGTTGAAGGCGCCGAGCATGCGCGGCTTGTCGAGATCGCCCGAGCGACGCTGCAGGAGCCCGTCCGCCTCTTCACGACCATCGCGGCCGAAGTATTTGTGCAGGAGGTAGACCATGGCCCAGAGATGGCGGCCTTCCTCGACATTCACCTGGAAGAGATTGCGCATGTCGTAGAGCGAGGGCGCAGTCTTGCCGAGATGTCGCTGCTGCTCGACGCTTGCGGGTTCGGTATCGCCCTGGATGACGACGAGGCGGCGCAGCATGGCGCGGTACTCGCCCGGCACTTCCTGCCAAGCCTTCTCGCCCTTATGCGCACCAAAGTTCACCAGCCTAGTGTCGTCCTGCGGCGCGAGCAGGATGCCCCAGCGGTACTCGGGCATTTTCACGTAATCGAACTTCGCCCAGCCCTTGGGATCGATCGAGATGGCGGTGCGGAGATAGACGTCGGATGTCTGGAAGCCCTCGGGGCCCATGGTCATCCACCAATCGATGTAACCCGGGTGCCATTGCTCCAGCGCCTTCAGCACGCGCTGGTCGTCATTGAGACCGACGTTGTTCGGGATCTTCGTCGAATAGTCGACAGCGCCTTGGATGGGCTGGTTCATGTCGCGCTTCCTCTCGTTCGAGGGGTTTTCACACCCGCTCGGGATCGAAGTCGGCCTTTACGCCGCTGCCGTAGCGCTTCAAGGCCCCATCGGGTCCGATCGCGTTCGGCCGCTGGAATATCCAGTTCTGCCATGCCGTGAGACGGCCAAAGACCTTCGTTTCCATGGTCTCGGGCCCCGCAAAGCGCAGGTTTGCCTCGAGGCCCGTCAGACCGTCGGCGGAGAAGCTCGCGCGCTCCTCGAGGAAGATGCGCACTTCGTCGGCATAGTCGATGGTGTCGTAGGCGATCGTGACGAGGCCTGCTTCCTCGCAGGATGCAGCATCGAGCGCACTGCCGATGGTAGCGCGCGCCGCATCTACACTCTCGGGCTCGCCGAGAAAGCGCGTCTCAAGGCGTGTGAGGCCATTGCTCATAGGGTAGGCGCCTAAATTGAGAGGTGAAAGCGCCATTATCGCCGCTGCGCGGTTGTCGCCTTTCTCGGTGCCGATGAGCATGAAGGAACGATCGCAGGCGAGCACGATCTCCGCGAGGGTGCCGGCGAAGCTCGAGCCCGGCTCGATGAGCGCGACGAGAGATCGCGACGTGAGATCGATGCGCTTCAGTACGCGCTTCCACTGGTGGAGAATTTCGCGCGCGAGCCAGTGTGTGCGGTTCGCCTCGAGGAAGGCGTCGTAGGCGAGCACGCGCGCCGGGTCACCGGCCGACTTGAAGACGAGCGTGCCGATGTCGCGCGCGTTTGTGCGCAGATCGAGAAGCGCATCGTCCAATTCGCGCGAGAGGCGCAATGGCCAGAAGCGCGCGCCTTGTTGCTGCATGGCAGCTGCATCTTCTGGTGGGGCATCATCAGGCCCAAGCATCGTGAGCGTCGCGCGCCGCGACGGAGGATCGATCTCGACGCGCAGGCTTGAATACGCGACGATATGGCCTTCACGCGTGCGCTCGAGCGGTGTCAGAGTAATACCCTGTGCATCAGCGGGCCGGTCCGACTGATCTGCGAGCCGCGCAGCAGCCTCTGCGACAGCGGCCTCCATGCGCGACCTCGGCACAACCTTATCGACAACCCGCCAGTCGGCTGCGCGCTTGCCCTTGAGACCTTCCTCGAGCGTGCAGAGCACGTCGGCGCGATCGCGGCGCACTTTCCGCTTGTCCGTCACGCGCGTCAGTCCGCCGGTACCTGGAAGGACAGCGAGCAGCGGCAGCTCGGGCAGCGACACACTCGAATTGCCGTCGTCGGCGAGAATGATCTCGTCGCAGGCGAGCGCCAGCTCATAGCCGCCGCCCGCCGCCGTGCCCTGGATGGCGCAGAGATAGCGCTGCCCCGATCCCTCGCTCGCATCCTCCATGGCGAAGCGCGTCTCGTTCGTAAACTTGCAGAAGTTCACCTTGTGGGCGTGGCTCGCGCCCGCGAGCATCCGGATGTTGGCGCCGGCACAGAACACACGATCCTTGCCCGAGCGCAGCACCACGACCTTCACGCTCGGATGCTCGAAACGCAGGCGCTGGACAGCGTCGGCAAGCTCGATGTCGACGCCGAGGTCGTAGGAGTTGAGCTTGAGCTGGTAGCCGGGCAGCAGCGTCGCGTTCTCGTCTACGTCGAGGATCAGCTCGGCAACCGGGCCGTTGACGGCAATACGCCAGTGCCGATAGCGCTCGGGGGCGGTCTCGAATTCGATCCTGGCGGGCGAAGCCGGCTTTTCCGTCGTGTCACTCACTTCGTCCTCCCTGGGACCTCCCCGGCGGCTCGGCCCTCTGGAGCGGGGACCTTGGAGCCAAATGTGGCGCCGGAGACTTTGGCGCAGAGTCCACCCTTGCACGCCCCGACGCAACGGGAATCGTCAGTCCCCGGTCCAGGTTGGGACGCGTGCGCTCGGCTATGGCGCATCCCGCGTGCGCACCACGTGTGCGTTGGGGGCTTGCCCGGAGGACCAGAGAACGCCAGATAACACCTCGGGCGGCGCCGTACGGGCAGCCGCGGTACGAAGGACCACACTGAATGTCGAATTTTTCCCCCCGCGAGATCGTCTCCGAGCTCGATCGCTACATCGTCGGCCAGCAGGATGCCAAGCGGGCGGTCGCGATTGCGCTCAGGAACCGCTGGCGGCGCCAGCAGCTCGAAGGCGAGCTGCGCGAGGAAGTTCAGCCGAAGAATATCCTCATGATCGGGCCGACAGGATGCGGCAAGACCGAAATTTCGCGCCGTCTCGCCCGACTAGCGGGTGCGCCGTTCATGAAGGTCGAGGCGACCAAGTTCACTGAGGTCGGATATGTCGGCCGGGATGTCGACAGCATCGTGCGCGACCTTGTCGAGGTCGGCATCGGGCTCGTGCGCGATACCAAGCGGCGCGAAGTGAAGGCGCTTGCGGAAAAGAATGCTGAGGAGCGTGTGCTCGATGCCCTCGTTGGCCCCGGCGCGCAGCCCTCGACGCGAGAGGTCTTCCGCAAACGCCTCCGCGCCAATGAGCTCAATGACAAGGAGATCGAGATCCAGCTTGCCGACAGTGGGCCGGGGTTTCCGACGTTCGACATTCCGGGCGGCCAAGTCGGCATGGTCAACATCAGCGAGATGCTGGGCAAGGCTTTCGGCCAACGCACGAAGACCCGACGGCTGACTGTCGGCCAGAGCTACGAGCAGCTCATTGGCCAGGAAAGTGACAAGCTGCTCGACGGCGATCAGATCGCGGTGGAAGCCGTAAAGCTCGTCGAGAACAACGGGATCGTGTTTCTCGACGAGATCGACAAGATCTGCTCGCGCAGCGATGGTGCCGGCCGCGGCGGCGCGGATGTCAGTCGCGAAGGCGTGCAGCGCGATCTCCTTCCGCTCATCGAGGGAACGACGGTCGCGACCAAGTACGGCCCGGTGAAGACCGATCATATTCTCTTCATTGCATCGGGTGCATTCCATCTGGCCAAGCCGTCGGATCTGCTGCCCGAGCTGCAGGGTCGACTGCCGATCCGAGTCGAGCTGAGGCCGCTGACGCGCGAGGACTTCCGTCGCATTCTGACCGAGCCCCAGGCGAGCCTCATCAAACAGTACGTCGCGCTTATGGCGACCGAAGGCTTGACGCTGAGCTTCAGCGACGATGCCATCGATGCCATTGCCGATATCGCGGTCGCGGTGAATTCGACCGTAGAGAACATCGGCGCGCGACGCCTGCATACGGTCGTGGAGCGCGTGCTGGACGAAATCTCGTTCGATGCCTCGGATCGCGGGGGAAACACCGTCGCGGTGGATGGCGCTTATGTGCGTGCGCGCGTCGGCGATCTCGCGCGCAATGCGGATCTCTCGAAGTTTATTCTCTAGGCCATCGTCCAGCAGCCGGCGGAGCTGTTCTAAGCTCTATCTCGCGCGATCTCGATGCCGACTGTGCGGCAGCCGGGAACGATGTCGGGCTTCTCGAGCCGGACGACGGCGCGCGCAACGCGCTGATCGCCGAGACAGCGCTGGGCAATCCGCTCGGCGAGTGTCTCGAGCAGGTTCGTGTGGTCGCTCTCGACGATCGCCCGAATGCCCGAAATGATTGAGCCATAGTCGAGCACCGCGCTCAGGTTGTCCGATTGCCCGTCATAGTCGTCGATGACCAGCAGATCGACCGAGACGATGATGCGCTGCTCGTATCGCTTCTCGAGTTCGAAGACGCCGACCGAGGCCATCAGCTCGAGATCGCGCACGAAAACGCGCCTGAGCGGCCTGCCGACGTCGGCGGAGGCGCGGCCAGCATTGGAGCCCGAAGGTGTGAGCGGCTCGGTCATCGTATGATCACGTGGGCTGGTTCTCGCGGTGTTATGGGCTCGGTCGGGATTTGGTCGCCTGGAGCGCGTGCGCGGTCAATCCGTTCCATCAGATGTGCGTGGCGCCGGCCAAGCGAGGTGCTGGCCCCCATCGAGGGCGATCATCTGGCCGGTCATCGACGGCGCGTCAAGAATGAAGCGGACCGCGGCCGCTATCTCCTCTGGCGGTGTCGCGCGCCGCAGCAGGGTGCCCGCGACCTCTTCGGCGAAGATATCCGGTGTCTGGTGGATGCTGGCGAGCACCGGGCCCGGGCCGATTGCGTTGACCCGGATCCGGGGTGCGAGCGCCTGGGCGAGCGTTCGGGTCGCCGCGTAGAGCCCCGCTTTTGCGATCGTGTAGGAGAAGAATTCGGGCGTCAGGCGCCATACGCGCTGGTCGATAATGTTGACGATGAGGCCCTGGCAATCCGCCGGCAGGTGCTCGGCGAAGGCTTTGGCAAGGAGTACGGGAGCCCGCAGGTTGACGGCGTGCTGGCGGTCCCACTGATCCGCATCGAGGGTTTCTAGGCGGTCATCCAGAAAGAGGGCGGCGCTATTTACCAGAAGTTCGGGCGCGCCGAGGACTTCGACGCATCGGGGCAGGAGTGAGCCGGTCTCCGCCGCATCGGAGAGGTCCGCCCCGAGGCTTGCCGCTGCGCCTCCCGCCGCTCGGATCTCGCCCGCGACTTCCTCCGCCTCGTGGCGCGAGGCTGCGTAGTGAACGCCGACCTTCCAGCCTATGCGGGCGAGATCGAGCGCAATCGCCCTGCCTATTCTGCGGCCGGCACCGGTGACCAGCGCCGTACGCGTTCCATTGCCTGATGATGTTGCCGTCATCGAAGTGAGTCGCGCTGTTCAGAAATCACGGAGAGGCGATACGAGGATAATCGCGCGCGCCGAATGACTGGACAAGGGGCGAGAAAAACAGCGTGCCCTGACTAAGTGGCGCCAAAAAAGGCAAATAAGGACCCTCGGATGACTAATTTGGAGGCACTTTAAACAGGCAAATTGCCTATAAGCACCAAAGTGTTACGGAAGCGCCACGCACCCTCGGCGACGTCGCCAAAAACGCAAAGCTCAGCTTGCGCAGGCCACCTGCCATCCGCAACATTCCTGTCACAGGGAATTCTCAGGGCATCCGACGAGATACGAGGGGACGTTTACGATGATCACGAAGACCGGGACAGTAGCGAAGTGCATCGCGGGGGCGATGGCACTGGCGGTTCTCGCGGGACCGGCTGCCGCAGGCGGCCTGAAGGACGAGCCGGCACCGTCCGACCGCACGCTGGCATGGGCCGCGAGCTTCGCCGTCACCAATGACTACGTCTTCCGTGGTCAGTCTCAGACGAACAAGGACCCGGCGGTGCAGGCGACGTTGGATCTCACCTACGGGCTTCTGTACGGCAGCGTGTTCATCTCGAATGTCGACTTCGGTCAGGACGGTGCAGGCCGGAACACATCCTGGGCCGAGCTGACGTTCAGCGGTGGCATCAAGCCCGTTCTCGGGCCGGTGTCCTTCGATTTCGGTGTGATCTACTACACCTATCCGAGAGCGCGGGATTCGGCCGCAGAGTTCAATTTCTTCGAGGTGAAAGCGGGAGCGTCGATCGCACCGTGGAAGGGCGGCACCGTGGGCGTGACCGGCTTCTGGTCGCCTGACTATACCGGCGAGACAGGGAGCGTCGTGACCGTCGAAGGCGCGTTTGCCCAGGAATTGCCGAAGCTCGGCTCGATCACACCGACGTTCAGCGCACTCATCGGCTACCAGAAGGGCAGCGACAACGTCTACAAGGCGGCCTTCGATACCAGCTCCTACATCTACTGGAACGCGGGCGTGACGCTCGCCTTCACGGACAAAATCTCGCTGGATCTGCGTTACTGGGACTCGGACCTGGACATCTTCGCGTCGCAGAGCCTGTTCCACAGCGGCTCGCGCTTTGTCGGCACCGCAAAGATGACCTTCTGATCTGACTGCTTCCCGGCAGTAAGAATGCGAGCGGGGCCCAACTGGGCCCCGCTTTCATTTTGAGAACGGTGCAGTTCAGCGTCCGGTAGATGCCCCAAGCGCTCGGCTCTACCAGGTCACGGCCGCTTTGAATTTGCCCGCCCAGTCCGAATTCGCCTCGCTCATTCCGGTGAGCGCGCCGATCTCCAGTGAAAGCTTTGAGCCATTCAGATCCGGCATCTGGGTCGGCAGGAGGCCGAGGCCCACGTAGATACCGGGGCTCCCGCGGTGTGTTTGCAGGGCCGTACCGGGCACCGAGGCAATTTCCGATGTCGATCCGAAGGCCTCGATGCCAAGCGACACACCCTTGGAGATTTCGCTCTTGAGCCCAGCTGCGTAGGCGAAGGCGACATCACCCTCGTGATGAGGTCCCATGCTGTGCGCGACCTTGGGGCTCAGCGTCAGGGCGAGCCGATCGTCGCCTAGTCGGAACTGTGGACCGGACTCGATTGCATGGGTGCCACGCCCGGCCTGGACGCTCATGTCGACGCCCGTGTTCCAGCCCCAGGAAATGGCCGGGCCGAGCCGGCCCAGGGAATACCTGGCATCGACGCCGGCGGCCGTCATGCGCATTTCATCGCCCACGGGCGCATCGAACCCCGCTCTGACGCTCGCATTGAATTTGTCTGAGACTGCATATCCCCGGTTCATCTCGGCCGGAAGCTGTTCGGGTTCGATGCCGACCGAATAGCCGGACTTGATCGCGCGCGCGATCGCGCTCTGGGTTTCCTGACGGGTGAAGGCGCCGGCCCCGGGCGTTGAAGTTGTTGAGCTCGGCTTATTAGACCAAGCGGCTTCCTTGTTCAGTTCGAAGGTGAGCCACGTCGGATCCATGTGCAGGAGAAACTCCTCCTGGAGCGTGCTCCCGTCGGCCTCGAGCTCGGATGGTATTTTCCTCAGGGGCTCAGCAAGTGCGAGCGGTGCCACGCCGCCGAGGAGGGTTGCCGCCATAAGACCTAGTTTGAGTTCTCGCGTGAGCATGATCACTCCGCCTGCTTGTCATGCGGCGCTCACCTTAGGCAGAGAGGTTGGCAGCCTGAAGGCCGAAAGGGCGGTCGGGGCATTGTGCCGCGTGTTAGGGTGGCGACACGAAGGCTGCCCGCAACAATATTCCGTGAGCCGCATTCTCGCGCCAATCCCGCAGGTGCCGATGTGGGCGGAATGCGGTTGCCTACTGCACGCGGGTCTTGGCAATGTTGCGCCAAAGCGACATGGGTGGCCACCGGCAGGCATTGCGGCCGGATGCGCCATTCCAGAAGAACATGGGAGGCCGATTGCCATGACCCTCGCCTATATGCCGGGCTTCGGTAACGACTTCGAGACCGAAAGCCTTCCTGGTGCGCTACCGCAGGGCCAGAACTCACCGCAGCGCTGCGCCTACGGCCTCTACGCCGAGCAGCTTTCCGGTTCGCCCTTTACGGCTCCGCGCGGCACGAACGAACGCTCGTGGCTCTACCGCATCCGCCCGTCGGTGCGGCACGCCAGCCACTTCAAGAAGGCCAATGTCCCCTTTTGGAAGACGGCGCCCGCGCTCGAGGAGCATGAGCGGCCGATCGGTCAGTTGCGCTGGGGGCCAGTCCCTATCCCGAACGAGCGCCTGTCGTTCATCGACGGCATGCGCACCATGACCACGGCGGGAGACGTGAATACGCAAGCCGGCATGGCTGCGCACATCATGCTCATGACGCGGCCGATGGAGGACGAATACTTCTTCAATGCCGATGGCGAGATGCTGATTCTCCCGCAGGAAGGTCGCGCGCGCTTCTTCACCGAGTTTGGGATCATCGAGGTCGGCCCGGGTGAGGTCTGCGTCATTCCTCGGGGCATGAAGTTCAAGGCGCAGCCGATCGACGGGCCCGTGCGCGGCTACGTCTGCGAAAACTACGGCGCCAAGTTCACGCTTCCCGATCGCGGTCCGATCGGTGCCAATTGCCTCGCCAATGCGCGCGACTTCAAGACGCCGGTTGCGGCCTTCGAGGACAAGGACAAGCCGTGCAAGCTCACCGTGAAGTGGGCGGGCAAGTTCTACATCACCGAGATCGGCCACTCGCCGCTCGATGTCGTCGCCTGGCACGGCAACTACGCGCCCTACAAATATGATCTCAGGACCTACTCGCCGGTCGGTGCGATCCTCTTCGACCATCCTGATCCGTCGATCTTCACGGTGCTCACCGCTCCTTCCGAGACGGCCGGTACCGCAAACGTCGACTTCGTCATTTTCCCCGAGCGCTGGCTTGTTGCGGAGCACTCGTTCCGTCCGCCCTGGTACCACATGAACATCATGTCCGAGTTCATGGGGCTCCTTTACGGCGTCTACGATGCCAAGCCCCAGGGCTTCGTTCCAGGTGGTATGAGCCTGCACAATTGCATGTTGCCGCATGGCCCCGATGCCGATGCCTTCCGCCACGCCAGCACGGTCGAGCTCAAGCCCGTGAAGCTCACCGGCACCATGGCCTTCATGTTCGAGACGCGCTTTCCCCAGCACCTCACGCGTTTCGCCGCCGAGCTCGAAACACTGCAGCCCGACTACGCCGCGTGCTGGGACGGCCTCGAGAAGCGCTTCAACGGCAAGCCCTGAGTTTCAACAAGAACAGCAGCGGGAGAACGCATGAGCGGCAAGGCCTTCGCATCGGTCGGCGACATGACCGAGAAGAAGATCTCCTTCACCGAGATCGGGCGCAATCTCTACGCGTTCACGGCCGAGGGAGACCCAAACACCGGCGTCATCATAGGCGACAACGCTGTCATGATCGTCGATGCGCAAGCAACACCGCGCCTCGCGGGTAAGGTCATCGAGCACATCCGTAAGGTCACCGACAAGCCGATCAAGTATGTCGTGCTCTCGCACTATCATGCCGTGCGCGTGCTCGGCGCGTCGGCCTTCAAGGCGAGCGAGATCATCGCCTCGGAAACGTGCCACGCCATGATCCACGAGCGCGGTCAGGAAGATTGGGACTCCGAGTTCGGACGATTCCCGCGTCTGTTTCAGGGGCACGAGTCTATTCCCGGTCTGACGTGGCCGAGCATGACCTTCAAGCAACGCATGACCGTCGATCTCGGCAAGCGCCCGGTTGAACTCATGTTCGTCGGGCGCGCGCATACGGCCGGCGACATCGTCGCTTTTGTGCCGGATGCCAACGTCATGATGACCGGTGACATCGTCGAGTATCACTCCGCCTGCTACTGCGGTGATGCGCATTTCAATGACTGGCCGGGCACGCTCGAGGCCATCCGCGCTTATGCACCGGACTCGATCGCGCCCGGTCGCGGTGGCGCCCTCGTCGGCACGAAGCAGGTGAACGAGGCGCTCGATCTCACTGCGGATTTCGTGCGCTCGACTTATCGTCCGGTTGCCCAGGTCGCGCGTCGTGGCGGCTCGCTCAAGGAAGCCTGGGACGCCTGCCGCGCCGAGTGCGATCCGAAGTTCAAGGACTACGCCATCTACGAGCACTGCCTGCCCTTCAACGTCGCGCGCGCTTATGACGAGGCCCTCGGCATCGACACGCCGCGCATCTGGACGGCGGAGCGGGATCAGGCAATGTGGGCAGCGCTGCAGGGGTAGTCGCGCCTTTGGAGCGAGTGGGGCCTTGGCCCCACGCCCCAATCGGGGGGATACCCCCGAACCCCCGTCTTTTATGGACTAAGTTGTAAAGGCGGGTGGGGCGGGGACCAGTCCCCGCTCGCGCAGCGATCGGGGATCGTTGGATGCCACGCTATCGTTCACCAGTCTTTCCCTTCGTGCGACCGCCCGAACTCGATGGGCGCGCCGGGCGCCGCTGGCCAGTTGCGATTGTCGGCGCCGGACCTGTGGGCCTCGCTGCTGCGATCGATCTTGCGCTCCACGGCATTGCCTCTGTGGTCATCGACGAGAGCAATGTCGTCTCGACGGGTTCGCGCGCCATCTGCTGGTCGAAGCGTACGCTCGAGATCTTCGACCGCCTTGGCGTCGGCGATCGCATGGTCGCAAAGGGCGTGACGTGGAAGGTTGGCCGGCTCTTCCACCGCGATCGCGAGGTCTACGCCTTTGATCTGCTTCCCGAGCCCGGCCACAAGCGCCCGGCCTTCATCAATCTCCAGCAGTACTACGTCGAAGAGTATCTGATCGATCGCGCGCGCGATTTTCCCGATCTGATCGAGCTGCGCTTCATGAGCCGCGTGATGGGCGCTGGGCAGGAGCACGACCACGCCTGGATCGATATCGAGACACCAGAAGGGAAGTACCGCCTCGCGGCCGACTACGTCATCGCCTGTGATGGCGTGCGCAGTACTGCCCGGCGCAGCCTCGGCCTTGATTTCATCGGTCGTGCGTTCGAGGAGCGCTTCCTCATTACCGACGTCGAGATGGCTGCCGAGTTCCCCTCCGAACGTTGGTTCTGGTTCGAGCCGCCATTTCACGACGGCCAGTCGGCACTGCTTCACAAGCAGCCGGACAACATCTTCCGGATCGATCTGCAACTCGGGCCCGGTAGCGACCCCGAGGAAGAGCGCCGCCCCGAGCGCGTCATCCCGCGCATCAGGGCCATGGTGGGCGAGCGGCCATTCGAGATCGACTGGATCTCACTCTATAGCTTCCAATGCCGGCGGCTCGAACGCTTCGTGCATGGCCGCGTTATCTTCGCAGGCGACAGCGCTCACATCGTCTCGCCGTTTGGCGCGCGCGGCGGCAATGGCGGCATCCAGGACGTCGACAATCTCTGCTGGAAGCTTGCCGCGGTCTTGAGAGGGGAGGCCCCTCCGGCTCTTCTCGATACATACAACACGGAGCGAGTCCACGGCGCTGACGAGAACATCCTGAACTCGGCGCGCGCGACGAGCTTCATGACGCCGAAGTCGCGCATGGAGCGGCTCTTTCGCGACGAGGTCCTGGCTCTGGCAAGCACGCATCCATTTGCCCGCCAGCTCGTGAACTCCGGCCGCCTGTCGCGGCCATGCTCGCTAGCCGGCTTCCCTCTCGAAACGGCGGATACGACCGCCCTCGGCGGAGCGATGGTGCCGGGTGCTCCGTGTCTCGATGCGCCGGTCCGCAATGCCGACGGTCAAGATGGCTGGCTGCTCGACCATCTCGGCGGCGCCTTCTGCGCGCTGGGTTTCGAGACACTGCCGCCGACACCACCAGGTGTCCGCCGCATCATCGCCGGGACCTCCGGAGACATTCGGGATACGGAGGGGTTGCTGGCAGCCCGCTATGGTGGTGCTCCGGGTGTGGCCTACCTTATCCGGCCCGACCAGCACGTGGCAGCGCGCTTCCGCAATCCGACCGCCGCAGGCATTTCCCGCGCCCTCGCTCGTGCCAAAGGGAGCATCCGTGCATGACAGATGAGCCACTTACGACCACATGGAACCTCGGCACGGATGGCGATGACCTCTATGCTCTGCTGATGGCGGCGCACGAGGGGCTGTCGGATGACGAAAGCGAGCGCCTCAATATCCGTCTCGTGCTGCTGCTCATGAATCATATCGGCGACCGCGCTGTGATCGGCGCGGCCATTGCAGCGGCACGACCATCCGGGGCTGAGCCCACGAGCACCTCATGAAAGCAGGGAGAATCGCAGGATGAATATTTCACTCAAGGGCAAGCGGGCGGTCATCGCCGGCGGGAGCCGCGGTATTGGCCGCTCGATTGCACTGGCGTTCGCGGCAGCCGGCGCCAACGTATCGATCTGCGCGCGCGGTGCCGACGGCCTGAAGGCCGCGGCTGCCGATATTGGCAAGCATGGTGGTCAGGTCCATTGGGGTACTTGCGATCTGGGTAATGCGTCTGCGATCGCGAGCTATGTCGAGAGCGCGGCGACGACCCTCGGCGGCATCGACATCCTCGTCAACAATGCCTCGGGCTTCGGTATGGCCGACGACGAAGCCGGCTGGGCGGCTGGCCTCAACATCGACGTACTTGCGACCGTGCGCGCTTCGCACGCGGCGATCCCTCACATCGAGAAGTCCGGCGGCGGCGCCATCGTCAATATCTCCTCGATCTCGGGCTACCGCGCGAGCGCGCGCTCGGCGCCCTATGCGGCGGTGAAGGCCGCCGTTATCAACTACACGCAATCGCAAGCGGTCATGCTGTCGGGCAAGCGCATTCGCGTGAATGCGATCGCGCCCGGCTCCATCGAGTTTCCGGGCGGCACCTGGGAAAAGCGCAAGACGGAGAACCCAGCGCTCTACCAGGCGACGCTGAAATCCATTCCCTGGGGCCGGTTCGGTGCGCCCGAGGAGATTGCGACGGTCGCGCTCTTCCTCGTCAGCGACATGGCGCGCTGGGTAACTGGGCAGACGATCACTGTCGATGGCGGGCAGTTCCTGGCCTGATATTTCAGGTCACGTGCAAGCCGCTGGCAGAACTGCACGATCTTCCTGAGATCTGCTGCTGCGGCTGCTTGCGCTTCCCGGGCATAGCGTGTAATAGGGCGGACCTCGACGGCAGGGCGTTGCCCGCGCCCGTCAGGTTGCGTCCCGAAGTTTCTTCCGGGATGCCGCGCGCGGGTAGCTCAGTTGGATAGAGCACCAGACTACGAATCTGGGGGTCGTGGGTTCGAATCCTTCCCCGCGCGCCAATAAAATCAATCAGTTAGTGATGCTAAGCTCCAGTGGGACTAGCTTTTTGGCCCATATTTGGCCCAAGAGGCACGCGCTACAGTGGCGCCGATCGTCAGCGGTGAGTTGGAGCCGTTGGCCGGCGCGTGTGCGTTAGGCCAGCGCGAAAAAGGACCATGAGCCGTGGGGGGCAAAACGGGACATCTACGCTGCAGCATCTCCGACCGCGATCTCGACAAGCTGCTGCGCAGCCACGCGACTGATGAGCGCGCCAAAAAGCTGCTGAGGCAACTTGTAAGCGAGCTTCAAGTCGCGCTGAGCGAAGGCCTCCCCCTCCTCGCCAAGGCGGGGAGGGCGGCACGCGCCCAAATGCTGGGCGAACTGCGAGAACTTGAGAAGGCGCTCGGGACGCTCGCGCTGCTTCTTAGGAAGCGTAGCGGGGCCTTGCGGCTGGCTGTTTCCGAGATCCTCGGCTCCGAGATCGCGCGATTGTTGACGGATCAGGCATTCGCGGACGCCGGCGTGCCACTCGATTCTCCTTCAAGTCACGAGATCTGCATCATCAGATCGCGCGCGCGTGAGCCGGATCTGGCCGTCGCCGAAGAAATGCAAAGCCGACGCGCGATGCGCACGAAGCAGTCGGTCGATGTCCTAGCAAGCCTTCATGTCCGTTGCCACGCGCTCATCGCAGCTCAGCTGGAATTCGAGCGTGGCGGGAAGGGCGGGCGCCCCGCCCATCCTGAGCGGGAGTTCATTCTCGTCAACATCGCCATGGTGTTCGAGGAAGTCTTTGGGATTGCTCCCACCTCGTCCGAGACCGGCAAATATGTGCTTCTGTGCGAGGAGATCCTTCGGCTGTTCGACCTTGAGACGCAAGGCGTCGAGTATGCGGCTAAACGTACGATCGCCAAGCTGAGGCTTCAGAGGCCGTCAAGGTCGAAACCGAAGAAATAAAATCGGCGGTTTCGGTCGTGATCGG